>RCUH01000003.1_pt1 | contig 844456 bp, 729 predicted proteins | sample 2166191 | NCBI WGS metagenome assembly RCUH01 (sample SAMN09932848, study PRJNA488358) | compost metagenome | feature: garden; material: soil; isolation source: compost soil in an enriched community after 214 h of incubation | place: Germany: Experimental Botanical Garden Goettingen | collected... | reverse complement strand
ATTTGAACTGTTGTTCAGTATATAAACAAAATCAAATCTTCCGGGAGGAAAGTCATCCAGCACACCTTTTTGTTTTTTGCAGGATAGGATAATTAGTAGGATCAAACTACCACTTAACCACTTTAATATGCTGCTACTCATTGTCATTGAATGTTAGAATAATGGTGTGTAATCCGGATATCAGTTCTCCACATAGATTATTTTTTTCGTGTTAGCGTAAGACTTCCGGATAGCGTGTCCCCAGCTTTAAAGCGAACCAACAAATAATCCGAATGGTGGTCCTCATAAATAATAGTAGAACCTGTATTCACCTGGGCTGCAAAATGGCTACCGGTAATCTTTTTATAAGTTCCGACTGCGAAAGATTTTAATGATTTATCCATTGATAATTCCTGTCTTACTCTGAAATTATAATAGGAAGATTTAACGTAAGGTCCTGATAACTCGCCAATAATGGTGTCTTGATTTGAACTGTTGTTCAGTATATAAACAAAATCAAATCTTCCGGGAGGAAAGTCATCCAGCACACCTTTTTGTTTTTTGCAGGATAGGATAATTAGTAGGATCAAACTACCACTTAACCACTTTAATATGCTGCTACTCATTGTCATTGAATGTTAGAATAATGGTGTGTACTCCGGATGCCAGTTTTCCACATAGGTTATTCTTTTCGTGTTAGACTAAGACTGCCGAAAAGATTGTTCCCGGAATCAAACCTTATTAGTAAATTGTCAGCGTCATGCTTCTCATAAATGATAGTCGAATATGTATTCACCTGAGCATAAAAACTCTCGTTGTTTATTTTCTTATAAGTTCCAAGTCTGAAAAATTTCAGTGATTTATCTATTGACAATTCCAGTTTTATCCTAAAATAATACTCTAATGCTTGTACATAAGGTCCTGATACCTCGCCTTTCACCGTATCCTGATTTGCACCAGTATTCAATATATAAACAAAATCAAACCTACCCGGTGGAAAGTCATCCAATGCTCCTTTTTCCTTTTTACAGGAGAATGAAATGAGCAGAATCAGACTAAAACTAAAACTTAACGATCTTAATATGCTGTGTTTCATTGTTGTTGAATGTTAGAATAATGGTATAAACTCCGGCTCCCTGTTCTCCACATAAGTTATTCTTTTCGTGTTAGCTTAAGACTACCGGAAAGATTGTTCCCGGAATCGAACCTGATTAGTAAATTGTCAACGTCATGCTTCTCATAAATGATCGTCGAACTTGTATTCACCTGAGCATAAAAAGGTTCGTTGTTTATTTTCTTATAAGTTCCAACTCTGAAAGATTTCAGTAAATTATCTATTGACAATTCCTGCTTTATCTTAAAATAATATTTTAATGCTTCTACATAAGGTCCTGATACCTCGCCTTTCACCGTATCCTGGTTTGCACCAGTGTTCAATATATAAACAAAATCAAACCTACCCGGTGGAAAGTCATCCAATGCTCCTTTTTCCTTTTTACAGGAGAATGAAAAGAACAGGATTAAACTATAACTTAACCACTTGAATGTATTTTGTCTCATCATCCCTGAATTTTAGGAGAACTGATTAATAGAAAGCTGCACCCAAAACCGTTTTTCAGATGCAGCATTTCAAAATCACTCAAATTATTTACGCTTAAATGTCCATTTACCTTTCAAAACAGAATTGGTAAGAGGGTCTCCATTTACATCACGCCAAATGACTTCACAATAACCGTCATCCACTATATAGGCTCTTCCTTTTCGGGTGTAATTTCCCTCAAAATAGATATCCCCATGCTTTCCACCAATAATGATTAGTTGTCCCGAACTGATCAATTTACCATTCACTTTCAGAAAGTAATAATCATTGAATACCGTGGTATAGATTGCATCGCCATTATAATATTTTAGTTTGTGTTCGGCTACAATCCCTGTATTTTTGTATGATTCACCATTATCGAATAGCAATTGCATTTCGTATTCACGTTTCCCCCTTTCTTTGCGGCATCCGGAAACGAAAAAGCCAGCCAGCAAAATAGTTACTATTATTATTATTATTATTATTATTCTTGACATCGTATTATTCTTTTCGTGTTAAAGTGAGGCTACCGGAAAGATTGTTCCCGGAATCAAACCTGATTAGTAAATTGTCAGCGTCATGCTTCTCATAAATGATCGTCGAACTGGTATTCACTTGAGCATAAAAACGTTCGTTGTTTATTTTCTTATAAGTTCCAACGCTGAAAGATTTCAGTAATTTATCTATTGACAATTCCTGCTTTATCCTAAAATAATATTTTCCTGTTTGTACATAAGGTCCTGATACCTCGCCTGTCACCGTATCCTGATTTGCATCAGTGTTCAAGATATAAACAAAATCAAACCTACCCGGAGGAAAGTCATCTAATGCTCCTTTTTCCTTTTTACAGGAGAATGAAATGAGCAGAATCAGACTAAAACTAAAACTTAACGATCTTAATATGTTTTGTTTCATTGTTGTTGAATGTTAGAATAATGGTATAAACTCCTGATGCGAGTTCACGAATATCGTACAAATTTTTCTGAGTGGCAAACCGCTTTACTTCCACACCATTTTGGTTTTGCAAAATCACCTCTTGAAGTTCCCCACTTGTCACAATTTGCAAGAAATCTGTGGTCGGGTTGGGGAATACTGATGCCTCACTTTCCACCGTTGCATTCAATCTGGCAGGATTATTCAAGCTTGCTTCTTGCTCAAGTTCCGATACGGTTGGCATTTTCATTGGCAAACTGTAATCTTTTCCGCTTGTTACCGGTGCAACGAAACTACCGATCTGGTTTTCCAAATTACACGTTTGGCATGAATTATCTACCGCAATGGAATAAGGCGTATTGGATGAAGTGAAATCATTTCCACAAGTAATTTTCCCAACCTCGATCGTTATTCCTTCTGGCATGTCATTGGGATCATACATCCCTGCATCCAATTGGACATAATCAAGTGCCTTTAAAGTAACCGGAGTGTTTCCATAAATATTGCCGCTCACTTTCAGGTTTTCAAATGCTCCGATCATCAACCCTTCACCTGAATAGACCATCATATCGGTATAATCATCGGTGTTGATGTTGTAGTCCACCACCCGGTTAATTAAATCGTGGTACAATGGTTTGTCTCCTTCATTATTGGCATAAATCAGGTTATACAATAACATGTAATCAACGCCGGAAAACCATCCTTCTGACACTATGGTATCTGTCCCATTAGTCATATACCCATCATCCCATACATTATGTGCGTTATCAAAAACGAAAGGAACATTCCAGTAATAAGGAATTCCGTCGGGATCCTGAACAGTAGCATATGGCGGATCAGTTGTTCCGGTTCTTGGATTAGTAATACTTGTGTATCCAAAATTATGAGGGCCTACGCATGGAGCTGCTTCCAACATCATATTCGCATAATTATAGGCATGTTCTTTCCGTTCCTTATCTTTTTTGTTTTTAGGCTCCCAGCCCCAGAAATAATCATACATAGGAACGTACAAACCATTAATATGATTATCGGCACTTTTATTAGCGATAAAACGGTGTATCGGCACAAAAGTTGACCCGCTTTTGGAAATGACATTCAGGATCAATGCCATTTTTGCATTGACGAAATCATTGTAACCGTTTAATCCCGCATTCCATAATGTTGCAGATGTAGAGTTGTAACTCAAGGTAGCATAATTAGCAGAGTTTATTCCCAAATCGTTTGCCGTTGTAAACAAAGGAATAGATACCATTTGCATGGGAGTCATGTAAATATAAGGCGCTCCACCAATTGAGACTTGTTTGTGACGCGGGTTTTCAATCTGCCAGAATTGCGCACCAACAGCACCTAATGCATCTCCCCAATTGGGAAGTATTGCAACGTGATCAGGACCAACAATGGTTGTACCACTAAAGTAACCTGCCATACGCCCAATGATATTAGTACTATGTCGTTGAGCTTCTTCATAAAAATTCATGTTAACATCATTAATTCCATCATTATCTTTATCAATGGCGTAAGTTGTATTCGGGATACTCTTTACAATCGTGAAAAAGCCTAATAACAGTCGGATTACCTGATCCTGGCTTTCTTCACCATAACCATAATAATTCTCCTCATATCCTTTTTTATAATTCACAATTGGATTTCTAGGTTCGCTTGGGTCTGGAGGGGTTGTTGATTCAAGTTCTCCTGCTAAATCCCATAAGCTGGAATAATCACTTTTACTATATGTCAACAGTCCATAATCAATGCCAGTTTTACCATTCGTCAAGGAATAATAATTGGAAGTGAATTCATTGTTGCCATCAAGATCCGGATCCAGGTTTAAAAAAGTAGGTGGTACATCATCCCTGAAAAAATACCCGTTGACATCCGGAGGAAGTGGTTCATCTTCTACACGGAACACATCATCATTATTTCCACTTACAGCAGAATAAAACGTTTCTGAATTGTAATCTACGCGTTCAAAAGCCTTAATGGCGTAATACAATTCCCGTTCGTTGTTTTTGAGGTCTGCCCATCTTCCTTTATCCTGCAAAATTTTATGCTCCAGGGCAAGCATGGTTAAATAATAACCATGCATGATCATGACATCACCCCACAGCATATACTGTCCTCTCCACTTGTTCCGGGTATCAGCAACTAAACTTTGTCCTTTTTCTTCTCCCATCACCATAAAGTCATTGCGTAGGCGCCAACGGTAGAACCAGTATTTTGCATGCCAACCCTGCATATGGTGGTTTGAACTTTGACCAAAACTGATAGTTGGAGCAATTAAGGAGAACAAAACTGCTCCTAAAAAGGCTAACATTAGATTTCTCATGGTTTCTCTTGTTTTAACGTTTCCAATTCTGCTTTTACTTTTTCCAATTCTTTATTTTGCTGGATCAAATACAAGGTCAATTCTTCAATTTTTTCCATCATTTTCACATGCATTTCAGCCAGGTCGATCCCTTCTTCTTTTATCACTTTTTCAGACGGAATAGAAGGAAGGTGCTTGTGCTCTTTCAGGAAGCTTTCTACCTCGCTTAAGGGCATCAGTTTATAATTGTCTTCAAAAACATAATCTGCCCAAACATCTGCATCCACCTTGATTTTTCGGGCTCTTGTTAATCCACTTGCTTCTACACGGAATGTTTCGATGGTTCCGTTACTAATTGACAGCATTCCGTTTGTTCCCAAATGAAAGATTTTAGCTGTACCGTTATCGATTTCCAATTGTCCGTTTGCATGCAGGGAAAATGGAGTCCTGGTGGTAGCTTTATTGACTACTTCGATTAGTTTCGTGTCTGGGTTGTCGTATTCAAAAAAAAGCAGGCGTTGGTGGGGGTTCGTGTTTCCAACTACATTTGCATGAATCGCAGCAGTTCGATTTTCATTCACAACATAGCATTTAGAAAACGAATTCATATTGGCCCCAACTGAGAAGGACTGATTCGCCCATAAATGGCCGGAGGTTTTACCATCACCCCGGATATCGATCGTAAATTCAGGTTCAGACGTGCCTACTCCTATACGAACCCCGGTACATTCCGTATATAATTTACCAGGTCCATTGTTCCAAAACGGATTAACTCCGGCTAAATCACAACTCAATGAATAAATGACATCAGCCATCTGTCCGACTGCGAAGGAATGAGTTAGCCCATTTTCATCTTTGACTAAAATAGATTCGTTGTTAAAATGCCCTACTTTGGGAATGTTCGGGAGGTAGAGATTTCCATCGACTTTCAGATCTTGTCCGACTCTTGCGCTTGAAACCATTACAACTGAGTCATTAACGGTTAAAGTCGAATCAATTCGTGTAGATCCGGCTACTGTTAAACGTGCTGTTGGAAGGATATTCCCTGTCCCTAGTCCAATATTCCCATTTTCGGAAATGACGTTTTCCTGAGTAAATACTACATCGGATACAAAGATTGCCGATAAGCAAAGAAAGAGGTTCATTTTTTTCATGAATAGTGTTTATAAGTTAATAACATAAATAGTGCTCAGCTTTTAGCAGATTAGTAACACCCTCAATCATTTGAAGATGATTATTAAAACAAATCACTGGAAATCTATTTCGAACTAATGGAAAGTATCATTTCAGTGAATGGCTATTGGCATTGCAAGTATAATAACTTTTCACATAAGTGTTACAAAGTGTAGAAAGATTTAGCTAATAAATTTTGTTTTGTTTTGGGAAAAAGGGATTGATTGCGGTTTTCATTGAGTTCAAAAGTTCTGAAATAGCACCTTTCAATAATGAAGTTTTTTTGTTTGAATATTCTGGTTTATTGATTAATAATGGTTTGGTGGTGATGGTTTGTTCTACTTTTTGAGACCAGTAATTCTTTGCCTTTGTGCTTGTAACCGGATCGCTCCGAAGAAGAGACAGATCAGGAGTAATTGTATTCTCATATTTGGGAATAAGTGTGCGAATTAGAAGATTTTCCGGAAGAAACAAGCAGTTCACTGCGGTGGGAGTTTTACCTGAAGAGGAATAGAGCGCAGAAGAATTGAAACCGCAAAGAAAAAAAGGACGCAGGGGTTTTCCTAAAGTCTTTGCGAACTTTCACTCTTTGCGGTTAAGACAAACCGGATTTAGTGTAACCAATTTCCAATGAATGGCTTATGAGAAAAAACTCCTTATGAAACGACTAATCACTCCCTTATTTGTGCTGAGCATTTGCTTCGTTCAGGCACAATCCTTTGATCACATTGTTTATAAACAAGCCGTGCTTCCGGTTTACAAACAGGCAATAGAGCAGCACGATTTCGCGAACAGCGTTCAGCAGTTAAATGCGGCTAAAACCCGTTTTGGGAAATTGTATGGCGAAGAATACCTGCTGATGAGTTATTGTTACAAAGGAATGGGAAACGATTCCCTGGCGGCTGCTTATGTGAAAGAAGCCTGTTCCGTTCCCAGTTTTGATATGCGTGTAACCTGGTACCTGCCTGATTTGTTTATCGGGAATATTGTGAAGGATTTTAGCGAGCAAAATCTGAAACTGAGAGACGAAGGATTCGATAATTCCTGGAAAAGACGGCCGAAAAATGCAGATTCGTTAACAGCAGTAATTGACAGTATGACCTATTGGGACCAGTTTTACAGAAATCAGTGGTTAGATGATAAAGAGAACCCGGTTTTTATCGCACAGCTGGATTCAATGAACCGCCGGAATGAGCAGTTATTGGAAGAAATGGTCCGAAAAATTGGATTCCCCGGAGAAGGGAAATTACAGTTGGGAGAGTTCTGTGTTTGGTTTGTTCTGGTACATACGGCAGGAAATGAAGCATTCTATCAACGGATGAAACCTGTTTTCCTGAATGAAGTACGGATCGGGAACATGTCGCCCTGGATGTACGCAAGCTGGGTTGATCAGCATCAATTCTATAACAAACTGCCTACGTTGTACAACACGCAAGTTGGCTTTAAAACGGATTTCACGAAGAAAGAACAGGAAGAAATCAGCAGAAACCGCTTCGAGATAGGCCTGGTAGATCTGCAATATGTTAATAGTCATTGAGAGAGTTGTTTCTGGTTGATTATTATGTTGAAATTCAGCGTTTTGAATTCGATTAACGGTAGCGGTTAACCGCAAAGAAGGAAGGTCGCAGAGAAATAACATGACTAATAATAGAACTCAAAGCTGTAAAGGAGACCATGTGACTTGCATAGTGTACAAATGTTGACATATTTGAAGCACTTTTAAAGCATGGTATTCGTTGTGTGGTTAACAGAATTTGATAACTCTGCGCTCTCAGCGCCTTTGCGGTGTAAAAGTTTAAGAGAGCTATTCGGAGGAAATAACTAATTTTACTTCATGCAACGCTTTTTAGTCATTCAAACAGCTTTTTTGGGAGATGTCATTTTGGCTACTCCTGTGATAAGTGAGTTGAAGCGTTTGCACCCGGATGCTGAGGTAGATGTATTGGTACGCAAGGGAAATGAATCGATCCTGAAAAACCATCCTGCCATTCATGAAGTTTTTTCGTTCAATAAGAAGGAAGGCAAATGGAAAGAGATGCGCCGTTTGATAAGGATTTTCCGTTCGAAGAAATACGACGAGGTGATTAACCTGCAGCGTTTCGGAAGTTCCGGGATGATAACGCTCCTTTCCAAAGGGAAAAAGAAAGTTGGTTTTGACAAGAATCCCTTTTCTTTTTGCTACGATATCAAGATCAAACATGAAATTGGCACCGGGAAACACGAAGTGGAACGCAACCTCGAGTGCATTGCGCATCACGGAGCACAGCCACTGGTTCGCCCAACAGTTTTTCCTTCGGATGCAGACCGCGAAAAAGTAGCGCCATATACCAGGCAACGGTTTTTCACACTTGCCCCGGCTTCCGTTTGGTTTACGAAACAGCTTCCCGAAGAAAAGTGGGTGGAGCTGGCAAATAACCTGAAAAGCGAGGGGGCTGTTTACCTGGTTGGCGGCCCGGCCGACTTTGACTTATGTCAGCGCATTATCCAGGCTGCAAACTTACCGGAAGATCACAACCTGGCGGGAAAACTGAATTTACTGGAATCGTGTGCTTTGTTTGAAAAGGCAGAACGTTGTTTTGTCAATGATTCCGGCCCGCTGCACATGGCTACTGCTGTGAACGCCCCGGTTACCGCTTTTTTCTGTGCAACCGTTCCACGTTTTGGTTTCGGACCGCTTTCAGATGTAAGTGAGATCCGCGAAACAAAAGAAGCGCTGGTTTGTCGCCCTTGTGGATTGCATGGCGGGAAAGTCTGCCCGGAAGGACATTTTAAATGCGGGAATATCGATGTAAGCCTGTGACTTCGGCTCCGCTCAGTCACCTTACATCAGAGCATTTCATCCTGATTTATTTTTTACAAATGCGTGAATGATGCCCCGTAGAAACATATCCGAATAACCAATTGCGTTCGAAATTGAGGTGATTTAATTGAGGTGACAGAGCGGGGTCGAAATCACTTCAACGGCAGGCTCACCCGGATCGTTGTTCCTTTCCCTATCTCAGAATAGGTCACGTATACTTTTCCTTTGTGGTATTCTGCAACGATTCGTTTTACCAGTGAAAGTCCCAGTCCCCAGCCTCGCTTTTTGGTGGTGTATCCCGGTTCGAAGATCGATTTGAATTGTTTGGGAAGCAATCCTTTCCCGGTGTCCGAGATTTCGATGTAAACGCGTTCCGGAACCACTTTGATCGTGACATCCAGTTTTCCTTTGGATTCCATCGCGTCAACGGCATTGCGGATAATATTTTCCATTACCCATTCCATCAATTGCTTGTTGTGACTTACCATAACCTGTTCTTCCGGAAAATGGTTGGTCATTTCCACTTTTTGCGAAATACGTGGTCTTAAGTAGTCCATTACACCCTGGATGGTGCTGCGGATATCGCTTTGAGTAAGGTGTGTTTCCGACCCGATCTTGGAGAAACGCTGGGAAACGGTGTCAAGCCGTTCCACATCTTTCTGCATTTCGGCAATGATGCTCTGATCTACGTCTTGCGTTTCCAGCAACTGGATCCATGCCATCAGGGATGAAAGCGGAGTTCCCAGCTGGTGTGCTGTTTCTTTCGCCATTCCTGCCCACACCTGGTTTTGTTCTGCTTTCCGGAAAGTGCTGAAGAGCAGGTAGCCGATCAGGATAAAGAGCCCGATGATCAGGAACTGGATGTATGGATAATACTGAAGCTGTTTTAATTCGTCGGAATTATCGTAATAAAGCAGGTTCTCTTTGTTGTTACCAAACGACATGGCGATCGGCTCATTGATCAGAGCAAGGGAACGGAGTGTTTGTTTCAGGTTTTCAGGATTGGTTTTTTTCTTCGGTAAATTGCTTGAGATCAGCGAGTCTTTTTCCTTATCCATCAGGACTACCGGGATCAGTTTCGAGTCGTTGATCAATTCATTATTGAAAGCCGTGATCAAAGAATCCCGCTCCTTTTTCAGCTCCACGGTGCGTTTGGTATCGGTGTAGAAATAGGTCATGATCAACCCTTTCGTTACTTCGATCCGGAATGGCGGGTGACTTTTTTCCCAAATAGCTGAGAGGACCAATAAACTGTCTTCGTACTTTTTGGCCAACTCTTTTTTAGTCAGTTCAGGATATACTTTCCGAAGTTCGGTGGTGTCGAAATCAATATTGATATAGCCTGAAACCTGGTTTTCGTCGTCTACCAAAATGACCGGAATGTCTTTATTGTCATCAATAATACTGATAGGAAACCGGTAATCCGGGAAAAAATTTCCGTCGGCAGGTTCTTTAGAGATTTCCTTGGTGGCATCCAGGTAGAGTTTGATTTTCCGGCGTTCGTGACCACGCAGCTGCTGGAACGCGCGGTCGGTGAACTCCACCAATTCGGCTTTTTTCTTGATCGCATCTGCCCATTGTTTTGCACGCAGGCGTTCCCGGTCGGAAACTTTTTGCACCGTTGAATTCGATACCCACAAAGATGCAGCCACTGTAATCAACGCGATTATCAGCAATACGATTTTCCAGGTCTGCTTATTGGAGTATAAATTCATCTGTTACGAATGTAGTTAAAAACGTGGTTTTGGTTGTGAAATTGTTTGGAGAACTGTTTTTCCCGGCCTTTCCATGTCAGTTCGAGTGCCGCGGTGTATCGAGAACGGCATGGGAACTCCGATTGATCCGTTCCGAAATTCTTGCAGCAAACGTTTTTCTTAAATTAAAAAAGATGAGGTCATTATCTGTTTACATTCTTGAGTGCTCAGATGATTCTTATTACACCGGGATTGAAGCGTGTCGGTAAATTATGCAGGACACTCGATGCGACACACGAAATAGACAGATATCTATCCGTCTTTTTAGTTGGAGGGCGGGAGTGTTTTTTTTCTGCGAACCTCAGCGTACCTCTTTGGGAAGAACCTATTTATCATGATTCTTAATAACGCTCTTTGAGTGCTAAAAAACGCTTTTTCATTAATTTTGCAGTCGAAAATTGATTGAAACAACTGTTCCTGCGGGAACAAACGAATAATAAAGACTATGGCTGACTTTTTTTACCAGGAACCGTACCCGATTCTGAAGGATACGACTGAATACCGCAAGATTTCTTCTGATTACGTAACGGTTGAGAAAATAGGGAACAGGGAAGTGCTGAACATCGATCCGAAAGGCTTGGAGTTATTGGCGCAGGAAGCATTGGGAGACGTTTCTTTCTACCTGAGAACTTCTCATTTGGAGAAATTGCGTGCCATTCTGGATGATCCGGAGGCAACGGATAACGATCGTTTTGTAGCTTACAATTTATTGCAAAATGCAACGATTGCGGCAGAAGGTCAGTTACCATCCTGCCAGGATACCGGAACGGCTATTGTGGTAGGTAAAAAAGGAGAAGACGTTTATACCGGTGTGAACGATTCGGAAGCGCTTTCGAAAGGAATTTACAATACGTACCAGGAACGCAACCTGCGTTATTCCCAGATCGTGGCTTTGGACATGTTCGAAGAGAAAAACTCCGGTTCAAACCTTCCGGCACAAATTGATATCTATGCAAGTCAGGGAGCAAAATACGAATTCTTATTCCTGGCAAAAGGCGGAGGTTCTGCTAACAAGACTTTTTTATACCAAAAGACAAAATCTTTGTTGAACGATGCTTCCCTGGAGGAATTCATCAAGGAAAAGATCAAAGACCTGGGAACTTCTGCCTGTCCGCCATACCATTTGGCGTTCGTTGTGGGAGGAACTTCTGCGGAAGCCAACCTGGCAGCTGTGAAAAAAGCTTCAGCCGGATATTACGATCACTTACCTACTGAAGGAAACATGGGAGGTCAGGCTTTCCGCGACCTGGAGTGGGAAAAACGCATCCAGAAGATTTGCCAGGAAAGTACGATCGGGGCACAGTTCGGCGGGAAATACTTTACGCACGATGTACGCGTGATCCGTTTGCCACGCCACGCCGCTTCCTGTCCGGTTGGATTGGGAGTTTCCTGCTCTGCCGACCGCAATATTAAAGCGAAAATTACGAAAGACGGGTTGTTTGTAGAACAATTGGAGAAGAATCCACGCCGTTTACTTCCGGAAGTGCCGCCGCATTTGGAACCGCCTGTAACAATTGATCTGGATAAACCAATGGCAGAAGTATTGGCAGAATTGTCGAAATACCCGATCAAAACACGTCTGAAACTGAATGGAACACTGATCGTAGCCCGTGATGCAGCTCATGCACGGATCAAAGAATTACTGGACGCAGGTCAGCCGATGCCGGAATATTTTAAGAACCACCCGGTATATTACGCAGGACCTGCAAAAACTCCGGAAGGAATGCCTTCGGGAAGTTTCGGACCTACAACCGCTGGACGTATGGACTCTTACGTAGACCTATTCCAGAGTATGGGCGGAAGTATGATCATGCTGGCAAAAGGAAACCGCTCGAAAGACGTTACGAATGCGTGTAATAAGTACGGCGGATTCTATTTGGGATCGGTAGGAGGACCGGCGGCAATCCTTGCAAAAGAAAATATTCTTTCCGTGGAGCTGGTTGATTTCGAAGAAATGGGAATGGAAGCTGTACGTAAGATTACCATCAAAGATTTCCCGGCATTCATCATTACGGATGACAAGGGGAATGATTTCTTTGCGAATTTGTAGCGACAAAATAATGGTAGGAAAAAGGAGGTGATTCATCACCTCCTTTTTTGTTATATGGGTATTTATTGACAAGTTGCCGCTACTTTTTTACGGTAAAGTGCTAGTTTTTCATCTAAAACTCCCGGATCTACAATATCCAGCATAAACTCGGTATCAGAAACCGCCTGTTGGTAGTAAGGACAGGCTTTTTTATGTTCTCCCCAGCTTTCATGCAATTCACCGAGGAAATATTGATAATCTCCGTCAGGCGGGCCACCACCATCATTGGGATCGTTCAACTTCAGGAATAATTTCAAGTCTGCTGTTTTTCCTTGTTCATAAAGAGCCTTGATGATGATCTGATTGGCAAAATAGCAATCCATAGCTTCAATCAATTTGGCATTTTTGGCATCCTTAATTGCAAGGTCATATTTTTTCTGTTCCAGGTATAGATCTGCTCTGGCAACATAATTGTGATTATCTCCGGGATCCAGGGCGATTGCCTGTGTGTAGAGCTTTTCAACACGTGAGATACTCGATGGATCTAAGGATTTTAGACAGCTGGCAAGATTACCGTATGCAGGTGCAAAAGTGGAATCGGCAGCGATTGCCAATTCAAAATAATCGGCCTGTTCCTTGGTATCTTTCCCCTGGTACAATGCAATTCCCATTAGCCAGTATGGCCACGGGTCTTTCGGTTTTGTTCGGATAATTTTCTTCAGCTCGTTTTGGGCGTAAGAACCATCACCTTCATTGATGTCGTTCCAGATCTGTTGATATTTTTCAGGCGGTGTTTGCGCAAAAATGATGGATGTCAATACTATAAAGGCGGATGTTAAAAGTGTTTTCATGAAAGTACTATTTTTTATCAATTCGTTTTTATCAATGTCCGGTGCTGTGAATCATGTTGGTTTGAGAGCCGAATAACATACGTTCCTGTTGCAAGTGAGCGGATGTCTAATTCGTAATCGGAAGAGGATAATTCTTTTTCCAAAACGATTGTTCCAAGTGTATTGAAAACGATTACACGGCAGTTGCTCAGATTTTCCGCTGAAATGGAAACAAACTCATTGGATGGATTCGGGGAGAGTTTTAGTTCAGATAGGGAATGCTCTTTAACAGATACCACATCGGAAGTCAGTTTTAAAATATACATGTCCGCCATTCCATTAGAAGTAAGTTCTGCTACACCTGGTCCGCAGTCAAAATCTACGGTTTGCCACATTGTTCCGGTTGAGTATACATTTCCAATGTTATCAGTAGTGAGACCGGAAATATAATCGATAAACTGCGCGTCACTTCCAAAAGAACCTGCCCAGATCAAATCCCCGTCCTGATCCAGGTATACTAAAAAGATATCTCCTTCTCCGGCAGCCGTAAGATTGTGAATTCCATTTCCGGGATCAAAATCCACTGTTCCTTCAAAAAATCCGCCAACGAGTGTTCCGTATCCATGATAGGCAGTAATTGCCGTACTGTAATTGATGCCCGTTCCGGAAAATGTTTTCCCCCAGGTAAATGCTCCCGCGGAGTTTAGTTTCAGAATGAAGAAGTTGGTTTCATTATCTGCGGGAAAAAGATTGGTTGCCGGTCCCGGGTCCAGGTCAATTTCTCCATCAAATGAACCGGTAAGGTATATTGCTCCGGTGTTATCTGTAACGACACCCATTCCTCTGTCTGCAGCAGTAGATCCGAATGCATTTACCCAGTTGAAATCACCATCGGCGGAAAGGGAAAGCAAAAAAATATCTGAAAAACCTTTTGAAAACAATTGGTTTATCCCGCTAGAAGGGTTGAAATCTGCATTTTCCTGGAACAATCCGGTTACCAGGAGGTTGTTCTCGTGAGTACTTAGTGAAACTCCTTCATCGTAACCAGCGGATCCGACCTGTTTGGCCCAGATGTATTCTCCTTCCGGGTTTAATTTATGGATGAAAATATCCGAATATCCGACAGAACTGAGGTTAGCGGTTCCGGTTCCGGGATCAAAGTCGGCAGTACCGTAAAAGTATCCTGTTGAATAGATATTTCCGGATGCATCTACTGTAAGCGCGTTCAGTCTGTCAGAATCCGGAATATCCATGTCATCGTTGGTATTGCCAAATGATTTGGCCCAAATAAAATCTCCGTCCGCATTCATTTTTACAATGAATGCATCTATATGGTTTGCAGAGATCGTAGAAGTGCCGTCAACAGTTTGGAAAACACGTGTGCCGGCGAAATACCCACCGATGATGAGATTGTTTGCATGATCCAAAGCGAGTGATGTGACTTGCATTAAGGGACCTTCCGGGAATACCCTCGCCCAGATCAAATCACCGTCAGTATTTAATTTTTGCACAAAAACGCCTCCGTTCGATCCCGAAACGAGATTCGTAACTCCCGGTCCCGGATCAAAGTCTACCGTACCGTTAAAATGCCCGGTTACGTATACATTATTCTGATGATCGGTAATAATAGGTCTTCCTCCATCGGATTCGGTCCCGCCAAAGTGGTGGGCCCAATCAAACTGGGGAACCTGGGAAATGGCGGTAGATAATTGAAAAGTCAGTAAGAATAAAAGATTTAGGGCTTTTTTCATCGATTTATGTGTTGGTTGACCTAAGGTAGTAATAAAATGTTTTTTTTCGTACTTCAACAGCACGAGATCTTTGAAAAATAATTGATCACGGAGTTTTATTGTTTAGATGAAATAAGAGCCAACAAAAAAGACGGTCGCTTTCACGACCGTCTTTTCCTGATATAGTTGAGTGTTCTTATTTTAGTTTTACTGAGAAATCTTCTCCGTCTTTGTTTTCACCGTTCAAACCAAGTACTTTTTCTCCTGCGAAAGTGCGGTAGTAAAGTGTGAAGTTATGTTTTCCGGGTTTGATTTCAGATGGAGTTTCTCCGAAGCTGTAATCAGGAATTCCTGCACCGTATTCTGAGATCAACCATGGCATAGAGATCCATGCATTTTTGGATGCATCTTTGTTTTCAATTTCCACCTCTACTTTCACGATACTTGCGCTCTCGTTTCCTGGGTTTTGGGTATGGAATTTTTTCACTTTCTCGTCGTTCGCATTGTATGTAATGCTTTTGATCGTGTAAACTTTTGTCAATTCGAAAATGTTGTCAACGACCTCAAATTTGGAGTTCACCGCTACCGTTTTCTCTTTCGGAGCTTCCATTTTTTTCAAAGGCAGCAAGTTTTCTGTTTTCTCTTTGCTCAAATCCACATCCAATGAATTACTAGAAGAAGAAGCGATGTAAAGATTCTCCAATTTCGTGTCAACAGGAACACTGAATACAGCGAAACCTGATTCATACCTGGAAGCAAGTCCTTTGAACGTTGGTCCGTCAATAGAAACGCTTGGCGCAAATGTTTTTTTCGTAGATGCATCGTAAAGTGCAAAGTTTGTCTCCAACATTCCGATATCGACGTTCCCATCCGTTGACTGAACTGAAAGTTCCACTTTAACCAGTTTGTCATCGCCGCTGTTCGGGCTGAAATCTTCTTTCCCATCCCAGTCATCAGTCACAGAAGTCAGTGTCATAACGTTGTATACCGGTTCTCCGTCTTCGTTATTCTTTCCGTTCAGGAAACCTTTTGCGTTAGAAGTATATTCTGTTACTTTATTTTCAGGAGTTCTTGAACAAGAAGCTGTCAGGAGAGATCCACCGATAAGCAGGTATAAAAGTTGTTTTTTCATTGGTTATAAATTTGTAAATACGGCAGTAAATGTAGCAGATGCCTTCGCATTGGCAATGAATTGTGCTTAAAAGTTAATTCAGAATTCATATTCGCAGGATTTTGGTTGGTAAGTGTGGGGATTACTTTTATTGCTCAACGGATTTCTAATTTTATAGCGGGAAAGAAATACTTTTTGATCAGCGTAATAAAATTTGAAGGAAACGGTGGCAATTAACAAAGGATCAGATGAATTTGAATTGTAACCACTGCTTGATTGTGAGAATGATATGTATGGGTCTTCAGGATTGTTATCTGTTCTATAAGAAGGTTCGTTTGCGTCAAGTTTCAATTTTATTATCTCCATGTTCCAGTTGTAGTCCTTAAACATGCAAATTCCCTAAAAAACCACAAGCGTTTTTAGTTTAAATCTTCCCTCTTAACCGTCATTTTCAGTATTTACCACATTTTTTAAGTATGTAAATGTGGTTTTCCGAAGCAGTTTCCCTTTGCGCTCTTCACTTCTTCGCGGTTAACATCTTTCAATCCCGCAATTCCTCGGTACCATGCGTAATCAGCGCAATCCGCGGGAAACTTAAGTTCTGGTATTCTCATTCTGCATCCAAGGCACAATTTTTGATAGCCAACCCGGATTTTTTCACCGGTCAACTAAACCTTTTGCCCCGGGAACAATCAAAGCTTGTAAACAAACCCATTTTATGCAGATTCGCGTCATTCTTCTGGTAGTCATCACCTCTTTTCTTTACGCTTTTAGCGGTCACTCACAAACTGAACTTTCCGGTAAGATCTCCGACAACAAAACTTCCGAATCCCTGATGGATGCACGCGTGGCTTTGCTTTCTGCTTCCGATTCTTCCGTTGTAAAAGCGGCCAACTCCGATGAGAACGGATCTTACATGTTGACAGATCTCGCTCCGGGAAATTATATTCTTAAGGTAACGCTGTTTGAATATGTGGATCAGCTCCGGAATATTACTCTGCCTGAAGGAAAAACGGTAGTGAATATTCCGCTGAAAACCGATACCAAGCTGGAAGAAGTAACGATTGAAGCCAATGCGATTCGCGTGGAGCAAAAAGGCGATACGACGCAATACAATGCAGATGCTTACAAAACGAATCCGGATGCAACTGTGCAGGACCTCATCACCAAAATGCCGGGAATTACACTGGAGAATGGAGTAGTGAAGGCACAGGGAGAACAGATTACCCGGGTTTTGATTGACGGACAGGAATTTTTCGGTGACGATGCAAGTGCTGCTTTGAAGAACCTGCCTGCTGAGATCGTTTCGAAGATCCAGGTTTACGACCAGGCGAGTGACCAGGCAAAATTTACCGGAATCTCGGATGGAAATGAAGCGAAAGCCCTGAATATTGTCACGAAAACGGGAAAAAGCAACGGGCAATTCGGGAAGATCTATGGCGGATACGGCAATCCGAATGATTTATACATGGCAGGAGTGAATCTGAACTTTTTCAAAGGAACGCGCCGCATTTCCGTTGTCGGGATGTCGAATAACGTGAACCAGCAAAACTTTTCCACCGATGATATTTTGGGTGTTACAGGATCAAGTGCTTCATCACAGGGGCGTGGCGGACCGGGTGGCGGAGGCCGCGGCGGTTTTGGCGGAAATGACAACGAGAATTACCTGGTTTCACAGCAAAACGGTGTAAGTACTTCTCACGGTTTGGGGTTGAACTATTCCGATAAATGGGGAAAGAAGCATGTGACAAAAGTTACCGGAAGTTATTTCTTTAATGCCTCGAAAACTGACAATTCCCAGCAAACGAGCCGGAATTACGTCTTGTCGACCACCGCCGGGCAAAACTACAACGAAGATTTCTCAGCCATCATGAAAAATGCGAATCACCGCCTGAATTTTAAGTTTGATATCGCATTGGATTCCATGAACTCATTGGTGATCAGCCCGAAATTGAGTTACCAGGGAAATGACCGCGAGCAGAAAACAAACGGAACTACGTTGGATGGAAACAGTGCGCTGATCAACCAGATCAATAATCAGACATTCAGCAATAACGAAGGTTTGAATGCCAGTACGAGCGTGTTGTGGCGTCACCGCTTTGCCAAGCCGAAACGTACATTCTCCGCAAACATTACGGGAACTTATAACCTGAAAGAGGGGAGAAGCGGACAGGAATCCGTGTCGCGCTATTACGACGAATTCAACCAGGATTCATTGGCAGAAATCCATCAGAATACCAACAGCGGAACAAATGGATATGGCGTAAACGGGCGTTTTTCCTTTACCGAACCTCTGAGTCAGACCTGGTCGAGTGAATTCTATTACGCACCGTCTTACCTGGTAAGTAATGCAGATAAGCGGACTTATGATTTCGATACGCTGACGAACAGTTATTTGTACATGGATACCACGCTTTCGAACGTATTCGATAATCAGACCATTGTCCAGGAAGGAGGAATGAACTACCGTTTCCAGAAGAAAAAGGTAAGCCTTCAGTTGGGGATCGGTTATCAGAATACCTTATTGATGAACGTACAGGAATTTCCAACGAAACGTGACGTGGACCTGTCATTTAACTCCATTTTGCCGAATGCGCGTTTCAAATACGAGTTTTCCAAGTCGAAATCGTTGATGCTGAGCTACCGGGCAGGAACCCGTAATCCAACCATTGACCAGTTACAGAACGTAATTGACAACTCCAATCCGCTGTCTTTGTCGTCTGGTAATCCGAATTTGAAACAGCAATACAATAACCGCCTTTTCGGACGTTTCAACGCTACGAATATTCAGCGGGCAACGAACTTCAACGTGTTCTTTGGCGGTGAGGTGAACAGCAATTACATTTCAAACGCCACGATCATTGCTACAAGCGATACAGTGATCAACGGAAATATCCTCTTGCAACGTGGAGCACAATTCCGTCAGCCGGTAAACCTGGATGGAAGCTGGAACGCAAGAACAACCGTTTCCTATGGAATTCCGGTTACCAAACTGAAAATGAACCTGAACTTCTATTTGGGCGGAGCATACACTGTTGCACCGGGTCTCATCAATAACGTTGTGAACAAAGCCAAAACTGCCAATGCAAACGGTGGAATGACCGTTTCGAGCAACATCAGTGAGAACATCGATTTCAACGTAAGCTACACGCTGAATTACAACAACGTAGTCAATACCCGCCAGAATGTGTCGAGCAATGAGTATTTCGTACACAATATCAATGCGCGTTTCAATTGGATCATCAAAGAGCGTTTGGTCATCAATACCAACTACTCCGTCAATTCCTACGCAGGGCTTGGTTCCGGTTTCAACCAGACAATCATGCTGTGGAACGGAGGTGTGGGCTACAAATTGCTGAAACAAAAACAACTGGAACTGCGTGTTTCGGTATTCGATATCATGAACAATAACAACAGCATTACGCGAAATGTCACGGAATCCTACATTGAAGATGTGAAATCGAATGTGTTGAACCGTTATTACATGGTCACATTGACCTACAATCTTCGCAATTTCGGAACGAAAGCACCTGAAACGAAAGAAACCAAACCGCAGGAAGGCGGAATGGGAGGACCACCGTTTGGACCGCCTCCGCACTAATTGCGAATGATTTGAAATAGGTTACACATCTGTATAGCTGGTGAGTAATAAGATGATAAAAAAACAGCAGGCTGCGATTAATCGCAGCCTGCTGTTTTCAATTCGTAATTCGGCATTCGTAATTTTCACACCATTTTCTCCGGAACCACCCACTGATCAAACTCTTCAGCAGTCAGGTATCCTAGTTTTACAGCCATTTCCTTCAAAGTTGTTCCTTCAGCGTGTGCTTTCTGAGCTATTTCCGCTGCTTTGTAGTACCCGATCTTCGTGTTTAACGCCGTAACGAGCATTAAGCTGTTATCAACGTGCTTTTTGATGTTTGCAGTGATAGGTTCGAGACCAACCGCACATTTGTCGTTGAAAGAAATACAGCCGTCGCCGATCAATCTTGCGGAATGTAGGAAATTAGCGATCATGACCGGTTTGAAAACATTCAATTCGAAATGCCCGTTTGCCCCGCCGATGTTGATCGCTACGTCATTCCCCAATACCTGCGCTGCGATCATAGTTAATGCTTCACACTGCGTTGGATTCACTTTTCCGGGCATAATGGAAGATCCCGGTTCGTTATCCGGAATGTGGATTTCCCCGATTCCGCTGCGTGGCCCCGATGACAGCATCCGCACGTCATTGGCTATTTTCATCAGGCTTACTGCAACTGTTTTCAATGCTCCGTGGGCCTCTACGATGGCATCGTGTGCTGCCAGTGCCTCGAACTTGTTTTCCGCAGTTACAAATGGCAATCCGGTTAAGTTAGCAATGTGTTTCGCCACATTCTCGGAATATCCCGGAGGCGTATTGATCCCGGTTCCGACTGCCGTTCCACCCAAAGCCAATTCGCTTAAGTGTTCCAGCGTATTCTTAATGGCTTTCAATCCATGATTCAGCTGGCTCACATATCCGCTGATCTCTTGTCCCAGCGTTAACGGGGTTGCATCCATAAAGTGCGTCCGCCCGATTTTCACTACATGCATGAAGTCTTTGCTTTTTTGAGCCAATGTATCGCGGAGTTTCTCAATTCCGGGAATCGTTACCTCCAAAAGTACCTGGTAAGCCGCGATGTGCATTGCCGTAGGGAAAGTATCGTTGGATGATTGTGATTTGTTCACATCGTCGTTGGGGTGCAGGACTTTTTCTTTGTCTGTTAAAGAGCCGCCGTTGATTACATGGGCACGGTATGCGATCACCTCATTCACGTTCATATTGCTTTGCGTGCCGCTGCCGGTTTGCCAAATAACCAGGGGAAATTGATCGGCTAGCTTGCCTTCCAGGATTTCATCTGCCACTTTCCCGATGAGGTCCGATTTCTCCTGGGGAAGGATTCCTGCGTCTAGGTTAGTCAGTGCGGCGGCTTTTTTGAGGTAGGCAAATGCATGGATGATCTCTTTGGGCATTCTGCTGATGTCCTGTGCAATGCGGAAATTTTCGATACTGCGTTCTGTTTGAGCGCCCCAGTAAGCTTGTGCGGGGACTTTTACTTCGCCCATTGTGTCTTTTTCAATGCGGTATTCCATGTTATTTTCTTTAATGGTAAAAATCTGAAAGGTGTTCCGGCAGGGAAATGCAGATATACACAGAAGATTTTCCATCATTTTCTGCTTAAATCAACATAACCGGTACGAAATGCACCTGTTTTGAACAGAGTAAAATTAATGACCATCAAGTTACGGAATAATCCCCTTTTTAAGTGAATCTTTGGTGGAAAATCTACTTTCAACCCGGTAGGAATGGGACAAAAAAAAAGAGAAATACTAAGTATTTCTCTTTTATCACCTAAACTGAACGTAAATAAATTATTGCTTAATAAAGCGCTGTCTACTATTCATTCCATCCTTAAAGCGGACCTGAACGAAGTAAATTCCTGTATCCAATCCCATCAGATTGATTGTATTGTTACTTTCTCTTAAAATGCTTTTTCCTGAAGCGTCGATCAATTCATAATCCAGTACTTCTTTTTCTGTCTGAATCTGGATTTGGTCTTTTGCCGGGTTCGGGAAAATGCTGATTGCTGTCTGGTTGATCTCTTCAATGCTCAAAACCGTGCTGCTTCCCTGTAAGTACAATGAAAGCGGGAAATCCCCGTTACCTCCGTTGAACTGTGCTGCCGGAACACTGATTTTAAAGCTGTGATTTCCTGGAGCCAATGTCCCCAATTGGATTTTACGGATAGCAATCGTATCACCCGGACACCAGTTGTTCCACTGTGTCCACCAGGAAGTAGACTGAGGGTTTTGTCCGTAAATTCCATTTCCTTGTGTATTATACTGGCGGTAAGGCTCGCATGACTTTCCTCCAGGAGTGTAAGTTAGAACCTGGTTTCCGTTAAAACTCACGTTGTGAACTCTTCTCACGTACTCTTCTCCTCCGGAATTTGCTCCGTGATTGGAAGTGATCAGATAAAAAGTAGCACCGTAAATGGTTTCTGTGGTAGTGAAATTGATCGTTTTAACCGTTGTACCGACCGCATCGGAAGCACCGGCAGCATAGTTGTTGAACGCCGCTTTAAAAGATAAAGGCTTGATAATCGGGTTCGGATCAAAAGCTGTATTCGGACCGTTCGTAATGAAATCAACTTTCCCCATGAATACATCGTTTCTTCCGGAACATCCCGCAACTTGTGTGTTTGCAGCGTATGGAACACCGAAAACTTCCAGTTCCAACCAAAAATCATATTGTGCATTCAACTCCGAAGATCTCAGGATTGCAGCAATGTTGTTTACTACAAACTTATAAGGAACCGAAGTAGGATTGATGTTCTTATTCATAAACGGTGTAATGAATCGCCCGATCTCAATTCTTGAAACAGATTCAGGTACATAGGTCGTACTTCCTTTAGGAACCATTGCCAGGCTCACATTCCCGATGCGGTCATAATTATCGCACAAAGCAGAAAGAGTTACCTGGATGCTTAATTGATCACCAACTGCATCTAATTGCTGCGTGGTCAATTTTGTAGTCATTAAATCGTTTCTTAAGCGAAGGATTCCCGGAGGAGTCGGGTCGCTGACAACTGTTGCATAACCGTCGAAAAAAACGGCATTGTTCATAATGTTAATAGTGGACTGAGCGAACGAGTATACTGAAAGCATACAAGCAGCTGCGGCAAAGTATAAATTTCTCATAATTCTAAAAATTTGGGAAACTCAAAGTTACTTTTGAGAAGCTTACAATAAGTGGTTTTGAAGCCTGTGCGAATTGCGCGTGAAATTTTGAGACAAATCGTGTGAATTTTATTTTTTAATTTAATCACTTGATTTGTAGTTTGTTATTGGGTTTTTGAGCTCTTTGCTTCTCCCTGTTTTTTTAGTCTTGTCGCAGATTTGTCGTGTTTTTGTCTCATTGTAACCCGGGAAGCCGGTGTGATCGACGTTAAGAAATTTTAGCTTTCACTGTAAGTGCTTTGACGTATCTTTAAGTATATGAGGAGACGGATATGCATTGTACTGATGGTTGTTTTCGGTTTTTCTGCCCATAGTCAGATTGCCGATTCATTGTATCAATACCAATCTTTTGAGCTAATGTATGAGAATGATGTCTTCACGGCAAGTGACCGTTATTATTCGCAGGGGATTCTGTTGAATTACGAAAATCACAATTTACAGGTCGATTGGCTGAAGCCGTTTTTCTTCCGGGTTCCGGATATCGAACGGAATTTATTCAATGGAATCGCTCAGAAAGCCTACACACCTTCTACTATCACATCGGATTCGATTCAGCCCTGGGACCGCCCTTATGCTGCAACCATCGCGTACACCACCCAATTTTCTTCCCGCAGTAAAAGCAAAAATTACACCCTGCACTGGAACCTCAGCCTGGGATTTATCGGGGATGCCGCTTTTGGGGAATACACCCAGACAACGATACACCGATGGATCGGTGGGACCAAACCACTGGGCTGGCAGCACCAGTTGAACAACGGGTTGATCCTCAACCTGGGCTTCGGAATTACCAAATCGTTCTTTACTCAAACACGCTGGCTCCGTTTGGAATTTTCGGATTTCGTAACGGTCGGCACACTGACGAATGACATGCGTATCCAGGGAGCATTGAAACTGGGGTATATTGCAAACCGCCGCCAGTTTTATGTCTATTACCTTCCGGAGTTAAGGATCGTGGCATACGATGGTACGCTGCAGGGAGCGCTTTTTGCGAAACCCAGTGAAGCTGCTGTTCCGGTAAGTAAGGTTGAGCGTTTGATCTCCGAACAGGAAATTGGCGTTTACCTCAGGTATAACCGTTTTTTCGCCACGGCACACGTGCATTATCAGTCGCGTCTGTTCCGGTATGCCTGGAACCATGCCTGGGGCGGTTTGAGTATCGGGTACAATTTGTGGGATAATTACTGGAAAAGAGAAGTGAGCAAATGATTTGTGGTCTGTGGGTACGCGATGCTTCGCGTACCCACAGACCACAGACTGAATCAATACATTACTTTTTATTCAGAATCAAATAAGTACTCACTACCCGGAACCCGATCGTTGGTTTCGGATCAGTGATTCCTTTGTACGGATCGGGAGCGTAGATCTTGATTTCTTCCGCTGTGCTTTTCCAGCTTCCGCCCGCCGTTCCGGGTTCGTTTTTTTCCATTCCTTCGTAAACCATTTCCGCTACGTTGCCGCTCAGGTTATACATTCCTCTTTCATTCGGCCAAAAGGATTTGGAGGGAGCGGTAACATCCAAATTATACGTTTTACTGCCGGCTTCTTCCAGTATCTCTTCTCTACTGCGTAAATAATTGGCCTGGATCAATCCCCGGCGGTCACGCGTGTAAGGTCCGCCCCACGGATACGGCTGCATTTTTCCATCGTTGCTGGCTGCTTTTACCCATTCTGCGCGCAAAGGAAGGCGAACCCCATTGAATTTACTTCCTTTTTCGTCGCCAATAGATTTTTGTGCTTCATCCGAAAGCCACTTGCAATACAATTCAGCTCCTTCACGTGAAATGTTTACTACCGGGTATTCATTGAAGCCTTTGTGAGAAAAGTAATGTTCCTGGAATCCCTTTCCGGCATTTTCCGATGGTTTTCCCTCGTGGTTAAATGCTTTGGTCCACATGGATTGGTCGGGTTTTGCTTTTAGGAATTCCTCTTTTCGGTCCTGGATCAGCAGATCAAACAAAAAAGTGCGGTATTCGAAATTGGTCACTTCACCGGTTCCGATGTAAAAAGCCTGTGCGGAAATCTGCTGTCCGTTGTAATCAAAAGCCCCGCTCGGAATGAACGCATAAGAATTTTTGTCGTACTTGATCAGTGCCTTCAGCATGGTTTTCTTTTTCTTCTTCGTGATCGCAATTTCTTCTTCCGTCAGTTTGGGAAATTGGTAGGGAGTTTCATCCGGGTATTTCGGAGAGGCCGGTTTGTGATCCCGGGGTGTTTCTCCGGATGTTTCCGTTCGCTCATTTTCGGGAGTGACAGGCAGGTCGATAATTAAATCCGGCATGCCCGACAGGAAAGAAATCTGTTTTCCGGGAAGAGGCTTTTGCTGGTTGTTTTTTGCTTCAACTGGTTCCGGTTTTACAGGAATGTTTTGTGAAATTACCTGCTCCGGATTGGATTTTTTTGTTTTTGGGTTTGAGCTTTTCTCCCCGGAGTTCCATAAAAGAAAGAGGGAAAGGCTAATAGTGCTTACAGTTGCTAACATGATCATCCATTTTTTAGTGAATACTTGCTTTGTTCTGGAATTATTCACCGAAGCATTGGCAGAAGAAACGAAGCGGTCTTTTGCCTGTTCGAATGACTGAACGGCCTGATCCTGTTTGGCCAGCTGGAAGAGTTGGTCTAAATTTCGTTGCTTATCCATGACTTTGTACTGTTTTTAAAGAAGATTCATACGTGAGGATTTCCATCAGCTTTTCACGCCCGCGTTTCAGTCGTTGTTTGACAGCCGACTCGGATGCGTCCTGGATAACCATAATCTCACGAATACTGAATCCTGAAATCTCGAAGAGAATAATACTTTCCCGTTGTTCTTCCGGCAACTGCGACAATGCTTCGTACAAGTAATGAACATCTGCATGCGATTGCGGGTCGGCGCTTTTGTCGTGCACTTCGAGGTAAGTACTTCCTTCCGGGATCCGGTTTTCACGCTTCTTTTGGTGATAATTCCCTAAAACACGTACACAGATGCCAAACAGGAAAGAAAGGAACGCGTCTTGAGAACGCAGCGACTCGAACTTTTCATAAGCCACGAGCAAACTGTCGTTGATCAAATCCCTGAAATCCATTTCCTGGTAAACCCGCGCCCTGCAGAAGCGCTCGAACCGTTCATGAACCGGCTCGTAAAGTTGGAGAAATGCCTCTTGTTTGTCCTTCATTCCTGTTAATTACATAAAAGTGTACAACTGTATGTTTGACAAAAATGGAAAAAGTTACATGAGAATTGAGAATGTTGAATTGAAAATGTGAAAAATAGAAAAACCGTCAGGGTGAAATTTCGCTCTGACGGTTTAGGATCAATTATGGTGTTATGTTGGAATGTGATGCATCGCGCGCCTAACTCGTTCTTTGGAGAACAACTTTCCCGCTCAGCCAATGATTGTTTTCGTCGAGGTAGCGGATCAGGTAAATCCCGGTTGTGTACCCGGAAAGGTCCACCTGGATGCGTTCGTCTTTTTTCAGTTTCGGGATGATCTGCAATACCTTTCCGCTTAGATCGGAGACATAGAGTTCTTTGATGTCGGTATTCGGAAGGATGTGAATGATCCCGTTTGTGGGGTTCGGATAATAACTCCAGGTAATGTTGAGCGCTTTCGGATCGGGTGCCACCACATTCGTATCGCTGGAATCTTTTGCCGGGACACTTGTCACAATCGAATCAGGGATATTCAAAGCCAAATCCGGGATTTGCTGCTGGCAGTCCGGCATGTAGGTGTAACTTTTCAGGATACGCACCAAAATAGCGTTCAGTGTTTCCACTTCATAAGAATCTGTTGATGGTTTGATGTGGCTGTTCCCGATTCCGCTGTGATCCGTCAGGAAAGTATAGGTTCCGTTTGTTCCCAGTGCCAAAGCGCGCATCAGGTATTCGGTACTTTTATCAATTCCGCTTGCGCCCACAGGAACAATGCGAATTCCTTTTTCTGCTGCCTGGTGAATCAGGCGCTGCAAACGTGCATTGATTTCTGATCCGTTGTGCGGTGGAGCATCTAAAACCAGGAAGAGGATTCTTGCGCGGGCATTTTCGCTCCAACTCAGATGATTGATCGCAGTGTCAAGGCCTACGTCCATCGCTTCCGGGAAATCGCCGCCACCACCTGCCGACTGTTCATTAATGAATACATCGGATTCAGACAAAATGCGGCTGAAGTTCATACTTTTCGTAACATATGAATCCCCGGCATCCCGGTAATAGACATTCGCGAACCGGAAATTCAACTTGTTACTAATTTGTTTTGACTGGAAGATCACATCGCTCATTTCGGCCTGTAGGAAACTGATTTCGTCACCCATGGAACCCGTTGCGTCTACTACAAAAGCTACGTCTACATTTTCCACTTCCTGGCAGGAAATAGCGAGTTTCTGGTGATTCAGGCCTTTTTCAAAAGCGGTGACTTTATGAATGGTGGAGATTTTTCCGTTATAAGAAATCTGGATGGAAAGTTTTCCGGTGACCTCCGGAGTTTCGTTTTTGATCGTCAACCAGCATTCCGCTTTCCCGGTGTTGTCTGTTCGGGTGGTAAACACCACGTTTTTGTTCAGTAACAATTGTACCATGGCGTCCACGATCGGAATCCCGTTTTCGGACTGCAACATCACGGTGTATCTTCCGGATGGAGCTATTTGCCAGGTCTTCTGGTAGCTTTCCAGTTCACCTTTGGAAAGGTCCTGCCACATCTTCCACTTCGCGAAATCATTGATTTCCCCGGCAGTTAAAAGTTTCGAACTGGCAACGTTCCTTCCGAAAGCTGCATCTTCTCTTGAGCCTTTGCCAGAGGCTGATACAACTCCGGGAGTCGTACTGAGTACGTGGCTGGTGCTCCGCGTGGGCATCCGGGAAATATCTTTTTTTGATAATTTGGAATCGGTTTTGTAACTGGTAACAGCCACTTCACTGATTTCCCGCATCTCTCCTTCAAAATACGTTTCTTCTGATTTCGGGCTGCGTTTCGGAGCGCTTGGGTCTACTTTCATCTTGAAATCTGCTACCTCATCTCCGGTCACTTTGATTTCTTTTTTGATAGGGGAGAACCCCGCATAGTTCATCACACAAACATAAGTCCCGGTGTCAAGTGCAACGGCAAAATTTCCGAGCCGGTCCGTCAATACGGAAGCAACCAATTTATCGCCTTTGTAGATATCCACATTTCCGTAGCGAAGCGCCTCACTGTGTGCTTCGGAATTCATGTTTCCTGAAATAGACTGGGAAAATAGGGTGGTAGTTCCAAGTAGCAGGATGCAAAGTAAGGTAACGAATCTCATAATATCCGGTTTAGAATTATTATTGGTTACACCTAAGATGCAATTGGGTTCAAAAATCCATAAAACAAGTACAAATTGCTAATTACGAATCTGGGATTTTCGATACTTGTACCAATGGTTTCAGGAGAGAAAAAGCCGGATTAATATAAGATTATATAAATCTGTGATCTTTATCCAGATCTGAGGGATTTGTAATTCGGCATTCGTGTTTTGGAATTAAATAAGTGATTTAAGACCTGTAATTCCGATCTGCAATCCAACACAAAAAATGAGGAATGCCATGATGCGGTTGAGGATTTGTTCTCCTTCTTTACCAATTACGCGAATAATTTTTTTGGTGTTCAGATAGAAAAAATAAATCAGTGAACAGATCACGATGATTGCCAGAAGAATGGCTCCTGTATTGATGAGGTATGAATTCAGATTTGCATTTGCACTGTGAGCACTTAAGGTGAAAAGAACGGAAATAGACCCTGCTCCCGTTGTGATGGGAAAAGTAATGGGGTAAAATAATTTATCCTGGACGAGAGCATAATTCGAGGTTTGTGTATCGCCTGATTCATCTGTGAGTGGCTGTTCTTCTTTTTTGTCAGAGGAAAGAAATTCCCAACCTATTTTGCAGATCATGATCCCTCCGGCAAGCTGCACTACCGGGATGGTAATGCCAAAGATTTGCAAAATCCAATGCCCGGCAAAAAGAGCGATCGTACATAGAATGAAGGCGTACAGTGCAATTTTCTTAACAGCTTTTCTTTTTTCCTGCATCTCCAGGTTCGACAGGTAAGGATTGACAATAAATGCAGATCCGATTGGATTAACCACAGGAAAAAGGGTGATTACTCCTATAAAAAGCATGTCAATGAAAGATTGGATTAGATTCATGAGATGAGTTTATTAGTCTATCAATAATACATATAATTATGAATTAAATGTCTTTGCCTCCAAAGGGTGAGGCAAAGATCCACCTTTATTGGTTAGGAATGTTGCTTCTAAAAAATGAAAGAATAGTAAATTCGCTTTAGAAGACGAATTTTAAATTTCCTCCTTTGGAGGGGATCAAGGGGTAGGACAGTAACGCTCTGATCTAAAAGAACCGCAAGGCCAATTTCCCTCCGATCCACAGTTGGTTAGCAAAACTGTTGCTCACAGAACTCGAAATCGTTTTTTGTCTGATCTTACTCCAAACAGGATCTGTTTCGGGATCCACACTTTCTGTGCTGTACCAGTTGATAGTTGGCCCGGCTGCAATGCTGAAATTCTTCCCGAAACGGTATTCGATTCCGAGGAAACCTTTCGTCAGCATACGATACGTGTAATCGTCATTGGTACTGTTCAAATACAATTGCTGTGCTGTAAGGTCCAGATCCAGATACCACTTTCTTCCTAAACGAATGGCGGAGCCTACTCCATAACCAAGCGTCAACAATGCAGGACCTTCTGAAATTTGAACCCCACCGATTAGAATGTTGTGAAAGGCATCCACACCTGTGCGGAAACTGAGTGTTCCCAAAAGATTTTCATCACTTGCAAGTTCAACTTTGTGGTATCCTTTTTTGACAAAACTTAAAAATCCTACCGGTACACCGGTGATTGAATTGGCAACGTTGAGGAAACCAATTTGGGAACCGTTCACATGTCTGGCTTTGTTGATCAAACCTGAAACCTGGAATCCGTTGATTACACGGCCAACATTCACCAATCCGGAGATCTGGCTTCCATAAACGGTATCCGCGTAATTTGCAATTCCTGCAACCTGGATTCCCCGCATGTTTTTGGAGTGGTTGTAAATTCCCGCTGCTTGAATTCCTTCTGTGTAGGAATCATTCAGGTTTGCAATTCCTGCGGCCTGGATAGCGGTAACCGTATCTTTTACCAAATTGGCAATCCCGGCAACCTGTACGTGTTTTACTTTCCCGTTATCGAGATTGACCAACCCCGCAACCTGTACACCATTCACATCTTTACCGACCGTATTTACCAAACCGGCCAATTGTACCCCGGAAGAATTTCCTGAAACCAGGTTGGCCAAACCACCGATCTGCACGTATTTTACGTTCCCGTAGTCTAAATTGACTAAACCGCCCAATTCAAAGACATCAATCCCTTTGGATGAACCGATCAATATGTTAAACGAGAACTTGTTCACTGTATTTACGGAAAGTAAGCGGTTAGTGCTTATCGGCGGAACAAATGAAAATGCCACATGATTGAACAGGGTGTCGGAAATGTTTCTCAGGTTTGCACGGCGTTCCCCGAATTTTTTCCAAAACGGATTGATGTACGGAATCGTGTCTTCGGTTGATGTTGCAACTGGTTTTACAGAGTCAACCGATAGCGTTATACGAATTGAATCGTTCATCATAACGCTAACAGGAGCTGATTTGGGCTGAAGGTAAATAACCAGTGTGGTTCGCTGCTTTGACAGGACAACCACCGTGGTGTCTTTAAAATCTTTCTTTGCTACGGAAACGGAAAGTACGTCAGCAGTTTTCGGGAACGACAGGTTGAAATAGCCGTATTCGTTGGTGAGGGCCGATTGTTTACTTTGCCGCAGGTAAACACTGGATTCCACGATTTCCGAAGAATCTTCCGCATTCAGAATGTAGCCGTTCAGAATAATGTTGGACCTATCTGCCGTAACATTTTCAGCCTGTGGTTTTGATGCTGTTTTACAATTGATAATCAGGTATTTTCCTTTTAGTTTGTAAGTACAGTTTCCACTGCTCAAAAGCGTATTCAAAACGATGCGGAGAGGTTGTTTTTCGAACTTTGCGGATATGCGTTGCTGATCATCGAAACCGGTATGGGAAAAAACAACCCCGGTTTGACTGGAAATCTGTTTGAACAGTTCCTGGTACGAATACGTTCCCGAGCGGATAGTTACGTCTTTTTCCAGGTAAGGAGTTTGAGCGTTCGAATGACAAACAGCGATAAGGCAAAGAAAAACGGTGCAGAAAAAACGGATCATTGTATGCATGCTATTCCTTTAATCACATAGACATCGTTCTTTTCCTTCAATATAGTCACTTCGAGTGTCTGAGAGATGACCATCAAAACAGTGTCGAGGTCTTCATTCAAAAACTCGGTCGTGATCCTGCAATTCTTCAACGCCGGATTATCAATGCGAATGGATACTTTGTAGGTATTGTTGAGCAAATCAACCACATCTTCCAGGCGCTGATTATCCAGTAAAACCGTTTTGTATTGCTTTTTCAGGTTTTCTGCTACAACGTCTAATTTCAGATCGCCGCTCGAGATTACGTAATGTGCGCTTTCATTTGCTTTAAGCGTGAGCTGCATTCCTTTATTATCGTAGATCACCACGATTCCTTCATCCACGCGGACGTAGATCGTGTCTTCGGTTGTTTTTACATCGAATTTTGTTCCGAGATCTTTGATATGAATGGGTCCGGCATCAATAATAAAAGGTAGTTTTTCGCTGTGTTTTACCGAGAAATAACCGGATCCTTTTAAAGTCAGCGAGCGGTTTTTCTTCCCGTAATCAGCTGAAAGTTCCAAACTTGAATTTGCCGCCAGCTGAATATCGGTTCCATCGGTCAGTTCAATATTCTTTTTGCTTGTTCCGGCAGTGAAAATCGTGTTTTCTTCTTTTGAGTTCAGGAAATAAAGAAACGCTCCAAAAGAAATAACCAGGATAGCAGCAATGGAGGAAATCCACCGTGTAGTGAGTTTCCGGACCGGTGCCTGTTTCAGCTGATCCTGAACTTTAGTCCATGCGGTATCGGTTGAAACGGCTTTCGTTATCATCCCGAATGCTTTGGCGCTGTGTTCAAAATAGATTTCATTGCCGGGCGATTCCGCGATCCAGTCTTCGAGAAGCATTGCTTCTTCCGGGGTCGCTTCTCCGCTAAGGAATTTGCCGATCAGCGCATCCATGTCTTGTGATGTTTTCATAGTGTTTGAATGAAAAAAAGGATGAGTAACGGCAAATAGTCTTTCAACTCTTCACGAACGATTTTGAGGGCTTTCCCCATTTGGTTTTCTACGGTTTTCACCGATAGGCCTAATTGGTCGGCAATTTCCTGGTAACGCAACTGTTCAAAACGGCTCATTTTGAAAATACGCCCGCATTGTTCCGGCATACTTTCCATGGCCAGCTGAATGCGCTCCTGGAGTTCGTTCGCCAAAACCGGATCAGAGGAATCTTCACTGACATTCATTGCTTTGATGTCTTCAACATAGGTGCTGCGGACTTTCAAATGTTTGATCTTATTCAAACAGGCATTTTGTACCGACTTGTATAAAACCGCCCGGATGGAAGTGTGGATGTCCAGTTGTGTACGCTTCTCCCAAAGAGAAACGAATACCTGCTGAACAATGTCCTCCGTTTCATCTGAATCCTTCAGAAAAGTGTTGCCGTAGCGAACCAGCGGCTTGTAATAATCGCGAAATACCATTTCAAATGTGCTTAAATCTCCTGTCACAACCTGTGTTATCACTTGTTTTTCTTCCACCCTGGTGTATTTCACTGGGGCAAAGTTATCATCTTTTGGTTTTATGACAACCCAGGATCAATTTACCCCTATGCGGTATGAAGATTTTTTTTGCAGGTCTGTCTTACTTGATAATTTAAGTCGTTTATAATTGATAATTAATTATCAAACTACTTTCTTCCGGAACCATTTCCCTGCATCAATGTAGAAAAGTGCTTTCACGGAAAAGGAATTCAAATACGGATTGTCAAACAAATTGCGGAATGTATTGAAATATCCGTAATCCAACCCGTTCTTAGAAGCATAAATGTTGTATTTCCAGACAAAACGGATCTCGCTCCCGGGATAAATCACCCAACGTAGGTCAAAATCAACTGTAAATGCATTGAAACTGGTGTTGTGGTAACTTTGACCTAATGAATCTACACCGCTGTAAGACGAAGAACGGTAGGTGCCGTCGTTCAGTAATTCCAGGAAAGAAGTGTAGGAAACTTCCTGCCAGTAATGATTGAAACGCAATTTCAGGGAAAATGTCTTGGTGAAATTATAGTCTAAGGCAACGGAGTTGGTAACAATCCACCGTTCCCTGTCGCCAAGCATGATCTGGTCTGTGTAATTGGTATCGGTCACTCTCACATATCCGTAATTGTGAAAATAGCGTGAAATGCCCGCAGTAAGAACAGTGAAGATTTTCGGAGTGATCCGGATCCGCGGACTGAGTTCCATGTCAACGACCGTCATTCCTTTCCGGTTGTATGCACGGTGATAAGCAGAAAAATCGAGAGCAAAAACCTTCGAATAATCACTGGAATAGAATCCGCCGTACCGGATCGAAGCAGGAAAATGAACCGGGATGCCGAAGGAGCGTGATTCGAAAAAGTCGTTTTCTCCTAAAGGATAAAGGCTCAGCGAAACACCGGATGTGAGGAATTTTTTGGTGGTGAAGATGTACTCCGAGCCAACGGCAAAATACCCGAACCGGGACGGTTTGTACAAATATTCCAGGGTACTTTCTACTGATAAATTACGTCGTAAAAGTCGCTTGGTGGCGTTGTATCCCGTCCATTCGTAACGACCTGTAAAGCCAAAGTAGTTGTTTCGTGACAGGAAACCCATTTCAGTGGGATCGTAGTTGTTGTCGCAATCGTAATAATCCAGGTTGAATTGATTGACACCTTTTACTTTGCGGAAACTGATGAAAGAAGATCGCCCGATAAGTGCCTGATTCCCATGGGAATTGACCGAAACCTTTGTGTTTGCGGCGATGCTGAATACCCGCGATTTACTGAATACCAATCCTTCCAGTGTACTGACGTTTGAAAATACATTGATTTCGGGCCGTAGCACGTTGGTGTTCAAAAACGAAATGTTGGAATTGTTTTTCAGGTTTTGAGAGAGGACAAATACGTTGTAATTGGAAACAGGATGTGCCAGTAGCTTGTGATCGGTTCCGTTTGAATCGGTGTAATGAAGGAAAGACCGGTTTTCAATGGCATTAAAAACACCGATTCCCAATCCGCCTTTCGTTCTTCCGGAAACTTTCAGTGCATTGACCAGCTGTCCTCTGTCCGGAACGGAAGTCACGCGGTTATTCGGGTCTTGTAATGCCGAATCTATAGCCTGGTATTTCAGGTAGCTTTCTGCTCCGATCCTGCGTGAATAAAACAAATCGCCAATTCCGAACAAATCCATTCCTTCCAAAAAGAAAGGCCGATTTTCGGGATAGCGGACCTCGAAAGGAGAAAGGTTCAGAACCAAACGGTCCGAAACGGTTTGTCCGAAATCCGGGATCAGTGTTGCGTCCAAAGTGAATGATTCGCTGAGTCCTACTTTTAAATCCATCCCGAAACGCGGCTGGAAACCCCAGTTTTGAGATTGCGAATTTTCGTCGTAGCTGTCTTCAAGGTAAGTAGTTGAGTAGGGAGAGAAGGATAATCTCAATGGGGTTCCCAGGTTTTCAATGCCTTTGATGTAGCCGCTTTGTGCAATTTCTCCGTATTGCTGCGGATCCACCGGCGACCAATGCGAGACTTCCCGGTTCCGGCGTATACTCCGCTGATAATTGATGCGCCAGTTCTGGATGTTTTCTTTTGGGAAACGTAATTGAGTTAGTGGAATCCGGATTTCAACGCTCCAGCCTTCTGCAATGCGTTTAACCTTGCTCCGCCAAACGGCATTCCAGGAATAATCTTCCGAATTTTGAGTAATGAGTGCATCAAGTTCTGTTCCGGCAGCTGTAACGTAGAACCCGAAAGCATTTTGCCCCGAACCGTAAGTATCGATCATCACTCCGAACCAATCAGCATTCCCGAAATCATCTCTTTCGGAGAGGAAAGCCATCACGGAATCCGGGCGGTTATCGTAGAATTTAGCCCCAATGTATATGTATTGATCGTCGTAGAGAAATTTCACTTCGCTTTTGTAGCGACTCAGAACTCCCGGGTTCGGGTAATTGGTGATGAAATCACCGGCAGTTTCCGCTGCATCCCAGGCTACTTCCAATAACATTCCATCCAAAAAGATGGCATGATCCGTTCGTTTTCCCGAGACTGTTTTTTGCGCCTGAAGGGAAAAAGAAATCAGAATAAAAGTTAGAAGTATCGGGTAGCTAAATTTCACCCGGTAAAATTCGTTATTTTTGATAATATAAAATCACAATATGTCAGGAATAAGCTTTCTAAGTCGTTTCATCGTTTTTTTACTCATTACTCTTTTCATTTCTTCATGCGGATTAAAATATGTTCCGGGACCAAGCCTGGAAGATCTGTCGAATAACCGGAAACAGCAATTGGAATCTCAACTGACGAAAGATTTTGCAGCGGTAGGAAAAAAGTATAAATCCCTGACTTATGGTGAAGCGGTTGTCATAAAACCCCAATCTTATCAGCGTTTGGACTCGTTGTTTGAAGTGAAATACCGCATGAGCCAAAGTGGGTTGAAAACAAATGAACTGGACCCATTGATCGAAAATCAGAAAATGATCCTGCTTTCTGATACAACCGAAGTCCTGTATATGGAAACGCATTGGTTTGAGCTGGCGCAGGACAGTATTTGCGAGTTTATCATTGCGCAGTGTTTCCTGAATAACAAGAATGTATTGCGAAAAATGGAGTTCATTCATGAGTTCCAAACAGGCGTTTCCAATCAGGTTTGGGCAGAGAAATACATGAAGGAAGATTGGATTACGCGCGATATGGGGTATACATCGAATGATGACCTGAATTTTTATTCCATGATGAAGAACAAGGAATTCAATTTGCAGGGCGAAGAAAAAAACCGGTTCCTGGAGAACGTTTTTTTAGTGATGCGTTATGCCAATGAAAATAAGAGCCTGAACGCGCACGGAATCACAATCAAACTGGCTGCCAGGCAAATGAAAAACGAAATCCCGAATTTCAATGCTGCAGAATACGTGTTTTCTTTCAAAAAGGAAAACAGTGCCGAATTGAAACAGGACGTCTATGTGGTGGAAGCCGTTTCTGAAAAAGATAAGAATGTGAAGATTACCCGGAAGTATGATTTGTTCTTTATGCCACTAAATTAATTGGGTGACTGAGCGGAGTCGAAGTTACCCTGTATAAGAAGTGCAGATAAAAAGGTCATTGAGTCCCGAAGTTTCGGGAAAATGCCTTTTTTACAGCGAAACCCGGAAAGGGGCAATCTTCTCGTTTTGATAAAGGTACTGCTGAAGTCCCTGGGATAACAGTCTTTTGTCGTGGTTTTTTCCCGGAGTTCCCCGCGACTGATAATTAAACGGAATTCCGTCAATTTCCACTTTCCAGCCGTTTTCTTCCCGGTGAAAGGTAATTTCCTTCGAATCCAGTAAGAACTTATTTCCGGGTTCCAGCGTGATGCTTTCTCTTAAATTCAAGCCGGAATTCCGGACCGCATTTTTGATCGTTTGGAGTGCCTGTTTGTTTTTGGGAGTTGGTTCCATGAAAGCAATGAGTTCGCCTTTATACTGGATAATTCCGCAGAGTGACTTACCTGAAAAGATCTGCAATTCGTTTCGCTGGAACCGTTCTTCCCGTTTCCAGGAAAAAAAGAGCAGGCAAATGCACAAACCGATTCCGGCAAGTTTCGGAATGGTCTGCTTCATGAGGAGTTGATAAGAGAACAAACCGATCAGTGTGCCAATGAGTAAGAATTGGAAGAAATTGAGTTCAAAACCTCCGGAAACACCTCCCGGAACCCGGTTCACATAGTGAATTCCGATGATCAGTGCCTGGAGCGAAACCACTGTCAGGAAAACGACCAGAACATTGAGGTAAGGAATCCAGGCAGTGAAGATCAGGACGATTAAAAAGAGCAATACGATGAATCCCAGCAGCATCACTACCACATTGGAAAGCAGGAAATAATTCGGGAACTGGCCAAACCAGTAAAGCATAAATGGAGTAGTAGCTATCGTAGCGGCAATCCCGATGGCGGTTCCCTGCCAAAGCCAGTCAAGCCATTTTTGTTTGACCAGGATCAGTCTGTAAATGGGTTTTTGGAACAGGATAATCCCGATCAGCGCAACATACGACAATTGGAAACCGATGTCGAACAGATAAAACGGATCATACATCAGCAGCACAATGGCAGAAAGGATGAGGTTGCTCATCCCGTTGTTATTCCGGCTGAGTAATTGTCCCAGTGCCAGGATACTGAACATCACCACCGCCCGGATCACTGATGCGGAAGCGCCGCTCAGCAATCCGAATCCCCAGATCAGCACAACAGAAAAAAGAATGGCTTGTTTCTTCGTGATCCATTTGCTGAAAAAGCTGAGAACGTACTGGAAAATGATTAATATGATGCCGACATGCAGCCCGGAAACGGCCAAAACGTGCATTGCTCCGGTATTTGAAAAAGAATCGAGTACTTCCTGGTCGATGTCTGCCTTGTTTCCTAATAATAAGGCAACACCGATTCCTGCAACAGATTCCGGGAGCCAGGATTTCATGTTGTTCCCGACCTCGTCCTGCCACTTGGAGAAAAAGATGTTTATGTTTTCAGTAGAACCAATCTTAGAGATGAAATTCGACGCGATAAAAGCCCTTCCCACATAATGATGCGTTCCGTAATAGTATTCCGCATCGAAACTTCCGGGATTGGTTTCGGTCCGGAAAGGTTCTATCTCTGTTCGAAAAGCCACCAAATCCCCGATGACATATTTCTCAGCAAGCGTATCGAGTGTCAGGATAATATTTCCGCTTGCGGCTTCCTGCTTATTTCCAATGGTAGATTTTTCCAGTTCCAGATGAATGGTTTGGTACCCGGATTCCGAGAGCTTGGTTTTGAAAACCGTTCCGAAATTGACTTTGTCCGAAAGTTCACCGGGAGCAGCTGCTGCATGTTTTACTAATTCCATTTTACAAAACCCGATCAGCAGGAAAGTGAAACTGAATGACAGGACCGGCATCCATTTCCGGAGCGAGTCGTTTTGGAACAAATAAGAGGAAAGAAGACAGAGCAGGCTGAACAGCAAAACAGAACTGATAAGTAACCCGGTTGTGCCCGGATTTTCTCCCGAAGCATACGAAAGAAGAATCCCCAAAATGAGGCTGAGTGATAGCGGCAATAGTGGCATGTGTTCGTAGCAGTTTTGGTATAAAAACACGACTAATCTAATAAATTGTTCGACAAGTGATATCCCGAATTGAATTTTCTTTGTTTCTTTACAATCAAAACTTTACAACGAAATTATGTTGAAACTGAACTATTTCTTACCTACTATTGCTTTGAGCCTGAGTCTGGCTTCCTGCGGAGGCGGCGAGTCTGAGAAAAAAGAGACTGCTACGATTGAGACATCAGATGACTCCAACGTTTCTTCCGAAGACGATTATGTATTACCTCAGCCGATTACTTTGGCAAATGCTTTCAAAGCAGCGGGTTTAAAGTACGTTGCCGGGAAGGCAAATCCAACCGATAATGTATCTAAATACGCGGTGAAAATTGATCAATTGATGAACCTGGGAGTTTATTCCACTGATTTGGCGTACTGTGCAATCAATTCCAAAACACAGGAAGCACGGGATTATTTGTCTGTGATCCAGAAATTGGGATCCAAAGTAGGGTTGGAAAGCGTTTTTTCCGACAAAGAATTAGTTTCGAAATTTGATAAACAATTAGGGAATCCGGAAGAATTGGAAAACCTGATCTACGAGATCCAGGATAAATCCGATGAGTTCATGCAGAATAACGACCTGAAATACCTGGGAGACATCCAGTTTGCAGGAGCATGGATCGAAGGGATGTATCTTGGAATCGACAATACGAAAGAAAAAGCAGAAATCGGGAAAGCACTGGTTGAACAAATGAGCTTGCTGAAAAACATCATCAAAGGGTTTAAAAGCCATCCTGCGCAGGAAGATGCACGTTTGAAAGAAGTGATCGGTTTGTATGAAGGAATTCTGAAAACATACGAAGCACAGCCTTCTGTCAAAAAAGTATCTAAAAACATTAATGTGGAAATACCGGATTTGACCGAAGCAGAATATGCAGCTTTGGCGAAAGAAGTGAAAAAGGTGCGCGAAAACATTGTTAAACCAGGAAAATAACTCTCACGATGAAAAAAATCAAATTTATCCTTCCACTTGCAATCTGTTTACTATGGATCGGTCTTGTGTCCGGGGGAAATGACAATGTACTTGAAGCGCAAATGAGTACGCTCAAGCAGGAATGCAAGGAAATGATCAAAGGAACACGCTACGAAGGTTCGAAAATAACTTACTTCACATTGGGTGCTGCAAAGCAGATCAAGAACATCGAAGTATATACTTTTTTGCTGGATGAATACCGTTTTGCGATCAGTACAAAAAAATGTACGGCAGCGTTAACGATCCGTATTTACGATGCTCCGGCAGACAATCCGCAAAGAGTACTGATCAAAGAATTCAAAAAAGCACAGGGCCAAAACCTGAAATTTACAACCGCAGAACTGAATGACGCATACGTAGCAAAAGTACCGGATGCAGACCGTTTGAGAAATATCCATCTCGAATATTCGATCAGTTCGGGAAAAACGGGAAAAGAAGGAATTGTTTTAGTATACGGTATTGAACCTTAAATTGCGGAAATAAAGGCAATATCTCACAGATAAAGCCTATCTTTGCACTAAATTTTGTAAGTGATGATTAATGTAACTCTTCCTGATGGATCAGTTAGACAATACGAAGCAGGAGCAACAGCATTGGATGTTGCTCTTAGCATTTCTGAAGGATTGGCTCGTAACGTATTGGCAGCCAAAGTGGATAACGTGGTAATCGATGCGACTCGTCCGTTGACGGGTGACTGCACCTTGCAGTTGCTGACCTGGAACGATGATGAAGGAAAATCGACCATGTGGCACTCTTCAGCTCACTTAATGGCCGAAGCTTTGGAGTTTTATTATCCGGGAATTAAATTGGCGATCGGTCCTCCGGTTGCGAACGGATATTACTACGATGTCGATTTTATGGATTATACTTTCAAGGAAGAGGATCTGGAAAAAATCGAGCAAAAAATGAAGGAGCTTGCAAAGCTAAAGAACCCGTTTGTACGCAAAGAGGTTTCCAAAGCGGATGCATTGGCATATTTTACGGAAAAAGAAGATCCGTATAAGTTGGAATTGATTCAGGATTTACCTGACGGGTCGATTACATTTTATACGCAGGGAAATTTCACGGATTTATGCCGTGGACCTCATATTCCGGATACCGGATTTATCAAAGCGGTAAAATTGATGTCGATTGCCGGAGCTTACTGGCGTGGTGACGAAAAGAACAAGCAATTGACGCGTGTTTACGGAGTAACTTTCCCGAAACAAGCTGAATTGACTGAATACTTAGAGAAAGTGGAAGAGGCAAAACGCCGTGACCACCGTAAACTAGGAAAGGAATTGGAATTGTTTACCTTCTCTCAGAAAGTTGGACAAGGTTTGCCATTGTGGTTGCCGAAAGGAGCTGCATTGCGTGAGCGTTTGGAAAATTTCCTGAAGAAAGCACAACGTAAGGCCGGATATGAGCAGGTGATTACTCCGCATATCGGAAACAAAGAATTGTATGTGACTTCTGGTCACTATGAGAAATATGGAGCAGATTCCTTCCAGGCAATCAAAACTCCGGATCCGAACGAGGAATTTTTATTGAAGCCGATGAACTGTCCGCATCACTGCGAGATTTTCAAAAGCAAGCCACGTTCGTACAAAGATCTTCCGGCTCGTTTTGCTGAGTTCGGAACAGTATATCGCTACGAACAAAGCGGTGAGTTGCACGGATTGACACGTGTTCGCGGATTTACTCAGGATGATGCGCACATTTTCTGTACGCAGGATCAGGTGAAAGAAGAGTTCAAGAAAGTAATTGATTTGGTGTTGTATATTTTTAAAACACTGGATTTCCAGAACTTCAAAGCTCAGATTTCATTGCGTGACCCTGAAAATCCGTCGAAATACATTGGTTCCGATGAAAATTGGGCGAAGGCTGAAAGTGCAATTATCGAAGCGGCAGCGGAGAAAAATCTGCCAACAATTGTTGAATTGGGTGAAGCTGCGTTCTACGGACCAAAACTGGATTTCATGGTTCAGGATGCACTTGGAAGAGAATGGCAGTTGGGAACTATTCAGGTAGATTACAATTTACCGGAGCGTTTTGAATTGGAATATACAGGTGCGGATAATCAAAAACACCGTCCGGTAATGATTCACCGTGCGCCTTTCGGATCGATGGAACGCTTTGTAGCGGTATTGTTGGAACACTGTGCTGGAGACTTCCCGTTGTGGTTGGCAACAGAGCAAGTTGCAATCCTACCGATCAGTGATAAATACAACGAATATGCGAAAGATGTTTTAGAATTGCTAAATAATTCCGATATTCGCGGCTTCGTTGATGACCGTAACGAAAAGATAGGCAAGAAAATACGCGAGGCGGAACTGAAAAAAATCCCGTTTATGCTCGTTGTCGGAGAGAAAGAAGCTGAAGAAAAGCAAGTCTCTGTAAGACAGCGCGGTGAAGGAGATAAAGGTTCGATGGCAGTAGAAGCTTTCGAAACTTTGGTTCGTTTAGCGATAGAAAAAGAATTGTCGACAAATGTTTAATAAACTGAATGAGAAAAGACAGTAGAAAACCAGTAAGAAAAGAAAATAACGACGAACACAAAATAAACGGGAAGATCACTGCTCGTGAAATTCGTTTAGTTGTTGAGGGAGAAGAGCCCCAGGTAATGTCTCTGGCTGCAGCACTTCAATTGGCTGAAGAACAAGAGTTGGATCTGGTTGAGATCTCTCCGAATGCCGTTCCTCCGGTTTGTAAGATTATGGATTACCGTAAATTCTTATACAACCAAAAAAGAAAACAAAAGGAGTTGAAAGCAAAACAAAGTAAAGTTGTTTTGAAGGAAATCCGTTTCGGACCGAATACAGACGATCATGATTTTCAATTTAAATTGTCACATGCCCGTAAGTTTTTGGAAGAAGGTTCAAAAGTTAAGGCATACGTGTTTTTCCGTGGTAGAACAATTGTCTTCAAAGACAGAGGTGAGATCCTATTGTTGAAATTCGTTCAGGAATTAGCCGATTTGGGGACATTGGAACAAATGCCGAAATTGGAAGGGAAAAGAATGATCGTGATGATCAACCCGAAGAAGAAATAGTAAAATTGAGAATGTAAAATTGACAAGCGGATTAAATCTTTTCAATTTTCAACTCTCCATTTTCAATTATAAGTTTGATAAAGTGTTCATTTTTTAAAAAAAGAGAAAAATGCCAAAAATGAAAACAACATCCAGTGCAAAGAAGAGATTCACTGTAACTGGATCTGGTAAGATCAAAAGAAAACACGCTTTCAAAAGCCACATTCTTACGAAAAAGACCAAGAAGCAAAAACGTAATTTGACTCACGCAGGTTTGGTTCACCAATCAGATTTGTCGAACGTTAAATTAATGTTGAATATGAAGTAAGCAGATCGCTCACGCGAAAAACTTCACTTTGTAAATTTAAGCTCCGATACGATACGAGGTATTTGTTTACGGAGCGGTATTGTTAACCAAGTATTGAGTACCTAAGATCAGTCAGCTGACTGACACTCACTATTAAAAACGAAAAAGTTATGCCAAGATCGGTAAATCATGTTGCTTCAAGAGCTCGTAGAAAGAACTTTATGAAGTTGGCCAAAGGATACTACGGCCGTAGAAAAAATGTTTGGACAGTAGCAAAAAATGCTATTGAAAAAGGTTTAAATTACGCTTACGAAGGTCGTAAGCAAAAGAAAAGAAATTTCCGCGCTTTGTGGATCCAACGTATCAACGCTGGAGCTCGCTTACACGGAATGAGCTATTCTCAATTCATGGGAGCTGTAAACAAAAGCGAGATCGAATTGAACCGCAAAGTTTTAGCTGACTTAGCAATGAACCACCCTGAGGCGTTCAAAGCTGTAGTTGACTCTGTGAAAAAATAAAAATCGAAAATACACTTTATCAATAGGAAAGCGCTCGTCATGGACGGGCGCTTTTTTTGTTGTGTTTATCTCGGAATAAGAGTACTTTCGAAATAATTTCAAGGACTATTCATCATGAAAAAAGGATTCTTCCTGGCAACTGCACTTTTAACGATCACCAATTTATTTGCACAAACTGCTGATCTGGTGACTCCCGATCCGATTACATTTCCCGTTCACAAAGACCATATCGGAACCATTGCGTTTATGGAAAAGATCATTCCTATCGAAGAATTCAACGAGACGGTTTTTCTCCGGACTTTTGAATTAACAGAAAAAAACGATCTGAATATCCGGGTTTTTATGGGGAATTCATTAACGAATTACCTGCATCAGCTGGCTCCGGAAATGAGTGCGGAAGAGTTGGTGAAAAACGGGAATTACCAGTTTTCGTTTTGGGTCGACGGGAAGCAGATTTACCAGGAAAACCTGAATACAGGCGCTGGAAGTGCGGACAGTAAGAACCAGAAAACTGTTTTCCGGATTCCTTTGATGAGTGCTTCGAATGAAGATTCCTGGGGGAGATTTGTCTGGAACCGTTTTCTAATGAGTGGCGGACAGGATGCACTGCAGCCGGGAGATCACCAGTTGAAAATAGAAATTCGGCCATATTTGAAGCAAATAGAAGTGAAAGTCGGTGAAGTGATCGCTGCCGGAGTGTTGAAAGTGATCGTTCCTGAAGTGAAAATCGATGAGAAACTCGTTCGGATCCAGCCGATCAAAGCTCAGAAAGAGTGGGAAGTTTCTTCAGCTTCATTGAATCAGCAAAAAATAGAAGAACTGAATCGTAAAATTGCCAACAAGACATTCAAAGACCTGACAAGTATCGTGGTGATTAAAGATGGGAAACTCCTGCTGGAAGAATACTTCAACGGTGCTACACGTAATTCACTCCACGATACGCGCTCGGTTGGGAAATCTTTTGCTTCGACACTGCTTGGAATGGCAATCCGGGACAACTATATTCCCAATGAAGACCAGTATTTGAGCCATTACTACGATTTGGAAAAATACCAATACGCTTCTCCTGCAAAAGACAGTGTTTCCCTGAAAGATCTGCTAACGATGAGTTCCGTTTTTAAAGGATTTGATATGGATGAATCCTCTCCGGGGAATGAAGAAAACATGTACCCGACAGCTAATTGGGTCGATTTTACTTTGAATTTGCCGGTTGATGAAACCAAAATCGAGGAAAAACGATGGGAATATTTTACCGCAGGAGTAGTGCTTTTGGGAGATGTCGTTCACCAATCGGTACCGGGCGGATTGAAGGCTTACGCAGATCAGAATTTGTTCAAACCGCTTGGGATTTCCAAATACCAATGGCAATATACTCCGCAAAAAGTCGCAAATACGGCAGGAGGTTTGCAATTGCGGTCACTTGATTTGGCTAAATACGGACAATTGTACCAAAATAAGGGATTGTGGAAGGGCAAGCAACTACTTCCTGCGGATTGGGTGGAAAAGAGTTTTTCGCACCAGGTTCCTATTCAGGAAGGAGAATATTACGGTTACCTGTTTTGGAATAAAAGATATCCTTCCGGCGGGAAAGATTACGAAGTGTATTATTGCAGCGGCAATGGCGGAAATAAAGTTGTGGTGTTCAAAGACCAGCCGCTGGTAATCGTAATCACAGCAAAAGCTTACAACAAGCCTTACGCGCATTCCCAGGCAGATAAGATCATCAACGATTACCTGATCCCGGCAGTTTTGTAGTTGAGAGGTTTGAACCCGGTAGAAAGTTAGGTGTACGGATCCGTATGAATTTTACTTTTTTCCTAATATTCCTGTCACTTCCACTTTTTCCTTTTGCACAGAATTTCGAAGGTCCGACTGAGCACATGAGAAAGCTGAAACCATTCAAAGAAAATGGAGAAGTAGTTGACTGTCGTAGAGATTGGATGATGCCAAAAGAAAGAATGGATAGCCTGAAACTGGATGTGAAGCGTTTGGATGAAAAACTCGCTGTCATGACGGAAACTACTGTCGACCTGATTTCCGTTTCCTTTGTTCAGTTGTTTGAATCGGAATACGAAGTAAGGCTGGAAGCCTGGGGTGAGATAAACGAGCATTTTTGTGTCTCAGATAATGATGCAGGGAAGAAATTCCGGGTTTTTGACTCTGGAGAAGCTGATTTCAGCCAGATGCAATTCTATGGTGAGGACTATTTAGTGATCACAGAACAATACTATTACCTGGGAAATTGCCAGAAGCTGACAACGGTTAAGAGCTATTATATCCGGAGGGATTACCCGGGAATAGAACCTCATTGAATCAGCTTACCTGTTGCTGCTGCTTGCTTGATGGTGGAGACGGCGCTTGCTGTCGGATTGAAAAGTTGCGCGATCCAGATTCCTTTTCCCCAGGTGTTTTTTCCGTGATAGCTTTCCGGAAAATCAGAACTTAAAAGCGTAGCAGATCGACTTTTTAAACGGCTTACTTTCTGTTTGAGTGAGACGGGTTGACAGTAGACCAATAATTCGATATGTGTTTCGTGTATTTGTACCGTTTCTAATTTTAAGCCGGAGATAATGCGATCTTTTCCGGGTTGACATAACTTTTCAACGTCTGCTTTCAGTTGATTTCTCGCTTTTTCGGAAAGTTTGATTCGCTTGCTTTTTGGTTCTTTGCAAAGGTATTCGACAGGAAATTCTTCCGAAAGCTGAAATGCTGTTTGCTGTTCTTTTAGGATCAAATAAAGCTCTTTGGTTTTTTGCCAGTTCCCCCTGTTGTCATGAATAGGATATTCTTCAAAAGTTGTCCAGATGATATGAAATAATTGATCAGCCATTGGATGGAGTTTTCCGCAGTTTTTCCAAATCAATTTGCCAGACTATTTCGTTATTTATATGAAAAATCGGACACAAGATTGCCATTCTCTCTTGTTTTTCGTTGAGTAAATACCACTCCTCGGAATCCACAAAATCCATGAAGTGTTCTTCCACTTCCTTACAGATGGCTTTAAATTCATCTCCTTCTTCCAGTCCATCTTCATAACATTGGCTTTCCCGGATAGAGAGCCGGATAAATGCTGCCAGCCGTTCAACGGAATCTACCGGTTCCTGGTAATTGAAGTGATAAATGATATCACCTGCACTTCGCATATCCCAGTTTGTTTCGGTGACAGAGCCGATGTGAATATCTTTCCAGAACAGTTCGTAGTTCTTCATGCGCTCAAGGTATAAAAAATACGGATAGACATGTGTCTATTTGGTCGGTTTTATGCAGGAGCTAGTTGCCTTGGGAGGAATCCGTTATGGTGGACACTTATCCCCCAGGTAGAAAAAAACGTTCCTGGGCCGGTAATCGTTACTGTTTAATAAACTTTTTCGAAGCCATAAAAGAATGGTCTTCATCATGAATGGTTAAATAATACATTCCGGGATTTAATGTGTGCAAATCTAATGTTGTTTCTATCGTTTGTTCATCGAACTGTTTGATGAGTTTTCCTTCGGAAGAATAAACACGGAAAAATACTTTTTGGGAAGCATCGGAAAAACGAACGTCCACCGTTGAAATAACCGGATTAGGAGAAATGTGGATGGCTTCATTGCTTAGTTCCTGCAAGCCCAACGGAGGAGCTACGGTAAGGGAAATATCGTCAAACATCAATCCGTCTTTGTTGGTTTGGTTTCCGTCACTGGTAAATGAAAAGCGCCATAAGATCGTTGTTCCTGCGGGAATGGCTAATTCATATCCCAGTGGTTGCATACTCAACGAACGTTCTTTCCAGCCATTTGAATTCCCGGATAAAGTTGGAGGAACAGCGACACCCGATTCGTATATGTCCCAATAAAGATAAGCCCCGTAAGTCGGATCATTTACGTTCAGTAAATCGATCCAGGTAGCACCGTTGTCGGGTGAGAATTCAATATTTCCATGGTCTGTCAGCGTATCCGAATTAACATTGTAAGCAAATTGAAGTCTGAAATTGGCCCAGTGAACTGAATTCGAAGGCTCATTGGAATTCCAGGAGATCACAAATGCCGAAGTATTGTTCGAAGAATAGGGATCAAGTGTGTCGGTTACGATTGCTTTCAATGAGTTGTAGCCTGAAGTGAAGCTGGTTTTCTGTGCCTGCCCGATTTCCCAGATGTTGTTAGGAGTGTTCTCTATTGTCAATACTGGAGAAGGGTCAGATAGGAGGTATCCTGCACAATTACTTGTTGAATCAAAGCAATATTGATAGATCAGGATTTGGCTTTTTGCTGAAAAACTCAGGGAAAATAGAGAGAAGAGAGTAACAAAAGTTTTTTTCATTAGGTGTTTTTTAGAGATCAAGTTTTTTGTACTTTAAATATAGGAAAAAAGCGAAATTAATCCGGTTTATTCAAAATAACCCGAGCAAATTTCCAGGTGCGGTTCACTTCCGGACTAAAATTGAACACATAAAGCAGTTCGCTGTCCATAAACCCCGGTTTGATCACTTGCAGAAAACTCGCTTTGTATTCCCGGTTGGGAATGCGAGCCAACTCATCTACTTTTTCACTGCTTTGATAATCAAATACACTGATCGACGAATGTTCCATTCCGCCCCAATCCGTCCAGATTTCGAATGTTAAGGTATCGCCGGGTGAAACCTTCAGTTCCAGTGTTTGGGAAGCTCCCTCGTAACTTGTTGCAACCAGCTTTTTGTTTAGATAGATTCGCATCTCATCCAACCCGTCTGCGGATGCAAAGTTTCCAACCAGGAGTATGCAGAAAAAAAGAACCTGTTTCATGATGACCGATTTTTAATAAAAATTACTGAATTTTAGTTTGTTATCATTGATAAATCTGTTTGTTGTCAGGAATTAATCTTCCTGATTCATTTTCGCACTAACGTTTGTCATGAATCAGTCTTCAAAAAGCTGTCGCTTTTTTCTTGTTCGTAAATCCCTTACGTGGTTGATAAGTATTTTTGCATTGTTGATTAATTAATAATCATTAGTTGATTTTAAATTAATCAAATATGTAGTTTTGGATCGGGAAACAAGATAAGAAAATTCATACGGAAAGTGAATTTGAAAACCAGAGATTCCCTGTTCGAAATGATATGCAGCCGTAATTTTTTAAAATACGAGACATGAACGAACAGCAACGAAGCATTGTCCACATGGATTTAGACACTTTTTTTGTCTCCTGTGAACGATTGGAAGACAGCCGCCTGAACGGATTGCCGATCCTGATCGGTGGTTCATCCGATCGTGGGGTCGTAGCGAGTTGTAGTTACGAAGCCCGCAAATATGGAATTCATTCCGCCATGCCGATGAAGATGGCAAAAGAACGCTGTCCGGAGGCAGTGATTATTAAAGGGAATTCGGCGAATTACACCAAATATTCGCGGCTGGTCACGGATATTATCCAGGATGCCGTTCCGGTGGTTGAAAAATCATCGATCGATGAATTCTACATGGATCTTTCCGGAATGGACCGCTTTTTTGGCTGCTATAAATATGCAGGAGAATTGCGTCAAAAGATCATGAAGGAAACCGGGCTTCCCATTTCATTCGGAATGTCGGTCAACAAAACGGTTTCAAAGATTGCTACCGGAGAAGCGAAGCCGAATAACCAGATGAATATCATTGACGGAGCCGAAAAATTGTTCCTGAATCCTTTGTCGGTGCAGAAAATCCCGATGGTCGGACTGAAAACTTTCCAGATGCTGTGCAATTTGGGAGTAAAACGGATCGGGACCATTCAGCAGATGCCCGTGGAAATGCTGGAGAGTGTCCTGGGACAAAACGGGATTTCGATCTGGAAAAAAGCACAGGGAATCGATAACAGTCCGGTGATTCAGTACAGTGAACGGAAATCGGTTTCCAGCGAACGGACTTTTGAAAAAGATACGATTGATGTGATCCGGCTGAGAGCAATCGTTTTTGCTTTGGCAGAAAACCTCGTTTTCCAGTTGCGAAAAGGAAAAAAAGTCTGTGCCTGTGTTACCGTCAAGATCCGTTATTCTGATTTTCAAACGACAACCCTGCAACAACGGATTCCTTATTCGGCAGCAGACCATGAAATCATTCCAATCGTGATGAATCTATTCGAAAAACTGCACAATCGCAGACTGTTAGTGCGTTTGGTTGGAGTAAGAATGAGTGAGTTGGTCCATGGAAATTACCAAATGCGTTTGTTCGACGAAGGTTCGCGCTTAGCTACTTTGTACCATTCAATGGATGATATCCGGGAGCGTTTCGGTGAGCGGGCCATTCAGCGGGCAATCGGGATGAATATGAAAAAAATAGGAAGTTTTAATCCTTTTCGGGGAGAAACTCCAAAACTGGTTGCCAACCGGATTGTCTGACATTCCTCGTAGATAATGAGAAATGGGAGCGGAATTATCCAATATCCGAAGTTCGGAAGAAGCAAAAAGTGTAATTGAAACGATTTAAAAGAAGAAGTTAAATATGAAAACCTAACCACAAGATAGAGAGTAAGTCATTTCCTTTTTTACCTATCCACCAACCAATCGATGGAAATGACCGAAATCGGCTCTCGTGCCGCTTCCTAAACTTAACCACAGTGATGAATTTTAGACTGTAGCGCAAACCGTCGAAATAAAAGGAAGCGGCATCGGGAGTTTTTTTGAATTTTAAAACAATAGGAAATGCTGAATAGTCATTCGTGTTACAGCTTAAGGTACGGGATGGTGTGTCCCGAAGAATTGGTGCAATGGGGAAGGAGTGCAGGATACGAGCGCATTGCATTGACCGATATCAATAATACTTCGGGAATTTTGAATTTTATCCGTTACAGCAAAGAGAATGAACGGGTTCCTGTTGTAGGAGTTGATTTTCGGAACGGGATTTCATGCTGTTACGTCGTTTTAGCGAAAAACAACGCAGGTTTTTTGGAGATCAACCGCTTTTTAAGCACCCACACACACGATGAAATTCCTTTTCCGGCAGTGGCACCGGCATTTGAAAATTGCCTGGTGATCTATCCCTGGGGAAAAGAGCCTGAAGAACTGAAAACATACGAGTTTACCGGCGTTGCGACCCACCAGTTGAACCGTTTCCGGATGAATCCGTCCAGGAATTCAGATCAATATGTGGCACTTTCAACCATGACTTTCCGGTCCAAACGCGATTTTAACACACATCGATTGCTGCGTGCAATTGACTGCAATGTACTGCTTTCAAAACTCTCCGTTGAAGATCAGAGCAGGGAAGATGCCTTGTTTTTGACCAAGGAAACCTTGTTGGGCCACTACGAAGAATTCAGTGATTTGGTCTTGCGTTCGGAAGCATTGTTGCAGCAGTGTTCCATTGATTTTGAATTTGCTCCCCGGGCAGTTTCCCAAAACCTGGCATTGTACACCGATTCCAGGGAAAATGACCTGGTTCTGATCCGGTCGCTTTGTGAAGAAGGCTTGAAACAGCGGTATGATATCGCCACACCCGAAATCCGGCAGCGGATTGAAAAAGAGATTGCGGTAATTCATGAGAAAAATTACATCACTTACTTCCTGGTTGCCTGGGATATCATTTCGTATGCAAAATCCAAAGGATATTATTATGTTGGCCGGGGAAGCGGGGCAAACAGCCTGGTTGCTTATTTATTAGGCATTACAGACGTTGATCCGCTGGAACTGGATTTGTATTTTGAGCGGTTTATTAACCTGTACCGGCAAAATCCGCCTGATTTTGATATAGACTTTTCCTGGCGCGACCGCGACGATGTGATCCGCTACATGTTCGAGCGCTTTGAGAATACAGCGCTTATTTGTACCTACAGCACTTTCCAGTACAGGGCAACGATCCGTGAATTGGGGAAAGTATTCGGTTTGCCAAAAACAGATATTGATGTGCTGGCAGGAGATAAGAATGGACAGCATGCACTTGATCCGATCCAGGAACTGGTGTTGAAATACAGCAAACTCATTGCCGGACTTCCGTCGCATTTAAGCGTTCATGCAGGTGGAATGGTAATCAGTGAAAAACCGATCAATTACTTTACATCGACTTTTTTAACTTCCAAAGGATACAAAACTACCCAATTTTCCATGATCGAAGCGGAAGATGTGGGCTTGTATAAATTTGATATTCTTTCGCAAAGGGGATTGGGGAAAATCCGTGATACGCTGGATATTATTGCGTACAATCAGCCGGATCGTCCGCCACATGACATTCACGATGTGCGAAAATTTATCGTCGATGATTCCATCAATAAACTCCTTCGGGAAGCAAAAGCGATCGGTTGTTTTTATGTAGAATCTCCCGGAATGCGCATGCTGATGATCAAACTGCGGACAAATTCGTACCTGGAATTGGTAGCTGCCAGTTCGATTATCCGGCCGGGTGTGGCTTCTTCGGGAATGATGCGGGAATACATTTTAAGGCATCGGAACCCGGAGCGGATCAAAGAAGCTCATCCTGTTTTGCTGGATATCATGCCGGATACATACGGAGTCATGGTTTACCAGGAAGATGTGATCAAAGTTGCAAACCAGTTTGGCGGACTAGACCTGGCGGAATCAGATGTATTGCGAAGGGGAATGTCGGGGAAATTCAGGTCCAGGGACGAATTCTTGCTTGTACAAGGGAAATTCTTCGCCAATTCCAGGCAGAGAGGCCATGCTGAGAAAGATATTCAGGAAATCTGGCGGCAGATCGAAAGTTTTGCCGGTTATGCTTTTTCCAAAGGCCATTCGGCTTCGTATGCGGTTGAAAGTTACCAGTGTTTGTACCTGAAAGCTTATTATCCGCTGGAATACATGGTTGCAACGATCAACAATTTCGGCGGGTTTTACCGGACAGAAGTGTATGTACTGGAAGCAAGGAAATTGGGAGCAACGATTGAAGCGCCCTGCATTAATAGCAGCAGAGCAGAAACGATTATCCGTGGAAAAGTTGTTTATCTGGGGTTCCAGCATGTTGCGGGAATAGAGAGTAAGCACATTCAACGCTTGATTGATGAACGGGACTCGGGAGGAGAGTTTGAAGGATTTACCGATTTGATGCAGCGGATTTCACTTCCCCTGGAACAATTGCTGTTACTGATCCGGGTGGGGGCGTTGCGTTCGTTCGGGATTCCGAAGAAAGAACTGATGTGGAATGCGCATTTGAACTTTCACAAAGTGCCATTGAGGTCGGAAGTTCAGCCGCAGTTGTTTTTACAGGAACGACGCGAATTTACATTTCCGGAACTGAGCGAAACGGATTTCGAAGAAGTGTTCGAGCACCTGGAATTACTGGAATTTCCACTTTGTAATCCTTTTGAGATACTGGAGAAAGATCCGGGAAAGCACGTATTGGCCAAAGACCTGGCGAATTATGTCGGCAGAGAAATGGTAACTTACGGGTATTTTATCTCCCTGAAAAAAATTGTGAGTGCCAAAAACCAGGTAGTTCATTTCGGAACTTTGTTTGACAAAGAAGGTGAGCAGTTGGATACGGTCCATTTTCAGAAAGCAGCGCTTGCGTATCCGTTCCGGGGAAAGGGTATTTATGCCATTTCCGGAAGGGTTTCTGAGGAATTCGGACACTTCACAATTGAGGTGGAAAAAATGGAGAAAATCCCCTACCGAAAAGACGTGCGTTATGCGGTTTAAATCCCTCATTTTGTGTTATTAACACTTGTTTAAAAATAATTTCATAAAATAGATTCTGACAACACGGGTGATATAAAAAAGTTGTATTTTCGCCCGACTCAAACTACACTACGCATCAATCATAGAACCACATGAAATTAGTTGATTTTTTCAAGTATAAAAAAAAACAGGTAAAGGAAGAAACTCCGCCACCGCCACTAGATGAAACTGATTTAAAAGAGGATGTATTCGACAAGATTCAGCAGGAATTTATTAGCAAAGCAACTGTTAATGCTGAGAAAATCGTACGTTCGTTTAATTCCAAGTACGATGGCGCTTTTGATTATTCCATCCGGAGCCTGAATGTGCTGGACAGTCTGATCGAAGATTTTGCGGATTTCACAGACTTGTCGGACGAAGAGATCATTGATGATTTTTGTGCACAGGCCGGATCTTATATCCTGGAAGTTGCCAGGCGTTCATACGGAGGTACTTATTTTTGGGAAGATCATTCACAGCAGCCCATTTTAAAAACAGGACTTCCGGATTTTGAAATTTCGATTAAGACCTTTGGAAAAGTGAAAAACCGGATTGTCAACGGAGATGAAGACAACATCCCCTTTTTCTTTAAAGGATATTCGGAACGCGTCCGCAATGCCCAAAAAGGAGAGGTTGTCATTTTTGTGTAGGTTTTAACTCCGCTATGCTTGTGCTGAAGCTTTAGCATTTAGCCTACTTTTGATCCGGTTCAACTTACTTGACTCAGTAAAGTCAGATTTTTAACTTGTTTCGTGTCATTTCAGTTTGCTCTGACAAGGACACTGAGCGGAACCGAAGTGTCCTTATTAATTTTTCACTTCTCCCTTATTAGCAGGTTTCTTCTTTCCAAAAAACTTCTTTTTGTGATTTTTGTTTTTCCCGTTAGACGGATTACTCGAAACTTTCCATTCAGGAACCGCACCGAGTTCTTCCGGAATTGCTACCCGCTGAATTTCCATTTCGATCAGGCGTTCGATCCGCGCCAGCTTAGGCATGTCTTTCGGATTGATTAAAGTATAAGCTTCTCCTTTTGTGTTTGCTCTGGCAGTTCGCCCGATCCGGTGCACATAATCTTCCGCATCTCTCGGAGCATCGTAATTGATCACCAGGTTTATTTCCTTGATATCAATTCCACGGCTCATGACATCGGTAGCAACAAGGATGCGCGTCCGTTTGGAACGGAATCCTCTTAAAACTTCTTCCCGTTCTTCCTGTTCGAGGTTGGAAGAAACACCCTGTGTATTTTTGTATCCGGCCTTTTTAAGTGCATAAACAATTTCATGGACTTTGCTTTTAGCCGAGGTAAAAATGATGATGCTGTCGTAATTGACGCGCTCTTTCAGAATAAAATCCAGTACTTTGTTCTTCTGCTCATCGAAACACAGGATCACATTTTGAGTCACTCCGGCAGCCGGTTTTGAGATCGATAGTGCAATTTCCTTCGGATGAACGAGAATCTTCGATGCCAGGTTTTTGATTTTTGCAGGCATCGTTGCGCTGAAAAGCAAAGTCTGTCTTTTTTTCGGCAGATGGGAAATGATCCGTTCGATATCATCTGAAAAGCCCATATCGAGCATTTTGTCAGCTTCGTCCAGGATCAGGTGCTCCAGTTGCGAAAAATCCACATATCCCTGCATGATGTGAGAAAGTAATTTTCCGGGAGTAGCAACGATAATATCTGTCCCTTCGATCAGCGCACTTTTTTGTTCTTCCCAGCGGGCACCGTCACCACCGCCGTAAATAGCAGTAGAACCTACGGAAACAAAATAAGACAATCCCTGTATTTCCTGTTCGATCTGGATAGCAAGCTCTCTTGTTGGTACAAGTATTAATGTATTTATAGATGCATCTTCTTTTCCTGTCAGTTTATGCAGGATCGGAAGTGTGAATGCTGCAGTTTTCCCCGTCCCGGTCTGAGCACAAGCCAGTAAATCACTATTGGAAAGTATTTCCGGAATAGAAAACTGCTGGATCGGGGTTGCATTTTCGAAGCCCATATGGTGAATGGCTTCAAGGACCAAATCATTTAATCCTAATTCATTGAATTTCATAAAGCAAAATTAGTCAATCTAATTGAGAAAGTAGCTCAATTGATTGAAGCGGAGACGCATTTAAAACTTTAGATGATTTCTTAATAAAATGTTAAAATTCAAAAAAATGAAAATTTCATGCAACTAAATAGTTACTATATCCGTTTAGTGTTCATAGATTTGCGTTATGAAGAAAAAACTATTAGGTGCTTTTTTTGCTGTGCTGTTTTTGAATACAGCTCAATCACAATGTGGCCAATACCCGGTGCTAAACATTGGAAACGATACCATGCTTTGTCCGGGTGCCTCTGTTACCTATACAGTTCCTGCGGGATACGATGCCTATAACTGGAATATCGCGCCGGGAAATCAACCAAGTGTGACCATCACTTCTCCCACCACCTTAATCTTAAATGTAGCCAATCATACTCAGAATTTGGTTTTAAATGGTGATTTTGAATCGGGAAATACAGGGTTCACAACCGGTTATCCGTATGGAACTTCTCCTGCGATTGGAGGTATTTTGTGGGGTGAGGGAACGTATGCCATTACAACCAACCCGAATATCGTACACAGTAACTTTTATACCTGTGCTGATGTGGGAACAACAGGACCCGGGAACATGATGGTAGTAAACGGATCAAATACTCCGAACACCAATGTTTGGTCACAGATGATTGCCGTTGATCCGAATACAACGTATTCATTTTCTGCCTGGGCAACCAGTATGGAGAATGTCAGTATGGCAAACGTTTCCATTTTGCAGTTTTTCATTAATGGTGTTCAGATCGGGCCGGTTTTCAGTCCAAGTTTGAGTGGCTGTGACTGGCAGCAGTTTGTACAAACCTGGAATTCAGGAGCAAATACATCTGCAACCATTAGTATTGTTGCGCAAGTTTCCAGCGGAAACAACGATTTTGCATTGGATAATATTACATTTAATACCGTTTGTCCTCAGTCGGATACGATTGTTATTTCATACGATCCTTCCAATATCAATGCAGGTCCAAACCTGACATTTTGTGAGAACGAACCAGAAAGCATTACAGCAACGGCTAATTTTGCAAACCCTAATTTCACCTGGGTTTCAGGACAGACCGGAGCTACAATCAATCCGACAACTTCCGGAAATTATATCGTACAGGCTATGTCTCCGAACGGATGCCAATTAAGAGATACTGTTGTAGTGAACGTCAAAGCAATGCCATGGGATTTTGATACGGTAGCTTCCCTGCCGTCAAACTGTGGTTCCAATACCGGAACAGTTTACGCGTTGATGGAAGGACCTTTTGTTGGTCAGCCAATGTATACCTGGAATGGTCCGGGAGCTAATAATCCGAATCAGATCAATGCTTCTGTATGGCAAAACCTTTCTCCGGGATGGTATTATATCAAGGTAGAAAATAACGGATGTGTCCGCAGGGATTCTGTTTTGGTTCAACCGTTGAATCCGCCTGTTGCACAGGTTTCGGCAAATCCTACTTCCGGATATGGCCCGTTATCAGTAACGTTTACGAACGGAAGTTCCAACGCAACCAATTATGATTGGGATTTCGGAAACGGGAACATTAACTCAACAACAGATTTATCTTCCCAGAATCAAACTTATGATTCCGTTGGAACTTATACGGTTATGTTGATTGCAACGAACGGAAATTGTACGGATACTGCTTATGTTACAGTAACTGTCATTTCTCCGGATGTACCTCCGATTCCACCGGTAATCGTTCCGGTAGGAGTTATTACACCAAATATTTTCACACCGAACGGAGACCAGGTGAACGACTTGTTTACATTCGAATTATTGAACATCAAAGCAATGGATGTACAGATCGTTAACCGTTGGGGAAATCCGGTTTATACTTCCAGCACTTTGCCTTTCGCATGGGATGGAAAAGATGCGTCCGGGAATATGGTGAGCGAAGGAGTTTACTTCTTTAAATATAAAGCCACAGGAGCCCAGGATGAGGTTCTGGAAGGGCAGGGATTTGTGCAGATGTTTATCAGGTAGTAAAAACCGCAACACTTAATATTTGAGATGGCGGGCCGGAATTAGTTCTGAGCCCGCCATTCTTTTAAAGTCCATTCTTTGTCTTCTACTGCATCGTAGTAATAAATGGAGTTATCCGGGTAAACCCGGAATTCAAAATAAGTTGCCAGCGCTTCTCCGTTATCTTCTGAAATAGAAATGCCGTAGTATTCCTGGTCATCGGACGGCATGGAAGAAATACGGCCTGTCAGATGGCGTTTTCCCTTTGATTCCTTCTCAACTTTAGCCGCTAATGCTTTTACTTCCGGAAGTTGCCAGATCCGGTCAATGAGTTTGTCTTCCGTGTTTGTTAACTGAACGTGCGTATCCTTTTGGGTTTTTGCCGCAGGTTTGGTTTCCTGCTGTGGTTCCTCCTGAACGATTTCAGGTTCGGCGGGTGTTTCCGCAGATTTCACTTCTTCCTGGTTGTCACCGCACGACAGAAGTATCGAAGTTAACAGGATTGCTGTTATTGGTTTGTAATTCTTCATAAGAGACAAGATAATAAAATTCACTATATTTAAGTAAGAAATTTAACATCTCTTGGTATGAAAACAATGATGAGCATACTGGCGCTTTTTGTGTGTCAGCTGGGAATTTCCCAGATAGAATTGGCGCTTCCGGAGTATAATGTGGTGTATCGTGGGTACGACAACTGCTTTAAGATCGGTGCAGGGGCAGAAACTGCTTTCCTGGAGTTGGAGAGCCAGGAAGCAGAAGTTTTCAGGACAGATTCCTGTTTCATTGTAAGGCCGTCCGGATCTTATAAAACGATTACAGTGCTTGCACGCAACTTCAAAGACAAACAAGTGGTAAAAACCTGGCAGTTTCGCGTCATGAATCTGCCTGTTCCGAATGTTTACTGGGGAAATTACCTGGACGGAACCGAAGTTGGTTTGGAAGAGAAACAGGTGCGTGTGGACTACGACGGTAATTCGATCTTTGAATCAGCAGGTTTTGAAGTGCTGAGCTACACGGTCAGTTCGGTAGCAATTGCGAATCCGCTGAGCCCGGTAACCGGTTCTGCGATTACAACGGAAGTAGTGGATGCGCTGAAAAAGGCAAAAGCTGCAAGTAAAGGAAAATCGGTTCCTTTTACCCTTACAGTTCAGGCGAAAGGGAAAAACGGGATCATCCGCAAATTGACGGCAGAGTTTAAGTATTAGTATGTGAGAATCCGGCAGTCTTGTTTCCTGTGATTAAACAGATTCATTAAGATTGAACTGGCTAGTCCTTAAAACAACGTTTTCGAAGTAGGTGAGCAAGTAATTTGCGCATTTATGAGAAAGGAAAGATGACGTTTTAAGACTTGCAGCCACGAACTTTGTGTATGAAGTTGATTTTGAAGAAATAAAAAATTCGTTGAACTTTTGTTAACTTTGCGGCATGATTGCCGGATTTACTCGATTTACCCCTCTTTTAGGATTCTTTTTTTTGCTGCTTGGTTGCCAAACGGAAGCCAATGTAACTGAAACTACGCAAACCGAATTAGTGGACAAATCCTTTCGTTTCCCGGATTTTAACCCGGTCCCGGAATCTTTTGTTCCGCATTATTACGACAGTATCAGCCAGTTTTACATGCAGCGGATCGCCCCGGATTTCAACGGAATGTTCCTGGTTGCCAAGAATGGTAAGATTGTTTACGAGCGTTACAAAGGAATGGCGAATCACCAGTTCAACAAAGCGGTTGATAAACATACACCGTTGCACGTAGCCTCCATTTCGAAAGTGGTTACGGCGCTGATTATCTGTAAGCTGGCAGATTCGAACCAGGTTGTTTTGGACAAGGACATCCGTTCGTACCTTCCGGAGATCATGTATGAAGGGATTACCGTCAGGATGCTATTAAATCACCGGAGCGGAATTCCGTATTACGGGTATTTCCCGCATTCCATCTTGCCGGCATCAAAAGAACTGACGAATCAGAAAATCGTTCAGCTTTTGAATACGTACCGCATGCCCTTGTATTTCCCGCCGGATTCCCAATTTTCCTATTGCAATACCAATTATGCTTTGCTTGCATTGATCGCAGAACGGATTACCCACAAGAAGTTCCCGGATATTGCACAGGAAATGATCTTTGAACCGCTGAAAATGACGGATTCATTCATCAATGACGGTTCACAAAATTCCGATTCGTTGTCTTTGTCGTATGATTCGCGCAACCGGGCGGAACCTTTTACAAACCTGGATGGAGTTTACGGGGATAAGAACCTGTATACAACTGCCCGGGACTTATTGAAATTGGATAAAGCGACGTATTCCAACAGCTTTTTAAGTGATTCGATCAAGAAAGAAATATTCCGCGGCTACAGCTACGAACGGAAAGGAAAAAGCAATTATGGATTGGGGTACCGCATGCGCGAAGACAAAGGCAAATCGACCATGTTCTTTCATACCGGCTGGTGGCACGGGAGCACGGGCTGTTACGCTTCGTTGAGACAAGATACCATCTGCATGGTAATCATTTCGAATCATTACACGAAGAAGGTTTTTGCAATTAACCGATTATCTACGCTTTTCGGAAATTATCCTTATGAACCTTTGATCGACACGAAAGAAAACTTCATCAAACCGAACATTGCCTTACAGCACATGGATGAAGCGGTAAAACGGAAAAAGAAATCATGAGTGTGGAATGCTATTGCGGAAGTAAGAAAACCGTTGAAACCTGCTGTGGGCGCTTTCTGTCCGGGAAGGAACTTCCTACCACTGCGGAAGAGTTGATGCGTTCTCGCTATTCGGCCTATGTGACGGTGAATGTGCCGTACATCATTGAAACAACTTCTCCGAAGTTCCGGAAATACTACAGCTCGAAATCGATTTCGGAATGGGCTTCAGGAAGTACCTGGATCAGTTTGGAAATCTTGTCTGTTTCAGAAAACCGGGTGAAATTCGTAGCGACTTACTTAGACGAAAATCGCGAGTTAACAAGACATACGGAAGATTCCCGCTTTGAAAAGATCGGGGAGAGGTGGTATTTTGCGGAGGGAGAATAATTACGAATTACGAATTATTTTTCCTGATACATGCTGAGGGATCAAAAAGTGTTTTGTAGCAGTGTTACAAATGTGAGAGATTGAATCATTTGTAATTATGCATTCGAAATTATTTAAAAAGTTCTGTCAAAACACGTCCTTTTCCTGTTGGAACTGAGAAATGCAGGATCTCGGAGATTGTCTTGCTGATATCGATCTGTTCTGCATCTTCTTTGGATTCGACATTCTTTTTGAAATCGGGTCCCATTGCCAGCAAACTGATGTGTCTGCATCCTTCACAATTGTCTCCATGACTGATGTATCCGTCTTTGTGTCCGTCTAAATGACGGCCGTGATCGTTCGTAACAATCAAAGTGGTTTTGTCTTTCAGCTGCTCATTCGACTGGATGAAATTCCACAATTGAAAAGCATATTCATCGCATTGCACAATGGATTTTAAGTACATGTCCCATTTTTTTGCATGTGCATACGCATCGGCTGCCAAGAGGTTCACAAGCATTAAATGCGGTGGATTCTTGGAGGAAAGTACTTCGATCATTTTGTCGTAGGTTTCCTGGTCACCTCCATAATCTGCACCATTTCCGTGCAGTCCGCAGTAAGTTGCTGGCTTGTAAACATTCCACCATTTTTTATACTTGGTATTTCCCAATACTTCCAGTTTTCCTTTGCTGGAAATCACCCATGCATCGGATTTGGGAACTCCTTTTTCTTTCAGGTAATATTGGAACATGGACGGGTATTTTGGCAATTGCTTTCCTGCATTGGAAATGCGCTGATACCTTCCTGTGGTGATGGCCGTATGACCGGAAATGGTGTAAGTTGGGCCGTTATTCCGGAAGTTGCTCAGCAGAACGCCTTCTTTTTTCAGTTCATTCCCCAGGTGCGGGATGTATTTGTAAGTAGTATCGCCAAAAGTTTCAGTGAAGCGTGGGCCATCGATGATCAAAACGATCACGTATTCCGTTTCGTATTTTTTGGAAGGAGGATTATTCGGTAACCGGATGAAATCGAAAGAAGAAGTGACTAACACCCCAGCCGCGATTATCACTGAAAGTAACAATTTAGCCATGTTTCATTTTGAAGTTGTAAAGTTACTTTTTTAAATGGAATGGTGACCTTGAGAATATATTCCATGGTATAAAATATGTTCCATTCTGTAACGTTTCGTATTTTTGGAATTCTAAAACTGAGACTTCTGCGTATGATGAGCTATTTTTTTCGAATAGATTCCCGGTTAACTGTTTCTTTTTCAGGTCAGTTTGTTCCGAATTCGTCGAAATCGCACTTCAGTGAAGTATCCCTAAAAAGCTGTTGCATATTTTTTGACAAGAGTACAGAACAGCATTGCAACTATTTATTACGATGACTATGAAGACTAAAAGGGTACTAATTATTGACGATGAGATTGATGCGAGGCGGGTTATTTCGAAGTATTTAGAGCGTTATTTTCCGAATTTCCAGGTTCTTGGGGAAGCAGATTCCTTTAAATCGGCAGTTCAGCTGATCAATGAAACCGAGGCAGACCTTATTTTTATTGATATTAACCTAGGTGACGGCACCGGATTCGATGTGCTGGATGAGAGCGATGCATTTGCGGCACAGATCATTTTTACCACTGCATTTGATCAGTATGCCGTGAAAGCGTTCCGATACCAGGCCTTGGATTACCTGATGAAACCGATCGATTCCGAATTGTTTGTGGAAGCAGTGAACCAGGCTTTGGACAAAGTGCGTGAACGACGTTCGATGAGTGCCGATCAGATCATGATCTCTTATGGAAACGGTGAACGGAAGATCTCGATCCCAACAACCGATGGAATGGCTTTTGTGAAACTGGATTCGATCATTTGTTTTGAAGCAGACAGTTCTTATTGCAAGGTTTTCCTGGAAGATTCAAAAGAAATACTGGTTTCAAAACCCCTGAAATTCTTTGATGACAAGCTGAAGGCAAATGTGAACTTCATCCGTCCGCACAAATCATTCATTATCAATATGAAATTCGTGGAGGAATACCTGAAGGAAGAAGGCGGGTACATCAAAATGAAGAATGGATTGAAAATCCCGATTTCACGTCAGAAAAAAGAAGATGTGATTCGCGACCTGCAGATGCACTTTTTATAAAAATGAAATCCCTGTTGGTACGCGATGCATCGCGTACCAACAGAATCTATTTACGGAATCAATTTCTTATAATCCCCGGTAAACAGCGAAATATTCAACACTGCGGTGCGTAAATTGAATTCGGCTGTCAACTGGCGGTTTTTTGCCTGGATGATCGAAAACTGGATTTCCCGCAATTCGAATTGAGTCAGTGAACCGCTTTCAAACGATTTTTGCGCAATTTCAAACATTTCCGTCGTGTTGACAATCGAACTGTTTTCCAGGCGGAACATGCGTTCTGAAAAAGTATAATCCTGCCATGCTTTATCGACTTCCGTTTTGATCGTTTGTTCTTGTTTATCAACGGCAAATTCAGCATTCTCTTTCTGAAAACGGTTGTTTTTAACTGCTGTTACGTTTGATAAACCATCCAGGATTGTCCAGCTCAAAGTCAAACCGATCCCAGGACCCAAACTGCGATTGGACGCAAGTAGCCCGACCTCACTCCTGGAAACATTGGCGGTGTATTGCGCATAAAAAGACAATTGTGGGTAATACCGGCTTTGCAATTCTTTGCGCTGCTGATCAATGATCGCGATCTGGCTTTTTTGTACCAGCAAACTGGTGTTTTGCGACAACGCACTTTGAAGAATGGCATTCTGGTCGAGTGAAGGAAGTGTCGGAATACTCTCGTCTACATCAAATTGCGTATCTCCGGCCTGACCCATCACCATTGCCAGATCCACTTTCATTTTATTGATCGCATTCAAATGGTTCAAATAATTCGAACTATCGGTATTCAGGTCTAATTTGGATTGCAGGAGTTCTAATTCACTGGCTGCTCCGTTTTGTGAGCGCAGGGACATCAGGTCGAAACGTTCTTTTGATAACTGAATGGCTTCTTCGTAGACGATTTGCATTCGCTTGTAATACTGTAAGCTGTAATACAAAACAGCGGCCTGGTAAATCGACATTTCCATTTGTGCCGTCAGGTTTACAGTTGCCAGGTCTTCTTCCAGTTGCAGGCGTTTGTCTCTTGCAAACATGGCAAATCCGTCAAAGAAAGTCCAGTTCAAACGGGCTGCAGCAATTAATGCGTTGTTGTTTGCGCCGTTTTTCGCATTCACCTGACCGGAATAAAATTCCTGGCGCGTATTGGTTGTATTCCAGTTTTGATCCGCAGTTACGCCAACGGTCGGTAAATAACCCGCAGTTCCGATATTGTTGGTGTTTTCAGCGATCTTCACATTGTTGCGCTGGATCAGCACATCAAAGTTGTTTTCCAGCGTCCGCTTGATCACTTCCTCAAAACTGATGACCTGTTGTGAAGAAGCCGTAAAACCGGATAGGAGTATGAAGAGAAGAGTTAAATTTTTCATGCCTTTACTTTCGATTTTTTGGATGTCAGGTAGACGTATAATCCCGGAATAACAAATAGGGTAAGTACTAATGAGAAAGCCAAACCGCCTACAATGGAAATCCCCATGGAAATCCGGCTGGTTGCGGCATCGCCCAAAGCCAGTGCAATCGGTAGCGCTCCCAAAATCGTTGCCAGTGTGGTCATCAAAATCGGTCTGAAACGCTGAGCGGAAGCCTCGATGATCGCTTCCCGGATATTCAATCCTTCTTCACGCTTCTGATTGGCAAATTCCACGATCAAAATTCCATTTTTGGTTACCAAACCGACCAATACAATGATCCCGATCTCGGAGAAAATATTCAGTGTCTGGTTGGTGATCCAGAGCGAAAGTAATGCTCCCGATAAAGCCAGTGGAACCGTCAATAAAATAATGAATGGATCGCGGTAACTTTCAAACTGCGCGGCCAGGACTAAATAAACCAACACCAGTGCAAATACAAATGCAAAAAGGATGCTGCTTCCGCTTTCCGCAAACTCTTTGGATGTTCCTGCCAGACTATGTGAGAAACTTTCGGGAAGCACGTCTGCTGCAATTTTATCCATTGCATCAATTCCGTCACCGATTGTAAACCCATCGTTGGGCTGAGCGGAAACCGTGGCGGAAATATAGCGGTTGTAACGGTACAGCTGTGGCGGACTGGATTCATTGGTGATCTTAACAACATTTTCAATCGGAATCAGGTTTCCCTGGTCGGTGCGCACCTGTACATTACTCAAATCGGAAGGGTCGTTGCGTTTCTCACGCATTGCCTGACCGATTACCTGGTATTGTTTCCCGTTCAGGACGAAATAACCGTAGCGCTGACCTGAAAAATAAAGTTGCAGGGTAGAAGCGATCTCTTTCACATCCACGCCCAGGCTTATGGCTTTGTCGCGGTCAATTTCCACCTGCAATTCCGGTTTGTTGAATTTCAAATCCACATCCACCATTTTGAAGGTCGGATCAGTTGAGGCTTTTTCCAGGAATTTCGGCAATACTTCCTTCATTTGTTCAAAATTCGGAGCCTGAAGTACATATTGAACAGGAAATCCTGCCTGGCGTCCACCTCCGATCGTTTGTTCCTGTATCACCATGTTTTTGGCAAAATTATAGGTGCCTAAAATAGGAGTGAGTGAATTGACAATTTCTTCCTGGGTGCGTTTCCGTTCTTTTCCGGGAACCAGGTTCACACGGATAAACGAAGTATTTACTGCATTGGATGAGAAATTCGGTGAGGTCACTGCGATAATGTTGTCTTTTTCAGGCAAGGTATCGATCAGGTCTATCAATTGCTGCTGATGAAGGTCCATCCGCTCAAAAGAAGTGCCATCAGGTGCCGTGGAACGGATCTGGAAACGGCCTTTGTCTTCCATTGGGGACAATTCGGATTGCAAGCCCATATAAGTCCAAATAAGCAGTCCGATACATGCGACCATCAAGATAAATGAGACCCATGGACGTTTCATGAAACGCTGCAGTCCGTTACGGTATCCTGACATCAGTTTATCCAGCCACACTTCGGTCATTTTGTAAAAACGCGAATGCCGTTCTTTCTTTTTCAGCAAACGGGAACTCATCATTGGAGTCAGTGTCAGTGAAATAAAGGCTGAAATAATCACTGATCCCGCAACTACGATACCAAATTCACGGAATAATCTTCCAACTTGTCCCTCAAGGAAAATAACAGGTAAGAATACCACGGAAAGGGTAATGGTGGTGGAAATGATGGCGAAGAAAATCTCTGCGGAACCTTTGTGAGCCGCTTCCTTCGGATCTTCACCTTTCTCCACACGAGAGTAAATGTTTTCCATCACTACGATCGCATCATCGACCACGAGGCCGGTTGCCAATACAATTCCCAACAGTGTCAATAAATTGATGGAAAAATTGGAAATGTACATGATGAAGAACGTTCCGATCAGGGAAATCGGGATGGCGATAATCGGGATCAATGTCGTTCTCCAATCGCGCAGGAAAAGGAAAATGATGATCACAACGAGACCAAATGCGATCAAAATGGTTTCTTCTACTTCAGAAATGGATTTACGGATGTTTTGTGTTGCGTCTAAAGCTACACCCAGGCGAACGTCCGGGGGAAGTTCTTTCTTGATTTGGTCAATTTTCTTGTAAATCTCATCGACAATTTCAATGTAATTCGCTCCTGGCTGAGGGTTTACAGCAATACCGATCATCGGTGTTCCCTGGTTTCCGCGCAAAAGGGTACGTTCGTTTTCAGGTGCAAGTGTGGCCCGACCAATGTCTTTCAAACGCACGATCTGTGTTCCCTGTTTGGTAATGATCATGTTGTTGAATTCCTCTTCCGTGGAAAGTCGGCCGAATGTGCGAATGGTTAATTCTACAGAGTTTCCTTCAATCCGGCCTGATGGTAATTCCACATTTTGGTTTTCTAATGCACTTTGAACTTCGAAAGGAGTGACGTTCATTCCCGCCATTTTCTCCGGGTCGAGGTTGAGTTTCATGGAGAATTTCTTTTCTCCCCAGATGCGGATCTCGGAGATTCCTTTAACGGTCTGAAGTCGTTCTTTGAACACATTGTTTCCCAGGTCAGACAATTCCAGCAAGGATTTTTTATCTGATTGAACCGTCAATGAGAAAATTGTTTCGGCGTTGGCATCTGATTTTACTACGACCGGCGGATCTGCATCCTGCGGAAGGTTCCGGATCGCTCCCGATACTTTATCGCGTACATCATTTGCAGCAGCATCCAGGTCTACGTTCAGGTCAAATTCAACCGTAATCGAGCTTCGACCGTCAGAACTGGTAGACGTAACAGTCCGGATTCCGGCAATCCCGTTAATGGCTTCTTCCAGCGGTTCGGTGATCTGGGATTCAATTACATCCGGGTTTGCACCCACGTAATTGGTTGTCACGGTAATAATCGGTGGATCCACCGAAGGAAACTCGCGAATTCCGAGGAATAGAAAGCCAATCACTCCGAAAAGAACGACGATAATTGACAGAACGGATGCCAGTACGGGCCTGTTGATACTTAAGGACGCGATATTCATTTTTCAACGAGATTTATTTTCACCTGCATTCCCGGTCTTACGGCCAATAGCCCGGAGATCAATACCTGGTCTCCTTCCTTCAATACTCCGATGATCTGTACTTTTTCAGGTGTCCGGATGCCGATTTCCACCGGAACTTCTTCCACCAATCCGTTTCGCACAACATATACTTTCTGGCCTTTCAAAACCGGAACGATACTTTCCGCAGGAACCATGAAGGCATTTTCTTCTTTCCCCATATCGTAATTGATGGATACAAAGGAACCTGAAATCAATCCGCCCGGATTCGGCAGGGAAGCGCGAACGGTCATCATGCGTGTACCTTCATCTATTCGCGGTTCAAAAGCGTAAACTTTTCCTTTATAACTTTGTGAATTCCCATCCGTTTTGAATTCGATTACCTGGCCGATCTTTACGTTTTTTGCATATTTTTCAGGTACGGAAAACTGGATCTTTACCGGGTTTTCCTGCACGATCGAAGTGATTAGAGTGCTGGTGGAAATGAAAGCACCTTCACTGACATGCCGTAGCCCGATCTTTCCTGAAAACGGGGCCCGGATAGTTGCTTTGGAGATCTGGACATTCAACAAGTCCAATCTTGCTTTTACTTCAGCAAGGGTGGATTGTGCCACTTCAAAATCCTGTAAACTGATTCCTTTGGACTGGTACAGGCTTTTTTTGCGTGTTTCGTCTTTTTCAGCAAGATCTTGTTCTACCAATAACTGTGCTTTTTGAGCTTTCAGAATATCGGAATCAACCTGGATAATGACCGTTCCTTTTGCAATAGTTTGCCCTTCTTTGAAAGAAATACGCTGGATCCGTCCTGCAACCTCCGAATAAATATCTACCTGTTCGTTGGGAATTACCGATCCCGGAATCGCAACAGACCGAACCACTTCTCCGGCTTTTATCGCAACGACATCAACAGTTACCACCGGAGCTTTTTGTGCTTTCAGGTCTTTCTTCTCTTCTCCGCAGGCATGCAGGAGAAATGCGAGTGTTAAAACAGGTAAGATCTTTCGTATCATGAGTTTTATTTCTTTGATGAAAAATAATGGGATAAGTTTATTGCTTCGGGTAAAAAAATTCGAATTGATCTGCAGGAATTTCCTGTGTTTTTGTAATGAGATCAGCAAGGATCGATTCGAAATCAGCGCGCAGGGAAGGATCGATGAAACTGAAAAAATAATCATTGGTTTCTTTAATTCCATCTCCGATTTCCTGGATCCAGGGTTCAGCTTTCGGAGTAATGTGAAGCAGGTGCTGCCGGCGGTCGTTCGGATTTGTTTTGCGTTCAATGAATCCGTCAGACTGCAGCGCGTCCAGTATACGAACAAGCGAAACTTTGTCCATAAGTAACTGATTTGCCAATTCCTGCTGACTGATTAATCCGTTATTCTTCCCAATTAAGTACAATGGGAAATAGTAACGTTCTACCGGGGTATGCTCCATTCTTTGAGTTAATTTCCCGATATACTGTTTGGTGAGAAAGCTGAAAAAACGCCCCAATGGCCACTCCTGTGTTGTCATTTTTCTTAAGATAGTTAACAAAGCTAACTAATATAGGTCTTGACTTGTTGGTTTTAACGAAAAAATGACTAAAATTATCTGATTCTGTTACATTTGTGCTTTCAACACGTTTCATTCGTTTCAGCTTGGTAAAGTATATTCTGTGGGGGTTCTTTTTGGTTGGATTTAGCAACGGATTTCTCGCGCAGTCAAATCCGGTCAGCTGGGAATACAATTACGATCATTTCGGAATAGAGAACGGGATTCCCAGTTCGGAGACTTACCAGGTTCACCAGGACAGGTCCGGTTTGTTGTGGATTTTGACGGACCGCGGAGTTGTCCGGTACGATGGATTCCGCTTCGAGATCTTTACTATAGAGAGCGGGTTGAGCGATAACGTCAACTTCAGGATAGTGGAAGATGCACAAGGTGGTGTCTGGTTTGTAGGACTGAATGGTTTACTAAGTGTATATAAGGGTGGGGAAATGCATCCCTACAAATACAATCACATCCTGAAAAAAATCTTTTCAATCGGGAGGAATGTGATGACTTCTTTTTATGTAAGGGAAGATAACTCTGTGGTTTACGGGATTACTAAAAAGAAGGTCGTTTCCATTAGTGATCATGGAAAAGTAACTGATTTACTGAAAGATTACAAGGCTAATCACGTGTATGTTTTCGAACATAACAACAAGTTCGTGATTTGTGATTATTCCATGACACTTGAAGAGATTCCGGTGATCTTTAACCGGCAAGGGAAAAGCCGGTTGATAGGTATTATGCCTTATGGAGGGACTGTCCGGATGAAAAAATATCACGGAGACTATTTTGCTATGTCCAACCGGAAGTTACATGTGTTCTATAGCGGTCAGTTTCATTTGCTCCCGAGCGAACAAGAGGTTATTTCCCTGGATTCGGATGCGGAATTTCTCTATGTTGGATATTATAAGAACGGAATGAAAAAGTTCCGTTTCAATTCGAAGACAAAAGAACTGGTTTTGGTGCAGCATTACTTGCCGGATTATTCGATCAGTTCTGTATGTAAGGATAAGAATGGCGGATTGTGGATGACCACGCTCGAAAAGGGAGTTTTTGTACTTTATGACGAAGCATTTACCCAGTTGTCCATCGGGGGAAGCCCGGTGGATGAGGAAATACGGTATGTAGTAGGGAATAAGGATAAAGTAGTTGTTACCCATTATGTTGGGAAATGGCAGCAATTGTACCCGCCTTATTTATTGAAGAATTATGGAAAAACACTTGACTGGAACACGCTTGTGCCATTCAGGAACGGATTTGTATTCCAAAAGAACCAGCTTGATTGGAGTGATTGGCCGGAAGTGGATGACTCCTATGAATTTGCACCTCATCATGTCAACGAGACATCGGTCTTCGGTATAAAAAATGATGCGCGTGCAATAGAGATGGTGAGCGGTAAATCCAGGGAAGTTTTTGATCTGAAGCCGATTCATAAGCACAGATTAGCAGGAATTTATTTGTTGTTTCACCTGGTTCCACATAAAAAGGTTTTCTTTTTGCTTAACCAGGGGGTTTTTGTTTTTGATCTGACAGCTTCCCGTGCCAAAGGAAATTATAAGCTGATCCTTCAAAAACGGATCAGTCAGATCAAATACAGTAAAGAATGGGGATTACTAGCATACTCTAACCTGGAAGGGCTTTATCACATTGACACGGAGACCGAAAAAGTATCGCGGTTTGCTCCGGAAGTGAACCTGGGAAAGCAAATCTTATCCATTTTCTTCGATGAAAAAAGCCGTCTTTGGGTTGCCAGTGAAAAAGGGCTGCACCTCCTGGAGAAGAAGGAAGGGAAAGTCTCCGCTAAGCTATTTTTGAACAGGGATTTGCTTTCAAGCCGGGAAATAACCTGCATGTATTCGTATGACAATCTGTTATACCTGGCGACCAAATTTGGAGTTCAAAAAATAGATTTTTTAAAGGTGAAAAAACAGCGCAGCAAGAATCCGATCAAGTTGCTTTGTATTCGTGCTTTTGCCAACAACAAATTGTTGGAAGACAAGAACGTGTATTCCTCTAAAACCGATTTGATCCGAATTTCATTGGCCAATGCCGATTTGTGCAAGCGGAATATTTACCGCTACCGGTTCCGGAATGACCAAACCTGGACAAAATCGGATAAAGGAGAGATTACGCTGAATGATCCGGCTGACGGAAAATACAACCTGGAAGTAGCGTATTTGAATCTCCGGAATGAATGGTCGGAGCCGAAACACCTGCTTCGTTTTGAAGTGGAACGGGTGATTTTCCTGCGCTGGTACTTTATCCTGATTTATATAGCGCTGGTGGGAATCTTATTTTACGTGGTGCTGAGATACACTGTTAGGGCTGTGAACAGGAAAAACCAGTTATTGAACCGGATGGTCGAACTGGAAAGAATGGCGCTTGCAGCACAGATGAATCCGCATTTTATTTTCAATTCCCTGAATTCGATCCACAGCTTTTTGTTGTATGAAGAAAACGAGAATGCGGAAAAATATTTGCTGCGCTTTGCGAAACTGATCCGGCAAACCCTGGCCAATTCACGGAAGTCCTACATCACGATTGAAGAAGAATATGAAACACTGAAGAATTACATCCTGCTTGAAAAAATGCGTTTTAAGAACACGTTTGATTTTACAATCGACTGCGATCTTCGTCAATTACCGATACATGCCTGCATACCGCCCATGCTCATTCAGCCTTATGTTGAAAATGCCATTCTTCACGGCTTGGTCAAAAGACCGGAAGGCGGACAATTATTGCTGAAGTTTTACCTGGAAGACGAAGTTTTAAAAGTGTTGATTGAAGATAATGGGATCGGGTATTCGGAGTCAAAAAAAGAAAAAGGTGATTCGAAACACAAATCTTACGGAACTCAGATCACGGAAGAGCGGCTTAAATCTTTACAGGGAAAAAACAACAGCGCTTATACCGTTTCAATCACAAATGCAGGTGCATCGGATCCGGAATTCCCGGGAACACGAGTGATTGTTACGATTCCAATCCAGACTAATTGAGAATTGAGAAGTTAAAAGGAAGGAACTTCTTGTCAATTCTCCATTTTAAATTTTCAATTAAGTTACCCGTGCATTGTTTCAGCTTTCCCGTACTTATCCATCAGGGAAGCTTCGAATTCCAGGAACGATTTCCAGCGTGCGTCCACATCGATCCCTTCTCCGTATTTGCGTGCAAAATTCAGGAAAACCGTGTAGTGACGTGCTTCACTTTCCATCAGGCTGCGGTAAAACACCCGCAGATCTTCGTCGTTGATCTCTTCCGAAAGTATTTTGAAACGTTCGCAGCTACGGGCTTCGATCATGGCTGCAAAAAGCAATTGGTTCACCAGGTGTGATTTTTTCGGATTGCCGGAATGCGCATGTTTTAAGAAATCCAGCAGGTCATGAACGTATGGATCTTTGCGTTCAAAACCAAGTTCGTATCCCCGTTCCAGGATTTTGTCATGTACCATCCCGAAATGCTCCATTTCTTCCTGGCAAATTTCAATCATAGCTTTTACCATGTCGGGGTACTGCGGATACTGAACAATAATGGAAATGGCATTGCTTGCAGCCTTTTGCTCACAAAAAGCGTGATCGGTAAGGATTTCGGCGATGTTTTTCTCTACAATGTTCACCCAGCGCGGGTCCGTTGGTAATTTTAAACCTAACATAATTGAAATTTTACTGCAAATTTCGTTATTTCTTGAATTCAAATCCTAGTTTTGTTAGAATAATTATTGCTTCCAAGGATTCCGCAGAACAACATTTTTTTAAAGACTCCGGGAGATTTTTACATAAAGGCTAAAGTAATTTTAAGTATATGAAGTATCTGTTAGTATTGGTCGTTTGTCTTGGATTTATTTCCAATCCGTCTTTTTCTCAAAAGAATGCCCCGAAAGTGGTAGTTGGAATTGTGGTTGATCAAATGTGTTACGATTACCTGTACCGTTTCTATCCGCAATTCGGGAAGGATGGTTTCAAGCGCCTGATGGACAAAGGAGCCCATTTCAGGAATGTGACCTACAATTACGTTCCCACTTTTACCGGCCCCGGCCATGCATCAATCTATACCGGAACCACACCGAGTAATCATGGAATTGTAGCGAATGAATGGTTCTACCGTCCGTTTGGGAGAGAAGTAAACTGTGTGGAAGATACAACTGTTGCTACGGTAGGTTCTACCAGTAATTACGGCCAGCGTTCCCCTTACTTTTTGCGCTCGAATACGATCACGGATCAGTTGAAACTGACTTACCCAAGTTCAAAAGTGATCGGAGTTTCCATTAAAGACCGCAGTGCAATTCTTCCTGCCGGACATTTATCAGACGGTTCTTATTGGTACGATTATGCCACCGGTAACTTTATTACTTCGACCTTTTACAAGAAAGAGCTTCCGGCGTGGGTAAATCGTTTCAATGAGCTGAGCCTGGTTTCGAAATACGTCAATCAACCCTGGAATTTATTGAAAGATTCGGCAGCCTATACTTATATCAAAAAGGATAATTCGCCTTACGAAGGGTTGGTGGGTGGAAAGACAAGTCCTGTTTTTCCATACGATTTCAGTAAAAATGCACCGACCGATCAATTGAGCCTGTTCACCATTATGCCTGCTGCAAATACTTTTCTTACAGATTTCGCGATCCAGGCGCTTTCCCGTGAAAAACTGGGTACACACGGCACCACTGATTTTCTAACAATTAGTTATTCCACTCCGGATATTGCAGGACATACCTTCGGACCGTATTCCCTGGAGATGGAGGATATGTATTTTCGCCTGGACCAGGAATTGGCACGTTTGTTTCAAACGCTTGACAAGCAAATAGGAAAAGGGCAGTACGTTGTTTTCCTGACTGCAGATCATGCAGTAGTTCCGGTTCCTCAATTTTTGAAAGATCATCAATTGCCGGGCGGATACCTGTACCTGAAAGGTAAATCAGACAGTTTGCGTACAGCCTGTATAGCTAAATTCGGGAAGGACTACCTGAAAACGATCGATAACGAGAATGTTTATCTTGTGGAAGACGTGTTGGGAACGGAACTGGAAACGAAGATCACCTCGTTTTTCCAGGCTGAAATTTCGAAGTGGACAGAAGTGAAACGCGTTTATACGAAAGAAGAACTGGTTTCCAAATCGGCGGAAAACTGGCAGCAAATGGTTGCTTCCGGATATGACAGGGAACGAAGCGGTGAATTGATCTTCATTCTTCAGCCGGGATATTTAACTAAATCTTCGGATACTCCCGGATCGCACAAAGGAACAAGTCATGGTTCTGCATTCAACTACGATACGCATGTTCCGGTGTTGTTCTATGGAAAAGACATTCTTCCGCAGGACGTATTCACCCCATACGAAATCGTAGACATTACGGCAACATTGGTTCATATTTTGGATGTGCAACGTCCGAATACCACGGTTGGTAAACCAATGGTGGAAATATTGAAGTAAAATGATTAAAATGAAAAGAATAATATATCTGCCTGTTATCATTCTTTTTTTTAATTCCTGTACTTTCTTTCGAGTGCTAAAGATCGTCACTCACGAGGAAAAAAACGAATCAACAGAAGAAGTCAATTCCTTTTTAAAGAAGCGGGGCTACCGATATGATTATAGCTTTGAAAATACGGATTCGACTGCTAGTTTATTGAAAAGTGACAAATATCGTCTGACCGATGACTCACTTAGATATGCTTACATACAATTGCGTGTTTTCCATACAAAAGGGGATTTGTATTCAGGTTACTCACAATGTATTGGCAGTTTTAATAAGCGACAATTTATAGATAGTTTTCCTATTAAAAAGAACACTTATCCATTCATCAATGAAAATCTTACGTTTGAAAATGAACTGGATTTAGTAGACATTGAACCGGGTATTCGACAAAAGGTTCTGAGTGATTCTAAAAAATACAAGCATATCTACGTCGTCTATTGGAACATTTGGACAGGTTATTATTCAAAACAGGTGCTAAAAGAAGTTTCAAAAGTAAAAGCCAAGCACCCGGATGAGGTCCTGGTGATTTTAGTTAATCTAATTAAAGACCCAATAATTCCTCCTAATGAGCAGATGTCAATTTCCGGTGAAAACTAGGTTTTTACATTTTTTTGAAGAAAAATCTTTCCAGATGCTTGCAGGAATTGAAATAATCACTAATTTTGTCCACCCAAAAGGTCGGAATTGATCGAAATTCTGAAAATTGAAATAGAATTTAGTCCTTTTTAAAGGAGTTAAATATGCGGATGTGGTGAAATTGGTAGACACGCTAGACTTAGGATCTAGTGCCGAGAGGTGTGCGGGTTCGAGTCCCTCCATCCGCACTTCAGATGGTCTCGTTGTTTGTCAATGAAGGCCATTTTTTGTTTATACAGGTTAAGAATCAGAATTAAAAGAAAACGGAATGAACGTAACACGTCAAGAAGTTAATGCAGAAACAGCATTATTAACAGTGCAGGTTTCACCGGCAGATTACCAAAGTAAGGTAGCTACTTCCTTAGATAAATACCGCAAACAAGCGAAAATCCCTGGATTCCGTCCGGGAAAAGTTCCAATGGGCTTGATCCAAAAGCAATATGGAAAAGGTGTTTTGGCTGAAGAAATGAACAAGTTGGTTTCGGATGCTTTATACGCTTACGTACAAGAAAATAAATTGGAAATCCTTGGAAACCCGATCCCGAAAGAAGGAACGGATGTAAAAGGTGATTTCGACAATCCGGGAGATTTTGAATTTGTATACGAGATCGGGTATTCTCCGGCAATCGATTTGAAATTGACCAATAAAAACAAATACGATTACGTACAGGTGAAGATCGATGATAAATTGATCGACCAGCAGATCGATGACCTGCGTCGCCGTTACGGGAAAATGACTTCTGCCGATGAGGTAACTGATACGGATATGATTTTGGCTCAATTCGTTGAGTTGAACGAAGACGGATCAATCAAAGAAGGCGGAATTATGCACTCTTCCACGACTTCCATGGAATTCATCGAAGACAAAAAGGTGAAAAAATCATTGGTTGGGAAGAAAGTAGGAGATAAAGTAACTGTTTCTGCTTCTGCAATTACACGCGGTGATAGCGATAAAGCTGCAATGCTTGGTATCAAGCCGGAAGAATTGGCAAACCATTCTGATTCTTACCAAATGACGATCAACGACATCAAGCGCATGGAGTTGGCTGAATTGAATCAGGAATTGTTCGATAAATTATTCGGTGAGGGAACAGTTTCTTCAGAAAAAGAATTGCGTGAGCGCATCGGGAATGACCTGAAGCAAATGTTCGCAAATGATTCGGACCGTTTGTTAACACGTGAAGTTTACCGTGACTTGGTTGAAAATACACCGGTAAACCTTCCGAACGATTTCTTGAAGCGTTGGATCCAGTTGTCGAATGAGAAGCCGATCACCATCGAGCAAATCGAAACAGATTACGATAACTACGCGAAAGATTTAAAATGGCAGTTGATCCAGGGACATATCTTCAAAGCGAACGATATCAAATTGGATAATGCGGAAGTGATCGAATTCACAAAGGGATTGATCGCTAACCAGTTTGCACAATACGGAATTCCTGCACCGGAAGATGCGGAATTGACAAAACAAGCTGCAGGAGCATTGCAAAACCGCGAGGAGGCAAACCGCATCTACGACATGCTTGCCGAAACAAAATTGACACAATATTTCAAGGATACAGTGAAATTGAACTCAAAAGAAATTTCTTACGATGAGTTCGTTGAATTGGCTAATAAATAAAATATTGAATTGAAATCACAAAGAAGGGACGCGATGCATCGCGTCCCTTCTTTGTTTAATACATCGCGTTCCCTTCTTTGGTTTAACACATCGCGTTCTCTTCTTTGTTTAATACATTGCGTTCTCTTCTTCGGTTTGCCATTTGGCAAACGGGCAAATTGGTAAAATATCGTCAGAAATTGTTTGCAGAAGGATTTATCTGTTGTAGATTATCCATTCTCATTATAGGAATTCACTAACTTAGCCATTCGAATTTTGATCCCATGACCAATACATTAGCGCCCTGGCTCATTGCCACCGTACTTATAGCATATTTCGCATTACTGATTCTTATCGCATACCTGACATCCCGGAAAGCGGATACGGATTCTTTCTTTATGGGAAACCGCCAGAGCCCTTGGTATTTGGTAGCTTTCGGGATGATCGGAACCTCGCTTTCGGGAGTTACGTTCATTTCCGTTCCCGGGAAAGTTTTCTCTGAAGGAATGGCTTATTTCCAGATCGTTCTGGGTTATATCATCGGTTATGTGGTCATAGCACAGATCCTAATGCCGCTTTACTACCGTCTGAATGTGACTTCGATCTATGAATTCCTCAACAAGCGTTTCGGGATAGTGAGTTACAAGACCGGTGCTGCCTTTTTCATTCTTTCGAGAACTTTGGGATCGGCAACCAGGCTTTATCTGGCTACGGAAGTATTGCAGATGTTCCTGTTCGAAGACCTGGGAGTTCCGTATTGGGTCACAACCGTTACCACGATTTTACTGATCTGGATTTATACTTTCAAAGGCGGGGTACGAACGATCGTATACACCGATGCGTTCCAAACCATTTTCCTGGTTTCGTCCGTGATTATTTGTACCGTGCTGATCGCACAGACTCTTGGGGTCGACTTCTCCGGATTGTATGATAAGATTACTTCCTCCAGTACGAAAAACGGGTATTCGATGTCGCGGATTTTCTTCTTTGACGACCCGAATTCACCGCTTTATTTCTACAAACAGTTCTTCGGTGGAATGTTCCTGGCAATTGCAATGACGGGATTGGACCAGGATTTAATGCAGAAGAACCTGACTTGTAAATCCATCGGTGATGCACAGAAAAACATGTATTCCTTCACCACGATCCTGGTGATCACCAACTTCCTGTTCCTGTTGCTGGGAGGTGCTTTGTACGTTTACATTCAGACTACCGGATTGGACGTTCCTGCAAATACCGATCACACCTTCCCGACACTTGCATTGAATAACTTCGGTTCGATTGCGGGAATCTTCTTCCTCCTGGGGATCACGGCTTCGTCTTATGCTTCGGCAGACAGTGCGCTTACTGCACTAACAACAGGCTTTTGTATCGATTTCCTGAATTTTAACCGGAGAGAGGAGAAAGAAAAGAAACGATTGAAATTAATTGTCCATATCGGGTTTTCACTGGTTTTCCTACTAATCATCATCGGGACGAACTGGTACGTGGATTCAACTCCGGGAACAGACCTGATCGGGTTGATCCTGAAATTGGCCGGTTATACTTACGGACCATTACTTGGATTATTCACCATGGGAATTTTCACCAAACGCGTTCTGCATGAACGATTGGTTCCCATTATTTGTGTATTGATCCCGGCGATCTGTTTTTTCATCAGTAAATATTCCCAGGCTGTGACAGGCGGAGTTTTACAGGAAAACGGAACTTATTTGGGTGGATACATTTTCGGAAATGAACTCCTGATCCTGAATGGATTACTAACTTTCATCGGTTTGTGGATTATTTCGAAGAAGGAACCGGACGGTGTTCAAAGTGTCCAGGCAGTTTAACCCGGTGTTAATTTGAACAATTGATCCCTCTAAGCGCATGAAATTAAATCCAAAAGCTTTTCTCTTTGACCTGAACGGCACGATGGTCCACGATATGGATTTTCACCTGCAGGTGTGGAACAAGATCATCAATGAAGATCTGAAAGGCGGTTTGACCCTTGACCAAGTGAAACAGCAAATGTATGGCAAGAACCATGAGCTGCTGGAACGCGTTTTCGGGAAAGGAACGCTCAGTGAAGAGGTCATTGCATTGTATTCTCAACGAAAAGAAGACCTTTACCAGGAATTGTATCGACCGCATTTGGAATTAATTCCCGGGTTGAATAGGTTCCTGGAAAAAGCTAGTGATTCAGGTGTTTCTATGGCTATTGGGTCGGCGGCAAACCGTTCGGCGATTGATTTTGTACTGGATAACCTGGAAATTCGTTCTTATTTCGGTGCAATTGTCGGTGCGGAAGATGTGGAGGAAAGTAAACCCAACCCGGAGGTGTTTCTGAAAGGTGCGCACTTACTCGGAATAAAACCGGAAGAATGTGTGGTGTTTGAAGACGTTCCAAAAGGAGCCGAAGCCGCCTTAAATGCCGGAATGAAAGTGGTTATCGTTACAACAACCCACCGGGAAGATGAATTTTCCAATTATCCGAATGTCCTGTTTTTCATTTCGGATTACAACGATCCGCGGTTGGAGGAACTCATTTAACTAATTGATAATTGAAAAGGTACAATGGGAAAGCCCTTTTTCGGACTTTTTAACTTCTCAATTTTTCAAATTTCGCTGTTAAGATGGGGACATGTTTAATAAATCATAATTCGGCATCCGGAATTCGCAATTCGTGATTAGAATTCCCTATCTTTAATTTAACAAATAACATTGCCATGAACATCATTCTACACGATAACGAATTGCACCTGCGCTTTGCGCCTCTAACATTGACACGACCGGTTGGAGACCTTCGGGTGGGAATTCTGACGAACAAAGAACGATGGGAAAAATGGATTCCCGAAGCAACTGTTTCTTTTGAAACGGAAGCATACCTTTCTAAAAAGTTTTCGCGTAAAGACGGAAAAGAAACAGTGGAGGTGAATGCGGCAATTATCCCGAATGAAGCCATTGCAGCGGCTGTTTTGCATTTGGAAGACAACCAGGTTCTTGTTTCGGAAGAAACCTGGATTGCAAGAAAAGGAGAAGGAAAGCAAAAAATAACATGGAAAGAACAGCATCCGCTGGAATTGGTTCACCGGTGGGATCTTTTTCAAAAGAACGATGAAATCCTGGTGGCAGATTATTTTTTACTGACCGGTGGACGGGAATCACAGCACATTTCCGAATCCAATACGATTATCGGAGATCCGTCATTGATTTTCCTGGAAGCAGGTGCGTCGGTGGAAGGATCTTTTCTGAATACGACTTCAGGACCGATTTATATTGCGGCTGATGCGGAAGTGATGGAAGGATCTATGATCCGCGGGCCGTTTTCGTTGGGTGAACACGCTGTAGTGAAAATGGGAGCGAAAATATACGGAGCCACCACCATCGGGCCGTTTTGCAAAGTGGGCGGTGAAATTACCAACTGCATTTTCCAGGCCTATTCGAACAAAGGACACGATGGATTCCTGGGCAATTCACTGGTAGGCGAGTGGTGTAACTTCGGTGCAGACTCCAATACTTCCAACCTGAAAAATAATTATTCCATGATCCGTTCCTGGTCTTACGAAGAAGGTGCAGAAGTGGAAACAGGTCTTCAATTCATGGGAGTTTCGATGGGGGATCACAGTAAGTGTGCGATCAATACAATGTTCAATACAGCAACCGTAGTAGGGGTTTCCTGTAATATTTTTGGCGGCGATTTTCCTAAAAAATTCATTCCTTCTTTTTCCTGGGGAGCAGTGAACGGTACGGAATTATTCGACCTGGCAAAAGCGAAGCAATCTGCCAATGCCATGATGAACCGGCGAGACCTGGAATTAACGGAAGCCGATCACCACATTTTGGATCATTTGGCGAAGCACGGAGGATAATCAAAATCAAATGAAAATAATATACAATAAAAAATACGTTTCGGAACTCATTGCAGATACCGAACTACATGCAGGTGGCGTATTCTTTTGCGTCCTTTACCGTGATCGGTTCGAGTTTTTTGAGAATGGAACCGTTGAATGGACCAAAGAGTTAGTTGATGCCTTCAAACCAATGGATGATACGGACGTCCGGCATATTGAAAACTACAAGATAATGGGGACGCATAGCTTTAATGAAAGAGGTTACCTGGTTTGTTCGTTTGAAGAACTGTTTGTGAAATATACCGGACTGGCAACAGAAAAAGATAAAAACCTGATTCCGTTTTCGGGTTATAATAGCCGGATTTCCAGAAGTTGGGGAGCTCTTTTCAGGTTGGAAAATGAACCGGGCTCAGCTTTGTAAGAACAATTTTTCCGGCTTTTGCATGAAATTTTAGCAAGAGATCTGTGGAAGAAACCGTCGTTTTCCAAGACCAACAATCGATACAAAGCGTTTTTTCGATCAGGGCTTCCTGGTCGTCGGGTAGGGCAGGGAAAAAATCGATTCCGGTTAGTTGTTCCACACTGTCGATGGAAACAGCGTAATGGGAAGGCGGATTCGGATTTTTCAAGGCATCATTTGGGATCACAAACCCGATTCCTTTTACATCCGGGTTAGAATAATCCAAAATGACTTTGTAATAGTATTTCGGTACGGAAACTTTATTCTCACCGATTGTTTTCAATCCTTTGCACAGAACAGGTCCGGTTACAATGTAAAGCGAACTGTTCTCAATGGCCCAATCCCGGACCAGTTTTTCGGTCTTTTTCCAAATTCCACGATTGAAACCAGGTGCCTGCGGGCTCATGTTGCTATAATAAAAGCTTTCGGAAGCCGTAATTTCAGACCAACACATATCTGCTGCCGGGGCCAGATGTCCCCTGTCATAGTTTGATCCTTCGTAGTCCTTTCCGTCGGCTGTTCCGGTTTTTATCATTGGGTCCGACTGGAATTTATCCGGACGCTTGAACTTACTTTGAGTTTCTTCTTTGGTGAGTTCGTAAGCTACCCAACTGGCTTGTTCGTGCTTTTCATTGTAGACAAGAGAATAACCGGCATGAGTAATGATTTCTTCTTTCAGACCTGTTTTCGGGATTTCCAGGTTGGTAACAGGAGAGGCTTTAAGCTGCTTAAGAGCAGTTGTATCGGGTTTAACAGAAGCAGCCTGGGAAAAAACAAGTGCCGGAAACAGAACATAAAGAAAAAACAGGGATATTTTCATGGTGTCTGATCTTGAATCAGTTCAACAAACCTACTAATCTGAATTCGTATAAACAACCTTGTTTCCTATATTTTAGGTGTAGAAAACAGGAAAAGTAAGTGAATCTTTCATGTGCTCCCAACCTTTTCAAAAAATCAATCGTTAAGATTAATAGTAAACAAATTGTTTCACTCCTAAATTACATTACTATGAGAATTATTTTTACCTGTCTCATTCTGTTAGTCAGCGGATTTTCTTTTTCGCAGTTTAGCAGAACTTTTTTGCATGCTAATTGGACGAATGCCAATGCTGCCTTTACAAATTACAGTTATTACGATGCTCAGAACAAAGTGAACCTGGTTAGTGTCCAGGGAAGTGCTGCCGGCGAGACGAATATTGTTACACAGAAAATCTCCGGTCTGGGGGATGTGGAATCTTTGGATAGGCAAACTTATGCCGTGACTTTACCGACCAATACTTTGCACAGTTTATTGCTTACTGTTATTGAACAGGGAAATACGCGTTACATTGTTTTGGGAGTTGGTGGTGCTTCAACTATCAAATTGGTTTGGCTGAAAGTCAATGCAACCACCGGTGCGCTTATCAGTACTACTACCAGTGTGAACGATTACAAAACTGGTTATTTCGAACCGAAGCTGGTAGGCAGCGAATTGGTTACTTATATGATGAAAACCGGAGTAGGGATCACACGTGTTGCTTTGGATATCAATACATTTACTGCTCCTACGGAAGAATCCGTTAGTTCGGTTATTAGTTCGGCAAGTTTTAACAATACCATTACTGCCGGAGCCAAAACCGGTCATTTATTCGTGGTGGGTGGCCGTGAAATGATGGTTTGGGATGCCGGAAGCACATCTTCCAAGTTGTATACAAGAACCGCTCCGGGGGTATATACCGATGTCAATACAGGTGTTATCGGTTCACGTTCTATCAGTGCTTTCTTAATGGATGCAACGACGATCGGGATTACGAACGGAATGCAGATAGAACATTACAATGCTTCCGGGACAATGATCCACAGCGGGAATTTTTCCTGGTCGGGTAACTCCAATGTGAGCCAGGTGGAATTTTTCCAGAACCAATACCACATTTATTACAAAATTACCGCAGTAAACAAAGGCCTGTTCGTTAAAACAGACCAGGCTTTCCAGGTTGTTGATTCGGTATCGACGAAAGTCATGGTTTACCACATGAAGAAAAGTCCGAGCAGGATGCTACTGGTTGGTTCCGCTCTTGAAAAAGGATTGGCTATTGACCTGGAAGATAATCCGGTGACGGGAAGACTTGCATATTGCGAAGCTTATACGCAATTGCCGCGCTTAAAGTACGATGAATACCGGACTGAACTGAAAACCGGTAAGGTGGAGGCAAGTATCGGGTTGGGGACCAGAGTGATTTCCGGGGCTGATGGGTTGCCGGGAACCTATTACGAGGGAATTTCTGCTGCATATAACTTATCAGAACATTTTGTCGGTTTTTTAGGAAACGATACCATCTCAAATGACCAATCAATTTACACACAGCAATACGATGAGCTTCCCGGGCCGCATACCACAAGTGGAATGTACGATGAGATCCAGGAGGCAAAATACAACCGTGCATACCGGGTGAGTCGCCAGATGATCCAGGAACACATCCAGGCTGTGCAGTCAAATACTCCGAATTACACTCCAAGATGGGAAATCCGCAACTGGCCGGCTCACGGAAATCCTGCGTTGGGTCAGGCGGCTGATTTAGCACCGTTCGCAGACATCAATTCAAACGGAATATACGAACCGCTACTTGGTGAATACCCGGTTATTTTCGGTGATGACTGTGTTTTTAGCATTACACATTACCGTACGGATGATGACAGCAAGGCGCTTGAATTCCATAGTTATGTGTATTTGCAAAGATGCGATACCTCAGAAGTATTTGATAACTTGTTGATGCGTAAACTCCAGATTTACTCGCGTGGATCAGCGATTGATTCCCTGATGTTAGGTGGGCGTTTTGATGGCGATTTGGGGAATTACATTGATGATTATACCGGAACAAACGTGGATTTGGGAATGGTTTATAATTACAATGCTGACTTATTCGATGAAGACTTCAGTGGAAGAAAAGGCTTTGGCGATACATTGGCTGCACAGGGAGTCATGGTTTTGAAAGGGTTCAAACTTCCGGATGACGGATTGGATAACGAAATCGGGATCCTGCCCGGTCAGTCTGTAAACGGATACGGTTTCAATGATGGAGTTATAGATAATGAATACTATGGATTAGAGGTAGGGAATATGTATTCCGGAAACGGCGGAATGTTTAACATGTCAGACCCATCGACATCTGCGGAGTGGTACAATATGCTGAATGGATACTTCCGTTTCGGAGACACCATTTTCTATGGTGGAACAGGTTTCCAGAGCGGAACACTTCCTACTCACTATATGTATTCCGGGAATGAGGATACTTACCATGCCGGAACGGGTGGAGTAGATCCGGGCTTCGGTTGGTATGAATTCGATCCGCTTGGTTCAGGTTCACAACCCAATCTTCCGGGTGACCGTCGCTGTGGATTTTCTTTCGGAAAAACAGCTATAGGCAGCGGAGAATTTGTTGAAGTGGATTACATTTATTTGATCAAACGTCAATCTGCACCGGCAGCATCGCTATTCGAACCGGTAACAGAATTGTTTGCAAAAGCAAGTGCCATCAGAACTGCGTTTTTAACTAATGACGGTCCTTGCGGGATCAATTTCGAACCAACGCCGGTGGATTTGAGCGTAGAAGAAAACAGCATCAGCGGAAATCAGTTCACACTTTACCCGAACCCGACAACAGGCCTGATCCGTATCAAAGGAATTTCAGAAACAGGAGGAACAGTTCAAATCTTCGATATCAATGGAAAAATCCTGCAAACAATCACAGGTTACCAACCTGCGCAGGAACTTGATTTAAGCGAATTGGAAGGAAGTTTATTCATTCTTCAAATCACCAGCGAATCTAAAACAGAACAGAAACGAGTGGTGAAATACTGATTGAATTAAAAAGTATAGGAAGTGAAACCCATTCGTCAGCAGGCGGATGGGTTTTTGATGTTAAAATTGAATCTTGGAAGTTAATGAACTCATTTCTGGTAAGATAGTTGTGATTTTGAGATTTACGGGGGAGTTACTCAATAAAATACTCCCGAATCCCTTAATAATCTGCTTGTTTTGTCTATCTTTACATATAACTTGGCATTAACATTTTAACCTTGATCACCACCTAATTGGATTTGATGTTTAAAAAGGTGCTGAGTTAGTAATGAACCTTTTTTTAATTAATTATCTAAATCAAAATGAAAAGAATCCTTTTTATCGGGTTGGCTGTGCTGTCAATCGTTTCTTGTAAGAAAGAAACATTTAATCGTGATCATTCAAATGAATCAAGTACAAAACTTAAAAAGTCGGTTACTGAGACTAAAATAATACCTGACAATGTCGTTTGGGGAGTAGGTTCGGATCATCGTGTTTATCGCTGGAATGCTGCAACCCTTACATGGACAGAACCAACACCTGGTGCAGGGCTTGTAGATCTTTCTGTAGGGAATGATTCCAATGGTGCTGTTTGGGGACTTGGTGCTGATTCACGTGTTTATCGTCGTGTTGAGGTTGGGAATTATTGGGCTGAACCGAATTCGTCTATGCGTTTAAGCCAGATTTCTGCACTTTCTTTAACGGAAGCATGGGGAGTTTACCAAATAAGTGCGACTGAACGCAAAATATATAAAACGACAAACGGAGGTGCATCCTGGACCGTTGTTTCTGCTTCAGGTCTTCCAAATTATAATGGAAAATTGGGCTTGACAACCATAAAAGTAATGCCCGACAATAGAATCGCCGGATTGGGGAGAGATTGGAAAATTTATACTTTCAATGTGAATACCAATCAATGGAGTATACTTCCTAATTATTCTTATGGATCAAATCCAGAGGGAACATATCGTCAGCTAACGGGTATTATGGATGGTAATACTATCTGGGCTATCAAATATGGTGCTCCTGAACCAGATCAGCATATCTATCAATATAGCTTTAATCAACCTTTTGGAGATTATTGGTCGGAACCAAATTATAATGCACAATTAACTTATTTTTCTGCAAGTAGACATGGTCATATATGGGGACTTAGTTCAACCAATCATATTTATAAGTGGAATGGTTCTTATTGGGACGAGCCTAGTCCGACTGCGAGACTAGTGAAAATTTCATCCGGATATTAGGACTTTTTGAAATGACTAAATAGAGTAGGTGGTGTACTTTTATTTGCTCATCTAAAATTCAAAACCCATTCGTCAGCAGGCGGATGGGTTTTTGTTTTTCGTAATTCGTATCCCGATAGCTATCGGCACGTAATTATTTTGTGTACATTCGACACATTCTATTTTTATGTGCCTCGATCAAAACATTAAAATTGCAGTAGACGCTATTGTTTTCGGATACACCGAGAATAAATTAAGCGTTTTGCTCATCAAGCAGAAGTTTGGTGCGATGAAACATCAGTGGGCTTTGGTAGGCGGATTTGTTAAGGATGATGAAGCACTTTCCGAAGCGGTAAAACGAGAACTCAACGAGGAAACCGGGATCGAAGTCAACTTTTTGGAACAGTTGTATACTTTTGGCGACGACATCAACCGCGATCCGCGTTTCCGCGTTATTTCCGTTGCATATTTTGCACTGGTAGATCCAACCCAGTTTACCGTAAAAGCCGATTCGGATGCCGAAGATGCGCAGTGGTTCCCGGTTGATGAACTTCCCAAGCTGGCTTACGATCATGCAGAGATCATGAAAACGGCCATCGAAAGATTGAAAAGCAAATTGAGGTATCAGCCCGTTGGGTTTGACCTCCTGCCGGATGAATTTTTGTTTTCCGACCTGGAGAATTTGTATTGCACCATCCTGGACCGCGAAATCGACCGCCGGAACTTCCGGAAAAAAATCCTGAGCTTCGGATTCGTAGAAGAAACCGGCAAGTTTGGGGATAAAAAAAGTGGTCGACCGGCTAAAACTTTCCGCTTCAACAAACAGAAATACACCAACTTAATTGCGGATGGAATCCACTTTGAAATTAACTTTGTGTAAATTCTACGCAAAAAATTTGGAAGATTAATTGTTGGTAATTATTTTTGCGTAAAATATACACAAAATAAAAAGCTATGATACTCAATCTCGATACTAATTTCAAACCACTCCGGGGCAATGAAATCGAATTCCAGGTTTTCACTTTTGCAGGTGGAGAGCCTCACATCAAGATCAACCCGGATTTTGATCACACACAAGCTGTTACAGTTACACACCGCCTGAATTCATTTCACGATCTGGGAATTTTGTGTTTGGCGGCAGATGCGTTGCAGCGCATGGAGTTGGAACTGGCGCAATTGATCATTCCGTATTTCCCTGCGGCACGCCAGGACCGGGTGATGATCAAAGGTGAGCCGCTTTCTGTAAAAGTGTATGCAGACATCATCAACGGTTTGGGATTCAAAAAAGTAACCGTTTTCGATGCGCATTCCGAAGTAACTCCGGCTTTATTAAATCGCTGTGATGCCGTTCCGAACCACCGGTTTATCCGGGAAGTGATCCAACACATCGGGAAAGAACCCTTGCTGATCTCTCCGGATGGCGGAGCATTGAAGAAGATTTACAAAGTATCTGAATTCCTGAACGGTTTGGACGTAGTAGAATGCAGCAAACACCGCGATGTGAAAACCGGCAAGCTGGAAGGTTTTAAAGTCTATTCCGATGATCTGAACGGACGCGATTGTCTGGTAGTAGACGATATCTGCGACGGCGGCGGAACCTTTATCGGACTGGCAGCAGAATTGAAAAAGAAAAATGCCGGAAAGCTTTATTTGGCCGTAAGCCACGGAATTTTCAGTAAAGGCGTAGACGATATAGCAGCAATCTTCGATCACATTTATACAACCAACTCATTCCGGGAAATCGAACACCCGAGCGTAACTCAAATTCAATTAAATCAAACTATTTTATCTTAAGAATCATGAATCCATTATTATTAACAGACGGTTACAAAGTTGACCACAGAAGACAGTACCCAACAGGAACAACGCTGGTTTATTCCAACTGGACACCACGTAAAAGCCGTTTGGAAGGAGTAGATGATGTGGTATTCTTCGGGTTGCAGTATTTCATCAAAAAATATATCCTGGAAGATTTCGAAGAGCATTTCTTCAAGCAGCCGAAAGAAAAAGTATTGAAAGAATACGCCCGCCGCATCAACAATTATTTGGGTGAAAACCAGGTGGGAACTCAGCACATTGCCGATTTGCACGATTTGGGCTACATCCCGATGGTGATCAAAGCATTGCCGGAAGGAGCAATCGTTCCGATGAAAGTTCCGATGTTCACCATGTACAACACACTGCCGGATTTCTTCTGGTTAACGAATTACTTCGAAACTCTGGTTTCTGCAGTGGTTTGGATGCCGTGTACTTCTGCAACTTTGGCAAGACAATACCGCATCATCCTGGATAAATTTGCACACGAAACGTCTTCTGTTCCGGAATTCGTTGATTGGCAGGGACACGATTTTTCCATGCGGGGAATGGCCGGAATCGAAGCTGCATTGATTTCAGGAATGGGACATCTGACCAGTTTTACCGGAACAGATACCATTCCCGCAATTGAGATCCTGGAACGTTATTACCGGGCGGATTCTGACAAAGAACTGATCGGCGGATCTGTTTCTGCAACAGAGCATAGTGTGATGTGTATGGGTACGATTGAAGACGAGATCGGGACATTCCGGAGACTGATCTGCGATGTGTACCCGAAAGGAATTGTTTCCATTGTTTCTGATACCTGGGATTTATGGAAAGTATTGACGGAGTACCTTCCGGAATTGAAAAACGAGATTTTGGGCCGTGACGGGAAGGTAGTGATTCGCCCCGACAGCGGTGATCCGGTGGATATTATCTGCGGAAACCCGGACGGGAAAACAGAACACGAGCGCAAAGGAGTAGTGGAATTATTGTGGGAAACATTCGGTGGAACTACGAATGATAAAGGTTTCAAAGAATTGGATCCGCACATCGGGGCAATTTACGGAGACAGTATCACCACTGCTCGTGCAACACAAATCTGTGAGCGCCTGAAAGCAAAAGGATTCGCTTCTACGAACGTAGTGCTTGGAATCGGATCTTACACATACCAGTACAATACACGTGACACATTCGGATTTGCGATGAAAGCAACATACGGAGAAGTCAACGGTGTGGGCCGCGAGATCTTCAAAGCACCAATTACAGATGACGGAACGAAGAAATCTGCAAAAGGTTTGATGCGCGTAGACCTAACTGATGGAGTATACACCCTACGCGATCAGGTAAGTTGGGAAGAAGAAAAACAGGGCGCATTGAAAGAAGTATTCCGTGACGGAAAACTAGTGATAGATCAGTCTTTGGCAGAAGTACGTGGAAGAGTGAAAGAATCTACGCAGCTGCGGCCGCAAATGTGATTTTGTATTGCCACGAATGCCTGAAAATAAAGCATTCGTGGCGAAATAGAAGTGATAAAATGAAATTAACTAACGACATACGATCCGTTCTGTTCGGAGTTGCTGTTGGAGATGCTTTGGGAGTTCCTGTTGAATTTAAGAGCAGGGACTACCTGGATGCAAATCCCGTTACCGATATGTTCGGTTTTGGAACCTACAATCAGCTTCCCGGAACCTTTTCAGATGACAGTTCACTGACTTTTTGTTTGGCAGAAGCCTTAACAAAAGGATTTGATCTGAATGAAATTGCCGAAAACTGTATGGCTTGGGCTTATGATGGCTATTGGGCAGCAAGAGGGCAAGTGTTTGACATTGGGATGGCAACGGAGAACGCCATGGAACGATTGAGAAGAGGGGTGCGTCCGGAGGTAGCCGGGGGAATGTCTGTTTCATCCAATGGAAATGGTTCGCTGATGCGGATTGCCCCATTGTTATTTTATATTAAAGATAAACCGGTCGAAGAGCGCTATGAGCTCACGAAGCTGGTTTCTTCCATCACTCATGGACATATCCGTTCAGTAATTGCGTGTTTCTATTACCTGGAATTCGCAAAGCAGTTACTGGATAAGAAAGATAAAAAGTCAATTTACAAGCACCTTCAAACCCTTGTTCCGGAGCATTTGAATCAGTTGGAAATCAATCCGGAGGAAATAGCATTGTTTTCCCGGTTGTTTAATGAAGATATCAGTCTGTTACCGGTTGATGAAATCCGAAGTAGCGGATATGTTCTGCATACGCTGGAAGCGAGTATCTGGTGTTTGCTGACAACCGATAACTATTCGGATGCGGTTTTGAAAGCAATCAACCTGGGAGAAGACACCGATACTACCGGAGCTGTTACCGGCGGACTTGCAGCGTTACTTTATGGAGTGGAAAACATTCCCGAAAACTGGAAAGAACAGCTTGCCCGGCACGATGATATCGAAGAGTTGGCTGAAAGGCTGGTACTTAAAATAAACCATTGAAAATCAACATGAAAAAAGGACTCTTACCACTTACTCTCTGCCTGTTTACTATGGGCAGTGTTTCAGCACAGGATCATACACCTGAGCTTGATAGTAGGGTGATCAAAGCTTTAGAAGAAGTCTTGATCGGCCATAAGATTCACTTCACTCCGTTCAAATCTCCTGTTACATTCCAGGTATTGCAGGGAGACGATCTGAAAGCACGGTCGGTGGGACAGGAGCCATCGTTTTTATTGGCAGAAACACCTTCCGTTACCAATTATTCGGATGGCGGGAATTCCCAGGGATATTCGTATTTCCGGTTACGGGGAATTGACCAGACACGGATCAACATGACCTTGGATGGCGCACCGATGAACGAGCCGGAAGACCAGGGTGCTTACTTCTCGAACTACCCGGATTTATTCAATTCGCTTGACGGTGTATTGATTACACGCGGAGTGGGAACTTCCCGGCACGGTGTTGCCAGTTATGCCGGAAGCATTGCTTTGTTTGCACCTACGTTTAAAGATTCGATGAAAACCACTATTGGTTTGGGATACGGTTCGTTCAACAGTTACCGCATTTTTGGTGAATATACTAGCGGAAAGAGACGCAGGGCATTGTATATCCGGGCATCACAGGTGGCTTCCGATGGATACAAACGCCATTCTTCGAACAATTCCCAATCGGTGTTTCTTAGCAGTATGTTCTTCGGTAAGAAAACGGAATGGAAAATCAACGCACTGGTCGGGCAACAGCGAAATAAACTGGCTTGGTTGGGTGTTTCGGATTCAATGCTCTCAATCGACCGAAGAACGAACCTGAATGAAAATGAGAAAGACCGGTTCTTCCAGAGTTTTATCCAGCTTCAGAACAAGTATTTATTTAAGAATACCTACAATAGTCCGGTCTTGAGTTCAAGTATTTATTATACGTTTCTCGATGGAAACTACGATTTCAATATGAATAGTTTTCTCGGTCTTCCGGGTACCGATGAACTCTATAATTATGCGCTACGGTCGAATTTGCTGGGGGCATTTGTTAATTATGAATATTCTCATAACTTGCTGGATGCGAGTGTGGGAATTCATGCAAATACCTATCAGCGCCGGCATATCGGAAGTGAACAAAGTTTGGGTGAATTGTACCGGAACCGCGGATACAAAAATGAAATCAGTGGTTTTATCAAGCTGCAATACACCTTCCTGAGACTGACACTTTTTGGAGATTTGCAGTTAAGACATGTGGATTTTGATTATGCCGGATCGGTTGAATTTCAAAAACTGAATTGGAACTTCCTGAATCCAAAGCTGGGGTGGAGTTACCGGGTTAAGAAAAGAGGTCAGCTTTATTACAGTATCGGGAAAGTGGGCAGGGAACCGACCCGGAATGACCTGTTTGGCGGAAACGATGATTTATTGACCGACAGTTTGGGAAATCCGCTGATCTTTAATCGAACACCGGAATACGTGGTGGATCAGGAATTGGGATTCCGCTACCTGAAGAAGAAAACGAGTATCAATGTGAATCTGTATTACATGGATTTCAGAAATGAGATTGTCCTGGATGGAAAATTCGGCCCGAACGGTTTGGCATTGACCAATAAAGTGGACAAAAGTTTCCGTACCGGGATTGAAGCAAGTATTCGTTTCCAGTTCTTCAAAAATTTCAGTTCCATTACCAATGCATCCTACAATTACAGCCGGATCAAAGAGCAAACCGTTTCATTTACACCGATCCTCACTCCGCCGGTGATCGTTAACCAGGAGTTCATCTATACATTGAAAGGATTTTCGGTTTCGGTTTCCGGAAGATACCAGGACCGTTCCTTTATAGATTTTGCCAATACAGCACAGATCAACGGATATTTCCTGCTGAATGCGCGTTTGGGGTACCAGGTGAGGGGATTTGATTTCGGCGTGTTTTTCAACAATCTTACCAATGCAAACTATTACAGCAACGGTTATGTGGATTACGACGGATCTCGGAAATACTTCGTACAGGCACCGGCAAATTTCTACGGATCGGTTAAATACAGTTTTTGATGCATTTTTTCGATATCCAGAACAGTGCTTTTGAAGTTTGGGGATATTCCCTGAGTTACGTTGAATTGATCGGAACTGTCTTCGGATTCATCTCTGTTTATTATGCTTCGCGGGCCAATATTCTCACCTGGGGAACCGGAATTGTGAATGAAGTGTTTTTGTTTATCCTCTTTTTCCAGGTGCAGCTTTATGCAGATATGTTCCTCCAGGTCTACTTTTTTATTGTAACCCTTTACGGCTGGAATAACTGGCGGAAAAAGAAACAACGGGAAAAGATCACCTTTTTGAGCAAGCGGCAAAGACTTCTTGTTTTGATCGCATTGATTTTAGGTACTGGTGTATTCGGTGTGTTCTTTTCAAACATTCATTTTTATTTACCCGCTTATTTTAAACTGGAAGCGGCCTATCCGTTTACCGATTCGCTGGTGATGATGGCCAGTATTTTAGCAACGGTTTTGCTCGCCAAAAAGAAAATGGAGAACTGGTATTTGTGGATTTTGGTCGATTCGATTTGTGTGATCCTGTATGCCGTTAAAGGCATTTATTTCCTTTCGCTGGAATACGGGGTGTTCCTGTTCCTGGTTGTTTACGGATTATATCACTGGAAAAAACTCAAAACAGATGCGTAAAGGGTTTGTGTTCGGAAAATTCCTTCCTTTTCACAAAGGGCACGAAGGCATGATTCGCTTTGCTTTGACTAAATGCGATTTCGTAACCGTATTGATTTGCTGCAGTGACAAAGAAACAATTCCCGCAGCGTTAAGAAAATCGTGGATCGCTGAATCGTTCCGGAACGAGCCGAATATTGAGTTGCAGATATTAAATTATAACGAGAACGAATTGCCGAATACTTCCGTTTCTTCAGAAAGTGTGTCGGAGATCTGGTCGAAGAAATTCAGTGAACTGTTCCCGCATTACACTACCGTGATCACTTCCGAAACCTACGGAGATTACATTGCGGCATTCATGAATATTGAACACATCCCGTTTGATCCGCCGCGAATACATTACCCGGTTTCGGCTACCCAAATCCGGCAGTCTCCACTTCAGCAATGGCACTTTCTCCCCGAAAGTGTAAAACCGCATTACTGCTTAAAAGTCGTGATCCTCGGAACAGAATCAACAGGGAAAACCACCCTGACCCAAAACCTGGCAAAAGCCCTGAATTCAGGTTTTGTTTTGGAAGCCGGCCGCGATGTCATTCCTGATTCAACGGAATTCACAGAAACGGACCTTCACCGGGTTGCCACCGAACATGCTTCCCGGATTGCTACTGCACAGCGAAAGGATTTTCCGATCATCATTATCGATACGGATATTCACATCACGAAATCCTATGCGCGTTTTTCCCTGGATTTGGATTTTGAAATCCCCGATGAGGTGTACGAGATCAACCACGCACAGCTGTATCTTTACCTGAACAACGATGTGGAATTTGTCCAGGACGGAACAAGACTCAGCGAAGAAGACCGCAATTTACTCGACTTATCGCACAGAAAGGTGCTTGCCGAACATGGAATTCAGTTCATTGAAATTTGCGGAAACTGGGAAGAGCGCTTTGAGCAGGCACTCGCTGAAATCCGCCAAGTAAGCGAAGGGATTACTTTTCCAGTTCGTACATCTTCTTAGAAATACGCACCCGCAGCTCTTTGGCAACCTGGCTGACCAGCGAGTAGGTACGGCGAATAATCCGCCGGACTTTCGGTTTGTTGCAATCGTCCCGCTTGTCCCGGATAGTTTCCCGTGAATTTGCTTCCCTGGTCCAGGAATCGATTTTAATTCCGTGTTTGTAAAGTGTGGCAGTTGCCTTGAATTGAAGAGAAGAATAATAGACATATCTCGTTGGGTAATCCGCAGAGCAGCTGTCGGTGTAGCTTTCCTTGTTGAGTGATTCGCTTAATTTCATCCATTGAATGCGGAGGGTGTATTCGGCAGTGTCGCTTTGTAAAAAGAGGTTGTTTTTTGCGAGGAAATCGGTCAGGTCGGAGTTAAATTCCGCAGCAATTTTCGTGGAGTCATTTGCATCTGCATACCACGGGTAAATGGGTGTTTCCGTCCAGTCATACGGATTGTAAAGTGGGAAATGTCCTTGCGGATAAACAGCAGAATGATCGTCCGTGATGAATTGTACCGAAACCGGGTGTTCTAGCTTTTTTCCTTTTCTGCAGGAAACAAGGCAAAGGGACAATGCAAAAATGTAGATGATAGGTTTCATGCATGCGGTTTAGTATCAGCTGACTAACAAACCGCATGCCAAGTGTTAAAAAGTTGTTAACTGGAAGAGTTGAGAATGAAAAAAACAGGAATTAATAAGCCGGTTTTCCCAATTGATACAAGAACGAAAAATGCGAATTCACAGCGCCTACAAATGTTCTGTTTTCCAGGTAAGGAACTCCGAATTCTTCTGCTGTTTCCTTGACGATCTTTGCGATTTCCGGGTAATGAACATGCGAGATGTAAGGGAATAAATGGTGCTCCACCTGGAAGTTCAGTCCGCCAACATACCACGAGATCCATTTGCTTTTTCGAGCAAAGTTGGAAGTGGTTTCCAATTGGTGGATCGCCCAGTCATTTTCGATAATTCCGGCTTCATTCGGAAGCGGATGACTGGTTCCTTCAACGGTATGAGCCAATTGAAAGATCAAAGCCAGGATAAAACCTGCAATTGCCTGCATAATCAGGAAACCTGCAATAGTTGTTCCCAATGGCAGGCCAATGATCCCGATCGGTAAGTATAAGATGGTGAAAAAGTAAACAGCTTTCAGTGAAATGATCTGTAGAAATTTCTGCACGTTGCTTTTCTTCTCTTCACAAAAGTTTTTGTGTTTGCGGTATTGAATAAACTGAACAAAATCTTTCAGTGTAACCCAATACAAAGTCAGGATGGAGTAAAAGAAAACCACGTAAATGAACTGGAAACGGTGATACGCCTTGCGCTCGGAATGCGGACAAAAACGCATGAGCAACTTATCATCGATATCCTCATCCATATTAGCTACGTTAGTATAAGTGTGATGGAGCACATTGTGCTGCATTTTCCAGTTACATACCGAACCGCCCAACAAATTGAGTGTATGGCCCATGAAATAATTCAGGGTTTTATTCTTCGAAAAAGCTCCGTGATTGGCATCGTGCATCACACTCATTCCAATTCCTGCCAGGGCAAACCCCATCACAGCCCAAAGAAGCAATTGCGCGTAATTCGGCAATTGAAGCGTGAGAAGAAGTACAAACGGAGTGATATAAATGGTTAAAAGTGTAACTGCTTTAATGTACAGTTTGGTGTTTCCTTGTTTTTTTATTTTGTTTCCGCTGAAGTAACCATCAACGCGTTTTTTTAGTGTAGGAAAGAAGTGTTCAAGGTCTTTCTTCTTCCATTTCACTGAACCAATTTCGCTCATTCAGAATTATTAGAGTCCGGCAAGATAGACATAATAAACCGCTTTGAGTCATTTAAAGGGAACCTTTCGACCGAAGACTTGTTTTTGCCGATGGAAATGAAATTATTAAAATAATTAATTTGCTTTAAATCAATTTGTTAATTGTTGTTTGTGTTGGCTAGGAATCCAATTTTGAGGTGTTTTAAGTGAGATAATTATTCTCTCAACTCCGGATTATTCCCGGAAAAAATGAGATAAATCACCGCTAGTATGTCAATTCGTCAGGGATTTTGGGATTGGCACAACACTTGACTATCCCTATCAGCCAATAATAATTGAAACGAAAGTTGTATCTTAATAAGATCAATGACATTTTGGCGTTAAATATACATACATGAAAGATTCATTCGATAATACAATTATTGTCTCAACAGAAGAAGATGCGGAATTTTTGCCTTTGATGTCGCAGGATGACGAAGACAACATGAACAAAGAAATATTCCCGGAAGATTTGCCAATTTTGCCTTTGCGAAACAACGTACTATTTCCCGGAGTAATGATCCCGATTACCATTGGCCGCGATAAATCCCTGAAATTACTGCAGGATGCGAACAGCGGAAAAAAGATCATCGGAGTGGTTTCACAAATAGACCAGGAGGAAGAAAGTCCTGAATTCAACGACCTGCACCGGGTTGGAACAGTGGCGCAAATCGTTCGCCTGCTGAAAATGCCGGATGGAACTTCCACGGTGATCATCCAGGGAAAAAGACGTTTTGAGATCACGGAACCTTATCAGACCGAACCTTACATGCGTGCGAAGGTGAACTTCCTGACGGAAATCCTTCCTGAAAAAGACGACAAGGAAATGGATTTGCTGTTCCGCAATGTGAAAGAACTGGCACTTCAGATTATTAAAGACAGCCCGAATATTCCTTCCGAAGCAGCATTTGCGATCGGGAATATCGAATCTCCGACATTCATGGTGAATTTCATTTCATCCAATATGAATGCGGACGTGAAGAAAAAACAGGAATTATTGGAAGAACTGGATTTCCGCGCACGTGCAAGGATGGTGGTAGAACACCTGACCCTGGAGTCTCAGTTACTTGAAATGCGTAATGAGATCCAGTCGAAAGTGCGTTTGGACATGGACCGTCAGCAGCGCGAATACTTTTTGCATCAGCAAATCCGTACCATCCAGGACGAATTGGGAGACAATCCGCAGGAACAGGATGTGAAAGATTTGGAAGACCGTGCAGCCAAAAAAATGTGGACGAAAGAAGTTTCGAAATTGTTCTACAAAGAACTGTCGAAATTGCAGCGCATGAATCCGCAGGGTGCAGAATATACTGTTCAGCTGAACTATTTGGATACCTTACTGGATTTACCATGGAACGAATATTCAACCGACAATCTGGACTTGAAACGCGCCGCGAAAATTCTTGAACGCGATCATTTCGGATTGGAAAAAGTGAAAGAACGCATCCTGGAATACCTGGCTGTTTTGAAACTTAAAGGCGACATGAAGTCCCCGATCTTATGTTTTTACGGCCCTCCCGGAGTAGGGAAAACCTCCCTTGGAAAATCCGTTGCCGAAGCTTTGGGACGTAAATATGTCCGCATGTCTTTGGGTGGCGTTCACGACGAAGCGGAGATCCGTGGCCACCGTAAAACCTATATCGGAGCGATGCCGGGCCGCGTGATACAGCATTTGAAAAAAGCAGGTTCCGCTAATCCGGTGTTTGTTTTGGATGAAATTGATAAATTGGGAAGAAGCAATCACGGCGATCCGTCTTCCGCTTTACTGGAAGTATTGGACCCGGAACAAAACGCGGCATTCTATGATAATTACGTAGAAACAGAATTCGATTTATCGAAAGTGATGTTCATTGCTACGGCAAATACATTGTCCACGATCCAGGGGCCTTTGTTAGACCGGATGGAAATCATCGAGGTGAATGGTTACACCATTGAAGAAAAAATTGAGATCGCTAAAAAACACTTGCTGCCGAAACAATTGGAAGCACACGGAATTTCGAAGAAAGACCTGAGTTTAGACCGCAAAGCCCTGGAAAAGATCATTGAGAATTACACCAATGAATCGGGAGTACGTGGTTTGGACAAGAAATTGGCTAAGTTGGCCCGTCACAGAGCGAAACAAGTAGCTTTGGAAGAGAAATTCGAGGAAAAGATCGGGATCGAAGAACTGACAACGATCTTAGGTGCCGGTCGTGAAAAGACAAAATACGACAACAACGATGTGCCGGGTGTAGTAACCGGTTTGGCATGGACAAGCGTTGGTGGTGATATTCTCTTCATCGAATCATCCTTAACGAAAGGAAAAGGAAAATTAACGCTCACAGGAAACCTGGGAGATGTGATGAAAGAATCGGCAGTGATCGCATTGGAATTCCTGAAAGCACACAGCGATTGGCTGGACCTGGAACAGGAATTGTTCGACGAGAAAAACGTACACATCCACGTTCCGGAAGGAGCAACGCCGAAAGACGGGCCAAGCGCCGGAATCACGATGCTGACTTCTCTGGCCAGCTCATTCTCCGGAAGAAAAGTGAAGAAAAACCTGGCTATGACCGGTGAGATCACGCTTCGCGGCGAAGTACTTCCTGTTGGTGGGATCAAGGAAAAGATCCTGGCAGCCAAGCGTGCAAACATCAAAGAGATCATTCTCTGCGAACGCAACCGCAAAGATGTGGAAGAGATCACGGCAGATTATGTCAAAGGACTGAAATTCCATTATGTCAAGAAAATGAAAGAAGTCATTGACCTGGCATTGGAAAAGAAGGGAAAATAAAGAAAATTGTTGGGACGCGACGTATCGCGTCCCAACAAAATACCTAAATTCGCGGGTGTGAAAAGAATCCTGCTTTTTTTGATTATTTGTTCATTTTTGACACAAGCATCAGTCAGGACCTTCGTTTTCATAGATTGGAAGATCAACCAGATCCGTATCACGGAATTGTATTGTGTCAACAAGGACAACCCGATGATGCACTGTAACGGAAAATGTTACCTCTCCAAACAACTCAAAAAGATCGAAGCGGATTACGAGGAGTCAAAAGCGCCCTTCAATCCGAAAAACATGAAGGCCGTAGAATTTCTTCTTTTCGTGGAAAAACTGACTCCTGCCGCATTTGAATTTGCTGGCGCTGACCAATCCGCTTTCATGGGCGGCATTTACATCGAACCTGCGAAATACCACTTTTCGAATTCCATCTTTCATCCTCCCATTTCTTTTCCGGTAAACACATTAACCGCTTAACCCAAGTCGATTAATTTTTATTGGAAAAAAACATGAAAAATACGTTTAGAATGGGCGTTATGGCCCTTGTATTGCTTGCTTTGCCGGCATGTAAAAAAGAGAAAGTCGAACCAACTTCCGGTGCAGCCGCTACCGATGTGGTGACATTGAAAATGGAGCACCGGTGGGATAATCAAGCATTTGCATTGAACACAGACCTGGTAAATCCGTTTACCGGCGATTCTTTGAATTTTGCTGCTTTTAAGTACTATGTTTCAAACATTCGCCTGAAAAAAGACAACGGAACCTGGTGGTCACAACCCGACAGTTATTTCCTGCTGGATCTTAGCACGGGGACAACTCCGTCGATTCAGCTGAGTGGTGTTCCACATGGAGAATATAGCGAAATCGAATACACCTTGGGAGTGGACAGCACGCGAAATGTTTCCGGGGCGCAGACCGGGGCACTTTCTCCTTCTCACGGGATGTTCTGGAGCTGGAATTCCGGTTACATTATGCTCAAAGCAGAAGGAACTTCTCCCAATGCCACTATGGGCGGATCATTTGCATTCCATTTGGGCGGATTTTCCGGTCCGAACAGTGTGGTGACTAAAAAATCACATGCATTTACAGGGAATAACCTCTCTGTTACCGGAAACGGGAATTGCCAGGTGCGGCTTTCGGCAGCAGTTGAAACTCTTTGGCAAACGGTTGGAAGTGTAAGTGTCAATTCCATGATCCACATGCCGGGATCGGGAGCAAAAACAATGGGCGATGATTTCTACGGTTCTTTCACATTCGAATCCATCCAGGAGTAATGGCGTAATACTAAAACTACTGGTCGTTGGTGCGATCGGTAGTTTGCTGTTTTCCTGTCAGAAGCCGAAAGTAGAGACGTTTAGAAAATGGGGATTCTACAAACCGGATCATTTTCCTGCTCCCGCATATTCTTTTGAAGGTAACAAACAGAGTCTTCCAAAATTCAATTTGGGGAGAGAACTGTTTTATGAGCCTTTGCTATCGTCAGACGGAATGGTTTCCTGTGCAACTTGTCATGCCATTTCACATGCTTTTGCAGGACATAATACCGCATTGAGCGCCGGGGTAAATAACCTGTTCGGTCCGCGTAATTCGCCTTCCATTGCCAATATGGCCTGGTCTCCGTCTTTTATGTGGGATGGCGGGATCAATCACATCGAAGTGATGCCGATTGCACCGCTTACGAACCCGGTTGAGATGAATGAAACGCTTGCCAATATCGTTTCCAAGTTGCAACAGTCCGATAAGTATAAGGAATTCTTCAAAAAAGCATACGGAAGCGAAGAGATTACGGATCAGAAACTGCTGAAAGCTTTGACGCAATACATGATGATGATTGTTTCAGACAATTCAAAATACGACCAGGTGAAAAGGGGAGAAGCCACCTTCACTGATGCGGAACAGCAGGGATATGTTCTGTTTCAGCAAAAATGTAGTCAATGTCACACAGAGCCGCTTTTTACCGATTATTCTTTCCGGAATAATGGGTTGGATGGTTCTTTTGCAGACGAAGGCAGGTTTTTGATCACGCAGCTTGAAAGCGATAAGGGAAAATTCAAGGTTCCGAGCCTACGCAATGTGGCTTTGACTTATCCGTATATGCATGACGGACGTTATTACACGCTGAATGATGTACTGAATCATTACGCTGCCGGAATTCAGCATTCAACTACGCTTGATCCGCTGTTGGAAAACGGGATTCCGTTACCGGGAAATGAAAAAACACTCTTAATTGCTTTCCTGAATACATTGAGTGATTACGAGCTGCTCAACAATTCCATGTTGTCGGAACCCAAAAAATAAACTTGCATGATGAATGCCTGCCTTCGGGCGGGCGTTTGTTTTTACAAGAAAAATAAGGAGACTGTTTTCACAAGTCCCCTTATTCGATTTAGGTGTAGGTAGTAATGGTGTTAATTATTAGGTTTAATCGGTCTTTCAACGGGTGCTGGTTCCGGAAGTGCCGGTTTTCCCAAAAGGGGTTGTTCGTAATAATCCGGTGCAATTTCTCCTGAGATAATTTCTCCAGGGATTGGTACCGAAATTTCTCCTTTTGTTGCCCTGCATGTTGCAGCTTCGGCTTTCAAAGTCAGGATCAGTTTCTTCCCTTTTCCCAGTGATTCCAGGTTCTTTTGGTGCAAAGTATCGGCAATGTGTTTTTTCGATAAATAGATCAGATCAAACGATTCGTTCCTCAAATCTTCCTTTTTGACCGTGAGTTCAAAATTTCCGGCTTGATCGGTATAGCCTTTCAGGATCGTTTTTCCATCCTGTTGAATTTCTACGGGAGAGTTTGCAAGCGGCTTACCTGTTTTCTCATCTTTCAGCTGTCCACTGATTTTCATCGGGAACTTCAGCTTGTTGAATGCTTTTTGTTTCACAACTGCTGCATCATCCGGCGTCGACTCACAGGAAGAGACGATCGGACCCAAAAAACCAAGTATACCCAGTAAAGACAATCCCACCCGGTAGGAAGCGTTGGACAATGCAACATGTGAAGTTTTAGAACTGATTTGATGGTTGTGAAATATGCCGCAAATCTTTCCGGGATTTGCCGTAATAAGTTGTTTGATTTCAGTATCTGTTTTCTGCCGGAAATCCGTCAGAACTTTTTCACAGCTGGAACAATAATAACCGGAGTCACGCTGTTTCATTTGCGTATACGACTGATTACAAGGTAATGACATGATCGGCTTGCTCATAACTGTAGTTTGATGGAATGAAAGTAGAAATTATTCAAATCGAACATCCGGCAAAAGTGTGAAGTGTATGTTTTCTTTATCCGAAGGTTTTATTTCGGTTTTGAATAGAAATGCAAATAGGATTATTTGCAGTGAAATCGAAAAAATGCGGGTTCTGTTGCTACTCAAACTTTCATATGTAGTAATTTTATACAAAAAAGTTAGTTGGCGGATCAAGGCAGGCTAACAATAAGACCAATCAGTCGATGAAAAAATTGAACAGCGTTTCCCTGGAAGAGATCAATAAATACTCCAAGAACACTTTGATGGGACATATAGACATTAAATGTGTCGAGATCGGAGAAGATTACATTGTAGCAACCATGCCGGTAGATCACCGCACGCACCAGCCGATGGGCTTACTTCACGGAGGAGCAAGTGCGGCCCTGATCGAATCGATCGGTTCGATCGGTTCTACTTTACTGATCGATTTGAGTAAAGAAGCCCCGGTTGGCATCGAGATCAATGCCAATCACATCGGAAGTGTGAAAACGGGTTCCGTAAAAGCAATCGGTAAGATTATTCATGCAGGATCACGAACACACATCTGGCAAGTGGATATTTTCGACGAGTCCAATGACCGCCTGATCTGTACCGGACGTTTAACCGTAATGATCGTGCCGAGAAAGTGAAAGATTTACTGATTTACAGATTGCCTAAAGAAACTTCTCCCTTTATCAAAAGAGGTGAGTTTTCTGAGTTAAACGAAGGAGAAAAGCCTTCCGGGTTTGTGGTTTCTGATTTCCTGCATGAGCGGATTTTCCATTTCAGCGAAACAAGCGGGAACGAAGCAGATTTTGATATGCATTACAGCAAGGAGCTCCCAACGGTTATTTCCAGGCGGGATTACCAGATTGAAGCACAGGCTTTTTTGAACTCCTTTCCTTTACTCGGAGTGGAGAAAGGAGTATTCTCACGCATCAAACAAACTCCTTTCCGGGGCGAAAAAGCATTTGACCTGTTTCGGGCTTTGGAAAAATCCTATCCGAATGCATTTTGTTACCTGATCTCCTCCGACCGGTTCGGAACGTGGATCGGTGCCACTCCCGAATTACTGATGAACCAGCAGGGAATGGTCTGCAAAACGGTTGCTTTGGCCGGAACACACGGTGAAAACGAAGAACACGACTGGACACCGAAAGAATTGGAAGAACACGCTTTTGTAGTGGACGCAATCAGGGAAAGTTTGGAACGGAATGAATGCGTGGAAATCGAATCCGAAGGACCGTATGTCGTTCAGGCCGGACCTGTTCAGCATTTGAAGACCGATTTCCAGGCGCTTTTAACCAAGCCGAATGCCTGGTCGATTGCATTGGATTTACATCCTACTCCTGCCGTTTGCGGAACCCCGAGAAGGAATGCCATGGAGGCAATTGCCACGCGTGAAATGCACGACCGCCAGTTGTATACCGGTTTTATCGGGCTTTTTGAAGAAGGAAACACGAATTTATTCGTCAACCTGAGATGTGCGCAATTGTTTGAAGACAAAGCATTTTTGTATGTCGGCGGCGGCTTCACCGTAGACTCGATTCCGGATCTGGAATGGGAAGAAACGGAACACAAGGCAGAAACACTGATGCGTGTGATGAAGCAGGTCTGAAAAACTGTTCAAAAAGTTCAAATTCTTTTCAATTCTCACTTTTCACTTTTCAATTACACTAAATTTGCAATATGATTTCAAGTGCAAAATTGGAGGTTCAGCTATTGGTTGACGGTTGTAAGAAAATCGGAGTAACACATGTGGTTATTTCTCCCGGATCCCGGAACGCTCCTTTGAGCATCGCGTTTGATGAAGATCCGCACTTCCATGTTTTTGTTATTCCCGATGAGCGAGTTGCCGCTTTTTATGCACACGGAATGGCTCAGAAACTGAATCAACCGGTAGTTATTACCTGTACTTCGGGTTCTGCACCTCTGAATTATTACCCTGCAATTGCCGAAGCATTTTACCAGGAAACACCGTTGATCGTGATTTCAGCAGACAGACCGGTAGAATGGGTTGATCAGGGCGACGGACAAACCATTCGCCAGGAGCGTGTATTCGATCAAATGGTCTTGAAAAGTGCGCAATTGAATGAAATCCATTCGGAAAATCAGCGCTGGCACTTCGAACGCAAGTTGTCGGAAGTATTGCAGGGAGCTGTTGGCCATCGAAAAGGCCCGGTTCATTTGAACGTTCCGTTTTCCGAGCCTTTGTACGAAACTACGAGTGATATTCACCTGTTGAAAAACTGGGTGGAACTTGCTGAAACGGAAACAAGCCTTTCAAAACACAGCATAGCTAAATTAGAAACTCTTTGGTCGGGCTCTGAAAAGCGTTTGATTATCGTGGGACAGCATCAAAAAAATCCCGATTTGCAGGGGTTACTGGAAAAATTGGCGTTGGATGGTTCTACCGCTGTTTTGGTAGAGCATACTTCCAATATGTACAGTCCGTATTTTGTTTCTGCTATCGACCGCACGCTGAATTTGATCCCGGAAGCCGAAATACAGAACTTTCACCCGGATTGTATCGTGACCATCGGCGGAGCGATCATTTCGAAGAAAATCAAAGTGTTTTTACGCCAGTCGAAAGCACCGGTGATCCGTTTCGGGATGGATTTCCCGTTCATGGACACCTATCAGAACCTGCGTTTTACTGCCGAAATCCCGGCCATAACCGGGTTGGAAATCCTTACACAGTTTGTTGAAAAGAATCCGTATAAATCGCGCTTCGGATTTGCCTGGAAAAAAGTAGACCAGTTCGGTTCGGACGACCAGCAGCAAATTTGCGCAGCTCAGCCCTGGAGTGATCTAAAAGCAATGGAATTTGTGATGGATGTAATCCCGGATTACTGCAACCTGCACATTTCAAACAGCTCCTTGATCCGCTATGCCTTATTATTCGATCCGATCAAGACTGTAAATTATTGGTGTAACCGCGGAACCAGCGGAATTGACGGAAGTAGTTCCACAGCGGTTGGTTCGGCAATTGTTTCTCCTTCTGAACCACATGTTTTGGTGACGGGAGATTTGTCTTTCTTCTATGATTCGAATGCATGGTGGAGTAAATACCTTCCTGGTAACCTGCGGATTATTGTCGTAAACAATGGCGGTGGAGATATTTTCAACATCATTCCCGGACCCAAATCCACCAATCAGTGGAAAAAGATCTTCGTAGCCGAGCAGGAATTGTCTGCAAAAGATGTCGCAAAAACGTATGACATGGAATATTTTCATGCGGCTTCCCTGTCAGATTTGGATGAACAACTCAGTGCTTTCTTCGGTGAAAGTGCAAACGGGAAACCAAAACTGCTTGAAATAAATACCATGAAGGAAGCAAATAGTGCTATTCTTGAGGCATATTTTAAATCGTTTCAGAAAAGAGTGTGACTTCGGCTCCGCTCAGTCACCGGAAGTTGGAAGTTCAAAATGGAATTTGTCAATTAAGCAGATAAGGAACGTTGTTTGAACCATTTAAGCTGTTTGAACTTTGAACCTGGTTGAAAAAAGAGAGCCCAAACTGCTAAAAACTACTACGAAAAAGACAGCTGGACTCCCTGATTGGTTTGAATGCCTCTTAATAGGGCAAGGTTCAATATCGCTAATGTAAGAAAATCAGATAATTAAAACCAAATTTAAATTCGGGAAAAACTGTTAAAAATTAAAAAAATCACAAATCCATTTTTTGTAGTTCTTTTGGAGCTAAATTTGTCAAAAAAATAGAGAAGTGGAATTTGATATATTGACTACCGGAATTGGAATTTTTTACCTAGTTGTTTTAACTTTATTGGAGATTGTCTTAGGAATTGACAACATCATTTTTATCTCCATCATTACAGATTCTTTGGTAAAACAAGATCAACGCAAGGCCCGCGTTTTAGGACTAAGTCTTGCACTGATTATCCGATTACTTCTTCTGAGTGTCGTTTCCTATATTATGACCTTGGATAAAACGGCTTTGTTTACAGTTTATGATATTAGATTCACAGCGCATTCACTGGTGCTGCTAATTGGGGGACTTTTCCTGATTTATAAATCTGTTGGTGAAATGCACGCAAGTGTAAAGGGTAGCCACGAAGAAGCAAAAAAGAAGAAGAAAGTCCGTTTAGGTGCAGTTGTTTTACAGATCGTGGCAATTGACTTTATTTTCAGCTTCGACTCAGTGATCTCTGCGATTGGTATGACCAACGATATCCGTCATGAAACACACGGAAATCCATTTGTTATCATTGTTTTGGCAGTTGTTATTTCGATGATTATCATGTTGATTTTTGCCCGACCGATTGCAGATTTTATCAATGCAAGACCAACCATTAAGATGATCGCATTAGGATTCCTGGTAACGATCGGAGTGTTGTTGATTGCGGAATCATTCGGACAGCACATCCCGAAAGGATACATTTACTTTGCGATGGTTTACGCCTTGTTTGTTGAGTTTCTCAATATCCGCATGCGTAAAAATCAAAACGAACCTGAGAAGTGATTCCGGAGGAGATTCTTTCAACTCTGCGTATTGAAGACCTTTCCGAAGCGGAAGATGCCTTGGAAATGGAATTGTTTGAGCTGAAAAAATCCATTTTGGCAAAACCGCTTTTGAGGCAGACGCTCAAATCGAAATTCCTTCGTTTGGAGAAACTGTCGATGATTGCTGAAGCATTGAATTTGCCGGCAGAAGAGCAATCTCCCTTCGAATACGAATTGCTGAAAACAGATCGGGTATTGGAACTTTGGGGAGCTTATATGAAAGCCAAAAGTGGCTGGAAGAGATTGTTTTCTCAAAGCACAGCTCCAAAATCTGCGATTATTCTTTTAGAACAGGGATTGCAAATGGAATTGGCTTTTTCAGTACAGTTCAGGGCTTTCGACTGGATTGAAGAAGACCCTGTATTCGGGGTAGAACCAGATCCGATGCTTATTCAAAACGGGTTGAAACAGGCTTCAGAACAAGGTTTGTTGACCTTTGAAGACCTGGAAAAGAATAAAAGTGAGCTTCAAAAAGAGCTGTTGCTAGCTTTAAAGCGCTTATCTTTGTTGCCGAAATATCTGCATTGAGCAGAATTGAAATGTATATTAAGCAAGATTCAAAATAGTTAAAACCATGAGTGAAGGAGCTTTTGATAAGTTGAGAGAGCAGTTATTGCAGGAAGAATGGCCGAATGTCTACTTCTTCAAATTTATTGTTCCGAACACCCCTCATTCATTGGCACAAACAACTGCTCTTTTCGATGAAACAGCACAAATTCAGTTTCATGAATCAAGTAACGGGAAGTTTGTTAGCGTCAGTGTAAAAGAAATGATGCTGGATGTAAATTCAATTATTGCCATTTACGAAAAGGCACAGGTCATCCCTGGAATTATTTCGTTGTAAACATGAAGAAAAAAACACTTTTAAGCCTGATCGGGCTAAGTCTCTTAATTACTTGTTTGGTTTTGTACCGGGTGAATTTTGTGAAAGGAATTCGTTCATGGGAAAGCAAGCTTCTTGGAACGCTCATTGCGCTGGCTGCCATTACCATGTTGTACATTGCCTACAAGTCGGTGATTAAACGCTTTTCAAAAGGAGCTTTGAAAAAAGAAGACTATGCACTGCTTTTTGATCTGGAAAAAAAGAAGCAAAGCGGTGGTCTGGAATTTTATTTTACCATCGAGCAGCCTAAGAAGGTTGTGTTTTCAATTTTGAATGCAAAAATGGAAACAATTGAGGTGATTCAGGATCAGGAATTTTCTTCCGGAGGGCATATTATCCGCTTTGATACCAATGCGCTGCAGGATGGAGTTTATTTTTATTGTCTGGAAACAGATAATCAAAAAACAATGAAAAAGATGCTTGTTCAGCATGACAATATGACAGTGTAAATTGTATTGGCAAGGCTTTTGACAAATAAAAACAAATAGTAACTTTAGACCGACTAAAGACAAGTCACATTAAAACAGAAACAATTATGGCATTAGAAATTACAGATGCAAACTTTGAAGAGCTTGTATTGAAATCAGACAAACCGGTAATGGTAGACTTTTGGGCAGAATGGTGTGGTCCATGTCGATTAATAGGTCCAATCGTTGAAGAAATGGCAACAGAATATGACGGTAAAGCAATCATTGGTAAAGTAAATGTTGACTTGAATCCGGGAGTATCTGCTCAATTCGGAATTCGTAATATCCCTACGATCATTTTCGTAAAGGGTGGAGAAATTGCTGACAAATCAGTTGGTGCTGTGCCGAAAGGACAGTTGACTGCTAAGTTGGATGCATTGATTTAATTTAGAATTCAAGTATAAAAAGGTCCGCTAGTCGGACTTTTTTTTTGAAGTTCACAAGCACAATACATGAAAAATTTTTGGAGACGTTTGCGTTTTTACGGCTTAGGTTTTGGGATCGGGCTAATCATGGTTTTTTTCTTTTTCCGTAACCGGGGGTGTACCTGGATGCCTGAAAACAGGGTGAAAAACACTTTGCTGGGAAAAGTAATCGTGATTTCGGAAGACAATCAGCGGATTTTTGAACAGCAACACCTGAGTGATTCGATGGTGGTGTCTTTTCTGAATGATGGGTCGGTTAATTTTGGTTCCAGCAAGAAGCAGGGAAAAACGAAAGTTTATAAAGTAACGAAGGAAGTAAACGGAAAAGAAGTGGAATTGTGGTTCTCTATGCCTGAAGGGTCTTTCGTTGCTGAAGCTTCCTGGCCGAAAGGGTCTATTCAGAAATTCGGGAATACTACAAAAGGCTACGGTAAAATGGTTTATTTTCCGCACGTTAACAGCTTTGTTTACCTGAAAGACAACGATGAGTTGCAGAAACAAATGGCTGAACTGGGAGTAAAAGATGAAGCACATATCCAATTCCTGCTAAAAAAGGGCGGATTGATCGACTTTTCAAAGTCGCATCTGAATGCAGAACCGGTTCCGGAACAGTTCGTACTTTTGCCTCGTCAAAAAGGAGATACACTGAAAGCCAGAACAACCTGGTTTAAAGATCATATCGAGTTTTACCGATTCGAACAGGATTAACTTCGGATTCAAGGCTTTCATCACAATATTCTGTTAATAAATCATACATTAACACTCACATAACCTAAAGGTTTTTACTAATTTTGTTCAATGGAATTTTCAGCGCTGCAAATAGCTACTATCCTGAACGGTGAAGTCGTTGGTAACTCGGATGTTACAGTTGCTGGCTTAGCTAAAATCGAAGAGGGTAAAACAGGTACACTTTCGTTTCTGTCTAACCCAAAGTATGAAGAATATATTTACACAACGCAGTCAAGTATTTGCATTGTGAATAAAACCTTCGTTCCTGTAAAATCGCTTCCTGAAACATTGACCCTGATCAAGGTCGACGATGCGTATGCCTGTTTTGCCAAGTTGTTGGAGGTTTACAACCAAATGCGCCAAAAACAGCCGAAAATCGAAACCCCCTCATTTATTGCGGAATCAGCGAAAGTTGGAGACGGATTGTACCTGGGAGCATTTGCATACATCGGTGAAAATGTAGTGATAGGGAAGAATGTGAAGATCTATCCGCAGGCTTACATCGGTGACGGTGTGGTGATCGGTGACGATTGCACTATTCATGCCGGAGTGAAGATTTATGCTGACACGAAGATCGGGAATCGCTGCATCCTGCATGCAGGAGTTGTGATCGGTAGTGACGGATTTGGGTTTGCCCCGGACGAAAAAGGAGTTTTTTCAAAAGTTCCTCAAATCGGGAATGTGGAATTGGAAGACGATGTGGAAATCGGTTCGAATACAACAATTGATTGTGCTACGATGGGATCTACGATCATTCGCCAGGGAGTGAAGATCGATAACCTGGTTCATTTGGCGCACAATGTAGAAATTGGTCACCATTCGGCATTGGCTGCACAGGTTGGTGTTGCAGGTTCTGCAAAGATCGGAAAACATGTCATGGTGGGAGGTCAGGCCGGAATCAGCGGACACCTTCACATTGCGGACGGAACCAAAATTGTGGCTCAATCCGGAATTCCAAGCACGGTGAAAAAACCGGAAGTACTTATGGGATCACCTGCAATTCCTATGGATGATTATAAAAAATCATTCGTCGGGTTCAGAAGGCTCCCGATTATCCTTAAGAAAATATCGGAAATAGAAGAAAAAATTAAAACGCTATCAAAATCTGCAGAATAATATGTCGGAAAAACAATTTACCCTAAAAGAAAAAGTCGTATTCAACGGTGTTGGTTTACATACCGGAGAGGCAGTTGTTATGGAAATTCACCCTGCTGCTGAAAATCACGGATATAAATTTCAACGATTGGATATCGATGGTCAACCGGTAATTAAAGCAGATGCAGATTTAGTGGTTTCTACAGACCGTGGAACAACGTTGGAGTCAAACGGTGCGAAAGTTTATACAACGGAGCACGTATTGGCAGCTTTGTACGGAATGGAAGTAGATAATGCACTTATTACACTTACCGGACCTGAAATTCCGATCATGGATGGTTCTTCTCTTCCGTTTGTGAAAGAGATCCAGCGTGTTGGTCGTGAAGAGCAAAACGCAGAGCGTTTGTACCTGGAATTGACAGAAAATATCAAGTGGGAAGACGAAGAGCGCGGAATTGAATTTTTGGCGGTTCCGGATAAAAATTACCGTTTAACGGTGATGGTAGATTACAATTCGCCGGCTTTGGGTACACAGCACGCGCACATGTACCAGGTCGGAGATTTTGAAAAGGAAATTGCAGCTTGTCGTACATTCTGTTTCCTGGGAGAATTGGAATTCCTGGCTAAAAACAACCTGATCAAAGGTGGAAGTTTGGATAACGCCATTGTATTGGTTGAACGAAACGATGTGAAGGAAGAAGAACTGGACCGTTTGGCGAAGTTGTTAGGAAAAGATAAATTGAAAGTAAATTACGATGGGATCGGTGTTTTGAACAGTTTGAAACTGCAGTTCGAAAATGAGCCGGCTCGTCATAAACTATTAGATATTGTGGGTGATTTGGCTTTGGTAGGCCGTTTCATCAAAGGGCACATTTTGGCAGCACGTCCGGGACATTCCGGGAACACGCGTTTTGCGAAAGTGCTGAAAGAAGAGATCAAGAAACAGGAAAAATCAGGACGTACGTTTGATTTGGAGCGCCAGCCGCTTTACAATATCAATGACATCGAGCGCATGCTTCCGCACAGATACCCTTTCCTGTTGGTAGATAAAGTGATGGAGATTACGGAAAACACGATTGTTGGTGTGAAGAACGTAACGATGAACGAACCGATGTTCCAGGGGCATTTCCCGGGTAACCCGGTTTTCCCGGGAGTATTGATGGTAGAAGCTTGTGCACAGTGCGGAGGAATTTTCGCATTGAGTAAAGTAGAAGATCCACATTTGTATTCCACTTACTTCATGAAGATCGACGGAGTGAAATTCAAGCAGAAAGTAATTCCCGGAGATACACTGGTTTTTGAATTGGAACTGATTTCCCCGATCCGTAGAGGTTTGGTAAACATGCTTGGAAAAGCATATGTGAATGGTGTTCAGGTTTTTGAAGCAGAGATGCTGGCGCAGGTCATCAAAGATAAAGTAGAAGCTAAAGATAAAGATAGAGCAGAAGTATGATAAGTCCGTTAGCACAAGTTTCTCCTAATGCAAAGCTGGGAGAAGGGGTATCAATAGATGCATTCAGCACCATATACGATGATGTTGTAATTGGGGCAGGAACAAAGGTCCATCCGAATGTAACGATTTATCCCGGGGCTAGAATCGGAGAAAATTGTGAGATTTATCCGGGTGCTGTCATTGCTGTTATTCCGCAGGATCTGAAATTCGACGGAGAATACACAACCGTGGAAATCGGTGACAGAACAGTGATCCGTGAGTGTGTAACGATTCACCGCGGTACTAAGGATATGTGGAAAACAACCGTTGGCAAGGACTGTCTGCTAATGACATACGTGCACATTGCACATGACTGCCAGATCGGTAACAACGTGATCATGGCAAGTTATTCCGGTTTATCCGGTCATTGTGTGGTCGGAGATTACGCCATCCTGGAAGGACGATGCGGTTCCCAGCAGTTTATTCATGTCGGGGCACACTCATTCGTTGCCGGAGGTTCACTGATCCGCAAGAATGTACCGCCTTACGTCAAATGCGCGCGTGAACCGCTTACATACGCAGGAATCAATTCTGTAGGATTGAGAAGACGTGGTTATACGGATGAGCAGGTACGCGAAATAGAAGACATTTACCGCATTATTTTCGTTCAGAATAACCACGTGACCAAGTCATTGGATATGGTGAGAGAAATAATCCCGGATTCTCCGATCAGGAGAGAGATCTTGTCGTTCATAGAAGCTTCTGACAAAGGAGTCATTAAAGGATTGATATAATATTCATGCTTTCAAAGAAGACGAAATACGCATTGCATGCTTTGACCTACCTGGCAAAGAAAGATGCTAATGAACCTACTTTGATTCTTGAAATTGCAGAGAACAGCCGCATTCCCCGGAAATTTTTAGAATCCATCTTACTGGATTTGAAAAAACAGGGAATCCTGAATTCCAAAATGGGGAAGGGAGGAGGTTACTTTTTAAGACAAACACCTGCGCAGATCCAGATCTCAACGATCATTCGTCTGTTTAACGGTCCCATTGCATTGCTTCCCTGCGTGAGTTTGAATTATTACCAGCGCTGTGATGAATGCACGGATGAAAAAACATGTGGACTGAACAAAGTGTTCATCGATGTCCGGAACGAAACACTACGTATTTTAGAAAATAAATCAATTCAGGATATCGTTAATCAGGAATTGTAATATCAGTCAGCCATGACTGGAACAAGAACAAACAATCAAAGTGGTACACAGGAATCAAATTATTGAAGTAACGGTCGACGATTTTGCATTCGGAGGTCAGGGACTAGCACGAATGAAATCGGACGAAGGGGATTTTATCTTGTTTATAGAAAATACCTTTCCAGGGCAGTTTGTAAGGGCACGTGTCGATAAGAAACGCAAGCGCCATGCAGAATGCAAATTGTTGGAGGTATTAGAGCGTTCCCCGATGGAAACTGAATTACCATTCCAGGAAATTTCCGGTGCGCCTTACCTGTTTGTACCGATTGAACTTCAGCAGGAATACAAGAAAAAGTCGACCCTGGATGTGTACCGTAAGATCGGGCGTATTCCGGATCCGAGTTCCCTGTTTGATGAATTCATTTCTTCCCCGGAAGTGTTCTTTTACCGGAATAAAATGGAATACAGTTTCTCCTGCATCGAGCATGTTCCGGAGACAGGTGAAGAAATCGATGATGCTTTTGCCTTAGGGTTTAAGCGCCGCGGTACCTGGTGGAAAGTGGAAAACCTGAACAAACCAAGCGGATTGTTTGATGAGCAATGGGAAACCATTCTTCCTGAATTCCGTGATTTATTGAAATCATTCGGACTTCCTGCATGGCATCCGCCGAGAAAAGAAGGTTTTTTCCGTCACATCGTTGTCCGGAAATCCTTTGATCAGGACCAGTTGCTTCTGCACATTGTAACGAGTTCGGCAGGAATTAAAAAATTCGACAAGGCGCAGGTTGTTGCCTTTTTGACAGAAAAACTAGGCAAGCGCCTGGCAGGAGTTTGGCATACGATCAATGATAACATTGCAGACCGCGCGAAGATTGAGAACGGAACAAGTGAATTGCTTTTCGGTGACTCAGTGGTCGTGGAGAAAATGCTCGGACTTTCATTCGAGATCAGTATGGAAAGTTTCTTCCAGACCAACCCGAAAAGTGCGGAGCGTTTATATACCAAAGCAATTGATTACGTCTGCGACCATGCAAAAGACGGCGGAGTGATCATGGATTTGTTCTGCGGTACGGGAACAATCGGTCAGTTGGTTGCACAACGCGTAAACGCCGGTGAGATCATCGGGGTAGATATCGTGGAAGAAGCAATTGAAGATGCCAAGCGCAATGCGAAACGCAATAATTTAGAACACTTGCATTTCTTTGCAGCAGATGTGGGGAAATTCCTTTCACTGCACCCGGAATACCTGAACCGCATCGATACGATCGTACTGGATCCGCCAAGAGCCGGAATTGCACCGAAAACATTGCAGAAAGTGATGGCTTTGGGAGCTTCTCATTTGGTTTATATCTCGTGCAACCCGTCTACGCAGGCAAGAGACACCGAAACACTTGAAAATGGAGGTTATAAACTAACTAAATTGTCTTTGGTAGATCAATTCCCGCATACGAGCCATATTGAGGCTATTGCGGTGTATGAGAAGATCGGATAAATCAGTTTGTTTTTCATAAATTACGTGTTTCCCTCGGATCACGCAAATAAGTAAATCGGCGTGATCAGCGGGATAGTTACAGTTTCATGAATTTTCCTTTCTGTTTCCCGTAGCTTACCCTGTAATATCCGGGAGCCAATTGAGAAACATCCACAAGAAGCTGATCCTTTGAGATTTTAGTTACGGAAACTTCTGTTAACACACTTTTGCCTGAAATATCGTACATGGAAAAAGTGTCGGTACCTTCCTTGATTCCTGCCAGGTGAAGCTGATCATCCTTCCCGATGGGACTTGGGAAAATAATCAACTGGTTGCCAAAATCATGTTCCAAAGGAATGTAAATGATATCCGAAGTGGAGGAACTGGCGTTGAAATCAACCTGGACCAACCGGTAATAGTAACCCGCAACAGACCAGTTTATATTGTCGTCAACCAATTGGTAATTCAATTGTCCGTTATATGTTCCGGCACCGTCAACCTGACCTATTTTGCTCCAATTGGAAGCATCGAGAGATCTTTCAACAATAAAATAATCATTGTTGACCTCGTTTAAAGTAACCCAGAACAAATCAATTTGCCGGTGTACTGCCATTCCATCAAAAGACAACAATTCTATCGGTAACGGGTTACAATCCACGATAATGGTGAAATTGAGCTGAGTTTCTCCCAAACAGGGATCCGGAATTGTCAGTGTGTAATTGGTTGTTGCTGTGGGACTAAAAGTAGGGTTGGCACTGGCCGTGTCACTGATCGATCCATCATTGGGAGCCCAGGCATACTGCGGCGTGCTGTAAACTTCGAATTCAAAGAGTGAATACCCATAAGGTGTGGCACGCTGTAAGCCGAACATTCTCACATAGCGCACATTGTTTGCCGTGAAATAAATTTGATCGGTTCCGCCATTTCCGGTGAATTCATGAAATTGGTCCGTCCAGGTGGTATTATCAGTAGATGTTTGGATCATGTATTCACTTCCGTATGCACCTTCCCAGTATAAAATCACACTGTCGATATCAGTTGGCTGACCTAAATCAACACTGATCCATTGCGGATCAGAAAAACTACTCGACCATCGGGTTCCTAAATTGCTGTCGAAAGCATTTGATTCGATAAATGGTCCTTCAACGGAACTTGCTGTTGCCGTGCGGTTGAAAGCTACATTTTGAGGATTTAAAGGAGCTAGGTTTACGGTCTTGGTGCCGGCACAAAACGTGGTATCTTCCAACCTTAAAGTCGTAAAGGATGAAATGGCAACGCTGTTATCTGCCCAACTTCCCCCGGTAGAGGAGGTGAATCCCCAATAGGCAAAGTTATCTCCACGTAAAATCGTATTTGAAATATCGACACTGTGAGAAAGCCTTAAGTTCCCTCCGAAATAGACATTTAAAGTCGTTGTCGAAGGATCGTAATCGATCTGAAAAGGATGCCAGTTATTGTCTTCTACATTTGCTAAAGTTGCATCCATTTGAACAGGCCCTGCCAAATTGGTTGCGTGATCAATGTTTCCGTCCTGTACGATCGCCACGTGATCATACGGAGGATCATTCCAGGGACTACCGGTATTTTGATAAGTATCAAATTCCACACCGAGCGAATACCCGGGAAAATTTTGATACCCGATCCCGCCGCCGTTATTTCCTTCAACCAGGCATTTATTCTGAATTACAAAAACAATTCCGTCGGCCCCGTCATCCAGATCGCCAAAAAACATACTCCCGGTAATAGAAAACGGCGTGTTGAAATTATGTTTTAGCTTATACCATACTGCTCCGCTTTGCCATGCCATATCAGGTGTAAGCAAAAACGTATCCGGACCCAATGCGGAAGCGTCTCCTAAAACCTGGTATTGTGCATAGGAACGGGTGGATAACACCCCGATGAAAATCAGAAATGGGATCAAATATTTTGCCATAGTGGTGTGAAATTCTACGGCAAAGTTAGTACATCGGGTTAAGAACTCAAAAAAAACTAACAGATTATTGATGTGTCATTTAATTTCAAACTGGATTTTGAGTTTCCCCTCTAAAGAGCGAATAGTATTCATTATCAGCAAATAAACGGAATTACAGCCTTCCTATCCTTCGGGTAATTTTCAAATGTTTGTTTGTACCATTTGTGGTTTGCCAGTGCGCGCGGGAACAGGTTGCAGAAAGTAAAGAATGCAAAGCAGAATCCCGGCAGGTTCCAGCATAGGATTGCAAAACCGGTCCATTCCAATAATTCGCCGCCCAAATTCGGTGCGGAAATGTAATTGAACGGTCCGCCGAAAGGAATTTTGTAGCCGTCATTTGGATTTTTCCGCAGGTTGATCAAGATGGTGTCGGAATAAATATTGGTAAACATCCCGATCACAAACAGGCTGATTCCAAGGATAAATTGCCAGGAAGTGAACCACTCATTTGTATAAGAAGAAAAATGCGACAGGTAATAACCGATCAGGAATCCGTTTGCCAGGTTGTGAAACATGGCCATCCCGACAATGCTCACGGGAATCTGTTTGCCTTTCGTACGCGTTCTGAACGGATAAATGAAGCTTCGGTTGATATAATGTGCGGTAAACAGCGAAACGATTGTCCAATCAACTGCTGAAAGCGTTTTCGGGCCGGTGAGAATAAACCAATAAAGTACCAGGAGAACGAACCCTTCCATAATTACCCAGCCCCAGCGGTTCGACATCAACGGTCCCCATTTTGAATTGGTGAACTTTCCGTATGGAGCGTCTTTGAACTGGAGTCCTAAAAAGGCGATAATTCCTACGCCGATCCAGGCATAGCAGAAGTAATTGAATGTTTCTTGTGTCATATCAGTGATTCTCGTGATGCCAAGATAATAAATCTTTCATTGTCTCATCGATCGGCCTGGGATTGTGCCCCAAATCCCGTTTGGCTTTTTCAGACTCAATGTGCTTATTCCCGAATTCGAGGATTTCGATGCTTTCCCGCGTCACAGAAGGATCTTGTTTCCGGATTTTGTAGTACATCCCGATTACCGGAAGGAATGATTTGACCAAACCGATGGGCATCTCAAAGCATGGAATGCGTTTGTTGGAAACTTTGGCAACAATGCGTGAGAGGTCTTTTAGTGTGTAATAACTTCCGCCGAGAATATAGGATTCGCCCAATTGTCCCTGCGTCAAAGCGTTGCAGATCGAGTTGGCAATATCGCGAACATCGACCCAATTGTATCCACCTTTGAAAACAAACGGGATCCGTCCTTTAGACATGGAAATAAATGCGTTGTTCTGTTTACACTTAGCGTAGTTCGGCGGACCGAAAACAGCAGTCGGGTTTACAACAATTACGGGCAAACCTTCTTCAAAATACCTGCGTGCGATCAGTTGGCCGTCGCGTTTGCTTTTATCATATGAATAGGCTGTGTCGGAAACAAAATTACGGGTTTCGTTCATCCGTTCATTCGTCGGAAGGTGATCGTAAGCATGCACCGATGACAGGTGAACGATTCGTTTCAGTTCGCTTTTCTTTGCTGCTTTGAGCACATTTTCCAATCCTTCGATATTGATTTTCTGAACCAATTGGTTCTGATCTCCGTTGATTGAAATAATGGCCGCGCAGTGGATCAGGTAATCGCAGTCTTTCATTAGTTCCAGCAAAGCTGCTTCCTCATGCAACGAACCTTTTATGGTTTCAATGTTCCGGCTTTCCAAGAAATTGCTTTTGGAATGAACCAATGCTTTAACAGCATAATTGCGCCTTATCAGTTCTTCGATGATAGCGTTCCCGATATGGCCGTTTCCACCTGTAATAGCAACTTTCATTATTTTCCTTTCGCTTTCACGATGATCATGACGGTGTGCATCAGGATTTTCAGGTCCAGTGCAATGGATCTGTTCCGGAGGTAGAGCAGGTCGAACTTCATGCGCTGAATCATTTGGTCTACATTTTCTGCGTAACCATATTTCACTTGTCCCCAGGAAGTAATTCCGGGTCTTACTTTCGTTAATTCCAGGAACTGAGGTTCTCTTACTTTAATCTGATCGATGAAAAATTGTCTTTCAGGTCGCGGACCTACCAAGGACATGTCGCCTTTCAATACGTTGAAGAACTGAAGGAATTCGTCCAAACGTGCTTTACGCATGAATTTCCCGATGGGGGTGATGCGTGGGTCGTCCGTACTGGAAAGCTGCGGCCCTGCTTTTTCAGCGTCCACATACATGGTTCGGAACTTGATGATCTTAAATGGTTTTCCGTTTAACCCGATGCGTTCCTGGAAGAACAGGATTGGTCCGGGAGAAGATAATTTTACTCCAATGGTCAGGAAAATGTAAACCGGGATCAATAAGATAATTGCTAGGAGTGAGAAAAAGATATCGAACATCCGTTTAAAAACACGTTGCCAATAAGGCATTACTTCGGCATTGACTTCCATCAGAAGTGCTCCGAAAATGTTGTTCAGTTTCACGGAACCTGATAGGATATCATACATATCCGGAAGGACTTTGATAATGATGTTTTCTCCTTTGATTCGGGAAATAATGGCTTTCAAGCGCTCGTGTTCAGTACTTTCAAGCGCAATGATGACTTCTTCGATCTTGTTTTCGTTGATAATTTTTTCCAGCTGATCTACATGGCCTAAATACGGCATTTTGTTTTCCAGCAGTTTATCAATTCCGTTCAGGTTCACAAAGCCTACAAACTGGTTTCCGCCTCCTTTTTCAATTCCTTCGATTTCCTGGTAAATGGCAACGGCTTTTTCAGACCCCCCGATTAATAATGTTTTGAACCCGTCTTTCCGTGAATGGATCCGTCCCACCAGGATACTGGTGATGATCAGCCTGGAAGAGAAGGTGAATCCGAAATGCAGCAATGCCAGCGTTAACAGCGAACTGTAATAATTCAGGTAGGTATTTACTTCATCATCGAGCAGGAGAACGAAAAACAGCACGATGGACCCGAAAATAGTCGCAAACATGGTGTATGAAAGGATTTTTAGACGGTATAATCGCCTTACGTCCTGGTAAGTTCCCTGCAGTGTGTAGAATAATACCCAAAGTACCGGGATAACAAAAATTCCGTAATAGAACGTATCACTGAAGGAAAACTCTTCGTGTTCGATACTGGTTTTGCGGTAATAATAGAATAAAGCCCACGATAAAGCCGCAGTTATATAATCACTCCCAATAAATAAACCTCTGAACAATTTTTGCATTACAAGGACTTTCTCTAACTAGAACACTACTTTAATATTGTCAATGTATACATCGCTTGAACTCAGATCACTGTCCAGTTGCATCTTCAGATACTGTTTGTAAGAAATTCCATTGGGTGTATTCGAAACGATATCTTTTAGGTCAATGTAGATTTTTTTCCAGGTATAATCAGATGTTTGTTGCCTTGCAATGGAAAAACCGTCGTGGTCAATAATGGATCCGCTAACCTGGTACTCCAGCATTCCTGTTAAAATGGAATTGGTGGTCCTGTAATTTATTTCCAGGTAAACCTCTCTGCCGCTTTTAGGTAAGCCTAACGGAGGTAACACACCGATCCATAAAGAATTTTCTGTAGTTAATTTAAGATGTCCGTAACGCCCCCATGGCCCGATACTGCTGTTGCTTTCAATATCCAGGTCCAGGTTCGGACTTGAAACAGAAGCATCTTTTTGAATGGTTATGCTGTTATTTTCGAAATCTTCTACGTGGAAAGTAGTGGAAGATGCGTAATAAGTCGTTGGATCAATCGTATATGTTTCACCTTCTGTCAAATCCAATGTTGTTTCGAACTGCTGCACGAACGGGTATGCTTTCTTCGTAATGGAAACTCCGTTGTTGCGGATAGTAGGACGCAAAATGATGTTACATGTTCCTGAAACAAGCACGGGAATTTTACACGGAACTTCGAATACACCGATTACTTTTCCGTCAATATATACCCAAACATCTGAAAAGTTATGTGTCAGAGCCCCCGGATTGCTATTAGGCGCGGTTGAAGGGTTGGGATTCGCATTTAAGGTCCAGTTATTGATTTCAAGCCAAACCGGAAGCGGGTTGTTCTTAACGCAACCTGACAATCCGAATAAAAGCAGAACAAAAAGGTATATATATTTCATAGATAAGACTATCCGTAATTAACGCAAATTTACGTTAATTATTGTCGAAAACCGAGAGATGGGCAGATTTCAGTTTGTCAATGATCTGATAAGCTACATCGAGTGCTCTGTATGCATCATCAATGGATACAACAACCGGCTGATTATGAACGATTGAATTGTAGAAAGATCGTAATTCTTCCTGGATCGCATTCGTCTTTTTGATCTCCGGTTTCAGTGCCGAAAAGTTCACATCATCATTGAGCTGAAAGCTGAAGAAACCGGGAGCTTCCTCGTCTTTCGGAGTGATCATGATCTGGTCTACGGACTGGTTTAAAAAATCGATAACCAAGTAACCTGTTTTCTGGAAAATACGGGTTTTACGCATGTTGTTGAGAGACATGCGGGATGCCGTCAGATTGGCAACACAGCCGTTGTCAAATTCAATCCGTACCGAAGTGATATCTGGTGTTCTGCTCACCACACTTACGCCGCTGGCAGAGATTCTTCTAATCGAAGAGTTTACGGTACTCAAAACGATATCCAGGTCGTGGATCATCAGGTCCAGGATCACTGAAACATCTGTTCCGCGTGGATTGTATTGAGCCAGGCGGTGAATTTCGTAGAACATGGGTTTAACGATCAGCGGTTCTGCAGCCTGGAAAGCAGGATTGAAACGCTCAACATGTCCAACCTGTACAATGACCCCGGCTTCACGCGATAAATCCAGTAAGATTTTTGCCTGTTCAGTGGTTTCTGCCAATGGTTTTTCAATGAACACATGCTTGCTGGAACGAATGGCTTTGTAGGCGATGTCGTAGTGGTAAAGTGTCGGAGCAACTACATCCAGGCAGTCAGACGCATCGATAAGCGCCTGCATGTCATCCCATCGCTGAACGTTGAATTCTGTAATTGTCTTTTCCGCAGATTCATCCGACGGATCATAAAAACCTACCAATTCAAATAAGTCGTTTAATTCCAGTAACAGTCGAATATGGATTCGTCCCAGGTGACCGGCACCAAAAACACCGATTTTAATTTTTCTATCCCCCATATTACAAATGTAGGAATTCATTGAAATGAAAGAGAAAAAGTCTGTTCGTGTTATTAACAACTGATATTTAGTTGAGAAAACAGGATCAGAATCAGTTTGTTATCGGATGAATACACGGGGAGTGAAAAAAAAATGCGGATCAGTGTAGGAAATTCAATAGAAATACTTATTTTTGCGCCCACTTAACGGAGATTGTAGCTCAGTTGGTTAGAGCGCCGGATTGTGGTTCCGGAGGTCGCGGGTTCGAGACCCGTCTTTCTCCCACAAAAACAAAATGAGAAGTATATTTTACTTCTCATTTTTGTTTTTACTTCATTCTGTTTCTCATTCTCATTGATCCCGTAACGATCGGTACTGACTGATCTGCTGCGGCTCTCAATCATGAACTCCCTCTTTGAACTCTTCGATCATTTTCTTGTTGAAAGCCGGTAAATCCTGGGGTGAACGGCTCGTAACCAATCCTTTGTCAACCACCACTTCTTCATCCAGCCAGGCTGCTCCGGCATTTTGCAGGTCAATTTTAACCGTTTCATACGAAGTGAGTTCCCGGCCAGATACGACACCTGCACTGATCAATACCTGCGGTCCGTGACAAATTGCCGCAACAGGTTTCTTCTCATCGAAAAAGCCTTTGACAAAATCCAGGACTTTGTTCTCGCTTCTCAGTTTGTCCGGGTTGATTACACCTCCGGGTATGAGCAGTCCATCGTATTCCGAAGCTTTCACATCGTCGACGATGTTATCCACAGGATATTCCTTCCCCCAGTCTCCTTTAGACCATGCCTTGATCGTCCCGCTTTTCAAACTCACAATTTCAGCCTGCCAGCCTTGTTTTTCAATAGCTTCTTTCGGTGATTGCAACTCACTTTCCTCAAATCCGTCTGTAGCCAAAATGGCGATTCTCTTGTTCATATCACTGTTTTTTATGTTGATACTACAAGTTACGAGAGCACTATCAGGATAAAAACCGTTTGTTGTTAAAGTGTGGTAAAGGATGTTAATTTCAGAATGAGAATGAGAAGGAAAAATTAATTCCTCATTCTGTTTCTCGTTTTCTGCCTGTTTAAAACGAAACCCGCAACTGCACCGTAATATCCGATTTCTTCGATCCTTTGATCTCTTCCGGCCCCCAACTCAATACTGTTCTGTTCGAATAAAGGAAAGTTCCGTAGCGAATCCACAGATCGCAATGCCTTAAAAAAGAGAAGCGGATCAGCGCATATGCTCTCGACCCCTGGTAATAATAAGCCGGGATGGAGAATACGTATAGCGCATTGGTTTCGAAGGTGTAGATCCGGCTGTCGTAGCTGTCCGTGTCGAATAAGGCATAGCGTAACGTGAGATCGAAAGGTAATTTCTTCGGTTTGAAAAGCAAGTCCTGGGTGAAAATCCATCCGTCTTCCGGAGCGCTGCTTTTCCGGTTGATTGTTACATATTCCAGGCGGCTTTTCAGAGTGAAGCTTTCAAGCACTTTATACGAGAGATTCAAACGGTAATTGTTTTGGACCACATCTTCAATGTCTGTAATTGTTCCATCACTGTACCGGGAATTCTTTTGCCTGACCTGTTGCCTGAAACGGGCATACAATTCAAAGACTTTGTTTGGTTTATAGGTCGGTTGAACTAAAAATTCATACCCTTTCGATGGAGCATCTACCTGGTATTTCAGCCACGGAAAACGAAAGAAATCCATATAAGAACTCACCGACCATGCCGGAGCAAGTTTCACCTTGATCCCGGAGAATAACCCGGATTCATTCTGGGTGTTGCTTCCTTCCGAAAAGCCATTGTTGTAGAAGGAATGATAGTTTTTCGAATAATTCCTGTAAATGACGGAAATGGAAACACTGGGGTCGAGGACCGCCATCAATCCGTGGAGTTGGGCAAATGCCTTCGAATGCGTACTGTATGAAACTTCTCCGAAAAAGTTGAAATTGCGCAAAACAAAGTTGTAATCACCGCTTATGGCTGTTGTATTTTTCCCCCGGAAAGCATATAAATTGTATGGGATCGTATCACGCAGCAAAGGTTGGCTGTATTGTTGATTCACTACTGCAATTCCGGCATTGAAACGGGTGGAGTTGTAGCTCAGGTAATTTCCTATGACCTGTTCGGTGAGCCTGTTTTTCTTGGCAATTTCACTGTTGGTGCGGTGCAAACCCGAAAGATCGATCGTTGTTACGAATTCCAGGTCGTCTGTCAGTGAGTCGCTGATCCCGGTGCCATCTACCTTTTTGTTGCTGTAAAAAGTGAGTAAATTCCATTTTTTATACCCGATAATGGCTGCTCCGCCTCTGAAAAACCGGTTTTCATCCACAGAAGTATAAGGTCTGAGCAGGTTAGCTGACTTTTTCGCTGAAAAGATGTCGGCACTTTTGGCAAAAGCATATCCGCTCCAGGTATTCAAACCCTGTCCGATCTGGATCTGGTAATCTCCGGCAGAAACTGCCCGGATGTATTTTCCGCCCTTGTAAAAAGCGTGAAAAGAATAATAATCGAACCCATTTTTTTGAGAACCTTTGAAGAATTCCTCTCCCGGATCTTTTTCAGCAGTGAAGCCCAAACTGATATTTGTCCGGTAGGTGTAACGGAAACGCGTGTAGTACCTGTCGGGATTACCTCTGTAATAACTGTTCGAGTTGTTTAAAACAGAGTCTGAAACCGGCGTGTATCCTTTTTTCTGTTCCGGTGTCCGCTGATACCGGGCATACCATTCGATCTTCCCGTTTTTTAGAGCATCTTTGAACGTAATGTGCATGTTCTCCAAACGGTCGTCGACTTTTATAAACGGACGTACAATAGAAATGGTGTTCAGATCCCAATATTTCAGGGTTTGCAGCTCATAAATACTGATCAGTTTCCCGAAGCGTTCCACATGAAGCAACACATCGGTGATCTGTACTTCGGTAAGGAGACCGAGTGCCCGTAATTCATCGGGGTCGGTGTGGTTCAGGTTGATCGGATGGTCGTAAAAATAGTTCAGCTGATCAAAAATATTGGTCAGGTCCAGTTCTTCGGATTCCGCTTGTTCGGCAATAAACTCAACGCGTTGCTGGATGATCTCATTTCGTTCCTGTCCGAAAAGAAAAGAACCCAAACTCATGAAAAACAGAAGTAAAAGCCTATTTTTTCTCATGCTCCCTGAATTGGTAGTTCAAACCGAAATTGGGCGACCAGCCCAGCGTCTGGTGATATTTGGAACCCAAATCAATGGAAAAACCGGAGACCCGGTAGCCAAGTCCCAGTGCGAACTCCATGGGCGCGCTTTGAGCTCCGAACCGGATGTAAAGCGGTTGCACAGGCTGGTATTCAACAGCGCCTTTGAAAGAAATCTTCGTAATGACCTGTTTTTCAACTTCGGCAAAAATGGACACTTTTTTCGATGGTTTGTATTGGCATCCGCCTCGCAGAATGGTTCCGAACCGGTCATTGGTCGGATTGATGCGCTGCCGGCCGATATTCATAACAGAAATTCCCAGGCTCCATTTTTCGGAAACTTTTGCCAAAACTCCGGCTTCAACCGTTCCGCTGACAGTTGATCCGTAATTTCCCCCGAGCCGCAATGTCTGGATATTTCCCTGGACACCAACCTGGAGGAAATCCGTGAATTTCATGCTGTAACCGAGTCCTGCCCGTGTATTCCGGTATTGCTGGTAGCCAAAGAATTGCCCTCCGGCAGAGATCACACCGACTTTCAGCGGGATTGCTACTGCGAGTGCCTGCGTTTGAAGTTCTTTGGTCAGAAAACGGGTTTCGTAATATGCTCCGAAAGAAATGGTTTTAACCGAAGCTGCTGCTCCCGGATTGTGGTGATAAGCCCATACGTCATCCAGGCAGACACCCGTATTGGAAAGCGACACGGCCCTTGACCCAACCGGGTTCCATCCCTGACCGAACAGGAGGGAGGATGAGTTTGTGAATAATAGTAGTAGTAATAATCGGTTCATACGCTAATTTGAGAATAATCGGTGTTTGAGTGGGATCTTTCTTTGAAAATAATCTTCTTCAGTCAGGAAAAACCAATTTTCTCCTCCGTCTGAGGAGATGGAATAGATTTCGTAAGATTTATTTGATTCCTCGTAAGCACGTTTACTGATGGTGTATTTGCGCTCAATCCAGTTGTCTTTGCTTCTCATCTCTCGGAATAACGGATTGTCTAAGGTGCTTCCTTTTTCTTCCGGGTTATTGCTGAAATGCTCCATAAAAACAGAATCTCCCAGTTCAGAGTAATAGCGAACCACTGCCGGATGCGTCAATCCGGCATATTCCAGTGTGTTATTGTTGTTGTAGGACTTGACAAACTTGGATAATTGCTTATTCAGCCTGTTCTCCTGTTCTCCCGAAAGCGTGCAGGAAAAAACAGCTAATAGTAACAAGGGAAAGCAGAATAATTTTAACACTGGTAATCAATTTATTGTAAGTGACTAAAATTAATTTATTTTTGAATAAATAATCTACTATGAATAAAATCTTTACACTACTACTTTTATTCATTGGCACGTCCACAACTTTTGGACAGCTGACCAATGAGACCATTTCTATTAATGGTGTGCCAAGGGCTTACAAGCTCTATGTTCCTGCAGGTTTTAATGCTTCTACGGAAAGTCCGGACATGATCATTATCATGCATGGATTGGGCGGAACGAATTCCGATATGGTTTCGGCCGGGTTTAATGCCATTGCTGATACGGCCCGTGTCATTGCAGTTTATCCGCAGGCATTGAACAATGGTTTTGGCATGGCGGCATGGAACAACGGAACCCTTCTGGGAAGTACGGCAGATGACCTGGGCTTCATGCATGCATTGATAGACAAAGGCTTGACTGATTTCAATGTAAATCCGGCGCGCGTTTATGCAAGCGGTTTTTCGATGGGATCGATCATGTCTCATCACATGGCCTGTGAAATGAACCAGCGGATCGCGGCAATCGGTGCGATGGCAGGAACGATGGCTACATCTGATATCAGTTCATGCGTACCGGTATATAAAACCCCGGTGATTCACCTGCATGGAACTGCTGACGGGACGGTTCCTTACGATGGAACTGCTTTACCTTCTTTGAGTTTGGTTCCGCAAACGATCGCTTTCTGGCGGGGAGTTCATGGCTGCGATGCAACTGCTGATTCAACGCGTCTTCCGGATACCGGGATGGATACGATCACGATTGACCGTTTTGTGTATGATAATTGCGACCCGGTGGCTTCTTTGGAACTTTGGAGATTCAACGGTGCAGGACACATCTACTTGTACAAACCTGTCAATGATATCGATGAAATGATCGAAGTGTGGATGTTCCTAAGAAAATGGAATCATTCGGATCCGTCTACCCTGAGCCTGGAAAATCACCAGCTGATTGATTTCAATGTTAGTCCGAATCCTGCAAATGATTTGGTGAAGATCACGGCGGGTGATTCCGGATTAGTGCGGATCATGGATTTAAACGGTTCGGTAGTTCATGAGCAATATGTTCATTCCGGAACAACTGAATTGGATTTGGGTTCGGTTAAAAAAGGAATTTACCTGGTTCAGCTCGGTGCAAAAACTTCCAAAATTGTATTGAATTAACAACTAAAAAAATAACAGGAAATCCATTCGTTAACGCGGATGGATTTTTTTGTTCCCACCGCAGAGGTTCGGAAATGAATTCGCTTTCTTTGTTTCTTGGTGGTTATATTATCTGGTTTGTATGACTTGTTCAGTATGTTTTTATACCGCAGAGAGAATAAGAGCGTAAAGAATACTACTCAAACCTTTGCGTTCTCTTTTTCTTAGCGGTTAAAAACTGTATGGCCTGCCGGATATTCTGAACCAGAACTTAATTCCCTCGCAAAGAGTGAAAAGATTCTAGGAATACTTCTGCTTCCTTTGTTTCTTGGCGGTTATATTATCTGGTTTGTATGACTTGTTCAGTGTGTTTTTATACTGCAGAGAGAAGAAGAGCGCAAAGAATACTACTCAAACCTTTGCGTTCTCTTTTTCTTAGCGGTTAAAAACTGTATGGCCTGCCGGATATTCTGAACCAGAACTTAATTCCCTCGCAAAGAGTGAAAAGATTCTAGCAATACCTCTGAGTCCTTTTTTTATTCGCGATTAGAATGAAAAGTAAGTCTCAATTTCCTCCTCATTCATTTCAACATAATTGAAATTGCAGGAAACCATATCCCGGATGCGTAGTTTTTCAGGGAACTGTACAGCGTGAATGGGCTGAAGTAATAATTTACCTTGTTGGATACTCGCTTCAATAAACAGGTCCGGGCTTTCAATCTTGTAAAAGCGATTGAAGCCATCCAGCTTGCGGTATACGGGGAAAGTCTGAGAGTTCAAAATGTTCCAAAGTTTAAATGTTTAAATGTTCAAATAGTTCAAATTGGTTTTAATGGATCAATGAATTAGAGCAACATACTTTAAACTCATTGAACATGTTTGAACTTATTATAATAAGAAAAACCACCAATCCGCAGACTGATGGTTTTAATTATCTTGTAATGAGATCGGATTAGTTTACCTTGAAAATAACACGTCTTCCTTTAGCTAATTTCAAATCGTCATCATCCGATTCTTTGACTTCCGGACTTGGGCTATCGCTTCCTTTGCTTTCTGACTTCAGGCGCGAAGCATTGATTCCTTTCGAGATCAGGTATTCTTTAACTGCCTGGTTTCTCTTGGTATCCATATCTGAATAGAAATCTTTCTTTTCAGCCAGTTTGTCTTCTTCCTCGTTGTTGTGTCCGATTACAGTAATAGACATCCCCGGGTTTTCAGTCATTACTTTTGCTACGATATCCAAAGCTGCTTTTGCCTGTTGAGTAAGGAATGTTTTTCCGAATGCGAAATAAATTTCCTGCTTTTCGATGCGGTCTTTTGTCGACATTTTATCATTATCCGCAACTTGCTTCATGTAAACCGTTGTAGACAATTCATTTTTGTCTTTGTCATCCGTGTAGCACTTGCAATCTTCGTCTTTGTCAAGCATGGTGATCACTACATCATCGATGTAATAGTAAGCTCCGACGATTTGCGTGATTTTTGAATCCTTCGCTTTCTTGTTTGTTTCGTACTTTGTATCCTGGTCAGTTGTGAAGTTTCCGATCGTAAGGAATTTCTCACCACCTTCTGCTTTGTATGAACCGCACACTTTTTCCCAATTGTAAGAAGCATTGAATACTTTGTTATCCGGGTGCTTGATCTGTGTCTGGTCAATCAAATGTATTTTTTGATCTGTTCCGAACTCCTTCTTCGAGATATTTGCCCCGATTTGATTACAGGAATACTTGGAAGCTTCTGCCATGGAAACATAAAAAGAGATGCAATAAGTCACATCTTTTTTCAAAGGTGTTTTTAATTTGGTTGTAATGTATGTTCTTGGAAGCTTGTTTGCGTAAGAAAAAGCCAAAATACCTGCGTAATTTTCACCTTCTTTCGGAGCTTCTTTACCAAAAGCATTATCAGGAGCACCGATCTCAGTTACCTTGGAATCGCTTAAAAAATAGTCTGCTCTTGCTCCGGTAGGGGATTTCCATCCGGTAGCTAAATCAATTTGCCCTAATTTTTTTGGTTTCCCGGCATTGGACTCAAATCCGCCGTTATCTACCAGGTTGTCACCTTTTTGCGCAGAAGCAATAAGCGGAAGCCCGATCAATGCACCGAATACAATAAGTTGTTTTAGTTTCATACTATTTGGTTTCATAAGATTTTACAGTTTTAATGAATGTTTTAACCTTTTCCGGGTCGACATCCGGATAAACACCGTGCCCTAAGTTAACAATATGTCTTTTATTATTAGCGAACGAATTTAACATTTTTATCGTTTCACTTTCAATACTTTGGTGAGAACCGTACAATGCACAGGGATCTAAATTCCCCTGAAGCGTTTTGGAATCGCCCACCAAAGATCTCATTACGGGAATATCCATGTTCCAGTCGAGCCCGATCGTGTTACAATCTAATTTCGCTAAAGCCGGGATGGATGTGATCGCTCCTTTCGAGAATAAGGTCACCGGAACATCTTCAATAGCTGCAGCTATTTGTGATAAATAAGGAAGCGAAAATGCAGCATACTGCTCCGTTCCTAAAATTCCTGCCCATGAATCGAAAACCTGGATCATACTTGCTCCTGCTTTAACCTGTGCTTTTAAATAAGCAATGGTAACATCTGTGATGTGCTGTAACAATTGATGTGCCAAAGTCGGATTGGTATACAAAAGCTTCTTCGCTTCACTGAAAGTTTTCGAACCGTGTCCTTCCACCATATAACACAGGATCGTCCACGGTGCACCTGCAAAACCGATAACCGGAACACGCCCGTTCAGTTGTTTGACTGTTAATCGGATTGCTTCCAGTACGTAGCCCAAACGGTCTTCCACATCAAAATCAAACTCCAGACGCTTTGAATCTTCTTCCGAGCGGATCGTATGTTCAAACCACGGACCGCGTTTCTCGATCATCTGGTAAGGAATATTCATCGCTTCGGGGATCACCAAAATGTCTGAAAAGATAATCGCTGCATCCACATCCAGAATATCCACCGGCTGAATGGTTACTTCGGCTGCCAAAGCAGGGTTTTCAACCAATTCTTTAAATCCGCTGACACTCTCGCGCACTGCACGGTATTCTGGTAAAATTCTCCCCGCCTGGCGCATCAGCCACACCGGGTAACGTTCAATATCTTCGCCCTTCGCAGCGCGTAAGATCAAATCATTTTGCAAATTCATCGGTGCAAAAATAAGGTTTTATGACACAATGGAGAATTGAAAATGTAAAAGGTATTGACTCCATTCCTCATTCTCATTCCCAGTTTCATTCTGTTTTAGGTCCACTTGATCGGAGTTTTTCCCTGTTTTTCCAAAATCCCGTTGATGCTTGAAAAAGGTTTACTCTCGAAAAATCCCCTGTATGCCGACAACGGAGATGGATGCGGTGCTTTGAGTATCACGTGCTTTTGTGCATTTACCCGTGAAGCTTTTGCCTGTGCCGGAGAACCCCACAAAACAAAGATCACTCCTTCCAAATCATCGTTGATTTTCTGGATCACAGCATCCGTAAACTGCTCCCAGCCCTGGTTGGCATGCGAAAGCGGCTGACCTTCACGAACCGTTAAAATTGAATTCAGCAGTAAAACTCCTTGGTTCGCCCAATGGTTTAAATCCCCGTTCGGAGGAGTTGGAATTCCCAAATCCGTTTCCAACTCCTTGAAGATATTCTGTAAACTTTTTGGCAATGGACGCACGTGCGAATCACAGCTAAAGCACAATCCGTGTGCGTGACCTCTGGTCGGGTACGGATCCTGGCCCAGGATCACCACTTTAACATGGTCAAATGGACAACTGTCGAAAGCCCTGAAAATATATTTTCCTTCCGGAAAGATCTGGTGAGGGAATCTTTGGTACTCTCCTTTGACGAATTGCACCAATTTTTCAAAGTACGGTGCTTCAAAGGAATGCTGAAGTGCTTTTTCCCACGATGGATGTATCGAAACTTTCATTCAGCTAAGATAATTAATCTGTTTTTACTATGTTCGCGATCTAAAATTAAACACATGAACTTAACGCTTGCCTTTCTTTTCACTATCTTCGGTATTAGTCATTTCCAATTTTTCGATTGCCCAGCAGGAACCCAGATCTGCATTTTTCTGGAACAATTACATGCACACCAATCCTGCAATGACCGGGGCAATTTACAAACACCAGGCAAATGCACAGTGGCGAAATCAATGGACTAAGGTCAACGGCGCTCCCACTACTTTGTGGTTGAATTACGCCATGAAACTGGATTCGATCAATAGTGGGATCGGAGTCAGTTATGAGTATGATGTGATCGGCTTCAACAAACAACACACGGCTTTGGTCTCTTACGCATACCATATCCCAATCAAAAAAATGGTTTTGTCCCTGGGGATTTCCGCCGGTACCTGCTCAATGCTTTTTGACATGAAAGGAATGGTTTTTCCGCAAAACCAGAACGATCCGAATATTCCTGTTAGTCAGACTTTTTTCCAGGGTGATCTTGGCATTGCATTGCACGGTGCCAAATGGAATATAGGTTTGAGTTCAACCCAATTGAGTGGGTATTTTAATAGGGGAAAGTCGTATAATCCGGCGGCACATTATTGGTTGTTTGGAGATTACACCTTTCATTTGGGCGAAAACTGGAGAATGACTCCGCGTGTTCAATTCGGAACGGATTTATTAAAAGGGTTTTCTACTGTTGCTTTAATTACAACCTACAAAAATCTGTGGTTTGGTGCAACGGTATTAAATCCCTTTAGTGGAAATGGATTTGAATTAGGGCCAATGATCGGTTATGATATTGCGGGGAAGTTCCGCCTGGGCTATACTTATGAGTTTGGGATCAATACACATCTGAGTCAGGCATTAAATAATAACGCAACTCATGAGATCATTCTGTCTTATCAATTGAAATGAGTTGATATTTAGTGTTTTGACCGAATGAGCATCTCCTCGTTTTAATAGCATTTAATTGTTCGAAAATTCTAGAATTCGCTTGTTCGCGAATTAGCGAACAGATTTGATGTTAATAAATTGTTTGTCAGTGTTTTATGTATTTGTTTTTGACAATAAAACAACGTTGTTTTTTTAGAGAATTGATTAGAAAAATAAAAGCAGCGCTTGGAAATTTGATAATCCCTCCTTTTTGAATTCTGAGTTCTCCATTTTCAATTCCCTTTTTTTGAACTAACTTTGCGCCCAATTAAAAAGCAATCATGAGCAACGACGTAGAAATTGAAAAGCGCAGAACCTTTGGAATTATCTCGCATCCCGATGCAGGTAAAACAACATTGACTGAAAAGTTATTGCTTTTCGGGGGAGCGATTCAATCTGCGGGTGCCGTGAAAAACAACAAGATCAAGAAAACGGCTACTTCGGATTTCATGGAAATTGAGAAGCAGCGTGGAATCTCCGTTGCGACTTCCGTTATGGCTTTCGAATATTCGGGAAAACAGATCAATATCCTGGATACACCCGGTCACAAGGATTTTGCCGAAGATACTTATAGAACTTTGACTGCCGTAGATAGTGTGATTTTGGTGATCGACTGTGCGAACGGGGTGGAGGAACAAACCAAGCGTTTGATGGAAGTGTGCCGTATGCGTAAAACGCCGGTGATTATCTTTATCAATAAAATGGACCGTGAGGGAAAAGATCCGTTCGAGTTATTGGACGAATTGGAGTCTTCACTGGATATCAAAGTGCGTCCGTTGGCCTGGCCGATCGGGATGGGCGACCGTTTCAAAGGAGTTTACAACATTTACGATAAGAACATCAACCTGTTTGCAGCAAATAAAACCAAAATCTCTACGGATATTGTTTCGCTTTCAGACATTCATTCTTCGGAATTGGATGAACTGGTAGGAGATAAACCGGCTGAGGAATTGAGAGAGGAACTGGAAATGATTGAAGGGGTGTACGATCCGTTTAATCGTGAAAATTACCTTTCGGGAGATGTTGCTCCGGTATTCTTTGGATCGGCGGTAAACAATTTCGGTGTAAAAGAATTATTGGATACGTTTGTGCGCATTTCTCCTTCACCAAGAGGAAGAGATACCGATACAGGGCGCATGGAACCTTCTGACAAAAAGTTCTCTGGTTTCGTATTTAAGATCCACGCGAACCTCGATCCGAAGCACCGTGACCGTATCGCTTTCCTGCGCATCGTTTCAGGTAAATTCGAGAGAAATACATTCTATAATCACGTTCGTTTAGACAAGAAATTCAAATTCCCGAACCCGACTTCGTTCATGGCACAGGATAAAAGCGTCATTGACGAAGCTTTCCCGGGTGATGTAATCGGTTTGTACGATACCGGGAACTTTAAGATCGGTGATACGCTGAACGAAGGCACACCTTTTATGTTCAAAGGAATTCCGAGTTTCTCCCCGGAATTATTCCAGGAATTGGAAAACCTCGACCCGATGAAGTCCAAGCAGTTGGATAAGGGAATCACCCAGTTAATGGATGAAGGAGTTGCCCAAATGTTTATTCAGCAGCCAGGAAACCGGAAAATTATCGGGACAGTAGGTCAGCTTCAGTTCGAAGTAATTGCATACCGTCTGGATCACGAATACGGTGCAAAATGTCGCTTCGTACCTAGAAATTACCACAAAGCGTGCTGGATCACAACAGATAATGAAGAGCAATTGAAAGATTTCATGCGGGCGAAATCACAATACCTGGCGAAAGACAAAGACGGGAACCTGGTATTCCTTGCGGAAACTTCCTTCCTGCTTCAAATGGCAGAAAAAGATTACCCGGATTTGACGTTCCATGTAACCAGTGAATTTAAACTCGAAGCAAAATATATGTAAGGCATGCGATGGATCGCCGTCCCCCTAAGATATTGCGTCTCAATCTGTCGGCAGGTGACTGAGCGAAGTCGAAGTCACAATTCCGGCAAATCATCCAGATAAATCTCCGGTTTTTCGCATTCCACCATTACATGGTTCAACCCGTTTGTCATCCAGAAATAGGCTGCTTTGCTTTTTTGGATGTAATTACTTGTTTGCAGGAATACCTTTTCATCCAGCGAAATTTCCGGTGCCTTGCATTCGATAATCAGTTTTGCATTCCCCAATGAATCCACCACAACCACATCACATCTGCGATTTTGCCCGTTGATTTTCAGTAAATGTTCGCTGTTGATGCGTTCGATCGCTGTTCCTTTGTGGTAGATGAGGTAATGGATCACATGTTGCCGAACCCATTCTTCCGGGGTTAAAAGCAGTTTCTTCCTGCGAATTACACACCACACGAAAAATTCCTCCTTCTCTTTGGAAAGTTTTAATTGCGCAGAAGGTAAATTCAATGAGGGATACGACATAACTAATTACAAAATTAAGAATTCCCAATTCCTAATTACGAATTTGAATTTGTAGTAACGGAAAAATTTCCGACATAGTTGATATTTCTAGTAAGAAAATAATTCAACAATTCGGCATTCGTAATTCGTAATTCGTAATTTTGAAAGATGGATTACAAAGCGCTTCTCAAAGACATCAAAGCCGGCAGTTTTAAGCCCTTATACGTGTTGCACGGAGAAGAACCGTATTTCATCGACCTGCTTTCTGATGCTCTGATAGAGCATGCCGTGGATGAATCTGAAAAAGATTTCAACCTGGCGGTTTATTACGGAAGAGACATTGATGCTTTGACGTTGATGAGCGAAGCTCGCAGTTTTCCTTTCATGGGAACGCGAAAAGTGGTTGTAGTGCGGGAAGCGCAGGATATGAAAGACATTTATGAGCTGGATAAGTTGCTGCCGAATTTGGTGGAAAGCAATATCCTGGTCATTTGCCATAAATACAAAGCGCTCGACGGAAAACGCAAGTTCACCAAAGAAGCCACGAATGTAGGAGTGAACTTCAAATCGGAGAAGGTAAAAGATTACAACCTCACCGAATGGATTTCTGCGTACGTTCGCTCGGAAGGATATGAAATTACCTCCAAAGCTGCATCGCTATTGGGTGAATTCCTGGGGAATGACCTTTCGCGAATCGTCAATGAATTGGATAAACTGGGAATTGTCCTGGAAAAAGGCACCAAGATTTCCGATGTGCACATCGAGGAAAATATCGGGATCTCGAAAGATTACAACGTGTTTGAATTGGTGAATGCGATTGCGATCCGGGATACATTGAAAGCCTTCCAGATTGCCGATTACTTTGAGAAAAATCCGAAAGATCACTCCATTATAGTGGTTATTCCTTCTGTTTTCAAGCTGTTCACGAATATGATGCGCGTTCATTTCGCTCCGACTAAAACCCCGGAAGCCATTGCTTCATCGGTAGGATTGCATCCTTATGTTGCAAAAGAACTGATCCGGAACAGTCCGAATTATCCGCCGAAGATCCTGGCGCGTAATGTGGAAATCCTGCATAATTACGACCTGAAAGCAAAAGGAGTAGGGAATAGTTCCACGTCAGACGGTCAGCTGTTGAAAGAAATGTTGGTACAAATACTCAATTGATGAGACGTTTTTTCCTCTTAGAAATCCCGGATTCGGAAACTTTTCACCTTCCGGAAGAAGAATCCAAACACATTGTACGGGTTTTGCGTTCCGGTAACGGAGACCAATTCCTGTTATTGAACGGTTCGGGATTGATCGTTACGGCAGAGATCGTGGATGCCCACCCGAAGAAATGCCTGGTGAAAGTGGTTTCCAAAGAAATAAAAACCCGCGAAGGTTCCGGATTCCATTTGGCTATTGCTCCAACGAAAAACCTCGACCGCATGGAATGGATGGTGGAGAAAATAGTGGAGATCGGCGCTTCTAAACTGACTTTCCTGAACTGTGAACGATCGGAGCGGGTACAATTGAAACCGGACCGTCTGCAACGCGTAGCCATTTCCGCTATGAAGCAGGCACAGCATGATTTTTTATTGGAGATCAGCGAACTTCAGAACTTTGCTGATTTTGTAGCTTCAAACCCCAATGGAGGAATTGCACATTGTTTGGAAGCAGACAAGAAAGCAGTCAATGGATTAAAAGACCGTTCCTGTATTTTAATCGGTCCGGAAGGTGATTTCAGTGAGAAGGAAATTGCCCTGGCTTTGAAACACGGTTACGAAGCCGTACATTTGGGAGAATCACGGTTACGAACAGAAACAGCCGGGATGGTTGCCTGCGTTTTGGCCATTAACAGTTAGACGAATGAAAGCATTAATTACAATCACCATACTTTTTTTCAGCGTGCCTGGATTTACACAGGGAAGTTACCAGATTGCATTCCTGAAATACAGCGGCGGTGGCGATTATTACGCTAACCCAACCGCGTTACCGAATTTGGCAGGGTTTTGTAATGCGAACCTAGGAACAACTATTTCGAAAGAAACACCCTACGTCGATGTCGGAAGCCCGGAATTGAGCCTGTATCCGTTCATTCACATGACAGGGCACGGGAACGTGGTCTTTTCCCTGACGGAAGCCGAAAACCTGAGAAATTACCTGCTTGGCGGAGGTTTTTTGCATATCGATGACAATTATGGAATGGACAAATATATCCGCGAAGAACTGAAAAAAGTGTTCCCGAATAATTCCATGGTGGAACTTCCGTTTTCGCACCCGGTTTTTCATCAGAAATACGATTTTAACGGGTTACCGAAGATCCACGAACACGATGGAAAACGTCCGCAGGCTTTCGGGATCATCATTGAAGGCAGATTGGTTTGCATGTACACCATAGAAACAGACCTCAGTGACGGTTGGGAAGACCAGGCTGTTCACAATGATTCGGAAGAGAAACGCAAACAGGCGCTACAAATGGGAGCCAATATCCTGATGTACGCCTTCCTGGGCGGAACTAAATAAAAACAGAGCGAATCCGCATGACGGAAATAGTCTGTTCTTCTATCTGTTTCTCCTTCTGTTGTTAAGAGATGCTAAAACCTTTTTTTACTCAATCATTTTAAGTATATTTCTCTTAGTTCAAATCAAAAAAGATAGAATTATGAGTTGGGTATGGGCATTATTAATCGGAGCTATTGCCGGCTGGCTGGCCGGTGCAATCATGGACAGTTCCAGAGGTGGAATTTTATTCAATATCGTTTTAGGGATTTTAGGAGGTGTAGTCGGTAGTTGGTTATTCGGTATGCTGAATATATTTCCGGCAGATACTATTTGGGGAGTCTTATTAACTGCAACGGTGGGGGCAGTGGTTATTATTTTAATAGCCCGGCTGATTACCGGAGGCAAGGTATGATAAAGAATTGCGAATAAAGCTAATTAATTCGTAATGGACAATCGGTCAGCGACTGTTTGTCATTGATAACACAAACGGGAGTCAATGAATTGACTCCCGTTTCAATTTAATAGATTATCAATAAGGTGATCGAGCGGAACCGAGATCACATTCTGTTAGGAACCATAATTCCCAACAAATTCATCGAACTTTTTATCACTTTCGCTACATTTTGGCTCAGTGCCAAACGCAATGCTTTTTGTTTTTCGTCTGTTTCGCTTAAGATCATCACGCTCTGGTAGAACTGGTTGAACAATTTCACCAATTCGTATGTGTAATTCGCAATAACCGATGGAGCGTATGCTTTTGCTGCTTCTGCGATAACGGAAGGGTACAAAACCAGTTGCTTGACGATCTCTTTTTCGGCAGCGCCCATTTCGGTGTCAGAGTCCAGTTTGAAATCAGGTGCTTTTGCAAGCAGTGACTGGATCCGTGCGTGTGCATATTGGATAAACGGACCTGTGTGCCCGTTCAATTCAATGGATTCCGCCGGGTTAAATAGCATGCGTTTTTTCGGGTCTACTTTCAGGAGGTAATACTTCAAGCCGCCCATCCCGATTGTTTTGTAAAGCGTTTCACGGTCTGCATCGCTCATGCCTTCCAAATGACCGCGTTCCGAAGTCATTTCCTTCGCGCTTTCGATCACTTCGTCCATCAAATCGTCTGCATCCACAACGGTTCCCTCACGAGATTTCATTTTCCCGGAAGGAAGGTCGACCATTCCATAAGATAAGTGGAAGCACGATTTTGCCCAAGAATATCCCAATTTATCTAAAATCAGGAAAAGCACCTTGAAGTGGTAATCCTGCTCGTTACCCACGGTATAAATAATTCCCGTTAATTCCGGGTAATCGTTAAAACGGTCAACCGCTGTTCCAAGGTCCTGGGTCATATAAACCGAAGTTCCGTCGGAACGCAGCAAAAGTTTGTGGTCTAATCCGTCAGCTGTTAGATCGATCCATACGGAACCGTCTTCTTTGCGGTAGAAAACGTCTTTATTCAATCCTTCGTTTACGAGGTCTTTCCCTAAAATGAAGGTATCGGATTCATAGTATAAACGGTCGAAATCAACGCCCATTTTTTCATACGTTGCATTGAATCCTTCGTATACCCAACCGTTCATCGTTGTCCACAACAAGTAAACTTCCGGGTCTCTTCCTTCCCAGCGAACCAGCAAATCTTTTGCTTCACGCAGAATAGACGTTTCGTTTTTTGCCAGGTCTTTGATCTTATCGTCTAAGCCTGCAACGGCTTTTTCGTCTTTTCCTTCTTTAGCGGCGGTAAATTCGTGGTATTTGGAAATAACTGCTTCGGGAGTTCCTTCAAAATTTCCGGCATTCCACTGGGCAATGATCTCTTTTGCTTCGGCATTGAACTGCTTGTCGAATTCAACATAGTATTTTCCAACCAGTTTGTCGCCTTTTAGCCCGGTGTTGTTCGGATTTTCGCGTTCTCCTTTTTCATTGACAGGAGAAAACTTCTGCCACGCAAGCATGCTTTTGCAAATATGAATCCCACGATCATTGATGATTTGGGTTTTCACTACGCGATGACCGTATGCAGCTAAAATCTGCGCAACAGAATATCCTAAGAAATTATTTCGCAAATGCCCTAAATGCAACGGTTTGTTGGTGTTTGGAGAAGAATACTCCACCATGATCTCCGATTTGGAGTTCTTTTCCGCTAATCCGTAATCTGCATTTGAATTTACTTCGTTTAGCTGCTGTGTCCAATAGCTGTTCGGGAAACTTAGGTTTAAGAATCCGCCGATAATCGAATAATCACTGACACAGCGAATTTCGTCCCTTAAAAAATCACCAATCACTTTTCCAATTTCTTGAGGAGCTTTTCCGGCAAGTTTCATCAAAGGAAACAATACCAAAGTGGTATCTCCTTCGAATTCCTTTTTCGTTTTTTGAAATTGAATGAGCGAGTCGGAGCAATCGAATCCAAATAATTGATTGGATTTTTCACTAATTGCCGACTTGATTAAATCTTCCATCAGGACATTTATTAATTTATAATTGAAAATTGAGAATTGAAAAGATCAAATGGATGTGTTCTGAAAAGCCCTGACTCTTGACTCAATAGTCGAGACTCTACTTTTCAATTATCCATTATCCGTTTTCAATTGTTCAATGCGGTAGTTACAGATTCCAGTAAAGAGAAAGCCGTTTCTGCCATTGTGTTTACTTTATTGTCCAGGCACGGGTTTACTTCTACGAATTCGATGCACACCGCTTTTGGATTTTGAGCCAGCAAAGTTAACATTTCTTCCGCTTCTTCGGGGAAAATACCGTTTCCAACCGGAGTTCCCGTTCCAAAAGAAGTGATTTCGGGGTCCATGGAATCCACATCGAATGAAACGTAGATCAGGTCACAAGCTTCCAGCTGCTCCAAAACACGCTGAATGATGGTCTGAATCCCTTCTTTTCGGACAGCTTCCACGGTATGATTGGTGATGTTATTTTCCGCGATCAATTGGTTTTCTTCGAATTCAGTATCTCTTACTGCCACAAACACCAGGTCCGAAGCAAGGATTTTGGCTGAACCGGTGTATTTCAGTTTCAGTTCGTTCCAAATGCTGCTTGTTTTTTCGGAAGGTGTATTGCGCTGGTATGCCAGGTTGTCGTTGCCAAGTGCAAGACTCAAAGGCATTCCGTGAATGTTTCCGGATGGAGTGGTGTAAGGAGAATGTAAATCTCCGTGGGCATCAATCCAGATCACACCCAGGCGTTTTTCAGGGTAAGCAGCTTTGATTCCGGCTATTGTACCGGCTGCAGATCCGTGATCTCCGGCAAGAATGACCGGGAAGGACCCTTTATTCAGAATTTCAGTCGTTTTTTCTGCAACAGATTCAAAAACTGCTTTAAACCCGATGAGGTTCTTGGCAAATTCTGTTTCGTTTTCGTGATCTAAGAAACCATTGTAGTCAGGCAAGGGGTGGAGCGGATACAATCCGAAGAACGGATTAGATGCTTTTCGGGCTGCGGTCATGATAGCTCCCGGGCCCAGGGATGAGCCACGTGTTCCGGCTGCCAGTTCTGAGGTGTTTACAATGATTTCAATTTTCCGATGCATAACAATTTGTTAATAACGCAAAAATACGTATTTGCTTTGGTCTGATTTCTTTAAGTTATGCAAGGTCCCGAAACCTTTTCAACAATTTGACGTATTACCTTCTTATTAAAGCGCTTATATGTTCGTAAAGCATTCATCCATACTCGTTGGAATTTGCATCATTTTCCTGGTTTCCTGTTCTTCGAAAGAAGCACGGATTGATGAGGGAACTATCCTTTATTCAGCAGATTACCCGAATCACAAAAAGAATATTTTCCTGTACAATATCCTGCCGAAGGAAATGGAGGTCAGCTTCAAAAACGGGAAGGTGCGAAACGATATCAGCAGGGGAAATTTTCAGAATATGATGCTTTTTGACTGTAACAAAAATCAAATGGACATTTATTTCCAATACGGTGAAGAAGCTTTCAAAACAAAATTGTCGCCAGGCGAAATTCAGAAGATGCTGAATGAACAAACTCAATTCGATATTCAGCTGACGGATGAAACGGATACCCTGGCGGGATTTAATGTGAAAAAAGCACTGGCGGTTAACAAGAAGAACAAAAAGGATGTGGTGACGCTTTGGTATACGGAAGAAATTCAATTGAAAAACCCGAACTGGTACAATACTTTCAGGGAAATCCCGGGAGTTTTACTTGCTTATTCCGTAGACCGTTTTGGGATCCGGATGGATTACAGGGCAACGAAATTTATTCCGAAAGCAGATGAGTCTGAGAAATCCTTGTTTACTTTGCCGGCAAAAGGTACGTCGATCAGTTATGATGAGTATAACCAAAAAATGAACAGTTTATTTGCAACATTTGAATAGTATGAATCGATTTCTTTGCGCATTGTGCGTCTTCCTTTTTTCAGCATCCGGCTTTTCCCAGCAGCAATTTTCAGGGATTTTGAAGTACCGGGCAAGTATCATGCTTCCGGATACGAATAGGGTGGCGAAATCCTGGAATGTGACGCTTTACACCAACGATACGGTTGTGCGGCTGGAAACAGAAACCCAGCAGTTCGGAGTGCAGGTTTACATCCGGAATATGAATCTGAATAAAGCTTATTTATTGCTGGAATTAGACGGGAACAAATACGCCATTCAGACAGATCTTTCGAAAAAGAACGATTCCATTCCGAAAGGATATACCGTCAAAAAGAAAATGGGATCCAAAAAAGTAGCCGGAGTAAAGGCAAAAAAATACTTGGTAAAAGACAAGGATACGGAAGGATATTACTGCTATTTTGCAAAGAAACTGGGGAATAAATACCTGCAGGTTTACCCGGAAGTTCCAGGCCTGGCGGTGGATTACTACATTCCCTCACAGGAAGGTCTGATCCATTACGAATTGATTGAAAAAAAGGATGAAACCGTCAATAGCGATTTGTTTGGTGTTCCCTCCGATTACAAGCGGATCAGCTTCGAAGAATTCATGCGGGCCTTCTATTCTAATAATGAACAGTAGGTTGTTTATAGTTAAATCTCTTTCTGTTAACCAAACTGCTTTCTATCGTTATCTTCGTAAGATACTTCGTGAAGAATGGCATTGGAAAACGAATACAGACAAAAAAGCGAGCAAACAGCAGAGGAAAAAACAAAGAAAGATCCCAAAGGGAAGTCTGCGAAAGTGCGCAAACCTTCCGATAATGCCTTGCTTGACCGTCTGTTAAACCGCTTTGATAAGAAAAGAGTCAAAACGATCCTCGGTATTGCCATGGTGTTGTTTTCTTTTTTTACCTTTTTATCCTGTTTCTCCTATTTCTTCACCTGGAAAGCAGACCAGGACCGCGTTTTAGATATTTCTCTTTTCACATTCCTGTTCGACAGCAGCCCGGAACCGGTCAACAACTGGCTTGGTAAATTCGGTGCCTGGATGTCGCATTTGTTCATGTACCGCTGGTTCGGACTGTCGTCTTTTGCTATCTCTTTCATCATTTTCCTGGTCGGGTTTAAATGGACATTAAACATCTTGTTGCTTCCGATCCGAAGATCTGTAGCTGTTGCAGTGCTGTTCATGGTCTGGAGTTCGATCTTTTTGGGATATTTCGTAGAACACATTGATTACCTGGGCGGGACGTTCGGATATGCGATCAATCACTGGCTGCGGCTTACGGTTGGAAGCTTTGGAAGTTTTGTAGCTATTGTGGCGCTTTTGTGGATCGTATTGGTTGTTTTGTTCAATGCAGACATCGTTTCCTGGTGGAATCGTGCCAAAGGAGCAAAAGAATCCTTTTTTGAAGACGATCAGCCGGTTGTCAATACTGTTACGGATATCCATGTGGTGAATACGATCCGGGAAGACCAGATCCGTGCGGAACAAGAGGTGGCAGAAGTGAATTTTGACGAAGAGGAAGAAGAGGTATTTGAAGAAGAAGATGCATCATACGGTGATGGAGAGGATGATAGTTTCATCGTGATCCAGTCCGGTGCGGAGAAAACGGTAGAACCGGAAGTAGTTATTCCGGAAGTAGTTGAAGAAGAGGAAGAAGACGAAGAAAGTGATTTCAAAGTCAGCATTGCGAAAACAGATGCCACACTTTCCGATGATGAATTCAATTCGATCCGACAGGAATATGGAGATTACGATCCTACTTTGGACCTTTCGGGCTACATGCTGCCTCCGATCGACTTGTTGAAAGATTACGGAAACGGACAGGTTTCTATCAATAAACAGGAATTAGAAGACAATAAGAACCGCATTGTAGAAACACTTTCTCATTATAAGATCGATATTGCGAAAATCAAAGCAACAGTTGGTCCAACGGTTACACTTTACGAGATCGTTCCCGCTCCGGGAGTGCGTATTTCGAAGATCAAGAACCTGGAAGATGACATTGCATTGAGCTTGTCGGCACTTGGGATCCGGATCATTGCACCGATTCCGGGGAAAGGTACGATCGGTATTGAAGTTCCGAATAGTACGCCGGACATGGTTTCGATGAAGTCACTGATCGCTTCCGAGAAATTCCAGAATTCCGATTTTGAACTGCCGATTGTCATGGGGAAAACGATCACGAATGAAACGTATACCTTTGACTTAACGAAAGCGCCGCACTTATTGGTTGCCGGAGCTACCGGACAGGGTAAATCCGTTGGTTTGAACGCGATCCTGGTTTCAATCCTCTATAAAAAACACCCGGCACAGGTAAAATTTGTATTGGTCGATCCTAAAAAGGTGGAATTAACGTTGTATAACCGCATCGAACGCCATTTCCTGGCAAAACTTCCGGGAGAAGAAGATGCGATTATTACGGACACATCGAAAGTGGTCAATACGCTGAATTCCCTGTGTATTGAAATGGATAACCGCTACGAATTGCTGAAAGATGCACAAGTTCGTACCATCAAGGAGTACAACGCCAAATTCATTGCCCGCAAACTGAATCCGGAAAAAGGACACCGGTATTTGCCATACATTGTCGTATTGATCGATGAGTTCGCAGATTTGATCATGACTGCAGGAAAAGAAGTTGAGCACCCGATAGCGCGTTTGGCGCAGTTGGCACGTGCAATCGGAATTCACCTGATCGTAGCAACACAAAGACCTTCGGTGAATGTAATTACCGGTATGATCAAGGCAAACTTCCCGGCACGGATTGCATTCCGCGTATTGTCGAAAATCGATTCACGCACCATTTTGGATTCTTCCGGGGCTGATCAGCTGATTGGTCGCGGGGATATGCTGATCTCGCTTGGACAGGATCTGATCCGCGTACAGTGTGGATTTGCGGATACACCGGAAGTAGAAGATATTTGTAAATTCATCGGGGAACAAAGAGCTTATCCAGAAGCCCTGATCCTTCCGGAATATGTGGGTGCTGACGGAGGTGGAGACAGCGATGTGGACCTGGATGACATCGACTCCATGTTTGCAGATGCAGCGCGAATTGTGGTGATCAATAACCAGGGATCGGCTTCCTTACTACAGCGTAAACTGAAATTGGGTTACAACCGCGCCGGTCGTATTGTTGACCAGCTGGAAGGTTATGGAATCATCGGACCTTTCCAGGGAAGTAAAGCCCGTGAAGTCCTTTTCAGTGATTTGGAAAGCCTGGAAGAATACCTGCGGTCAAAAGGAATTAATTGAGAAGGGAAAATGGAGAAGACGAAGAATTTTCTGTCTTCATGAAATGAAAAACGCCTGTTAGAGCAGTTTTCTCAGTGAACTTTTCAATTCTCAATTTTAAATTTTCAATTATGTAACATGATTCTTGGCACAATTTCTGATATTTGCACTAGAAAATTGTGAAACATGAAATACTTAATTATTTGCTTAACCTTACTTGGAAGTACACTATCTTACGGTCAGGACGCAAAAGCGGACGGGATACTTGATAAGGTTTCGGCGAAAATAAAAGGATTAAAGACTTTTTACGTAGAGTTCAGTGCTGCGATCAAGAACAGTACAAACGGAACGAATACCAACATGTCCGGGAAAGGCTGGGTAAAAGGAGATAAGTTCAGTGCAACTTACGGTGAAACTACTTTGATCTCCAACGGATTGAAAAAGTGGAGTATCGTGAAGGAAGAAAAAACGGTTTATGAAACGGATGCTTCCGGAGACGAGGAAGAATCAATCAACCCGAAGAAATTGATGACCATTTGGGAATCAGGTTTCAAAAGCAAGTACGAAAAAGAAGAAACACTGAACGGTGAAAAAGTACATATGATCTATTTGTATCCGAAAAACCCGAAGAAAGCAAATTACCACACCATTATCGTGTACGTTTCCAAGGAAGACAACGAATTGAAAAAAGCCATTTTGAAATCGAATGATGGGACTGTTTCCACATTCACAATGACAAAATTCACTTCTAACCCAACGATCGAAGACAGCAAGTTTGTTTTCGACAAATCCAAATACCCGGGATATACGGTGGTGAAGGATTAATATTAAACGATTGAAAATAGTTCAGGGATGCGGTGATTCGTGTCCCTTTTTTGTTACCACATAGGAACAATCACCAAAATCTTTAAATTCCTTTAGAAACTCTGTATCCCAATAACAATAAAGGATTCAGCGGTTTCGTTATACAGTTAGGAACTAGTGGGATTCTATGGGAATTGGAGGACAGAAGCTCAATATTCCTACCCTTTTTAGTACCCAAACTGCGGGTTATTCCTTATATGTTTGAATCAACCAATTAAATGAATCACCATGAAATTAAAGATCAATTTCATACTAAAAACGGGAGTTCAAGGAGAAATTCCTGTATTAGCTGTAATGAACTTCGGTTACAAAGAGTTCGATGCTCTGAAACAAACGTTCGTGTATAAACCGCTTCGCTATTATACTGGAATTAAAGTTACGAAATCTTTGTGGGATGAAGTAGAAAAACTTCCAATGGACAAATCGAAACGAACAACGCTTCTGCAAATCGAAAAGCAAGCAACGGATATTTTCAATTATCTGATCACAAACGAAACTGTAACTCCTGAACGCTTGAAGCAAGAGCTGGATGTTAAGATCAAAAAGAAAGAAGAACAAGCAATTGTAACCCGTGTTTGGTTAGTAGATTTCATTGAAAATGAAATCCTGCAAGAGCATGGTATCAAACAGGGTACAAAGAACTGCTACAAAGTGTTATCGAATCGATTGAGTGATTTTGAAACCAAGATCGGAAAGCAATTGTACAGTAGCGATCTGAATGAGGAACTGTATGTGAGTTTTATGAATACCATCCGCGAACGTTGTACACGGATCAATGCAGTTACACATTACTACAAAGCGTTCAAAGCAGTATTGAATAGAATTGCTCGAAAGTATAAAGTGAATGTGTTCAACCCTACTAAAGAACTCCGAACCACGGACAAACTCAGATCGGTTACTGAACAGAAAATCTATCTTGAATTTGCTCAGATTCAAAAAATCATCGATTATAAACCACCAACGCAAGAACTAGCGAATGCAAAACTCATTCTGCTCACACTTCTTTTTACCGGTTGCAGATATTCTGACGTTCACAAGATCAAACCCGAATACACATACTCGAAGAACAACGTAACGTTTCACTATGCACGTTATTTGACAACGAAAACCGATACGGAAATCGTTGTACCGATTTTAAAACCATTACAAGAAGCTTTTGACGCAAACGGGGGAATTGCAGACCCCATGGTGATGCAAAAGTTCAACTCACTCGCACGTGATATTGCTGAAAGCGTTGGATTAAAGGATGATATTACGCTCTCACACACAAACTCTTTCGGGAAGAAAGAACTAACCACCAAAAAACTGTTTCAACTGATTAGTTCGCATATTGGACGGAGATCGTTTGTGACCAATTTAATGAGTTACATTCCGATTACAGTATTGAGTAAAATAACCGGACATACCAATTCTGCGATTGAATCGGATTTTAAAGGATTGGGTAGTAGTGAGATTTTCAAATACAACAAAATCTCATTGATTGATAATGCAGCTTTATTGGTGAAAATCCTCCGGATTTATACCGAAGATAAACTGGATGATTTTCCGATTCAATTGGTTTAAGAGTTTCTAACCAATAAAAAAGCGACCTTGATTGCGGTCGCTTTTTTATTGAAGTAATCACATTGTGATTACTCTCCAGGAAGAGAATCATTTTATCTTCTATATAAGCTTTAGTTAGAATTAATCTATAAAATTAATCTGCTTAACTTGGTAAGGTTTGGACTTTTTGGTTCCTATAACATAAAAATGACACTCAACAAATGTTCCGATTACAAACAGACCAACCGAGCCATTTATAATCTTTTTGCGAAATTCATCAAGTTCAATTGAATCATAATTCAATTTGGTTGAAAAAATTGTGTTTTGAGTCAAACTATCCTTACAAGTTATATTCAATAAAATAGGAGTTATTTCAATATCTAAAGTGTAAACTCCATTATCCGGTATCATTTCAATAGCTTTCGATGGAAATTCTGAGTTTGCAAACGCAATACCGATAGCTGGCATATTATATGTGCTATTATCGGGCGAAAAAAAGGCTCTCATGGAGTAATTAAAAATCTTTTCTAGGTTCATCTCAATTCTTGAAATTATTTGTCAAATACGATAGGTCCACTTGGTAATCAATTTTTGATTTTTCTATTAAAGCGATATCTGTTAGATCATAGAAATTTGCAATAATTTGACTTATGGGTTTTGTTGATTTGCGGATTGTGCTACTTTTTACTTGATAGTAATGTGTAATAAGTTGATCATAAAGAGATCTTATCAAGAACATATTACACCTACTAACGTTTTCCCTCGAAAGATCAGAGAATATTGGATAATCATCATTGATACATACAAAAACAGGATCAGTGGGTTTTTCTCTTACTATAATTGCACTTTGAACATCATCATCGAAATTAATCTTAGGCAGTTTTGGTATCACGGTTTCAAGAGTACTTTTTAGAATTAATGTTATTCTAACAAAGTCCTCCTTTTTTTCTCTTTCCAATTGAAAACAATTAGGTATCGCAAATAAAAAAAGAATAAAACATAAAGCAATTTTTATTGTTGTTAGCTCATCTTTATAGCATATTATTTCAAAAGAAAAGCCTCCTACCAAACAAACTTGAAGTATTAAATCGTATTGCGTTTCTCTATAAAAAAAAGTAAGTTCATGATCTCCAAATAATGCAATAACCTCTTTTATATCCTCATAATTTAGTAGTTTGTCTGACTGTTCTATAAGAATTCCCAATGAAGTTTTAATATACTCGTTGTGACTAATATTCTTAGCAAGGAGCAATACTACTTTTTTGAAATATTTTGAGTGTTGTATTGAATCTTTCTTACAATGTTTTAGATATGAGAGGTATGATGAAATATTATTAGTTGCGTTGATAGATTCAACTGATTTCAATGTCAATTGTTCAATATATTGATGAATATCGAAACTTTTTAAATTGTGTTCTGTTATTCCACTTAAATCAATAAATTGATCTGAATCGACAGAATTGAGTGATAATTTGACCAGTTTATCTAATTGTTTCAACTCATTTGCCTCTGCATAATTTAAAATTGACTTGGTTAGAACCCTATTTGCATACCGTGTCATATTACCCATTCGCAAAAAAACATGAAAAGATCTTTCAAAACTTTCTCCAGCATTAGCAAAGTCTTCTATTTCCTCTAAAATTTCCCCGCGCTCTTCATATGCATGTGCAGACCCGTAATCGTAATTCATAGCATTTGACAAATCAATTGACTTATCGATTTGTTCAATAGCTAAGGGAATGTTCCCCTTTTCAAAATTTATGTTAGAAATTATCCAATAAATCCGAGCAATTTCCCTTTTCAAATTAAGTTCTGTAGCAAGAGTTAAAGCTTCTTCATAAATACTAATTGCTTGATCGATTTCATTATTATCCCTGAAAATATTACCATAATTAACCAGATTTAAAACCACCCTTTGTTCTAATTTGTAACGTTGACAAAGTAGAACGGCTTTATGACCGTATTTTTTAGCCTCAGGAATATTTTTCCATTGTCTATTAAGAGAGGTTAAAACATTTAAGGCGATTAACTCAACTCCAAAGAAAGTTGAACTACTACTTGTTTCCAGTAGTTTAAGAGCATAAGTTTCTGCTAAATCTTTATAATCATCCATCATAGAAAGAGATGAAGCTAAATTTGACAGACTTGAAAAGAGTCCGTATTCCTCCTTGATTTTAGCAAATAATTCATAAGCCTTTTTAGAAGCGTTTGCAGCTTTCTCATGCTGAAACAAATCAACATAAATTTTTGATAAACTAACAAGAAGCTGACCACTATACTGCTCATCGGACTTATCATCTTCTTCAACAATTTTATTTGCAAGTTTCAATCCTTCGGTTGTGTCTCCACGGTCGATTAAATCAATAGCTTTACTCATTAAAGCTGATGTGTATAATCTTTTGTTTTTTGATTTTTTTAAAAGCTTTAATGCTTCATCACCCATTTCATCAGCTTCAGTTTGTTGATGCAAATATCTAAGATTAAGGGAAAGATGGAATTTGAGATATCCCTCAATTAAGGCACTACGTTTCCTTTCTAATAATTTTATTATTAATCGATTAGCTAATTCAAAGTCACCTTTATTAATTATTAAAGGTAACACGTCAAACCCAAATGATTCAATTGAATCTGGACCGTGATCTAGAAGTAGATATGTAGCTTGAATAAGGTTTCCATTTTCTAAATAAAGTGAACCTAATTTTCCCTGATAGTGCTGAAGGGTTCCGTAACTTTCTAGTTCGTTAATAATAAAATTCTTAAATGAGGGGTGAAAAACTTCCAAGTGTCCTTCATTTCCAATCGTAACTAGACGGGATTTTTTAATAGAATTAGTTACTTCAATCATATTATCTAATCCTCGTACAGAAGCTAATTCTTTAATCGTCATTGGGAAATATGAAATCGCTAAATATATTAGAGTTTCCTGTTCCTCATTAGATAAGGATTTCCATATTGCAGAATGGTAATTTTCAATTCCTTGGGGTAGTGGAGTTATATTGTATTGACTAAAATAGAACAAATACAAAGCATTACATTGAGAAGCATCGAAAAGTTCATTGAGCCCCAAAACATCTAATTTGATATTATAAATTTCTAAAAATAATTCTGCTTCGGCCCGAGTAAAGTTTTCAAGTGGATAAATAGAAATATTTGGTGTTTGGAATATAACATCAGATTGTGTCGCGTAAAGAAAACGATTCTTACCCTTTCTTAAATTTAAGATTTTGCTAATCGTTTCATCAGAGGCTTCGCATTCATCTAAAAAAAAAGTAATATTTGAATTTTGAAGTTGATATTGTAGCATTTCCAATGCTGCATCAACATCATTTAATGATAATAATGGTTGATTGTTCGATAAACAAATTTTATTCAATAAGTGTAATACAACTGTTTTGGTAGATTTACCTTTAACATTAAAATAGATTACTGAATTGAAACGTTTTGACAATTCGTACAAAAGAGTAGTTTTTCCAACCCCTGGACGTCCAATAATAGCTACTTCTGAATTCTCATTTAGAAGCTTCTCAATTTCTGAAATAGCTTCTCTAGGAATCAGTTTTTTTTGTTCAAAGTCTGACTCAAGTATATTTAAATAATCTACACTAAACTGTGCTCTGAGATAATCTTGATCTGGTTTTATAAAATTAACCGTTTCGTCACCTGAAGCATTTAAATATAAATTCTCAATTTTTAATTCACCAGAATTATTAAGGCTGCCGGCAACATTTATAATTGTTTCAGCACTTTGGCTTTCAATTTTCATCAGCTTTCTTTGGATTAACGGTGTAATTGCCCAGGACATTGATTATGTCCTTGTTTGCATTTTGAACACCTATATTAAATCCTGATGATTGAGAAACAGTACCAATATTAATAGCCGAGAATCGGTCCATATTCTCCACTACCCAGTTGTTGATTTCTTTATATAGCGCCTCAGGTAGTTGGTCATTTGTGATCTTATTATAAAGGTTTCTAACTTCTGTTTCAGGATCATTATTGGTTATGTTTTCTGAAGAACAGAGCGTTTCAATAAACTCCTCTGTTTCAGCATCTTTTTTAAAGAAGTGTTTTATTTTAGATTTTAATGCATTAAAATTGATACTCTTTTTTAGTATATCGTAGCTTGCACTTGCGATGACTTTACTTGCTATACTGGCCTTTTCTGTATCGATAAACTCGATTATTGTACTTAATATACTCATTTTTATTTGGTTGAATTTAATTTAAAGAATTTCTCATCTACTCTGATTTGCTTTTCAATTATTTGTTTTGTAAAAAAACTGTCTTCTGGAAAAAAGCTATCAAAGGATTCATGATTTTCTGCTAGATATTCAATTAGATTTAAAGAAAATCCTTTATCGTCTGAGAGAAAACCCGCAGAATTCCCGTGTAATAATAAACGTTCATGCAAAACAATATTACAGATGCTTTGGATTATTTGTTCTTGAGAATATCTAGGATTTATTGTAGAAACTAATTCAGACAGCCAACCTTGTTTTTCCATCCGATTACAGGTTATAGGAAAAAAGTAATGTAATTTTTGTTTACGCGTTTCTAGAACTGAAGGATCATCTGATTCTATTTTCTGTGGTTTTCTCTTTTTTGTACTTTTATTAATCAATGGATTAGGCAAATTATCGTCATCTACTTCACCTTCTTTAGAAAATTTGAACTCAGATTTTATCAAATACTTTTCACTGCGTTTTATCAATGCATTATCGTTGTCGACGATAAAATAACGCACTACAATTTTTCTTCCTTGAAGATATTGGTCCTTAAAAATTTTATAGTTTTCTCCAATCTGCATTCCTCCTTTTGATTGATATGCAATTATAGAAAGGGGAGATACATGATCAATGATATGTTCAGGAATCATTTTCGACATAAACATCATTACATTGGCAGAAATTGACAACATATACTCTCCATTATTTTGCTCAAAAAAATGTAAGTCAACTGCTTGACTATCTCCATTAGAATTTTCCTTCCATGATATTAAAGATTCCAAAAACAGTTCTGCGTATTTTTCTTCTTTCATCATAAATCCGATTTCGCAAGGGATTGGTTCTCCATTTGTGTCGGGACATGTTATGTAGGCTAATCCTTTACAAACAGCTTTTTGAAAGTTTTCCACGAAACTAAAATCTCCAGCAACTGCCATTGTTGGTTTAAGTCCATAATCCATTCCGAAAGTTTTCAGTGTAATATTTGCCATACTTCTAATCCCAATTATTATCCAATTTACCTGCAACTTGCCTTTCATATATTTCCTGGATTTCCCGATTCGGAACTCCATTTACTTCAGGATAGAGATCATGTTCAATCATTATCCTCACAGCATTTGTTATTGTATGCCATGCAACTTTTTGGTCCTTAAAATCAGTTACGGGCTTTCCTTTAAAGGGCATTGCTGAGAATCGTTGAAGATTAAAAGGACTTTTCCTTCCCCATTCATAATAATCTAAAACTATAGGAACAATTTTAACCGAAGAGTTATCATTATCAAATCTTTTTATTGCATCAGTTATTTCATTTTCAGTTACATATTTGGTGCTGAATAGATTTGCACTCACCAAAAAGAATATTATGTCAGCTTCATTGAATTGTTTTCTAATCGTTTCATCCCAAATAGCACCCGTAATTAGATTTTCACATCGCCAAGGTTCTTTGATCAACTCCCAATCAACCAAAGGACGCAAATATCTTTCTAGCATATGAACATGTTTTAAATCAAATTTTGAATATGATATTACAACGCTCCTTTTTTTGATTTTACTATCGATAAATTTCATGTCAATGTAGTCCTTTAAGTTAAAATATTTCTCTTCTAATAAATCCTTTTTAAAATCCGAAAGTTTCTTTTCCGAGAAGATATACTTACCCACATTAGCATTTTTTTCAAGTACATCAATAGAAATATAATCGATACCATCTATAGTAACCATTTCTTCCAAATCGTATCCTTTATTTACTTCTCTAATATATTTAAGCACCTTATTTGGAAAATTAGGTTTCTCATTCCCAGTAAAATCATAAATATCAATGCATGCACATTCTTTTTCGTCTCCGATATGAAACTTAATCATTACTATTTCTTCTGTCACCTGATCTTTAATAATCAACCCATCTTTCCAATAATAAAAGCTATCTCTATCCTTATCAAAACTGACATCTTTACCAAATTTTTCGAATATGCTCAGAATAACATGTTTATGAATAAAGCCATTATATTCAAACCTTCGATAAGGAATCTGTCCATTTTTAAGGAACAAATTAACTTTTCCATCAGGAAGCTTTGGAAGATAAAGTGGCGCAATAAATGAATCAGTATAAGGATGCTTGAATATCATTTTGAACCATTGCATCATCAATAATAAATCATCAATATTATCATGTGACCCCAATATTGTGGCAACATATGATTTGTCAAATTCACCCTTTTTGTCGATGAGTTTTTCAAGGACCTCGTGCATACTTTCAATAACCCAACTTTTATCTATGTAAATTTTAGAGGAGTACTTATTATTATATAATAACATGCCGATCCTATCAAGGTATAATAATAATCTTTTGCATTCATCCGTATCAAATGGATTTTCTTCATCATTAAGAATTATATTACAATAGTCAAGAAACTCATTAAAAGTTAGAACTGGTTTTCCACTATAGACAAGAATACTATCTATAATGGGTTTATAAGACATCGGAAGTATTTCACCTATTATATCCATCTTATCAAGCATTTCGGTGAATAAGCTATCAAAATGATTTAAATTTCTTTGTCTGGGGGGTTTAATAGCAATATTAATGAGATCGAAAATAAAAGGATATTCATTTTTTAAAGTTTCATTCTCCAAAAACATAATTTCAGAACTAATTTCAACTTTGTTTTGGATGACCATCAACTCACTATCATATGTTTCATTCTCCTTGATTTCAGAATTAGAATCAATATTGTCAGCTTGAACTCCCTTCGTGTAATATTTTACAGAATCTAGCCAGTATTTTAATGGGTAGTCTTGAGTTTCAATCTCTACTTCTATGCCTTTTTTCGTCTTTTGAAGTATTTTTCGTGATTGCAGTTTATTAGAGTCCTTATCCCAAAGTAGTAAGTAAATAGTATTACCGCTAAAAAACAAGTGGTGTGTATCATGATAATAATCATGTCCTCCAAAATCAAAAATACGTAACATACATTCTTCACCGATCCTTTTTATAGCATATTTACTTTTAATCCTCTTTTCCTCCATCCATAATGTCGCATGATGATCTTTTTCCAAATCACCTTCTGGATCAAGGTATTTTAATAATGTAGATTTTCCTACCTCACTATTTCCAACAAGAATAACCTTTATATCCTTGTTTAAATACACACCTCGTTTTTCTATGTCTTCAAACGATCCTAATACTGCTTCAGTGCTAATATCAACAAAATCAATTGATGGATATTCTAATGGATTTTGAGTGATATTTAAAGTAAACAGCTCCCATTTAGTATTACTTATACCAATTTTTTTGATAATATCTTTTATTGGGCGAAGGTCTTTAATCCGATTATGGTGTAAATCCAATGTTTCGATGGAAAGTAGATTTTTTAAAAAATCTACGCTTATGATTTCATTATTGCTAAGATTTAACTCTTTCAATTTAGTAAGACTATTTAATGGCTCGATCTTGGAAATCTTATTATTATTTAGATGCAGAAATTTAAGATTAATCAACTTATTTAATCCTTCTATACTCTTTATCGTATTATTACTGAGATTCAAGTATTCTAACTTTAGCAACTTCGTAATATGAAATAATGAAGGATTTCCCCATCTATTCCATTCTTTTTCCATGTTAGAGGATTTTTTCCAATCACCCCCACAAATCAAAGTTTTTAATTCAGATAGTTCTTTAATAGATTCTGGAATAAACTGGATATTATTCTTTTGTCCTTTATTGGTACTTTTAGCCTTTCTCCACATCCCATCGTTATATTCCCCCCACTCATTACTTAAGATCAATGTTTCAATATGAGTACACAAAAACAATTCTGGAATAAGTGTCAAGTCGCGTAAACCACAATTTCCCAAATCCAATACTTTTGATTTTGTACTTAGACATTGGTCAATTAAGAAGCCTATTCTAGAAAGATCTGTATAATCTAAATATCGATCAAACGGAAGCTGTATTTTCGATTCTTTTTCGTCCCAAATAGGTTTAATAAACGGTAAATATAAAATTCTACTACAAATTGCTCCTAAGTTCTTTGGATTGTAAGAGGTTATTCCAAGATCCATAAAAAAGCCTAATACCAAATCTTCAGTATTAGACTCTGAATCCCTGTCAGGAAAAATTGTGTCTAATACTTTTTTTCTGTGCCCTTCCGAAAGCATCGTTAACATGCGGTCAGGATATTTTAAGTATAAAAGCGCATTTGCGATACTTGGACTCAAAGACCTAAAATTGTTTGTTATTTTGAATTTAATTAAGTTTAAAAACCAATGATTTTGATGAACGGATGATTTGGCTAATACGCGTTTATCATGGTATTTATTCCATATATTTTTATAATATGCATTAGAATCAATATAGGCTATCAATTCACCACACAATACCGTGAATTCAAGTTCATCTGCGGATAGGCCCGAATCAATAAAGTTTTTAAAAGGCTGTTTGGAAGACTTAAACTTATCGGACAAATCATCAAAAAACTCAAAAGAAATATGTCCCCAATTGATAAATTCGTTAAATTTTTCTTCTGCTAAATCATAGTAAAATTCATCCGTATACTGTATCCTTTCAATTGCTTCATGCCTATGGATATTAGTCATTTCTGCTTCAATTACCATACGTGCAGAATTTTCAATATCCATGTCATAGTTTACAACTAATTCATAGCTTTCTTCATCAGGAGTGCAGAAACATAATATAATTCCTTCCACATTTCTATTTTCATAAAATGCACTTCGAATAATATTGAAACTATAATGGGGTGCAAGACGACCTGCCCCTGTTCCAAGAAGTGGAATTGCAATTTTTTTTATTTTATTTAATGGTATTATCTGCCTTGCAAGTTCTCTTGCAATACTCCTGATTACATAATATCTACTTTCATTTTTATCTACTGTACAAACAAAAGCTAAATACATTTTAGCTTCCTTTGAATAGGTGACATTAACTTCTCCTAACACATAATCTCTAACCCAAAAATGAGGTGTAACATTTAGCTTTTCCAATCCACGGAAGAAGGAGGGGGAAATTCCACCCTCCGTCGAAATTGGTATTACTAATAGATCACAAGAAACATCGAAAATATCAATGTTAAAGAAATTTTCGTAACGAAAATTAGAATTTGAGATAGTAGTCATTAATAAATGATTAATAGTGCTTATTCAGTAAATCTGAAGTTGATTTACTTTATTATTATTTGAACTAAATCCGAATTATCACTTCGAAGTACTATTTTAAAACTGGTACTTAGTTCTTCATCAATTTTTTATATGAAACGGTTTCGGAATTTCCTGATTCATCGAGCTTAATAGTCGCTTCCTCATTATTAGAAATATCAATAATAACTCCTGTTTTCCTGCCAGTCAGTGTTTTGTATTGAACTTTATCACCTACTTTCCATTCTGTGTGAGTCCCTGTCTGTGGCAGTTCAGCAGGACGTATACCATAAACGTCCCCTTCCAATTTTAACTTTCTGCCACTAGGGGAAACCCACAAGGTTACGTTTTGTAGATGTTCCCCTCCTGGCACACTTGAAGTAGCCTTATCAACCGCTCGTTCGATCACATCGTTCTTTTTGGTTTTAACTTTTACTTGAACATCCTGTTTTAGCAAAACATACTCTTGAGATTTGTCATAATTTCGATTAGAAAGGAGAGTTAAATCACCGAGGCGGTTCGCACAACTAGATAGCAATATTGTGCCTAAAATGAATAGTGTTTTTTTCATGGTTCAGTTTATATATTTAGTTCAAAAATAATAAAAAGAGCACAAATCATCTAAGATATTCCTCCTACCTGCTTCCGCTCAATATACTCCATAATGGCAGCCCTTGAAAAACGAACGGTTCGCTCATTCATCCGGATGGCAATAATTACCCCGTCTCGGACCAATTTAATGAGTGAGTTTTTACCGATGTTCAGAATCCGTTTTACTTGCTGATTATTGAGCAATTCGTCTTCTTTCTTGTTCGGAATTGGTTCAATAGGCAGTGTACGATTTCCATTTTTTTCCAGTAGAGTGATGCGTCTTTGCTGTTCACTTACTTGTACTTTTAATTTTTCAATTTCCTCGCTCATTCGTTCGATAGCGAGTTTAACTACTGTTTCCATGATTTAAATGTGTTTTAATTAGTTGATGTTTTTTGGCTTCCGATCATCTGACAATTGCGCGATTGTTGGATAAATCAGTTACCGTGTTTTAAATCAAAACCGTTTTACAGCGATGATCAAGCGGGGCGGTTTTCTCTGGCTGCTTTACTAAATTCTATTGCCTTACATAGAGAATATGTCCTCATCTCCCCGACACCCTTTTTCAATCATTTGTTCCCGATATCGTCTTATTTGAACAAATATGTTTTGCCTTTCTTCTTCTACCGGCACAAGCTGTCTTCCTGGTTTTAATGCAAGTATAATTTAGAAAAGAATTCAAAAAAAATATTGGGGTACTCCAAAAAATCAACTTTTTCTAAGTTTTAACATTTGAAGCTTCCAAAGGATCGAAAGGGACAAAAGAAAGCTGTTATTCGAGTGTCTTTTTAACTTTTTCAATATCGGAATCAATTAAGGAAATCGCGGATACAAGTCCCCATTCTTCGAAAAAAGACCGAACAACGATTAGATTTTGAAGCGTAGCCTTCCCGCTTGAAAACGTGAGTGGATTCAATAGCTTTTTGTATAATTCCGAATGGGTGATTTGAGTATATGGAATCCCAAGAAAAGTATGTAGCACATGGGCAGACTTGCTGACATTCTTTTTGTGTTTAAGACCATGTACCTGTGAATCATAATAGAAAATTAAAACCTGTTGGGAGCGAGTAAGCTTAATAATGGGTGATGCAAGAATCGGATCAGCTTGTTCTCCGAGTATTTCGTCTTCTACGACAAACTCTTCCAGTAAATCCTGTATTGCCTGTGTCAGTGCCAAAAGCAAAACAATCTTTTGGTCCTGGCACCTGATTAACCGCTGTTCCTGGTCAATCAATTCCAGGACGGACTTTCCGGCATCTTCAATTCCCTGAACGTAGAGCCAATGCAACTGATCCAGGGATTCATAGTTGTGCATGTGAAGCACCAAAGTTCGTTCAATTACTTCAGCTGCTAAAGAGCGCATTCCTGGTAGATGCTGGAGCGTTTGTTTTAATGGATCAGGATGACCTAATTCCAGGAATTGCATGTAAGTTGATAAGAGTGTATGGTACAAGACCGAATACCTCGGAATCAATGGGTTTTCAATAAACAAAGACTGCTTATAATAATTTTCTGCATAGCTTTTGTTTTTAGCCATTTCAATGCCTAATGAATACCGTTTCTTCAATGAATGATAAAAACGGGCATAAGCTCTTGAAAAGAGTTCTTCAGGTGGTTGAATTGCTTCCATACCCTTATAACGCATTCAACCCAACAAATCTTACATAAATTCAGTAAAATTCCTGAAACCCAGTAAAAACCCAAGTTGCGCAAGGTTACCCCATGTCGGCATTAGCTAACCCCATGTGATGTAACAGGTAATAATCAGGTAATATCCATGTTAGAATTGCATTTATTCCGGTTTAAATAAGCACTTACAACTAAAAGACAAAAATCCTCCATAAATTCTACTATGCTTTTATAGAATTCTTGAGTAATATCTCCTTTTTCAAGTTTCATGATAACATATGAGTAAGTCCATTTCTGTTTTAAAGTCACACTCCCGCAAAGCGCTTCACTCGGAGTGAAATTCGAAAGTGGGAGTAGTTTTTTTTGATTTGTACTGTTTGTTTCTCTGCGTTTTGATATTTGCGGATCGAAGAACTCGCAAGTGCTCACAGCTTCTAACATCCCTGATTTTGGATCATAAGTTGCACCTTCGGGAAATAGTAATAACTGTAATCTTGTACGCTGATCAATAGTTCCTGTGTTCCACAATTGTTTCGGTTCCTGGCTGATTTGTCTTGCAAACTCAATACAGTTTCCGATTTTTAATTGATATAATCCTTTATTCTTTGGAATGGATATACTTTGAATTTCTTGCTGATATTTTGTTTGATATTTTTCAAAGATTTCCTTGGTAATCTCACCAATGGCAAACCGCTCTTCAACCAGTTCAAGTTTTCGAAGAATTTCATTTTTCCTGGACTGTATCAAGCTTTGTTCTTCCATCTGTTCCTTGAAAATCGTGTGGAACAAAATACGAATGCCGTCATCAAGCAATGGTATTAAATCCTGGTTGAGTTTCAATCCGGTTAATAAGCCCTGGAATTGAAGGTGTAGATTTTTAGCACTTTTATTACTCTTACAGCCTTTTTGATTACAGTTGTAATAAAACAAACCTTTCTTATTCACCAAATATCCAGTCATGGACCTTCCACAAGTCTTACATTTTGTGAAGATTTTTAAAGGTAACTCATTGTTGTATTTCAGATGAATAAGAGGTTGTGAATTCTTGCTTGCAACAATATTATTCACCTTCAGGAATAATTCTTTAGATACCAGCGGTTCGTGTTTTCCAATAATCACCTCTCCGGGAATCAAACTGTTTGTAATAATTCCACAGTAGAAAGTATTTTTAAAAATCAAGCCTAAGCGGGTTTCTTTCATTTTATACCCCAAGGTTTCATATCTACGTATAATATCAGCATTACGCATTTTGTCATTAGCCTTCCACAAAAATGCTTTTCGAATCATTTCACCTTCTTCATTAATTACCAGTTGCTGATTGACCGCTTTACCTGGAAATAAATTTGTGTAACCACTTGGCAGGTTCAAAGGCCAGTAACCTTTGCGTAATAACTCTCGCATACCTGTAATTGTTTTATCTTTTCGTAGATCGTTATCCATTTGGCTGAATAGGAAAAAGATGTTTTGCTGAAATAATCCCGATGCAGTTGTCGGATCAAGTTCCTGAGTTACGGCAAGCGTTTTGACATTCAAGTCACGCAAAAGATCACTGGCAATTTTAGCACCATTCAATCCTGATCGAGAGAAACGTTCATAAGAATAAACAATGATGTAATTAACCTTCTTATTACGCCGGATGAAGGTCAGCATTCTAGAGAATTCTTTTCGATCATCTGTCTTCGCAGACTCATGTGTTCCTCCAAAGTAATCGATTACTTGTAAGCCTCTTCTTGCCGCAAAATTCTCACAATACTTCTTTTGGGATTCAAGACTCGTGTTTTCTTCCTGGGATACGTGAGAAACACGTGTGTAAATGACTGCGTTGGAGCCATTTCTTTTTGGGGAAAGGTTCTTTCCCGTGAATGAATTAAATAAGCTTAGATTGTTCATAATTAAAGTTTTTCATTATGACGAGACATTGCACCATGTTACACCACTATCCATCAACATTACACCATTGGTTGAGTACTTTACACAATTATTTTCGGAACTTACATAATTCACTGATTTTGCCGTAAATAGAATAGAAATATTATTTTGTACCCGATTTAGGTGGTTAGGTTAGGTTGATTAGTGAATGGAGTAATGACGCCTGTCTTACTCCATTCGCATTTATAGTCAATTCCTACTCGAATTCCAGTTGAATCTATTTCGACGAATCTTTCTTTTCGACTTGACTAATTCAATGATCTCATTTGATTAAGTTTTCTTTTCAATCGACGAATAAAAACTTATGTGGAGTTTTAGTCAGTTTCGACACGTAATCATTTCGATGAATTTTACTTTTCGACTGGTCGAATTTTCGATCCTAAAAGACAAATTCTTTTTTTTCGTAGACAAACGAATTGAATTTTATTAATCCAGTATGTTTCGGGTCAAATTCATTTCGATCAAACTTGAATTTCGACTTGACCAATTGAAAGATCGGACTAGCCTAAGCTTACTCCTTTATCGACGAACACATATATTGTCAGCAACTATTTAATTACATCGTAAAATGATTACGAAGTCGAGCTTTACCTTTGCTACGAATTAATCAATCAATAAATGTTATTTTTTCAAATTTGTAAAATTTATTACTCTTTTGTGCGCATGTTTTTGTTTTTTACTACTTTAAGGGCATGATTAATGAAAGATGTAACAAAATGTACTAACAGTATTATTTGTCATAGAATTCCACTAGGTAACTCACTGAAACACATTCAGCGAAAAAATTAAAATTATAAAGAGATCCCTGTAAGATCTGTTTTCTCTTGTTACGATTGATTACAGGTCTATTGGACAAATACTTTGCATTGGTAGGGATGCCGAAAAATGCTGATGCGAAGATTGCTTAGAGTAGGCACTTAAATTTATTATTCACTATCATGAAAAAAATCACGTATTTGCTGTCTTTGTCAGCTTTGCTTATTAGCAATCAATTATTCTCACAAGAAAATGTTATTTCCGAGAACGGAAATGTTGGATTGGGAACAGGATCAACTGCCCCAACTGCACGTTTAACAGTGGCAGGTTCAACCCGAATCGATTCCACACTTACAGTAAATGATTCCGTAATTATGTCATCCAGCGCTCGTGTTGGAGCCGATCTAAAGGTAGATGGAGACTTATATCTGCCTAATATTAGTCAATTGGATCACCTTCAAAATGAAACAATTCTCGTCAGCGGGGAAAACGGAATAACCAAAAAACTTGCTGTGGGAACTCTACGTGATGTTTTCTATTCCCGAAATTGTGATTTAGTTGGTGGAGTTGTCACAAGTCCAACGTGGGCAAACGGACCAAATAAATTATTCAGCGAATGCCCTCAAGTGCTTGTTGGTATTGGCACATCGACACCAACTAGACAGCTAGACGTTGTTGGAGAAGCAAAGGTAAGTGCTAACTTATGGGCTAATGGATCTATTTCAATCGGTTCCGATCTGAATACGTTTTCCAAGTTAAGCATTGTAAACACCAACAGAACCGCAGTAATTCAGGCAAATACAGTTGGAAATACAAAACCCTATCAGCGATTAATGTTTTTTGAATACAACAATGCAGACACAAAAATTCTGGAAGTCGTAAATACAACCACAGGAACAAGCCCTATCATACTGCATTCAAACGGAGCAATGGATATTCATAACGGGACAGACCGAATTTTCCATTTAGGTACAGAAGGTTCATTGGAATTAAAAAGCGGAGGGCTACAAACTTTCAAGGTAGAAACAAATGGAATGATCCGCGGAAGACGAATGAAATTAGATTTACAAACTTGGGCGGATTATGTTTTTGAACCAACTTACCAATTAATGCCTTTGAGCGAAGTCGAAGCTTTTGTAAAGAAAGAAAAACATTTGCCAAATGTTCCGTCTGAACAGGCTCTGATTTCAGAAGGTGCAGACGTGATGGAAATGAACAAAATCCTGATGGAAAAGGTGGAAGAATTGACTTTGTATTTGATTCAACAGAATAAGGAAATGATTCAGCAAAACAAAAACACTGAAGAACTGACAAAGCAATTGGAAGCATTGCAAGTGAAAATCACTGAATTGGAAAAAACGCAGAAATAATGAGTAAGTATTTATTCTTAATTCTTTTGTTGTTAGGTATAACAGCAAAAGCAAGCGCACAGGATATGATGCTGAACGGGAGCTTTGAGAATTGCGACGGAGTTGCTCCTCCAGGATCTGATCCATACTCCATCGAATATGGGGCGTACTGGCATAATCTTACTGGCACAAGCGATTTGATTAACCCTTGTGTTCCGAATTCGGTTTCCGGAAGCCCTTGTTTTGGTGAGGGATGTGGTCGGTTCGGTCTTAATGGTACTGGTTACATAGAGTATTTGTACGGCACAACGCTACCTTTAACTGCCGGACAGATTTATGAAGTATCTTTTTGGATCAAAAAAGATTACACCACAGAATCGTTGAGGAGAGTAGGTTTAGCAATTACTGAAACGGTTCCGACTCCTGCTATAACTTCAACTACACCATTAATTTCAGAAGTTATAACCAGTACCCAATGTGTAAAGCTAAAAGCCTGTTTTACCGCTCAGAATAGTGTAACACATTATGTGACAATTGGTCCGTTTGGAGGAGCAGCTCCCGAATCTATTCTTTATTTGGTAGATAGTGTTAGCGTTATGACAATTCCTCCAACGACTCCACTTGCTCAAGCGAGTCTAAGCGCTTCCGAACCCGTGCTTTGTTTTGGTGAACAAGTTACATTGAACGGAACAGCTTCTGCCAATGAAACTTCTTATGAGTGGAATATTTATAATACAACCACTGGAAACCAACTTTTTTATAGTTCTGGAATAATCCAGGGCACGGCAGGTACTTTAACTCCCACGTTACAATTTCCAATTGAAGGTAGTTGTTACAGAGCAGAACTAACGGTATATGGTGTTTGTAAAGACGTCGCCACGGTAGAATTTTGTATTGCAGACCCCGACATTGATTTCATCTTTGACGGAAATCCCGTTTGTGAGAATTTCCCTGTCGATTTGCAAGTCACCGGAGACAATGGTTGGACTTATACTTGGAGTGATGGGAACGGACAATTGACATCAGGGACAGGTCCTGCTTATAAGGCTCTTACGGTTACTCCAACTATTGGAAATGGAGTATACACAGTAGTTGTTACAACTCCGGAAGGCTGCACTCATACAGAAACTCTGTCGTTAAACGTAAGTTCGCCGACTAATATAGCACCTTGGATGGACGGGATTAATGGAACAGGAGAGTATACTTATTATGTGAGCCAAGGTGATGCCGTATTCTTCAATTCAACATTATCAAATGACCATCCAAATGAGGAAATTTTGTACAATATGGTTAGTAATACGATTCCATCTGGACATTTAGTTAATTTACCGGGATTATGGGGTGGTACTTTTTCTTTAAGTTGGGTGACATCGTTAGCTACTGCACCTGGAGAATATCATTATATTTTTAAAGCAAATGATCAAAATGCATGTGGTGTAGGAATCGATACTTTTGATTTTCGAATTATTGTAGTCTGTGATCAATGTCCTGTATGTATAAGTTATGAGAATAGAACCCCAAGCGGAACGCCACTTCCGGCAGAAACAAAAGCAGGAAAATGTATTCAATCCGGTTTTAGTCAGATTGTCTCAACCGGAGATGCGAATGTAACCTTCATAGCAGGTAAAAGTCTTGATTACGGTGATTTTTGGGACGCCGGGCCTGGTTATGAAGGCATCATTGAGCCCACAACATGCGTTACGGATTGCGAGGATTGCTGTACAGATTGGGCAGGATTTACTTATGACGAATTACCCAACCCGTTTTTCATGAATTTTGCCGATGAAGACCCAACAAATGATTTCATTCAGGTAACAGATACTTACCATCCATTTTGTGCATTTAATGCCAAAGGATATAGTTTCGAGATTGTGGACGGGAACGGGAATTTGATGAATAATGGAATTACAGGCTATCAGGGTTCTGCATGTTGTGTGTTTGAATCTCCTGCACCTGAAAACCCGATTCAACATTCTTCAATATGGTGGAATGGATATACTGAAAACATTTTTGGAAATACGGTTCGACCAAATTCAGGAGTTTATACCTACGTTCTTACCCTATACGGCTGCAACGGTCAGGAAGTAACTATGCATGGGTTTATTGAGGTATTTGGAAGTAATGGAATGGTGCAAGCACCTGGAGGAACACAACAAGCCGAAGCAACACTTTCAGATTCACCTCTAGGACCTGAACAGCAAAGGCAGTTGGAAGAGTCTATTGCAGAACATGAACGTTTTGATAAGGAACTGAGTTTATCCCCAAATCCGACAACTGATTTAGTGAAAATTTCAGGTGCTGGATCAGATGATGTATATTATCAGATATTCGATGATAAAGGCATTATGATCTCTCATAAGGAGAAAGCGGAAAATCTAAGCTTTTCTTTAACAAATTATTCCAAGGGAACGTATTATATTCGTATATATTCCGGAACAACGTATGCTGTTCGGAAAGTAGTAAAAATGTAGAGATGCTATTCATTAAAAGATACCAATTACTAATCCCGACATTCATTGTCGGGGTTAGTATGTTTTTTTCCTGTACGAAGGAGAAAACACCGACTCCCGTTACACCGGAACCAACTAAGTGGGAAAAAATTGCAGGAAGTTACAAAGTCTATGACACAACAGGCGTGTATTTGTATGACATGAACTTAATTCATATCCATAACGACGCGACAAATAGGGATTCGATTCGCTTTGAAAATTTTGATGGGAAATTTACTTTTACAACCCAACAAGAAGAGTTTAATAATTATCCCATGTACGTTGCAATAGGATTTCATAATCCAATTTTTGATACTAACTCAAAAAGATGGCAACTAGGGGGAGGAGCAGACAGCTATTATAACAGTTATAATAATGATACTATTCCCCTTAAATTTCAAATGACAAATATCAATTATTATATTTCAGATATAACTCCTTATTATGCGTGTAATTGTAAGCAGATTGCAGTGAAACAGCATTAATTTTGAAAGATGGTGTTCATTAAAAGATACCAATTACTAATCCTGGCATTAATTGTCGGGGTTAGTATATTTTTTTCCTGTACAAAAGAAAAAACACCAACTTCAGTTACACCGGAACCAACTAAGTGGGAAAAGATTGAAGGACATTACAAGGTGTACGACACAACGGGGGTGTATTTGTATGACATGGATTTGATTCATAGTCATAATAATGCAACAAATAGAGATTCGATCCGCTTCGAAAATTTTGATGGAGAATTTACATTTACTACACAACAAGAAGAGTTTGCTAATCTTCCAATGTATGTGAGAATTGGAGGTTATGACCCATTATATGATTCAAATGGAAAAAGATGGAAAATAACCAGCGCTGCCTTTTCATACTATAATAATTTCTCTAATGATACTATACCGTTTCGCTTCAGTAAAACAAATATCAATTATTACATTTCTGATTTAACTCCTTATTACGCATGTGATTGTAAGCAGATTGCTGTGAAACAGCATTAAAGCTTGTTGTTTTAATTGTAAAAAATTAGTTGCCCACTAAATGGTGGACAGTTATGATTTTTAAATCACAGTGATTGAAAACTCAGTAAGTTCAGAACCTAAAGTTCTTTGATCAAGCTGATTATTCTTTCAATATCGTTATGAAATTCATGCTCGTTTCTATACGATGTGACAATTAATCTTCCTCCATTCTCAATAAAGTCGAATCCTTTGTCTTTATACCATTGGATTTTTTCAGCTGCCTTAGCAGCATAAAATGAATTTTCAAGCATACCAAAGTGTTCCCATCGATAGATTTTATTATTCAGCCGGTTCCAGACTTTGAAATCCAGGAGTTTACTATCACCTTTTGATTTTTCTTCATAAAAGACTTTGAAAAACTGTTCATTTAGAAGTCTGTCATAGATATACTTTTCTTGCTGTGATCTGGCTAAATCATTATTGTTAGTCAGAATGTTTCTAGTTTCTTTGTAATACTTTGAGGGTGTTATTACTGATTCAGCTTTTACCTCATTGGACTTCTTTATTTCTTTTCGGTAAAATCTCCAAGTGTAAAATTTTGGATTCGAACAATCTACGTTAGAATTAGGAATAATTTTCTTAAAAAGATCATAATGCGAATCATGAACCTTTCTTAAAAAGCGGTTGAAATCCCTTCCTGTAGAAAATTCACCCAACATTAGTTTTCTTTTCTTGATGAAATCATAGATATCCGTTGATCTGGCTACTTCAACGGTATAAGTAACCTTGAAATATTCATCTATCTCCCTGGATATTTTCTTTAGTAGACTATATGCTATTTCGGATGAAAACACCATAACGCAATTTAGGGATAAATCCCTGTTTTTAAAAAGATTCAGAACGGTAAAATCTTAAAAAAGATAAAAAAACGACGAATGATTTCTTTCCACTCTCGACTGGATTTATTAGTGAGTTTCCTTATTCATCAGATAAAAAAATATTAACTGACCGTTGATCGCGGTCATCTATAATTTTTTTATTGATCAAGTCATTTTGCAGGAACAAAAAAAGACAAGTGCCCACTCACGACGGGCAGTTAGTCTTCAGAAATAGTTAACTGCCCTCTTTTAACGGGCAAGTAGAAATAAATAGCATTGGAGTTGATTCAAAAAAAAGCTAAGTGCCCATTTGAAGCGGGCACTTACAAATAAATTGAGATCTGAGATTATGACTTTTGAAGCATTTTAATATATTTCTTTCGTTCTAGTGCCAGCCAATTGTAGATTTCAGTTGACAAACGCTCGAAAGATTCTTTGTCATTGAATGTGAGTTCTGTTACATGATGGGAGCGGTCGCAATATTCGTCGGTTAAATGTTGCAAACGGTTGTCATTGATATTGAGTTCCATTAGAGAGAAAACGGAAACGCAAATGTTTAAAGTAGCATTGTCGTTTTTGAATCCTAGTAGATTTAATCCGAAAACGGTATGTTGGTGTCTTAAATCGTCTTTTATCAATTGAATGATTACCTTTTTTGAAGTTTTTTTCTGCATGGTATAATATTTTTTAATACTCGAATTACGTCTATAAATGTACTAAATATATTAATTAATGGAAATAATATTTCTTTTATTGTCTTTTTAATGTCTATTTATGGACGTGAGACGAGTGTGTTTGTCTGCCTTTATCATGTTATCTTTCATTATATTCGAAGTAATGAAAGACTATAATCGTATAAAAGAAGTACTGGTCAATAAGAAGAAAACTCAAGTTTGGTTAGCTGAACAATTGGGAAAAGATGTTAGAACTGTTAGTTCTTGGTGTACCAATCGAAGACAACCGAGCATTGAGCATTTATACAGTATTTCCGAATTACTTGATGTCGATATTCGGGAGTTGTTGAATCCGACGAAAGTATAATCTAAACCTAAATAAATTCCCCCCTATCACTCACTATTCATTAACTACTATGTTCACTAGGCTAAAGCTTAAGAGAAAAGGGCTGTTAGACAGCAGAAACATCCATTTATGGAATGACGTAAGTAAAGCCTATAAGATAAAAATTTTCAAAGCTGATAATCAAGAATACTCAGTAAACTATTCGAATGGTTTAGTCACTTTTAGATATGATCCTTCAGATATTAATGCCGATTCATTTGCACATGAATTATTACATATTCATCTTAGAATGCAAGGTTGTTTGGTTGGTGAAGATTTAAAAAGTCTGATCATTCCAAATCAAGAGCTGTCTCGAATATTGTCCTTTAAACTGATCGAACATATAGCCAATTGTCTTGATCACGTTAAAATGCTCCCTATTTATTTAGAGTTGAATTATAAACGAGAAAGATTTATTCAAGATTATTTTATCCCTAAATGCAACACACAAGAAGCTGATGGCATTGCTGAATATTATAGACACGATGGCAAAATAAGACCCAAGTTAGTTGATGTTTATGTAGGGACGTTATTTTCCATTTTTGCTAATCCAAATGATGAAATTGATCATAGTAACGAACTGAAGATTCTTTCTATGATTGACCCCATTATGTTTCAAATCAGCAAGAGAATGTTCGAGGCTTGGAAAGAGGTACCAATGAACGATTATGATTTAATATTGTCAGATTACCTTAATGAACTAAAATTATGGTTATCGTTAAATCTGACCTAAATTCAAAGTTCGATCTCAAATCAAATTAATTTAAAAATATGAAAGAACTAAATCCAATTGAGAAGAAAACAGTAGAAATTTTACAAAGGAGTATTGACGAACTCGATGAGATAACAACTCCTGAGAAATTTACAGCTTGGCAAACAAGAATGGACTTAATTTTGTCTACGGTTATGTCGAAAAAAGCACCGTTAATTGATGAGATTTGTTGTATCGAAGTTATGAGCGGTTATACTGCTGAGAATAATTTATTAGGTGCTAAGGAAGAAGCAAGAGGATTACTTAAAACTGGAATTGAAACGATAGAACTAAAAGCCTTGAAACCTTCTAAATTGAAGAAATCTGAAAAAGGTAAAAAATTCGAATTTCACATTAACAATAGTACACAAGTTAAACAAGAAGTCCTTGTTCAAATAGAAATTGAATTGAAAACCATATTAGAAAACTTTAAAAACTCTTTAAATGATAAAGAACTTAAAGAACTACAAGATATTCATAATTCAACGGATGGATCAGAAAAAAAGAAAAGCCGTATCCGAGAATTTTTAAAAGACAAAGCAATGGATTTGGGAGTTGCTTTGGCTGCAAATCCTGAAGTTTGGAAATTATTTGGATTAGGATAACTACTTGGATCATGAAGGCTAAAACAGAAATTGGAGAAACAGTTTCCTTTGGACAATTGTTGGAATTTGAAGTTATTTTTCCTAACGAGAAAAAGTTGACAATTGAAGAATATTTGTCAGGAGGGAGTAGAGAAGTAATTCTTAATATAGCTGCCTTCTTTTTAGGATTCAAAAATAATAACTCAAAATATTCTGATAATAAAGAGTTCCTCGGAATGCTTTTTGGATCTGAAAACAACACCCTTGCCAACGAAATTCATAAGAAAATAAAAGCTCACGAGCAAGAACAGCAAAAAACGGTCGGGATTATTAACTCCTATTCAAGTCTTAAACTTTTTGAAAGTTATTTTTCTAAACCGACAGAATCTGAAACCCAAACCCATGCTGAATTTGAAGTTAATCTATTTAAGGCATATTTGGTTCTAAATTCTGAATTTATTCTGATACAAAACAGAGCATTTGAATCGACTAAGGATCTGGAAGCTGATATACATTTTCCTATGATGATGTTTTGTATGAATTATCCCATTTCAGACAAATCTAATTATGATATTTCCCAGATTTGGGCTACCCAAATTATAAAAACTATTTATTTCTTTCAGTTCCTTGAAACTAATGTAAAAGCGAAACCCTTATTATCCGCAATTCTTACAAATTTTAATTGTCAATCATGGCAAGATTATTTGAAAAGATTACTGCCATTAACTTTTCCAGCAATTGGTGAGGATAATGAAGCGCATACTGATATTGTTGTTCAAAAAGGTCAAGGTTTCGTAGAAGGTGTAGCCTTTATAGAAAAATTGATTGTCCAGGTCCAAGATGATTTTGACCTTAACGATTTTCTTTCGCTTAGAGCGAAACCTTTCTACAAAATTAAAGAAGGTGTGTATAGAATAATATTCAATCTGTTCGTTGTTGAGAAAATTTTCAAAGGTATGTATTTTGTTTTGAGGGATATCAACACAACTTTACCTAAAGATCAAAGAATTAAAGACGTTCGAAGTTTCTATGGTAATGAATTTTCTGAAAATGTTCTTTGCGATAAAGTAATGGAAAGCATTTATGGGAATCGAAATTGTATTCGCTTTTCCGGAAAGCAACTTGCAGATCGGAGGATTGATGGTGCTCCAGACTATTATGTGCGTAACGGCAAGAATATTGTCTTAATTGAATCTAAGGATTTTCTTATTAGAGCAGACAAGAAAATGTTATTTGATTTTAAGGTTTACGAAGAGGAATTCGGAAGAGTTTTAGATTATGAAGAATTACCTGATGGGAAAATTAAGCAAAAGGCAGTTGTTCAATTAGTCAATAGTATTCGAAGAATATTAAAGAGAGAGTTCCTTCCAGATACTGATTACAACTATAGAGAGATAAAAATTTATCCTGTTCTACTGACACATGATCTTCAGTACGATGCTATGGGGTTTAATGAATTAATCAATTACTGGTTTCAAGACGAGTTACAAAAACTTTCAGACGAAGGGTTGTTTATTCAGAATGTATGCGATTTATCGGTTGTTAATATTGATTCTCTCATTTATAATCAAGCTGGATTGTCAGACAAAGTTCCCTTACACGAAGTGTTGAGAATGTATCATGAAAATAAAGAGATAATTCACTCGAATAGAAAATTTAAGACTCAAGAAGAATATGACAAATACCTTAAAAAATTTGGACAAACGTTAATGGATAAGCTGATTCCATTTTCGATGTATATTGAGAAATACTTTAAAACAAATGGCCTTTGGAAAATGCCACCAATGCTTGAGTTGGCTGCGCCGGCACTTTTTGCAGAAGAGTTTGAGAATCTTAAAGAAAATGCTAAGAGAACAGTTTGAGCAAACTTACCATTTGCTAAAAACAAGCTGTTTAGCAAAGCATATATCCAATAATATTCGGATCAACTTAAGAAGATATTAAAGATCAAAAACTAATAAAATGGGAAGAGAAATTTCACTATTTGCAGATTACCACCAATCAGAGAATTCGCTTACGAATTATTGTGGGCTTTTAATGAAAATGCTTTACGAAGATAGTCCGAGAAAATTTGAAGAACTGTTGACTACACTAATTAAATCTGATGTAAACATCATAATAGGACCAAGATTTACTCAACAAACAAAAAAGGAGAATAGTATTCCTGATTTAGCAATAACACAAAAATCATTTTCGATATTTTTTGAAACCAAGACTTCTGACTGGTTTTATGATGATCAAATCAACAGACACATATCTAGTTTTAATGAGACTGCAGACGATAAGGTTCTCTTTTTGTTATCAAACTTTGAGAATGATGATTTAGAAGATCAATTTCAAGGGGTAATATCAGAAGCAAAGATAAGGGGGGTAATTCTTCAGCCACTTACCTTTGAGGATTTTGTGGGTTCGCTTGAGCAAGTTTGTAATACTGAGTATCTAATAAACTTATTAGATGAATTCAAAAGCTATCTCGATAGAAATGGTTGGTTACCGAAATGGAAGTATTTACTAGATGTTGTAAGTTGTTCAGGGACACTTGAGGAAATAAGAAATGGGGTTTATATGTGCCCAGATACTGGGAGTGCATATAGTCATAGACGTGCAAAATATTTCGGCGCTTACGCTTCCAAAAGAGTTGCAGATATTTTTGAGATAAAAGCAATAGTTGTAATAGAGAAAAATTTGAGCGATGCCAGAGTCAAATGGAGAAATGAAAACATTGATCACAATTTGTTAATTGAAGAAGCTAAAGAAAAAATGCAAAATTGGGATTGGAGAATAAATGAAAATAAAGAGGTTCCATTGCAGGTTTTTCTACTTCATAATAGGCAAGAAACAAATTTTATTAAAGCAACTAGTGGAGGAATGCTACAATCCAAAAAATATTTTTGGGATATAGCAATTGATTGCAAAAACTCTCTTGAACTTGCCAATAAATTAAGGAATAGAAAATGGAGTGATTTCCAATAAAAGTATCTAGACTAAAACGATGAAAGAAAAGCAATGTATTTTTTGCCAAAAGGACTTTATTGAGGTATCTGCGGAGCATGTCATTCCAAAATCGATTGGGGGGCAATTTACTATCCATAGCGTTTGTAAGCAGTGCAATAGTCTTTTAAACAAGACTATTGATGAACCTTTCAAAAACAATAAGTTAATAGCAACATATCGTCGTGTTTATTCCACTAAAGGGCGAGGCAAAAATATTTCTGATCCGTTTAAAGGTGAATATATAAATATGGATGGCAATGAATATTCTTTACAATTAACAGACGATTTTACAGTAAGTCTTAAAATGAAACCTAAATTTCCAAAAAAATCAGACATAAAAATCGGAGAAGCCTTTCAAATAGAAATAGATAAAAAGAGCGAAGATTTAGTGAATGTATTTAGAGAACGTGTAGCTAATGACCTTAATGTTCCAATAGAAGAAGTTCAGATCACAAATATTATTGAAACTCACCGTCCTGAAACAACTCGTACCTTTAAAGTAGAAAACAATAGTATTTTGTTAGAGTTTTCTAAGATTTTTTTTCAAACAGCTTCATACATATTTGAAGGAACATTTCTTCAAGATTCTACTGCGGAAAAATATCGAAGCATGCTGCTGTCTGGAAAAATTGATCCCTCAATGGAACATTTAATTTCACCAAGACAACCTTTCCTGGATGAAATTTTAGCTCAATTATTAATAAGAGATCAATTTCTGGACAAGAAACATTTAGTCATTTTATTAGGAATTGAGGGTGTTGGGCTAGTTGGTTTTTTAAAAATTTACAATTTGAATCAAATACAAATATTATCTCCATCGAGCATATTCTATAGTTCAGGAATGACAATAGTTGTCAATGACTTTGAAAATAAATCATTAGAAATACTTTACTCTAATAGACTTATGAGTTGTAATATAGGTATAAATGAAAAGTATATTCAGAATGAAAAATTTACAAAAAATCTACCTGAATTGGATTATCCAATTTTGAATAAGAATGGAGATACCATTGCCAAAAATCTAATTGAGTTAACTGAGGATTTAAAATATCCGAGGTCTCTTTCAACAGATTTTAGATCAAGTTTGAATATTACCTTGTTTTTCAATGACGAAATTTTCATAAAACCAAAATCATTAAACATAGCACTCCCCATAGAATCAATTACATATAATTATTCCTTTACAACTATTAAAAGTCGTTGTTAGTCAAATATTTACCGTTATAACAATATTAATATGACAACTGATAAAAAGAAACAACACTATGTACCAGTGTTTTACTTGAAAAATTTTTCGATTGAACTCAATAAGAAAGAAATAGGAATATTCAATACAAAGTCGCAAGAATATATAAAAGCTGGACCTTTAAAAAACCAAGGCTACAAAAAGTTTTTCTATGGAAGAGATGGGGTTATGGAAGATTGGTTATCCAAAATAGAAGGGGATTTAACCAAATGTATACGAACAATTCTTACTACAAAGATGATACCTGTCAAAAATTCATTAGATCACGTAGATTTGATTGCATTTGTTGCAATAACTGATATAAGGAACCCAATTTCAATAGGATTAATATCAGAACGAAATGAAATAATGAAGGCAAGTATTTTAGAAATCGATCCTAGTGCTGATACAACAGAACTTATTCCTGACACTACTCATGAAGAAAACGTAGAACTATCTTTTTCTAATGTTAAATTGATTGTTAAAATATGCGGGGATTTAGATTTCAAACTAATAATCAATAAAACGGAAACTCCATTTATTACAAGTGATGTTCCAGTTGTGCGGTATAATCAATTTCTTGAGAGAAATAATTGGCAATATGGAAAAGCTGGATTTGGAAACATTGGGTTACAAATTTTTATTCCCTTAAGTCCATCGATTTCAATTATTTTTTATGATCCAAAAATCTATAACATTGGTAATAAAAGACATCATTATCTTGATATTACTCGTGAAGATGATATTGACCAATTGAACTTATTGCAAATCTTAAATTGTAAAAACAATCTATTTTTCAATGAAGGTATTTCGGAGAATTATATATCAGAGTTATTTATAGTTTCAAAACAATTCAAAAAAGCTAATCAAGCAGTTAGTAGTATACATGATTTACATGAAGAAGGGAGCAATGGAAGTAGATTACTTAGAATGGGAACAACCGAGTGTGAGATTGATCTAAATATTAAAGGGATGACCGTAAATTCTGGAGCTTCAAAAGTTAAATTCACTGATTCTGTAACAATGTTTAGATCACATGTCCAGCGAATTCGAGATTTGGAAAAAAATTATGAATGATCAGATAACTTTAAGTGATTCAAATATTTTTGGAGTTATAGATACCGAAAGTTTGTGATTGGTATTCACTTCAAACTTGGTCAATTTTGGAATTAGGGGCTATCTGAACCGTAAACATGGGGATCTGAGGAAGCTTAAAGGATTATTTAGAACCCTGTATGAGTGATGGGAATACAATAGTACCCTTATTCTTACCCTAAATCTACAACTTTATTTCAATCCGCTTAAAACTAGTTGTTTACACTTGCTTTATGCTTCCAACTATGTTCCACATAGGTGCATAGAGCACATAGTTTATCATGTGTTGGTGAGTTTTCCGGATTATTACGAATAAATGATAGTTCTTCACGAATTACAATAAAAAAAATCCCGATATAAAAACACCGGGATTCTTGTTTTATAAGGATAATAAATACCTTAGTAAGCGTAATCCGCGCCATCTGCGGGAAAACATAAATCAGAATTCGTATAGCTCCACCAAAGCCTGTTTGAATCGCTCTGCGGGAAGGAATTGCTTCTCCAGTGCCACCGCAAACGGAACCGGTGTGTCCAATGATGCCACACGTTTTACCGGTGCGTCCAGTGAATCGAAACAGTTCTCATTGATCAATGCAACCAATTCGCCGCCGATACCACCAGTCATACAGTCTTCGTGTAAAACAATCACTTTTCCTGTTTGGCGAACCGCTTCGTAGATCGTTTCCGTATCCAAAGGAAGCAATGTTTTCAGATCAATCAGGTTTGCTGAGATTTCAGGACGTGCATCCAGGGCTTCCATTGCCCAGTGAACTCCCAATCCGTAGGTAATGATCGTTAAATCGTCTCCTTTGCGGACATAACCTGCTTTCCCGATTTCTGTTGTATAGTAATCATCGTGGATGTCTGCGCGAATGCTTCTGTATAGGAATTTGTGCTCAAAGAACAGAACCGGGTTCGGGTCTTCAATAGCAGCATTCAATAATCCTTTTGCATCTCCGGGGAAGGCAGGATAAACTACTTTCAATCCCGGTGTGTGGAAGAACCACGCTTCGTTACTCTGGCTGTGGAATGGTCCGGCTGCTGTGTTTGCCCCTGTTGGCATACGAACTACTACGTCCGCATTTTGTCCCCATCTCCAGTGTAATTTTGCTAAATTGTTGACGATCTGGTTGAAACCGCACGTTACGAAGTCTGCAAACTGCATTTCCACGATTGCTTTCATTCCGCTGATCGACAATCCCAATCCGGCACCTACGATGGCAGACTCACAGATTGGTGTGTTGCGTACGCGACCTTTTCCGAATTGCTCCACAAAACCTTCCGTTACTTTAAATACACCACCGTATTCAGCAACGTCCTGGCCCATAATTACCAATTCAGGATAACGGACCATGCTTTGTCTCAAAGAGTCGGAAATCGCATCAATAAAGCGTTTTTCTGTTTTCGAATTGCTTGCAGGTTCAATTACTTTTTGTTCGAACGGAGCGTAAAGATCATCCAATTCTCTTTGAAGGTCTGCTTCGATCGGGCTTTCTGCAAATGCAATGTCCAGTCCTTGTTGAATTTCATCTTTAATTTCCTGGTGGATCTCAGCGATCAGTTCTTCGGTCAGGATTCCCTGCTCCAATAAGTAAGCTTCGTAATTCGAAACCGGGTCTTTCTTTGCCCATTCGTCCTGTAATCCGTCCGGGTAGTATTTGGTACCGGAAGCTTCTTCGTGACCGCGCATACGGAAAGTCATGAACTCCAGTAAGAAAGGTCTGGGTTTTTGACGGATCGAATCTGCGATCTTGCGGACCGTGCGAATCACATCCAGGACGTTATTTCCGTCAACCTGGAACGCATCCATTCCGTAACCGATTCCTTTATCGATGAATTGCTTGCAGCGGAACTGTTCGTTACTCGGAGTAGATAATCCCCAGCAGTTGTTCTCGATAGCAAAAATGACCGGTAAGTCCCAAACAGATGCCACGTTCAGTGATTCGTGAAAATCACCTTCCGATGCGCCTCCGTCACCTGTAAATACGATCGTTGCCTGGTTGTTTTCCTTCAGTTTGTTTGCTAACGCAATCCCGTCAGCAATTCCAAGCTGCGGTCCCAGGTGCGAGATCATCCCGACGATATTGTAATCTTTGGTTCCAAAGTGGAAAGAACGGTCACGGCCTTTTGTAAAGCCCGACATTTTTCCCTGGAATTGTGCGAAAAGACGGCTCAAAGGAATTCCCCGGGTTGTAAACACTCCCAGGTTCCGGTGCATCGGGAGAATAAACTCTTCCCGATTCATTGCGTACGCCGATCCAACAGAAATTCCTTCCTGTCCCCAGCCGGAAAACCATTTGGTAATCTTCCCCTGACGAAGTAAGATCAGCATCTTTTCTTCGATCAGTCGGGGTTTTGCAATTGCTTTATAAATAGTGACAAGCTCTTCATTTTCGAAGCCTGCCCGATCAAAATCAATCAATCGTTTGGTCTTTTCTTTTTCCATAGTAAATCTCGCACACAAATGTACTGAATTGCGAATTACGAATTACGAATGCCGAATTGAAAATCGATGTGAAGAAGTGGAATCGGGATTTCCTCTTTGGATGAGGGCCAAGGGGGAGAATGTGCTCCATTCGAAATTCAAAAGTGAAAGGTTTAAAAAAAGGAACTTCGTCATTTCGACTCCGCTCAATGACCGAAGCTCAGTTTCCTGATTTCTACCAAATGATTAATTCAGGGGTGGCTAAGCGGAGTTGAAGTCACCTGACAATTTCAATGGAAGAATTAGAAAGGGTATTCCAAATAGAGATACTTTTGTACATTTGGACACAACCATTTAATCAGCTCATTTTTGCAGAGGATGGTTTGTACCTGCTGATTCAAAACAACTTAAGATAAACGCTGCTATGAAGAAACTACTTTTGCTTTTCCTTTTATCGGGATTGATAAGTGCTTGTGCCAACAAGGAACTAACCGATGAAGAATTATTGGAAAAAGACAGAGCCGAACTTCAATCTCAGTTAGACACTGAAAGCATTACCTTATATAAATTCATCAAAATGGTGATGCGGTCATACAATGATCCGGATTTTACCAAGCATGTTGGTGAACACGGGAAGGAATTTCTGCTCATGACGAAGATGTGCAAAAAGATGGAGGCACATCAGGCGTTGTCCGCCGGTGATTACCTGGATATCACGAAATTATTAAAAGATGTCAGAGGGTTTGTGAAAACCACCGATGAAGACATTTTTCCATCGTTTTTTGATGCTATGAAGCTGAAAAAGGGTCAGAAAGTCATCCTGTTGAGTGGGAAAGAGAAGGACAGGCAAGATTCCGGAGCTCATTTGATGCTGTGTCTGTTTGAGCGTTTTGGCGGTGGTTTCGGGAAATCGGAAATTTTGTACGAATGTTCGGAAATAGAAACAGACCATTACAACGATTCGGAGAACAAAACGTATTTGCAGTTTTTCAAGGGGTATATCTTTTATGAAAATAATTTGATGTATTTGTCTGAATATGAATTCACGCAAAACATCGGGTGGATCTCTAAATCAACGGCTCATTACCAAAGTCTGAACGATTTATTTGGTCGCAACCATTTCACTAAAAAGCAGTCAAAAGAATTTGTTTTGGCATTCAATTATTTATTCCGTGGAATTGCGCGTATGTCCATGGAGCGCGAAATTGACCAGGAACGTAGCCTGGAAGATCTGGAAGAATTCGTGGAATTGACAAAAGATATCACAGAATTCAGAGATGTAAGACTCATGATCCTGGCATACATTCAGATCAAAAAAGAAGAGAATGACAAGGCAATTGCTACGTTGAAAACACTTCAGGCAAGTACCACGTTCACTACTTCTGAGAAAGAATACATCGGGAAATTCATTTCGGCCCTGGAAGCCGGTGATTCTGCAAAAGACAGCGGATTCGATTCCCGGTTTATGGGTAGGGTGACCTCCAGTGTACTGAATTCCAAATTGGAAAAAGTTGAATGGAAAAAAGAAGCTAAAAAGCATCAGATGACTTACCTCAACAGCGTTTTCCATTCGATGGAAACCATTGAATCGGGAATGAACAAAGTAAGGGATGGTGCTTCCGGTGCAGAGAAATCGTTGAAAGAGAAGGGAAGCGAGCTGTGGGAAGATGCCAAAAGTTTGGTGGATTAAGCGACACTGAGCAAATTCGAAGTCAACCTTGAAGCATAAAAAAACCGCTTCCGAATGAACGAAAGCGGTTTGGGTCTTTTGTTTTTTCGATTATACCAATCCCTGGTCAATCATAGAATCCGCAACTTTCACGAAACCTGCAATGTTTGCACCTCTCACGTAGTCAACGTTTCCTTTAGCATCTTTACCGTATTTCACACACGCTTCGTGGATAGAAACCATGATACCGTGTAATTTAGCATCTACTTCTTCAGCAGACCAGCTCAAACGCAATGAGTTTTGAGACATTTCCAATCCGGAAGTTGCTACACCACCAGCGTTAGAAGCTTTCCCCGGAGAGAATAGTACGTTAGCAGCCTGGAATGCAGCAATAGCTTCCGGTGTAGAAGGCATATTCGCTCCTTCAGCCACACAGATCACTCCATTTGCGATCAAAGCTTTTGCTTCATCACCGTTCAATTCGTTTTGAGTAGCACAAGGCAATGCGATGTCTGCTTTTACTTCCCAAGGACGCTTTCCTCCAACGAATTTCGCAGCAGGGTATTGTTTTACGTATTCTTCGATACGTCCGCGCTTTACGTTTTTCAATTCCATGATGAAAGCCAGTTTCGCTGCATCAATTCCTTCGGAGTCGTGAATGTAACCGGAAGAATCTGAAAGGGTAACTACTTTACCACCCAATTGAGTTGCTTTTTCACAAGCAAACTGAGCAACGTTTCCTGAACCGGAAATCACTACTGTTTTACCTAAGAAAGAATCGTCTTTCGTAGCCAGCATTTCTTTTGCGAAGTAAACGGTTCCGTAACCTGTAGCTTCCGGACGGATCAAAGATCCACCCCAGTTACGTGCTTTTCCAGTTAAAACTCCTGTAAACTCGTTACGGATACGCTTGTATTGACCGAACATGTAACCGATCTCACGTCCACCAACACCGATATCTCCTGCAGGTACATCTGTATCAGCACCAATGTGACGGGAAAGCTCAGTCATAAATGATTGACAGAATTTCATGACTTCGTTGTCTGATTTTCCTTTCGGATCGAAATCAGAACCACCTTTACCACCTCCCATCGGAAGGGTTGTCAACGAGTTTTTGAAAATTTGCTCAAAACCTAAGAATTTAAGGATTGATAAATTTACGGAAGGGTGGAAGCGAAGACCTCCTTTATATGGTCCGATAGCAGAGTTGAATTCTACACGGTAACCACGGTTCACCTGAATCTCTCCTTTGTCATCCAACCAAGGAACACGGAAGATGATAGTTCTTTCCGGCTCAACGATGCGATCCAAAATTTTAGCAGTCTTATATTTGGGGTTGTCTTCCATAAAAGGAATAACTGCTTCAGCAACTTCATGAACAGCTTGGAGGAATTCAGCTTCATGACCGTTGGTAGCTTTTACTTTTTCCATAAAAGCGTCAATCTGTGCTTGGTATTTACTTGACATAGTATAAAATCTTTTGTTTTACTAGGGGCAAATGTAACTAATTTTAAAAATGAAGCAGAAAATTTTAAGAACATTTCAGGAATCGAAAATTAATCGCTGTGAACCCCGTTTTGTTTCGTGAAAAGAGGGGATTGATAATATTTTGAAAAGAATGAGACAACCTAATCTTAATAATAACGTCTTTTGCATGTGTTATCAATAATTTATAGATGAAGAAAATTGTTCTACTAATCGCTTTAAGCCTTGCTTTCTGTAGCTTTGAGTCTTTTGGTCAGGTATATGAACGGGTTTATGAACTATCAGGTTCTGCCGTTCAGGATAAGATGAACCAAAATAAAAGAGACGGAATTGAAATCCTTTTAGGAGTGAAAGCTCATCATGTGATCGGATTCGCAGGAGTTGGTGTTTCTCAGAAAGAAGCACTGGAAGCACTATTAAGAAACGATGCCCGAATTACTTCCTTTGTTTTAAGCGACGATGTTACTTCCATTGTATTGGAATCAAAAGCAACTTTAACTAAAGAAGAATTCGCAGCATTAATCCAATCCATTAACGGTATTATTACCGGGTATGCTGTTGAATACTCCCTCTAACTAAAACCCATTCACTACTAACGAGACTTTTATATGAAGATAATTAAACATATCCTGCTTTCATTGGGGGTGTTGCTGAATCTGACAGTCTTTGGCCAGGGGCCAAACTGTAATTCATCAGCATGCTTGCCTAGCGGATCTTACCCTACAACAACTCAGAGCCCGAGTACCGGGTCTTGCGGATGTTTGGGATCAACACCTAACCAGATGTGGATTTCCATTTACATTCCTGTTTCCGGTCAGCTGCACTGGGTTTTGACTCAAACGAATACCAACGGAACCCTGATCGATGTGGATTTCGCATTGTTCGGTCCCTTCACTTCGATGAGCGGAGGTTGTCCGGTAAACTGTAATGCTACTGTAGACTGTTCTTTTTTGGCTTCGCCTACTGAATATATTGATATTCCCAATGCAGTTGCAGGTCAGTATTATAACTTAATGATAACCAACTTTAACGGGGCAGCCGGTACGGTGAACCTTACAGCAGCATCCAACTCAAACATTCCGATCAGTACAGGGTGTAACCCAACGGTAACTGCTACGGCAACACCTGCAACTTGTGGCCAGCCAACCGGATCTGTTACAGCAACAGCTACAGGTCCATCAGGTACGACTTTTACGTATTTGTGGACTCCGGGAAATGCAACTACACCAACGGTAAACAATCTTCTTCCGGGAACTTATACTGTAACAGTTACTCCTTCCCCTGCAGGGGCACCGGCTACGGCTTCGGTAACTGTTCCGAATATCAATGCATCGTTCAGTGCTACGGCTACCAATGCTTCCTGCCCGATGGGACATGACGGAACGGCAACTGCCAACTATTCTTTTCCGGGGAACCCTCCGGGAATCACGGCAACTTACCAGTGGAACGACCCGGCAGGACAAACAACCAGAATTGCATCAGGACTTTTGCCAGGAACGTATGTTTGTACCATAACCATGTCTAACGGATGTGTTGGAACAGCCAGCGCAACAGTAGGTGCAAACCCGGTTGCTTATTCCGGTACATCTACACGGGTTTCCTGTCCGCAAGGATCAGATGGTACGGCAACGGCAAATATGGCTCCGGTTGTAGGAACTTTGTCTTATGCATGGAGTGATCCAGCTTCACAGAACACACAAACTGCTGTTGGATTGCCTGCGGGATCATACACTTGTGTGGTTACTTCCAATATCGGTTGTACAGGAACAGTGAATGTAACGGTTACAGAAGTTCCGGGGATGGTCACCAATGTTTCAACGACTCCGGTTACTTGTCATGCGTCGAACGATGGAACGTTTACTATTTCAGTAAGCCAGGGAACACCACCATACAGCTATTCGTGGGATCACTCAGCTTCCACTTCCCATGTTGCAAATGACTTGTATGTAGGACCAACTACTGTAACAGTAACAGATGCATTGGGCTGTGTAATCGCTGAAAGCAGAACTTTAACAGAGCCAGCGGCTTTACAAATTACTTCCATTACACCGGATTTGGTGATTTGTCCGGAAGATTCAACGACACTTACTGTAACAGGTGACGGAGGGAACGGGTCTGACGAATACACTTTTACATGGAAAGAAAATGGAACTGTAATCGGTACAGGAACATCTATCGTAGTTGATCCGGTGAACAGCAATACAGAATATTGTGTGGAACTGACAGAAACATGTGGATCTCCAAGCACAGATACGTGTATGCGAATCACTTTCCCTACACCGATCAGACCTGTTTATAATGTGAATAAGCCTTATACTTGTTTGCCAGGTGAATTGGTTTTCACTTTGGATACTCAAAACCCTACTTATCCATTTGATTATGATGATCCAATTGATTCTGTAATTGTTTCATTCGGAAACGGGGAAGAAGGAGTTGTTTACGGAAATGACAGCATCCATTACACCTATCTTTCTGCCGGAATTTATACAATCCATGTAACGGTAACCTCAGAATTGGGGTGTGTTACAGATACTGCATTTGCAGGAATTGCCAATGTGATTGCAAACCCGGTAGCTGATTTTACCATGTCTTCAAACCCGACAACGATTTTTGAAACGGTTATTAAAATGCAGGATAAGTCAAGTGCGAATGTGATTAACTGGACTTGGTCTTCACCGGGTTCTATTCCGATCAGCAGTACTTATGAGAATCCGACCTTCCATTTCCCGGAAGGGGTCATTATGACATACCCGATCCAATTGATCGTTGAAACTCCGGAAGGATGTGTTGATACAACAGAGCGTATCCTGTCTGTGGTAAGTGATATGATCTTCTATGCTCCTAATGCATTTACTCCGGATGGAGATGAGTTCAACCAGACCTGGAAATTCGCTGTTTCAGGAGTTGATGAGTACAACTTTGAGCTATTGATCTTCAACCGTTGGGGAGAGATCATCTGGGAAACACACGATGTGAATTCCGGATGGGATGGAACTTATAACGGTGTTCCTTGTAAAGAAGGAGCTTACAGTTGGGTTGCCCGTTTGAAAGATGTTTATTCGGATACGAAGAAAACAGTGAACGGAACCATTAACCTGATCAAATAGTATTGAGAACGAACACCACCGGTATTTGAAAAACATACCGACTACTTAAAATATAGTTCAAACCCCGATTTCGCTCCGGTGAAGTCGGGGTTTTTGTTTTAACAGCATTCCTGAATCCGAAGAATGCATTTTTACATTTATTAAGAAAATAGTTTCATAATCTTTTGATTTGTTGTATTTTACAATATTAATATAGCTTTTGTTGTTTTTTCTTTTTTGCTTAATATTTAAGCAACTTGGAGCTGGAAAGAGCGTTTTTATAGTATAACAACAATGATTATGAAGAAGATCGTTTTAATAAGCATGTTGGTTTTGATGTCAAGCCGTATGTTGAATGCCCAGGTAGCTGTATGTTTAGGGGATGATGCTACTGTTTGTGCAGGCCAAACCGTTCAGATTACAAATTGTCCGGGAAATCCGGCAGTAACAACCGGGATCACCCTGGATAATCCTATTACAATCCCGCAACTACCGGATGATAGGTATTCCGGCTTGATCCCGATTGGTTTTTCATTCAGTTTTTACGGTACGAATTATACCCAATGTGTGATCGGCTCGAATGGTTTGGTGAGTTTTAATGCTGCAAATGCAGACGGTGCTTGCCCCTGGGGGTTAGTGGGAATGGGAACTCTTCCGGGAACAACCATTGCAACAGCCCAGAACGCTGCCATGCTCTTTTATTCGGATATCAACCCATCGCAAGCACCTTTTGGGCCAATCAAGTACCAGACAGTTGGTACGGCTCCGAACCGGAAATTTATAGTTTTGTATGAAAGTGTGAATGCTTTCCAGTGTGCCGCTACTTGTTATTACGGTGCATTGATTTTCTGCGAAGGAACCAATGTCATTGATATGATGATCGGGCAAAAGCCAAACTGTGCTGCCTGGAACGGTGGTTTGGCGATCCAGGGAGTTCAGAACGCAGCCGGAACCGTTGCTACGATTACTCCGGGACGCAATAATGCAGTGTGGGCCGCTAACCAGGATGGGAAACGATTTACACCGATTGCACCGAATAACACTTCCAATTATGCAGTAGCTACCGTTCCTTTTTATACGATTGCATCTTCTACCAATAATACCACGCAGTGGGCGAGTACCTCGGGAGGATTATTCCCTTATAATAACGGTGTTTTGAACATTACTACCGTTCCACCAGGAACTACCGGATATTATCTCACTGCTTCGGCTTGTAATGCAGCTGTAGGAAGTGTCAGTGATACGACATTCATTACCCGGCAGGTTGTAGCAGGAACTACCACGGCTGTAACGGATTATTGTTTTGGTGGAGTGGGTTCAGCTACGGTGAATACTACCCAGGGATCGGCTCCGTTTACGTTCTTATGGAATCCGGGTGGGCAAACTACCCAAACAGCAACGAATTTAGCTGCGGGAGCTTACACCGTAACCATTACAGATTCAATGGGCTGTACTGCAAATGTAAACGTAACTGTTCCGAATACGAATGCCACATTCAGCGGAACTTTCACCCCGGTTTCCTGTCCGGGAGGAAATGACGGTACTGCAACGGCAACAATGACTCCGCCGCTGGGAACCGTTTCATACAATTGGTATGATGCCGGCGGACAAACGACTCAAACAGCCACCGGGCTCACAGCGGGAACTTATCACTGTGTGGTTTCCACATCGCTTTCAACTGCATGTACCGATACGGTTGAAGTGATTGTTACGGAAATTCCAGGAATGGTAGCAACGATCATTAATCAGTCGGATGTGACCTGTAACAGTGCCAATGACGGAATAGTTGAGGTAAGTGTGACTGACGGAACAGCTCCGTACACTTATTCCTGGAGTAATTCACCTGCTACCGGGCCTTTAGCGAATGATTTGTTTGCAGGAACACATACCGTTACCATTACAGATGCAAATAACTGCGTGATCTCCATTACAACAACGGTCGGTCAGCCGGCGGCATTAAGAGTGGCAAATATCACCGAGGATACAGTGATTTGTCCGGAATCTTCGATCACCCTGATTGCTCAAGGGGCGGGAGGAAACGGAACTTCCGATTACATTTTCACCTGGAGTGAAAATGGAACGGTAATCGGTTACGGTTCAGCTCTTACGGTTGATCCGGAATTTTCCAATACGCAATACTGTGTGGAATTGACAGAACAATGTGGTTCGCCGAAAGCCGATTCCTGCCTGGTCATTACTTTCCCTCCGAAAATCGAGCCGGATTATGTTTCTAACCTGGCGTATTCCTGTTTGCCCGGAGAATTTATCTTCCATAATAATTCAAGCAACAGCGACCAGATCGATTCGGTGTTCGTTGACTTTGGAAACGGTGATTCACAGGTTTTCCACGGAGATACGGATTTGACTTATACTTACACATCTGCCGGAATTTATACGATCCACGTGATCACAACTTCCATCCAGGGATGTATCACTACCGATTCTTTCCCGGGAATAGCCAATGTGATAGCAAACCCGGTAGCTGATTTCAATATGTCGGCAAATCCAACCACTATTTTTGAAACAACAGTGAAAATGCAGGATAAATCCAGCCCGGGAGTTATAAGTTGGAAATGGACTGCCATAGGAGCAACTCCGAATAACAGCACGTATGAAAATCCAACCTTCCATTACCCGGAAGGAGTGATTGCCACTTACCCTATCCAGTTGATAGTGGAAACACCGGAAGGTTGTGTGGATACACTGGAACGTATTTTATCAGTCAACAGCGACATTATGTTCTATGCTCCGAATGCGTTTACACCGGATGGAGATGAGTTCAATCAGACCTGGAAATTCTATGTTTCAGGAATTGATGAATACAATTTTGAACTGGTCATTTTTGACCGCTGGGGTGGAGTGATCTGGGAAACGCACGATCCGAATGCCGCGTGGGACGGAACTTATAACGGTCAGATCATACAGACGGGAACTTATTCCTGGATAGCCAATGTCAAAGATCTCTACACGGACGTGAGGAAAACATTCAAGGGTGCGATCACCATCATTAAGTAAAAGTTGCCAGCTAATCTCAATATATATACACAAGAAGTCCCGGTTTCGATACACGAAGCCGGGGCTTTTTTACATAAATGAACCGGATCGGGTATTTTTTTCACAAATACCATCTTCATACAAACCGAATTTCTAGTTTTGCAGTTCCCCAATACATTCACCCCATGAAGAAGGCAGTTTTAGTCCCGGTTTTATTCTTGATTTCATTCATTACTCACTCCCAGCTAGAATCGAAAGATTCCTCGCGTGTAATTATTCCGGAGCTGCGGATCAATTTCAATAAATCGGGTTCACACTATTTTAAAACAACTTTCCTGGCGCAAACCTGGCTCAGGTATTCTGAATTTAACCCGGGAACAACGATAGACGGAACACCGAAATCAACTTATGGGGATATCGGGATCCGGAGATGGCGGATTCAGGCTTTTGCGCAACTGACAGACCGGGTGTTTTTTTACACGCAGTTCGGGCAAAATAACTTCAGTTTCCTGCAACCCCGATCAACCGGTGCATTTTTGCACGATGCCATAACGGAATACCGGATCGTGAAAGAACTGGAGATTGGCGGTGGACTCACAGCCTGGGGAGGAACATCGCGCTTTTCCGCTCCTGCCGTGGCAAATATCATGGGATTGGATGCGCCGGTTTACCAGCAGTCAACGAATGGGATCAATGATCAGTTTGCCCGCAAATTATCCATTTATGCGAAAGGGGAGATTTCCAGGCTGAATTACCGTGTTGCACTCAGTCGCCCGATGTCGGCCAGAAACAGCGGAGTTCCGATCCCACCGATCAATGCGGTTTCCAATTTCTGCACGGAAGCACCTTCGGCACAGACTTCCGGTTACCTGTTCTGGCAGTTTTTTGACAAAGAGCGAACGCAGGTTCCCTACATGAGCGGAACTTACCTCGGAAAAAAGAAAATATTGAATGTGGGAATTGGATGGACCCAGCAAAACAGGGCAATGTGGCATACGGATAGCATCGGTGATACGGTCCGGACGAACTTGCTATTGCTTGGAGCAGATGTGTTCCTGGATTTACCAGTAGGCAAAAAAGGCGCATTGTTGAATGTGTACGCGGCTTATAACCGGTTTGATTTCGGGAAGAATTACGTGCGTATGCTGAACGGAATGAACCCGGCAAATGGAGTAAACGGACAGGGAACTCTGAACGGTCCGGGAGTTAATTTCCCGATGATGGGAACCGGAAATGTGTTTTTCCTGCAGGCAGGATATAAATTTAAAGACGATTTACTGGCTGATAACGGTACTTTGATGCCGTATGCAGAAGTGCAGTATTCACAATACGAAGCGCTGAAAGATCCTGCAATTATGTGGGAAGGAGGTATTAACTGGCTTATTCACGGAACACACGGAGCAAAACTTTCCCTGGGGTTGCAGAACAGGCCGGTCTTCGAAAATAATTTGATGGGAGAAGCCGTGCAGACAAGTCGTAAAAATATGTTAGTATTACAATACCAAATTGCGTTTTAACTTTTTTAGATTTATGCGTTATAGTATCACTGTCACAAACAACATGATGAATTATTTTAGCATCCTGGCATTCGTTCTTTTGTTCTCTTTCCATGGCGAGGCACAGAAAATTCGGAGCTGTGATTCTGTTCCTGCTTTGAATTCAGAGATATTGAGAGTTTTAAAACCGTACATGGGGCAGAAAATACTGCGGGGCGAATGCTGGGATGTTTTGAGCGTTGCTTTAAACGAAACACATGCAACCTGGAATGGCTACGATGTTTTCGGAACTTCTTATGACTATAAAAAAGAATGCATCGCGCCTGGTGATATCATTGCGTTCAAAGGAGTGAAATTCGGTGGAATGCAAAACGGCACCAAGTATTTTGAAACGATGGAAAAACATTTTGCTGTGGTGAAAGAAGTAAAAGAAAACGGCGAGTTGGTTTTGTGGCATCAAAATACCGGGCGTTTCGGCCGGAAATTAGGCGAATCAAGTATTTTTCTCGGGGATTTGAAAAAAGGGAAGATGGAATTTTTCCGTCCGCAACGTTAATCGATCCGCATCCGGATCCGCCATTCTTTCGGGTAAAGATTATTGAAGCGATTACCCAAGTGTTTGATCCAGCCCAGTTTCGTTCCTTCAAATGAAACGGTGTGAAAACCTTGTTTTCCTTCCAGCCCGAACGTTTCTCCTTTCAGGTAACGAAGCGCCTGCTCACGGTCCAGTGCAATATCCGGAACTTTTTCCGCCAAAATGGATGAATCCAATACCAATGCTTCGTGGGGAATCAGTCCTTTCCGGGAAATTTCACCCATTTCGGTGCCGAGTTTGATGATCCTTAAATGCGTGTGCAGTGTTTCGACCAATTCTGTTGAACCTTGTGGAATCGCAAAAACGTAATTGTTCCATTGAATGAATTCCGAACCCGGAGTAACCCAATCGCCGAACCAGGATTCAGGTTTTAGACGGATCAAAGAACTTTTTTTCTTCGATTTGTTCTTTTGAACGCGTTCTTCTCCCTGTTTTTGAATCACAACAACGTAAAATCCTTCTGTTTTCAATTCCGAAGGCAAGGCATAATGACCGATTCCGTCGCGCCCTTTTTTTGCAAAAGGAACTTCCATCGGAACCCATGTTGAATCTGTCTGAGACAAGATCCATTTCACATTTTCTTCGTTTTCCTGCGCATTGAAGGTACAGGTAGAGTAAATCAGGTAGCCGCCCGGCTTCAATGAATCCCAAACATCCATCACAATGCGTTTTTGGCGCGAAGCACACATATTTACCGATTCAGGTGACCATTCGTTGCGTGCATCGGGATCTTTCCGGAACATGCCTTCCCCGGAACAAGGAGCATCAATGAGTATACAGTCAAAAATACTTTTCAGTGACTCAAAATCTGCCGGATCATTGTTGCTGACCAAACTGTTTTGTGCGCCCCATTTTGTCAGGTTCTCTTTTAAGATCCGCGACCTGTTCGAGATGACTTCATTGGCTACAAGCAAACCGCTGCCGTTCAAAAAATCTGCAATGAGCGTGCTTTTTCCTCCCGGAGCGGCACACAAATCCAATACTACCGGGTTTTCCGGAAGTTGAAGCTGGCGCAGGATGTAATCTATAAACTGTGAACCTGCTTCCTGCGGATAATAACGTCCACCGTGAAAATGCGGGTCCAGCGTGAAAATCGGCCTTTCTGCTAAATAAAACCCGTTTTGCGACCACGGAATGGGTTCCAGTTCGCCGAAAACAGTTGCTCCTTTGGAAGTGTTGATCCGAATGGCTGTGGGCTGTTCTTTGTCCAAAGATTCGATCAGGGAAATTCCCAAAAAAGGATCTTGTGTTACCCGCTCAATGAATGCTTTTGGTAAATCGACTTTTTTCATGGTTTCACAAAAGGTAATCGCGCATTTGCACTAATGTCCTGTTGCGCAAACTCGTTCTTTTCGGCTAAAAATTTCCCGGCAATAGCGATCATTGCCGCATTGTCGGTACAGTATTCAAATTTCGGAATAAAGACATTCCACCCGTTTTTCATTCCTTCTTCCTGTAATTTCGCCCGCAAACCCGAATTGGCAGAAACACCGCCTGCAATGGCAATTTCTTTGATCCCGGTATCTTTTGAGACTTTGTGAAGCTGCTTGAAGAGAATTTCAAGAATGGTATGTTGAATGGAAGCACACAAATCGGCCCTATTTTCCACAATAAAATCCGGATTTTTGGCCACTTCCTTCTGTATAAAATAAAGCACGGAAGTTTTTAGCCCGCTGAAACTGAAATTGTATCCGTCGACCTGTGGTTTTGAAAAAGTAAAAGCCAGCGGATTTCCTTCTTTCGCGTATTTGTCGATCAAAGGCCCGCCCGGGTATGGAAATCCCAGTATTTTAGCTGTTTTATCAAAAGCTTCCCCGGCTGCATCGTCAATCGTTGATCCGAGAACCGTCATTTCTGTCGGAGCATCAATTCGGACGATTTGTGTGTGTCCGCCGGAAACTGTCAGGCAAATAAATGGAAATTCAGGAACCGGAATTCCTTCGTTGATGAAATGCGCTAAAATATGTGCATGCATGTGGTGAACCGCTACCATTGGCTTATCCAAAGCAAGGCTCAGCGATTTTGCAAAAGCAGTTCCCACAACCAGTGATCCCATTAATCCGGGACCTTGTGTAAAAGCAATTAAATCAATATCTTTCAGGTCAACAGCAGCTTTTTTTAGTGCCGCATCGACAACCGGAATTATGTTTTGCTGATGCGCCCTGGAAGCTAATTCCGGAACAACACCACCATACTGTTCATGGATTGCCTGGCTCGCCGTTACATTAGATAAAATGGTATCATCTTTGAGGATAGCAGCAGAAGTATCATCACAAGATGATTCAATTCCCAGAATTACTAACGATTGTTGGCTCAACTTTGTTAAATTTGTATGTAATACATGGCAAAAGTACTCAAAATACTAGGTAGAATAGTAGGGATTTCTTTTGAATGGGTGCTTTTGGTGCTCATACTTTTCGCGTTTGCCATTCGTACAAGCCAGTTCCAGACGTATTTGGGAACCCTCGCAACTAATTTTTTATCCAAAGAATTGGACGCGGAATTCCGGATCGGAAAAATCGATATCGTTTTCTTTGATAAAGTTTACCTGAAGGATGTTTTTGTCCGTGATCAACATGGAGATACATTGGCTTCGCTGCAGCAGATCATGGTGCGGGTAAAAAGTTTTGATCTCAGCGGTGAATCCATTCATCTGAGTAGTGTCGGACTTTCAAAAGGAAGAGTAGGAATTGAGCGTGATTCGATCAACGGCGATTACAATTACGAATTCATAGCGGATTATTTCGCCGGGAAAAAATCCAATAAACCGAAATCAGATCCGCCGACGGTTCAGGTTGATAACCTGGATATCGAGTGGGTGACTATCAGTTATGACGATTACCGGAAATCTTACAATGAGTTCGGGATGGATTACGACCACTTGCGTTTCAATGATGTGATCCTCCATGTGGCAGATTTTAAGGAAGAAAAAGGAATTCTTTCCTTCACGCTGGAACATTTGCAAACCAGGGAAAAGTCCGGTTTCTGGCTGAATAAATTGTTTGCAAAAGCAGTCATTCACCCCGATAAAGGTGTTTTACTGAGCAATGTGGTGATCAATACCTCGCGCTCTGAGATCTACGCGTCCAAACTGAACATGCTGATGTCTTCCCTGAAAGGATTCAACGAGTTTGTAGACAGCGTTTCGTTCTATGCCGTGCTCGATTCATCCAGAGTCAGCTTCCGGGATGTTTCACTCTTCGGAACGGCCCTGGAAGGAATGAATGAAGTGGTTTCCTTAAGTGCCAAAGTCACGAGGAAAGTCAAAGATCTGCAGATCAGTAACCTCGATTTGCGTTTCGGTGAACGCAGTGTGGTCCGGGGAAATTATTCCCTGCCGGACTTCAGGAACCTTTCAGCATCGAATTTTAACGAACATGTGGATTATGCATTGATCGATTTCTCCGATGTGGAAGCGATCAAACTTCCGAAAGACACGAAAATGAAACGTCTGGATTTCGGTGAAATGGTGAACAGGCTTGAGTATGCGGAAGTCCGGAATACGTTCATGAAAGGTTCGGTCAATAAATTCTCACTCAAAAGTGATAAGCTGCAATCTGTTTTAGGTTCGGTTCAACTGGATAATGAAATTATATTTACGAAGCTGAAGGAAGGCGGATACGCATTTAACCGCACGATGGGCGAACGCTACGATATTGTGGTGGATAGTTTTAATCTCGGAAGGTTCATCGATAATTCGACTTTCGGAAACGTTTCCGCACAGGTTTACCTGAGTGGTGTGGTGGGTCAGAAAGACATGATCCGTCTGAAAACGCTGGCTGGAGATATTACCCGGTTCCGTTTCAATGAGTATACTTATTCCAATATTTCAGTAAGTAACGGTTCGTTCATTGATAATGTACTCGATGTAGACATGAAAGTGGAAGATCCGAATTTAGATCTGACTTTCGACGGAGCAATTGACGTGTCAAAGATCCAGCATTTTGATTTCCATGTGGAAGTTGCCAAAGCAAATCTCGGAAACCTGAATTTTGTCAAAGATCCCGAATCGTCATTTACCGGGAACCTGGATTTGGACCTGACAGGAAATTCATTGGAAACCTACGAGGGATTGATCAATGCAAACAGTATTCATTTTGTAGATGAAGGCAAAAAAATGTCTTTGCCCGAACTGAGTTTGTATATCGAACGAAATCCTGAAAGTGACCGTTTTGAACTCAGAAGCGATATTGTGGATGCGGATTTGAACGGGAAAATCAATTTCAAAACCATTCCGATTGCAGTAAACAACGGACTTTCTGATGCATTTCCGTCCTATTTCTCGCCGCAGGCGTACCCAAGAGGAATGGAGTCGATAGATAATTTTGACCTGACTGCAACGATCAAAAACTCAAGAGACTTCCTGAATATCTTCCTGCCGAAGCTTGATATAGCTTACGGAACAGTGGTGAAAGTGGAATTGGATTCCAGGGTTCATCACCAAATGCTGGACATCCAGTCTTCGAGAATCAGTTATGAAAAGCTGATGAATGACAAAAGCGATGCGTATCTGACCAATGTAAACCTGCACCAGGAATTTGACCAGGGAGCAGGTTCACTGACAGTTGTTGCAGCTAAAAGCCAATTGCGGGATTCCCTGGATGTGGAAAACATTCAGCTGACGATGGACGGAACGAAGAATGTTTATAAAACAGATCTGACCTGGAATAAAGATGTAGCCAATACCTCTGATTTTGATTTTGTTATAGATGTCCGGGAAGAAGGGGAATTCGATATCCAGGTGAAACCTTCCTACTTCTCCGTGAAAAACAACCAATGGGATATTATAAATACCGGTCAGCTGATCTATAAGCAAAAACACCTGGAGATTAATAACCTGAGGCTGGAGCGCGATAATCAGTTCTTTGCTGTGAATGGTATTTTATCTGAAAACCCGGAAGATTACCTGAATATCAATGCACACGAATTACACCTGGAAGAATTCTCGTCACTCCTGGGAGCAGATCTGAAAATGGCAGGAAACCTGAATGGTACGGCGCGCTTGGCAACTCCATTTACAGATATCAAAGTAGACGGTGATTTTGTACTGAAAGACTTGTTCCTGGCAGGTCAGGAAATCGGAGATGTGCACGTAAACGGGATCTGGATCGATTTGGAGCAAAAAATCATCCTGAACGGTGACCTGAAGTACAAAAACCTGCAGACTTTTGACTTTAACGGGTACATTCTGCCGATGAAGAAAGAAGATAATATCAACTTTGACCTTGAGTTCAAAGATATGAACCTGTCTTTCGCGAATGCCTTTTTGGAGCCGGAAGTTATTTCGGATATTTCCGGAACGATCAAAGGAGTTATTAAAGCTACCGGAAGTATTGCCGACCCGGATATCAGCGGAAGTTTGATGCTCAAGAACGGGGGGCTGAAAGTTGGGATTCTCGGAACGCACTACAATTTGAGCGGCCCGCTTCGTTTTGATGGTGAAAACGATGGTATTTACGGATCTTTCCCGGTGATGGATGACGAAGGAAATACGGCTTATGCCATTGCAACGATCTTCCACAACAACTTCAAAGACATTTCTTTGAGCTTCGATGTGTCATTTGACGAATCGGTTAGCGGGTTCCGCGATCCGGTCAGCAAAAGGCCTTTAGCTCCTACCGAGCGATTCATGGTATTGAATACCTCGTATAAAGAAGGAACCGTTTACTACGGGAAAGCATATGCGACCGGAACGGCCAGTATCCTGATCGAACAGGGAAATACGGAAATCAATGTGAGTGCGAAAACGAGAAAGGATACGGAAGTATTTCTACCGCTTTACGGAGCGAAAGAGATCAGTGAGTTCGATTTCATCGATTTCAGTACGGATTCCATTGTAAAAGATAAAAAGCTCGATCTGTCGGGAGTGAACCTGAACCTCGATATTACGGCAACTCCCGATGCGAAGATCAAATTGATCCTGAACGAACAAACAAACGAATGGCTTGAAGCAACCGGTCACGGAAATATTCTGCTGTCGGTAGGTTCCGACGATGAGATGAAAATGACCGGACAGTATACGATCAATAAAGGACAATACGAATTTGTACTGAACCCGATCCGGAAGACCTTTGAAATTGACCAGGGAAGTAATATCACCTGGACGGGAGATCCCTTGAATGCAAATTTGAATATCAAAGCATTCTACAGGGTCAATGCAAGTTTGGACGAATTGAACCGCGACCAGATCGGAGGATCGACTGTAACCAAGTCGGAAGTGCGGTGTGTATTGAACATTACGCAAACGCTTTCCAATCCGGCAATTGCACTGGACATTGAAGTTCCGAATGCAAGTGAATCCGGGAAAGCGGTATTAAGTAGCATTCGATCCGATAAAGACGAACTGCAAAAGCAATTCTTTACCCTCCTGGTGTTCAATCGTTTCCAGGGAACAGGAGGAAGCGGGAACGGAAGTTACGGCGGTGTTGCCGAAGTAATTACGCAGCAGATCAATGCAGCTTTGGACCAGCTTTCCAAAGACGTAAAAATGAATGTGAATTACAACGACAATACAGTTACCGGCGACAAGAATTTCCAGTTTGGTATGCAGCGGGCTTACGGTCAGAAACAGAACATTGTCCTCAAAACATCATTGGGGGTTTCAAACAATACTTCTACCGGGACGGCGCAAAACTCATTGATCGGTAGCTTTAACCTCGAGTATTTGATCAACGACGACGGAACATTCCGGGTTTCGATCTTCAATGAATCGAATGATAAGGGAATTTTGAGTAACAAAGATAAGGGTGACTTTACGCAGGGTGTCGGTTTGCATTACGAGGAATCATTCAACAATGTCTCGGAATCACGGATTATTGAGTTCTTTGTAAACTTGTTCAGGAAGAAAAACAAAGTGAATAATTCCAAGCGGAAAAACCGTGTTCCGGTAGATTTTATCCCGGGACAATCTCCGGCAATTCAAACGGAAAAGAAAGAAGAATCATCCCCGATCCTGGAAGGGGAGAAGGAGCCGATTCCTTAATTTCTCCGAATTGTTTTGAAAGTGTCCCGATCTTTATAGGTCATTCAAGCCTTTTAATTATTTTTACTGCCATTGAAATTGTCTATGAAAAAAGTTCTGATTGCAAATAGGGGAGAAATTGCCCGAAGAGTGATTCGCTCGTTAAAGAAAATGAATATTGCTACCGTAGCGATCTATTCCGATGCGGATGCCAATGCGCCGCACGTACACGAAGCTGACGAAGCAGTGTATGTTGGAAAATCTCCGTCTTCGGAATCGTATTTGCAGCAGGATCTGATCTTAAAATATTGTAAGGAACTGGGAGTGGAAGGAATTCACCCCGGATACGGATTTTTGTCTGAAAATGCCGGTTTTGCGCGGAAGGTAAAAGAAGCCGGGATCAAATTTATCGGTCCGTCTCCCGAAGCAATGGAGGTCATGGGAGATAAATTGTCTGCAAAACAAGCTGTAAAAAATTACAATGTTCCGCTTGTTCCCGGAGTGGATGAAGCGATTACGGATGTTGAAGCAGCAAAGAAAATTGCAGCCGAAGTTGGTTTCCCGATCCTGATCAAAGCTTCTGCCGGAGGTGGAGGAAAAGGAATGCGTTTGGTTGAAAACGCTGCGGAATTCGAAGAGCAAATGCAAATGGCTCAAAGTGAGGCGCGTTCTTCTTTCGGGGACGATGCTGTTTTCATTGAGAAATTCGTTACAAAACCGCGTCATATCGAGATCCAGGTTTTTGCCGACCAATTGGGGAATACGGTTTACCTGTTTGAACGCGAATGTTCCATTCAGCGCCGTCACCAAAAAGTGATCGAAGAAGCTCCTTCCGCAATCCTGTCTCCTGAATTACGCCGTCAAATGGGAGAAGCTGCAGTTGCGGTTTGTAAAGCTTGTAATTACGAAGGTGCGGGAACAGTTGAATTCCTTTTGGATGCAGACCTGAACTTCTATTTCCTGGAAATGAATACCCGTTTGCAGGTAGAGCATCCGGTAACAGAAGAAATTACAGGAACGGATTTGGTTGAATGGCAGGTTCGTGTTGCAAGAGGTGAGCGTTTACCGAAACTACAGGACGAGTTGAGTATTCACGGACATTCACTGGAAGTACGTGTTTACGCAGAAGATACACTGAACGGGTTTATTCCGGATATCGGTACTTTGAACCGTTACCGCAGACCAAGAAAAGATTTGGCTCGTGTGGATGATGCATTCGAAGAAGGAATGGAAGTTCCGATCTATTACGATCCGATGATCGCAAAGCTGGTTGTTTGGGGCGAAACACGCGAAGAAGCCATTGAAAAAATGATCAAAGCGATCAACAATTACGAGATTTCCGGTTTGAAAACAACCCTGGACTTCGGGAAATTTGTGATGATGCACCCGGCATTCCGTTCAGGAGATTTCGACACGAATTTCGTGAAACATTACTTCCAGGATCCAACGGTAATGTGGGATATGTTCAAGGACGAGAAAGCTGCTTTAGAAGCGGGAATCGAAAAAGTTTGGGAAGATCTGAAAGAAAAAACGAACAAAAACGCGGCTTCCAGGAATATCACTTCCACCTGGAAATTGCATGCACATTAATGAATTACGTCCCGATAGTTATCGGGATACGAATTATTGAAGTTAGTAGTATAAATTAAAATCCCCGGTTCCCGTACATACGGGACCGGGGATTTTTTTGTGTCATTATTTAGAAATTGCTTTGATAATCCTGTTCTCATCAATCAATACATCTCTTAGAAGAACATGCGGGAATACCGTGTGTTTCGATTGCAACTTAAAACCTTCCAGAATCTTAAGCAGTGAACTGGCTGTGATCAGGGATAAATGAATTTCGCTGGTCGACAGGTCTGAGTCACATTCCGAAATGAATTGGTCTGAAAAATCAGGCGCTACCAAAAGTGTTTTTACAACCCGGTGCCCCATTGATTCGGCAACGGTTTTGTAAGATTTTATTTGCCTGGAAACGCTTGAAAATTTATTGTAACCTGATTCTTTCTGCGTTTTACATTCGACGATGATGATATCGTTGTTACCAACATTGATCAAAATATCCATCGCATCTTTAGTCGTATTGATTTTTTTCTTCAGGTTATCATCAATAGAAAGTCCCAGCTGCGTAAAAATCGATTTCGTTACTTCTTCAAATTTAAGCCCCAAATCAGCTTCTTTCAGCACAAGACCTGCTTCTTTGAGTTCATTGAATCTTCTGAAACCGATGTTTTCGTAATTTTCAATGAAAATATTCTCCGAATCAGTATAAGCATCCAGGATATTCGCGATCTTTTCGCCTTTTGTCTTAATGCTTTGCAGGGTGCAGAATTCAGCTATCTGTTCTTCGGAAATTAATTCCAGGATGTCTGCCGGTTTTAAATTCCGGTCCAGTAAATAATCCGTTTGCAGTAAATCTGTCTCTGAGCTTTGATTTAAAGTTACTTTCAGTGATTTTTCAATTCCAATATTCGATTCTTTCAAATCCTTCAAAAGGCGTGCATACCCATCGTGTGAAATTCCTACCTTTTCATCCCGTTCAATGTGTTCAAAATAGAGCAGCAGGCTGTTGATTTTTTCATCAACTGTAGAACCTTTTAGTGCCGGATTGATATTTAGCTGCTTGTCACAAAACTCATTAATGAACTTTCTCTTTTCAAGTTGGGGAGTACCATCTTTATGAACTGATTCCGAAAGAATATCCCTCAAAGAAATTCCGTTTTTGATAATCATTTCAATTTTTTCAGGAATGGAAAGCTTACGGTCCACATTGTGTTTTCTGCAGATCAGGTTAATTTGAGGATCTTTCAACAACTTAAGTACTCTTCTCAGGAACTTATCTGCAACGTCTTTTTTCCTTACTTTCCGAAGAACGCGAACCATTTCATCTGAAATGTATAAGGTATTGGTCTTTTTCGAAACAAACAGTAAGCCACAGCTTCGTAATTGTTCAACAATTTGAATCGTATCGATTTTTTTAGGTTCGATAACAGAATAATTGATCAGTTTCACTTCATCTTGTGACAGTTCCAATTCCTTTGAGATTGTGATAAGAATAGATAACTCGTCGTTTGTAATCTTATGTTCCTGGTTATTCTGCGAATCATTCTGATATGCTGTCTGCAAACACGATTTGTAGATTTTGTAATCCCGTTTTCTTTCAGCAGAAAGTTCGCTTTTTTCATCGTCGATATCTGCCTGGAATTGTTTTATTTTGATTTTCAATGCCTTCATCTCATTCTCATAAAGACGTGAAAACCATTCTTGTTTTAAGATGGAATTACCATCCTGGATGATTAAATCAATGACAACATCTAATTGGGAAGAGGTTTTTCGGAATTCAGATTTGATCAAGGCAATAATATCATCTTCGATTAAATTGAAAATTTGGGCAATATTACTATTATCCACATTCTTAATTAATCCATCACAATTAGAAAGTATCTTTTCAATTTCCTTGTAGTTTTTCGGCTTTGAGCTTACAACGTTATCAATGATTTTAATAAAAGCGCCTTTTTCCAGTGAATTTAACTGATCTAAGATTTTTTCCAGTTTCATAAAGTTCATTATAGGTTTCGCGGTAAAGTTAAAATTATTTACACGCAAACATGCGAAACCCCAAACAGAATCATAAAGTGATCCAAATTAATAAGATACTCTTATAAATTACTGTGTTCTGTTCAAATAAAGCGACTGGAAATCTACCTCACTTCAGCGATTTTTCGCGGGAGAACCAATTCCTTTCACTGTGTAATCAGCTACATTTTCGGGATACTAAGCCGTTTTATGTTTTTTCTGCTTACTCAGGCTAACAGAGAAATTATCCGTATTCCCGGTAATTTTCACCGTTACAAAGCGCATTTTATCGGTTCTGTACTGCACTGCATCTTCCTGGTCTTCCGAAACTTCTTCCCGTTTCTTTTTGAACAACTTCTTGAATCCGGCATCAGTTACCATTTTCAGCGGCACACTGACAAAGTATTCCATGTTCATCTTCGCATCCTGCTTTCCGGATAATTCCAAATAGCCCAGTGAAGTATTGATTCCCATTTTAGGAACAAGCAATTCCCCATTTTTCATTTTTAGTGTGTTCTGAAGGCTGTCAAAATAGATTTTTGATAAGTTTTTATCCTGGAAATAATCTGCCAGGCTCTTCATCGGAGCGTAATTTTCCAGTTTTCCATTCAAAACTTCGATCTTCAGATCAATGTCCGAATCATCCAGTTTGGGAGTCATGTCTGCATGCAGGTGAATTTTTCCCGTTAATGAACCGGAAAGTATCCCATTCAGGTTTTCGGAAACCACGTGATCCTGTCCGAAATTGTCGAATTTCATCAATAACTGGTCCAGGTGGATATTGCGGATGTTCAGGTTCGGACGTAAATAAATGTGCTTCCTGTCCGTAGCCGTAAAATAACCCGTCATATCAATCTCTCCGCCCGCAGCATGCAAATTACACTTTGAGAACGAAACGTGGTGATTGCTTTTCGTGTGAAATTGCGTGTTCAGCTTCGTGATGTGGTATTTGTGGTACTTGAAATCGGACACCTGGAAACTGAACTCCATTTCAGGGAAAGGAACGTCATAAATACTGAATCCTTTGTCGTGATCTACTTTTGGTGCCGGCTGACCGCTAGCAGCTTTTGGAGCCTGTTCCGAATAATTCACCAATTGATCAATATCCAGGCGATTGGATTTGATGTGAATGATATTGTCGCGGATCTTCAATGCCTGGTTGTCTCCCACATAGTAATTCATATCCATGTGAATGTCCGAATTCCCGATCTTGGCATCCATTTCTTTTACAACCAAATGCTCGTTTTCAAAATGGAACCTTCCGTCCAGGCGGTCAATGCGCAGCGGGTGAACCTTCATTTTTGCAGAGAACTGATCCAGTTGCAGGTCGGTAGATTTTAACCCATGGTTGAAGTGAAGTGCCACATTTCCGTGGAATTTCAGCTGATCCAATTCTTCGTGGCGGTAATCAACCGGGATAAAGTTCTCGCCTTTGTAAACCAGGAAGTCTTCCAGTTTCAGTTTATTGGAGTTCAGATTAAAGTCAACAGTGGTGTTCCCGTTCAGTTTATCCTGGAACCACAGGTTGTAATTCGTAATTCCGCCATTGAAATGGAAATCCGATTCATCGATCTGGCCCGTAAAATCGACCACTTTGAAATTATCTTCCTTAATCAGGACATCTGCATGGAAATCGTGCAGTACATGCGGATAATGCTTCAGTTTGGCATACAATTCATCAATGTAGAATTCACCCAACGGAAGGTTGGGAGATTCGGTAATCGCTTTGGCACTCGTAACGAATTTCAACCGGGCTTTGAAATTGCTGATTTCCTCGTCTACCGCAGGTTTGGCAGCTGCATCCGACTTGGACAATTCGCTTACGTCCAAACGTTTGGACTCAATATTTAATTGAGTCGTAACCGGGATGTTCGTATGGTGAATGATCGCCGGGATATCGCTTACATGTCCCAGAATGGAAACATCGCTGCGTCCCACACGCACATTGCAGTGATCGATTTTGGCCATGTGTCCCTCCATGTGTGCTCTCAGGTCGATGTCGTGGATCGGGTAGGGAAGGCGTGCCGAATTGAAAGCCAAATTCTGAACATCCAGCTTCGTTTCATAAGCTTCATTGAATTTTTCCAGGCTTTTCTCCGGGTGTTTCAAATCAATAATGTCATGAAACTTCATGGTAAGCTTGACATTTCCGCGTAAACCGGTCAATTCTTTAGCATTGATGAATTTCGCCAGGAAATCGAGGTTGAAATCAGAGATCAATTGCATATTCACATCGGGTTCACTAAAGTTTTTGACCTTAATCAACCCGGTAAATTTCCCGGTTTCCGGTCTTGCACTTAGATCCGAAATCCCGAATTCCATAGTTTCCGGGGTGCGTTTTTCCCCGTTGGTAAAGTAACCTTTGAAGCGGATCCCGTCTACTTTTTTATGAGTGAGCTCGTTGCTGAAGAATGCATCTTTACAACCGAAATCTGCGCGGATAGCAGGCATTTTACCATTGAGCGTTTTTCCTTTTACGGATGCATTGAAATAGATCTGCCCGCGGTTTTCGTATTCTTCAAATACCTTGATCAATTCTTCCGGCGCCAGAGCGATGAACAGGTTGAAATTCGGTTTGTCTCCGTTAAGTTTCAGATCCACAAACATATCATTGTCGAAATCCATTGTTCCCTGGATCCCGAAGAAGGAATTCTCAATATGCATTTCAGTGGGATCAATCCGGAGAATATTATTGGCCTTGTTGAAGAAAACGTCCGTTGAGAACTGGAGATGCTTGTGCTGCAAGTAAGTCGGTTTTCCATTTTTAGAAATGGAAACCTGGAATTTGCTGTCCAGTTGGGCATCAATAATGTCCTCCACGATCTTAAAGCCGGTATGTGCTTTTTCGATATCAATATCGATCAAAACCTTGGTTGCTTCGTTGTATTTCTGCACATCGATATTCCGCAAATCAATTGATTTCAGGTCCAGGTGCAGCTCTTCTTCAATTTCATCCGCTTTTTTGGTCGAAGCCAGGGCATTGGTGAGGTTGAAAGTACCGTCCACATGCTGTGTGAGGAAAATCTTTCCGTTCCTGGCCTTGATGGATTTGATTTGAGTTTTCCCCGAAATAATTGTCCACAGGTTAAACCCCACATATACATCCTCGATTTTCAGGACCGGTTTCTGACTTTGATCTTTTTCTTCGTAGATCTGTACATTTTCCAGGTCTATTGAAATATGCGGGAAGTTTGCAAAGGGCGAAACATGGCTGCCCGAAATTTTGATTTCCCCTTTAAAATCCTTGTTCAGCGTAGCCACCAGTTCCTGCACCAAAGCATCCTGTTTCCAATAAACAATCAATACAACGAGTGAAAAAAGAAGGACAGGAGTAACGATCAGGTACATTACGAATCGCTTCCAGAATTTTTTTGTTTTGAACAATTTCATGATACGGATAAATGAACTCCGCTTAAAATTAGACAATCTATTGTTCAGGCCTTCTTTGCAGGTTAAATTCTAATCGAATTTTAATGTCGGAAACTCGATTCGAATGGAAAGATTTTTAACGGATGAAAACAGGAACAGGGAATTTTATAAATCCATTGAATTTTTATAGAATTCGGATTATCGCGAACCAATTTAATCATTACCTTTAGCGCACCAAAAATTTAAAAAGTTGTCATGAACTTACACGAATATCAAGGAAAATCAATTTTACAAAAATACGGGGTGGCAATCCAGCGCGGAGTTGTTGTAGAAAAAGTAGAAGATGCAATTGCTGCAGCTAAAAAATTGACAGAGGAAACAGGAACTGGTTGGTATGTGGTTAAAGCACAGATCCATGCTGGTGGACGCGGAAAAGGTGTCGTTGAAGAAACTGGTTCTCATGGTGTAGTTTTGGCAAAAGGTCTTGATCAGGTAGAGGAGAAAGTAAAAGGAATCCTTGGTGGTCATTTGGAGACAGCTCAAACAAACGGGAAAGGTAAATTGGTGAGTAAAGTATTGCTTGCTGAGGATGTTTATTACCCGGGAGAAGCTGAAGTAGAAGAGTTTTACATGTCAGTTTTGTTGGATCGCGAAAGAGGTCGCAACACCATCATGTATTCTACAGAAGGAGGAATGGATATTGAAACGGTTGCTCACGATACTCCACATTTGATTTTCAAAGAAGAAATCGATCCGCGTGTTGGAATTCAAGGTTTCCAGGCTCGTAAAATCGCTTTCAATCTTGGTTTGTCAGGAGAAGCATTCAAGCAAATGACGAAATTCGTTGTGAACTTGTACAATGCTTATGAAGGATGTGATGCTGCGATGTTTGAGATCAATCCGGTATTGAAAACTTCAGATAACAAAATTATTGCAGTTGATGCGAAAGTAACATTGGACGGAAACGGATTGTACCGCCATCCGGACTATGCAGCAATGCGTGATACTTCAGAAGAAGATCCGTTGGATGTTGAAGCTGATGCAGCAGGATTGAACTTCGTGAAATTGGACGGAAACGTTGCTTGTATGGTAAACGGAGCAGGTTTGGCAATGGCTACTATGGATATCATTAAGTATTCAGGTGGTAACCCGGCAAACTTCCTGGATGTTGGTGGAACTGCAGATGCTGAGCGCGTTGAAAAAGCATTCCATATCATCTTGAAAGATCCGAACGTAAAAGCAATTTTGATCAATATCTTCGGAGGAATCGTTCGTTGTGACCGTGTAGCACAAGGGGTTGTTGATGCGTACAAGAGCATCGGTAACATTCCTGTTCCGATCATCGTTCGTTTGCAGGGAACAAATGCAATTGAAGCGAAGAAAATCATTGACGATTCAGGATTGAATGTACATTCAGCAGTGATGTTGCAGGAAGCTGCAGACAAAGTGAAAGAAGTATTGGCGTAAAGTCAATCTAACGATAGTAAAAGCCCCGGTCACTGAGCGTAGTCGAAGTGCCGGGGTTTTTTAATGGAACAAGTAGTTGAAAACAACCCAAACCACTACCATCTTAATCGAATTCAGTTCATTCATTCTATTTTTCCCGGAATAAGCTCTCTTTGGAAACAACACTTCTTTCGTTTACCGATTCGTTGCCTTTAACCTGTTCCCGTGCAGGTTCATGTTGTCATGGAAGCCTGGTTCGGCTGAATCCGTGGGAGCTGGCACAATTGTCAGGAGCGAAAAAGATACCGGCAGATGAATTTAAAGAACGGTATACCATTGCAGGTGGCTCGATCCTGCATTTTAGCGGGAAACCAAACGGGAGCGGAAAGAAATCATGCGGCTTGTACGTGGAAGGTCAGGGTTGCAGTGTACATCCTGCACGGCCACTGGCTTGTCGTCTATTTCCCCTGGGACGGCAGATCCAAAACGGACAGGCTCAGTACATGTTCCAGGGAACCACTTTTCCGTGTTTGAAGGAATGTCCGGAGGTTTCAGACCTGCCGCATCTATCCGTTGGCGATTACCTGGCCGGACAGCAGACAGCTTTGTTTGAACAAGCACAGGACGGGTACATGGAAGTCATGCAAAATAGTGCGGATATTGCGTTTTCCCTGCTGCTTGAAACCGGTTTGGCAGATTCCGGGGATACGAAAACATTGCTTCTTTGGCGAAAATTGGGACAGATGTCCATAGAGGGGTTAACAACATTCATGGGAGCCGAATGGCTGCGTGTTTTGATGTATCCGGGCCTGGAAAATAATCCCGGTGATCCCATCCAATTTGCCCGGTTTCACAGTCAACTGATCGAAGAAAAAGTACAGACTTGGGTAGAAACGGTGACCACTTTCGATGAAATGCGCGAAGCTGCGGGAATTACGATGGCAATAGCGCTGTTTTTGGCACACGGTGTTGGAGCAAACGCAGAAGAATTGTCTGAATATTGGATCGGGATTGCAAAGAATAACGGAGCAGTGGAAGAATGAGAAAAAACCAAAGCATGACGAATATCTAGTATTGAATTTAATGTGTTGATAATCAATATGTTTTATGCATCTTGAAGATCGCCCATTTCTAACACTACTTATTGCTTTTTTTGTTTATCCATCTTAACTGAATGAGTTTCTAGGTTCCTTTTCAAAAATTTTTATTACTACGTAATAAGAAACCCCACCTAATTTTTTTTTCGCTTAAGATAGCAACCGTGTCATTTTTTTTGCGTTACCTTTGTGCCGTCGCAAGAATGTCGACAAAAAGAAGTAGTAACAATTTTAAAACCGAAGCAAATGTTCAAATTCAGTACAACATTAGGAGCTCCAACTGGCAAGGATGCTGGTGTGCTTGCGCTTTGGGTATTTCAATAACGATTCTACAAAATCATCTTTATATGAAAATCCGAAGCTGTTAGAGGTTTCGGATTTTTTGTTTTAGGTCATTACCACCACAATTTCCCGATATCTCTTTTATCAAGGTCAGAAATGACAACCATTAAACGTGGATTGGTATGAATTATTCATTTCCCACTGATACACAGATAAAATGACGTTTACCTCCGAATACTTTGGGACAGGTAGGTGTCATAAATGATAAAAGCTCGTCCGGTAGACGAGCTAAAAATCAGTGTATCTGCGGGAAAATAGCCAATCTGCTTCATCCATTAAAAGAAAACAATGGGAAATAGTAAAATCAAGGGGAAAGACCTGCTGAAAATAGGCTTCCCCAACGATAACTCTGTGAACATCGCCCTGGGGCTGATCAGCAGATATAAAAAAAGAGAGAGTAAAGACCGCGTACTGAGTGAATTATCCGAATTGCTTTATGCCCCGGAAGAATACATCGGAGACGGAGTTTGGGGGAAAGTGGCAGAAGGCCTTGTTGCCCCGGTAGAAGTGAAGTTTCACGAATTGAAGATCGAACGTTCGCCGTTTTTGATCTACGGAGAAAACGAAATCGACGACAAAACGAAACACCAGTTTTACCAGGCACTGAAGTTGCCGGTTTCTGTTCAGGGAGCTTTGATGCCGGATGCACATTACGGTTACGGCTTACCGATCGGAGGTGTTTTGGCAACCGACAATGCAGTGATTCCTTACGGAGTTGGTGTAGATATCGGGTGCAGGATGTCACTGAGCATTTTTGATGCACCGGCATCCTTTTTCAACGGGAAAACGCACCAGTTGGAGAACTTGCTTTCGGAGCACACCAAGTTCGGAATGTATGAAACGCACAAGATCAAGCACGATCATCCGATTATGGAAGACAAGCTGTTTCGAGAGATTCCATTGTTGAGAAAGCTGAAAGGAAAGGCATACCAGCAATTGGGAACATCCGGTGGTGGAAACCATTTCGTGGAATTCGGAACGGTAACGGTTACTGCAGCAGATGCAGGAATTCCCCCGGGAGAGTATTTTGCTTTGCTGAGTCACAGCGGATCACGCGGATTGGGAGCTGCTATTGCGAAACAGTATACGCAGGCAGCAATTAAACAATGTCCGCTTCCAAGACAAGTACAGCATTTGGCCTGGCTGAAACTGGATACACATGACGGCCAGGAATACTGGAAAGCCATGAACCTGGCAGGTGAGTACGCAAAAGCATGTCACGACGATATTCACGCACGATTGACCAAAAAGTTGGGGCTCCGCATGTTGATGACGATAGAGAACCACCACAATTTTGCATGGAAGGAAAACGTAAATGGCAAAGAGTGTATTGTGCATCGAAAAGGTGCAACGCCGGCAGGTAAAGGCGAATTGGGAATCATTCCAGGAAGTATGACAGCACCCGGATTTATTGTCCGCGGTCTGGGAAGTGCTTCCAGTCTGAACTCCGCTTCGCATGGCGCAGGACGTGTGTTTTCACGTTCCGAATGCAAAAGCAGGTTTACCAAAAGCGAGATGATGAAAACGTTGGGAAATGCCAATGTCAGTTTGATCGGAGGAGCAGTAGATGAAGCACCGATGGCATACAAGAACATTCATCACGTAATGGGAAATCAGCAGGAATTAGTAGAAACGATCGGGACATTTACTCCGCGGATCGTGAGAATGGATAAGAGATAAGCTGATGCTTATAGATAAAAGTCAAACGTTAGTGCAGACATGAAGAAACACTGCTTCTGATAAATGATCCAAGGAATTGAATCTGGCATAAGTTAAAAGAGAATAAGCATATTATGGAAACAAGATTATTACATATCACCACCGCGAAAGGACCTTTGGAATGCCAATTGGCAGCCGGGAAAATTTTAGGAGCGTTACTTGCAGATCTGAGACAGAAAGGCTTACGGGCCGAAACAATGGACCGGGTTGCAGGAGCGGAAAGCGGAACGATTTTATCTGCAACAGTCCGTGTCGATGGAAATGCAGTCCAGGGCGCCATTCAAACATGGTTGGGGACGGTACAATGGATTCAAAAAAGTCCATACCGTCCCAATCATGGGCGTAAAAACTGGTTTGTCGGGATCTTTGAAGTGAACCCTGCAAAAACCGTTTCCTGGAATGAGAACGAAATCGTTTATCAATCCGTTCGAAGTAGCGGTTCCGGTGGACAGCACGTCAATAAAGTGAGTTCGGCAGTTCGTGCAACGCATACTCCAAGCGGGATTTCGGTATTTGTACAGGAAAGTCGTTCACAGCTGCAAAACAAGAAAATTGCACGCGAACGCATCCGTGAAAAGCTGGAAAATCACCAAAGTGAAAAACTACTGGAAGTAGTGAATCAAACCTGGTCACAGCATCACGAACTGGAACGCGGAAACCCGGTACGAACCTTCTCAGGAATGGATTTTAAGCCGAAAAAAGAAGTGAAAACCTTCAAAAAACAACGCAGTCAATTGAAACAACAATTACAAAAAGAATTGAACAATGACAACAAATAATTACCTGATCAAAGCATTGGATTACTATCCGTATAACCTGGAAGAAGCCATGGAATCGCTGAATTATGCGATGGCTTACGAAGGAGACAATCCAATTACTTTGTGTTTGATGGGAAGGGCACACCTGGAAGTATTCAAAGATTATGAACAGGCAAACAGTTTCTTCCGGGAGGCGTTGGCTGCCAATGTGAATTACCTGGAGACCTATTCTTATCTTTTAGATTGCCTGCTGATCCAGGGAGATTTCGAAGAAATGAAAAAACTCCTGGCCTTTGCACGAAAACGGAAAGGAATCGATCAGGCACTGATGTTTTATTATGAAGCCCTGCTTTTTGAGAAGCAATTGAAATTCAAAAAAGCGCTGAAAACAGTTAAAGAATCGATGTTATTGGCTCCAAACGGTGCTTTTATGTCGGATTTGGAGGAAATCAAAAAACGCATTGAGAAGAAAATGGCGTTGAAATGATAAAGGTGTTTTACCGTGAAGAAGCAGAGAACGCAGAATGAGTTAAATCCTTTGAGTTCTTTGTCTCTTTGCGATTATTTTGATTAACTTGCATCAACTCGAAAACCATCCAACCCATGAATAAATTCTTCCTTGCTGTCCTTTTGCCTTCATTATTTGCAGCTACATCCTGTGAACTCAATCCTTCCAAACTAGTGGAAGGAGCCAATGCAAAAGAACAGCTGATCGATACTTCCGGAACAACCATTGCTACGCGTTTTTCACCTCCGGAAGGTTACAAAAGAAGTGCAGCAGACAGCAGCAGTTTTGGTTTTTACCTGCGCAATTTACCGCTTAAAAAACACGGTTCTGCCGTGTATTTGTACAATGGGAGTTTGAAAGGGAATCAAAGTGCACATGTGGCAGTCATTGATGTATCTGTAGGAAAAAGAGACCTGCAGCAGTGTGCAGATGCGGTAATGCGGCTGCGTGGAGAATATTTGTTCCGTCAACAGCGTTTTTCAGATATTCATTTCCGGTTTGTGAGCGGATTTAATTGCGAGTATAGCAAGTGGCGCGAAGGAAATCGCGTTGCCCTGAGAGGAAATGCCGTTTTCTGGCAAAAAACAGCAGCGCCGGATAAAAGCTATGCCGGGTTTTTGAAATACATGGAAACGGTTTTCAACTATGCGAGTACACTTTCCCTGGACAAAGAATTGGGATCAATCGAATTAAAAGACGTGGCAATCGGAGATGTGCTGATTCGTGGCGGTTCTCCCGGTCATGCGGTGATAGTAGTAGATATGGCTGAAAACCCAAGCGGAGAAAAACTGGTGCTTTTGGCACAAAGTTATATGCCGGCACAGGATATCCAGGTATTGGTGAACCCGATGAATACTTCCACTTCTCCGTGGTTCAATCTCGGCGAACGCGCACGGATTTACACACCTGAATGGACTTTTGAGGCTTTCCAATTGAAACGATTCCCAAGATAATTGAAAATGGAGAAGTGAAAAGTTAAAAGCGGAAATGAACAGTTGATAATTACTTTCATTCAGAATTGATCATTCCCTTTTCAATTCTACATTCTACATTTTCAATTTAAGCTATCTTTGTATTCGATGAGTTTTCTGAATAAGAGTATGATTAAATATAAAACAGCCGAAGAAATTGAAATAATGCGCCAGGCGGCACAGATCGTCAGCCGGACATTAGGGAAAGTAGCTGAAATGATGCGCCCCGGAGTAACGCCGCTTGAAATGGATAAAATGGCGGAAGCCTATATCCGTTCACAAGATGCCATTCCGGGATTTTTGGGATTGTACGGATGTCCGAGTACTTTGCTGATCTCTGTCAATGAGCAGGTAGTTCACGGATTGCCTACTGAAAGACCGATCCAGGAAGGAGACATCGTTTCTGTGGACTGCGGAGCTGTTTACAAAGGATATTATGGCGATCATGCCTATACATTTGCAGTAGGAAAGATTTCTGAAGCGAAACAAAAATTGCTGGATGTGACCCTGGAATGTTTGTACCTTGGGATTGAGCAGGCACACACCGGGAACCGGATCGATGATATCGGCTGGGCAATCCAGACACATGCAGAGAAACACGGTTACGGAGTCGTTCGCGAATTGGTTGGACACGGTTTGGGAAAAACACTGCACGAAGATCCGCAGGTTCCGAATTACGGGAAACGCGGTCGTGGAAAGAAAATCATGAACGGATTGACAATTGCGATTGAGCCGATGATCAACATGGGAACAGAGAAAGTCATCCAATTGGAAGATAATTGGACGATCGTTACTGCTGATGGTCAGCCGAGTGCACATTTTGAGCATGATATCGCGGTGGTGGACGGAAAACCGGTGATTCTTTCAACATTCGATTACATCGAAGAAGCTTTGGCAAAAAAGAATGATTAGTGAACGAATCGTTTTATTAACCGTTCTGACCGCCGGTATGTATGGTTTGTCGATCTACATGCAGGACGGAGCTTACATTTTACCATTCGGTTTATACAAAGTGGGAGTGTTGTTAGTAGCACTTATTTTACTAATTGCAAACCGCCAAAAAATCCGTTTGCTGGAAGTAACGATGCTCATTTGGGCAGTTGCATTGGCCGCTTCTTCCAAATTTGTACTCCAGTTCTTCTTTTCAGACAGCGATTTTGAACAGGATATGGAATCGATCAATGCCTTTTCAGCCTGGTCTTTCCTCACATTTGCCCTGTTTCTCTTTTTCTGGCAGTTATTGCTGGCATTGGAAGATAAAACGATCTACAAATGGCTTCAGATTGCCAATGCCGTTGCCATGATGATGTGCCTGGCGATGGGAATTCTTTCCCGCGAGGTTTCAGACGCGATGTTTGTGTGGCTGATCGTTCCGACCTCTATGTGGCTGATGACGGTGTTTTTGAGCAGGAATGAAAACCCTTTGCACAAATCACTGGCAGGTTTACTTGGGTTTGTAATTTTGAGTTCTTGGTGTTCGGCGCTCTATTTCGGAATCGAAGCCATCCTCGGAAATCTGTAACATTTCAGCAGCACGGGTATTATGAGCAGTAAGAATCGACTGAATATGCAGCACCTTTTACTCCTCATTTGTTTATTTCCGCTCTATTTATCTGCTCAAACGATGCAGGAGAAAACGGAAGCTGTTTTGAAATTACCGCCTCGAAATAGTGAGAAATACTCCAAACCTGCGAAAAAAGACCTGATTTTCCTGGAAACAGCCTTCAATAATGCCGTTTTCACAGATAAAATAGTACTCAATTCGGTTAAAGACAAGGTCATACTGAAAATCGAACTCGTTTATACAACCTACCGGAAATCCGAAACATTCGATCAGCACGGGTTGAGCCGCAAACGCCTGGAGAATTTATTCCTGGCAGCTCCCAATTGTTTGAATCAATCCGGGATAGAGTGGGTGTTATTAGCCCAAACCGGGTGTAAATCAGCTGAAGAAGGAGCGAATTATTTTCACGGATTTGTCATCACTTATCGCGACCTTCCGGATCCCGTTTCCACAAAAGTGGAGTCCAATTTCCTGCGTGAAGTTACCGCCGGAAAAGTGAAATCGTATGCATACGATACGTATTTGAAGAAGGAAACCGAAAAGCTGGAAAGAGATTCCCTTGAAAATGTGGAACCGGTTATTGTATTGCCCCAGTTTCCACACAGCGAACAGGCACGGATCAATTACTTTTCGAAGTATCTCAATTTTCCTGCTGAATCGGCTAAACCAGCACACGTTGATGTACAGTTCCTGATCAGCAAAGAAGGAAAGATCACCAAAATTATTTTCCCGAATTCTAACGGACCATCGCCATATAAGGACGAAATAAGCGATTTCATAGAACACATGCCGGATTGGACACCGGGAACACTGAACGGAAGACCAACGGAATGCATGGTTAAGTTTTCAGTAGATTTCATGGGACGTGGAAGTGTGATTCCGTCTCCGCTGGAAATCTTCGCAACTGAAGTTCCTCCTAAACTCAAACCGAAACTGCCGGCGTTTGATTACAATTCGGTCAAACCAACCCCAACATCCAACCAGGTGACCAAATCCCTGACAAAAGTAGATTGGTCGAAAGCTGTGTTGGTGTGCGATGTAACCGGAAGTATGGCGCCGTTTAACGCACAGGTGATCGAATTCATTGCCTCTCAGATGAAAAACAGGCAGCAGGCTCCCAAGCAATTTGTGTTTTTCAATGACGGGGATAACAGGAAAGACAAATCGAAGAAAATCGGTCAAACGGGCGGGATTTATCCATACACCTCTACGAGCCTGGATTCGATTTCGGAAACGATGATCTCAGCCATGTCCAAAGGTTCCGGTGGAGATTTACCTGAAAATAATGTGGAAGCTTTGATGAAAGCACAGGAAAAATATCCTCAAACGCAACGACTGATCCTGATAGCAGACAATTATGCTTCTCCGAGAGATATGTCTTTGGTTAAGAATATTACGGTTCCGGTACATGTGGTGGTTTGCGGAGGATCGATCCTGAACGAGGATTACCTGGATCTGGCTTACCAGACAAAAGGTTCGCTGAGCTTCAACGGAACGGAATATACGGATTTTCATACGTTTGAAGAAGGTGCTACGATGCAGATCGGTAAAATGACTTACGTGCTTAAAAAAGGCCATTTCATTCCGAAAAGAGTGTAGTTTGATTTTGTAATTATGAATGATCAATGATATAATTATCAAGTGGAAACATTCCTGAATTGATTGTTTCATTCATTAATAATTGCTAATTCCCTTTTCAATTCTACATTTTACATTTTTAATTTGCCGTATCTTTGCGCCATGGTAAAAATTCGGGATATTGAATTGGGCGAATTTCCGCTTCTCCTGGCACCGATGGAAGATGTGAGTGACCCGCCGTTCAGGGCTTTGTGTAAAAAACATGGAGCCGATTTGATGTACACGGAATTTATTTCTTCTGAAGGATTGATCAGGGATGCCATCAAAAGCCGTCAGAAACTGGATATTTTCGATTACGAAAAACCGATCGGGATCCAGATTTTCGGTGGAGATGAAGATGCAATGGCCATGTCAGCAAAAATTGTTGATGCAACCAACCCGGATTTGCTCGATATCAATTTCGGCTGTCCGGTGAAGAAAGTGGTTTGTAAAGGAGCAGGAGCCGGAGTTTTGAAAGATGTGGACCTGATGGTTCGCCTAACTAAAGCCTGTATCAATTCAACGAAATTACCTGTTACTGTTAAAACGCGTTTGGGCTGGGACCATTCCATGATCAACATCATGGAAGTAGCTGAGCGTTTGCAGGATATAGGGGTGGAAGCTTTGTCTATTCACGGACGAACACGTGCCCAGATGTACAAAGGCGAAGCTGACTGGAGCTACATTGCCGAAGTCAAGAATAACCCGCGCATCAAAATCCCGATCTTTGGGAACGGAGATATCGACACACCTGAAAAAGCGGTGGAATATAAGAACCGTTATGGAGTTGACGGGATCATGGTTGGCCGTGCAAGTATCGGTTATCCATGGATTTTCAATGAGATCAAGCATTTTATGGCAACCGGAGAGCATTTGGACCTGCCAAGCGTCAAAGACCGGGTAGAAGCGGCACGTGATCATTTAATGATGAGCGTGAAGTGGAAAGGCGAGCGTCTTGGGGTGGTAGAAATGAAGCGTCACTATACCAACTATTTCAAAGGAATAGCGCATTTCAAAGAATACCGCACCAAATTGGTTACTTCGTTTGATCTACAGGAAATTTTGGATCTGCTTTCTTACGTGGAAGAGAATTCGGAAGAGTTTATTTTCTCTAATCCGTGATTTCGGCATTTCGACTAGGCTCAATGAACGAAGTTCAATCGTTGGATTATCAACTAATTTTCAGATATTTTCAGGTTGGCTGAGCGGAGTCAAAGTTAACGACTACTCCGCTTTGTACGTATACTTCACGCGCACGTGCTCAAAAGGCGCATAACGTGTTCCAGCAGTAAATTTCAATTTCTTTGCAGCATTTTCAGCTTTCATACGGGAAGGGGTAGACTTGATCGTTGATTGTTCCCCGATGATTTTGGTTCCTGTTACAATACCGTCCCGGTTTACGGCTAATTCTACTACAACCGTTCCATCCGTAGCGCTTGTAATGGTGAATTTCTCCTCGGTGTTCAGTAATTTACGACCTGAGTCGATCAGTGTTCCGGTAAGTATTTGGGAGTCAGCCTGGAAATAGCTTAATAATGCAATGGCAAATAGAAAGAGTTTTTTCATTATTCAAGTTTACGAAATTTCTGCCCAATTTGGCTTGTCCTGGAGCCTTTTTATTGCTTCCATCCGCAAGAAAACATGTTCCTGCTTTTCCAATCTGGGGTCATCTGTCAAAAGCGCTCTTGCTTTCTCACGAGCAATTGCAACAAGTGGGCCATCTTTTGCCAGATCCGCAATTTTCAGGTCCAGGTTACCACTTTGCTGGGTTCCCATGATATCACCCGGTCCTCTCAATTCCAAATCGACTTCGGAAATTTCAAATCCGTCGTTGGTACGCACCATGGTATGAATCCGTTTTTTGGTGTCTGCTGACAGTTTACTGCCTGTCATGAGCAAACAATAGGATTGTTCGGCCCCACGTCCCACGCGGCCCCGTAACTGGTGTAACTGAGATAATCCGAAACGCTCGGAGCTTTCAATAACCATCACCGAAGCATTCGGAACGTTCACTCCCACTTCAATAACGGTTGTTGCCACCATGATTTGTGTTTTTCCTTCTACAAACAGTTGCATTTCGTAGTCTTTGACTTCCGGTTTCATTTGGCCGTGTACAATACTCACGCGGTAATCCGGTAGTGGGAATGCACGGCTGATCGCTTCGTAACCATCCATCAGGTTGTTGTAATCCAGGGTTTCGGATTCCTGGATCAGCGGGTAAACGATGTAAATTTGTCTTCCCAAAGCAATTTCTTTCCGGATAAACCCGAAAACGAGTGAGCGGTCTTTTTCAAAATGGTGCTTGGTGGTAATCGGTTTTCTACCCGGGGGAAGTTCATCGATCACAGAAACGTCCAGGTCTCCGTAGTAAGTCATGGCGAGTGTCCGTGGGATCGGAGTTGCGGTCATGACCAAAATATGGGGTGGGGAAGTGTTCTTTTTCCATAAGCGGGAACGCTGCTCCACACCAAAACGGTGTTGTTCGTCGATTACGACCAATCCGAGGTTCTTGAACTGGACAATGTCTTCCAGGAGTGCGTGTGTTCCAACCAGGATGTTAATTTCCCCGCTGAGTAATTTTTCGTGGATTTCCCTTCGTGCAGCTTTCTTGGTGGAACCGGTCAGGATGGCAATTTTAACCGGAGTTCCAGCCAGTAATTCGCTCAAACCTGTGAAATGCTGATTTGCCAGGATTTCTGTTGGTGCCATCAGCGCGCCCTGTAACCCGGAACCGATTCCCATGAGGATGGTAAGTAGTGCCACGACCGTTTTCCCGCTTCCCACATCGCCTTGCAGCAAGCGGTTCATCTGGAACCCGGACCCGATATCACGGCGGATTTCACGCAGTACTTTCTTTTGTGCATTCGTGAGTGGGAACGGAAGGTTGTTTTCGTAGAAATCATGAAAGATCTGCCCGACTTCTGATACGACCTGCCCGCTGTTTTTCTGCATGTTGATGGACTTCCTGAGCAGGAGTTCGATCTGCAGGTTCAGCAATTCTTCAAATTTGAAGCGGGTACGGGCTTTTTGAGCCAATGCAACATCTGCCGGCATATGAATAGCCCGGATAGCTGCTCCGAATGGTGGAAGTTTTAATTCCGTTATCAGTTTTTCCGGGATGGTCTCTTCAAAATAGACTTTGGAAGCCAATTCCAGCAATCCTTCGGTCAATTTCTGAATTCCTTTCGAGTGTAAGCCCGAAGCGGTGAGTTTTTCCGTGGATGAATAAACCGGCTGCCAGCCCATACTAGCTTCCTGCCCGGTTGCGGGAGTTAATTCGGGATGGGAAATATTCCAGGTATTCACGTAAGGCTTGGCTTTTCCGAAAACAATGTAAGTGGTATTCAGTTTCAGGTTCGGTAAAATGTATTTGTATCCCTGGAACCAAAGCAGGTCGATAATGCCTGTATTATCCTGGAATTTAACTGTGAGTCGTTTTTGCCGTCCGGTGCCGCTTTCCTGTACTGAAATGATCTGGCCTTTCAACTGAACGTAGCCATCAATCATCGGGATATCTTTGATCAAATGGAATTTGGAGCGGTCAATGTATCGGAACGGGAAATGGTAGAGTAAATCGTGGTAAGTTGCGATTCCCAATTCGTCCCGGAGTAATTTGGCTCTTTGCGGACCAACTCCTTTGAGGAATTCGATGTGAGTTTGCAACCATTGATTCATGCTGCGAATTTAAGAAGAAAAAGTGTAGTTGCTTCGGTGGAAGAGTGAGTGAAGGATTACCGGAATTGAACAGTGAATAAAAGTCAAATGCCTATAAATGATGAATGGAGTCCGGACAGGCGTCCAAACTCCATTCACTAATCAACCTAACCTAACCACCTAAATCAATACAAAGATAAAGCTATTTTGTGATTAGATAAAACATTTTTAGTTAAAATTATCTTAACACAGGGTTTTTATGGATGAACGGTAAAAATGACTTATTTCTTATGCATTTTCAATCCGTCTTCCAACCATTTTTTGAACACTTTTGCGCTGCTATGGTTTTGATAGTCAGCTGATCCAACCGGAATATCTTCTCCTTCCGGGGTTTGAAGCACATAATAGGGCTGTGAAGCGGTTTTGTATTCTTCAATTTGTTTGGCTGTCCATTTATTCCCGATAGTAGTTACGGAGAAGTCCTGTCCATTGACTTTGATCGTGCGCTGTTCCTTTTTAGGAAGTTCGGTCCGCTCATCCACATACAATGAAACGATGACTACATCATCCCGTAAATGTTCGATGATTCCGGGTTCTCCCCAAACGGATTGCTCCATTTTACGGCAGTTTACACACCCCCATCCGGTGAAATCCACGAAAAGCGGTTTGTTTACTTTTTTTGCGTAAGCCAAAGCTTTGTCGTAATCATTGAATGCCATTAAACCCTGCGGACCTTCATGCATTCCGTCTTCGGTATGTGCATTGGAAACAGAAACTGTTCTCCCGCCACCGCCAAAACCTTTTGGTGATTCTGCATAGAAATCGGGAGGTAAGAAAGCGTTAACCAATTTAAGCGGTGCGCCCCAAAGTCCCGGGATGAGGTAGAATGTAAATGCAATGGTCAAAGTTGCCATCATGGTTCTTCCAACGGATAGTTTTTCAACCGGGCTGTCATGCGGAAGTCGCACTTTTCCAAGGAGGTACAATGCAAGTGTTCCGAAAACGGCAATCCAGATCGAAATGAATACTTCGCGTTCCAGTAAATGCCACTGCATGGTAGTATCTGCGGTAGACAAGAATTTGAATGCGAATGCGATTTCCAGGAAACCCAGGAATACTTTCACCACGTTTAGCCATCCGCCTGAGCTTGGCATGGAATTCAGCCAGGAAGGGAACAATGCAAACAACATGAATGGAAGCGCAAGTGCTAATCCGAATGCAAACATTCCGACCATCAATGCCGAATCTCCGCCTGTGGATGAAATCCCAACTAATAGGCTGCCTAAAATCGGACCTGTACAAGAGAATGAGGCAAGTGATAATACCAATGCCATAAAGAAGATTCCGACAATTCCGCCTTTATCTGCTTTTTCATCGGCTTTATTGGTCCATTTTGAAGGCAATTGAATTTCGAATGCCCCCAGGAAGGATAACCCGAAAACGAAAAGCATCAGGAAGAAGAAGATATTGAAATAGACGTTGGTTGACATTTCGTTCAACAAACTGGAAGCTCTTGAAACCACTACAATACCGCCCAGCAGGACATGAATCGCAATAATTGATCCGCCATAAATGAAAGCATTTCGTCTTCCGATAGCCGGAGTTTTACTTCTTTTGGTAAAGAAACTTACAGTCATCGGGATCATCGGGAATACACACGGCATGATGATGGCCGCGAATCCTCCGAAAAATGCCAGGAAGAATGTTCCCCAAAGTGATTTTTCAGTGTCGTCTTTACCGGCAACTACCGGTTTGTCGTTCTTCTTTTCTTCGTTAACTGCAGTTGTCGTGTTTTCGTTACCGTTTTCATCTTTATCTGTTACAACCGGAGTTTGTGCAGTGTTTTCAACGTCCGTTTCTTCTATCTGTGCAGTTCCGTCTGCGCAACCTTTTACTTTAACGGTGAATTTTGCTTCGTAGGGAAATAAACAATGGCTTTCGTCACATGGCTGGAATCCGTAACTGCCGTTCAACACGAAGTCTGTTTTTGACAGGATCTGGATTTTTTGTCTGAATACGACCTTTCCTTCGTGAATGGCCACATCTTCGTCTGAAACCGGATCGTGGATTTGGATCGGCTTCGGTTCTTTTACGGAACCAATCAATTTGTAATTGGGCGATTTGTCCAGGTTAAACTGCGTAGCCACTCCGAAAACTCCTTTCGGAAGTACAATTGCATTGATGTGCCAGTGCGGTGCGATGGTTACTTCTGCAATAATCGTAGCCTCACAGTCTTTTCCCTGTTCCACGGAAAACTTCCATTTTGCCATGTCCTGCGGCAATTCAATTTGGGAAGTTGCCTGGTTTAGGGTGAAAAGGGCGGTTAAAAGGAGTAAACTTTTAAGAATGAATTTCATAAAGACATTTGGGGTGTTAAGGAATTGTTATGGAAAAATCGACATCAACGGGAGGTAAACACATGACATCGTTACATACCATGAAAGTGACGTAACCTTTTACCAGGTCTCCTGATTTTGCTTTGGCTATTTTTCGCGTAAAGATGACTTCGCTTTTGAAAAAGTCGAGTGCAGCTTCAAAGTTTTCATCGTATTCGTGAATGGCTTTGGGCTCTTTCATTTCTCCCTCAAATTTGATAGCGGGATTTTCTGTAAATGTAAAACTGGTAGGAACCGGACCGATGGTATTATTGATGTGCTGACTGTATAAATGCCAGCCTTCTGAAATGATTGCTTTCATTTGAATTTCCTTCGTTCCGGCATTGTATGAGAAGTCCCATTTTACCCGGTCTTGGGCAAAAAGAGAGGTCCCGATCAGCAAAAAGGAACATAAAAAAAACAGTTTACGCATGGGCTTTAGATTATATACTTCCAAAGCTACAAAACGAAAACTGCTTCACAATAAGAGTTTATCTTGTTTTCTTGAAATGCTAAAACTTCAATTCTACAATGTGATCAATGGGAATCCACATTCCGCCTTTCAGACAAATGTATTTCTGCCCGGTAGCCCAAATGGTAGTGTTGACTCTTTTTAGTCCTTCGTCGTCGTGAAAAATAATACCGACTTTATGATGATACCCATTACCTAAACGGGTTGCTTCTTCTAATTTTAAACGGATATCTGATTGTTGCTCGAATTCAACCGGCTGCTTAAAAGACAAATCTTTTACCACTTCTTTTTCAACTGTAACTGGTTCCATTGTGTGGGGTTTTAGAGTGTACAAACTGAAATTTAATAAAAAATTAATTGCAAAATCACATTTGGTGAAAAAAAGTTAATCACGTTCTGTGAAGTTTGATTTTCAAAGGAGTAGCGGGATTTGCCAGGAATTTCTTCGAAATACAGATGCCGGGAACCCAGATGATGTCTTCTCCCAGACGGAAAACCGGGTAAGAGGATCTCCATTGCTCCGGAATGCCCTGATCCTTCAATAATTTATAAATAGTGCTCTTTCCTTTTAAACCAAGTGGTTCGATTGTATCGGATTTGTCTGCAAAGCCCTGGGTGATCCGGTTGATGGTGTGGGACGCATCCAGGTAAATTTCCCATTTTGTGAAAACTTCCGGTAAGATTTCAACCTCTTCAATCTTGAATTCCCATTGGCTTGTTTCCGGGAAACCGGAGCTCCATGAAAAACCATCTTTGGTGCGGAATAAAGCGCTTTTATCGATCTTTGAACTGAGTTCGGCAGTCTTTAATTGATTGATCCGTTCGATGATCCATACCGGCCAGTTGAACCGCTTACAAACCAGGAGCTGCTCTTCGATGCTCAGTTTTTCCCATTCCGGGAAAGGAATCTCAACATGTTTTTCCCAAAAAGCGAGTCTCTCCCCCAATTCTGCACGGATTTTTTCCTGTTCGTTGCGAAAGCCTTCCTGGATGAGGAGGATGGATTCAGTCAAGGATGGAATCGAAGCGGTAAGTTCCGGAATGAGCTCATTTCGCAGTTGATTCCGTTTGTATTTGTTTTCCCGGTTGCTGAGATCTTCCCGCCATTGCATGTTGTTTTCAAGGGCAAATGCCTTTAGATCGGATTTTGAAAGTCCAAGAAAGGGGCGGATAATCCCGTTTTTTTCGGGGTGCATTCCCCCCAATCCGAAAATGCCCGATCTACGTGCCAATTGCAGGAAAAAGGTTTCGATCTGATCATCCTGGTGATGAGCGAGCAGTACGCGGTTGTTTGGATCTTCTTGAATGAACTTGCGGAACAACTCGTGCCGGAATTTTCGCGCAGCTTCCTGGAGGTTGATACCTTTTCCTTTGGTCAGTTCTTTCGGGCAGCGCACCACTTCGATTTGGAGTTGGTGTTTCTCTGCCAAAGCCCGTACAAATGCTTCGTCTTTTTCGCTTGATTCTCCACGCAGCTGGTAATTGATGTGAAGGATCGAGGGTTCGAGTCCCGTCCAGACCGCAGCTTCTAACAAGACTGTGGAATCCAGTCCGCCGGAACAGGCTATACACAGGTTGAAAGCCTCGAGGCCTAACCCGGAAAGACTGTCTTTTACCACTGACATGTTCCGAAAAGTGAGAGGATTTTACCGACTTTGACTTTGCATTCTTCGTATTCGGCTTCTGCGTCTGCGAGGATGGTAATTGCTCCGCCTACACCGCAGGAAAGTTTTTTGCTTTGCGGATCGTAGACCAGTGTGCGGATCAGTACGTTTAAATCGAAATCGCCATTCGGGTAGATTACGCCAAAAGAACCCGAATAGAATTCACGCGAGAACCCTTCGAATTTTTCCGACAGTTCAACTGCTGATTTCTTCGGTGCTCCGGTCATGGACCCCATAGGGAACGTTGCTTTCAGGATTTCAGAGAACGAAGTCTGTTCCTTTAATTCGCAGGAAATGGTGGAGATCATCTGGTGGACAGTAGGGAAGGTGTAGATTTCGCATAATTCGTCTACGTTCACACTTCCTTTCGCTGCTATCCGCGATAAATCATTGCGAACCAGGTCCACGATCATCACGTTTTCCGCTCGTTCTTTGATACTTGACTGAAGAATTGTACGGTTTTGAAGGTCTTCTTGAGTGTTTTTTCCTCTTGGAGCAGTTCCTTTAATGGGTTGTGAGATCAGTTTGTTTCCCTGTTTCCGGATAAACCGTTCGGGGCTTGCCGAAGCAAACATCCAATCCGGGTTTTCGGCCATGGAAGCAAAAGGAGTGGGGTTTTTATCCCAAAGTTGTTTGAAAAAGGGCTGAATTGCAGGTAATTCAATTTCCTGCGATTCCATATGCTGACAAAAATTGATCTCGTAAATGTCTCCCAGCTGGATGTGTTCTTTGAGTTGATTGACCCGTTCCAGGTAGCTCGTTTTATCGATTTTTGCTTTCCACTGAATGGATGGAGCCGGTTCGTCTGCTTCGAATAATTCTGTTGCAAGCTTTTCGTACCGGTCATCGTGCTTTCCTTCCAGCAGGTAAGTTTTTGTGTTTTCGTATAAATAGGTGCTTTCCGGTACCCAGATGCGAAGTAGCGGGAGTTCGTTCGGCGTGTGCGGAATCCCGATGATGTCTAAACCCAGCTGGTAGTTAATGAGCGTAAACAGGGTCCGGCCTTCGTGTCTGCGAATAAATGAATCGAGTCCGGCCCAATTCAGATCAGTGCCGAGAACAAATTCAGATTCGCACCCGATCCCGATGAGGAAAGAGTCTTCGTTGTGTCTGAAAAGCGCGCGTTCGATCATAGCACAAAGGTAATTACGAATTCCTAATTCCGAATGTCGAATTGAATATGACAGTGAGCTATAACAGCATATTTTATTGTTTCATCTGAAATTAGGAACTCGTCATTCGGAATTCGTAATTGAGAAATATGTAAATTCGTTCAAAACTGCAACATGCTGTACCGCATCCTAAAGGCAATTATTTCATTTGGAATCCGTCATTATTACCGTGAAATTAAGGTGGTGAATAAACACATCCTTGACAAGCAGGAAGGGCCGGTGATTATCATTGCCAATCACCCGAATACGTTAATGGATGCCTGGATGGTCGGGTATGCCAATCGCAGGCGGGTTCATTTCATGGCGAAAGCTACTTTTTTCAATTCGCCTTTCAAGCGAAAATTACTGGGTTCTCTCGGTATGATCCCGATCAACCGGAAATCGGACGGTGCTGTTTCCGGGGTAAATAACAAAGATTCTTTTGCAGCTTGTTATCAATTATTGGAAAAAGGGGAGATCCTGGTGGTTTTCCCGGAAGGCACGAGTTTCCTGGAGCGAAGACTGAGAGAAATAAAAACGGGAACGGCACGCATTGCGCTGGAGGTTGAACGCCGGAACCAGGGAAAACTGGGACTGAAGGTGATTCCGGTGGGATTGAATTACATTTCAGCGGATTCTTACCGCGGGAAAGTATTGGTGCACGTTGGAAGACCGATCGAACTGGATGATTTGTGGAAAGAATACGAAGTGAACCAGGGAACTGCTGCGAAACAGTTAACAGAGCGTTTCCGGGTTGAATTATCGCGGGTATTTGTGAATATGGACGATTCTGCACGTGAAGACCTGGTGGAGCAGCTGCGCAGTTTGTTCGTAACGAAATACACAAACAGGGCAGATGTATCGGGCGAAATGGATTTCATGAAATCGGTTCAGTCGCGGCTGGAAGAATATAGTTTGACTACTCCGTGGAAAGTGGACGAGATTCAGGACGAAACAGGGAAAGTATTTGCTTCACTCCAGTTTTTAGGGATCAAACCGGATTTCCTCGACCGACCGTACCGAACGGGTTTGTTTTTGCGTCAATTTATCCAGAGCTGGTTATTTATTATCGGAACGGTGCCTATTTTCCTGGTAGGATTTATTCATCACGTATTGCCTTATTGGTTTATCGGGTGGATCGTTCCGAAAATGACGAAGGAAGTGGAATATCACGCGCCTTTATCAATCTTACTGGGCCTGGTGTTGTATCCGCTGACTTATGCGGGATTCGGTGCAATGGCTTATTTCGGGCTTGACTTGTCGTGGTTTGTTGTTTTGATCTATTTGCTTTCGCTTCCGTTGTTCGGAACCTTTGCTCATTTTTACATGCGTTATATGCATCATTTGAACTCAAAACAGCGATTTTGGCGTTTTGCCCGCCGGCGAAGTGCAATTTTGCAAAATTTGAAGGAACAACGCGAACAATTGAAAGGCCTGATTTTTAGAGATTAACCGATTGTTAAGTGCATTTAAAATCGATTGAAATCATTTTTTTAATTTTTTTTACTGAAAATGCTTTGATAGAACGATGCATTTGTTAATTTTGCACCTGTCTTAGAAATGCCTGAGACACGTTCTTTGTAAGAATATTGGAGGGATGGGTGAGTGGCTGAAACCACCAGTTTGCTAAACTGACGTACTGGCAACGGTACCGCGAGTTCGAATCTCGCTCTCTCCGCAATTTTTTTTCTCAAGGGGCTTGCACAAGTGAAATAAGTGAGTATCTTTGCACCCTCAAAACGGAGAAAATTACTTCAAGAACGATTGAAGTAACTTGAAATAAAAGCCTAGTTCGGGGCGTAGCGTAGTCCGGTCATCGCGCCTGGTTTGGGACCAGGAGGTCGCAGGTTCGAATCCTGCCGCCCCGACACAAGAAAAGGGGATGAGCAATCATCCCCTTTTTTAGTTATTAGAATTAGGCCCAATAGCTCAGCTGGATAGAGCAACTGCCTTCTAAGCAGTAGGTCTCAGGTTCGAATCCTGATTGGGTCACAAAAAGAAAAAAGCATTTTACGCAAGTAAGATGCTTTTTTCTTTTCCCTCAATACTCTCCGCTGCGGCGGATCCCGCTCACACTGAGTTTGCGCTTTTTTCTTTTCAGTATTGAGCGTGAGTTTTGAGAACGTGATCCGTGTTCGAAGTTTGAATTCAGTTTCCTCCCTTGCGGAAGGATTAAGGAGGGTGACAACCATTAATCTCACGTAAACCACTGATTTCATTCTGTTTTCAAATTTTCAAAGCCGTTCGAATCCCATTGGCTTGTTTTTAATCTTTTGAAACAGAATAACAAAATATTGCCTGCAAGTATTGTAACCACTTTGTAAATCGACCTCTTATAAAACAACTACAAAATTACGAACAGTTAATTTAGCTACAATAACAATCGATTCGACTACATCTGTTACTAAGGCATTCCAGAATTTTGTGCTATAAAATCAGATAAATGAAAATAACAGAAAAGACGATTACTATTGGAGGTAATACTAATAAACCTATCACGGTAAATCGATTAGGCTACGGTACAATGAGGTTACCTGGCGATATGGTTTGGGGAGAGCCTAAAAATAAACATGAAGCATTAGAAATATTGAGAACTGCCCGAAACAAAGGCATCAACTTTTTGGATACTGCAGATTTTTACGGTGATGATATCACAAACCACCTGATTGCGGAGGCATTACATCCTTACTATGACGATTTATTAATTTGCACTAAAGTTGGGGCTGGTAGAACCCCGGACAAAGGGTGGAAAGTATTTGATACGCCGGAAAATATAAGAACCAGTATTGATAGAAACTTGAAAACCTTGAAAATGGAACAACTTCAATTGGTTCATTTTCGAATAATGCCTAATTCTGAAACGCCATTTAAAGAATCTTTACAAACGATGTTTGATTTGCAAAATGAAGGAAAAATTTTGCATATCGGATTAAGTAATGTCAGTCCGGAAGAGCTGGAAATAGGATTATCCATGGGAAATATTGCAAGTGTTGAAAATGCATTTGGCTACGGACAAAGGACCAGCTTTTCATTCCACGGTCAAGAAAGCCGTGGATTGCAGGAAGTAATGCCATTGTGTGTTGCTAACAATATCACCATGATTCCATTTTGGTCTTTGCAAAACTCATTGCCTAAGAATAATGATAAAATAGCTGTCATTGCAAAAAAATATAATGCTAGTCCAGCACAAATAAATATAGCGTGGTTATTACATTATAGCGATTTAATACTGCCTATTCCTGGCACTTCACAGTTGAAACATTTTGAAGAAAACATTAACGCTCGAGACATTCAACTGACAGAAGAAGACATGATCTTTTTAGGATAATTGTATTTGTAACACCCATTAATAAAAAAAACATGAAAAAAGCATTCAAACCAGCAGAAATATCAGAATTGTTTGTAGAATATATAAACTCTGGAAATCTTGAAGGAGTCGTATCCTTATTTGAAGATAATGCCATGGTAATAACAGGTCCAGAAAACACCTTTGCTCAAGGGAAAAACGAAATAAGGGATTATTTTTCACACATGCTTTCACACAATCCGCAATTCGATACGGTACACCATCGGCAACCAATAATAAATGGCGATATTGCATTAACATCATCAAGAGTTCCAAATGCTTTCGTGACTGTAGAAGTTTCAAGAAAACAACCTGATGGAAGCTGGTTATGGTTTATAGATCAACCGAATATTACTCCGGAAAATTAATGTATATTCGGAGTATAACGAAACGAGAAAATTACCTAAAAGATGGGAAAGTCAGGTTTAGTTCATATCAAAACAATTACTGAGTTCCATAGGCTTGCCGGACTGCCAAAACCTCAACATCCTTTGATTAGTGTAATCGATTACAGCACCCTTAATCTGAAAGAAGTCAGCGGTAATGTCATTCTCGAGTGCTATTCTATTGCTCTTAAAAAAGGGATGAATTATGAGTTGAGATACGGACAAAATAAATATGATTTCGATGAAGGTGTAATGATTTTTACAGCCCCAAATCAGGTTATTAAAGTGGAACGCATGGAGATGGCAGGATCAAAAGCTTCAGGATGGATACTTTTTATCCATCCTGATTTTCTTTGGAATACTGTATTAGCAAGAGGCATCAACAAATATGAATACTTCAATTATTCTGTACACGAAGCTTTATTTTTGTCCGATAAAGAAGAAACGATTATCAACAATCTTATTGAAAACATACAACAGGAATACAATAACAATATCGATAAATTCAGTCAACACATAATCCTTTCGCAAATTGAAACGCTTTTGAATTATGCAGACCGATTTTATCAGCGACAATTCATCACACGAAAGATAGCCAACCACCAAATATTGGAGCGTCTGGAAACTTTGCTGAACAATTACTTTGCGGGAGATAATTTAATAAATGATGGTACGCCAACAGTACAGTATATTGCGAATTCACTTAATATTTCCGCAAGTTATTTAGGCAGTTTACTGAAAACACTAACAGGACAAAGTACACAACAACTGATACACGAGAAATTAATTGAAAAAGCAAAAGAAAAATTATCGACTACAACTCTATCTATATCAGAAATCGCATTCCAACTCGGTTTCGAACATTCACAGTCCTTCAGTAAACTGTTTAAAAGCAAAACAGCACTTTCCCCTTTGAGATTTAGACAATTATTCAACTAAATGAACAACGATAAATAAAATCATGACTTCTAACAATGTATTGTCAAAAGTGGAGGTCTTAACGGAATTAATTTTCAATTTGATTTTTTAAATCATTCGCTCCCCATTCTTGTATTACTCGTATGACCGGCAACATTGAATTACCATATTCTGTGAGTTTATACTCAACTCTTGGCGGTATTTCGGCATAAATAATCCTTGTTATAATACCATCTTCTTCCAATTCTCTTAGTTGATTCACAAGCATCTGTTTACTAATAGCCGTAATAAGTCGATGCATAGAACTGAAACGATTTTGTTCTTTGTAAATAGCATACAAAATAATTATTTTCCATTTGCCACCAATCTTATTCATAAAGTGTGTAACACCACATTTATAAGGGTTAAAATCTTTGTTTTTTCGTCTATTTTCCATTGGTCTATTTTTTTGTACTATACTATTAATTATTGACTACTTGTGTATTTTTGACAATAATACAATATTTGCATCATGTTTTACTAAAATCAATAAAAATGATGAATCCAATAGTATCAAGGACAAGCTTAAATAATGTTGATAATTGGATAGATTATCCAGAAAATCCTGCAGATAAAATTTCAGGAGAACCAAAGGTCAAGTTAAATATGATACGAACCAAAGGTGAGGTCACAAATGTGCACAAAGCCATGCTTTTGACAATCGAACCTTCTGAATTTAGGTATCGTTTCGTTGGAGATGAATCTTGGATTGTGCTTCAAGGAAAAGTGACAATCACTTTAGAAGATGGTGAAGTTATAGCTATGCAAACCGGTGATATTATCTCTGTAAAGGGTGGTAGAAACTCTACTTGGATAGTACACGAGCCATTTAAAAAATTTGTTGTTGTAACTTCTTCAACAACTGAACAATGATATGAAGCAAGAATCATTTGAAGTCATTTGCAAAGATGGCGTAAGTTTAAATGGTATTTTGCTTATTCCAGACAACCCAAAAGCGGTTATTCAATTTAATTGTGGGACAGGTACAAGAAAAGAAATTTATCTTCCCTTTTTATCCTTTTTATGTGAAAATGGTTATTTATGCTGTCTTTGGGATTACCGTGGAAGTGGTGCATCTGCGCCAAAATACATGAAAAACTGTCATAGCACCTATTCTGATTATGGTGTACAGGATATGCCAGCAATAAAGACTTATCTCACTAACCGATTTTCCCATTTCCCATTTTATATCATTGCACACAGTACGGGAGGCCAACAAATTGGGTTTATGAACAATCTTGAAGGAATAAGGGGCGTAATTAATTTTGCAGTTTCTGCAGGTTATTATCCAAATATGCCATTTACTTACAGAATGAAGGCATGCTTTTTCTTTTATGTTTTTTCACCAATTAGTGCGATGCTTAATGGCTTTGTAAAAGCAAAGCCATTAGGATTTATGGAAAATCTTCCGAAAAATGTAGTTTATGAATGGCGAAGTTGGTGTGCAAAAGAAGATTATTTTTTCGATAAATCTTTTTATGGAAAAACTATTCCCGTAGGACAGTTTAAACAATTCAAATTTCCTATCCATACCTTTTGGACAACAGACGATACTATATCTAATGAAAAAAACACCAAGAATTTTTGGAAACATATTGAGAGCGACCGAGACATTTCATTTACAAAACTAGTTCCAAGCGAATTAGGACTAAAAAAAATAGGACATTTTGGGTTTTTTAGAAAACATATGAAAGAAAAACTTTGGGAAAAAGTGATTGAACAAATAAACAAATGGTAGAATAAAAGGTTGCTGCTAAAAATGTATTTATAATAGTGCGCCAGCAGAATAAACTCAACATTTGGAATTCTATTTATCTCAGGTTCGGGGCAGAAGAATTTCAATGCCTTGTATGAAATTAAAAAATCTCTTGATTCTCCTCCATAGTGTTCGACTTCTGTTGCGGTAGGTTCACAAAAAGAAAAAGCATTTTACGGTAGTAAGATGCTTTTTCTTTTTCCCTCAATACTCACTCTCACACTCGCTCTGTTTTTCAGAGCTTTTTCTTTAGAGTGAGAATTGAGAGTGAGAGCGGGATTTGTGTTCGAAGTTTCGATTCAGTCTCCTCCCTCGAGAAGGGCATGCGTAGCATGTGAAGACGTAACAACGATCCCGGATATCCGGGATTAGTGCGAAAGTTGTAAGAAGGATTAAGGAGGGTGGCAAGCTCTAATCTCCCGCGAGCCATTGATTTTAGTGTATTTTCCAAGTACTCAACCCGGTTCGAATACAGTTGGCTTTTTAGGCTGAATTTCTTTCTAAGAATTTTGCAACACTGAATTGATTTTCAGAATAATTGTATAGTATTGAACGAATAACGTAACAAAGACTATTCGCAAAAACATTTGAGATTTAGAATAAAATCCGATTTTAAAGGATTGTAAGTAGTTGTTTTTGAACATACTATGTGAGTTATACGCAATAGTAATTAACTCAAATTAACATAACCGAATAACGTATATTAGTTAATTTTGGTTTTGTAAAAAGGGAGAACTTTACATTTTCCAATATAATAATCACCTTGATGAAAAATATACTACTTGTCCAGTTTTGTCTGCTATTCGTTATAACCGTAAAAGCTCAGAGTCTAAATTTACTTACAAACCCAGGGTTCGAAGCTGAGGAAACTTGGAATTTAAACTTGGCTGTTCGGCAAAAAAAAGTAGTCCACTCAGGAGAATTTGCAATGAAATTGCATTCAGATAATTTTGATTGGTCAGTATTCTATTCAGATGATATTTACATTCCCAAAGCAGCTCATAAAATAAAGTTTACCGGATGGGTGAAAAATGAAAATTTGGTTGGAATGCATGGGGAAGAAATAATGAGTGTTTTGGGTTTTAAATGTATGGATGAATTCGATCGTCACATTGGGAGGGATCAAATGACATCAGACTCCACAAGAAACTCAGGCTGGAGAATGCACACAATAGACTATTTAGTTCCTTTAGGAGCCATTAAATTAACTGCTTTGGCTGGTGTTTGGAAAACCAAAGGAACAGTGTATTTTGATGATTTTTTAATTCAATTTTTAGATATTAACGGCAATCTTCTTTCGAAAGTAGAGAAACCTATTTATACCAAAGATTATTCAAAAGTCTATTCAAGACAAGAATTAGTTTCAGATTTAAAACAACTTGTTGACATTTTAAAAACGCATCCTAAAGTGTATGAATTCGTCTCGGAAGAAGAGTTTAATAACTTGGTTGAAATTCAAGAATCAAAAATTACGGATTCGATGAAAACAACTGATTTCTATCGAATAGCCCAACCAATAGTTGCGAAAGTTGGATGTGTTCATACAGCGCTTTATGACGGCAGACCTGATTCATTGCCGGATCATTTATTTAAACTCCCTCTTGATTTATCTTTTTTTGAAAACGATTTATTGGTAATGGAAAATTATGAAGGAAACAAAACCATTTTTGCTGGCTCCAGGATTCTAAAAATAAACGATGTTCCAGTAGAAACAATCAAAGAAACTTTTTGGAATTGCGTTTCAGCAGATGGTTATAATGCATCTCATAAAAAAAGAAGATTAATGACAAGTGTTGCTTATAGGTATCTCGAAACTTACGGAGTCGATAGCAATTATACCATTCAATATACACCTCCAGATAACGATTCTCCAGTAACAATTGTATTAAATAGGGCTGATCAGAATTCTTCTGAAGAAAAATTGGCAGCAAAGCACGAAAAAAACAAGCTACAGTTTTCTATTAATCGGGAGTTAAATACAGCAATAATAATCATCAAGTCATTTGATTTTTATGATAGTGATCTTCCTTATTTCAAAAATTTCGTAGATAGTTGCTTTGAACAAATCAATACTCAAAAAATTGAAAATCTGATAATAGATGTCAGAGACAACGGTGGCGGTGATCCTCATTGTGCATCCTATTTAATTAACCATATTTCCGAAAAACCAATCAATTATTATTCAGAAAATTATTCGTGGTTTACAAACCAACCGCGACCGGATTCAGTTAAATTTTCAAGGCTTTCAAAGCCACCATATATTTTAGTTAATGGCGGTGAAGCTTCAACAACAGGTCATTTCTGTGCATTGGTTGATTATCATAATCTTGGGATTTTTGTTGGCGAACAATCTGGCTCAACGTATACCTGTAATGGTGCACAAGAGAAATTTCGACTGAAACATACAGAATTAATAGTGATTGTAGCTCAAGAAACATATCAAGTTGACGTTGTAAATATGGAAAAGGAGATAGGTATAATTCCTCTATATATTGTGACCCCTAGCAAAGAAGAGTTTTTATTAAAGAAAGATGTAATTATGGATTTTGTATTGGATAAATTACATAATGAAACTAAACGATAAATGCGTATAACCGCAACTAAGCGTAAGCATAGTTTTATTCTTTGAAAAATCAAATGAACGAAACTGTTCTTGTCTTCGAAAAAACAAATTTTGGTAAAAAGCTATGCCTACGTATGGTTGCCTACCGTTATGCTATCTCTTCAATCTTGATTAAGGGTGTTCGACTCTGGTTGCGGTAGGTTCACAAAAAAAGGGAAGCGTCAATTGACAGCTTCCCTTTTTTATTTCCTTCTCTTCCCTCTTAAATGCGAGAATTTCTTCAACTATAATATTGAATCTGAAAGTTATATCCGGGTTCTTCTTATTTCCTATTGATCGCGGTAAACCCGATGATTCCAGTGATTACTACTAGAGCAATGAAAATAAAGAATATAACTTTTGCTATGGAAGCCGCTGCTTCTGCGACCCCTCCAAATCCGAATATCGCAGCTACAAGTGCGATAACGAGAAATACTGCTGTCCATTTTAACATGACTATCTGATTTTTTAGTGAATAATTTTTATCTATATCTTCTAAACAAGAAACAACATTCATAATCATGAACCTAATATTTTAGTGTTGTTTAACAGACTTGAAATCCTGACAATTCAATGAAGCTCTGGCGCGGGCAATTGTTGAATCTCTGTTGTTACAGAGAAGTATAGCTCATTTCGATAGCCTTTTCTTTTACATCATTCTCGTTCTGTTTCTCATTCTACTCCAATTTTCGTAGATGCTTTTTTCTTTCAGAGCGAGAATGAGAACTGAGAGTGGAATCTGTGTTCGATGCTGAGATTTTGTTTCCCCTTTTCGAGGGGGCCTAACGCTTACGCCGAAACTTCAGCGTAGGTGCTGAGGGAGAGGATGTCTCAAATCTCCCGGAAACCATTGATTTTAGTGTGTTTTCTTGTCGAATCAAAGTCGTTCGAATCCTTTTGACTTTCTTTTCGGGAAGTTTTAAAACACTCTGCTGTTTCACAGAATTATTGTGTCGTATTGAATCTCAATGAACCGCGCCGCTACGCTTGCAGTTTTGCACTATGTTCGAGATATGCCCAGAATAGTTAGCGCCCAAACAAGGTTAGATAGCAGGAACAGATCTTATTAAAATGAGTGTTTGCGCCATTATTTAATTATGAATAGCTTGAACTTTGGCAAAAGTTTAATTAATTCTTCCATAAGGCCGTTCTCAACAAAGAAAATAGGTGATCCACAGCGATCAGAAGTAGTATTCACCGTTTTATAAAAAGTGTTGTTCTTATAATAAGTTGCGGAACTTGAAATCGCCCATCCAATGCAGTCACTCATTGCTCTGGGAGTATTCAATTCACTTGTTTGGTGTTGTGCTTTCACTAACTCTTCATTGATAAAATGATAACTTCCTGCCTTCCTGTTGAAATAGGAATAATCATAGCATATCATAACGACCATTGTGTCTACAGTACTTATAGAAATTCGTGGCAAATCTATTTTCTTTTCTCTTTTTGAAAGCTCAAGGTACAATTCCGAATTTCCGAAGAAAAAATCTCTAATTATAGAATCTGGAATATACACTGTTTTCATTGATGCATAGGTAAATCGAGCGTGTAAATCATTCTCAATTTTAATCATTGTGGAATCCAAAGAATTTGAATACCCTATTTGAGTATATCCAAAACTCGACCCTAGCATTAAAATCAAAAGAATTAGATTTGATTTATTTATCATGAAAGTACATACATTTAAGTTATAATTTAGTTCAATCTATTTGTAAAAGAGAGAGGATCCATAAAGGAGCCTGAACTAAAAGATCATTCCAGGAAAGGAAAATTCCAGGATATGTTCCTGCTCTTTAAACGAAGCACCTATAACGGCCTCCAAAAGGACTGGTTAATAATTACACAGAGAAAAAGCCCAGCCTTTCCTATTGGCAAACCGTTATAAAGAATTATACTGTCACTTCATCTTAATTGAAGGTGTTCGATTTTGGTTGTGGTAGGTTCACAAAAGAAAAAAGCATCGCGATAGTGATGCTTTTTTCTTTTACATCATTCTCGTTCTGTTTCTCATTCTGTCCCAATTTTCGTAGATGCTTTTTTCTTTCAGAGCGAGAATGAGAACTGAGTGGAATCTGTGTTCGAAGCTTCAATTCAGTTTCCCCTTTAGGCTTGTGCAAAGCTTCCGCGAAGGCGAAAGAGGGAGACTGAGGGGAAGATAAACCCGATTTCCCGGAACCATTGGTTTTATTCCCGTTTTTGACCATTGTCAACGGTCCGAATCCATGATCTCTTCTTATAAGATCGATTCCCCATTCGAATTCGTAGTTAACACTTCACTCATGTAATCGAAAAACGGACGAAGTTCCCGGAATGTTTGATCTAGTCTTTCCGCGAAGTCTGATTGCAGTACTTCTTTGTCCGTAAAATCATGTCTCAAAATAAATTGCTTTTTTCGTAATAGCTCAATAGCCGGATGATCCTTATCAAAACCTTTTGGGGCTGTTTTTACTCCATCACCCTTTAATTCCCCGAATGTCTCTATAAATTTAGGCTGACTTACCAGTTCCTTCCATTCTTCGTAATTGAAACTGATATCCTCCCGAATGCGTTTTAAATCATCCGGATTTGGAGAAAAGAATCCTCCGGCCATAAAACTGTTTCCAGGTTCCAGGTGAAAATAGTATCCACCTCGCAAATATGCTGTTGCTCTGCTGAATCGGATTCCGAAATGTGTTTTATAGGGAGCTTTATCTTTTGAAAAGCGCGTATCGGCATAAATACGAAACAAACTCGCTTTCCCCGATGGTGTTTCAATGGAGTCATGAACCCTCATTTTTTCGAGCAGGGAATCCGCAAAAGTAATGGTGTTTTGATGCGCCTTATCATAAACTACTTTGTTTGATTGAAACCAATCACGGTTGTTATTTGCTTTTAGATCGGACAGAAAATCCAGCGTATATTGTTGTATCATAATATAAAGGTATGAAGAAGTAAGACCTGTGCTTACACTTCATTTAGACTTTTCTTTTGGAGACGTGAGTGAGACCTGAAAGCGCAATTCCTTTTCGAAGTCTAAATCGAATTTCCCTTTCCAAAGGAGTATTAAAGAGTGTGACGAACTCCTAATCTCCCGAAAACTATTGATTTTAGTGTGTTTTCCTATTGAATCAAAGTTGTTCGAATCCAATAGGTTTCAGGTATAATTTCTATAAATAAAAAGTTTCAAACCTTTACTAAGTCATTCGAACTACGACGGAGTATGTGAAGGATCTCCTGATCCTTCGCAGCGGGGATAGGTAACATCCAAACGAGGTAACCGCGATTTTTTAGTGATTGGTTTTATTTATTTCATCCCACAATAAAAGACTAGAATACCACTTAGAGTTGAAAGTAATATTTTTGCCGTTTAGCATAATCACATTCTTTACACCATCATAGTAATTAAAGTTATCGTTGATTGAAACCATTGATAAATTAGCATCAAATGCTTTAATCTTTTCAATTCCTTCTTCATTAAGGGATATTTGAGATTCGTATTTAGGCATTTTAAAGGATTTCGTTGCAACCACAAATTCAACATCTCCTTGTCTATACTCACTGTTAATATAAGAAGCGTAGTATTTATTTTGGTTTTTAAAAATTACAACTGTATGACTAGGTATCAACATTCCTTCATAATAGTTGCCTACGTATGTTGAAATAATAACAAGTGTATCCTTTTCCTTCATTTGTTCCAACAAAGGCTGATACCTTTTATTAAAGAAAAAACAATTCAAATGAATTGCTTCATTATAAGAGGGATATATGCTAAAATAAAATTGATTTGTACTTTCTCGTGAATCGGAGGGTGTATATATGAATTTGTAATTCCCCTGTGTTAAGGCAATTGTTTGTTCTTTTTTAATCTTTAATTCTCTAATTAAAGTGTCTGTGTAATTACGTCGAATTGAAACGTTTGCATAAATTTCAAATTTACCTTTCAATTTTGAGTTTAAAGAATTATTACAGATACAAGTGGTATCAATTGTTAACTTAATTTCATATTGATCTTGTCCTTGTCCTGCTGCTGCAACAGGAGTTAAAGCCACAAGTAATAAGACTATTACCGATATGAAGTGTACTCTCATGAACTATTAATTTGTTTATAATGTACATGTTCATCGTAAATTGGTTCAACTATGACATCCGGTGTTTTTCAGAGCCATTTATTCCTGCTTCAACCTAAAATCCTGCGGCTTAAGCTGATTTTAGCTCTATCAAACCGGAAGATTGCATTAGCATTGTGGATCAAATTCAATACAATGCTAGAGAAATTCAGAACACTTTGCGAAAAGAAACTATATCTAAAACTGATAACCGTATTCCTGGTTGTTTTGGCTTCATTAGCGATACTGATTCCCATCGTTCAGCTCGCTCTGCTGTTTGGAGTAGATTTGATGAAAGAACACGATATTCGAATGAAGATTGATTTTGGCAATGTCTTTTTCTTCTTTCTTTTTGGCGCTTGTTCGATTGCAATTATTTGGCTTGCACAGAAATATATACACAAAAGAACACTCGCTGATCTCGGCTTTAGAACCAAAGTACTAAAGCTTTTCTTCATTGGTTTTTTGGTAGGCGTGTTTATGGTTGGATTGGAATACCTGGTAATAGGGATAAGTGCAGGTGAAGTCAAATTCGTATCTGTAATTCCCAATCACATTTCCATACTTGCGTATATTGGCTATTATAGTTATTTCTTCTTCGGGATGTTGATCTGGAACTCGTTCATTGAGGAATTGGGCTGTCGGGCTTATCCGATTGAAACACTTCGGAAACAGCTAAATCCCCACCTCATTTTCACCATCATGGGAGTTCTTTTTACGCTAGCACATTTTATTGTTCGTGATTTCGACATCGCTTATGCGATAGGCCTGTTTATAACTTCCTACACCTTGTCAGGGGTTTACTATTATTCCGGTTCCATTTGGTTGGCTATTGGAGTTCATACCGGTATCAATTGGTTTCATTTTTCCTTTGGCGGAAATGTAGACAATTGGAAATTGGGAGCATTGGTAAGAATTGAAATTTATGATGTTCCAACATGGATCCTTCATGTTACACAGCCGCTTATTGGAATAGGTGTATTCCTCCTCGTGAGGTATGTTTATAAAAGGCCTATTCAAAAAAACTGCGCTTAGAAAAGAAACAAAATCTATCTTTACTTAGAGCCTGTTAAATGATCAGTTAAACACCCTAAAAACACAACAATTTAATGTCACAGAAATACTCACTTTTACTATTATCTAGTTTTGTATTGGTCATTACATCCTGTAAAATTCAAGAACAGGCACGTTCAATTGACCAAATTTTCAGTCCAGCGATTAATGGTAATGCATCATTGACTTTGTCCGGACTTGACAGCCTAGATAAGGTTAGAAACCCATTGCTAAATTGGAAGTATCAAAAATTGAAGAAGAAGTTTTATCAACGATTTTCAGATGACACGGAAAAAACAAAAAGGTTAAGCAAAAACAAAGTGGTAAATGATGTATGCAACTTCTATCAGGATTATTGGAAAATCAAGTTGTTAAGTAAACCCCTAAACTGTGATTCGATCCTTTACGATAAGCTCGCCCATTATTTGGTAGATAATAAACTCACTGAAATTCCTTTTGACTCCCTTTCAAAAACAATAAACGACGACTCGGAACTTACTAAGGTACTTGAAAAGGAAGGTTTTCACAGCAAGTTTTTGTTCCTAAATGGGGTTCAGGACGCATTGATATGGGATAAGCAAAGTCAGTCAGAATATGCTGTTGATTTACTCGAATCTAAACTTGTCGTGAAGGTAATTTTCATAGAGAACTATGTTTTACGAGGCGTTGCTGCCTATGCTTCGTTCAATGGTTCACAAATCGGAGGATGGGCAAGTAATGCGGATTCAAGTATTTATTGTAACAAAGGGGCCTACAAATTAAAATCAGAGACTTTTAAATACTCCTATTTGAAACACGAAGCCATTCATTTTGTTGATATTCCAAATTATCCCAATTTGGAATCTGCAGATTTAGAATATAGAGCAAAACTCATTGAATTGATTTATTGTACTAAAAAAACAATCTACAAGAGGCTTGATGAATTTATAATAGAGGCATCGAATGAAACACGAGACAACTCTCACCCGTATGCCGACTATCACTTGATATCTCAGCTCTCTAAGAAATTATTCAACGTAGATTTTGAAGGAGATATTTCGAAATGGAAAATGTTAACTCCGGAAGAAATTAATAATGCCAGCATGGAGCTTTTTCGGAGTGGTTCAGAACTGCTAAAATCAAACCCAAACCGAGATAGAATTATAGAAGATGTGTATCAGTTCATCTAAAACCGATGAATTTTGAACAGGCTCGTAACACTCATTCAATGACAAACGCAACCCAAAATAAAAGCTTTCGCATTTACCCTTGGATATTCATCCCATTATTTGGGTTGATCTATTACAGTACATTATTCTTGTTTTCGATGACTAACGATGCCTATTATGGTTTCGATTGGATCGGGGTACTCATGATTTCCATTCAATTGGGGGGTGTTTGGTGGCTTTCTCAATTTGCACTAAATAAGCTGCTAAAAAGGGGCTGGAAGATGAATCTTCGATTGTTTGTCTTTGGTGTGATAGCAATTCTCCTGTTAAGCGAATGTATCTTCCTGATCTTAAGGACTATTTACGTTACAATCAGGTATCCGGAATTTCCATTGTTCCATTGGGTAATGATTACAGTTACATTGCTTGATAGTCTATTAAAAGGAATTATGGTGATGAGCTTTTTGTTCAGTCTCCAATTTTTCAAACGATGGCGGCTTGAAATTGAAGAAAATGAACGATTGAAACGAAACGAACTGGAACTTCAGAACAGGGCATTAAAAAGTCAATTAAATCCACATTTTCTATTCAATAATCTGAACACATTATCCGGATTAATCCGACAGGATCCGACGATTGCAAATGAATTTTTAAAAGAAATGTCAGACATGTATCGCTACATTTTAAAAACTACTGAAGCGGAGGTTGTTCCATTGACTGATGAGATACAATTTGCCGAAAGCTACACCCGTTTGCTCAAAAAACGCTTCGGTAAAAACTTCAATTACTCCATAGAAGTGAATGATTTCGATTATGTCCTCCCACCCATTTCCCTGCATTTATTGTTAGAGAATATTGTCAAACACAACCGGATTGATGCCGAATGTCCGATGTATTTTACGATTAAACAACAGGAAGGATACTTGTTTGTTGCCAATACAATCAACCTGAAGAACAACGTGGATTCTACCAAAAAGGGACTGCAGATTTTAACTGAACAATACACCTTTCTTACAAACAAAACCATCGAAATCAACGAACACAACAACCTGTTCTCGGTTAAACTACCTTTACTGAAAATAAAATGATGCATGTATTAATCATAGAAGATGAAGAAAGCGCTTTTGAAAACCTGAAACGCATCTTATTGGAAATTGATCCAACGATTCAGATCATTTCATGGTTGCAGAGTGTGGAGAAATCCATCCATTGGTTTAAAACCAATGATTTTCCGGATCTCATCTTTTTAGACATTCAATTAAGCGATGATTTGAGCTTTAAAATCTTTGAATCTGTAGAAGTAACATCCCCGATTGTTTTTACAACTGCTTTCGATGAATACGCGATCAAAGCATTCGAATTAAACAGTATAGATTACATTCTAAAGCCCATCTCAAGGAACAGCATCGAAAAATCAATTACGAAGTATCAATCGCGTATAAATCGTTCTCCTAAATCTTATAATAGCTTGATTCAGGATTTAAAGTCCCTTTCGATCAATCCATCCTATAAAGAGCGATTTTTGGTCAATAAAGCAGATGAATTATTAATTGTTCCAACCGCAAACATCTCTTATTTCTTTAAGGATGATGATACTTACATCGTATTAAAAAATGGCGATCGCTACGCTATAAAATTCACCTTAGATGAGCTCATTCATTTATTAGACCCCATTCAATTCTATCGAATCAATCGTCAAATGATTGTTAGTATAAATGCCATATCCAAAATCACTTTGTGGTTTAAAGGGAAACTAAAATTGAGGCTGATTCCGGAATTTGATGAACCTGTTTTTGTAAGTAGGGAAGGCGCCACAAAATTTAAAGCCTGGATGGACAAATAACGACTGTTGACAACATAATCACTTAACGATAGTTGCAAAATCAGAGAGTAATGTATTGTCCTTTTTCCTTTTACATCATTCTCGTTCTGCTTTTCGTTCTACTCCAAAATGCCTGATTTACGCTGTGGTATGTTCACAAAAAGAAAAAAACGAACTGCTGCCGTAATTCGCCTTTTTCCTCCATACTAGTTTTCAGCAACTGGGATGAATTTGTGATTGCAATTGTTATCAATGGCCGGGAACATGTGTCCCAACTAATTTTACAATTCGGACAACCATTTTCCAATAGTAAGTGTTACATCCTGACCTGATCCAACTGAATAGTCGGTTTTAGACGGAACATTATTGCTGCCAGACCAACTTCCGACATTTGGATTTTCATCCAGGCTAAATCCATAAGCCATTCCAAGATTTTGAGCGGAATTAAGTCCCATGATTGTTCCTCCCTGGTTTTTTGCACAATGAAAAAACTTGGCATATACATCATAAACACTCGGATTCTGGTTGTAAGCATTCTTGTGATTCGTGTACCAGTTTTGAATGTTCGTCCACGCTGTTGAGGTATAATTATCTGAAATACTTCCTCCTTTGGCTACAACTCCGTCCAATAAGACACCACGTGAAATAGCTTGAAAAATGGCCGCTTCGATTTGATTGAAAGCATCGTATTCATCCTGGTTTTCATCGTGTTTGATGCCGCGTACTGCTTGCATGAACCCCTGGTCACCTGCAAAATCACTTGCCGGAATGGTTACTGTTAGTCCGCCTGGCCCGGTAAGTGTAAATTGTGTTCCGTCACTTGTACCTGAATAGTTGCCTACGGTGGCTGCATTCAGGTATAGACTGAGTTGATTGCCTTTGGTGAAAAAGTCATTGATGGTGTTGGTCCAATAACCACTCAGCCCATTGGCACCGGGATGAATTGCCAACCAGTCTTTGGGTGAAACGATAGCGGAAAATTGTCCCATAATTGAATCCGGATAACCGGTACCTGTTGGACTGGTGTATAGTAATTGTGTAAATGCAGTTCCAAGCGGATCAGAACCGGTAAACGTATCAAACACTTTTCCAATTTCAGGACGTGAAATGGCAGGATTTGCTCCATAAACCAGGTCATCATTGGTTACGGTAAAGGAGAGATTCAAACCAAAAGAATCTACTGCAGATACATCGTATTGCGCATTGGGACCAAATTCAAAAATATCGTAAGGACCCGGCGGGCAAACACCCGGAGCGGCATTAAACGGATAAGCAGTATAACCAACGGTAGGTGAAAGTGCCGGTGGTATGGTAGTGTTTTCTGTCACTAAAAACACCAGGCGATTGTTACCTAAATTTTTCACGGTTGGTACATTGACGGTCAGTCCGTTATTGATGTTGATGTAGTTTCCAGCGTCTGCCGTAAAATTTCCATCCGTATTCAGGTACAAGTAGAGATCCGGTTGTTGTATGAAACCGGCAACCCAAACGGTATATTTAGTAGTATCCAGGGCTGTGATATTTTTCAGAGTAATTGTGTTAAGTGTAGTTGTATTGTTCATGGTATCTCGTTTTTATTTACGGATTTACTTCCGGGTTTATGACACCTGCAGTAATTGTGTAGATCCAATTTTCCTCAAAGCCTGCTACAGGGCTACCTTGTTCGGCATACCCGAAAATCCCGTGTTGACCTTTTTGCCAGATTTGATTGGTCTTAAGAGGTTCCGAATTATTTAACGGAGGATTCTTCTGTGCCCATCCGATTACTTCTGACAACGAGATGTTTATAAGCGTTGTTTGAGTTGGTTTAACATTGTTATCAATTATTTCAACTGTGAAACAAGCATCATTCAGATCGCCGCTAACACCTAAAAACCAGGTGGGAGTCGGCGGATTTTCAGAAGGTGTTGGTGGGATAGGTAAATCAACGGCTTCGGACGTTGCGAATGAACCTGGTTCTAGTGTGCCACCTGGATCATTAACAGTTGCTGTGATGCGGTTGCTGTCGTAATTGTCATTTTGGCTAAGTGCCGATAACTGAAATCTAATCATCTGTTCTTTTTTTTGAGTATTCCTACTAATAAGGCTTTTCGGTTTAGGCCTCCTGTTGTATTGACTGAACAGGAACAGTTCCTGTTTTTAAGTGGTTTTTAATATGAAACCGGCCCTGGTAAAAGTCAGGACCGGTTCTTCAATTTATTCCTGATCAATTAGTTATTAATGTTGATGAACGGATCCCAAACATAATAGCCAATGACACTTCCGGTTTGGGTGTTTAGTACTGCAAATGACATATTGTATTGTGTTGATCCAGCTGAATTCACCTGGAATAGCCATTGTGCACAAATAAACGTATTGGGGTTACCGGCATTTGTGTACCCTTTAGGAATGGTATTGGCAAATTGCGGTTGTTCTCCCGAACCTCCTGATTGAAGGCAGTAGTTTGTCCAAACTGCAGTATTCGGACCTAAACTTCTTACGTTATTATTGTTGAGGACGGTATTGTAAAGCACCGGATAATAATTTTGACCGGCAGCAGGAGCTGAAATAGTGAAGATAATTTCATCACCGACATTAGCAGAAATCGTTAATTCTGATCCTCCCTGGTCGTTGACAACAGCACTTCCTTGTGCCATCATTTCTACATAAACATCAGAGGTGCTGTAGCTTCCTAAGCTGATAGGTGAGTTCCATGAACCTCCGGTTTTACTGTTTGCCAGTGTGATTGCATCGACTGTAATTGCGACAAAAATTTGTGCCATAATGGGTAGTTTAAATTTCCGTACTCATAAGGCTTTTCGGGTTCCGCCTCCTGTTGAATTGACTGAACAGGAACAGTCCGTTTTTTTAGTGGGTTCATCTCCACTGTTTTAAGGTTGCAACGCTTGAACAAGACAAAGTAACAGTAACGGGGAGGGAATTCTTTACATAGAAATAGGGGTTTTTAAAACCAGATATTTTTATCTGGTTTTCCATTCGGAGGAGTCATTGGAGTCATTATTTTGATATCTTAGTTGCAAAAAACACATTTTATGGACCCACTCCACGATTCAACTGAACATTTTCGTATTGCTATTCCTGTAGCCGATACCCGAATTGACCGCTGGCAAAATGACAATTATATTCTTGTTCCAAAAGCGTTTAAAGGCTCGACCCCACCTGGGAGTAATGCACTGCATATTGATGCGTTCAGTCTTTCGGTAGAGGACCTGATTCATTTAACAAACAGGATAAAAGACTACAATTTAAGTGAATCCGGAAAAGATAACTATCCGATAACAGGATTTGCCTGCCGCCTGGGAATAAAGGACTATATCAATGATAGAGGAGAACAGGAACCGCTGCCTTGTTTAATGATGGAACCACTTGTTGGGTTTGAGCGGAATGATAATCCCGACAATCCCATGGCGATCAATCCCGGTGAGCTAATGAACCGAATTCCCGAAGAAATAGGTGATAAGACATTGGATTATTCTGCCATTTATGATTTCAGTTATCCTTGTCCTCCTACTTGTCCAAAGAAGTCAAGCAAGTAATATGCTTTTCTGATTGAATGGAGCTGAAAGAACTTTTATTTAACTATGGTCCCTGGATTATTATAGCTCCGTTCTTACTGTCAGTTGTTCGTTACAATCGGTTAAGCAAGGCCCTGAAAATAATTACCTGGTATTTGATGCTGTCTGTGATAACACAGGCGGGATCTTTATTCCTGTGGACAAAAAGTATAAACAATTTGCCACTGCTGCATGTATTTACAGTTCTTGAGTTTTTTTTATTGTTTGCCTACTACTCTTTTCAAAGCAAACCGCTTCTTACCCGGTTTTGGTTTTACCTGATATTGGTTTTATTTCTGTCATTCGCCCTTTTAGATGCTTTTGTACTGGAAAACCTGCATAGCTTTAATATTTATACACGCTCATTGGAAGCTTTTATTTTCATTGGCTGTTCCGTTCATTGGTTTATACGGTCACTTACCATTGACAGTAAAGTCATTCTTCCTGAGCAAAACGCTTTGAAATATATGAATGCGGGTTTCTTTATTTATTTCTCCGGTTCCCTTATTTTGTTCGCTTTCAGTAATTATATCAATCATTTGGGTCGCCCTTTGTTAATGAATATCTGGACGCTGCATACGCTTTTATTAATAGTACTTTACTTATTTATATTTACCGGATTTTGCAAAACCAGCAGGAAATAGATTTTTATTATGGTATTATCATAACAATGGCTGCATTTTTTCTGATAGCCTGCGGAGCCATTCTGTTTTTTATCCGTTATCAGAAAAACCTGTTGAAGAAACAGGAAGAGTTGTTTCATATGGAAACCGAACACCGGAAAGAATTACTCAAAAGTAATATCCAATCAGCTGAGGAAGAACGATTGCGTATTGCCCGGGATGTTCATGATGAACTGGGTGGAATTTTTTCGATGCTTTCTCTCACCATTCAACAGTTAAATCCGGAAACTGAAAAAAATAAGGATACCATGCAGCAAAGTAAAACCCTCATTCAAACAGGTATAAATAGTGTACGCCGTATTTCACATACCATTATCCCTTTTGAATTGGAATTACTGGGCCTGAACCAAACCTTAACCAATTATACACAATCAGTTTCAACCGCATCCGGAATTGACATTCATTTTGAATTTGGTGATGTACCCGAGGAAACGAACCCAATCGTATCGCTGGCTACCTATCGGATCATTCAGGAATTGCTGAACAACACTTTAAAATACGCCAAGGCCAGCTCCATAGCAATTGTTTGCAACAGTTACGAAAGCCACTTACATCTGCAGTATACCGACAATGGAGTGGGTGTGGATCTAAGCGACAAAAAAATAAAAAGAGGTATTGGCATCAAAAACATTGAGAGTCGTGTTCTTGCTCTTGATGGAAATGTGCATTTCATTTCTTCCCCTGATAAGGGATTCAATTGCGCGCTAAGTTTACCTTTCAATCAAACACAGGAATTATGATTAACATTGCTATAGCCGAAGATCAGGTGCTTTTCCGTAAAGGGATTATATCTCTGTTAAATGCTGTAACCGATTTAAGAGTTGTATTGGAATGTGCCAATGGGGAAGACTTACTTCAACAGCTTGACACTTGCCCGGAAACTATTCATGTGGCCCTCATTGACATTAATATGCCCGTATTAAACGGATTGGAAACCATGAAGATCATACGGGAAAAGTACCCAACCACAAGAAATATTATTCTTACTATACACGAAGAAGAAAAATACATTCAAGCCATGGTTGAAGCTGGGGCCAATGCTTATCTGGCCAAGAACGCTGATTTCGGTGAGGTGAAAAAAGCAATTCGGGCTGTTGTAGCAAACGATTACTATTTTAACGAGCAAACCATCAAAGCCATGCATCATTTTATGCACGGAAAAAAACAAAAGGTGGTGCTTGGAGAAATGGGCATTACCCGTCGGGAAAGAGAAGTACTCGAACTCATTTGCCAGGAAAATACAAGCCTGGAAATTTCGCAAAAATTATTTATCAGCGAGAGCACCGTTAATGGTCACCGAAATAATTTATTGCTTAAGATTGGGTGTAAAAACACCGCAGGACTGGTATTATTTGCTATCAGGAATCATATTTATCGACTCAGTTGAATCCGAACTGAGAGCGTGAACCATTGATTTGATTCAAAGGGTTTTCATTCTTTTTTTAGGAGAAAAGCACAACAGGAAAATGAATGGGCTTATTGCTCGTTTTTTAGTAAGAGAATACTTAAATTTGAAGACTTAAATCAATCAAAAATTCAATTTAATGCAACGGATTGAAGAAATCAGTAGGGCGTTACAGTAGTAAATTCAAAGGTTATAGCCTGAAATCCGAAATGACCTGCTTTACAGATATTCTACGTTAGCTGTTATTTTGAAAAGACACAACAATGAACGACAGACAGATACAAATAGGTACACTGGGACTTGCCCATTTTTGCATTAAAGACCAGGACCCAATTGACAAACTTAGCGAATACTATTGTATTTCAGACTTATCAGAAAAGCAAACGGTAAAGGAACTGGATTGGGGTTTCATCTACAAGGAAGACGAAAAGAGTAAGAAATTTATATTGCTTACAGACTTGAACGGTTGGAGTTATCTTTTGTGGAATTATTGGGACTTTGAAGGCAATATTAACCTGGCAACTGACCTCTCTAAAATTTTAAAGACCACAGTAAACTATTATTTTGTTGACTCTTATATTGCGACATCCAGATGGATTTTTGCGAACAATGGAGAGTTAACCAGAACTTGTTTTGAATCTCACGGAAAGAAATTGTTTGATATTGGCTTCAATGAAGTGGAGACAGAATTGAGAGCTACAATGAATGATGTTTTTGTAGAAGGTATTTTTTGGGATTTGTATGAAAAGACTTGCGTCTCACTTGAATTTGTGAACAGTCAAAACCGGACAGAACTAACATTGTATACAGGGACACTCGGAGAAAAGAAAAACAACGGCTAGCAGCTGCCAATTTCTGAGGGTTTTACATCAAAACGATAATTAATTATCGTTTATCATTAATTATACAATGTTTTTCATATCTTTGTTTAAAGATTATCTATGAACAAAACCCCTTTATTACTTAGTATCCTTTGCTTCGTTATTTACCGCATTCTGTTTTATGCAACAGGTAATTTCGTGCTCTCATTATCTATATTCCTGGTTCCGGTGGGGATGTTGGTTTTCAATTTTATCGTCAGAAAACGCTTGTCTTTTTCAAGGTGGTTCTTAAGTCCTGTGAATTTCTTTCTTGAAAAAAGAACGCATTCTTTCACGAGTGATCTGGACACTGAATTAGTATACGCTAAACTCCTGGAAGTCATTGAAAGTTCTGAGCTTGACCTTTTGGATAAGGATGAAAACAAGTTGCAGATTTTATTGGGTACACCTGCCAATTTCCTGACGTGGGGTGAAAATAATTATATCCAAATCGTCCCATCATCCGGCGGCAGTACCATCGAATTCACTTCCGTTACGCTTTTTGGAACCACTTCGTGGAAACGTAATGACAACCACTTCGATTCGTTTATCCGGTTGTTTGAATCATCCTTAATTGTATAAGTTATGCCCATAATAGTAAACTTAGACGTGATGTTGGCCAAACGGAAGATGCAATTAAAGGAATTGTCTGAAATTGTTGGCGTTTCAGTGGTCAATCTTTCCATCCTGAAACAGAGCAAGGTAAAGGCCATCCGGTTTTCTACGCTGGAAGCTATTTGTGAAGCACTGGATTGCCAACCGGGTGAATTATTGGAATTTGTATCAACCAAAGAAAATAAACCGGATGTTCCTAAATCGTAAGAAACGCATTCTTAAAAACCTGGAGGAATCTTTTGGTGAACCCAAAACCGAAGGATTTAACTTTAACCTGATCAAACGATATAACTTCAATCGGAAGCGACCAGGCAATGCACAAATCCTATCGGAACAGACCTGCGATGATTTGGATCTGGACCTGTTCTTTTGTTTTATAGATCGAACAACTTCCAAAGTCGGACAGCAGTACCTGTATTCAAAAGTATGTGCCTTTGATCATTCACCGGGAAAATTTGATCACCAGGAACAGGTTATTCAACATTTTGAAAAGTATCCTGAGGACCGGTTAAACATTCAGTACCAACTTCAGAAATTAAACAACCAACAGGCTTATTATATGGTTGATCTTTTTCAGGAAGAATTAGATGAAAAGCCACGCTGGTACGCTCTCATTCCTATTCTTTCTTTGGGATCCCTTTTTAGTCTCTTATTGTCAGTCATAAACCCCGGATTCCTGCTTTTATTTATAAGTTTTTTCGCAATAAACATCCTGATTCATTACGGATTGAAAAGGAAGACGAACGTATTTGTCCATTCGATACCGGCACTGCTCTCTTTAGCTGCTGTTGCAAAAAACATGTCCCGATATGCTTTTTTGAAAAATTCTGAGGTGAATTTGGAACCATCACTAAAAGCGATTGCAACTATCCGCAGGAAGATGTCGCTGTTTAAACTGGAACAAAAGGTGGATAGCGATATGGAAGCGGCATATTGGTACTTGTTGGAATTAATAAAAATCACTTTTTTGTTGGAACCTTTGCTGCTGTTTAGTTCACTGGACCATTTGCGTTTTAAGTCGGAGGACATAGAACAGGTTTACCGTTTTGTAGGAGAAGTGGATTCAATCATTTCGGTGGCTTCTTTGAGATCCGGGATAGCTGAATATTGTATTCCGGCAATTTCAGGTGATGTGAGCAAAGTGCGGTTTAAGGATATCCGGCATCCACTTATTCCGGACTGTGTTCCAAACGATGTGGATTTTGAAAAATCAATCCTTCTGACGGGTTCTAATATGTCGGGCAAAACGACCTACATCCGCGCTATCGGATTGAACGTTATTTCAGGAATGATGCTCAATACCTGTTTTGCTAAATCTGCAATTATTCCAATTGCCAACTTGTTTTCTGTTATCCGGATTGAAGATGATTTGATCAATTCAAGTAGTTATTTCTTTAAAGAAGCAGATGAGGTGAAAAAAATCATTCAGCAAACAGGGCCAAATAACTGTTCCATTGTTTTACTGGATGAATTGTTTAAAGGAACAAATACCATAGAGCGTATTGCTTCGGCAAAGGCCATTCTGTCCTATCTTTCCAAAAGAAAAGGGCAGGTTTTTGTTTCCACCCACGATCTGGAGCTAACGAGGCTCTTAAAAGATGAATTTGAATTGGTTTATTTCTCCGAATACGTGTCCAATGAAACGATTCATTTTGATTACACATTAAAATCCGGTGTTCCTGAAAAAGGAAATGCCATCCGGATTTTGGAAATGAATGGTTATCCGAAGGAAATTATTCGGGAGGCTCGATCTCAATTGACCGGGATGGGGTGAGGGGGGCAGTTCTTTAATGTTTTTCGATCGGGACTTATATCTTACTCATTGATGTTTCAGGCAACTTTTGCATTGATCAATTTGGATATTTTTCTGTATTCCTTTTCCGGATGCATAGTGCGTAACCATAGTGATAATTCATTCAGCTTACAAAAGCGCCAATTCTATCTTTTTTTAATCTTTAGAAAAACCTATTGGTCTTAAATCACCCAATATTTCAATCAACCTTTGGATAGTTGAGTTGAGTTTACGGAGGGAGAGTGTTTAATTTCCGCAGGTGCAGATTTGGAACACTACCAACTTATTCATACCCGGGGATAGATTAACATCCCCGGATACGAACCAAAAAACAAAAAGTTATCAATCTAAAAAATAGACAATTAATAGTTCAAAAAAACGTTATCAACAAGTCTGGAACACTACCGAACACTACCAAGTTTCATAACGCGTCATTAAATGTACCTTATTACTAACACTTCCTCCATTACTGAATAAATAGTTGGATGATTTCATAATCACTCTATACTCAAGAGTATCTCTAACCTTTTTTGAGTCTAAAATTAGTCTATTACGGCTACCATCTTCAAAGAAATCAGCATTCGTCGAAACTGGTTCTAACTCAAAACTACAATGTTTAGCCAGGTCTTTAAATTTCTTACTTTTGTATCTTACCTCCACAAAAATAGTATCATAGGAAGAATTAATAGATTCAATGGATACTAAATTCTTATTTAATTTAGGGAAATCCAGTCATTCAGTTTTTGTTCCGTTTCGTTGTGTAATTTGATTATTTCATCGCTTGCTTGCAGAAAATAATTAATGCTATCCTCAACAGTCACATTTCTCAAAAATTTGATTTCAGAAAAACTAAATAACTCAGGTTTAATACCTCGGGATTTAATAAAAGCTTGCTTGACTTTTTCCTCATTTGTATCAAGTTTGTTTGAACAGCTTATTCCAAGAACACCAATAGCTAAAAGAAGAAAATTTTGAATAATGATTCGTTTCATGTGCAGTATTTAATGATTACATGTGAATATAGAATAAAATCACAATATGTAGTATTTTAAGGTTACAATGTTTTTATGAGATATGGGGAACTTCCATCTCATGAAAACTCTTACATATAAAAGAATAAATGCGATAAAAGAAAGCACCCCAAAATTAGTTGGAAAGTGTATTCGAGAAGAGAGAGAAAGGCAGAACCTAACCCAAACAGAGCTGGCAGAAGCAGTTGGAAAAGATAGGCAATACTTGTATAAAATCGAATCGGGAAAGGTGACTCCGAATATTGCAACAATTGCTATTTTGGCAGAAGCATTGGGAGTACCAATGAATGAATTACTTTCAATTGGTCGTTAAATTCATAAACAATTCGTAATTTCCGTGATAGTATATTTTTAAATAACCACTATTAGGAATAATCAATGCAACAAAAGGAAATTTATAGAATTAAGAAAGGTCAATTGATTAGAAATGGTCTTGAAATCACTATTGATTTTGGTCTTGTCTACGATAATGAAGGATTGATTTACATCGATTTCTATGTTGACGAAAAATTTGACTTAAATCAATTCGGGCGGATAACTTACCAAGAAAAAATAGAATTTTTTACGGCATTTTGTGTCACAGATGAAGGACTTAACCTAGAGATTAAAAGGCTTGATTTTAAAAGCATAATTCCCCATAAAAATCTGGTCCAAATGGTATGTTATGATTGTCTCATCGTAACAAAAACTAAATTGGTAATATCTATCATTTCAACTGGCGACGATGCTCTCAGATTGCATTATCTGACACTGGAAGGATTGGAAATGATATATTGTAATTTTACAGAACACGGCAGAACAATTGGTCAATCGAACGTAGGACCATTTCAAATGAATTTGGATTATACATCTTGTGATTGGAATGTTGATGATATAGTGTATCGAATGGATTACTACAAAGATTATAGCCACGGTAAGGTAATAGTTAAACCAGATGCAAAGATATCAACGATTTCTTATGACCGCTTCTTGGAATTAAAAAAGGATTACTTATCATACCTTTCTCTTATTAATGGTGCTAGAGTGAGAATAAGGCGAGAATGTTACGGCGGTTTACCCGAGGTTGTTGATGGTAATCCTCAGGGGCAAACTACCGTTATTTACTCATTCAAAAGTGTGCTTCACCTACGTCATAATGAATATATTCCAGTAAATCATCATTTAAATATCCCAATTAATCTATTGAATAAATTCATGAGCCAGAATTTCGAAAAATTTCGAGACTGGAATCGAAAAATAGATTTGACATCAATTATTTACTATTTGAACGGTGCCGTTCAAACAAGGAGTTTAAACGAACAATTCTTCATACTAATTATAGCTTTTGAAAGATTGACTGCTCTATATGCTGAACAGAAGGGAGATAATGAAGTTTTTCATCCAACCAAAGAAAATTTCACCCCTATCAAAGATGAGCTGTTCGCAGTTCTTGAGAAATACAAAGCAGATTTTGGTGAACATTATTTGCGTGCAAAAGGAATAATTGGAGGGCTGAGTCAGGTTAGAAGACATTCTACTAGAGAAAAGATGTATGGGATTCTCAATGATTTAAAAATCGATATAACCGATGACCTTGAAAGATTGATAGAAGCTGTTCGGAATGATGCTGTCCATAAGGGAAATATTGGCGAAGATGAAGAGCAACAATATAGAAATGCTTTTTTACTGAATGAATTAATTCACGAAATTATATTACGCCTAATTGAATATCTGGGCCCCAGAATGAGTACTGTTATTTTCGGACAAACTATAATGACTATCGATACACCCATTAATCAAATAGTTGTTAAGGACAGGACAGGACAGGCCCATACCAATAATATTTAATCGAATTAACATATCTATCGTTTCGAATTCAACTTATCAAAAAAATCAATCAAAAAGAAATGATTTTCTATTGTTTCCTTGAAATTCATGTCAATTTTATTCGAATCTTGCTCCAACAAATAAGCGAACAGAGTTCTTTGAACGCTTTTTCGTAATTCATTTGCAGATGTAAACTGCAGAAGTGTTTCGAGGTGTTCTATCTGAGTCTTTGTGATGACTTGTTCTTCCATACTCCAAGGTTAGGAGGAAATCACGGAACCATTGCGGGAAGAATTCGAAATGTTTTACACGGAGTATTAACGGATAAGATTCAAAACTTTATTCTCCAACTCCTCCGCTAAGGGCAAGAACTCTAATGCAGTTTTGGGAGCATTGACAAAGCCTTCAATAGACATTTTATTAGCATTACGAATAATCTCATTTATTGATTCATACTCTTCTTCAGACCAATTGAGAATTTCATACTGAAAGTCATATAGAATTGCTTCAGGAGTATATGTTTCTTGAACGAGCGATGGATTCTCTTCAAATATCATTTTAATGTTTCTATGACTATGTAAGTCAGATAGGATTTTATCTCCCGACACAAAAACTGGAATAAGTTTCTTTGTTCCTGTCTCTTCAAAAAGTTGTTGTGTCTTACCTGCTATCAGTGGACAAATTATATCAATTGAAGCATTAAAAATGTTATGCAATTTTCGTTCAATAGTTTTTGCACTTTTCTTATTCCAAATATCTCTATAGCCCAAAGCTCCTCCAAATAAATGTACAGCATAATGCAAATGCATACCTGAAAGTAAGTCTACCTCCTTCCTCATGAACTCAACGAGAATTTTAATGGCATCTAACCTTTCAATTTTTCCTGTTTGTATTGAGTAAAAGAGTTCAATTATTTTTAACAATGAAATATAAGATACAATTAGTAGATGCTGAAATGTACTTTTCTGTTTAAGACAATCAATTTTACTTGATGGGAAATTCGTTTTCAATTTTATCTCCTCACCAAAATACTGCCTCGTTGTTAAATGATTATCGAATGCCGTTATACCAGAGTGAAGCATCTGTTTTATTGTTAAATGAGTCTGCTCCAATTTTTCCTCATTAATTGAAAAATCGAAAAGTTCCCTACAACTTTCTTCAACTCCGAAACTTGCATTAACTACTAAATCGTATTGTTCAATTTTCTTGAAAAGGTTTCTCAGTGACTTTAGGTATTCCTTTCTATCAGGCTGAGTAAACATTGTTGGATTAAAAAAATATTGACGATAACCGATAACCACATTTGTATCAAAAATTAGTATTAGCTCACTTGGTGGTATATGTGAAAACAAGTCTTCTAAATCAGTAAATTTCTTACTATCAATATAAGATGAAGTATAAAATATCTTTGACAATTCTGTAAATTATTTAGAACGATTGCAATAAATATGGCTTTTAAGTGACAGTGAATTTAGTAAAAAAGGGCTTCCAATTTCAAACTGGAAACCCTTCTGATTTTTTTTGATATTATTGAATTTTGGTGTTTTCTGATAAAGTTTTAGATGTATCCAGTTTTAGAAATGAAATTTTATAGTCCCATTTGCTTCCATGCCTTGAACATCGCTTTAAAGTTTTCGTACTTCTGTGCATTCTCTGAAAACCATGGGTCGATAGCTTTACTCATATAATCGCCATTATATGCAAATGCCGAAAACTCAGCAAAACTCATTCCTTCTAACATTCCCAAAAGATTATATCTGACTCCAGGATTATCACCAGCATTGCCTTTTAAAATCCCTTCATAAATGGCTTGGGCTGATTTTATATCTCCAACTAACCATAGGTCATCCGCCTTACGAATCATTGAGCGAATCAATGGTCGGTTTTCCAACCAACCCCATTCAAGTATGTCAGGAAAATCGCCATTTTTATCCAGTATTACCTTACAGGATTCCTGATAAAGTATTTCTTCCCACTTGGAGCGATTAATTTCATCATCGAGGTAGTCATAAATCCGAATGACTTCCACCATTGCGGGAATAAGTTTATTCTTGGATTGGTCTAAAAATGTAAGAAATGAATGCAGAGCCTCATTCAAGTCCAATACATCGTTTTCTATTGCTCCGATAATGTCGTAATCGGACTTTGAAAGATAATCATGAAATATTTTCGCAGTTGCAGCGCCAGCAGCCTTAGCTTCGTTATATATTACTTCACGCATGATTGATTATTCTATTTTTATAATTCAATAAGTTTAGTAACCCCCGATTTTATCATTTCAAACAATGGCTTAGCAGTTGCTTCGGATATAACCCCACCAACTACCATTTCTCCAGCTTTACCTACTGCAAGTTGTCTCCAATTCTTCTTACCAAGAATAAACCACTTTTTCAATTCTTGAATTTCAGCTAACAAGTCATCATAGATTACTTGCTGACCATCCTTCAAATCTTTTAAATCGGAAGCGAATTTGTTGAGTGAATCAGTCAGTGTTTCTTTTTCTTCTCTTGTAAACACATCCTCATTCACCCGAACACCAATTCTGATTAATTCCTGATGCAAAAAATAATTCACTTCCTCGTGAGCATCATTTTCGGAACATGAATCTATGTTTTTACAAACCTTAAGATGCTCATTATATTGGAGGTCATTAGCTTCCAGAATTATGGTAAGGTAAGCTGTTTTGTCTTCTTCACTATCAACATCAATTAAATCCTTGTTTACGTTTTGTAACAAATTTTTAGGATTTCCAATATTGTTATTGGAAAGATAGTAGTCAACAAGTTTCTGTGCTTTTTTCTCGATGAAGTTCATAATTTCAATTCAATATTTTATTTTCTTACCAGTCATTATGAAATCAATTTCAGCAGTTGTTGCTTCGTTAGGACAAACCTTAGCAAATTGTGTTTTAGAACAAAATCCATAACCTTCAATTGGCAAATCTAAATACTGAACATCATTCCCAACAATTGCAATAATGGTTCGTAAAAATATTAAGTTTTTATTCAAATAAGTCTTTCCGACTTCAAGCGTTGAAGCTGTGATTTTTTTTCCTGAAGGAGAAGCTATAAAATTATTTTCTCCATGAGTTTTAAGTTTAATATTTTCTGTTTCCATTAATTAAATTCATCATGAAACACTTCACTTTTTAAAGTCTTGTTATCTTACTTGGAGGATGTCGAGAAAGCTTGAGTTTTTGACCAGTCAACTACAACCTCTTTATTGTCATTCCGCACAATTGAACTTATATTTTTACCACTAGAAATGACAAATCTTTTTTGATTGTCAATTATCGTGAAGTTTTTTTCGTTTAGGAAATCTTTATATAATTCCAAGCACTTAGTCAAATCAGATGTAAACAAATTCTGTTGTAGTATAAGTTTAATTGTTTTAGATTTCTCAGATTTTATTATCAAGGAATCCTTCGGGAAATCATAACACAACCCGAGTTTCCCCTTATTGAATAAAAAGTTGTTTTTCTTTGATAATGACTTGGGAATTATGAGAGTTAAATCCCTATCTATTTCCATTAAATTACAATAGTTATTATTCTTTTCTTTCTTTTTTAATATAAGGTCAGTTTGTCGATTATTTTTTATTTCAACTTCAAAATAAATCCTTGTAAAGTTGCAGTAATCTCTTTTTTTCTTTACAAAATCAAGTTCGATTGATTTTATCTTTCCGAAAATTTTATTATTCTCCTCAGATTCGCAAGAATTTAATAAAAAAATACAAATCGGAAAAAGTAGTAGCAGGCAACTATTCTTGTGAAATCTTCTCAAAATCTGTAGTTGTTTTAGATTGTCCAAATGTTTTGTTGAAATCATCGGTATATGTTTTAAGTTCTTTTACTGTATTTTGAAAAGCGTCAGATTCATATAATGCTTTCTTCGCTTCTTTACTTGTTGATAATCTTAATTGTATTGTCAATTCTGTAGCCATACCATCGATATATCCCCATGCAACGCCTTGCATATAACTCTTCCAATTCGCGGTTGTCTTATTCCAACTTGAATGTTTCATTTGAAGTTTAACTATATCATAATGCTCAGACCAAGATGTTTCCAATATACCATCAGCATACTTCTTGTTATGCTGCTCTTCATGATACCAAAGATTAATTTGATTAAACAAATAACCATTTACAAATTCACCATTTTCCTCTAATTTAGGATTAATGTTAAACTTTCCGGGAGTCTCTTTATACGTTTCACCAGCTAAGCCTTTTAGCGAAGTATTAATTCCCATTGCTTTAAAAGGTACTGCTCCTTCAACATATTGTCTATATATTGAAGTTGCAACAGCAATTTGAGAAGATTCGCTCGCTGCTGAAAAAGGTTTAGACATTGCTTTAAGATTATCTATTTTAGATTCGCTAACTAATTTTTTAGCTCTATCAATTTCTTCAATCTTATTTGAAGTTAATATTCGTATAACATTAGATTTGCCGACTTGACCTAAATATTTACCATCAGCGGTATAAATATGTTCCATACCTTGAAAATCAATACCATCTATCACTTTGTTTTCGCTAAATGCATACGAACTATTCCAAGGAAATTTCTCGGATACTGGGTCAATTGAAAAGAACCTACCAATACGAGGGTCGTGCATGCGGTATTCAAAATTAATGCTATTTCCAGCACCCTTCACCTCGTCATCTCTCTCCTGTCCTTGGAATGAATATCGATACCCCGACCTCCCAGGCCGCACAGTTACTACTGCACTTTGGCTAGTTCCAACCAGAGACATGTTTGCTACAGAGAACGCTGCACCTGCATTGTAGCGTATCCTAACGTAAGGATGTGCCGGAGTGAATGTACGGGTATGCGTTCCGTTGGTGCTTGTTGTACTCATCAGTGAGGTCCACGTTAATCCGTTGATGGATTGTTCTACGGTGAAAGTTACCGAATTATTTTCACTTTGCGTATAGCTGAGGTCATACTCGTAATTCGGCTGCACGGTGAAGTTGCGCTGCACAGACGGCGTTTGCCCGCTGACCCGCAGTCTGTTCGGTGTGAAAACGTTTAGATAGGAAGTGGCCCAGTTGGTACTCCAGCCATCGGTGTTTTGTCCGGCAACAGTTCCCGTCACAAAGTTCGAAGTGTAGAAACTTGTTCCGGTGAGTCGGGAAAGGCGCAGGTCATCTGCATAGTACCCGAAGCCAAGAGCAGGGGAGGTGTTCCCCGGCACAAACTCTACCCGGATACTGGTGATTCCCGCAGGAACTGTAAAGACGAGCGATACAGGTCCCGTACTGCTTGCCAGGTTGTAGCGCACAGAAGTTAACTGGGTAACAGTATTTCCATTCACACTGGAAACGATTACATAATCCTCAACCGTGCTCATGGTAGTCATTCCGCCGCCTTCTGTTGAGAATCCACCGACCAGTCCGCCGCCCAGGTAACTCACATTCGCATCAAAGCGGTAGGTTTGGTTTGAAGTGAGTCCCGTAAAGGTTTTCTGCACACCAGGTACCAAACGGTAGCTGCTTGCTTTTTGTTCCCGTATCAGGTACTGGGTTTGTGTATCGATGGTCCAGCCGTCGTAGCTTGGTTTTACAATGGTTGGGTTACTGAAGTTACCGGATTGAACAACTGCACCCGGCGTTCCACTAATCAGTGAGTAAGCATTCAGTTTGAGGTGTGAGTTATTGGTTGTTTGCCACCCGATTGCATACCTGGTATTTGTAGCAGTGGTCAAGGCATAGGAGAAGTTACCGTTGGCAGTAAGCGTCGCTACTAGTGTACTTCCGATAACCTGGTTAGATGCATTGAGCGTATACAAGTACAAACGTGCATTCTTTGTCCCGGTATTGGTAAACTCCAGGTTTCCACTTACGGTATACTGAACTGTCCTTGCAGGAGTGGTGAATTGGTCCCGTATGACTCTCCCGGTAGTTGAAGGTCTCATGTAAATTGAAGAACCTGAAAAGTAGACGATGGAAATGCTTGGATCGTAAGTCCATAAGTCAACGGAAGGAGCTACATAGACCGGGTTTTCCAGGTCCACAAAATCAACAGATGTTGGAGCCAGTTGCGTGATGATCACGTCGTCTATATTGAATACTCCCAGCTGGTGGAATTTCAGACGCAGTTTGTTTTGCGAAGGAGTCACTGTAAACGTATAGACCAGGGGACCAGCCTCATTCAGCGTTTGCGCATAGATCTGCGTAGCCGAATTTGACGGGGAAATCTCAAAAGCTTTGAAAAACACGGAAGCCAGCGCGCCTTTGTCTACGTATACCTGGATGCGGTAGGTATTCCCCGGAACAACGGTGAAATCCCGGATCACTCCCTCATTTGTATTCGTACTTTCTACCCGTAAGCGGTTTGCTGTTCCTGTAATTCCCAGAGATACGCTACTTGTTTCGGCAAACCAGTTGTCATAAGTCGGTCTGGTCCAGGATGCAGTGTTGAAGTTGGAAGCGTAATTGTCGTCTGTTACTTCCACGTAAGTGGTATCTGTAACCGGCGGGTCTTGTCTTTCCATTTTACGTCCTTCAAGCGGCACCCCGAAAGGAGAATAATCCGTAGACAGGCGGATATCTGCCAGGAAGCCGTAGCCTGCGGTTGTTTCGTGGGTCAGTTTGATGTTATCAAATGTACCTGTACCCTGGGGCTGGACCATAAATCCAAGATATCCTGTAAGACCGGTTCCGGTAAAGGACAAAGTATTTGGTCCTACTGACAAGCCAGTTATCCCTAGATTACCGCTAGCATCAAAAACACCCATAAATGTCATTGAACTGGATGAAGAAGCATAATCCACTGTTACGGTATAATTAACTCCGTCTTCAAACAAATAAGATTTGTACACTTTACCGTATAAACCAGGGGATGTACCACTAGTAACTGTCATATTTCCACCACTAACACTCATAGAAAAACCAGCTCCTAACGGATTGTCATCAATAATTGCACTGTCATCAGGCTCCCAGCCTAATAAAACTCCGCTGTTTGTAAACTGATCATTGAAGCCTATCACTTCAGAACCTTCCGTTTGCTCCGGAACGATCTTATCCGTTATCACACTCAGGACATTCCCCAGGTGATTGCTTAATTCGTAAGCTTTATCACCGATATGGTGTTGGATGTTTTCACCGGAGTAGGTGTTTTGTGATCCTAATAACTTCACCCGTTCGTTGTGAAGTCCTAAACGGGAAGAACCGTAAATGTGTTTTTCCGTTTGGTCATAACTTACTGATTGCTCGGTACTGTTTATTGACCGCTCATAAACACTCAGCACATTTCCCTGTGCATCCAGTACGTAGTAGACACTTTTCTCGCGGTATTCTGCATTTTCATCGTAAGTATGTTTCGCTATGCGGTGTCCCATGGCATCGTAATCAAACCAGATATCTCTTTTTCTAGGCTTAGTGGACTGTGGATCCCAGTAAACGGCTGCTATTTTGCCATCCACGCGCCATTCGTAAAAACGACCTTCCTGCTTGTCCCGAATTAAACGGCCTTCCGCATCGTAGACGTAGTTATTCAGGTCTTGTCCCATATGGATGTCCAGATCGTTGTAGTCTTCAGTATCAAATGCGGAATACAGGCGGTTGTGTTTTTTTGATGGATGGAAAGTTTCAATCCCGTTATCCATACCTTTGTAATTGTAACTCAGCTGATCAATCAAAACGTTCTCATGGTCATAACGCGACTGGGATTCAATATTCCCGTTTGCATCGTACTTAAATTCGTTGTAGTACATCGTCGTTCCGCCGCTACCCCAGGAATTCGCTCCCAGGTTGATATTGTTGTAACTGCGGGATTCTCTCAGACGGTTCAGCTGATCGTAGCGGTAAGCATTTCCTAAAGGAAGTACTTCACGGGTGTCAGGGTTGGTAATGGTTGTGACCATGCGCCCGATGTTCCCGTTGTATAAGTCAAAGCTATTGGCGGTCAGGTCACTTCCCGACTGACTTGCAGTAAAGCTGGTGTTTCCACCTGCTGCACCCGGGTAATCCCCGTTGAAATAATGCAAACTGTACCCGAAAACATCGCGGGCTACGTATCGGTTATTACTTCCTGATTTGCCATCACCTCCCGGATCGTGGTTTGGATCGAGTGTATTCGAATTCACACCTTTGATCCAGCCCTGCAGCGTGTACACGTGGTCAATTCCCTGCACTTCCTGGTCGCCGATCACTGTTCTGGCTAATGGACCGTGGTCGTAATACTCGTAGCTGGCTTCTCTGTCCCACAAAGTGCTTACTGCCATTTCCTTGTCGATGGAAGCAACGGAAGATGCTGCACCGGTCAACGGAGTTTCAAGTGACGAATAGGTATCCGTGATGCGGTTGTCAGCATCGTAATTATAGGCCTGATGCCATTGGTCTGCCTCGCCGGTTTGATAATCCACGCGGTGTACGTTCCCCGAGATGAGGTCGTAGATGTAATCGGTCCGTTTCAGGCGCTGACTTGCGATTCCCGACATGTCTTTAACCGGACGATTGTCCTGGTAAAGGGTCTTCACATTTCCGTGAATATCGTAGTCGTAATGTGTAGCATGGTCGTATTCGTTCGCCCTGTCTGAATACCTTTTTGAATAGGTTACATGTACGATGCGTTTACGCTGGGTGTTTGCATCCAGGTTGTCCAGTACAGGTAATTCTGCTTTGATAGATGTGTTGGTTACATCGTAGTAACTTCTGGTGACTTCCAAACGGTTTGAAAAATCTTCGTCCAGCCAACCTTTCATACTGTTTTCGTTTACTACGTTCTCCACGTAGCTTCCGCCGACATACACTCCGAAAATCCCCTGGAATTTAGTGCCGGATGTATTCTCCTTTTTGACTCCTGCTTCTACAACGCGGCCAAGTTCGTCATACAAGGTATAGGAATATTCATCGTCGTCTTTTGTGCCCGGGGCCCCTGCCTGGCGTGAATTCTGACTGAGCACAATTCTTCCTAAGCGGTCGTAGTAGAAACGCGCAGTATACAGTCCTTTTTCGTATTTCAGCAACCGGACCATTGCCGGGCTGGAACTTTGATTACTTGTTAAAGAACCGCCGTAAATTACTGAGTTGGCAGAAGCAAATGCAATCGAAGTGATATCGTATGTATTCGGTTGAACTTCGAGAGGATCCGTAAACGTCTGCGGATCTGCTGAAAAGCCTGTGATTTCAATATCTTGCGTAATGTTATCATTATTCGCCGATGACAGTTTGTAGATCTTCCCGCTATTTCCTACTGCCAGCCCTGTTTTGTTATCAATAAAGTTCACATCATTGAACACCACTCCTGTGAATGACGCAAGCTGGTAAGTGGTAGGAGAAGTTGGACTGTAACGATAATAATTGATTTTCCCTGATTGATCAACCAGGATCACAGATTTATTATCGAAAACATGGATTCCTTTGACCAAACCGGATCCTGAGGCGATTGAAGGATAAGTGGCAGGTAAATTGTAACTTGATCCGGAAGGAGTGAGGTCTATTTTTGCCAGCTGGTTTCCATATGCCAGGTATCCTGTCAACGGATTGCTCCTGGAGAACTGGATATCCCCCACAATCCCGGTAATAGTTGTTGAGCTGAAGACACCATTATCCAGTTTATGGATTTGGTTTTCTCCGCCAATAACCGCAAAGTGGTTCCCATCCGGACGAGTTTTGGTCCAGACTTTCGTTAAATTCCCCATCGTGGAAGAAGGGATTTCCGTTTTCCAGCTAAGGCCACCGTCCTTCGTAGAGCGAATGAATCCGTGCTCTCCGATTAAAGTTCCTACCTGACCGTTTGCAAAATGCACATCTTTGTAACGTGGTCCGAACACCCGGTTGATGCGTGTACCAAAGCTTGAATTGTAGCGGAATACGGTAGAAGCCGTACCTACAACCAGCGCTCTGTCTTCCAAAGACGTGGATACACTGAGGAAATTCTGCGTAGTCTGGCTTGTTGCCGGCACGAAGAAATTGGTAGTCATATTCGGAGTAAAGTAAAGCGATCCGTTATCACCGACGATGTAAACAGTTGTTCCATTCGCAGCAATATCATGGATCGTTTTCCCCGCCATGTGTTCCGTAACACTCATATTTGCCGTTGTAGGAGGCACGGATAATGGATTTCCGTTTATATCGGTCATTGCCAATGCACCGTTCTTTCCTCCGAATAGGTACGCAGCAGCTCCATTGTAACTCACTTGGGTTCCTACGCGTAAGTCTTCCGTAATTCCGAGCGGAAGCAGGGTAGAAGTTAGAGCACTTACCACATTCCGTGGTCTGGTGAATGCCTGGCCGTTTTCTCCAACTACCAGGTTCATATTGGTGACATAACGCAGCGCTGTCAAACCATATACTCTGTGATGGCTGCGAGGTATGAAAGTCAGCTGAACGATTCCATTTCCCTGCGGTCCCGAAGGAATGCTGCCGGTTAAAATAGTTCCGGAAGTTCCTATAAGCGTGAGCGATGATCCATGCACTGCAATTTTGGTAATTTGTGAACCTCCCAGGGAAATTGTGCCTGTGTATGTGAGATAACCTGTTGTTGCTGCTGTTGCTTCCTTTCCCAGCACCACGTTTGAGCGGTATGCAAGGAAATAGTCCAACCCGCTAATGGTAATTTTATCAATGGAGATAATACCGTTGGAGTTTGCAACTAGGCTGAATGCAGGATAAGTTCCATTGATTGTAACAGCGGCTGTGCGGTATACTTTTTGGTCTGTGGTAACTACCTCAATAGCAACACCAGTTCCGGCTTTAGCAATTGCCATTTCTTTTGGTGCGCTGGAACCGAAATTTGCCACCTCCGAATAGGTAATATCCGTTCCGGCCTGTGTAAACGTATTGGATTTGTATAATTTATAGCTTGAACCGCTATATGCAATTCCATAATAGGTCAGGTTGGTTCCGTCATTGTAGGTGGAAACAATCTCCATATTCAAAGGCTGAGCCAGGTTAGGACTTTGGTCCAATTCAGCATGTCCGGCTGCATTCATCACTAAGTTGATCGAATAAGCTACATCGTCCGTAATTCCCTGGATCAGTACTTCCAGTGTGCTTGCAGATCTCCTGTTAAAGGAAAGGGTTGCATTCTCATATTCCCTGGATAAAGCTGTCCAGGTTGCACCACCATTAGCAGTTACCCGGATTACTTTTACTCCCTCTTCCTCAATTCGTGCCACACCAGTGTTATCATTGAGCATGTGGATCTGGTCAATAATCCCTTTTGCATCCGATTTTTTCAAACGCTGCTTGTAAGTTGCTGATGTAGCACCATCCAAAGCAGATATATTTCCATCTGCACCGGCAATAAATGCTTTTGCAGAAGTATAGAACGAAACCGCATGTAAATCCCCAACTTTTTGGCCATCCATTCCAAGCATTCCTGAAGCATTTGCGGTGACTACCGTTGCATCAAATTCTTCCGTACCATCTGAAAGTGTTACCAGGAAGAGAATTCCGGTCAAATTGGCGGTATTTCCCTGTAGTGTGAAATCTTTGAATGTCACGATGGTGTGTCCGGTCAATACCGGCGTTGCACTGAAATAAGAAGTTACACCACCTGAAGTATTTACTCTTAGGATTTTCCCCGTTTTTGTAAGTACGTATGCATTCGTTCCCACAATTTCCATTGCCACATTCTCCCCGTAATTAACCAAAGCGCTCATGTTCACCGGGTCCCAGTTTAAACCGCCATCTTTTGTCAATAGAATTAAACCATTGGCAGCTAAAGCATAACCATACGTGGTGGTATAAACCATGTGTACTTCGCGTAGGTCGCTTCCCAGGGTATTTATAACACGTTCCCAATTCAATCCGCCATTGGTCGTTTTAAACAAATATCCGCGTCCTCCTAACGAAACCGGAGCGTTTATATAACCGGATAAGTATCCCTGATTCGCATCAATCATTTGAACGGCTGTTGTAACCAAGCCAATAGGTAATCCGTTAGGTGTGGTTACTTCAAAGACATCGATCGGATCCTGGTCCGGCATATTCTGGGCCACCAATTGGTTCAGGGAATTATACAGGTAAGTGGTTGCCATACGGTGATCGGTAGTCACGTTGTGTGTATTGTTCAACCTGTCTTGCTTAATTCCTTCTTTGATAGCAGGATTATTCAGATCCACTAATTCAACTCCTTCGGGAGGAACGGTTTTGATCAGATTTCCTGCCTGATCATAGTAATACAAAGTAAAATGGTGTTCAATTTCCCGGTATGTCATGGACATATTCTCCGTAGCTTCCATGCAATGTGCAATGTAATCCGTTCCCAGTTTTGTGTAAAAATCCTGGATCTGCTCATTGAAATTGATCTGTGCATTTACTTCGTTGTTACTTTCGTAGAAGTCAGCACACGGATCGTCAAATTCCACTTCAAATGTTTCATAGTTCACGGAAGGAGTATCCATCACACACGGAACTTCCAGTACTTCCATACAAAATTCCAGCAAGTCGCGTTTTTCCCCTCTTATCTGGCTCAGTGTCAGGCTCAGTTCCGAACAGTATTCCTCTGCACAATGACACAATTCTTTCTCCATGAAAACGTCAAAATCCACGATAGGTAATGCTGCCACTCCACTGTTATCATTGAAGTTTTTGGTACAATTCACATAATCATCGTACTTGTAAGCACAGGTATTTTGAGGTTCTCCGTTTATCAGGGTGCAATATTGGTCGAGACTGACAGGAATACTCAAATTTTCTATCGGACTTGCAGTTATGTATTCCAACAGGTACGCGATGTAGTTTGCGTAACATGCACAATCGTAAACCCCATCGGCTACTGTTGGTAAGGTAATTCCTTCTCTTTGTGCCCAATGGCTGCTGTTAAAGAAAGAAACATATTGCCTGTAAGTTGCGTATACTTTTGAACACGGACCATCCGGGTCGTTCAATTCTCTGCATGGATCAATACCAATTAACGGGTTTGTTGCATTACAATCGGTAGGACTAATGACCGTAACTCCATAAATGAATGAAGCGGCATTTAATACGGAACCTTCACAACATAAATTGCGGGCAACGAATTGAGCATAAGTCAATAATGGGAAGGTTGCATGGATATTCGTGCAGCCATTTTGGATCAATTCTGCAATTTTATTTCTATAAGCCTGAGTGTAATCTTCATAAATATCGAGGCAGTACAATTCTGAATTATTGTCTATTGTTGTAATCCATTCGTCATTAAAGGAACTTACATCCACATCTCCATCGGTTTGAGATGGGGTTGCAGGAACAATAGCGTCACCGGAAGGTGATTGAGTACAGCCAGTACAGGTCTTCAATTTAAAGCACGATGTTCCTGTAATGGAATCAACATATGCGATTCCGTTGTGATAATAAGTCACGTAGAATTTGAAATCACCGAATGACCCGTACCCGTTTTGGTTGATCAGTTGAATGCTGTTAATGGAAGTAATCTTGTTGAAGTGAAAGTTATTTGGAGCAACACTTTCGTATGTCAATACCACACTGCATGAATCGGTAATCCTGTATGTTAATATCCGCTCATTTTGGGAAAGAGTAGCTACTACATCTAAAACCTCGGTACCTACCTGGTCGTTCAGAAGAGAAGTCCAGTGCGGTACATTCGTCAGCGTGAAAGGAGCATCCTGGTACATCAGTAAAGAGGTGACAACTTCCATTAAATCGTCATAGGTATCGTATTCCAATCCCGTACATAAAATGGCATCGTCCAGGCCGCATTTCCCAACAGGAGTCATGACATTGTCTGAACGAAGCAACTCGCAGGTAAAGGTAGCCACATGCTGGTTAAATGTGTTGTAGCCAACCAATTTCATGGTATTATTCGGTCCTGCCTGCAATTCATCTATGAATACAATGGATGAAACAGAAGATAAACTAAATGAGTTGGGACTCTTGTTTGTAATTTTGATGTTAATGGTTTTTGTTCCATCGGTCAACAAGAAACCAGGCAAAGCAGGATCGTATTTCCACCCGATGAATCCGCCGGAATAATTAGGGTTTACAGTATGAATAATGGAGTTGTTCAGGAAGTTGACATAAGGATCAGTCCTGAAATCCACATAACTGGTATTCCACAAAGTACCCATTTGTGCCATGGTTTTAGTCATTCTCTCCAGCGATTTTCCGAAGTCATTCAGCTTACACACATCCGGGAAAGAACACTTTCCGATCCGCAGCGAAGTTGTTCCGGATAAGACTTGGGTGATAAAAGTTGTGCCGGTACTGATTTTTGCAGTAACGTTGAAGTTATAGAACGCACCGTTCATCTGGGTATATTGCAGGTTGCTGAACGAGACAATATCCGACCATTCGTATACCGGGCTTCCAGGAGCTTTTGCCAAACTAAATGTTGCAAACGGAACAGTACCTTCTACTAAAACTACATCCAAAGCATCCGGAGTACTGCTTGCTGTCCAGGTTAAATTTGGTATGGCAACCGGTGTTTCAAAATTTTGCATAGCCATGATCAGAGCAGATAAACTGTTCAGATCATTTGTTGCTGAAAATCCGTTAGTTGCCAATTTAGAAACTGAAGCGGCATCAGTCAAAACCCGTTGAAAAGAACTGGCAATCGGGCATTGGCCTGTTTGTGTGTATACCTGGTACGCCACCTGTGAAGGATCCGTATTGACATTTGCCAGCTGGTTGCCAAAACGGGGCTGTTTGTATTTATAAAGCTGATTGTTTTCAATATTACATGGCTGACGCTCATTCAAAAACTCCCCATGGAAAAAAGGAGGAGTAAATGGTAGAATGTACAGGAAACCGTTATCGAAGGCATTGAAAGAAGCATTTCCGATGCAGTCATTGCAGCCCGGAGTCGTTGTGTGCTCCGCGGCAACATACATCCTGGCGGCACTTGCCTGTAGTTCCTGCTTTGCAGATAAATACAAGCCTCTGAAGGTCATCCACTCGGCATCGTGTAATAAGGTGTTTTGAGTAGAAGTATTTGTAAGAACATCCTTCCCCCAGTCTAATTCATCCGTACTTGGTGTTCCGCCTATCAGTCCATTTCCACCGCGATTCATCATGGCAGCTACCTGCATCATGGAATAATTTACTCCATTGATACTTATATAGTTAGTTACTTTTTGTTGAAGTTGGATGGTTACATTGGCATACTCATCTCTTGGTAATAAAATATTAGAGGAGGAGAACCAATATTCCGGAATACGTTGATTAATAGGTAGGATAACAGTTGGGTTATTTATAGGATCCTGTACCGGATTGAGTACAAACCCTGCATTTTCAGCATCTGCCCAGGTATTGTAGCTTTGCATTTCCATATCAAAGCTTTCGGAGCTGTAAGGGAAAGCAGGATTCAAACGGTTGTAATACTGCCTGTATTTTTGCAGGTAATTGTATTCCGGGTGGTAATAAACCAGGGAGTTTGTCCACTGACGATTGAGGCTGTAATGGTGCACGAAATCTGCTACATTTCTTAAGTACTGCGGATAGGTGTAATAGTTGCCTGTAGCATTGTCTAAAAAGATTTTCGTGTTCAGGGTAGCATATGCATCTAATTGTGGGGTGGATGTTACCACTTCTTCATTTCCATTGAAAGTGACACCTTCGACAGGAATGCGTGAGCGGGTTACTCCGTCTTCTTCAAAATAAAATTCCTGGATGACATTTTCCACATCATATCTCGGGTTTTTCCAGTTTGAATATGATCCTCTAGGCAGCTTATTACCGGAACCGTCATTCATAACGGAAAGCGGGTAAATCGTCGGGCTGATTGCATTCTGATTGTTCAGGTATTGTCCATACTGGCCGTCCAAATAGACATCCATCATCAAGACGTCTCGCATGTTTTCATAGTATGAAGCTGCCTTACACGGAGCATTACAAGCGTCCAGCTCTTCCTGGTATCCTTCTTCCGTTCCTCCTGCCAGTGTATATTCGAGTAAACTTCCCAAATTCTGAACACATGCTTCACAACTGAAATCATCGTCACAATCTGTAATGTTTGAACTTTCGCCCACCAGGTCCAATATATCTTCATAATTCCGGATGCAGGAATTGATTCCATTGGGTGACGTATCGGTATACATCTGCAGGTAGGTTTGCAATGCTTCCTGGTTCACGGTCAGTGTTTTGGTAATCTGGTATGTTCCAACCTCCAGAACTCCCGTTTCAAAGGTGTTACTGAATGTATAATCAGAAGTGGGGCAGTCTGTCAGGAAAGAAATTGTTCCGTTCGGACCCGGGGTAAAACGTCCGATCTTTTTGGAAGAGATTGCTTCCGGACTTTGAAGTTCTCCGCACGTGTTTTTGACTTCGATAGACAAATCGTATACACAACTCAGGCATAATCCGTCGAGGCAGGCATTTCTAAAAGTATCGATAGCCATATCGTAGCTAATCGTCAGGGTAGAAGGGGAGCTTAAGGAAATGGTTTGGTTAAATTCCCTGGACATTCCGTCAAATGACAATTTATTTGCGGTTGAACTTCCATTGGCACTTTTTGCAAACAGGTCTACTGTTATCGGAGCAACTCCTGCAGCAGATGGCAGGGGAAGTAATCCATTTTCTCCGGATTCCCCGGCAAGAGAAGTCGCAATGACCCTTCCTTCCTGGTCGAGGTATGAAATACTCACTTCACCGTTCGGGTCCACCACCATGTTTTTTTGGTAGTGGGCAGCATCACCGGCTTCAGAACCGAACAAACGGTCCAATTGCTCCTGTAAAGGATGAGAATAAAAATATTGGGTAGGATGGCTTATTTCGTCTGTTGCCAGCTGAAATTCTTTCCCAACACCTCCCTGTCTGCGGATGCGTCCGGTATTATCCGGAGTGTATTCCACCTGGCTGAACGGATATCCTTTTGCATCCGGAACATATGCCTGGCTTCCGGCAGTATTTCCATTGTTGGAAGAATAATACCTGGAAGCTCCTGAACCAGTGTTCATGGTGTTGATTGGAACCGGGTTACAGGAATCTGCTGGACTTGAGATATCAAAATCGGATTTAGAATAGGGTTGGCCAGCTGCATTTTTATTGAATCCCGGGTAATACTTCAATGAAGTCTCTTCAACTCCGGGTGTATTTGATAGCACCGGAACCGGTAATACCTGTACGGCCGGGCGCCCCTGGTGATCATAAATCGTTTCGCCAACAATGACATTGCGGTTGGCATCCGAATTGATCTTCGTAACCATTTGACGGTTTCGTAAAGACCCGTCAAAAAAGGAAATTACTTCCTTTTTCTTTCCTTCCTCGGCATAAGTAGCACTATACTGCCAATTCTTTTTAATATCGAACGGAACGGTTTCTATTTTATGTGAAGTGGAAATGCCGGATACAAGAGTCGGGCCGTCTGCTGTGGACCATTCTGAAAACAGGAAATTGTAAGGAGCATCCTTTGACCTTCCAACTGCTCTTACACGAAAGGCCAATATTCCCTCATCAAAACGGAGCGTGATCGGATAACTGATTTCTGAAGTGGATACACGGGTAGCATTGTTGTGAAAGTCAATTTTCAGATTGGCAATTTCTAAAGGTGTAAGCCCAACCGTATTGACAAAAGTCCATTCCAACTGGTATTCTTCTGCAAGCGGAACTCGCTCCCAGGAAACAATCACTTCATCACTATTAACGGATGACATATTTAAGTCATAGAGATTTACGTTCATGTTTACCTGGCTACCAAAATCATAGATCCGGTCCACGAATACATCTCCCTGCAGGAAAATATTTGCAGGTAATTCGGTTTGCACTGCTCCGTTTACTTTGATTTCGGTAATAGTGATTTCCATTCTTTCGACATCCTCAATGCTAATGGTATTCTCATCCACGAAAGTTACGGAGTCGATCGGGTAATAAGAAACCCTCAGTACTTTGGTGATCGGTGCTCCAACCTGCGTCCCATTGGGGGACATAAAAATGACATTGGTAAACTTCCTGATCGAAACGGTAACTTCCGTAACGGATTGGGGAACAAATTGCGGATAATGGTGATCAACACCCAGTGTAATGACCCCTTTCCTGGTCAGGTCCGTAATATTTGAATTCCCCTGGTTATATGGCGTAATGGATGTAGCTCCAGAGGTAGAATTTCCGGTAAGTACCAGTGTGCTGTGTGGTAATAAGGTTGCGTTCCCAACTAAGGAAACAAGCAGCATGATAAAAAGTGGTATGAATCTTACTAATGACATCGATCCGTTTATTTAGTTGGTTTGTATCTTGAATCTTTTAGTTGAAAACCTTGCATTTCCGGTGAGAGCGTGTACTCATCTGCCCCGGTTTTTTGCAATATATTTTCCAAGGAAACCGGGCTTGCGGTTCCTTTCAGTTTTTTCATCGGTTCGTAGATGATGGAAACATAGGGAGACTCCACGCTTTCATCCTCCATTGCATCTGAAAAATAATTTCCGGGCGGGTAGTAAACATTCAGCTTGTACAGTTCCTGTGATTGGGAATGAATGTAGAATTCCATAATACCGATCGTGACATTCGCCGGTTCTGCTCTCAAAATGTAATACGACGGGAAAACAATTTTTTCCAATGTATACTCTTTCAGTACCTCAAGCGGTATTTCCTGCAGCTGGGCCACTTTTCGAAGCGTAGAATCAATATTGCTGATATAAACTACTTTATCCAGCGAATCAATCACTACGTTCAGATCCTTTGTCTGCAAAACGAGCATACTGGGAGTCATCATTTTGTATTCCCAGCCCTTTCCGCGGATAATTTCCCCCGAACTGGATTCCATGACACTTGAAGACTTGATGTCCTTGAAAACTTCTCTTTTGAACTTGCAGGAAATCATTTCTGCATTCATTTTCTTTCCAATCAAAGCCAATTCAGTATTGAAGGATTTGGCATCCAGTGGTTTTCTCTCCTGGGAAAATCCTTTAAGGGAGAAGAATAAACAGATTGCTATTAGTTGTATTCTCATGTGCTTATTCGTTTTCTTTTGAAGATGAATTTTCCCGGTTTTCCTGGATAGTCATGATCCCTTTTTCTGTTTCTTTTTTGACGCGGATCAGTTTTCCTTCCTCGTCGTATTCATAGATTTTTGCATAATTGCGTTCGTCCAGTTCGGCTACCAAACGCATGGTTGTGGGGTCGTAAACATAACTAACCATCGATGCATCAAAGGGAATAACACGGATATCATCAAAATAGCATTCTGCCCCGGGATCAGCTTTCAATTCAATGGCGAAATTCCCGTTACTGCTGGCCGGGATTTCCTTTTCCATTCGCTGCCAGCCATCCACGATCTGCCCCGAAACAGGGATTTCCGTAGGTGTTGATCCGGCAATTACCCACATGTGGCATTTGTCATATGATCTTTTAGCTGTTGAATTGGTATTTGTACCGGTTTCTTTTACCCAGCCGGTAACAATATACTGACCGGAGTTCGGCTGAAATTTCGGAATGCAGCTCTCACAGTCTTTGCATTTTAGTTTTACATTATTTACAGTAATTCCTATTCTGGCCGGTTGATCGCTACATGCAGTCAAAACTTTCAAGACATAGTGTTTATCCTTTTCAAGGAATACTGATAAAGTACAAACGTCAAGATTACTACAAAATCCAAAATCAATATTCGATTGATTATTTTCTACTTGTGAAGTATAATCTTCATTCGGGTCAAATGGGCCAAAAAGCACAAATGTTGCTGATGTTGGAGCTGGTACGACTCCTGATTGTATATATCGCTGTAAACTAATTGATGCATTTATTCCTAATTGAACGTCTTCTGCCGGTTTAAAAAGATAATACAATGTTGCCACATTGTTTTCGCAAGGAAAACCAGTCGATGTACTATAGGGAATATTATTTGGATTGGAGCACATATCAAAAGCACGGTCCGGAGAATAGTTCTGCAATGTTTGAGTCTGGGAAAATGTGCTGAGACTATTTAAAACGGTCAATAATAAAACAAGGTATTTCATCTTAATTTCTTTTAGTTAGTATTGAATTTTTTCCGTAATAACAGAACCTCCGTTTACTGTCAGTTTCATACCAACTTTGCACCCTCCGGCATCGGTTACAATAACCAATAAGCTATTTCCTCCGGAGGTAGTTGACAAGGATGTTCCGATCAGTGTAGCACTCAACATTTCTGCACTTCCTTCACCAACAACATCATAGTCTAGTGTGTAAGGAGCGTTTCCACCTGTGATGCGGATGGTATTACAAGCACCTTCTCCCTGGCAATTCAGATCCAGGTTACACGCAGGTTGAATGGCGCATTCTGAAACCGTATTCTCAAAACGAACCACACCTCCGGATGCTACTTTTATGCTCGTTTTACCTGTATGTGAATGAGCATTTGAAATCGATCCGGGAGGAATTGTTCCGTTTGCACCGCCATTTACCTTCGCTTTCGAGAATAATCCCTGGTCCATGCAATTGGTATAGCTCAAATCTTCAAAACTTCCGCTTGCAATTTGCGTAGTACGTGCATTAGCTGCCACTGCGGTTGTACGCGTATTGTTGTAACTAAACTGGCTGGATGAATATCTTCCCAAGGCATCTTTCGTTTCCAGGGTCATTCCATTCGGTGAAAATTCGGTTACTTCTGAAACGAAGGTCCAGTTTTGCCCGTTTTTCTCCCAACCTGTCTGACCCAAGCGGTAAAACGGTGAATACCCTTTGAATACTCCGTCCTTGCGGATGTTTGTATTTCCGTTATCGTTCGACTGAGTGCGTTCAGTGAGGTAGGTATAGGACCTGATCGGTCTCCAATTTCCTTTTGTTCCTGAAGTGAAAGGATTCGTAGTTGAAAAACAATCACAGTAAGTACGCCAGTTCTGACCGAATTCAACTGCTCCGGCATTCAATACATTTGTGAACTGATTGGTTTTTATTCCATCAATCGGGTTACTGAATGAGGTCATGCTAGCCATGGACGTTGTTTGTTTGTTTTTGTATCCCGAACGAATGACTTTGATGGTAACATTACTACCTGAAATCGCGTTCCCGGTCTCGTCTGCAATCCGGATTCCGGAAGCACTTACACTGGTAACCCATCCTTTTTTAATATCGCTTCCAACCACAACAGCCAGTTCATCTCCTTCGGCAAAATGGTTGTATTGACTTGGTATTGTAGCAAATCCATTATTTGTTACAGTTGCCGCTTTATAAGTATACAGGATGTTCTTAGAAGCCTGGCCAAATGAAGGGTATTTCCAATATGCAGGATAATTCAGTGAGTAGATCTTGTCATTGAAATTGGTTGTTGTTTGTGTAACCAAAACTTCTCCGGTATTTGCATCGAATGCCAGGTTATTGGTTTCTACGATACTTCCGTCCTGGTCCGCAACAACTTTATCCAATACAGCAAATCGGTTAATCGTTTTGTTCATCGTGGAACTCCGGAACCGGTTCGTTGTCTGATCGTACCCTGGATAGAGTGTTGGCAGAATAAACGGGAAGACCATCAATAAAAAGCTGTTTGTATTGATATGTGCTTTAGGTACTCTTGACTTCGTAGCACTTTCCCTGAAATCGGCCACCATATCGTAACGAACTCCAATCGTAGCAGTAGAGCTCACTCCTTTATCATCGATTACCGTAATTTCATTTCTCAATCGCTTGTTGGAAACTCCATCTAAGTTGAGGTCTGCGCTTTTGTAGAAATATTCTATCTGCGACAGCGGTTTGGTTTGATCTTCCCCATACACACTTTCCTTCTTTTGCTTTCCATGCATGTTGTTCAACTCAATAGAGAATCCCTGGTTTGCAGTTAAATATTGGTATTTAGGACCGATAGGGAACAAACTATTGGACGTTAACATATCCACAGGTGTCCGGGAAACGATGGTTGGGAAATCCTTTGCAGTATAGAATTCTTTAACCACTTTTCCGGTGGCAGTACGTTTTACTCCCGGACGTGGTAAATCCCGGATAATTACTCTTGAATACCCAACGGATGGTGATGGAAACTGAGATTCCATGATCGGGTCGTCGATGTACATTTTGTCATCCATTGCCAGGCGGCGCACATTATTGACAATGTATGCCGTGTGCCATGGGTTTTCGTCTCCTCCCAATTGTGGTTCGTAGGACGCAACTCCGGAAGATGTTCCGTCTTCCAGCACGTATTCATACTTCTGGCCGTATTCGGAAGTTGCCGAACCGCCCATTTCACTCCAGTTATCTTTGATTTTGATACTGCTCACACGGCTTCCTCCACCAAATTTATGTGCGGTAGGACAATCCAAACGGATCCAGGATTTGTTTACTACAATTCGTTTTCCTTTTCCCTGATCGTAAATAACCAAATTTGGTCCTGTTACCAATTCTTTGAAGCTGGAAAGCATGTTGATGGTTGCATTCACAAAGCTGATTACTCCCTGCTCACTTTCACCGGATTCTCCGCTTGGAGTAAATTTGTTATTAATCGTCCTTGAAAGTTGAGTTCGTCCTAATAAAATGGCTTGTTTAATGAGCGGGCTGTAATAGTCTGAATTGGGACCATCCTTCAATTTCTCGCCTTCCAACTCGATGATTCCATATTTTACTCCGCTACCCGCATCTAGTTCAGCTGCTTCAATCGATTTAATAATTGCATAACCGGAAACAAACTCTGTTTTATCTTTAAATCCGCTTGCACCCGGATTCAATTCCGAAAGAACGCGGAAATACAATTGCTGACCCGGACGCCCATACTTTGAAATGTCATCCCGCTGGTCATTTAATCTGAAAATCAACTTACTGTTTTTGCTAGACCCTGAAACCAACTCCTGAAAGCTAGCCTGGTTTCCAGAAGGTAAAGCTGTATGCGAGTTTTGTGAATACTGAATTCCGATAATCTGAAACATTTGAGCGGCCTTTTTATGCTGCACATAAGCATAATCATCTGATTCGTATTCCACGTTGATCTCACCACCGGAAGGCAGTTTGATATTATTCAGACACCAGGCACCGGCATTTCTATCTGCGGTTTCTTTATCCTGAACAGTATATGGGTAATCCGAGTTGTTCAGAGGTGAATTAAGTGACGTTTCCAACTGGCCTTGAGCAACCGGAGCTTTATAAGTTCCCCAACGGTCGGATCCCTTCAAATGATAATAGGGATTGCCCGGACTGCCCGGATCACCGTATTCAAATTCATAGTACCGGTACTTCATTTTTTTAGAGTTCTGGTAAGAGAATTTGATCTTTTTTAATGTCAGCTTTCCACCTTTCTCGGGATCGGTAGAATTCACATAGTTATTACCCGAATAATTCTCAATATTACCCGGATAATTTTTGCACAGGCTGTAATCGTAATAAAATTCTACTTTCTGAACGGGAGTAGCCTGGCTCAAATTCTGGTAATGTGCTTCGTATTCTGAGCGGGTATAGAGGGTGATACTTTTTAAACTTTGTGTGCTCAAATTAGCAGAATTATTCAATCCTCCCTGTCTTCCCGCTGCACTTCTTCCGTCATTGCGTGCTTCTGTTTCAAAAACAGCTACATAGTTCTTGGTTTTGATGGTTTTCAGGTATTTCAAATCCTTTTTTCCGTGTACAAAACTGGCTTTGTCGTCTGTTTTATCAGAACGCATTCCCTCATTATGATAAGCAGTATTTGCCTGGATAGGGGTTCTCCACTCGTGGTTTTTTACGGTTTGATAATCAAATGCCACATAAGAACCTAAATCACCCTTGCTTGGTCCGTGATCTCCGTCTGCATCTACATAATCATCACTCAAAACTGCGGAAAGCATATAAGAATGGGCGTAAGCAGGCATCCGGGTACTGTTGTAATAATGATCGATTCCCCTGGAATTTGCCGGAGAAGCGTCGCCGGATGTTGGACTGCTGGTTGAAACACCGGTAATAATACCACTTTGGTTCTCCAAATAAGAAATTCCGCCGCTGCCGTAAAGTCCATTACCCACTGCAAACGTTACATCTTCCTGGAAATAATTGTAAACAGGCAATGCAAAAACATACCTTCTTCCGTCTTGTCCCAATTGCGTAATTTCCCCTATGTGATATGGTTTCGCTTCCTGGAATAAATCCGGGCTGGGAGGGATCACACCTAAATTTGCATCAACTTCCCCACGGCTTAAGAAATACAACTGGTTGTTGGTGTGATCGCGCAATGTTTTTTGGTTCCTTGTGATTCCTTTGGTGTTTACTCCCTGTCTCAAACTGTTTTTCAGGGAAGGAGACAGGGCATTTCCGGCAAGTAAAAGCCGTTCCGGGTTCGTTCCATAGAACTGTGTGTTCATCATGTCATCCCGGGTAACCGTACTTTCACTTGCTTCCACAAATGAATAACTCGGTACGATTTTTCCAAATCCGTCACCTTTAAACTTCAAACTGTTATAAGGCGAGTTCCCGTCTGACCATGGGCCGGTTGTGGAATTGGTGATCGGTATATCGATATCCACACCGATATCCGTCAGGTTACCGAAACCTAATTCAACTCCCACGTTTGCCCCGATATCCAGGGTTGAACTGGACGGATCATAAACATACCCAACATCATTACGCATCGGTCGGAAACTTCCTCCCGTACCTTGAGCCATTACGTTGAATAAATCATAAGTCTGGAAAGCAGAAGGCAAGTTCACACTATACTTTGAAAAGGGCTGGTCATTATCGCGGTTAAAGTCCAATTGATTCCGGGTAGACCCTAAACCATTTTGTGAAAACAGGTATCCGTAAGAAGAAACGTTCATTTTTTTCTTCTCCTGAGGAATCCATGAACGTGATAGCGACACACCGATATTTCCTTGTCCGTCTGCACCAAACACAGAAATGGAAGCGTTCAAACGAAAGGAAGCCGATGCGCCCACTTTGCTGTGCTGTGGTGTGGGTAGGTATTGTGCCAATCCCATGTCAAAAGCTCCGCCCATGTTTGCTGTGTTACTTCCATTTGCTTTCCCTCGCAAAGTATACTCATACCCGTCACCAAAAACATCTACTTTCGACGTTTTGTAATTAATTTTTGTCACACTAAAACCATAACTTACCTGCTGTAAACCTGCACGGGAGTTAAAAGCTGTTCCAATGGTCCCGGTCATTTTTGTATCCTTGGAAACATCCACTTCCTGTTTGTAGCTCAAGCTCACATTGGGAGAAAAGGAAGCCCCGTTTTCACTGCTTCCGGATAACGAAAAACCTGCGGTAAGATTACCACCTAAAAATTTCCCAAAATCAAAAGACGGGCCAATACTTATAGATGAACTATACCCGGTGTAATTACTAAAACCAAGTCCTACATTGAGATTCAATCCGGTACCTTTCGGGATGCTAAACCCCACAATTTCCATTCCCAATCCTGCATCAATATTGATATTGAAATTGGGTTTCGTGCTTAAGGTTTTCTCTACCTGGTCGCCATTGAAATCATCCGGTAATCCACGTAGACTGCGGGTAATTGCCCCGGCATTCAAATTCCAGCCCAAGCCAACCCAGGAAGCATCCTGGTCCATCGTAACACCGGAATTGTATGCAATATTGATTGGGTATCCTTCAATATCCATCAATGGAATATTATAGGTAAAGTCTCCTGTAAACGGATCAACCATGTCCGAAACGCCAACCGGCGTAAACGCACTGGCTTCCGGTTGAGTCGGACCACCTGCATAAGTGAGTGCAGGTTGAAACGTCGACCATAAAAAGATGACCAGTAGAAACCAGGAAATACTTCTGGTTCCATGTTTTGTTTGCTGTTTATTCATATTTCTTAAGATTCAGGTCCGGTATATTTTTTTTTGTTAATTCGGGTATTGAAAACTCAATGAGTGAGTTATTGATCATGCGATCGGTAAAAACAAGTTTGGTGATCGGCGCATTGCTTTTCTCCAATTCGAAAATGACACGGGCACGTGTTGGAATGTTGGTCTCATAAATCACGGATGTACATCTGATCGTATCATTGGAACGTGAAATGCCGATCAGGTCTTCCTTGATCAGGTTGCTCAAATAGATCTTTCTTTCTGCAGCATTCATCCCGGTCTGACTGGGATAAGAAAAAAGATCTTTTGAAAATTCCAAACATGCGAGGTCTAGTACAAAACTTCCAAACTTGTCTTTGGAATTCAGATCGTTCAGCAGCACTTCTTTCGTCTCACAACGGGACAAAGCACATTTCGCAATGTCATACTGATCGGGAACAAACCTTACTGCATAGGTAATTCCGTTCAAAGTGTCTTTGTTTTTCCATGCAAAATCAGGAGAAGAACACCAGTTTACATAAGCATCCGGTGACAGCTTCTTTATCCTTTGTGACAGTGCAAGAGGAATCAATAAAGTGAGCACACTAAGTGTTAGTAAATACTTCATTTATCAATAGTGAAATTAAATACGTACTGCTTTTTAGGTTTCAAATTCCAGGAAACTTTGTATGTTCCTTTTTCCAAATCCAATTCTTTCATATTCAACACAAAAAAACGCTTCGTTCCCTGGTATTCACTCATCTCACCTGGCTTTTCTTCCCCATTCAGCAACTCATTTAAAAAGCATGTTTTCACAATTTTACCACCCTTTGAAAGGTTTATTTTTAAATCCAGGCTACCTGTTTCATCTACTTTTAAACCGATTTTATGATCACTGACAGTAAACATTTGGCCGTCATTCTTAAATGCAAGCGGATAAAAATGAGGTTGTAGTTCTTTCGGTTTTAAAATCGTAAACTGGTAAGGTTCCGATTGGTCAACAATCATATTATTAAACAAGATGGAGACTTGCCATACATAGGTATGTCCCTGTTCTAGTTCTGTTGTTGCAGATGAATACGAATACATGGTATTCAGGTAATCTTCCAATACCAAAATCGGTTTGTTTATCGCAATGGCATCTCCTTTTAACTGGTTTTCTTCCAATTCACATAAAACAAACCGTTGCGAACAACGGGGATCACTTTGGAGAACACTGATATTAGTCTGCCAGACAAAATTGGGTTCCGTTTCAATGATGGTGTCATAATCCAATGGGCTTGACAAAGTAACCGGAAAAACACTTTGCTGTGCAAAAGCAACCGAAGCGGATGATGCAAACAATAGAATAAGTGAAAGACAACGGATTAATTTCATTTTAAAACATTTAGATGAATTTTTAAGCGTAATTCCCAAAACCATGGTCTGATGGGATAATCCACTTGGGGAGTAATAAAGTTCAGTGCATCGGTCGGTAACCATTTCCTTCCGGTAAAATACCAGGTAAAATGACTGCTGGGCGAAGCGCTCAATGTGAATGAATAGCCATACTGACCGGAAAACTGTTCGCTCTTCAGGTAGTTAAACGCAGAGGCAAACTGAACGCCTTTGTAGCGTGCACCGAGTTCAGGAGAAATAATCATGTTTGAACCGTAAATGCGCGACATTCCCTGGAAATCCTGGTAATTGGCAGTCAAGCCGTAAAACAGGTATTTATGAGCCATTTCTGCTTTAAGGATGACATTGATCATTTGAGTAGCAGAATCCAATCCGTTTATTTTTGAATAGGTACTGTTACTTGATAAAGTAAATTTGGCATGCTTCAATTTATTCTGATATACAAAACCTCCCCGGTATAATGCATTGTTACCGTAAGTCAGGGAGTCGTTCCCACGGGCATTTATGAGGGAATATCCCGCAAAAAGCAAGAGATTCTTAAAATAACTCTCCTGGATATCTGCATGGATCCCATTTGTGATCAAGCCTCTGCCACTGGAATTTGCATCGAATTGATCTCCGGTATACTTTCCGGAAAGCGTTAAATGTTTGAAAAATCTACTTTGAAAACCATACTCGTGATGAAGAAATCCGGAATTATAGATTCCCTGGGAAAATCCGTCGTAGTTGGAACCAATTCTTTTTACCTGCCCATAAACCTGCGTATTCACACGGGCAAATCGGTATTTCACTTTGGAGGTATAGGCGAGTTTACTGCCATAATTCCGCGATGCAGTATCCCCGATGGGAATAGTCTGACCAAGGCTTCCGGTGATAACTAATCTTCCGGATTTCAGCGGAGAAAGGGTGAAGCTAAGATTAGAAGTATTATTTGTTACCCGTTTCGTTTTATGAAGAATACTTTGCAGGTCTCGGCCATTGTAGTAATTCTCCAGGGAAATGGAGTTTCGTTCTTCGTTTCCGTAACCGATCACAGCAGAGTTCACAAAACGGGCAGTGTTGACCGTGAAAAACTGGTTCATGTTGAAGATGTTCTGCGAATTATTCAGGAACTGATCCACTACGGAATTCGAGAACAACCGGTTCGGGACAGTCAGTCCGGCGGCTACATCGTAAAAATAATTCCGGTAGGCTCCTTTGAACCGAACACCCTGAACGGGAACGGTACTATTCGACATTTTACCTCCTGAAAGAGAAGTTAAACCGATATCAAAACGCTTGATTCCATCCAGAAACCCATTTGGTTTTCGAAGGTTTAAGGCATTCAGGTCCGATAATTTGAGATCTTTCAGCTTTTGAAGACTGTCGATTTTTCCATTCCAGTCGGTAATCGTTTGCTTATAATCTGCCATTTTCAGATTGAGGGAATCCAGGTTTAGCTTATCGAAATCAATTTTTCTGTTACCCGGCATTTTCAAGTCCGGGATCTTTCCATTCGGAATTCCTGGTTTTTTAATCTGTCCCTCCGGAAGATCAAATTCGGGGATTTCCGGTTTATTTAATTCACCTTGAGGAAGTCCCTTTTTACCCTTTAGTAAACGGTACTGTTCCAATAAGAAATCCAGGTAACTGAGTTTTCCTTCCAAAGTGTAAATATCCGTTTTGATTTCTCCGATCCCTACATCAATTCCGCCGATTTCATGTTCCAGTTCTGCTTTTCTCATCCGGTATTTGGCTGCCGCATCATAGCTTAGCCTGAAATAAGCTGGTTTCCCCGAAATGTATTTTTCATTGGAAAGCCTGGTCTGGAAAGTCAGCGGAAGGTTTTTGACCATAAACGATGTAGAGACTTCCATGAAGTGGTTCATCCGGCCTCGTTTGTCCAAAAAATTGGATTGAACACCGGCATTTACACCCAAATCAATATCCGTTTTACCGATGGAAAAAAAAGGAACGTGTAAAGAATCTGTTTCTTGGCTATAAACCAATAAACTTAGGATGATAAATATGCAAGATGTTAAGAATTTCAACTGTAGGTAACGAATAAGTCGCGGCAAACCTAATCATTTTCGACCCATGAAAAAAGTACGGGAGTCCTTCGTTTTTAGACGATCTAAATGTATAGTAAATGTTTTGTATTGTTAATGAGTGAATTATGCGTTTCAAGAGCAATGTGTTAAAAAAGAAAGAGCAATCATTTTTTAACAGTTCAATGAAAAACTTTATAATGAAGACGCAATGGCATAACCTATCCCTGTTTTCAGAGTGAGAAAGAGAAACAGAATGGCGGGGGAATCCGTTTTCGTAGTCTACGGGTATTCATCAACCTTACAAGATTTAAACAATTATTTATCCAAATCAATAGATTAACTAATATTTTCTAAATTTGGGATATCAAACACCGGGAAATTAGCTCATCTGGCTAGAGCGCAACGCTGGCAGTGTTGAGGTGATCGGTTCGAGTCCGATATTTTCCACAAAAAGAAAGAGCCCTGACATTCATCGTCAGGGCTTTCTTTTTGTTCTTCATTCTCGTTCTGCTTCTCATTCCTTTGCGGCTCTTTCTTTTTCAGAGCGAAAATGAGAAGGAGAATGATGAGGAATCCCGGTTCGAAGGACGAATTTCGTCTCCCTCTTTGGAGAGGGATTAAGGGAGAGGATAAGCCCAAATCTTCCACAACCACCAATTTCATTCGGTTTCATAAAATTCACAGCGGTTCGATTCTCTTTTCTTCACAACTTATCAGTTAAAAAACGGCTGCTGGCTTTTACGGTAAGGATATCAACTCCAGCATCTGGATTTCCTGGACCCATAGTAAATTCGTGGCCTTTTATTTCTGTTTGCTTGGAAATTGAAGCTCCCTTCAAGTCCTGAATTTCGATTGACTCTACCGGAGTTTCCGTATTCCAATTTGTTTGAAAACTGCCTGAGTTCGGGTTGCGATAAATAGCGAACGAATCTTCAGTTAGTTCTTCTAAACCAACCGTATTGATTGTGTTTTTTTCGAATTCTGACAGCGTATGGTCCATTTTTCTTTGGTGTGAAAGTTGGGAAAGTTGCGAATTGAATTGGTTGATATAGTGTGTTTTTGTTCTATTGTCACCTTTTCAATACCTGCTTTTTTATGAAAATAAAAAAGAATAGTTGATCTTTGGCCAAATGATAAAGTAGTAACCGGTTAAATAAATAGCATATGTCACTGAAATCTTTTCTTTTAATCTCGCTCAGCACTTTGGTACTTGCAGTCCTGGATACAAACGCATTCGGGCAAAATTTTGAATGGGCCAGGCAAATAGGTGGCACCGCATGGGATGAAGGCACTTCCATAAAAACAGGTCGAGATAAGCAAGTTTACGCGGTGGGACTCTTCAGAGGAACGGTTGATTTTGATCCGGGGGCAGGTGTTTTCAATATGACGTCTGTTGGAGAAAAAGACGCTTTTATCTGTAAACTGGATGCTGATGGCAATTTTCTGTGGGCAAAACAATATGGTGATAGCGCTGGGATTGACGAAAAAAGTTCGCTTGAAATAGACACTTCCGGTAACCTGTATATTACCAATTCGTTCTTAGGGACTGTAGATTTTGATCCGGGAGCAGGGAGTTTCGTGTTGACATCGCAAGGAATGGACCGGAATATTTTTGTTCAGAAATTGGATGCCGACGGTCATTTTATCTGGGTAAAGCAAATCGGAGGACCATTTGAACCACTTTTTCCAACTCCGTCTCATAGCTACGACCTTGCACTTGATAACAGCGGGAATGTATACCTGACAGGCTATTTTGACGGCACCGCGGATTTTGATCCGGACCCGTCTTCCGAATTCAATATGACTTCTCATTATAATTCCAGCGATATTTTTATCTGTAAACTGAATCCGGACGGTCATTTTGTCTGGGCGAAACAATTCTCCGGTACGCAGCCAAACCGGGGTGGAGTGGGCTACGGCATAGTTGTAGACAGCGAAGGAAATGTCTATACTACAGGAACTATGGGTGGAACCATTGATTTTGATCCGGGGCCGGGTACGTATCATTTGAACATAACAGATCCTCTTCTCACGGAAATTTACCTGAACAAATTAGATGCATCCGGGAATTTTGTTTGGGCAAAAACACTGGGACCGGGCGAAGGATCTGCGATTGCAATAGATAAACACAACACGATCTATTCCAGTAGCTGGACTCCAGCCGGGTACCTGCCCATGTTAAACAAGCATGATTCCGACGGGAACCTTTTATGGGCGAAACATCCCGGAGGAATTATGGGAAAGGCCATCGCACTGGATAGTCAGGGCAATGTATACACAGCCGGTATTTGTTTCGGTACAAATGACTTTGATCCGGGACCGGGAGTCTTTAACCTGACAGGTGGTAATTCGGATTCGTACATCAGTAAGCTGGATTCGTTGGGTAATTTCCTTTGGGCAGGTCTGCTAACTGGAACAAGCCAGGTGAACGCGAATTCCCTGACCGTGGACCAGGATGACAATGTATACATCACCGGTTTTTTCGACGGCACAGCGAACTTTGATCTTTCAGGTTCCGGTTTTAACCTGGTATGCCCGCTTATGGGGTATGATGTTTTCATTCAGAAATTAAGTACAGATGGTGTTTTGGGACTTGAAAAAAACGGCTTAGATAACATGGAAATCTATCCGAATCCAACGAAAGGAAAATTTTTCGTTAAACCGGATAAAGCATACGATAACCTGCAACTGGTTCTTAGAAATGTCCAGGGACAGGTAGTTAATACAACCTTTACTACAGTCAATGATGGCATCGAAATCCAGTTAAACGGAGAAAGCGGTGTGTACCTGTTGGAACTAATCGGCCAACAAGATTACAAACGGGTTGTAAAGATTGTGAAGGAATAATATCATCCCTCCGGAAATGTGATTTGTAAGGAAAAGTATTCCTAGGGAGTATTGGAGCATAAAACTTGTCACTGATTACCTGGTTTTCGATATAAATAGGTATTATTAGTCCATGAACCCGGAAAGACAAATCGAAGAATACGTCGGTAGCCTGCCGGAACCGAAGCGCTCTGAAATGCAAATGCTGCATGAACGGATCCTCCAGCTTTCACCCGGCTGTAAATTGTGGTTCAGTGACGGTAAAAACAGCGATGGAAAAGTTGTTTCCAATCCCAACATGGGGTACGGGCATTACACGATCAATTATGCCAACGGAACAAGTCGGGAGTTTTTCAGAATCGGTTTGAGCGCCAACAAAACCGGTATTTCTGTCTACATTTTGGGGTTCAGGGATAAAACTTACCTGGCTGAAACGTATGGAAAAGATCTTGGCAAAGCAAGTGTAAGCGGATATTGCGTGAAGTTCAAAACACTGAAAGAAATCAGGATGAACGTGTTGGAAGCAGCTCTGAAAGATGGATTTCAAACCCAGACTGGAAAGTAGGGCAAATAATCCTTGCGTAGTTCAAAAAGACAGGAAATGGGATCGTTTTCCGGGAATATTTCACTTTTCTTAATGGGACACGGGCGATTTTGAACCAATACAATCACATGGGTTGCTTGCATTTTTTTTAGCTGTTATTTTGTGAAATTTTTAGCTTTATTCAGTGATAATTAGCTGTAAATGAACTGATTAATTTTGTTGTTTTTTGGATCAAAGCGTTATAATTCTATCGGACAGAAGGTGGACAAATGCGGGACAAAGCTGGGTTTTATACATCCTTTGAACTTACTTTGAACGTCTAAGCTGTGCATACCAGGATACTTCTCTGATTATTCTTATAAAGGAAATCAATCTCTTAAGCTATGCAGTTTACTAACTAAATAACAACCAAATGAATTTTTCATCTTTTATTCGATTTGTCACATTAACCTTCATGCTGAGTGTTGGAAACAACTTGTTTTCACAGTGTGAGTTACTGTGTAATATGGACTTTGAAGACGAACAAGTTGCACCATCAAGTTCTGTGATGGTTAATCAGTCAGACATATCTTGCTGGAACACGACTGCTGCAGACGGATTGATAGAAGTTTGGGGAACAGGTTTCAATGGAGTGCCTTCTTATTCAGGTAGCCAGTTCATTGAAATCAATGCAAACCAGGCTTCGACACTTTTCCAGGATTTTCTTTCTGCACCGAACGGAACCGTTACCATCGGTTTTGCTCACAGGGGAAGAATGGGAACAGACGTAATGAATGTAGCGATTGGCCCTGTAGGGGGACCATACACCAATTTAGGAAATTTTTCTGATGGTACAACAGCCTGGGGATTTCACCAGGTAACATTTACGTTTCCGGCGGGATCTCCTACGATGTATTCTTTAAGATTCACTGCGATATCATCTGTGGGTGGAGCTTCCATCGGAAATTTCCTGGATGCTGTTTCAATAGACCTGGATGCTAGTCAGAACCCGGTTTTTGACCCGATCGCGTCTCATTTATGCATAGGATCTGCGGCACCGGCATTACCCACTACTTCCAATAACGGCGTAACCGGGGTATGGCAGCCGTCAACGATATCCACAGCATCAACAGGTGTAACAACTTATTCATTTACTCCTGACAATTTACCGCTTTGTCCGGATGCTCCCGTGCAGTTTGTAATTACAATCGTTTCTACTCCGGATATTACAGCTCCACAGCCGGTTACAGCGTGTAACTATTACGTACTTCCGGCTATAGCAGGGAGTAATCTCAGCGGAAACGAAAAATACTATACAGGCCCGAATGGAACAGGAACAGCTTTCAACCCGGGTGCTTCCGTTAACACTTCACAAAGTCTTTACCTCTACGGAGGAGCACCGGGATGTTCTGACCAGGAACAGCTTCAGATTACAATCCAGTCGAACCCGGTGATCACGGTGTCGCCAAACGATACAGTTTGTGCTGGAGAACCCGGAAGTTTGGTTGCAACATCAACAACTCCGGGCTTGATTTACACCTGGAACCCGGGCGGAATCACCGGCTCAACTTTGAATATTGCGCCTGTTTCAACGACTGCTTATTCCGTGTCAGGAGTATCACCTGCCGGCTGTACCTCGAATATCGTCAGCCGTTTCATTATTGTTCGCCCTTCGCCTGTTGCCGGGATCACATTAAACGGTCCGAATCCTGTTTGTGTAGGAGCATCAACGGTTCTGAACGGATCATCTTCAATAAACCCAGTAACTTATAGCTGGAGTACGGGTGAAACAACTCCAAATATTACTGTTACAGCAAATGCTCCGTCCACAGCATACACATTGACGGTAACTTCGGCAAACGGATGTTCTGATGACTCAACGGTGACAATAGCTGTGATTCCTGCACTTGCAGTAAACATTACAGGTACGCCATCTTTTTGTGAAGGAGACAGCACGGAGTTGACTGTGACAGGAAACATTCCGGGAATGACCTTCCAATGGTCACCAAGCGGCGAAACCACCAGTCAAATAACAGTGGATTCTGCCGGATGGGTACATGTTACCGGTGAATTTCAGCAATGCGGTCAGGCTCACGATTCCATACTCCTTGTAGAAAATCCCAACCCGCAGGTGATTGTTCCCGGTGACATGGAAACCTGTCCGGGAGAAGCCATAACCGTTTCGGTAAGTTCCGATCAGCAAGGAAGCACATTTACCTGGATTCCGGGGAACCTTACCGGAAGTACGAATACGGTAACAACTCTTGGAACAGTTGTTTATACGGTGATCGCTCAAAATGGAAATTGTATCTCCGCACCACAGCAATTTACAATTAATGCAAACGCAGCCTGTTTCCTTGAAGTACCGAATATCTTTACTCCGAACGGAGACCAATCCAATGACTTCTTTCAGTTGATCAACTACAGCGGACTGAATTCACTTGAATGCATCATCACCAACAGATGGGGAATAACCGTTGCAGTTTTTGATGCGCCTGATTTTAAATGGGATGGAAAAGACTCATCCGGGAATGAACTTTCGGAAGGAGTTTATTTCTACCAGATCAAGGCAATTACCAAAGCGATGGAAGAACTGGAGGAAGTAGGGAATGTAACGCTTATCCGATAATGCACAGTGCAGTGATCGTTTGATAACCGTTTAAAACCAATAACATGTTGTGCAAATCCAGGCTAATAGTTCTTTCGCTCGTTTTTCTTATGTTGAATTTCGATGCAAAGTCTCAGTGCGCGCTATTGTGCAACATGGATTTTGAAGATGAGGTCATTGCACTTCCCAATAACACTCAGACAGTTCCTCAGAGTTCGGTTTCCTGCTGGCAAACTACCGCTTCTGATGGTGGTATTGAGGTTTGGGGAACAGGTTTCAATGGTGTACCATCCTATTCGGGGCAACAGTTCATTGAATTGAATGCCAACGTGATCTCGACATTGTTCCAGGAGTTTACCTCTGTTCCGGGAAGTGCGGCAGTTATCAGTTTTGCTCACCGCGGCCGGATGGGAACTGATGTTATGAATGTTTCTATCGGACCGGTTGGCGGACCTTATGTTAACCTGGGGAATTTTTCAGATGGCCCGACCTGGGGTTACTACCAGGTGAACTATACATTTCCTGCCGGACCGGAGGTACCTTACACGTTGCGGTTCGCTTCGGTGTCATCGGTAGGAGGTTCCACCGTTGGAAATTTCCTGGATGCTATTTCTGTGGATTTGAATCTGCCGCCTGTTTTTGATCCCATTCCGCATTTATGTATCGGATCTGTACCGCCCGCATTACCAACGACCTCCCTGAATAATTTTACAGGAACCTGGTCGCCCTCTGTCATATCAACAGCTGTTGGTGGCACTGCAACGTATACTTTCACTCCCGGAGCAGGACAGTGCGGACAGCCATACACGATGAATGTAACGGTAGGTTTGGCGATTGCGCCTTTGTTTACGCAGGTTCCGGCTACTTGCCAGGGAAATGCGGTTCCGTTGTTACCAGGCACTTCAAACAACCTTTTTACAGGAACCTGGTCGCCTGCAACTATTGACAACAGTGCATCAGGTGTTTATACTTTTACACCAGCCAGCGGTCAGTGTGCAACCACAACGACCATGAATATTACGATCAATCAGCGGGTTACGCCAGGGTTCTTACAGGCCGGACCATACTGTGAAGGAACAGTGATTCCTGCGTTGCCTGTAACATCAACGGATTTGCCTGCTATTGCCGGTACGTGGTCGCCGCCGTTAAACAATACACAGACCACCACTTACCAGTTTACGCCAAATACGAATGCGTGTGCGAATCCAACTACGATGACGATTGCGATACAACCCAAGGTTGTTCCGCAGTTTGATCCGCTTGCAGCAGTGTGCCAAAATGACTCTCCATCTCCACTTCCCACAGCTTCGGCTAACTCTCCGGCCGTGCTGGGGTCGTGGTTACCTCCCGTACTCCCGACCACCACCCCGGGGACATTTACTTCCATCTTTACCCCGGCAACCGGAGAATGTGCTACCGATGTAACGATCTCACTGGAGGTCAAACCACGGCCAACGGTTCAATTGACTCCGGCATCGGCAGAATTATGCCTGGGAGAAAGTGTCGGGTTGACGGCATCCGGAGCCGATACGTACGATTGGACACCGCAGGGAACACTTGATTTCACGGATGATTCTCATGCAACCGCCACACCTTCCGAAACAACGGATTATACGGTCACAGGATGGATCAACGGCTGTTCTTCCGATAATGTAGTCACTGTGACGGTGAACAACCCGGTAACACCTGTGTTTGCTCCTTCAGGACCATACTGTGCCGGTTCGGAGATCTCTGCTTTACCGTTGAATTCCGTTAATGGGATCGCGGGATCGTGGTTACCCGCAATAAACAATACACAAACGACCAATTACACCTTCACTCCGAATACCGGGGAATGTGCTCTGCCTGTTTCTCTTTCCATTGTAATCAATCAGCCTGTTTTGCCTGATTTTCCAGCCATTGACAGTATTTGTGCAGGAGAGGAGCAGCCGGTACTTTTGCTACAGGACGTCAATGGGATTTCCGGTTCCTGGACACCTGAGGACCTCGATAACAGGAATTCGGGCACATATACGTTTACCCCAAATCCGGGCGAATGTGCGCTTCCGGTATCTTTTCCCGCAATAGTGGTCCAGAATCCCGATGCGAATTTCAAAGCAAGTGCAACTCAACTGGAGTTTACCATGACAACCGTGAATTTTCACAACGAATCTACGAATGCCGTAAGCTATAGCTGGGATTTCGGTGACGGCGATTCCGCAACAGCTGTGCACCCGCATCATACTTTTCCGGCAAATGCAGGAAGCTACCTGGTTCAGCTTACAGCAACGAATGCTTTCGGTTGCCAGGATACTTTCTACAGGCAAATAGTTGTGAAAGAAGATCTTTTTGTGTTTGTTCCCAATGCATTCACACCGGATGGCGACGAATACAATAATACCTTTAAAGGGTATGTTTCGGGAGATTTTGATCCCGCTAATTTCAGCATGCTCATCTTCAACCGCTGGGGAAACCTGATCTTTGAATCAAAAGATGTGAACGTTGGCTGGGACGGAACCTATGACGGAAAATTAGTCCAGGAAGGAATGTATACCTGGATGATCCAGCTAAAGACGATGGTCAGTGATGATAAAAAGACTTTTAACGGAAGCGTTACCCTGCTGAAATAGTCATTCACGTAAGGTAATTCCAGTGCTGGATTCAGTTCCTTTTTAGGATCAGTTTTTCCATACTCAGTTCGTCTTCCATTCCGATGAAATAAGAGGTGAATCCGAATTTTTCAAGCAGTTTTTTGGAAGCAGTATTTTCCGGATCAATCACCCCGATAATATCTGTTTCCGGAAACATTTTATCAGCTAAAGCGATCAATTTTGCACAAATCAGGCTGCCGTAACCCATGCGCCAAAATTCACTTTTCAGAAGATATCCGATCTCCAAAACAGAGTGATCGTATTTGTACTTTACCAATTTACAATCCCCGATACAATCTCCGTCTGCGTTGTAAACCCTGAAATAACCCAGCGGATTTTCAGCCGCATTGATTTCCATGATCGAGTTGAACTTGGCTTTAGCCTGTTCTTCAGTCAATCCTGTTTCGGTAATGTATTTCATCACATCATCCCGTTTTACTAAGGAATAATAATTTTCAAAGTCCGTATCGACGTATCGGGTAAGGGATATGGTATTTCCGGTCATTTTTAAAACTGCTTATACAACAAAGTTAATGGATTGAACTGTAATTTATGTAAATCATTTCAATTCATTTGTAAGCTTTTTCCTGCATGTACACACTACTTTTAATCCGGACAAGAGTTGTCATGTTAGAATTAAGTTTTATTAGATTGTGCGGGGGCTAAGGGCCCCTTTTTTGTTTAAGGAATTCACGAAAATGTAGTATGATTCGCTTAAAAATGAGGGAGATAAATTCCTCAGAATTCGTTTGTAATATAAAAAGAAAACTACCTTTGCAGTGTTATTAACTGCTGTTCAGGATTTACCCAACTATTTACTGAGATATCTATGAAATATTGATTCCAATCTGCAATGGAAAATCATTTGCGGGATGCAACTTTTTTCCAAAATCTACACTATTTGCACATTTTGTGTTGTCGCTATTATGACACATTTTAAACACTATTCATTACATGAAAACAATAATTACATTAATTTTTATTGTCCTTGCAAAAATAAGTCTCGGACAGTATCAAATTTACGAACAATTACTAACGCCTTATTTATCAGACTCTATAAAAAGCGGACACTTCTATTTTATGATTCCCAATAATATACAGGCGGGATCTTTGTATCAATTTTATAAAACAAATGCACCTGATTATAATAACAATATGCAGTTTGTAGAACAGCATACTGATTCAGAAGATTTAGGAAGTTTCACGCATTATAAATATCGTCAGACGTTTATGAATATTCCTGTTGAAGCCGCCGGCTGTATCGAACACTACGATAAAGAAGGCTCGTTATACCTCATAAACGCAAAAATTGCAGATTCAATTAAGAAAAACTATAAGCCTAAGTTATCCGGAAAAGATGCTTTTAAGGCATTGATGGATAAAATAGACATTGATATAAAGATTGTATATGCATGGGAAGATGCAAGTTGGGAGCAACAAATTCGCTCCGACCAAGCTGATAGTAATGCAACTTGGTTACCTACAGCTGAATTGATTTGGGCTATTGATGAAATTAGGGATGTACAATTAGTCATTCCAGGTTCTCGTTATTCTTTAGCGTATAAAATTTCAATTACAACAATTTTACCTGAATTTCAAACAATTGTCTATTACATAGATGCTCAAACTGGAGATCTATTAAAATCAAGAAATCAGAAGATAGATATGTCTGCTGATGTTTACGGATATGGAAACAGAGTACTTGATGCACGTTGGCATGGCGGGTTTGTCCATAAATGGGAATTAATTGCCGAGGACAATGGTCATAATATTCATACTAAAAAATATGATCTATATAATACATGGGATAATACAGACGAAGTGAGAAAGGCAGATAACAATTGGGGAAATACCTATTTGACGGAAACATCCACTCATTTTCATGTAACTAACTCTTGGGATTATTTCTATAACACTTTCGGGAGATTAGGCCTAGACGGCCAAGGTACTGGTGTTCGTGTTTATACGCAAATTGGCCAGGTAAATGCGTATTTTTCTCCTAATGCAGGTGATGGAAATTATTTGAGGTTCGGAATATCACCTACCAATTACGACCTCGGAATGGAGCCAAGTATCGTTGGACATGAATTTACGCATGGAATCACGCATTATACTGCCGGATTAGTTTACGAATTTGAATCCGGTGCATTAAACGAATCCTATAGTGATATCTTTGGAACTGTTATACAAGACCAAACATTAGACGGGTATATAGATTGGAGTCTTGGGAACTGGTTTCCTAATACCCCGGACTTTATTCGATCACTTATTAATCCGGGGTCTAATGGAAAACACTGGGATGGAACATACGATTCTAATGGGAATCCGAATTTAATTTTGGGCCAACCATCCACTTATCAGGGGCCATATTGGTGCAATTGCGGTTATGACGTAGATTATGGGGGAGTGCATATTAATTCAGGACCTCAAAACAGGTGGTTCTATGCTTTAACCCAAGGAACAGGTTCGTTTTCCGGAATTGGTATGACAAAAGCAGCTAGAATTTCATATTACGCACTGACCAATATTTTGATGAGCTCTGCTCAATACTCAGATTCAAAGGAAGCAACAATCACTGCTGCCAAGATTCTTTACGGAGAATGTTCAGCAGAACACAAGGCTACTGTTAGCGCCTGGAATTTTGTCGATATGCCTGCATCATATAATTGTACTTTAGATCTGGTGGAATTTGATACGGAAGATATCGAACTTTATCCAAATCCTGCAAGTTCAATTATTACTATAAAAGTTCCTGTTAATTTGGATCAGCTAATGACTATTTTTGATTTGAATGGTAAATTGGTAAAACAAGTTGAATCCAATCAATTGAATTTTCAAGTAGATCTTTCTTCTTTGGATAAAGGAGTATATCTTGCACACTTCTTGATGAAGGGTCAGGATTTGGTAAAACGTATTGTATTACAATAATGGTTAAACAACTAGTTATACTAACTGCATTTGGGATCATTTTCCCGAATGCAGTTTTTTCTCAGAATAATAATCGAGTCTCCTGGCAATCCGGATTATTCAATTGTTTTTTTGATGGTTCGTCCATACTAAATAAACCTAGAGTTGTCGATTTTCTTTTTGATTTTAAGGGAGTTGAAGTCATGCATCGAATTAGAAAGTCCCAAATCTCTTTAGAATACATGAGCTTGCAAGGAACTTATCAATACGCATTAAATTCAGGAAAAGCCGATGCGCCAGCTCAATATATAAATAAAGAAAGAAAATTTATTACTGGTTTTTATAACCGCACATTACCGGTTAATTCGCATTGGAGTTTTCTATATGGTGTAGGGATTTCTTATTCTTGGGGTGGCGGTTCCCTTCATCATTATGCGTTTGATAATGGATTTTTTACTGAATCTTATGTCACTAGCTATTATAGTGAAGATATAGGCTTAAATTTAAAAGCCGGCATTGAATACACACCCATAAAATGGCTAACCATTTATTCCAACTTCAATTTTTTAGGTTCAGTTTATCAAAAAAACACGATCGACTTCTCAAAGAAATATACTGAATCCTATCATAAAAACATTCCTAGTAAATATGCAGTTTCCTGGAGATTTGGAGTTGGGTTTAACTATGGTAAAATTGCAGCTGACACGATTGTTGGCAAGACAAAAAATAGAATAACGATGCAAACAGGATTGTTTCATTGCTTTTTTGACGGCACACCAATGGTGAATGTAAATCATCGAAAAAAAACTGAGCCATTTAGCAGAATACTATATAGTTCATTCGGAGGACAACTCAGACGTCAATTGAACAATAGAAATGCAGTCATGCTTGAGTATATGTATCATAAGAGATCCTATTGGGATGTCATTCCTGAATTAAAAAATGCGGTTGTTGACATAAAGTATAACACAATGAATGCCACTTATGAGAGAAATATGCCTGTATCAAAATTCGAATTCACTTATGGTGGTGGATTGAATTACAGAATGGGGAATGAATCTATTGTGGTAGATCATTTGGAACTTTATAATTATGCCAATCAGGTATATTATGAACCTGTAAAAAAGAATCGAAAACTGAATGATTTTGGAGTAAATATTAGAGTAGGAGTTGAATATACACCTAGGAAATGGTTGACAGTTTTTTCAAAAGTTGACTTGCTAGGCTTCTTTTATATGAATGATAGAGCTGTAATTAATGAGATACAACAAGATTATTTCGTGAATGGTTATCCACGCCGTTTTGATTTATCCTGGCGGTTCGGTATAGGATTCAATTTTTAAAATGTAAAAGACATAGGCGAGTTAAAAGTAAAATGAAGGAGAAACTTTCACGCTTCCCCTTCATTTACCACTTTCGACTATTGATGGTAAGCCAATAGTCATCCACTTAAACTAAGCGTTAATTACTAGAAATTATCGGTGCTGGTATTATTCACTTTTAGTTTGTCGTCTCCGGTAGAGATGACTTTAAATTCGGTTCTCCGGTTTTTCTCGTGTTCTTCCTCCGGACAGTCGGATTTAACGTTTCCTTCGCATTCGCAACCATTCAGCAAACGCGATTCTCCGTATCCTTTCCCGTAAATACGTGCCGGGTTGGTAATCTTTTTCTTGATATACTCAGCAGAAGCTTTTGCACGGTTGTCGGACAATTTCATGTTGTATGCCTTCGATGCGCGGCAGTCGGTGTGTGAACCTAATTCTACCACCATGTTCGGGTATTTGTTCATCACATCCACAATCTTATCCAATTCCTTCGCAGCATCCGGACGGATCACGTACTTGTTCAAATCGAAGTTGATCGGGTTGATCTGTACCATTTCCGACAGGTCTTTTACTTCCGGGTCCAAACCTAAATCCAGGATCGCATGGATGTCGTATTGTCCCGGTTTGTCGAACAACGTATTGTACGTCACCGTTTTCGAAAAGTATCCGTCTTTTTGAAGTACGAGGTTGTAGCTTCCGCGGTCGTTTAATTTCTTTTCGAACAATGCTTCGCGGAAGTCACCGGATGCAGGAGTTACAATTTTCTTCGACTTGTTGGTCATGTTGTCTACCAGGTAAACAGATACTTCTTCCAGGGGTTTGCCTGTTTTCTTGTCTGTAATCAAAGCATAAAGAGACAATCCCGGATCTTTTTCCAAAACAACATCCGCGATCACCACTTGTTCGTTTGTGAACGTGTTTGCTGTGTTCTTCCCGTCGAAATAATCGGTTTTAGAACCGGCTAATGCGTAATTTTTCTCGTATTCGGCTTCGAAAGAATAAGCTCCGTTCTCATCTGCTGTAACTGTTCCGATGATGCTTCCTTTATCGTCTTTCAGGTCGATTTTCGCATGCGGAACGATTTCACCTTTCTTGTCTTTGGCCGTTCCTTTGATCGTTACTCCAAATGCAATCGGGCGAATCAGCTGTACGGCGTAGATATCGTCCCCGCCTTTTCCGCCTTCGCGGTTGGAAGAAAGGAACCCGGTTTTCAGGTCTTTCGACAAGTTGAATGCGAAATCATCGTACTGGCTGTTGACAGGTAATCCCAGGCTGTGGATCTTTCCAATTTTTCCTTCTTCCAGGAAAGCTACAAATACGTCCAAACCTCCTAATCCGGGGTGTCCGTCTGTAGAAAAGAACAAACGCTGCTGCGCATCAATGAACGGGAACATTTCTTGTCCTTCGGTATTGATCTTATTTCCAAGGTTCGTCATTTCCCCGAATGCCCCGTTTTCCAAAACAGCTACTTTATAAAGATCGGCACCGCCCATTCCGCCAGGTTTATCTGAAACGAGATACAGGGTTTTTCCGTCGGAAGTCAGTGCCGGATGCCCAATCGAATAATCTTTGGAATTGTAAGGGAATTCTTTTTCATTGTTCCATTTTCCGGCTTCATCTAAAGTTGCGATGTAGAGTTTCAGGTTTTGGATCTTCTGTCCGTCGCGGCGTTTTTTACCCGAAGAAATGTTATTCCGGGTGAAGTAAACGGTTTTTCCGTCAGGGGAGAAGGCAAGCGGACCTTCGTGGAATTTGGTATTGACCTTCGAAACGCGTTTCGGGCTTCCCAATTGGTTGTCCGTACTCACGGAAGTTGAATAGAGATCCAAAAAGCGGTTGGCATTCCAGGACCATTCTTTCTTCACGAACACTCTTTTCTTACGTGCAGTGATGAAGTACATCTGGTTTTGTGCCGCATTGTAGTACCCGCCGAAATCTGCGACCCCGGTGTTCAAATCCAGGTTCGTCAGGCTGAAAAATGGTGCTGTTTTCTCAATTTTGGATTTGTAACTGGTGTTTCCTAAAAACAGCTGACTTCTCAAATCTGCCTGTGCAGCATTGCTGTACTTGTTCATCCACCTGTCGCTTTCGGTGTAATTACCGGTTTGCTTCAAAACGTATGCGTAGTTGTAATAATCCTCCGGTTTTGCTTCCGAAGATTCGATCATTTTGCTGTAATAATCAACCGATTTGGTGTAGTTATCCATTTTCAGGTAACTGTAAGCCAGTTTGCTTTTCAGTGCCGGGCTGTCGACCTCCGAACCAATCAGTTCTTCGTATAATTCCGCAGCGTAAGCATAGGACAAGCGGTTAAAGTGGCTGTCTGCTTTTTTCAGCTTCCCCGATTGTCCCCATACTGACAATGAAAAACTGCAGATAATTGCCAATAATATCGTTTTCATGTTTGTGTCTTTTATGTAATTAGAAATAACGAGGTGAGCGGATTCCTTCTTTTTTGAAAACAAAGTCATAAGACAGCATGATTTCAAAAGATCCATCGTTGTATTTTCTCAGTTTTTGCGTGCCGAAATCACTTGCAAGCCCCACTTTGAACTGCGGTGAAAGCTGGAATTGTACGAAAGCTCCGAAAGCAGCCATCAAGCGGTAATTCGCCCCGAACCACACGCGTTCGTTGTAAATCGCTGCCATGGTCATGTCTAAACTCAAAGGCGCTCCTTCCGTAATTTTCACCAGGGAAGTCGGTCTCAGTTTCCATTTGTTCGATAGCGGGATCACCCCACCGATCGTTCCGAAATAGTGGCGGCGCTCCAAACTCGTTTTGCTCACTTCATCGTAACTCTGCTCCAGGATTTTCGGGGAACTGATTCCAATGAAAAATCCGGGTGTGTGGTAGTAAATTCCCACTCCGAAGTTCGGGTTGATGTTGTTGCGGATGTTCTGTAATAATTTCGGATCATCCGGTGTATTGCTGTTCAAGCCGTCGCGCCCGATGTTGATGAGGTTGATTCCTCCTTTTACACCGAATGCCAATTTACCTTTGTGGTTTTTGAACTTGATGGTGTAAGAAGCATCGGCATAAAACATGGTTTGGTTCATGGGGCCTACATTATCGTTTACAGCTGTCAGTCCCAATCCTACGGATTCGTAAGATAGGGGAGAATGCACGCTGAATGTGGACGAGCGCGGTCTTCCGTCGAATCCAACCCACTGTTCGCGGTGAATTCCGGTCATGTTCAACATTCCACGACTTCCCGCATAAGCCGGGTTGATAAACAGCATGTTGTCAAAATACTGTGTATAATGAGGATCCTGCTGGGCGCTTGCACCGGTGCTTCCGAGAAGCACCAGTGTGAAACAAGCAACTAAATAGTTTATTGTCTTCATTTTTTCGAGTTGAAAAATTTCTAATCTTAACGCTGGATGTATACGTATCCTTTCAGTACACCTGCCGTTTCATCCTTGGTATCCAGTACGTAGTAATAAGTTCCTGTCGGAAGCTCTGTTCCGCCGATATTCAGATTACTGTTCGATGTACCGGTCCAATTGTTCAGGTAGCCGTCCGCAGAGAAAACCAGGTTCCCCCAACGGTTGAATACAGTCAATTCATTATCCGGGTAGTTCTCAATTCCTTCGATTACCCACGTTTCATTGATTCCGTCTCCATCCGGTGTGAATGCATTGGAGATCGTTAATCCGCAAGTTTTCGGATCACATGGATCCAATGGATTGGAACCGTTTGCAATTTCGTCACCGTTTGAGATTCCATCGCCGTCACAGTCTGCATTGTTCCATGCTGTACCTGGTGTTACTGTCTGGTTTGCCAATACAAAGTCACATGGATCATTCGGATTTGTTCCGTCAGCTGTCTCATTGCTGTTAGTTACACCGTCACCATCACAGTCAGCAGTATTCCATGCTCCGCCCGGTGTAAGTGTAATGCTGGATGCAAGATAATCACAAGGATTGTTAGGGTTCGATCCGTCAGTTATTTCCTGTCCGTTGGTTACTCCGTCACCATCACAGTCAGCAGTTTCCCAGTTTGTAGCCGGAGTAAGTGTTTGACTTGTTGTGATATAGTCACAAGGATTGTTCGGATCTGTTCCGTCCGTAATTTCCTGTCCGTTGGTAACTCCGTCACCGTCACAATCTGCATTGTTCCACGCTGTACTTGGTGTTCCTGTCTGATTTGCAGTTGTGAAGTCACAAGGATCATTCGGATTCGTACCGTTCGTTACTTCGTCACCATTCGTCACTCCATCACCGTCACAGTCTGCGTTATTCCATGTGGTGCTTGGTGTCCCTGTCTGACTTGCAATTGTGAAGTCACACGGATCATTCGGATCCGTTCCGTCAGTTACTTCGTTGCCGTTTGTTACCCCGTCGCCGTCGCAATCTGCGTTATTCCAAACAGTAGTTGGAGTACCTGTCTGACTTGCTGTTGTAAAGTCACACGGGTTATTCGGATCAGTTCCGTCAGTTACTTCGTCGCCGTTTGTTACGCCGTCGCCATCGCAATCTGCAGTATTCCATGCAGTAGTTGGCGTTACGGTTTGGCTTGCTACTATTAAATCACAAGGATCAGTTGGATCAGAACCATCCGTTGTTTCGTCTCCGTTGGTTACTCCGTCACCGTCACAATCTGCAGTATTCCACGCAATAGTTGGGGTTACTGTCTGACTTGCAATTGTCAAATCACATGGATTGTTCGGATCGGTTCCGTCTGTTACTTCATCTCCGTTTGTGACTCCGTCACCATCGCAATCTGCATTGTTCCAGGCAGCGCCAGGCGTTACGGTTTGACTTGCAGTTGTGAAATCACATGGATTGTTCGGATCGGTTCCGTCAGTTACTTCGTCTCCATTTGTTACCCCGTCACCGTCGCAATCCACGTTGTTCCATGCGGTGCTTGGTGTTCCTGTCTGACTTGCTGTTGTGTAATCGCATAGATCATTCGGATTTGTTCCGTCTGTTACTTCGTCGCCGTTTGTTACCCCGTCACCATCACAGTCTGCGTTATTCCATGCAGCGCCCGGTGTTAGGGTTTGGCTTGCCAATGTAAAGTCACATGGATCGTTCGGATCAGTTCCGTCTGCTACTTCATCTCCGTTTGTTACCCCATCGCCGTCACAGTCATTTAAAGGATTGGACAGGCATGGAGTTACCGTGATAACAACCAACGCTGTATCACACAATACCGGCATTCCCGTATCACAGATGGAATAGATCAGTGTATCTGTTCCGCTGAAACCAGGATTCGGAGTGTAAGTCACAGCTCCTGTAAGCGGATCAACTGTTACTGTTCCGTTTGAAGGCTGGTCAACAACTGTTACGCTTGTGTTGTCCAGGTTTCCGTCCGGATCTGTGTCGTTTGAAGTAACGTCGATTACTACCGGCGCATCTTCCTCCGTGGTTGCTGTATCCGGGTTTGCTACCGGCGGATCGTTTACGAAGTTTATGGTGATCACAACAACTGCCGTATCACATAATACCGGCATTCCCGTATCACAAATAGAGTAAACCAGCGTATCTGTTCCGTTGAAGCCCGGATTCGGTGTATAAGTTATTTCTCCTGTAAGCGGATCAACTGTTACCGTTCCGTTTGACGGCTGATCAACAACTGTTACGCTTGTATTATCGATATTCCCGTCCGGATCTGTGTCATTTGAAGGCACATTGATTACCACCGGAGTGTCTTCGTTAGTTGTTGCGGTATCGTCGTTTGCAACCGGAGCATCATTCACCGGGTTTACTGTAATGATAACCAAAGCTGTATCGCACAATACCGGCATTCCTGTATCACAAATCGAGTAAATCAACGTGTCGGTTCCATTGAAATTTGAATTCGGGGTGTAGGTAATTTCACCTGTAAGCGGATCAACTGTTACCGTACCATTTGAAGGCTGGTCCACGATTGTTACGCTTGTAATATCCAGGTTTCCGTCCGGATCTGTATCGTTTGAAGTGACATCGATCACAACCGGGGTGTCTTCATCTGTTGTTTCGGTATCTCCGTTTGCTACCGGCGGATCATTTACCGGGTTTACTGTGATGATAACCAAAGCTGTATCACACAATACCGGCATTCCTGTATCACAAATGGAGTAGATCAGTGTATCTGTTCCGTTAAAGCCCGGATTCGGTGTGTAAGTTATTTCTCCGGTAGTAGGATCAACTGTTACTGTACCATTTGAAGGCTGGTCCACGATTGTTACGCTCGTAAGATCAATGTTTCCTTCCGGATCTGTATCGTTTGAAGGTACATCGATTACCACAGGAGCATTTTCATCTGTAGTGGCAGTGTCACCGTTTGCTACCGGGGAATCATTTACAGGAGTTACGGTGATAATTACTAGCGCCGTATCACAGAATACCGGCATTCCCGTATCACAAATCGAGTAAATCAGGGTGTCTGTTCCGTTGAAATTCAGGTTCGGAGCATACGTAATGGCACCCGTAACCGGATCAATTGTTACCGTACCGTTTGAAGGCTGGTCGACAACCGTTACGCTGGTGTTATCCAGGTTTCCGTCCGGATCGTTGTCATTGGAAGGTACATTGATTACAACCGGAGTGTCTTCATTGGTTGTTGCAACGTCACCGTTTGCTGTAGGCGGGCAATTTGTAACCGTTACAGGCAAAGTAATGTGTGTCGGGTTGTTTTCACACGGGTTCAACGGATTTGTTCCGTCTGTAACTTCCGTACTGTTTGTTACTCCGTCACCGTCACAATCTGCATTATTCCATGCGTTTGTCGGAATTACACTTTGACTTGCTAAAGTAAAATCACAAGGATCATTTGGATTCGTTCCGTCTGTAGCTTCGTTGCCGTTAGTAACTCCGTCACCATCGCAATCGCCGTTCAGCCATGCTCCGCTTTGAGGAAGTGTTGCACTTGCCAATACCAATTCACATGGATCAAACGGATCAGTTCCGTCTGTAACTTCCTGTCCGTTGGTAACTCCGTCACCGTCACAGTCGCTGTTACTCCAGGATGAATCCGGTGTTCCCTGGTTTGCAAGGACTAAGTCGCATCCGTTTCCAGGATCAGTTCCATCCGTGATTTCCTGTCCGTTGGTAACCCCATCACCGTCACAGTCTCCTGCCAGATCCGATAAAATATCGACATCTACATAGAAATCTTCAACTTCACCGTGAATCACCGGCCCGAAGCTTCTTTCGTCGATTGCTGTAGTTGCAGGATTGTCTGTTAATGTTTCTGTTGTAATGCGGACACGCGTGTATTTATTCCCACAGGAAGTGGAAACTCCGTTCCAGGTCAGGTTCACTGTTTGTGGAGCAGCAGCTGATGGAACCGAAGCAGTGAAGATTTCATCTTCGGAAAATACTCCGTCATTATTCCAGTCTACCCACGCATAAACGTTTGCGTTGGTTCCTGAATTATTTGTAAAAGTTAGTGTAGTAGAAAAGCCCGGATTGACAGTTGAATGAGACAATGGTGTTACCAGTCCGTCTTCATCTGCTCCGTCGCCATTTGTTCCGGTATTGTTTGCTCCGGGAGCTACGTTATTGCTTAATCCGTTGTCCGGATCCGGCTGATTTGCGCCTAAATAAATCTGGTCGCCACACATGTAGTAATGTGCCGCAGGGTTTCCATTTTCAAAAGAAAGCGGAGCATCTCCGGCATCGTAAGTACTGGAACCACAGATCAAACCTACCGGTGTGTTGGCACAGTCGAATGTAGAAACGGTACTCGTTCCCTCAACGCCATCACCCATGGAACCGTCGATCTTATGTCCCATATAGCAATATCTTTCGGCGCAAAGCTTCATGATCGCTGTGGTGTGACCACCGATCTCTACATAAGTAGCATGATCTGTTCCCTGAGCAAATCCGTTGGGAACTTTTGGGAGTGTGTGATTACCCAAACCTCCCGGTACACCGATCATTTCGTTGTTGTTTGATCCCCACGACCACAATTCACCGTTGGAAAGAATCACTGAAACAGAAGCATTCGGTGTTCCCGGTGATCCGTCGTTGTCATTGGCAGAAACGAAAATCACATCTGCAAGATCCGCTGAGTTGGTAGAATTCCTTACCGGAACCCATCCTGTTGAAATGGTTGTATTTCCTTGTCCAAGCTGTCCGTTTCCGTTACTACCCATGGCATACAATTTATTGTCTGCGGGGTTAATAGCGAAATAACTTGCCCGGTTACTGGCATCCGTCCACGTATTGTTTCCGAAATCAGCAGTCATGGCGATCATTACCGGAATTCCCGGGAATGGAGTAGTCATTGCTACTGCACGGTTGTAAGTTGCTACTGCCGAACCATCTCCGCGGTAACAGCGAACTCCCCAGGTGTACCATTGACCGGTGGATGTAACTGCAAAAGCTCCGACAGGAGTAACACGGATATCCACAACTCCCGTCAATGTAGGATTTCCTGTAATGTCACGGGTTACTTTTGCCCAATAATTATCGGCAGCTCCGGGGAAAGTTCCCCCGTTTCCGTGAATGGCTTCGTTTCGTCCGCTCACATATACTTCGCCAGAATGCGTTAGTAATACCAAAGCTCCCCAGGAAGCGATCATATTCTTAACATCTGTAGGGGCAACTCCTATTGGCATGGAGATCTGTGCAAACCCGGTCAGGTTGTCTAATCCCGTTCCAATTGCCACATTATTGGCTCCCCAGGAATAAAGTCCGTCCGTAGAAAGAACGAATGCCTGTGTAGTTCCGGAAGATTGTGTTGCCAGTGTTGCAAACAAAGGTGATCCGGTATAATCATAGTGCTGGTTTGCAACTCCCGGGTTCGGTTCAATGACCACCGGAGTTAAATGCCGTGCCGTAGCTGTTCCGTTTCCGTTAGCTGTAGATCCTGCACCCCAGATCAGGAATGTTCCGTCGGGGCGGGATGCAATAGTCGTATGGAACCCGGATTGGATCTGATCGTAAGGCTGCAACGGGTTACAACCTGAAGATTGCGCCTGTGCAGTGGATAAAAAACCAATACCAATGATCGCAGCCTGGAATTTGGCTTTAGTGAAAAGTAATTTCTTTCTCATTTTTAATTGGTGATTGCGTAATTAAAAAAATGGGCTTCTCCGTTTGGGTCGTAAACACGGAACTGAACATTTCCTTTGGTAGGAACTGCTCCGGATAACTCGAATGAAAGCTGGTTCAGGCCGTTTTTCAAAACAGCCTTGTCATTTTGCAAACGGGAAGAAATAGTAGCAACACCTGTTGTTTGTATTTCGCGTGTGCTATAGTCTGCCGGTTTTCCGTCATACGTTTTTACCGTTACAGGAAGCGTCATTACAATTCCGGAAGCATTTCCCGTTGTGAGCGGTGTTGAGAAGACTGGATTTTTCAAATCAAAAATCATCTGAACACGGCTAACTTCTACTGTAACAGTTTCTGTTTTTGCCGGGTGATCTCCGTGAGCGGGTATATTAAAGGTTACCTCGTATTTTCCCGGCTTAGAGAAAACCAGGTTTCCGGTAGTTTTTCCCGCGCCTGAACTTTTGCTGACTCCTGACTGTGGAGCAACTCTCCAGGAAATGGACAATGAAAGATCTGTAGCAAGGCCTGCTTCTATTGCATCACCAAAAGAAATGGAATAGTGACTTTGTAAGACATTCACATCGTCGTCGCAGGAACCCGCTGATGCCGAGCTTCCGTATGCAACCAGACACATCCAGGAAAAACCCAAGAGGGTGAATAGTTTTTTCATAGTTAAAAAAATGTTTTTAGTTATTGATTCAATTAGTGCGCGAAGATAGACCGCAATGGTTGCTCAAAAGGGGAGTATGTGTGTCCGGATTCAGGAATTTAAACAGTATAACGAGCTTGCTTTAATGTGTGTAATACATTGAAAATCAATTAATTGATTTTGTTTTTATTGAAATGAACAGCCGGGAATGGAGAGGTGCCTGAAAATGTCCCCGGAGTTTATGGGACAAAAAAAAGACTGCCCGGTTTGGGACAGTCTTGTGATCAATCAACGATAATTTTGAGTTGTTTTTCGGATGTCTTGCCTGGTACTATGACCTTTTGGTCAGGCAGATTTTTGAGTTTATGTCATCAGCGTAATTTACGTGATCCGCGGGAGCACACTTACTGCTTTTCCTCCAGGTACGCTAAAAAAGTAGAAGGTGGAAATCCCGTTACAGCTTTAAAAACAGCAGAGAATTTACTGTGTGATGAGAACCCGCATTCTTCTGCAAGGACGCTCAATTTGTAGTTTTTGAATTTCTTGTTCTGTTCGATCTTTTCAATGATGTATTTGATGCGCAGTTCATTGATGTAAGTATTGAAATCCTTATTCAGGTACGTGTTCAATACGTGCGAAAGGTACTTGGTATTGGTATTCAGCATCCCGGCAAGCATTGGAAGGGAGATTTGTTTGTCGGTGAACTTGCTTCCACGCTCAAACTCTTTCAAATCGTTTAAGATCTTTGTTTCCATTGCATCCGACATGATCTTTTTGTTCGGGTCTTTCTTTTCCGGAACTGCAATCGGTTTTTCCTGTTCGAACCGGGCTTCGCGCATACGGGTCATCACTTCCCGGAACCGTTCGCGCTCCCGTTTCCTGCTTCTGCGCTGCCAGATAACGGTGAGAATAATCACCAGGCACAGCCCAATGGACACGATCAGCAGCACATTCCTGTTTTGTGCCATCACTTTGCCTTTGGATTTGGTCGTTTTAACGAAATCCGTGATCGATTCTTTCTTTTTCTTTTCGCTTAGCTGCAAAGCTTCCACGTATTTCGTGTTGTATTTGGAGTACTTCTCGTAATCTTCGGATCGCTGGTAATAATCCGCCAGTGTCTTGTAGACCTCGATCTTCAGTTCCAGGTAATCCGCTTTCTCAACAATTTCTTCTGCTTTCCGGAGATTTTCAAAGGAAGCTGCCAGGTCTTTTTTCTCCAGGTATACTCTCCCCAATCCGCTGTAGATAAATCCGCTGATCATGGCGTTTTCCTGGGTTACTTTGGTTAGTCTTTCCTGTGAATTGATATAATGTTTCAATGCTTCGTCCCATTTTTTTAGCCCGATACAAACCCGGCCGAACAGTTCCTCATTGGTAGCCAGGAAGTAATTTTTGTCCTGTTCACTGTGTACAAGCTGTTGAAAATAGTTTCCGGCGTTTTTTACGGCTTTATAAGCTTTCTTGTAGTGCCCGTATTCTATCTCGTAATAAGCTGTTTCCTGGTAAATCAGCCCGAGATACAGTTTTTTCATGTGCTCGTTCTCAATTTTATGACTGACGGTTTTTCCTTTTTCCAGGTATTCTTCTCCTTCTTCATACAATCCCATGATGCGGTATTGAGTGGATAAGAATCCGGCTATCCGTGCTTCCCAGTCATAGAATTGCTTTTTTACAGCAATGGAATCCGCTTTTACGGCATATTGAACCGATTTTTTGATGTCACCTTTCTGCTGGAACAGGGAAGAGGAAAGCATCAAAGCCTTCAGGCGGTAGAGCTCCGGTTTTGAATGCTGGTACAAAGAATCTGCAATTTTGATTGCCTTGTTGATGTCTTTGGCAGCCACATTTACAGCTGTTGTGAAGTAAATACTGTCAAATTTTGCGTGGTCTTCCGGAACTTCCTGGGCAGTTGCATTGCCTGTGTAAAGACAAGAAATCAAAATCAAAGTAAAAAACAGGGATGTTTTGAATGGTAAATTAAACCAGGTGTATATTTTCATAGGAACAAGATGTAGTCCAGCGTGTTTGAGGTGTACAAAACTAGCTAAAATTTTAAAATAGGATAGGAAAACCTTTTCCTTACCTGCGCTCAAGACAATACTGAATTGGAAGGTTTCCTGTTTTTTTAAGTTGTACCTGTAAAAGAAGGTGTTTACAATGATGCTTACAGTTCGAACCAAAAAAGAAAGCAACCTTCTCAGATTGCTTTCTTTTAAAAATTAACGAATTGGAATAATCACCTGATCACACAGATCCGGTTGAGAAAGTAAATCGTCCGCTTTTCGGATATACTGCATATGAAATTTTGTTCTGGTCTTCCAGGCCAACAGTTGTAATCGCGACACATGATGAAGTAGCAGAGCAACCGTTTTGTGTAACGATTACCGCATACGTCCCGTTTACCGTTGCAGTGTATGATTGGGAAGTTGCTCCTGTTATCGGTGTGTTTCCCGTTCCGCAATTGATCCACTGGTATGCATCAACAGCACTTCGATGAGGATAATCCCCGCTTCTCTAAAAAAGTTCATTGCCATACAAATTGAATACTTACTTCTGAACATTTGCACAGTTCATTTCCTGTACATGATGGACACTGATGTAACTCCTGAAATAGGGTTTGCCATAAGTTCCGCCACCCATATAATCGCAAACGATTACGCCATCATTGAGTAAGCATTTTCCATCGCTACTGTAGACATACGATACCTGCATTTTCTTTTCAATGATCCGACCCAAATCATTCTTCTGAATATACCAGTCATTGGAAACAATACTAATCCGTGAAAGCGTTCCGTGTTCCGTATTGAAATCGCGCTTCACAATCGCAATCAGGGCAGGGTCTGTGTTTGTTGCTTTCGGGCATCTAACGGCATCCATTATTATTTTTCGTTTCAAAGCCTTGTCTTTTTCAAACTGCCCGCTTTTTTGGTATGTTTCAATTTCAGGAAGCAGTTTATCCAGTGAATCTTTGATTTCCTTCAATCGTACATTTCCGGGAAGTAAGAACGACAGAGCTTTTTCACAATAACCGCTGTATCGCTTCATATTACTCACTGTTTTTTCAGGGTCGTAGGTATATTCAAGCTTCTCTATAAAATCAGCTTTTTTCCGACCAGCATCAGAATATTTAACTGCAGTAATTAAAGTGTTTCTGGTTTGCTCTGAGATAGAATTCACAAGTTTGGGAACCTCATTGGCATAAACCTTATCAATTTCGGTAATGTATTTCAGTACTTCCGCTGATTGTTTTGGTGATTTCAGGTATTCTTCCTTTTTCAACTCAAAGTTCTTTTTGATCAAAGGATTGGAGTCATTAAACTCCATGTATTTTCTTTCAGAAGCCCGGAACGAATTGGCCTCATAGCTTAATTTCCTAAAGTATTCCTCGGCCCTTACATTGACAAACTCATCCGAGCAGGCATCCATGTAACGCTTGTAATCTTTCTCGTACTTCGGAAGACCTTTAAATGCAGGATCAAGTCTTTTGATTTCGGCAATGTAATCAGCCATTGCTTCGATGCGAATTCCTTTACAATGATTCGATTTCAGATCACTTTCTGCGTTCATAATAATCATGTCGATCTGGCGAATAGCTTCTTTAGCCGGGCTTTTGACCTTTTCCTGTGAAGTCGGTTCACCGTTGGAAGATTGTGGGATCATATCCGTTCGCTCGCTGGACTGTGTAGAACCGGGTGAAGAAACGGTAGATGAAGCTTTTGATTTCACGCTGTTCGTTACTTTTCCTTTCAGTCCGCCCAACTGTGCATGTCCGGTGAGTGTGAGTCCGAATAGTGCGATTGTTAAGAATAAATGTTTCATGAGTTATTTTTGATTATTTAGTTGCTGTTTTTGAGGGATTATTCCCGATGTAATTCGATTCGGTAAAATTAGAAGGTCGCTTGCGGCTGTTTCCTACCGTTTATGAGGTTTTTCTCACAAGCGGCTTTTCTATCCGGATGATGTATTCAAAAACAGTACTTTTGATTGGAACCCATTTTTGATTGTACTCCTAACATGAAACACGGATTTTTAATGCATATGATTTCCAGGCGCCTGCTTGCTATCAGTTGTGCGTTCATTTGTACCTTAAATGTTTCCGGGGGGTATGCACAACAATTGCTATTCTTTAACCTCGATGTTCAAATCCCTTCCCAGGAATGCTATAATATAATGCAGGACAGTAAAGGGTATATCTGGTTTAGTACCGAAGCCGGGCTTTGCCGCTATGCTAACGGACGACTGCAGGTTTTTGACCGGAAAAACGGTCTGCCGGAAGAAGCTGTTTATGCTGTCAGGGAAGACTCTCAAAAGAACCTGTGGTTTTTGACTGCAAAAAACAGGGTTTTGCGTTTTGATGGCAATAAACTCTGCGAACCAACGGTCAGTAAACATTACAACTCATTCACCTTAGAGCATACACCTTTGCAAACGCCGCATTTCCTGGATATTAATAAGCAAGACGAACTCTACATTGGAAACCGCTCCAATATGTTTAAAGCCTATATTGAAACGGGTAACATTGAAAAAGTGCTGTTTAAATCGGATGCCGATTTCGTTTTTTTGAAAGAAAAGGGAAGCCGACTGAAACCAATGGGTAAGCGGATCACCCCTTCATTGAGGAAACATGAAGTGAAAATTGCATTCCACACAGAGGAAGGAAATCACGTCGTTTCTGTTCCGGGAACTGTCATGAACAGTGAGGTATACTGGCAGTCAACTACCTGCCTGGCGGGTAATGTGGATTTTCTGAGTATCGGGGAAAGACTGATCCGGGTCAATACCGATTTCAGTATTTCAGTGTATGAGCTTCCCAGCCGCATCCTAAGCATCTATGCAGATAAGGACAATGGATTGTGGGTTGGTACCCTGAAAAATGGTGTTTACTATTACCCGGATGTGCATACGATGAAGCTCGAACAGCATAATCTGGAAGGGTATTCGGTTACCGGTACCTGTGAGGATTCGGAGCAGGGGATCTGGTGTGCTACGCTTGAGAAAGGAGTTTTTTATTCCAGGAATAAATACATGACGGGTTATTTCAATTTACCTGGCCTGCATAAAAGAAGTACACTCTTGAAATCAACAGGCGGTTATGTGTTTTCTTCTTCTGCTGCAAATGGCTTCTTTTCTTTTCAGAAAGGTACGGCAAACTGGCATCCGCTGCCCTTTAGCGAAAGTAATGATTACCTGGATATTAACCGCAAAGGGAAGGGCTGGATGCTGTCCGGGATCGAACTTCTGCTAACATTGAACAAAGACTTCCGTTTTGAACAAAGACACATGGCTGATGGTCGTACAGATTTTTTTGGTTCTTTTTATCAGTTTACTGACGTTGGTGAAAGCACCTATGGTATTATGTACTATCAGCTATTTCAGATAGATGAGAACAATCGGGTTACAACCTTTAAAAAATTACCATTCATCGGGCGAAGTATATTAGCGTTCTCAGACAGCGAATTACTGATCGGAGGACCTGAAGGACTACATGTTGTAAACCTGGTCACGAGAAAGATCCTGAAAATAAAAGGATTGGAAGGAAATGTAACGAAAATGATCCGTTTGAGATCCGGGAGTATTTGGATTACAACCAAAGGAAACGGTATTTTCAGGATGAATGGCGAATCAAAAAGTGCTACTCCGATTTCCTGTAAGCTTCCGACACACATATTCTTTGATATAACAGAAGACTCACAGAGAAGAATATGGGTCGGCAGTAATTCCGGATTGATCTGTTTGGAGAAAGAGCATACAAGATACCGTGTTTCCACTTTCAATACCATTACCGGTTTGCCTTCAAATGAAGTCTATGCTGTTACCGCAGGTGATGACCGGATTTATTTTTCTGTTTTTGAAGGGCTTATGAGTTTTCCGCTGAATAAGACATTGAAAAACGCCCATCCTCCTTTGATTCATTTGCTTTCCGTTAAGATCAATGGCAAAAAAAATCCGGTCCTTGCAAGCGGGATGAATGTTCCATATAATCAGAATACTTTCGGATTTGAGTTTGACATTTTGACCTTTAAAAATATGGGTGAGCCGAATGTGTATTTTCAATTGAAGTCGGATGAAAAAATGGTAAAACAATCGCAGAAAGGAGCCCAGATCAGCCTGGAAAGCTTAGATCCGGGAACTTATCAGCTGCGGGTTTGGGCAGTAAATAATGACGGTGTAAAAAGTATGAAACCCGTACTCTTCACATTCACAGTGGATCATCCGTACTGGCTGTCCTGGTGGTTTATCTTACTGGCTGTTGTTGCCACCGGTACAATTATATGGTTGATTGTTCGAATGATTATCGGACGGATTCGCCGGAAAGAAGAAGCTAAAACTTCGCTGAATAAACTATTGGCAGAATACCAAATGAATGCCTTACAGGCTCAGATGAACCCGCATTTCATTTTTAATGCAATCAATACTATCCAGGGATACATTTTACGGAAAAACGAAGACGATGCATACGACTACCTTTCCAAATTCAGTAAACTGATCCGGATGGTACTTACAAACTCACAGGGATCAACGATCGTTCTGCGGGAAGAACTGGATACGTTGAAGCTTTACATTGAATTAGAACAGCTTCGCTTTGATAATTGTTTTGATTTTGAACTCACTATTTCACCCGAAGTCGAACCTAATGAAACGTATATTCCGGGTATGCTTCTTCAGCCCTATATTGAAAATGCTATCTGGCACGGAATGGTAAACCTTGAAAAAACAAAACGCGGAAAATTGAACCTGGATATATCCAGTAAAGGTAATTCGTTGATCATTACGATTACAGACAACGGAATTGGAAGGGAACTGGCCAAAAGCTTCCGGAAAGATATCAATCACAAATCGATGGCCATGGAATTAACAGAAAAACGGATGAAGGCGATCAATCAATTAAAAGATTTTGAAAGTGCGCAGGTTTCGATCAATGATCTATTGGATAATCAGGGTAATTCTTCAGGAACACAGGTGCATCTTATTCTACCGGTAATTCAGTATTATGAGTGAAAAAATTCGTGTAATTCATGTAGATGACGAGACAAACAGCCGGGATGTGCTGAGAACTTTGATCGGACGCAATTTTCCTGAACTGGAATGGTGCGGGGAAGCATCCAATGCGCAGGAAGCCTATGACCTCATTCAGCAGGTAAAGCCGCAATTAGTGTTTTTGGATATCCAGATGCCTAAAGCAGATGGATTCAGCCTGCTCCGAAGATTCGAAGAAATTCCTTTCGAAGTAGTCTTCGTGACAAGTTTCGATAAGTATGCGATCAATGCTATCCGCTTCAGTGCTCTGGATTATCTTCTGAAACCGATTGATGTAAAAGATCTTGCCGAAACCATCTTAAAGGCGCGTAAACGAATTGCCGAAAAGAAAAGTATCAGTGTTCAGATTGCCAACCTTTTACATAATATGGATCACGATGAAGATGCGCAGAAAATAGCTGTTCATGCAGGTGAAAATGTAAAATTGATTGACCGAAAAAAAATCATGTATATTCAGGCTGAAGGAAGCTATTGTAATATTCTGACAACCGATAACGAACGGTTTGTAATTTCCTGGTATCTAAAAGAAGTAGAAGAATATTTTTCAAACTCATCTGTCATGATCCGGATATCCAAAAGCCTGATGATCAATAGTGTCCAAATTTCAAGTTACAGTAAAGGCGAACCTTGTATAATTGAAATGGTCAACGGAGAAACGTTCGAGGTTTCCAGAAGAAAGAAAGTAGAAATACTGGCTTTGTTAAGTAATAAGGCGAAATCAGATTGAAGAATTGATAGCTAGTAATTTTAAACTTAAAATATGATAAGACTTTTTATACCTATCGGGTGCCTGCTCTTTTTTGCTGCCTGGATTTTATATCATTGGTTGTTCAAAAAGGATTTAAAGAAGCGTCAAAACGGTTTATTTTCCGGATTGTTCTTTATCGGGATTTGGCTGATTATTTACCTTTTGTTATAACTAAAAACAAACGCAGCGAATTTCCTCCCGCTGCGCTTTTAGTCATGAAACCATTAATAAGTTATCGTTTCACACCGAAATCCCGTTTGCGGATCTTACACATGCGTCCGTCGGAGACGTGGTGAAATACAATCCCTTCGATATTCACGGTTTTGTCCGACAACAATTCCCGGAATGCTTCAAAGCTGAAATCCGTGATTTCAATGACCTCTTTTCCGTGTGGGATCAAAACATGCCGGTCCAGGTTTTCAGGATTTCCCTGCACTTTCGGGCCACATAATTCATAAGTCCCGTCAACAATTTCTGGCAAAGAATCGAACGCTTCGAAGAAAAAACGGTCTTCTTTTTTGGTCCGGTCACAAGGCAGCCAGTGTGGGTGATGTCCGGACAAAGCGTCAGCATCCTGGCAGGGAACAGCATTTTCAGGTGCAGTCCGTCCTTTTTTTACATCGTACCGTTTGTGTAAAATACCGTGAATGATTGCCGATGAGGTTCCGTCAAATTTACGGGTGGCAATGCCTTCTCCCTGGAATACCCAGACGTTTTCCGGATTGATTTCATTGATAATCCGACCTAAGTCGCTGGGATCTTTTTTGAATAAAGTGCTAATCTTTTTCACTGTTTTAAAATAATTGGTTAAACAATTTTCGAGTCCTGTCCACCACACCAATATTTTAAATACGAAGCAAATATATTAAAAATTCTGTTTGAACGATTGGAACAAAAAAAGTAGTTTAGCACAAAACTGAACCGATGCGTCTGATTAGATGGATGATCCTGCTTAGTATTTCACTGCCCGTAGTTTCCTGGGGAAAACAGGAACCGGAACAAAAACAGGAGCAATTATTAACAAAACTGCGTACTGCAAAAAGTACTGCTGAGAAAATTCAGCTATACGAAGATTTGTACGATGCATACATGGAATTTGATCACCGGCGTGCATTCAAATACCTGGATGAGCTGTCTGCCTTGGCAGTGAAAACCGGTTCTAAAAAAGGACTGGAAAAAGCTGTGGAACTGAAAGGCCATTATTACCTGGCACTTCAGCAGCCGGATTCTGCCCTGGTTAATTTTCAACGGGAATTGAGCTACATCTCTCCAAAAGAATTGATTAAAAGAGCAAAAACATATTCCAATATCGGAACGGCATTCAATGCAATGAACAAGCCCGATTCAGCCATTATTTACTTCAATAAAGCATTTACGATCTGCCGGAAAACAGATTCCGGGAATGTTTACTGCGCCGTATTGAACAACCTGGGAATGACCGTTTTTACTCTGGGAAACACCAAAAAAAGCGCGGAATATTTCCGGGAAGCTTACGACTGCACGGTAAAGCAGGGGAAAATGGAGGACCTGCCTACGATCATGAATAATGTGATTATTGCCAGTATCTCTAACGGGGACAAAAACCCCGACAAGCTGTTGTTGGATTTACTGCGCGAACCTGGGTATCCGGTCTCCAATGAAGTAAAGGCAACGGTCAGTATGAACCTGGGGTCATATTATTTCCGTAACAGGCAATGGAAAAATGCTAAAAAGTATTTCATGATCTCAGATTCCATTTTCAGGAAAACAGGAAAGCGGAACCCGGAAATCATCCATTTCCTGGGAAATATTTACCAGCAGCAAACCAATTATGAAGAAGCCATTCGTTCCTTCAGGGAAGTACTGAACCTGTTCCCTAATTACAACCAGTCTTCCCGGGTCTACCGCGAAATAGCCCGTACATATGCGGAACAAAATCAATTGGACAGCGCCCGTTTTTACTACGAACTTGGATTAACCGTAACAGATTCACTCAATATGCAGGCGGTTTCAGAAGCCTTGGAAAAAACAAACCACAACCTGGATTTCCTGCGCAAGGAAAGCGAGATCCGGGAACTGACCCTGAAACAGAAAGTGCGGGAAAGCAACGAGCTCCGAATCCGGATTATCGGGATCGGGATCATGGTTGTTTTATTGCTCCTGGTCATTATTGCAGTATTGTTTTTCCGCAAAGAGCGGGGGAAACGAAAGCTGAATGAAGCGTTGGTCGAACGAAAGAACGAGCGGATCCGGGAATTCAGTGAGAAAGTGGAAAGCAGGAACCGGGCCATTACGGAAATCGAGCAGAAATTTGCGGAATACGTCGATAAACAGGACATGCAGGAGCAATTGAAAGAAGATGTCATCGATTCCCTGTTCCTGAACGGAGACAAAGAAGTGTTCGGATATTACTTCGAAGATCAGCACAAAGGTTTCTACGAAGCATTGAAAAAAATTACACCTTCACTGACCAATAACGACCTGCGTTTGTGTTCGCTTACCCGCATGCGTTTGAGTTTGAAAGAGACTGCCGAAATCCTGAACCTTTCCGTCGATTCGGTCAAATCGGGGCGTTACCGGGTACGTAAAAAGCTAAACCTGGAAGGAGATGAATCCCTTTCGGACTTTTTAAATAGCTTGAAATAGTGAGGTTTAACTGCTTTGTCACCTTTTACATACCTGCTTTTTTATGAAAAGTAAATCAAACACCTAACCTTTGGCGAATCAGAAAAACAAACTATGAAAAAATTACTATTAGCGGGCTTATTGTTAAGTCCTTTTTACGGCTTATTCGGACAGCAACTAGACTATGCGCGTACCATCAATCAAATCGGGACAGAGTATTTTGTCAAATCAGTTTATGATCATTCCGATCAGCTTGTAGTGTATGGTGCCCGGGCAATTGTCGGTGGCCCCGGGGGAGGAGCCGGACCTTCCAATGCCTGGCTGCAAAAATACGACACCAACGGATCACTGATATGGACGCTGGGAACCAACTATACGCAAAATGGGAGCGAAATACAGCCGATGGATATTTCAATTGACAGTGAAGATAACGTTTACATACTCGCAAGTCTCTCTGCACAATCCATCACACTTGGAGGTGTTACGTATACACCGCCGTCGCACGGAGGATCAAATATGATCTATGCCAAGATCAGTTCAATTGGAGTTGTTCAGTGGATCAAAGGTTTTGGGCAGGCACATTTCTCGTCTAATACCTGCATCGGGTCTTCGATTTTTGTTACTCCGGATGACCAGTTACTTCTGACAGGTGGTTATTACAGAGGATTGATTATCGGAAACGATACACTGGCTGGAATTGGAAATGCAAATGTGTCTAATATGCCGGTTCCCTTTGGATTTTATGCCAAACTGGATTCAAACGGAACTCCGATTTGGGCGAAGCGGTTCTCGAACCTGGTAACAGGCGAGTATAATTCATTTAGTGGGATCAGTTCTTCGGCTGTGGATGACGATGGAAACCTGTTCTTCCTAATGGGACTTGACAGTGCTGTTGTCATGGGGAATGACACGATTTCATCATCGAATTGGATGGCTGTGATCAAAACAGACCCGTCAGGGAATTTTATTCGTGCGGTTATTCCGCAGGCCGGACCTACTCATGCAGACGAAATTGCGTTGGATTATTGCGGAAACTTACTTTTGCTGGGCAGGTTCTTCGATTCTATCCAGGTGGAAAACACCACACTGAACACATTGGGTAACTGGGATATATTCGTAACTAAATTTGATCATGACCTGGATTTGCTATGGATGAAGCAATTCTACAGTACGGGCGGAGACCGCGCGGGAGGAATTGCCTGTAATAACCGGAATGACATCTTTTTCAATTTCGACTTTTGGGGTGAGATCAACTACGATGGGCCTTATTCACCGACTCCGCTGGGAAATACCGATGGAATTTTGTTCAAACTGGACGAAGACGGGAATACTGTGTGGCACAAAAAAACTACCGGATCCGGAAGTATTACTGTTGAAAGTATCTCTGTTTCACCATCCGGTAAAGTGGGAATGGCTGCAAGATACCAGGGACAGGAGAACTTTGACGGAACGATTATCAATACCACACCAACTAACCTGCCGGATATTTGTTCTGTTAGTTATACAGACACTACTTTGGCAGCCCTTCCGGCGAATTGTGAAGGAAACCTCGGATTAACCGATTTAATCAACCAGGAAAGTATGCTCATTTATCCGAACCCTACCCGGGAAACAATTACAATTGCCGTACACGGAAATGCTCAGAAAGCATTCGTAAGTATCACAGACCTTTCAGGGCGGGTGATGCATACAGCTCGCGTACTTGAAAAAACTCCGGTCATTTCAGTTGCGAATTTTCCGGAAGGAATTTATATCCTCCGGATGCAGCTGGAGAACGGGGAAACCTGGAATGGAAAATTTATAGTAAAACACTAATTAACCGGAAAGGGCGCAGGAACATCAGGGCTTGCGCCTTTTTTTTAGTTGGAATAAGTTTTCAGAAAAAACAAGGCGGTAATCGCAAAATTGAAGATCGTGATCCCGATTTTCAGATGCCTGGGATTGATCTTCCGGACGTAGCGTGCTCCGAGATAACCTCCTAAAATAGTTCCGCCCATCATCCAGGAAGTTTCAAGCTACCAGATTTTCCCGGCGATAATGAACAAAATGACCGCGATCCCGTTTGCAGCTCCAACAAGCAGTGTTTTATTGGCATTGATCACCTTGATGTCACTCAGCCCGAACAGGCTCCAAACCGCCATCATCATAATTCCGACCGCGCCGCCGAAGTAGCCGCCATAAATTCCCAGCAGGAACTGGGCAATCAAAACCGCAGAAGTACCGATCTGGAATTTACGCCGCAGGATTTCACCGAGTTGTTTCCCGAACGAGAAAGCCAGCGTACCCGTAAGCAGCAGCCAGGGAACCAGGATATTGAAATTATTCGAAGGGGTGAAAAGTAAGAGTAGCGCTCCTGCACATCCGCCCGCAAGTGTGAGCCCAACCATGGCGCCAACGGGAATACTGTTAAACGGTTTGATTTCCTTTCTGAAAGCCAGCGCACTGGCAAAACTTCCCGGAAAAAGTGCTACCGTACTGGAGGCATTGGCATTCAAAGCCGGCATTCCGCCATAAACCAGCACGGGCATCGTTAGAAAAGAACCTCCGCCTGCCGCTGCATTCAGTGCTCCGGCTATAAATCCGGTGATCAGTAAAATAGTTAAATGTTCCATTGGCCTTCCAGGTGCATTTTGTTCGAAGATGGGTGTCTTTTTTCCGTAAGAAATGAAAGACAGGTCTTTGAATATAAGCAAAAGATTCCGTTTTTATTGCTAAATTCCTTCCCAACTTCCTCCGGTTGATTCATTTTAGGTGCTGTAAGAATGTATCGGTGATTTTTTTCCACGAATAAACCAATGGACGACCGGTAGGTGTCCAAAAATCAGTGCATCTGTGGATTTTAGTTATCACCTGAATTTCCGGATAAGGCTTAATTTTAAAATCCAGGTCAGAAACATGTGGCAAAATTTCACGTATATCATTTCACAACTGTGTACTCCCGATGAGGATGCACTTCGGGCTGCTCAGAAACTGTTCAAAGAGGAACTTCTTCCAAAAGGAACATACTTTGTGCAGGAAGGGAAGGTTTGCACCCGCCTGGCATTCGTTCACAAAGGCTTGTTCCGTTCATTTTATGTGGATGAACAGGGAGAAGAAGTGACTTATTGCTTTGCCAAAGAAGCAGATATAGAAACGTCCTTTGAAAGTTTTATTTCCGGGGAACCATCGGCAATATCCATTATCGCCATGGAAGAAGTCGAAATACTGGTCATTGAAAAAGAAGATTTAAACAGCCTGCTGGAAAAGTATTTGTTCTGGAACCGGTTGAGCAGGATGTTGACAGAAAAAGAATACCTGAAAATGACCCGGCACGCTGCCGAAAGTAAAACAGGATCAGCCCGGGTGAAATACCTGAACTTGCTCGAACAACACCCGGGATTATTGCAGCGTGTACCGCTTCATTACATTGCTTCCTATCTTGGAATCAGCAGCCGTCACCTCACAAGAATGCGAAAAACCGTCTGATTCGTTTAAGAACAGGACATTTGTCTGCAAACAATCTGTGTGAAAGCCTGTTCTTTTGCTTCTATGAAAACAACAGATTATTTTGGACAGTTAAAAACAGCTCCGGTAGACCGGGGACTGACTTATTGGGAATCAGGAAGCGGAGAAACCCTGTTATTCCTGCATGGAGCATTGAGTAATGGGTTTACGTTCAGGAAAATTCTTCCGGAACTCAGCCAATCATTTCATTGTATCGCACTGGATTTGCCTTTGGGCGGACACCACATTCCGTTGAGTAACCATGCAGAACTTTCCCCGGCGGGAATTGCTGAGTTGATCCGAAAGTTCCTGGATTTTAAGAAAATCAGCCGGGTGACGATTATAGCTAACGATACCGGTGGAGCTTATGCCCAGGTATTTGCGTCGCTTCATCCGGAATTAGTCTCATCACTGATCCTTTCAAACTGTGAAGTCATGGACGTTTTTCCACCGCCAAAATTTGCCTATTTGACACATGCGGTCAAAATTCCCGGGTTTACCTTCCTAATGGGAAGATTGTTCCGTGTGAAATCCTGGCTCACAAGTCCTGCCGTGATGGGCGGGCTTTCTCTCCGGATCACCAACGAAGACCTTGCTTCCGGTTACCTCCATTCCTTTGTGAAAAACGCCGGCATAAGAAAAGATTTTGGAAAAGCCTGCCGTCACTGGCATCCGGAACACACCCTGGAAGCAGCCCACTTATTGCACGGTTTCAAAAAGCCGGTATTGGTTCTCTGGGGCGACCAGGACCAAAAATTATTCCCGAAGAAGCAAATGGAAAAACTGCTGGATGTCTTTCCGCATGCAAAATGGCAGACAATCCGGGATTCGAAAACATACGTCCAGGAAGATGCCCCGGAAGAAATGGTGAAGGCGATCCGGTTGTTTGTGAAGTAAAAAGGAGCATCTTCAGCTGGAATTCCGAAGACCACAATCCGGATTCCGGTATGGTTTGTTTTTCTTAACTTTGTGATATGGATAAGAAGGGTATTCGTTCGGTTTCTGCATTCAATACCGAATTGAAATTAAAAGGATTTAACGCATTTCAAATTGAAAGTGACGGCAGTGCAACGCGTGAATACAGCAGGAAAGAGTTCTATAAGATTTGCCTTACAACGGGCAGGAGCAAAATCCATTATTCCGACAAAAGCTTTGAGCAGGAAGGTACTGTCCTGTTCTTTGGAAATCCGCACATTCCTTATTCCTGGGAAACCATATCGACAACTTATGTGGGGTATACGATCTTGTTTTCGGCAGAATTCTTCCAAAAATCAGAGCGCTCTGAAAGCCTGTTGCAATCCTCTTTTTTCAAGATAGGAGGAACACCCGTGTTGAAGATCACAGAAGAGCAAAGGGAATTTCTCAATACGATCTTCCTGAAAATGATCGCGGAACAGGAAAGTGATTACCAGTACAAAGACGAATTGATCCGCAATTACATCAGCCTGATCGTTCACGAATCCCTGAAACTGGAACCGTCTGAAAATTACGACCAAAATAAAAATGCAGCTTCCAGGTTGTCTTCCGTATTCCTGGAATTATTGGAACGGCAATTCCCAATTGAAACTGCCGTTGATCCGCTCAAACTGAAAACTGCCCAGCACTATGCGCAACAACTGAATGTACACGTCAATTATTTAAACCGTGCAGTAAAGGAAGTTACCGGGAAATCAACCACCATGCACGTTTCCGATCGCATAGTTGCCGAAGCAAAAGCACTTCTCCAGCATACGGATTGGAGCATTTCCGAAATTGCCTATGCACTTGGATTCGAATACCCGACCTATTTCAATAATTTCTTCAAAAAACAGACCGGGACCAATCCAAAATCGTTCCGAGTAGTGGAAGTTTGAATTTCTTACTTTTCGGTTTGATTGTTATTAACCCGCTCCGGATTGTCCGCTCTACTTTTGTGTCTGTAAATAGGAACAGACATGAAATTAGTATCAACACTTATCGCAGTATCCTTTTTGTCTCTGGGGCAACTGGTTGCGCAAAGCGGTAACTCCAAATCAAATCAACAAAAAATGAGCATCCCGGCACAGGCAGATCAGTATACCTTTCAATTAAATGAAAAAGTTACCCGGCAGAAAGTTACATTCAAAAACCGCTACGGAATAACGTTGTCAGGGGATTTGTACCTTCCCAAAGACGGAGGGAATGAAAAATTAGCAGCATTGGCCATCAGCGGGCCATTCGGAGCAGTAAAAGAACAGTCTTCCGGATTGTATGCAAACCAACTGGCAGCACGTGGGTTTGTAACACTGGCATTTGATCCTTCCTACACGGGAGAGAGCGGGGGAGAACCCAGAAACGTAGCATCACCTGACATCAGTACCGAAGATTTTAGTGCCGCTGTGGATTTTTTAGGACTTCAAAAAAATGTGGACAGAAGGAAGATCGGTGTCATAGGAATTTGCGGATTCGGTGGATTTGCTTTGAACGCAACAGTTGTCGACAAAAGGGTAAAGGCAGTTGCCACTACCAGTATGTACGATATATCAAGAGTGAGCGCAAAAGGTTATAACGATCAAATGACTCCCGGAGAACGTATGGAACTCCTCGGGAAAATGAGCCTCCAACGATGGACCGATGCGGAGAATGGAAAACCGGCATATCCTGATACACACCTGCCGGAGAAACTAAACGGAGATGAACCGCAGTTTGTGAAAGATTACTTTGATTATTACAAAACATCCAGGGGATATCATGAACGTTCTTTGAACTCAACCACTGGATGGACAACCACCAATGCACTTTCATTTATGAATATGCCTTTGCTAACCTACCTCGGTGAAATTTCTCCCCGACCGATTTTACTGATAGCAGGTGAAAATGCGCATTCACGCTACATGAGCGAAGATATCTTCAAAGCAGCAGCAGAACCAAAAGAACTGATGATTATACCCAATGCAGTCCATGTGGATTTGTATGATAAAGTAGAGGTGATTCCCTTTGAAAAACTGGAGCAGTTCTTTAAAGAGAACCTTTAGAAGAATATGGGGCTGTTTCAAAAGAACAGCCCCTTTTCGATTTCCAGGAATAACAGCTTGTAATGGCTTAACTTCGGCAGGAAAGCAGGATTACTTTGAAATCATTTTGAGTTGCCCACGCACTGACCTGTTCCAGGTTGGATTCTGCGCCGCGTAATGCAAAAATCCGGTATCCCTTCATGTCACCTCCCCGGCGCTTTCCTGTGAATACATATCCGGTTCCGACCGGTACCGCCCCAAACAAAGCCCTACAGTTGGCATCCGTTAATGGCTCCATGTCTCCCACTGAGGTAGAAGGGTATTCGGGAGCATTCGCACCTTTCATATAATTTATTGCTTCTTCAAAAGATAGCGGTTGATAGGCTTTTGTAATGATGATTACATTTGGCTTGGAGTGGACACCTTCTTGTCGTTGCCCGTGTGCTACCAGTATAACTCTTTCCATGAGATTGTTTTTTATGTGTTTTCCAAAGTTGCAGTTAATCGAAATTCCGGAACAGGTAGAAATTACCTGGATTAGTCATCCGGTAATATTACCTGGGAGGAACATGCTTTTTTTTCTGTCCGTAGTTTCTAATTTCCTGGAAAATAACTAACAGAGAACTTGGTATTCGATCATTATAGGACAAAAAATGTATATTTGCTTTGAAACTATTCACTCGATTTATGAAAGAACTAACCAAAGAAGAAAAAGCCCGTAAACGGGAAATTTTAGATTCCCTTAAAAACTGGACCGATAGGCCTGAAGCGCGATCAGGAGAGCCATTCAGTACTTTTTTTTCCAAACACAAACAATTCAGTTTTGATTGTTATTATCACGAACCTACTTGTATTACTGTTTATTTCGGGATTCAGATTAACTCAAATGGCCTGCAGGAAGTTGTAGTACAAGTAATACCGGAATACCAGGATGATTCGGATTTCGCTTATAATCATGTGCTGACTTGCCCCGTAATAATACCTCTGAATCTTGGTCCGATTGATGAAAAAGAAGCGTTGAAGCGAATTAAAAGATGGGATAGGTATGGAGAAAAGTGGATGGAGAATTACCAGGAGCCTTTTTTTAAAGCAATTTCAATTCCCATTGATGATTTTATACCGCGTAAAAACTCGTTTACAGCCTATTTTGCTTTGAAAGAAGTGATTGAAATCGTAAATGGGAAAGCAGTGAAAAAACTGGATTTTGATCTTATTTTGCAACGGGAAGGAGAAACAATTTACCTGGACACCGTTCACCTCATTCCACCGCTTCGGCCTCAAAAAGCCTATATTTTATCGCAAATCCCTACTGAAATTATTCTTTTTTAAAGAATGGATTACGAATTGCTCCGGATATTAACCTTCTTGTCGCCGTTCATTTTAGCGGTCGGGATCGGTATTGGAATTTACAGGTACAAAACGCTGGAACCGATACACCGGATGCTGTTCTATTATTTGATCCTGTGCATCGTATTCGATATCATGACCCGGCTTCCGTTTTTGGTCTGGACCACGAACCTGGTATTCCTGGTACTGTTCAGTTTGTTTGAACTCGTGTTTTTTTACCTGCTCTACCTGGGCGTATACAGCAATAAAAAAAATCCGATCCTGCTGATCGCCGTTCCGTTGGGAATCGCCTACATCGTTTCGGAATTGTTTTACATCAATTTCCGGGAGCCGGAAAACTTTCAGTCGTATGCCAAAGTGGTCGATACGATTTGCATTATGCTGATGGCAATCGGGTATTTCTTTGACCGGTTCCGCAAACCAGTCTCCGAGTTGTGGTTCTTCTTCCAGGAAAACAGCGTCATCCTGGTTTGTTTTTCGTTTTACATCGTCTTTTTTATACCGATCAATTTCCTGATCAAAGGAAATACGAACGGGCATCTGTATTTGTGGCTGCTGCATTTGTTTGTAACAGTTGGTTTTTACTTCTATATCCTGGTTGAACTATGGAAAAATGGCAGAATCCGCAAACAATCGCCTTTTGGATAGTCATTGCCTGTGTGGTGGTTTTCTCGCTTTCTTTTTTGATTGTGCGCCTGTTCCAATTGAGGTACAAACAGGTGGTGGAAAGTGAACTCGATAAAGCGCAACAGGAAATTGTATTTCGGGAACAACTCCTGGATTTGCAGGAAAAAGAGCGCGTTCGTTTTGGTGCGGACCTGCACGATAACCTGATCAGTAAACTGCTCATCACGCAGTTTAAACTCCAATTGTCAGATGAAAAACAGGAAGTCTCCGATTTGCTGACGGACATTATCGCAGACGCAAGAAGGATTTCCCATGATCTGAGTCCCCCGATGATAGACCAAATTCCGTTGGACCAACTGATCATGAATGTGCTTACAATGGCAAATAACCGGTTTTCGGTCACTTTTGAGTCCGATTTGCGGAACGATATAAACCCGCCGGTAAGTTGGAAAATGCATTTGCTGCGGATTATCCAGGAAGTGATAGCCAACAGCATGAAACATTCACAAGCCTCCGAACTGCGTTTGCGTTTGCGGGTCACAGATCACTGGTTTTCACTCAGTTTGTCAGATAATGGGAAAGGTTTTGATGCAGCACCGAAAACAGCCGGGATAGGAATGAACAACATGTCATTGAGATCCCGGGAAATCAAAGCCGTTTATAAATTCAAATCCGTTCCGGGTAAAGGAGTTACATTTTTATTATTACATTCATTTTATTCATGAGCCAATCGTTACCAATTATTATCGTAGATGACGATCAGCTGATCGTAGAATTGCTGGCCGATTTCATCGACCTTCAGCCCGATATGCACGTTCAGATCAGGGCAAACGGAAAGCGGCAGTTGTTTGAAGAACTCGAGCGCCAGGCATTCACACCGGAATTGGTATTGCTGGACCTGAAGATGCAGGAACACGATGGGGTAGACGTTACTAAATCCTTGCTTGAATTGTACCCGGATACCCGGATCATCGTACTGACATCCCATTACCAGCCTTCATTTATCGGGTTTATGGTGAAAATAGGAGTTTCGGCCTTTCTTCCGAAGGGCATTTCTCCGGTAAATTTAGCAGGAATTATCCGCGAGGTAAATGAAAAAGGTCACTACTTCCAGCCGGAACAGATGCAGTATTTACGCAGTAATATTTCAGGTAAAGCGCCCATGCCGGTATTTGACAGTTCGAACTCACTGACTCCACGTGAAGTAGAGATCCTGCGTTTATTATGCTTTCAAAAAACCGCAAAAGAGATCGGGGAGGAACTGTTCATTACTACCCGTACGGTGGAAGGTCATAAGAGTAATCTTTTCGTGAAAACCGGGCAGAAAAACATTGCAGGCCTGGTTGTTTATGCATTGCAGCGCTCATTGATCACCATTGATGAGCTACCGGTTTTGTGAAACAGAAGTTGCTCTTTTATTTCTTTCGGATCAATTCCAATGCGTATTCCTTCACCACGTCCCGCCCTTCGAAATAATCCTCCGCAGTTTGGTTCACGGGATAATCCGGGAAGATTCCCCTGTCATCCGGAAGCCCGGAAGCCGAAGAAACATGCGTATTGTTTGCAATGAAAACCAGCATTTTGGTGTTCTTTAGTCGACAGATCTTTTGTCCGGCAGAACAAAACTGGTTGGAACCCAGTTCTTCTCCGACGAGAGTGCCGAGATTCCAGGATTTTACAAGCGACATAAAATGCCCGGTAGTGGAATTGCCAACCCCGTCTATCAGGAACCAAAGCCGGCCTTTGAAACGGTTCTCAAACGGAGTGATTGATTCTTCGCCGTACAAAGGCTGTGTTTTTCCTTCGAATTCAGCCCGGGAATAATAGGTAAAAGGCTTTTTTGCAAGATATTTCAACAGGTAAATACTGGATTCCGAAGACCCGCCGAAGTTAAAACGCACGTCAATGATGAGGTCGCGAACACCTTTCTGTTTGATTTCCCTGAATGTGCTATCCATAAAATGCTCAAAGACACTTAAGTTGTTCCAGGGATAATAATTGAATGTCCCGATAGTGAGAATCGCTGTCTTATCTTCGCGTACTTCCAGGCAGAGTTCACCGCATTTGCGTAGCGGATCATCATATGGAGCTCTGAATCCTTCTACCGGGTTCAGTTCAACCGGTTTGTCTTTCCCTTGGATGCTGACAGTAAATTTTTTCGGAAGGCCGAGTGCATAAGCGATCATTCCTGTCGACCACCAATTGAATACATGCCGTTTGGTGGTTTGAATATGTCCTTGTGTGGAAATGTGCGGATAAACAGAAGCAACCAGCTCCGTAACGGAAACTCCGTTGATGTGTGTAATTTCGTCTTTCCTGCTCACATTTCCGACATTACTGAGCGGATCAGCTACGTACAAACGTCCGTCAACGAGTTGCGTTTGCAACGGAAACCGGGAAGCTGCCGGGAGCATTTCATTCTCGTAGTAAAATCCACCCGAAGTGTGGGAACAATGAACGCCCGCAACGATCTCACTGCAATGCCAGGCAAATTCACCATACGTGGTGTGATCCGTGATCAGCGCCTTCTTTGCTTCAATAACTTGTAACAATGCTTCGCGGGAAGTGAATTTCAGCGCATTTGGATGCACTTTCAGCAGGAGTTTACCCAATTTGTCCAGGTCTTCCCGGTATTCGGCCGTAGTAAAGATTTGTGCAAATTTCTCTTGTGGAGTAGGAGGTACCCTGTCGGGAAACCGGATGAGCAGGATTTGGTCTTCGGCGTGAAAGTTTTCGGGGTCCATTTTCAGCGATAGCTGGTAATTTTCCAAAGCCAGGTTATGCTCGCCATTCCCGAAATAAGCGTCACCCAGGCAATCGTAAGCATTGGATGAATCCGGGAATTCTGCTGTTAGCAAACGGAATACCGCAATTGCTTCCGTGGATTTACCGGACCAAAGCAGCGAATAACCATACATGGTCAATTCAAATTCATTTTGGAAGTCATAGGTATCCGCACGGTCCTTTTTAAGTTGATAATAAAACGCGATCCGTTCTTCAACAGGCAAATGATCCCGCTCTTTCAGCTTCTCTACCACCGATTCTTTCCGGGATGCTGAAGCAGTTATGTGTGAGTCGGGTTTTCCGGAAGGGTTTCTGTTTACTCCGCAGGAGATCAGGTAAACACAGCTCAGGATGAGCCAGCATAGGTTTTTTATCGACATACGTTTGGTTTCTGCCAAAGATGAACCGGAATCTTCCAATGAGAAGTTAATGAATGTAAATTAGTGCAAAAGACAGATAGATTAGCCGAATAATAAAAAAAAACAGGGACTACTTCATTAGAAATAGTCCCTGCCTGAATAGTGTTTGCGTAGGATAGGAAAGTGTCCTTAATCCTGTGTCAAATCTTACGCAGAATCACGTAATTGTTTGATCTTATCGTGTCCGGATTTGATTTTGGAATGCTGTTCTTTTACCAAAGACTGGTATTCCGTTCCGTTCAGAGAATCTCCTTCCAATTCTCCTTCGTATGTTTTCAACGCAGCATCCTCACCGAATTCACATGAGTTCAGGATTGCTTTGCGGTCTTTGCTTGTAATTGCCGCTTTTACATCCATCCATGCACGGTAAATTTTACCGGAAACAGTTGTTCCCTCAATTGGAGTTCCTCCGAGTTGCGTTACATGCTGTACCAACTCGCGGCGGTTTTCCTGGCTTGCTGTCATCATTTCAGAGAACACGCCTTTCAAATCGCTCTGGTCTGTTTCCTGGGAAGCGGTAAGGTACCCCTGGATACGGTCATTATTGATCTGGATCAAATTGTTCAGGCTGTCAATAACCTGCTGATTGTTTGCTGATGCATTATTGGTTTCCATATGCTTTATTTTTAATTGTTATTATTTCGGTATGTTTTTCTTATTTCGCTGCTTTGCATTTTGCTTCACAAGCTTCTGAATGCTCTAAATGTGTACGCAATAACGGAAGCATGGAGGAAGCCCAGTTACGGATATCTGCATCTTCTGCGTTAGATGAAGCCTTTTCGAACTTACGGATTGCACTTTTATGGCCTTTTACCATCATGTTGCAGTATTCCTTGTCGAAATCCTTACCCGTTTCCTCGTTCAGGTCATCGTAAGCATCCTGCCCGTCTTCGGTCAATACTCCCGGGATCGTAATGTTCTTCGTTGCTGCCAGGCCTTTCAGGTCTTTTAAGGAAGCTGTGTGCTCTGTCACTATCATTTTACCCAAAGCTTTCACATCTGCATTGGTGCTTTTTTGCTGTGCCAACTCACCTAATTTGATCTCTTCCAGGTTGATTGCTGCTGCTTCTACGAGGAAATCTGCATCCTTTTCCGCTTTTCTGTCGTCGAATTTTTCCTCGTTCTGATCTTCAGCGATCTCTTTCGGATCATCCGCGTTATTATTGCTACATGCATTGATGAAAAATAGGCTCAGACCTAGGAATCCCAAATAAGCCACACTTCTTTTCGCTGTTACTCTTACATTTTTCATGATCATCATTTTTTGGTTATAGACATATTAATTTAACTTGCAGGCAACAGTATAATGCTGCCATTGAGTGAATTAAAATTGCATAGGTTTCGAAAAAATCATGTTACACTTTATTTCTGAAAATTTGCACTATTCCTACTTTTTCAATTCCGGATTCCCACTTGAAAATTCCGGATTGTCAGATCTGTCAAGGGATGTAGTCGTTTTTGTTTCCGGCCCCTAATGAGGGGTGCAGATAACCTGATTTAGTTTTTTTTAAGAAAAAGAGCAGGCATCTGGGAACGTGATTTTATGCTTTAGATAATTAAAAACAATAAGGTATATGGAAAACTAGGTGGTTTATGTTCAATGTGATTCAAATGAATACTCTTAAATAAAACTAGGTGTTCTATTTGCCTATGTGGTTAACACGTTTGCTTATAACAGGACACATTATTTATAACCACAACTATGTGACCTATGTGGCTATGTGGTTCAGTTCTTAAATAATCTTAATTCTGGGAATTATGTAAATCGACCGGAAAATTGTGTAAGAAACCACCATCGTCATCGTCTTAAATTTACCTACGAGGCTGATGGAGAGCGTGATTCAGTAGTTTTCACACCTCATTTGACTCAAAAATAAACGCACACTTTAATAATAATACCCATGGAAATTAAAAACATACAAATCATGCGCGGCCCAAATTATTGGTCGAATTACAGGCAGAAACTGATCGTGATGAAACTGGACCTGGAAAAGTATGAAGAACTGCCAACTAACAAAATCCCTAAATTTTACGAACGCATCATGAAGGCACTTCCGTCTTTGTATGAACACCGTTGCTCGGAAGGAAAAGCCGGGGGATTGTGTGAAAGAATGCAGGAAGGAACATGGCTTGGACATGTTGTCGAGCACGTAGCATTGGAGTTGCAGGTATTAGCAGGAATGGACTGCGGTTATGGAAGAACGCGCTCTACGGGAGAATATGGAATATATAAAGTAGTGTTTTCGTATTTGTCTGAAGAAGCGGGAATTTATGCCGGAAAAGCTGCGCTGGAATTAGTGCGGGCAATGGCAGAGAAGAAAAAATTTGATGTGAAAGCTGCAGTGGAAACCCTGAAAAACATTTGGGCAGATGAAATGCCCGGGCCAAGTACACAGGCTATTCTGGATGAAGCAGCAAGAAGAAATATTCCCATTACCCGGCTGGACAATTACTCGCTGTATATGCTTGGGTATGGACGTAATCAGCAACTGTTCCGTGCAACGGTTCTGGGGACTACAAATAATCTGGCAGTGGAATCCGTAGGATGTAAATGGTTTACAAAGAACATGCTGGGGAAAGCCGGAATTTCCGTTCCGAAAGGAGCGATGATCTATGACAAGCAGGAACTGGAAGAGGCGTTGGAAGAGATCCCGTTTCCGTGGGTAATTAAACCGACAGATGGAAACCATGGAAGAGGGATTACCGCAAATATCCGGAATAAGGAAGCTGCACAAAAAGCTGCAAACCAAGCCTGGAAAATATCCGACGGAATCATCGTGGAAGAATATGTGGAAGGAGCAGATTATCGGTTCCTGGTAGTCAATTACAAACTGATTGCCGTGGCGAAAAGAACTCCTGCAGCCGTCATTGGAAACGGAAACTCGACCATTCGTGAGTTGATTGCCAAAGAAAACAACAACCCGGACAGAGGGGAAGGACATGAAAAAGTACTGACGAAGATCAAAGTCGACTACCACACGAAAAGTTTACTGAAGGAAGCCGGATTGAGCCTGGACGATGTGTTGCCTTTGGGGAAAGAGATCCTGCTGAAAAAAACAGCAAATCTTTCAACCGGAGGTACTTCAACAGATGTCACCGATGAGGTTCATCCGTTCAATGTATTCCTGGCTGAACGCATTGCACGTATGTTCCAGTTAGATGTTTGCGGAATTGATATCATGGCAAAAAATGTTGCACAGCCGATCCAGAGAGGAAACGGAGCAATTATCGAAGTGAATGCAGGACCGGGCTTCCGCATGCATACACATCCTTCAAAAGGAACTCCGCGAGATGTGGCAAAACCGGTGATGGACATGCTCTTCCCGGATCAGTCGAACGGACGTATCCCGGTTGTAGCCGTGACAGGAACGAACGGAAAAACGACTACCACAAGGTTAATCGCACACATGGCACAAAAAGCCGGAAAGAATACCGGTTACACCACAACGGAAGGAATCTATATTAACGGACATACGATCGCAGAAGGAGATTGCAGCGGTCCGAAGAGTGCCCGCACGATCCTCACAGACCCGACGGTGGATTATGCCGTATTGGAATGCGCACGCGGAGGAATTTTGCGCTCCGGGCTGGCTTTCGACGAATGCGATATCAGCATTGTTACGAACGTCACCGAAGATCACCTGGGATTGGACGATATTCACACACTGGAAGCATACGCACAGGTAAAAGAAGTGGTTCCGAGAAGTACTTCCGATGACGGATATGCGATCCTGAATGCAGACAATGACCTGGTTTATGAAATGCGGCACGTGGTTTCTTCACATGTAATCCTATTCAGTTTGGATTATACAAGCAAACGGATCGAAGAACATTGTAAAAACGGTGGAATGGCTGTTTCAGTTCAGAACGGGTTTTTCATCGTAAAGAGCGGGGAAACCGTTTTACGGATCCAGTCGGTTGAACGTGTACCGATCACTTACGGAGGAAAAGCAGGATTCATGATCGCGAACGTATTGCCTGCCATCGCCGCAGGAATCGCTTCCGGGTTTACCATACAGGATATCCGTACGGCATTGCTTTCATTTATGCCTTCTCCGGAAATGACACCGGGAAGAATGAACCTATTCGAATTTGCACATTGTCAGTTAATGCTCGATTATGCACACAATGCATCCGGGTTTGATGGAATCCAAAAGTACATGTCAAATGTGGAAGCATCTTCCAAGATTTGTATTATCGGGGCTACAGGTGACCGCCGGGACGACGATATCCGGAACCTGGGAAAATACGCCGCATCTATCTTTGATGAGATTATTATCAGACACGATAAAGACGGCAGGGGAAGAACCAACGAAGAAATGACCGATCTGATCATGGAAGGAATCCTGTCCGTGAAACCCGATCCGGTTGTAGCAGTTGTATCAGATGAAGAAGAAGCAGTTGAATATGCAGTGACGAATGCAGCACAGGAAGCTTTCATATTTGTGTGCGCGGATCACGTAAAACATTCCATTGATTTAGTAAGAAAATTACAAGACAAACTGCTTTACTCGATGTCACAAGTTTCATAATAAAAACACAGACCATGTTACCTAAAGGCAGACTTTTACTCATTGGCGGAGGCGAAGACAAAGGAGAGAACCAGGTTCCGATAGCTGCACATAACAAACAATTCGTGCACTTGGAAATCCTGAAACAACTCGTTTCTGAAAAATCCCTGGACGACCGGATTGAGGTGATTACCACAGCAACCAGTTTTCCGTTGGAAATTCGTGCGATCTACGAAAAAGCATTCAGCAAAGTAGGTTATACGAATGTGGGTTTTATGGATATCCATAGTATAGCCGACACCAAGAATATCGAGTACATTGACCGCGCAAATACAGCGAATACGATCCTGTTTTCCGGCGGAGACCAGTTCAAGATCGCAACCATTATCGGTGGTTCACCCATAGCAGATGTGATCTGTAAAAGATACAAGCAGGATTCCCGTTTCACAGTCGCCGGAACAAGTGCCGGAGCCATGGTGATGTCCAAACTGATGATCCAGAGCGGGGGAACAAACGAAGCATTGATCGACTACGATCTACGGATCAGTTCCGGGCTTGGTTTGATCGAAGACTGTATTATAGATACCCATTTTATCCGCAGGGGACGCTTCGGGAGATTGGCGCATGCAGTGATCACGAATTCCAATCAATTGGGAATCGGGTTGGGTGAAGATACTGCATTGCTGATCCGCAAAGGACGAAAAGCCAAATGTTTGGGGTCGGGAATGGTCGTGATCATTGACACCCGGCAGGTGGAGGAAACCAATGTGAGCCATGTGGAAAAAGGCGATCCGATCTATGTAGACAACCTGATAGTGCACCTGCTGGTGAGAAATTGCGAGTTCAATATTCACACAGGAGAATTAAGTTACACGAATATAAAACCGGAAGATGAATAAAATTGCAATAGCCATTCATGGCGGAGCAGGAGAAAACAGCAAGTTTATTGAAGCAAACTACGACGGATACATCGAAGGACTCCGGGCTGCTGTGAAGTACGGACATGAATTGCTGCTTCAGGGAGCCTCGGCACTGGATGTGGTGGAAGCTACCGTCAGAGTGCTGGAAGATAACCCATTGTTTAATGCAGGGAAAGGTGCGGCTTTGAATTCAGACGGAAAAGTCGAAATGGATGCGGCCATCATGGATGGTCAGTCGCTGGCTGCCGGTTCTGTTTCCATCGTTACAAAAGTAAAGAATCCGATTTCGCTTGCCCGGAAAATCATGAGCAATACCAAACATGTGCATATTGCCGGATACGGAGCACTTCGCCTGGCAGAGCTCAATTCCCTCGAACTGATGCCTGAAGATTATTTTATCGTGGAACGGCAGGTCAATGATCTGAAAGAGGAAAAGAGTTACGGACACGGAACTGTTGGATGCGTGGCCCTGGATTCCAACGGGAATATGGCTTCGGCAACTTCTACGGGAGGGATTACCAATAGCCTTCCCGGACGCGTCGGTGATAGCTGCATGATTGGTGCAGGTTGCTACGCGAATGCAGACGGAGCTTCTTCCTGTACCGGAGATGGTGAGTTGATCATTACCAATGTAATTGCCCACAAAGTAGCCATGTTGCAGGAATTAAAAGGAATATCAGTGCAGGAAGCCTGTGATCAGGTAATCCGGAATGCCGAAAATCCCATTAACGGCGATGTAGGGATCATTAGCGTTGATAAAAAGGGAACAATTGCTTTTTCCTTCAATTGCGACCGCATGCACCGTGCAAGTATTGACCATACCGGACACATGGTGGTGGATATTTACCAGCCGGATAGTTTGCTTAGACCGGATAAAACATAAGTGAAAATAGAGAATTTTATTATTTTCCATTTGGGAGATCTGAAAACTCAGACGAGTTAAAAAACTTCTCCATGATCCATTTTAAATTTTCAATCAGTATGAAAGCAATTTGGAAAGGGGCGATTAGCTTTGGTTCGGTTGCTATTTGGATGTTTATTCGGGTTTAAAGTGAACCAACTCACCCAAAACTACCAATTAAATGAAAAATCAGACATTTTACAGGCTTAACACTACCTTTTAAGAGCAAATGTGATTCTTTCTTGTGCATTTTATGAAAACTTAGAGTGCTGGTTTTTAATGGTTTTGTTTTTTTGGAAATGTTAAATGATAAATAAGCATTAAGATTTTGCACCATTTTCTTTAAATTATCGTCTTTAAAATAAAAATATATGAAACAGACCTATTTTAAAATCAGGAATGTGTCCAGACTACTAGGCGCAACCCTCCTTTTCGGGACTTTATCAACCCATTCGTGGTCCCAGCAGGCAAAACAAAACACCAGTCAGAAGCGGAATGAAGCGATCAAGCAGAAACCCGCAGAAGTAACCACTAATCAGCAAACATTCGGAAATCTTTCCCAGGGAGTGGAAGTCCTTGGTAAGAGAGCGAAAAATGCCAAACATTTCAAAAACTCAGACGGAACTTACACTGCTCAGATCGGTGGAAATTATCATTACAAAGATGAGAGTGGAAAGTGGCAGGACATCAATTTGAATATCGAGTCGGAAGCAACCGGATTCAAGAGTGTAAAGAATGATGTGAAAAGCTATTTCCCGAAGCACGCAGGAACAAACGGTGTATCCATGCGGCTTGAAAATGGTTCTGAATTCAAGTGGTGGCAAAACCCGCAATTCAAAATCGTTTCAGGTGGAAATGCGGTCCAAGTGAAGAAAGCGGCGGCAGTTTCCGGAACAGTATCCAATGAAAAGTTGACCTATTCCAACCTGTACAACAACATCTCCGAGGAGTTTGTAATGTTGAACGGTGGTATGGAAAACAACATCGTACTACATTCCATGACACCAGAACTGAATGCTTTGTCTTCAGCTTCTACTTTGGAATTCAGCCAGTTTATCCCGCTTCAAAGCAATTGGAAAATCTTCAATGCAGCAGGAAAAGCGATGACATCCAGCTTTGAAACAACTGATTTTTCTGTTGAAATGGGAAATGCAGACAGCAAAATCTATTTTGGAAGAGTGGTTGTTTTTGATAACGCGATTTCAAAAGATGACGCCATGTTTATTCATGCTCCGGCTGATAAGTTAACAGTTACTCAGAAGCAGCAATTGGAAAGAAGTGTGTATGCAATTACATACAAAGTTCGTTTTGTGAGCGGAGGAGTTGAGATCATTTCAGCACTTCCTGCATCGTGGTTAAAAGAAGCAGGACGCAGCTTCCCTGTTACGATCGACCCAACGGTTACAATCACACCGGCGGCATCTGAAAGTAGCTTCTACGGACCGATGACACATTGGTATGGTTACCAGCGTCACGCAAGTGTTTATTTACAGTCAGAAATCGGGATTTACGGAACGATTACGGATATTGAGTACAATAGTACAACAGCAGGTACTGCCGGAAGCAGACCAACGAAAGTGTATATGAGTACTACACCAAATAGTACATTGACCGGAGGAGTAGCATGGAATTCCACAGATTACACCGGAGGAGCTCAACTTTGCCTAGATCAAAATACAGACCAGGGAAGTACAACCGGATGGAAAATGTTATCGCTGACCACTCCTTTCGATTACAACCAGGACAATTTGGTTGTTATGGTTTACGATGCCTGGGGAGGTTCGGGAGCTACAAAACGATACAACCAATCTGCTACTGTACCAAACAGACAAGTATTCAGCAGAGCAGATAATACAGATCCGGGGGATGGCGCAAACCTTACGGTTGAACCAGAGAACAGTTTAACTGAAATCAGAATTACCTACACTCCTTCTACAACATGTACCGGTTTACCTGCTTCAGCAACTGCAACATCAAGTGCTGCAACGGTTTGTTCCGGTACTCCGTTCACACTTTCTTTAACAGGTCTTACACTTGAAGGAGGATTAGATATCCAATGGGAAGCATCTACGGATGGAGGAACAACATGGAACGATCTGGGAACTCCTCAGGTTACTTTAAATTATACAGTTACAACAGGTCAGACTGTAGCAACTCAATACCGCGCGGTAATTACTTGTGTTCCTACAAGTGATGAAATTACTTCATCCGTTGTAAGTGTGGCAATGTCACCGGCATTGGATTGTGGGTGTACACCTTCCACTTCCAATTGTAACCTGGATGATGAAATCCAGAATGTAACATTTGGAGGAATCAACAATAACAGTACTTGTTCTGCAGGTGGATACGGTGATTACCGTACAACAGTTACTCCGGCTTCCGTTTTAACAGGAGTTAGCTACCCGATCGATGTAACAACCGGAGAGGGAGGAAATGAGGCTGTGGCTGTTTGGATCGATTTCAACCAGAACGGTATTTACGAATTATCAGAATACACATACATCGGGAATACCCCGGGTGGAGCAGTGAGTGCTACGGTAACTATCCCGGGTACTGCATTGGGAGGAACAACGACGATGAGAGTACGCTCGTTCTATGTTGCTTCCGGAGATCCGTTACTTGTTTATGAAAACACTGCAAACTCTGCATGTGCTACAATCAGCACAGGATACGGTGAAACAGAAGATTACCTGGTGACGATTACTGCTGGAGCAGATTGTTCCGGTGCACCGGATGCAGGAACCGTTTCTGCAAGTGAAACAATTGTATGTGTGGATGAAGCAATTACATTGACTTCCGATGCATCCAATCCGTTCGTTGGAGTTGAATACCAGTGGCAGGCTTCTGTTGATGGTGGAACAACCTGGACAGATTTAGGTACAGCTTCAGCAACTTCAGGTTATACGGTTGCTTCTCAGACAGAAGAAACAATGTACCGTTTAGTAGCAACTTGTACAGTAACAGGTGATGCAGATACATCAGCAACAATTACTGTAGACCAGGAAGCAGCGGCAAATTGTTACTGTATCAACGCAATTCCTTTCAACTGTGCAGACGGTGACGTAATCACTAATGTTACGATCGGAAGCATCGATAATGACTCCGGATGTGGAGATACAACTACCGGTTACTCTGATTATACAACAACTGTAGCTCCGGCACAATTACAGATCGGAGCAACTATTCCGGCTTCTGTGACGGTAGGACCTTCAGGTGACGGATGGTTGTATGAATCAGTTGGTCTATGGATCGATTACAACCAGAATGGTTTGTTGGATTCAATTGAAGGTGAATACCACAATTTAGGAACAGGATTAGACGAAGTACTTACAGCTAATATTACAATTCCGTCTACAGCTCTTGCAGGACCAACTCGTATGAGAGTAGTTGTTACAGCTAGTATCACAGGCTTACATGCATACGTATGCGGTCCGCGTACAGTGAATGAAAATTACGGGGAAATGGAAGACTATACTGTGAACCTGGTTACAACAGCTCCGGTTGTTGACAGTGTGGTAGTAACGACACAGGGCGGTGTTCCTGCTTCGATTACAGCTCCTTCTGGAACATTGCAGCTACAAGCAGCCGTTTATCCGTTAACAGTGAGCCAGAACGTAACCTGGAGTATTACTCCGGTTTCAGGTGCTGCAACCATCTCTGCAACAGGTTTAGTAACCGGTGTAGGAAATGGAACTGTTTGGGGGAAAGCGGTATCAGTTGAAGATGCGACCAAAGCAGATTCGATTTTGATCACGATCACTAACCAGGATTTGGGAGTTGAGTCATTGAACTTATCTGATTTCTCTATTTACCCGAACCCTGCAACAAACCTGATTACATTGAAATCAGCTGAAACTCATGCAGTATTGGATTTGACGATCACTGACGTTACAGGAAAAGTACTGTTATCAGACAAACTGATGAGCAATGCATTGAATGAAGGATACCAGGTGGAATTGGGAACTTATTCTAATGGAGTTTATATCCTTAGATTAAGAGGAAACGACACCAATATCCAGCAGCAGATTATCAAGCAATAAATTCTAAGGAATTCTATAAATGAAGAAAGCGCTCCATTACGGAGCGCTTTCCTTGTTTTGGTATGCTGGGTTTAATGCCGTTTTGCTCCCAAATGTTTTCCTTTCAGAAGCAATTCTAAGTGGTCGATCTCTTGATCAGTTCCGTCGTACAATAAAAGAAAACGTCCTTCCTTGAGATGTTGCTCGTATTCAACATGATCGTCTTTTACGCCCATATCTACCAGGATCGAAGTAACTCCGCCGGTTACAACACCAAGCTGAAAACCACCCAAAGCACCTACAATTGCGCCCGCACCGAACAAAACTCCCAATCCGGGAATTGCAAGAAGCCCCACGCCGGTCAATACACCCAAAGTGGTTCCTAATACCGTCCCGATCGCAACCGGAGCCGCAACCAACGCTTTATTGGATTTGATGTGTACATGATCGTCTACAATTTCAGCCTGTCCGACTAATGAGACTTTTGACATGTCAACACCGCTCTCACGAAGTGCTTCCAGTGCTCTTACAGCCTCGCTGTGTGAATCAAATATGGATATGCTCTTTTTCATGATACAAAAGTTTACAGGATTACATTAGGTAAGTTACGGTGAATCGAAAAGGGAAGGGGATAAACTTTGTTAAAGAGTTGAGATTGTTTCCGCATTGAATCATTCCGGATTTGATGAAGTGTTTTTTTAAGTTCTTTTTTAAAGATGAATATTCAGATATTACCATGGTATTCGTTCAGATTGTAAACAATTATTTTGCATTTTTGCTGAAAATACGTGAATATTTATCGGTTAAATAGCTATTAGTATTTTAATAATTCACAAATCCAAAAATTATGTAAGTGGAAAAAAAAAAGGTGTAAACTTTCGATCTGCTGCATTTTTACATTTGAAATAAGGAAAGCATAAATAGATTTTGAAAGGTGGGGTAAATCCTACAAGGTAAATCGAGTGGTTAGGTAAGAGGGGTGAAAGCCCCTTTTAAATTTAATTTGTCAGTTAGAAAATGGGGCTGTTTTTCCCTTTTCATAGTAAAGTTTTTAATTGTTAACCGGATTTTAAAAGATTAGAATTCACCCATTAAAAAGAAGATTATGAGAGTAGTAATAAGCACATTGTCCATTTTGGTAGGCATGGGATGGTCTATCGCTTATTTTAAATTTGAGTCCGGGGGAACGGTACATTTAACACTCGTAATTGCGGTGTTGGCGCTAATTATGCAATGGCTTCCGAGTAGTAAGCCTTAACAACGAGAGCAGGGCGAACAAAAATTCTTAGTCAGGTTGTTTTGAAGAATGCGGTATTTATTCACTGAATATTCATGATGGAATAATTTGAATTACCGTTAAATTGTTCTATCTTAACGACTTATTATAACTTGATTTGAGGATTTACGTGAAATCCATGGTCAGCTTACGCTGCCGGGATGAAATTGAAGCGGAGTTTAGAGTGCGGGGGATATTGATGCCTGAAATCAGCCAGGGAATGGTGGATTTTGAGGATGAATTGACCGAATGTCAATGGGTCGGACTAAAAGAAGGTCTGTCAGATTTGGGATTTGAAGTACTGGATGATACGGAAAGCAAATTGCTGGATAGTATTTCGGACTTGGTTGATCAGCTGATCAGTCAAAACCGCGAACTTTCAATAATGGATTACCCGGAATATCTGAAAAAGGAACTTGGGGTTAATGACCCGAAACTTGCAAAGATTTTTATACAGGTGTATGGAATTGATTTACTTCAATACATAGCGGTCCGGCAGGTAGAACGAATCAAAGAAATGATCCTGTATGAGGACAAAGAACCAAGTGAAATTGCAGCTTTGCTTCGTTTTGAAAGTGAAGCACACATGACACATACATTTAAAAATATTACCGGTTTACTACCGGTATATTACAAACGAATAAAAGAAAAACGATTGGAAGTCCGAAAAAGGAATGGTTTCGAATGACAGCGTTGAGGTGTAAAATAAAAAGGGGGATAAAGCACACCCCCGCTATGTATTCAACTATAATGCTTTAAAAATTGGGTGAAGACAATTCATAAAAGTGAATTTGGTGAGTCATTACACAACTATTTAAGTATAAGAGCTTGACTTATTTCCCTAACACATTATGAATTTTTTAAACTTGACACATTTTGAGATTATATATAAAGTACATGGTGAGCTTTCGCTGCAAATTATTTGTAGAGGCCACTCTAGAGAAAATGGGTATTCCATCCAAGACAGTGGAGCTTGGAATTGTGGAAACCCAGGATGATATTTCATCCGAAAACCTCGAAACACTGAGGAAAATTTTAGCACAATCAGGATTGGAACTCCTGGAAGATAAAAAAAGGGCGTTGGTTGTTCAGATCAGGGATTTACTCCTCGGATTAATCAATAACCCGGAAGAACTTCCGAATGTGAACTATTCCGATTACCTCAGCGAGAAATTAAACCAGGATTACACCTATCTTTCCAATGTCTTTTCTGAAGCGAAAGGAATAACCGTCCAGGAATTCATTATCCGGAACAAAGTAGAGCGTGTCAAAGAACTTCTGAAAAATGAGGAATTGAGTCTTACAGACATCTCTTTTAAGCTTAATTACAGCAGTGTGGCACATTTGTCCAACCAATTTAAGAAAAACACCGGGGTCAGCCCCTCATCATACAGGCAACTGATTTCCGAAGGAAGTCAGCTGAGAAACTGACATTGATTTGAGATTGAACAGGAATATAGTGGCAGGCGCGGATACATATCCGCGCCTGTTTGCATTTTGAAATAGACAGGTAAAGTTCCTGGATAAGTTAGGAATAACCACATGGTATTTATGAAAAAAGGAGATCTTAACATTCCTATGAATTATGCAAATAGCCGGTAGAATTGTGTAAGATAATTTCTTTGATGACTGCTTAAATTTCGGTAAGAATTAGAAACCAGAAAAACGAAAAAACATGGCGTCAAAAGCAACAAATCAAAAAGGAGGGTCCAGTGGAGGGGCTAGTAATGAATCAGGATTACGTGAATTGTTCATCGATGAATTGAAAGATATTTATTGGGCAGAGAAAGCATTGACAAAAGCACTTCCTAAAATGGTGAAGAATGCAACAAGTGAAGAATTGGTGGTGGCATTAAAAGATCACCTGGAGGTGACGGAAACCCATGTAGAGCGGCTGGAACAGGTTTTTGAAGCTATCGGAGAAAAGGCAGCGGCTAAAAAATGTGACGCAATGGAAGGTTTAATTTCCGAGGCGGAAGATATCATGAAAGACACGGAAGAAGGAGTGGTGCGTGATGCCGGGATCATTTCAGCAGCTCAAAAAGTAGAGCATTATGAAATTGCCAGTTACGGTACGCTGGTATCGTTTGCCAATATTTTGGGAGAATCCGATGCAGCTAAATTGCTGGGAAAAACCCTGAACGAGGAAAAAGAAGCGGATCAAACGCTTACAGATATAGCGGTGTCATCCATTAACCTGGATGCAGCAAACGAGAAATAAAGTTAGAAGTGTGTGTTGGTTAAAGTGAGGAAGGTTTCAGGGGGCCTAAAAACCCCCTTTAACATACAATTTTCAAACCCGTACATTTCCAGATAACGACAGCAGTACTACGTTATATTCACTATTAAACACGAATTATGAGAGTAATCATAAGCATTTTGGCACTTTTCGTAATGTTAGGCTGGGCTGTCGTTTATTTTAAATACGATCAGGGAGGTCTTTTTCATCTGACCCTGGCAACGGCGGTGATATCCATCATTGTTCAATGGCTTCCCCGAAGTAAATCCTGATAATGAAACACAAGTTCAATTTTTAAAGATCAAGTATATGAAAACGGAAAAAAATCAGTCAAAAATGAAAACCGGCGGCGTGGGCGTGAGTACTGTGGTAACGGCGTTTGTAACCGGTGCGGCAACTGGCTTTGCAGTCGGAGCGTTTCTTAATTCGAAAAAAAGCAACGGTTTGAAAGATAAGCTAAAGAACCTCATTGCAGACTTTAGCGGAGGTCCCGGATCTTCAGCTAAGGAACGAAACGAAACCCCGGAAGAAAATAATCCGGTCGGTTACGTGCAGGATACGGACGATCAGGATTGAGATGATAAAAGAACCTTTTGAACTCATAAGCCCCGGCAACACTGAAAGTTTGCTTCTACTGCTGGTTGAGTTTTCTTGAACTTGTAAAGCATGGAGAAAAATCGCTACATCGGTTGTTCGGGATATTATTATCCGGCCTGGAAAGGGAAATTCTATCCGCAGGATCTCAAGCCGAAAGATTGGCTTCAGTATTTCAGTACGGTTTTCAATACAGTGGAATTGAACGGAACATTTTACCGTACTCCGAAACTCACGGATTTGCAAAAGTATTACGATGCAACTCCCGCAGATTTTCGCTTTTCGGTCAAGATGAGTAAACAGATCACGCACATCCGGAAGTTGAAAGAATCCCGTGTACAGGTGGATGAATTCCAGGCACTGATCCGGGAAGGATTACAGGAAAAATGCTTGCACTTTTTGTTTCAGCTGCCGCCATCTTTTCCCTATTCGGAAGAAAACCTGGCGCTTGTCATTGAAACAATCCCGAATTTACCTGAGAATGTGGTAGAATTCCGTCATCCTTCCTGGTGGACAGAAGAGGTGCGTCAAAAACTGATCGCTGCCGAAATCACTTTTTGCAACGTGGATTTCCCCGGAATGGAAACCTTTTTCATGCACACTACTTCCGCTTTTTACCTGAGATTGCATGGGAACCCCGTTCTATTCAAATCGTCTTATGCGACCGAAGACCTGGAGCGCTTTTACAAAGAAATCCCGAAGGATGCGAAAACTATCTGCGTCTATTTCAACAATACCTATTACGAAGCAGGCTATACGAATGCTCAACAGCTAAAGGGGATGTTTCCCGTAGAAGACCGCTGATGACGCAGAGGCTTCTTAATAGGATAATTCCTCATTTACTAAAGCTTAAATGTATTGATGTGAGTGACTTATGTTTGTTTCAAAGCAGGCTTTAATAATTATTTCAGCGCTCCTCCGCGCTATCTGCGGAAGATTTTGTTAGCCCGTCCGTGGGAGAAAAAACGCCAAATTGCCTGTAACCTCCAAATCTTAACAATTCTTGGATTTATGCAAATCGCTTCTAAAATGATGTAAACCGAATCGTTCTGCTCTGCTTTATTTTTGATACAGAAGATTTAGGAGTAGGTCTTATAACACACCGCAAAGATTAGAGTTCATAAGTTTCATCCATATGTGGTAGTGTGGGTTACGTTCAGGAAAGAGAGAGTTCATGTGAAAACAAACTCTCTCTTTTTTTGTCCAAAAGTCAACTTTTCCGATTGCCTAAAGGATTATTATCATATGCTATGTAGTTTATAGGACAATTATTTGAGACTAAGTCATGATTCTTAAAATCAAATCATACAATGTTACGGCGGCTTTCGTCTTTACCTCTAACGGCGTTCCACGGAATACTTTCCGGATGTCGTGCGTTTTGTTTTGATAACGGATTGCATAGAAAACGGTTCCTACCGGTTTGTCTTCCGTCTCACTTCCGTTGGAAGAAGCCAGTCCGGTGACTGCTGCATAAAGATCCGCCTTGATAATTTTCGAGAGGTTTTTTGCCATTTCGCGCGTCACTTCCTTCGATTCGCAGCTATAGCGACGGATGCTTGCCTGCTTCACTTGTAAAAGCTGTATCTTGGCCTTAGGTGTATAACATACAAGAGAAGCAAGCAACACATCCGAAACACCCACACAGGAAGAAAGTTTTGCTGCGGCAAGCCCGCAAGTCACGCTTTCTGCCAAAACAAGCGTCAAGCCTTCTTTCTTCATCTGTTTAATGAGATTATTCGCCTTATTCCGCATACCGTATCCGTGTGAATCAGATACCTTCACTTTCCCCGGAAACGATATACATTTTTTCTTTTCGCATTTTTTGCGCTTTCTGTTGTTTTTCTATACTCAGTCGCGCAATCAGGTAACTCACAGTTGATTCTGCTCCCTGGTTCAGGTTGACGTGTTCGCGTTCCAAACCGTCATAGCAACCGCCCGTTCCCGGGTTGTAAATAATCCGCGACAAGTGGTTGTTTCCAAGAAACCAACTAAATGCCTGCTGTGATTTTTCCAGGTACGAAGGAATCCCGAATACCTCGTAGAAATGATCCAGTGCCAGGATCGTATAAGCCACATCGATAGGCTGTTCACCGAATTCCTCCGGTTTCTGACCTTTATGCAACCAGCTTTTGTTGGAAATCAGCTTAATGCCGGTTTTGCTGAATGTGATCGACAAAAGAAAATCGAATGTTTTTTTGGCAATGCCTTTATAAAATTCATCTCCTGTTTCTTCCCATGCACAAAGGAGCGCTTCCGGCAACATGCTGTTGGCATACGTCAGGTAACTTTCAAACCACGGCCAGTTCTCTTCCGATTCGTGGCGGTAAATTTCCACCAAGCGGTCAGCCAGCAATTGGATCTGCGAAGTCACAAAAGGATCGCGCGCTTCACTATTACTTAAATACAACCCTTTAATCGTGAAAGCTATAGATCGCGGTGAATGCATCTCTTCTATGATCTTCAGTGAATTCTGAAGAATGGCTTTTGCCCGGTTTCCAAAGTCTTCGGGAAGTATGTGCTGCTTGGAGACCAGGTAGCCCAAAGCCCAGATTGCACGACCATTTGAATCAGAAAGGTTCACTTCCTGGTTTTGTTCTGTGAATTCCTGGTTTTGGTTTACATAATTGAGAAAACTGCCATCCGGCTGCTGACAAAATGCAATGAAGTTAAGATATGTCTGGATTGCTACCAGGCTTGCACCGTCCATGGTTGCTTCGTAATACATGCAGCGTGCGATCATTGCCCGGGCGTTGTCATCCAGCGTATACCCGGAGTCCAGGTCCGGCTGGTTGATCTTCGAGAACTGGATCATCCCAAAACGGCTTGTGAGCTTGCTGAAATGCGCCAGGTTGATATCCGGCAGGGAATATTCCAGGTCAATCTGTCCTGAACTCAAACGCTGAAAAAGCCCGGCATGAGCAATGGAGGAGTTCTCCCAGGATGTAGGAGCCATGCGCTCCAATCCGTTGTTTCTGAAACGTTCTCTCAGTTCCTCATCACCAAGTAAGCGTTCAATAGCTTCCGCCAGCTGGTCAGAATTATTAAAATCCACCATCACACCCGTTCCTTCATCCAGGAATTCCTTCGCATGCGGAATAGGAGTAGAGATAATCGGACAGCCACAGCTCATTGCATAGGAAAACGTTCCGCTCACACTTTGATTCGGGTCTTTCGAAGTAAACAGGTAAATATCCGTCAGCTGTAAATATTCCAATAAGTCCTTCAGGGATAAATACTCATTGACAAAGATCACATGGTCTTCCAGGTTGAGTTCACGAATGCGCGACTGCAAAGATTCCCGGTAAACTTCTCCTTCCGAAGCAATCACTCCCGGGTGTGTTTTTCCAAGGACCAGGAACAGTACGTCCGGTTCCCGGCTCACAATATGCGGAAGTGCTTCAATCGTGGTTTCAATTCCTTTCCCGGAACTCAGCAAACCGAAAGTAGACAGGATTTTTTTTCCTTTCAGGCGGTATTTGAGTTTCAGGTCATCCTTGTTCAAATGCGGCACCAAATGCGTTCCGTGAGGAATCACCGTTAGTTTTTTCGGGGGAATGGCATATTCATTCTTTAAGATATCTGCTGCATGATTGGTCATTACAATAATCGAATCCGATAAAAGCCCGATACTTCGTACATGTCCTCTGCGTTTGCTATCCGGATTTGGTAAAACGGTGTGAAATACAGTCGCAACCGGTTTTTCGACCGCCTGGATGAACTTCAGGAACGTGTTTTCCTCATCAATACGAAACAATCCGAATTCATGCTGGATCAGTACCATGCTGATGCGTTCGCTGGCGTTGATTTTCTTAGCCAAAGCTGCATATTCGATTGGCAAATCCGTTTGAAGCGTATAAGCAACTTCTTTCGGATAAGGATCCGCTCCATGACCATGTCCGGCTGATTCCAGTGCGCAAACCTGTAATTCGAATGAATGATCGAACTGTTGGTTCAATGCATTCAACAAATCCTGCGAATAGGTCGCAATTCCACATTCCCTGGGTGGATAAGAACTGATCAGTAAAACGATCGGTTTTTCCAGTTTAGACAGCTTAATATTTGCTGTAGGCAAGTGGTTTAGGAATAGAGGTTGCGTGAAACTTTCGTCACTGTTAATCGGATTTTTCATGTTGTATCATATTAAATTTGAGTTCTGAGATGAGTTCGGTAAGACTCACTGATGCATAGGCAATCTGCCGGTCAGCTGCACCATAATAGATGTATAAAGTATCGCCGAATAAGGCTGTTCCGCAAGGGAAACAAACATTGTCGACTTCGCCATGCAATTCCCATTCGTGTTCCGGTTCGAATAACGGATAGGGCAGACGGGCAATTTCTTTTTGAGGCTCGTGGATATCAAGCAGGCAGGCGCAGGCGGAATAAATATTCCCTTCGGGAGTGCACTTCACTCCGTGGTAAATGAGCAGCCAGCCCAAATCCGTTTCAATGGGGGGAGCGCCACCACCGATGTAACTGATCTCGTGTTCGTATTTCGGGAATAGAATCGTATGTTTTTTCAGATTTGAAACAAACTCTTTCCAGAATTCGGGAGTCAGATCGCTTAATTCATCCACAACTGCGAGTTGGATATCCGGTTTGATGCGGTGAAGGATATGGAATTTTCCATTGATCCGTCTTGGGAAGAACAAAACATCCTTGTCCCAGATCAGGTTGTCCAGGTCGCTTTCCAGTATGAAAGGATCCGCATTGCAATATCCGAGGTAGCGATCTCCCAGGTCCCAGCGGTCTTTCGTCAGCGCTTCAAATTCCGAATAGGAAAAATGCGGAACGATCAATCCCTGTTTTTCAAAGTGCTTCAGATCGGTTGAGGTAGCCAATGCTCCCAATGCATTCACCCCATCGTAAGCGGTATAAGTCAAATAATACGTGTCCTCGATTTTACAGATCCGTGGATCTTCCACACCCAAAGATTCATAGTCGAATTCCGGGAAAATAACAGGTTCCGTAGATCTGGTTGCAATTTCATGCGGTCCGTCGAGTGTGCAGTAACCAATGGTTGAATGGTTCCCGGTTCTTACTGCCCGGTAAAAAAGATGTACCGTATTTCCTTCGCGGATTACCGCAGGATTGAGTACTCCGTGACTTTCAAAGTCATGAGCAGTTTTTTCCAGTAGAATACCTTCTTTTGTAACGTGAACCATAGCTGCATTTTCCTCTGGTGAAAATTCGTTCCCGAGGAGAATGTAAAGTTCGATTTAAAGGCTCCCGATTTGTTATACATTTTTTCAGGGAACTTACACAATTCCTACATTTTACAAAAATTAGCAATTGAGTTACCTCGAATGGAAGGCAGAAAAATCAGGCAATTCTATTCGTGAAAAAGCTTCAGGACACTGTCAGCTTTTAGAGAACCCCAATCACTGGCTTCCTGATAGGCTTCGTAAGCAGCATCGGGATATCCCAATTCAATCAGGCAGTTTCCGCTGAAGTAATTACTTTCTTTCATCCGATATGTACTCGATGTACAACGATCAAAGTCTCTTAGTGCGTTTTCAAAATCGTTCATCTGGTAACGGATCTTTCCTCTTTGGAACAGGAGTTTGTGCATATCCACATTATAAACGGGACCTCTAAGCAATCCCCGGTTATTTTCCACCCATACAACGTCGCTTCCTTTTGTTGCAATTGCCAGTTCAATGTATTTCAATGCCCGGCGGTTGTATTGCAGCAGACGATTCATCCGTGCAAGTTCGTAGAAAGCATATGTGTTTTCGGTATCCAGGCGATTGGCCACCCATTTGTAGTCATTGAGTGCGCCGGAGGTATCTGCCAGGTGCAGTTTCACTTTTGCACGTAAAAGATACCCGTCGATAAATTCCGGGTTGTCAGAAATGCCGGTGTTCAATAAATTCAGTGATTGCGCATATTTCTTCGCCGAAAAGCACTTTTTAGCTTTGTGGTAGTTTTCAAGATACGAGTTGCCGGTGCAGGAACTTAGAACGATCAGGAGAAGGAGCGGTATGAATTTCATGGATGTGATCGATTCGTTGATAATCCTTCTAAAATAGAGCTTCCATCCTTCAGCTCATAATACAGATCACTTGTTCTTTGTGCTACTTTTCCATCGCAGACCTTTAAGCGCAGGGTATCCTTTTCAAAGTTCAACCGGATGACCTTTATTTTGCCACATTTGAACATCCCTTTTTCTTCCAGTTGATCCAAACGGTCAAGAAATTTCTTTTTTTGGTTTTCCGGTAAAGTAAGACTGTCAGTAATACCTCCAAGCATAGGATGCTCTATGTTCAAAATATCAATCGATAAAACTTCCTTATCGGAAAAGTTTCTTCCCAGGATTTCTTTCCGGTTATCCCGTTTGCTTTCAGCGTGTTTAATCGGACTCGTACAAGCAGTTAGGATTAGTAAAATGCATGAAAAAGACACCGGTTTCATAGATGTTGATTTCTCTAAAGATACATTTTAATTCGACGGCAAACATGAATTTGAGCTACATCATCTTTTTGCTTACTTTTAACAGGATAGTAATCTTTTAAGAGCAAATCAGATGAAGAAAGGAACAGGATTAGCGGCAGCATTGCTGTTGTCATTCGGAATAGGCGTTTATGTCAATGCACAGGTTACCAAAGAACCGAAACCGGCAAAGAAGCAGGTATCTAAGCAAGTTAAAGAAAAGGAGAAACAGATGAAATTAGGAGCATTTTCAATGAGTTTGGGTGTGAAAGACCTGACTATTTCAAAAGAATTTTACGAAAAACTGGGATTCCGGGTTTTTGCAGGAAGCATGGAACAGAATTACCTCATCATGAAGAATGAGAATGCCTTGATTGGCCTATTCCAGGGAATGTTCCAGGGAAATATCCTGACTTTCAACCCGGGATGGGATGAAAATGCACAGAACATGGAACAATTCGACGATATCCGTGAAATCCAGAAGCATTTGAAAAGCCAGGAGATCCCGTTAAGCGCAGAAGCTGATGAGAAAACAACCGGACCGGCAAGCATCATGCTCACGGACCCGGACGGGAACGTGATCTTATTGGACCAGCACAGGTGAATAATCCTGTTTTTCAGCTTATTAGAAAGTGAGATTTGTGTAACTAATGTTTTTTATTCTGTAATGATCCGGGAGTACTATAAACTCACCTTTGTGCACAACAAAGAGTATTCATTAACAAACAAAGACCATGTCAACAACAGAAAAAAACACAGGTTCTCAGTCCGAAAAGAAAACAGAGTCATTTAAAATTTCAGGTGATTGGAAAAAACAATCCGAACAGTTAAAAGAAAAATTCAACCAGTTAACCGATTCCGATCTGAAATTCGAACCGGGTAAGGAAAATGAATTACTTCAGCGTGTAGAAACACGATTGAATAAGAAACGGGAGGAAGTCATTAACATTATCAATAAATGTGAAGCTTAGTTTCATTTGATAGATAACACTGCGGATTACTATACCGACTAAAATAGTATCTGTTTCAGTTCTGCAAGAAGCGTCCGTTTATCAGACGGACGTTTTTTTTAGCTAAAATATCATGTGTGTCGAATTCAGTTGAAGTAATCTTCATCAGAGCTTACGTAACACCTCGTGGACATCCGCTAAAAAACTTGTAGTTCCGAACAGGTTCACATTTAATTGTAAAATCATGAAGAAATATACCTTATTCTATTGGATGGTTCCCATTCTGATAGCAGTACTTGTTGGCTGTACAACAACAAAAGCAAAAAAAGTAAATGGAACTGCAGGAGATTCCCGTGATGAACAGACAGAACTGGAAGAATCCCGGAGAAAATACGAAAAGGAGGTGGCAGCTTACCGTTCATCAATGGAAGCTGACCTGAGAGAAAATAAATTGCGCATTGCAAATCTGAAGCAGGAAAAACCGGATTTGAACGAAAAAGCGATGGAGGAAAGAGTTGCAAAGATTGAGACACTTCAGAAACGAAACGACGCCCTGGAATCACGAATGAATGATTATAAAAGCGATAGCAGAGAAGAGTGGAAAGAGTTTAAAAAGGAGTTTAACAGTGAGGTTGATGATTTGAGAAAAGCATTTAAGGAGTTGTGATTGTTATACAAAACAAACCGCTGATCCGGGTAAAAGATTCTTTATTGCTCAAATCAATAATAGAATAGTTATTCTGAGAATTGGTTAGTGAAAGGGAGTAATTCAAATTGCTCCCTTTTTTTTGTTTTTGGTAAAAAACTGTAAAACAGTGATTTGTGTAATTACAGGTTTTTAGTTTGTAATAATGTTTGAATAGATTACTCCCACCTTTGCTGAGTGGAAATTCTTCCACAGTTAATTCATGTAACATGAAAAAAATAAGTACCCTGTTATTTGCTGTAATCGGAATTGGAATCTCAGCACAAGCGCAAGACAGGAATGATTTTGACCGTCGTGAAAAATTTACGGTAGGAGCGAAAGTTGGAGCTAACTTGTCGAACGTTTGGGATGCAGAAGGACAGGATTTTGAGGCAGATCCGAAATTGGGTTTTGCCGGGGGGGTGTTCGTTGGAATTCCGATTGGAAGATACATTGGGGTTCAGCCGGAGATTTTGTTTTCACAAAAAGGATTCAAAGCTTCAGGAACACTCTTGGGAACTCCATATTCTTATAGGAAAACAACAAACTACCTGGACGTTCCGTTGCAGTTCCAGATCAAACCGGTTCCTTTCCTGACAGTACTGGTAGGGCCTCAATTCTCTTTCCGGGTAAGTGAAAAAAACGAATATACTTACGGGAATAACAGCTCGGCTCAACAGCAGGAATTTGAGAATGACAACATCCGAAAGAATATAGTGGGAATTATTACTGGGGTCGATATCAATATCTATCACGTGGTGGTTTCCGGACGTGTATGCTGGGATCTTCAAAACAATAAAGGTGACGGTACGTCTACAACTCCCCGCTACAGGAATCAGTTCGTTCAGCTGACAATCGGTTTTAAGATTTAGCAGGGGGCATGGTGAAAGGATTGTTGTATGCATCGTCAGTGTTTATCATCAGAGCGGTCTATTTTATTACACACTGGTTGTGGCAGTTGATCTGACAGCAACAAAAGCAAGAGGATCGAAAAAAGAATGTATTCAATAATAATTAGCTGGTGAAGATCAGTTTCAGCAGCTATAAAAATCAAAAGACATGAAAGCAGGAGAAAACAAAACGAAAAAAGAAGAGAAATCAGGAAACGTTTCAAAAGTAGTAGGTGCACTGGTTGCAGGTGCGGCAATAGGTGTAGCAACCGGTATTCTATTGGCTCCGGATAAAGGGAAGAAAACCAGGGAGAAACTTTTGGATGATGCGAAGGATCTGGCAGATAAAGTGAAGGACAGGGCGAATAACGGAATCAATTCCATCAAGAAAGGATGATACGCCTTTCTACTTTGAGAATTTAATACAGCCCGTTTGATAGCAGGATTATCAAACGGGTTTGTTACCTTATGCGAAACTATCCTAAAACAAATGAAATGAACGAAAATAATCGTAACTTGATGAATGCTTCAAGAAAACCGATTTTGAAAATATACATCCGATACATGGTCAGCATGCGGTGTGAAAAAATGGTCGGTTCGGAATTGAAGATATTGGGGATAAAGTTTCCTGTCATCAGTCGGGGAGTTGTAGAACTTTTTGAAGAATTTTCAACAGAGCAGCTGGACAAATTCAAAGTACAGGTCCGCAAATTAGGTTTTGAGGTCCTGGATGATGAAAACAGTCGCTTAATGGAATCTGTTTCGCTTTTGATCGTGGATTTGGTTTACAGTAATGATGTGTTGCTGAAAGACGAATACCCCGAATACCTGATGAAGCAATTGCCCTTTAACTATTCTGATCTGAGCACTCTTTTTTCAGAAGTGCATGGAATTAATTTACCACAGTACATCGTCACGCTGCGTATCGAACGCGTGAAGGAAATGCTTTTGTACGAAGCAAAGAAAGTGCGGGAAATCACAGAAAAGCTTCATTTCACAAATGCAGCGCAATTAACCCGTTCGTTCAAAAAGATTACCGGATTGACTCCTTTTTATTTCAAGCAGCTCCATAAAAAAAGAGATGAAATAAGCCGGCAAGTTGGTTCTTCACTGAATTATTGAAACACACATCGGTACTTAAAACCCTCAAAATTTGAAATTGTATATCAAGTATATGGTGAGTCAGCGTTGTAAAATGCTGGTAGTAGAAGAATTAGTTAAACTGGATTTACATGTGATTGTAGTGGATCTTGGTGTAGTAGAAATTCTGGAAGAGATCTCCAAAGAAGATTGGCAAAAACTCCGGATAAACCTGTTGAGATCCGGATTAGATCTCCTGGAAAACAAGAAAAGTATTTTGATTGAACAAATTAAGGCGGTAATCATTGATATGATCCATTATTCGGATGAAGCGGTAAAGGTGAATTACTCCGATTACATCAGCGAAAAACTCGGTTATGATTATACTTATTTGTCTAATATCTTTTCTGAAGTGAAAGGAATTACAATTCAGCAGTTCATTATTACGCATAAAATCGAGCGGGTGAAAGAACTCCTGCTCTACGATGAGTTAAACCTTACCGAAATATCTTACCGCCTTAACTACAGCAGTGTAGCCCATTTATCCAACCAATTCAAGAAAGTTACCGGACTTTCTCCGTCTTTCTACAAACAGTTAAAGCATAAAAGAAGCGATAACCTCGAGAATCTTTGAAAAAATCATCCCGATCGCTCCAAAAAATCCAATCAATGCTGTGGTTCGGAAAGCCAGTAATTATTCATGATTTCCGTATCGGTTAATGTTTTCAGGAAAGCAATGATCTGGCTCTTTTCAGCAGAAGTCAACGGAATACCATTATCCAGTAGCGGGTCCAGTGTTGCAGAATGCCGCACCCCGGAAGAATAATGATTCAATACCTGGTTCAATGTGAAATACCGGCCGTCGTGCATGTACGGATAAGTGACTTCCACATTCCGGAGGCTCGGAACTTTGAATTTGCCTTTATCATTTGCCAGGTGGGTGATCAAAAACCTTCCCGGATCAGCAAATGCAGTATCCAGGCCGTTGTTCCGGTAGGAATAATCCGTAAATAAAGGTTCTGTATGGCATTGACTGCATTTCTGCTGAAAGAGTGCGTATCCCTGCTGTTCGGTAGCTGTAAAGCTCGCTTCACCTCTTTTTACTTGGTCGTATTTCGAATTATCCGAGACGATCATCATCATGAATTGAGCGAATGCCCTTAAAATCCGCTGATCCGTTATTTCTTCCGTTCCATAAGCCGCCTTGAACAGTTTTTTATAGTGATCGGAAGCGGATAATTTGGAAACCAGGTTAATCAGTGTTTCGTTCATCTCCACCGGGTTGGTCAGCGGAGCAATCGGCATCACTTCGATGTGGTTGATCCCGCCGTCCCACATAAATGCAGGAGTCCAGGCCATGTTAGCAATCGAAGGGGAATTGCGTGTTCCCACCAAACCGTTTACCCCGGTACTCAAAGCATCGTTGTGCCCGGAAAATGCATGTGCCCCGATATGACACGTAGCACAGGAAACCGTTTGGTCCGAAGAAAGCAAGGGGTCATAGAACAAATGCCTTCCCAGCGTAAAGCGGGCAAAACTTTGAGGATTGTTCTCAAAATTATAGGCCGGAACCGGGAAATAATCCGGTTTTTTAAAACCCCAGTTTTCTTTGTAAGGTTCAACCTGAGGTTTTTTACAGGAAACGGTGAAACTACCGACCAGGATCAGCAGAATGATTTTCAGGAAGAAGGAATTAGTCATGAATCTCCTTGAGTTCAAAATTGTCGTAGAAGCCTTCAGCCATTTTCTTTGCGTTGGCACCGTGAGTGTGGACTACAGAACCGCCGCTGACACTTCCGTAAGTTAGCCAGAGTTTTTCAGGATGAGCTCCTATAACGATCCGGCATTGCCCGGTTCCTGTTACCGACAGGGTATTTCCACCGAAATGGTGAGTATTGGTAGTTACAATGTTGTCTTTTCCCGAAAAACCGCCCAAATGGTATGCAAAAGAACCGCTGTCCGAATTTGGAGAAAGTCCTTCTGCTTTCAGCATGATGTAACCCGAATTCCAGCTCCAGAACATGCCCAGTGCAGGCGAAAGATCTCCCGATTGAGCTCCGGAAACATTTCTAAGGCTATCTACTCCAAGTACATAACTCACTTCCGTATATTCTCCGTGAGGAACTCCGCTTAATTGAATTGACGGATTGATTCCGTTAGCCAGGTTCAGAAGAAAATAACTGTCTGGCTGTACCCACCAGCTTCCGTCTGCTTTTTTCAGGCGGATATTGGACAAATAATACCGGATATTGGTAAAGTTCAGAGTATCATTGGTGATCGGGTTTACCAGGTCGGTATCCAATTCAAATGCAAGGCTGTCCTGCCAGAAATGCTTTACCTGGAAGGTAACAGTATCTGTTTGTACGGGATTTGTTCCTTTTTTATGCTTTTTACAACCAACAATCAGGGTAAGCATAACTGCTGCAATTCCCCAGGTAACGATTTGTTTCATAATCTTCTTCCAATCAAATTCGGTAATCCGGTGTAACCCGGAATCACGTTCCGAAAGTACATTATTTAACTGAATTTTAAAAAATCCTGTTTTCACGTATTATTGGAATGGTATAAATCGGGATAGAAGGAATCGAATTCGCTTTTTTATACTTATTTTCAGGCACTGAAACCAAATTGTTAACCCATTCGAATGCTTTTCCTGCGCGTCCCTTTCTATCTGCTTCTGCTTTTTTTTCTTGCAGGTAATCCATCTGTAGCGCAGGAAAAAAAGCCTGCTACTCATTCCCTGATCAAAAAACTGGAAGTAACCCGTAATCCACAGGAAAAGGCCGATTTACTGAATCAATTGGGGCGCGATCTCCGGGAAAAAGGAGAAAGAGATTCCTCTATAATCTATGCTGGAAAAGCAAAAAAACTTTCCGAACGCATCCGTTATGATAAAGGAATGACCGATGCTTACCTGAATTTGGGAACAACTTACCGGGAGATGAGCCGCTTTGCGGAAGCTTCGAAATACCTGGAAAAGCTCCTGGAGATTTGCGAAAAAACCAAAGACCTCCAGGGAAAAGGAAATGCTTACGATAACCTGGGACATTTGTTCATGGCGCAGGGTGATACGGCAAAAGCACTCAAAAATCACCTGCATTCCCTGGAAATCCGTGAGCAGATCGGTGATGATTACGGAATCGGGAATTCCAATGACAACATTGCGCATATTTACGTTTCAAAAAGTGATTTCGTAAACTCCATCCGTCACTTTGAAGCAGCTTTAAAAATCTTTGAAAAGATTGGTGAAGAATCCCGGATTGCATTGGGATCAGCAAATATAGCGAACCAGTATTATTATATCGGGAACTACAAAACAGCTCTCAAAAACCTGTATAAAGCACAGAAATTTTATAAACGGACAAAGAACCTGGACGGAGAAATCTGGACCGGAAGTTTGATCGGTAACATTTATGGAGATGCAGGGAATTATAAGGAAGCATTGAAAAGTTACCGGGAAACCATGGCAATTGGTAAGAAAACCGGAGAATGGTGGCGTGAGGCAGATCTTTATACGCTTTTGGGACGTACTTACATGATGATGAAAGACTACCCGAAAGCCCATGCTTATTATCAGAAAGCAAGAAAACGGAGTATGGAGAATAACGAACCAATGCGCGTTATGATTGCAACTTATTTCATCGGGGATAATTACCGCACGCAAAAAAAGAACGATCAGGCACTGGAATGGCTGTTAATAGCTTTCAACATGGCTTCCGAACAAAACAATGTGCATTGGAAAGCTTCTGTAGGTGAACGTATCGGTCGCATTTATTACGACAAAAAGAATTACCCGGAAGCAAAAAAATGGCTGATGAACAGCCTGAAAATACACCAGGAACTTTCCATTATACGTGATTTGGTACATAATTACCAGGTTTTGTCAGAAACAAACAGCGCATTAGGGAATTACAAAGAAGCTCTTGAAAACCATAAAATGTACATGAAGTACAACGAGGAGATGAAGAAAAATGATGCCTCCAAGCTGGCTTTGAAATACGAGTTCCAAAAGAAAGAAGCTGAATCACGGGCAGAACAGGGCAAAAAAAATGCACTTGCTGCCAGGGAAATAAAAAGTAAAAATTTGCAGCGGAATACTGCCATTGCCGGGCTTTTGCTGATGACACTCCTGCTTGGTTCTTTTTTGTTCCTGTTCCGGTTGAGAAGTAAAAAACTGGAAGCAGAAAAACTAAACGCGGAACTCAAGGACCGGGAAATGAAAGCTATAAAGGAAACGGAGCAGTTCAAATCCCGCTTCCTCACTAATATTTCTCATGAATTCCGGACACCGCTGACTCTGATCAACGGACACCTGGAACTGCTGAAGCAACTCGACGATGGGAAAAACAGTGCCCGCTACCTGGAAATGGAAAACAACGGGAAACGCTTATTGCAATTGATCAACCAACTGCTGGATTTGTCCAAAATGGAAAGCGGGCAATACAAACTCCGGTTCAGTGGTGGAAATATTCTCGATGAGATCCGGGCGCATGTACAAACCTTCCATTCCTATGCAGATCAATTGGGAGTTGGTCTCACAATGGAAATCGCAACACCGGAAAAAACACCGGATAGGTTCTTTTATTCGCAGGAAGCACTGGCGACAATTCTCGCCAACCTGCTCTCCAATGCTTTGAAATTCACACCGCCGGGAGGAAATGTCCATATGCATGTAAAAATGAACGTTGATTTACTGTTAATTGAAGTGTCGGATACAGGCAGCGGAATTCCTGAACAGCAGTTGGATAAGGTATTTGATCGTTTTTACCAGGTGGATGAGAATAATGACCGTTTTTACTCCGGATCGGGAATAGGCCTGGCGCTGGTTAAAGAATTGACAGCCTTGCACGGCGGAGATGTTTCCGTTAAAAATGTCCCGGAAGGCGGTTGTGTTTTCACTGTTTCACTTGCAAACCGGAAAGAAAGCGGGGAAGGAACTGAATTTTCACCGGAACCAGGAAAACACCTTCCGGAACAGGTAGATTCCGTGCAAAACACCGATGAATCGATACCGTTGAATGAAGAATTGCCTTTAATCCTGGTAGTAGAGGACCAGGAACAGCTTCGTAGGTTTGTTTGTGAATGCCTGGGAGTAAATTACCGTTACCTCGAAGCTCCGGACGGTTTCCGTGGATTGGAACTGGCCAAAGAATCATTGCCCGATTTGATCATCAGCGATGTGATGATGCCCGGAATGAACGGAATCGAATTTTGCAGCCAGCTGAAAAACAATGAACTCACTTCGCACATTCCAGTGGTATTACTGACAGCCAAAGCAGAGCAGTCTGATAAAGAGATCGGGCTGGAAACCGGTGCGGACGATTACCTCGTAAAACCCTTCTCAATCAGCGAATTGAAGCTACGGGTCCGGAACATGCTGCGTTTACGTCAGCAGCTTCGTGATAAATTGGCTGAAAGCCCGGTGGCCGTTACAGATGCACTTTCCGGGTTAAACGAAAGAGACCGCGAATTCCTTCAGAAATTGAGTGAGAGAACTACTGAAAATATTTCCAATACCCAGTTTGGGGTTAATCCGCTTGCCGAGTCGGTACATTTGAGTTCCAGTCAACTCACCCGAAAACTGAAAGCACTAACCGGGAATACGCCTGCGGATTTCATCCGGAATATCCGCCTTCAAAAAGGGTTGGAGTTGTTGCAAAACGGAATGAGCATTACCGATGTTTCGTGGGAAGTTGGGTTCGAAGATCCTTCTTACTTCGCTAAGGTGTTCAAAAAACAGTTTGGAGTTCCACCGTCAGAAACCGAAAAACTAAAATCGAACTAAAATCGAACTAAAATAGTTTTCTTGAATTAATCATCTGTTTTTCAACTCGTTAAATTTAGTTTTATTTTCTTTGATGCGCGAAAATTACCTGAGAATCGCGTGAAAATTACCTGGAATTTGTTCACTCACCACTTACATTTGTCGGATATACATAGTGAATAAGTCTGTGTAAACTGAAACCAATAACAATGAATATGAAATCACTTTTTTCGAAAACGGCAGTTCTTTTTTGCACGCTGTTTTTCACAACAGTTACTGCTTATTCCCAGCAAGGCTACCAGGCCATTTCCGGAACCTATTATAACAACAATTCCAATACTGTGATGTGCGGGTGCAATTCGCAGGGCTTGTTAAGCTACGTGGCTTCCGATGGAAATGCTTACCTGATGACCTTGTGTTTCGACACGGAACCTGGAAGTTTCTACGAAATTTTCGACGGAGAAAACATTACCGTTGCAGGAAACGTCAAAAGCGTTCCCTGCAATAACGGACAATCTTACCTCGTGTTGTATGTCGTAAAGTCGCAACTTCAACCTTTAAATCGCCGTGAAATGGTTCCTGAATTCATTAAAAAACAGTCTTCCAAGCCGGCACCGTCTCCTGCAAAACCGAAAGTTGCAGAAACATCCATGGAAGGGAATTTTATGCCGAAAGGAAGTACAAAAGATACCTGGAGTGATTACAATCATTGTAATTCATGCGGAATGCTGAACGGAAACAAAAGTCAGCCAATTATTTTCGACCGGATCAGTTCCATGCCTGATTATGGTGCAAGAATCAAAGTTTGGGGAACCAAAGAAGGAAAGAGTTTCTACGTAACCCGTTGGGAACAGAAATAAGTTTATCAAATACAACAAACCGGTTATGAAAAATACTTTTAAAAATTACCTGCTTGCTTTCCTTGCATTCGGAATGACTGCAGCAACGGCAAGTGCCCAGAATAAAGAAACAATCAACCTGAACGGATACACCATCGGGTATGATTCCAAAACAGCGTGCGGATGTTTCTTCACAGACAAAGAAATGGTAGAACAGGGAATTGCTGCTGATATCAGTGCAAAAACCAATAAATCGTGTTCCTCTCCGAAATACGGTTTGGGTTCATCCATGTGCTTCGATAAGGTTCCTGCAACTGCTGATTACAGAGTGCCGGCAGAAAATACACTGATCTCCGTACAGGGATACTGGAGTGTAAAAGAAGGGATCAACACCTTTATCGTAACGAGTTTTGAACCGTTTTTCTGAAAGAATGAAATCACTACTGACACTTTTAATGCTTGCCTGTTTCCTGAATTCGTGGAGCCAGGCAACCGGTTATACTCCCATGCCGGAAGGAGAATACCAGGGACTGGAAATTGCTTTCCAGGCTTCCATGAATGACCGTGAACTGCCGTCTTCTTATGTTATCCCTGAAAGTTATTTCCCGGCACCGGGAAGCCAGGGAAACATTGGTTCTTGCGTTGGATGGTCTACCGGTTACGCTTTGGCTTCCTTCTATTTTTCTGCAAAGAACAAATGGGGAAACCCGGTAAGCACAGACCTGATCATGAGCCCGGCTTTTGTTTATAATGACATCCGGTCATGTAATTGTGGTCCCAGTTGCGGAACTTATATCAGGGACGCACTCAACCTGTTGAAAAACAAAGGCATTGTTTCCTGGAACAATATGCCGTACAACAATGCGCAAGCCTGTAGTAAACCTACTCAGAACTTGTATACGATGGCGGCACAGAATAAGATCAGCGGATGGAACCGTTTAATCGATCGCTTGAATTTCAACGAATACAAAGAACATTTGAGTAATGATGTTCCTGTGGTTATCGGTTCTCCGCTTGGTGCAAAATTCAACAATTACGGGCTTCAAAAAACACCTGAGCCATTCAAGTGTACGCAATTGAGTTCAGGCGGACACGCGATGTTGATGGTTGGTTACGATGACAACAAGCGTGCATTTAAGATCATGAATTCCTGGGGCAAAGATTGGGGAGTTAACGGCTACATCTGGGTGGATTACGATTGTTTCAAATTGATGATGAGTAGTTCGGGAGGTGAAGCCTATGTGGTCAACAAAGATTATGAATTGGGAGATAATGTCAACCCGGATGAAAATCCGTCATCCTACATCACGTCAGATCACTTCGTACCATATGGTCACTGGGAGCAAATCGATGAAGGCCATTACTACATTGATTACGGATTGACCATGGCCCCGGAAGTTCAGGGAATGGTGGACCGCGTAACTTATGTATATGATCATCCTTCTTTCCCGAATAAGTACATTACTGTAAATGCAGCACCGTATTTCCGCACTTCATACGAAGGCCCGTATTGTTTGCCGAATATGCAGGCGATCGTTTACCTCACAGATGGAACTTCTATCCGGGTAGAATTTAATGGTTGTGAAATTATCCGGGAGGGAGAAGGAGATGACGGAGAAGATTATTACGATGACGAACTGAATACGTTTGAAATCCATCCGATAGTAACAGCAGTGCCTAAAACCGACAAACAGGGATATTACAAATTCGATATCCGTTTGCGCGGGATTGAAAGCGTGAAAGACCGGGTAGTCAAAGTTGTTTACGATTTCAACCATCCGACTTTTAAGAATCGCTATGTGACCGTAACCAATAAAGACAATGGTTTCCGCACCGGCTACGATGGCTGGGGATGTCTTTATGGTTTGGGAGCAACCATTTACTTTGATGATAACAGTTCGCAAACATTCAGCATTGATATGTGCGACATTTTAGGATGGTAAAACGATGCCTGAACGCTTGCGCTAAAGCTAGAGCAGTGGCTCAGCGTAGTGAAGCTTCTGTTTTAATTAAAAAACAAATAATACCCTCCGATCCACAGTGAAGGACGGACTAAAAAGAAAAGAAATGAGAAAATTGACAAAGATCGGCTTACTAATGACCGTGTTTACCTTTTTGGCTTTGGGAACATTTGCCGGACCAAAAAGCAAAGAGAAGAAGATTCCTTATACTGTTGCTAACCGGTATTTCGTAAACAATTCAGTGAAGGACGGAGGGTTTGTTTACCCGAAAATTACCAACCAGGAGGAATTTGAAAAACTGTTCGGAATGGCTGCCGTTATGGGAAAAGACGGAAGACCGACCCCAATTGATTTTTCCAAACAATTCGTCATTGCAGTTATTGATCCGGTTACAAGAAATTCCATTGAGCTAACGGCAAAAAGCCTGACAAAAAAGGAGAACACACTGACTTTTACCTATAGCAGAAAAGAAGAAAAGGTGTCAAACCCTTCTGCTTCTTTCCGTTATTTACTGATTGTGATTGTAGACAAGAAATACGAAGGAAATGTGGTTGTTCAGGATACCGATCAGCAGGAAAACATCCCGTTTACGATTGCAAAACGCTATTTTGTAAATAATTCGGTTGAAGCGGGAGAAAAACTTTATCCGAAAATTACAAGTCAGGAGGAATTCGAAAAACTATTCGGAATGGCTGCTGTTATGGGAGAAGATGGTCAGCCTACGATCATTGACTTTTCGAAGCAGTATGTGATAGCGATCATTAACGCGGAATCCGGCGGACAAGTAGAGTATACCGTTCAGAACCTGGTTCGAAAAGATGGAATCATTACACTGAACTATTCGCAGGTAGGAAGCGAGGGATCCGGGTCTTACCGCTATTGTTTCATCCTGGTTGTGGATAATAGCTACACCGGCGAAGTGAAAATAGTCCGAAAGAACTAAAAATATCCGGGGAAATCCTTTCGAGTCCAAACAATGGATCTCCCCGGTTTATGAATGACCTAATCATTTAATTGATTAGGTCATTTCATTGGATTAGAGTATCTTGGGTTCGGAAATCCAAAATTACTACGATGAAAATAAAGCATCCTGGACTACTATTTATTCTACTGTTCACAGTAAAAACCACTGTTTTCGCACAGCTTCCGCTAGTAAATGGCTGGACGCAATTCACACCGAGTTCCGATACCCGAATAATCTATGTAAGTGATTCGGATGGGAATGACGCCACCGCAAATTTTTACAATACTTCCGATAATGAGGTGGGTTCCGACCCGTTTCAACCGGCAGGACCTGTTTTGTCTTACAGAACGCTAGCAGCAGCTTTTGCACAGGTACGGAATGGTTTTCCCGACTGGATCTTATTGAAAAAAGGTGATACGTTTACCAATCAGTCTTTTGGAACGGTTAATAGAAGCGGCCGCAATGCAAATGAACCGGTTTTGATCGGCAGTTACGGAAGTTCAGCTGTTCGTCCCAGAATTCTCACAGGAGCAAATACCCTGATTTCATTTACAGGTTCTGCGGCGTATGTAGCTGTGGTCGGATTGCATGCAGAACCGCACACCCGTTCCGGCTCCGATGAACCTTCCGGGATCAATATTCTGAATGCGCCTTTTCGTTCTTTCCTGGTGGAAGACTGCTACTTTAACCTGTTTCACATGCATTTGGTGGTTCAGGATTATGTGAGTACGAATTCATATAACCACGTTGGGTTTACTGCACGCAGGAACATTCTGACCAATGCCTACAAACTGGGGGGCGGTGGTGGTGGTGTTTACATGCACCGCGTTGACAGTATTTTATTTGAAGAAAACCTGATCGATCATAACGGCTGGAGTTCAACCATTACTGGTGCAGAAGCTACCGGGTTCAGTCACAATACTTATTTCCAGTCATCCTGCGATCACCTTATTTTCCGGGATAACATTGTTTCCAGGGCTTCGGCGGTTGGGATCGGTGCACGCTGCGGCGGAACTGTTTCGAACAACTTGCTGCTTTCCAATCCGCGGAATTTGTTCGTCGGGTCGTTTGATCCGGGACAGATTAACTGGCCTGCGGAAGGTGTTACGGGCGAAGTTTCAAACAACGTGATCCTCAATGCTCGCAGCGAATCGTTTGATGCCGGAAATGGAATTACCATCGACCGGGTCCGGAAAGTAAATGTTCATCACAACATCGTTGCGCATTTTACATCAGCCGGATCATACAATATCGGAATTGGCTTGGATCATATAGATAGTGTTCAACTCAAAAAAAACATTATTTACAAATGGGGAAATAACCAAACGAGTGGGTGGGACCTTTCTTCGGGAATCAGTTTTGGACCGGACAGGCTGAATACCAACCGGATCGATTCCAATGATGTGCAGATGAAAAACATGCAGGGACATTGTGTTACTACCGGTGCTTCATTTGCTCAATTACAGTTTCATGCTAATCGCTATTACAATGTAGTTGCTCCATCTGAATGGTTTGGGAACGGTAATTATGCAAACTGGATCACAACGAGCTCTGAAACTGGATCACAGCAATTGGAAGTACCTTATACCGATCCGGAGCGTTCGATTGCAACTTATTTAACTTCTGTTTCCGAAACCGGGGATCTGGAAGAATTTATCCAGCTGCGAAAACAACAGGGAAAAGGGAATTGGAATGCGGCATTTACCGCCCAGGAAGTCAATAAGTACATCCGACAGGGATTTGATATGGAGGAGGAAGAAGACGATTTATCTCTGAGTGAAAATCCGGTTTCCCCGGTGAAAATCTACCCGAATCCAAGTACAGACGGGAAGTTTATCCTTTTATCAGAAAGAAATGAAGTATATACCATTTATTCTCTGAACGGGGTTTTGGTTCAAACCGGTAAAGTCACTGAAGGAAAGAACGAGTTCCACATTTCAACTCCGGGAATTTATTTGCTGCAAACAGGCTTGACCCGGGTGAAGCTTTGCGTTCGGTGATTCTTTCGAATATTTTGATATAAAGATTTTTTGTAAAAAATAAACTTATAGGTTGATTATATGAAAATAGTTTGTATATTTGATGATAGATTGTTCGCTTTTCATTATGCTGATAAAGAACATAATGAGTATGAGCGGCTTTTGAATAATTGGGGAAATATTAGCTTTTTACGTTCATTCGTAAAAGAACATCTGCCAACGATTGATCATAACAAATACATTAACAGTCTGATTGACGAATTAGAGGAACTAGAAGATTTTATTATTGACATTGCAGATAATTACCAAGCTGATTTTGATCAATTTTTCGCACCGCTTTACAACTCAGAGTATAAAGAAGTTCAGCTATCACTTCGTAAAGGGAAATTACCGCGGATCTTTCCCCGGGCGGAATTCCGGATTTATGGAATAAAGATTGACGAAAATTGTTATGTAATTACAGGTGGAGCAATCAAGTTGTCTCAAAAGATGCAGGATCACGAATTAACCCAACTGGAATTAGACAAGATGGATTTATGCAAGAAGTACCTGATAGAGCAAGAGATATTAAATAAAGAAACATTTTTTGAATTAATTGAAGAATCAAATGAAGACAACTAAAGAGAGATTTTTGGAAATTGTTTCTGAAGAGAAAACTACTTCATTGGAAAATACCCGGATGCGTGTTAAAAACAGGGAGGTCATCCGTGAAGCGCAATACATTGCGATGAAGGTATTGGATCAATTGGATTCATTGGGCTGGTCTCAAAGAAAACTTGCTGAAGAATTAAAAGTTTCACCTCAGCAAGTGAATAAAATTACCAAGGGATCAGAAAATCTCACCCTGGAGACATTGCTGAAACTTCAAAACGTGTTAAATATTTCATTGTTGGCAAGTGATCTGGAAAAGCAGCAATACCTGAGTTATCCAGATTCCGAGGGAATGGTTGTATGCAGTCCTCCTGTAAGTTATGCTTCAGCTAAAAAAAGCAAAGTTGATAAAATCAACCTGCTTTTAAAGGAGCTGATTCCAGACACTGATCAGCGAAACAAATTAGTCGCTTTGATCAATGAAATAAAAGAGTGAATCAGAGTAAGAAAACTCCTGATCGCCCTCCCTTTTTTAATCAGTTTTTCCTCATTCGGACAAAGTGATACTTTGAGTGAGAAAGAACTGATTGAACTATTCAAAGAAATTAACCGTTCAGATGCGTCGTATTTAAATGAACCCGAAATCCGGAAAAAGATTTTTGTCAGGAACTTTGATACCCTTGTTTCACTGACCCGGAAGCAGGGATTTCCGGGATTGTCAAAAACGGCATCGAACAGGAAAATCCTGGAAAGTGGTATACGCGGGACATTCCTTCATGTTTTGCAGACAAATCCCATGTATCTATTGAATCCGGACATTATTGCCCTTTTTAAAACGGAGCTTCTCGCGGGAAGACTGGACAAGCAGCTATTGAAGTTTGCATTGAGAGCTTTTCAAACGGACCACGATCATCAAAGCGGGATACATTGGACAAGTGAAATCACAGAGAATTTCACTCTTGCCCTGTGTGAATGGGATATTCAACTGGACTGAAAGCAAAAGTTATCTGAATGTGGCAACAAAAAACGCCTTCGTTACAAACGAAGGCGTTCCTTTTGGTTATTGGTTGTTAATTGTGCTCGTACTCGTGCCCTAGTGCGACCACATCAACTTCTTTGAGCAAAGCTCTTGCTTTTTTATTCGAGATTTCGCGTTTGAAAATATCGAAGATCAGGTATACACATGGAACGATGATCAGTGTCAGCAACATCGAGCTGGTCAATCCTCCGATCAGTACCCAGGCCAAACCTGCTTTCCATTCGGCTCCTGCTCCATGAGCAAACGCAATCGGCATCATACCGAAAACCATGGCGAGGGTTGTCATCAGGATTGGGCGTAAACGTGCCTGTCCAGCAATGATCAGCGCTTCCACCGTGTTGTGTCCGTCTGCTTTCTTCTGGTTAGCAAAATCCACGATTAGGATCGCATTTTTCGCTACCAACCCGATCAGCATGATCATTCCCAGCATGGAGAAGATACTGATAGGTTCCATTGCCAATGCCAGTGCAAGCAAAGCTCCGATGATTGCCAGCGGAATGGAGAACAAGACTACGAATGGATACACATACGAATCATACAATGCAACCATGATCAGGTAAACAAAGAGGATCGAAGCTAAAATAGCTAACAATAAATTCCCGAATGCTTCCGCCATGTTTTTGGCATCTCCTTCAAAACTGTATACCGTATTGGACGGAAGCGGGTTTTTCTCCATCAGTTTCGCAAATTCGTCTGTTACCTGCTGACTGGATGTTCCTAAAACCTGGGAAGTAACCTTGATAGAAGGAATCCGGTTCATGCGCTCCAGTTTTGATGGTCCGCTTGCTTTACCGATTTTTGCAAACTGGCTCAGTTTGATCTGCTCGCCACGGTCATTGATGAAATAAACTTCCTTTACGTCATTCGTGCTTTTGCGGTCGAAATCATCGTAATTCACCAAAATGTCGTAATCTTTTCCGCCTTCGGTGTATTTGGAATTGTCATCTCCGTTGAAAGACATTTGCAGGGTTGTACCAACCGCACTCATGGTCAATCCCAGTTCCGCCATTTTATCCCGGTCAATGTTCACCGTAATTTCCGGGTTCCCGGTTTCCACTGATACTTTCACTTCGGCTGTACCTTTGATCGATTTCAGCTGGTCCATCACCATCGTTGCAGCTACATAATTCGAATCCATGTTGTTGCCCGTTATAGCAATCTGAACTGGCGCATCGTCTGCACCACCCATGATCCCAACTGCTGCGGAGTTTACTTTCACATCCGGAAGCATTTTCTCAATGTCCTGTTTCATGATCTGAGCAATGATCGCCGCTGATTTATCACGCTCCTCTTTGTCAATCACTTTCACGGTCAGCTGTGCTTTGTTATTCGCATTGCTTTGAGAACCCATATTTCCGCTGGCAGTTCCCACACTTGTAAATACATTCACCACCATCGGATCATGGAAAAGGTAATCTTCGACCTTCTGAACAGTTGCATTCGTTTGCTGAATGGTTGCATCTTGTGGTAATTCCAGTGAGATTACGAATTCCCCACGGTCACCCTGGCTCACGAATTCCCCACCGATGTATGGCCCGAGCATCACCGGGATAATAATAATTCCCAATGCCGCAGCCGGAATGATGTAACGTTTTTTACGCAACGCAACAGCTAGTGTACGACCGTATGCAGTGGTGATATTCTTCAGTATGCGCTCGAATCCGATTACGATGCGTCCGCCCAATGTTTTGTTTGTCAGCTTGGTTTCTTTCGCAAAACGCGATGCCAAAAGCGGAGTTAATGTAAAGGATACGAACAAAGACATCAGGGTGGAAATTACGATCACCAATGAGAACTGGGAAAGTAAGTTGGAGATCAAACCACCAACCATGGTCAGCGGAAGGAATACCACAACATCCACCAGGGTAATTCCCATTGCCGTAAATCCAATTTCGTTACGACCTTCCAAAGCAGCTTTCCGTCTTTCTTTCCCCATTTCCAGGTGACGGTAAATGTTTTCCAGTACAACGATCGAGTCATCGACCAAAATCCCGACTACCAGTGAAATTGCAAGCAAAGTCATCAGGTTCAGTGTAAATCCAAGCAAATACATAGCAATGAATACCGAGATCAAAGAGGCAGGAATGGATACCATGATGATGAATGCATTCCGGATACTGTGCAGGAACAGCAACATTACCAAAGCTACGATGAAGATCGCCAATCCAAGGTCAGTTACTACTGCATCTGCTGCTGCAAGCGTAAAGTCGGATGAATCGGAAGCAATTTCGAATTTCAATCCTTGTTTTTTGTATTGTTTCTCCAGGTTCTTGAATTCTTCTTTCACCATCTTACTGATCTCAACAGCATTGGCATCTGTTTGTTTCATGATCAAAAGACCCAGGGAGTTTGTTCCGTTGATCCGGTTGTAAGTGGTAATTTCTTTGGAAGCATCCGTGATACTTGCCACTTCATTCAAACGTACCGGGGAACCTGTTTTCGGATCGTTCAGGATTACCAGGTTGTTCAATTCGTTCAAATCCTGGTATTTTCCACGCAAACGTACCAATGCCTGGCTGTCGTCGCTCTTGATCTTACCGGTAGGCAGTTCAAGGTTAGCGTTGCGGATCGCATTCGTAACCTGAAGGATGGAAATTCCGTAATTCTCACATGCTTCGCGGTTTACTTTTACTTTGATCTCGCGCTCTTCACCACCAACCATGGTTACCTGCGCCATTCCTTCCATTTTTGCAAGGGAAGGGGAGATGTCGTCTTTCACAAGCGAGTAAAGTTCCGTTGGCGGCATGTTCGCTGTTACACCAATGTTCATGATCGGTGCTTCATCGAAGGAGAATTTCCCAAGTGATGGCGAAAGAACTTCTTCCGGCAAAGTGGAAAGGATCGCGTTGATCTTTCTCTGGGATTCCTGGAGCGCTTTATCCGGATCTGCATCATTCTTCAACATCAACACGACAGAAGAGATTCCTTCCATGGAAGTAGACTGAATTTGGTCCAGGCTTTCCACACCGGAGAGTGCATCTTCGATCTTTTTGGTTACCGAGTTCTCCACCTCGGAAGGAGAAGCACCGGGATAAGCCGTTGTAATGGTTACAACCGGGATAGAGAATTTTGGCATCAACTCGTAATTCAGCTTCGTATAAGTGATGATTCCGAGGAAGCCCAGCACCGCAAAGATCACAACGATCAATGAGGGTCTCTTTATGGCTAATTCTGTAATAGACATATTTCTATTTTTAGTTCCGCCGCAGCGAAATGATTATTTAATGATCTTTACTTTAGAACCGTTGCTGATGTTCAGCTGTCCTGTTTTCACGACCTTCATGCCTTTCGTTAAACCGGATGCGATTTCCAGTTTGTCGTCATCAATTGCACCGATCTCGATCTTGGTCAGTTTCGCTTTTCCGTCTTCAACCACATATACTTTCGGGTCTTTGATACTTCCTGCCAAACATTTGATCGGAATTGTCAGGGCTTCTTTCGTTCCTCCGAAAACGAACTTCACTTTTCCGGTCATACCGGATTTAAGCGGCGTTTTAGCTGGATTGGTAAAACGGATTTCCGTATCGAATTTCTTGGAGCCGTCTGCCTGCGGAGATACCGAAGCAATTTTTGCTGCAATTGAAGTATTCGGGTAAAGGTCCGGAACAATGTTTACCTCCTGGCCTGCTTTCACCCGGATTACCTGCGCATCCAGTAATTTCACGCTCATTTTCAGTGATTTGATGTCTACAATGTCCGCAATTGCTGTTCCCGGAGCCAGGTAACTTCCTTTTTCAATGGTTACGTTGGAAGCCACACCAGAGATAGGGGAAACAATGGTTGTCAGTTTTAAGCTGTGCTGTAGTGTTTTCACTTTGGCATCTGCCGTATTCACATTCATGCGCATTTCTTCCACTTGTTGCTTGTTTACAGCTCCGCTCACTACCATGCGTTCGTATTTTTCCAAATCGGATTTCGCTTTGTCTAAAGTCGTTTTCGCCAATGCCAGGTCAATGCGGATCTGATCGTTGTCAAGCGTTGCAATTGTTTTTCCTGCCGTTACGTAATCTCCGTTCTCAATGTTGAGTGTTCTCACACGCCCCGAAACTTCGGAAACAAAGCTCAACTGATGATCCGGGATAAAATTTCCGTTCAGTTCGAAGTCCTGTGAAACCGTTTCCATCGATGGTTCGGCAACTGTAACAGGGAAAACGGTCATTTTCTGCTCTGTAATCGATGCGTTGGCGTCCATTTTTTCCTTGTTGCTTCCTAATTTGCTCACTACTATGAATAGAACGACGATCCCGATAAGAATAGGCAGAATGATTCGTCTGAATACGCCTTTCTTTTTTTGTTGTCCTTGATTTTCCATGTTTCTTAATTTAATGTTCTAATATTTCCTGTTGATTTAATAAGATCTAATTCACCCAATTTCACCTGTACCAGTGCGCGCAGGTAATTGGTTTGCGCGTCTCTCAAAGACATTTCCGCATTCACAATGTCAGTCATGGTCGCAATTCCGCCTACAAACTGAGCTTGCGTGGTTGCATAAACTTTCTGGGCCAGCTCGATATTGCGCTGCTGACTTACCAATGCAGCTTTGTTGGTTTTTAGAGTATTGTTGGCATTAGCACGCTGCATTTTCAGGTTTTCTGTCAGGTATTGCTCTTCCAGCTCCGATTGCTGCATCTGGATCTTTGTCTGCTTCACTTTGGAGTTTTTCGCCAGTCCGTCAAAGATCGGAATGCTCAAGTTCACTGCCACATACGTATTCGGGAACCACTGTGCTCCTTTTTGGAAAAGACGGAAGTCGTTCTGCATGTTCTGGTAGGATGAATGGAAGTTCAGGGAAAGAGCAGGCAGGTATCCCGCTTTGATCTGTTGTAAAGTGACCGAGTAGATTTCGCGCTGCGCCTGAATCAGTTCAACATCGGTATTGTTCAGCGTTTCGGTATTGATCAGCGATGCCGATTGTTCATTCAGATTAATCGCCGGTAATTCGATCGTGGCATCCAAAGGCATTCCCATGTAATACTTCAGCAACATCAGTTGTTGTTCGTAGCTGGTTGTACTGGTTGCCATCTCCGTTTGAAGATTTGTCTGGTTCACAGTTAGTTTATCTAAATCCAGCTGTTTTGCAGCATCGTTGTCAAATTGAATTTGCGTGATCTTCAGCAAAGAATCTACCTGTGCCAGGTTTGATTCAACCAGCTTTTTTTGTGTTAGTGCAACTTGTGCCGCATAATAAGCGCTGGCAATGTCATAGATCAATTGTTCTTCCGTTTTTCGTGCGTTGATCTCCGAAACTTTGGAACTTTGCTTGGTCAGTTTCATTGCATAGATCAGCGATTGGTCGTAAATAACCTGCTTGGCATCCAATCCGAGACTTGTGTTGTATTTGGTACCGAACTGCACAGCAACCTGTGTTCCCGGCTGACCGATCAATTCTCCAGGAAGGATGGAAGTCTGAAGTTTCAGGTTATCGATAACCTGTACGTTTCCGTTAATTTGCGGCAAATAGTCGGCTCGGGTCTCGGCGCGTTTTTCGTCTGTTCTTTCGATTTCCAATTTGGATTTCAGGACTCCGGCATTCTTTGTCAGGCCATACTCAATGCATTGCGGCAGGCTCATCTGTCCGCCAGATTGCGCCCTGACAAAGCTCATGCTACCAGCCAAAAGGGCGAGCAGCATCAGTAAGTGCAGGCGGTAATTTTGTGTTCTTTCCTTCATAACTAGTTGTTTATGTTATTTTGTGTATTACGGTTGCACCATTCCAGGTAAAGCCGTGGAAATTCGGTGCTCAGGTATTCGATAAATTCAATGAACTCTGCCAGCTTCCGGTTGAAATCCGGAGTGTTCGGTGTACGCTGTTCCAAAGCCTCCTTCGTAATGCTGATCACTTCGAAGAATTTTTGAAAGTTCTCCGTAAAACTTTCCTGCCATTGAACAATGTTGCTTGAAAAGTAACGCTTGCGGTCGCCGGGACGGGTTCTGTAGATCACACGCTTGGTCAGCATGAGGGTATTCAGTGCCGAACTGGTTGTGCTTTTACTGATTCCGAGCAACTCACGGATCTGGTCAAAAGTCAGTTCGGGTTCGTCGCAAACAATTAAGAGAGACATGATACGACCTTCCATAGGCGGAACTCCATGCTGCTCATAGAACACCCCCATTCTTTCGATGAGTTCGCGTTGTTCCTGAGTCAATTGAATGTTTGTCATATTCCTTTTTTCATTTTGGTCCGGAAAATATCTTCCGGATTTTGATGCTGCAAAAGTAATTGGTTTTTTTAGTTCTGAAAATACCGAACTAAAAAAACTGAAACTTTTAACATTTGTTTGCGAAGCCAAAATTAATTCGGCAATTCTGCTCCGGAAACAAAAAATCGGTGAGTGGTAGAACAGATAAGGTGGACTGCTTTATTTCGGTTTAAACTGAATAATACATACAATGTAACACACCTCGAAACGGGATGATTTACATATTCTTTGGAAGTAGGATTTGTGTAACTATATCCCATGATTTTGTAAGGGATCGGAAAGGCTGATGGCTGACCTTTGTAAGGTAAAGACATTTATTTATTCACATTAAAACATTCAAGTTATGGCAACGACAGACAGAAATGAAAACCAGGAAAAAAACCAGAACCAGAATCAAAATCAAAACCAGGGGCAAAATCAAAATCAGCCTGGCAGCGAGCATCAGGCTCAGGGGCAGGAGCAAAACCGGGCTCAGAATGAGGGGCAGGGGCAAAATACCAACCCGAATAACGATACCGCTTCGAACCAGTCTCAAAATCAAAATACGGAGTCAAGACCTAATAAAGGAACTGGCGATGAGACTGCACCTTTTCAAATTACCGGGAACTGGAACCAGCAGTCTACTCAATTGCAGCAGGATTATCCGCAGCTGACAAGCGATGATCTGAACGCTGCACCAGGCCGTGAAAATGAGTTATTGGACCGTTTGGGAACCAAATTGAATAAATCCCGCGATGAAGTGGTTAATATCATTAACAAATACAACACTGAATATTGATAATATTAGATTCAGGTAGTTGCACGCTTAGCACCTACTATTCAGTGTAAACTAATAGTAGCTGTTAATTCTATCTAGGGGCTTCCGTTCGTCAATTGGCGGCGGAAGCTTTTTTATTGGTGTTATCATTCAGTGAATCTTCTACGCCAGATCGGTACTTTTCCCTGGCGAATTACTCTAATCCGGGAAATTGTGAAAACAAGTTAATTCTGTAAAATATGTAATAAACCCGCCGATTCGTGTAATACATCCAATAGCACTATCGCCCATATTTGTAGAAAGGAAGTGAAAACGGATTCACTTTTTAATACTAGATAGATATGAAAAAAGGTAATTTAATCCGTATAGCATTGTCGTTTATAATACTCGTTTTCTCTGTCAGCTGTAATACGCAGGAAGAGAAGGTGGATAAGGCCGCAGACGATGTTCAGGATAAGAAAGAAGAGTTGCGGAAAGCTCGTGAAGACTATGAAAGAGAAGTCAGTGAATACCGACAATCCGTGCAGGCCGATATCGATTACAACAAAGAGCTCATAGCCAAAATGAAAGAAGAGCGGGTGTTGGCAAAAGAAGAAGAGATCAAGGCCCGGAATGAGCGGATAGAAGCCCTGCGAGAGCGAAACGAAGAGCTGGAAGGAAGAATGGCAGCATTCAGAAGCGACAACAAAGACAAGTGGCAGGAGTTCAAACGGGAATTCAATAACGATATGAAAGAGCTTGGCGAAGCCTTTAAGGATATCGGGAAAGACAACGTAAAATAGAATTAAAAAGCATGTTTTGTCCGGACCATGATGAATGATTAGTTACATAGCGCATGAAATCAATGTTTAACGTAAATCCGGACACTGCATAATACAAATAACAATTGATCGGAATGAACCATTTTCATTTATTCAAACCAATAAAAAAGGTTTATTCTGAGGGTTGATTTGAAAGAGGAGTTCGCTCAGGCGGACTCCTTAATTTAAAGAGTGTGTGATGTCTGGCAGGCAGAATCAGCACATAGTACTTACCATATAAAACAAAAGATTATGAGAGCGATATTAAGCACAATTGCAATTATTGTAATTATTGGTTGGGCCATCGGATACTTTGGATACCATACAGGAGGATTGTTTCATTTGATATTGGTGATTGCACTGATAGCAATCGTTATACAGCTAATACCGGGCAGACGGGATTAGAGAAGATACTTTTCCGTTCAGGAATAGTTTCAGTTAAAAATTAAAGAGAGGCCATTTGGTAAGATAATTTACCAAATGGCCTTTTTTGTGCGATGAATGGTAATATAATCCAGACGGATTGTGAAATAATTATAAATTATAACTACAGATTTGGACCCGGAAGATAATTTGATGTACCTTAACACCATAGAGTTATGATTAATAGTTAGTTCTCCTCCATTTCCAAAAAATGAATATTAAATAAATAATTAAGTACCTGAATTTTTAATGAAACCTAAATGAGTTTAGAAGCTAGGTAGAATGTTGAATTAATATTTAGAGGTTTGAAGTTGTTTATTAAGTACATGGTGAGTCTTCGGTGTAAGATGATCGTGAAAGAGGAATTGGTAAACTTAGGTTTACATCCGGCAAGAGTGGATCTTGGCGTAGCAGAAGTAAGGGAGAATATTTCGGAAGAAATTCGGGAGCAGCTTCGGACCAACTTATCAAAAGTGGGCTTGGAACTCCTGGAAGACCGGACCAGTATTCTGATCGAACAGGTGAAGGGTATCGTGATCGAAATGGTACACTACCTGGACGACTCTCCCAAAGTCAATTATTCGGATTACATCAGTGAGCGGTTAAATTACGATTATACCTATCTCTCGAACCTGTTTTCCAAAGTAAAAGGAATTACGATCCAGCAGTTCATTATTATGAACAAGATCGAACGGGTAAAAGAACTTTTGATGTATGACGAAATGAATCTTACGGAGATTTCGTATAAGCTGAATTACAGCAGTGTGGCACATTTATCGAACCAGTTTAAAAAAATAACCGGTTTCTCGCCATCGCTTTATAAACAGCATACTACCAGAAGAACGACATTGGAAAATTTCTAAGATTCTGTTCGTTAAAGCCTATGATTCGAATCTTTACTTTTTACTGATCATTCCATTTGTTTTTCCCTCATCCGGTCTGTGGATGAAAGTATCCTTCAAAGAGCTTAATAAATCGTTAAATACGATTTCACTTACCAAATAAGCAGTATTTTTAGGTACAAAATTTCAAAACAGATTTAGTATGAGAATTAAAAACACACGTAACGCAATTTTATTCGCAGCTTTGGGGATGCTTTCATTACACACGACAGCACAAAAAATTTCTATGCCCGCTCCAAGCCCGTTGCAAACAGTTACTCAGAAATTCGGTTTGGGAGAGGTAACGATTGAGTACTCCCGCCCGTCAGTAAAAGGCCGAACGATCTTCGGAGACATTGTTCCTTACGGTAAAATCTGGAGAACCGGTGCAAATGCTACAACAAAAGTGACGTTTACGGACGATGTGAAAGTAGAAGGAAAGGATGTAAAAGCGGGAACGTACGGATTGTATAGTATTCCGAACAAAGATACCTGGGAAATCATGCTTTACAAAGATCTGACTTTGAATGGGAACGTTGCAGATTACAAAACAGAGAACGAAGTAGCGCGTTTCAAAGTAAAAGCGGCAAAAATCCCGATGAAAATCGAGTCATTGATGATCAATTTCGCGGATATTACTGCAACAGAAGCTACTTTGACTTTACTTTGGGAAAACACTGCTGTGGCATTCAAAGTAACAACGGATATCGATGCAAGAGTGATGAAAAGTATCGATGAGTCAATTAAATCCGACAAGCCGGAGTATTTCAGAGCTGCAGGTTATTACTTCGACAATAACAAAGATTTGAAGCAGGCATTGACATGGGTTACCAAAGCAACAGAAGAAAACCCGAAAGCATTTTACATGTTTTACCTGAAAGCAAAGATCGAATACGCTTTGAAGGATAAAGCAGCTGGAAAAGCAAGTGCAGAGAAATCAATCGAATTGGCGAAAGAAGCTAAAAACGATGATTATGTTGCATTGGGAACAAAATTAATGGCTGATAACAAGTAAGATTCATCCATCATTCATATTGTAAAAGCCTTTCTGCTCCGGCGGGAAGGCTTTTTTGTTTTCCCCTCCTCAAAGTGGGAAACGTGTAATCATTTCTTAAATGATTAAATTTTACATCGAAAATCGATTACAGATATAAATTTTTCTTCCGCGAGAAGGGAATTAAAATCTCCCTCTTTGGAGGGCAATTAAGTGGGAGGATGAATGCGGCCATCAGCAATTGCTTTCAAATCAATCCACTGTAAATTCCTCCTTCTCGTCCGGTTTGGATTTTTCTTTGAGCTTTTCACCGAATTTTTTGAGTCCTTTTTTCTCCTTTTCGATCTTTTTCTTTTCTTCGAACGGATCTACTGTTTCTTCCTTGCCGAATTCAATTTTCAGGACTTCGTGTTCTTTTTTCGGCGGCTGGTATTTCTTGATTGTGGTATCTTTCTTAAATAAGCCCAATTCTGATTTCAGGATCGAAATAGCTTCCTGTTTTGCTTCTTCGCGGTTTTGTTTTGCTTCTTCCTTGCGCGAAGTCTTGTCCCATTCAATGATCGGGTTGTCGAGGTTTCCGTACATGCGCACGAAGATCTTAAAGCCGGTTCCGTCATCTTCTATAATCCCGAATTCGGACTCGTCTTTGTGCTGCTTCAGCTCGCGGAAACGGAATGCGAATTTGTAATCGATGTCGTTGTTGAATTTATGCTTTCCGTCAACCGTAATGTTGATCGCGTTCGACCGGATTTCCATTTTTGGGATTACAATGACACTTTTCTTAATAAACAGGGTATTTTCCAGCGTTTCAAACTGGATGTTACTCAACTTACCCTGAAGTGCATCAATTTCATTCGATTTCAGGACCAGTTTTGTTTTACTCGATTTCAGGTCTTTGGTCAATGCGGTAAATGTGGAAACGTTTTTCAGCTGCCCGTTGAACACTTTTAACTGGATCTGAGCTTCGATCTCGTCTTTCAAAACCCCGTATTGCAGGTCGAAAGGAGCTTTCATATCCAGGATGGCTTCAGCTCTTCCGTTGATATTCTCTTCCGTAATTACGTTTTGGTCGAAATTATTCCATTCGCGGAACAAAGGCTTGAAATAGATGTCTTTGGAACTAAGATTGGTTGCCAGCTGGAAATATTCCGGTGCGGATTCCACGACCGCCAAAGTTCCTCTAACGGTGGCGTTTCCGGTGATTCCATGCAGCTTTTGAATGGAAATACTTCTGTTTCCTACTGTCATTTCTCCGCTGATTTGGGAAAACACATGCTGGTTGATATGGATCGCATCCACATTTAGTTTCACGTTTCCGTTGATCAGGGTAGGGAGCATCCATTCGCGTTTGGTGGCAACATCTTTCGGATCTCCGGCAATGGTGTTGGTGAAATCTTTCAGGTTGATCTTCCGGCTTTCAGCGATCACGGCAACATCCAGCGTGTGCTTATCCTGGAGGAACTGGTCTATGAAATCAAAATTTCCGTTTAGTTCCAAATCCGACTCGCCCAAATGGACTTTCAATGATTCCAATACGGCTTCGCTGCGGTTCAGGATCAGGTTTCCGTAAATATCGTAGAATTTCCGCGAATCGTTTTGTAAACGGAAGTCCACGTTGTCCATTAAAGCGGTTCCGTTTCCGTCCGCAATTTCGATGACGGGTTTAGCTTTTTCATCAAAAACGGTTTCCAGGTGGAAGTTCGTATTTACTTTGATCCGCCCGCTGAGTTCTTCGATTTTCGGGATGCGGAACAAAGCATGGATCACCTCAAGATCCAGTGAACCTTTTGCCGATCCGCGGTAACTTGGTTTGGAGAAGCGCTTAATTGCCAGGTTCCCGGAGAAAGGTCCGCTGACGGTTTGGAACGAAACATTCCGGATGTTCAGTTCTTCCTTGTCTTTTCCCTTGAGGGTGGAATACGAACCTTTCAGGTCAATGTCCCGGAGCGTTAATCCTTTTGTTGGCTCTGTCAGGCGGCCGTTATCAATGGAGAAACTACAGTCGACTTTCGGGTAAGCGTCTTTTTGCATCCCGTTTTGAAGGGATAGGTGAAAAGTTCCTGTTCCCGAACCTTTCAATTCGGAGACAGTTTTGACTTCTTTCATGGCTAATTTATTCGCCAGGTCCGCCAGCGGGATCTTCTCTGCATCAATGCGCAGTTTCACTTCAGTAGTGTCCACGCTCACATCAAAATCAAAAGGAATCCCGGAAAGCAGGAGTTTCCCCCGGTTAATCGCGAAGGTTTCCTTTACCTGGTCGATTTGAATAGCAACTTCAGTAGATGCCTGCTGATTGATCACAAAAGGAACCAGCCCGTTTTGGATGCGCTGAATGTAGAAATTCGCTTTAGTGGCGATGTCGAACCGGTCCTGGGTGAAATTCCCTACCAGGCGGATATCCTGCACAGTAGTGCGGTAACTGTTGTCGTTTACCTGGTTGGAATAAGAAAACCGGATCCCGGATGCATGAATGGATTCCAGGGTTAAACTGAAATTCGTGGTTTCTTCGGATTCCGATTCTTTGAAAATATCGTAGTTGACCGCACCTTTTTTGTTTACTTTCAGTTTGAGAGTTCCCGGTTTAATAGCGATTTTCTTGACATGGTAATTCTCTTTCCAGATGTCGATCGGGTTGAATTTAAGCCGGATTTGTTCGGTGTACAAAAGGGTATCCCGGTTAGTGGAATTCGGGAAAGCGTCCTGGATAAAAACCTCGTTGAAATCCAAGCTGAGATTGGGGAATGTTGCCCAGAAAGTCACATCGATCTCGTCTACATGTACTTCCGTTTTCAGGGATTTGTTGATCTCCGAAATGGCGTAGTCAATGATGTCGTCTTTGAAAACGTAGATCAGGAACGTAATGAGCAAAGCAAGGCTTATCAGTGTTCCAAAGAACCACTTCACAAATCTCACCACCCGCTTCTTCCACTTCATGAATCAAATTTACACCGAAACAACTGTTCAAAACAGTTGACTTTCAAATAGTAATTAACGTTCAATTTTTAATTTGTTTCAGATTTGAAGAAGAAATGTTTCCTGTAGATCCCACAAATAGTTCATATTTGATAACCACATAGGTAAATAGTGCACATAGAACATCAGCATACTATTGTCATTCAAGGCTTTTTTATAGAATCACAAAACTATGTGATCGAAAGACAGAATAAAAATGAATAAATCCCTTTTTCCCTGATACCCGTAAACTATGTGGTCTATGTTGCTATGTGGTTCAATGAAAAAAGGGCTCGCCAAAAACAAATAAACCTATGTGTTCTATGTACCTATGTGGTTTTTAGGAAACAAAAAAGGAGTCCGTTAAGACTCCCTTCCTGATTAACCCCCTCGTCTTCCGATGGGAGATGTCGTTGGTTTTGATGGTGATGAACTTGGTGTCGAAACCGGTGCAGTTGTACGTTGCACAGGTGTTGACACAGGTTTGCTTGGTGGCGGTGTATATTTTGGTTCCGTTTTAATCGGTTGTGTTCTGACAGGTTCTGTCTTAACCGGTTCCTTTATAACGGGTTTTGGTTCTGAATAAGTTGGTCTTGGACGTACTGTTTCACGTTCTTTTACCGGCTCCGGGTTTTTAAAAGGCTCACTGATAGTGGTCGATGAACCGGAGTTTGTACGAACGTTTGGATTTTTCTCTTCAACTGGTTTCACAACTGAATTTTCCGTGGAAACAGTTCTGGTTGTTCTTCCTTCAGTTGAATTCGGTGCAGGATCTGTAACAACCGCTTCATTTGTTCTGCCTCCATTTGTTGTTGCAGGATTCTTAACAGTTCCTTCAGTGCCACTTACCGGTGTTGTTGATCTCCCGTTGGAGCTTTCTTCCCTTGGAATTGCACCGTTTCCATTGTTTACAGGAGGAGTCGTTCTTCCTACCTCTCTGGTAACCGTTGGTACAATTTTCGGATGGCGTTCCTCGAATGGTTTTTGTCCCGGGTTTCTGTTTGGAGAAGGAGTTCTCACCGGATCCATTTGTCGGCCCGTTGTTCTGTTCGGAATGTTAGGCTTCGGAGTCGGTTCGATACGAAGGAATCCGTTGTCATACATACAAGCGCTCAATTCCGGTCCTGTAAATCCTCTTCGCTGGCATTCTCTCTGAGCTCTTCTGCGGTCTTCAGCACTCAAATCACCCAATGTTCTGTGAACACGCGGGAATGAAAGGTCTGTAAAGGCATAAGTGCTTTGGTTGAATCCGTAATCGAAAAGTGAAGTCTCAGGCGTGATGCGGTACTCTCTTGCAAAATCATTTGCAAGGAAAGCAAGGTATTCTTTTTCAATCACCTGGTCGCGCTGGTTTGTGGAACCAAAAACGCCCATGTTCCAGGTAGAAGAGGCAAGTCCGCCCGCGTTACGCAGGTCAAAATCATCGGAAGCTCTTCCGTTCGCGTTTCCGAGAATTCCGTCATAACTGTCTGAGCAGGGATAAATTTCCATTGCTACGTTATAGAATCCCATTCCGCCGGTTTGTGAAGCGTCTAATTTTACTTTCTCGCCTGTAGGCCACGTAACAACGTAATCGTTTTTACCTGAACGACTGATTGTTCCACCGTGCTCCAGGTAATAATTGTTTCCTTCTATGTAAACCGGCTCACCTTCAATACGGATCGGAGTTGAATTATTTCCGTCCGGTTTTTCATTGGCGTAAAAACAAACACGGTCACCGCCCACATTCATTGCAACAGCCGTATTCAGTGAGAAATCATCTGATTGCGGTCGCTGACGCACTTGTACGTTGACATTTCCGCTTCCGGATCTTGCAAGCGTAAATTCTCCCACAGTTTGGAAAGAATAAGTTGCTCCGTCAAATGATTTCAAATGCGGATCTCCGTAAGATCTTCCCATAACGGGCTTACAATCGGGAGTGCGGTTTGTGAAACTGCTCAGACGCGACCACTGATTGCGTGATTCGCCTTCTGTAGCATTGGTACTCGATCGCTGGATTTGTGACCGGACATTGTCTTGTGTAGCACTTGGCATAGCACTAAACATTTCTGCAGGGGTGTATTCTTCCGGGAAATTACGGTCCGGAGTGGGTTTTTTATTCGCCATGGCTTCCATAGACTGAGCCAGCCATTCGCCCCGAACAGCATCCCAGGCAACCATTTCATTTCGGATTGACTGGAAATCTGATCCAAGAGCTGTTTTTTCCTGTGCGTTTACCGTTCCAAACGCTATCAAAGCGAATAATCCAAAGAATGTAACTTGTTTTTTCATATCAGTTGGTTTAATTCGAGATCAACCAAACAATAAACGTACCGAAAAGCGAAGAGATGAGTAATTGTTAAAATTAAAACAAATTTAACAGATTGAAAGTTGAATTTTAAAACGGCTGCGTGCCAAAATCCGTATTTAAAGACAAATACTTAATGGATTACGAACAAGTTATACCTAAATTATTGCTTACATTTGCCCAAATAAATTAAGAAAATGAGTCTATTGACAGTTGGTAGTGTAGCTTTTGATGCAATTGAGACACCATTCGGAAAAACAGATAAGATTGTAGGTGGTGCAGGAACGTTCATTGCATTATCTGCTTCAAACTTTATAAAAGATCAGCGCATTGTTTCTGTTGTAGGAGATGATTTTCCACAGGAAACATTGGATCTGCTTAGCTCAAAGGGAGTTGCGTTGGAAGGATTGCAGATCAAGCAAGGTGAAAAAACATTCTTTTGGTCAGGTCGTTACCACAACGATATGAACTCAAGAGATACGTTGGTTACGGAGTTGAATGTATTGGGCGATTTCGATCCGATCATCCCGGATTCTTACCAGGGAGCGGAATATTTGATGTTGGGGAACTTAAGCCCACAGGTGCAGCGCCAGGTAATCGAGCGTTTGACAACTCGTCCGAAGCTGATTGCAATGGATACGATGAACTTTTGGATGGATATCGCGTTGGATGATCTGAAGCAAACATTGAAGCTGATCGATGTGTTGATCATTAACGATGAGGAAGCGCGCCAGTTATCCGGGGAATATTCATTGGTGAAAGCAAGCCGCGTAATCCGTGATATGGGACCTAAAACACTGATCATTAAAAAAGGAGAACACGGAGCGTTGTTGTTCCAGGAAGATAAAGTATTCTTTGCACCGGCACTTCCGTTGGAAGATGTTTTTGATCCGACAGGAGCAGGAGATACATTCGCAGGAGGATTTATCGGGTACATCGCTGCAACGGATGATGCATCATTTGATAACATGAAACGTGCGATTATTGCAGGTTCTGCGTTGGCATCTTTCTGTGTAGAGAAATTCGGAACACAACGTTTATTGGAAATAACAAAAGAAGAGATCGAAGCGAGAATTGAGCGTTTTGTTTCTCTGACAAATTTCGAAATGTCAACTGTAGTTGGTTAATTATTTGTAAATTGAGAAACCACTAAAATAGCTTTATCATGGAAAAGGCCAATTTATTAGAGTCGTTAAAAAGTCTCGTGCAGCAAGAGGATGCGCTGATTGTGGCGCGTGAGGTGAGTGAATTACGCAATCAATTTGAAGACGTAGTTCTGGAAGAGGACCGTCAGTTCCAGATCCGTCAGCTGGAAGCCCAGGAAAAGGGGGAAGCTGTGGAAGAACGGACTACCGATTCGGTACGGGAAGAGTTTTATCAGCTTTACAATGAGTTCCGTGAGCGTAAGAATGGATTACAGCGTGCTAAAAAAGAAGCCGAAGAATCCAACTTGCGTCGTAAAAAAGCGCTTTTAGAAAGGTTAAAAGAAGTCGTAGAGAAGGAAGAAAATATCGGTGCGGCTATGACTGCATACAAGGAAATCCATGATTCCTGGAAAGAAGTGGGAGATATTCCCCGCGAAAAACGCCAGGATATCCAATCGGAATATTCCCGATTATTGGAAACTTTCTTTTACCATATTAAAATTTACCGTGAATTGCGAGAGCATGACCTGCACCGCAATCACCAGCTGAAACTGGATGTGATCCAGCGAATCCAGGATTTGTCTAAGATAGAACATGTGAAAGATGTGGAACAGGCAATCAAAACACTTCAAAACGAATGGGACGAAACAGGTCCGGTTGGGAATGATGCCTGGGAAACTTTGAAAAATTCCTACTGGGATGCAGTGAGAGGGGTATATGCACGAATCCAGGTGTTTTACGATGAAAAGCGTTCGGAATTAGCCGGAAACCTGGAACACAAAAAAGAAATTGCTGCAAAAGCACAGGAGTTGGTGAAAGAATTCGCGTCTGAGAGTACCAAAGACTGGGAAACAGCTACTGCAACTCTTTTGGCTTTGCAGGAAGAGTGGAAGAAGATCGGTTTCGGACCCCGCAAAGAAAACGAAGAGGTTTGGAAAGAATTCCGTGCGGCCTGCGATGAGTTTTTCAGTAAAAAGAAAGCATTCTTTGATGGAATCAGGGGGAAATTTGACGAAGTAGCAGCCAAGAAACAAAAATTGGTCGACAAGCTGGAAGAAATCAAAGATTCTACGGATTGGAAAAAGACAACCGATCAAATCCTTGCAATTCAGAAAGACTGGAAAGCACTGGGAAGTGCCGGACAGCGATTCGAACAAAAATTGTGGAAAGAATTCCGTGCGGCTTGTGATCATTTCTTCGAGGCAAAACAAACGCATTTCAGTTCGAAAGACAAAGAGTTTGAAGGAAACCTGGAGAAAAAGCTGGAATTGATCGAACGTGTTAAAGCGGCTGTCATCCCGGAAGATAAAAAAGAAGCATTGGCTTTACTGAAAGGTTTTGCCACTGAATTCAATGAGATCGGTCACGTTCCTATGAAAGAGAAGGACCGTGTTTTTAATGCGTACAAAGAAGCTTTGGACGGACATTACAAGAAATTGAAACTGGAAGGAGCCGAGCAGGAAAAAGTTTTGTTCCAGGCACGCCTGGATACCATGAAAGCCGATCCGAATTCCGAAAGAGCACTTGCAAGAGAGAAATACGACCTTCACGATAAGATCAATAAACTGAAATCCGATATTCTGCAATTCGAAAATAACCTGGGCTTCTTCGCGAAATCAAAAGGTGCAGACTTGCTGAAGAAAGAAGTGGAAAATAAGATCGCTGCGGCACACCGGAAGATCGAAGAGCTGAAAACAAAGATTAAAATGATCCAATAAACGATGAATCGTTCCATAAACATCTTACTGGTCTTTTTCTCTTTTCCGGCATTTGCATTTATCATTTGTGTTGCGTTTGATATCCATTTTTTCAATATCCCGCTCGCAGAACTCCCGTTTAAATTCCATATTTTCATTGGAGTGGCAACGCTTTTATTGCTGTTGATCATCCGACGCTCAGTGAGTCGTTGGGTGGGTGTTTCCATGACCCGCGATCCCGAGCGTTTTATTTGGAGTACTCCTGTTTCTGAGGAGCGCAAAAAATCCGTGCGCTTATTCCTGGTAATGGAAGGGATGCTTGCTCTTTTTGCCGGAATTGCTGCGTATGTGCTTACAAAAGAATCCTGGCCTGTTGCGCTGGTTTACGGGATTATGGCTTTGGATCAGTTTGCATTCCTGGCAATTGCACAATCGTGGTTTCGCGTGGGAGTAACACACAAAGCAGTGGTAGTTGCCGATCGCGAAGTGCGCCTGTTGTTCTTTTCCGGATTGAGAAGAGTTGAAACGCACCAGCAGACACTTTACTTCGAATACATTGAAGATTTGCAACTTTTTTTTCCGGTGAATTGCATTCCGGAAGGAAAGTACGGGGAATTCAGAACAGTACTGGAAGAACGTATAAACCGCGACCGTGTGTTTTTCTCCGAAGGGTTTAAAGCATTAAACTAATAACAAACCGGTCAGCCAGGCTGGTAATACTATTTAATAATCGAAGAGATAATGGGAAGCTTATTGAAACGGCCGTTTTTATTTGCAGTTTTAATCGGGGCAGTGCTGTTTATTTTGTGCGCTTTTGTCCGGATTCCTATGTATGACGGTATTTTGCATTACGATGAAGGGTTAGTACACTTTCAGCTGGAATCAAAAGTTGCCCTGAGTTATTATTTCGGAATTGGACTGGACAAAGCGGCAACGAATGGGATTTTACCTTCAAGCGTAGAGTTAAAACCGATCGGTTACGCCTTGTTTGGATTGATTCACATCGGTTTACCTGTTTTGTTAGCAATTCGCTTTAAAATGGGCAACGCCCGCAAAAAAATCGAAAACTCACCCAATGAGTAAAGATTTGCGGAGCTGGTTGTTTTTATTCATTTTAGCATTGATCTGGGGAAGTTCATTCATCCTGATGAAACGCGGAATGTATGACGAACAGGGCGGCCAGATTTTTTCAGATATGCAGGTCGGTGCACTCAGAATGGCTATCGCAGGTTTGGTCATGTTGCCGTTCGGGTTAATGAACCTGCGTAAGATCAAACACTGGAAGCAAGTTGGTTATTTGCTGATTGTAGGAAGCTGCGGAAATTTCTTTCCTGCATTTTTGTTCACATTCGCCGAAACGAAATTATCCTCCGGGCTGGCAGGGATGCTCAACAGTTTTACGCCTTTCTTTACCCTGATTTTGGGTTATTTATTCTTCAAACAGCAAATTCGCCTGAAACAAGTTCTCGGACTGATGATCGCTTTTATCGGGATCTGTATTTTAGTCGGAATCCTGAACAATGCTCCGCTGGAAATTTCGCTGCTGCATGTGGGAGCCATTTTGCTGGCAACTTTGATGTATGGTACGAGTTTGAATACCATCAAATTCAAGTTGAGTGAGTTCAAATCGCTGGAAATTGCTTCGCTTGCTTTTACTTTTTTGGCCATTCCGTCCTGGATCGTTACTTTCAGTTTAAACACGGGAAGCGTTCTAAAATCCAATGAACATGGATTTGATGCGTTGTTTTATATCAGTATTCTGAGTGTTTTCGGAACGTGCCTGGCATTACTTCTGTTCAACCAGATTATCAAATTGAAATCGCCCATGTTTGCCAGTTCCGTAACCTACATGATCCCTATCGTTGCAGTTGTTTTAGGAGTTCTTCTGAATAAAGAAGCATTTCACTTTTCCCAGTTTTTGGGAATGCTGGTAATTGTTGGTGGGGTTTATTTAGTGAATTCGAAGCAAAGGAGGCTTTAATTCCCTCTTTGGAGGGGGATAGAGGGGGAGGAAAAGTTTAGTCTGCTTATTCTCTCTTTCAAACAATGAATTGTATGTTGCTGATTTCTCGAAAGAACATGTTTCCATAAATATTTTTCAGCCTTGGAAGCTGTTTCAGTTCATAGTTCTTGCGCAAATCTTTTCAGATCGGAATAGTATTTAGACATCCAAATTTAAAATCCATCCTTTGGATTTGTTTTCCAGGAATTTGAAAAAACTCCCCCTTTATTCTCTCCAAAGGGGGAGAGTAGAATCAAAATTCCAAACGGTAACTCAGGATCGGAAGCAAAGGAGCCTGGTACCAATACTTCACTTCACCGGTTTTTTCATCGAATAATTGTCCACCTACATTTTTCCTGTTGGTTGTGTTCTGAATATCGATTGCTAAAGTACTTGTGAGTCTTTTGTAGTTGCGTTTCAGGCTTAAGCGAACATCCAGTCTGTAATAATCAGGCATTCTCTTTCCAAAGGTTTGCGATGTTACAAATTGCGTTTCACCGGCTGCAATGGATGCATTCAGATCAATAGGCGTATAACGAAATCCACCCACGTAAATGGATTTGATATTGAAGCCGATCGTCCTGTTTTTTTCCTTGTTTTTGAGGTTCCATTCCTTCCCGATGGTTAGCGAAGTGGCATAATTGGTGTTGAACCGCGTATCGTACCAGTTTTCATCGGCTGCCCGGTATTTGGATTCATAAAGGGATGCGGAAAGCAAATAATATAGATTTTTGAAAAGGAAGCGCTCGTAAGTCAGTTCAACTCCATAGTTTTTTCCTAATCCGGCATTGATGAGCTGTTCGGAAGGAAAACCGTTCTGGGAATTTAAGATCGAATAAGTGTTCGTGGGATCTTTACTGATCGGAACATGGAACAAATGCTGGTAATACACTTCTGTTTTGATGTGTTCGTGTTCATTCAGCACGAAATCATATCCGAAAACGGCATGATGAGCCTTGCTTAATTTTAAATCGCGGTTTGGAAGTCTCGTGATTCCGTTCTCGTTCTGCTCCACAAAGTAAATCCCGATTGGCTGTAACTGACTGTGCAGTCCATATCCCAGAGTAAAATGATGTTTCGGATGAAGATCGTAGCGCAGTGATGCACGTGGTTCAACTGAATTGCTGTTGTTGAGGAACAACTGAAAATAATGAACTCCCAAATTCGCGGTCAGTTTTTCAGTGATGTGGGAATTCCATTGGAAAAATACCTGCATGGTTTCAGTTCCGCCTTTTTCATTGATTTGTTCCGATAAAACAGTTGAATCTCCCATATCACTTTGCTTTAAACTGTAGCCCAGTTGATTCAGAATAAAACCGGTCCGGATATTGTTCTTGGTATTGATTTTTTGCGTATAAGTGCTTGAAAGCGTTAGTTTATTCTGCAAAAACTGCTGTTCGTATTCCCTGACAAGCGAGTGGTAATCGGACTGCATGCGGTCTTGCTGATAACCATTTGCGGTACCGGAAAATACCAAAGCCGTTTTTAAATAGGACCTGTTGCTGAAAAGCTTGGTGTTTGTTATTCCCACAGCTCCCGTGTTACTGTAAAAGTTCGTGTTTAAACGAAGAAAATCATCTTGCTGCCAGCGAACTGAATCTTTTTCGGCAGTAGTTGTCTGGTAGCTCAATCCACCAAAGCCAAAGAGGGTAAATTTCCCCAGTTTTTTGGTCGGGAGGTAAAAATTGAACGACAGGTCCTGGAAATTGGTACTTGCATCTCCGATCGGAATCCCGATTTTTCCCAGTACATTCAAAGTCGAATAGCGGTAATTGATGAGGTATGAACCCTCGTATCCTTTTTTGAACGGACCTTCGGTGGCTACATCTAATCCAAGCACTCCGAGTTGAACGGTGTATTCGCGTTTTTCATTGTTTCCTTTTCGCAGTCGCAGATCGAACACACCGGAAAGTGCATTTCCGTATTCTGCGGCAAAAGCCCCGGTCGAAAAATCAGAATTACTCATCAATTGTGCACTTAAAATGGAAATTCCGCCGCCTGCCGTTCCTACATTTGAGAAATGATTCGGATTCGGGATTTCCACACCTTCCATGCGCCATAGAAGCCCGTTCGGTGAATTTCCACGAATCGAAATGTGATTGTTTCCGTCGCCGGCAGTTACAACACCCGCAAAAGAAGTAGCCATCCGCGCCGGATCATTTACTGCGGCTGCAAATTTCTGTGTTTCTTCCACAGAAAAGGTCCGGGTGCTGACCGTGGAAAGCTCGTTTAGCGGTTTGTTTTTATCTGTTTTGGCAGTGATGACTACTTCATTGATCTTTTTCAGGTCTTCTTCCATGCCGATCGTCAGGACGAGTTCCTTCCCGGCATTCACGGTAACATGTTGCATTTTGACAGGTTTGTAATCCGTGGCTGTGATCTCTATGCTCCTGTTTCCAACCGGAACGTTAAGAAGGCTAAACTTACCGTTTTCGTCTGTTACGGCACCGATTACTGAATCTAAACCGTTGATTCGGACGGTTGCTCCGGGAATAGAAGACTGGGATATATTGTCGACAACTGTGCCGCGAACTGTTTGTGTTTGGGTGAAACAGGTGTTGACAATAAGACACAGCAATCCCGATACGAAGAATTTCGTTGATTTTTGAAACATGATTTTGATTTTTTTATTCGGTGTCTGGGTACGCGGTACATCGCGTACCCAACCGTTTTTTTTGAATTGCTTAGATCTGGATGACAGAACCCGATCCGCTGATACTTGTATTGACAACCGGGTTTCCTTTGTACCGGATGTCTCCGCTTCCGGAAATTTTAGCTTTCAGCTGATCCGATGCCCAAAGGGAAATAGATCCCGATCCACTGATCTTAGCATCCGAATAAGTTGCAGCCAGGTTCATCATGTCCATGTCTCCCGACCCGCTGATGCTTACTTCCTGGTTAGTAACTGCTCCGCCAGAAACAGAAATGTTCCCCGATCCGCTGATATCAGCATCCAAATCGGTAGCATTAACACCCGCAAGTTTGATGCTGCCTGAACCGCTTACTTCCAATTCGAGATTAGTAGTAGTCAGCATTCCGGTGGATTCAAAATTCCCGCTTCCGGACAAATCTATTTCGCGTAAATCGGGCGAGTGAACAATGATTTTGATTCCATTGTGCTTACGGATCCATTTACGGGAGTCGATTTCCAATTCTCCGTCATCGATTTTGGTAGTAATCACATCTACCACATTTTTCTGTGCTGAAATTTCAACGTAGTAAATGGAATCCTGCACATAATACACATCTGCATTTATTGACAGTGAAATTTGATTGAAACCGCTTAAACTCCGTGTTTCGGTAATCGTTTCTCCTTTTCCCTTAATGGAATTGAAGATATGTTTTTTACAAGATGTGAATGAGGCTGCAAGGAGCAAAATCACCGGGATCATCCATTTTAGATTTTTCATAAAGACGTTTATTTTGTTTGTTGTATTTATGACAATTCAGATGGCGTTTACCCCTAAGGGGTCATGAAAAAATAGTTTTCATCCTCCCCTTTGTGTTCTCTTCCGAAGGGGAAGGACCTAACCAAATTAAATTTCCAACTCCCGTTTTTGCTTGACAAACAACTGAATAATCCCCGCAATGATCAAAACCAGTAAACACCCGATCACATTCAGCCAAAGGAACGAGATCACATCAATGGCATAAATCCCGATCACGATTAACTCGGTAACGATTGCTCCCCAGAAAACGGCTTTTCCACCGATTCTTTTCAGGTAAAATGCTACCAGGAAGATTCCCAGGATTGTTCCGTAGAACAACGATCCCAGTACATTTACCGCTTCGATCAAACTGCCCAATTTACTGGCAAACATCGCTGTGGCAATAGCAAAAATTCCCCATCCGAAGGTGAACCAGCGGGATGCTTTGTAATAATGCAGTTCTGTTTGGTCTTTGACCCACATCCGTTTGTAGAGGTCGATTACTGTGGTGGAAGCCAGTGAATTCAGAGCTGCAGCAATACTTCCCCAAGCCGCCAGGAAGATCATAGCGATCAACAATCCGATCAATCCTTTTGGAAGGTTTTCTACTACGAAGTACAGGAAAATGTAGTTTGTGTCGTTGGTGTCGGCCGCTTTGTCCGACTTTTTCATTACCGCCATTGCATCTTCGCGGACCGCTTTTGTCTCCGTTTCAATGCTTAATAAGCTTGCCTGGAGTGTTTCGATCTTCGGATTGTCTTCCGCATGCAGGGCATCTGCCAGTTTAGTTGTTTGTGCCTGACGAATGGTATTCAAAGAATCATTTTTTGCCTGGAGCAATTGAAATTCCTGCTTGTATTCGGAAGCGAGTACTTTATCTACTTCTTTCTGATTGAAAAAGATCGGTGACTGGAAGAACATGTAAAACACGAAAACCAAACTTCCTACCAGTAAGATCAGGAACTGCATCGGCACTTTTACCAATCCGTTCATCAACAATCCTGTGCGGCTTTCCCGGGTGTTTTTTGCGGTCAGATAACGTCCAACCTGCGACTGATCCGTCCCGAAATAGGAGAGAGCCAGGAAAAATCCACCGATTAATCCGCTCCAGATATTGTATTTGTCTTTCCACCATTCGGAATCCGTTACATCGATTTTCGTTTCGATCACATTCAGTTTTCCCATTTTACCGGCAACATGCAGCGCATCCGTAAAACTAACCTGCTTCGGAAGCATTTGCACTACCAGGTATCCGGCCAGGAACATCCCGATAAACACCACGATCAATTGCTGCATTTGTGTGTAAGTTACGGCCTTCGTTCCGCCGGTAACGGTGTAAATGATCAGAAAACCTCCCATTACGAGGTTGGTGTAATAGATATTCCAGCCAAGAAGGGAAGCCAAAATGATAGAAGGAGCGTAAATACTGATCCCGGTAGAAAGTGCGCGTTGCACCAAAAATAAGATCGAAGCAAGTGAGCGTGTTTTCAGGTCGAAACGCTGTTCGAGGTATTCGTAAGCCGTAAAGACTTTTAATTTATGGTAGATCGGGATGAACGTTACGCACAGAACCACCATCGCCAGTGGCAAGCCGAAGTAATACTGAACAAAACGCATTCCGTCCGTATAAGCTTGTCCCGGTGCAGATAAGAACGTAATGGCACTGGCCTGTGTTCCCATGATGGAAAGCAGGATCAGGATCCAGCTCATGGAATTGCTGCTTTTGAAATACCCGTCTAAGGTTTTTTCACTCTTGCTTTTGTATAAACCGTAACCGATTACAGCAAGCAGGGTAATTATAAGGACGATCCAATCAATTGCACTCATGAGAAATGTTGTGTAAAAAAGTAAAAGAATACCATCAGCGCAACCAGCGTAATGATCACTCCGGCATAAGCCCAATTCCAGTTTTTATCGTCTTTCTCTTCGCTCATTCAATTTTTTATTAGCCCTGAAAATTCATTTTCATTCTGCTTCTGTTACTGGTTTTGAGGTAAACTCAGTAAATTCACAAATAAACGGTACGCTCCCGGAATTCCTGCCGGCAATTCTCTGAAAAACACCAGCCCGGTGTAAACGAAGTTTCCTTTTCCGTGTTTTGCAATGATCAAACTTCCGTTGCTTGGTTTCTCATTCGGGTCCTGCATAGAGAAAACGGTCTCGTAATGCGGGTCCAATTCGGTTGCAAAATAGATTCCGCGTTCCTGGATCCAGCCTTCGAAATCTTTTTGTGTAATCACATTCGGCGTATTTAAAACCGGGTGTTTCGGGTTGGTAAATTCTACCTTTGCATTGTCATCTGTTACACGGTCACGGGAAATGGTGAACGGGTAAGGACCGATCTTCGTTTCCATCGGTGCGATGCGGTTATTGGTGTTGTACTGAACGATCAGGTTTCCTCCCTGGTGAACGTAAGCCATTAATTTCTCGTGATAGATCGGCATGCGGTCGTTGGTATTGTAAGCACGAATACCTGTTACGATACTTGAATAAACACTCAGGTCTTCTTTCGCCAGTAACTCGTCGGTCAAAAGTGTCACATCGTAACCGATCTGTGTCAGGCAAGCCGCTACGTTATCTCCTGCTCCCGGAATGTAAGCGATCTTGTTTTTCGTTTTCTTCAGATCTAGGAATACGATTTTTGCTTCGGCATCACTCAAAAAGAACTGGTAAGGAATGTGATCGTACTCGATGCGTGTAATGCTTTTGGTATACTCACTTCCATCGATTGAAACAGAAGCACGAAGTTTTCCGTCTTTCCCGTTCTTATCCGGTGTCAGAATGGCTTTTACGATCTGTTCATCGCCTTTCTTCTCCAGGTTGATTTCCGGGTTTTTAATCTCCATTTTCCAGCCGGAAGGAACTGCCACTTTCACCGTTCCTTTTACTTTCTGCTCGTTTGCTTTTACCACAAATGAAACTTCTTTCGGTGTAAGGGAATTGAAAACGAGTACCTGGTCTGAAATATTGATTGTTACCGGAGGTAAAACCTCAAACGGACGGTATACTTCGCCCTTCACCGGATCTGTGGATTTGAAAACCAATCCGCGCTCAATTTGAAACTCGATTCCGTCGATAGTCAAATGATAAACAACACTTTTTGCGGCATGATTTTCCGGTGTTCCGTTCAATGAGCGGTTATTCACCGTGTACATCCCAACGGTGTGATCTTCATTCAGCCAGTATGGGGCCGAATAAGGGGTGGATGCAGGAAGGACCTCTTTTTGTTCGATTGTTTCCAGCTTGTTTTTGGTTAGTTGCAGGTCTGTTTTTTTATCTGTCTGACCGATAAAAGAAATGGATTTTAGTGTCACATTTGCAGGATTCCGAGCAATGATCTGAGCCGAAATACTGATCTCACTTCCCGGAACCGCGCTGTAATTGGTGGTGTAAGCTTCCATCCAGAGCCCGGCACATTGCAGGATCAAATCCTGGCAGGCAGCCAGTTTGAGTTGTTTCCAATAGCGAATATTCGGATCTTTTTCATCCAGCTGCTGTAATTTGGAATAAATGCTTTCCAAAGCAGGTAAAGACAATTCCGGGCGCTGCGGATTGAAACCGGAAATAGCGCCGTTTATAAGGTTTTCAATCTCTGAAGTGATCGGAAGCCGCTTCCAGGAAGCAGTTACTCCTTCAAAAACATCTTTTTCTGTGGCTTCGCCCTTTAATAATTTGAAATATTCGATGCTTTCACCGCGTTGTCTTGCAGAACCGAATCCCTGGCTTTTGTGCATGGATCGGCTGTTTGCTGCCACTTCTCCGTAGCTTAGACCCAACAAAGGGTTGTAAACTCCCACATCGATTTTCAACTGGTCTTCCGCTGTAGTATTGTTTCCCCCGAAATTGAAGGTATTCCAGAAAATGCGTTTGGTTTTCCATACTTCTACTTCCTTCAGTTGTTCCGGGAATTTCGTCGGGTCTGCTGCCAAATCAAAAGCTTCTACGGCTAAAATAGCAGAAGCGGTGTGGTGTCCGTGACCGCCTTCGCCTGTTGTAGGGAAACGACAAATAATGACATCCGGTCTGAATCGGCGGATTGCCAGTACGACATCTGCTAAAATACTGTCTTTGTTCCAGATCGTAAATGTTTCCTCCGGATTTTTAGAAAAACCGAAATCGTTTGCGCGTGTAAAGAATTGTTCAGCTCCATCCGTTCTGCGCGCAGCCAGTAATTCCTGTGTACGGATCAATCCCAAAGCTTCTCCCTGTTCTTTCCCGATGAGGTTTTGTCCGCCGTCACCGCGTGTCAGGGATAAATATCCGGTACGGAAGTTTTTCTCTTTTGCCAGGTAGCCCAGTAAACGGGTGTTTTCATCGTCCGGATGTGCCGCCACGTAAAGAACGGAACCAACGGTGTTGAGTTTTTTTATTCCCTGCAGGATTTCTGCTGAATTCCATTCGGGTGATGTTTGAGCCAAAAGATTTTGTCCGAAAGAAAGTGTGAAGATAAGTGCGAGTTCCCGGATCGCTGGGATAAATAGTTTAATCATATTGTGTTTGTGTGTGCAATGTCGTGCGCAATAATACAGGAAAATCCCCGATTGACAGTCCGGTTTGCAAAGTCTTTAACAAAACTTTAAGGAAGTTGGGAAGGATTTCCTGTTTCCGGATGTTGCTTCAGAATTCCATTTTGAATCTTCAGTCAGGGAAAATGACATTTGAGTTAGAATTCCCGTAATGATTCCATAAAATGCACGTAATTTGCACTTCGAATGAATCATGAAGAATAGAAAGAGCAGTGTTTTGACCAATAATAAGAAACGGATTTTATTTACCGTTTCGGGTTTTGTGCTGATGTACCTCATCGCGTATTTGCTCGACCCTTTTTCTGACCAGTGGAGCAGTTACACAACCCGGAGCTTTCCGGATATCCTGGAAGAGTTCATTATCACATTGATCATTTGTCTGTCCGTTTCGGAATCAAGTATTCAGGTCAGTAATCAGCTGAATAAATACATTCGCTGGACAGACCGGCCGATTCTCCGTCTGACGGTTGAAACCGCGCTGAACCTGCTGATCGTATTATTCCTCAATTGGCTGGTAAGTTTTTGGTGTTTGTATGAAAATCCCAGGTTGGCGAATTACATCCCGTCCATTGAGGAACAACGGGGATTTTTGCAGTGGGTGACGAGTAGTATCATCATTTCCTTTATGATTATGGGAATTAATATTGGGAATTATTTGATTTCTAACTGGAAAAACGAAGTGATCCGTGTAGCTGAACTGAACCAGGTAGCAATGGAGTCGGAACTTCAATCCCTGAAATTACAGATCGATCCGCATTTCGTGTTCAATAACCTCAGCGTACTTTCCGAATTGATCCTGGAAGATCAGCAGCTGGGTTACCAATATGCAGAGAATTTTTCACGCATTTACCGCTACATGCTGGTGAATTCCAAAAAAGACATCATTTCGCTGGAAGATGAATTGCTGTTCCTGGATTCGTACATGTTCTTGATCCAGAACCGTTTTGGGTCAGGAGTAGCGTTTGAGATCAATGTGGATACTGAATACCGTTCGCTTTATATGCCGCCTCTGACTTTGCAGATGCTGGTGGAAAATGCTTTGAAACACAACAGGACTACCAAGAAACAACCGCTGATCGTGCGGATCTATACCAACAACTCCCACGAACTGATCGTGGAGAATGTGTTGCTGCCCATTGAAAAAACACTCGATTCAAACGGGATCGGAATCCGGAACATCATCAGGCGTTATCATTTATTGTCTGAGAAAGAACCAAAGATTGAAAAAAGCGATTCCCTTTACAAAGTCATTATTCCCCTCTTAAAGTTATGATTCGAAAGGTACTGATTATTGAGGACGAGAAGCCGAATGCAGATCGCTTAAAGCGCTTGATTCATGCCGAATTTCCGCAAGCGGAGATCGTTGCCGTGCTGGAATGTGTCAGCGAGAGTATTACCTGGTTTGAAGAGAATCCGCATCCGGATGTGGTAATGATGGATGTGCGCCTTTCCGATGGCCTGAGTTTCGAGATTTTTGAAAAAGTTTCCATCCAGTGCCCGGTTATTTTCACAACGGCTTACGATGAATATGCCGTCAGAGCATTTAAGTACAATAGCATTGATTATTTGCTGAAACCGGTAGAATCCAAAGAATTACAACATGCATTTCAGAAGTTGGAACAACAGCAAATTCCTGCAACTCATGCACTGGAAGGACTTTTAAACTTCATTCAGCCGAAAGAATTCCGTAGCCGTTTCTTATTGGCACACAAAGACGGGTACAAAATGCTGCTGGTTTCGGAGATCGCTTATTTCTATTCGGAATTCAAACAAACGCGCGTGAAATTATTCAGCGATAGGGAAGAGATCGTGCCACACACGCTCGAAGAATTGGAACAGCAATTGGACCCGAAGTCTTTTTTCCGGGTAAACCGGCAGTTTATCGTGCACATTGATGCAATCGATAAAGTAGGCAATCATTTCAACGGCAAGCTGAAACTGGAAATCAAGAACAACCCGGAAACGGAGATTTTCGTCAGCAGGGAAAAAGCGACACTTCTTAAAAACTGGCTGGATTTTTAACAGAGAATCCAAGTGTTCAGCTCTTGAAATCCTAATTCATAATTTTTTGTCGTTTCAGAAGCAAAAAAACACGCTTCGGTCATTTTTTATTTAGAAAAAGGGCAATGATTTCGTTTTTTTGCACTAAAAATACATTTCACATGTCAAATTACTTGAACAAATTCAAATCACATTTCATACTGGCGTTTGCCTTCGCGGCATTTTTACAATCCTGCGGTGACAGTGCTTCGGAAATACCCCCGATGGCACCTGTTACCGTAGATTTTCAGACACTGAAACCTGAATCTGCAGAAATTGAATCCAACTATCCCGGAGCGATCGAAGGGACCGTAAATGTGGATATCAAAGCTCAGATTACCGGGTATTTAGACCACATCTCGGTAAAAGAAGGGGATTACGTGCAAAAAGGACAAACACTTTTCAAGATCAAGGGAGATGTGTACAACGAACAGGTTCGCACCAGCCAGGCACTTTTGAGTGCGGCATTGTCGGCGGAAGAAAACGCACGGATCGAGCTGGAGAAAATCCGTCCGCTGGTAGCCGGGAAAGTAGTTTCGGAAGTACAGCTTAAGACAGCGGAAGCGAATTATGCAGCGGCAAAAGCACAAGTTGCACAAGCGCGATCTTCACTTGGGTCTTCCCAAATCAACGCAGCGTTCGCAGTCATTAAAGCACCGGTTAGCGGTTACATCGGACGAATTCCAAACCGAATCGGGAATTTGGTAACACCGGCAGATCCCGTTCCTTTGACCACGCTTTCAGAGATAGACCAGGTATTCGTGTATTTCTCATTGAGTGAAGCCGATTTCATTTCGTTTACCAAAGATCAGAAAGCAGGTCAAACCAATGGATTGGTTGAATTCATCCTGGCAGATGGAAGTGTTTATTCGCAAAAAGGACAACTCGAAGTAGCCAGCGGAAATATTGAACGCGCTACCGGAAGTATTTCACTGAAAGCTGTTTTCCCTAACCCGGATAAACTGCTTCGTTCCGGTGGTTCCGGTAAAATTGTTTTGAAAAAGCAGCTCGATAAAGCATTGGTTCTCCCGATGGCAAGCGTGAAAGATATCCAGAACAAATACTTCGTATATGTGCTTGCGAAAGGAAACACGGTAAAGATGGTGCCGATTGAGATCAGTGGTGTTTCAGGCAACAATTACATCGTTAAAAGCGGATTGAAGTCAGGAGATAAAGTGGCGCTCAACCGGATTGATGTATTGGTGGACGGAATGCCGATCGTACCGAATACAGCGACGAAGTAAGTATGCTTTGTCGTGCACAGATTGTCTTAAAAGAATTACGGATTGTACGAAAATAGAGAAGATGATTTTCTTAGGAAACCATTTAAGTTCATTAAAAACACGGATAACTATCATTCGCCGCAGAGGTGCAGATTTTAAAAGGCATCAGTGGCAAAAGAAAAAAATCACTGAAATTCTCATACAAACAAAGAATTAAAAAAATCATGATAAAGAAAATCATAGATCGGCCGGTATTGGCGACGGTTATCTCCGTTTTGCTTTTTATACTCGGTATCATCGGATTGCTCAGACTTCCGATTACACGTTTCCCGGATATTGCTCCACCCACCGTTTTAGTAAGTGGAAGTTATCCCGGGGGAAACAGTGAAGCCGTTTTACGTTCGGTGGTAACTCCGCTGGAAGAACAGATCAACGGGGTGGAAAACATGGAATACATTACTTCCACAGCCAGCAACGACGGAACTTTTTCTGTCCGGATCGTTTTTAAACAGGGAGTTGATCCGGATCAGGCCGCGGTAAACGTACAGAACAGGGTACAGCAGGCAACACCGATCTTACCGCAGGAAGTGATTCGCATGGGATTAACGACTTCCAAGCAGCAGAACAGTATGATCATGATCTTCAACGTGTATGCGCAGGAGAATGACAAATACGACGAGTTATTCCTGCAAAATTACGTGAATATCAACCTGATTCCGCAGATTAAGCGGGTTCCGGGAGTTGGTCAGGCAATGGTGTTCGGTTCGAAAGACTATTCCATGCGTGTTTGGCTGAATCCACAGAAAATGGCAGCCTACAACCTGGTTCCGGAAGATGTAACCGGGGCAATTTCGCGCCAGAGTTTGGAGTCTGCACCAGGGAAACTGGGAGAGGAATCTAAAGCTGCTTTGGAATACGTGATCCGTTACAAAGGGAAAAAGAATTTACCGGAACAATTTGAAAACATCGTTGTGAAACGCAACGGTACTCAACTGGTACGGCTCAGAGATGTGGCACGGATCGAATTCGGTTCGATCAGTTACAATGGAAATACGAAGGCAAACGGTCAGAATGCCGTTACGGTTGCAATTATGCAGACTTCCGGCTCGAATGCAAATGCGATCGAGATTGGGGTGAATGCCGAAGTTGAAAAGGCCGCGAAAGCATTTCCTCCGGGAATCAAGTACAACTCGTTGATGAGTACCAAGGAACGTTTGGATGAAAGTACAAGCCAGGTAAAATCGACTTTGATCGAAGCATTTATTTTGGTGTTTATCGTGGTGTTCCTGTTTTTACAGGACTTCCGTTCAACGATTATCCCTGCAATTGCGGTTCCGGTTGCTATTGTGGCTACTTTCTTCTTCCTGCTGATTTTCGGATTTACGATCAATATCCTGACACTTTTCGCATTGGTACTGGCCATTGGTATTGTGGTGGATGATGCCATTGTGGTAGTAGAAGCCGTGCACAGTAAGATGGAAGGTTCATCCATGTCGGGAAGAGAAGCTACACACAGTGCAATGGGAGAGATTACCGGTGCAGTTATTTCGATCACGTTGGTCATGTCTGCGGTATTTATCCCGATCGGTTTCATGACTGGATCTTCCGGGATGTTCTACAAGCAATTTGCCTACACACTGGCCATTGCGATTATCATTTCGGCAGTTAACGCATTGACGCTGACTCCGGCATTGTGTGCCCTGTTATTGAAGAACAAGCACCATTCAGATGGAGCAGCAGAAAAGAAACCCTTGAAGTTGAACCAGCGATTCTTCCTGGCGTTCAATTCCGGGTTCAATTCCATGACGGACCGATACATCAAGGGAGTCCGCTTCTTCGCAAAGCGCAAATTACTGTCTGTTTCTTTTATCTTATTGATTTTGGCAGGAGCAGTTTACCTGATGACAAGCACCCCCAAAAGCTTTGTCCCGATGGAAGACGATAACTTTGTGGTCTACAGTTTGGGAATGCCTCCGGGAACAGCTTTGGACCGCACAAACAAGACATCTGCTAAGATCGACAGCATGCTGAAGGAAATGGAATCCGTGGAAACCAATACCAGCATCACCGGGTTCAACATCATGGGAAATAGTGCGAGTGCAGCATACACTACCGGGTTTATCAAACTGAAACCGTTTAAAGACCGTGGCGCGATCAAAGATATCAATGTGATTCATGGAATCATCTCGGAAAAACTGAACACTGTCAAAGAAGGTACGGCAATGGCTTTCCGTTCGCCTCCGGTAGAAGGTTATGGAATGAGCAGCGGTGCCGAAATTGTGTTACAGGATAGAATGGGAAGAGATCCCGCTTCACTGAAAGCACGGGCCGACAGTTTGATTGCACAGATCATGCAGCGTCCGGGAGTGCAGTACGCATTCACGATGTTCCGCACGGATTATCCACAGCTGGAACTGGAAGTAGACGAAGACAAAGCCAGCCAGATGGGAGTCGATGTCAGCTCCATGCTGGGAACCATCCAGACATATTTTGCGGGAGATCAATCTCAGAACTTTACGCGCTTCGGGAAGTTTTACCGTGTAAATGTCAAAGCAGATGGTGTTTTCAGAACAGACGAAGAAGCGTTTAACGGCATTTTCGTGCGGAATGACCAGGGACAAATGGTTCCGGTGAAAGCTTTGGTAACACTTCACCGGGTTTACGGACCGGAATCGGTGACACGATACAACTTGTATAACGCTTTGACCATTAATGTGATGGCAAACCCGGGTACAAGTAACGGAGCTATCATGGACGATTTGGAAAAGAACGTATTGAGTAAGCTTCCCGGAGATTACAGTTTCGAATGGACCGGTTTGAGTTTGGAAGAGAAATCTTCCGGGAACCAAACGATGCTGATCCTGATGCTGAGCCTTTTATTTGTGTATTTCCTACTGGCTGCACAATACGAAAGTTACTTGTTGCCGCTGGCCGTTTTGCTTTCCATTCCAACCGGGATTATCGGTGCGTTTTTGGGAACAAAAGCAATTGGGATGGATAACAACATCTACGTGCAGGTTGGTTTGGTAATGTTGATCGGACTATTGGCCAAAAATGCCATTCTAATCGTTGAATTTGCTTTGCAAAAACGAAAAGCCGGATCGGGAATCCTGGAATCGGCACTGGAAGGTTCCAAAGCACGTCTTCGCCCGATCATCATGACCTCTCTGGCCTTCATTGCGGGGATGATCCCGTTAATGTTCGCACACGGAGGTTCGGCAGCAGGGAACAGATCGATCAGTACAGGTGCCGCAATGGGAATGCTGAGCGGAGTTGTATTGGGAGTTTTGGTAATCCCGATATTGTATGCATTTTTTCAGTATTTGCAGGAAAAAGTGTCGAGTAAAAAGTACCCGCAACCGGTACAGGAATAAAATTGAAAGATATGAATCGAATGATAAAAATGGGAGTAGTGCTTGGTGTCCTGCTTTCAGCCTGCAATGTGGGAGATAAATACATCCGGAATGAACTCCATGTCCCTGAAAGCTATCGTGTGGAAAACCACGAGCTGACGGCAGATACGATCCTGTTGGATTGGAAAACCTTTTTCAAGGACCAAACTCTGATCGGTCTGATTGATACGGCATTGAAAAAGAACAACGATGTTTCCGTTGCCTTAATGAACATGCGGCAAATGGAATTGTCATACAAACAGGCAAAACTGGAACTGCTTCCCGCACTTGACCTGAATATGGGAGCAAGCCGTACGTGGCTGTCTAAAAATTCCTTGAACGGCTCCTTGAGTGAGCAATTCCTCGGAACAGCTTACATGGATGATTACAGCGCAACACTGAGACTTTCCTGGGAAGTAGACATTTGGGGGAAAGCAAAAAAACAAAAAGCCAGTGCTTTGGCGAATTTCATTGCTCAAAAGGAAAACCTGACAGCTTTGAAAACCCGCATTATGGTTCAGGTAGCCCAGGCATATTACAATTTGATCTCTTTGGATGAACAGTTGAAAATTGCCGAGCAAAATGTGGCTTTGAGCGACAGTACACTGATCATGATCCGCATGCAGTACGCATCTTCGTTGGTTAATTCATTGGCGGTAGACCAGATGGAAGCTCAGAAAAAGACGGCAGAATTACTGATCCCGCTTGCAAAACAGGGAATTGAGATCCAGGAAAATGCTTTGAGTATTCTTTGCGGTACTTACCCGGGGAAAGTGGAGCGTGCGGGTAGTTTTGAATCTGCTATGCCGGATGAGGTATTCACCCATGGAGTTCCTGCAAATTTATTGAGTAGAAGACCGGACGTGAAGGCTGCCGAATATGCAATTGTTGCCGCAAATGCGAAAGCAGGACTGGCAAAAGCAGCCATGTATCCTTCTATCAGTATCACGCCTTCGATCGGTACGAATTCGTTCCGGTTCAATTCCTGGTTCGATTTACCGGGATCACTGATCAAAACCCTGGGAGCCAATTTGGTTCAGCCGATCTTCCAGAAACGGTCACTTAAAACAAATTACGAGATCGCCGCACTGGAGCGCGATAAACGGGCAATTGAATTCCGGCAGTCGGTGATGATCGCTGTTTCGGAAGTGTCCAATGCCCTTGCACAGATCAAATATGCCGATGAACGTTTGCAACTCCTGGAGGAAAAGAATGTTTTCCTGGCGAAGTCTGTGAATGACGTATCATTGTTGTACAAAAGTGGGATGGCAACTTACCTGGAAGTCATCACAGCCCAAAACAATGCTTTACAAAACGGATTGGAGATCGTGAATGTGAAGAAAGAGAAATTGAATGCGATTGCAGATTTATACCGTTCTGTTGGCGGAGGAGCAGATCAGTAGTTTATGATTTTTTAATGACACGGATTTGAAGCCATGATCCTTTTTTTAGTAACTTGATTAAATGCTTTTGTGTTTCAGCAACAAGTTTAAAAAACGGGATCATGGTTTACAGGATAATACTTTTCATCGTCATCAATTTTGCTGCCTTGGCAATAGGCGGAATGTTTACCCGCAACGGAGTGGATTCTTCGTGGTACGTTTCACTGGATAAAGCTCCCTGGACTCCTCCCGGCTGGGTTTTTGGTGCGGCATGGACCACCATCATGATCTGTTTCGGGGTTTATATGGCTTTCGCGGTCAAAGCAACCAAAGAACTTCAAACGCTGATGATCCTTTTTGGGATCCAATGGGTGTTAAATGTGATCTGGAACCCGGTCTTCTTTTATTTCAACCACGTAACCGCCGGTTTGATCATTATTAGTTTGCTTACACTATTAATCGCGGTGTTCCTGTTCCGTTACTGGCCAGAACTGAAACTGAAATCATTGTTAATCCTGCCTTACCTCATCTGGCTGCTGATTGCAACATCGCTCAATGCATACATCCTGTTCAATAACTGATTCCTGCCATTGATTCAGGCAAAGCAGAATACGCCAAATGCATTATTGCAAACGAGTAAGTTTCACTGTTACTTTGTGGTACTAAATGATTACGCCATGAAACAGTTACTTTTAATCGTTACCCTGTTAGTTACCTCTATCAGTTCGTTTGCACAACTTAATATTTCCACCAACTACCGCCAGGACGGAGTTTGGAATGAAGGAACAGCTCAGTGGGATATCCTGTCTACCGATGAAGGCGGAACACTGTTCGAATTCAACAAAGAACTGACTACTTTCCACCACATTACGGCCAGTATTTCTTCCGATTATTTCGTTACAAAGTACGATTACAATGATGAAGAAGTCAAATACACGATGACGGTCAAAAGTGATGCAGGAAATGAGTACGAAATGATCATCGACGGGATCAACAACTGTGTTTGTTTTTTCTATTGGAGAGACAACAAATACTACCTGGTTCGCCACACGATCAAAAGCACGTGGATCAAGGAGAATTAAAAGTAGAATGAGAAACAGAATGAGAGCGGATAATTAACAAATCTATTCTTCTCTCATTTTCATTCTTCTTCTCATAAATAATGTACATTTAGCTCATGAAGATCGGGATAATCGGATTGGGATGGCTGGGACTTCCGCTTGCCAAATCACTATTGAATAAAGGTCACCAGGTTATTGGGACAACGCGGTCGCGTTCAGTGGGGCTGTCTCACGAGCGTTTTTCGCACGTATTGTTCGATCCGCTTCTGAAAAAACAATTCTCCCAGGCATACTTCACGGACCAGGATGTACTCATTTTGGCTTTTACTCCTTCCAAAACAGACGAGAAAGCATATGCCAAAGATTGTGTCCGGGTACTTGACCTCATTTCTCCGAACTGCAAAGTAATCCATTTAAGTTCTACCGGGATCTATCCCGAACGAAACGGCACATATACGGAAGCAGATTTTCCGGCCGGATCACTAAAGAACAATGCCGTAGGATACGCCGAACTGGCAATTAGTTCCATGCTTCGCGAAAGACTGACGATCATTCGCCTGAGCGGGCTGACAGGGCCTAAACGATTCCCGGTTACTGCCATGGCTAAATCCGGGAAAAGGTATCAATCCATGGACCGCATTAATCTCATTCACCAGGAAGATGCCATTGGTTTGATCGAACATGTCATTGAGCATAAATTATGGGGAAAAACAATCAATGGATGTGCATCAGAACACCCGTTCAAAGGACCGTTTTATACTGGAATGGCTGCAAAGCTGGGAATTGAACCGCCTCTGTTTGAAGATAAATTCCGGCTGGATCGGATCATTTCAAACGCATATTCTATCGAATTGGGATATAAATATATTTACCCAAACCCAACTGATTTTCCGGTCGCTTAGAAATCGTGAAGTTACAGTTTCGTGATTTTATACGCCCCGATATTTACCGTTTTGCTTTCTTTGGAAAGTGCGGTAACGATCATCTTCATTTCTACCTTTCCTGTTGCATCGTAAGCAGTCATTTCCATCAGTAATCCGCCGTTGGTTAATGCTTCAGCCGGGATTTGAGCACCGGGTGTTTTAGACAGGTTCGCAAACGCATTATTTGCATCTACTCCTGTTTCACTGCTGATCCACACTTCCGATTTTTTATCCGTCTCAATCAGGAACTCTTCACATGTATATCCCAGGATCGTTTTCGTTTTTCCTGTCTTAGTAACTTTTGCTGCCGTTTTTTCTCCCTGGTTGGCTTGCTGTTGTTTCATAACAGCTTCCATCGTTTTAGTGGAGATTACAGTTGCTGATTTATCCTTGTTGTTCAGCGTGATCATCACGCCATTTTTGGAATCGATAATGGAAGACATATCCGCAATTGCTTCTACCTGGATTACCTGGTCGCCGAAATAATAACGCATTGTTTGAGATTCTCCCGGTTTATGGGAACTTTCCATTTTATAAGATGCACTGCTCGTAAAAGTATACGAAGCCTGATATTCTCCGGAAGGTTCGGAAGGTGCCGGAGTTTCTGATTCCATGACTGGAGCCGGAGGAGCAGCGGCAGGTGTCGGTGAAGCTTGCCTGGATTTTTTATCGTCCATTAAATTTCCTCTTTCCTTGTTATTCCGCGTTGTATTGAAATCCGTGGCATTTGCCTTTTCTTTGGCATTATTCCCGATGGATTTGATCAATTCCTGCTGCCCGAAAGCAACAGATGACAACAAAAAGATGCTGAATGCAAGTAGAAGTGTTTTCATATTCCGGTATTTACGAACTAAATGTAAGTCAAAGACAAAGAAGTCCTGGTCTAAAACGCGTGAATCTTCTTTTTCAGTGAGTAAACTCCTTAGTTAGTTGATTCCTAAAACTTCCAGGAGCTCCATTTTTTTACTTCGGGAAACCCCGATCTCCTCCTGGTTGGACAGGATCACGGAACCGCCTTCACCGCGAATGTATTTCACAACCTGGTTCAGGTTCACCAAATGCGAATTGTGCAAACGGAAAAAGAACGGAAAATCCACTAACTGCTTTTCGATTTCCTTGAGCGTTTTAGATACGGTAATCTTCCGCTGATGCAACACGATCGTCGTATAATTCCCGTCGGATTCACAGCGGATAATCTGGTCCACTTCAATCAGTTCCACCCCGTTCAGGGAGGAAATCGGAATTTTAGGTTTCAATCCCATTCCGTTCAGTCCGCTCGGTTTTCCTTCGGTTCGTTTCTTTTTAACACGCTGTACGCTTTCCACCAAATCTTCCGCATCGATCGGTTTTACCAGGTAATGAACCGCTCCCTGTTTGAAGCCTTCCAAGGCATATTCATCGTATGCGGTAGTGAAAATCACGTCCGAATCTTTGTATGTAAGTACGTTCAATAACTCAAAGCCATTCATTTTAGGCATTGATATATCAAGAAATAACAAATCGGGTTCTTCCGAGTTGATCACTTCGACTGCGTCGATCGGGTTTTGTAATTCGGCAATGACCTCTACATCCGGGCAGAACTTGCGAATTAAGATTGCAGTAGTTTCTAAACTGTGCCTTTCATCATCTACAATAATTGCACGTAATTTCATAATCTAATTTGGTGTTTCAAAGTACAAGGTAACTAAAGTTCCGATTGCCCGACCATTTTCGTCGGATAAATCTTCTATTTCAAATTCATTCAGGCGTTTTGTCCGCAAAGTCAGGGTACGCAGACGATCTTTCGTGATCTGTAAACCGACACTTCCTTCTTTCAACGAACGTTTCCGGTTGTTTTCTTTTGCTTTTTCCCTTCCGATCCCGTTATCCTGCACCATCACATACAATCCGCTGAGTTGTTTCTGAAAAGAAACCCGGATTTTCCCTCCGTCCTCGGTTCGCGGCATTAATCCGTGCCAAATGGCATTTTCAATAAACGGCTGAATGATCATCGGTGGAATCTGGCAATCGAGTACGTCCTGCCCGTCAATCTGAAGGTCAAAATCAAAATCCTGGTCGAAACGCAGGCGTTCAAATTCAAGGTACAGTTTCAGTGACTGGATTTCATCGTAAACCGTGATCATGTCCTGCCGGGAATAATTCAGGATCATGCGCAGGAGTTTCGAAAATTTGGCGATGTAATCCGCAGCGTTGTCCACTTCGTTCTTCAGGATGAACAAGCGGATCGAGTTCAGGCTGTTGAATAAAAAATGCGGATTCATTTGCGCTCTGAGTGCTTTGGATTCCAGCTCATTAATTTGTAAACTGAATTCCGATTTCATCTGTTCGGTGCTTTGGATACGTTTGATCCGGGTGCGCATGAAATACCAGATGCTGAACCCGATGAGCAAAACGGAAAGCACCAGGAACCACCAGCGCCACCAGAAAGGTTTGGTGATTTTGAACCCGTAGGAAATGATCCGGGATTCGTCGCCTTCAATGACCTGGACCTGGAAAACGTATTTCCCGCTTGGGAGATTGTGATACAATGCTTCGTTTTTCTGGTTTCCGTTGATCCACTGATCATTCAATCCGAGCATCCGGTAGCTCACCATGTTGTTTTCGGCATTCGAGAAATCCCTGATCCCGAATTCAAAAACAAGGTTGTTCTCATTGTAAGCATACTTGGTTTTATGAATAGGAAAGCGGCTCACACCATTCATTTCCCGGATCTGGATAATATATGGAACGGCTATTTTTCGAAGTGGCAGGGGTTTTGAAATATCTCCAACAATGTAGGAGTTCTTCTGGAAGAAATAAATCGAGTCAGGAGTGATATTGATCCCAAAAACATCATTGATCCCATTGCGTTTCTCCAAACCAAGCAGATTTTTAGAATCTGTTTGGAAAATGGTCACACAGGAAGGATTCAAAATCCACAAACGATTCCTATTGTCCAGTGTCAGCTGGTTTACCTCATCGTTCTGCAAGCCATTGAACGAGGTCAGTTCATTCACCAGTTTTTTGGATTCCAAATCAAAACTCCAGACACCGCTTGCTCTTGTCCCGATCCATAATTTCTTGTTTTGATTGATTGCCATACAAGTAATCTGGTCGGTGTTTTCATGATTGAACAAATGAACCCGCTGCACCTTTTTGCTCCGGAGATGGTAGTGATAAAGTTGCTCGTTTTCAGAAAAATAGACTGCGTCCTTGTGGAAAACCAGCGACAAGGGGAAATACTCCCGGGCTTCATCCATTTTTGTTTCTTCGGAAACTTTATAGATCGTCTGCATGGAAAAATCGCTCAATCTGAAACATACCAGGCTTGCATCCAGTCTACCTACGAAAAGCAGGGAATCACCGACCGGCAAAAAGCTTTGAAAGCGTTGGTCCATGGATTGATGGTTCGGGTGCAGTGTTTTCCGGATGGTCCGGTAATCTTTATCGATCAGCATCAGGCCATTTGCACCGACCACCAGGATACTTCCGTTATTCAGGCAATAGAAAGTCTTTGCATCGATCAGACCGTGCAATTGGATCGTTTCCGGCCCGTTTCCCTTCAGCCGTTTTAAAATCGGGGATGTTCCCGAGAATAACTGCCAGGCATTTTTCCTGTCGGAAGTGTATTTCACAGCCATCAGCTGCTGCTCGGTTTTGATCTTTGTACCGTAAATCAAGGCTTCATCGTGAACAAAAAGTCCTGCATTGGAGCTTGCAATTGCCAGCTGGGAACCGAATTTCGTAATCCGTGAGGGCATAACGGCACTTCGTTCGGATTCTTCGTAGCGGACATATTCTTTCTTTTTTGTGTCGAAGAGTAAAATCTCTTTATTGAGCAGGCAGAGGTAAAGGTACCTGGAATCCCGCCATTTGATCGCTGAAATTTCCTGGTCTTTCAAATCCTCAATGGAAATAGGGAAGGACCTGAATAAGTTTTGATACTGATCAAAATAAAGCAAGCCGCCCTTTCTGAGCCCGATAAACAAATTTCCTTTGCTGTCCTGGGCAGAACAACTCATGTCGTTATTGTATACCGATGAAGCCGGCGGATTGATAGCCGTTGCTTTCCGGAACCGGAACAGGGTTCCGCCTTTATCCTGCACACCAAAACGGTATAAGCCGTTGGATGCCATGATCCAGAGTTTATTCGGGTCCAGTTCGTCGATCAAAATAGCATTGAGGCTGGATGATTTCGGGTCGAAGCGGTTGAATAGGAACTGAACGGTTTTCTTGCTTTTCGTGTTGAAAGAATACAGTTTCCCTTCCACGGAAGTGTACCAGATAATGTCATTCTGCACCGCCAGCGTGGTGATCCGGTTGCTGCCAAAAGAGGAAATAGTGCGTTTGCTGTAATTGAAAACATCAAATGTTTCCGTTTGGATCCCGATCAGACCTTTGTTGTATGTAAATGCCCAAATGGTTTGTTTCCCGTCGAAAACCAGTCCCTGGATATCGTTCGAAGCAATGGACAGAGAATCTGCGGGATCGTGCTTGAAATGAATGAACCGCTGCCCGTCAAAACGTTCAATTCCCTTTGGAGTAGCCAGCCAGATAAATCCTTTTTGATCGTATGCTACATCCCGGATTTCATTTGAGATCAATCCGTTCTCTTTTGAATACTGAATTAGTCCTCTTTGTCCAAAAAGTGTTAAATTTAACAACAAAAAAAGCAACCAAACCCCGATTTTCATGTCACCAATTTCGAAACTATATTTTAAATAGCGTGAAACATTTTGAATATTTTCTCCGTTAAGATGAAAATTCAAACCGTTTAATCAATAGTTAACTTAGTTTTAAAGATTTTGAAAAAGAATACTGACTTTTAAGTTGCTTTATCAGTTAAGTGAAAAACCTCGCACTATACATATTGTTATTATTTTGGGCCGTTCCTTCTCATGCTTCACACATTGTAGGCGGTGAAATTTACTATGATTACCTGGGGTCAAACACTTACCGATTTTATATCGCACTTTACCGCGATTGTGCTTCAACCGGTGCCGTTTACGATAACCCGTTGCCGTTGAGCGTTTTTACCGGAAGCGGGATCCGCATTTCCAATGAAAATGTTCCTTTCCCAGGAAGTAATGTTCTGCCGATCGTATTTAACAACCCTTGTATTACAGCTCCGACCGGTATTTGTACGGAAAGAGCCATTTACACTACTGATCTGGTACTTCCTCCTTCCGTCAGCGGATACATCATTGCCTACCAGCGCTGTTGCAGGGGTGGGAATATCACCAACCTCTGGAATCCGGACGACACCGGATTAACGATCAAAGCAATTATTCCCCCGGGAGCTCAGAACCAGTACATCAACAGTTCTGCTCGCTTTATCAATTATCCGCCTTTGGTGATCTGTAACAACGAAGATTTGAATTTCAATCACGGTGCAACTGATCCGGATGGCGACAGTTTATCTTATGAATTAGTAACTCCTCATGCCGGAGCAAACTCTGCAACTCCTGCTCCAAACCCGATTCCGGCCCCGCCTTACCCGGATGTTGTGTGGGGAGGACCATTCAGTGCGGCAGCTCCTTTGGGACCTGGTTCCACAACTACTATTGACCCGGTTACCGGGCATTTGTTTGTGGATGCAAATAATTTGGGGCTTTATGTAGTGGGAATCCGTGTCAACGAATGGCGAAACGGAGTATTAATCAGCTATGTTACCCGTGATTTCCTGTTCCGGGTTGTCAATTGCAATATCCAGCTTTCAGCCGTAGTTACCGAGCAGGAAGAAATGCCCGGATTTGTTTCTTACTGCCAGGGACTGAGTTTTACTTTTGATAACCGCAGTTTCGGCGCAACCAGCTATTATTGGGATTTTGGTGTTCCGGGAATTACAACAGATAACAGTACGGCTTTTGAACCGACTTATGTTTATCCTCAACCGGGAACATACAATGTTATGCTGATAGCTAATCCGGGTTGGCCCTGTACGGATACGACTTATATCAACCTGATCCTGGAGAATCCTTTCAATGTCAACTTCAGTTTTATTGATTCGACCTGTTTTATTGATAACACCCTGGATTTCCAGAGCCAGATCATCAATGGTCCGCCTTCTACCCAGTTTCAATGGGATTTTGGTCCGAATGCAACTCCTGCCACATCGACGGCAGCAACTGTAAACAATGTGGTTTTCAGCTCCGCTGCGAATAATGTCGTAACCCTGATCGGAACATACAGCGTCTGTTCGGATACAGTGACCAAACCGGTTTTCTTCTACGATAAACCGGACCCACAGGTTGGTTTCCAGACAAATCATGAATGTGTCGGGTATACCCAAACTTTTGCCAATAATTCAACGGGGTCCAGCAGTTACTTTTGGGACTTCGGTGTGCCGGGAATAACAACGGATGTGAGTACGGCAGTTTCACCAACTTATACTTTCCCTTCCGAAGGAATTTACCCGATTACACTCATTGCTTCGAGCGGACCGAACTGTTCGGATACGATGGTTCAGAATATTACGATTTACGAACCGTTGCAAGTATCTTTTACACACAATGATTCGCTTTGTGTAACAAATAATAGCTTCAATTTTGTAGGTAATGTCACCGGACCGGATATTACCACTTATTCCTGGAATTTCGGAAGTCATGCAAACCCATCAACTGAAACGAGTCTGAACGTCAATAACGTGGTTTTCGATCAGCATGGCACATTTCCCATTACACTTACAGCGGGGTTCCTGAATTGTTCGGAAACTGCAAGTTCCAGTATCTTCATATTCTCTGTTCCTACAGTTGGGTTTACGATTGATGATGAATTGAAGTGCGAACCTTATCCTGCACAATTTATCAATTTGAGTTATTACGAAGCTCCGTTGCTCTATTCTTGGGACTTTGGAGACGGGGGAACAAGTACGCAGGAAAATCCGCTTTACATTTATCATCATGCCGGAACTTATTCCGTTGAACTGACGATTATCTCTACTATCGGGTGTGTTGATACTTTTACGCTTTTGCAGCAGGATTTGATTACTGTCCATCCAAAACCTGTTTCTGCATTCTCCGTTGATAAAACGCAAACCACTATTTGTGATTCCAGGGTGCAATTCACGGATTTATCACAGGGTGCAATCAAAATCACTTATTTCTTTGATGAATTTGGCTCCGGAAGTACAGATCCGAATCCCGGGCATACCTATTTTAAGGATGGAATGCATCGTCCGTCTCAGATTGTGTTTAACCAGTTTGGCTGCAGCGACACCAGTTTTCAGAATATTGCAATAGAACCTTTTATCGTTTATGTGCCGAATACATTTACACCGGATGGAAACGAATTCAATAATGACTTTTACCCGAAACTTGGGTTGGAACCCGTTGAATGGGATATGAAAATCTTTAACCGTTGGGGAGAAGAAGTTTACCGTTCTACAGATTATTTGGAACATTGGGACGGGACTTTCACCGGACTTCCTTGCAAGAATGATATTTACAGTTATGTGATCCGCTATGTTTCCTGTGCTCCTCATGCCAATGCAGAAATGATCACCGGGCATGTCAATCTCATGCGCTGATCACTCTTTCATGCTGATCTGCAATAACAGATTAGATTGCACCTTTGAACTCATCTCGTTGAACATCCATTATGGGACAAGAAGATTACCTGAAAAGACAGCTGGACCAATTGGGACAAGTACTGGCAAAAATGCTTGGCGGTTTGTTGGGATTAAAAAATAATCAGTCGCTCAATGACGGAATAGAACATGTCAATCAGGCACTGAAAGCCGAACTTGGATTTACTTCTGACGAATTTGCGGCGCTTCCGGATGACGAATTTATCCGTATCCTGGAAAGTGACAACGGGTTCCGTAATCCCCATTTTGAGAAACTAGCCGATTTATTCCTTTTCCTCGCAGAGAATACTCCGGATAGTGCTAAACAAAAATCGTTATTTGCAAAAAGTCTGCTGCTTTACAAACACCTGGAGCAAACCGAAAGTACTTATTCCCCTGACCGACATGCAAAAGTGGAAAGGATTTCCAGGAAACTCAACGGACAATAATATTTGGGGCTCATTCTAATCAGAGAGCCGACTCTCGCGCCACCACTGACCAAATAGACAGATGTCTATGTGTCTTTTGTAGGTCCGGTGGCGGAACTTAGATGCCGGAGCTCATCAGGAAATTACGGCTTCAAATCCTCATTGATCCGGGATGTCTTTTTTGTATCCCGCATAAAGACATAAACAAGCAGCGAAACAGCAATGCATCCTGTAATGTACCAGTAGAAATAGCTTTCATGTCCGGTGTTTTTAAACCACAAAGCAATGTATTCGGCAGTTCCGCCAAAAATGGCAACCGTTAATGCATAAGGCAGCCCAACTCCCAGCGCACGGACTTCCGCAGGAAACAACTCCGCTTTCACAATGGCATTGATACTAGTATAACCGCTAACAATGATCAAACCTGCCATCAACAGGAAAAACGAGGTCCAGGCGGATTGTGTCTGACTAAGTGTTGTCAGTAAAGGAACCGTAAAGATCGTTCCCAGGATTCCGAAACCGATCAGCAGCGGTTTTCGCCCGATCCGGTCAGATAAAGCCCCGAAAAGCGGTTGCAGAATGACAAAAATCAGCAAACTGATAAAGGAAATCAGGGTAGAAAGGTCTTTCGTCAGGCCAACCGTATTAACCAGGAACTTTTGCATGTAATTGGTGTAAGTATAAAATGCTAGCGTTCCGCCAAGCGTTAAACCAACCACTGTCAGGATGGCTTTCGGATGCTGTAACAAGGCTTTGATCGTTCCTTTATTGGATTTCTTTTTCTTTTGGACTTCAAAAGCTTCCGTTTCATGCAGATTTCTTCGAAGATAAAGGGCAACAACAGCCAGGATAGCACCGATTACAAAAGGAATACGCCATCCCCAATCGAGTAATTGCTCTTCGGTCAGGATCAGTTTTTGAAGCAGTAATTGAATTCCAAGTGCAATCAATTGACCTCCCACCAGCGTTACATACTGAAAGCTGGAATAAAAACCACGCCGGTTTTCGCTTGCCATTTCACTCAAATAAGTAGCAGAAACACCGTATTCTCCACCTACACTGAGGCCTTGCAAAAGTCGTGCAAGCAGCAAAAGAACAGGCGCCAAAACGCCAATAGTTTGATATGACGGAGTCAAAGCAATTAGCAATGATCCGAATGACATCAAAAGCACGGAAAGTGTCATGGCTTGTTTCCGTCCGATCCGGTCAGCAATTCCGCCAAACAACCAGCCACCAATGGGCCGCATCAGGAAACCGACCGCAAAGATTCCGGCAGTGTTCAGTAATTGAGCCGTTGGGTTTGATTCCGGGAAGAAAGCTCCGGAGAAGTACAGGGAAAATGCAGAATAAGCATACCAATCGTACCATTCTACCAAATTACCGATCGAACCACCGATGATTGCTTTGAGCCGTTGTGCAGATATTTTTTCGCTTTGTTCCATATCGCTGTAAAATTAAGGATTATATCCTGCTCCGGGATAAGTGTAAGGTTACCCGGGTAAACAATCTCGTTCGCAATTGTTTGATTTTTGTAATTGTTCGTTTCTTTTTTATTAGTTATTCAGTCTCGCTTCACTTAACTTTGAGTATTGACAAAAACAGAAAAAGTACATGAACGTAAAAAACTCAAAAGCATTCGGTGCGGAATCTCCCGTTGCACCATTAAGAGAATTGACAATTGAACGAAGAGAAACAACCTCAAACGATGTGGAGATTGAGATCCTGTTTTGCGGTGTCTGCCATTCGGATTTGCATACGGCACGAAATGATTGGGGCGGAACCAACTACACGGTGGTTCCCGGACATGAAATAGTTGGAAAAGTAATCAGCGTTGGGGAAGAGGTTACCAAATTCAAAACCGGAGATTTGGTTGGAGTAGGTTGTATAGTCGACTCATGCCGCGAATGCGCAAGCTGTAAGGAAAATTTGGAACAGTATTGTATTCCCGGGTTCACAGGAACATACAACGGCCCGGATAAACATTTGGGCGGACATACGTATGGAGGATACTCCGAACGTGTGGTGGTAGATGAAAATTACGTACTTCGCATTCCCGAAAACCTGGATTTAGCTGCTGTTGCACCGGTTTTATGTGCAGGTGTTACAACCTGGTCGCCACTAAAACATTGGAATGTAGGAGAGGGAAGCAAAGTTGCTGTAGTTGGACTTGGAGGTTTGGGGCACATGGCCATCAAACTTGCAAAAGCACTGGGAGCAAATGTGACGCTTTTTTCCCGGACTCCCGGTAAAGAACAGGATGCGTTGAACTTAGGAGCAGATCAGGTCATTATGTCAACGGATGAAGCGCAAATGAAAAAAGTAAGCGGTTCATTCGATCTGATTATTGATACGATTCCATACGTACATGATGTGAATCATTACATTCCATCCTTGTCTGTCAGCGGAACCATCGTTTTGGTAGGTTATTTAGGCCCGCTTGATCCGATGTTGAATACCGTTCCGATGATCCTTGGAAGAAAATCAGTAGCCGGATCGGTAATCGGTGGAATTGCTGAAACACAGGAATTACTGGATTTCTGCGGAAAACACAACATTACATCGGAAGTTGAAGTGATCAAGATGCAGGAAATCAACCAGGCATACGAGCGCATGCTGAAAAGCGATGTAAAATACCGTTTTGTGATCGATATGGAATCTTTGAAAGAATCCAATTAATTAATTCCCAACACCTTATTAGGTTCAAAGGTTGAAAGCCGCAGCGATTGTAAAATTTGCTGCGGTTCTAACCTTTTTCGGGCTTCATGCGTTACTTTATTGAGAATCAATAAAATTTCGCTGCTATGAGAAAATTGCTACTTACTTCTGCAATCATTTTTGCAACCACTTCAACTACTTTGTTTGCCCAATGGACCACCGTTTGCGGCACAGGAAATGGTTTCGTGGACAACTTTGAAGTATTTAATAACGAGTTATACGCCACCGGTTTTTTTACCAACCTGTGCGGCACAGCGAATAATCACATAGTGAAGTTGAACGGAAGCACCTGGGAGCCTGTAGGAACGGGCTATCCGAATGCAGGTCATCAGCTGAAGTATTTGGGGAATCACCTGTATTTCGTCGGTTATCAGCCCGCAATTGATTCCAATTGGGTGTACCAGTTCGGTGGAACGAACTTTTTCAAAGTCGGGGAAGGAATTTACCTGACTGATGCCGTGACCGGAGGTTCGAAGACAGCCAATTTGTATGCTTTGGAAGAATACAATGGAAAAATTATTGCCTGCGGAGAATTCAACCGCGTCGGAACCCGCAATATTTCAGGGATTATGCAGTGGGACGGGACAACCTGGGATTCATTAGGAAGTGGTCTGAGTGGAAATATTGCAGGAGCAGTCCCGGTCATGTATCCGCATGATTTGTGCAAGTTCGGAAATGACCTGATCGTAGCCGGAAATTTCTTAAAAGCAGGAGGAATAACCGTAAACGGAGTGGCGCGCTGGGATGGTACGCAATGGCACAGTTTGGGTGCAGGATTTAACAGGTCGGTATATGGAATCACCGTTTTTAACGGGGAATTGTATGCCGGAGGCGATTTTACGGCAAGCGGAAGTACTTCATTGAAACACATTGCAAAATGGAACGGTACCTCCTGGGTTGATCCGGGATTCAGAGTGTATTACTCCAATTCAGGATATTATTCCTTTGTTCATACACTGAAAGTTTTGAACTCGAAACTCTACATTGCGGGCGGATTTGACAGGGTAGAGCAGGGTTCAACAATACACCGGGGACAGGGAGTCTGTGGGTTCGACGGAACAAACGTAGACACACTTAACGGCGGAATCCCAAACAGGGAAATAGAAGCCATCGCATTTTATGAAGGTGAACTCTATGCAGGCGGTGGAATGAACAACACTACCAGTCACATCGCGAAATACAGCAGCACGGTTTCCGTGAATGAATTGGACGCACAGACCAGCTGGACAGTTCAGCCCAATCCGGTAGAGAACAGTTGCATCGTTTCAGGGATAGAAAAAGATGCGGTCATTTCAATCTTTTCTTCAGATGGAAAACTCTGTAAAACGCTCAAAACAACAGGAACGGAAGCTGAAATCAGCCTTTCGGAATTGAAAGCCGGTATCTACTTTATCCAGGTCGGAGAACAGCAACGCCGACTGGTGAAAAAATAGTTCTTTTTTGTCTGTTTTTTTAACCCGAAATGGAATGCTCTAAATCGGCGCTATTCCTTGATATTACTCATTTTTTTAATGTTTTTCAGTTGTAGGAGATAGGTCGTAAATACCCTACGATCTGGGGCCGTATCTTTGTTATGTAATCAAAAGCAAAAGAGAAAAACACTGAAAATCAACCCAACCAAATCAACAAACAACCCAACCTGACCCGCCAGGGTCTCACTTAACCTAACCACAGGCCTAACCTAACTACAAAACAAACCTGGCCTAACCACCAGCGAGTAATCTAACCTAACTACTCGTTCAATTTGGCCGCATTGCAGATCCGTCTGTGGTGCGGCTGAATTACTTATTTCATTATCTTAGATGCAAACATCCACAGATGCAGATTTACCTACAATATTATCAGTCACCGGTCGGAGAATTGATTCTCGGTGATTTTGACGGACAGCTGTGTCTGTGCGATTGGAAGTACCGTAAAATGCGCGATCAGCTGGATGCACGTATTCAGACAGGATTGAAGGGAGAATTCGAAGTGCAGGAAACGGACCTGCTGAATGCAGTCAAATTGCAGCTCGATGAATACTTTGAAGGTGAACGTACGGATTTCAATGTCCCCTTGCTTTTTGTGGGAAGTGATTTCCAGAAATCTGTTTGGGAAAAACTGATCACCATTCCTTACGGGAAAACGGTTAGTTACCTGGAATTATCCCGTTTGCTGGGAGATGAAAAAGCCATTCGCGCAGTTGCAACGGCCAATGGTGCCAATGCAATTTCCATTCTTGTTCCCTGTCACCGGATCATTGGAAGTGATGGTAGCCTCACAGGGTATGCCGGCGGACTGAAAGCCAAACAAAAACTCTTACAACTGGAAGGAATGAATTTCGGAGAGCAATTGGAACTTTTCTAGGACAGATGTTAATTAATTCTTAAATAAATCACCACAATACTTCTTATGCGCCCTGAAATCAAGTAGTTTCCAAAAGGATACTGCTATAAAAAGGAAATTATCTCTGGAAAGACAAATTTATTTACCTAGGTTTGTATCCTTAAAACAGGATATGAATTTAAAGAAAGGATTATTGCTTGGGATAACCAGCGGAATAGTTGCATCAGGAGTCAGTATGCTTTACAACAAAGTATACAGCGAAGCATTTTATAGTGATTTTAGTTCCATTTTAAATGCCTCGGGAATACTTATTGCCTGTATGATCGGATGCTTGTTGATGGCGTTTGGATACGTATTGGCAGCGCGTTTGAAACGCCCGGTTATCATCCCGATTCTGAACATTGTATACTGTATGCTCAGTTTTGCAAGTATCATCGGAATTTTATCATTCAAACTTCCTTTGGATGTAGAATTTCCTGAAATGTTCCCCGGGTTGGCAATCCCCATGCATTTCTTTCCTGCTTTAAGCTTCTTTGCCCTGGTTCCATTCTTTTGGAAACACGAAACACGTAATTAACAAACAAGAGAAAGCATCGCTTTCGATAAAATATCTGCCACAAGCAGATAAACAATAATTTAAAGTAAAAACAAACAAAAATCAAACAAACATGAAACGTCCGGTAACAATTTTAGCAGCAGCCTTTGCTGGTTTGGCACTTTCTTTTACAGTTGCATCAACATCATCTATCTGGTCTTTAGACGGGTCTCACTCACGACTTGGTTTTAAAGTAAAACACATGGGAATCTCCGATTTTAACGGAAGCTTCAACACTTACGAAGTAAAAATGACTGCTTCAAAAGAAGATCTTTCTGATGCAAAAGTTGAATTAACTGGTGATATCAGCAGCATCTACACGGCAAACGAAATGCGTGATAACCACTTGAAAAGTGCAGATTTCTTTGATGCAGAGAAATTCCCGAAATTCACTTTCGTAAGCAAATCATTTACAAAAGTTGCAAAGTCTAAAAACGAATACAAAGTAGTTGGTGATTTGACATTGCACGGTGTAACGAAAGAAGTTACAATGACTGCAGTTCATAACGGTACAGTTACTCACCCAATGAACAAAAAAGAAGTAAGTGGTTTCACTATGACAGGAAAAATCAACCGATTGGATTTTGTTGTTGGTGGTGAAAACCCGGGATTGAGCAACGAAGTAAGCGTAACTGCTGATTTGGAGTTGGTTAAAGAATAATCATGAAAAGAACGATTTCTTTTATGGCAATACTCCTTCTTATCGGGGGAGTATTTGCGTTCACACAAGTTAAAACCTGGAAGATTTCCAAAGATTACAACGTTGATTTCTCTGCAAAGGGAGTAAACGGGATCTTTAAAACGTTTAGCGGAACCATCAATTTTGATGAAGCAAAGCTTTCGGAATCCAAGTTTGTACTGACTATTGATGTGAACTCGATCAATACCGGAAACGGATTGCAAAACAAACATGCATTGGGCGACGAATGGTTCAATGCAGACAAATACCCGAATATCAAATTCACCTCTTCTTCTTTCGAGAAAACAGCAAGCGGTTATTCCGTAAAAGGAAAATTGCAGGTAAAAGATGTGACGAAAGATATTACGATTCCATTCACTTTTACCAAATCGGGTAGCAAAGGTAAGTTTATTTCCTCTTTCTCTATTGACCGTTCTGCCTACAATGTAGGAAAAGCAGGCGGCGATGTAGGGAATTCCATTAAGATCAACGTTACGATTCCTGTAACGAAATGATTTTGAAAATCCTCCGCCAAGCGGGGGATTTTTTATTTTCAGATGGTGGCTTCGGCTCTGCTCAGGCACCTTTTTAATTAAAACAAATCTGTGACGTTATTTTAAGTGGTGACTAAGCAGAGTTCTATTTCCAATAAGCTCTGGTATTCCTTTTTTAGCGGTGACAGAGCGGAGTCGAAGTCACAGCCACTTCTTCCGTTTAAAGAAAAGCAAAGTAAAAACAGATGAAGCAATCATCAGCACAATGGCAATCGGATATCCGAATTTGAAGTTTAACTCAGGCATGACCCGGAAATTCATTCCATAAACACTTGCAATCAGCGTTGGCGGCATGAAAACAACGGAAACAACCGTAAAGATCTTAATGATCTTATTTTGTTCGATGTTTACCAAACCCATCAACGTATCCTGGAGGTATTCCAGGCGTTCGAAGCTGAATTGTGTGTGCTGGAGCAGCGACATCACATCTTTCATGATTACCCGAAGACGTTCGATGGTTTCCGCATCGATAAAGGGAGAACGCATCAGTGCAGAGATCAGTCGTTGTTTATCCGTAATACTTTCCCGGATCAAAATCGTGTTTTCCTGTAATTCTGCAAGTTTACGCAGTGTTTTTTCCTCCGGATCGGATAAGCTTTGTACTTTCCTGCTGATGATATTGGTTGTGCGCGTAAGGCTTTCAATATAATCGGCATCCAGGTCAATGCGTGTTTCCAATAACAAAACCCAGATCTGTGAACCGGACCGGATAAAATCCTGTCGCGCTACCTTGATCTTTTTTACGACTTCAGCAAAAGACTGTAATTCCACATTCCGGACGGTAAATAAGGTAGCTCCCTTTAGAAGAAAGGAAACCTGGTGAATTTTAGGGGATTCTTCTCCTTTCAGGAAACCGCTGTTTGCTTTAATGGAAACACTGTCCTCGGAATAACGCGAACTGCTTTCAATTTCTGTCGCTTCCCGGTAAGTTGGAAGTTTTACCTTAAAAAACTCACAAACCTGGTCTTTTTCCTCCTGGCTGGCGTGCATCAGGTCGATCCATAAATAATTTCTTTTAGGATCAAGCACGGCTTTTTCAGGATATTTTTCCCAAACCAGTTCATTTTCGTGTGTGTAAAAAACGCGAATCATAAAGACAGATTTTGAGTTAAAGACTAAGAATGACAAAGATGCCTTTTTTCCTTTAAAAGCTGCTAAAATGAATGGTTTATTTTCAATGACATAAAAAAGGGAGTGGTGAACTAAATCCACTCCCTTACCTTGTAAACCCTGGGAAAATCACTGCGATGTTACTTTTCCCGGGCATCCACCAACCAAAACGGTTAAATATCAAGCACTGCCAAACCACGAAAACTTGTTTGCTGAAGTTTGGCAGGAATATCTGTATTTGAAAATTCATGAAAGCGTGCAGGAAAACAAATCCCGGAATGGATATTTCCCGCCTTGATCGGTTGGATGGTCCACTGGTCTGTGTAATCGATTGCTTCGTAGTTGTCGGCCGTAAGAATATACTTACTGATTTTCATGTGAATAGTGTTTCGTTTTGTAAAAGAAGGAAAATTCTTTGAATTAGAAACAAATTGAACTAAAAAAAACTTTGATTTTTTTAGTTGTTAAATGATTGATTTGTCAATTGTTAACCCGGATTGGAGAGCGTTTTTCAGGATGCAATGTGGTTTCACAGACTAATGATAGCCGGTCCCAAATACAGATAGACATGTGTCTATTTGAGTAGTAGTGTCAAGGGATTACACCAGGTGATTAGGCGTGCTCCTGATGCTAAGTAACAGTTTCCGGAAAATGAGAAGCTATTTTACCGCCGGTTTTTCTGCGCGCCTGATAACTGATCTGGGTTCATCGAAACTTTTCTTTTTGTAAGGGAAAACATCGGATAATTCACCGCTGTAAAAGAATTCATAAGCCACAGAACCAAAAGTGTAATCGGTGTCTTTGATTTTGTAAACAGATCCACCGACCGCAGGATTGGGTTTGGGAACGGACCGCTGAAATCCTAAATTGAATAAAGATGCCAGGATTTCCGGCCGGTCATCGATCGGGTAGCCCGCTTTTTCCCACTGTGATTTAATTTCTCTCAGGAACAATGCCGTGTAGAGATACGAATAATAATGGTTTTCCCATTGTACCAAACGTTGTAAACGCCGGTCGAGTGTATCGTTGACATTGTTGGCAAAGTTTGCTGTGGAATCGAAATCCAGCAGTGCTTCATACTTTTCTCCCGGGTAGAATTGACTGTTCTTTTCTGCCAAATAACGTTCGATGGTTATGGCAGTTCCGTTTTTGATCCCGGTGACACCATAGGAAAGATGGTTTTCAAGTGCCAAAACTTTGAGTGGTCCGATATAACGTTTGTAAGATTCCCTGTTCGAATTGAAGAGACGGATTTGTTCGCCTACCAGGCAAGCCACAATGAGACGTGGCTCAACTCCCGTTACATGGTAAACAGAATCAATGTACTTTTTGTCTTTGGTAACCGCTTGCTTGAAATCCTGCCATTCGGCGATGTTCATCCACTCAAAAACACTCAATCCGGTTGTTTTTTGAGTAGAATTTTCATTTTTGTGCTTCCATTTCGACCAGGCTTTTTGATAAGCTTTATTCTTTTTCAATTGCAGATCCACCGCATCCAGCATGCGCAGGGCTAGTTTTTCGTCCTTACTTTCATTATAAGCAGAAAGAATATAGTTTGCATTCTTGGGATAAAACTCGTTGACAAGCAAAATGCGGTTCAGGACCTCAAAGCGGTGTTTGATCATGGATACGGAATCAACCTTGAAAGATTGGTCGTATTTGTTGTGCATTTCAGCGAAATAACGGTTGTTGGCATCTACCGAACCACTTTCGTTGGTCCAATTGAACTTAACGGCAAAATAAGTTGCAGTCAGAATGAAACCGTAGGCAGCAAAGCCGTAAAGAAGAATGGTGTAGGGAATCTTGAACCATTTTTTCCTTAAAAAGGAGAATTTCATTTGTGATGTTTAAGAAAAGCTGCACAAAGCTAAAAATAGATTCGGATTGAACCGTGTTTTTAACTGATTAACCAATTGAAAATGTAATTCAGGTAACTAACTATTGGATTTAAGATCGATGAACTTGGGGAAACTAAACTTTTACTTTCCTACTTTTCAATTCTCAATTCTCAATTCTCAATTATTTTTGATTCCTTTGAACGAAGCAATCCGGATTTCCTGTGTCAGGTTTGAATGCGCATCTGCCAGCTTTTGGATCGATACAAAACGACCGTTCCCGAAATCGGCGGCTTCCTGCATCAATTTTGCGTCTTTTTCCCTGGTTTGAATCCCTACCACTGAAAATACAACCCCGTTTTTGGCGTATTTCTGAACTGTTTTTTGGTAATCCTCAGAATCTTTATTGAAAGCTCCGTCCGTAATTACGATGACCATATTGGTTTTATTTGCATCGTAATTTTTCATGACTTCCTTGTAGCCCAATTTGATTCCTTTCCCGCCGGCAGTCATTCCCAGCGGTTTCAAATTGGAGATAGAATTCTGCAATTCCTGTTTGTGATCTCCGGAAGTCGGACTCTGGAAAACTTCGGCAGTATTAGCATATGTTACCAATCCCATTTTGTCCTGCGGCCTTAATTTCCCCACCAGCTGGTTCAGCGAATACTTCATCAGGTTCATTTTTTCTCCCATCTTCATGGAACTGGAAATATCGAGTACGAAAACCACGTTGACATCTTTAAAATAAGACTCATCGAAATTATCGACCGGAATGGAAACCAGGTCCGGTACAATCTTTTGAGTAACGGTATCCACAGATTCATGTGTCATTTGCTCGTTTAGCTTTTGCTGTGCTTCCTGAGGTGAAAGTTGCTGCGCTGTTTCTTCCGGTTCGGAAATAGGGTCGTTTGTAGCTAACGGAGGATTATATGCCGGGTCTTTTGACAAAGGAATGGTGATCTCCGAGATTTGTGGTCCGACGTAGATTCCGGCTTCTTTGGTCAAATAACCATCTTTACTAACAATGAAATAGAAAAAACCGGGCGGTAATTTTTCCTGGAATTTTCCCAATCTCCCGGTAACCCACGTTCCGGCAGGTTGCCCGTTGTGGACAATGCTCACAACCGATTTGGAAATAGGTTCATTCGTTTGCTTATCGACGGTTATAATCGTCAGTTCACTTGGCTTTTCCGATTTGGAAGGAATGGCATTGAAATCCGGGCATTTGGTATCGAACTGATCATCCGGCAGCAGTTCGGTGAGATTCCCGACAAGCCTGTAAACGATCGGGGCATCCGTCTGGTCGCTCATGTGCAGTTTAACTACCAAGTTGAATTTTCCCGTTTTTTTCGGGTTCACCTGAATCCGGAACTGAATAGAAGAATCCGGAGCGATCCGGTCGGAAGTGAGCCGGTAAGTTACTTCGGGGCTGTGTTCGACGCGTAGAATGTAGATTTTCTCATTTTTCGGGTTCCCGATAGTGAGGTCAATGTAGCGCTTTGAGCGGGAATTCAAATCTCCGAAATCAAGTACATCACTGGAAATAGTCTGCTGGCCGGAAACGAATCCGGAAAAAAGTAATAACCAAATAACGATCAATGCGGTTCTCATCCTGCTTAATGAATTCTAAAATACAATAAATTCAGTTAACAAGAAAGATGCCGGAGTTTGAAGGCTTAATAAGTCCAAAAGTTTAATAGTTCAAATTTGAACATTTTTGATCTTATTCTGCTTTCAGTTCGTAAAGGTAAGTGACGTACTGATCATCGATCTCACGCACATAGCGGTCCATTTTTAATTGGTATGCCGGAACACTTTGTTTAATAAATTTGAAGCCCAGTTTGTTGATGTTTTCCTTGCGCGGGTATTGGTCCAGGAAAAAGCGGGTGGTAACAAAGAGATTCACTGTGTCTTCTTTGATCCGGGTAGAATCCAGCTCTTCAAATTTATTGATCGGGTTGAAAAATACGTTGTCATCCACATAAAATCGCTCAGGCATGAACCAGGGAGCATAAGGATTGGAATAGGGCATGGCGATAAGGTTTACCGGCCTTCCTTTGTAATTTTCGTGAATGAATTGCGTAATTCCATTTCGACCCAATCCTGCGGAAGTGGTTGCTAAAACCGGGATTCCTACGATACTCGTGGTCAAAACCCCAAGACTTGTCAATCCAACCAGTGTCCAGGAAATTTTTCGCGGGATGTAATCAATGAGCAATTGGAAAAGCTGAACAAAGAATAAAGGGAAGAAAAATACGATTGGGAACAGGAAACGTTCTTCTTTGTGACCGATTATCAGATGGACTAAAAAGAAACTGACAATCATCCAGAGAAATACCGATCGGCCTTTAAAAAGAAGCACGGCTGTCAGGCTGAGATAGATCAGGATTCCGATTAGTTTGGTAGGAAGATGGAACATCCTGTTGAAGTAATAATCCCAGGACATGGTCCCGAAACTGGAACCTTTATTACTGAGGACATCGTTTTTAAAGAAAGTCCAGAAATATTGCCACGGAGTAAAGATCCATTCGGAATAGAACCAGCGGTCGATTAAAACACCGAGGAGTAATGCAAGCAGGAACCCGGAGATTAAAAGGGCGCTTGTTTTGAGTTTTTGAGTACCGAAGATTAGCAGGTGAATTCCCAAACCAACCAATGCAAAGGCGATCTGGAAGCGAAAAAGGAAGCTGATTCCGAAAAAGAACCCTGCCAGCAGCATGGTTTTCCGTGTTTTGTTCGGAGTACAGAAAAATCCCATTCCGAAAAGCAGGAGAATTGCAGATCCTGTTTCTGATGAAAAACGAACGCCTAGGTATGGAACGTACCAGATCAGCAGCAGAAAGAATAGGAATAAATAGTGGAGCAACTGATCGTATTGCGGGTATTTTCGTGAACGGACCAGGTGTTTGGTGTTCCGGTAGAAAAAGACCAATGCGAAAATGAGTGTAAGACCCGTAGTTTCACGGATCAGGAAGGATAGGGTGTAAGGATCGGTGATTCCAAACAGTTTGAAAAAGGAAATGATCGCATAAGCAACCGTAGGCTGGATCGTGGACCGGATTTGTGTGTGGTACTCCCAAACTACGTCGTTCGGGGTGTTCCATCCGGCTTTTAACCCTGCAAATTCAAGGATTTGAAAATGCTCATCCGCATGAAAAAAACCGGTACTGTAATAAGCTGTGATCGAGAATACGACGACAGCAATAAAAATAAATACGGATGTTACGGATAACTTCATTCGGATTTCCAGGTTTGATTAGCTAAGTCCCTCCATGCGTTCATGAAGGGACTCGGATACATTTATTTTGACCACTCTTTAATAGAGGTGTTGAATAGCTTCACGTAGTTGTCGTATTTTGCTTTTTCAGCAAGAACCAATCCTTTTTTCGCCGATTCGATTGCTCCTTTTTTGTCTCCCAATTCAGCCTGGATCAATGATTTTGTGCGGAACATCCAGAAAGCTTCCGGGTTCATGTCAGTTGCTTTAGTTGCCCACTCCAATGCTTTTTTCAGGTCTTTTTTGTTTTCCAGGTAATAGTTTGCTGCACCGAAATAATCGTTTGCAGAAGGTCCGGCCATTACTTTGGTGATGTTTGCCATCACTTTTGAATCTGTTGGAACTGCAAACGGGAATGCAACCGCTGTCTGATCCCATTTCAAGGTCAGGGTTCCGCCGTTTACTGATTCCAATCCGTCAACAGAAATGGTGAATGTTTCAACCACATCGTTCAGTGCTTTCACTTTGGATGAAGTTTTCAAAGCCACTTTTTTCTCGTCCCAGGCTTCCGGAGTTCCCCAGTTGTTCACATCTGTATAGAAAATCAAATCCCAGGATTCTTTCGAAGGTTTTGTGAACAATGCATATGTTCCCGGCTTTAACGTGTCTTTTCCGAAGATCAATGCATCGGAATTGGTGAATTTGGTGTTTTCATTTGCTCCTGTTCTCCAAACTTCACCGTAAGGAACGATATCTCCGAAAACAGTACGTCCTTTTTTACTTGGACGGGAATATTCGATTGACAGGTCGGTAAGACCTACTTTTTGCTCTAATTTACCGATAGGGCTTGGTTGAGGTGCCAATTGTGCGTTGGATAGCGTTGAAAAGCCAATTGCTAAAATGACGGTTGTAAATACGTGTTTCATGTTGTTGAAATTTAATTGATTAACAAAAAAAATGTTGGGATTAACCCAACAAGTTCTCTAGTGCGGAAGCCAGTTCGTCGTTGGCATTTCCGAATTTATTAGTATAATCGTTGTGTGAACGTTTGATCACTTCAAATGCTTCTTCTTTTCCGTAAACATGCGTAATCTCTACGTTTTTAGCGCCACCGTCCAAGTCTTTGTAAGTCAAAAAGAAATGGCGTACGCGGTCTATAACCATTTTAGGCATTTCGGAAATATCTTCGTAAGCACCGTAAGCCTGGTCGCCTTTCAAAACAGCGATAATCTTATCATCTGCTTCACCACCGTCCAGCATGCGGAAACCTCCGATCACTTTTGCATCACACAGGATGTTTCCATGATTGAATGAACGTTCTGAAAGCACACAAATATCCAATGGATCACCGTCACCTACGATATCCGTTCTTCCTGTTTTTTCATTAGAGAAAGCAGCAACTTCTTTATCGCAGTATGTTTGTGGAACAAAACCGTACAAACAAGGCATGTGGTTCGACAGTTTTTGTGGTCTGTCCACCATGATGTAACCCGACGGTTTGTGAATCTCGTACTTGATCGAATCGGAAGGGATAATTTCAATAAAGGCATTCACTACCGCCGGTTGTTTTTCTCCGATCTCGATTCCATGCCAGGGATGCGAAGTAAAACGTTTACTCATTGCATCGATAAGTGCTTTAATTTCTGCTTTCATATGGGTGCAAATATACAAACTTGAAAGACTTGAGGTATCAGACCGGAGACCAAATTTGTCTGGTTTCTTTAGTTTTTGGTATCCTGTCTCCCGTCTTTGGTATCCTGGATAACGTGCATGTCGCGTTGTGGATGGGGGATCCGGATCTTGTAATGCCGGAACAGGCGGTCGATCTCAAAACGGATTTCGGATTTGTAGATATTGATATCCCAGCTTTGGTCGGCCCAGAACAGCACTTCCATTTGCAGCCCGTTTTCACCGAAATTGTTTAAGCGCACATCCACGCCTTTGCTTTTGTGTACTTTCGGGTGGCTCAGTACTGCTTGTTTCAGGATTTCGCTTGCCAAATGCGTATCGCTGCCAAAAGCAACTGTTACCGGAAGCCGGAAACGGGAAAGTGTGCTTCCATGACTCCAGTTTTCCACATATTCCTGTGTGAGTTTTGCGTTGGGAACAATGAGAACATTGCCGTCACGGGTTTCGATCTGTGTGGTTCTGACATTGATCCGGATGATTTTGGCAACTATCGCATCGGATGATTTTCCATCGTTGAATTCCACTACATCTCCCACACGGATACTTCCTTCGAAAAGCAGGACGAAACCGGAAAACATGTCTTTGAAAACATCCTGGAGTCCCAGTCCCAAACCAACCAATAATGCGGCAGAACCGCCGAGGAATAGTTTTGCATCCACATTCAGAGCAACCAGGATACAAAAGAATGCCAGGATGTTGATCACATATTTAGCAACCTGTGTATAAACATATTCTGTCCCGATTTCAAATGATTTGTGTCTTTTAAAACGGCGCTGAAGCCATAAACGGGCAACATTCAAAACTACACGTGAACCGAAAATGATCAGGACTACTAAAATGACATTCTCAAAACTAACTTTGATATTCGATGTGTCGATGAATTTGTAATCGAGGAATTCCCGGAAAGTAACTCCTTCGTTGTTGAGGTTAAAGCTTTTGACAGAAATGTAAGTTGCCAGTGCAAATCCGCTTTGACTCAGCAATTTGAGCCAGGTTGTTTTCCGTCCTTCCAGGTGAATATTCGCCGAATTTAAATAACGCTTAACCGAACGGTAAATGATTTTCTTTGCAACGTAAGCCAGGAAAAATGAAACTGCAATGATCAGGATGTTCAGCCAGGATACCTGGATCAGACCAAGTTTGAACTGTTCTTCTAACATGTTTTAATGGATAATAGTTTGGTTCAATTTCCCGGCAAGGGACATTTTTACACGCTCCAAAACAATTTGTTCGGACAGTAAATCCTGGAATTGTTCCTGTGTGATATTTTCAGCCAGATTGTTCAGGTCTTTCTGGATTTGCTCAATACGCTGCATCACCCATAATTTCTTAAAGGCATAGATGGCTGTCATGACTGTGTTTTTCAATTTGTCGATCTCCCGGTTGGTGTCTACATTGTATTTGAGCAGCCATTGCGGACTCAATTCGTATTGTTCTGTTTCAATTTCCGTAATTAACTGAACGATTTCCGTGTTTTCATGACGCAGCCAATAAGATATTTTGAACAAAGTTTTTGCAGCTAATCCTTCTACGATCTGCTGGTAAATGTCCTGGAAAATCGGGAATTTGAATACCAGTTCGTCTTTCTCCAGTTCGTGATTGATCAATTCGGCAACGCTGACTTCAACCGTATGAGCTACTCCGTGTTCATCAATGTGATCTGTTGTGATCGCAAAAATGCCGTATTTTACCAAAACCCGGATTAATTCATACTCTTCGCGGGCATAAGGCAATTTGATCTCTGTAGCTGTTACAGCTTGTGGAGTAGGTTCCGTAAAAGTATCCGTCAGTTGCGGATTTTTAGCAATCATCGGTTCGTCCAGTTCTTTGGCGATCTGATTTTTGCGCAGCTTGTTTAGCTCATTGATTACAATGCTTTCATCGAATCCGAAAACGCGTGCAATTTCCGAAGTAAATACGGAACGGGTGATCTGGTCCGGGATCAGGGAGATGGATTGGACCACATCGCGTATGATCTGTGCTTTTTGCAACGGATCGTTGTTTCCTTCCGCAAGCAAAAGGGAGGTTTTAAAACTTACAAAGTCCTGTGTATTGGCTTTGATGAAATCCATCAGCTCATTGGTGCTGACTTTTTTGGAATAGGAATCGGGGTCGTCTCCGTCAGGAAAAAGCACCACTTTTACATTCATTCCTTCTTCCAGGATCAGGTCGATTCCACGGAAAGACGCTTTGATTCCCGCAGCATCACCATCATACAAAATGGTAATATTCTGGGTGTAGCGCTTAATCAGTTTGATCTGCTCCCTCGTTAAAGATGTTCCGGAAGAAGCTACCGAGTTGGCAACTCCGGCCTGGTGCATGGAAATCACGTCGGTATATCCTTCACAGAGGAAACAATTATCGTATTTGATGATGTCTCCCTTCGCGAAATACAGTCCGTATAAGATCTCACTTTTGTTGTAAATGATACTTTCCGGGGAGTTGAAGTACTTCGCAACTTTTTTGTCGGTAATCAGCGTTCTTCCTCCGAATCCGAGTACGCGGCCAGAAATGGAATGGATCGGGAACATGACACGTCCACGGAAAAAGTCAAAGCTTCGGTCTTCCTTGGTTTTCGTTAACCCGACCGATTCCAGGTATTCTTTCCGGTAACCTTTTTTCAGGGCAGCTTTGGTGAAATCGTCTCCGGAGTTCTGACAGTAACCGAGCTGGAATTTTTGGATGATATCCGCTCTGAATCCGCGTTCTTCGAAGTAGGAGAGACCAATATTCTGCCCTTCATTGGTTTCATGCATGTTGTGCATAAAATGCTCCTTGGCAAATTCATTGATGATGTAAAGGCTTTCGCGTTCGGTAATGGCAGCCATTTCCTCCGCGGTTTGCGGTTTATCTTCCGGAACCTGGATTCCGTATTTATCGGCCAGCCATTTCAATGCTTCCGGGTAGGAGAAATGTTCTTTTTCCATCAGGAAACTGACCACCGTTCCGCCTTTTCCGGAAGAAAAACACTTAAAGATCTGTTTAGCAGGAGAAACCATGAAGGAAGGCGATTTCTCATCCACGAACGGACTCAATCCTTTCAGGTTCGATCCGGATTTTTTTAAGTTCACAAATTCCCCGATCACCTCTTCAATCCGAGCTGTCTGCATGATCTCATCAATGATATGCGGGGGAATACGTGACATGTTTTTTATTGAGCGATTTCTTTGTTTCCGTAATCTTTTTCAGAAGCCAGGCTTCCGTCTTCGTTGTAGAATTTCCACAGCCCGGACTCAGTATCCATATTGAATTCACCGGTATAACGCATGGAACCGTTCGGGTAACGGACAAAAATGAATCCGTGTTTTTTTCCATTCACATATTCCGTCATGGAAAGTTCATTCCCTCGTTCATCGTAAAAGAACCAACGCCCGTTCCGCTGACTGTTATCGTCTTGCGGCCCTTTGAATTTAATGGCTTTTCGTTTGGGATAATATTCCGTGTAAATTCCGTTTTTTATTTCCACCAGGTTTTCACTACTCTCTTTTTGAGGCACTTTTGGCTCTTCACCACAGCTGTTGATTGTTAATGAAATAGTGGCAATAAAAATAAGACCAAGTACTTGTTTCATGTTTGTATAATATGAATTCAAAGATAAGAAAAAGCATCAGCTTTTGAAGACTAAGTTGCAACAAACGTTAGTGCGAAAGCAACGCAGGACCAGCGTTAGCTTCTGAAGACTGAGTTGCAATCTGTCAACTAACGGATTCGTACGAAATCAACTGGGGATCATTCAAAAGTGTAAAAATTAATTTGATGTTATTGACACAACGTTGAAATGAATCAATTGGTTGAAAAATACATCGCTTAAAAGAAAAGGAGATCAAAAAGATTCAATAGTTCAAGCGTTGAATAAGTTCAGAATGTTTAAATTAGTTGTCAAATCAATTGCTATGCTAACAATCATACCTATTTATTTGTTCGGAAGAGCTTATTACAACCTGGCGAAACTTCATAACCGGAATGCGTGGGGATATGGCATTTTAGGAGCTGTGATCTTTTTGGGTGCGCAGTTCGTGCTTGGATTTTTGATCGGGATTATCCTGCTCATGACCAATACACCGATGAATATCCCACCGTTTGTTTTATCCTTGTTTGCAATTGGGTTCGGGGCTTTGGCGGCATTTGGAGTTCAAAAATTACTCGAGAAGAACTGGAGTCGCAAACCGAAAGACGAATTTTCAGAATTATTGGACCGTTAAAGAAATTGAGAATTGATGATGTATAATTGAAAAGACAAGAAAATTTTTTCACTTTTCAATTCTCACTTCTCAATTATTTATCTCGTGTAACCGTGTATTCTACCAAACCGATCAGTGCGCGTTTTGATTCGGAATCCGGGATGTCTGTCAAAAGTTCCAGGGCTTCGGTTTTGAGTTCGATCATGCGTTTGTGTGCATATTCGATTCCCCCGCCGTCGACTACCAGCTGAATGGCGCGCTGAACGTATTTTTTCTCTTCGTTGTGGTTCTTCACGATATTCATCAGTTCCTTACGAACGGATTTGTCACTGTGACGTAGTGCATAAATCAGCGGAAGGGTCATTTTACGTTCACGGATATCGTTTCCGGTAGGTTTTCCGATATTTCCCGGAGTTCCGTAGTCGAAAATATCGTCTTTTACCTGGAAGGCTAACCCAACTAATTCACCGAAGCGGCGCATGCGGTCAGCCATGTCTTCGCGGTCAACGGATGCCGCAGCCGATTCACAAACAGTTGCGATCAAACTGGCTGTTTTCTGGCGAATCACATCGAAATACACTTCTTCGGTAATATCCAGTTTACGGGCTTTTTCGATCTGAAGTAATTCTCCTTCGCTCATTTCACGAACTGCACGTGCAACGATCTGAAGTGCTCTCACATTGTCGTTTTCCAGGGAATGAAGCAACACGCGTGAAAGCATGTAATCTCCTACCAAAACGGCAATCTTGTTTTTCCACAAGGCATTGACGGAAAAGAAACCGCGGCGCTCATTCGCATCATCTACTACGTCATCGTGAACCAATGTTGCAGTATGCAGTAATTCAACCAAGGAAGCGCTCTGATACGTTTTTTCATTGATCTCTCCGAGCATTTTAGCAGTAAGGAAAAGGAACATTGGCCGCATTTGTTTTCCTTTCCTGCGGATGATGTAATGCGTGATTTTATCAAGTAGAGGAACTTTTGATTTCATGCTTTCATGGAAACGAACCTCGAAAAGTTTCATTTCGGCTTCGATGGGCGCTAAAATCTCCTGAACTGTCATGCTTACAAATTTACTTTAATTCAAAACTCAAAAGTCAAAATGCAGAAATTAAATTGATGTCAGGACTGACGGATCTTGCTTTTCGGAACGGAAAGTGTTTTGAATGATCACTGATAAGCGATTAATTATCAGGAGGGCTTCTTGATAATCACGAATTGAGAATGAATATTGCTTCTAAACAGTTTTCAAAACCCGCTTATCAATCATTTTATTTTTATTCGCTAACTGGCCGCAGGCTGCATCAATGTCTTTTCCGCGACTGCGGCGAACGTTCACGATCAGGTTGCATTTTTCTTCCAGGAAACGGGCAAAATCATCTACTTTCTGGCGGTCGGCCTGTTTGTACTCGCCGTCATCGATCGGGTTGTACTCAATGATGTTGATTTTGCATGGAACTACTTTTGCGAAATCTGCCAATTCACGGGCATCTTCCAGTCCGTCATTGAAATCCTTGAAAATAATGTATTCGAAAGTGACCCGCGACCCTGTTTTTTCATGGAAATAAGCCAATGCTTCGGAAAGTGCTTCCAGGTTATTGGTATCGTTGATGTCCATGATCTTCGAGCGCTTGGTATCGTTTGCTGCATGCAGTGAAAGCGCCAGGTTGAATTTCACCTGGTCATCGCCCAGTTTTTTGATCATTTTGGCAATTCCTGCTGTTGAAACCGTAATGCGTTTCGGTGACATCCCCAAACCGTTTTCGTCGGTCAGGATTTCAGTGCTTCGTACCACGTTCTTGTAATTCAGCAAGGGTTCCCCCATTCCCATGTAAACGATATTGGAAAGGTTGGTGTTGTATTTAGTTGTTGCCAGGTTCTTGAGGTAAACTACCTGGTCCACGATTTCACCTGCGCTGAGGTTACGCATCATTTTCAATCGCCCGGTTGCACAGAAAGCGCAGGACAAACTGCATCCAACCTGTGAAGAAATACAGGCAGTCATGCGGGAAGTTGTCGGGATTAAAACACCCTCAATTACCTGCGATTGTCCTTCGATACCAAAAGCACATTTGATTGTCTTATCACTGGAAACCTGTTGGTCCTCCACCGTGATTCCATCGAAATAGAAAGATTCTTTCAGCTTTTCCTGCAGGCTTTTTCCAATGTTTGCCATGTCATCGAAGTCGTGGACATTTTTCTTCCAGATCCAATCGTAAACCTGTTTTGCACGGAATGCAGGTTCACCTAGAGCAACAACCGCTGCTTTCAGTTCTTCCGGGTTTAAATTTCGAATATTGATCAATTTGGATGACATGTCTACTTCAATGAGGGCACAAAGATACGGTACTTTTAGTGTAGAATCCTAGAAAAACAAGAACTTACAATTTTTTATAATCTTCGTAGAGCGTATTCAGGAAGTAAGAACAGTTTTTTTGTTCCTGTTTGAAATCCGCGTCTTTGGTAAAAGTGTTATCGCCGATAATCTTCTGTTCCATATAATACGTGAAGTTCCCTTTATTTGTTCCCCAACCATATCCGCGAATGATGGAATGGAAAGCAAACTGCGGCACTTTCGGGTTCATCAGGTCTTTACTATACGGATAACGGGAAGGCTCTCCTCTCATCTGGTAGATCAGTGTAGCAGCTATGTCAGCCTGTGAACCTACGGTATTTACCCGTTTTCCGCGGTAAGATTTTTTGATCGGTTCTCCGTAAAATAAAAGTGGCACATGATAGAATTTTCCGTTTCCTGGATCAACCATTCCCGGCGCAGCATGGCCGTGATCGGCTACGAATACGAACAAAGTATTCTTGTACCACGGATATTTCTTACAGTTGTTGATGAATTCTCCCAAACATTCGTCTGCATAAACCAATGAATTCATGAAATCCGCTTCTTCGCCGATGAAATGCTTTCCTTTTCCTTTCGGCTGGTCGTAAGGAGCATGTGTACTTCCTGTGAAAGCACATTGGAGGAACGGTTTTTTATTGTCATTAATCTCCTGGATGAGGAATTTATACAAGTCGCGGTCGAAGAAATTGAGTTTTCCTCTCGGAAGATCGTCCGGGAAATCCGTTTCGTCTTTTACCACATCAAATCCATGGTCCATGAAGTAACCGCCGATATTCCCGTATTTCAGATCACCGCTGAAAATATACGAACTGTGGTATCCCCAACCTTCCATGTCTTCGTTCAGGCAATGCAGTTTCCGGTGTTTTTCAGGCTGCATGGAGATAGAAACTTCAGGTAGGGTGTAATGACCGCTGAAAATACTGGAATTACCGATCTCGGAAGTGGTTCCGGTTGCGTAGATATTGGTAAAAAGTACGCCGCTTTTTGTGAGTTTATCGAAATTCGGAGTCGCGCCTTTGTTTGGTCCTAAACTACCGATTGCTTCAGCCGACCAACCTTCCAGTATAATGAAAACCACATTCGGGCGGCTATCTTCCAAAAAGTAATTGGTATGTTCCTTCGGGTAACTGTACCATTTTTCCACTTCCCGGCGCGCCAGTTTTTTATCCACTTTCGGAATGAATGCGTCGATCTCGGAGCGATTGTAAAGCAGGTAGCTTTTTCCAAAGAAATAAAGAGAGTTGATCGAAATATCGTTTACCACCGCTTTATTCGAATAGCTTGCTGCGTTGATATTCAGAGGTACGGGTTGAAAACCACCCCGAAGTGATACGAAAAAGATGAATAATGTGATGACGTAAGTGGTGGGAAGTGCCAGCCACTCGAACCAATGCCTGATTTCAGGTTTTTCGATCGGTTTTTTCTTGAAGAAAACCCTGGAAAGAACAACATAAATTGCCAGTTGGAGCAGTGCATACAGGATATACCAGAAAATCATGGAATAATTGGCCGTTCTGGCAACTTCATCCGGGTGAGATAAATGCATGAAAACCCGTGAAGTCAATTTGTGATTCCACTCGCCGTAAGCGACAATTTCGCCTGCCTGTACCAAAACCAGCAGCAAAATGAAGGTAATCAACGTGATCCGGAATAATTTTCCCCACCAGTGCCAATTGGTGTAATACTGAAGTAATCTGAATAGAAACGGAACAGCTGAAAGTGCTGCTGCCGCTGCCAAATCCAATCGGAAGGAATAAAGGAAGGTCAAAAGCCATTCTCCGACTCCGGTTCCCTTCAATTTTCCGTAATGGTGAATCGAAAATAAGATCCTGTGAATGTCAAAACAGACGATCCAGAAAAGAATCAATTTAAGTACATCTCCAAAAGGACGAAGCATGAGATTTCAAAATAGGGTACAAATTTAGGGCTTATTTTTTATGTGAGTGTGTTTGATGTAAATTTAGAGTCAAGATGGATAGAGTCAGGAGTCAAGACAATACTCAATTAATAATTACCAAGAATGGAATTTCTCTGAATAATTAAACCATTTCTAATGGATGATTTGGTCTTGCCTCTCACAGTCTTGTCTCCTGACTCCATTCAAATTCCAGATTTTTTTCAGATTTTTAAAGGAACTTTGGCCGATGAAGATATTAGTTGTAGAAGATGAACCGGAAATGCTTGAATCCATTGAACGGGTTTTAAAACAGGAAAATGCAGTGGTAGAAACGGCAACAAACCTGAATGATGCCCTGGATAAAGCTTTGATCTATGAGTATGACTGCATTTTGTTGGATATTAATTTACCCGATGGAAGCGGTCTGGAATTGCTTCAGGAACTAAAAGACAGCAATAAATCGGATGGGGTTTTGATCCTTTCCGCTCGAAATTCACTGGATGATAAACTGGAAGGACTGAACCTGGGGGCAGATGATTACCTCACAAAACCATTCCATTTTTCAGAGCTGATCGCTCGTGTGCGTTCCATTGTACGCAGGAAAAAATTCGGTGGAAATGCACTGGTGGAGATCGGGAATATTTGTGCAGATGTTACAAACCAGGAAATTACGATCCACAAGCAGCCACTGACACTCAACCGGAAAGAATTTGCCATTTTGATGTACCTCATCTCTAACAAGGGCAGACTGGTTTCCAAAACAGCACTTGCAGAACATGTTTGGGGAGATAACATCGATGAATCCGATAATTTTGAGTTTATCTATTCGCAGATGAAAAACCTGAGAAAGAAAATGAACGACCTGGATTCAGGGATCGAAATACAGTCCATTTACGGAGTAGGTTATAAACTGATAGAATCGTGAAATTAATACAGCGCACCATCGTATTGATGTCGGTTGCATTGCTCGTTGCATTGTCAGCTTGGGCATTTATTTTCTATGTGAACATGATCGATGAGGTGCACGACAGTATTGATGATGGCCTGGATAATTCAAAATTGCTGATCATTCACCAGGCAGGTCGGGATTCAACCGTTTTGAACAAATACCGCTTTGATGAAGGAAATTATGCGATCCGGAAAATCCCCGAACACCATGCGTTGAAACATTACGATCAGTACAAGGATACACTGATGTACATGGAGAACGAAGACGACCTGGAGCCGGTTCGCTTACTGACCACCGTTTTTGAAGCGAAAGAAAATGAGTTTTACCAGTTGAAAGTCATTTCTTCCATGGTGGAAGAAGATGATTTGATCGAAGATCTGTTCTATTCGCTACTTTGGCTTTATTTGATCCTGATTGTCACGATCCTGGTGATCAATACGCTGGTTTTGAGAAGTATGTGGAAGCCATTCTTTCAATACCTGAACCGTTTGAGCCAGTTTAAATTGGGGAAGAGCGAAAAAATAGATCCGGTTCAGTCAAAAATTACTGAGTTCCAGGAACTGAACAGGGTGGTGGACGAAGTGTTGGAAAATGCGGTCCGTTCTTACCATAATCAGAAACAACTGATCGAAAATGCTTCCCATGAACTGCAGACACCACTTGCTATTGCTTTGAATAAACTGCGTTTGCTGACAGAAAATCCGGAAATTACGGAGGAAATCATGAAAGAGGTTTTCCGGACGATTGAGACACTGGAGCGCCTAACCAGGCTGAATAAATCCTTATTGCTGCTTTCAAAGATCGAGAATAAGCAGTTTTTAAGTGAGGAACAAATTCCTTTCAATGGATTAATCAGTGAAGTATTGGAAGATTTCCGGGACCAGATCGAATTCAAAGAACTGGAATTAACTGTGCTTCCGGAAGGTGAACTGCATGCAACGATGAATCCGGAATTGGCCCGGATCCTGCTTTCGAACCTGGTTAAAAATGCTATCCGGCACAATTTTAAAGGCGGAAAAATAGAAGTGCTGATTACCAATTCAGCGTTTAAGATTTCCAATTCCGGTTCCGGTAAAGCACTTGATTCGGATCAGGTATTCCAGCGTTTCCACAAAGATTCTCCCGACCAATCCTCCACCGGACTGGGGCTTGCTATCGTGAAATCCATTGCAGATATTTCAGGATACGAGGTTTCTTATAATTACGCTTTGGGGATTCACCAGTTTACGGTAAGCTTTAATGGAAAATTTAAAATTGATAAGAAGAAAATTAATTAGGAATTAGGAAGAACCACTAAACTGTTTTAAATTTCTCCCTTCTCCCTTCTCCCTTCTCCCTTCTAAATTTTCAATTTTCAATTCTTCCAGTTTCTTTCCTGTTTTGCCATCTAGCTTTGTAATAACAAATTAAAAATTCAAGTTATGAAAGGTTTAAAATTGATCGTATTGGCATTCCTGCCTGTTGCTTTTTTTTCATGTGCAGCGACTACCATTGACCAGCAGGAAATTCCTTCCGTAGTTATCAATGCTGTGATGACCAAATACCCGGATGCAAAAGATCTGGACTGGGAAGTGAAGAATGGAATTTATGAAGCGGAATTTGATTTGGGCAAGGACGATTACGAGGTGTGGATCAACGCGGAAGGAACAATCCTGAAAATCGAGCAGGAAATCAGGAATACACAGCTTCCCGGCGCAATTCTGACCAAGTTGAAAACAGATTACAAGGAATATAAGCTGGATGATGCAAAACGGATTGAGATCGGTAAAAAGGTTTATTACGAGGTCGAACTGGATGGCACATTCGGAGATCAGAAAGTGGTTTATTCAGCCGCTGGTGAAAAACAGGATCCGACGGTATTAATGCAGATCGGGAAGTAAGTTTAACTAGTTCCAAGGTTCAAAAAGTTCAGGTTTTTAAGCGTTCAATGACACACATTTTATGCGATTGAACTTTTTGAACCTGATTTAATTTGTATGAAAAAACGGATTTTACTTCTTGTCTTATTTTTTTCCAGTTTTTCATTTGGACAATTGACTCCTCCCGGGTTGGGAAGTAACTCGAAGCTGAATAGCTGGTTTGCCCTGGGGCTGGACCAACAACTGGATTCTGCCGGCCGATTTTCCTCTATGACCTATTTCGGGATTGCCGGACAAAGTACGGTTGACAATGTGAATATTTTTGACCGTTTGGGGATTTTGGTTTTCAACCAGGAAATGAAGTTTAAGTTTCGACCCATCTGGAACGTCTCACTGGCTGCAAGTTATCGTCATCAGAATGAATTCCAAAAGACATATCCGTATTTAGCAGCTGAGGACCGTTTTAAGCAGGAATTCCGCATCTACTCCCGAATCACCAAAAACTGGAAGAAGAAATGGATTCCTTCCATTGCATTCAGACAGGAATACCGTAGGTTTTATGATCCCGAATTCCGGGAATGGGAAGTTTCTTCTGCTTTCAGATCACGCTTGAAATTCCAAAGTGAATTTGCCCTGATTTCCTCTGAAAAACTCACAGCCATTGTGGGAACTGAGTTTTTATTCTCCACCGAATTCCAGGAAGATACCCAATCCTGGCAGCATTTCCAGTATGGTGAAACACGCCTTTCTGCCATCTTTTCATACCACACCAATAACAACCGGATTTCTTATAATCTCGGGTACATGAACGACTTACTGCACGTTCCTGCCGGAAACAAATCGGTGCATTATATTTCTGCGAGTATTGTTTTTAAGAACATTTTTTAAATAATTGCGAATGAGGGTTCGTTAAGGGAATTAAAATTTGCTTAAAATGGGCGAATAGTTACATTAGGAATCCGGCATTCGTAATTTGGCATTTGAAAATGTCAGTTTATCTGTCAGCTTGTCTGTAAAATGCGCAATGGCAAGGTAGTTGACTAAATTGAATCAAAAAAACAATCATAATGGCAGAAGAAGTAGTTCAAAACGAAGAGTTTAACGAGAATGCTGATGCTCAGAATCAGGATAAGCAGGATGGAACGGCAAACGGGCAGGTAGAGGATGCTGACAATTCGTCAGTAAATACAGGCACACCTTCGGCTGAAGAACAGGTTGCAGCACTCAATGACAAGTATTTGCGTTTGTATTCGGAGTTTGACAATTACCGCAAACGCACTAATAAAGAAAAAATCGAATTGATCTCTACTGCAAGTGCAGGTGTTCTAAAAGATATGTTGTCAGTAATGGATGACTTTGAACGCGCAATTGCCAATAATGAGAATTCGGAAGATATTTCCGCTGTTAAAGACGGATTCAAACTGATTCACCACAAACTGAAAAACCTATTGGAAGGAAAAGGATTGAAGCAGATGGATGCGAAGCACCAGGCTTTTGATTCGGATCTGCATGAAGCGATCGCAAATGTTCCTTCGCCTTCGGAAGATTTGAAAGGAAAGGTGATTGATGACGTGGAGAAAGGATATTACCTGAATGACAAGGTGATCCGTTTTGCAAAAGTAGTTGTTGGACAATAAAAGAGAGAAGATTTAAGAAGGGAGGTTTAAGAATCTTCAATCTTCAAATCTTTGATCTTTAATTAATTAAAAATGGATAAGAGAGATTATTACGAAGTTCTTGGCATTTCAAAAGGTGCAACGGAAGCTGAAATCAAGAAAGCTTACCGGAAAATGGCCCTGAAATATCACCCGGATAAAAATCCCGGGGATGCTGAGGCGGAGGAAAAATTCAAAGAAGCTGCAGAAGCGTATGAAGTACTTTCAGACGCAAATAAGAAAGCACGCTACGATCAGTACGGTCACGCAGGATTGGGTGGAAATGCCGGATTTGGTGGCGGAATGAACATGGATGATATCTTCTCGAATTTCGGGGATATTTTCGGTGGTGCTTTTGGTGGTGGAAGTTTTGGCGGAGCAAGAGGCGGCGGTCAGCGTGTAGTGCGCGGAACGAACCTGCGTGTCAAAATGAAACTAACCCTGGAAGAAGTAGCTGAAGGTGTTACCAAAAAGATCAAGGTCAATAAACTGGTAAATGCCGACGGTGTAACTTATAAAACATGTGCTACATGTAACGGAACAGGTAGAATTACACGTGTTGCCCAAACATTCCTGGGGGCAATGCAGACTCAATCTACTTGTACTACTTGTCAGGGTGCAGGTAAAATGATCGATCAGAAACCAGCGGATGCAGATAACCAGGGATTGAAACGCCAGGAAGAGGTAATCGAAATTGAGATTCCTGCAGGAGTTGAAGAAGGCATGCAGCTGAGTGTTTCCGGGAAAGGAAATGCAGGGCCGTTCAACGGAATTCCGGGAGATTTGATCGTGGTGATCGAAGAACAGGCACACGAAGAACTGCGTAGAGATGGGGAACACCTGCATTACGAAGCGTTTGTGAATTTTGTGGATGCCGTTCTGGGAGAAACGATCGAAATTCCAACCGTTACCGGTAAAGCGAAGATCAAGGTGGAACCGGGAACTCAAAGCGGAAAAATGCTGCGTTTGAAAGGAAAAGGTTTGCCGGTCCTTCAGGGTTACGGACACGGAGATTTATTTGTACATATCAATGTATGGACTCCGAAAAAAGTCAGTAAAGAAGAAAAAGAAATACTGGAGAAATTAAAGGCTAGTGAAAACTTTAAGCCGAATCCCGGACAAAACGAAAAGGGATTTTTTCAACGCATGAAAGATATGTTCCAATAAGAACTGAATAAATGAGAAACCGCCTGAAAATCAGGCGGTTTTTTTATGTTAAAAAATTTAGTTACCACCCTGATAATCATGTATTTAACAGTGAGTCTGTTCGCGAATTAGCGAACAAGCGAATTCTGAAATTCTGAAAGAGTGAGTTGAAAAGGAGAGGAGATTCATTTTCAGTGCTTAAATCGGAAATGTTAAAAAGAATTGACAGACAATCCTCCTAAAACCGGGGAATAAGCATTCTTTTCATTAGCTTTATCAAATGAGAAGATTTACTAGTCCGCTCGAGCCCACTATTGGCATCAGACATTATTTATTGGGAATCCTGATAGTAGCGTTCGGGCTTTATGTGGTGAGTTCTGTTCTGATGAGTTTGGTTGTGCTTGCCCGGATTCCGGATCCGATGGAACAGCTTGCAGGTAAATCGGTTCGCGAACTGGGTTCCATATTTTCAAAGAATGAATTTTTCCTGTTAAATATGATTCCCTTTGCAGTCGGACTTCTTTCGGTTCTGTTTGCAGCAAAAGTGATTTTTAAAAGGCCGTTTCGCAGTTTTCTGACAGCGCGTTCCCGGTTTGATTTCAAACGGTTCTTTTTCTCATTTAGTTTATGGGCCATATTGACACTGGTTTCGTTCTTTATTACCTTCATTGATTTCAGCCATGAACTGGTTTGGAATTTTCAAAGCGATAAATTCTTTTATTTACTATTGATCGCAGTCTTGTTTGTTCCCATTCAAACGGGGTTCGAAGAGGTTTTTTTTCGCGGATTTTTACTTCAGTTCTTCGGGAAATTCACCCAAAGAGGAATTTACCTGGTCCTGATCAACGGCATTTTGTTTGGGATTTTACATGCAATGAACCCGGAAATCGATAAACTGGGACCATTCGCTATCGGGTATTACATTATTTCCGGGCTTTTCACTACATTAATCACCGTAATGGACGATGGGTTGGAACTTTCCTGGGGGTTTCACCTGGCGAATAACCTGTTTGGGATCGTCATCGTATCCAATGATTGGCAGGTAATTCAAACGGATGCGTTGTTTATGGATGTGTCTTCCCCGGTTTTAGGTTGGGACATGTATGTAACCATGTTCCTGTTTTATCCGTTAATGATACTTGTTTTTTGGTTGGTTTACCGCTGGAAAAACTGGAATAAATTACTTTTACACAGTAAATGAATCATTTTTTTGATTAAATGTTAGAAATTCAGGAGCTTACGAAGCGCTATCAGCGTAAAGCAGCAATAGATCAGGTTTCATTCAGTCTTCGGAAGGGAGAAATCCTTGGATTGCTTGGTCCTAACGGAGCAGGGAAAACAACACTCATACGAATCATTAATAAAATCATAGAACCGGATTCGGGAACGATCCGATTTAACGGCGATCTGCTTCAGCAAAAACACCTTGCCCATATCGGATATTTACCCGAAGAAAGAGGATTGTATAAGCAGATGACAGTGGAAGCACATGCGCACTTCTTGGGCGCGTTGCGTGGAATGTCGAAAAGTGAAGTGAACACTGCGTTGAACTACTGGCTGACAAAATTCCAGTGTGCCGACTGGCGAAAAAAGCGCATCCAGGAACTTTCCAAAGGAATGGCCCAGAAAATCCAGTTTATTTGCGCAGTTCTTCACGAGCCGGATTTACTGATCCTGGACGAACCGTTTTCAGGGTTTGACCCGGTGAATGTGGAATTGATCAAAGCCGAACTCCAGGAAATGAAAGCGAAAGGGAAAACGATCCTGATCTCGACCCACAACATGCGAAGTGTGGAGGAAATTTGCGACCGCGTAGTTCTGATTCACGAATCAAAAAAAGTATTGGAGGGCCGTGTGAGCGAAATCCAGGAACAGCAGAAGCAAGGAGAATATGCGGTTAAGTTCCGTGGAAATATGATTGCTTTTGTGAATGCACTCTGGATCGGGTTTGAATTGACTGATAAAGAAATTTTGGGAGATGACCGTTTCATTGCACGTGTCAAAATGAGAGGCGATAATTCATTTGAAGATCTGTTGAAAACATTGATCGGTCAGGTGAAAATCGAAGCGGCATGGGAAGTGCTGCCAAGTATGAATGAAGTATTTATTTCAACAGTAACAACCGGAGAAAATGAAGAATAGCTGGATTATTGCACTACGTGAACTGAGAGAGCGATTGGGAAGCCGGTCGTTTATCCTGATGGCTATTCTCGGACCATTGGTGGTGCTGACATTTACTTACCTCATCTTCCAGTTTGGCGGGAAAGAACAGCAGAAATGGCATGTTTTGATCGTAGATCCTGCGAATATCATGGAGCAAAAGATCATGTCCAAAGAAGATCCGAATATCGATTATTCCTTTGCGACCAATTATGTGGAGATCGAGGAGTTTGCCGATGGAAAACGCTTTGCTCCCTTCGATGCGATGGTAGAAATCAACGAAAAGATCCTTTCCAATAAATCGTGCTTTTTGTTCTACCGCGAGAAACCGTCGTTCAATATGTCGGTGAATATCCGTTACCAGGTAGAAAGGCGGTTGGAAGAAGTGTTGGCAAAAGAATTTACTAAATTGTCGGTCAGTGAATTCCGGCAGATAAAACAACCTTTGAGCTTGTCTTTCAGAAATGTATACGATCCGAAAAATGTAACGGGAGATTTGGCCGGATGGGTCGGTTTGTTCTTCGGGGCAGTAATTTTTGTCTTCATCTTCCTGTTTGGGATGACCATTTTAAGATCCGTTTCGCGTGAAAAAACGAACCGGGTAGTGGAGATTCTCCTGGCAACAGTGAAACCGAGATCTTTGATGCTGGGTAAAATCCTCGGGATCGGGTTGAGTGCTTTTATCCAGGTTTTCCTGTGGATTTTGATTATCGGTTTGGGCTTGTACCTGATGCGGGAAACTGTTTTTATCGATATATTCGATGCGTCGAACCAGGTGGAAGGCCAGGTGAATGACTACAACCAGTTTGTGGAATTGGTTTTCGACCGGGTGCAGTTTGGAGTGATGCTGTTTTATTTCTCCCTGTTCTTTGCGTGCGGATATTTGTTCTATGGCGCGTTTTTCGCGGCTTTGGGCGCTATTTCCGGCTCCGAATCGGATGGACAGCAGTTCCTGATTCCTTTGATCCTAATTCTTTGTTTTGCCCTGTACGCTGGGTATTTTGCTTTACAGAATCCCGATAGTCCATGGACAACGTTCTTGTTGTATTTCCCGTTCACAGCACCGGTTGTTGCCATGGTGAAATTGTCACTTGGATTTACAAACGGAGATGCCTACCAGTTATTTGTATCGCTGTTTTTACTTCTCGCAAGTTGTTTGGGAGTAATTGCCATCGCCGCGAGGCTGTTCAAAAACGGGTTACTTCAGTTTGGGCACACGCTGCGGTTCCGGAATATTATTCTTTGGCTGAAAATCAAGTAGTATGCGAGCAGCAGTCATAGACTTAGGAACGAACACGTTCAATCTCCTGGTTGCAGATGTAAATCCGGATGGGTTTGACATTGTCCATAACTCAAAAGAAGGTGTTGCACTTGGAATGGGGGGGATCAATGAAGGGCGGATCTCGGATGAGGCAATGGAACGCGCTTTCGATGCATTTGAAAAATTCAGGAAAATCTGTGATCAATTGGAGGTTGAAAGCATTACCGGAATCGGTACTTCTGCCGTCAGGGATGCGCAAAACAAGGAAGAATTCCTCGAAGAGATAAAGAAGCGTTTCGCAATTGATGTGGAGATTGTAGACGGATTGGAAGAAGCAAAACTGATTTACCAGGGAGTAAGCTGGTCGTATCAATTCGATCAGACTTCACTGATTATGGATATCGGCGGTGGAAGCACGGAATTCATCCGGATCGAAAAAGACAGAGAGCTGGAATTCATGAGTGCAAATATCGGAGTTTCGCGAGCCGTACAGCTGTTTTCACTAAAAGACCCGTTGTCGGAAGAGAACCAGGAGGAATTGATCCGTTGGTTCGAAGAAAATGCCACAGAACTTGAAACATTTGATTCCTGTGAAGTATTGGTCGGAGCGTCCGGGAGTTTTGAAACATTTTACGAAATGGTCCATGAGGAAGCTTTTCCGCAGGTTTTATCCACCATTCGTATTCCAAGAGATGAATTGATGGAAACATTGGACTGGATTATCGTATCGACCTCCGAACAGCGTGAAAATCATCCGTTCATTATCCCGATCAGGAGAAAAATGGCGCCGATTGCTGCTTTGAAAACCAAATGGATCATTGAAAAATTCGGGATCAAAGAAGTCGTGATATCGCCCTGCTCACTGAAAGAAGGCGTGCTCCGGAGATTTTTCTAATAAGGATTTTGAACAGACAGTGACGCAATGCATCCATGTCACTTCCGTTATTCCATTCGGTTAATTCGCAATCCTGCATGCGCCTTCGCTGTAGCTTTAGCGCAAGTGTTTCGGAATTCGTAATTAATTGGTTATTTTCGCTCACCAATAAAAACACATGGCAAAGATTTTAATCATTGATGACGAACGCGCTATCCGCAGGGCTTTACATGAAATCCTCGAATTTGAAGGTTTCCAGGTCGATGAAGCTGAAAACGGGATAGAAGGATTGGAAAAAGCTAAGAATACGCTTTACGACATCATCTTTTGCGATATCAAAATGCCGCAAATGGACGGGATGGAAGTACTGGATGGATTGATAGCTCAAAAGATCGATACGCCGGTAATCATGATCTCCGGACACGGAAATATTGAAACGGCAGTAGATGCGATCAAAAAAGGTGCTTTTGATTTTATTGAAAAACCCCTCGACTTAAACCGCATCCTGGTAACCATCCGAAACGCGAAAGAGCGTGTGGTATTGGTAGAAGAAACAAAACAACTGAAAACAGTTGTCCGCAAGTTCAAAGGATCATCCATAATCGGTGAAACGGAAGGCATTCTCAAGATCAAAGAAATGATCGAAAAGGTTGCGCCCTCCGATGCACGTGTGCTGGTTACCGGTGCAAACGGTTCAGGAAAGGAATTGGTGGCAAGATCTCTGCACGACCTTTCAAACCGCAGGAAAATGCCGTTTATTGAAGTAAACTGTGCAGCGATCCCGAGTGAATTGATCGAAAGCGAATTGTTCGGGCACGAGAAAGGTGCTTTTACCTCTGCGGTGAAAGATAAAAAAGGAAAATTCGAACTGGCTTCCGGCGGAACGCTTTTCCTCGACGAAATAGGGGACATGAGTGCTTCTGCACAGGCAAAAGTACTGCGTGCTTTGCAGGAAAATGTCATTCAGCGGGTTGGCAGCGAGCGCGATATCAAAATTGATGCACGTGTAGTGGCGGCAACGAATAAAGATTTAAGAAAAGAAATTGAGGAAGGCCGTTTCCGCGAAGATTTATATCACCGTTTGGCTGTGATCCTGATCCACGTTCCATCCCTGAATGAGCGCAGGGAAGATATCCCGATGCTCGCAGAGCATTTCCTGGCACTGGTTTGTAACGAGCACGGAATCCCGAAAAAGGAATTTATGGACGAAGCCCTGATCGAATTGCAGCAAACGGATTGGACAGGAAATATCCGTGAACTGAGAAATATTGTGGAGCGCCTGGTTATTCTTTGTGGCGCAAAGATCACAGGCGAAGATGTGAAAATGTTTGCAAACCCGAAGAAGTAAAAGCTTTCCCGCGAATTATGCGGAATAGATTCATACTTTCTGTAAAGTAACGAATAAAAAAATCCCCGTCAATTGACGGGGATTTTTTCTGTAATCTATTTTTTTCGCTAATACGTCTAATTTGAAATCTGCGTAATTCGCGGGAATCTGATAATTATTTCTTCATTTCTTTAGCTCCCATTTGCATTAGAGCGTAAGTAAATTCACATCCTTTTTTCGCTTTAAGCGTAGTCAGGATTTTATTGATTACTTCATCCTCAGATTCGGAAGTGTATACTTTGTCGTATTTCTTCTCCAAATCTTTCGAACAAGTTTCCATATCTTTTCCAAGATCGATCATTGCCTGAGCATCTGCCATTCCTTTTTCCATGTCTTTCATCATGACTTCAGTCACTGCAGACTGCATGTCAGTTCCATCCTTCTCGGATTTTACGATAGCAGCTTTCATTTCATCGGAAATTCCTTTGGAAGAATTGTTCACACAGTCACACATGTCTTGTGCCATTGCATCATAATCTGCATCGCTTGCCATGTTACAGGAAGTCATCAATACTGCACTCGAAATCGAAAGTAATAAGATTAATTTTTTCATACGTTTTTTTGTTTAAAGCTAAGTATTTTAATTGAAAAGTGAAATGAGTTCAAAACCGGGAATTGATATTAGACACCTGGTAATTCATAACTGATGATTGAGAATTGATAATTGAAAGGCCGGAAAGGAGTTCAATTTATTTCTTTAAACAACCTTTGAACATTACAAATTCATTTCTGGAACCTCAATTCCGCCCCATTCCAGTACATCAAACCCCGAACGGTCCATTTTCTTCAAAACTGCTTGTTTCAGAACAGGTGTTTTTGCCGATTTCACGGGCGACCAAACCATATAAACCCGGTTCAGGTGATCCGGTTTCGGTTCAATCTCCAAAACAGCAAACTGATCACACTCCTCGTGGAGAATAAACCGGATATAAACTTGTTCGTGCTGTTGCAATTGTGGTCCCCAAAAAGTGATGAAATCCGTTTGTTCTTTGTCATTGAATCCCAAATCCGACAAATAGTTTTCCAGTGATTCGACTACATTCGTTTTGTTCAGGATAAATCCACTTTGTTCCTGATCCGATTCATTGAAACGCTGTTCCGATTCCCAGAAAAGATAAGGATAGTGTTTCCCATTGACGTGGATAGAACCGTCCGGATGTGCAATGCCGTTCCAGCCCGAAGCATAATTCGGATAAGAAAAAGTCAGTTCACCGCTTGTTTTCAATTGAACAGATACTTCCAGGTCTGATTCCGGGTAGAAATAAATGATTGGTTTCTTTACTTTAGGCAACGGTTCATACTGACTTTTGAAATGAAGTGAGATGACGGTAATCTGTCCCGCTTTTACTTCAATGCTGTCTGTTGTGATTTCCTTGAATTGCAGATCGTATAAAAACTGGAAGACATGCACTCCGGGAGATGAAATGAATTCATACACGTTGTTTTGGTCCAGCTTGATTTTTTCATCGCTTCCGTCAATCCCGTAGCGCAAATTCCGGTGTGGGTTGTAATCGCTGTCGAATGAGCAAACAAACCTCAAACGGGTTTCTTTCGGAACCGTGCTTTTGAGGTAACTTACGGAATAATCAGGCATCCATTCCGGTTGTGCGGCAAAAAGCGAATGGCTTGCAAACAATAAAAAGAAAAGTGCGCGCATAGTTTATAGATTGGTTTTAAATTCCATACCTCCCCATTCGAGCAGGCAGTTTTTACTCCTGTTAATGGGTTTCAGGGACATTGGTTTTAGTTCGAGTGTTTCTTCCACCGGTTCATTGGTCTCTTTGAAAACAATGTAAATGCGGTTCTGAGTGTAGTCAGGAGAAATGTCCAGGGAAGCGATGTCATTGATTTTTTCGTTTTGAATCCAGAGTATTTGAATGTATTTTATTTGCTGCATGCGCGGTCCCCAATACGTAATGAAATCTGATTTTTCCTTCGGATTGAATCCCAGGTAATCTAAGCGGGCTGAAAGGTATTGGATCGTTTGTTCTCCCCGAAACTGTTCTGCGTGATGCCAGTTCAGTTTCAGGTTTTCTGTCGGAAGCTGTGCATCCCAGAATAAGTAAGGATAATCAGAACCATTTATGCGGATTGTTCCGTCCGGAGCGCTTGTTCCTTTCCATTCGTTTTCATAGACAGGATAAGTGAATTGAATCGCTGCTGCGGTAGTTAGTTTCAGGCTGAATTCCCGTTTGGGTTCACTGTAAAGGTAAATAACAGGCTTTTCGACCATGATTTGCGGCCTGTCACTCACGATATTTTCCTCGAAATTCATTCCTGCTTCAACCAGGTGTCCGCCTTTCAATTCCGGGTTGAGGTAAATCTCCTTGAAATTTGCATTGATGAAAAACGAAAAAGCATGTTTTCCTTTCGGAAGTGTCAATTTGATGAAACGGTTTTTATCACTGACCGTATATTTTTTCGTTTTTCCGTCAATTTTCACCTGGATAATTGTAGGATGCTGATCGAGCATCAGGAGATTGGAGTTATCAACTACCTGGAAAACGAGTTTGGTACTGTCTTTATGAACTCCAGGGGAAACACTGTCTTTGCTGATCCAAATCGACGGACCGGATTTGCGCAGGACTGAAAATCCCAGCACAGGGATCAGAAGAAAGGCTAAAATGAATGAATGCTTTGTCATAATGTAAGTGAATTAAATTCAAATCCTCCCCATTCTAACAGGTTGAAGCCTTTGCGTTCAAAAACCGGTAATGCGGCAGGGAGGAGGTAAGGTATAAATGTTTCGTTCCATTCGGAAAATCCCATATACAGGCGATTGATGGCTTCCGGTTTTGGGGTGCAGCTGATCTGTGCGAACTGATCACAATCCGTTTGCAGGTAGAACTGGATGAAAACAGCATCGTAAGCGCTCATTCGAGGTCCCCAATAGGTGATGAAATCTGTTTTTTCGGCGGCAGTTAACCCGGCATCTGAAAGTTGTTTTTCAAGGAAAGGAATGAGTTCTTTCTTTTCAACCCGGTAACCGTTGGAATGCTTTTCGAGTTTGAACTCCTGTTTTGAATCCCAAAATAAATACGGGTATTTTTCTCCCTCAATCCGGATTTCTCCGCTGGGATAAAGGGTTCCTTTCCATGCGTCTTTGTAGGGCGGATAGGTGAAACGGAATGCACTTGCAGGATCTACACGGAGTGCAAAGTCTAATTCAACCGGGCTTTGCAGGTAAATGACCGGTTTGTCGACCTCGATCCCCTGGTAATAAGACGAAAAAGAAACAAAAGCTTCGCTCACTGTCTGGCTTTCGATGGGAGTGCTATCGGTAATGATTTCGTTATATCCCGGGCCGGGCCAGAATTTGAAAACCGTTTTCTCCGCTTTTAGTGTAAGTGTAAATGAAAGACTAGGGTCCAGGAATAGGGTGTCTACTAAGTCATTCACGGAGTAATAAACGATCGTTTGGTATCCGGATGGAGTTTCCGGGAAGTTTGGACTACTGAAACGCAGCCTGATTTGGGCTTCTCCGTTTTTAAGTTCCGGCTTTTTTACCGGATTGTACAGGTAGAAACCCGGTACACTTTCCCGTTGATCGGATCCCTTGCCGGTGAAAGCAAGCCCGATGAAAAATAAAAAGAGTATATAGCTGGTTTTCATCATTCGATATTAGAACAATAAGCCGTACAATCCAAATCAGGTTTGGTTCAATCCGGGATCAAATTCCATCCTGGAAACCGCTAATTCATTTATGATTATTAGAAATGGGTATAATTTCCTACAAAATAAACGTCGGACCATTAAAGTTCTTATTTTTGGCTTGAACAATTTTAACTTATGGACATAAAAGGATTTTTCCAAAGAAATTGGATGCATTTTGCGATAATCGGCATTCTGTTTATCGTTATTGCAATCTTCTTTAAACCTCAATTCGAAGGTTACGGTGTAAAGCAGCACGATACCAAAGAGTCGATCGGGATGAGTAACGAGATTAACTTATTCCGGGAATATACAGGACAGGAACCTAAATGGACCAGTTCTGCATTTGGAGGAATGCCCGCAGAGCAAATTTCCCTGAATAAGCCTGGAAACTGGTTCAAAGTGCTTTCAGAAGGCTACTTTAATTTGTTTCCGACCCCAATGGGTTTGATTCTTTTGCATGCTTTGTCTTTCCTGCTTTTTGCACGTTTGCTGAGGTTGAATCCATGGATCGGGTTATTGGGTGCAATTGCCTTTAGTTTTGCAAGTTATGAGTTAATAGTTATCCAGGCCGGACACATTATTAAATCTGCAGCTGCCGCATTTTTACCGGCATTGCTTGGAGCGTTTATTTATGCGTACAAAAGGAACCGGCTTTGGGGAATTGTCCTTTCAGGGGTCTTTATGACGCTGGAGTTAACAATGAACCACGTTCAGATCACGTATTACTTTTTATTCATCCTGTTGTTCGTTGGGATCTATTTCTTTATTGAAGCAATCAGGGAAAAGCAGCTGAAGAATTTCTTCATTACTTCCGGAGGGATCATTGGCGTATTCATCCTGGCTTTCGCTATTAACAGCGGAAATATCGGTCTGACAAATGATTACGCTAAATACAGTATCCGTGGTGCAAACGATGTAACGATCAATGCAGACGGAACAAAAGTGGAGAATCAGTCAAGTGGTTTGGACCGGGGTTACATCACACAATGGTCTTATGGAATCGGGGAGACATTTACATTGATTTCTCCTTATGTAAAAGGTGGAGCATCTGAGCAGATCGGTAATTCTCCTTTTGCTGATCAGATTCAAAACAGCGATTTGCCACAGGCACAGATCAACAGCGTGATGAACGGCTATTCTTATTGGGGAACCCAGCCGATTACTTCCGGACCGGTTTATATCGGAGTGGTAGTTGTGCTTTTAGCTTTCATGGGCTTGTTCTTTATGAAGGATAGAATCAAATGGGCGCTTTTTGCAGTAACGATTTTAGCAATCATGCTTTCATGGGGAAAGAACTTCATGGGATTCACCGATTTCTTCATAGACCATATTCCTGCTTATAATAAGTTCCGGGCTGTGACCATGATCCTGGTGATCGTCGAACTGACCATTCCGGTAATGGGAGTGTTGTTCCTGAACGAATTGATTAAGAACCGGGATCAGATTATTGCTCAGAAGCAAAAGTTCTTCCTTGTTTTGGGAGGATTTGTTGTTTTCCTGATCATTGTAAAAGTGGTTGGACTGAATGACGGGTATTCCAACCCGATGGAAGCGAACCAGTATGCCGGATTAGCAGAAAATTACACATCACAGATCCTTCAAATGGATCCGCAGGCAGCAATGGCAAATTACCAGCTGGATATTTCCAATCCGCAGCAGGTGCAGCAATTTGTACAAATGCAGGTGGATTCCCAAATGGAAGGGTACAATGCAGTAAAATCAGCCAGGAAGGATATTTTCAACTCCAGTATGAATCGCTCTATCTTGTTTGCGATCCTGGCAGGTGGATTGTTCCTGGTTTTCCTGTATTCAAAAACGGAGAAAACAGCAAAAGCAGTTTTGATCGGAGGATTGATCGTGTTGACTTTTGCAGATCTTGTTCCGGTTGCATACAACTACCTGGGAGCTATTGATGATGCGTCCGGTAATTACAAGTATTGGGAAGAAGCAAGCGCAACGGCATACCAGATTCCGGCTACCAAAGGAGATGAAGAAATTTTAGAAGCAGAAGTCAAACAAAATCCTTCATTGGCTTCCAAAATTGCAAGAGGAAAGGCAAAAGGTGAAGCTTTGGCGGATAAATTGGAATACGAAGGTTTCATCCGGAAGAATGTAGTGAATTCTTACCGTTTTTATGAATTGAAAGCAGCTACGAACTACCGTGTGTTGGATTATTCCGGTGCATTTTCAAGTAGCCGCGCGTCCTATTTCCATAAGTCCCTGGGTGGATATCACGGAGCGAAACTGAGAAATATCGACAACCTGATCAGTTTCCAGTTATCTAAAACCAATAGCCGCGTGATGGACATGTTGAATGTGAAGTATTTCCTTCAGCCTACGCAAAGCGGAGGCGATACAGCTATCCTGAATCCTACGGCATTGGGGAACGCATGGTTGGTTAGAAATGTCAAAGAATACGGAAGTGCAAATGATGAGATCAGGGCATTGGGGAACAAGTTTAAATTGGAAAACAAAGGTCCGGGTGTACTTCTCGTAAACAAAGTAGCGGCTAAAACAGCAGATGTTTACGGAGGAGAGAAATTGCAGTACCTGGTTCCGGGAAGACGTGATTCTATTCCGGTACAATTGGCAAACGGACTTCCTCAGGGACAGGAAGCAATGTTCGTAATGGATGTAAAAGGAAATACCAATCTGGTACCTTTGATGACCCTGGCAATGGATACTGCAAAGTCATTTACTTCGCTGGTGCAGTTAAAAGTGGTCAGCTCATTTGATCCGGTGAACGATGCAGTTATGCTGACTTCAGAAGCTGCTAAATTAGGCAAGAAGCAGTTTTCAGCAGACGGATCGATCAAGATGTTGAGTTCAGCACCAAATAAATTGACATACACAGCAACGGTTAAAGGAGATCAATTGGCCGTATTCTCGGAAATTTATTACCCGATCGGGTGGAAAGCTTTTGTAGACGGCAAGGAAACTCCTATCTTAAAAGTCAATTATTTGCTTCGTGGTCTGGAATTGAAAGACGGAACACACCGAATTGAATTCACGTATGATCTTCCGAAGTACAAAATGTACAGCACCATTTCTTTAATCGGATCAATTTTAATGTTCGGATTATTCGGATTTGCAGTATATGTTTCCTGGAGAAAAAGAAAATCCGCGAAGTAAAATCCGCGAAAATAATTATAAAAAAAGAGGACTTTATTCGAAGTCCTCTTTTTTTATGCGGTCACCTACGGTGAAATCTTTCAAAGCCCTTTTTCCAATAATTTCGGAATAGTATTTCGGGTGAAGTGAAAAACCGGGTCTTACGGAGCGGATATGTTGTTCTGTAACGGTTTCTCCTGCTTTCAGATCCTGGGAAATGTAGAGTGAACGGCTGAACACTTTTCCAGCTTCCTGTTTTGGTGTTAAACTATAATCACTAATTCCCACGGCTTTTTCGGCCAGTCTGACCTGATCCACCATTTCTTTGAACTCTTCCTCATTCATGGAGAAGCTGGCATCCGGCCCACCGATTGATCGGTCCAGGATAAAATGCTTTTCAATGATCTTTGCTCCTAAACTCACTGCAACGATCGGTACAATGCTTCCCATCGTATGATCAGACAGACCGGTCAGAACATTGAAATCTTTTGCAATTTGATCTACCATGCGCATATTTGCTTCCTCGATCGGGGCAGGATAACTGGAAGTGCATTTAAGCAATATTACCTGTTCATTTCCCGCTTCCCGGCAGGTTTCTACAGCTAAAGAGATAGCGTCATAATCGGCAATTCCTGTGGATATAATGATCGGTTTTCCTTTGGAAGCAGTGTACCTGATTAATGGAATGTCTGTTATTTCAAACGATGCGATCTTGTAAGCAGGAGCATTCAAGCTCTCCAAAAAGTCTACAGCACTCAGGTCAAACGGAGATGAAAAGCAAATTAAACCTTCTTCCTGCGCTACTTTGAATAATGTTTCATGCCATTCCCACGGAGTATATGCTTCCCGGTACAATTCATGCAGTCTTCTTCCGTCCCAAATAGTACCTTTAATTAAAAAATCCTCTTTGTCCGAATCCAATGTGATTGTATCCGCAGTATAGGTTTGTAGTTTGATGCAATCCGCACCAGCTCTTTTTGCTGCCCGGATAGTCTCAATAGCCGTTTCTAAACTCCCGTTATGATTAGCGGAGAGTTCGGCAATGATAAATACCCCGGATTCTTTGTTGAGTGTATAATTCCCGATTTTCATACTTTAAAAATTGATATTCCGGATAATTTGGAGAGTTGCTGATACGAATCTAACGAATGGATTTACTGAGTCCTTGAAAATACAACCATTTGATCATCCTGTTCCGCCAGTTTAAATCCGTTTGCTTCAAAAACCTTCAAAGAAGCTGTGTTTTCCGGTTTTACTTTAGCCAAAAAATGAGTCCCCGGTTCAAACTGCTCCAAAGCCAGCGGGACGATCTTTTTCCCAAATCCTTTTCCACGGTTTCCGTTTGAAACAGAGTAGCTGATCAGCCACTGCTCTTTTTCCCGGTCAAACCTGATTTGTCCCACAGGGATTGATTGGTTCAGCAAGATAAAGATCCGGGTGTTTTCGTTTGCTAATTTACCCAGGAACCACTGAATATGGTCCTGCCAACTGATTGTCTCACTGTTAAAAGCATTATTCCGCACCTCCGGATCATTTGCCCAATCAAACAAAAGAAGCGCGTCCTGCCGGTTCGCAGAACGAAGAGTTAACCCGTTTTGTCTGATCTTGGAATGGATTAAGACATCCTTGAACTCATTATTAAAAAGACAATGCTCTTTTAAAACTGCTTCTTTCGTGTAATGAGCTTTTTCAATGGCTTCAAACAAATGTGGACGCAGATCGTATGCATAAGTAAAGATCTTGTGGAAATTCAATTCCTCAAATGCAACCTGTTCAATCAGGGACAGATAAGTATTCCAGTATTCAGAAAAGTGCACTTCTTCCAGGGAAGTATCCATGATGAAAGAAATCTCCGCATGCCGGTCAACCCAGTTTATATGAACCAATCCACCATAACCGATGCATTCCCCGTCTTTTAAAAAAGAGAATAACAATTGTCCCGGTTTTTCCTGGTCAAACAAGTTCGCTACCACTGAATTGAAGTAGTTTTCCTGGTCTTCTTCTGTTAAAGGCTTGGCTTGTCTCAAATGATAAATCTGTTCATTTCGCCACTTCATGATCAGAATCCGGTCTTCATAACGAATAGGTACCAACCTGAAATTTCCCCGGTTGAATTCATTTTTCGTTAAAACGCGGTATGTAGAAGAGAATAACATCAGCTGAGTAATTGGTATTTAAGTTCTGCCAGTTTCCAGTCCGTTTCGTTATCAATATCCTGTACTTTTAACTCATCCAGGATGTAAGCACCGGTTTCATCAGTCCAGATTTCCTTTCGTTCCATAAAAAAAGCGGTATCAAAGAAGTAGAAAGCGCCGGCATCGTGATAAGTAAGCTCCAGGTCCTGGGATCTTTTCAGCATGTTCTCAGGTTCAACAGGTCTTACCAATTGACTGTCTTTGAGGCGGAAACTGCGTTGAACAGGAAAAGAGTAAGGTACCCCAGAAATGAGTACAGGTATGTGATGTTCTTCAAATTGTTTGTAAGCATTTTGAAGGTCCGTTGCTTGAATCAGAGGAGAAGTGGGGTAGAGGCAGCAAAATGTATCGGGCAATTGCTTATTTTCCAAATACCACTCCAATACTTCTGTCAGAACATCTGCGGTTGTTGCAAAATCATTCGAGTTTTCCACGGAACGCATAAATGGTACGGAAGCACCGTGTTTCTTTGCAATTTCAGCAATTTCCGGATCGTCCGTAGAAACCATGACCTCATCAAAAAGCTTACTCTTAAGCGCATTTTCAATGGCATAAGCAATGATCGGTTTTCCCAGGAATGGCCTGATGTTTTTACGTGGAATGCGTTTACTGCCACCCCGCGCCGGAATGATCGCCAGCCTACCCATTGTAAAATGATTTGACAGATGAAACGACGTATTCCAGGTCTTCCGGAGTTAATGAAGGGTACATCGGGATGCTGATACACCGCGAATAATAGGTCTCGGCATGTTCGCAATCTCCTTCCTTAAAACCAAGTTTCCGGTAATAAGGCATCAGGTGAACCGGGATGTAGTGAATTTGAGCAAAAATCGAATGGTTTCTCAAATGATCATACAAACCTTTCCGGTCTTCCACTTCCAGTACATACAAGTGATAAGCATGTCCTTCAATCACCCCTGATTGATGGATGATCTGCGGAATAGTGCTGAAAGCTTCCGCGTAGTATTTTGCAATGGAATGTCTTTTTTCCAGGTTATTGTCTGCACGACTTAACTGGGAGATACCTAAAGCCGCCTGGAAATCAGTCAGCCGGTAATTGTAGCCCAGTTCCTGCATTTCCATATACCACAAGGGGTATGAATCGCGTGAAGTACCGTTCCCGACAGCAAATTCAATGCTGTTTTCGAAAGCAGAAATGTCGCGCGTAATTCCATGCGTTCGAAGGGTCAGCAGGCGTTTGTAAAGTGCTTCGTTATTGGTGGTGATCATTCCGCCTTCGCCGGTTGCAATGTGCTTCACCGGGTGAAATGAAAAAACAGAACAGTCGGCAAACCGGCCATTTCCTGCAGCTTGCTTGTTTTGATTTTGGTCAACAAAGAAACCGCCGGGCGAATGACAGGCGTCTTCAATGATCCACATACTGTGCTCATCTGCAAGTGCTCTGAATGCATCCAGCTGAGGTACGCGTCCGGCAAAATCAACAGGAATGATGCCTTTTATTTTTTTCTCCGGATTATCCCGGATAACTGTTTTAACGGATTCGAGGTCCATCAGGTAGGTTTGCGGATCAATATCAGCAAACAGGATTTGGCCGCCGCAATACCGGATACAGTTTACGGAAGCCGAAAAAGTAATCGGGGTACAAATAACGTATTCGTCTTCCCGGAGATCCAGCGCCATTACTGCTAAATGAAGTGCCGCAGTTCCATTGCTCAATGCTACCGCGTAGTTTGAACCGGTGTACGCTGCAAATGCTTTTTCGAATTCAGCAATTTTGGGTCCCTGCGTCAGAAAATCAGCCTGGAGTGTTTCAATCACTGCCTGGATATCTTCCGGTGTTATTTCCTGCTTCCCGTATGGAATGACTTTACTCATACTGTAAAAGTTGGATCTACATGCTCCGTGATCAGTTTTCGCAGGTTTTCCACTGTTTCCCACTCCGAATTCTTATCGGAAGTATAGGCAAAGCCTTCCGGAACCTTTTGGGCAGAGAAATGTGCCACAAAATCATCCATTTTCCAATGTGGAGTTTGGGGAAGAATGGTGTAGTATTTCCCCAAATCGTAAGTGAAAAAGGAATCCGACATGGTGATCATTTCTTCGTGGATCTTTTCACCGGGGCGAATACCGATTACCGGTTTTTCACATTCCGGACCGATTGCTTCAGCAACATCCAGGATGCGGTAAGAAGGTATTTTAGGAACGAAAATTTCACCTCCCCAAGCTGTTTCCAGCGCATGCATAACCATGTCTACACCACCTTGTAGTGAAATATTGAAACGCGTCATTGCTTCAACCGTAATAGGTAATACTCCGTCCGTTTTTTTCTTTTTCAGGAAGAAAGGAATCACAGAACCGTTTGATCCCATGACATTTCCGTAGCGAACAACTGAAAACTTGACGTTTCGTTTTCCACGGATATTATTCGCTGCCACAAATAATTTGTCGGAAGTGAGTTTAGTAGCTCCGTATAAATTGATAGGAGCACAAGCTTTGTCCGTAGACAGGGCAACGACGTGTTCCACATTGGTTTTCAATGCTGCTTTGATCACATTTTCGGCTCCTCCAACATTGGTCTTCACACATTCGTCCGGGTTGTATTCCGCGATATGTACGTGTTTCATGGCCGCTGCGTGGATCACATAATCAATTCCCGAAAAAGCTCTTTCAAGACGTTCGAAATCTCTTACATCTCCAATAAAATAGCGGATCTGCGGATACTTTCTTACCGGGAATTCCTGTTCCATTTCAAACTGCTTCTGTTCATCTCTTGAGAAAATAACCAGCCGTTTGACATCCGGGTACTGTGATAAAATATGTTTGGTAAGCGCTTTTCCGAGAGAACCGGTTCCACCTGTTATTAGAATTGATTTGTCTTTCACGCGATATTATATAAGGTCTTACAAATATACTGAAATCCACTTATCGAATAACGCCGGTAACGGAATTGTAAAAACGATTGGAATCGGGAGTTTTGAATTGGTTGCGGGTGAATGCGATTAAAAATAGTTCTCCGTTGCTTCACTGACATTGTCTCTATAAAAAGTGTATCTTTGATAGCCAAAAAACAATTGAATGAAGGTTGCATTAATAACAGGGATTACAGGTCAGGATGGGTCTTATTTAGCTGAATTGCTTCTTGAGAAGGGATACGTAGTTCATGGAGTTATTCGAAGAGCAAGTGTCTTTAACACGGAACGCATCGATCACCTGATCGGGAGAGCGCATTTTGTCCTGCATCACGGAGATGTAACCGACAGTTCGAATATCAACAAACTGATGTCCACGATCCAGCCGGATGAAGTATATAACCTGGCGGCTCAAAGCCATGTGCAGGTTTCATTTGAAGTTCCTGAATACACTGCCCAGGTAGATGCAATGGGAACTTTGAGGATTTTGGATGCTTTACGGAATTATTGCCCGAATGCCCGGTTTTACCAGGCTTCGACTTCTGAATTATACGGAAAAGTGCAGGAAATTCCGCAAACGGAAAACACGCCGTTTTACCCGAGAAGCCCGTATGGAGTAGCGAAGATTTACGGTTTCTGGATCGTGAAGAATTTCCGGGAAGCTTACAATTTGTATGCATGTAACGGGATTCTTTTCAACCACGAAAGTGAACGCCGGGGAAAAACATTCGTTACGCGTAAGATCACGATCGGGTTGGCGGAAATAGCACAAGGCATTCGCCAGACTTTGTCTTTGGGGAACCTGGACTCAAAACGCGACTGGGGATATGCAAAAGAATACGTGGAAGCGATGTGGCTGATGCTGCAGCAGGACGAACCTGAAGATTTTGTGATCGCTACCGGGAAAACCTATACCGTCAGAGATTTTGTTGAAAGAGCGGCGAAATACGTTGGATTTGACATTGTCTGGGAAGGAACAGGTGTTGATGAGGTTGGAATTGACCGGAACACCGGTAAAAAAATAATTGAGATCAATCCGAAATACTTCCGTCCGACAGAGGTGGATCTTTTGATCGGAGATGCGACCAAAGCTAAGAATAAACTGCAATGGGAAGCCAAAGTGGAATTGGATGAACTGGTGAAGATCATGATGGAACACGATATCCGGATGGTCAAAAATACGAAAGTACTTACCGATGAGAAAAGAGGATAAAATTTACATCGCCGGACATAACGGAATGGTGGGGAGCAGCATTGTTCGAAAATTAGAACAGGAGGGCTTTACGAATCTCATCACACGCTCGTCTAAAGAACTGAACCTGATCAACCAGGCAGATGTGTTGGCATTTTTTGAAGAAAACAAACCGGATTACGTCTTTTTAGCAGCTGCTAAAGTGGGCGGAATCCAGGCAAATAATACATACAAGGGAGATTTTCTCTACGATAACCTGATGATCCAGACCAATGTGATCCATGCGGCTCATGCGCACCAGGTGAAAAAATTACTGTTCCTCGGAAGTTCCTGTATCTATCCGAAGTTTGCCGAACAGCCTATTTCGGAAGACAGTTTGTTGACCGGTATCCTGGAACCTACGAATGAACCTTATGCGATTGCCAAAATTGCAGGAATCAAATTGTGTGATGCATACAGAGATCAGTACGGAAGCAATTTCATTTCAGCCATGCCCACGAACCTGTATGGCCCTAATGACAACTACGATCTGTCAAACTCCCACGTATTACCTGCGATGATCCGTAAATTCCACGAAGCGAGAAATAACGGTACGAAAGAAGTGGTTGTTTGGGGAACCGGCAAACCGATGCGGGAGTTTTTATACGTGGATGACCTGGCGGAAGCCTGTTTTTTCCTGATGGAAAATTACAACGATCCGGGGGCGATCAATGTCGGAACAGGATCAGATATTACCATTGCGGATTTGGCACATTTGGTGAAGCAAATCGTAGGGTTTGAAGGCGAAATTGTTTTTGACACTTCAAAACCGGACGGAACTCCCAAAAAGCAATTAAATGTTTCCCGGATCAATCAATTGGGGTGGAAAGCAACCATTGAATTGGAAGAAGGAATCCGGAAGGCTTATACCTCATTTTTGGATCAGGAGAAAAAGTAAGCTGTTTTGAAGATCACAATCGTTTTGCGGCATTATCCGCCAAGTAAGAATATCAACGGGGTTTTAGCCAACCAGATGGCTCAATACCTGATAAAAGATTCCAATGCAGAAGTCACCGTTTTCTGTATGGATATCAGCGAAAAAGGAAACCTCAGCACCATTGATCCTACCGGGAATGTCATTCGGATCAAACAAAAATTCAGTAACAGCAACAAATTCGGAAAGCTTTTCAACATGCTTTGCGACGGATACATGCTGATCAAAAGAAGTCGGAAACATCCTTCTGACCTGGTTATTTGTACTTCGAGTCCGCCACTTCTCCCGCTTTGGGCTTCCATGCTGCTTAACGGGAAGAAGAAATGGGCTTTTTGGTCGCTTGACCTATTCCCGGAAGGGTTCGTATCGGCAGACACCATTAAAGAAAGTAACTGGATTTACCGGTTTTTACTAAAGAAAACCTACAAAAATCCCCCGGATTTGCTAATTGCTCTTGGGAACGAACAGGCAAAGCACATTCAAAAACACTATAAGAAACCTGTTCCGGTAATGATCTTACCTGCCGGAGTTACACTTGAAGAAGAGCAGGACATCCCGGATGAAAGCAAACCGGATTGGTATAATCCTGCGAAAATTACTTTGGGTTATTTCGGGAATGCAGGACAGGCGCACAACCCGGAGTTTATAAAAGAAATGATCCGCGTTTCGGGAGAACATGAGTTCCGGTTCATTTTGTCCGTTTATGGAATTAATGCAGAAGAGATCAAAACCTTTTCTCGGAATTTTGAACACGTAGTGATTGTTGAAAACGGGATTGCACAGGAACATTTGAAGTATATTGATGTGCATTTGGTTACTTTAAGGACTTCCTGGACCCATGCCGCGGTACCTTCAAAAGCTGTAACGGCTATTTCTACGGGGCGTCCGATCGTTTTTTGCGGAAGTGAAAAAAGCGATAACTGGCAGATGTTTAAGGATGCTGCCTGGTTTATTCCGGAAAATAAGAACATGAAAAATGAAATTGCACGCTTGTTAAACGGAATTAACAGGGAACAGATCGAATCGAAAGCTGCTTTGACAAAAGACATCGTGACAGGGCTGAAACAGCAGGTATTAAACACATATACTCAACTTGGAAAATTATGATCAATAGATTTGTTCAAACTGTTTTTACTCTGATAAAAGTTGTGTTAAAAAGCAACTATTTTATTTCGATAGGTAAGTCTGCTGAGAAAGATCTGATCGTATTGGGGAACGGCCCCTCACTTCAGCAGGACATTTTGAACAACCGGGAGATTTTTGACAAAACCCCACTCGCGGTAGTGAATCATTTTTGTTATTCCGAGTTTTTTGCTCAATTGAAACCGAAGAATTATTTCTTGTTGGACCCTGCTTTTTTTGAGCATTCACTAACGGAACCCGTTGAAAAAACTTACCGGATTTTATCAGAAGAAGTTGATTGGGAAATTACTTTTTACCTTCCGTGGAACAGCCGGAAATCTCCTTTTGTTAAGGAATTGATGAAAAAAAAGCACTTTAAGTTCCAGTTTGTCAATTATGTAACAACTAAAGGTGGGTTTCAGGGAATAAACCGTTGGTTATACAACTGGAACCTGGCAATGCCTCAAAGTCAAAATGTACTCGTTTATACACTCTTTTTAGGGATAAAAATCGGGATCAAACGCATTTTCCTGTTTGGAGCAGAAAATAACTGGCACGCTACCGTGCAGGTGAATAAGCAAAACGAACTGATTATCACTGACGTGCATTTGTACGAAAAGAAAAAGGAACAGATCGAGAGAATCGTCAAAGACCCAACAGATCCTTCAAAAAGTATTACAATGGCTGTTTTGCTGGAAAGTTGTGTAAAAGTCTTTAGGGGATATGAAGTAGTAAATAGCTATGCACAGACAAAACAGGTGCAGATTTACAATTGTTCCAAAAACAGTTTGATTGATGGTTTTGCAAGATTGGATGACAACGAGTTCAGACAACTGATGCGCCCGAATTCTTAGTTCCGGATTTTGATTGAAGTACTGAAAAACTCAAACAGCTTGTTGTAAGCGAAGATTAGGAATTCTTGATTGAATCGGGAATCGTATATCCGTAACGTTCAAAATGCGGTGCCCAAAAAGCAGGATTGAATTTTTCCCAGGCATGACATCCAAACGGGAGTTGGTTACCGTTTAATTCGTAACATATTTCGGGAGTTTCTTCAAAAGCAAACTGTAAAGCGGTGTTGACATCCGGTATTCTAAATCCGGGAATCAGTCTCTTAGCAACTGACGACCAGAAAAAATCTTCGTGCCATTTTCCTTTCCAGAGTAAAGCCAACAGGTACAGGTAAATACTGCCGTAGTAGAACTTTTTTACTTTTCGCAGGGATAACCCGCCATTTCCCACTTTTTTGATGAAGCGTTTTATTCCCGGAAGCTTGTTGTTCAATTCCTCAATCCATTGACTGTTGATCCAGGGTGCGCCGATGTAATCAAAACCTTTACTGCACCATTCGTCAATGTTATTTTCAAAAACAAAGGTGTCTAACTGATAGATCAGGATGTAATCGTAATCCAGGAAATGCTTGTAGAAATATGGAATATTCATCAGGCGGCTATACGAAGCCGTACTTGTGAAATAGTTGGGTTTTAATCCCTGGTATTTTGTAACAACGTTGTAATCCTGGTATTCTGTTAATGACATCCCTTCGGGATAAACCAGGATCACGTCGTATCCTTTAAAAACTTCCTTGCATCTTGCCAACGAAATTTGCTCGTTCCATTTCAGTGTCGTTTGGTAAACCGGAATTACAATAGCAACCTTCTTGTTAGCACTCATTACTTTTTTGTTGCAATTATTACTAGTTCCGCGGAAGCATGCCTGTTAAAAGGTTTAATAAGAACATTCAGGTTTTGATGGAAAAGTCCCAACAAAAAGTCAGGCATTCTTTTTTTGTCTCTTCCGATTACAAAACGACCTTTTCTTCTGATCACTCTTGACACGGTAGTACACCACGCATCCGTTCTCACACTCGAAAAAGATTCCAGTACATCGAATTGATTTCGTTTAATCACGGTTTCCAGGTTACCCGGATTAAACAAGTGCAAGTGACGCGGAGGATCTAACGGGAACCAGTTTTCTTTATATAATCCGCGTTGCCAGTTGCTTGTATTTGGCGTAGCGATTACTAATTTCCCGCCCTTCTTTAACTTCGGATAGCAGGATTTCAATAATTCGTCCACTTCATGTACGTGTTCTATCACGTGATTGATGGTGATGGCATCGAAAAAATCGTCGGGATAGTTTTGAGAAGGGATATCACCCAGATTTACATTTAATCCTTTTTCCCGGCAAAAAGCAACTGCTTTCGGGTCAACATCTAATCCGTGGCATTCCCATCCACCGGCATTTAAATTGTCCAGCAGTGTACCGTTTCCGCAGCCAAAATCCAGCACGCGCCCTTGTGGAACAGCGTCCAGGTACAGGACTTTATAATCCATATTATTGCGGTTAACCGGCAAAAGGTAAGCCAGGTAACCCGGTAGCTTTTTGAAAAAAGAAAGTGATGGGAAATAATTGTGTGAAACAGCCAGGTAAGGTTTTTCCAGGAAGGATAACTCAGTGAGGTTTTTTCTTGCATCCGAATGCGTGTAGTATGATTCGTAAGCTTTACCGATCTCTTCAACAGTAGGCATTGGATTCAACCACATCAGCCCGCAGCTACTATTTGAGCATTCTACGATATTCCAACCTTTAGATGTACCAAAATTGCGGTCATCCAGATTTAGATACTTGCTTTTTCCAACTGAATTACAAACAAAGCAAGTGTTTACTTCAGAGGATGCAATTTTTATTTCTTCCATAGCGCAAATATGCTAATTTTTAATTTAGAATTTGTAGAACCAGATCTATATTCTTTCGACTTTTTTAGCGTGCCGGAAAGGATAGAATACTGTTCATCAGGATCACTGAGTTTGTGTTTATTTGCATAGTAAATGACTGCTCTAATTTTGAATTCCGGATCGGAATGGATAAATATTCGTTAATTTCGCAGCAATGGGCCTGGTACAAAAAGATGCTTTTAGAACAACTTTAATTTCCTATTTTGGAATTCTGATCGGTTACCTGAATAAAGGGGTTTTGTTTCTTGCAATTCTGTCTACTGCTCAAATCGGGTTGATCAACCTGATCATTTCGATCGGTACGCTGTTTGCCCAGTTGGCGAATTTCGGAACGGTGTATGCAACCTGGAAGTTCTTCCCCTTCATGCGGAATGAAGCAAAAAAACACCACGGATTTCTGGCATTCCTTTTACTGATCGTCGGTGCGGGAATTTTGGTTTATTCTGCGCTGTATATTCTTTTCAGGGAACAAATAGAGCAGGGGTACATTGAAAAATCACCAATGTTCCTGGATTACTATTATTGGGCACTTCCGATCGGTATTTCCTATGTGCTTTTCATGGTTTTGGAAATTTATCTCCGGAGCCTTTACAAGAATATTGTTGCTGTTTTTGCTTATGAAGTGGTGCTTCGTTTGGCTACAACCTTAATCCTGGTTCTAAAATGGCTGGATTTGATCTCATTTGAACTGTTTGTTGGTCTGCACAGCCTTTTGTACATCATTCCGACGATGATCCTGGTTATTTACCTGAAACGGATCAAAGAATTCAATGTCAAACTTTCTTCTATTCAGATTCCGAAACGGCTGAAGCGGATCGTCTTCTACTTTTCTTCCTTTTCTTATATCAATACACTGGGGGCCGTTTGGGTAAATTCACTGGATGTATTGATGATTGCCCAATTTGTGGGATTAAACGGAACGGGAGTTTTTACTACAGTGATCTTCCTGACCAGCGTACTGCAGGTTCCCTACAAATCGATTGTGAGAGTGAGCGCACCGCTGGTGTCGGATTACTGGAAATACCGGCAACATGATAAGATGAAGGCATTGTATACCAAAGTGAGTTCGGTTTGCCTGGTAATCGGTTTGGCGATGTTCCTGCTTTGCTGGGTAAATATTGATTTCCTCTTCTCATTTCTGAAACCCGAGTTCAGGGAAGGAATCTGGGTTTTCTTTTTTATCATGATGGGCAAGCTGGTCGATATGTATTTCGGGCTGAACGGTGCTATCTTTTCGACTTCCAAAAAATACCGCTACGATGTCTTCTTCACCTTATTTTTAGTCGTTGCGGTCTATGTATTAAATTACCTGATGATCCCGATGTGGGGAATTGCAGGTGCGGCAATTTCAACTTCCATTGCTTTGCTTGTCTACAACGTCGGAAGATTGTTATTTGTGTGGTACGCATACAAACTGCATCCCTTTCACCGGAACCAGTTTATTATTATCGGGATAGGCGTTCTGACTTTAGTTGCCGGACAATTGACACAAGGGCTTATAAACAACAAGTGGATCCAGTTTTTGTTTGAATCCACTTTAGTTGTTGTATTATTTTTTGGTCCGATCTACTTATTCTCTTTGGAGAACGAAACCATCAATTATATCCGGAAAGCACTTTTGTTCATGCGTTCGAAAATTCGCCGTTAATTAAGCAATTGCTTGTTTCACCGCTTCGATAGCCGGAACTAAACCTGCTGCGTTTTTTCCTCCTGCAGTAGCGAAGAAAGCTTGTCCGCCGCCGCCGCCCTGGATTAATTGAGCAACTGATTTCACTAAGTTCCCTGCATTCCATCCTTTGGAAGAAACCAGGTTTTCGTCAACCAGTACGCTGACAGCGCATTTGTCTTCTTCTTTTGAGCCAATTACCGCAAATAGGTTCGGGATTTCTCCTTTCAGTTGGAACAAAATGTCTTTTACAGAACCTGCGTCCAGATCAAGTACTGATTCCAGGAAGGAAAAATCTCCTTTGGAAACAATTTTTGTTTTCAAATCAGCTTTTACCAGTTTGGCCTGCTCTTTTTTGAAGTTTTCCACCTGCTTTTGAAGCTGGTTATTTTTAGTGATCAGGTCTTCCACAGCTTTTGAAACATCCTTAGGATTCTTCAATAAGTCGTTTACAGATTTCAATTTTGTTTCCTGGTCTGCATAATACGTTTCAACTGCTACATTGGTAATCGCTTCAATCCGGCGAATTCCTGCAGCAACAGCAGATTCTGCCTGGATTTTGAACAAACCGATCTGACCGGTATTCTTCACGTGTGTTCCTCCGCATAATTCCACGGAATTACCGAATTTGATCACGCGTACCGTATCGCCGTATTTTTCGCCGAACAAAGCCATCGCACCCATTTCGGTTGCCACTTCGATCGGAACGTTGCGTCTTTCATCCAACTCAATACTTGCACGAATGGATTCGCTTACCAATGCCTCGATTTTTGCCAGTTCTTCGTCCGTTACTTTGGAAAAATGAGAAAAATCGAAACGCAAATAGTTCGGGTTCACCAAAGATCCCTTTTGTTCCACATGTGTTCCCAAAACGGTTCTCAATGCATGGTGGAGCAAGTGAGTAGCAGAGTGATTGTAAGCAGATAACTTGCGTTTGCTCTCATTCACTTCTGCCGTGAAAGCTCTTCCCGGGTTTGCCGGCAGTGTCTCGGATAAATGAACGATCAGGTTGTTTTCCTTCTTTGTATCGAAAATTACCAGGGATTCCGAATCGTTGTAAATACGTCCGGTATCACCAACTTGTCCACCACCTTCAGGATAGAAAGGTGTTTTGGAAAATACCAACTGGTAGAATGTTTTTTGTTTCTGGGAAACTTTGCGGTATTTCACGATTTCAACAGCTGTTTCCAAATAATCGTACCCAACAAATTCTTCCACCGAATCATCGATCAGTTGAACCCAATCATCTGTTTCAATAGCCGTAGCAACTCTGGAACGGTCTTTTTGTTTGGTCAGTTCCTCGTTGAACCCGGCCTCGTCTACCGAAAGATCATTCTCACGAGCGATCAGGCTCGTTAAATCGTATGGGAACCCATAAGTATCGTATAATTCAAAAACAGAAGCTCCGTCAAGAATGGATTTGTTTTCACTTTTTGCAGCGGCGATCAAACTTTCAATGCGCTTGATTCCCTGCTCTAATGTGCGGAAAAAGGATAATTCTTCTTCTCGGATTACTTTCTCAACCAACTCGCGCTGCTTGATCAGTTCGGAGAATGGGTCGCCCATTACTTCGGAAAGTACTACGGATAAATCGGAAAGGAAAGGTTCTTTCAGTTCCAACATCTGGTATCCGTAACGAACCGCACGTCTCAAAATACGGCGGATCACATAACCCGCTCCGGTATTGGACGGCAATTGTCCGTCAGAAATAGAAAATGCGATAGCACGTACGTGGTCAACGATCACACGCAGGGCAATATCCGTTGTTTCGTTTTCTCCGTATTTCTTCCCGGAAACCTGCTCCATGTGACGGATCAGCGTTTGAAATAAATCGATATCGTAATTGGATGTCTTATCCTGTAAAGTCATTGCCAAACGCTCCAATCCCATTCCTGTATCTACGTGGGTTGCAGGCAGCAATTCCAGGCTTCCGTCAGCTTTTCGGTTAAACTGCATGAATACGTTGTTCCAGATCTCGATGACCTGTGGATGGTCTTCATTTACGTATTTTTTTCCGTCTCCCTTAGCGCGTTCTGCTTCCGGACGGTTATCTACGTGGATTTCGGTACAAGGACCGCATGGTCCCGTATCACCCATTTCCCAGAAATTGTCCTTTTTAGAAGCTAAAATAATGCGGTCTTCGGCAATGTGTTTTTTCCAGATATCGTAGGATTCCTGGTCTCTGGGAACACCGTCTTTTTCGTCTCCTTCAAAAACAGTGACGTACAAGCGGTCTTTCGGGATTTGGTACACTTCTGTCAGTAATTCCCAAGACCAAGCGATGGCTTCTTCCTTGAAATAGTCTCCGAAAGACCAGTTTCCAAGCATTTCAAACATGGTGTGGTGATACGTATCAACACCTACTTCCTCCAGGTCATTTTGTTTTCCCGAAACGCGTAAACATTTTTGAGAATTGGCGACACGACGGTTTTTCGGAACCGCATTTCCAAGGAAAAAATCCTTGAATTGGTTCATTCCGGCGTTGGTAAACATCAGGGTTGGGTCATTTTTCACAACCATTGGTGCTGATGGGACAATTTGATGTCCTTTCGACGCAAAAAAATCAAAAAACTGTTTGCGAATTTCGTGTACTGTCATTGTTTTCAACTTTCGAACTTACGTTCAATACTATTTAATGAACGCAAATTTAGTCGAATAACTCAATTTTACAGACGAAAGCCGCTGAAATATTTAGATTATTACTTGGCCCTGAACATTAAGCGCAGCACAACGAAAACAGATATAATGACAGTTGTTACGAAAAAGACGTCCGGGAAGTTCCCGAATGCTTCCTGCAGGATCGGTTTTCCGTTTTTGTAGATAACCGTTTTCACGTTGAAAATCTTCAGTAACGTTGCACAAATCAGTAAGATTCCTAAAAGCACAATCGATCCGAAGCGGTAAATGTGTCTCCGGATTTCTGTGTTTCCAATGGTATCGCCTTCGTCTCCAAGCTTGATGTTATGCCGTAGCCCTTCGTGTTTGAAACTAGTTACAATGGCCTTGATATCCTGCGGAAGTTTTTCTACCAAATACAGGTAGTCTTCCGCTGAAGTGACAATTTTTGATTTGATGTTTTCCCACGAGAAACGTTCCTTGATTTTTTCAGTTGCATAGGGTTTTACCATTTCGATCAGGTCCAGTTTTACCTGGAGTGATTCTGCAACCTTTTGGATCGTTACGAGTGTTTTCAACAACATGTACAAACTGCTTGGAATTGAAATTCCGTATTTCATAAGCAACTTGAAGGTGTCGGTAAACAACCCGGAAATATCCACATCATCGTATGTATAATAGGAGTATTTCATAGTGAGTTCCCGGATCTCGAATTCCAGGCTTTCCATGTCACGGAAATTCTCCACTTCGGTCAGTTTCAGAAGTGCTTTGGCAATTTTGTGCGGGTTTTTATCTGCAAAACCAATCAGGAAGTCGATCAATCCGTCAATTTGCTTCGGTTTTAAGCTGGCACACATCCCAAAATCGATCAGTACCAATTGATTGTTCCCGCGAATGAACATATTCCCGGAATGCGGATCGGCATGAAAGAAACCGTGTTTCAGGATCATCGTCAGGATCACATTGATCCCGTTTTCAGCAATGATTGTAGGGTCATATCCTTTAGCAACCAGGTTGGCTAAATTATCCGGAGCTTCCCCCTCCACATACTCCATGATCAGGAGTTTGGAAGTGGAGTGCTTGCTGTATACTTTCGGAACATAAACACGCGGATCGTCCTTGAACATGTGCGTAAACCGCATCATATTCGAAAGTTCATTCATGAAATCCAGTTCCTTCAGCATAATGTCACCGAAATCTTCAATGAAACGGATCAGGTTGAAATTACTGATCTCCGGGTATTGAATCTGGATCTTGCGGGCAAAGATTTGAAGCAATTTAATATCCAGTCTGATTTTGTTGCGGATATTCGGGCGCTGCACTTTCAATACCACGCGTTGCCCGGTGTGAAGTTTTGCTACGTAAACCTGTGCAATAGATGCCGAGGCGATGTGTTTTTCGTTGAATTCGGCAAAAATACTGTCGATAGAAGCTCCAATCTCGTTCTCAATGATCTGGATTGCAATGTCATCCGGCATTGGCCGCGCAGAGGACTGTAATTTTTTTAATTCCATTCTCAGACCTTCGGAAGCAATATCCGGCCTGTCTGCAATGATCTGTCCGAACTTGATGAATGTGGGGCCGAGGTCTTCAATAATCAGTCTCAATCGTTCGGCACGCGTCTTACGATTTTTTCCTCTCGGATCAAAAATAACCCGCAAAGGACCTGTTGTGAGCCAGTTAGCCACATAATGTCCCGCGATGATACGAATGATTGAAAGTAATCGGAAAAAGTTTTTAAGATTTGCACTTAATCGGAATATCCACATACTAGAAGGTTATTTATATCAAATGTAACTGAAACTTTAGTAATGAGGAAGAAGGTAAGTTAAAATCGGAACAAAAAATTTGATTTTAGCATTCATTCACATTTTTTCTATCTTTAGCGACTTGAAAACTAAAAATCTATAATAATGGCAGGTAGTCCATGGCGTAAAAAGCCTATAGCCCTATTTGAGGCAGATATGAAAAAAAGCGAACTCAAGCGCGTTCTTACCAGATGGGGACTGACTTCGCTTGGGATCGGAGCAATCATTGGCGGTGGTATTTTTACATTAACAGGTATTGCAGCACATGATCATGCCGGACCGGCTTTAGCACTTGCATTTGTAATTGCAGGTGTTGGTTGTTTGTTCGCATCCCTTTGTTATGCTGAATTTTCTGCAGTTCTTCCGGTTGAAGGTTCTGCATACGCTTATTCATACGGTACAGTAGGAGAATTATTTGCATGGATTATCGGATGGAACTTGATCCTGGAATATATGATGGGGGCCACCACCGTTGCAGTTGCCTGGAGTGGTTATTTTGAAAAGTTGCTCCATCAATGCGGAATTCACCCTCCGCTCTGGATCATGAATGATCCGATTACAGCAGCAGAAAAAGCAAAGGCAGCAGGATTGGCAGAGCCGAATTTTGCATTTAACCTTCCGGCATTCCTGATCACTTGGGTAGTTACATCGATACTTGTTCGTGGGATCAAAGAAGCGGCTAAAACAAATAATCTGATTGTAATCTTGAAAGTTGCGGTAGTATTATTCGTTATTTTCGTTGGATTCTTTTTTATTGACACGGATAATTGGGTTCCTTTTATTCCTGAAAAAGTAGTGGATGCTGATGGAGCATCGCATTTTGGTTGGGGAGGAGTAGTAACCGCTGCAACAATTGTATTCTTTGCCTATATTGGATTTGATGCTGTATCAACACAGGCTGGTGAAGCAATCAATCCGAAAAAAGACGTTCCGTTTGCAATTATTATGTCACTTGTCATTTGTACAGTATTATACATTGTGGTTTCTTTAGTCTTGACAGGAATGGTTCCTTACAATGAATTAGATATGAAAGCTCCGGTAGCGTCTGCATTTGAAGGAGTCGGGATGCCATGGGCCACTACCTTGATAACCATTGCCGCAGTTGCCGGGTTAACATCGGTCATGTTGGTAATGATGTTGGGTCAAACACGCATCTTCCTGGGAATGGCAAAAGATGGACTTCTTCCATATGCTCTCTTTGGGAAAGTACACGAAAAGTTTAAAACTCCGTTCAGAAGTACTTTGTTAGTTGGACTTATCATTTCAATTGTAGCTTCTGTTACACCGATTGATAAAGTGTCTGAGATGTGTAGTATGGGTACTTTGCTTGCTTTTGCAATGATCTGTGTTGCCGTTGTTATTTTGAGATACAAACAGCCGCACCTGGAAAGACCTTTCCGTGTTCCTGCATTACCATTGGTCGGTTTCCTGGGAGTGACATTCAATGTGACATTGATGTGCTTTGTGCGTCGTGATACCTGGATTGCATTTTTGTGTTGGACAACGCTGGGGGTGATCGTATATTTCTTATATAGTCGCAGAAACAGTAAGTTGAATGAGTACGAGTTTGAACAATCCCTGAAAGGAAATGATTCAATCCTGAATGCAAGCGAAGACCAAACAGAAGAATAAATTTAAGACAACCATATTATAAGTCTCGCTAATACTGGCGAGACTTTTTTATTACTACAAATGGAAGAAAACAATACCAAAAAATCGCTCGGATTGCTGGACGCTACATTCCTGGTTGCAGGAAGTATGATCGGCTCCGGGATCTTTATCGTGTCTTCGGAAATGGCGCGCGACCTCGGAAGTTCGGGGTGGTTGCTCGTTACCTGGCTGCTCACAGGAGTCATTACCCTTTTCGGGGCTTTGAGTTACGGAGAATTGGCAGCAATGTTTCCCAAGGCAGGAGGTCAGTTCGTTTACATTCGCGAAGCCTGGGGGAAATTACCTTCGTTTTTATATGGCTGGACAACTTTTGCAGTAATCCAAACCGGTGTGATTGCCGCTGTTGCGGTGGCATTTGGGAAGTTTGCCGGGGTTTTCTTTCCGGTTCTGGTAGATAAAACACTGGTCGAATACGGCGTGATCAAGATTAACGGGGCAAATTTTGTTGGAGTGGGCACTATTTTCATCCTGACACTGCTCAATGTCCGTGGGATCAATTACGGAAAGATTATCCAGGCGATTTTCACCAGCTCGAAGTTGATCGCTTTGGCAGTTTTGATCGTGGCAGGAATTATTGTCGGGTTTCATTCCGGTTTTTTTGATGAGAATTTCCACAATATGTGGGAAGCAACTTCCACAAAAAAAGCAGCAGACGGTTCGTGGCTGGATGCTGTTCCTCTGACAACCGTAGGTTTAATGATTGTTCTTTCTACAACCATTATTAACTCGCTTTTTTCTTCCGATGCATGGAATAACGTCACGTTTATTGCCGGAGATATCCGGAATCCGGAAAGGAATTTACCACGCTCGTTGTTTTTGGGAACATTTATCGTAACGATCCTGTACATTTTGGCGAATGTGGCTTATTTAGGACTGCTTCCACTTCACGGAACTCCGTTTGAAGGCAATTTTGTCTATACAAAAGAAGCTGTTCAGTCAACTGGGATCCAGTTTGCAAGTTCGGACCGGGTAGGAACTTCAGCCGCATATATGTTATTTGGAAATGCTGCAAATCTACTAATGGCTGTATTGATTATGATCTCCACTTTCGGTTGCAATAATGGACTGATCATGGCTGGCTCGCGCTTATTCTATGCCATGTCGAAAGACGGTTTGTTCTTTCAGAAGGCAAGTCATTTAAACCGGTTCGGTGTTCCTGGATGGGCTATGTGGATTCAAAGTTTGTGGGCAATTGTTTTGTGCTGCTCCGGCTCCTATGGAATCCTGATCAAGTTCGCTACTTTCGGTTCAATGATCTTTTATATTGTAACGATTCTAGGATTATTCAAACTGCGTAGAACCATGCCGAATGCCGCGCGCCCTTACAAAGCTTTCGGATACCCGGTAATTCCGTTCCTTTATTTGGTTTTTGCTGTAGTGATCTGTGTTTCTCTGACTTTATTCACATTTTGGGATACCTTCGGCAGTATTTTACTGATCCTTGCAGGAATCCCGATTTATTATTTGGTGTTTAAGAAGAAAGAATCGGCTAGTTAAATTGATTTACGGTTCGTCATTTGGCAAACTGATAAATTAGCAAATTGGCAAAATGAGGATGTTAGGTGACAAAATGACATAGTAAAATGGTGTCGCTTACTTATTTCGTCAGTCATTTTTCATTCTAAAATTCAAAAACTGCCATTTCTGACAGAAAATGAATCCACTTTCTCAATGGCACAACCTTTGACTTAAAGAAGGAAATTTTGATTAAAAACAAAAAAGAATAAAATGGGAAAAATAATTGGAATCGATTTAGGAACAACAAACTCATGTGTTTCCGTAATGGAAGGAAATGAGCCAGTTGTAATCGCAAATTCTGAAGGTAAACGTACAACACCCTCTGTGGTAGCTTTCGTAGATGGTGGTGAACTAAAAGTTGGTGACCCTGCGAAGCGTCAGGCGATTACCAACCCAACAAAAACAATTTACTCCATCAAGCGTTTTATGGGATCATCTTTTGATGATGTTCAAAAAGAGGCTGGACGTGTACCTTACAAAGTAGTAAAAGGAGATAACAATACACCGCGTGTAGACATCGACGGTCGTTTGTATACAGCGCAAGAAATTTCTGCAATGGTTCTTCAGAAAATGAAGAAAACTGCTGAAGATTATTTGGGTCATGAAGTAACTGAAGCAGTTGTAACTGTTCCGGCATACTTCAACGATTCTCAGCGTCAGGCTACAAAAGAAGCAGGTGAAATCGCTGGTTTGACTATCAAACGTATCATTAACGAACCTACAGCTGCAGCACTGGCTTACGGTTTGGATAAAAAAGGAATTGACCAAAAAATCGTAGTATTCGACTTTGGTGGTGGTACGCATGACGTTTCTGTTTTGGAATTGGGTGACGGAGTATTCGAAGTATTGGCAACAGACGGAGATACTCACTTAGGTGGTGACGATGTGGATGAGGCAATCATCACATGGTTGGCTGACGAATTTAAAGCTGAAGAAGGCTTGGATTTACGTCAGGACCCGATGGCTTTGCAACGTTTGAAAGAAGCTGCAGAGAAAGCAAAAATCGAATTGTCTTCAACAACTTCAACAGAGATCAACTTGCCATACATCATGCCGGTGAACGGAATTCCGAAACACTTGGTAAGAACATTGCAACGTTCGAAATTTGAGCAATTGATTGCTTCTATCGTTGAAAGAACAATCGCACCATGTCGTTCTGCTCTTCAAAATGCAGGATTGTCTACAAGCGATATCGATGAAGTAATTTTGGTTGGTGGATCAACTCGTATCCCGGTTATTCAGGATGCAGTGCAGCGTTTCTTCGGAAAAGCTCCTTCAAAAGGAGTAAACCCGGATGAAGTAGTAGCAGTTGGTGCGGCAATTCAAGGTGGTGTATTGACAGGTGAAGTAAAAGATGTCTTATTGTTGGATGTTATTCCATTGTCTTTGGGAATCGAAACAATGGGTGGTGTATTCACGAAGTTGATCGAAGCGAATACAACTATTCCGACTAAAAAATCTGAGACTTTCTCAACAGCAGCAGATAACCAACCGGCAGTAGACATTCACGTATTGCAAGGTGAGCGTCCGATGGCAGGCGACAACAAAACATTGGGTCGTTTCTCATTGACAGACATTCCACCTGCACGTCGTGGTGAGCCGCAAATCGAAGTAACATTCGATGTGGATGCAAACGGAATCATGCACATTTCTGCAAAAGACAAAGGAACCGGGAAAGAACAGTCAATCAAGATTGAAGCATCTTCAGGTTTGTCTGATGAAGAGATCAAGCGTATGAAAGCAGAAGCAGAAGCAAATGCAGATGCAGATAAAAAACGTATGCAGGAAGCTGAAACGTTAAACAAAGCGGATTCATTGATCTTCCAGACTGAGCGTCAGTTGAAAGAGTACGGAGATAAAATCCCTGCTGATAAAAAACAACCGATCGAAGATGCTTTAGCAGCATTGAAGACTGAGTTTGAAGCGAAAAACATGGATAATCTGGATGCAGCAATGGAACGTTTGAACACGGCTTTCCAGGCAGCTTCACAAGAAATGTATAACGCTGCAAATGCAGGTGGCGCGGATCAGGGACAAGGCGGAAATGCCGGAGCAAATCCTGGTGGAGATGAAGTAACAGATGTGGACTTCGAAGAAGTAAACGAAAACGATAAGAAGTAATCCAGGTTACTGATTAGAATAAGTGGAAAAGGGCTTTTGCAATCGCAGAAGCCCTTTTTTCTTAAAGTTTGTGAGTGTAAACATGAACCGGAGACGTAACAATTCCTTATGCTACGTAATATTACGTCAGCAGAAATCGCTTAGATTTCTCAGTTTTACCAGAATTCAGTTTAGTGAAATGGATTAACAGACGTAATATTGCGGAATTACCTCCGGATCAGTTCTCGTACTTCAAATACCCGTTTTCAATCTTTAGCGGAGCATCAAAATTTGTTTCATACAAACCTCCCGTTCCCAATCCCTGAGGTAATTCCGGCTTGTAATCTGCCGTGAACTGCGCAATCGCATTCAAACCGATATTGCTTTCCAAAGCAGAAGTAATCCACCAGGGAATCTGTCGTTGTTCAGCTAATTCAATCCATTCCTTTGAACCGCTGAATCCACCATGTAAGCTTGGTTTCAGAATAATGTACTGCGGATTAATTGTATCCAGCAGTGTGATTTTTTGTCTGGTTTCATTGATCCCGATCAATTCTTCGTCCAGAGCAATCGGTAAAGGAGTTGCTTCACAAAGCGTTTTCATGTCGTTCCATGCCCCGGCTTTAATTGGCTGCTCAATGCTGTGAAGGTCAAATTGTGCTAATTCTTCGAGTTTTTGGTGTGCGTCGTTCATCGAGAAAGCACCGTTAGCATCCACGCGAAGTGTGATTTTTGAAGCATCGTATCGGGAACGGATTCCTTCCAGCAGTTTCAGTTCCTGTTTGAAATCGATGGCACCGATCTTTAATTTGATACAGGTAAAACCGGAAGCGAGTTTTTCTTCAATCTGACTTTGCATGTATTCGGCATCTCCCATCCAGATCAGGCCATTGATCGGAATACTGAAGCCGGGAGTTGTTTTTGCCGCTTCGAAATAGACGCGCTTCCCTCCATTTTGTAAATCGAGCCACGCACTTTCCAAGCCAAACAAAATGGAAGGATAATCGATTAAGAGTATTTTGTCCTCAATGAATCGAAGTGGACTTTGACAAACTTCTGACAGCTTTTTCTCGTAAGCTTCGTCAGAACTGTAATCAGGAGATAATCCCGGGATTACCGAACATTCTCCCAATCCTGTAACTCCTTCGGAATTGGTTAATTTCAGTTTCCAGCCTTTCTTTTGGGTCAGAATTCCGCGACTTGTCCCACTAGGACGTTTGAAGTCCAGCGTAAATGCTTCAAAGGAAGCGCTGAGATTGATTAAAGCACCCATTGGTTGAGAGAAACACTGATGACATACAAAACACTGATGAAAAATGTTCCGAGCGCTACTTTCTTTAATTGGGAATCCAATTCTCTCGGAATCGTATTCTTAGAAACAAACACCAGGTGCTTAATGAAGAGGATTACAGGAACCAATGAGATAAATCCGAGCCAGTTTTTAGTAAGGGTAAGGAATAAAATCCAGCTTGCAAAAGCCCCGATCACCAGGAAAAAATGATACTTTTTAGCATTTGCAGCACCCAGTTTCACAACCAGTGTGCGCTTTCCGACCTTTTCATCGTTTTCACGATCTCGCATGTTGTTGAGGTTCAGAACTGCTGTGCTCAAAAAACCGATGGTAATTGCAGGAAGGATCAGGATCCGGGACAAACTGTCTGAAAAAAGTGGGTAAACACCCATGACGCTTACCAGGCCAAAGAAAATGAAAACGAATACATCGCCCAGGCCGTTGTAGCCATAAGCTTTCTTCCCGATTGTATAGGTAATTGCCGCAAATACGGAAGCAATTGCCAATCCGATATAGATGTAAACGCTGCTTGCAGAAAGATTTTTTGTCCCGAAATAAATCAGGAGTCCGGCACTTAAAAAAGAAAGTAGTGCGGTCAATACAACTGCATTTTTCATAGCAGATTTGGAAATCGAACCGGATTGAACAGCCCGCATAGGACCAACCCGTTCTGAATTGTCAGCTCCTTTCAGGGAATCTCCCAAGTCATTTGCCAAATTTGAAAGGATCTGGAACAAAAGTGTAGTAGACAATGCCAGAGTGAAAATAACTGGATTCCAGTAGCCCTGGAATACTGCCACGAATGATCCGACCAGTATCCCGGAGATTGATAATGGAAGCGTTCTCAACCGGAGAGCGCTGATCCAATCTGATGAATTTGCCATGCTCAAATTTCGGTATTTTATCCCTTCATTGTTCTAATTGGCGTTCGAAACTTTAGGAATTAATTAAAAAAATGGTTTCTTTGTTCGATTAAACTTAACACATGAAAAAAATACTTGGAATATTCATCATTTCAGTTATTTCATTTGGAGCCTATTCACAGGATGAAATGGAGATGGAGTCAGGTGAGAAAAGGTTTGTCCTGAAATTCTGCCCGACCCAATTAGTGGCAGGTGAATTCAACTTCAGCTACGAACAGCGCATAGCCCGAATGGTCAGTCTGGAGCTGGAAATCGGGCCTACCATTTCCCAATTCGGATTGAACTTCGGTAACCAGCGTCTGTGGCAGGGAGAAATTTGGGGTTTTGATGCAATTGATGAGGATGCTGATCCCGCTATTGGTATTCACGCATCGATAGCACCAAGATTTTACCCGGCTTCGGAAGACAATCAATTGAAGGGACTTTATATCTCTCCGGTTTTCAAATACAGAAGATATAACTATACAAACAAAGATCTGAATTATATGATGACCGATGGAAGATCAAGTATCGACCAGATGATGTTCCGCTTCAATATGGGATTCCAGTTTTGGCCCGGTAACGGGAATTTCAGCCTGGATATGTTCTTTGGTGTTGGTTTAAGCACTTTCAATATCAAAGGGCAGCAAAGTTATAGTTACATAGACGACCAGGGAATCGTGCAGTCTTATTGGACTTCGTATTCAGATACCGGAATCCGTTTTAATTTAGCAACCGGGGTCCGTTTTGGATTTGGAATGTAGTAAGAAAAACCTTAATAAATAAGTGAAGCCTTTCGGAGAAATTCGGGAGGCTTTTTTGTTGAATTGAAAAGTGAAAATGGTGAATTGAAAAGTAGATCCATAGCTTTCTCAAAAATCAATACTTTTCCCTTTTAACTTTTACGTTCTCAATTTTTAATTAACATAGTATGCGTGCATAATTTTTTGTATATTTGAATGTAACCGAACGAAAGATGAAAAAATTAGCACTGAGCGATTTACTCCACATTGAGCATCCGATCATCATGGCTCCCATGTTTCTTGTTTCCAATGAAGAAATGATCATTGCAGGAACTGAAAACGGGATTGCAGCCGCTATTCCGGCTTTGAATTACCGGTCTGTGGATTTGTTGAGAGAAGGGCTGAAACGCATGAAGCAAAAAGCCAAAGGTCCGGTTGGGATTAACCTGATCGTAAACGCATCCAATATCTACATGGAAGAGCAGTTGAAAGTCTGTGTGGAAGAAGGAGTTGACTTTTTTATCACTTCCCTGGGTTCTCCTAAAAAAGTAATCGATGCAGCACATGGCAAAGGAATCAAAGTTTTTTGTGATGTGACGGATGTGGAATACGCAAAAAAAGTGGAAGCACAGGGTGCAGATGCGGTGATTGCGGTAAATAACAGAGCAGGTGGTCATGCCGGACGCATTGATGCGGTGACATTGATCCAAACAATGAAAGAAGCAATCTCAATTCCGGTGATTTCTGCAGGTGGTGTGGGAACAAAAAAAGAAATGGATGCATTGATCGAAGCCGGGGCCGACGGATTTTCCATTGGCTCAGTATTCATTGCGACCAATGAAGCCGGAGTTTCGCAGGAATACAAACAGGCATGTGTGGATTACGGTGAAAAAGATATCGTCATGACATCCAAATTGTCTGGAACTCCCTGTACGGTAATCAACACGCCGTATGTCCGGGAAATCGGGACGGAACAATCCTGGTTTGAACGCTTCCTGAACAAGAATAAACGCCTGAAGAAATGGGTCAAAGCACTGACATTTTACAGGGGAATGAAATCCTTGGAAAAAGCGGCTTTCAGTGCAACGTATAAAACCGTTTGGTGTGCCGGACCAAGTATTGAGCATGTTAAATCTATCCGGTCCGTGAAAGAAATCATCGAAACATTGACCAGCCATGAATAATCCAAATCTGAAAAAATACGGATGGATGCTCCGCCTGATGGGGATTTTCAAAATCCCGATGATCGGGTATGTGCGACCGAGACTACTGAAGATTGACGATAACGATGTGCTTGTCAGGATCAAACTGAGAAGACGAACCAAAAACCACCTGAAAAGTATGTATTTCGGAGCTTTGGCTGTAGGAGCCGATGTCACTGCCGGGTTGCATGCCTTTTATTTCTGCGATGAACTGAATGTTCGGCCCTCTTTTGCTTTCAAAGGAATGAAGGCTGAATTTATCAAGCGGGCAGAAACCGATGTGGAATTCAGCTGCACGGAAGGCCAGGTTATCCGCGAACAGGTAGTGAAAGCAATGCAGACAGGCGATCGGCAGAATCACTGGGTAAAAGTAACCGCAAAAGACCTGAATGGAGAAATCGTGGCGCTTTTTGAAATGGAAATCTCTGTCAAAATCAAATGAATGGAGAATTGAAAATAGATAATTGAAAAGGATTCGATTTTTTTCAATTCTCCATTCTACATTTTCAATTTGTAAATAAGTCTATCTTTGCCGAAAAAAAGAATGAATCGCATTACTTCTGAAGACTGTAAACAACTGATTCAAAATAATGAGGCAGAACTGATTGATATCCGCGAACCGTGGGAAGTGGAGATTTGTGCTATCGGCGGAATCAAGATCCCGATGCACCAGGTTCCTGAAAAGGCAGAATCATTAGATAAATCAAAGTATTACATTATTTTGTGTAAAACAGGAAGACGGGCAGAACCGGTTGCAAATTTATTGGAATGTGCACACGGATTCCAACATGTTGCCGTTTTAGAAGGAGGAATTACGAATTGGTTTGAGACATTCGAACCGAACTATGAAATGTATTAATCGATGATAGAATTATTCAAACACTTATTCCACCTGGATTTTAACTGGGTGTTCGACCATTATAAAGATTCCATTTATGTTGTTCTTTTCCTGGTGATCTTTATTGAAACAGGATTGGTGATCATGCCGTTTCTACCGGGAGATTCCTTGTTGTTTATGGCCGGAATGTTTGCTGCCAATGGGAAACTGGACCTGGCATTTATTTTAGGCTCACTGGCATTTGCAGCAATTTTAGGAGATAACATTAATTACTGGATCGGACGAAAATTGGGCTTGGGTGTTTTTGAATGGAAAATTCGTGGCCGTCAATTGGTTAAACCATCGTATTTGGCTAAAACAGAACAGTTTTTCGAAAAAAGAGGAGTAGCGGCAATTATTATGGCGCGTTTCGTACCGATTGTACGAACATTTACGCCATTTGCAGCCGGAATCGGGAAAATGAATTACCGTACATTTTTGATCTACGACATTATCGGTGGGGTTTTATGGATTGGTTCGATGACGTTGGCAGGATACTTTTTAGGAGAGATCGAATGGGTACGTGAGAACAACGAAAAAGTAGTTTTGCTGATTATTCTTCTTTCAGTTCTCCCGATGCTGATCAGCTTTTTGAAGTCGAAATTCGGTAAAAAAGATGCCTGAATTCGGATTGATCGGTAAAACTTTGGGCCATTCTTTTTCGAAACAGTACTTCGAAGATAAATTCCGCGAAGAAGGATTGAATCACCACTTCAGGAACTTTGAATTGCCCGTTATAGAAGATATTCAATCTGTTTTTAGTATTTCCGACCTAAAAGGACTTTCGGTTACAATTCCCTACAAAGAACAAATTATTCCGTTCCTGGATTCAGTGACTGAAGAAGCAACAGCAATCGGAGCAGTGAATTGTGTTTCCTTTCAAAACGGGAAGAAAACCGGACACAATACGGATGCATTTGGTTTTCACCAGATGATCAAGCCGTTCCTGACCAATGAGCACGAACGTGCAATGATTCTCGGAACTGGTGGAGCTTCCAAAGCGGTTGCTTATGTATTGAAGAAGATCGGTCTAGATGTGGTTTGGATTTCACGCAATCCGGCAAAAGAAAAAGAATTTCCTTACGAAGCGATCAATGAACACATGCTTAAGGCCTGTAAAGTAGTTGTGAATTGTACGCCAATCGGTACTTTCCCGGATGTAGATGCCTGTGTTCCTTTTCCTTTTGAACATTTAACGGAAGCGCATTTGTGTATTGATTTGATCTATAACCCGGAAGAGACAACCTTTCTAAGGCAATCGAAACTTCACGGAACTACAACGCTAAATGGACTTTCGATGCTGAAAGAGCAGGCAAACAAAGCCTGGGAAATTTGGAATAGCTAAAAATCCATCCAAAAAAGCACCGTTTTCTACGGTTTGCCAAATGGCAAACAGGCAAATTCTCGAAATGGCATTTAACCTTTTTCTTTTTATTTTTGTGATATGCAATCGGTAAAACAGTTGATCAGAGAGGGGGAACACCAGCAACAGGATTTCAAGTTCCGGATTGACGATTCAAAAAAGATTGCCAGAACCCTGGTAGCGTTTGCTAATACAGACGGAGGAAGACTTCTGATTGGTGTGAAAGATAACGGAAAGATAACCGGAATTGATCCCACAGAAGAAATCCACATGATTGAAGCAGCGGTGGATATGTACTGCAAACCCAAACTGCAATTCCAGTCACGGGTGTGGCAGGAAGATATGAAACTCGTACTTGAAATATCCATTGAGAAATCGGCTGACCGCCCCATTGCAGCTTTGGATGAAGAAGGTAAGTGGAAAGCATACGTGAGAAGAAAGGATCACACGCTTTTAGCAAACAAAATACTGCTGAATGTTTGGAAATACGAACGCTTTGACCAAAAAAGACCTGAAAAAATAGGAGAGGACGAGACGAAGCTTCTCGGGATCATTTCTGAAAATCCGGGAATCACTCTGAGTAAAATTTACCGGCTATCCAACCTGGATAAGTCACAGATTGACCGGTTGATGGTGTTGTTTATCTGCTGGGATTTGGTATCTATGGAAATGAATGAGAATGGTACTTTTTACCAGGTTATAGAAAACTGATTGAACCTATTTTAGTGATTATCAGTCCTTTTTTTAGGATTTTCAAAATAAAGTTATATATTCGCGCCAAATTTGAAGGTTGACTAAAGCTCTTTATATTTCAAGTTTGGTTCTTAGTGTACTATTCGGTGTTGTAATCATTTATTATATTGACTGGGTTCGCAGTACGCGATATTCCTTTTGGTATTCCGGTACGGATTATTATGGTCGCAGTGAAGCCGGAATACGGACCGAAGAAGCGGCTTGGGTGAGTTTGTTATTCTTCTCTTTTTTTGTAACGACATTTTTACTCGGTTTGATTAAGATTCACCGGGTTACTAATAAGGTTTTGTCAATCATTGGTTTGTCTTTATCAGCATTGTTTTTGCTATGGGATTTAGCCATGTTAAGTTCTACCGAGAGCTTAAGTTTTGACGAGGTAGGTGTAGGTTTTTTCTTTTTTGTACCTGTGGTCCTGGCTTTTTCTATTGTAGGAATTGTTCAGGCGGGAAGGTATAAAAAACAAGGAGCTCTATACAAAAAGGAAGTGGAATCAGAATTGTTGGATTCCTAAAAAAATATAAATTTAATCGAAGCGTCTAATGTATTACTATATTTAGACGTAGAAAAACACAAACAAATGGGTAGACCTCCAACAAAACCAGCAAGATTGCGAGACGGTTTTTACATTGAAGTAAGAAATTCAGGATCACAAGGTATACGAATTAGAAGAGATACTAGAGAGCAAATGCTCCTTGCAGCTGAGGATTATTCGCGTACTAAAGACGTAGTGATTCTAGGTGAAATGAAAGATGATAAATGGATTGATTAATTTCACTCCTCGCAGAATGTGATAAAAGAGGCTTTTCGGAATGAAAAGCCTCTTTTTTTGTTCTTGCTGATTTCTTGTTTTTGACATAAGAAATGAATTTTTCATTCTCATCCTTTTCTCATTCTCCTAATGGATCACTACCAGTTTCACCGGGGATTTCTGATCGACAGAACCCACATAGCGAACATAATAAACTCCCGTTGAAAGTTTGTCCGTTTTGATCTGTACTTCTGAACCCAACCCGTCTAAGGCATGTCGGGCTACCGTTTCGCCGTTCATATTTACAATTTCGATATTCCCGTTGGAAATTGCCTGGTCGAAAACAAGATTCACGTACGAACTTGCCGGATTTGGCACCATGTGGAACAAAGGCTTCTCATTTTCGGAAATTCCGGTGTAATCGATGTTGTAAAGCACTTCAAAGTCATCGAAATAGAACCCGTCAGCGCTTACTCCGTTATCAGATCTTAAAACAAAACGGACCTGGATGCTGTCACCGATGTAGTCGCTCAAATTAATTTCTTCCCTTACCCAATCAGGTTCTGTTCCTTCGTAAACCGGTTCTCCGGCTGGCTGAATGGATCCGTTTGCATTCGTTCCCGGAACAGTGTAGTTGCCGCATTGCCCGGTCCATGAAGCACCGTTATCGGTTGAAACCTGGAACTGGCAAAAATCAAAATCCGTTTCGATTTCCCATTTTGCATAGAAACGGATCATTGCTGCCGTTACATGTGTCAGGTCAATGGTATTGTTGAATTGATAGGTCCGGTTAGCGTTATTCGTGTAATTACCTGTCGGGGAATCGGTAAAGGAACTGCTCGGAGAAAAGTAGGTTGCAGTGGTAGTTGCCCAGTTCCCGGTCCAGTTAACAGCACTGTTTGCCTCATCAATGAATTGGGAATTCACGTGTCCGAATGTTTTTACAATCGTATCGTGCCTGGTCCAGCCAATGTATTCCGTGTTTAAAACGTATTTGATCTGATCCCCGAATTGAACATTGGGATTGAGAACATAGGAGATAGCGCTGTTCCCGGTTTCCATGATTGCCAGATCGTGAGTTACAGGGGTACCCACCGATTGAATTCCGGTAACGGGAGTAATACTGATAGTTACAGGCCCGTTTTCCAATCCCAGGCGGTAAGCACTGTGATTAAAATTCCCGGTAAGCGTGGAAATCATTCCCGGATCCGTTTCTTTCACTTCGAGGTATCGGTGAGTCAAATGAGACAAGACTAAATTGGGGAAAACCATTTCCTGGCAAATTCCGGTAATTTCACTGGCTGCCGGCCAAAAACCTCCGCTTGTATTGCTAACTTCCGGTGTCATTGCAAAGATCTTCGGTTTGATAATCGTATCTACTTTGTACATGTAATCGTCCGAATCTCCCGAGGCCGGGTACAGGGCAGAAGACTTTTTATTTTCATAGCCGTTATACTGCACCATGTGATGCGTAAATGCCTGGAAATAATTGTGATCTACAGCAAATTCGGCAGTTGTGGTACCGATCGGGTGCAGAATGTCATTGGCATACGTGTGTGCATTGAACGCGTACTGAAAGTCGCGGTTTTCACAAAACCATTTGATTGCCTGGGTTTCCGGCTCTGAAAAAGGAGCAGTTCCACGATAAGTTTCAGTGCTTTGATTTGCGCTTGTTCCTGTTGTTCCCCAACCGTAAGAATAATTCCGGTTTAGGTCAACTCCATAACTTCCGCCGCTGTTCAATCTGCGGTTTTTGCGCCACAACCCGCCGCCATTAGGGTTTGTTGTATGATTGTGGATGTAACCGTCGGGATTAACCATCGGAACAAAGTACATTTCGGTATGGTCGACCAAATACTTGATTTCTTCGCTGCTGTCATAATTTTCAAGCAGGTACCACATATAGAAAATGACTTCCGAGAGTGAATTCGGTTCGCGTGCATGATGAATTGCCGTATAAAGTACTTCCGGTTCCGGCTCGTCGGTATTCGGATTGTCACTTAAGCGAACCCAATAGATTGGCCGGTTTTGGATGCTCAAAAAGTTGTCGATAGTGTCTTTGACAGTAATCAAATGCGGATATTGTGCCGCCATTGCGTCTATTTCTGAGATAAACTCCTGGTAAGTGTAAAAACCTCCCATCGTTCCCAGGCTGAAATTGGAAGGAACTTCCGGAATGAATGTGTCTGAACCGGAAGCTGGAGGACAGCCTGCATTTTTTGTCTGGTTTTTGGGATTGAATGAAGTCCGGTTTTGATTGACATAATATGCCTGCACATCTTCAATCAGGATTTCAACCGGATAACCTGCTTCCCGGATTTGCTGGATTTCGTGAATGGAAAAGTCGGAGATAAAGAACTGATCGCGTTTCACTGTTCCGTGATCAACTGCGATTCCCAATTCAGCTAAAGTTTGCAGGCCCTTGGAATCTGTTAAGATTTTTGCCCTGGAATATTCCTGGGAAAATCCCCAAAAGGAAAGCAGGAATGAAACCAAAAGGAGAGTAGTTTTCATAGCGTTTATATAGTTTGCTATAAAAATAATGATTCTTAAGTATTCTAAACGAATTAATTACGAATCCTGAATGAATTGAGAATTGAAAATGGAGAATTAAAAAGAGGAAGAACTAAGTTTGTTTAATGACAAGTTAGTATAGTTAAAGCTACCTCCTTTTCAATTTACTTTTTCCACTCCAAAGTATTGATCAAATGAATGATGTCTGCTTTCAGGTAGTTCAATGAAGGTCTCAAAGAATCATAATTCGGTCTGCAGTTCATCAAAACTTCACCTCTTACGAAATGTGAAGTCGAATCTGTGAGGTAAAATTGGAAATTAGTTGCTACATCTCCTTCAAATTCGAAGAGTGTACCATAAACTTTTTTATCGCGGAAAATGAAATTCTGATCTTTGATCCCGGTTGCTTTGATCTGGTGCTCGTCAACTTTGTCGTTGGAAAGATTGATGTAACGAACCAGTGTGTCCCTGTTTGGAACCGGGTAATAATTCAGGTACAAAATGCCATTCAAAGGTCCGAGGTTGATTTCCTTATGATTGGTCAATTCTCCCCTAAACGTAAGCGGTTTTGCGAAGTAAACTTTCGAAAGCTCGAATGAATAGGTCGTAGCATCGTCTACTTTTTGGTATGTGTGTTCCGGAAAATCTGTTCTCAGGTAAGTAGGCGGCTTTGGAATCAATAATTCATCACCTCCGCAGCTGCTGATCAGAAATGCTGTAATGCAAGCTAAACCAATAATTTTAGTCATTTTCCAGGATTATTTGTATTCTTTTATTCTTCGATTGATGGAACTTCCGCAATCGGTTTTGATGGGCTGTTAATTTCAGTATCAGAACGGCAAATCGTCGTTTGGACTGATGTCCAGATCCATGGGGCTCGGACTTTGAGGTGTTTCGGTAGGATATGGAGGAGTATTGCTGCTCATTTGTCTATCCTGGTCGTTTCTTGGAGTAAGAATCGTCAGTTCATCTGCCACAACTTCCGTAGTATAACGCGTAGCTCCGGTCTGATCTGTCCAGGAACGCGTTCTCAGTTTTCCTTCAACATAGACTTTGATTCCTTTTTTTACGTATTTTTCAACTACTTCGGCCAATCCGCGCCACACCACGATGTTATGCCAATCGGTATTGTCTTTGCGTTCTCCGGTTGTTCTGTCAACATAGGTTTCGGAAGTCGCAATCGAAAAATTTGCTACAACTGCTCCGTTTTCCAAACGTCTAATCTCCGGGTCTTTTCCCAGGTTCCCAATCAAAATCACCTTATTTACGCTGCCTGACATAGTTTTAATAATATATAGTATAAAATTACGAATTCTTATATGAATTGAAAATGTAAAACGGAGAATTTAAAAGCTGGAACCAGATTTACTTTTCAATTATCCCATGATTTAACTAGTAATAACTTTAATTCGCAATTCGTAATTCGGCATTTGCAATTAGGAATTAGCTTCCAGGTATTTCTCCATCAACCGGTGTATCGGGTAGTCTTCCAGGTCTTTTTTATCCACGAAATGAAAATCCAGTCCGTCAATTTTCGACTGATCGGTTTTATAGAAGAAAGCATAGATATGCTGATGGCTCAGAATATGCTTGGTTTGATAACAAAGGTTTGCAGAATCCCTGAACTCCAAAGGAACAGTTTCGCTTTCGCTTTCGATCAACGGGAATTCGTATAATTTCTCCCAGACATCTTTCCCGGTTCGCTGGTCCAGTGCAATTTGTGCACCTTTCTCAATGTGCAGGTAGTGGAAATAACGCTTCCGCACCTTGGTTTTGCCTTTTTTCAGCGGACGTTTCTTAATCAGTTCCGGGGTGAAAGCACTTGCACAGCTTTGGTTCAGGACGCAGCTATCACAATTCGGGTTGTTGGGTGTGCACTGAATCGCACCGAATTCCATGATTGCTTGGTTGAACAGGGCAGGAGCAGACTCCGGGATCAGTGAATCCGCCAATTCCTGGAAGATTTTCTTTCCTTTCCCGGTGTCGATCGCTTCATCAATGCCGAAATAACGACTGAGGATGCGGTATACATTTCCATCGACTACAGCATGGGGTAAGTCAAACGCAAACGATGAAATTGCAGCTGCGGTATAAGGCCCGATTCCTTTCAACTGGATGATCTCGGAATAAGTTTTCGGAAAATCACCGGCATATTCATCACGGACCTGCTGAGCCGTTTTATGTAAATTTCTGGCCCGGGAATAATATCCCAAACCCTGCCAAAGTTTCAGAACGGATGCTTCATCTGCATCTGCAAGTTGGGTCAAGGTGGGGTAGTTTTGGGTAAATTTCAGGTAATAATTCATTCCCTGATCAACCCTTGTTTGTTGCAGAATTACCTCCGATAACCAGATAAAATACGGGTTTTTCGTACTTCTCCACGGAAGCTCGCGAGCATTTAGTCTGTACCAATCGCTTATTAGTAGAACAAAATCAGCCATTTAGGGAAAAAATTGAACATTTTTAAAAATAAAGCAAAAATAAACGCTTTTGCTGACTACTTTTGCACCTGAAAATCACATTGTTGAAAATTTTTAATTTATAATAAGATGACAAAGGCAGATATCGTTGCTGAGATTGCAGAGGAAACAGGATTGGAAAGAAATGAAGCTCAGAAAGCTGTAGAGGCATTTATGACTTCTATTAAAACTTCTTTGACTAAAGGTCAAAACGTTTATTTGAGAGGTTTTGGTAGCTTCATCGTGAAAGAGAGAGCAGAGAAGACGGGGCGCAATATTTCAAAAAACACAACGATTATTATCCCAGCTCACAATATTCCTTCATTTAAACCGGCAAAAACGTTTGTTGAAGAGGTGAAGAATAAAGTGATTGTGAAATAATTCCATCTTTTTTACAACAACTACTTTGTAGGAAAACTTATTTTGATATCTTTGCACTCCTGTTTCACGCAGGAGTGCTTTTTTTAAAAGCTGTTGAAATTGAAATAATTGAATTAATAACCATAAAATAATATTGCTATGCCAAGCGGTAAGAAAAGAAAAAGACATAAAATGGCGACGCACAAGCGTAAGAAAAGACTAAGAAAGAATCGTCATAAGAAGAAGAAATAACAACTTCTTGAAGATAGTTGGAAGAGCTTAGTAAGTGTTTTTACTTACTAAGTTTTTCTGTTTTAGTTACTTTCTAATTATACGTTCGTGAGTTTAGAACTAGTTGTAGACACCCGTGATGGTGGTGTTTGGCTTGCTCTCTTGCGCGATGGGAAATTGATTGAGCTGCATCAGGAACAAGGTAGTACTGACTTTGCCGTAGGTGATATATACCTAGGGAAAGTGCGAAAAGTAGTACCGAGTTTGAATGCGGCTTTTGTGGATGTCGGATACGAGAAAGATGCGTTTTTGCATTATCTTGATCTGGGGCCGCAATTCCAATCTTTGAATAAGTTTACCAAAGACACCCTGCAAGGGAAGCAGAATGTCGCTGATTTGCTGTATTTCAAGTCGGAGAAAGACATTCCAAAAGATGGAAAGATTACCGAAATTGTATCAACCACATCACCAATATTGGTTCAGGTTGCCAAAGAGCCGATCTCAAGTAAAGGTCCTCGGTTAAGTGCCGAATTGACACTTGCCGGTCGCTACCTGGTGTTAGTACCATTTTCGGAAAAAATTTCGATCTCTCAAAAAATTAAAAGTCAGGAAGAACGCGATCGCCTGCGCAGCTTGATGGATGATATCAAACCGAAGAATTTTGGGGTGATTATCCGTACTGTTGCCGAAAACAAAAAAGTGGAAGCAATCGACCAGGACTTACGTAACCTGATGGAGAAGTGGAAAACCATGCATGCGAATTTGAAGCAGGCAACTCCACCTCGCCGTGTTTTAGGTGAAATCGACAAGACTTCATCTATTCTTCGTGACCTGCTGAATGCTGATTTCTCGAATATTCACGTGAGCGATGAAAAGCTGATGGCTGAATTGAGAGAATACATCAACGGAATTGCTCCGGGCCGTGAAAAGATCTTGAAATTGTACGACGGAAAACTCAACATTTTTGAAAGATTCGGAATCAATAAGCAGATCAAAACGATGTTCGGAAAAAAAGTTCCTCTTCCTTCCGGTGGTTACCTGATCATCGAACATACGGAAGCAATGCACGTGATTGATGTGAACAGCGGAAACCGTAAAGGTGCCGATGGACAGGAATCCAATGCATTGGCAACCAATGTGGAAGCTGCAGAAGAAGTTGCCCGCTTATTGCAATTGCGCGATATGGGGGGAATCATCTGTATCGATTTTATCGATATGCATGACAAGGAAAACAACCGGGAATTATTTGATAAGCTGAAGGAGTTTATGCGTTCCGACCGGGCAAAACACAATATCCTTCCACCGTCGAAGTTCGGGGTGGTGGAAATTACCCGTCAGCGTGTAAGACCTGAAACAGATATCAACACTTCCGAAACGTGTCCTACATGTAACGGAACGGGTGAAATCCAGGCTTCGATCCTGTTTGCCGAAGAAATTGAAATGAACCTGAATTTCCTGCTGGGAGATAAGAAGGAGAAAAAAGTCTCACTTTTGGTTCATCCGTATTTGGAAGCTTACTTTAAGAAAGGATTTATTTCCAAACAATGGAAGTGGTTCTTCAAGTATAAAAAATGGGTAGATGTGCGTGGTGTTACGTCACTGCATCTCCTGGAGTATAGCTTCCGGGATAAAGATAATAACGAAATTGCTCTCTAAATGGGGAGCAATTTTTCGTTGAAGTCTCCCCCTTTGGAGGGGGACTAAGGGGGGAGGAAGAATTAAAACAGGTTAGAGAGATGAATCAGGAAACATCAAAAAAAGGACCGAATAATTTTTCCTTTTTAGAGTCAAAAGCGAAGATCGAATCATACTGTGCGTACCAGGACAGAAGTCATTTTGAGGTGACAAACAAGCTCTATTCCTGGGGACAAAGTCCCGATCAGGTGGATCAGTTGCTGGCATATTTGATCGAAAATAAATTCCTGGACGAAGGGCGTTTTGCAGAATCTTATGTTTCCGGGAAACTGCGTATCAAACATTGGGGACGGATCAAGATCAGGCAGGGCCTACGCCTAAAGAAAATCTCCGAAAAGATCATTCAACTGGCTTTCAAGACCATTGACCCGGACGAATATTACGAAATCCTGAAACACGAGATTTCCAAAAAGCAAAAAGATCTTGCCACAGAGAAAGATTCCTGGAAAAAGAAAGCCAAATTGCTTCGTTATGCGCAGTCAAAAGGCTTTGAGAACGATTTGATCTATGAAGCGCTGGCAGAGACAGAAACGGAGCGAGAATGATGAGGTTTTCTTAATTCTGCTTTTCTTTTACCACAAATACGCAATTAGAGCGAGCTTAACGGTCTCGCTTAAATGGTCCCGAACATTCGGAAGTAAACGCCATGAAAAATTGGTGTATCTGCGGCAAATTATCATTTGAATTTTTGAACGTTATTTTTCAAAAAGAACCCGTATCAGAAATTCCCTGTTTCAAGTACATAATTCCCGCCGATTGGCGTCTCTTAGAATTCGTTGGGGTAGTGCTGAAAAAAAGTGCCTGTCTGGCAGGCACCATGTCAGTTATTTAAACGTCGATTTCTTAAACAGATCCAGTATTTTCTTCTTATCCGCGTCGTTATCGTATGCAATGGTAACGGTCATGAGCTTATTTTTCACAATAGAAGTCAATAACAGCTGATTGGCGAAATTTTTGTTGTACTTGTCATACAGCGAGATCTGGTAGCTGTCGAAAGTTACATTGCTTACTTTCAGTTGTCCGGCAACGGTATCCAGGGAAGTACGCTGAGTTAAGTAATTGTCGTAAATCAGGCGGTGGATTGAGGAAACATGACTTTTGTAAGCTGCTTCGTCTCCGGAGAATTCTTCCCAGGTTGACTGGAAATTGTTATCGTAATTCTTTTGGAAAGCAAGTGTTCGTTTCACTCCGGACATATCAGAAGAGTCACTGGAAGCCGATTTGCTGCGTTCATCCATGGATTCCAGGCTCGATTTAGTGGTAACGATCCAATTATCGGGAAATTCCATGGTCCAGCCCAAAGCCTGGCTTGTAAACTTGTTTCCGTCAAAAGTACCTTCATCCACCTCTTTGGAATAATCTTTTTTCGCTGCTCCGCCACATGCACTCACTAGTAAAAGTGAGAAAGAGAGTGCCGGGATAAGGATGTGTTTTAGTTTCATATTGCTGGGTATTTGGTTCTTGTTAACAACGGATCATTCTGTTCCAATAATTCTTTGAAACCCCCGTTCTGTTTAAACCAAAGATAATTATTATTCAAAGTGAAGTTCCGCTCTTCCTTTAAATGTACCGAATATGGTGTGAAATGTGAAAGTTATTTAGTTTGACACCTTTTTTGATTTAAAGAATTCAAAATTGTGTTAGAAACTGCATTAATTAGCTATTGGAAGCGGAATTTGACTATTTTTATCACCTGAAATTAAACCCACGTGACGCGATCAGTTGTAATTATTCCAACATATAACGAAAAAGAGAATGTAGAGCGGATGGCTCGTGCTGTAATGGGGCTGCCTGTTGCAATAGATATTCTTTTTGTAGATGATAATTCCCCCGACGGAACAGCGTCGATTATTCGCGACCTCATGTCAGAATTCCCTGACCGGATCTTTTTAGAAGAAAGACAAGGTAAATTGGGATTGGGAACAGCCTATATTCATGGGTTTAAATGGTCGTTGAACCAGGATTACGATTACATTTTTGAAATGGATTGTGATTTTTCACATAATCCGCTGGATTTGCCAAGATTATTGGCTGCGTGTACGGAAAAAGGAGCAGATGTCAGTATCGGATCGCGTTACACCAAGGGTGGAAAAGTACAGAATTGGCCGGTAGGCAGAATTTTGATGTCTTATTTCGCTTCGGTTTATGTGCGAATGATCTTATTCATCGGGATTTCAGATACCACGGCCGGGTTTATGTGCTATTCAAGCAAAGTACTTCGCGCAATCGACCTGGATAATATCCATTTCAAAGGATATGCTTTCCAGATTGAGATGAAATACGCTGCGAAACGAAAAGGATTCAAAATAATTGAAGTTCCCATCACGTTCATCGACCGCCAGTTCGGTGAATCCAAGATGTCGACAAGTATTTTCAAAGAAGCTTTCTTTGGAGTTTGGAAAATGAGAAATTTAAAGGTGTAATGGCAAAAATCTTACTGAAAGGCGCAACGCTCGTAAATGAAGGAAAAGAATTTGTAGCGGACGTTTTGATCGACGGTAAGCGCATTTCTAAAATTGCCTCGTCTATCACAGTTGAAGGTTCCGTAGAGGAAATCAATTGTGAAGGATTGCATTTACTTCCGGGGTGTATTGATGACCAGGTCCATTTCAGAGAGCCGGGACTAACACACAAAGCAACCATTCAATCAGAATCGAGAGCAGCAGTGGCGGGTGGAATCACTTCTTTCATGGAAATGCCCAATACGGTTCCGAATACATTGACGCAAGAATTACTGGAAGCAAAATACCAGCGTGCTGCGGAAGTATCTCCTGCGAATTATTCTTTTTTCATGGGAGCTTCAAACGACAACTACGATGAGGTCATGAAGACCAATATTCAGAATGTGTGCGGGGTAAAGATCTTTATGGGTTCTTCAACCGGGAACATGCTGGTTGATAATACAAGTACCCTGGAGCATCTGTTCGCAAATGTTCCGATGCTGATTGCCACGCATTGTGAAGACGAAGCGACGATCCTTAAGAACCTGGAAGAATACAAGGAACGTTACGGGGAAGATATCCCGATGTCAGCCCATCCATTGATCCGGAGTGCAGAAGCCTGTTATTTGTCTTCATCCAAAGCGGTGGAACTGGCTAAAAAGAACAACACGAGACTACACATTTTACATATTTCAACGGGAATTGAAACGGAATTGTTCCGAAACGATATTCCATTGGAGCAAAAACGCATTACGGCAGAAGCTTGTGTGCATCATTTGTGGTTTTCCGATGCGGATTACGAGAAGAAAGGGGCATGGATCAAGTGGAATCCGGCGGTGAAAACGGCTGCCGACAGAGACCAGATCTGGAAAGCATTGCTGGATAACCGGATCGATGTGATTGCAACCGATCACGCGCCGCATACAATTGAAGAGAAAAATCAAAAATACCTGCAGGCTCCTTCAGGTGGTCCTTTGGTACAACATGCTTTACTGGCGATGCTGGATGCTTCTGCTAACGGGAAAATTCCGTTGGTGAGAGTAGTGGAGAAAATGGCTCATGCCGTTGCAACCTGTTTCCAGGTCAAAGAACGCGGATTTTTACGGGAAGGTTATTTTGCCGACCTGGTTTTGGTTGATCTGAATAAGAAAACGACGGTTACCAATGAATCACTGCTTTACCAATGTGGTTGGTCACCTTTTGAAGGAACGACTTTCTCTTCAAGTATCGAAAAAACATTCGTGAACGGGGAAATGGTTTTTGACAACGGACGTTTAACGGGTGTTCAAAGCGGAGAACGCATGCTTTTTGACCGATGATCAAAATTCTTCCCATAGCGTTTTTAGTGTTCTTCCTGCAGTCCTGCAATGACGGGCTGGAGGGGTTGAAAGAACCGGATAACCTGATCCCGAAGGAACAAATGATCGACGTGATGACAAACATGCTGATCCTGGAAGGACATATCCAGACAACTTATTCAACGGTGAACCGCTATTACAAAGTGATGAGTGCATCCGGGAAAGCGTATCTGAAAACGCAGAACATCACCGAGAAACAATACGAAGAATCATTCATTTACTACAACAGCATGCACGAAGAATACAAAGTGATGCTGGATACCATTATGGAACGCCTGCAAAAGGAATCCATCGAATTACAGAAGAATCCTAGTGACAGCTTGATTTAACCGAAATCATCAGTTTTTTGAACTCCGTGTGGTATTGATTTTCATTCAGCCAGTTCTTCTGGTTTTGAATCACACAGTTCCACCAGCCATACCGCAGTACTTCAATTCGTGCAATCAATTCCCGGTCCGGGCTATTCCAGCTTTTTTCGAATGCCTGCACAATTTGGGAAGCATCTTCCGCTTCCGAAACTTCCTGTTCGTGCATTTCTTTCCACAAGTCTGTGAGCGCTTTACCGCCTTTGTCCAGTGCAGAAACATAGCGGGAACATTCTTTACAATAAGGAGTTCCTTTCAGCGATTTTGGCTTCGTTAATGCAATAACTGCCTTTTCGTGCAACAGGCATTGTTCCTGGATATTTGCCATTCGTGCTTTCTTGATATTGCTCCAGTATTCGCCTTTCGGGTATTCCATCTGGTCCAGTTCCTTCAGGAAATTAGCGCATTCGAATTGAATGTTCTTTACTTTTAGATAAGCAGTATCTTTCAGCTGGTATGCCAGGTAAGGCTGACTTAATTCGGATGCCTGGATCAAAGTATAATGGACGTTTTGTACTTGCTGGTAGTTCGCTTTTTTCCCATCAATAACTCCATTCATGAGGCAGGAACCTTCGTACCAGTCAAATAAAAGTTCTTCCTGTGCATAAGCAGAAGAAAATACAGGAATTAGAAGGAGTAAAAGAAGTTGTTTCATCTGATTTTTCGTTCCGGGTTTTGACTTAAGAAGCTGGTCCAGCTGCTCCCTTTGCTTTTATTGTTCTCACCGATGCCTTTGGAGAAATGATGACACACAGCGGCTGCCAAACCGTCTGTTGCATCCAGGTATTTGGGGATTTCCTCAAAACGGAGCAGTGTCTGTAGCATGGCTGCAACCTGTTCTTTGGATGCATTTCCATTTCCGGTAATGGCTTGTTTGATCCGTTTGGGAGTATATTCTTCGTAAGGGATATTTCTTCTCAAAGAAGCTGCAATGGCAACTCCCTGTGCTCTTCCCAATTTCAACATGGATTGGACATTCTTCCCGAAAAACGGGGCTTCAATAGCCATTTCATCTGGCTTGTATTCCTCCATCAGACCATCGATCCGGTCAAAGATACGTTTCAGTTTATCCGGCTGGTTGTCGAGTTTATTCAATTGAATGATCCCAAAATTGAGCATTTCAATTTTTGTTCCCTTAATATGAATTAAACCATATCCTAATACTGTTGTTCCGGGATCAATCCCTAAAATTATTTTATCTTCGGCCATGCAAATGAAAGAGAAGGATAAAGCTACTAAAAAACAAGCTGGTTTAATTACAATATTCAAATTATTGGTGTTTGCTGCTGTGCTTTGGACCTTGTATAGCCAGTTGGGAAATGTGGATTGGGAGCATGCAAAAGGTCTGGATGTAAAACACTGGTGGGCACTTGTTTTGGCTTTACTGCTTCTTGTCCCGAATTTATGGATGGAATTCCTGAAATGGAAAGTCATTACGAATCCGCTGAATGTAGAACTGAAACTGGTCAAAAATGCATTCTGGGCAGGTGTGGCATCCGGTTTTATGACTCCAAACGGTTGGGGGAATTTCCTTGGGCGTTTGATCTTCTTCCAAAAACGACAAACGATCTACATCATCTTTTCAACCGCATTGGCAAACTTAAGCCAGCTAATCCCGACCTTACTATTCGGTTTGGTTGCCCTGCTGCTGAAATATGGAAATTCGAACTCGTTGTGGATCTCAGCAAGCGGCGGTGCGACAGTTATTTTACTGATTTACTTTTTCGGGGATTACCTACTTCCGAAACAAAGGAGTCGTTTCCTGTTTGTCCGCAGGTTGCAAAGTATTCGTGGCCGTTATCAAAACCTGAAATGGCCTTTCCTGGCTTTTTCACTCATCCGTTTCCTGGTTTTTAGTTTACAATACGTGCTCTTATTCGTGACTTTCGGTTACGAAGACATTTGGTTCCTGACCACGAGCATCTGGCTCATTTACCTTTACACCTCGTTTATCCCGTCTTTGTGGTCGGGGAAAGTTTTGATCCGTGAAACCGCCGCCTTGTTTGTGTTTGCAGGAACAGTGGTTTCCGTTCCGGATGTCATTGTTGCAAGTATTGTTATTTACCTCATTAATATCGCTTTACCGGCATTTATGAGTAGTTTTATTTGGTTACCGAAAAGAAAAAAATAAGCTATGTGGTTGATTGGTTCCTGGGTCCTTCTTTACATTCTTTCAATCCTGACGCTTCTATTCGGTGTAAATCGCCTGAGAATTAGCCGGAATACTAAAAAGATGATGGCAATCGACGAAATATCAGTGGTTGTTCCTTTCCGGAATGAAGCCGATAACCTGGAAAAATTCCTTGAATGCATTTACGCACAGCGTTATCAGCCGGCACAGTGGATCTTTGTAAACGATCATTCTTCGGATGCATACATCGAGAAATTCAGGGAAATGGATGAGTTCCCGATCCGTTTGCTGCATTTACCGGAAGAACAGAGAGGAAAAAAACGCGCGATCCGTTTTGGAATGGACCACGTACGGACCGAATACTGCCTGACGATGGATGCAGATGTGACTTTCGGGAAGGATTACATGAAATCCATGCTGATGCTCCCGGAAGCAGAATTGATCATTCTTCCGGTTGAAATGACCGGAACGAAATGGTGGCAGTCGTTCTTTACATTGGAATACCTTTTTACAACGCTTTTGAATAAAGGAATTGCAGGCTGGGCGAGACCTGTGAATTGCAGCGGTGCGAATTTACTCATCCAGGTTTCCAGTTTCGACCAGGTTGATGACATCGATGAACACGATCATATCCTCAGTGGCGACGATATTTATACGCTGCGGGCTTTCAGAAGTTCGGGAAAACGAGTGGAAATTGTGGAAAATGAAGCCCTGAAAGTAGAAACCGAAACTCCCGGAACCTTGACGGAAGTGATGGAACAGCGTGTACGCTGGTTGGGGAAAACCAGTCATGTGGCAGATTCTCTGAATAATTTCCTGGGAATTTGGGCTGTGGGGTTGCATTTGTATTATTTCCTGCTGCTGATCATTACCTTTTTCGCAGGAGTTTATTGGCTCACCTTGCTCATCATCGGATTCAAATTCGGATTGGACTTCATGCTGGTAAAGATGGATAAGAAGAATCCCGGTGCTTTTGATTTGTTGGGCTTGGGATTGTTCGAATTGTTCTACCCGGTTTATTTATTCGCATTACTGGCTTATTTGATGGTTTCCCAACCCGAATGGAAAGGAAGGTAATTTAGGTCTTTTTAATAATTAGGTGGAGCATTTCTCCGTATTTTTGATTTGCATCATTTAAAAAGTTTAAAGCGATTCAAAGGTTCAAAAAAGTTCAACATTTTGAGGATCGAAAATTGAACTGTTTAACCGATTGAACTAAAAAGAAGAATTTGGAACATTCGAAGCGATTTACACAAACAACCCGGGGAAAATTGATTCTTGCTTTTGGCTTGGTGATGTGTGTGTCCCTGTTTAGCTGGATTGTCAACCGAAGTGCATTTGACCGCATCAATACCATGGTGGAGGAGTTGGCGAAACCCAATCACCGCCTGGAAGCACTCAATGAACTGCAAATGGAAATGAGCCGCCTGAATGATTTTTACCGTGCAGAAGCGCTCCAGAACAAATACACACCTTCAAACGGTTTCAACCAGCGGGTAGAAGAAATCTCTGTCAGGTTGGCACAGCTGAAGGATTCTTTTGCGGTCCATCCCACACAGGTTGAACGGTTGGTACAGGTGGATTCGATCTTCAATCAACGGAATAAATTGTTTGAAAAATACCTGAAAATTCGTTACAATTATGTTCACAACGGCTTGGTAGATAAACAGTTTGAAGAACTGGCAGACCAGGTGGACAGAGAAAACCTGAAGATTGATACCAATGTAGTAACTACTGAAAAACAAACGAAAACCTATACTTACTTCAACCCGGTTGTAAAGGAAGAAGTTCCTGAAAAGAAAAGGCTTTTCAGAAGAAGGAAGCAGGAAGTGGTGGAACAAAAGCCATACGTGGTGGTGGAGGAGAAACTGAATGTGCACATCGATACGCTGGCAGTTTCTCAAAAGAAAGACAGTATTCTTGAAAACATCCGGCTTTCACTGGATCAGGTGGAATTGGAACGCAATACGGGGAGACGGTTCCTTCAGAAACAGGAATTGATCCTGATCAAAAGCAACGAGATCCTGTTTAATCGCCTGGTGGAATTGATTTCAGATGCAAAAACAGAAGAGCAGATCAATACCCAGCTCAGTTCCGCTACTTCTATTCAAATTGCCCGTGAGACGATTGCTTTTACACGCATCCTGACCGGGGTCTTTATTTTGGTGGCATTTGCCCTGATTGCTTTCATTATTTCGGATATTTCGAAGTTTAACCGTTACCGGAAACAGCTGGAGGCTTCGCGGGCAGAAGCAGAATTTCACAGCCAGTCAAAACAACGCTTTCTTTCGAACATGAGCCACGAGATCCGTTCACCGCTTCAAACGATCGTCGGGTATTCCGAACTGATGATGAAGGAATCCGAATACGACCGATCCAAGATAGAAGTGGTTTCTAAAGCTTCCGAACATTTATTGCAGATTGTGAATGAGATCCTGGATTATTCCCGGATTATTTCCTCCAAATTTAAGATCGAGAACAAACCTTTCGAATTAAAAGAAACGATCAATGAGGTAGTGGATCTAGCTGCTTTTCAATGCAGTCAGAAAAAAATCGACTGGCATTTCAACATGGATGATTCCGGTTTGGATGATTCTTTTGTGGTTTCAGATCCCTTCCGTTTAAAACAAATCCTGATCAATGTATTGAGCAATGCGGTAAAGTTTACACAGGAAGGATCAGTTTCCCTACAGGTCCATTTAAAGGATCATCCGGAAAGACTCGATGTCGGGTTTACCATTTCCGATACCGGGATAGGAATGGATTCGAAAGACCTGAAATTGGTTTTTCAGCAATTCGAACAGGCTGCAAATGCACCCATTCAATCCGGAACAGGTTTGGGATTAAGTATCGTAAAGGAACTGGTTGAAGCTTTGGACGGTAAATTATCGGTCAAGAGTAAACTCGGGGAGGGAACCAAATTCGAGCTTCGCTTTTCATTCAAAAAAGCACCGGCAGAGGAAAAACAGGTAGTTGAAAGCAATACCAACCAACAAATCGATTTGAATGGTGTCGTGTGGGTGGTAGATGATGATCCGGTGATCTTAAAATTGTGCGAACAGCTATTGCAGCGAAAACAAATTCCTTTCCGCTGTTTCAATGGTCCGAGGGAATTGTTGGATGCCGAATGGGACGAAGGTGTAAAACTCTTATTCGCGGATGTTCGTATGCCTGAAATGAGTGGGATCGAGTTGTGTGCCTGGCTGCGTGAATCCGGACATACCGAAGTTCAGATCTTTGCCCTCACAGCACAGGTTTTACCCGAAGAAAAAGAGTTGTTCCTGAGGAGCGGATTTAACGGGGTCGTTTTGAAACCGTTCAGAGCAGAAGAGTTCTATGAACCGATCATCGAATTGATTGAAAAGGGAGAGGTGTTCGATTTTTCGCAACTACGTGCCATGATCCCGGATGAAGCCGATTTTAAAGAGATTTGGGACCAGTTTGTTGCCGATTCTACTTCCGATCTGGAACAAATACAACAAGCTCTCACGACTAAAAAATCGCAGGATCTATTGTTGTTGGTTCACCGCCTGGCGGGACGGTTCGGACAGATGGGAGCAAGGGATTTAGCGCAAAGACTACGAGAGCTGGAAGTGAAATTGAAAAACGGGCCGGGAGATTTTGTATTTCACGAAGTACAGGAAATTATCCCGGAATTGGAGCGGGCGATTAATAAGGGTTGATTCTTGTGATTGTGCATTATCTCCAAAAGAGTGTATGAACTATTTCCAATCTGGAAAATAGTTCAACGAGTGCAATTTTTGCACTAATTCAAATGTGAATTCCTCTAGAAAATAATAATAGAACTAAAGCTCAATCCAATTGGTATTTCTCCATTTTGCTGTAAAGCGTTTTCCGGTCGATATTCAGTAGTTTTGCCGCTTTTGTCTTGTTGTATTTGGTTTGTACCAAAGCATTCAGGATCAATTCGCGCTCATTGCTTTCCTGAACCAGTTTCAAATCATTCGGATTGCTTTTTTCAGCACGGTTGATCATTTCTTCGGGTAGAAGTTCCACACCGATTTCATCACCTTTACTCAGTAAAACCAGGCGTTTGATCACGTTGTTTAATTCCCGGAGGTTTCCCGGCCAGTCGTACTGCTGAAATACCTGGTTGAGTTCCGGCGAAATCCGTTTAACAGAGCGGTCCAATTCTTTGTTGGCGCGTTCCATGAAAAAGTTGATGAATAATTGCAGATCGGCACCACGGCTTCTCAGTGCGGGCATTTGGATCTTAAATTCGTTGATCCGGTGATAAATATCTTCCCGGAAGTTCCCGGATTCGATTTCCTGCGGCAAATTCTCGTTGGTAGCTGTAATCAGGCGAATGGAAATAGGAATCGATTTCCCGCTTCCAACCGGTTCGATAACCCGTTCCTGGAGCGTACGAAGTAATTTGATCTGAACATCGTAGCTTAAATTTCCGATTTCATCCAGGAAAACGGTCCCGCCGCTGGCTTTTTCAAGTACGCCTACTTTGTCCTGGAGTGCCCCGGTAAATGAACCTTTTGCATGTCCGAAGAGTTCACTGGCTGCTAATTCTTTGGAAAGTACTCCGCAGTCTACGGCAATGAATGGTCCTTGCGCATGCTTGCTTTGTTCGTGAATGGAGCGGGCAACGTGTTCTTTCCCGGTACCGCTTTCACCGATAATCATCACTGAAAGTTCGGTGGGGGCAACCAGGTCGATGTGTTCGTATAATTTTTTTGCAACTCCGCTTTCTCCTCGTATGAATGTCGATGTTTCCGGAACGGATTCAACAACCGGATTTATTTCTTTGTGCGGTTGTTTTTTTAGTGCCGATTCGATGACCAACAGCAATTCATCCGGACGAATGGGTTTTATAATGTATTCGAATGCCCCGGATTGAATCGATTTCACAGCTGTTCTTACATCATCAAAACTGGTAATGACAATAATCGGAAGAACAGGGAACTGATTGCCCATTTTTGCGATCAGGTCCAAACCGATTCCGTCGGGAAGACGGTAATCTAAAAGTAATAAGTCAAATCCTCCCGAACTGAGCAGCTTTTCTCCCGCCTGAAGATTGGATGCAGTACTCAATTCATACCCTTTCTTACTCAAGAAGGTCGTTGCAATTTTTGCAAAAGTAGGGTCGTCTTCAATCAACAGGATTTTATACAAAACTTAGAATTTGTTATTTTAAATAAAAATAAGAAAGGTCAAGCAAAAGCAAGACCTTTCTTAAGATTATTTAAGGAAAAACAGCTTAGTTAATCACTGTTCCGTCTTCATTGAATTTCACGGTTCTCAATTCTCCTGTCGTGTTTGCCAGTTCCACCTCGTAAAAAGGCTTCTCAGCTTTCACGATATAAGCTTGTTTTGCTGTCCAACCCTGGTAAGCGCTGTCTGTCAAAACTTTTCTTACTGCTGCTGGTAACTCCTCCAATTTGATCTTAACACGATCCGGGTTTTCGTTGTTAGCTGCGATTTCTTTAGCTGCTTGAGCCTGAGTAGTGTCTGCTTGTGCATTTGCGAATACTGATGTTGTAATTGCGATTGCTGCGATAATTAACTTTTTCATAACTATATTTTTTAAACGATTTCTGTAAGTTCAATAAGGAATATAGTGCCAAAGGGAATTGAAAAGTTAAAATGAAGAGGTGAAAAGTGGAATTTTCCTTTGCTGACAAGGCTTTCAGGAATTTTGTAATGAATTGATTAGGAGTTGATTGATTGTGCCTGAAAGCAAAAAGTTGGGGAATAACTCTACAATGCGGGGTGTGCTTCTACAAAATGACACACTTTTTTCTATCAGAATCCGGCCGCGGAATCCAGTTTTAATTGTTCTACTACTTTTTTCCGGATTGGAAAAAGCGAAATGAAGTAGAGGATACCGATTCCACTAAGGATCACAAAATAGGTATTGCTTGTAAGCACAAAGCAGACAATTGCAAAAATGATGGAGGCATCAACCAATCCCATTTGAACGATCCGGTTGGATGTATAGGCTTTGATCAAATTCAGAGGGTTGGTTTCGTTGTGGACTTTTGCCAGTGTAGATTTTCGAAGGAAAATACTTACGGAAACAGCAGTTACCATGAAAATCGGAGCGATTAGCTGGAAAAGCTCATTGGAAGCAGTTTGTTCACTTCCGCCTTTTATGATCAGTGTCATTACTGCCAGGAAGCTGAGCATACCAAAAAGCAAACCTCCGAAGACAATTCGCAGTGAATTGAGACTGCCGGCTAATTTTTGTGAGACTTCTTCATTCATGGGGCTAAGGTATAAAAACCAGGGGCGTAAATTTTACGCCCCTGGTTTTTTATTAAAACGGTAAATCGTCGTCGTCGCTTGGTGCTGTAGATGAACTTGGAGTTGCAATCGGATCCAGGCTCATTGCTGTTGGTCCTCCTGCCGGAATTCCGCCACCCATCGGAGCGCCTCCTACTTTTTCAATTCTCCATGCTTCCAATGTGTTGAAGTATCTTACTTCTCCTTGTGGGCTTGTCCACTCACGTCCTCTCAGGTTGAAAGATACCTCAATCTGATCCTGTGTATTAAATCCGTCAATCAGACTGCACTTATCTTGTGTTAACTGGAACATAATATCCTGTGGATACATACTTGCGTTATCAGTTAAAACAAACTCTCTTTTTGAAAATTTCTCAGATACCTGTACCGTATCATTCTTCACCTTTAATATTCCGGATATTTTAAACATATTTCTACTGGTTATTTACAAATTTTAATCGTTAAAAGAAAGCAGTGTCATCCACGCTCCTTCTATCTCATTTTTACTAATCAAATCTTTTGCCCGTTCGTGTAAAGCGATTTCCAGCTTTGCGGGTTCGTCTTCTAAAGTTAGGAATAAATCACTTAATTCCAATAGTTTATACTCGTTAACATCGGTTTCGTTCGGCAATTCGGTTACTCCTGCCAGTTGAGCCAGGTCGTTTCCTGAAAGAACGGAACTCAAACGGATATCTTCCGGAATCTGGTCAAAACCAATCCCGATTGTTGTAACCGGTTTGGTAATTTCGAACATGGAAGCTTCATTTGCATGGCAATACCAGTTTCCACCCATTCGTGCCACGAGATTGATCTTCTTTTGGTCGATTGTTCCGTCTTCTGTCAGGATTTCCTCGTGGATGTGAATTTTGGTTACTTCACAGATTACCAGGTTTCCTGCACCGCCCTGATCTCCTAATTCTTTTACTTCGAGTACCTTGCATTCGAATTGAACCGGAGCTTCCAGCACACGCATCGGCTTAACCGTTTCGGAGGCAATGGGAGTCAATCCGGATTTCACGAATTCATCTATTTCCGACCCGAAAGGTGAACTGCTCAGACTCATTTGATGCAGGATATCCATGTTCACAATGTTGATAACCACTTCCGGGATTTGCTTCACATTGTTGTAAGTGTCCTTCGTTGTATTGGTTCTTCCGTTTCTTGCCGGAGAAAAGATCAACACGGGAGGAGCAGCCGAAAACACATTGAAAAAACTGAAAGGAGAAAGATTGTTTACCCCGTTTTCATCAATGGTAGAAGCAAATGCGATAGGTCTTGGACCAATAGCACCCAGTAAATAGCCATGAAGCTTTGGAATCGGAAGTTCTTTCGGATCGAGCGTTAACATTTATTGAAATTTCTACAAAAGTAGAAAAATCAAAGAGCCACTTTGAAGTGTCGCGTCAGAATTAATTAACAAAATACAATCCCGGTAGAAATCGGGGGTGAAAATGCAAGCTGGTTCCTTAACGCATGATCTTTTTGGAGATCTGACCATTCGCTCCTCCAACCCGGATGAGGTACATTCCCGAAGAATAATTGCTCATATCCAAAGTAGTCGTTTCAGCAATTTTGGATTGCACCAGCACTTTCCCGGAAAGATCTGTAATCGAGTAAGTCAGCTGATCCGGATATTCCGTTAATTCTATTCGTGCTTGTTGGTTCTCGGAATTGAAAAAGATTTTGACTGATTCATTCAGATCGTTTTCGCCTAAACTTGCCGTGATTCCGCCTTCTTCAATGAAAACTCCGGAATCAAAAACCGGATCCTGTGCATCTGCAATGACCAATTTAACCTGGTAGGTTTGATTTGGAACGACTTTTAATTTTGCACTGATAGGTTTTGTCAAACCATCGTATTGCAGGTAGTTGGGGCTCGAATTGTAGGGAGCGTTGTCCCCGGTACCGTTATCGATAAAGTATTCCGGGTTGGTAGCGGGGTAATATCCCGGGACTCCAGCATTGATATTATTTACCGTAATATTCGAATAGTTTGGAAGCTTAGCAATGTTTACAGTTCCCGCTATTCCCGGTCCGCTGACAAAAATTGCAAAAGCGTCATTGAAACCTCTTCCCACGAATTCCGGGTGTTCTTCTGATCCGAAAACAAACCGGATTCTCAAAGTATCCCCATACGGAATCAGGTCAAATGCAATGATGCATGCGTTGTAAGTCGGATTGCCTGTAATCCCTTCTATTGCGGAAAACCCGGGAAAGGTATTATCTGTTCCGGCATTCGGAGTATTGTTCGGACCTACCACATAATTTTTGTGTCCGGTGGTCATCACAAAACCCGCCGTAAACGGCATGCTGTTCACAGAATTTGCCTGGAAATAGGAAATAGCCTCAGGAGCGCCGGTATATTGAACATTGGAAATGCTGACTCCTGTTCCTGAAAGTGCATTCAAAACAAGTTCCTGTGGATCACTTCCTCCCAATTGGATTTGTCCGAAAGAAAAAACAGGAGTGGATAACAAAATAAGAAGGTGGTAGATATGTCTCATATTGAATTTGTTAATTACTTGGATTGAAAAGGTTGTTCTCATCACAGGAATTGATGCAAAATTACCGATTTATATGAAACAAAATGCTTAGTTACTTCGATTCCTTTTTGAAAACATACAAATTGGGATTCAGTTCAAATGCCCGGTTCTTATCAATTGGGTAAGAACTCCATTTCGTGGAGCAATCCAGTTTTTGGTTCCCGTTTAGGATCGGCATGTCGAAGTCCTTCACAGAGTTGATCCAGCGGAATTTCACTTTATTCTTTTTGTATTTCAACTGAAGGGTAGGAGGATTTTTGCTTCTCAGGTATTGGTTAAATACCTTGGAAAGGTCCATTCCCAATTCAGCCGACATGAACTGTTCAATTTGCTGTGTGGTGACCGTTTGATGGTAAAAAACATTGTTCATCTTTCGAAGCATCATCCGGAACAGGGAATCATTTCCATAGATTGTCCGGATGGTGTGGAGCATATTCGCACCTTTGTAATACATGTCACCGCTTCCTTCGGTGTTTACACCATAAGGCCCGATAACGGGTTTGTCGTTCATAATATTCTTTCGAAGTCCGCGGCAGTAGTTGTCTGCATCTTCTTTCCCGAACCAATAATCGGTGAACAGGGTTTCACTGTAACAGGTAAAACCTTCGTGGATCCACATGTCAGCAATGTCTTTGGAAGTGATGTTATTTCCATACCATTCGTGCCCGCTTTCGTGGATAATGATGAAATCCCATTTCAGCCCGACTCCGGTATTACTCAGATCGGTTCCCAGGTAACCGTTCATGAAACCGTTTCCGTATGCTACGGCACTTTGGTGTTCCATTCCCAGGTGAGGTGCTTCCACCAATTTGTAACCATCTTCGTAAAAAGGGTAGGGGCCGAACCAGTATTCCAGTGCTTCCAGTGTTTTCGGGGCATCCTGGAACTGTTTTTTTGCTTTTTCTTCGTTTCCTCTTAAAACCCAGTAATCAATTTCCAGTTTCCCTTTTTCCCCCTTGAAATGTTCGTGCATATTCACGTAATCGCCGATATACGGGATCATGCAGTAATTGTTGATCGGGTTAGTGACTTTCCAGGAATAAGTAGACTGGTTGATGTTATTGACTGCCTTCCCGATGAAAAGCCCGTTGCTGACGCACACCAAATCTCCCGGGCAGGTATAATGCATTGTCACTCCTTCATCCGGCTCATCGTATTGGGAATCTTTGCAGGGAAACCAAACACTGGCACCTTGTCCCTGGCAGGCAATGCTGACCCAGGGTTTCCCGTTTGCGTCTTTTGTCCAGATAATTCCGCCATCCCACGGAGCACGCTTAGCCACACGTGGCTTTCCATGGAAATAAACTGTTAACTGGTGTTTTGTATTTCCTGCTTCGTTTTCCCTGTAACGGATAAAGTAAGCATTCCCATCTCGTACGATATCATTCGGTGAAATCAATTGTTTCCCGATTGCCGCACTGTCGATGACCATCGGTTGCTGTAAATCGATCTGGAGTATGCGCCCTTCGGAAGTTCCATGACCTGCAGACGAAAAAGTAATGACATTCTTCCCGTGAATTTCTTTCTTGTCGATGTCAAATGTCACATGCAGATCATAGTATTTCAGATCCCACCAATCGCGGGAGCTTCCATAAGTTCCGCGCAAAGAATCAGCATGGGTGAACTGAGCATGTGACCAGTTTGCGCTAAGCGCCAGGAGGAAAATCAACAGCTTTTTCATGAAATTTTTTTGTGAATTTAGTTATTCCCGGGTTGAATGAACGGGGTGTTTACTTTTTTCCTTTCAATGTCAGGTTTTCGGCTAACCTGAATTGAACGATCTCTGTGATTAGTTTCAGTGGAAGCGGTTCATTCAGTGGAAATTGAACGGATCCTTTTCCCTGTTTGTATTTCGACAGTTCTTCGGCAAAAGCTTCATGTCCGGTCGGAGTGGCATAAAACCCGATATGCGACTTATACCCGGCGAAGTAAACCAGCGGTTTTCCGTTGACTTTGTAAGCCGGCATTCCGTAGGAGATCGATTCAACTGCTTCGGGGGCAGTTTTTCGGATCAAATCCCTCAAAGTAACCAGTCGTTCCTTGGTGTCGGAGTCAAACTCCCGGATGTATTCATCGACGGTAGTGAATGTTGTTTTCATAGTTTAAGACTAAAAACGTTAAGCCAAATACTACAGACAGATCAAGTTACTGGTCTTGAGTCTGATGGCCTTTGGTCTTCTAAAGATAAAGATAACTCAAAATAATTCCTTGAAAGAAAGTCCTTTTTCGTTTAAGAGTTTTTTTAGTGTTGGAATGGATGCTTTGCCGATTCCATGGAATTCCAGGATTTCTTTTTCAGAATAACGGGCTAAATCTTTTAATGATGAGATTCCGTTGCTTTCCATTGCTCTTCTGGCTGGAGCTGAGAGAACAGCAAACACACCTGCATCTGACTTTTTCTCTTCTTCACAAACAGGGCAAACAGGACAATCGCTGCTTTTGAAATAGCTGTGCCCTTTTTTACAAATTCGTTTTGTTTTTTGTAACATCTCTCAATCTGATTCTTTTGGGTTTGATGTATTTCGTTAAGCGGCTGTTGGTCGGATAGCTCCGGTTTTTGGTCAGGTTATTTACAATAATTGCAACCAGCAACAGGATCAGTACTCCCGAAAGTACGGGAGAAATGACGTATAGATATCCGAGTGCTTTGATCTTCGGCGTTCCGATAACGGCAATCAAAGCTGTTGCACCGCCGGGCGGATGCAGTGTTTTGGTCATCTGCATCAACACTATGGAAAGACTTACTGCAAGCGGAGCGGAAACCCAGATCGGATCGGGAACCAATTTGTAGACCGTTACACCGATAAGAGCAGAAATGAGGTGTCCGCCTACGAGGTTGCGCGGTTGTGCCAACGGACTTTGGATCGCTCCGTAAATCAACACACTGCTTGCCCCGAATGATCCGATCAGGAAGATGTTTTCCAGTTTATCCAGCGATTGGGATTGGGTCAGGGCAATCAATCCGATCCCGAAAAACGAACCGATGAAGGTCCACAGGTGCTCTTTCGCATCTACTAAGGTTTCTTTATAGAGAATGTAGCGCGCTTTCCGGATGGATTTGGATCCTTTTTTTGTGTTCTTCATCTGAATATTCTAAACATTCTTTAAAATACAATCCGGTTCATGTGTTACCGGGAAATTGCATGAATTGGCTATAAAACATTGCTTATTGGCTTCGTGATGCAGGCTGTTTGCCAGTTCGGTCTTTTCCGGGTTGCTTATAGTTACCGTCGGACGAAGCGTCACAGAAGTAAACTTTCCACCTTCCGGCGACTGCACCATTTTTCCGATGGGTTTATCTGTGTACTCAATTACATGAATCCCTGCATCGGCACATAAATGCAAATACCAAAGCATGTGACAGCTTGAAAGGGAAGCCAGGAAAAAATCTTCCGGGTTGTGCCTGGTTTTATCTCCGCGAAAAGGAACATCGGCAGAACCTAACAAGTCGGGCTTATGCTCGATTTGAAGTGTAAATTCTCTTCCGTATGCGGTATAATCCGAAGTTCCTGTTCCTTTGTTCCCAGTCCAGGAAACGACTGCTTCGTATGTGTGTTCTTTCATAAATGAGGGGTCAATTGTTCAAAAAGTTCAAAGGTGGCTGAATGCTTAGTATAAGCGCAGCGGAGTCGAAGTCGCCTTTACTTGTTGTTTTCCAATACCAGCGTAGAAAAATCACGTTCCACCCAATCACCGGCTTTGGTCATGACCCGTTCCACCTGGAAATCTTCTCTTTTCAATGTGAAATTGCTTTTTTCCACCAGTTTCAGTACTTCATCCGGGTTGTAGAGTGTGAACCCGTAAGCTGTGAAAGGAAGAGTTTCCATAAAGCTGCGGTGCGCAAATGTGAGTGAGAATAAGGCTCCCGGTTTCAGCACGCGCGACAATTCAGAAAAGGTTGCCGCAGGATCTTGCCAAAAATACAGCGTGTTTACGGTAAACAATTTAGTGAACTGATTATCTGCAAACGGAATTTGTTTCCCATCATATAAAGTAAAAGACGCTTTTTTTGAACTTACAAAAGACGGATTCAGCTGTTGTGCTTCTTCGTGCATCAATGTGGAAATTTCCAATCCGGTGTAATGAATGTTATCAGATTGAGCGAACAGAAATTCCAGGTGACCTGCATTTCCGTGTCCCAGTTCCAGGACCGAATCACCGGAAGTCAGTTCGAGGTTTGTAATAGCATTTTTGGTCATCCCGATGTTTGTTTCATGCATCATTTGAGCCACTTCATTGCCCCGTTCCCCTGATGGATGACTTAACTGTGAAGCGAGTGCTTCTAACTGATCTTTCTCCATTTTTTTCTGTTTTTACGAAATTAATCATTTGAATTACGAATTACGAATTACGAATTACGAATTACGAATTATTAGTTAGTACTTAATTTAAGCTCAGTTGTCTTAATGATAGAAGTAAGAATTCTCAATAATTCCTCACATGATTGAATTAATTTTGTTGCGATATCTGTTTTTAGATAACTCGTCGTTTGGAGTAATTTTAACCAATAAAGGGTTTCACTTGTTTCTTTCCTGGAAATTTGAAGTTTATGGATAAAATCTTTAGAAGATTGTCCGCGAACTGCCTCGGAAATATTTGCTCCTATGGATGTTCCCGAACGTAAAAGCTGTTTGGATAAAATGAATTCTTTTTTCTCATGAGCCAGATGCTTGTAGGTTTCTACTATCTGTACTGCAAAATCGAAGCTTTTCTTTTGGATAATATTTTCTTTCATCTGAATAGTGTTTCTTATTTAAGATACTAAAAATTATGAATTGATTATTTAGGAATTAGGAATTAGGAATTAGGAATTAGGAATTAGGAATTAGGAATTAGGATTAGTAACTAACAATTAATATTCACCTAACGTTGAAGCGCTGGAATATGGAGAATTTTGCGGCAAAAAATGGAACTTTTTATCAGCGTTTTCGCAGCACTATTCTCAGTTTTGAACCCTTTGGGAACAGTTCCCGTTTTTGTTGGACTGACCAAAGACGATACGAAACACAACCGGGATAAGACCTCGTTTTGGACCTCTGTCAATGTATGTATCATTCTCCTGATTTCTTTTTTTGCAGGCAAATACGTTCTGAATTTCTTCGGGATCAGCATCAATTCGCTGCGTGTTGCCGGCGGACTGATTATTGCAAGTTCCGGATTTGCTTTACTGACGGGATCTTTTACAAAGCACAAAGGAATGAAAAAGGCAAGTGTCCAGGCTGATCTTCAAACCCGGTCGGAAGTTTCCCTAACACCTTTGGCTATCCCGATGCTGGCAGGTCCGGGATCTATTTCTTTACTGATCACTTACAATCAGACATTTGATCAGCAGCAGGAACAATTGTTGTCGGTTTGTGCGATTATTGCGGTTTGTCTATCCATTTACCTGATCCTGAGAACTTCTCATTACATCGTGAAAGTGCTGGGAGCATCCGGTATCAATGCGATATCGCGGATTATCGGTTTTATCGTTATTGCGATAGGTGTGGAGTATGTTTCTTCTGCTGTACAGGAAATCTTGAAAATAAAGTAATGATCACTTATCAATGGAACAATTATCAAGGTGGTTTCTCTTCTTGATAATTCATAATTGTTACATTGATACTTATTGATCCTCTTGCGGACTGAATGTAATGTCGAAGCAGGTTTCCGGGTAAGTTTTCAGCTCCATTGTGCCTTCCAATTGATCGGTTAGTGACTCGATGAGGTCTAATCCGAAAGAACCTTGCCGGGACGGTGCTTTCCAAGTTCCGCTGTCTTTGTAAATGAGTTTGCACTTTTTGCCCTGGTGGTGCATAAACGAAATGGAAATAAGGCAATTTTCGTAATCATCAAAGGCATATTTCAATGAGTTGGAAATCAATTCGTTTAGAATCAGTGCTATCGGAACGATGGAGCGTAGACCGATGGAATCAATGTCGCATTCGATTTTCAGGTTAACCGGATAACCGGATTGATAAGAAGTCACCAAGTCGGAAGACAGATCGTGCAGGTATTCGCGCAAATGCAGGGTCGACAAATGATCGCTCTGGTACATTTTCTCGTGGATCATCGACATGGCAATTACGCGGTGTGTAGCATCTTTGAACTTGGCGATGGCTTCCGGGTTTTCCAATTCCCGCGATTGCAAACGTAACAAGCTGGTGATGATCTGGAGGTTGTTTTTCACCCGGTGGTGGATTTCTTTCAGCATGACGGTTTTTTCTTCGTTCTGCTTCGAAATGATATTGTACTGTACCTGTAATACGTCTTGTGCTTCGTTCAGTTTTTTCTTCCCGACTTCGTTGGTGCGGATGTTCTGCCAACCCAAATAACCGATGATAGCAAAACACAGCAAACAATTGATAACCGTTGCAACCAGTTGCTCGTGTGTGAGGTGACGCATAATTTCCATTTGCTGGTCGAGGAAGTAATAATAGTAAACGGATTGACAGACAGCGTGGAAGACTGTGAATACTAATCCCCAGAGTGTTCCAATGACAATAAATGCAAAAAGAATGTTGATGATCATCCAGAAACTGTCAAGGAAATGAGGTTGATTATGGATCACAAACAAGGTGACAGTGCAGCACAATGCCCCGATAATGTTCAGAATAATGGTCGGGACACGGAATTTCTTAGTCTTGAAAATGTAAATGGTAGCTATGAGTACACTGAAAAAAGCCAGGAGTGTTATGCAAGCAACAGCTATGCTAAAATAGATGAACAAAATAATGCTCAGAAAACCAACTGCCAGGGTGAGGAACAAAGACATGCGGTATGCAAGCATGAGCTTCGTACCATCTTCAAAATTAGCGTCATCGGTGAACTTTGGGAAAAAGACACTTTTTAGTAACTCAAGCATAGTCTGGTTTTGAAAGTGAATATACTGAATCTTTGATTTACAAATTCGATTCTGCGGTGAATTGTTCGTAATTCACGGTGAATGTTAGTTGAAAGCAGAAGGTTTTCCCGCGGAGATGCATTGATGGCGAAGAGGAACCAGGTTGTTATTGATCTTCCAATACAATAAGTTTTTCAGATATCTTGGTAGCAAAGAAAAACCCTGATTCCTTGCGGGACCAGGGTTTACTATTTTTTTAAGAAAAAATTACTTCTTTCTGTCTACTTCAACTGCTGCTAATTCGTCCGCTTTGTAAGCACCGGAATCCAGTTTTTCTTTTAACTTCTTGAATGTTTCGATCGTGTAGTTTACATCCTCCAGCGTGTGAGCTGCGGTAGGAATGATACGTAACATGATCACATCTTTCGGTACAACCGGGTAAATCACGATGGAACAGAAGATATTGTAATTCTCACGTAAGTCGAATGTCAAATTCGTTGCTTCCGCCAGGTTTCCTTTCATGAAAACCGGGGTTACAGGTGAATTGGACGCACCGATATCGAATCCTGCATTGATAAATCCGGATTGAAGTGCATCTGCGATCTCCCACAATTTGTTCTTCAATTCAGGACGTGTGCGCAATAACTCCAAACGTTTGCGTGCCCCGATCGTGATCGTGATAGGCAATGCTTTTGCAAACATCTGGGAACGCATGTTGTAACGGAAGAATTCAACGATTGATTCTTTCGCACAAATAAATCCTCCGATAGAGGACATGGATTTCGCGAAAGTTCCGAACAATACATCGATTTCGTTTTGAACACCCTGAGCTTCACCGGCACCCTGACCAGTTTCTCCCAAAGTTCCGAATCCGTGTGCATCGTCAACGAATAAACGGAAGTCGTATTTCCCGGATTTACGGAATTCAACGATTTCTTTCAGTTTACCCTGGTCACCTGCCATTCCGAAAACTCCTTCTGTGATAACCAAAATACCACCACCTGTTTGTTCTGCCAAACGGGAAGCGTTTTTCATTTGCTTATCAAAGCTTTCCATATCGTTGTGCTGGAATACGAAACGCTTACCTGTGTGTAAACGCATACCATCCAAAATACAAGCATGTGCTTCTGAGTCATAAACGATGATATCATTGCGGTCAACCAAACAGTCGATCGCTGAAACCATTCCCTGGTATCCGAAGTTCAAAAGGATACAATCCTCCATTCCCATGAATTCAGCTAACTCATTTTCCAACTTCTCGTGCTCGCTGGTTTGCCCGGTCATCATACGTGCTCCCATCGGGTAAGCCAAACCGTACTGCGCTGCAGCTTTTGCATCAGCTTCACGAACTTCCGGATGGTTTGCCAATCCCAGGTAATTGTTCAGGGACCAAACCAAACACTCTTTTCCGCGGAAAATCATTTTGTTACCTAATTCACCTTCTAACTTCGGAAAGGTAAAATAACCGTGAACTCCTTTCGAATACTGTCCGATAGGCCCACGATTACGTTCAATTTTATCAAAAATATCTGCCATACTTATTCATTTTCCCATTGATGCATGTAGTGAACGCTCAACAGTTAAGAGTGCAAATTTAGTAGTATTCTAACTCATATTACCAATTTGTGATGAAAATTAATTAACCGAGAAATGAACAGTAGAAATAATTCGTAATTACGAATGCCTAATTACGAATTATTTGATTGGGAGAAATTGTTCCGAAGATGATATTTTTTGTTGAAAACGAATCAGGTTTCCCTCTTTGGAGGGGGGATTAAGGGGAGGAATTTGCTGATCTTTTATGGATTGGTATTACTCAAAAAGCTTCGTCTGTGTCTACCAAATAGCGTTCTTTGATAATATTACAATGATGGATTACGTGTCCGATCATTATCCAGCCCAGGTTTCGGGGAGTATTTGGGGTATTGTTGGCAGTTCCTACCGAATCAAGCATGGCACGGGTCATTCCTTTAAACAGTGAAATACTTGCTTTGCGAACATCGATGAATTCCGAGCGCAAATCTTCGAGGGTGCGTTGGTCGGTATTATTGTTCCGGGCGTACCAGCCTTCATCGAATCCGTCGACGGGTGTTTTGTCTTTTCGTGAAAAGCGCAGTGCGCGGTATTGGAAAATGCGCTCCGTTTCAATAAAGTGAAGCAGTACTCCTTTCAGCGTCCATTTTTCATCGGCATATTGAAAGTCTGCTTTCGATTCCGGAAGGCTTGCAATAAATGCGGCAGTTTCATCCAGGTCCTTTTCCAGCGCAAGGAGCAAGTCATCCTGGCCCAGTGTGCGGTCAAAATAGTACTTGGCATAAGCAGGAGCGAATTCTGGATTGGGTCTTCCGATGAAACTCATAAAGAGGGATTTTGATTTGACTCAAAGTTAGCACTATTTACAAGAAGAGCGGGTTGCTGCTTTTGATGAAATTATTATTTTTAAAGAAACCCCGGTGAATCCCCAGTAGTTTATTCGCTTTCTTTTTTCGAAAGTTTACTGAATGGGAATCATTACAGGCTTTTATCCAGCAAATAAACAAAGGCAGCCATACTAGCACAACCCAACTCCAATTCGCGTTTGTTCACACTTTCAAACACATCGCTTGCTGCATGGTGAAAGTCGAAATAGCGCTGTGAATCCGGAACGAAACCGAAAAGCGGAATTCCTTCGTAGGATTGCTTCAATGGACTGATGTCGACACCGCCATAACCGGCTTCAAAATGATGCAGATCATATGGTTTCAGTAGCGGGGCAAAACTTTTGATTAATTGGATATACGATTCTTTTCCGTCGCATTCAAAACCATCCGGGCTGAATCCGCCACGATCGCTTTCAACAGCTGCAATGTGTTTCTGATTCTCTTTTTTCGCCCATTCGGCATACGCGATTCCGCCTCGATTCCCGTTTTCCTCGTTCATAAAGAAAACAACACGGATTGTATGCTTCGGTTTAACTCCCGAAACTTTCAGAATGCGCAAAGCTTCCATGCAGTGTACAATTCCGGCTCCGTCGTCGTGAGCACCTTCACCCGCATCCCAGGAATCCAAATGCCCGCCGATGGTAATGATCTCATTCGGTTTTTCGCTTCCGGTCAGTTCAGCCATCACATTGAAAGAAGGCTCATCCGGGAAGTCGCGGCAATCCATTTCCATGATCACATTTACTTTTCCCTTGCTGAGCGCTTTGGAGAGTTCGTTGGAAGAAATGGTCGACAATGCCCCGGCCGGGATCTTGGCAACTCCGTCTTCGTAATACATCGAGCCGGTGTGCGGGAAATGATCATCAGGCAAAGCAAGCGAACGGATTACCACAGCCACCGCTCCCAGTTTTGCACTTTCCACCGCTCCGTGTCCGCGAATACTATAGCAGCCACCATATGCTTTGAATGTCACAATATCAGCAGGATTCATAGGCTGGTTCAGGAAAACGATTTTCCCCTGGACACTTGCTTTTGTAGCTTTTTTCAACTCATCGATTGACTTAAATTCAATGACTTCTGCTTTCAGCGTGCCGTTTGTCCCGATGGAACCTCCCAATGCCAGAATATCAACCGGAACAGCTTCTCCGTTTCCGCTTTGGAACCAGGCCACTTCTTTATTTCCGCGTTCCCAATGCGGAACCATCACAGGTTGCAGGTAAACTTTATCAAAACCGTACCCTTCCAGTTTGCGTTTTCCCCATTCAACGGCCATTTGCGCCTGGGAAGAACCAGAAAGCCGTGCACCAATTCCTTTACACAAAGAACGCAGGTCTTCATAAGATTTCCCTCTTACTAATGCTTCATCGAAGAACTTCCGGATTGCGATAGAATCGTTTTGGGAATAAACGGTGCTTAAGCTAACTAGAACCGAAATGAAAAATAGGGCGCGAAATAACATACCTTTTAATTATAATAATTGCGAATTGCGTCACGATAGCTATCGGGATACGAATTGCGAATATATTGATATTAGGTAATAGAAGAGTTTATTTTGGAACTATTTTAGTTTGCCCGGACTGTTTTGATAATCGCGGTAATCATTTCCCTAATCCATCGTAATTTGAAGAATTTCGAAATAGTCTTGATTTCTTCTTTTCATTGATTTTCCGTGAAAACTTGTAAATTCATCAAACATTTTAAACCACAATTCTTATGAATCAAGAAATTCAAGCTACAGTACTTAGCTCTGTAAACACTATCAAATCCTTGCGGTTAGGATGGATGGGGGTTTTACAAAACACATCGGACTACCTGCTTTCCGACCTGACTATTCCCGGGACTCATGATACCGGAACCTGGAAAATTAACGCAGGGAATTCTGCAAAGTGTCAAGATCTGAGTTTAAAAGATCAGTTGGACCTTGGGATTCGATTTATCGACATCCGATTAGTGCCTTATCATAATTCAGACAAAAACATAGGTGACCTGGCGATCTATCATTCACATGAACCTGGAAATGTTTGGTTTTCTGATGTAGTAGATGTTTGCCGTGATTTTTTAACTGCGAATGGGACAGAAACGATTATTATGTCGATTAAAAATGAAAATGAAGTAAACGATTTAACGTTCAATACTGCCCTGGATGTTTTTTTAACAGGAGAAAAACAAACGAACTCTACTGTTGATCTTTTTTATACGTCTAATGCCGTTCCGAAACTTAGCGATGCAGCAGGTAAAATTGTTCTGTTCAGAAGGTATACCGGATCTACCAAAGGAATTGATGCTGTAACTGATTGGCCCCATGATGAAAAAACCAGCGTTCCAACTCAAAACAACATGATGATTCAAGATGTTTTCAGGATGAAATACGCGAATCAAGGAGATGTAAAGTGGTCAGATCATATTCTTCCATTTCTTACTGATGCGATTAGTAATAATCTTTTAAGTTGGTATATCAATTTCACCAGTACATCCGGGGGTGGTTACCCGTCTACTTTTTCGAAAGAAATAAATCCACTGTTTCAAACCTGGCTTGAAACAAAAATGGATGAATTAAAAACCAGCAATAATCGAATTCGCCTGGGAACAATTATAATGGATTTTCCTACCTCAAGAATGATTGATGCATTAATATCTATGAATATTAATCATTCCTCCGGTATGGTACATCAAAATTTGAAATACAAATTTAAACTCTCCAACAACACTGCCTATATCGGAAAGTGTTATCAACCAGGAGATGCCGGTACTACTTGGAGTTATGCCCAGAAATATACGGATCAAACCTTTCAAAAGGTCGTTTCGCATACATTGGTAAAAATAGATGGAGTAGACTCCTCCTTTATTCATTTTGGAGATACTGTCCGTATTTTATCCACTGAATTTACAAACGACTCGTATATTTATTTGGAAAATTATGGATGCAAAAGTGAAGGGATCAATTTATTTTACGACAACATAGAAGGAGATTATCAAAATGATCCAAGAACAGTAGAGTGGATCATTGAACCTGGTTTAAATTCTACAAAACACACTGGCGATTTTGTGGAAATTGGTGATCCCATTCGTTTCCACAGCTTATTTAAAAGAGATGCAAAAGAGTGTTATTTGGCAGCTGCAACCGATTCTTATCTCGGAGTGCAACCATTGAATCATGCCGATATCGTAGAAGGTGGTTATGATTGGTCTTTAGAATAATATTTTTCATACAATGGAGTAGAAACGCAAGATTCGATGTTTCTACTCCATTGAAAATTAGATTTGTAGTTTCAATGATTTGAATGGAAAAGTCAAAACTCTTCTTTTCGATCATATTTTCTGACATATGAATAGTGAATAGCTGCTCTAACGTTTGCTAATGTCAAAATTTAGCGTTTTCTCTTGCTTAAGATGCTAAAAATCAGGGTTTCAATCAATACTTCTTAAAACTAATTGAATCATTCGCAATTCGCAATTCTGAATTCGCAATTATAAAGTATCTTTGCAAAAATTTTTTTTATGGCATTGAAATGCGGAATTGTTGGTTTGCCGAATGTTGGGAAGTCAACTTTGTTTAATTGTTTATCAAACGCTAAAGCACAATCAGCGAATTTTCCTTTCTGTACGATCGAACCAAACGTAGGAACTATTTCAGTTCCGGACCCGCGTCTGGAGAAATTGGAATCGATGGTAAATCCGGAGCGAGTAGTCCCTACAACGATGGAGATCGTTGATATTGCCGGTTTGGTAAAAGGAGCTTCCAAAGGTGAAGGTTTGGGAAATCAATTTTTGGCAAATATCCGCGAAACAGATGCCATCTTACACGTATTGCGTTGTTTTGAAGACGGGAATATCATTCACGTTGACGGTCGCGTAGATCCGGTAAGTGATAAAGAGATCATCGATATCGAATTGCAGTTGAAAGATTTGGAGTCGATTGAAAAAAGAATCCAGTCTTTGGCTCGTGTATTGAAATCGGGTGATAAAGAAGTAGTAAAAGAGAATGACCTTGCCCTGGCGATCAAAGCAACTTTGGAACAGGGTAAATCGGTACGTTCCATGAGTTTTGATGAAAAAGAAGTGGAAATCGTTGAGAAATTCCAGCTGATCACTTCTAAGCCGGTGATGTATGTTTGTAACGTGGAAGAGTCTTCTGTAAAAACAGGAAATGCGCACGTGGAAGCAGTTCGCGAAGCGGTGAAAGACGAAAATGCACAAATCCTGATCGTTGGAGCGAAGATTGAAGCAGATATTTCCGAATTGGAAACATACGAAGAGCGTCAAATGTTTTTAGAAGAACTTGGTTTGGAAGAACCGGGAGTGAACCGTTTGATCCGTTCTGCTTATTCGTTATTGAATTTACAAACATATTTTACTGCAGGAGTGAAAGAAGTGCGTGCATGGACCGTTCCGATCGGCGCTACTGCACCACAAGCTGCGGGAGTAATCCACACGGATTTTGAAAAAGGATTTATCCGTGCAGAAGTAATGAAATACGACGATTACACGACTTTGGGTTCTGAAGCAGCAGTAAAAGAAGCAGGAAAATTCAAAGTAGAAGGAAAAGAATACATTGTGCAGGATGGAGACATCATGCATTTCAGATTTAACGTGTAAACGATAAAAAAATAGAATTAGAAGCCCTGGTCATTGAGAGAAGTCGAAATGCCGGGGCTTTTTTATTGACTTATCCCGGGAGAGTTAAAAATTCATGCTTGTTTGGCTAAAAAGATTGAATTATTTCTATTTTTCACTTTTACCTTTTCAATTCTCAATTAAAATGGGGCAAACAAATCGCGGAAAAGAACCTTCGGACGACAAACTGTTTGGTCCTGAAACGGTGCACGTGAAATTGAAATATGCAGTAGACGATCTCAGTCATTTGATGGGAAGAGGATATGCTCAGAAATCCGCATTGGCATTGATCGGCAACCGGTATAAATTAAATGTCAGACAGCAAAAGGCCGTTCAGGGAATGGCTTCCTCTGCTGAACAGTCCGAAAATCGGAAGGAAAGAAGCGTGAAGTTTGAAGCATTGGAGAACAAGGAAGTTGTAATGGACGGATTCAATGTGCTGATATTACTGGAAAGTTTACTCTCCGGAGCTTACCTTTTTAAAGGAACGGACGGATTCTACCGAGATCTTTCCAGTGTGCACGGTTCCTACAAGAAAGTAACTCAGACTGCAAGAGCCATTGAGCTGACAGGGGAATTTTATGAAAATGCAAAGCTCAAAAGCATGCACTGGTATTTCGATAAACCGGTTTCCAATAGCGGAAAATTGAAGAAGCTGATCGAAGATACAGCAACAGGAAAAGGATATGATTGGCAGGTAAGCCTCACTTTCCAAACCGATGCGGATATCGTGAATGAAAACAAGATCTCGGTGAGTTCCGATGCATGGATACTGGACAACAGCACGCAGAACTTCAACCTTTTGAAACACATCATTGAAAAGCAGTCAGCTTCGAATGTGATTGATTTAGGATATTAAAGACAAGTATGGAACAAGAAAATACACCCCGGTTTACACCAGAAGAATGGGAACAATGCATCAAAGTACTGTCTGTGTTGAAGGACGATCCTTTCAACAATCCGGACAACCGCTTACTGGCAAGTTTGATTACGAAGATTCACAAGCAGGTGAAAAAAAATAAGCGTAGTGAGAATCTGACCAACAGAAAAGAAAAAGATTGGGAAGTGATTCGTAATACCGTGGTAAATCAGCAGGCGCTTGCAGAAACAAGTTTATTCGGGGATTCGGATTTCCGGGAAAATCAGCAATTTGCAAAGCTGGAAATCTCCCGCAACTGTTACTGTTGCAATGAAACCTATGACCTGGCGCATTTTTTCTACGCACGTTTATGCCCGGATTGTGCTGTCGAAAACTATGCTAAACGATTCGAAACAGCAGATCTCACCGGGAGAAAAGTGATTCTGACCGGAGGCCGGGTGAAAGTAGGATATGCTACCGCGCTGAAAATGCTTCGCAATCAGGCAGAAGTAGTTTTGACCACCCGTTTTCCTGCGCTTGCTTTAAGCCAGTTCCGGGAGGAAAATGATTACGATGAGTGGAAAGACCGCCTGACCGTTTACGGATTGGATTTACGCAACCTGCATGCAATTCATGAGTTTATTGCTTATTATGCTTCCCGGTTTGATAGGTTGGATATCCTGGTCAACAATGCGGCACAGACGATCCATTACCCGGCAGATTATTACGCTCCGGTTATTTCCAGCGAGGAAAAGACTCTGAAACAGCTGGGAACAGTGAAGAACCTGGTGGAAAACCAGACACCTGTTTCCAATGAAGTAAAATCGCTTGAATATGCTGATTTCGAACAGGATTTTGTTCCGGTAAACCGTTTTGGCCAGCCGGTCGACATGCGGGAAAAGAACAGTTGGAATTCGCTGCTGGAAGAAATTTCCACCCGGGAATTACTGGAAGTAAACCTGATCAACCAGATTGCACCGTATTTACTGATCAGGGAATTGAAACCCTTTTTCATGCGTTCGGAATTCACAGAAAAATTTATTGTGAATGTCACTTCCTCGGAAGGGGCTTTCAGTTATTCCAACAAAACGAAATACCACCCGCATACGAATATGACCAAAGCTGCATTGAATATGATGACACGAACCAGTGCCTCCGAATTTGCAGCAGCCGGAATTTACATGTCCAGCGTGGATGTTGGCTGGATCTCTACCGGTGCGGTTGAAAGCCTGCGGAAAAAACAATTCGAAAGAGGGTACATTCCACCATTGGATTCTGTTGACGGAGCAAGCAGGATTTTTCACCCGGTTTGCAGAGGAATCGAAAAAGAGTATTTTTATGGCGTATTGCTGAAAGACTACAACATTTCCGAATGGTAATCGCTTGAGGAAATTAAAGAAATGGTCGGGGTATTGGTACAAATGGAAGAACGCCCACCTATCAAGTGGGAGACGCAAGTTCGAATCTTGCATATCCTGATCCATATGGGAGTGGTGGTTTAGCGGAAAAATAGCAGAATGCAAATCTGCAGACACAGGTTCGAATCCTGTCCACTCACAAAATAGAAAGTGAATTGCATAAGTAGTTCACTTTTTTAGTTCTTTTTCATTCGGCGCTTTCAAAAAAGGAGCTTCATTTATCAAGAAGCTTGAGGAGTAAAATACTGATTGTCATTACGCTTATAAATCAAAGTAGGGCGAATATAAATTTCCTGCTCTTTTAACAGTCTTACCGGGCTGTAGCGGTGTTTTTAATGCCTGATTTTGCGCCCAATTAGTCTAATAAAAATATATGAAAGCAACATTACTCACGCTCTTTTTTGCGGTCCTTTTGACGGCAGTTTACGGGCAGTCATTGAGTCCTGTTTCACTGGAACAATTAGTGAATACGGACATTCCGACGACACAGTTTAATAGTCAGATCGCTGCTGACCCAACGGGCGGCTATGTAATTATCTGGACCACACTGGAAAATTCCGGAACCGTCAAAGGACGTCGGTACGATAACACGCACACAGCGATTTCTGCTGAGTTTACAATCAATGTGGAAAATTCGAGCAGCATCAATATTGAGCATTGGAAGGACGGAAAATATATTATCTCTTACCTTGAAAGCGGCACCTTGAAATTTACTGTTTTGGATGCAGCAAACACCGTTGGTGCGGAAGTGACAGTTTTAGCTTCTACTTCCAAATACGACCTTTCCCCGAAAGGAGATTCACTGGCTTTTATTTACAATAAGACGAACAACAACCAATTGTATTTGAGAGGATACAACCTGGCTTCCAATTCCTGGTTGAATACGGAAATGCTGGTGACAGAGATCGGGGGATCAAGTTATGATGAACCGAATATCGTGTACCATACAAACGGACGGTTAACGGCCATTTACCATTTATATATCAATACTTCCGGCTGTTGTACATTTGATAGAAGAGTGATGCGTAAAACATTCAGCAGTTCTTACATTGCTGAGATCCCGGAATATTCGGTGTGGAGCACCGGTTCGGAATACAACGTAGGATCCGATTTGGATGCAAGCGGGAATAGCAATAATGAAGTGATCATTACTACCACACACGGTACTACATCGTCTCAACGCTACTTGCGGTTATGGATTTTAGGAAATACGGGTTCGGCAATTGTCAATAATGCTGTAATGCTTCCTGTGGTAACCACCAACGATTGGTACGATAATATTGAAGGACATTTGTATGACAACGGAGATTTTTTAATCTCTAAGACCATTCGAACAGGAAGCTACACGAATCCTAATGAGAATGAAGCATATGTTATTTACGGAACAAATTACAATGCAAGTAACAGCGGACTTTTACGCATGAACAGTACAGTGGCAGGTAAGCAGGAATATACCAGTGTGGCAAAATTGCCTAACGGAGCATTTGTTGGATGTTGGTCCGGAAATGGATTTCAGGGTGATACACGTGGAATTTACTCCAGAGCTTACAATGCAGTGGCTTTTCCATCCGTTTCTTTCAGCAACGGAGGAACTTACACTGTAAGCGAAGCAGGAACTTCCATCACCATCGGTGTGGCATTGGCAACTCAGCCAAGCGGGAATGTAACGGTGAATTTGTCTTCTTCTGATTTGACGGAAGGAACAGTGAGCCCGGCTCAATTGACTTTCACGACTTCCAACTGGAACCAGGTTCAGAATATCACGGTAACAGGAGTAGATGACACAGCAGATGACGGAAACATTACCTTCAACGTGGTTGCTTCAACTACAACAAGTGCAGATGCAACTTATGCAGGTCTGCCAAACAAAACACAGGCAGTCATCAACCTGGATAACGATGCAACGATTACCATGCCTTCTGCTCAAAGTTTTTGTAAATCGACAGGGATGAGCGGGGTGAATGCAATCATTACCAATGTTGGATCGGCAATTACATCCGTAACAGGTTCAAGCAGCAACCAGGCGGTTGTCGATAACGGCGATATTACCGTAACGAATTTAGGTAGCGGAACCTATGGGATCGCAATCAGTAACCTGGGCAACAACACTACAGGAACAGCTCAGATTACATTAACTGCAAACGACGGTACATTTAATTACACCGGCACTTTTGATGTAACAACTACCGGCGTGAACCTGGTTACAACGGCATCTTCCAATTCAATCTGCCAGGGGCAAAGCGTAACACTTTCTGCTACGGGTGGTCAGAATATTTCGTGGAACAACGGGGTTGTTAATAACGTGGCATTTAGCCCGACTTCGACAATGACTTACACTGCTACGGCAGACAACGGAGGAGGATGTACTGCAACCGCTACTCAAACGGTAACTGTAACAGCAGTTCCTACCGTTCCTACAGTAAGTGCAAGCGGTTCTTTAGCTATTTGCGGAAGCGGTTCGGTTACATTGACATCTTCGTATGCTACCGGAAATACCTGGTCAAACGGTGAAACAACACAAAGCATCACGGTCTCAAATGCAGGAAATTACACGGTAACTTATTCCAGCGGCGGATCTTGTTCTGCAACTTCAACACCATCCGTAGTTACTGTAGGAAGCACACCTGCTACTCCGGTAATCACACCGAACGGGCCTACTGTATTCTGTGAAGGCGGATCCGTTACCCTTACATCTTCACAGGCAACAGGGAATAATTGGTCTACAACTGCGGTTTCTCAAACGATCAATGTGACAACAACCAATACTTATCAGTTAACATATACAGATGCAAACGGATGTGTATCAGCGCCGGCAAGCATTTTGGTTACAGTTCAATCCGCACCGGCGGTATCGGCAGGGCCAGACCAGACAGTTTGTACAGGAACAATGGTAACCTTGTTAGGATCTGGTGCTGCTTCTTATTCCTGGACAGGTGGGGTTACGAATGGAGTTTCTTTCCCGATCAGCAACCAGGCAACTTTTGAAGTAACCGGAACAGGAAGCAACGGTTGTACCAATACAGACCAGGTAACAATTTTCGTGAATAGTGCTCCCAATGTGAGTGCAGGACCGGACCGCATTATCTGTAACGGACAAACCATTACATTGAGTGGTTCAGGAGCAGCTTCGTATGATTGGGATAACGGTGTAGTAAACGCAGTTGCATTTACCCCGATCCTTGGAACAACGACTTACACCGTAACCGGAACAAATGCAGGTGGCTGTTCGGCACAGGATCAAATGACCGTTACAGTGAACCAATTACCGAACGTATCCATTGCAACCATTCCGATCTTCTGTACTTCCGATGGATCTGCGGCATTGACACAAGGTACACCAAGCGGTGGAACATACACGGGAACAGGAGTTACAGGACTTGTTTTCAGCCCGGCAGCTGCAGGTTTGGGAATCCACCCGGTTTCCTATACCTATACCGATTTGAACGGTTGTGCAAACACAGCGAACGGAGCAATTACAGTAGATCAGTGTTTGGGAATAGACGAATTGGCTGAAAACCAATTAGCGGTTTATCCGAATCCTACAACAGGCTTTGCTGTAGTTGAATTCCCGGGAACATTCAGCTATTTCGTATCTGATGCACAGGGAAGAATCGTTTTGAATGGAACTGCTTCAGAGGGAATGAAACTAGATTTAACTGCATTCAGCGATGGAGTTTACCAGTTAACAATCCAGGCTGAAAACACAGCAATAACTGTGAGATTGGTGAAGAACTAAGAACAAGTTATAGAATTTCAGGAAAGGGGCTGTCTCAAAAAGATAGTCCCTTTTTTGGTTCATTTTCTTTCAGGAAAAGAGACTTTTTGATTACTTGCATACACTACTCATAAGTGTCACCTTTTTACGCAGCAAAACAACTAAAAACTACCCCTTCGGAGATCAAAGCAGGATACTGTATGGATCACAGCAGTATTAAGCGACTATTACCCGACTATAGAGTACGAAAAGGTTAAGAATTTAACGGTTGGTTTTAGGACGTTTCAACTCATTTCAATCCTGGAAAATGGATTTTTTGTCCGGAGTCATAAAATTAAAACGGTTTCACATAAATGTAACCAACAGCATACCTGAACCTGAAAAATGGCCCAAACCAAGAAGTTGGGACCGGGTTATTAAATTGTACAGATGAATAGTATCAGCAAACAAAAAAGCGAAATGAGATCAACCCATTCCGCTTTTTTAGAATTAGTATTGTTTCTTACTGCTTGATAACTTTTGCGTTATACGCCTGGTTGTTATTTGAAACAGAAATAAAGTACAATCCGGAAGTGTAATCCGTTAAGTCAAAATTGAAATTCACTTTGTTAGATACCAACTCGTCGTGGATCACGATACCTGCGCTATTAGCAATGGTAATGTGGCTTTCACTCTCCAAATCAGATAAATTGATAGTGATAGTACCAGTTGTCGGGTTTGGATAAACATTCAGCTGAATGCTTGCTTCCTGCTCGTCAATTGATAAATAAGGATCCATCGAAGAATTTAGGTATACCTTCCAGTATGGTATATTTCCGTTCACCCAAACCACACCGGATGCATTATCCTGCGCATCCACCATATCCGGTTTTCCGTCATTATTCATGTCAACCAAAGCATAATTTCCGTTACCTAACATATCCAGGTCAGCTGCATAAGTCTGTACAGCAGGAATCGGCCAGTTTTCAGCAGTTAGATTGAACGAGCTTCCCGTTCCTTTATACACTTTCCAGTACGGGCTGTTTCCGTTCACCCAAACCACACCGGATGAGTTATCTTGTGCGTCCACCAGGTCAGGAATAGCGTCACCGTTGATATCAATCAGACCGTAATTAGCATTGTTGACCATATCGAGGTCCTGTGCATACATTTGAAGCGCCGGAATATTCCAGTTTTGTGCAGCACCGAAGCCGCTTCCGTTATTCAGATACACTTTCCAGTAAGGAGAATTTCCATTCAGCCAAACTACACCGGATGCATTATCACGTGCGTCTACCATGTCCGGTTTTGCATCACCGTTAACATCTACCAAACTGAAATAACCGTTACCAACCTGGTCCAAATCAGCTGCATAATTCTCTACGATCGGAATCGTCCAGTTTTGAGCCGTCAAGTTGAAAGAAGTCCCGGTATTCAGGTAAACTTTCCAGTAGGGAGTGTTTCCGTTTAGCCAAACCACACCGGATGCATTGTCCTGCGCGTCTACCAAATCAGGTAGTCTGTCACCGTTGATGTCCATCAAACTATAAGCACCATTACTGGTTACATCCAAATCCTGCGCATAATTTTCCAGGATAGGAATGTTCCAGTTTTGAGCAGTTAAATTGAAAGAAGTTCCGGTATTCAGGTATACTTTCCAGTACGGTGTGTTCCCGGTTAACCATACCGCACCGGATGCATTGTCCTGCGCATCTACCAAATCCGGTTTGTTATCTCCATTGACATCAACCAAAGTATAATTAGATCCGTTTACCTGGTCTAAATCAGCTGCATAAGTTGCTAAAACCGGGATGTTCCAGTTTTGAGCCGTCGTGCTGAATGATGATCCGTTCCCCAAATACACTTTCCAGTAAGGAGTGTTCCCGTTTAGCCATACCACACCGGATGCATTATCCTGTGGGTCTACCATATCCACAAATCCATCACCGTTAATATCTACCAGCGAGTAATTGGTGTTATTGACCATGTCCAGGTCCTGTGCGTATGTCTGAACCGCCGGAACATTCCAGTTTTGTGCAGTTAAGATAAATTGTGCTTGTGTACTGAAACTCAGGATAGAGCCCAGCATAAGTAAATGTAGTTTATGTTTCATGTTAATAGGTTTTTCCGATTTGATCGGTGATTTCAGCGGCAAATATAAAGTGATTATTTGAACGCACAATAATTCGACATCCCATACCGGAATAATTAACTAAAAACACCGTTGGGTAGATCGGAGCAAAAAAACAGCTGTGTTCTTTCCTGTTTTCAAATGCTTGTATTCCAGTGTTTAACTATGTTTTGAGTGAGTTACCTCCGGATATTTAGGGGCAGGGAAGCAGACTTTTTTCTTCCTCAGAAACTCATCCCGTTTCTTTCCGTTAAAATGTGATTTTTAGCGGTAACTAATTGTGATAAAAGTTAATCAGCTGATAATCAGACTAAAATTAAAACTGTTTTTCCCGGATACAAATTCGATGGTTTTTTTCTGCCAAATGCCCGGATTTTTGATCGATCAACCGGAAAAACTGAAGTATTTGGTTCCAACTATGTTTTGTAAGGAAAGAGAGTTTGTACCAAAAAAGGCATCCGCGGTTAACGAATGCCTTTGTAATGAATGATTTCCAGGATTATCTCCAGCCTCCGCCAAGGGCCTGGTACATACTTACCATATTGGAAAGCTGTTCTTGCTTGATCTCGATCAGTTCGAATTTAGACTCGATGGCATCCCGCTGTGTCATCAAAACTTCCATATAATCAGCTTTCGCCGATTTGAATAAATTCGTGGAAATAGTAATCGATTGCGTCAGGGCAGTTACCTGCTGCTGTTTGTAATCGTAACTGCTCTTCAGGTTGGTGATCTTCGACATGCGGTTCGCCACCTCAATATATGCATTCAGGATCGTTTTCTCGTACTCATAAACAGATTGAACCTGTTTTGCGTTCGCATAAGCGTACTTTGCCTTGAGTGCATTCCGGTTGATCAACGGAGCGATCAAATCTCCGGCAATGTTATAAAGCAAAGACTGCGGAGAAGTGATGAGGTATTTCACATTGAAAGCCTGGTAACCCACTCCGGCAGTAATCCGCAGGGAAGGGTAGAAGTTTGCCCGCGCCACTTTTACATCCAGTTTGGAAGCCGTAATTTCACGTTCTGCCTGGCGGATATCCGGACGGTTTTGCAAAAGCTGCGATGGAATTCCCGAATAGATCGTATCCGGAACCATTTGCTGAAATGCGGCCGAATTTCGCTGTACCGGCTGTGGAAAGCGTCCAACCAGGAAATTGATCCGGTTTTCAGCTTCGATGATCTGCTGTTTCAGGTAAAACAAGTGACTTTGGTTCTTGTATACTTCCGCTTCGAATTTTTTCACTGCCAGTTCGGTTACTTCCCCGGCTGTTTTTTGAAGCTTCACGATCTCCAGCGCATTTTTCTGGATTTCCAGGTTTTGTTTCAGGATCTCCAGTTTATTGTCGTAAGCCATCAACTCATAATACGAATTGGAAATCTCTGCTACCAGGTTCGTCACCATGAAATTCTTTCCTTCTACCGTTCCCAAATAGCGGGAAGTTGCAGCATCTCTCGAATTGCGTAGTTTTCGCCAGATATCCACTTCCCAGGAAGCATTCACCCCAACCATGAAATCACTGAACGGTTCCGGGAACGCTTGTCCGTCTTTGATGGGGAGGTTTTCTTCCACCGCACCGTTGCGGGTGTAACGCCCAACCTTATCAACACCTGCTCCGGCAATTACTGCAGCAGAAGGAAGGATTTCACCTTTTCGTCCACGTACTTCTGATTTTGCCACGTTGATTTCCTGCATCACGATGTTTAGTTCCTGGTTGTTCTTCAACGCAGTATCGATCAGGGAGACCAGGTTCGGGTCCTTGAAAAAATCCTTCCATTGAAGTTCAGCCGTGTTAGTCGTGTCCTTCGAACTTTGATAGCTTGAAGGCGTATACTTATTTTCTGTCTTGTACGATATTTTCAGGCTTTTGCATGCCGTTATCGTAAGGGCAATTGCTGCGATCAGAATCCAGCTGCCCGGTTTTATTTTAGTGCGCATTGTCTTCTGTTTCATCAGTTGTTGGAAAATTATCTATTGCATGGACCAGGTCTTCGGTCAAAGAACTGTCGTCTTCATTTTTGATCAGTTTGCGGCCATCTGCCAACGATCCGAAAATGTAATACAAGCCCGGAATAATGATCACCCCGAAAATAGTACCGAAGAGCATTCCTCCGAGTGCAGCACTTCCGAGCGTTTTATTCCCGATCGCACCCGCACCGGTTGCGATGATCAATGGGATCAATCCCGCAACAAACGCAAAAGACGTCATCAGGATCGGGCGGAAACGGACTTTAGCACCTTCAATGGCAGCTTCGAGCACCGTAGCGCCTTCACGCCTTTTTTGAATGGCAAATTCCACGATCAAAACGGCATTCTTTCCTAAAAGTCCCACCAGCATGATCAACCCGATCTGTGCATAGATGTTGTTTTCAAGCCCCATCAGTTTCAGCATCAGGAAAGTTCCGAAAATACCTACCGGAAGTGAGAAGATAACTGCCAGCGGAATGATGAAACTTTCATATTGTGCCGCAAGTACAAAGTATACGAAGGCCAATACAACGATAAAGATGTAAATCGCTTCATTCCCTTTATTGGCTTCATCGAAAGAAAGACCTTCCCAGGCAATTCCGTAACCTTTCGGCAGTTTCTGTGCTACTTCACGAACCGCATCAATGGCATCCGCTGTGGTATACCCTTTGGCAGGAAGTCCCTGGATAGCGGCCGAGTTGTACATGTTGTAACGCGTAATTTCATTCGGTCCCTGGCCTTTTATCAGCTTCATAAATGCGGAGTAAGGAACCATTTCGCCTTTGTCGTTCTTCACGAACATGTTCAAAATATCGGAAGGAAGCTGTCTGAATTTGGGATCGGATTGCACGTATACTTTAAAAAAGCGGTTAAACTTGATAAAGCCCTGTTCATAGGTACTTCCGACCATGATATTCAGGTTTTCCATCGCATCGTTGATCGAAACGCCTTTTTGCATCGCCAGGTTATTATCGATCTCCAGCTCATACTGGGGATAATTGGCAGCGAAGAAGGTGAACAAACCTGTCAACTCTTTGCGTTTACCCAATTCATCCATAAATGCTTTGTTGATCTTGTCGAAATCCTGGTAATCCGTAGTGGTGTTTTTATCCAGCAAACGCAGGGAGAATCCGCCTGAAGAACCGAATCCCGGGATCGCAGGTGGTTCGAAGAATTCAACTTTTGCCCCAAGGTTCCGGGTTTTCTCTTCCAGTTCTTCCATGATCTCGGTTACTTTGTGCTTTCTATCCGACCACGGGGCCAGGTTAATCAGACAGGTTCCGGCGTTCGAACCGCGCCCTTCTGTCATAATTTCGTAACCGGCCAGTGAAGAAACGGATTCCACGCCGTCTACATCTTCACAGATCTTCTGAAGCCTGCGCGATACTTCGTTGGTAGTTTCCAGCGTAGATCCCGGAGGTGTTTGAATAATTGCATAGATCGTACCCTGGTCTTCACTCGGGATGAAGCCCGCAGGAAGAATTTTATTTACATAGAATGTTCCGGCACAAAATACCAGCAGGATGATAAAAGTAACCAGCCTTCTGTTTGCGATTTTTCTTAGTAAAATGACATATTTCCCAGTCATTTTATCAAATCCGCGGTTGAAACTGTCTAGCCCTTTTGTCAGGAAATTCTTTTTCTTCGGGTGCCCGTGATGGTTTTTCAGGAACATGGCACACAATACCGGGGTAAGTGTCAATGCCACAATCGCAGAAATCACGATCGAACTGGCCATGGTAATAGAGAACTGGCGGTAGAATGTCCCAACCGGTCCGGACATGAAGGAAATAGGCAGGAACACCGATACCATGACGGCGGTAATGGCGATGATGGCACCGCTGATCTCACCCAATACTTTTTTCACGGCCTGGTAAGGTGTAATATGCGGAAATTCTTCGAATTTGGCGTGTACCGCCTCCACGACGACAATGGCATCATCCACCACAATACCGATTGCCAGTACCAATGCAAACAGCGTTACCAGGTTGATGGATAATCCGAAAAGCTGCATCATGAAAAACGCACCTACAAGCGATACGGGAACCGCTAATATCGGGATCAGCGTAGAACGCCAGTCGCCCAGGAAAACAAATACCACCAATGCTACGAGTATGAAGGCATCCCGTAAAGTATCCACAACCTGTTCGATGGAAGCATCCAGGAACTGCGATACGTCATAACTGATCTTATAATCCATTCCGGGAGGGAACGTTTCTTTCATTTCCTCCAGTTTTGCCTTCACACTTTTGATGACATCACTGGCATTACTACCGTAGTTTTGCTTCAGTACGATGGATGCGGAAGGATGCCCGTCCAGGTTGGAATAGATGTCAAAGAATTCACTTCCCAGTTCGGCACGGCCCACATCTTTCAACCGGAGGAATTCACCGTTCGGGTTGGAACGGATAATGATGTTCTCGTATTCCGAGGGTTCGCTGAAACGGCCTTTGTAAGTCAGTACGTATTCCAGTGACTGTGCTTTGATCCCGGAACTTTGTCCGATCCGGCCCGGACGCCCAACAATACTCTGTTCACCTAAAGCCTTCATCACTTCATCAACAGAAATGCTGTAGGCGCGCATGCGTTCAGGATTCAGCCAGATACGCATTGCGTAGGTCCGGCTTCCCAGGATTTGAGTTCTCCCCACACCATCGATCCGGTTGATTTCCGGGATCATGTTCACGTTGGCGTAGTTGTACAGGAACTTTTCGTCCATGTTTTTGCCTTTCGCATAAAGGTTGACGTACATCAACATACTGGGCTGAATAGGAGTGATTACAACTCCTTCTTTCTGCACCAGTTCCGGCAAAAGCGGCATTACCTGGTCTACCCTTGTTTTTACGCGGATAACGGCCTGGTTCGGATCAGTTCCCGGTTTGAAAATTACCCGGATGGTAGCTTCTCCGGCACTCGTGGCATCGGTTGCTACGTAACGCGCATCCTGCACACCATTGATCGCATTTTCAAGCGTAATGAGCGTGGATTTCACCAATACGTCAGAGCTGGCACCGGGGTAAGCAATGAAAATATTGACCGTTGTAGGCGCAATTTCAGGGAACTGCGCTGTGGGAAGCTGTACGATCGACAGGATTCCCATAAAGACGATGACAATGGAAATAACGATTGCCAGTACCGGTCTTTGTATGAATTTACTAAACATTTTTCTTCGTTTTAGAATGATTTCTTATTCTGCATACAATTCCAGGTGCGACAATACATGCTCCGGCTTTTCGAATTTGTAGTCGATCTTCTGGTTCTCTTTCACCAGACGAAGACCTTCCAGCAGGATTTTGTCTTTTGTGGATAAACCGCTTTTTACAACGAAGATGTGAGGCAGTTCGGCAGCAATTTCGATTTCTCTTGACCGGATCTTATTGTTTTTATCGATCACATATACATATTTCTTCTCAAGAACTTCGTAAGTTGCTTTTTGAGGAATAATAATGGCCTTTTTAAGCGGAACGGTCATTTGAACGTTTCCTGTTTCACCGTGTCTCAGGAGTGTTTTCGGGTTCGGGAATGTGGCACGGAAAGCGATGTTCCCGGTTTCGTTGTTAAAATCGGCTTCAATGGTTTCAACTATTCCGGGATGTTCGTATAATTCATTATTCGCCATCAGTAAGCGAACATTTTTCATGTTCTCACTTTGAGTAACCGTTTTGAAATTCAGGTATTCCGCTTCAGGAACATTGAAGTAAACCCATAGCTTGCTGTTGTCGGAAAGGGTCGTAAGCAGGTCTCCTTCGTTCACTAAACTTCCCAGTCTTACCTGGAAGCGGTCCATAATCCCATCAAAAGGTGCGGTGATCTCGGTAAAGCCCAAATGAACTTTTGCCAGTGATAATTCTGCTTTTGCTTTGTCGTATTTAGCTTTTACCAAAGCCAGCTGATTTTTAGAGATCACGTTACTGTCAGCCAGCAGTTTTGCATTCAGGTATTCGATTTTTGCATAGTTTGCTTCCGCTTCCGCTTTTTGCGTTTCTGCCTGGTACAGCAAGGGCATAATCTGGAACATCGGCTGTCCCTTTTTTACATGCTGTCCTTCATCAACGTAAATCTTTTGAAGGTATCCTTTTTCAAGGGCTCGGATCTCGATGTGCTGAATAGCGTGAATCTGGCACACGTAATCTTTGGTGATAGTCGTGTCTTTCATTAAAGGGCTTGTCACTGATAATACACCGACCTCTTCCTTTTCTTCTTTTTTGGATTGACAGCTCGTGCTGATAATTGCCGTGCACAGGCTGATGAGAATGAGAACTCTCTTCATAATAATTTGCTTTTAAAAACGAATCGTTTTTGCGTGAAAATGTTTTTTTTTCGTGGGGATTTTTAGATCCAGTAATAAGTAGTTCACCTAAATGTGTAATTGATTTTTTGAAAAATCCAATTAATTTAAAATAGGGAAACTGGAATTCAGACAGTTAAACTTGTCTAAAGCGGATTCTATATTCTGAAAACCTGGAAAACGACGTGTCTTCTGTTTGCAGAAAGAAAAGATAACTGTTCACAAGACCTGGAACTGTTTTTAGTGCTTCCGTATAGATAATCGAGTGATTGATCGACAGGAGTACCTGCAAAATAAAGACTGTTGTAAAGGTGCTTACCGGAAGAAAAATCTTCGGTTTCCTCTTCAATGTTCTCAAAGATCAGTTCCGTATCTTCAACCGGAACGGAAGTGTTGGAATTGAAAGCGGCATGCGAAGCCTGATGCAATGGTGCAACATGGCTGTGCTTTTGCGTTGAATGATGAAAATGAATGAAAGAGGAAGGAGAGGGCTTATCAGTTGGATACGTATTCAGTTGACTGTGCCCAAAAACATGGAGAAAACACAGCACCTGAAAAAATCCGATAAGCAAACCTTTCATGATGTAAAACTAAGCCGGAGTTAAAACATAGCCAAATTTCCCGGTGTTAAATAATGGTTAATTCAACTGAGGGCTTGTAAACATGGAGTCAGTTCGGGTTCCACGACATGTTTAGTCAGCGAGTATTGAGAGTGGCTCGATGAAATCCCCGACACAGATATGAACCAACAAAAAAGGCTCTCATTTCTGAGAACCTTTCCATCCTTTAAAGGAAATTAATATTCATCTTCATTAAATAAGAAGTCATCTTTAGACGGATAATCTGGCCAAATTTCTTCAATGCTTTCATATACATCGCCTTCATCCTCCAAATCTTGGAGATTCTCAACTACTTCTAAGGGCGCACCCGCTCGGATTGCGTAGTCAATCAACTCGTCTTTCGTTGCAGGCCAAGGCGCGTCTTCTAAGTAGGATGCTAGTTCTAATGTCCAGTACATGTCTTAGTATTATTGTTGTTTACTTGCGCAAAAATAATCTTATTCTAAAAAAAACCAAGAGTTTTCTTCAGGATTAAAAAAAAACTTTTCTACGGTTTTTTAACAGATTGTTAATCAGTTTGTTCTTGGTTTCCAGGGTGTTTCCACTGCATCCAACTCATGAGCCAGCTTCCGGGAAAGTACAAATAAATAGTCACTCAGGCGATTCATATAAGCGCTGATCAACGATTCAACCTGCTCAGACTCACTCAGCTGCGCAACCAATCTCTCTGCTCTTCTGCAAATACAACGTGCAATATGACATTGTGAAACAATTACGTTTCCGCCGGGAAGTACAAAGAATTTCATAGGAGGTAATGCTGCATCCATCTCATCGATCTGTTCTTCCAGGAAAGTGACATCCGCCTCGAAAAGTTCAGGCAACGTCATTTTTGATTTTACCGGATCCGCTGCCAAATGAGAGCCAATGGTGAACAAACGGTCCTGGATTTCGATCAATACAGCTGATTTTGCTTCTTCGTTGATCAAATCCCGCAACAAACCGATGTAACTGTTTAATTCATCTACCGTTCCGTAGCTCTCAATGCGAATATGGTGTTTCGGAAGACGTGTCCCGCCGATGAGCCCCGTTGTTCCTTTATCTCCTTTTTTAGTATAAACTTTCATAATCTAAAGTTAACGATATTTCACTTATTGTTCTCTCAGGAGCTATTTACCATGGAAGATTTTTGTTTATATTTGGTTAGACGAAAACAAGAACTATGAAATTAATCGCAGCATTGGGAGCCTTTCTGCTCGTCCAGTTTATGTCCTTTTCTCAGGTGACCATGAAGAATGACGTGGTTTTGAAGATTAACGGAGATGAATTGACCGGAAAGGTGCAGGAAATCGGGGACTCCGAGATCAAATTCACGTATTCAGGGGAAACGCTGGTGTACACGATCAAAAAAGCAGATATTTCCAAAATCACGTTTTCCAGTGGTCGGATCGAAACATTCAACGCGCCCAAATCAGCAAGTGCAAAGAAAGATTCGGTGAGCCTGGCAGCACATCACAACAAATTGGCAATCCTTCCATTCAGTTACCTGATCAACAAACAGGACGCGGGCCAGGAAATGACCTACAAAGTTCAGAGTGAAACCTACGCCATCATGAATGTGCATTCCGGTTACATCGAAGTACAGGCTCCTGCAACAACAAATGCATTGCTTTTGAAAGCTGGAATTACCGGTCAAAATGTGAGAAGCTTTACCATGGGTGAGATTTGCTCTATCTTGGGAGTAGAGTACGTGGTGCAGGGAACGATCACCCAAGACCTCACTTCGGTGAGTAGTTCGGGAGGAAGTTACACAAATGTAAAAGGAGACAAATCATCAACGACCAGAAGTGTGGGAACCGTCAACAGAAGCGGAACAGACTACAATGGATCGGCTTACAGTTCTTCCAATTCCGTGAGCACACAAAATTATTCCACCAATGTGCTGATGAATATTTATACAGACAAAGGTGAAACGATCTTTTCCCAGAATCACCAGTCATTCTGGAGCACAGATGATGCATATAAAGTGACATTGAATTATCTTTTAAAACGAACACCGATATATCAAAAATAAGAGTATGAATAAGAAAAGTTTATTAGCGGCAGTTGGGATAGCAATTTTGGTTGCTTGTGGGACCGCAAAGAATTCAGGTAGTGCAAAAGTAGAGGTGTTACCGACACAAGGAGATGTAGATCGCGTACAGGCGAAATTCCCGGGATATACCTTAGATGATTTGCATGAGGGGAAGAAATTGTATGAAGCAAACTGCAATTTGTGTCACGGATTGAAAAGACCGGCTTCCAGAACGGAAGATGAGTGGAGAAAGATCGTTCCGCGCATGACGAAAAAAGTGAACAGCAAAGAAGGACATTCCGTGAGTACTGAAGGAGAAGAGAAAATCCTTCGTTACGTGATCACGATGGGATCAGTAGAGAAATCGTAAAAATAATCAGGAAAAAACTGAGGGGACGTCCCCTCAGTTTTTTATTTAAAATAACCGGGTCTTAAAGATCTTCGGGCGAATGGTGAAATGCTCTTTCGTCTGTTCTTCTCTTCGCCAAAGGATCCCCATTCTTCCCAGGTCAACGGAAACATGAAAACGCGGGTCGGAAGCCAGGTACTTCCAGCAATCCCACATGTCTTCGCTCCAGCGGATATCGTCGAGAATGAAAGCTGTATTCGAATGTGTATGTGCAAACAGCGACTCGATGTATTTCAAAGTCGCTTCCCGGGTATGATTTCCATCCAGGAAAACCAGGTCGTACTTTCCAAGAGCCGGAAGTTTTACAAAATCATCAAATGGGCTGCAAATCGTAGTAATTCCCGAAAGGTCCCAGTCATCAAATTGTTTCAGTGCTTTTGACAGGATCGCATCACAGCCTTCCACCGTAATCAAATGTCCGCCCGGGTTTCCGGCTTTCAAATGAATCGCTCCCAGGCCGATAGAAGTGCCCAATTCCAGCATGAGTGCGGGTTTGTAATACTTGCTGATCTTCCACAGGATTTCACCGTAAACTCCTTTGCTTCCTGCCTTTTTAGCCAATTCCGAAACCGATCGCATTTCACTCATTTTTTTGGAACCTGCTCCTAAATCCGTGATTTTAAATTGCTCCCGGTCCTTTTTGACGGTTTGCAGCCATTTTTTTCGCGTATTGAGAAAATTTTTATCCATTTTTGTCGTTAGACAATTGTCAACGAAGTCAAATACGAAAGGGGAATGAATCCCGTGTCTGCCTTTTGACTTGAGTAAAAATCCGAAAATTGATTTGGAATTTTGCATGACGCAAAGAAACAAAAAAACACTACAGAAAGCATGCTTATGCTAAAAACTACAATAGAATTACAACTCGAGCGTTTGCGAGCTCCACAGCCGGCACTGAATTTGGTTTCTGCCTGCCGGATCAAAGATGGAATCATTGCTTTGAACGAAGAGAAAACAGAAGAATTAGCTCAATCATTTTACTTGTCGGAGAAGAAGATCTCGTTTTTTATACCTGCTTCCGGCTCCGGTTCCCGCATGTTCCATTTTTTGTTTGAATTTTTGGATAATCCGAACGAAAGCAACAGCGGGTATGTGGAACGCTTTTTAACGCATATCGAGGATTTTGCCTTTTTTCACCAGTTTCCTACCTCCATCCAGAAGGCATTGAGAAACAGGAGTATGGATTTGGACGCTTTCGTTTCGTTTATCCTCAATAACAAAGGCTACGGACTGGCTCACCTTCCGAAGGGATTGATTCCTTTTCACAAAAACGGCCCTTTTTTACTGTGCCCGATCCAGGAACACGTAGTGCAGGGACAATTGTTGAATCAAAATAACTGTTCCTTCCATTTTACGATACAACCGAAGTTCCAGGACTATATTCAACGTGAGCTGGAGTTCCTGGAAGGAATGACTTCCCGCAAGTTTGAAGTTGGTTTTTCTGTTCAGAATGCAGATACCAATGCGGTTGCTTTTGATGACAATTTTCAGCCGATCATGAACCCGGATGGAGATTACCTCACAAGACCTGCCGGGCACGGAGCGCTTTTGGAAAATTTCAATGAGGTGGATGCCGACCTGGTTTTCATCAAGAATATCGATAATATCCAGCATTACAATCATTCCGAAATCGCTGTGAAAACTCAGCGTATGCTGGGAGGATTGTTCCTGGAGGTCCAAACAAAAATGGATCAGCTGATCGCGGACTTCTCAGAAGTTGCCTGGAATAAATTCAACCAGGATTACCAATTGTTCCACGAATCGGTAAATGACCTTTCGAGCGACGAAAAATTATCCTTGCTTCAAAGACCGCTGCGTATTTGTGGAATGGTACGAAATGAAGGACAGCCTGGCGGAGGGCCTTTCTGGGTTGAAAACAACGGGGAAGTTACCAAGCAAATCGTGGAGAAAGCCCAGATCAACCCCAAAAGCGACCAGGTACGGGTCATGGTGCAATCTTCGCACTTTAACCCGGTAGTCATGGTTTGTCAAGGGAAAAACAGGGATGGTTCCAGGATCAACCTGAACGATTTTAAAGACGAGAATGCTTATTTCAAAGTGAGTAAATCACACAACGGGCAATCGATCCATTTTGTTGAATTACCTGGCTTGTGGAACGGTTCAATGGCTAAATGGAATACGGTTTTCGTAGAAATTTCCAGCAAAACGTTCAGCCCGGTAAAATCGATTCTGGATTTATTGGACGAGTCACACCAACCCTGAAAATTCGGTACTTCGACTCCGCTAAGTTACCGAATATGGTGAAAATTGACGTGATAAAGCTCAAGTTGACTGAGTCCCGAAGTTTCAGGAAAGTCAATTAATATAGTTTTTGGCGTTTTAGCAAATATTTCACCAGCACATCCTGGATCGGGTCTTTGATATCGACAGTATAGAAATCCACATTGTACTGTGTGCATTTCAGGCCTACTTCGTTGAAATAACGGTTGATCTCCGTAGTATATTTCTCCTTGATCTCATTCGGCTGCAGTTTCATTTTTTCGCCTGTTTCCATATCAACCAGGTTGATCGGGTTGTGCCCGAGATTGAAATCAATTTCTGTTGCCTTATCCATTACGTGGAACAAGACCACTTCGTGTTTGTTGTGCTTCATGTGCTGAATGCTTTGCATGAATTCATCCAGCCGGGCAGGATCGTCCAGTAAATCGGTAAAGATCACGATCAGGCTGCGTTTATGGCACAGTTCCGCCACATCATGCAAACAGGTAATGGTTTCCGTCAGCTTCGAATCGATGGCCTGGTATTCGTGCAATTGCTTTTCCATTTCATGCAGCAGGAAACGGTGATGCGCACCCGACGATTTTGCCGGTGTGTGCAGGAACAATCGGTTGTGGAACAGGGAAAGTCCCACCGCGTCACGTTGTCTTTTCAGTAATTCGGAAAGGGAAGCGGCTGCCAGTACGGAAAATTCCAGCTTGGAAAGGTCATTTTTCCCGCTGTAGTACATGGAAGAAGAAACGTCGATGACCATCTGGCAGCGGAGATTGGTTTCCTCCTCGTACTTTTTGGTAAACATTTTTTCCGAGCGTCCATACAGTTTCCAGTCAATATGGCGTGTTGATTCCCCCGGGTTATACAACCGGTGTTCGGCAAATTCTACTGAAAATCCGTGGAACGGACTTTTGTGCATTCCCGTAATGAAACCTTCTACAACTTGTTTGGCAAGCAACTCCAGGTTGCCGAATTGAGCCAGCTGATCTTTCTGTATTGTGGACAACATGCTTCGAAAATACGGATAAAACAACTACTTATTTCCTCTTTCACGAATTTTAGGACGCCTGTTCTTCCAAAATCAGTTCATTCGGTTCTTCTTTCTTCGTTTTTGTACGGAAAATGGCCCCGGTTATCACTCCGAAGACAACCAAACACACTCCGATCAGGGAAGCAAGTTCCAGTTTTTCGTTGAAGACGAACCAGCCGGAAAGCAGTGCGTAAATGGCACCGATGTATTGAAAAGGGGCAACAACAGCTGTGTTAGTCGAAAGAAATGCACGCGTCATACAAACCTGGGCAATTTGCGTGAAAACCCCGATAGTCAGCAGGATCAGCCACTCAATTCCCTGCGGAAATGTAAAGTCAAACAAACACCAGATCCCGGTCAGCGGAAGTGCCAGCATGGGGAAATAGATCACGATATTAATGGTTTCTTCGGTCTCCTTCAGCTTGGAAATGGCGTTGTAAGCAAGTCCGGATAGAATAGCGGAAACAATCCCGATCACCATCCAGAAAAGATCCGGTTTTTGGCCGTCAAATCCACCTGTAAGACCATTTAAACCAATGAAAACAACTCCGATAAAAGCAATCAGACTGCTGAAATATTGGAGTTTGGTTACTTTTTCATGGAACAAACGGGAAGCAATCAGAACGGTAAAGATCGGGGAGAGGTATTGCAAAGTAGAAGCGATCGCCAAAGGAAGTTTATGCAAGGTAAAGAAGAAAAGTGTGAGTGCAAGCATTCCGGCAGTTCCTCGCAAAAGCAGCCACCTGCGGTTATTCCCGAGAATAGAAAGACCGCGGTGCTTAATGATCGCGGCACTGATACTGAACGAGACCAGGCTTCTGAAAAACACCAGTTCGTGTGCTGGATATTGCTGTAAGTCGGGGATGATACTGTTTGCAGGATTTCCAAGCATTTTTACAAAGAAATTTACGACAAAAAATGCCATTCCGGAAAGGATAATGTAAACAATGCCTTTGATCATACCGCAAAATTACAATGTATGCTCAATCTCTGCTAATGTTTGCTCATTTTCTGCAAAATGTGTCAGAATACTTTTGTAAGTTTATGATTAAATAAGCGTTATATGTTTATGAAAAAGATTGCGGTATTACTAGTTGTTCTCATTTCCACGTTTACGTCAAGCGCTCAGAACATGATCGAAAACGATAAGTGGAATATTACGGGAGAGGTTTCGCTTCCGATGGGAATGGCAAACAAGATGTTCAGGAATTACCTGAACGGTTTGGTGAATGTCCAACCAAGAATTCAATACAAACCGTTTAAGAACTGGTATATTGCGGCAGGGCCAAGGTATACTTATTACAAAGTCAATGAATACAAGATTCCTTTCGAACCGGGAGTCAGTGATAACCAGATCGTAAACAACAAAAAAGTACTTTCCATGCGCGGCGGAATGCACGTATTGGGTGGAAATGTGGAATTGGGATGGACCAGCTGGGTTGCACCTCGTTTGGGAGTGGAACTGGGAGTTCGTTTGGGAGTTGCCAATCACCAGTTTATCACAACCGGAACTAAAAATTACGGTTCACAGCAGCTAACTGCAGGATATGTGGAACCTGCATTCAGTATGGTTCTTGCTTCGGATGAAGCTGTAGCGTACCGCTGGATCGTCAGTTATAACTTTGCCGGTTACCGTTTCAACGGAAACCGTATAGGTTCTACCTCTTCCGGAGGATATACGGAAGCTGATCTGAGAGCACCTACTCAAACACTGACAGTAGGATTTGCCATGTCACTTTACTTTAATAACAAGCGTTCGGACGTATTCCTGGACGAAATGCCTTAAATAAACAAGCTCAATTGAGAGGGATCCGGCGGTTTAACTGCCGGATTTTTTTTGCTCATTTTTAATGGGATATTTAACAATTGAATGAATCATTTCCACCATTCACAGCGCTTCGGTTACAATTCACCGATTTTCGGTAGTCTGCTAAACTTTTCATCTCCAAATTTGCCTCGTTTAATAGTTTATTTAAACGGAAATGCCAGGTTTAACAGGGGGTTTGAATTGGATTGATAATTTAATTCATAAAGTTTAAACGTTTGTTTAAAAATCCTGTTTAATTTTGCGACGATTTTAAAAATATGAGCAAAGAACTATCAACAGAAGAAAAGATCCGGGAAGCAGCAAAGCGCGTCTTTATTGCAAAGGGATTTGACGGCTGTACCTCCCGGGAAATTGCCAAAGCGGCCGGGATGAACGTGGCGCTTGTAAACTATTATTTCTGCTCCAAAAAACAATTGTTTAAACTCGTTTTTGACGCTGCGATGGAAGACTTTATGTTTTCCACAGTAGAAGTATTCACGAAGGATTTAAGCCTGGAGTCCAAGATGCGTATTTTCATTGAAAGAGAGTACGAATTTTTGACCCTTCACCCGGACATTCCACGCTTTATTTTATCCGAACTTTCCCGCGGAGACAAGTGTGAGTTTGATCCCGTTCAGATTCTTCAAAAGATTGAGTCAACAGGAGTTTTCGAAGAATTGCGGGAAGCCCAGGAGCAGGGAATTATCCGCAAAATGGATTTGGCCAATATCATGCTGATGATCATGGCAAACTGTCATTATCCTTTCATGGCAAAACCATTGATGAAACACATCAATCAATTGTCGGAAGAGGAATACCAGGAGCGTCTGACCCTCCAGAAACAATACGTTACGGAAATGCTAATCGGGTATCTATTTTCCCCGAAAAACAAATAATAAACACTTCATTTAAACAAAGATTTAATATGAGAAAAGTTTTTTTAGGTGTACTCTTGGTCCTGGGAGTTGAAAGCGTTGCTTCAGCTCAGGTTCTGGACCTGGAAACCTGCTTGAGAATGGCGGATACAGCGAATTTATCCATTGTTAACTCCCGGTTGGATGTAACGATGAATAAAAGCCAGATTTCGTCCTACTTATCTGCGCGCTTACCGAAAATTACTGCTACCGGTGATTACAAGTACAATGCGATTATTCCCGGTCAGCTGGTACCGGCCGATTTTTTCGGTGGTACGCCAGGTACTTACCAGGCCGTTGCATTCGGGGTTCCTTACAACTTGAGTAACACGGTTCAATTGCAGCAGATTTTGTACAACCCGCAGGTGAATTACGGAATTAATACGCTGAAAATTCAGCAGCAGGTAGTTGAAATTCAGCAGCAGATTACCGAGAGAGACAGTAAAACCCAGGTGGCGAATACCTTTTTTAGCCTGCAGGCGATCAACAAGCAGCTTTCATTCATTGATTCGAACCTGGTGAATATTGAGCGCCTGATCCATAATATGGAAGCGATGGAAAGACAAAAGCTGGTGGTGAAGACGGAAGTTGATAAATTACGGATCAACCGGTTGAATTCCGTAAATAGTAAGCAAACCTTACTGGCTAACAAGCAACAGTTGGAATTGCTTCTGAAAATCCTGATCGGTTTGCCGGAAGACCGACAGATCACTTTGGCTTCGGATGAATTGGTGGAAAAATCGATCCTGGTAGACGGGAATACAATCCATTACCCGGAATTGGATTTGATCAGTGCGCAAATCCGAATGAACGAAGAGGAGAAAAAAGGAACAAATATGTCTTATTTGCCTTCCCTTTCATTCTATGCAGCTTACAATTACACCTACAACATGAAGCCGGAAGATAATTTCCGTACCGGGATTGAGTCCGCTTTCCTTGGTTTGCGTCTGGACTGGACTTTGTTTGACGGATTGGAAAAACACCACAAACAGAAAGTGACTAAGATCAGCCACATGAAACTGGAAAACCAGGAAGCGTTGCTGACACAGCAATTGCACATGCAGACAGAAAATGCGAAACGCCAGATAGAAATCCAGGTAAACTCATTGGGGATTGCACAGGAGCAGTTGAAACTTTCCCAGAGTGTTTACAGGCAGTCGGAATTGCAGTATGAAGAAGGAACGATCGATTCCAATGACCTGGTGAAAGCAAGTACTGATTTGCAGCAGGCACAGACCAACCTGGTTTTGGCTTATGTTCAGTTGCGTCAGGCTGAATTGGAATATTTGAAAAATATAGGAAACGTTAAATAATAATCGATTAACTTATAGAACATGAAAAGAGTTATCATAATAGTAATAGTGGCAGTAGTTCTTGTTGGAGTTATTGTGGCAAAATTGATGTCGAACAAAAAAGAAGTGGAAGCAAAGGTATTTATCAACGATGTGAACGCAGCGGTTTTGGTAAAGACTTCGAGCCCGGGCATGCACTCATTTGAAAGTTCACTTTCTTTCCTGGGAACATTTGAGCCGGCTCGTCAGAATACGATCGGATCGGATGCAAACGGAAAGCTGGTTTCGATCCGTTTCGAAGAAGGTGACCTGGTAAAACAAGGACAGTTACTTGCTAAAGTAGATGACGACTTACTTCAGTTACAGCTGGAAACGGCCGAAGTTGGATTGGAAGGACAGCGAAACGATGACAAACGTTATTCCAACCTGGAGAAAGAAAATGCGGTTTCAGGAGTTCAGGTTGAAAAAACAAGATTGGGAGTTCGTTCCGGAGAATTGCAAAAGAAGCAAATCCAGAAACAAATCAAAAGTACTTCCATTACCGCTCCATATTCCGGTGTGATCACGAAGAAAATGATCGATTTGGGATCATTCGTAGGAAACGGTACGCCATTGTTCGAATTAACGGATATTTCCAGCCTGAAATTAACAGTAAACGTTCCGGAAAGAGATGTGTTGAAATTTAAACTGGGGCAAGAAGTGATCATTCGTGCAGATATCTACGGAGTACGTGATTTCCCTGGAAAAATCACCAATATCAGTGTAGTGGCAGACAAAGCTCACAACTTCAAGGTGCAGATCACAGTTCCTAACCCTAAGAGAGAATTGATGGCTGGAATGTACGGTTCGGTTCGCTTGAAAAACAATGCAAGTGTAACGGCTCTTTCCGTTCCGCGCATTGCTTTAGTAGGTTCTTCCAAAAATCCGCAGGTATATGTGGTACGTGACGGAAAAGCACACTTAACGAGTTTCACAGCCGGAACTTCTGATGGAAATTACATCGAAGTGGTTGACGGAATCAAAAAAGAAGACATCATTGTTGTGAAAGGACAGGTGAATCTTCAGGACAAGACAAATGTTAAAACCAATTAATAAAACAAGGTCATGACATTAACGGAACTATCCATAAAGAGACCTTCCTTCATTATTGTAATTTTTACAATTCTGATTGGTGGAGGTCTATTAAGTTATAATCAGTTGAGCTATGAGTTGTTGCCGGATTTCTCTCCGCCGATCCTCACAGTTACAACCATGTACCCGGGCGCTTCTCCGGCAACGGTAGAAACACAGGTTGCCAAGCCATTGGAAGATGCTTTGAGCGGACTGGAAAACATTTCGGAGGTAACTACATTCTCCATGGACAATGCATCCATCGTTTTACTCGAGTTCAAGGCTTCGGCGGATATCGACATGGCTTTGGAAGATGCGCAGCGAAAAGTAAACAACATTCTGAATGATCTGCCGGAAGGAGCAAAAACTCCTGTGATGGCTAAGATCGACCCGAACGCTTCCCCGGTACTCCAGGTGAGTGCGATTGCCAAGAATATGGACGACCGGGAGTTCATGGAGCTGATGGATAAACAATTGCTTCCGCAGATCAAACAAACCAAAGGTGTAGCCGAAGTTCAGGTGATCGGAGGGGAGAAAAGAGCTTTCAGAGTAGATGTTGACAAAGACAAACTGAAAATGTACGGAATGTCGCTTGCACAGGTAAACCAGATTGTTGCCGCTGCAAACGTCGAATTCCCTACCGGTAAACTGAAAAGCGAATCGGAGCAGATGACCGTGCGTTTGGCAGGAAAATTCCAGACAGTAGATGATCTGAAAAACCTGATCGTTTTCACAGACGGAACCTCTTCCGTGCGCTTGGGAGATGTAGCTGACGTAACTGACGGATCGGAAGATGTGGTAACCGTGAGCCGCTTCAACGGATTGAACGGGATCGGTCTTCGAATTAAAAAGCAAAGTGATGCGAATGCCGTGGATATGGCCGACCTGACGAAGCAGAAATTCAAGGAGATCGAAGAAAAATACAAGAAAGAAGGAATCAAATTTACAGTTGCAACCGATACGTCACTTCCAACAATCGAATCAGTGGATGCCGTATTGCACGATTTGGAACTGGCGGTATTGTTGGTAGCAGCAGTAATGATGTTATTCCTGCATAGTTTGCGTAACGCGATGATCGTTCTGATCGCTATTCCGGCTTCATTGATCTCGACTTTCATTGCCATGTACATGTTGGGTTACACCTTGAACCTCATGACACTTTTGGCAATGTCGCTGGTAATCGGTATCCTCGTGGATGACTCCATTGTGGTACTCGAAAACATTTACCGACACTTGCAGATGGGGAAAGGCCGCCGGAAAGCAGCTTTGGACGGACGGAACGAGATCGGGTTTACCGCACTGGCGATTACATTAGTGGATGTCGTGGTATTCTCACCGGTAGTCTTTATCGAAGGAACGATTTCGGATATCCTGCGTCAATTCTCTGTGGTGGTGGTAGTTTCTACTTTGATGTCCTTATTAGTGTGTTTCACACTTACACCATGGCTGGCTTCCCGTTTGGCGAAAGAAGTGAAACTGAACCCGAAGAACCCGTTCCAGCGTTTCCTGATCTGGTTCGAGAATATGATCAAATCGTTCACGGAAGGGTATGTGAAATTGGTCGCTTGGTCTTTGAGACACAAACTGATCATGGGATTGGGAGTTTTAGTGATCTTTTTCGCAAGTATGGCTTCCATGGGATTGGGGATCGTAGGACAGGAATTCGTGGCCCAGGGAGACCAGGGGAAATTCATGATCAAGCTGAAATACGATAAGAGTACGACCTTTGAAGAAAACAATACAACCACGCTGGAAATTGAGCAGATGATTTTGGCTCAGAAAGATGTGGTGGATATCGTGTTTGCGAATGTCGGCGGACCTTCCTCCGGGATGGGTGCAGCAGCATTCGGACAGGAGAACAGATCGGAGATCACCGTGAAAATGAAGAAGGATATGCAGAAAAAGTATCCGACTTTGAATTACATGAACGAAATCCGTAAGAAAATCCAGGATAAATACCCGGGAATCGAAGTGAAAGCACTGAATATGGGAATGGTGGATTCGGAAGAAGCTCCGATCGAAATCTTCCTTTCTTCGGATGATTCAGATTTATTGATGAGAGAAGCCCGAAGATTGAAGCAGCATATTTTAAGCATTCCGGGAGCAAAAGATCCGAGCATTTCTACCGATGAGTTTTCCCCGGAAGTACGCATTGAGCTGGATCGTGAGAAAATGGGACAGCTTGGACTTCCGATCGCAAGTGTGGGAATGCAGTTGCAGAACGGATTGACCGGAAATGACGATGCGCGTTTTGACGTGAAAGGGGAAGAGTACGATATCCGCATTATGCTGGACAAGTATGACAGAAGCAATGTCGACAACATCAACGAAATGACCTTTGTTACCAACGATGGGAAACAGGTGCGTTTGAGTGAATTCGCAGACGTTTCGATCGAAAATGGTTACGGTCAGCTGGAGCGTAAAAACCGGATTTCGAATACAACGCTCAGATCTTATGTTTTGGGAACTGCTTCCGGAACAGTGGCAGATTCCATTTCGAAATACCTGGAGGCAAAACCGTTGGATAAGAATGTTCGTATGCTTTGGGGTGGTGAAGTAAAACGCCAGAAAGAATCCATGGGAGCTTTGGGAATGGCAATGGGAATTGGTTTGATCCTCGTTTACCTGATCATGGTTGCTTTGTATGACAACTTCGTCTATCCGTTTGTAGTATTGTTCTCCATTTTGGTGTCTTTGGTCGGCGCAATCCTGGCATTGAACCTCACCTCTTCGAACATGGGGATTTTCACCATGCTCGGTATGCTGATGCTCCTGGGATTGGTGGCCAAGAATGCGATTTTGATTGTGGATTTCACCAATCACCTGAAAGCAGAAGGCCGTTCAACTTATAATGCATTGCTTGAAGCAGTTCGCGAACGGATGAGACCAATCCTGATGACAACCATTGCGATGGTAATCGGTATGATTCCGATTGCAACGGCAAGTGGTTCGGGTGCGGAATGGAAAAACGGATTAGCTTGGATTTTGATAGGCGGCTTGACAAGTTCAATGTTCTTGACTATTATTGTAGTACCGATTATGTATTACGTAGTCGACAGGTTGCAAGTGAAACTGACAAGAAAAAAGATAAATCTCGAAGGAGATGACGACGCTACCGTTCACGGAGTGATTTAAATTAACTAACACATGAAATCCGGCAGACTATCACTGCCGGATTTTTTTGTCGTAATTTCGGGAAAACGGTTCGGATTTATACTTAATTTCGATACAGTATCCGGAAAATCTGTGAGTTTTTCTTTTGAAAAAACGGTTGGTTTCTCCAGGTAATAAATAAATTGAAAGAGTACCGAGCCCAAAATACACACGTAAAAATGAAATTATTCATCGCAGCATGCTTCCTTTTCCTCGGATTAACCTCATTAAATGCACAGGAAAAGAAAGTTTACATCGACAAGTTCAAAATCACTGACCAGGTCATTCGCGGAATGATTGATGAAAAGTACGCAATCACCCTGTACCTGAAATTCGAATCATATTTTGACGATGGCATGAGTCACACGGTTTCCGGTTGGTACTATTATGATCATGTCAAAAAGAAAATTCCGCTGGTTGGAATATGGTCCGGGAAATTTATCCTGTACCAGTTTGCTGACAAGGAACGGACAGACAGTATTTTGAATTTCACCTCTTCTGTTTCCAGTATGTGGGAAGTCATGGATGATCTGGGCAATCGTTCCGGTTACCTCGAAAAGTTTGAGTTTGATTATGAAGAGTATGCTTACAAAGGAACCTGGAAAAATGAGAAGAAGGAATTGAAAGTCGCATTTAACTACGGGGATATTGAATTGACAGACCGGAATGAATTCCTGGTACTCCAGTTTTCGAACCAAAACAAAAAGCATATTGCGTTGAAGCAATTCGGGCCTTATTATTACGGATATTCGATTTTTGCGGATAAAATAGATGCTTCTGGTTGTAAGGTACTTTTGGAATATGAAGTCAATTCCAGGGCGAATCCCAATGGGATGTGCGGGGCAGGAGAGGAGATCGGGTATCTTTTACTGATCTTTGATTCGAAAGGAACTTTACTGGATTACCGCACGGAAGACATAGAAAGCTGCCTGGGGAATTTTTACTCGGAAATGACAACAGTGCCGAATACGAATGGGAAAAAGCTGATCTGTAAAGTCACTTACGAAGACGAAAAGGTGCGGACTGTTACAGTCGACGGCGTGAATTTTACATTGACCTCCAAGTAAATGACGAAGCGAAGAAAAAATCGGTTTTATGCGGCTATTGTTGGGGTACTGGTCATGACCATTGCAGGGGTTGCGTCCCTGTCTTCCGAATCAGAACCTTTGTCTTCACCGGACGTGCGGGTTACGAAATTCGAAACGTTTGACAGTCTCCGAAACAGGCGGATTCCTTATGCTTTGTTTTCTCCTGTCATCGAAAAAGATTCCACCGATTCCATTCAGCTGGTCATTTTCAGTCATGGCTACGGATCAAATTACCCCTTGAATTACCTCAATTATTCTTACCTCACGAAAAGTCTTGCACGAAACGGATTTTGGACTTTAAGTATCCAGCACGAATTGGCGGACGATCCTTCACTTCCTCAAACCGGGATAATGCAGGTTGTCCGTATGCCATTTTGGACGCGTGGAGAAGCGAATATTTTGTTTGTTTTGAATGATTTTAAAAGTAAATATCCCAAACTAAAAATTAGTTCAATAGACCTAATAGGTCATTCAAATGGGGGAGACATGAGTGTTCTGACGGCACTAAACCATCCGAAACTAATTCGTAAAGTAATCACGCTCGACAATTTGAGGATGCCGATCCCGCATGTTTCCAGTCCGCAGTTCTATAGTTTGCGCTCTACGGATAAAATGGCAGATTCATCGGTTATTCCGCCTAAAGAAATTTGCATCACTTGTGGAATCCAGATCATTCAGCTACAGAAGATCACTCACAACGCAATGAATGACGAAGGGTCGCGAAAACAGAAGAAGCAGATTAACAGATACATCGCTAAGATCCTGGAAACCGAGCGTTAACTAAACCACATAGAATAATAAATCAACCACATAGAAACATAGGTCACATAGGGCTTTAAATTACATTGCTTTATCAGCGTGTTTTTTATGATTAAACCCCATAGACTTTACTATTAATCTATGTGTTCTATGTACCTATGTGGTTCATCAATCCCGCAACAAATAATTATACCGCTGGATCGTATTCTCCAATCCCAAATAAATCGAGTCCGAAATCAAAGCATGGCCGATCGAAACCTCTGCCAGTTGAGGAATGTTTTCCTTGAAATAACGCAGGTTTTCCTGGTTTAGGTCATGGCCCGCATTCAGTTCCAATCCCAATTCCAAAGCGCGGTTTGCAGCAATCACAAAAGGTTCGATTGCTTGTTCCTTATTCTCCTGGAATAAATCTGCATAAGGTCCGGTATATAACTCAATGCGGTCAGTTCCGGTTTTAACGGCATGTTCGATATTCTGGAGGTCAGTATCTACAAAAATCGATGTTCGAACTCCCCAGGATTTGATCCGTCTGATAATATCCTGCAAGACCTCCAAATGCGTTTGAGTATCCCAACCGGCATTGCTGGTAAGTACATGTGGAGGGTCCGGAACCAAAGTTGCCTGTGCAGGACGAACAGCTTCGATCATCTGCATAAAACGTTCGTCCGGGTAACCTTCGATATTGAATTCAGTTGAAACTACTTTAGACAGATCCACAACATCCTTCCCGGTAATGTGCCGTTCGTCCGGCCGGGGATGGATCGTGATTCCTGCTGCACCAAAACGTTCACAATCAATAGCCACCTGGACCACATTGGGTGTATTTCCTCCGCGTGCATTCCGGATGGTAGCAATTTTGTTGATGTTAACGCTTAGTTTAGTCATAACTTTTCCTCTTTGAAGGACGAAGATAGCGAGGATTTATCGCTTACGGATGTTAAAGTTCCTGAAAGTTTCCGCCCGGATCTTAACGTTTCTTTGGAGAATTATCGGTGTTAAAATGGTATCATTGGTTCATGAAAGCAGTTTCAGTAGTCGCTTGCCTGATCTTAATTTCGCTGTTGAGCGGTTGTTTCCTGTTTGCTCCCTCAGCAGAAAAAACAAACCGGAAATACCTCCCGAAAGCACCGTATGATGCCATCATTGTTCCCGGCGTTCCGTATGATGGCAAGCATTGGAGCGAAGCGATGCGCAACCGGGTTCATTGGTCGATTTACCTCTATAAAAAAGGAATTGCAAAGAACATCATATATTCCGGTGCGGCGGTCTACACAGAATATGAAGAAGCGCAGGTAATGGCCCTGTATGCGGAAGCTTTGGGAGTTCCCAAGGAACACATATTCCTGGACCCGAGGTCGGAACACAGCACGGAGAATATCTATTATTCGTACCGGGTGGCAAAGAAAAACGGATTTCAGAAAATAGCATTGGCAACGGATCCTTTTCAATTGAACGGCATGCGGCAATTTATCAAGAAATTCGAGCTTCCGGTTGATCTTCTGCCCATTGTAAAAGATACGTTATTGAAACAAGACTTGAAAGAACCGGTGATTGATCCTGGTATTGCCAAGCGAGCCGATTTTGTTTCCATTGTGGACCGGCAATCCAAATGGCAACGGTTGCGAGGAACTTTTGCCCAATATATTTGCTGGAAAGAAGAAGATTTGAAAACAAAGCGCCTGCGAAAAAAATATGGTAACCGGATCGAACCTTAAATCAGTGATATTTGGGGCAATTCCGATGTTTTTCGAAGATTAAATTTTCACAAAGTTTTTACTGATCGCGAGGTTTTTACTACTTTGGCACATATCATGACAGCAAAAGAAGTAATTACAGACGAGATTCCCCCATTAATTCACACAGATTCAGGGGATAAAGCACTAATCTGGATGGAGGAATTCAAAGTTTCCCACCTTCCGGTCTTAAAAAACGGCAATTTTGTAGGGTTGGTTTCAGAAAATGATATTTTGGATAAGAAAGACCTCGAATTGTCATTGGACGTCTTATTTGATCACCTTCCAAGACCCTATGTTTTCGAAGGCGCACACATCTATGAAGTATTGAGTAAAATGGAAGAACACCGCATTTCGGTTCTTCCGGTTTTAGATAATAGCGAACAATATTTGGGCTGCACCAGTGTTCACCAATTGATGACTTTGATCGCCAATACGGCAAGTATCAAAGAAGCAGGTGGAGTTGTGGTGCTGGAAATGAACCGGGTAGATTATTCCCTGGCGCAGATTGCACAAATCGTTGAAGGAGATAATGCGAAAATCCTTTCCTCCTTCATTATGTCATCATCGGATTCTACCAAACTGGAAGTTACATTGAAAATTTCCGAAGTGGATTTGTCCCGTATTATTCGCTCATTTGAGCGTTACGATATGGTGGTGAAGGCGAGTTTCCAGCGATCCGCAGACCAGGACGACATGCAGTTCCGCTACGATGCATTGATGAATTATTTAAATATCTGACATGCTGGTTGCCGTTTATAGCAGTAAGAAAATTACCAAAGCTACTATCCCGGTTTTTATTCGGTTTGCGGCTTTAAGCGAGCGTTTCGGATGGAAATTGCTCATCGAGAAGGAATTAAAAGATCAGTTGGTCAAAAAGACCAGACTTTTTACGGATGCGCAGGTGTATACAAGCCACGAGGACTTCCGACAGGGAATCGACCTGGCTATCAGCATTGGCGGTGACGGAACGTTCTTAAAAACAGTGTCATACATCCGGGATTCGGGGGTGCCGATTTTAGGGATCAACACCGGGAGACTGGGATTCCTGGCAAGTATCGGAGACGAATTATTTGAAGATGCATTGGAATTGATGCGTCAGAAAAGATATGATTTTCAGAAGAGATCACTGCTGCGTGTAGAAACGGAACGAAGTATTTATGGCAATTACAATATCGCTATGAATGAAGTCACACTTTTAAAGAAAGATACTTCCTCCATGATCACCGTGGATACGTTCCTGGATGACAAATACCTGAATTCTTACTGGGCAGACGGATTGATTGTAGCTACACCGACCGGTTCCACGGCATATAATCTAAGTTGCGGCGGACCGATCGTTACTCCGGGTTGCCAGGTTCACATCATTACACCGATTGCTCCTCATAATTTAAATGTGCGCCCGGTTGTGGTTCCGGATAACATGCCGATCCGGTTAAGTATCGAGGGCCGCGAGCGCAATTACCTGATCTCACTGGATGGAAATGCCAAAAGTATCAAACAGCATGAAGAAGTTTTGATCAGAAAGGCAGAATATATGATTAATGTGATTAAATTAGAGGACACTAATTTCTTGGATACTATTCGCAACAAAATGTCGTGGGGTAAGGACCAGAGAAACTAACGATTTAAGAATGAAATCAAAAAGAACATCACTTGCGGATATTGCCGAAAGTTTAAATGTTTCAAAGTCTACAGTGTCATTTGTATTGAATGGTAAAGGTAAACAATTCAATATCAGTGAAACAACGCAGAAGTTAATACTTGAGAAAGCAAAGGAACTGAACTATGTTCCGAATTACTTTGCAAAGGGATTGAGAGAGGGGAAAACACAGACGATAGGTTTGGTATTGGCTGATATTTCAAATCCGTTCTATTCCGAGCTGAGTAAGGCAATCCAGGAATCACTTTACGAAAAAGGATATAGTTTGTTCATCGTTTCTACGAATGATGACAGTACGATGGAACTAAAATTGATCCGCGATCTGATCTTAAGATCCGTGGATGCATTGATCATTGCTCCGTGCAACGGAATTCCTGCATTGAAACCGGTATTGGACGAAACACCTATCCCGGTGGTTTGGGTTGACCGGATCGGGGATGAATTTGCAGATTTTGTGGGTGTGGACAATTACATGGAAGCCTCCATGCTGGTGAAGCGCTTCTCCGTAAAACCTGGGAAAGTAGGGATTCTGCATCCGAAAAGATTCGATGTGATGACCATCCAGTTGCGTATCGACGGAACGAAATCTGCCTGTGAAAAACAATCAATTCCATACGAATTAGGACCTTTGAGCGACAACGAAGAGGAAAGCGTGGCAAAAATGAAGCAGATGATCGCCGACGGAGTAGATTCATTTGTGGCTTTAAACAACAAAGTCGCTTTGCATGCAATCAATGCCCTGAATATCCTGAAAGTCGAAATTCCTGGTAAAGTGCGCATCATTTCGTTCGATGATTCGGAGACGTTCTCTTATTTTGCTCCACCGGTAACAGCATTGAGCCAGCCGGTAAAGAAGATCGGGCAGGAAACGGTGGAACGTTTAATGGATCGTTTGAAAGAATCTACGGAGAACCGCAAGCATTTGATGATGGAATGCTCATTTATGGAGCGGGGGTCACACTAAATAATTACGAATTACGAATTACAAGTTCCGAATTTTAAACGGTGGCTGAATGCTTGCGCTAAAGCTAAAGCAGTGGCGCAGCGGAGCTGAAGTCACCTTATTTGGTTTGCTAAAGGATGTACCGGAAAGGCCGTTGAGTGGATTCGAAATGCCACAAAAAAACCGCAGAGTTCTTCTGCGGTAGCGTGTATCGGTAATAGATGTGTTAGAATTTCTTCCAGAGCAAATATATCCAAGGCTTCAGCCACTTCCAAATTAATTTACTAGTTCAGTTAAAATATTCGGCAAGTGTTAAGAAAAAAGCTATGAATGCCTAGAAATAATACTATGAAATTTTTTTAATCGCTTGTGAAAATTCGATTTTTCGGCTACTGAATTGGGTAATTGACCGGTTTTGATGTGTGAATCGGGTGAAAAAATAAGTGAACTGCATTTTTGGGAGCTTCCGCTAAAGATTTCTGCCTGGTTTCGTTTACTCCAATTCACAACTATAAATGCATCTTGTTGGTAATACCAGGAACCAAAAAAGCACCATTCATAGAATGATGCTTTTCATTTTTACGTCATATAATTTCGTTCTATCCAAACAAAATAGTTGCAGATATAAAGGTCCGCGTGAGTCTAAAAGCTCGGACTGCTGATTGTTTTAAAAGTCCTCGTAATCACTTTCGAATTCTTCGGGTATTTGACCGAATATCCCAATTCCAGGTTGGCCGTTTCACCCGGCTGAAGTGTCACAATATAAGATACTTCACCTGTCAGGTCATTCTTCTTACCTGTTCCGGTTGTTTCCACAGTTACCGTGATTTCGCTGTTGCTGGAAAGTGGAATTTGATCGAATAGGTTGACTTTCACCGGAACCGAACGGTTGTTCCGAACCTGGATATCATAGTAATAAGTGTCTTTCTTCGTGCTTCCGGAGATCTTTTTCGTACTCATTTCCGATTTCAGCTTGCGCAATACCTGGATTTTGGAATCCCGCCCGAATGACAAGCTCAACGTATCATCCACGTTGTTGGTATTGATCTCGCTCACACCGACATAATTTCCTGCAAAATAGACATTTGTCGGGCCAGGAATCAGGTCCAGGTCCTGCCAGCCTACAATATTTGCAAGCAGGAAAGATCCCTGATCCAGTTTTGGGATGGAAACATGCGTGAAAGTGGCAGGCATGTTGATCGTTTTGATTTCCACGATGTAAGGTTTTGCATCTGTTGGGCAGGAGAACGGGTGAGCGATCGGGAAATCGACATTCAGATCTGAGATCTCAATCTGCTTCATGGCAACGGTACTTACTTTTTTTCCTCCGTTCTTACTTCCGGATCTGTCAGAAGCAAAAGCATCACTGTTTGCACTTACTTTTTGATCGAGCACATAATTATCGTATGCCCGCTGATTGGCCATATTGATTTCGTTCATGACTTCATTCCGGTATTCTGTTTTTTGCTGGATCGGTTGCACATAGGATGATTTTTTACTGTATTCTGCCTGATCGCCGTATTTCAGGTAAAACGGATTCAAAACCGGCGATGCAGCGCTCAGAAGCGGATCAGAAGTACTCAGGGTCAGCGCCACGTTTTTCCATTCGTTCCCGGTATTGTTGTAAACCTGCGCCTTATATTTCAGGTTGATCGGCTGATTTAAATCTGTTGCAGACAAATCATACGTTGCTGCCCAACCGCAATCGGAAACGAGGTATTTTAAAACTCCTGAAATATCGGTTGCATTATCGGCATCAAGCAGCAGAATGACCTGGTTGCTTCGCTGGTTTTCATTGTAGTTCAGTTCGGTCAGTTTAAATCTTGCCGTATTGATCTTTTCCGAAATAACTTCCTGTTCCTTGCGGATTTTGGTAACCACTTTGTTGATCTCAAATGTGCGGGTGCGGTAATATTCTCCCGCAGCTTTTATTTGGTCGATGGTCAGTGTATTCTGACCTTTCAGGTCTTTATTGGTATTCAGAATTCCCAATTCGGCCTGGTAAGAACTCAAAAGGTCCACATTCAACTGGTGGCGGTCTTTCAGTTGTTCCAGCGAATCTGCGAGGATCTTGATTCTCGGGTTCCATTGTTCGGCTGCTAAAAAGTCCATTTCCGTGGAGATCGATACTAAGCGGAAAGCTCCCGTTCCGGTAAACTGGATGGTTCGAGGATCAGCAAATGCGGAAATCCCCGAAAAAATGATGCGGTTCCTTCCTTTGACTAGTTTTACGGGAGTTTCGTGTGTCATTTCTCCGGCAGTGAGGAAGAGTTTTACACGTTTGATCTCTGTTTTCAGGACTTGCTCTTGGATGTTTTGAGCCATCGTTATGAGAGGAAACAGGACCAATAATAAGTTTAAATAATGTTTTTTCATGGGATGGGTTTTAGTAGTGTTACAAACAAACCGGTGATTCGTTCAAACGCATTGTTTTAAATAAAACATTTTGTGTTAAAATAAAAATAGTGTTAAATAAATATTTATATCTACTTTTGCATTTCGAAAAATAAGAATAAAATGAACTCAGCAACTCTGAAATCTGTTGCCAACGAATTTGGTACTCCCGTATATGTGTACGACGAATCAAAAATTATTTCGCAGTACAACCGTTTAAAAAATGCTTTCGGATCACAGGAAGTGAAGCTGCACTATGCAATGAAAGCATTGAGCAATATCAATGTGCTGAAAACATTAAAAGAACAGGGAGCAGGTTTGGATGCAGTTTCTATTGAAGAGGTGCATTTGGGATTGCGGGCAGGTTTTTCACCGGAAGAAATCATGTACACTCCAAACGGAGTTGCATTTTCGGAAATCGAAGAGGCGGTTGCGCTCGGAGTCATGATCAATATTGATAACCTGAGTGTGCTGGAACATTTCGGGATGGTTTACGGGTCGGATGTACCTGTTTGTATCCGCATTAATCCGCATATCCTGGCGGGTGGACATGCCAATATTTCGGTTGGACACATCGATTCCAAGTTCGGAATTTCGATTCATCAGCTGAGACATATTCAGCGGATTGTGGACCATTACAAATTGCACATTGTGGGACTCCATATGCATACGGGAAGTGATATCGTGGACGCTGATGTATTTCTACAAGGAGCGGATTTGCTGTACCAGGCTGCAAGCTTTTTCCCTGAATTGCAATTCATGGATTTCGGTTCGGGATTCAAGGTTGCATATAAAGAAGGCGATTTTGTGACACCGATTGAGGAGATCGGAACAAAGATAGGGGAGTCTTTCCGGAATTTCTGCAAAGAATATGGCCGCGACCTGGAACTGTGGTTCGAACCCGGAAAATTCCTGGTGAGTGAAAGCGGTGTGTTACTGGTTTCCGTCAATGTAGTGAAACAAACCACTTCTACTGTGTTTTTAGGAGTAAACAGCGGACAGAACCACCTGATCCGCCCGATGTTTTACAATGCATATCACCGGATTGAGAATGTTTCAAACCCGAAAGGACAAAAGAAATTGTATTCGGTGGTCGGTTACATTTGCGAGACGGATACGTTTGGTTACGACCGCCCCATTTCGGAAGCGAAAGTTGGCGATATATTGGGAATTTACAATGCCGGAGCTTATGGTTTCAGTATGAGCAACCAGTACAATTCACGCTTAAGACCTGCTGAAGTTTACCTTCGGGATGGTGTGCCGCAATTGATCCGGAAAAGAGAAACGCTGGATGACATTATCCGGAATGAAATAGATTTATCAAAGAGTTCATCCTACGCTACAACAGAAATAGATCAATGATAAAGACAGGTGCTTTTTCGTTAGCCCCATTTGGATTGAGCCGGTAATTTTACCGGCTCAATTGGTTTTCAGGAGTTTTTTTTGCAACGATGATCAAATCCGTATCGGTTTCGGTTTCAGAAATCCGGTAGGGCTGAGTGCGCTCCGAGATTACCTCAAACCCGATCCGTTCCAGCAGCGAAACCAGGAATCCGGCTTCGTAATAATGCATCATTACTTGTTCGCCGGTACTGGAAGCCCGCAACCGGGAGTTTTCGTAAAGGTCTTCCATGGTACTCAAATAAATAGTTCCGCCGGGATTCAGGATGGAGTAAACCTTCTCCAAGAAGTCTTCCACTTGTTCCACGGAAAAATAAGGGAACAGAAAACCAATAACGATTGCATCAAAATGGGAATTCAGTTGGTCGATCTCCAGGGCATTGTGCACTTTAAAAATAGCATCCGGATTATTGATGCGGGCAAGCTCGATCATGTTGGGAGCCAGGTCAATTCCTGTCAGGTTTAAACCTGGTTTTTGTTCCAGTAAAAAATGACTGATATTTCCCGGTCCGCAGGCAACATCCAGTACTGTTGCATGGTCTTTCAATTCTTCCAGGAAAAGGAGCAGCGGCTCTTTGTAAGCTTCCACAGAGAAGAAACGTTCCTGGTAAGAATCAGCCAGTTTGTTGAATAAATCAACTGCTTTTTGATTATTTATTGCGTTCACGGTTTTTTCGGGTAAATTAGGCAAAAATAGTTGCTTTTATGATGCGCTCATCCGGATTTATGGTCCCATTATTTTTAGTGATAACGCTTTTCTTTTCCTGTTCGGATGGAAGCAAACAAGGGGTGAATGAACTGTCAGAAATAGATGGAAACAAACCATTCAAAAAGAAAAGAAAGGTTTCGGAAGGCCTGGATAAATTGGTCGATGCTCCCCGGAATTATGAGTTTGTTTACAACGATTCGCTCAGTGAATACCTGAATGCTTACAACAAAACCCTCTCCTTGTTTGAATTGCCGGTAAGGGAAAGAGATATTCAAACCCAATTTGGCAATGCGCACGTGTTGATCTGCGGAAAACCCGAAAATCCACCGCTTGTTTTACTGCACGGAATGAACGCCAGTTCTACCATGTGGTATCCGAACATGAAGACGTTGTCGAAAGATCATTGTGTTTATGCGGTTGATTTTTTACTGGAACCCGGAAAATCGACCTGCAACCTGAAGCGTTTGGATAAAGATCAAATTGTAGCCTGGTACGATGAACTATTCTCGAAGCTTGGTCTGAATTCATTTGACCTCGTGGGATGTTCGCGCGGAGGTTGGCTGGCAGCTGCAATTGCCTTGAACAAGCCTGAAAAAGTTAAGAAACTCGTATTGTTGAGCCCGGCTCAGACTTTTACCTGGATTCCGCCCAGTTCTGCTTTATTAAGTAATATAACGTACTGTATTTCTCCCGATAGAGAAAAATTGGGCCAGATCCTATCCGGATTGTCTGTAAGAAGCGTCAAAATCAACAAAACCTATTTTGATCAGTATTACCTGGGAACGGAAAAGGAAAGCATTACTTCGGCTATTTTCCAAATGACACCTTATGCGCGAAAATCCATGGAAACTTTAAAAATGCCGATTTTGTTACTGATCGGGGACAAGGACATCGTCAATAGCGAGCGCTGTCTGAACAAGGCAAAGAAGTGGATACCTGCGATCCAAACCGGGATCGTTGAAAATGCGGGACACTTTTTAAGTTTTGATCAGCCGGATACGGTGAATAAACGGATCCTGGATTTTTTAGGAAGCTGAGTTTTTCTGCAGGTAGTATCTAACTAAGAGGAATTAAAAAAGTCCCGGCGATGAATGCCGGGACTTTCCTGTTATTTATTATCAATCATCTGATTGAGCGATCCTTATCTAAGGACTTGTTTTTTCTTTTCCCGGATATGCAATGCTTTGTGGTAAATGATCGGGAAAACAAGCAGGGTGAAGATCGTTGCAGTTACCAAACCACCGATGATCACAATCGCAAGCGGTTTCTGGCTTTCCGAACCGATCCCGCTACTCAGCGCCGCCGGCAACAAACCGATCGCTGCCATCATTGCAGTCATGATTACCGGTCTTGTCCGCACTTTTACCGCATTGATGATCGCCTGACCCAGGTCATCCATTGTTTTGGCCTGTTTGTGGAATTCCGAAATGAGAATCACACCGTTCTGGACACAAATCCCGAACAGGGCAATGAATCCTACTCCGGCCGAAATCCCGAAGTTCATTCCCGTGACATGCAGGGCAAGAATTCCACCGATGAGTGCGAAAGGCACGTTGATCAAAACGTATGCGGCATCTTTTGCATTGTTGAACATGATGAACAAGAGAATGAAGATCAAGACCAAGCTGATCGGAACAACCTGCGAAAGACGCTGACTTGCACGTACCTGGTTTTCGAATTCTCCTGTCCAACCTAATTTGTAACCCGCAGGAAGCTTGATGTTTGTATTGACATTGTGCTGTGCTTCTGCAATTGTACTTCCCAAATCACGCTCACGAACTGAGAATTTCACCCCGATAAAGCGTTTGGTATTGTCGCGGTAAATGAATGCCGGACCTGTGACCTGCTTCACGGTAGCCACTTCTTTCAGCGGAATGCGGCTTCCTGTGATCGTTGGGATCATTAACATCAGGATGTCTTCCTCGTTTTTACGGAAATCTTTGTCGTAACGGATCCGGATATCGAATTTCTTCTCGCCCTCATATTTTTGAGTGGCTGTTTTTCCACCGATCGCCATTTCAATTACGGCCTGTGCTTCCGCCTTGGTTACACCGTAAATCGCCATTTTTTCTTCGTCCAGGACCACGCTCATTTCGGGCTGACCTACATTTCGAAGGATTCCCACGTCTTTGATTCCAGGAACGTCTTTGATCTGAGCAATGACTTCGTTGGCATATTCATCCAGTTTTTCCAGGTCATCACCATAGATTTTGATGGCATTGGAAGCTTTGATCCCTGCGGCTGCTTCTGCTACGTTATCAATGATCGGCTGGGAGTAATTGAACGTAATTCCCTGGTACCGGCTCAAACTTTTATCCATTTCAGCCACGATCCCGTCCATGGTGATTTTTCGTTTCCATTCGGATTTCGGCAACAAGTCAACCTGGAACTGAACGAAGTAGAATCCGTTCGGGTCGGTTCCGTCATTACTTCTTCCTGTTTGGGAAAGTACGGCTTTTACTTCCGGGAATTTCTTCAGTTTTTCCCGCAGTTCGTCTGTGATCTTAACACTTTGTGTCAACGAAGTACTCATCGGTAATTCAGCAGTCACCCAAAGCGCACCTTCATTCAGCGGGGGAAGGAATTCTGTTCCCAGCCAGCGGGTAGAAATCACCGTTAATCCGAAGGAAAGTCCAGCGATCAACAAAGTCAGTTTTTTACGTTTGAAAGTCCATTTGAACCCACGGTCAATGGTTTTATTTACGAAACGGGTAAAGAAGTTCTCTTTTTCCCGCACGTTTTTCTTCAGTAGGATGGAACTCAAAACCGGAACCAGTGTCAGGGTAAAGATCAATGCTCCAAGTAAAGCAAAACCAAGTGTCCATGCCAATGGAGAGAACATTTTTCCTTCTACTTTCTCAAAAGCAAAAATCGGGAGTAAGGCAGAAATGATGATCAGTTTGGAGAAGAAAATAGCTTTTCCCATCTGAATTCCGGTTGTACGGATCAATCCCATTTTTGCCAACTTGTTGAAGCGTTCCATACCGACCTTTTCTGCTTTGTGATCGAGGGCGACGAAAATTCCCTCAACCATGACGACGGCTCCGTCAATGATGATCCCGAAGTCGATAGCACCCAGTGAAATGAGGTTCGCGCTCATTCCTTTCAGGTAAAGCATGAAGAAGGCAAACATCAGTGAGAGCGGAATAATTACCGCAACCACAACCGTTGTTCGCCAATCGGCCATAAAGATGAATACGACCACTGTTACCAGGATAATTCCTTCAAGCAAATTGTGCATGACTGTTTCGGTACAGTAGCTCATCAGGTTGTCGCGGTCGTAAAACGTTTCCATTTTCACGTCGGAAGGAAGGGTAGAAGTATTGAGTTCTTCGATTTTTTCCTTAACTCTTGCTAATACTTCGCTGGGGTTTTCACCTTTCCGCATCACCACAATTCCTTCAACGGCATCGTTGTTCTTACCGATTCCAACTTGTCCGACCCGCGGTGCACTTGATTCTTTAACCGTTGCTACGTTTTTTACCAGGAGCGGGTTTCCGTTAAAAATATCGACAATCGTGTTCTCAATATCCGATTTATTGTCCAGGAGCCCGATTCCACGGACAACATACGCCTGGCCGTTTTTTTCGATCACGTCTCCACCTACATTCAGGTTAGACTTGCTCACGGCATCATATAATTCAAGCGGCGTAAGGTCGTATTGCTGTAATTTTACCGGATCAACAGAGATTTCGTAAATCTTTTCCTGTCCACCGAATGCCACCACGTCTGCCACACCGGCAACACTTCGCAATTCCCGGTCAATGGTCCAGTTCTGGATGGTAAGCAACTCGCGGGAATCGCGGTCTTTTCCAGTCAGAATGTACCGGAAAATCTCGCCTGTGGGTCCATAAGGAGGTTGCACATCGGCATCCACACCTTCGGGGAGCTGCACATTTTTCAGGAGGTTATTGACCTGCTGCCTGGCGAAGAAATCGTCTACATCGTCTTCAAAAATCACTTTGATAACGGACAAGCCGAACATGGTGACACTGCGCACATATGCTTTCTTCTGCACGCTGTTCATGGCGATTTCCACCGGGGTAGTTACAAATCGTTCGACTTCTTCGGCGCTCCGGCCGTTCCATTCGGAAACGATGATAATTTGTGTATTGGTAACGTCTGGGAATGCCTCGATCGGAATGCGGATGTAACTGATTACCCCGGCAATAACGATCAATCCGACCCAGAAAAACGTAAAGAATTTGTTCTTCAGAGAGAACGAAAGAATACCTTTTATGAAATTGTTCATTGTTCCCTGTTTTTAATCATTTAATGCGTCGTAAATCAGTAAGCCATTTTGTGAAATGATCTTTTCTCCCGACTTTAATCCGTGTTTGATGTAGGAAATATCTCCCAGTTGGCGGTAAACTTCTACTTCGCGTGTTTCAATATCGTGACGGTTACGGAAAACCATCACCCAGTATTTGTTCTTGTCGAAAATGATGGAAGAGGAAGGAATGGTGATCATTCTTTGGTTTTCAGAATAATGTACATCCACCGTACAGTTCATTTCCGGTTTTAATTTGAAATCCTCATTCGGCAGGGAAGTACGGATCTTCATAGACTTGGTTTGTTCATCGATTACGTTGTAGATCTTCTGAACTTTCGATTTATACGGTTGATCCGGGAATGCGAGTGTTTTTACCGAAACATCATATCCTTCCCTGATCTTACTGATGTCGATCTCGTTTACGTTGGCAACCGCCCAAATTTCCTTCGTTTCTGCAATGGTAAACAAAGCTTCGGAATCGGTGGATCGCAGCTGCTCATTCTGGAAAATGGATTTGGTGATGACGAAACCGCTCATCGGTGCCACAATGTTGTAGACAGATCCCGATTTCAAATTGTAAATGCTATAGATCTCATTGATCCGCTTCAATTCGGCTTTGGCCATTTCCAGTTCTTTGGTTGCAATGGTCACATCGCGCTCCGAATTCAATTTCCCGGAAAAAAGGTCTTTGGCAACCTGCAGGTTCTTTTCGGCTGTAGCCACATCGTTGATCGCATCCAGGCGTTCTTTCTGAAAACCTGCAATTTCCACACTCTGGATACTTGCCAGGATTTGTCCCTGTTTCACATAATCGCCCAATCCGACATTGATAGAAGTCACGACTCCACTCAAAATCGGGTAAATCTGTGCCATTTTGTTGTTATCGGCTTCAATTTTTCCGAACAGGCGGATGCTGTTCTTCACATCCTGATCACCAGTGGTGTAGAATTCACACTTTTGTAACATGGCATCACTCATCGTGAAGGTTTTTAGGGTTTCTTCCTGTTCCTTACTGCCGCATGAGCTGAGGATCAGAATGCACAGGGCAATTCCGGCTTGAATTCTCATAGTGTTATATCTGCTTGCTTTCATTTTAATAAATATCTTTTCCGGTTAATAGATTGATTTGTTCTGCTGAGATGACCAATTGGGTCTTGATGCGCATCAATTCGGCGAGTACGTCATTGTAGGACTCGAAGAAATCGACGAACTCGGTAATCGAAACATTCCGTTTCTTAAAGTTCAGGGTTATTCCTTCTACTGTTTTCTCAAAATCATCGTTGTACAACTCCAGTGATTTCTGGTATTCGGAAACGGTTTGGATGTAATAAGAATAGCTGTTGTTGATGCGACTTACGATCTCGTTTTTCTTTGCCAACAAGTTGTATTCGGCTTCCTGTACGCGGTATTGGGAAGTTTTGATATTTCCCTGGTTGCGGTTCCAGAATGGAAGTGGGATCGATATTCCGGCATTGATCTGCCCATCGAATGCACCTCCGCGCTGATCGTATGAAGTGAACAGATTGATATCCGGAACGGCCATTCGTTTCTGGTATTTGACGTATTGCTCGGCCAGAAGTTTGTTTTGCTGAATCACCAGTAATTCCGGGAGGTTTTCCATGGCACTGTTCTGAATGTCTGTTACGGAAGAAGGGATGAGGTAATGATCCAGTGCGTCGTCCGTTGATTCGGGTAAAACAAAAGCGTTTGTCTGCAATAAAATCTGAAGGTCTGTCTGAGTTTGAAGGAAAGCCTGGAACAATTCTGCCCGGTTGTTATTCAGCTGGATGTATGCACCGCGTAATCGAACCACTTCTTTCAAAGCAATGTTTCCCTTGTTTGCCTGAATTTCATACGATTTCAAAAGCGTGTCGAGTAAGTTCAGCTGCTTGGAATATTTTTTCAGGAGGAAATCCTGCTGTCCGATCGTATACAGATCGCTGTGCAGCCTGAATTTTAACTCACGCACCAATTGCTGGAATTCCAGCTCGGCAATTCCGGCATTGGTTCTCGCCAGTTCGATCTCTGCCCGTCTTTTTCCGCCCAATACAATCAGTTGTTCCACCTGGAATACCTTCTGACCGGTTCTTCCAACATGAAAGGCTTTGTTATTCACCGGATCATACGCATTCACATCGGCTGTGAAAATGGGGTTCGGATAAATCTTTGCCTGCATGATCTGCGCTTTTTGCGCTTCAATGTCCATGGAGGCTGCCAGGAGGTAATAATTTTTGGCGAGGAAAATACTGTCTGCTCTCTGGATACTGAGACGCAAAGTATCCTGGGCATAAAGTCCTGCCGAGGTCAGAATGACCAGTAACAGCGAAGCTGCGAATTGTTGCATGTACTTAGTTTTAATAAGTACAAAGTAACCTTGAGGGAACTTAAAAACAGCTTAAAACCGGTAAATTTTACCTTAAGGGAGTTGTATTTTAAAGCGATTGGTGTTTTCGGAAACAGCTTCGTAAGTGATTGTTCCACCGTGCATTGCAACCAGTTTGTCAACAAATACCAGTCCGAGTCCGAATCCTTTTTTTCCTTTGCTGTTTTCGCCGCGGAAGAAATGTTTGAAAAGATATCCGACTTCCAGGTCGCTGATAGAATTGCCTTTATTTTCAAATGAAATTTGAAGCGGTGAGTCACTTTGAATGTAAATGGAAGCCTGGTTATCGGAACTGTAATGGATACAGTTTTCCATCAGGTTGGAAAGAACGGCTTTCATCAGTCTCGAATTGCCGGTTATTTCCAGCTGGTTTTCATCTACAGGTTCGGAATAGGCAACAGAGAAAACAAAATCCGGGTACACGTGTTTCAAATCATCCGAAACATCAAAAATCAGTTCGTCAATCCGGAATTTTTCATTGAATTTCTCATTGGTGCTTTCGGCCTTGGCAATTTCCAGCAAAGAGTTGATGATCTCGCTCAGGCTCCGGGTATCTTCTTTCTGATGTTGGATCAGCGTTTTTAGTTCCTCCGGATCGGTCACTTTTTCCATGCGCTCGAAGTTGGATACCAAAATGGCAATGGGCGTTTTTAACTCGTGGGAAATGTGATGCACTGCGTGCTTCTGGAAAGCAAAAGCGTCGTTCATCCGGGTCATCAGTTCATTGAAAACGGAAGCGAGAACGGCTATTTCGTCGCGGGTGTCCTTGAAAGCAATGGGCTGAAGTTTGGAACTGAAATCGTAACCGCTGATTTTGGTTGTAATATCTTCCAGCGGAGTCGTAATCTTTTTCGAAATGTAAAATGAAACCACAATGATGATTCCCGTAATAATGAAGAAGGTAACTATCAGGACATATTTCAGGTAGCGCAATTTCGAATACCCGAAATCATCGAATGCTTTGCTGATTCCGTAGTAAACCCGTCCTTTCCGACTGATGTAGGTTCCCACCACATCGTACAGGCCGTCTTTGGTCTCGATCCATTTGTTTTTTTTATTCAACTGGATTAGAATATCTTTTGAGATCGGAACGGGAATATCCACAATGTTGGAGTAGATCAGCTTTTTATCCTTGTTGAAAAGAAGCAGTTTCTCGTTGTACAGCTCGTTGATGGTAATCTGGTCCAGTGTTTCGATGATATCCGCATCCGATTCTTTGATGTCGGACAAGATTTCTAGGGTGGTTGCAATTTTGTCTTTTTGACGCATTTGGAACGTTTCTTCCCTGTTTTCAGAGGAAAGGATATAGATCACCACGAATGCGATTGCTGTAATTGCAGGAATGATCAGTGAAAAGTAGAACAATATTTTATTCCTGATCTTCATTCCGAATCAAAATAATAGCCGTAGCCGATTTTGGTTTTGATACTTTGTTTTCCGAAAGGTTTGTCGATTTTACCTCTTAAAAAATTGATGTAAACTTCGATTGTATTGGTGTTTGCATCCACGATATTTCCCCAGATCTCTCGCACGAGGTCCTGTTTGGAAACCAATTCACCTTTGAAGGAAACCAGTTTAACCAGGATCTGGAATTCTCTTGGGGTCAGTGATATTTCCTGTCCCTGGCGGGTCACTTTTTTCGTTGCCTGGTTAATGACCATGTCGTCTGCAACCAGTAAGTTTTCGGAAGCGCCTTTTGCAAAACTGCTTTCCGTTCGTTTTAGCAGTGATTGGATCCGGAGCAGCAGTTCACGCATGTAGAACGGTTTGGTCAGGTAATCGTCGGCACCGCAATCGTATCCCTGGACCTTGTCTTCCAGGTCATCAAATGCAGTGAGCATGATCACCGGAGTTTGCGTGTTGTACGACCGGAAAGTCTTGCAGATTTCGTACCCGTTCTTCCCGGGCAGGTTGATGTCCAGGATCACACAATCGAAGCTTTTTTTCTTCAGCAGTTTTTCCGCGATATTCCCGTCATAGGCAAATTCTACCTGGAGTTGTTCTTCCAGGAGCGCATCGCTGATATTGCGGCTCAGAATGGCGTCATCTTCGACAAGTAAAATGGATTTCACTACTTCATTTAATTATGCAACAAGCATCTTCGTTCTGTCGAAAATACGCAATTATTTGCTAGAATTAATCAATTAGATCCGTTGCAATCTTTGCGGAGAGTAAACAAAGTGGAATTCCGCCACCGGGATGTACGCTTCCTCCGGCGAAGTACAAACCTTTGACTTTGGAGAAATTCGGATGCCGGAAAAAGGCCGCCATGCGGTCGTTTGAACTAGCCCCGTAAAGCGCCCCGGCAAAGCTGTTTGTTCGCTCTGAAATGCGGATAGGGTCGAGGTAATCTTCTGCTTCGATGAGGTTTTCGATGTCTGTTTTTAAGATCCGGTTAATCTTTTCTATACACGCTTGCCGGACTTTCATGCGGAGTTTTTCCCAATCCTGGCCTTTGTTGGCGGGAACATTTACCATCACAAACCAATTTTCTTTGCTTTCAGGAGCATCTGTGGGAACTATTTTCGATGAAATGTGGATGTAAACCGTCGGATCATCACTGATCGTGTGTTCTTCAAAGATCGCTTTGAATTCACCCGCATAATCGGAACTAAACAGGATATTGTGTACATCCAGTTCCGGAAATGGTTGTTTGATTCCCCAGTAAAAGATGAGTGCAGAACTGCTGGGTTCCTGCTCCATGGTCTTTTTAGGTGCTTTTTGAGAGGGAATAAGTTGTTTGTACGTTTGTTTCACATCGCAATTACTGACAACCAGTTCGGCTTCGTAGACCTGTTTGGATGTTTCTACGCCCGTTACTTTTCTGCCTTGCATTCGAATGTCCTTTACCGGTTCGTTGAAGTAAAAGTTCACACCGAGTTCTTTTGCCAATTGCATGCAGGCTTCCAGGATTTGATGCATGCCTTTACCAGGGAAAAAAGAACCGATTCCGAATTCCAGGTGCGGAATACTGTTCAAAACTCCGGGAGCTTTGTAAGGATTGGAACCGTTGTAGGTCGCAAACCGGTCGAAAATCTGGACTAGTTTCGGGTGGTTCAGTCTTTTTTCATTGACTTCGTGCATGGATTTGAATAAGTCCAGGTTCTTAATCGAAGTCACGGTTTTCAGGATGTCTGCTGAAATGTAGGAACTGAATTTATGCAGGGATTTTTCCAGGAAGGAATGCCTGGTCCGCTCAAACAAGTAAGTGCTGTGTTCGAGGTATTCTTTGAGTGGTTTTGAGTCGGTTTGCAATTTGTTTTCCACTTCTGCCAAGAGTTTTTCCTGTTCAGCATAAGCATGGAGTACCGTTCCGTCTTCGAAGAAATAATGACACAACGTTTCGAGCTGTTGGTAGCTGAAATAGTCCCTTGGATTTTTGCCTGCCAGTTCAAATAATTCGTCCACCAAATACGGAAGTGTGAAGAGCGAAGGGCCTGCATCAAAACGGTAAGTTCCCAGCTGAATGCTGGTGAGTTTGCCCCCCGGATAGTTATTCGTTTCGAACACCGAAACGGAATATCCTTTTTGTGTTAAGCGGACAGCACTTGCAATTCCCGCGATTCCGGACCCGATAACTATTGCCTCTTTCGCCATGATCTAAAAGTAGTTTTTTTCGGGCGATCGTTTTGGTATTGAAGTTTAATTTGCAATATTTAAGTGTTTAAAGATCGAACTATGGGAAGAGCAATTGGAATAGGAGGTATTTTCTTCAAGTTTAAGGATGAAAAAGCCATGCGTGAGTGGTACCGGGATGCATTGGGGCTGACTCCGAATGATTACGGGGTTTTGTTTGAGTTTGACGGTAATTCGAATAAGAAAGTTTATGTTCAGCTCGGGACATTTCCTGAAACTTCTGATTATTTCGGAGAGGAAGGCCAGCGTGCCATGATTAATTTCCGGGTAGAAGGCATTGAAAGCCTGGTGGTGCATCTTCAGACTATGGGAACGGTGATCTGTGACAATATTGAAACTTACGATTACGGAAAGTTTGTTCATGTTTTGGACCCGGAAGGAAACCGCATTGAACTTTGGGAACCTGCCGACAGCGGTTTTGAGAAGGAGAACGTACAGAAAATGGGATAGACGCGATTTATGGGTTGCCGCGAGTTACATTTTTATTGCCGCAGATACACCGATTTTTAAGGCACCTACCGGATGCCTTTTGCGAAAGATGGAAGCGGATGTCCTTAAAAATAATTGCAAAGAAAGAAGAGAGCGAAAAGTTTTTGGTTGCTTCATTTCTTAACCCAGATCAATGCGTGCGGAAACGAGCTGTTCTACTTTTGTCCTGAATTAAAAGAATCACAGATGAAAGCAGTGCATTGTACAGCATATGGAAAACCGGAAGTATTGCAACTGGTTGATGTTCCAAAACCCTTACCGAAAGCCGATGAATTATTGGTCCGGATCCACGCCACAGCAGTTAATTCCGGGGATGTTCGCATTCGAAAAGCCGATCCCTGGGCTGTTCGCCTGATTTTTGGTTTCTCCAGGCCGCGTAATCCTGTTTTGGGCGGAATGTTTTCAGGAGAAGTGATTGAAGCGGGGATTGCTGTTCGTGCTTTCAAACCGGGAGATCTTATTTTTGGTTCAGCCGGGATGAGTTTCGGAGCTTATGCGGAGTTCAAAACGATGAAAGAAAACGCGGTTTTGGTTCAAAAGCCCGCATCGTTGAGTCATTTGGAAGCTGCTATTATTCCTTTCGGAGCTTTGACAGCTTTGCATTTTGTTCGAAAAGCAAACATTCAGCCCGGACAAAAGGTCTTGATTTATGGCGCTTCGGGTGCTGTTGGTTCGGCGACAGTTCAATTGGCTAAAAATCTTGGCGCGGAAGTTACAGCCGTTTGCAGCGGGGAAAATACATCTCTGATGAAGGAATTGGGGGCAGATCAGGTGATCAATTATCAACTCGAAGATCTTTTCAAGGTCAAAGAGCGTTATGATGTGATCTATGAAGCGGTGAATAAACTGTCTTTTTCCGAAAGTAAGCAGTTGCTTCAAAAGGGCGGTGTATTGATTCTCGGGGCAGCCGATTTTCCGAAGATGCTCCGTGCAGGTTTTTCACGTTTGTCCGGGAAAAAGATCCTGACCGGTGTCATTAAAGAATCTACGGAAGGCTTGAGTTATATTACGGAACTGATCCGTACAGGAAAATACAAACCGGTTTTAGACCGGTCGTTTTCTCTGGACCGGATTGTTGAAGCAAACCAATACGTGGATTTGGGACATAAAAAGGGGAATGTGGCGATTGAAGTTGTTCCCGGAACCCGTTGAATTATTTCTTTGTCAATCGTTTCCGGATCCTGCTCAGCGATTCCGGTTTCACCCCGATATAGCTTGCAATGATATATTGCGGAACGCGTTGCAGTAAGTCAGGTCTTGTCTGTAGTAAATTGATGTAGCGTTCTTCCGGTGAATCGGTGAAATACGATCCGGAGAGTTCCTGTTGTTCGGCAAATACCTGCTCCATCACTTTGCGGGAAACAGTTTCCAGTTTCGGATGTTGTTGATACAGCTGCTCTTCTTTTTCCCTGTTTCCTACAACCAGGCTGCATTCGTCCAAACATTCCAGGAAATGTTTTGAAGGAGCATTGTTTGTCATACTTTGCATGGAAATCACCCATTGCTCCTCGGTAAAGAAATTGTTGGTTTTTTCCTCGCCATTAATTAAAAAATACTGTCTCACACAGCCTTCCAATACAAAATAGGCTTCTGCTGAAACTTCTCCTTCTTTTAGCAGGATTGTTCCTTTCGGGTATTTTTTGATCGTCAGAGTTGCAACAATTGCATCGATCTCTTCCTGTGTTAGCGGAAGAATCTTTGAAAAATAGGAGAGAAGCTTTTGCTCCATTGAGTTTGAATTGATCGGATTAACACGCTTCCAGTCGCAGATAGCGGTCGGATGCGATGGTCGTGTAATAAATAGCAGCAAATGTTCCCAGCGGGTTGTGTTTTGCAAAACTGGTCATTTGAAAGGATTTTTTTTCGTTTTCTCCCAGTTCGACGCTCACGATATTACTTCTTCCCCAATCGATTTTTGCCTGAACGGTATGATTGCCTTCCGGAACTTCAAATACTGCCGTTTTTCCGTTTGCGATGGACCCGACGTGTTGATTGTCGATGAATATTTTGATATCTCTTAACCGATTGGCGTATTCGCTGGACCGGGTAATTTCTATTTGCGGCATAATGAAAGAATGAATTGTTCGAACAAGATCTTAAAGATATTGTTCCTTCCCAATAAATCCAACCTTATTTGTATTTCAGACGCATCCCGATCCCGACTCCTACATTCCATCTTCCGTTTGCAGTGGCTGTTTTTGAATTGTAGTAAAGCGGAACCTGTACAGCGATCATTTTGTAACAATAGGTCAAACCAACCCCGAGATTTGGAGTAATCGGCGAGTTTTTGAAAATCCCGTTATCTTCTTTATACCGAAGTGACGGAAGCATCCCAAGAATCAATTTAGAGCTTTTGTGTGCAAAGCTGATATTCGGCCCGGTAAAATTTAGAAATGCGCCGTTGTCGACATACCCGGCAACAACGATCCCATCGAAGGGATTGAATGTGATTGCTGGTTTTGCCGGATCGGTTTTTGTTTCCTGTGCATATGTGGTTGAAAATAGTAGTGCCAGAAGGTAGCATAATGCAGTTCGTTTCATCTTTTTTTGTGCAAAGAGAAATCTTTTTTTGAAAAATTTTAAAGCGGTGGATCACGAATGGACTGAGGAGTTCAAAATATGTAATGAACGCTGGAATAGGCTTTCTTCACATGAATTCTGCTCCCGAAACTTGATCGAGATCTGTCGAACAAAACTTTGTAAAAGGCAGTTTGGTAGATTTTAAGAGCTTGGCATGTAACATTTTTTAACAGGCTCGTATATAAATAATTTTACACTAAATTGCGTTTATCCTTTGCAGCTAGTTTGCAACTGGATTGCAATTCTAACACAACTTATTTAACACTTAAATCTTAATCACCATGTCAAACACTATTCTCAATAGTAAAGCGTTTGCTGTAAAAGAGCAAATAGGCACTTCGTTTACACTGAAATCAGTAAAATTAACTTCAAATCCCGAAGCTGAGATCAGGCAAAAAGGCCCATCAGCAGCTTTCTTTACCAGGAAGGAGCTGAAGAATGAATCGGAAGAGTTTATTATTGAAAACGTTTTTAGAGAAGTATACTACAAAAAACAACTCGTTTCGGGAGGTTATCCCTATTTGAATGATCCAACGGGATTTTTGGGACCCGGTCCCGGCGATGATTTTAACTATTCCCACATTGTTCTGATTGCTTTAAAAAAGACAAAGGGAAGTCTCTGGGGAGTTAAATCGATTAGCAGGGGATTTATCTTCGAGGAAATGCTGGAGGCTAATCTAAGAAAAATCAAAAATTATCCTGTGATTGACGATTTTGCGAACGGTGTTGCGACTAGTATCAAAACCTTGGTGCTCTCAGCTAAAGGGTACACAAAAAATCCTCAAAGGATTTACAGTAAATTAAAGAAATATATTGATGATTTGTCTAATTTTAAAGGAACTCATACAGGTGATATTAATACTTTTGGAAAGATTACAGGAAAAAAAATTGAGTTGGGGATACCATTGAAGGCCACTTCGGAGCAAGTTAAAATGCTTGAAAAGGCTGTAAAGTATGCTGAAGAGAAGAATATCCTATTAAATATAAGAGTAGTAAAATGAACACATGTCAGGTATATAAAAGTGAAAAATCCTATAAAATCGTGACTGAATCGTTATCGACTTTAGGTATGGGGATATCAACCTTCCCGATTCATGTTCTACCTATAAATTCGGATAGTGAAGAATTAAAGAATTCGATCGTAGATTGTATCAAATCCAGTAAAGACGGTTTAGAAATGAGTCCGGATTCAGATGAATTTGCTGTGCACTCCAAAAATGTTTTGAAGGCCCTTCAGGAGAAAAGTCATACTAACTTATATAAGTCTTCTAAAGGTTGTTCTCTTGAAAAACACGATTGGGGATATCATTTGACTTTATATAAACTTTATGATCCGGGAAAACCTCGGTACGGTTTTGTCGGAGACAAATTCTTATCATTTGAAAATGTAGACCAGGTGGTTGAATTTATTACTGGCTGGTAATTTTTACCTCTGAATGAAGGAACAAAGATGCCCGCTAGTGTGGGCATTTGTTGTTTTTTGCGCTTTTAATATGTTGTCAATGAAGGATTGATTTTATTTTTTTAGAGATAAAGACAAATCGTAAACCCTTGTATTTACTGAGTTTTTGATCTGAATTCAAAACAATACCTAATTTTCTTAGGTAAATTATTTGGATGCCTAATTTTCTTATGTATATTTGTCCTATGTATTCATCAGAACTTTTAAAAGGTACGCTTAAAACGATCGTTCTCAATCTGCTCAAGGACAACGGCAGAATGTACGGTTATGAAATCACACAGCGCGTCAAAGATCTCACCGGTGAGAAAATCCAGATTACCGAAGGAGCACTTTATCCTACGTTGCATGCGCTTGAGTCACAGGGCGAATTGCAGACGGAAGAAGTTTTTATCGGGAAAAGGGTAAGAAAGTATTATACACTCACCGAAAAAGGGCAGTCGACAGCCAGAGAGAAAGTAAACGAGTTGGTAGACTTTATGAATACCATGAAGTTTCTGTTGGATTTAGAGCCAAGAACTGGAAATGGTTAGAGTTTCGGACGAACAAGTTGATTTTATTCTTCATGAAATTGAAGCGCGTGGGGTTACTATTGAAGATCTGCAGTATAACCTACTGGATCACATGTGCTGTATTATTGAGAATGAAATGTCTGAGACAGATAACTTTGACCAGTTCTTTCAACGGCTCTTGCCTCGATTTTTCAACGACAACTTGCGTGAAATCCAGGAGGAAACAGAATTGTTATTAACCTTCAAACATTTTTACGCCATGAAAAAAACAGTAAATATTTCAGGACTTTTAGCAGCCGTATTTACCCTTTTGGGATCCGTTCTAAAAATTCTTCACATGCCCGGAGCCGGAATCAGTTTCGTACTGGGAATTGCATTATTTAGCTTAATTTTCCTTCCATTGATGATCGCATTGAAATTCAGGGATGAAGGCACCAAAACAGATAAACTGGTGCTGAGTTTCGGATTTTTGGTAGGAATTGTAACCTCTTTGGGTTTTTTATTCAAACTGATGCACTGGCCAGCCGCAAATATACTGATGCTTACGGGGTTGGTATCCTTTACCTTCGTTTATGTTCCCCTGTATTTCTTCACAAGGGTCAGGAGGCCGGAATTGCGCTTTAATACCATCGTTAATTCTGTTCTGATGATGGGATGCGGAGGTTTGTTATTCGCCATGTACAATTTGGGCTATTCTACCAAAGTAGAAGAATCTTCCCAACAGGCTTACCGTTTGCTGAACGAAGAAGTGCAGAAAATGAACCAGTCGAGAGTAGTGTCTGTTGACCTGCAGGATGTGAAAGCACTGCAAAAACAAGTACAACTACTGGAGCAGGAACTAATCGATTTGAAATCGTTTATCGTGACGGAGTCGCTCGGTATGACAGACAAAGAATACCGTTCCATGTCAGAAGACGAAGCCTATGCAGAATTGCCGAAAGAAGAGGCGATGTTCAGGATCATGAATGAACCGATGCTGAATAAATGGAATAAGATCTGCCGCTTGACGGAAGAGATCAACGGGAAGTTGAAAGCTGCTTACCCGGAGCATAAAGAACTGGTATTTGACATTGGTTCAATTGACCTAAAATCAAACACCACTAAAATAGCATTGCAAAACCTGACCCTAATTCAATTGCATTTGCGCCTATTGAAATTAATCGCCGGCTAAATCAAAACCATCATTTTTGAGTTAATGAAAGCAGAGCGGGGAAATTGAAAAGTTTCCCTGCTTTTTAATGGGTCTTTTTATCTCTGATTACTTCAGGAAGGGACTGTATTGAGCAACTTTGGCCCGGTCTCCTGCCTGTTCGTATGACAAAATCATTAAACGAAGCGCGTTTGTATTCGAAGAATCACTGGAATAAATAGTTTCAAACACGCGGCCGGCTTCTTTGTAATTATTCGCAGCACCGTAGGAGTTGCCTAAGTTGGAAGCCATTTCCACATCATTCGGAAACTTTTGAAATCCTTTTTTGAAAATCGTAATGGCCTGTTTGTAATCTTGCAAATTGAATAAGGAGATACCGTATCGTTTGTAATGGGCAGCAGTAGCATTTTTCCATTGGATGGTTGTTTTGAAAGCATCGCCGGCTTTTTCATAATTTTTCAATGCAAAATAAACATCGCCTAAATTACCGTAAAGGGAAGTGTCTTTTGGATTCAAATCGATCGCTCTTTTAGTGCAGAGAACGGATTGATCGAATTGGTTTAAGCGGTAATAAACCACGGCCAGATTCGTGTAGGAACCGGCATCCAGCGAATCAATAGCAATGGCTTTTTTGAAGCAGGAAGCAGCAACCTGCCAGTCTTGGCGCAGTACCGTTGAGTCTCTTTCGACGCTGTTCATCTTTATCACACCATAATTGAATTGCACACGTGAACTGTTCGGACTGTTTTGAACATCTGCTGTGAACAACGTGGTGTTGGATTCCCAGGCTTTGTTACGCTGAACGGTTTGGATCGTGAATACAATCCCGATCAATCCCGAAATCAAGACGGCACCGGATTGCCATTTTTGAGTTTCCTGTGCTTTAAACAAAGTGAATATCCCGATCACAAACGAGAGGATGATTCCCAATGAAGGAGCATAAATTAAGCGATTGGCATACGTAGTACCGATCAAAGAAAAAATATTGGTAACCAAAGCGATCGAAATGAAGAAAAACAGCATTCCGAATGCAATTTCAGGTTTTGATTTGCGTGTTTTTATTGCGACCAGCGTACCTAAAACCAGGGCCAATAATGTTACTATAACCGGAGGAGAGGTAAAGTTTAAGCAAGGAAACTGATTGTAGGAATAATCGTAGCTCAGGTTCAAAGGCGCGATGGTTTCCAGGAGATAATGACCTAAAATACCGATTCCCGTAGCGAAACGCGAACCACTCTCACAGGCAACCAGTGAATTGTCGTGATAAGTATACTGAATAGGTGGAGTAGGGTCGGAATGGATAACCGCCTGGTGCAGGATTAACCAACCAACTGCGATGAGGATCAAAGGCAGTAGTTTTTTTAGTACAGCTCCAACGGATTCTTTTCTCACCATCCAGAAGTAAAGCCCGAAAACCGGCAAGTACATGAGTCCCGCTTCTTTGGATAATAAACAGGCAAAGAACAAAAGAGTTGTTTTGACCACATCAAAGGTATTGCCGCTTCTTATTTTCAATAAGCTTAAAAAAGTGAGCAGGAAAAACAAGAAACAAAGGATTTCGTCGCGACTTTTTATGTTGGCTACTACTTCTGTATGGCTTGGATGGAGCATGAAAATCAGCGCAATTGCAAACGAAACCCAAACAGAATAGCGTGGAAGTAATTTTAACAGGAACTTAAAAAGCAAGCCAATCGTAAGAGCATATAAAAGCACATTCACAAAATGGTGGATCGCCGGATTATTCGGCGAAATTGCCCATTCAATGGCAAACATGATCATGGATAACGGACGGTAAAGTCCTGCATTGGCATCCCAAAATCCTTTCCAGTAAAAAGTAGAAAACAGATCAGGAATTCCCCCGAAACCTTCCTGGACAAACCGGTTGTTTTCAATTACAGCTAAATCATCCAGTACGAAACCGTATTGAATAGTAGCCGCATAAAGTATAAATGCTGCGATGGAAAGCATCCAAAAAAGCCTGCGTTGGATTACTTGTGAATGGTCAGTCAGTGAAATGTTTGCAGACACTTGTGGTGACTGTTTAGTGGAAGAAGGATTTTTCTTTGGCATAGCATCAGCTAAATTAGGGTTATTTGTCTTTTAATTAACGGTTTTGAACAAAAAAGCAAGATCCGTGATGATAAAAAAAGCGACGTGTTCTGATGAAACCGCCGCTTTCTGTTTTTAGCCACTTATTGTTTGACCAATCGCCTGGTATGTTTACCGGAATTTGTAGTGATGTGGATCAAATATATTCCCCGTTCGAATGGCTCTAATGAAAGCACTTCTCCGGATTGAATACGGTCAAGAGACATGACCATTTTTCCCTGGGCATCGTATATCACAACGGATGCTTCATTCACACCGGTAAAAGTGATTGTTGCTTCATTCGGTGTAGGATTTGGAGTCAAAGTCACACCAAATAAAGAACTGTTCTCATCTAACCCAAGATTGTTGATTGCCACACAATTCGATGTGTCGGAGCAGTTTTGTGCATTGGTTACAATGACTGCATAAACGCCGTTTGCGCTTGCTGTAAAAGTTTGAGCAGTTGCACCGGCAATCAATGTGTTCGTTCCACAGTTAATCCATTGATAAGATGCACCGGAAGAAGCTGTAAGCGTAGCATCCCCGTTATCGGTAGCAGTAGCAGAAGGGAGTTCGTTAATTGTTAAATCCAATATTACAATAGAATCACACCCGGCAACATTTAGGAGTGTATCGGTATATAATCCGGAAGTGGTATAAGTCGTACCATTTTGTGTCCAGGTGTATCTTTCGCAAGCGTTTACAGCTATGGTTGCAGATGATACGCCGATAGCCAGGTTCAAACGGACAATGGAATCGCATCCTGTGGTATTTTGAACGGTGTCCGAATAGCTCCCGGAAACAGCGTAAGTGATTCCGTTTTGTTCCCAGAGGAATGGTTTGCAACTGAACACATCTGAATCCGAACCTGGATGTGGTACAACTGTTTGCCAGCTAAATACCGGGTAATCAAATGAACATTCACCCATTTTCCAGATATCATCCGTGCCGTTAGCTGTTTCCAGTACAAGATCCCAGGTGGCAGAAGTAAAGGACCAGGTGTTTTTCATAGCGGATGTCATCAAACCGGTGCCACCGAAACTGCTGGTGTGCCCGGATGTTTGAATATCCCAAAAGCAATGTTCGAAATTTCCCTGATTTCCGCCCGATAATCCGCCGACAGTGGTATCATTACTCGTGATACTGGTAACAGTTCCAACAGCATGGCAATTCTGAACATTTCCTAAATTGTATCCGGTTAATCCGCCAAGAAACATGTTTCCGTTTACGTTTCCGGTGGCGTAGCAATTCCTGGTTGTACTTCCTGAATAGTTAAATCCGATCAGACCTCCTCCATCGAAGTTCCCATTCACTGTTCCCGTGGCAAAACATTTGGAAATGGTACCATTGGAATGACCGATTAACCCACCGACATAAGCGTTGCCACTAACTTCTCCGCTTGCATAGCAATCGGTTACTGTTGCAGTAGAGAACAAGCCAATAAAACCAATTAATCCGCCACTATAACTGCTGTTGTTCCCGTTTACATTTCCGGTGGCGTAACTGTTGCGAATGTTGCCGTTATTGATATATGCGATCAGTCCTCCGACCAAATAACCGTCCACATGAGTTTCCGAGTAGCACTGGGAGATCATTCCGTCTGAATAATATCCGATTAAACCGCCCGTATAGTAATGATATTTGGACACATTATTGGTCAGTGTACCGGTGATATTCCCGGTTGCATAACAGTCAACGATGGTTCCCTCGGCATATCCTGCCAAAACACCATTGAAACTATGTCCTGTCATTGAAACATTGGTAAGCCCCAAACCGGATGTAGTACTCCACACTTTTTTTCCGAAAAAGCCCACATAATCCTGTGCGGGTCTGTTGATATACAAACTGTCAATCACGTGCCCGTTTCCATCATAATTCCCGGAAAAGGGAGTTGCATCATTACCGATGGGGTTGAACCCCTGTCCACCGTTATAGAAATTTCCTCCGCTTTGAAAGTCCGAAGAAACAAAATGAATGTCTGCAATTTGTTTGAAATGTTTATTCCAATCACCCGGATGTTCACTTAAATAGCGCAAATCCGCTTTGTTAGCGATGAAATGAGGATTCAAAATTGTTCCTCCTCCGCCTGAGTAGGTTTGAGCATTTGATACAAATCCGCAAAGTAACAGGAAGAAAATTGAAAGGTACTGAGAGGATGATTTTTTCAATGTGTTAGTTATTTTGATTCCTTCAAAAGTAGAAAAAAGTCAAATAATACAGATCAATAATCGTGGCGGAGAACAAAAAAAGGGAGACTCCGAAGAATCTCCCTTGAACCGTTCAATGTTTGGTTTATTGTTTCACAATACGTTTTAGTAATTTACCTGTTTCCGTTTGAATGGAAAGGAAGTAAACACCGTCTTCATATTGTGACAGATCAATTGACTGATTGTTCAGAATCTGGTTCACATACAGCGTTTTACCCTGTGCATCTGTGATAACCAGTTTTGCTTGTGCAAATGACATCGTAATGGTAACCTGGTTCTCAGTCGGGTTCGGGAATACCTGTACCGAATTTACATCCAGCTCAGCTAATCCCAAATAATCGATATCAACACAGTTGGATGTATCCGAACAATTGGAAGCATTGCTTACAATTACTGCGTAGAGACCATTTACTGTAGGAGCAAATGTTTGTGACGTAGCGCCGGAAACCGGTGCATTTGTTGCACAATTGATCCACTGGTAAGTAGTACCTGTTGATGCTGTAATGGTTGCGTCACCGTTATCGGTAGCTGTGGCTGTTGGAACGGCAAGGATTGTTAAATCCAGGATTCTGATAGAATCGCATCCATTTCCGTCAACCAAACTGTCATAGTACATCCCTGATGTGGTATAGGTTGCCCCATTTGCAGGCCAGGTGTAGCTGCCACAAGTATTCACAGGTTGTAAGCTCACAAATCCACCGATTGTTAAGTTCAATGTAATGGTTGAATCACAACCGGCAGCATTTTGAATGGTATCAGTATACACTCCGGAAGCAGTATAAGTCAATCCTGTTTGAGCCCAGGTAAATTGATCACATGCAAATTCATTTGAACTTGAAGCTGAAGGACTGTTGATCGTCAGGTCCAAAGTGACAATGGAGTCACAGCCACCAACACTTGGAATAGTGTCAACGTAGAGTCCGCTAGTTGTATACGTCACTCCGTTTTGAGCCCATGTATAAGAAATACAGCTGCTTTCACTAACCGTGTTCGTAATTTCATTACTAATTGTCAGGTTTAATGTAACCACTGAATCACACCCGTTTGCTGCTTCAAATGTTTGCGTATACGTTCCGCTTGTGTTGTGAGTTTGAGCTCCCCAGGTATACGAAAGACAGGCAGTATGTGAGAAGCTGCTTGTTATCGGAGCGGATTGGGTAAGTGTAAACGTTTTGGCATTCTGACAGTTGTTCGCATCTGTTACGGTAACGGTGTAAGTTCCGGCAGCTAAACCTGAAGCTGTTGCAGCCGTTCCACCGCTTGGAGACCATGAATAAGTATAGGTTCCGGTTCCACCCGTTGGAGCAACCGTTGCAGATCCGGTAGCTTCGCCGTTACAAAGCACATTTACCTGGGAACCGGAAGAAGCGTCTAATGCCGTTGGTTCTGTAATTGTAAAGTCCTGAGTATCCGTACATCCGTTAGCATCTGTAACAGTCACGGTATAGGTTCCTGCGGGCAATCCACTTGTTGAAGCACTTGATCCGCCTGTAGGAGACCAGGAATAGCTGTATCCCGGAGTTCCGCCGCTTACAGAAACCGCTGCTGTTCCATTGGATCCTAAGTTACAGGAAACATTGGTATGCGTTCCTGGTGTTACCACCAATACCGGAGGTTGTGTAATTGTAAATGAAACCGAAGCCGTACATCCGTTTGCATCTGTTGCTGTAACTGAGTATGTACCGGCTGCCAGTCCTGTTACGGAAGTTGTTCCCTCACCGGTTGGTGTTCCCGGAGTCCAATCGTATGTAAAGGCACCTGTTCCGCCTGTTGCAGAGTTCACTGCAAAAGCACCTGTACTTTCACCGAAGCAAGCAATGTTGGTTTGAGCAGCTGCTGTAAATGAAATAGCTGTAGGCTGCGTGACTGTGAATGATTGAGAAGCCATACATCCGTTAGCATCCGTTACATTCACGGTCCATGTACCTGCTGTCAATCCTGTTGCGGAAGCAGTTCCGTCACCGGTAGGTGTGCCTGGTGCCCAGTCATAAGTATAACCGGATGTTCCACCGCTTACGGAAACGGATGCAGCTCCGTTTGATCCACCGAAACAGGAAACATTTGTTTGTGATAAAGCAGAAGCTACCAACAGTGTTGGTTGCGTTACTACTATCCCGGAAACCGTTCCGTTACAACCATTTGCATCAGTGATTGTTACAAAGTATGTTCCCGCAGCAAGCCCTGACCTATCTTCTGTAGTGACACCGCCACCCCAGTTAAAGGTATATGAACCCACACCACCTGTAGGAGTGAGGTTAATCGAACCATTGGTTCCTCCTGAGCATGAAACATTGGTTACTACGGTTGTTCCTGAAACTATCGCTGCCGGTTGTGTTACCGTTGCAGAAATGATAGCAGTACATGCGTTCGCATCAGTGATTGTTACAGAGTATGTTCCTGCAGCAAGCCCTGACCGATCTTCTGTAGTGACACCACCGCCCCAGTTAAAGGTATATGGTCCGACACCACCTGTAGGAGTTAAATTGATTGCTCCGGTGCTGTTGCCGAAACAAGCTACATTGGTAACTACCGTTGTTCCTGAAACTATCGCTGCCGGTTGTGTTACCGTTGGAGAAACTGTTCCGGTACATCCGTTTACATCTGTGATCGTTACGGAATATGTTCCTGCCGGAAGTCCCGATCTATCTTCTGTAGTGATTCCGCCCCCCCAGTTAAAGGTATAAGGCCCGATTCCACCTGTAGGGGTCAGATTGATCACACCTGTGCTGTTGCCGAAACAAGTTATGTTGGTTACCACTGTTGTTCCTGAAACCGTGGCTGCGGGTTGTGTTACTGTTGCAGAAACAGTTCCGGTACATGCGTTCGCATCCGTAATAGTTACAGAGTATGTTCCTGCCGTCAGATTCGTTCTGTCTTCTAAAGTGACACCGCCACCCCAGTTGAAAGTATACGGACCTACACCGCCAGTAGGAGTGAGGTTAATTGCACCTGTATTTCCTCCGAAACAAGCCACATTGGTGACTACAGTTGTTCCTGAAACCGTGGCAGCCGGTTGAGTTACCGTAATGCCGGAAACTGTTCCGGTACATAAGTTTGCATCTGTAATTGTTACCGAATATGTTCCAGCAGCAAGTCCTGATCTGTCTTCAGTAGTGATACCACCGCCCCAGTTAAAGGTATATGGCCCGACACCACCAGAAGGAGTCAGATTGATCGCTCCTGTACTATTCCCGAAACAAGCCACGTTGGTGACTACAGTTGTTCCTGAAACGATGGCAGCCGGTTGTGTTACTGTTGGAGAAACCGTTCCGGTACATGCGTTCGCATCTGTGATAGTTACAGAGTATGTTCCTGCAGCAAGTCCTGACCTATCTTCTGTAGTGATACCACCACCCCAGTTAAAAGTGTAAGGTCCTGTTCCTCCTGTAGGAGTGAGGTTTATCGAACCTGTACTATTCCCGAAACAAGCCACATTGGTTGTTACAGTTGTTCCTGAAACTGCTGCTGTTTGTGTGACTACGATCCCTGAAACGGTTCCCGTACATGAATAGAGGTCTGTGATTGTTACACTGTAAGTACCGGCAGTAAGATTACTTCTGTCCTGAGTAGTAACACCACCACCCCAGTTATAAGTATAACCCGGTTGCCCACCGGTAGGTGTAAAATCGATCGCTCCGGTTGATCCTCCGTTACAGTTAACATTGGTTACGGTTGTTGTTCCGGATATAGCTGCTGACTGTGTTACCGTTATCCCGGAAATCGTTCGTGTACATGAATTGGCATCTGTAATGGTTACGGAGTATGTTCCGGCACTAAGGTTTGATCTGTCTTCCGTTGTGACACCACCCCCCCAGTTAAAGGTATATCCTGGTGCTCCACCTGAAGGAGACAGGTTAATAGCTCCGGTTGTTCCTCCGTTACATGCAACATTGGTTACAATGGTACTTCCTGAAATAGCAGTAGGTTGGGTTACCGTTATTCCGGAAACCGTTGCTGAACAGTTATTGGCATCTGTAATGGTTACGGAGTATGTTCCGGCACTAAGATTTGATCTGTCTTCCGTTGTAACACCGCCGCCCCAATTAAAGGTATATCCTGGTGTTCCACCCGAAGGAGACAGGTTAATAGCTCCGGTTGTTCCTGTGTTACAGGCAACATTGGTTATGGTTGTTGTTCCGGATAAAGCGGCAGCCGGTTGCGTAACGTTGAAAGACTGTTGTGCAGTACAGGAAGTTAACGCATTATCAGTTACAGTAACCGTATATGTTCCCTGGGTAAGGTTGGAAGCAGTAGCACCCGTTCCACCGGAAGGTGACCAGGAGTAAGAATAAGATCCCGTAATTCCACCAGTTGGTATTACAGTTGCAGTACCGGTATTTCCACCAAAACAAGCCACATTCGTGTGTGTGTTTGCAGATGTATTGATCGCTGAAACCCTTAGAGTACCGGAACTGGAATTTGTAAAACAGCTTGCAATACCATTGATTGCTACCAAACGGTAAAGGTATCCGTTCATTCCTGCCGTAGCTCCTGTAATTGTTAACGTATTGGATGTTACACCTGAGTATGGAGCACTATTCGGTACGTCTATGTATCCGCCTCCGTTATCGTATTGCCATTTGTAAGCGGTTGCTCCCGTTGCAGCACCGCTGATTGTGGTGGTACCTCCTAAACAAACATTTGTGTTTGTTGAGGGGTTGGCTGTAATAGTGGGTGCAGTACAAGCAGGGGATTCGAAAAGGCGTAAATCATCAAATGCCATTTCTTCCGTACCCGTACCGTTTGCAAAGCATTTGAATTTCAAATCCAATGTAGTACCGGTACCAACGATATTTGCTGAAAGTTCAGTAAACAAATAAGAAGTAAGCGGAGTTCCGTCACCGATGGAATCACCGGTTGTTTCAAGTGCTAAAAGCTTTGAAGTAGTAGCAAAGATACGGATAGCGTCTACCCACGCACCTCCATCAATCCGGTAGGTTATAATCATGTAATCAGCCGGGTTTAAAGGGTCTCCGGTTCCGTGTTCCCAAGTGCTCGGACTATTGTTACATCCGAAAAGCCCTTTAATACTCAAACCTGTTTTTCCGGATATATTGATGGAATTCCAGGAGATGGTTTGAGCAGCTGAGATCGTGTTTTGAAGACTACATCCGGGGCCTCTGTCGATGTCTTCACAAGCCCAGAACTTAGCCCCCTGGAAGCCTGAATATGAACCTGCCTGAAGGGCAATTCCGGCTAAATCTGTTCTTTTGAAATAGATGGTTGACGGAGAGTTACAGCCAAATTCGGCAATGGACGGTGTCCTTGTTCCGGATGAGGGAGCCCCCGCATCTTCAAAATTGTCTGACCAGAACTGTATCTGGGCGGAACTGTAAAGTCCCACCAGCAGTGCTGTGACAAGTGTAAGTAATTTTGTTGTTTTCATACTTTTTTATTTAGTTGAACTTATACTAGTTAGGTGTTGTATCTGGTTATATATTACGAATTGAAAAGCAGACCGATAACCTGTTTTTTAGCGGCAAACCGTTCTGCTGTCTGGATCCCGAAATCTCCTGCAAGGATTTGAACATGGATAATTTTACCATCCAGGCAAGAAACTGCCATTTCTCCTTCCGGTGTTAGTTGTAACACTTTTCCCGGTGTATCAGCATGTTGGTTCTCAGCCAGTGATGCCGACAGGATTTTTACATTTCTTCCCTGCAATAAAGTGTCTGCTCCCTGGTTCCACGGATTGCATGCATTGATGAGTGAAATAATCTCATCTGCGGGCATTCTTTTCCATTGAATGAACGTGTCGGTTACTTCCGGTTTTTCGAAGTAGCGCGCCTGGTTTTCATCTTGTTCTGTTCGCGGAATTTTTGAGCCGAATTGCAGCATATTTGCAACGTTTAATGCTACCATTGCGGTGCGTTCACTCAACTTGATAGCAAGCTCACCGTAAGTCTCATTGGGTGAAACAGCCAGTTTTTCTTTCAGGATAATTGCCCCTTCATCGAATTCCCGGTTCATAAAATGAACGCTGATCGCGGTTTCCTTTTCCTGGTAGCGCAATACCTCAAAAAGCGGCATCGGGCCACGGTATTCCGGAAGCGGACCAGGATGAAAATTAATAAAGCGTTCTTCTCCGTAGGAAAGAATGTCTTCGGAAAGCAGGAACGGAAATGAAATGCTGAAAATGTAATCCGGTTTGATGTCTTCGATCCAGCTTTTCAGGTTGGTCAAACTTTCTTTTGTCGGAAATGACTGATAGGGTAGTTGACTATTCTGCATTTCTCGTTCAAGGATGTTCCATGCACCGGTTTCGGCTTTTCCGATCCCGACACCACATAGAAATTTTTCAAACCCCAATGTTTGAAGGGCTGGAAACGCGAATTGTCCGCCGCAAAGAACCAGTATGCGTTTTTGCTCCATCAGATACAGGTATAACTGTTATACCATCCCGAAATCGCATTTTCGGTAGAAATGGTAACAAATTGCTCAAAATGGGAGAGGGTATCTTCCACGTTTTTTTCTACGATTAAAGAACACGCTCCGTTTTCATCTTTTTGAACAGTTGTTTCAAATAGAGGTGCTATCGTATTTCTTGTTGGGATATGGAAAGAAACAGTTCCTCGTGGCCCGTCAAACGAGAAGTCCATCATAGCATCGGAAACCGCCTGTACATTGTTTTTTTGTTCCAGCATCAAATCACTGGCATGAACTGCCAAAAGCGCTCCTTCCCAACCTAGCAGGGAAAACAGGTTCGCAGTGCGGCCGGTAGATTCGATGGTTTCTATAAACAGGTTATTCTCCGGATTGTCTAATTGGGATGACCAGGCTGCAATGCCTTTGATAGTCCCTCCCGGGTGAACGGCTTCTTTTAACATGGTTTCTTCCTGCGCAAATGGCGGAAGGTAAACAGGTAAGTGATTTTCACCGAAAACACTTTTTAATCCTTCAAAATACCAGTGTACGTAATCTCCGCTGAAAATGCTCAAAAGCGCACCTTCCGGATATTTTTCCGCATGTTCTTTTAAAGTATCCATGGAAAAGTCGTCTTTGTTGTAACCGGTAGCGTGATTGAAAGCAATCATTCCTCCCGCAGAAATGAACCCACTGCAAAGTCCCCATGTTTGAAGGTAACCGCCGTCATAGTACCCGGTAATCATTCCACCCTGTGAAAAACCATCGTTGACAGCACGTTTGGCTGTTAACCATGATCCGAAAGAGTTGTGCAGGGAATGATAAATGATATTGGGCGTTTCCGGCCATTCATGCGGAACATTTGCCCCTGCATCCAATACGATCAGCAGCCGGTTAGAAGCCTGGAATAAAGGTTTAAGAACCTGTGCCATCCGGTGACCGATGTAAGCCAACACAACGGTTGCATTTTCATGCATGATCAGTTCTTCAGCTGCTTTATAGCAAAGTTGTTTATCTGTTCCGAAACCGATATTCTCTGTTACCAGTCGGATAGTGTCACGTCCCATATGGCGAACAGATGAACGCGAACCTTCGAAAATGTCAAAACTCAAGCCTGTATAATAGGTTGAGCGCGGTAAAAGCAATCCGATAGTTTGTTGCATAATATTATTAAAAAGGGAGTGCCCGAAAGCACTCCCATATCCGTATTAGTTTCGACTTGGAAAAATCCCTTCCACCGCAATTGAAAAATTCAAGCATAAGAAAGGGTTCAAAATATTGAAAGGCATACCGCTTCCGGCAGCATCGGTAGTTCCGCTAACCGTAGCCCCTCCCGTGTAGATGTTTGGGGTTGGAGTATCGGAATAAGCAGGCGTACCTGCCGTTGCAGGAAATGTTCCGTCCGGACTTTGCTCACCCGCAGTTGCAGAGGATGCTTTCATCTGTACATGCATATTTACCAATGTGTGAATGTGCTGCGGCAGATTGTCTGTTTTCAAAGACATAGTTGTATTTCCAGAAGCTTCTCCCATGCTGTAAACCGGCAGTCCACCTCCCTGACCTTGCCCTACGGGCATGCGTCCTTGCAAATCGGGGAGCGCGAAAGTAGTTTGACCGTTACCACCATAGGTTGTCCCGATCAATGAGAACAAAGCGGTATAAGCAGCTATAGATAGTACTTGTCCCTGGCAAGTCATGTATCCCAGCGGAGGGAAATTAAAGCCTAAAAGCTTTACTTCTCCGATAAATGGTTCTGTAGACATAATGAATCGTGTTAGAGTTATTAAAACAATTAATTACGGCTTGGGAAAATTCCCTGAAGTGCAATGGAGTAATTCATACACAAGTATGGGTTCATGATACTGAATGCCTGTCCCCCCCCTGTAATATCCGTAGTTCCGCTAATTGTAGCACCTCCTGTAAAGACATTTGCAGTAGGAGTATCGGAATAAGCCGGCGAACCCGTTGTTGCAGGAAATGTTCCGTCCGGTGATTGCTCACCCGCAGTTGCACTGGAAGCTTTAACCTGAACTCTTGTGCTGTTCAATGTATGAACGTGGGGAGGAATGTTACTTGTTAAAAGAGTTGTTGTTGGGGTACCAGCCATTTCTCCCATGGAATAATAAGGTAAGGCAGGTCCCTGTCCTTGTCCGATCGGAACACGGCCTTGTAAATCCGGTAACGCAAAAGTAGTTGTACCATTGCCTCCGTAAGTTGTTCCGAGTAAAGCAAAAAGTGCTGTGTTTTGAGCAATTGATAAAATCTGCCCTTGGCAGGTTGCGTAGCCTTTTGGAGCGAAGTTGAATCCAAATAATTTTACTTCGCCGATAAATGGTTCAGTAGACATAGTTATTAATTGTTTAAAAGTTACAGTTTGACAAATGATAACGAGTCTGCATTTGAACGCCAGTGAAAGTGGAAATATAAAAAAGCGGTTTCGTCATCAGTGAATATTTAATTTTTCGGTTTCGACAAATATAAGACGATATATCAATGAATTAGCGATAAAAATTAAATCAGGGGGAAACCCCTGTTAGGGTATACGGGATTTTTCCCGTGCCCGTTTTTCCAGGGAAAATGGTCTGAATAAAAGTTAATTAAGCGGAAATAATATTTATTTTACCAATTAACGAATATTTAAGCGTACCTTCGTTTAAATATTTATTTAATACAAGGTTAATGAACAAAGGAACAGTAAAGTTCTTCAATGAAACTAAAGGATTTGGTTTTATTAAGGAAGACGACTCCGCTAAAGATCATTTCGTACACGTTTCAGGATTGGTAGATGAGATTCGTGAAGGGGATTTAGTAGAATTTGAATTAGAAGAAGGTAAAAGAGGAGTGAATGCAGTAAACGTTCGCGTAATCCAATAATTGATTTTAATAAATGATCTAAAGAGTTTGTTCGTCATATTGTCGAATAAACTCTTTTTTATTTTATCAGAGTAGAAATTTAACACAAGTAAATGGCAAGATCACAAGAGACATTCAACAAAAAAGAAATCCAGAACAAAAAGGATAAGAAGCGCAAAGAAAAGGAAAAGAAAATGCTTGAGCGCAAAGAAGGCGGTAAGGCTAGTTTTGAGGATATGATCGTTTATATTGACGAGAACGGGAATCAGACAACAACACCTCCGGATCATACCAAGCGGGTAGAATTCAATGCGGAAGACATCGTAATTGGTGTTCCGAAAAGAGAAGACGTGGAACCGGAAGATAAAGTGCGTAAAGGAGTGGTAACATTCTATAACGACTCCAAAGGTTACGGCTTCATTAAAGACAGTACTTCAGGTGACAGCGTATTCGTTCACGCAAACCAATTGACAGAAACAATTACCGAAGGAAACAGAGTGAGTTTCGAAGTCGAAAAAGGACAGCGCGGACCAACGGCTGTAAGAGTTAAGAAGGATTAAACAAGTAATCCCGGATCAAACGGGCAGGCAGTTCGTTTGGTTCAGATTCTTATAAAAAAAGGCCCTCTTTCGAGGACCTTTCAAGCTATTTATCAATGGAGCCGGTAACCCGCTTCATAAATTCATTCAGAGCATCTTTCTGAGATTTTCCGTTTTTGATTTCCCTGTGAACTTCAATCGCCCCGGAGAAATTAGAGAGTAGTTCCCCAATTACATCCAGTTCTTCGTCTTTCAACCCGGGAGCATCAATCAAATGCTCCAGCGTGTCGATTGTTTCGTTCACGTAGTCCTCATCGTTTTCTTCGATGAAAGCTACCATGTGTTTAATTACCGGCAACCGCATCTTTGATCTCCTGAATGATTTCTACTTTATTTCCCTGGGCTTGTTTTACCAGTTCTCCACCTACAAAGCCAGCGAAAGTCGGCAGGTTCGAAACATCCGCAAATTTGCGTGAATTCGGTAACTTCTCTGCATCCACGTAATAGAACTCTATTCCGGGGTTTTCTTCCGCCATTCTTTTGAACTTCGGCTTCGTGATCTTACAGTTACCACACCAGGATGCTCCGTATTGAACCATCACTTTTTGATTGGTACTCAATAACTGCTCTAAATTATCTTCCGTCAACTCTGTAAACATGATTTCTTAGTTTTTGCTTAAATATTCAGCTGTACTTGCAGCATTAGCCTTCATAGCCTCTTTTCCTTCTTCCCAGTTTGCAGGACAAACTTCTCCGTGTTTCTGCACGTGTGCGTATGCATCAACCAAACGGATGTATTCCTGTACGTTACGTCCAACCGGCATGTGGTTGATTGACTCATGGAAAACAGTTCCTTCTTCATCGATCAGGTAAGTTGCGCGGTAAGTAACATTGTCACCTGCCGAATCCTCATCATACGGATCGAAATCCAAAATATCCAGTTCCTCAGCCAAACGACGCGTTGAATCTGCGATCAATGGAAACTTAACTCCCTCGATACCACCGTTGTCTTTTGCTGTGTTCAACCATGCAAAATGAACCTCAGCTGTGTCACAAGATGCCCCGATAACCAATGTATTGCGCTTTGCAAACTCATCAGCAGCCTCCTGGAAAGCGTGGATCTCAGTCGGGCAAACGAATGTGAAATCTTTCGGATACCAGAACAAAACCACTTTTTTCTTGTTCTCGATTGCATGTCTCAATACATCAATCTGGAAAGTATCTCCCATTTCATCCATTGCATTCACCAATACTGACGGGAATTTTTTACCTACTACACTCATTTTTCAGTTGTTTTTATGTTTGATTTATTTATTTACTCTTTTTGAAGACGGTAGACTTAAGACAAAAGACTGATGATTCTGTCTAAAGTCTGTGGTCTTCATGTCTCTGGTCTTTTATTTTACTTCAATTTTCGGAAAGAAATCATCACTTTCCTATGACATAAATCAGGTTACAGTCTTATATCCTAAAATCCTGATGTCTTGATGTCCGATTATTTTCCCAGCCATGCCGCAAACATCCAGTTTGTCTTTTCTTTCTCGCGGACCAAATCACTGATCATGGAGTTCGTACCTTCATCACCCAGATCAGCTGATTCCGACAAAATCTCGCGCTCCAGTGACAAAATAGTTTCCTGTGCACTCAAAATATAAGTCATGCCTTCTTTCCCGTCGTGAATAGTCACATTCTCCTTCAAAGCACTGTGCTCCAAATAATCTACGAACCGGTGCAGCGGAGTAATTCCCAAAGTCAGGATCCGCTCAGCCAAATCGTCGATAACGACCTGTGTCCGGGTGTATAATTCTTCGTACTTCAGGTGCAGTTCAAAGAAGTTAGTTCCTTTTATATTCCAGTGAATCGCACGAAGGTTTTGATAATGCACCTGGTAAGTTGCCAAAAGGCGGTTCATTTTTTCATTCAAATCTTGTTGTGAACTCATAGCTATTTTTTTAGTTAGACTTATAGACCTAAGACGGTAGACAAAAGACAAATTGTCTGGAGTCTCTAGTCTCATGTCTATTGTCTTTTTTCATAATTCAAAGTTGCCTATTATTCAAATATAAATGATATTGATTAACTTTATGAATCCATAGAATTAATTTATAATGATTTCACCACAACAAATCGGGTACATCCTGGCAGTTAACGAAACGGGATCGATCAGCAGAGCTGCGGAAAATTGTTTCGTCACACAGCCTACACTTTCCATGCAATTAAAAAAAGCGGAAGATTTACTCGGGCATCAGATTTTTCACCGCGATACCAATTCCATGGAACTAACGGATTTCGGAAAGGCGTTGATCCCATTGCTGCATCAGATCCAGGGAGATTTCGGGGCAATAGACCGGATCAGGCAGATTCATTCGGGAACATATAAGGAACGCCTGCGAATCGGGGTGATTCCTACGGTGGCGGCATATTTGCTGCTGGATAACTTCAGGGAATGGCAAGGGCTGCTGCCCACGACGCAGGTATTTGTGGAAGAATTGAAAACGGAGGAATTGATCGAAGCTTTAGATCAGCGGAAAGTGGACCTGGCAATTCTTGCCGGACCGCTCAACCAGAATAATTACCGGGTTACTCCGTTGTTCATGGAAGAGATTTTAGCCTACGCACCGGGTGTTCCGGGCGAAACATTATTGGTTGACCAGCTGAAAGACCTGCAGCCGTGGCTGTTGAACAAAGGAAACTGCCTGCGGACGCAAATGATGCAGTTTTGTGCCATCAACGACGATCTGCCTTCGAGCTGGAATTACCAGGGCGGAAACATGGACCTTTTGATGCGGATGGTGGACCAGCAGGGTGGATACACGCTCATCCCGGAATACTATCATCCGTTCGTTTCGCCAACCACCGAGTTTAAGTCTATCCGCGATAACCAGGGTTCTTTTCCCGGGAGATCGATCATTGCTGTGAGTGCATTTCGTCATGCAAACTGGGATTCGATGGAGAAAATTATCCGTTCCGTTCAGCATAAATACGGCAAAACGACTTCCAAGGAATTGGAATTGCTGAGTTGGAAATAACAGGGATTTTAAGATGTTAGGATATCAAGATACCAGGACTTTCAAATAATAACAAGTCTTAACATCCTAAAATCCTAAAGTCTTAATATCTTCGAAGTCAATCTGAAATCTAAATGATCCGAACGTTTTTTCCGGTTTTAATCGCCTTGTTCTTAAGTACAAATGGGTATTCGCAGTTAACGTCCGAAAATTACTGGCAACTGAAATCAGAACTTACCGGGCTGATCAATAAGTTACGGGCAGAAAAGCAGCTAAAACCACTGGCATCTGATCGTACACTGGAGCAGGCAGCAGTCATGCATAGCAACTACATGGCTCTGAACCGTCTCTTGAAACACGAAGAAGTTGATCCCAAAAAACTGTCTCCGAAAGCACGCGTCAATTTCTGCGGCGGAAAGGATTTTGAACTGGTAGGAGAGAATATCATTCAGTCGGCCCCGCAAAGTTTCCCTTTAACGAAAGAAAAAGTCTCCGTTTTGGCTAAGGATTTGTTTGAATCCTGGAGAAAATCGCCCGGACATTATTCCAATATGATCCATAAAAGGTATGAATTGGGAGAGTTGGCATTTGCGGTCGACAGTGTGAACGGCGTGATTTACAGTACGCATGTTTTTGGCAGGAAAGGAACCGTGATTCCCCATCAATTGTCTCCGAATGGCTTCGGTTTGAAATTAGCAAATCCCAATTGCGCTGATAAATTCGATGGCTACATGAACCTCGTTTATAACCTGGGAAATTGCGTCACTTTCTCCGATTCTGAAGTGTGGCTGAATGTCTCGGATAAGCGTATGTTTAACACCATTTTTTCCAATCCGAAAGATGGATTAGCCATTGACCTGATCGACTGGAATCAGCTGAAATGTGGGAAAGAACCCAACCTGGATATGTCGCCTGTTTATGACGGTGTTTTGATGCGGCCTTTATTTCGGGACGAATTGTTAAAGTCGAACGTGGCGAAAAGCGATTACCGGGTTGTGATCAAATTGGCGGATATTCCCGCTGAAATGCAGTCCAAAAAACTGGCCCCATCCATTATGTTGTTGAAAGACGGCGATGTATGTTTGTATATAACAGGAGCTGACCTGGAAAAAGGAAATCTTAATTTGGTAGCTGCCACACCGAAGATTTTGGAACCGGAAAACGTGAAGTTGGAACACCGTGGAATCGTGAAATCATTGACGGTGGACTATGATTTTGCACCAAAGGATTCCGTTCCCAAATCCTATCCCAGTCTTTCTTCTGCCGGGAGAAAAGTCCATTCAGTTTACATTCAGTCTTATTCTTCCGTTGACGGAGATTCCTTGTCGAATGCCTGGTTTCACTACATGCGCGCAAAGAAGATCCGGGAACATGTCAGCAGTAAATTACATGTCGATGAATCGCTCATTCAAATGGATTACCAGGAAAACTGGGAGTTGATGGATTACCAGATGCGGTATTATTTATTGGACAACCTGCTGAATTTAAAGCACAAAGATATCCGTATACGGTACAAAGATCATCCCGAAATTCCCTGGCAGAAACTGTTTGCCCAACAACGCAGGTCTTGTGCTACCATCAATTTTGAAGCTGATTTGCCGCTCAATACTCCTGAAAATGTATTAGCTGAAACCAATTTGAGAACGGCCCTGATCAACAAGGATTGGAATCTGGCTAACAAAGCAATGGGGATTCTCTACAAACAAGGCAAAATTCCGGGATTTGTATTCGAAATCCCGTTTTACGATATCCTAAAAGCGACACCTGAACTCACACAAAATACAGCAGCGCTGTTCACCTTACTTCCTGATCCGAACCGGCAGGAAGTCAACCTGTTTTTAATGGCCTGCCTGAACAGAACTTCAACACTTACGAATGATGCGCGTGAAAACCTGTTGATCCTGTATGCAATGATTTCCTGTGAGAAGCTGAAAGTTTGGGATTTACCGGCAAAGCAACTTGCAAAGATCATTGAGCCGATGAAAATAGTGGCAATGACACATAACCATATATTTAGCCCGGAAGCAACGGTGAACATGCATTTGACTTTCATTAATTATTTCGGGCAGATCAACGATTCGAAAAACATCTCCAAATCCTTCGATTACATTGCAACGTACTTCGGGAAGAAAGTTTTGAGCGTGGAAGATAACCTGCGATTGGTGAAATTCTTCAATAACTGGAGTAGGTATGACCTGACAATTGACCGCTTAAAACCCTTATTCAAAGAGAAGAAATTAAACAAAGCAGGGATTTTCATTTTAGCCAAAACCTGTTTGTTTTATAAAAAAGGATCCGATCCGAATTTCACATTGGAAACACTAAAAGCGGCTTCGGTCCACAAAAAAGAATGGTGCGCCTGGTTGAAAGAAGATTTTCAGCTGTTACGCGATAGAGAGATCCGGGACCTTTATTGCAAAACCTGCGGATATTGAAAGACTTATGACAGGAAATAAAAGACCTAATACGAAGTTCTGGTCTAAAGTCTGATGTCTTTCGGCTAAAGTCTCGTTTTGTCTTAATATCTTTAACTTCTCAATTTTCAATTAAAAATATGGCTCTTATAAAAGCATGCAGGGGAATCGAACCTCAATTCGGAGATGATATTTTCCTGGCGGAAAATGCAACGGTAGTCGGTGATGTGATAATGGGCGACCGCTGTTCGGTTTGGTTCAACGCGGTGATTCGCGGAGATGTGAATTCGATCCGCATGGGGAACCAGGTGAATGTCCAGGACGGAGCGGTTATTCACTGTACGTACGAAAAAACTAAAACAGTATTGGGGAATAACGTGTCGATCGGTCACAATGCGCTGGTACACGGCTGCACGGTTGAAGACAATGTATTGATCGGGATGGGATCTATCGTGATGGACAACTGCTACATTGAATCCAATTGCATCATTGCGGCAGGAGCTGTTCTGCTTGAAAATACACGCGTGGAAGCCTGGAGTGTTTATGCCGGGATTCCTGCCAAAAAAGTAAAAACCCTTTCTCCCGAACTATTCGAAGGAGAAGTGCAGCGGATCGCCAATAATTACGTGATGTATTCCGGGTGGTTCAAATAAAACAGGTTTAAAAAGTTCAAACTAATAAGCAAAAGGTGGCTTCGACTTCGCTCAGCCACCTTTGTTGTCTGGGTTCGGGTTTGATTTAGGCAGACAGGTAAAATTTTCGTTCCTTCCATTCTGTTTACATAGGCTAATGTCGAAAAAGAGAAAAAGTAAACACGAAAACTGATTTAGATCAGAAATTAAGTGTTTAAAGCACTGTACTTTTATACTATGAAAGAAATAGAACAAAAAGAAGATGTAGCCTTATTGGTGCATACTTTCTATGATAAGCTGCTGGCAGACGAATTTGTTTCCCACTTTTTTACAGGCCTTGACCTGGAAGAACATTTACCGAAAATAGTTCAGTTCTGGAGTTTTATCCTGCTGGATGAGGCCGGTTACAGTGCTAACATGATGGAAAAACATGCGAGACTGGACCTGGATGAGCCGTCTTTTGACCGTTGGCTGAAATTATTCCATGAAACAGTAGACCAGTTTTTTGTGGGGGAAAAGGCGGAATTGGCAAAGCAACGCTCTACATTGATTGCCTGGACAATGAAAACAAAGCTCCTGAAATAATTGCGGACTGTTTTGCTTTCCGGGAAATAAAATGACTTATATCATCAAATACCAGGGGCATTTATGCCTAATTTTGGCCCACAAATAACGACTATGTTTTCAAAAGCTTTTATCCGACTGAACTGGATTACTTTAGTGTTTATCTTCCTGGTGATTATCGCGGGAAGTGTGGTGCGTACTTCCGGCAGCGGAATGGGATGCCCTGACTGGCCGAAATGTTTTGGTTCGTGGGTACCACCGACAAGCGAAACACAATTACCAACCGATTACCGGAAAGTTTACGGGGAAAAGCGCGTGGCAAAAGTAGAGAAGTTTGCTAAGTTCCTTACTTCGCTTGGCATGAAGGAAACCGCTGAAAAGATCAAGAACGATCCCCGGACATACGAAGAAGAACCTTTCAATGCACAGCGCACCTGGACAGAATACGGAAACAGGCTGGTTGGATTTTTAGCCGGAAACGGTGTTCTGATCATTTTCCTGTGGGGATTTTTGAAATACCGCAAAGACCGGAAATTTGTGTGGCTTTCCCTCCTGAACCTGGTCTTCATCGGACTGAACGGATGGTTTGGGTCCATTGTGGTAGCAACAAACCTGGTTCCCTGGACGATTACCGTACACATGTTCCTGGCACTTTTAGTGGTTTGCCTGCAATTACTGATGATCCGAAGAATCAGTCCGGTGCAGCAAAAGACTTTGAATCTGCCTGTGGCTATGAAATGGCTGATCGGAATTATCCTTTTAATTACTGCATATCAAATGTTTTTAGGCACACAGGTCCGCGAATACATTGATCAGTTAACGCAACAGGGCTTGGGAAGAGAATCCTGGACAAGTCAGTTTGGCTGGTCCTTCTTTATTCACCGTTCGTTTTCTTGGGCTGTATTGGTATTGATGATTTTGTTGGTATTCCTGAACTACAAAACAGATAAAGTAAGTTCGGTTTACTGGGCGTTCCTGATTCTTGTAATTGAATTGGTTGGGGGAGTTTTACTGGCGTATGCCGACATGCCGGGATTCGTACAAGTATCTCATTTATTGTGTGCTACCATTCTGTTCGGGATTCTGTTCCTACAGTTTGTCCGCCTGAAACCATTGACGAAACCGTTGGGAAAAACCAGCCTTCGCGGATAATTTTCGCAGCTACCTGATGCATTTCCGTTTGGATTTCGATAGAAATACTATATTTGCACCCGAAAGTTAGTTAACCGTTACGCATTCATGAATGTTCGTATTAGTAGTTAAAAGGAAGCTTTCTCCGGTCCTATAGCTCAGTCGGTTAGAGCAACTGACTCATAATCAGTAGGTGCTTGGTTCGATCCCAAGTGGGACCACAAAAAGAAAGAGCCTTGGCAGTTTTGTCAAGGCTTTCTTTTTGTTCTTCATTCTCATTCTGCTTCTGCTTCTCATTCCTTTGTGGATCTTTCTTTTTGCAGAGCGAGAGCGGAGTGCGGGAGAATGAGTGTGGGATTGCGGTTCGAAGCTAGTTTGGAAAATACAGCTAAAACTACCGTATAATATTTATGTGTCCGTGTTTTTCAATGGTTTCAGAAGAATCAGCACGGTATGTCACTTTCCAGTTGTATAATCCGAAAGGACAAATAGTACCATGGTGTGTTCCGTCCCATAAATGATTCCTGTCGTATGATTCAAATATCAATTCCCCCCAACGATTAAAAACCAGCAATTGAAAATACGATAAGTCACAGGTGGAAATTACCTGAAATGAATTATTGAATTCATCTCCATCCGGAGTAAAAGAATTCGGTACAAATAGTAAACATTCACAATTCGTATAGGTAAGCTGAACCGTATCTGTAATTGCTCCGCAAGCATCCGTAACTTCATAAATGATACTTGACGGATGACTTTCCGGAACGGTATAGGAATTCCCGGCTAAGTTTGAGTTCCAGGTAACTTCATACTCACTGTTAATTGATAACACATTGACTTTATTCGAACACAATAGGGTGTCAGACAATAATCCAATTTCTATTGATGGTAGCCAGGAGACAGTAATAACATCCGAGTTGGTACAACCTCCAGCAGTTACTTCAACAGAATAACTACCAGGCGAGTCAACAGCAATTGTGGGACTCGTTTCACCCGTAGACCAGCTATAACTGCCAACAGTTTCTTCAGCTGACAAATTGATTGTAGTGCCATTACAGATACTGGTGTCACTTCCTAATGACACTTCAATTTCCGGATAAAAGTTCACATTAATCGTGTCACTTGCGAAACAGACACCGGAAGTAACAGTTACCCAATAGTTTCCACTAGTGGAGATTGTATAATTGGCTGAATTTGATCCGTCATTCCATGCGATAGAAGAATAATTTCCAATGATTGAAAGGTGTAATGATTCTCCGGAACAAAGCGTGGTGTCATTCCCGATATTAACAGCTATCGCTGGGGAAATTGTTATCCTGACAGAATCGACAGAACTAAAACAGCCATTCATTTCCTGGGAAAAGTAGTAGTAAAAAGTTCCGGGATTTGATGTCGATGGAACCGGGTTTCCACTCAATGTATTCGTCATTATCGGATCTGAATACCAATGAATGGTGCCTCCGGCAGCCGGAGTGAGTTGCAAAGGCTCGGCAACGTCATTCTGACAATAAATGAGTGGCTGGGGAGCCGGAACACTACCGGCAGAGAAATTCGTTACCAATAGGGTGGTGTCAATAAAGCAACCCTGATTATCGGTGATGGTAAGGGAATAAGTTCCTGCAGTTAAATTCTGCACAAAATGACCGATTTCATTCAATGAAGGCCATTCGAATGAATAATTGTTAGGGATCAATGGTACATTTACATTTATTGAACCATCCTGGTTTCCGCAATGTTCATTTGTAATGATGGTGTTTAAGGAAAAAGGCTGATTTGTTGCAGCCTGATAATTGCCATAAAAATCACAGCAGGTAACTTCAACAAAATTAGAGTGCGCTCCATTTAGGGAAAAGCCTAAAAAAAATCCCGACTGATTATTCCCCGAATTATCGGTCAAAGAATTAATAGCCGTATTATTTCCGCTTGCAATGCCCTGGTTAAAATTGTAATATGCCAATAATCCGGTCTCAGTTCCTGTTAATTCCTGGTTCATGAGTGCCTGAACCTGAGCTTGCGATTTTACAAAATTCCAAATGCGAAGATCATCCATTGTACCTTTATAAAACTGGGAAAGTGTCCCCATTGGCAGATCAAATTCTTGTCCCAAACTATACCGGTCTGTACTTTTTAATGAAAATGACTGATTCAGAGATACCTGAAAAATACCATCTATAAACAAGGTGTTGATACCGTTATTGTACGTGTAAGCAACATGATGGCAGGCATTGTCTAAGACATTAATTGATCCGCAGACAACATTATTCGTACTGCCCACCGGGACATTAATTGCTACACTGTTTAATGCTCCTCCGTCTCCAGGTCCTGACATTCTGATGACCAGGGTGTTATGACTATTGCCTGCTATTGGGTTTATTGCGAATAGGACTCCCCATTCTTCTTGCTGTATCGGATTTGCTTTAATCCAAAATTCAACAGTAAAGCTGGTTTCATTTGTTAAAGCAGAAGCGACTGAATTTAGATTAACATAATCATTTATACCGTCAAAATCCAATGAATTATTGAATTGCGCTTTAGCAGGAATACAGAAACAAAAGGTGAGTAAGAAGAATATAAGGCGCACAAAAGATGTGTTTCAAGGTGTTGTAAAGTTAACAATAAATTTTGAATGGTCAAGACGGGATTTTAATTAGCTCAATTTCAATTCATTAGTTTTCTGTAGAAACAAAAAGCCCTGACAGTTTTGCCAGGGCCTTCTTTTGTTATTTATGCCTTCCTAAAACTTAAAAAAGAAATAAGCTACTGCCGCCCATTCTTTTTTAACACCTCTGGCATAGCCAATAGTGCCGCGACTGGAATTCTCAACGGTTCCGTCGTCTTTGATGTAGCCGATAGTCGAGCGGCTGCTGTTTTCAACAGTTCCGTCTTTCTTCACATAGCCCACGGTGGAACGGCTTCTGTTCTCGATTGTGCCGTCACTTTTAATGTAGCCGATCGTGCTGTGACTTCTGTCCTCAATCGTACCGTCACTTTTGATGTAGCCCACGGTGGAGTGACTCCTGTCCTCAATGGTTCCGTTGCTTGTAATGTACCCGATGGTACTCCGGCTTCCCGACTCGATGGTTTGTGCTTTGGCGCATGCTACGCTTCCCAATACCATCATTAGTGCGATTACTTTTTTCATATAGTTATCTGTTTATTATTGTAGTTTCTTCTGAGAATGCATTGCTTTTCAGAGCTTGTCTAAGCTAAAAATTTGTTTGCCTTTCCCGCATATTGTCCATCAGGAAACAATTCCAGGTAATGCTGAGACCATTTTGCCTTGTTACCATCAATTTTCATCAGTTCTTCACAAGCTTCCCAGATATTGTAATCGTTTACTCGTTTATCGAAGCCCGAAAGCAGTGATAAGGTGTAAAAATCAAGCGCTTTTTCAAAATTTCCCAGGAAAAAATGACACACTCCGATCTGGCTTTCGCAACTTCCCTTCTCATTGGTGTCTGTTGAATTCTCCCGGATGGACTCAAACAGTGCAATAGCTTCCGTATACTGTTTTTGTGGAATCAGTCTGCACGCCTGGTTGAACACAGAATGATACACCTCTCCGTCCATTTTGTCTTTTAAGGACAATTGAATTTTTTCAATCTCCTCCATGCTCAGTTTTCCTGAATTTGCAAACAGTTCGTCTTTCTTTTTGAATAGACCTCCAAATAGTCCCATATTAGTTTGTTTTTTTCTTTTAGTTCCTCAGATCAATACTTCTTCAATGTCCGATAATTCTGTTTTCATGAAGAGATCATACAAGTTGGTGCCGTCATCCAAAAGCATATGATCTTCTGTGAAGTCGAATAAGGCAAACCGGCACGTTTTATCAAAATTGAAGGCATCGTCCTCTGTTTCCCAATAGGTGTTTAACTGGAGTTCGTAGATCCAGTCTCCAACAACTTCCGATTTCTCCTGGTCCCACCACACGACTTTAATAAAGCCATTGGTGGCATTGATCAAAAAAAGTAGCTGACGGGCAGAAACAGCAAGGTCGTCCTCTTTGTTTTCGATCATTCTGTCGACAACTGTTTTCAGGTCCCCGGCAATTTGCGTATCGCTTATTGATTCTGATTGGAAGACGGTTTCTTTTTCCTCCGGATTGATAACTGTCCAGGTCATTTTGATGTAATTAGTTACTCCTTTAGACACAAAAATAAGGGATTGATGAAATCAGAGGTTGAGAAAAAACGGCCAATATATATTAGATCATTTTGGGTTTGTATCTGCATCAAGTGGGAATATATTCGCTTTCGAAGTTTCGGCTTCATTTCCAATCAACTGATTTTATCCGTAACATTACACCCTGATGAACAATTTATCTGTCGGTAACCAAATTCAATACGTCACGAATTTTCAGGAGCTTATTTCCACGCCTTTTCAGGGAGAAATGAACGCAGTTTGCTGGACTCGTCAATTAGCAGGTGATTTTTCCGAGATCGTTGATAAAATAGCGTTGGACGGAGACATGGCTACCATTGAAGAAGAAGACCTGCTTGAACTTGATTTGAGTGAGCAGGGACAAATTGCCCGGGAAATTTTGTTAAACGATCTGAACCTGTTGAAAGCCCATGGTGCGTTGCCGATCCTGAATGTGATCAGGCACTATGACCGAGATGATGCGTATCCCTTTTTTCCAACCGATGTTTATTCTTTTCACGTAGATCGTTCTCCAATCCCGGTCGATACTTTTTTATGTACCTATTTTGGTGCATCGAGTGAGATCCTGCCGAATGCGCAGGCTCAGCAGAAAATAGTGGTCCCAGGAATAAGAAATGAACTCCAAAAGCTTTACGATGGGGCAGAAGAAGGTTTCGAATCATTCCTAAGCGAACACTTTTTTGATCTGCATTACCAGGCTAAACCCGGAGCGGAACCTGTCAGCCTGGGGATCGGTCACATGTGGAAGCTGGCAACAGATCATCCCGATAACAGATCGCTGCCTTGCGTACACCGTGCACCGGAAGAAAAACCCGGAGAAAAGAGACTTTTGCTGATTTGCTGAATGATGATCGCTTTTTTTGAGATCAAGTGATTATTTGTTTAGGATTGTTAAGTTTGCTTTCAGATCATAACTATTATTCAAAGTGAAAGACTTCCTGAACAAAATCTTATCAATTCCCAGTGAGAGAATTTCTCATCCCGTTTTTGGGCCGTTTATATTATCTTGGATAGCGTTCAACTGGGAGGCTTTGGCGTATTTTTTCTTCTATGACCAAGATATGAAGGATAAAATTGATTATATCTCTCATCGATATAATAATGGGCTTTATTTACTTTGGTTCCCTATCATCTCAACACTTATTTATAAGGTTGTGTTGCCATATCTATCTACTGGAATAGCATATACATTAAGAAAAAGTGCTGAGTTAAACTCTAAGGAGAAACAACTATATCTCCAAAACTTGAGAGAGCAGGAAGCAGAAGATATAAAAAGGAAGGTATACCTTGAAGATTTGCAGATCACATTAAAAGAGCAACTCAATAGCAAAGGAGAAATTGAAGGACTCATAAAGCAGATTGAAGATAGAGATGCTCTTATACAAAGAGAAAGGGAGCGATCGAGAATGCAAAGTGAAGAGAATATCCGGAACCTGGAGTTTATGGAACAGACATATGGCTCGGAAATGGAAACTTTAAAAACTAATTTAACGTTGCTACAGAATGAAAATTTGAAGCTTGCAAATTTGATATCAGAAGCGAATCAGGAAGCTGCTGACTTGAGATATAAACTGTTAGAAAAAGAAACAGTCGCAATAAAACCACTCTCAACTGAGGAAGTTAGAAGAAGAATGAAAATGGTTAAATTAACCCGGGAAAAGGATCATCCCGATTCTGAGATTCCTGACGAAGGATAAGTTTGATTTTTCCTTTAGTCAGGTGGAACTTGGATTTTCATTTCCGATGCGGCAATAATAATTTGCCCCGTTTTTTCTACTGTTTTTCGTTCCTAAGTGGTCATTTTTCGGGTTTTAAAAATAAATGTGTAAAATTTACACTAAGATTTTTGGATTATTCAAAATGAGAACATATCTTTGTGTTATAATTACACTTTGAAAAATAAAGATCATGTTTCAATATCCTTACGAAAGACCTGCTTTAGCAACCGATTGTGCCATCTTCGGGTTTGACGGCGGTGAATTGAAACTGCTGCTCCTGGAACGTGAAAAAGAGCCGTTTGAAAACAAATGGGCTTTGCCGGGCGGATTCGTTTACATGCAGGAAACCACGGAAGAATCTGCAAAACGCATCCTAATGGAAAAAGCCGGGGTGAAAAATGTATTCATCGAGCAGCTTTTTACATTTAGTAAGGTGGATCGTGATCCCAGGGAAAGAATTGTGTCTGTCAGCTATTTTGCCCTGGTCAACAAATCGCAGTTTGAACTGATAGCAGGCCGTGATACCATCCAGGCAGAATGGTTCCCTGTTTCGAAACTACCCGAGTTGGGGTTTGACCACCACGAAATCGTTTCACTGGCCATTGAACGGTTGAAAGGAAAGGTACGTTACCAACCCATTGGTTTTGAACTGTTGGATGAGAAATTTACGTTGAGCCAGCTACAGCTGTTGTACGAAGCGATCCTCCAAACCCCGATCGATAAACGCAATTTCCGGAAAAAGATCATCGGGATGGGACTGCTGAAACAATTGGATGAAAAAGAAAAAAATGTACCGAGGAAAGCCGCATTTTACTACAGTTTTGATAAGGAGAAATACCAGGAACTGATGAAGAAAGGGGTTCACTTTGAATTATGAATTGATTTAGGATATTAAGACATTCGAATACCAGGACTGCAAAAGTTCAAGTCCTGAAATCTTAGAATCCTGATCCCGATAGCTATCGGCACTTAAAATCTAAATAAAATGGAAAAGAACAAGAATCAAAAATACACCACAGACTGGCTGATCGCACAGGAAAATGCAGATTATTTATTTTTCTGGGGACACCAGCCAAGTAAAGACGGATCAATTATTAAAACCTGCATGAGCCAGTGGTGGCCGGCTCAGTTCCAGGAAGACGGAGTTTTGTACCGGACGGCAGAACATTACATGATGATCCAGAAAGCAAAATTGTTTGATGACCAGGAAATCCTGCTGAAGATGCTTCAAAAGGTAGCGCCGAAAGATGTGAAGGATTTGGGCAGACAGATCCGTAATTTCGATCCGGAGATCTGGGATAAGCACAAGTTCCGGATCGTGAAGCAGGGAAATTACCTGAAGTTCTCACAGGATGAACAACTGAAACAGTTTTTACTGCAAACAAAAAACAAAGTACTCGTTGAAGCAAGTCCGGTGGACCCGGTTTGGGGAATCGGTTTGGCAGAAGATGCTCCGAATGCGCTGAATCCGAAAGAATGGCGCGGTGAAAACCTGCTCGGGTTTGCTTTAATGGAAGTACGCGATGAGTTGAGCGGACATTAAAATAGAGTGTTTAGTCCAGGCTCCAGGCTCATGAAGTCTTATAGTCTTAAAAGCTAAAACAATGAAAACATTAAAAGAAATAAGTAAATTTTTAAGTCTCATTTTGAGGCACAAACCGGAAACCATCGGTATAGCAATGGATACAAACGGTTGGGTCGAAGTAGACGAACTGATCGAAAAATGCGCGAAAAAGGGAATGACTTTCGATTTTGAAACACTCGAAGAAGTCGTTTTTACCAATGACAAGCAGCGTTTCGCGTTCAGCGATGATTATACGAAGATTCGTGCAAACCAGGGACATTCGGTGAATGTAGACCTGCAATTCGAACCGATGGAGCCGGGCGGATACCTGTATCACGGAACCGTAGAGAAGTTCCTTGAAAGTATCCATACGGGCGGATTACAGAAACGCACCCGTTTGCACGTTCACTTGAGCAAAGACCTGGAAACGGCCATTAAAGTTGGAAGCAGACGCGGAAAACCGGTGATCCTGAAAATTGATGCAGTTCGCATGTTCCGGGATGGCTATCCGTTCTATTTGTCGAAAAACGGAGTTTGGCTGTGCGATGAGGTTCCTGCTCAATACATTGAACAATAAGCCATGAAACGGATAGACCTGGACGAAAATGTATACCTGCTGGAAGATTTTTTCAATGAACAGGAATGCGATGACCTGGTTTTGTGGAGCGAACAGCGTGGTTACGAAGAAGCGAAAGTCCAGGTTTACGGGAAACAAGTGATGGTGAAAAACATGCGAAACAATTCACGGATCAACTATTTGGATACGGATCTGGCAGCTCGCATTTGGGAACGGTTTAAACCGCATGCCGTTTTGGAGTTCGGAAACAGTACAGCGATTGGATTAAATGAACTATTCCGCTTTTACCGCTACGAACCCGGACAGTATTTCAAAAAACACATCGATGGAAGCTATGTCAGGAATGTGGGGGAAGCTAGTTGTTTTACCTTCATGATCTACCTCAACGACGATTTTGAAGGCGGAGAAACCACGTTTGAGAATTTCACCGTTAAGCCCAAAAAAGGAACGGCATTGATCTTTCATCACCCGATCAAACATGCAGGCGAAGAGCTCCGATCCGGTGTCAAATACGCACTGAGAACTGACGTGATGTACAAATTAAACAAAGAATGAAACGGACAATTGTAATCGGAGATATTCATGGTGCTGATAGGGCATTCGAACAGCTGCTGGAGAAAATCGCGCCCACAGAAAACGACACGTTGATCTTCCTGGGTGATTATGTGGATGGTTGGAGCGAATCAAAGCAGGTCATTGACCGGTTGATCAGCCTGGACGGGAAGTACAACTGCATTTTCATCAAAGGAAATCACGATGCCTGGTGTGAATTATGGCTTGAATCCGGTTCGGCAATCGATAAATGGCTTTTCCACGGTGGAGCATTAACAGTTCAAAGCTATGATGGAATTCCGGCAGAAGAAAAAGCAAAACACCTGGAATTCTTTCAGCGCATGCGGAATTTCCACGTTGACGCAGACAATAACTTGTTCATTCACGCGGGTTTTTCTTCGATGCACGGCCCGGAGCAGGAAATTTACACTTCCAATTACAGTTGGGACCGAACGCTTTGGGAAATGGCATTGGCTATGGACAAACGGATCGAAAAAGATTCCAAATTGTACCCGAAACGACTGAAATTGTTCCGTGAAATTTTCATTGGTCACACCCCGACAACCAATTACGGCATCGGAGAACCGATCCATGCTGCAAACCTGTGGAATGTGGACACCGGAGCGGCATTTAACGGGAAAATCACTGCCATGGATATCGAAACGAAAGAATTCTGGCAGAGCGATGTGGTCCAAACGCTGTATCCCGGCGAAAAAGGGAGAAATTAATCGGATAAGAGGTTCAAAGAAATGGAGGTTAATGTCTTGACTCCTGACTCTTAGAGTCTGACAAGTCCGGTATTAAAAGCTAAAAAAATGACTAATAAAACGAAAAATATACAACAAGCAGAAAAATCCCTTCAGATTATTGAAGCGGGAATGTACTTCCATGGAGAATCCAACGTATCGGTAAAAGATCAAATTGCAAAATCAATCGGATCGACATTCACTGCAAGCCCGGCTGGGTTGAAAGAGTTAACCGACCAGGAATTGCCTGCTGCTAAATACGATACACAAATCGAAGTAAACCGGATGTCGACAAATGAAGCTTTGGCCGTTGACAGGCCCGGATTGAAAACCGCTGTATTGAACTTTGCATCGGCGAAAAATCCCGGTGGCGGTTTCCTTGGTGGAGCCGTTGCACAGGAAGAAAGCCTGGCTCGTTCATCCAGTTTGTATGCTTCCCTGACAAAAGACCGGACGCTTTACGAATTCAACCGGTCCCAATCCACATTCCTGTATTCGGACTACATGATCTACAGCCCGGAAGTTTTGTTCTGGATGGACGATAACGGCGAGTTCCTGGAAAAACCGGTTTCAGTAGATGTGATCACATCACCAGCTCCGAATAAAGGTGCTATGAAGCAAAATAACCGTCCGCAGGAGATCGATCAGATCGAAGAAACTTTCCGTGTACGGATCGACAAATTGTTTGCACTGGCAGTAAGCCAAAAAGTGGAATGCCTGATCCTCGGAGCATGGGGCTGTGGAGTATTCCAAAACGACCCGGCCCAGGTTGCTGTGTATTTCAAAGAAGCACTCGAAAACAAATACAAGGGACAATTTAAGCTTATTGTATTTGCAATCTACGGAAGACGCGACGAATCCATCCTGAATACTTTCAAAGAAGTGTTTCATGTGAAGTCTTGACTCCTGACGATCAAAATCTAACGTCTTAAAATCAAAAAAATGATACTCAAACCAACAAGCAATCTATCAGAGGCAGGAACGCGATTCAAAGTGTTCCTGGCTGGTTCCATCGAAATGGGAAAGGCCGAAAATTGGCAGGAAAAACTCGAAAAGGAACTCCAGGAGCTAGGAGAGATCTGTGTTTTCAATCCACGCCGCGATGATTGGGACGCAAGCTGGAAGCAGGAAATAAACAATCAGCCGTTTTATGAACAGGTGAACTGGGAATTGAATGGCCTGGAAAGAGCAGACCTGGTGGTGTTCTACTTTTCACCCGAAACGCAATCACCGGTAACGATGCTGGAACTGGGATTGTTTGCCCGCTCCGGGAAACTGGTTGTATGCTGCCCGGAAGGTTTCTGGCGAAAAGGAAACATTGATATCGTGTGCGAAAAGTACGAGATCCCTATGGTAAAAAATGTGGACGACCTGGTACAGTACGCAAAAAAAAGGATGAAAAATGAAAAATGAGATCAATTATATAAAAGGAGATGCTACAGCTCCGCAACAAGATGGTAATAAGATCATTGTTCATGTCTGTAATGATATGGGAGGTTGGGGAAAAGGATTTGTTGTTGCAATTTCAAACCGATGGAAAGAACCAGAAAAACAGTTCAGAGAATGGTTCAGATCACAGGATAATTTCGGGTTGGGAGAAGTTTCTTTCGTGCAAGTGAAAAATGATCTGTGGGTTGCCAATGTAATCGGACAGCATAAGATTTACAAAGATGAAAGTGGAAATCCTCCGATTCGCTATGATGCTATTAAACAAGGATTAGATAAAACTGCCGGATTCGCAAAGGAAATCGGAGCTTCCATCCACATGCCGAGAATTGGATGTGGCTTAGCAGGCGGAACCTGGGACAAAATAGAACCTTTGATTGAAGAAAGTTTGTCTTCTAAAGGAATTGCGGTAACTGTTTATGACTTTTAAGATGAAAACAATCACATTATACCGCCCGGTCGGGCAAATTGAACTGGATCTGATCAAGGCTTCCGGTTACAAAGAATTTCCTCCGAGGCTTTCGTGGCAGCCGATATTTTACCCGGTGCTGGATTACGAGTATGCCTGCACCATTGCAAGAGAGTGGAATACCAACGATGATGAAAACGGAAATGTTGGATATGTAACACAATTCGATGTTCCATTGGATTATTTTCAGCGCTTCGAAGTGCAAAATGTAGGAGGAATGAATCATAATGAAATTTGGGTTCCGGCAGAAGAATTGACTGAATTCAACCAGATGATTGTGGATGGGATTCATATTACGAAAGCATTTTACGGAGAGCATTTCAAGGGTGAAAAAAGAGCATTTAGGTGAACCGGGCCGTTTGTGCGGAAAAGCTCAGGAACGGTAGGGATCGCTGCCAGAGATGGAGTTTACTTTGTCATATCTTAATATAAACACGATCAGATATGATGAAAAACAGTTTAAGGAGTAGAATGCTTCGTTATGGAATCGGGTTATTCGCACTAGCGAATACACTACAAGCCAATGCTCAGTTAGAATTGACTTTACAACCCGAAAAATCAATGGGGTTTGCTGCCTGGGAAGAACCGGTAGTTTCTTCTACACTTTCAATTTATGAAAAAGAAGGAAGCAGTTACAAGCTCATTACCAGTGAAACAACTAACCAAAATTACATCCGGATCGATTCGGTTTATTTCAATATGCCCAATTATTATTACCGCATTGTAGGCACACAGTCCGATAATTCAACGCTGGAAACCGGTTATGTGCCTGCTTTACCAATAGGTGGAACAGAATATGCAGAACTGGACGTGGAGGTGTGTAATGGAAGATCGTATGCCTATGAATTGGTTGCTTTTCAAAATGAGGCAAGCAACAATGTTCGTCTGAAGGCCCGAAGCACGAATAATTTTTACGACCCGAATACTCTTGTATGGATTCCCTATTTTCAGGCAATAGACGAGGTAAACTGGAATTTAACACCTACGCTTCATCCATACAAATCTCAGCACAAGAGCGTTCGGCTGAACGGTTTCGTTAATTCGACTACTTCTTTTTATGATAAAATGGGAAACCCGGTAACAAATGGATACCTGGTCGAAAAGAGATTTGATCAATTCGGAAATTTTAATACTGCAAGTACTGTTTATTCAGCAGATTTCCCCATTACTATCACACCTACACTTACAGGATTTGGAGGTTGGATTCATTTCTTTAATCAACATGTGGACCCGTTATCTTACAATACAGCACCTATAAACTGGGGGTATTACTCTTTAACTACAGCTCCCTCAGTCCTGGAGTGCTTAGATCCTTTTGGTCCGCCCCCAATCCCGGATTTGGGAGAAAGTTGGTATGACTGGTACAAAAAAAATCGTGAGTTGGTGCTTGATATGGAAAAAGAAATCTTAACAGGAGGTGGTATGTTAACCTCTGTGGACCTGGAAGACATAATCCACACGGTTTACGTAGATGATACCGACGAAGTTTATACTACGGGAGTGATGTTCAAAAAGTTCAAAGCTGATCCGTATATTAACCTGGTAAAGAACGGGAACTCATTGGATGTTCATAGTGCAAGTAGTACTATTCCGGCTGGTTTGTATGAAGTAAACGTGTTTTCCAATACGGGAAGTGTACTTCCGCTTTACATCGACTTGAAATACGGAATTCCAATTTCACCCTTAAAAGACTATGCAACGGTTTCCATTACACCGAATCCGATTGTTGGGAATGATTTAACTGTGAATATTAAGAACAGGAAAGCGGGAACAATCACGGTAGAACTTTACGATATCAATGGCAATCTAGTGCATACCGACGGATTTACAATGACAGAAAAAGAAGTGGACAAGCACTACGATATTATTGGATACAGATTGCCCTCTGATCTGGTTGTCGTAAAAGTATCTTTTATGGATGGCAGCTTTACAACGCTAACGGGAACTCGTTAAATAGACCGAAAAACAGACTCAAATCCCGCTGTGAACTAATTTGCAGCGGGATTACTATTTTATTAAAACCTCTGAGCCCTTCTGCTGGAAAACACGTAATTTGGCATGCATAATTAGCAAGATCCATGAACGAACTCCAGAAAAACATCGCCTCGCTTTTCGAAGTCAATACCGAAGACCTGAAAACAATTAGTTCGTTTTTTCATCCTGTCACAGTGAATAAAGGCGACTATTTCCTCAAATCAGGAACTTATGCGAACCGTATGGGATTCATCCAGTCCGGTATTATGCGTGAATTGGTGCATCTTCCCGATAAAGAAATTACCAAATGGATTGCCACTCCGGGATATTTCGTGACCGATCTTTCGAGTTTTTTGTTCAACGAACCCGCAAAATCGGCATTGCAGGCACTTACTACATGCGAATTATACGTGATCTCAAAGGAAGATTACAACAATATGGGAAAAGTAGTGAACTCCTGGAATACGGTCGAGAAATTGTTTCTTGCCAAGTGTTTTACCACCATGGGCGACCGCATTTTGACCTTTATTTCCATGACAGCCGAAGAACGCTACAACGAATTGTGGAATGCAAACAAGGAGTTATTTAACCAGGTTCCCTTGCAATACCTGGCTTCCATGCTCGGTATGACTCCCGAAACATTCAGTCGCCTGCGAAAAAAGAGCCTTTTGAATTCTTGATATTTGTCAAGAGCAGATTCGGTTGTTTCATCGAATTTTGTCTTATCAAACAAAATTCAAACAGATGAAAATGGAACTAAGAACAGAAATAGTAATTGAAGCAACACCGGGCAAAATTTGGGGAATTCTCACCGCTTTTGATCGCTACCCGGATTGGAACCCATTTATCAAATTCATAGAAGGAGAGCAGAAAGTTGGAGCAAAGATCCGCGCGCAAATTGCACCTCCGGGAGCAAAAGGAATGACTTTCAAACCAACGGTGCTTGCTTTCGAAAAAGAAAAGGAATTCAAATGGATCGGGCGTTTGCTTTTTCCAGGCTTGTTCGACGGGGAACACCGCTTCCAGTTAATTGATAACGGGAACGGAACATGCACTTTCATCCAGGCAGAACGGTTTAAAGGAATCCTGGTACCATTATTCAAAAAGATGCTTGAAACGAATACACTGGAAGGGTTTCATACCATGAACCGGCATTTGAAAGAAGAAGCGGAACGCTTGTACTGAAGCTTTTGGAAGTATTCATCCGAGAAGGTGGAGAAGTAGCAAACCGGAAAAACGGTTTCCGGAAAACTTTACCGTACGAAGCAACTGGTTTCATTCTGATATACAAGAAAGAGATAAAATAAAGAACCGGATGAATTTTACGAATTCATCCGGTTTTCTTTTAATTAGGTGACAGGTTTCTATTCAGTATACATGCGTTTCAATACAAATCAACATGTCCTATTTCAATTAGAATCAAAACTTGTTATAATCTATAACGGTTACATTTCTAAAATGGTTGGGTATAAAAAGAAAATCGAGTGAATTACCTGAATCCACTCGACTTCCTTTTCTGATGACAGACTATTTTTTGATCGGCTCTACCGGTACACTGGTATTGTCCGGTTTTCGTTCGTTCCAGTAAATCACTACCATGAATGAGGCAGCTAAAGCACTACCCATTCCCTCAAAAAAGAGGATTGCAGCGGCCTGGTCTAACGTAACGTGGTTGTTCCAAAAAATACCTCCGTCAAAATGGTCGATAAAATCAGGTTGTATGAACATGGCGTAAATCACAAAACTGAATACAGACACAATGACCGTTATCACATTGGCTAGAATCAATGAACCGAATGCGTAAAGGAAATTATCGTCTTTTTCAACCTGGCGATTCCGCTTTGCCAATCTGTTGGTAAAGAATAATACTATTAAGACGTTTAAAAAACGTAAGTAACCCACATTTTCCAACGAAAATAATTTCACAATTAAGAATAGTGCTGCAATCCCTGCAAAACTATAAAGTCCGTACCGGACCGGAAGATATTTATTATTAGTATCCATGACTTTTGCTTTAGAATGAATTAAGAAATTACAATAAAATGTCACGGCATCCAAGTATTTAACATTTTAAAACATTCCTAACAATCAGTGAATTCCATTCGTTTTCCCCGCTGGGAATAGGCTTTTCGGATACGTCAAATGGACTAATCAAATAGGAAAATAGGGAATTAAAAACCGGAATTCGGAATTCACAATTTGGAATTCACTACATTAGTAAACTTAATTTTGTGCTTATGAAATTGGCTTTCTATTCTGTGATATTCGTTTCCTTACTGGCATCATGCGGAAATCCTGCTGATCCCGGTTTGAAATCCGGCGAAACTTCGGAAACAGAGTCAAAACGGATCAAATTGAGTACGGCAGATCTGTTTGATGGCGAAAAAGTGCGTTTATTCCTGTTCCAGAACCCGGAAGTGAACCCGGAATCCAATAAATTGTTCTTAAATGCACTCGACGAATTCAAGAATAAGAAGAACCTGCAGGCGGCAAGCGAAGGATTTAAAGCTTCCATCACGGAATACCCGAATTCCAAATCGTATTATGAATTGGGAAATGTGTACATGGAAATGAAAAATTACCAGGGAGCACTGGATGCCTATTCACTGGCTGAAAAACTGGGCTACGAACCTTTTTCAAAAGTCATGTTCAATGTGGCCTGCGCTTATTCGCAACTCAAAAATTTCCCGATGAGTGCAGACTATTTGCAGTTTGCGATCCAGGCGGGATACGTAAATATCGACAACATTGAAAAAGATACCGATCTGGCGAACCTGCGAGAAAAAGAACCGGATCTTTTCCGGAAAAATGTAGACCTGGCCCTGGGAGGTGTTTCGGATCTTGAGAACCTGCATTGGCTCCAATTCAAACGGAATTTTATCCAGGCTTCATTCCCCGTCAATCTGAACGGAGACCAGGGCAAAGTAGTTTTCGACGACCATAACCACATTTCCTATGATTTTGAGCGTTACGTATCCGAAATGCGTGACGAACGCTTCTCCCGGGACGTGAGCCGGCTTTTTTACAATTATGTCCAGGTTGCTGAAACCAATAATTACACAGCACTGATTTACGTCATCAGGGACGGTTTTTATGGAAATAATGGGCCTTTAACCTATCAATTGGTCACTTATTCCAAAAAAGGGAAACTCATTGATAAGAAAGTGATTGCGGGACGAAGTGATTTTTCAGAACCGTTGAAGATGTGTACGCTGAGCAAAGACCTTCAATTGGTCATTACCAATTACGAAACCGTTTTCCAGAAAGATCCGGATGAAGAAGGATACGAGGACAATCCGATCGTTTCCAAAAAGAAAATCAATACGGAGAAATACCGCATCGATGCTTCCGGGAAAATTCTGTACACAGACGGGCAGACTTTTGCAAGCCTTTAATGATTGACCAGTAAACGCTGAATTAATCCGCGTTTGATGAAGATTTCCGCCACGATGAGGTTCGGTACCCAACTCATCCAGGAAAGCAGGATGTATAAATCCACCGGATGCATTGTGAAATGAAATACGTCAAATAAATAGGAATACAGCCTGAGCGAAACCGCCGACAAAGTGAGTGCGTAGCTCCGCGTCATCCATTTTCCGTGTTTCAGGTAATCTTTCTTCCGGACGTAGTAATAAGCCATAAAAGTACTTCCCAGCCAAAAAATACTTAGGATTACAAAGCTTGCCTGGGCAGGATATCCACCGTTTGCGTAAAACGACATGACCAGTGCGGCAGGTCCGGAAATGAGCAGCGTTGTCACCAGGTAAATAAAACCGGATACCCGGTGAACCTTGGTGTACTTGTTCAAAACCGTTTTACTGAATTGGAAGAGTCCGCTGGTGATGATGAGAATACTGGAAAATACGTGAATGTAAAAGCTGTACTTCCAGTGCCTGATATGATAGATCAGTTGTTTGGTTTTCAGAAAATCAATCCCGCGCCTGATTTCCAGGTAAGGAAGTGATAATAAAAGCAGCAAATACGAAGCATACAGAATCCCGATAACGAAAAATATCCAGGCCGTTTTTCTCATTTGAGCCAGGGATTAAAACAGGTATGGGTAGATGTTCAAATCTTCGTTCGGACCTTCAAAATAATATTGATCGTATTCGCCTTTGATCAGTTTGAATGTCATCTTTCGCAGGTTGAAGCGCGTATTTTTAGCCCATTCAATAACAAGTGTTTTTTTGTCAGTAAAATTCCAGGAGCCTTTGATGATTTCTTGCTGTTGGTTTTGCCGTTCTACTTCCTCGCCTTGTTCCGGATAGTAAGTGAACAGCGCAATTCCGTTTTCCTTAAATTCCAGATTCCCGCTATCGAAACCGGCATAAGAGAAGACTTCGGTAAAATTATCTTCCGTTAGTTCACCGCCTTCGTAAATACTTTTTGAATCGGTTGATTTTTTGCTGGTTTTCTTCTTCAGTTTGAACTTTTTGGAAGGGATTTTGGGATCATTTGCTGTCCAGTTTCCATCCACGCTGCCATCTTTTTTCGAAATGTTCAGTACAAAAATACCATCGTACTCATTGTCTCCGGGTTCGTTTAATGTCAACTCAAACCGGTCATCCTGCTGCACAACCTGCCCGGTAATATTTCGCTGCAATCCTTTGTTTATATTGTACCCGATTGCCTTTTTATCGTTCACGTACGTCAAAACAATCTTGATAAAACCATCCCCGAAGTTACCTATATATTCACCACTAAGTGTATCGAAATTGGTTTCAGGATACCATTTTTCAACATCCAGGGAATCTGCTGTTTTCGAACCTGGAGCCGTCTCGTTTTCTTTTGGTCCGGAAGAACAGGAGGTAACCAGGAAACCGATTATTGCAACGAATAGAAAGGTGTGTTTTTTCATAAGGCGCTAATTTCACAGCTAAAAATAGACTTTTTTACAAACAATCGCCGAATGTTTCAAATTCAATAGGGTTTACGAGAATTTGCAATTAATCAAAAAAAACTACATTTGCCCAGATTAATTAAATAGTATGGAAGAATTCATTATCGATAAAATTGAAGAGATCGCTTTTTCAAGAGTCAAACCCACAGATTCACTTTGGCAGGAAAAAGTATTGGATTCAATTACCATTGTGGAATTGGTAGTGGAACTGGAAGCTGAATTTGGGATCAAGATTCCTTTCAATGAGATTGTAGAAGATAATTTTGAAACGGTAGAGCGAATTGTAACTTATTTGAATTCCAAGAAATGAAAAAAATCCTGTCGGGTTTATTCAAATACCACCTGATCCCTATCATTCTTTCCATACTGCTGATCTATTGCCTGAATGCAGTTGCTTCGCGTTACATTGTCATCGGAAATGCGGCTGAAACCGAGATCGTTTCCGGAGTTGCAGTTTCTGAACGCGGAATGTTCAATAATTGTACAAAAAAACAGGCTGAAATTGAGCTGATGGGATCCCTGCAGGATAAAAGCAAATTAAGCGTTTTCGGTTCTTCCGAATTGCAGGATCTTCCTTATTCCTGTTTTTTGTTTTTGCCTGACAGTATGGGGATCAAAACCACCGGATTTGGTCATGCATACCACCAGAACTTAAGTATTGCCTGCGAATTGCTTGCGGCAGGAGATAAATTGAACGGAGCAAATGTCTGCGTGATCTTAAGTCCCGGATGGTTTGAGTCGGAAGGAACAAATATTGAAGCTTTCCTGGAGTTTGTCAGGCCGAATTTCATTCGTTCCATTGTACACAACCCGTCTATTCCCAAAAAAGACAAGCTTCATATTGCAAATTACGTGCACGATCATTTCAGCGATATCAACGACCCTTCTAATGAGCTCATCTACCTGAATAGCATGAGCATGTATGAAAACAAGAAATGGATTCCGAATACTTTCGAAAAATATTCCCTGCAGAGGTTAAAGAAAGTCGAATACCGGGTTACTTCAAAAAAAACAGGGAAGAAAACCCCGTTTCCGGTTGACTGGGAATTGACAAAGAACAGGTTGCAGCAGGAATTCCTAAAAACATGTACGAATAATTCCATTTATGTAGATAGTTTCTATTATACAACTTACTTGTTGAAAGATGGAAAATTCTCCAAAAGTAAAATGGACCCGGTAGAATTGGGGGATGAATTCAATGATTTTAAACTGGTAGTCGAGATTTTAAAGCGTCACCACTGCAATGCGACCTTTGTGCTGCAACCATTGAATCCCTACAACTACGATGATTTGAGCCAGTTTGATCACGTAAGGTCACAAATCAAATCGGAATTAAAAAAAGCCGGTTTTCCTTTACTGGATATGTATGTTACCAATACGAAAGAGTACACTCCGGGAATATTGAAAGACATCATGCATCCGAGTAACAGGGGATGGATGGAAATCAATGCGTTTTTAACCGATCATTACAAAAAGCTGTATGAATAAGAAGCAATTACTGCGAAATACATTGATTTATTTCCTTCTTTTAGTAGGTTTTTTCCTATTCTATATTGTTCATGTGGAGCGCTTTATGATGGAGGATGACGGAAAAGAATCCAGTTCCAAAGTAAATTTCATTTACCAGCAATTCTAAAAGGGAATGAAAGATTTACACGCAACTTTACCCTTTACCGAACCACGGTTTTTCTATTTCCTGTTAATAGGAGTGGCGTTGCTGGCTTTATGCAAGCTGCTGTTTTCCGGAAAACCGAAATATGGGTATGTACTGGCTTTCATTAGTTTGGCTTACATTGTTTTGTTTTTTACCAAACCGCTTCAAATCCTTGGGTTGATCGCTTATTGCTACGGAATTTATTACCTCTTTGCTCGTGTACTGAAATTTTCAGGACTGCTTGTGCCGGTGATCCTCCTGTTTCTCCCGATGATCTTTATGAAAACGCTCAATATTCTTCCAACGGGAGAACCCGGGACGTTACATACTTTAGCACTGATCTTTCAAATTGCAGGAATTTCCTTCATGACTTTTAAAGTGATCCAATTGTATATTGATGAAGGAACGAAGGAAAAAACAGTTTCCATTCTGGATTTTTTCAACTTTACCGCATTTGTTCCCACCTTGCTAATCGGTCCGATTGACCGCTATGCGCGCTTCAATGAAAACGTCCGGAAAGGATACGAGTCCATGACATCCGAATCTTTTTTGGATGGTGTGAACGATGTGGTGCGGGGATTACTCTACAAATTCATCATCGCACACGGTATTTCAGTTTTGATCCTGGAACGATTGGAAAATGACGGCACGATCCTGTTCCATTTGGAGAACATGTATTCTTACCTGTTTTACCTCTTCTTCGATTTTGCGGGTTATTCCCTGTTAGCGATCGGGTTCAGTAAGCTGATCGGGATTCAGACCCCAATAAACTTCAATAAACCTTTCCTGGCTGTCAACCCGAAGGATTTCTGGAAACGCTGGCATGCAACGCTTGGTGATTGGCTGAACGATTATTTTTTCAAGCCGATCTTCAAAGAACTTACCACGAAAAAGAAGTTTAAACCGATCCAGAGACAAAACCTGGCTTTGTTCCTGACATTTACCCTGATGGGATTCTGGAACGGCTTCGAATTACATTATATTTTAAGCGGGATGCTCTTCGGGCTTTTTTCAATCACGCATAATTATTATGTTTATCGATGTAAAAAGGAAGGGAAGGATGTGTTTTTTGGGAATTTACCTCCAAAAGCAGTCCGTTTGATCTCCATTTTCCTGATGTTTAATTCGGTAGCTTTTGCCATTTATGTATTCAGCGGTAAAATCAATTACCTGTTTGATAAAATATTCTAAACGATGCGGTTTTGTTTTGATTCTAAGCGATTTGTCGATCAGGATATCGATGCAGCTAAATTAGCGGTAATCGGTGAGAACGGGGAAATTTCCTGGGCTCAGTTTGAGTCGCGTGTAGCTGAGTTCTGTACTTTTTTTAAAGCAAAGGGATGGGATAAACTGAAATTTCCGGTGATCTTATACGGACACAAACAAGTGGAAATGATCGTTGCAATCTACGGACTGATGCAGCTGGAAGTGCCCTACATCCCGGCAGATATCATCTATCCCAAAGAACGGATCGAATCGATCAAACAAATCTCCAAAACAAACCTGGTCATCAATTGTACGGAAGAAATGCTGAATTTCGAGGAGGTTTCGATCCTGTCTTTCCGGGAAAACAAATTGGAATTACTTCAGCAGTCAGAAATGGTTTTTGAAGAACAAAAGCCGGCAGATCCGTTGGTTTACCTGATTTTCACATCCGGAAGTACGGGCGAACCGAAAGGAGTTCAGATCAGTACGCAGGCCGTGCAGGATTTTACACAGTGGATGAGCAGCGATTTCGGGTTTAAACCGCACGATGTGTTTGTCAATATTGCAGTTTTGAGCTTCGACTTATCGGTTTACGAATTGATGTCTTTCGGAGCTTTGGGAGCAACTTTGCTGCTGAATTCCAAAACTGTTTCGGAAAACCCGGAACTGCTGATGGAACGCGTAAATAAATACAAAGGCACCATTTGGGTTTCAACACCTTCCTTCTCGTTTATCTATTCGCGGATCGAGGATGTGAGCTTGCTGGATTCACTGCGCTATTTCCTGTTCTGTGGAGAATTACTGCCGCATTCGCTCGCAAAAGTATTGGTGGAAAAATTCCCGAAAGCGATTGTTTACAATACCTATGGCCCTACAGAAGCAACCGTTGCCACCACGATGATCCGCATTGATTCGGAAATCCTGGAAAAACACCCGGTTTTACCTGTTGGGAAATCCAAACCGCGAAGCCAAATCATTATCGACGAAGATGAGATCGTCATTGTCGGGAAAAATGTCTCTTTGGGATATTTGAACCGTCCGGACCTGAACGCTGAGAAATTCATTTCGATTAATGGAGAAAGGGCTTTCAAAACCGGCGATCAGGGGTATTTGGAAGACGGTGTTTTATTCTTCAAAGGACGAAATGACGACCAGGTCAAGCTGCATGGATTCCGCATTGAACTGAATGAAATTACTTCGGTATTGAACGATCTGAGTTTTGTTTTGCAGGCAGAAACAATTCCTTTGAAAAGAAACGGGGAAGTGAAGAAGATCGTCAGCCTGGTACAACTGAAATCCGAAGCTGAAAAAGACAAAGACTGGAAACCGGAATTGATAGCAGGATTGACTAGTAAACTTCCTTACTATATGATTCCTTCCGACTTTAAAATAATTGACAAAATGCCTTTAAATCAAAATGGTAAGGCAGATAAGAAGATGCTGGAACAACTCTATTTGGCAAAAAGCTGAAACGAATGTTCCAATTGAATATCCGGGCAAAGGATATCTCGATTTAAAAGCTTATTTTTGAACTTTCGAAGAAAATTTATGGAATACAACACCACGAGACCGAAGTTATTACTTCCGGAGTATGGTAGAAACGTACAGGAAATGATTTCTCACGCTATGGAGATCGCAGACCGCGACGAACGCAACAAAGCAGCCAGAGCAATTATCGAAGTCATGGGACAATTGAATCCGCATTTACGCGATGTGGATGATTTCAGACACAAATTGTGGACACACTTGTTCGTGATGTCTGATTTCAAACTGGATGTAGATTCTCCCTATGAAATTCCAAAATCAGAGACATTGACCAGTAAACCGGAACAGATGATGTACCCGAAAGGCCGCATCAAGTTCGGACACTATGGAAAATATACACAGGAAATCCTCAAAAACTCCAAGGACCTGACGGCTCCGGACGAACGGGAATACCTGAAGATCACGATGGCGAACTTCATGAAAAAGCAGTACGTTGCTTATAACAACGATGCGGTAGAAAATCATGTGATCGTCAACCAGTTGAGAGATCTATCACAGGGAGACCTGATCCTGGAAAACCCGGACGAATTGGTGAACACGAACCTGATCCTGAAATCTTTTGGAATTCAGCCCAATAAACGTCCTAAGAAGAATCAGAAAAACCAAAAGAACTTCAAGGGAAAAAACCAAAATCAAAATCGTAACAAGAATTAAGTATGTCATCTTTTGAAATTTATGGAGGAAAGAAGCTGAAAGGCGAGTTAACAGTTCAGGGAGCAAAAAATGAAGCATTGCAGGTGTTGTGTGCTCCTTTGCTGACTGCTGAGAAAGTGACTATTTCAAATATTCCGGATATCGTGGACGTTAATAAGTTGATTGACTTATTGCAGACGATGGGAGTGAAAATCGAGAAAGTAGAGCGTGGAACGTATGTTTTCCAGGCAAAAGACATCGATTTGACTTACCTGGAAACAGAAGATTTCAAAAAGAGGGCAGCGTCTTTACGTGGTTCGATCATGATCGTAGGGCCTTTATTGGCTCGTTTCGGAAAAGGATTTATTCCTAAACCGGGCGGAGATAAGATCGGTCGCAGAAGGCTGGATACACATTTCGACGGATTTGCCTTGCTGGGAGCAAAGTTCAATTACGATGCCGGTGAGCATTTCTATTCCATTGAAGCTAAAAAATTAAAAGGGACTTACATCCATTTAGACGAAGCCTCCGTAACCGGAACGGCCAATATCATTATGGCTGCGGTTTTGGCAGAAGGAACAACCACTTTCTACAACGCTGCCTGCGAACCATACATTCAGCAATTGTGTAAAATGCTGAATTCCATGGGCGCTAAGATCTCAGGGATCAGTTCCAACTTGCTTACCATTGAAGGAGTAAAAGAATTGGGTGGTTGTTATCACCGCATTTTGCCGGATATGATCGAGATCGGAAGTTTCATCGGTTTGGCTGCAATGACGCAATCCGAGATTACGATCAAAGATGTCAGCTGGGAAAACCTGGGAGTGATCCCGAATACCTTCCGCAGATTGGGAATCAAACTCGAAAGAAGAGGAGACGATATTTACATTCCGGCACAGGAATCATACGAAATAGATACATTCATCGATGGTTCGATCTTAACGATCTACGATGCACCGTGGCCTGGATTTACCCCGGATTTATTGTCCATTATCCTGGTTGTGGCTACACAGGCAAAAGGAAGTGTTTTAATCCACCAGAAAATGTTTGAGTCGCGCTTGTTCTTTACCGATAAACTGATCGATATGGGAGCGCAGATCATTTTGTGTGATCCGCACCGTGCAACCGTTATCGGGTTGGGCAGACAGCACCATTTGCGTGGCATCCAGATGACTTCTCCGGACATTCGTGCAGGAGTTTCCCTGTTAATTGCTGCGCTTTCGGCTGAAGGAAAAAGTGTCATTCACAATATTGAACAAATTGACAGAGGTTACCAGGATATCGACATTCGTTTGCGAAACCTGGGAGCTGATATCCGTCGTATAAACTAAAAAAAACAGATGAAAAACTCGATCATCATTCTTTCCACATTATTCGTTGTGGCTCTTGGATTGTCTTCTTTTAAAACAGTTAAAAGAGCACCTATTGTTGGTTCCAGCGCACCGGAAATCGCTCTGATTGGTGTTGACGGGAAAATCGTGAAACTTTCTTCATTGAAAGGGAAAATGGTTTTGATCGATTTCTGGGCTTCCTGGTGTGGTCCTTGCCGCAAAGAAAACCCAAATGTGGTGGAAGCTTACAACAAGTACAAAAAGACCAAATTCAAGAACGCTAAAGGCTTCGAGGTATTTTCTGTTTCCCTGGACCGCGATGAAGCTAAATGGAAGGAAGCAATCAAAGCAGACGGATTGGTTTGGAACAGTCACGTATGGGACAAAGCCAATGAAGCGGGAAAAGCATACAGTGTTCAATTTATTCCAAGCGGTTTCTTAGTAGATGGTAATGGAAAGATTGTTGCAATGGGTGAGTCTTTAAGAGGACTTGGACTTCACGTGGAATTGGATAAGTTAAAAAAGTAGTCTTCGGCTTCATGTGACGCCTTTCACCAACTAAAAATACACATAGACATGTGTCTATTTGGTCAGTGGTATGAAGCCTTTTCGTCTTTCTAAATTGATTTTTTTCGTTTTTCAAATCCAAATCATCTTAGTTTACGTAACTGTTTAAAACGATTGAAGATGAAAAACTATTTGATTATTTGTTCCTTGCTTTTTGGATTTGCTGCCTGCTCACAAGAGCCTTCAAAAACCGAATCAAAAAAGGACCCGAAATACAACAAACTCACTCCACAGGAAGAAAGTGTCTTACTCCACAAGAACACCGATCGTGCTTTTACCGGTGATTATTATCAGAAAACAGATAAAGGAATCTATATCTGCAAACAATGCAACAATCCGTTGTATAAATCAGACGATAAGTTTGAATCTCACTGCGGCTGGCCAAGCTTCGACGATGAGATCAAAGGTGCTGTGATTAGCGTTCCGGATGCAGACGGTATGCGAACAGAGATCATTTGTGCGAACTGTAAAGGACATCTGGGGCATGTATTCACCGGAGAAGGCTTTACGGACAAAGACACCCGTCATTGTGTGAATACCAGTTCCATCCAGTTTTATCCGTCAAAAGACCTCGATAAACTTCCGAAAGTGATTAAATAGTTAAGAGAATCAAAAGTTCAAAGTGTTCAAAGAGGGGGGAGATCCAATTGCATTCTTTTGAACGATTGAACCATGATCCATGACATAAATTCACTAAAAAAACATATTTAAACAAAGTTTGCAGGATTTGGTTTAAATGTTAAAAACGAGAATTTTAACACTGTTGATTGTTTAAATTTAAACTAAATGTCATAATATAGATTGCTTAACAAGTAAACGCTATTTTATGAAAACACTGAATCTTTCGGTTGCAACCGTACTGGGTATTGGTTGCTTTTTGAGCGCGAATGCTCAGGAATTTAGAAAAACTCGATTGCCTAAAGAAGTATATCGCCAGACACAGGAATTTCAATTTGAAAATGAACGAAAAGTAAGCAGTGCTTATCAAAACCTATCCGAAGTTTACGTCATGGATTTCTCGGTTGCGAAGACAAAGTCTATTCGAACAGAGATTGAACAGGTCGCTGCACAAACACTCAGCAAAGCATCTTACGTGGATTATTCCAATCAGGAAGCCATTAGTGACTTGTTTTCCATACGTCCGGAAGCATTGAGCGTGCAATTACCTTTCGAAGACCAGGTTTTAACCCTGGATTTGGTCCAGGCTTCTTTGTTCGGAGATGATTTCCAGGTTCAGGCAAGCAACCCGGCTGATGCACAGGGAGTGAAACTCGGATTGTACTACCAGGGAACCATTCGGGGAACAACGGCAATGGTTGGGGTCAGTTTCTTTGGAAACGAATTCAGCGTTTTGATTTCGCGCGACACTCCGGAAGATAGGACGATCGAATGTGGATTTGTGCGGACTCCCGGTAATTCGAGCGGAACACACATTGTGTATTCGGATGATGACCTCACCATGAATATTTCACATCCCTGCAAAGCTGAAGGGTTGAATCAGTACCAGGAAGCCGTTGACCGACTTTCGGGACAAAAGGGAATGTTAGATAATATGGAGAAAGCTGCTTATAAGTGCGTGACTTATTTTTGGGAAACGGCTTATAACCTGTACACCTCGAAAGGAAGTTCACAGGCAGTAACCAATTACATGACTTCGCTGTTCAACAATTTCCAGATTATCTACAACAATGAGCAGATCGGGTCCAAATTGAATCAATTATTTATCTGGACAACTCCCGATTCGTATAACAATGACCTCAATACGTTTTCAGCGAACAGGAGTAGTTTCGGTGCAAATCTCGCCACTTTATTTTCAACAACCGGTGGTGGTGGTGTAGCGTGGCTTGATGTGCTTTGCATGAGCAGTGACTACTACAGGCATGGATTCTGCGGCTCTGTCGGCGGGACAATTCCGGCAGTACCCAATTACAGCTGGGCCGTAAATGTATCTACACATGAGGTCGGACATAATTTGGGTTCTCCTCACACACATGCATGCAGCTGGACAGGAGGTGCAATTGATGGCTGTGGTCCTGCGGCAGGTTACAGCGAAGGATGTAATGCTTCGATTCCGTCTAATGGAGGTACAATCATGAGTTATTGTCATTTGATCAGTGCAGGGATGAATTTCACCCTGGGATTTGGACCTCAACCCGGAAACCTGATCAGAAGCAGGATAAACGGCTGTATCACCCTGACTTGTGAAACGGATGGCAGCGGGACAACCTGTGCAACTGCGTATGAACCCAACGAAACACTTGCTGCTGCAACGGCAATTACCAGTGGAACACCGGTTTCAGCTGCAATAGCAACCGTAGGGGATAACGATTATTTCCGCATTACCACCGCTGCTGCCAGCAACATTGTCTACAATTTGGCCGGACCTTCGGGAGTGGATTTTGACATGGTGATATACAATAGTGCCGGTACTCAAATCGGTGCCGGAACCAGTGGTACGGCTACAGAGTCGGTTACGCTCAACGCACAGGCAGCAGGAACTTACTACATTCGGATCTATGGATACAATAATGCGGTAAGTGCAACCTGTTACTCCCTGACAGCAACTGCAACACCTGTTGCCAATTGTTCAACGGCTTTTGAGCCGAATAATTCAAGTGCGGCGGCTGCGACTATTCCGCTTGCTACCACGATTTCAGCAGCAATCTCATCAAGCACAGATGTGGATTTCTATAAAGTAACCACTTCTGCCGTCGGAACACATCAATTCAGTATGGTAGGGCCAAGCGGAGTAGACTATGATCTGTATGTTTACAACAGTGTCGGAACTCAAATCGGATCAGGTCTTAGCAGCACGGCAACAGAGAATGTCTCAATTGCGAATTTAGCAGTAGGGACTTATACGATCCAGGTAATCGGGTACAATGGGGCAAACAGCCCAACCTGTTATACCTTAAATGTAGCAAGAACATCTGCCAGCATTTTGGATAACCAAAGTTCTGAACTGAATTATACCCTTTATCCGAACCCGGCAAAAGATAAGTTGGCGATCAGTTCATCCGATCCAACGGAAAACATGACTGTTGAAGTAATGGATATGAATGGGAAATTACTTTCAACGTACCACTTGTCAGGCAATTCGACCATTGATGTTTCTGCTATCAGTACGGGAGTTTATTTCGTGAAAATAACATCAGAAACAGAAAAAGTAACCCAAATGAAATTCATCAAGGAATAACCAAAAGGATTATCTTGAAATCTCAAAGCCTCCGGAATTCCCGGGGGCTTTTGTGTGAAAAGTCATGAAGTTTTAACAGGAATCGAATCCAACTGTAATTTGAACGATGTTAAATGGTGTAACGGATGATAAGTCATCAAATAAAACATCTCCCGGATCGTGAGCAGGTTTAAAAGCGGGTGTGGTAAAACGGAATGATCCAATTCACTTTCATCGTACTCAAGGAATAGCATTGTGATTTGTGAGATCGTTTCCCGGATGTTCCGGATGATTTCGGGTTTCTCATCAAAGGATACGGAATCGGGAACATATTGACCGGGAGCTTTCCGGGAACTTTGCATGTATCGGTCGATTACCTCTTCGTATTCCAGTTTTTCGCGTTGAATGCTTCCAAACTTTTCAAGCAGGATTGATTTCGATTGTAAGGCCCGGGGAAAAGGCAAAATAGTCAGGTACAGGTGTTTTAATTGCTGACCGGCAGACCATTTTCTGGGTTCGGCATAATTCCACTGATTTTCATCCAGGTTATTTACAAAATCAATTGCTTCCGAATGGTTCGCTGCAAAAGCATGCATTAATTCATGTTTAGTCATTTCTTTTTTCTGCGAAGTAAGCGGACTGCCGGAAATGAAACAATGAACCCGGGTTAATTAATGCGTTTACGGATTCGGCTTAAAGCTTGTGGAGTAACTCCGATATAAGAACACAAATGCTTTAATGGAACATGTTGAATGAACCGGGGTTTATGCGCTAGTAAATAAGTATAAACTTCCTGGGGCGAAGATTTTAACAGTTGAATTTCCCGGATATTCTTTTCACGCAGTTTTTCATCCATGAATACTTTTTGGGTTGCACTGCAGAGAAGAGAGGAAGCGAATAAATCCCGCACAACATCCATGCTTACAAACCAGAGTTTCCCCTCGGAAATGGATTCGTAGATGTATTGAGATTCGATTTCATTGTCAGCTTTTGCAGTAAAAATATCCCCGGCAAGAAAGAAGTCCAGGCAGATCTCTTTTGGAAGTTCGGGTTTCTGATCGAGAATAAACTTCCGGATCACGCCTTCTTCAAGGAAACAAAGCACATCTTTAGGTAATTGCGTGTTTTTGGAAAACCGGAACTCTGTAAGCTTATCCCAAATGACTCCGTGAATATCAAATGGATACTGGTCGAAAAGTTCTTTTTTTATCATCGCTCAGATGTGAAGACCAAAGGGATTTATCCGGGAATCTTCAATGTCTGTCCCACACGGATCAGGTAAGACCGTAAGTTGTTCGCCTGTTTGATTCTTGACGGAGTCGTATGAAACTTTTCAGCGATCTGTGAAAGTGTATCACCCGACTTTACAGTATATCGTTTATAGCGTGCAGCAGGAGTTGCTGCAGGTTTGGCAACCAGTGCATAAGTCATTTCAGCATCTTTTTGGGTAGTTTCTGCAAGCGTTACCGTATTTCCGATTTGCGGATCATAGTATTTGTAGAAATGCTGCTGAATGTTGATCGCATGCGTTACAGTATCCAGTTTCACACCATCCCAGGTGTAACATTGCAATACGTTGTCATTGAATTCCAATTGTTTTACAGGAATCAATGAGGAATGGATGCGGTGCATGCGCGGACATTGTTTTTGCACGGCTGTTAATCCGCCACCTGCCGAACCGCGGCTGTCAACACGCATGTAACATCTTCCGTCCAAACTCGGTCCAACTACCGCGCTCCAGTGAACCGTTAAAGTTGCAGGGTCTATCTGGATGTACAGTTTCTTCAGATCGGAAGGAAATCCTTTACTGCGGATCTCTGCCAGTCCGGCATTGATCTTTTCATTTAAAAAGCCTCCGAAACCATCCATTCTCCTGCGATTGAAAGAGTGCAGGGCATCGTAAATGTACCGTTGCCCCATAGCGGTGTAGGAATCCGTAATGATCAGGTCGTTTTCCTGGAGCAGGATCGTATCCGGATCGTATTTCATGAATGCCGGAACTTCGAGTATCTTTTTGACTGAAACAACAGCAGTGGAATCTGGCAGGGTAATTTCCGGGTCGGTGTCCGTTTGTGCATAAAGCATTTGACTACTCATTAGAACACCCAGGAAAATGAATTTAACACCAGCCATTTTTGTTGTTTATTTGTATATAATGCGTATAAATTTAACAAGTTACATTGGGATTTCAAAAAAAAGATTGCTGAAATGCCCGAAAATTCTGCTAAACAGTTTCGTTTCGTATGTTTTTTCAGTGACCGGATTCGTCTCTCCACGTACTTTTCCATTAATTTCGCAGCATGGATCAGAAATCGATTTTAGCAACCTGGACAAACCAGTTGGAGACCTTGTTTTCCGAACGGGAAACACGTAATTTACTCTATTTGACACTGGAAGATGTACTGGGATTCAGCCGTGGATCGGTTCTTTCAAATCAAACCGGGGAGTTTTCCGAAGATCAGGAAAAACGCCTTGAGGAAGTGCTCAATCGCTTGAAAACAGGCGAACCGCTGCAATACATTGTTGGCTTCACATATTTCGATGACCTGAAAATAAACGTGGCTCCCGGTGTGTTGATTCCCCGCCCCGAAACCGAAGAATTGGTTTACTGGATCCGGGAAACGATCGGGAAGCGGAATTTGAAAATACTGGATTGGTGTACCGGCTCAGGTTGCATTGCGCTGGCTTTGAAGAATCAAAACCCGGATTCTGTTGTGACTGCGTATGACGTTTCTCCTGAAGCATTAGTGATTGCAAAGGAAAATGCAAAAAGTTTGAACCTGGATGTGAAATTTGAGTTGAACAATGCACTGGAACCTGGTTTGGGCGGTAAAATAGACCTGATCGTTTCGAATCCACCGTATATTCCCTGGAAAGAAAAACAGGAAATGCATCAGAATGTCACCGAATTTGAACCGGATCTGGCGCTGTTCGTTCCGGACGAAGATCCGTTATTGTTCTACCGGAAAATTGCGGAATATGCTGCAAAACAATTGAATCCGGGCGGAGATTTGTTTTTCGAACTGCACGAGAATTTTGGCATGGAAACCAAACAGATGCTGGAAGAAATGGGATTCAGCAAGGTGGAGATCCGGGAAGATTTACAGGGAAAGAACCGCATGCTAAAAGCACATTGGAATTAAGCCGCGATTTTATACTTTTAATCTACTTAAAGCTGTGTACCGATGTCTGAAATAATCAAAGAATATTCCAATGGGGAAGTAACCGTGATCTGGAAACCGGAAACGTGTATTCATTCCACGATATGCTGGAAAAAAGCAACCGGTTTACCCAACGTCTTTCAACCGGCTACCAAGCCGTGGATCAAAATGGAAGGCGGTACCACCGAAGAGATCATAGCGCAGGTCAATAAATGCCCGAGCGGGGCGTTGAGTTACCGGTCTGAAAAAGAAGAACCGGTGCAGGTGCTGACACATGTGGTGGAAACGATGCCGAATGGCCCTTTGTTGGTTTACGGAAGCCTCACCGTAAAACACTCCGGCCACGAAGAACTGAAAGAAAGCAAAGTCACTGCGTTTTGCAGATGTGGAGCGTCTTCCAACAAACCCTATTGCGACGGAACCCACGTAAAGATCAATTTCTCGGATTAAAGTACGGTGGCTTCGACTCCGCTCAGCCACCTTGTGTAGACAAAATCGATAATCGAAAGAAGAGTGAGTACAGGAAAAACCACTTTATTTAGGCAAAACTTGCAATCGAAAGGAGACTGAGCGGAGTCGAAGTCTCAATTATACTCTATCTTTGCACTCCAGTAGAGAAAATGTCCGAAAAGAATCCCAAGTTTATTTCCTTCCAATCCGACGTGTCGCACATTTCGCGGCCCGGAAAGTTCACGTTTCCATTCTATTACGAACCACATGAGTTGGCGCGGATTGCCATGCAGCAGTTGCAGGAATATTTGACCGTTCAAACCGATTGGGTGCACAATTTTGGTTTTGACCCGGAACAGGACGGTTTGGTAATCGGTAAAATGTTCGGAATATTGGTGGTGGAAGACCAACATGCGAACCTGGGATTCCTTGCTGCATTTTCAGGCAAACTGGCAGATTCCAACGATCACGCTTATTTCGTTCCGCCGGTTTTTGATTTGCTCGATTCAACGGGCTTCTTCAAAAAAGAAGAGGTAGTTATCAACGAGGTCACGGTCCAACTTGCGGAGCTCGAAAAGAATCCCCTTTATTTGAATGCAAAAGTAGAACTGGAGCAGGCGAGTGCTACATACCAGGAAGAACTTCAGAAATACAAAAAAGACATCAAAGCCGAGAAATCCAGGCGCAAACAGCTTCGGGAAGATTCCGTGAATCTGGCACCTGCAGAATTGGAAACGTTGTTGGAAGAACTGCGAAAGGAATCCATCCGGGAACAATATTTCCTGAAAGATTTTACCGATTCGAATAAGAAAAAGATTGCAGCTTTAACCGGGGTGGTTGAACAGTTTGAAAACCAGATCAACGAACTTCGGGAGAAACGAAAAAACATGTCGAATACTTTGCAAAAAGAGATTTTCGACTCGTATTACTTCCTGAATGCCAGGAAAGAGCGGAGAAGTTTGCAAAGCATTTTCCAGGATACCATTGATCACAAACCACCTGCAGGCGCGGGGGAGTGTGCTGCACCGAAACTCTTGCAGTTTGCATTTGAGAATGATTTGAAACCTGTTTGCCTGGGCGAATTTTGGTGGGGAGCGTCCCCGAAATCCGAAGTGCGTGTTCACAAGCAATTTTATCCGGCGTGCCGGGGGAAATGTGAACCGATCCTCGGACACATGCTGGAAGGAGTTGAAACGGATGAAAATCCGATGCTCCAAAATCCGGCTGAAAACAAAGACCTCGAAATCGTTTTTGAAGATGATTACCTCGTAATAGTCAATAAACCGGCCGAATTCCTCTCAGTTCCCGGGAAAAATATCTCAGATTCCGTTTATACCCGCATGCTGGAAAAATACCCGCAGGCAACCGGACCGATGATCGTGCACCGCCTCGATATGTCAACTTCAGGAATTCTCGTCCTGGCAAAGGATAAGAACGTACACAAGCATTTGCAGAAGCAATTCATCAAGCGGAATGTTCAAAAACGCTACGTGGCCTTACTGGACGGGGTTGTAAAGGAAGACACAGGAACGATCGACCTCCCCTTACGCGTTGACCTGGATGACAGGCCGCGTCAGCTGGTTTGTTATGAACACGGAAAAAGGGCCGTTACCAAATGGGAAGTCGTGGAAAGAAGAAACGGGCAAACGCTGATCTATTTCTACCCGATTACCGGAAGAACGCATCAATTGCGGGTTCACGCAGCACATTCACTCGGATTGAACGCACCGATTATCGGGGATGACTTATACGGAACAAGGGAATCAAGACTTCATTTACACGCTCAATTCCTGCAATTTACCCACCCGATCACGAAAGAAGCGTTAAAGATCAAAGTAGACGCGGAATTTGCTTAAACAACTCCAATTTAGCTGTTCAGTTTTTTCAATGAATTCGACATTCTTAATTCGGCATTCGTAATTTTAAATACTATTTTTGATCATTGAATTTTTCATATGAATCCGAGCGAAGCACAAAAAAGAATTGAACAATTAAGTAAAGAGCTGACTCAGCACAATTACAATTACTATGTGGAGAGCAATCCTACGATCTCCGACTATGAATTTGACATGTTGCTGGAAGAATTGCAGAGCCTTGAAAGCCAATTTCCTGAATTTGCTTCGGATTTAAGCCCAACCAAAAGGGTAGGTGGCGATATCACCAAAAAGTTCGAAACCGTTGTACACAAATTCCCGATGTTGTCCCTGTCGAATTCCTATTCGGAAGAAGAGATCATTGAATGGGAACAGCGTTTGAAAAAACTAGCGAGCGGCCCGATCGAGTATGTTTGTGAACTCAAATACGATGGCGTTGCTATCGGAATTCGTTATGTAAACGGGAAATTTTCCCGGGCAGTAACACGTGGCGACGGAACCAAAGGAGAAGATATTTCGGCAAACGTAAAAACCATTCGTGCTATTCCGTTGACATTGAAAGAAGATTACCCGGATGATTTTGAGATTCGTGGTGAGATCTTTTTCCCGAGAGCAAATTTTGAAGCAATGAACCGTCAGCGCGAAGAATTGGGAGAACCTGTCTTTGCGAACCCACGGAATTCTGCTTCCGGAACGCTGAAATCCCAGGATTCGAAAGTGGCGGCAGAAAGAGGACTGGATTGTTACCTCTACGGTGTTTACGGCGATGACCTCAATACAGAATCCCACTTCGAAAGTGTTCAGAAAGCACACGATTGGGGATTCAAAACCCCGCAGGAAAAGAACCGCTACATTGCACGCACTTCATCCATTGAAGGGATCATGGATTTCATTCATTACTGGGACAAGGAACGCTATAATCTGCCATTCGATATCGACGGGATTGTGATCAAAGTGAATAATTACGACCAGCAATCCGATTTAGGATTTACGGCAAAATCTCCGCGTTGGGCAATTGCTTATAAATTTAAAGCCGAACGCGTTGCTACCCGTTTGGAAGAAGTAACTTACCAGGTGGGAAGAACCGGGGCAATTACGCCGGTTGCAAACCTGAAACCGGTGCTTTTGGGTGGAACGGTAGTCAAAAGAGCCTCCCTGCACAATGCGGACCAGATCGAAAAACTCGATTTGTACCTCGGAGATGAGGTTTTTGTGGAAAAAGGAGGTGAGATCATCCCTAAAATTGTGGGAGTGAACACCGAAGCACGGGAAGAGGCAGCCGACAAAGTAATTTTTATCGAAAAATGTCCGGAATGCGGATCCGAATTGCACCGCAGAGAAGGCGAAGCACAACATTACTGTCTGAATGATCTGGTTTGTCCGCCACAGGTAAAAGGACGAATGGAACATTTCATCTCCCGGAAAGCAATGAATATCGACGGATTGGGAGCTGAAACAGTGGATTTACTCTACAAAAAAGGATTGGCATCCAGTATCGCAGACCTGTATGATCTCACTTTCCACCAAGTGGTAGAATTAGACCGCATGGCAGATAAATCTGCAAACAAATTGATCATCGGGATCCGTGAATCGAAAAACATCCCGTTTGAACGTGTGTTATTCGCATTGGGAATCCGTTTTGTAGGAGAAACAGTAGCGAAAAAACTGGCGTTTGCCTTCAAGAACATCGATGCGATTGCAAAAGCAGGTTTCGATGAACTGATCGCTGTAGACGAGATCGGTGAAAAGATTGCCATTGCCGTACAGCACTTTTTTCAGGACCCGCGTGCCGTTCAGACCATTGATCGTTTAAAAGCAGCCGGAGTTCAATTTGAAATAGAAGAAGCAGTCCGTGATTCCAATACTTTGGAAGGCAAAGCTTTTGTGGTTTCCGGTGTCTTCGCCAAATTCAGCAGAGACGAGATTAAAGAACTCATCGAACGGAACGGTGGAAAAAATGTGGGGTCCATTTCGGCAAAAACATCGTTTGTCCTTGCAGGAGAAAACATGGGGCCGGCAAAACTGGAGAAAGCAAGCTCTTTGGGAATTCCGATCATTTCAGAAGACGATTTCCTGGCAATGATTTCAAATTAAATGTTTACCACATAGGTACATAGTTCACATAGTTTTTAATTCCTATTGGGGTTATGCTCCTATGTGTTTCAGATAGCTTCCTTTTCTGATCCTATGTGTTCCAATTCCTGTGTAGCTCATTCAGTTATTTATAAATGAAACAACGATACATCCAGGTGTTCGCGTGAATTTTCCGGGACATGTTTAGTAAGATTTTCTATGTGAACTATGTACCTATGTGGTTCGAGCGATTATCTCCAGCCATTCCTCCGACACCTCTTCCGCTTTAACTGGCTTCATTGCTTCGTCGTTGAAAGTTGCTTGATCTGCATCCCAAATCAGTGTCCCTTCAGAAAACTGTCGAACCTGTTCCCCGTCAGTCTGCTCCATAGACTGAAAAGTAAGCTGCCCGATCAAATTTTCATTCTCATTCTCATTCTGTTTCCGGATAATGAGCCATTTATAAATCCGACTTTTATCTTCGGATTGAATATCCGTTCTTTTGATCTCGATTAGGATCTTCGATTCGTTCTCAAAACAAAAAAGTACTTTAAAAGGGAATGGATTTGCTGTCATGCTGCAAAAGTATAAGAATTGAAGCATGTAAAATTGAAACTTCCCACTTCTCATTTTTTACTTCTCACTTTTCAATTTCTTTTAGCCGTGTTTCACCCGACCATTACCCGAGTATTACCCGACTATAAAGCGACTTTTGTATGTATATTTAACATTTTGATTTATTTTTCACTTGTTCTAAATTCGGCACTCGTAATTAGCAATTGATTTTGTAATTTTGACCATACTTTTTACTGTTTAAAAAACAAATACGATGAATCTATTTAAAGGAGCCGGAGTTGCATTGGTGACACCATTCACAGAAGACAGGTCAATTGACTTTCCGGCATTGCGCAGATTGGTACAGGAACAAATTTCCGGAGGTACTAATTACCTGGTAGTTCAGGGAACTACGGGCGAATCTCCAACTTTAAACAGCGAAGAGAAGAAACAGGTTTTGGAAACCGTTTTGGAAGTAAATAACGGCCAGTTGCCGATCGTTTACGGAGCAGGTGGAAATAACACCATGTCCGTAATCGAAGCATTTAAGAACATCCCGAAAGGAGTAGACGGAATTCTGTCGGTTGCTCCTTACTACAATAAACCAACTCAGGCAGGTTACATCGCTCATTACAAAGCGTTGGCTGATGCTACCGACCTTCCGATCATTTTATACAACGTTCCGGGAAGAACCGGGTCGAATGTACTGGCAGAAACCACTTTGGAACTGGCAGAGATCAAAAATATCGTTGCAATGAAAGAAGCTTCCGGGAATATGGAACAGATCATGGAAATCATCCGCAGCAAGCCGGAAGGATTTTTACTTCTTTCAGGTGACGATGCAATTACATTGCCTTTAATTGCTGCCGGAGCCGACGGAGTGATCTCTGTGGTGGCGAATTCATTCCCTGCGCAGTTCAGTCAAATGGTTACCAGTGCCTTGAATGGTGATTTTGAAACAGCCAGAAAATTGCATTACGATTTGCTTCCGGTTACGAAATTGCTTTTTGCAGAAGGAAATCCGGGTGGAGTGAAGATTGCTTTGGAAGAATTGGGATGGATGAAACCATTCATGCGCCTTCCATTGGTTTCCGTTTCGGATGGGTTGAAAGCGAAAATTGTTGCAGAAACAAAAAAACTGACTAAATAATCACATGATTAACTGAAAATTAATAGATTCGCACTAAATTACTAGACGATGAAAAACAAACTATTCTTAGGTAGCGTCTTGTTAATGTTCGCTTATGCTTGTGGTTCCGGGGAGGAAAAACAGGAACTTGCAACAGTTGAAGAACAAGAAACCGTTGATGCTGCTAATGTAAACTACAATATCCCTTCGCCATCCGAGCAGTTCGCTTTGATTTCCAAAATGGATGCATTGAAGAACACCAAGATCCTGCACGATGCGGCATTGGCTGATAAATACTCGAATTCTGCTCAGAAAGCATTGAATTTTGGTGTTTACACGGCAGATGTAGCTTATCTGACGGCTTTCAATGAAACAAACAAATACCTGAGCTACTTCGGGAAATTGGAGAAATTGGGGTCTGATATCGGTGTTGCACAGGTTTTTGGAACGGAATTAGGCGAATTGGCAAAAAAATGGGACGGAAATGCAGATTCATTGTTCAAATTAAGTGATGACATCTACAACCGCACATTTCAGCGCCTGATCGAGATCGATAAAGGAGACGAATTGTCCCTGATGCTTGTGGGCGGATGGATCGAATCCATGCACCTGATGATCGGAAGCTCCAAAGGTTTCGGGAAATCTCCGAAACTGGACCAGGCATTGGCAGACCAGAAATTGGTTGCTGAGAACCTATTGGAATTTTTGGTAAGCTACCAGGATAATCAGTCAGTAAAAGAATATTCGGCTGCGATTGAAGAGATTTTGAAAGTATACGAGCAATTGGATTGCAATTCGGGAGAAACCCAGGTGCAGAATTCCAATGGGAAATTGACATTCTCAGGTGGTGACAGCTGTAAAATGACCCAAAAATGCTTCGATGCTTTAGCAAAAAAAATCACTGAAATACGTACTAAAATTATAACTGCTTAATTTTTCGGATATGAAATTTATTTTAACGTTAACCCTATTATTCGGTTTTGTATTTGCCCCGATTGCTATCGGGATCGGGCAGTGTCCTCCAGCCGAGGCATTCCTGAAAAAGAAGAAGAAAGACGCATACAGCCTAAATTCACAGTCACGATCAGGTTCAGTTGCAGCCGATGAATCATACGAAATGTCATTCATTGCTCACGAAGGATTGGATTACCGCCTGACAACCGTTTTGGATGAAGGTAGTGCAGGAACACTGAATTACGAGATTTACGAATTAGTAGTAGAGAAGAAAAAAGACGGCGAGAAAGAAACGTTCAAGCGCACAAAGAAAGTGTTGGCAACGTCCGGTTCCGAAGCTTTGGAATTCACTTCCGATAAATCACGTAAAATTTTCATCAACGTATCCATCTCAGGTGGAGACAAGAAGAAATTAGCATGTGTTGGAGTGCTGATCGAAACAAAACGTTCGGAAAGAACAGGGTTTTAATCCTTAATCATAACTTTAAATGAAAAGCCTCGTAAATTTGCGGGGCTTTTTCTGTATAGCAATAAAAAGTTCAAAAGTTTAAGTTGTTTAAACGGTTCAAATATTGGTAACTTTGAACAATTAAACCCCTTTGAACGATATAAAAACGAATGGATTCCTCACAGAAAATAAAAGAACTCGTTGACCAGGCGCAGTCAATCGTAATCACGGCACATAAATCCCCGGATGGAGATTCGATCGGAAGTTCGATGGCCTTGTTCCGGATCCTCCAAAAGTGGAACAAACAAGTCCTGGTAGTTCATCCCGATCCGGCACCGGCTTTCTTGCATTGGGTGGAAGGACAATCCGGAATTCTCGATTTCGAAACCAAACAGGAACAGGCGGTCACTGCGCTGAAAAATGCGGATCTGATCTTTTGCCTGGATTACAATGAACCGTCGCGTGTGGGAGACCAGATGCAGCCGCATTTAGTTGCTTCAACAGCTAAGAAAGTAATGATAGATCATCATTTGCATCCTGCTGATTTTTGTGATGTCATGATCTCTGAAACATCTGCGGGTTCAACCTGCGAACTCATCTATCAATGGATGAAAGAAATCGACCGCTTGGATGATTTGGATCCTGTTTCCGGGGCATGTATTTACCTGGGAATTATGACGGATACCGGTTCGTTCCGTTTCCCGTCCGTGAGTGCATTTACACACGAAGTACTTGCTGATCTGATCCGCAGGGGAGTGAAACATTACCTCGTTCATGAAGCCGTTTACGATACCAATACCGTTGACAGGATTAAGCTGAGAGGATATGCCTTATCCGAAAAATTAGTGTGTATGGAAGGAATTCCGGTAGCCTACGCTTCACTTTCCGAAGCAGAATTGGAAAAATACCATTACCAGAAAGGAGACACGGAAGGCCTGGTAAATCAAATCCTGGGAATTAACGGAATCAAAATGGCCGTTTTATTCGTTGAAAAAGAAGGAAAAGTGAAAATCTCATTCCGTTCAAAAGGAGATTATTTCGTGAATGAACTGGCAAATACGCATTTCAGCGGTGGTGGACATGCATACGCTTCCGGCGGAATTTCTACCGAATCACTTGAAAAAACGATCGAAAAATTTGTAACATTTGTAAAAGATTTCATTCCTAAAGCATGATAAAAAAAGAAATTGTTTTCTGCCTGCTGCTTTTGAGTTCCTGCTCGGAAGAAGTGGAACAACCCAAGCCGGTTCAATGGAATATGGAGAAATCCACCGAAATGAACAAGGAACTGGCAATCGAACAGGAGCTGGACATCGATCTTTATTTCGCTCAGCATGAGAACTGGGAAGTGAAGGAAACAGGTTCCGGTCTGCGTTACGTCATCCTGAAAAAAACAGAAGGCAAGTTTCCTGAAGCTGAACAGGATGCAAAAGTCCAGTACAAGATTAGTTTATTGGATGGAACGGAAGTCTATAAAACGGAAAAAGACGAATTGGATATCTTCCGGGTTGATAAAAGTGATATGGAATCCGGGATCCACGAAGGCATTAAGTTGATGCGCTTGGGTGAGAAGGCCAAGCTGGTTTTTCCAAGTCATCTGGCGCACGGGTTGGTTGGCGACCTGGAGAAAATCCCGCCGCTTTCACCGTTGGTCGTGGATATTGAATTAATTGGAATAGAATGAGAAAATTAAATTATATAGTTGCCGGATTGTTGCTGTCGGCATGTACATCCGGAGTGGAACAGGTAAAGGACAAAACAGTTCCAACCACGCGTGATGCAGGAAATGGCCTTTCGGAAGCGGAAAAACTGATCGAACCCAAAGACCGCATTGCCGATAAGAAGACCTTTCCAAATGGGATTCGCATTCAGTGGTTTGAAAAAACAGACGGAGAACCGGTTAAAGACGGATCCGTTTACGAGATCAATTTCAAAACAAAGCTGGAAAACGGGGAAGTGGTAGACGGAAATTACAAGTTGAATCGCGAAATGTTCCCGTTCCTGGCAGGGTATGGAATGCAGACTCCTGGTTTTGATCTGGCAATGAAAGAACTCAGAGTAGGAGATTTTGTTGAGATCTTCATTCCGGGTAAATTGGCGCGCGGAAAGAAGGGGATTCCGGGAATTATCCCGCCCAATGCTCCGAATATCGTGATGCTGCGCATCGGGAAAGAAATCAAGCCTACAAAAGTAATAGACGGAGTGAAAGTCTGGAAATTGGAAGAAAACCCGGAAATGAGAGAAGCTTCGGTAGGAGAAAACTCCAACCTGGCGATCCATTATTTTGTGGGAACCAAATCCAACCCGAGATACGATAATTCCTACCAGAGAAATACACCGTTTGCATTCGGAATGAAAGATGTTTCTTTAATCCCCGGGTTAAGAAAAGCAATGCTTGGCACTAAAATGTACGACAAACTGTTCATCCTGGTTCCGGCAAAAGAAGCTTATGGTTCAAAAGGCTATGTGGATTTGGTAAAACCCAACGAAGACCTGTTTTACGATGTGATCATCATGGATGTAGACGGGAAATCAGTTGCGCAAAAATGACCTTCCGATAGCTATCGGGATCAACAGGCAAAACACAAAAAAGATGCACCGGAAATGAGCTGAATCAATCCGGCTGAAATTTTTCAAATCCCTGTTTTCAATGATCATTTTGGGGTTATGAACTTGTAAATGTTCGAATTAACGTTTTTTTACAAGTAAAAATTGCCTTTTTTTTGTTAGTTTTGCGACACCCAGAACGTACCAAAAGGTTAAAACATGAACAAATTTCTATACTCCCTCCTGCTATTCATTTCATTTTCGGGACTGGCACAAAGTCCAATTGATACTGTTGATACTGAAAAGGGTAGGATGGTGATTTACTCGAACCGTACCTGGAAGTTTTTAATGGATGAAGAGTTTGACGGGATCATGAACGAAGCACTTTTCAACCAGATCCAGGCAGATACGAACCTGAATTTGGTTCAGACCTGGGACAATGACCTGTGCTTTACGTCCGAAAGATCAAACGATCTGTCGCGCATGAACGACACGCTTTGGTTGTGCCTGGTGGACGATCTTCACAAAGAGTTTGTTGCACCTGTTCCGGGGATCGTAACTTCCCGCTATGGATACAGAAAGGGGAGATACCACAACGGAATTGATTTGAATTTACGCACCGGGGATACCGTTAAAGCGGCATTTTCAGGACGTGTGAGATATGCTAAATGGAACGACGGAGGTTTTGGGAACCTGGTAATTATTCGTCACCATAACGGGTTGGAAACATTCTATGCACACCTTTCCAGGCATTTGGTTGCCCCGGATCAGGAAGTGAAAGCAGGTGAGCCAATTGGTTTGGGTGGAAATACAGGGCGCTCTTTCGGTGCGCATTTGCATTTCGAAGTACGTTTTTACGACGCTCCGATGAACCCGGAAGAAGTCATTGACTTTGCAAAAAAGGAACTGAAAGACGAAAACCTGTTGGTTCAGAAACGGTTGTTCAGACCGGGCGCAAAACCTAGTGACGAAGAAATTTCAGGTGAATCGATTGCATCCGTTCAGGCCCGCACAGAAGCTGCCGGAGCAAGAAAGTATTACAAGATCAGAACAGGAGATACACTTTCTCAAATTGCTTCCAAAAGCAATACAACGGTTTCCAGGCTGTGTAAACTCAATGGAATCCGTCCTACGACCCTTTTACAGGTCGGTCGACAATTGCGCGTAAGATAAAGATGAATCCCCCGGATTTGTCGTTTAACTAATTTTCACTGTTAAAAATTTGGTTCATAGTTGTGATTTCCTTAAATTGCTTCTATGTCGTGCAACTACAGAATTGTTTTAGTAACAGATGGAGGTTCAGATGCCTTGCTCGTTCCAATTGTCGGATTGAGTGCTTTGTCGCGCCGTATTCACGCAGTTGATATAGACCGTTCACTTTATAGTTGGATCGATTTGTTGGTTGCTTCCGGTGACAGTGTGCTCCTGGCAAGTTTGCTGGCAAAGCAGGAAATTTCCCTTACGGAAGAATTGGGAGCATTGGAAAAGCTGCTTCGTTACCAGAACAACGGGTATAGCAAAGAAATGGTTTCCCGCTTATTCAAAGAAGAAGATACGCTTTTTGCCCTGAGAAAACATTTCCTTTTCCTGACTTATGATGTGGATTCCGATGAATTGTTCCAGTTTTCAGACAGCAGGCCCACGCAGCAATCCATTAAACTGGATTCTGTTTTGAAAGCCTGTATGGGAAATCCGAATGAACAGCAGTTTATCAAATTAGGTTACCGGAGATTAATGAATGCAAGTCAGTTTGCCCCGAACCCGATCCTGCAGGCCATGCATTATGCTGATTGCCTTTACCAGGATGACTCGGTAGTAATTGTCAGTATCGGTTCCGGAAAACACAAAGACGGAGATTTGGAGCAGCAATTCTCTGAGCAGGCACAGATCGAATTTGAAGAAGAAGTAAGAAAACATAAAAAATGGCATTACTTCCGTTTCGATCCGGAGTTCGAACGCTCCGATACCATGGATGAGAAAATCGAGAAAACCCGCAATTATTTCGAAGACGAAGCTCCCAATATGGACCGTTTACTGCGCTTGATGGAAATTAAGTCCGGGAAACTGGTTTAATTATGTTCAAATGTTCAAATGTTCAAATGTTTCAACTCTAAATAATGCTTACGATTGAAGGTTCATTTTTTGAATACTTTAAACTCTTTTGAACTCTTTGAACCCCTTTAAACTTGTTAAGATTTCAGAAACAATATTTCCATTCCGTTTGCCGTTATGGGATTTCTCCTATTTTTGTCGTCATGAAATGGATTTTCTTAATTCTCACCATAGTAACACTTGGCAGCTGTAACTCATACAACCGGATCTTAAAGTCGGACGATTACGAGGCTAAATTCAACGAAGCCAATCGTTTGTACGAATCAGGAAAGTACGAAAGATGTGTTTCTTTGTACGAGCAGGTTTACCAGAGAAGCCCGCGTACGCCGCAGGGAGAAGTTTCTTTTTACAGGCTGGGAAAAGCATGCTATGCAGTAGAAGACTGGTATTTGGCAAGTTATTACCTGGCATCTTTTCAGTCAAAATTTCCTTATTCGCCGAAAGTAGAAGAAACCATGTTCCTGGCAGCAATTTGTGCTGTTCAGAATAGCCCGGACGTTTCTCTGGACCAGCATGAAACAGAAGTTGCGTTAAACGAATTGCAGAATTTTGTTTCCCGTTTTCCTAACTCCGAATTGCTGGATACCTGTAATTTAGTCATGGATAAACTGCGTTTCAAATTAGAAACCAAAGACATGATGAGCGTCAGGTTGTATTCCAAAACGGAAAACTTCCGTGCTGCGGTGGTGAGTTCCGAGCAATTCCTGGACAATTACCCGCGATCAAAATTCAGAGAAGAAGCATGGGTGATTTTAATGAGAAACTCCTATTACCTCGCGCAAAATAGTATCGACTCGAAAATTGAAGAGCGAATTGACAAAACAAGGGAACGATTTAATGTTTTTCTTGTAGAATTCCCAAATTCAGACTATCTTCGCGAATTCGAAGGGTATGTTGAGAAATTGAAAAAAGTCAACATTCCCGTATCTAACAAGTAAATAAATAGAAGAAATGAGCTTCAAAAACAACAATGCTGAGCGTTCAACTGTTACGCGTGATACCATTGATTTAGAGCAAAATACAGGTAATATCTATGAATCAATTGTAGTATTGTCTAAAAGAGCAAACCAGATCAGCGCTTCCATGAAGGAAGAATTGACTTCTAAATTGCAGGAGTTTGCTTCATCAACAGATAATTTGGAAGAGATTTTTGAAAACCGTGAGCAAATTGAGATCTCCCGTTTTTACGAAAAACTTCCGAAACCGGTTGCAGTTGCAATTGAAGAGTTGAAAGAAGGACAAATTTATACCAGAAAAAATCAAGAGTAATCTAAACTCATGATGTCTTTAGAAGGAAAAAAGGTCCTGGTTGGTGTAACCGGCGGGATTGCAGCTTATAAAATTGCTTCCTTCGTAAGATTGTTAAAGAAACAAGGGGCAGAGGTCAGATGTATGATGACTCCTGCCTCTTCTGATTTTATAACCCCGCTCACACTTTCCACTTTGTCCGATTCTCCGGTCGGGATCGAATTCTATAACCCGAAAACAGGAGAATGGACCAATCACGTAGAATGGGCTTTGTGGGCAGATGTCATGATCTTCGCCCCCGTAACAGCCAATTCCCTGGCTAAAATGGCTCACGGCTTTTCAGATAATTTCCTCCTTGCAACCTATTTGAGTGCGAAATGCCCGGTTTTTATCGCTCCGGCAATGGACCTGGATATGTATCAGCATCAAACAACCAAAGACAACCTGCAGCGCTTGGAATCATTCGGATATACGATTATCCCGGCAGAAAGCGGTTTCTTGGCAAGTGGACTGGAAGGCCAGGGAAGAATGGCAGAACCGGAAGTTTTGCTTCAATACCTCCAGGATTTCTTCCGGAAAGATGACCGTTTTTCGGATAAAACAGTATTGATCACTGCCGGTCCTACGTATGAAGCGATTGACCCGGTGCGTTTTATCGGGAATCATTCATCCGGAAAAATGGGATTTGCATTGGCTGAAGCTGTTGCTGCGAAAGGCGGAAAGGTGATTTTGGTTACCGGACCAACACACCTGAAAACGGATCACAAACAAATCCGGGTGCTGAAAGTTACCTCGGCAAGAGATATGCTGGAAGCCGTTCAAAATAATTGGGATCAGGCAGATTTAGGGATTTTTGCTTCTGCAGTTGCAGATTACAGGCCGGAAACTCCTGAAAATCAAAAAATTAAAAAGACAGAAGAGCAGCTTCAGATCATCCTGGAAAAGAACCCGGATATTTTATCCTGGGCCTCTGCACACAGGAACAAACAGAAAGTGGTTGGTTTTGCTTTGGAAACCCAAAACGGACTGGATTATGCCAAAGGGAAACTCGAAAAGAAGAACCTGGATGCGATTGTTCTGAATGAAATAGGAGAACCCGGAATTGGTTTCGGAACAGATACTAATTCAGTTAAATTGCTCTTTAAAAACAATAAAATGCGTAGCTTTGAGTTACAGTCAAAACAAGAATTAGCTTTCTCTTTGTTGAATGAATTGATGAATAATCTATATGAATAAAATTCTGACCCTTGTCTTTTTGGCGCTTTTCACAAGTGGGTATTCCCAGGAATTGAACTGCGAAGTTTCGTTGATTACAAATATCAAAACGGAAGTAACTTCTGCTGAAAAAGAATTGTTTGATCAGTTGAAGCAGATCGTGACGGATTTGATGAACAATACGAAATGGACAGATGAGAAGTTCAAAGTGGAGGAACGCATCAATTGTCAGCTGCAATTACAAATCAACACGATCAATAACGGCGAATTTACCGGTTCGATCCAGGTACAATCAACACGTCCGGTTTACAACGGATCGTACAATACGGCGCTGTTGAATTTCCAGGACGACGATCTGTCTTTTACGTATACGCGAAACAGTGTGGTGCTTTATGCGAAGAACCAGTTCCGGGATAATTTGTCTTCCATTCTTGCATTCTACGCATATTACATCATTGCCCTGGATTTTGATTCGTTTTCCAAGCACGGAGGCACAAAATACTTCCAGGAAGCGCAACAAATCGTTACCAATGCTCAAACCGCTGCAGGGAAAGGATGGAAATCCAATGAGCAGGGGAAGAAAAACCGCTACTGGTTGATTGAAAATGCATTGCAGCAGTTGTTTGAACCGCTTAGAGATTGTTACTACGAATACCACCGTTTGGGAATGGATAAAATGTATGACAACCAGGCAGAAGCACGAAAAGTCATGTATACATCGCTGGAAAAACTTTCAAAAGTTTCGGCATCGCGACCAAATACGATCAACATCATCAATTTTTCCTATTGTAAAATGAATGAGTTGAAAAACCTGTATTCACTTGCCCCACAGGAGGAAAAAACAGCAATTGTGGCCGTTTTGAAGAAAATTGATCCGGCGAATGCTACCAAATACGAAGAAATTCTGAATTAATGCTGAAATCACTTGCTGTTCAGAATTTCGCACTGATCGAACACATTTCTCTTCAGTTTCACAATGGTTTGCACGTCATTACCGGGGAAACCGGGTCCGGAAAGTCCATCTTACTTGGGGCTCTCAACCTGATCCTGGGAGAACGTTCCGATTTTTCGGTGATCCGAAACCCGGAAAAGAAGACCATTGTAGAAGCCATTTTTCAACTAACTCCTGAATTCAGGGAGTGGTTTATCCGGGAAGACATTGATTGGGAGCCGGAAACGGTTATTCGCAGGGAAATTACCAGTCAGGGAAAATCACGGTCATTCATTAACGATACTCCCGTACAATTAACTCAATTGAAGGAATTGACCGAGCAATTGGTTTACATTCACTCACAGCATGAAACGCTTGAGATCAAAAAGACCAAATTCCAGTTTGATCTGTTGGATTCATACAGCGATTCATTAGAGTTGGCGCAGCAGGTTGCAAGTGCATTCCAGGAGATCCAGCGCCTGAAATCTGAAAGAAAAACACTGGAATCTGCTCAGTCAAACCAATTGCAGGAACTCGATTATATCCAGTTCCAACTGAATGAAATGGAGCAATTGAACCTGGATGGTACTCAGTTTGAAACATTGGAACAGGAGTTCAAAAAGCTGTCTCAGCTGGATGACCTGAAAGAAGCTTATTCCGCTGTAATGAATGCCATTGACCAGGATAACGGTGCACTGGATTTGCTTAGAAGACTGAAAGCACACATTGATAAATGGAAGAATGCGGATTCCGATCTGAACACCATTGCAACTCGTTTGCAGGAAGTGATCGTGGAATTGGGAGATATTTCCCGCGATTCGGACAGGCAGCTAAACCAATTGGAAGGTGATCCGGAAACGTTATTCAAACTCACGGAATCACTCGATGCTTACAATAAGATCCTGAAGAAAAATCACCTTTCTACCCAGGAAGAATTGATCGCATACCGGGATACACTCAGCGAAAGATTGCATGCTCTGAATTTCTCCGATGAACGGATTATAGAGCTTACCAAAGAAATTGAAGATAAAACGGTTGTTTTGGAACAGTTGTCTTCCAACTTGTTCGAAAAGCGCTCCGGTTCCATTTCCAGGCTGGAGAACTATTTGTTGGAACTTTTAAGCGGAATGAAAATGGAACATTCCAGGATTCAGATCCTGCTTAACCGGGTTGAAAAGTTGGATGCAAACGGTGGAATGACGATCCAGATCCTGTTTTCAGCCAATAAAGGATTGGAATTGAAACCCATTGAAAAGGCGGCAAGCGGTGGAGAGTTATCGCGTGTGATGCTGGCAATTCAACTGATCATGAGCGAAAAGAAATCACTTCCGACCCTGATCCTGGATGAAATTGATACCGGGGTTTCCGGTGAGGTAGCGCTGAGAATGGGAAAATTGTTGAAAGAAATGGGGCAGCACCTGCAAGTATTTGCGATTACGCATTTACCACAGGTTGCCGCAAAAGGCGATTACCATTTCGAAGTTTCCAAATCACACGATAACAGCCAGACCATTTCACAAATCCGTGAACTGAACAAAGATCAACGGATCGAAGCTTTGGCTAAGTTGATTTCAGGAGAACAGGTGACTGATCTTGCACGCTCTTCAGCTAAACAATTAATTGAGAATTGAACTATTAATCGAAAATAGGTGACTGAATGCTTGCGCTAAAGCTAAAGCAGTGGCGCAGCGGAGTCGAAGTCACCTTTTCAAACCGATCACTTTAAGTTCGGTTAATTCTCTAACAAATCCACAACCCTCGGGAATTCTTTTCGTATCTTTAAGTGAAACAAATACAGGGCATATGTTTAAAATCATTTGGTTAGCAATTTCATTAGCAGGATCAGGATTTAGTGCAGAGACTCTCCCGGTAAGCGGAAAGTCGATTGATCTGAGAGCAGGGGAACAACTTAAAATGCGTGTAAATGGTCATTTGACTCCATGTCCTCCGAGGGATAATGAAGCGAAAAAATGTTACCTGGTGCAGAAAGGTGCAAGTATCGGGATGGAAAATTGGGAAGTTTTGCAACAGCCCATCGAAGGTTTCGACTACGAAGAGGGATATGTATATGATCTCATAGTGAAGGTAGACGTTTTACAGGATAAAACAGGCCCGGACCGCTTCAAACATACCCTGGTTCAAATAATTTCCAAAATCAAAGAATCGTAAACTGTTTTTTCTTCTATCTTTAGATTATGGAGAAGAAATGGGTAATCACAGGTCTGATTTTAATTATTATAGCAATTATCCTTGGAGCTTTCGGAGCTCACGGATTAAATAAAGTGACGGACGATGAATCGATCCTGGCGGCTTTTGATACGGCAACGAAATACCAGTTTTTCCAGGCGCTGGGATTTTTAGTGGTTCCTTTTATTCTCTCGAAGTTTGCCATTCAGGGGAAAGCCGTTTTCGTTCTCTTACTGATAGGGACCATTTTCTTTTCGGGAAGTATTTATGGACTGACTTTTTCAAAAGTTCAGAATCTGGAATCTTTAACAAAAGTGTTCGGTCCGGTAACTCCGATTGGTGGTTTGCTGATGATCCTGGGCTGGACCTGGTTATTAATACAAGTTATCCGTTCACGTAATTAATGAAATTTTCTGCAACAATATTAGGTTCCGGAACATCACAGGGAATTCCGGTCATTGCCTGCGAGTGTCACGTTTGCACTTCAGACAAGGTGGAAGACAATCGTTTGCGCTGTTCGGTCTTATTGGAAATCGGCGGTAAGAACTACGTGATCGATGCAGGGCCTGATTTCAGACAGCAGATGCTGAAATTCCGGGTAAAAAGCCTGGAAGCGGTGTTGTTTACACACGAACACAAAGATCATGTTGCGGGATTGGATGATGTAAGAGCGTTCAATTTTATCGAGAACCGGGACATGGATATTTATTGCTCACAAGCAGTGGAAGAAGCTTTGAGACGGGAGTACCACTATGCCTTTCACGAAGACAAATACCCGGGAATTCCCCAATTGAACATTATCCCGATTGAGAACAAACCTTTCGAACTTTCCGGGAAAATTCCGGTTATGCCGATCGAAGTGATGCATTATTTCATGCCCGTACTTGGATTCCGTTTCGGGGATTTTGCTTACATCACTGATGCAAAAACAGTGGAAGCTGTTGAAATTGAAAAGTTGAAAGGACTGAAGGTGTTGGTTGTAAATGCATTGCGAAAAGAACCTCACATTTCTCATTTCAACCTGGAAGAAGCCCTGGCATTTATTGAGCAGGTAAAGCCAGAAAGGGCTTATTTAACGCATATTTCCCATTTGTTCGGGACACATGAAGAGATTCAGCTAGAGCTTCCTGAGAATGTATTCCCGGCTTATGACGGTCTGAAATTCGAATTCGAATAAACCATTCTTTTTAACGGGTAAAAGCCGGATCGTTTTGGAATTCAGCAGAATTCAAAGCACCGGGGGAAATATTCCTTGTCGGCTTGAAATTAAATTCTAAATTTGTCCTTAAATCAAACGATTATGTCAAAATTATTGGAAGGAAAACGTGGGATCATTACCGGAGCTTTGGACCAAAATTCAATTGCCTGGAAAGTTGCCGAAAAGGCTCATGAACACGGTGCTACTTTTGTTTTAACGAATGCTCCGATCGCTATGCGAATGGGAGAAATAAATGAATTGGCTGCAAAGACAAATTCAACGATTATTCCTGCTGACGCAACGAATACAGAAGATTTAAAAAAGCTTTTTACGGAAGCACAGGAAATATTAGGTGGTAAAATTGATTTCGTACTTCACTCGATCGGGATGAGTGTGAATATTCGTAAGAATATCCCATACCAGGACCTGAACTACGATTTTTTCCAAAAAGGAGTCGACGTTTCTGCACTTTCCTTACATAAAATGCTTTCCGTAGCAAAAAATATGGATGCAATCAATGAGTGGGGAAGTGTAGTTGCTTTATCTTATGCTGCTGCTCAAAGAACATACCCGTTCTACACAGATATGGCAGACATTAAAGCCATGTTGGAATCCATTGCACGTAGTTTTGGTTACCACTACGGATTGGAGAAAAAAGTACGTATCAACACGGTATCTCAATCTCCTACTAAAACAACTGCAGGATCCGGAATCAAAGGATTCGGTGATTTCTACGATTATGCTGATGCAATTGCTCCGCTTGGAAATGCAAGTGCCGAAGATTGTGCGAATTACTGTATTACGTTGTTCTCAGACCTTACACGCATGGTTACGATGCAGAACTTATTCCACGATGGTGGTTATTCCACAACAGGAGTAAGTGATTCGGTTTTAAAGAAATTAGGGATCTGATCCACAAGAAATAAGATTTACAATAAATGGGGATGTGATATTAATCGCATCCCCATTTTAGTTTCTTATCCTCCCCAATCGCAGTTTTTTCCGGGATCTGCACAATCAAATTGCAAAGCAGGATCTTCTTTGTCGCGTTCAATCCGCTGACGAAGTAATAAAATCCGGTGTGCTTCGGTGTAGGAAAGGATCTTTGTTTTCAATATACGGTTGATTTCAGCCATTACAGCGGCTTTCGGATACATATAAATGCGGTGTTCCATATCGCCTAAAACGCGCTCCCGAAGTTCCAATAAATCTTTCTTGAAGAGATCGCTCTTTTGAATCACCTGGAATGAGGTTTCCAGGAAGTTGTAATTGTTGGTGTCGCCCAGTAATGAACCGCCGCCGTAATCCCAGGTACGCTCAAAGAAACTAAGCCATCCCGGTGTATGCCGCCCTTGTTCACCTTCTGCCATGATTTTGAGTTTCATGAAATCATCGTCTGCTTTTCCTTTGGTGTATAATGCCAGTTTTTGCAGGTCTTTGAAACTGTAATCTATTACGAATTCGGTACATTCCGCTTCGCAGGAAGAACGCAGGGCAAATGATTTATTGATGAAGCTCATGGCTTCCATGGCCTGATAGCCATCCGGAAACTTGGAGGAAACCGCTTTTTCAATCTCTTTAAATAGTTTTTTTCCATTGTGATAAACGCTTGCAAAATCAACATCTGTTTGGACCATTGCCAGATCAGTGAGATAAGAAGTGATTGCATTCACCGTTTTTTCGGGAAGTAATTTACTTAACTTCTTAAGTTGAACCGGGTTCAGGTCGTAAACTACCGGGTTTCGTTTCGGAATAGAATCGCTTACTTTTTCTCCGGGTTTCACTGCCAGTGTATCCGTCTTTTCCTGATCGGGATTTTTCTCTTCCGGGTTGCCGGAATCCGAACAGGAGGCGGTTGTCAGGAGGATTAAAAAGCAGTAAACAAGCTGTTTCATAGGATGAAGTACTAAATGTCAACCTAAATTACATTATTTTTGAAATTCGAATCATAAAATAATCGCTTGTTCGTTAGAATATAGATGAAAGGCCCTGTAAAACATTTCAGATCATTCGTTCTTGTACTGGCATGTATGCTGTTCGTACTGCCTTGTCATGCTTCTGACCGGGGAGTTAAGACCCCTGATTTCATTATTGTTGATTCCTGGATCAGCAATTTTGTAGTTGGCTTTGCAAAAACTAAGGAAAAGAGATGGCAGCATGCCTGGCAACGGGCAAACCAGGGCGCTAAAAACGATTTGCGTATTTGGGGTGGATTGTTTGTATCGGATACGAATTTGAATTCAGGAAAACGCTTCCTGGAAGTTGGTTCCCGGTTTACTTACCAGGGACCGCAAACGGGAATCGGATTTTTCATGGCCCATTTTTACAATACCATGTTGTGTAAGGTCAATGATGTGAGCCACCCGAACGGAAGCACGATGCTCAATATGAATGTTTCGTGGACCGGGGTTTGTTTCGGGAATTACATTCTTACCAAGAAAAAAAGTGCTCCTGACCCGAATAACCGCATTTTTCAGCATGAATACGGACATTACCTTCAAAGTAAGAGAATGGGATTCGCCTATTTGGTAAGAGTAGGGCTTCCGGCAATTATGAGTACCGGTGTGCATGACGAACATCCGGTAGAAGTAGATTGCAACCGGGAAGCATTTCTTTACTTCAACAGGATTAACCCGGCTTTTCAAAATGATTCTGCGTATGCTGATAAGAAAGGATGGGATTTTTTATACAATCCTTTCCCGGATTCGATAGGTGTAAAGGCCAGTCTTGGAAGAAATACATTCCGGTACGTTGATTACCGTGATCCGGCAGAAAGATCCCGTGTGGATTCATTGAAAATCAAAGCTAAATGGTTTGATTATGCAGGATGGATCTTGTTCCCGACTCCCGCGATCATCGGAGTTTGCAATGCGGTGAAATACAATAAAGAGCAGCGGGTTGACCCGGAAAAGGAACCGGTCATGATTCTTGAAACGTCGGAAAAGCAAGTGAATTAACTCAGATCTTCCCGGTTACGTCGTACGCAACATAACCGAACATCTCTTTCAAAAGCCCGTGCCAGTCACTCATTGTGCTTACGTCAGGAACAAGGATCTCATCAAAGGTATAGGAACGTTTCGGGCCGGTATACAGGTCGGTGGAGTAGGTGTCGAACTGAACACCTGCTTTCAGGAAACAAGCGCGCGATCTTCTCATGTGTTTACCGGAAGTAACAAGCAGGACTGATTTTGAATTCGGGAAAAGACGGTCGAGAATCTTTTTGGATTCAACGGCGTTTTCGTAAGTATTTTTCGATTGGGTTTCAGTGATGATCACGTGCTCCGGGATTCCCCAGTGAACCAATACTTCTTTCAGTTGGGTTGCTTCATGAAGTCCTTTGTCGATTAGGTAACCATGATCTCCGGTGATCAGGATCCGGTCCACTTTCCCCGATTTGTAAAGTGAAACTGTTTGCCAGATCCGGTCAATTCCCCTTCGCGGACTCAAGGTCTTTAAATCGTTGTTGTATTCAGCCATACCGGTTAGAACGACGGCTACATCATAGTGATTTACATCAGAAGCCGGTGTTCCGAAAACTTCCCATTGCCTGCATACTTCTTTAAATACAAAAGTGTTACTGAAGAAAAAGGCAATGAACAAAGCAAGGTATTTTGCTCTTTTTGCACGGATGGCTTTTTTTGAGAAGAAGGCAAAATACAATGCCACTAAGAGCCACGTAAACGGACTGATCGTAAAGAGTAATATTTTTGAAAGAATGAAGAACATAGAATTCCTTGCTAATAGACCTTTCAAAAATAAAAAAAGCGCCCGATATCACGGGCGCTTTTCTATTAGTTGATCGAATGTTATTTAATGGATCAGGTGAATAAATGTTTGTCCTTCCACATTTTTCTCACCATTCATGGTCGTAATTTTGTATATCACAAAATAAACCCCGTCAGTTGGTGCCGTTCCGTTTACTTTTCCGTCCCATTTAGGATTTAACCCGGATGCATGGTAGATCACGTTCCCCCAACGGTTTAGAATACTAAACTCAATGTTTGAGTAATTGGTAACCACGAACTCGAAGAAATCGTTGTCTCCGTCACCATTTGGTGTAAAGATATTCGGGATTTCAAAGATCGGATCAGGGAAATTACATGAACCGTCATCTAAAGTTGCAGATGGATGGTAATTAATAGCCGAAGGATCTGTACATCCGCAGGTTTGAACAGAAACATCCACGTAAGCCGTATCCGAACAGTTGCTGTCATCATAAGCAATCAGCATAATCTGTGCATTTCCCGAATAGGTATGCGTCTGACTGCTTTCATCGTTTACGTTGATAACCGTACCGTCACCGAAATCCCATAAATAACGTGTCGTGTTCTGGCTGTTGTTTTGAAATACCACATCGAATGGTGCACAACCTGTTAATGGGTTTGCATCAATAACAGCTTGCGGAGGATCTTTGATCTCTACCTGTACGCTATCGTAAGCCGTACAAACATCATCCGTTACCTGGAAATAATACCATCCCGGTGAGCGGTTGGTCCACGCTGTTGAATTAATTAAACTGGGGTTTGTTGCTCCTGGTCCGTTCCAGGTATACATCGCATTGCTGTTTGTATTTGTGATACCTGAAACATAAGCAATCACAATACCGTCGTTGGCACAAGCCCCGGCATCTATTGCAACTACCGAATCAACGGTTAAAACTTTATTGACCACCAGGATCACACTGTCTTGCCTGGTATATCCACAACCGTCAGTGATCGTTACCGGGTAAGTGATGGAATCATGTTCCGCACCTCCTGTTGACAATGTTTGCGGGTTGTTTGTACTTGGAATACTTGTCCAGTTCACAGAATACGGAGGTTTTGCTCCTACGATGTTGGTTACCTGTACAGAAGGATTCGTTGTCTCACAAGCTGAGTAAACGTAATCCGGTAGGTTGTAAGTCAGGTTATTATCAAAGACCTGGATTGAAACCGGTGAAGAGGTACACTGCAATACACCGGTTGTGTCAAAAACGCTAACTGTAAATATGGAATCAAGACCTACAGTACTAAACACAATGACATTGGTATCTCCGGTTAAACCGTTGCTCCAAACCAGATCAAAAGCATCTGAACAGTTTCCGCCTGTTCCGTTAATAACAATGTTGTCTAATCCCCAGTTATCATTTGCAGATGACGTGGAAAAAGGCTGAATCCATCTGAACATGGTATTTGTAGTGTTTGCAGCAGGAGGGATTGGCACCGAAAAATTATTCCATACAGTAAATGGGGTAGGGCCATTGGCTACCTGAGTAGCGGATGTTGAGATTACCGGAAGAATCTGTCCGTCAGGCTGATAGTAATTGATCGTAATCCAGGTTACTCCACCGTCAATACTGTATTGCAATGCAACACCCTCCCGTGCTTCATCCGGACCTTCACATGGAGCAGAGCCATTTTGAATCGCATATACCATATCGAAGTTAATGCTCCCACCCGGACAATTGATGTCAAATGCCGCAGTTGTTACTGAAGGAGAAGACGATGAAGAAGTTGCAGCCCAGTAATAAGGAGTTCCGTCTAAGCTTGGACCACATGGGGAAGTGAAAAACGTGGTGCCCGAAGAAGTCCAGCCGCTGGGAAAGGATCCGGAATTAAAGTTAAAGGCCTGCTCGGAATTAAGCAAAGATGCGCTTACAATAATGGTAACAGAATCTCCCGGACATACTGTGGTGTCTAACGGAGTAACGCTGATAGTACAGTAGTTTGACTGACCGTAAATACTGCCAGTAGCAAATACTGCTAAAATAATAGGTATAATTCTTTTCATAATCAGCTTATTTGACAGTTAGTTTTTCAATGGCTATTGATTCCGGGATCCATCCGTTTTTTAAGTTTGGGTTGGATAATAACATGACAACCGGAAGCTTTGAGTCTGCCAGGTTTCCTTCGATTGACGAATGCGCCGGAATGACCAATGTTTTGTAGAATTCATCAGAATTGCAGCCGTTGCACCCTAAGTTGTAATAAACTACAGGTGAATAAGAAACATTTAATTCTTTGTCGCTGGTGTTTTCTAATTTGATGATTGCATAATCCATGTCGAGGCGCCCTTCGGCTGAGTAAACCTCTTTTTTAAGATAGATCTTAACTCCGTTTACTTCTTTGAATAGGGTCCATTCGGGGGTAATTGATTGTACCGGGAATTTTTCCTGGGAAAAGGCACTGCTGGTGCATAGCACAATCCCGAGGAAAAATGCCAATGCATTTCTTCTCTTCATAATCTCAAGTTTGCTTTAAAACGAAATAACTAACTGCTTCGTTGCATGAAGAAAGGAAAAAAATAAAAAATAATTGTCAGGTCAATAGTTGAATTCTGAATGGATTTTTATTTATTGGAAGTCAGACTATTGAAACAGGATTCAATGGTTGGGAAATCAAACGAAAATGATAGGTCTATCAGCTTTTTCGGATCAACGTAGCGGCTTTTGAGAACGAGTTCTGTTTCCGTTCCAATGAAGCAAGCACCGAGTTTCAGCATCCACACTGGCTGATTGATGAAATAGGGAATTCGCAGGCTTTTACGGAGTTCTTTTTGAAAAAGTGTATTGGTAACCGGGTTCGGAGAACCGATATTGTAGATCCCGGATGAGTGGTTCTCAAAGAGAAAGAAAAGTGCCCTGCAAAAATCCTGAATGTGAATCCAGCTGATGAGTTGGTCTCCGCCTGCCATTTTACCTCCAAGACCTGCATATGCCAGTTTTTTCAATACCGGGAATACACCGCCTTTTTGACCCAAAACGATAGTACACCGGAATAATAACTGCCTTACCGGAAGATCTTTGAAAGCGAAGAACTGCTTTTCCCAGGCTTTACATACGTTTACAGAAAAGCCCTTCCCAATGACTCCGTTTTCTTCCGTATTGGGAATGTCAAATGTATGCTCATAAATCGTTGCACTGGCAATATTAATCCAGCAACCGGGCTTTTGATTGCAGTCCTGGATTGCTTCACCGATGATGCGTGTACTGTCGAGCCTGGAAGACAGGATTTGCGCTTTGTTCTGTTCATTGTACCGGCAATTAACAGATTTTCCAGCCAGGTTAATGACCAGGTCGGCGGCTTCCAGTTCATCTGCCCATTGGCCTTTGGTTGCTCCGTCCCAAAGAACGTGTTTGAATGGTTCGGGCAAATCCGGGATCGGTTTCCGTGAAATTGCTGTGAGTTGACAATCCGGATAATGCAGTTTGACAAAATCGATGATAGATTCCCCGATGAATCCGTTTGCAGCGAAAAGAACGATCTTTTTCATAGTCTTAAATGATTAAAATTGAAATACGAGTGGATAAATGGCTATCCGGAAGAGGATCCAGCTGAGACTAAGCTTCCAGGTCCATCCTTTTAAACCGAGCCGTCTTTTGTGCTCGAAGAACATAAATGCAAATACGATTCCGTAACAAACTACAGGTAAAAAGCCTGCTTGAATTCCTAATACCCCTAAAAACCGGATTCCAACTCCGAAGAATACGAGCAGGAGAGATCCCAAAAAAGAAGTAAATGCGAGGTGACCTAAGTAATCGTAGCTGTTTTCCTGTTTTAAAAGCAAAAAGATCAATCCCTGGAACCCGATTTGTGCGGAGAGAAGAACCAGGTCGTGTGGTGGATTATTCAGCATGTATTCCGTAAGAAAAAGATCGAAATACCAATTCACGCTCAAAGAAGTCAGCAAACTGATTACAATAATGAAAACAGCTCGCCAAAGGATAGATTTTGTTGGTTCACATGCACAGTCGATCTTTTTCACGGGAGTAGGAACAATTATTTTTCGATTGTAACTGATAAGCAGGTACAGGAGTTTTAAGAACACGTTGATCGGTTTAAAATTGCCGAGTATTCTGATTACCGGAAAGCGCTGTCCGAGAATGAATAACAAGCTGTCTATGCCGTATGTGACTTCTTTGGTCTGATTATTCACACAAGCTATTTTATTCTTAGCCAGTGTTTCGTTTACGGTGCCTGGGTGGGATTGAATGTAGTTGGTGTAAGGAATCTTTCCTTTTTCCGGCAGGAAACCGTATTTAACAAAAAGACCGGTGTACCAGCGGCAAAGCGGACAGTCTTCATCGTAAAGGAGGGATAAATCTGCTTTCATCTTTCATTAATTTATTATTAGTTCAATATTTTCAATATTATTTGAAAGTTTGAATCAAAAAAAAGGGAGGCTATCTCCTTTTATTTGAATAAGTTCAAAATTCTTCCAAAGAACACGTGCTCATCTGCCTTCATCAAAGTACCGGATAAAGAGTCGAGCCGGGTAACCAATCTTTCGATATTCTCAATGGTTGCAACGAATGAAATTGACTCGTAAGATTGTTCTACTTTTTTGAGTTCTGCCAGGTGTTGCTGCAAGGGTTCCAGTTCTCTTCGCTTGCGTTCCTTCACGATGCGTTTTGCCACTTCCCACATATCTTTCTCAGCCCGGAAATATTCTTTGCGGTCTCCCGGAATACTTTCTTTATAGATCAGGTTCCAGTTGGTAAGTTCGCGGATATTCATATTGGCATTTCCACGGGAGATCGATAACCTTTCCATGATGTCTTCGGTACAAAGCGGATTGTCACTGACGATCAGTAAAGCATGGACCTGGGCCATCGAGCGATTGATTCCCCATTGAGTACCGAAGTTTCCCCAGGTTTGAATGAATTGCTGTTTTGCTTGTTCCAGTTCCATGCTTCAAATATATACAATATTTTCAAAAATAATTGAAAATTGGAAATTATTTCTTCACGATCCTCATATTCTGTTGTTTACCGCTTTGAGAAACCAGTAAGTGGTAGATTCCCGGAGCATTATTTCCCAGCGAAATGCTTGTAAGCTGGTTGTGGTTTCCGTGGTAAATAAGCTTTCCGTCCATTGAATAAAGGTCCAAAATTGCTTCACCTTCCAGTGAAATTTGAATGAAATCAGCTGCCGGGTTCGGAGAAATGCGAATGTCCAGTAATGACAGATCGTTCAGGCCAAGCGTTCCATTAATCACCCCGATTGCTTCCAGGTCAAATCCTCCGGATTCGAAAGGAGTTGGAAACGGATCGTTGATAATTGTTCCGAATTGATCGCTTGAGGTATGATTTCCTGAAATGGCTCCGATCGCATCAATAACACGAACAAATTTTACAGCAGATTTGTTCAGGTCCGGATCATTCGGAAGTTCTGCCAAATCGAAAGGAGTACCATAACCGGCTCTGTATTTTCCTGCCAGGTTGTTTACCATTCTGCAATCGGTGAATGAAGCATTTGAGGATTGAGCGTCCAAAGGAACTTCCGTGGTGGACGGGAAGCGGAAAAAGTGAATTCCGTCCGAACTTACTTCCACATGTGCCAATTCCAGGTAATTATCTGTAAATCCGTTCTCGAAAACAGCAAAATCGTAACCCGGACCGTCCATGATCAGGTGGTCGAAACTTAAAGTTGCCACACCGCTGTCGCCTAATGAAATTACATCCGTTGTGGAACCGGTTGCAGGACCGAGTGCCAGGTTGATATTCCCGAAACTGGCTCTGTTGGAACCACTCGCGAGAACGGTGGTGTCGGAAATGTTGATAAAACCTCTGGTTATCGTACCTCCGGTTGCCCAGGACACAAAACAGGAACTGTCTTTTTTAATGGCGTTGGATGCAGGATCTCCCGGTGCAGGATGAAAAGTTTGTGCAAACGATACGGCCGGCAAAAATGCCAGCAGAAAGTAAAATTTAGTCATAGATTAAAATTTTTGATGGGTTCAATCCCACATTGTAACTTGTTTCAAAAATGCCGCCTGAAGAAAATACGTGGACTTGTCCTGTAACCGTATAATTCTTTGCATCCAGGCAGTAAATTTTATTGGTAATGTCTGAATAGTGAATCCCATACAAAGTTTGGATTCCCGAAGTGGAAATGTATTGCTGGGTAATGATGGTTTCACTGATCGGGTTGAACAATGCAATTTCGTTCTCCCCGGAACTGAAATCGTGGTACGTAATCAGGAAGTGGTTATTAAAGCGCGAAATACCGCTCGCATCGAAAGGAAAGGATTGTGCCAGTGTATTGGAAACGGCATTGATGCGGTGCATCCGGGATGGAATAGTGGCATAATTCCCTCGTGTAATGACATAAACGTCTCCGCTCACATCCGTTTGAACCGATCCGGGGTTTTTACCAACCGTGATCCGTGTAATTTCCACCTGACTGATCAAATCAATCACCGAAACCGTACTGTCTACATCCGGGAAATTCAATCCACCGGAATTGGCAACAAATAATTTTCCGTTACTCACCGCCAAACCTTCCGGGTTTGCGCCAACCGGGATTCGTCCCGTGATACTTAACGAAGCAGTGTCAAGCACGTCTACGTATCCGTCGTAGCAGGTAATGTAGGCCTTTGGTCCATGAAAAGCAATGTAACGCGGTTGTTTAGGTGTTCCGTTAGCGATCATGGAAATTTGGCTAATGCTGTTTCCTGTAGAAGCATCGAGAATTTCAATCGTACTGGAAACGTTCACGATCACGTAAATCTTGTTCCCGTATTTCTTCATGTCGTTCCCGGTATCTCCCAGCGAACGGTTTGTTTTTTGCTCGAAGAAATTACTTGTGTAAGAGTTGTCGGAGAAATTGAACCAACCCAGCGTGGAATTGTTTTGCTGGAATAATCCTTCATTCAGAACAAGCATGCCGTGCTGAAGCGTTTGCGGAGCTTCCGGCTGGGGCGTTTTTTTCTTTTTACAGGAAAACGAGCAGGCCCCGATCAACAGGATGACGAATAATTTAGAGCGCATATTGAATTCGGACGTTAAAATGAGTACCGGGCATTACGAAGTAATTGATATAACTGTATTGCTTATTGTTAATGTTATTGAGTGTAAAACGAAGTGTGAACTCATTTTTCTTCCATTGTTGCGTGTAAGAAAAACCGGCATTGAACAACAAATAACCGTCCAGTAGGTTGGAGGGAATATTTTGGTTCAGGGCATAGCGTTCACCCAGGTAAGAGCCCAAAACAAAAAAGCTGAGTTTTTTCCAGGAATAATTGAGTTCCGCACTTCCGGAATGAAGCGGCGAGTAGCTCAGAATATGGCCGTAGTTTACGTTATCCGGATCGCTGATGTCACGGGTATACTGGAAAGTATAATTGATCCGCATTCCAGTTGTGTGATTTCCGAACCTTTTTTGAACAAGTTCTGTAAACTCAACTCCCACAGCATCTGAGATCCCGATGTTCTGGATACTCCAGATAAAAAGGTTTTTGGTCGGAATTGCGAGGATTTTATCGTAAACGTAAGAGTAAAAAGGCTGGATCATGGTCTGGGAAACACCTTTATTGAACGGTAAATTCAATTCATAGCGCAGCGAAGCAATGTGAGCTTTTTCCGTGCGGAGTTTGGTGTTTCCGATCTGCTGATAATACAATTCGTTGAAAGAAGGCTGTCTGCAGGTATAACGGTAAACAAGCCCGATCCGGTTTTTGCTTCCCAGGTCAAAACTCCAGGAAATAGCCGGAAGTAAATTCCATTGACTTTGGTTTGTGGTATCTCTTTTTTCAAAAATTCCCTGCACTCCGACCTGCGCTAGAATTTTCCCGATCGCTTTCCATTCGATTCCCAAAAGACTTTCGGAAGTATTTCTGAATGGGTTTCCGACCAAGGATTTTCCTTTCAATTCTTCCGAAATAAAGGAACTTCCGACCAGGATTTCCAGTTTTTCGTTAATGGTATATGCGGCCTGTGATTGAAAATCCAGTTGGGATGAATAATAGCGTTGGTCCAGGTATCCCAATGAGTTCAGGTACGTTGAATCCAGGTATTGGAGGTTGTTTCGCTGATAATTGACGGAAGAAAATACATTCCATCGGTTGTGCTGGTACCGGTGGTTGAACGATCCGTTTAGCCCGTAACCGTTCAGGTATTGGGCAGCATTACTGTTGTAAAAAATTACCGCTCCGGCAAGGTCTTTTTGGTATTCGTTTCCAGAAACACGCAATTGGAACCGGTGTTTATGATTTGGGGTAAACTGCGCGGACATTGTTCCGAAATATTCCAACAAGCTGTTGTTTTGCCTGCGTTCCGTAATGCGGGTATTTCCATTCAGGTATGTGAACGGATAAGCACCTCCATACGATCTGATTTTTCCGGTTGCTGTTCCGCCCCATTTCCTGGAATTCTTCCGGAGCATGAAATAACCTTCGTATTGGTCGAAGGAACCGGCTTGCGCGCCCAAAATGATGTTTCGCTGATTGGTACCCAGGTGTGAATGGACAGATTCCACATTAACAACTGCTCCGGCTAGTTTGGCATGGATCGGGATTTGGGTGCGGGTAGGGGAAAGCGTGATCAGTTCCAGCCGTTCAATGAAATCAACAGGAAAAGAACTGAGATCTGCTTGTCCGCTTTGTGTAGTCGAAACACCCGAATAATCCTGTACCAATGCCGTGTGTCCGGCTCCGAGGCTTCGAAAGCTGACGGTTTTCAATCCGCCCACATCTCCGTAATTTTTGATTTGTAGGCCTGGAAGTAAAGTCAGGATTTGTCCCAGGTCGTTGGCCAGTTTGTTTTGGATCTTATCTTTCGATAATTCGACCTGGATGCTGTTTTCTCTGTCATTCCGCGGTGAAATGACGATTTCTTCTATGTTTTTAACCTCCTGCCCAAATACAGAACAGGAGGTCATGATTACGAGGGTTGGTATGGAAACTCGTAAAAACAAATTAAATTTTATTGATGCGTGTTCTTGCAATTCCTTTGGAAGTACTTGTTTGGATCAGGTACGTTCCCGATTGAACAGCGCTTAAGTCAATTTCCTGGATTCCATTCGTAGTCTGAGTCAGGATCAATTCACCTGTCAAAGAGTAAACAGCAATTTGTCCGCTTTCGGATTTAACGGTGAACTTTCCTGTTGTCGGATTCGGGTAAACTTCCTGGTCGATCAGGCTCAAAGCATTTACAGAAGCTGTTCCGTAAGTGATATTGTCCAATGCAAAATAAGCAGGAGTCAGGATTCCCATAGAGTTTTTGTCGCTGGATTCCAATTCGAATTCCAGGAACTGGATTTCTCCCAATGAAGAAAGGTCTACTGTTTCCCAGCTGTCTACAATGTAATCTTGTGTGCTGTCTGCAAAACGGTAATCAGCTAAATAGAACACAACCGTATCTGTAACAGTACTTTGAGCATCTTTTCCGATGATCAGTAAACGGAACCAGTCTTCCCCGTTCGTTCCGTCCGGGTTTCCGTTAGCGCCGTTCGGTGATCCGAATTTTTTTCCGTAAGAATCCCCGTTCTTCATGGAAAGGGCTGCATAAGTCGTGTTTGTGATTTGCATGCTGCTCAATACTTTTTCTGTATTGAAATCAATGCTTCCGCCATAATTGACAGCATAAATCTGGCTGTTGTTTCCTCCGGTTCCGGTGTAAGCCGAAAAGTCATTGGTGTAACCTGCTGTAGTTACATTTGTAGAATTGGAGTAGATAAATCCACCGGACCAGTAATCCCAGCTGAAATTGTAAGTGTTCTCAAAGAAAACCCCTCCGGATGTGAAACCGAATGTGGAATCAGAACCGTCCCAATAAGTGTTGGGAGCTAAAGTTAAGTCGTCAAAAGTAACAACGGTTTGAGCTTGTGTGTATTGGATGCAGAATACACTAACTGCAAGTAACATTTTTTTCATTGCTTTAAGCATTTAAAAAGTGAGTAAAAAAGCAAATGAAAAAATCAGAGATAAGAACAAACCGGGAAATGAATCCCTTATTTGAACCCGACTTTAATCTGAAGTCTTCATTCAATGCATGTTCAAGGCAGGTATTCTGACTTCTCTCCGGTTACTTCTCCTTCCCATCCACCGTGGCAGACAGTGGAACATTGAAGACCGTTTATAAGAGTTACAGCTGCAGATACAGTCCCGGATTTACACCGGATTCCCTATTGTCTTTTGTAAGTTTTACAATCGAACCTAAAACGGAGACAAAAGTACAGTTTTTATTTTAATCCCGATGGTGGGGGAGAAAGAGTTGCTTTTTGGGGCAGGCATCGGGTATTCTTAAAAAGATGGATAGACATCCCGCACCGGCGGGATAAGTTATGTCTATTTTCCAAGTGAGAGTAGGCTTGCCTGCTTGATTAACGTGCTTCCAGTTCGAAAGGCGGAGTCCATGTCTTTTGTTTCATTATGTTTTTTACTTCCTTATAAGACAAGGGATAAAAGTCATGGCAGTCCACACCGATATCGAAGGAGAGGGAATTTTCCCAATCCGGAAGTGTATTGTGAGAATGGCCGTATAAATGCCAGGTTCCCCGGGATGCACCTCTCCAGGTCCGCATAGCATAGTGAAACAGAACAATGCGCTGTACACCGTTTGCACAGTCTTCATCCTTTACTTTTAATTCATAGTAATCTTTGATCCACGTAAACCGTTTCCGTTTATTCAATGCAGTTGCTTCATGGTTACCGGCTATTAAATGAATGTTCCCATTGAGTTGGTCAATAATTTCAGGAAAAGCTTCGTTGGAACACAAAGCAAAATCTCCCAAATGATAAACATCATCTCCCTTTTAATTTTTTCATTCCAGCGGCGAATTAATTCCCGGTCCATTTCTTCAACGGATTCAAAGGGACGATTGCAAAAACGGATGATGTTTTGGTGTCCGAAGTGATGGTCAGAAGTAAAAAAGATAGTTCCCATTAGTAAGATTGAATCTTTCAAACTTAGGAAAAAATCAAAAAAAGCACCGAAAGACGACCGGAATTTCGGGGAAATAGCTTCTTCACAATCACCTTTTAATAAGTTTCAATCCAAGATTCGAAAAAAAGATTATTTTTGCAACGCTTAAACAATTATACAAATGGCAGGAACTACCAGTTTTAATGATATTAAACGTCAATTTAAAGAGAACAAAAAACTTCGATTGATTACCGCAGTGGTGATTGGATTTATCGTAGGTGTTCTTGGATACATTCTATACAGACAGTTTGTTTACGCTCCGAATAACCAAAAAGCAAACGAAGGTTATTACAGAGGGTTAAACCTTGCAGCGAAGGATTCTGTAGATGCAGCAATCACGGAGTTGGAGCCGTTTGTTAAGAAAAATGACGGTTATCAGGGTGGCGAAGTAGCTGAATTTACTTTAGCTCGTCAGTACATGGCCAAAGGAGATTTCAATAAAGCATTGAAGTTATTGGAAGGTGTAAAACTGAAAGATACTTACGGACCGGTCATGGCTCTTGGATTGAGAGGTGACTGTTACAGCGAATTGGGTAAATACAAAGATGCACTTGACATGTATGTTGATGCTGCAGAAGAAGATGAGAACGAGTGGACAACACCGACTTACTTATTCAAAGCTGCACAGGTTGCTGAAGAAATCAAGGATTTTGCAAAAGCAAAAGAATTATACGAAAGAATTAACAAGGATTACTATATGTTCGGTCAGCAAAAAACGATTGACAAGTACATTGCAAGAGTGTCCAACAAATAAATTTACAACGTGGCTACAAGTTTAAAAAACTTATCAGCGTTCGATCAAGATACTATTCCAAACGGTGCCGATTTTTCAATCGGCATTGTTGTTTCTGAATGGAACGGTCATATTACTTCCAAATTATTGGAAGGAGCTATGGAAACACTTCTGAATGCAGGAGTAAAAGAATCAAACATTCACATCAAGCCCGTTCCCGGAGCATTTGAATTGCCTTTAGGCGCACAATGGCTGGCCCAGAAAGAGCAAATCGACGGAGTCATTGCTATCGGTGTGGTGATCCAGGGAGAAACCAGGCATTTCGATTTTGTTTGCTCGGGAACAACCCAGGGAATTGTAGACGTAACACTGAAATTCAACAAACCGGTTGGTTTTTGTTTGCTCACAGACAACACGGAACAGCAGTCCATTGACCGCGCAGGTGGAAAACACGGAAACAAAGGTGTAGAAGCTGCGGTGACAGTATTGCGCATGATCGAACTTAAAAGAGAATTTTAATAATTGAAAATTTAAAGTTGAGAATTAAAAAGGAGGCTGGGCGGAGTCGAAACACCTTTTCAAACTTTTCACTTTTCCATTTTCACTTTTCAATTTATCATGACATTAATCAAATCCATTTCAGGAATCAGGGGAACGATCGGAGGATCTCCCGGAGATAATTTAACACCTATTGATGCGGTACAGTTTACTGCGGCTTACGGAACCTGGTTGAAATCCGTTTCTGACACGACTAATTTAAAAGTAGTGGTGGGACGCGATGCAAGACTTTCCGGTGAAATGATCGCAACATTGGTGATCCAAACATTGGTTGGATTAGGCATTGAAGTGATTGACCTGGGATTATCGACTACACCAACGGTGGAAATGGCAGTTCCTTACCACAAAGCAAACGGTGGGATTATCCTCACGGCTTCTCACAACCCGAAACAATGGAATGCACTGAAATTGCTGAACAGCAAGGGCGAATTTATTTCCGGTGCGGAAGGAGAATTACTTTTGAAAATTGCAACCGAAGGAAGTTTTGTATTCGCTGAAGTAGATGATTTGGGGAAAGTAACAACAGATCCGGACGCGATTGAAAGACACATCGAAGAAATCTGCAAACTGTCGGATGTAGACATTCCTGCAATCAAAAACGCCAATTTCAAGGTCGTTGTAGATGCAGTGAACTCAACCGGGGGAATTTCGGTTCCGCAATTGCTTCGCAAAATCGGTGTAACGGATATCGTGGAAATGTACTGCGAACCAACCGGGCATTTCCCGCACAACCCGGAGCCTTTGAAAGAACACCTGGTAGAATTGTCTGCAAGAGTTGTTTCGGAAGGAGCACATTTGGGAATTACCGTAGATCCGGATGTAGACCGCCTGGCTTTGGTAAACGAAGACGGATCGATGTTCGGGGAAGAATATACGCTGGTTGCCGTTTCCGAATACATTCTTTCGAAAAGAAAAGGAGCAACAGTTTCCAATTTGAGTTCCACGCGGGCTTTGCGTGATATTACGGAAGAAGTAGGATGCGAATACCATGCTTCGGCAGTTGGTGAAGTGAACGTCGTGGTGAAAATGAAAGAAACCAATGCCGTGATCGGTGGTGAAGGAAACGGTGGGATTATCTACCCGGATTTGCATTACGGACGTGATTCACTGGTTGGGATCGCATTGTTCCTGTCGCATGTGGCTCACAAGAAAATGAGCATGACAGAATTGCGCGCTTCGTACCCGAATTATGAAATGGCTAAGAAGAAAATCGACCTGACTCCCGGAATTGACGTAGATGCAATTTTGGTACAGATGGCTGAAAAATACCAAAACGAAGAAGTAGATACCGTTGACGGAGTAAAGATTTACATCGGGAAAGAATGGGTTCACCTGCGAAAAAGCAATACCGAACCGATCATTCGCGTATATACCGAAAGCAAGGATGCGCAGGCAGCTTCTGATCTGGCAGACCGTATTATCGGTGAAATAAAAGCTTTAATCTAAGAACATGAAGCGGTTTCTGTACCTGGTTCTTTTACTGGGATTTTCTCTTGAATTACACGCCCAGGAAGAAGGTGTTGAGATGACAAGTGCTTACGATTTTGAGATCTGGACCCGCGATTGGTACCAGCCGCTGAAAGAAGCCGTTGTCTTCGCAGATGCATGTAAATTGCGATCCGAACCTTCTTCCGGCTCAGAAATGCTTGCAAAATTACTGATCGGTGACCGTGTAAAAGTCTTGAAAATCTCGGACGTAGATACAACCATCAACGGGATCGCATCAAAATGGGTTCAGGTAGAATCCGGGAAGAAAAAAGGATACGTTTGGGGCGGATTGCTGACAAACCAGGTATTGAAAGTGACCGATTCCACTTCCGCTGTTTGGGGAATCACTAAAATTGTAAGGTCCGGAGATACCATCGAAGATTACTACGCTTCGGTACGGATTTTTTCACAAAGGCAAGTCCGCAAAAACGTCGAGTTTAAAGTAACGGAAGCCGGACAGCCCGGCCATGCCGAATTAGTATTGTATAAAAATCCCTTACTGGAAGGAGTGGAGCACATTTTCATTTACCACACCTTGTCCGAAGCATGCGGTGTTTCCTGGAGCAATCACTACCTCTTCGAAACCGGAAGTGAAATGAGGTACATGGGAGTTGGCTCCGGAGTGGGAGACGGAGGTATTTATCATGAGTCTACAGACCTGGTTTTCCCGACTGCGGAAAAAGAAAAAGATTACATGGTCCCATTCCAATATAGGCCCGACAGGGATCAGATCGTAAAAATCCGCTCCATCAACGAATACGATGAGAATTGTATCTGGACCGAGCATACAACTGTTGAAAGCTTCGAGTGGAAAGAATGGGAAATGGTTCCTTTTTGCAGGGAATAATGCCTCTGATTATGCCGCCCATTTTCACAGCAAAGAGAAGAAGAACGTAAAGTTCTAAGGAATTCCTCTGCGCCCTTTGCTTCTTAGCGGTTCTGAAAATCAACAAAGTGTTTTTTTTAGTTTTGAATGTAATGTTCTTATAGTTAGTTGTTTATAATTTCGGTTGACTGTTTTTTTTTGTTTTGTTAAAATTCTATTGAACGAAAGTCGCTTTCAGAAGTACTAAAGGGAAATTGATTCCTATGAAAAAAGTATTTCTCCTCTTAGCTGTTCTTCCGGCATTTCTTTCGCTTGCGGCTAATGACAAAGAGATCATTAAATCTTCCATTAGTGAAGTAACAGTCTATACCAATGGTGCACAGATCTACCGGAAAGCAAATTTCAATGTAAAACCCGGGATTACGGAATTGATACTTGAAGGTGTGAGTCCGAATATCGATCCGAAAAGTTTGCAGGTAAAAGCCTTCGGGAACGTCGTTTTGATCGATTCCAAATACCAGCTTTATTATCCGAAACCGGAAACTCCGAAACTGGAAGGTCTTCCGTTAAAAATCCGCAAAGACATTAACTTGCTCCAGGATTCTATTAACAATGTGTCGTATGATATCAAAGAAATCCAGGATGAGATCGATGTATTGAATACCTCCAAGAATATTTTAACGAATAACGGGGCGATCCGCGGACAAGGCAAAGTGAATGATTCGATCCAGCTTTTAAAGCAGGCAATGGATTATTACCAGCTAAAAATGAACGAGATCAACAAGAAATTACAGTTGTTGAACAAACGCATGAAAGCTAAAAACGCCACGTTGCAGGAAATGAATACCCGCATGAGTGACCTGCAGAATTACCAGTCATCCAATACGCCGAAAACTCCAACAGGACCAATCCACCGGATTATTGTGACCCTTCAGTCAAAAGAAGTGGTAGCGGGAAGGCTGGCAATTTCCTATTTGGCTTCCGGCGCGTCCTGGACACCTTCTTACGATATCCGCAGTGAAATTACTTCAGGTAAAGTAAACCTGACCTATAAAGCCAATATCCAGCAAAATACAGGAGAAAATTGGGACGATATCCAGCTGACTTTGTCGACAAACGATCCGTACCAGAATAAAGTCAAGCCTGATTTGCATCCGTGGTATGTGGATTATTACAATTTCCAGGCGGTAAACGGAAGATTGAACAGTTACAGCATCACACCTTCCCCTTCCATGGAATACAGTAAGAAGGCGGCTGAAAAAGAAGAAGTCATGCGTGACAGCGAAACTGCCGCAAATTTCACAACCGTTATTGACCGCGTTTTATCGGCAGAATACAAAATTGATTTGCCTTATACGATTGAAAGCAGCAACGAAAGTCATTTGGTATTGGTGCGAAACCTGGATCTGACTGCAAATTACCGTTACTACACCGTTCCGAAGATCGATCCGGGAGTTTTCCTGGTGGCAGAAGTATTGAAGCTGGAAGATTTACAGCTGGTTCCGGCAAGCGCGAATATTTTCTTCGATGGAACATACATCGGCGAAACTTACATCGACCCGACTACCATGAACGACACCCTGAAACTGAGTTTGGGGAAAGATCCGAACATTATTGCCAAGCGCATTTTGCTGAAAAAAGATTTCAAGGAGAAAGTGATCGGAAACGATATCGAGCGCACGTATGCTTACGAAATTTCAGTTAAGAACCTGAAAGCAAACACCATTGAATTGGTGATTGAAGATCAGATTCCTGTAACCAGTAACGGAGAAATCGTTATAGAAGCGGTCAACACGGATAAAGCAAATTATGAAAAAACGACAGGGAAACTGACCTGGACGGTTAATTTGAAAACCAAAGCCACGGATAAAATGACCTATTCGTTTAAGATTAAATATCCGAAAGACCGGAATGTCATCCTTCAATAATTGTTTTGTAGTTTGAAGACGAATCCCTCAGTTTGCCGGCTGGGGGATTTTTATTGGGTTCAAATGTTCAAATTTGCTTAAACAATGGAACCCTTTGAACCTTTTAAATCCTTGAACTTCTCAATGGCTTCCGGATCGTAAGAGAAAAAAATATTTGCCCAGATGATTTTTGATAATGCGTAGAGGTAAGGACTCAGGAAAATGGAAAGCCCTGAGATCACACCGATCTGAAGCCAGGTATTGGAGCCGGGAAAAAACAAATTGAAGCTTACCCAGCAGGTTACGAATAAACCAACTCCCAATCCGTAGGAAACATACATCGCGCCGTAATAAAACCCAACTTCCTTTTCGTATTTCAATCCGCAGCTCGGGCAATTGGTATGCGTTTTTCCCAGGTTTTTCATGTCGTAAGGATGAGAAAGAAAGAAATCGCCTTCCTGACATCTTGGACATTTCATCTTTAAAACACTGTAGATTCGTGATCCTTTACCTGCTAACATGCCGAATAATTTAATACTTTACAAAGGTAAAAACACCCATCCGAAGAAAAGGTGACCTGGATCAGTTTTTAATCTTTTTTCTGAAAATTAATTTTCTTTTGAAACCTTTTAATACCTCTTGCGTTAAAGATAGTAACGGATCAATTATTAACATCTACAGGTTAAGGGAAAGAGGCTATCAGTCAGTTGACTGGTGGCCTTTTTCTTTGGTGGATTATCCCTAAGTTCGATTAGAATGCTTAAATTGGAGTGTTAAATCCATGAAAATGAATAAACTTCTCCTCTTTTGTGCCATCCTTGGTGGTTCATTTCCTTCATTTGGTCAGAATTTTCAATTACGATCCGAAAACCCGGAGGCAATCAGTTTAGAGCATCATTTCAAGGAAAAAGCCTTCCAATACCGTGAAATTAACGGACAATCCACCATTGATTTTGCTAAAACATTCAAAGTGCTAACTCATGAGAAAGGAGCTCCGGCACTTCCTTTGTTTCATGAAACCATTCAGCTTCCCGCAAAAGGAAATCCGTCAATTGAGATCATATATGGCGAACCGGCGATTTTTGAAAATGTGGTGATCGCTCCGTCCAAAGGGGTTCTTAAACGAAATGTGGAACCGGGATCCGTTGCTTATTCTTTTGGCGAGGTGTATTCCCAAAACAGTTTTTACCCGGGCAATGCAGCAACTCTGAAAACGCCTTTTATCTGGCGGGCTATGCGTGGTGTAGTTGTTGAAGTTGCGCCTTATCAATACAACCCGGTAACGAAACAACTGAAGGTGTATAAGGATATCCGCATCAAAGTGAATACCAATACAGCTGTTAGCGGGGAAAATGAATTGAACGGAGAAACAGATCCGGTCATGAAATCCATCCAATCCGGTTTTGTTCTGAACCCGGAAACAGAAAAATACACTCCGCTGGAGGAAAACGGAAGCATGTTGGTGATTGCTGATCCGGCTTTACTGGATGAGATTACTCCGCTGGTGAATTGGAAAAATCAGAAAGGAATCCGGACGGAATTGGTTTCAACGGCACTTTCCGGGGCAAATGATCAGGATATCCATACTTATATTCAGAATTACTATGCTGCTCATCCCGAACTGATTTATGTTTTGTTAGTCGGTGACCACGATGAAATTCCTGCTCATACATACGGAATGTCGGCCGGAGAGAATTTGTATTCCGATTCCTATTACGGCCAGTTAAGCGGAAGCGATTATTATCCGGAGGTATTTGTGGGGCGTTTTTCCGGTGCTGCAGCAGACATTACTACCATGGTCCAAAGAACCATTGAATACGAAAAGAATCCGTTGATTGGCGACTGGATGGAGAAAGCAATCGGTTTGGGATCGGATGAAGGAGCAGGATACGGAGATGACGGCGAAGCGGATTGGCAGCATTTGAGAAACATTCGCACGGTATTGATGGGATATGGGTATTCGGAAGTAGCTGAATTCTACGATGGATCGCATGGCGGAGAAGATGCAAATGGTTATCCTGGCTCAGGAGCAATTCTGTCAGCAATTAATAACGGAACCGGGTTGTTCAATTATACCGGTCACGGTGATGTGAATTTACTTGTTTCGGGAAGTTTTCAAAGCCTGCATGTAGACCAGGCTACCAACAACGGGAAATATCCTTTTGTAGTTTCAGTGGCTTGTAATAATGGTACGTTTACCTCGGGAACATGCATTTCCGAAGCGTGGACACGTGCTACGAATAATGGAACTCCTGCGGGAGCAATCGGAGCAGCGGGATCATCCATTTTAATGGCCTGGGCACAGCCGATGCAAACACAGGATGAAATGACGGAAATTATTGCACAGACTTATCCGGCCAATCACAAAACTACTTTGGGAGGAATTTTTTACAATGCACAATTGTCCATGCTGGAATCATATCCTGACGAAAGCGGTATAGAGGTGATGCAAACCTGGGTCTTATTTGGCGATCCGTCTGCACAGTTCCGCAACAAGCAAACATTACCGATTTCTGTTGTGCATACAGGAAATGTTCCCGCGAATGCAAATTCGATCACCGTGACATGTAATGTAGAAGGAGCTTTGATTGCGGTTTCACAGGAGAATGTATTGATTGGTACGGGAATCGTTTCGGGCGGGCAGGCAGTGATCAGTTTCCCTGCTTTGACAACAACGGATTTCCTGGTTGTCACGGCAACTAAACAGAATTACGTGTCTTACCAGCATGCAGTCCAGGTGGCTGATGGCCCGTTGGGATTGGCTGAGCCGGAGATGGAATTCACTATTTTCCCGAATCCTGCAAACGACGAATTGAAATTGGTCATCTCGAACGGAACGGCAGAATCAGTTCGTTTGATCGGGCTGGACGGAAAAGTTGTATGCGAACAGGTGTTGGTGAATGGCATCCAGGAAACGATCCATACTTCCTCCATTCAATCCGGATCTTACATAGTAGAGATCAGTTCCGCTGTGCAACGTTTGCGAAAGAACATCCTGATCCTGCATTAAACCCGTTTGAACAATTGAATAGGGTTCTGCAACAGCAGGTTCTTTTTTGTCATTACCTTTGATCTATGAAAGAATTGGACGTTTTGATAATCGGTGCGGGAGCTGCGGGTTGTTTTTCAGCGATCAAAGCTTCGGAGAATTTCAGGCATGCAAAAATTGCGATCCTGGAAAGAAGTTCCAAGCCTTTAGCGAAAGTCAAGATCTCAGGTGGCGGAAGATGCAATGTCACAAACGTGATTTCCGATCCGGAAGAATTATCCAAACATTATCCGAGAGGAGAGCGTTTCCTGAAAAAAGCATTTTACCAGTTTTCAAGTTCCGATATGAAAGCCTGGCTGGAAAGCAGGAATATTCCCCTGAAATTGTATCCCGACGGATGTTATTTCCCGGTAAGCAATGATTCCCAAACCATCATCGATTGCTTTTTGAACGAATTAAAGAAAAATAATGTTCCATTACTGTTGAATCAGCGGGTAGAGAGCGTTCAAAAACTGGATTCCGGGATGTTTGAAATTCAGACTCCGGAGGACACCTTTCATTCGAAAGCAGTAATTGTCACAACCGGTGGACAGCCCAAAATATCCGGCTTCGAGCTTTTAAGAGCATTCGATCTGAAAATCGTTTCACCCGTTCCTTCTTTGTTTACATTCAATATGCCCGGCGAGTCGGTCAAAGAATTGATGGGAATCGTACAGGAAAATGCGGTGGTGAAGATTGCCGGTGAAAAATGGATTTCCAGCGGTCCCTTGCTGATAACTCATTGGGGAATGAGCGGCCCGGCGGTATTGAAATCTTCGGCTTTTGGCGCACGGATTTTAGAAGGAAAAGGATACCGTTCCCAGATTGCAGTGAACTGGACAGGAGAAGACGACCAGGATTCAGTGCGGGAAACAGTTAAGGAATTTGTAAAATCGAATAAATTGGTGGTCAACACACCGCTTTATGCTATCAAGTCCCGTTTGTGGTCTTACCTGGTTGAAAGAGCCGGGATTCCTTCCCAATTCAAATGCTCGGAACTAACTTCAAAACATCAGAATAAATTGGTGGAAGTATTGGTGAATGACAGCTATGTGATGGAAGGGAAAACTACTTTTAAGGAGGAATTCGTTACGGCAGGAGGGATCGATCTGAATGAAATCAATGTGCAGACGATGGAATCAAAGAAAGTTTCCGGTCTCTTTTTTGCAGGAGAAGTCATGGATATTGACGGTGTAACGGGTGGATTTAATTTCCAGGCTGCCTGGACCACTGCCGCAATTGCCGGAAAGAATGTGTTACAAAACAAGTAGAAAATGATTCGATTAGCTTTATTCCTGGTACTAATTTTGGCGGTTTCCTGTAGATCTGCAAAAAGCAACGCGGATTCAGCAGCTGAAACACCTAAAACGGCTGAGAAACCGAAAATAGAAATGGAAGTAGAGGAACCAATAGTCCCTTCTCCGAATGACACGGTTACTAAATCCTATTATTTAGGCGTAGTGAAGAAACTGGATTGCGGATATGCAATCAATATCACGCTGCGTGAAGATTTTAGTTTGTATTACAATCCAATTAACCTCGATCCGAAGTTCCAGGTCGACGGACTTCGATTGAAACTGAAATACCGAAGAGGACAAAAAACTACCCGTGGCTGTATCAAATACGGACAGGTTGAGATCGTTGAAGCTTTTGTTGTTCGCTGATTACAATCTGTTCATCAGTAATTTATACAATTCGATCATCGACTCAATATCCTTTTTGTATACTTTTTCCTTCGGGGTATGTACATTGTCTTCCGGAGCCCCGATAAAACACCAGTCGATCGGTAAGTCTGATTTTTGAAGGACAGAACCGTCACTGCCACCTGCTGATTCTACTTCCAGCTGGTATTTGATCCCGGAATCTTTCGCAATGTTTATGATTTTATTCAGGTATTTTCTTCGCGGTAGCATACTGTCTCGCATGGAAATAGCCACACCACCTTTGTGTACAACGCCGTGAGTAACCCAGGTAATATCACAGATCAAAGCCTGGAGTACATCGTAAGTATTCATCAGGTACTTTGCACAAGCCCCCACGGCGTTTCCGCCGTGTTCTTCATAGGTTGAGAATACGATTGCACCGTTTTCCAGAGTTTCAGCCAATTGAAGAGCTACGTATACTCCCAACCGGTTGTCGAGATACGGAGATTGGATGTATTCTTTGGTTTCTTTGAATTCAGGCTTGAAAGAAAGCAGTGTTCCACGGTCTATCATCCGGTCGCTCATCAATTGAATGCGCTGCTGGTTGTATTCATTTTCAAAGATCATCAATTCTCCCTCAACGATACCTTGAGAATCAGTCCCTACCAGTGGTGTTCCATCAATGTTTTTCGGACCGCCCACGCGAATTAACTCGTTTTCGTAGCCAACGGAGTACCCGATGGTGTCCATGTGTGCATATACTGCCGTTCTTGGATTTCCGAAAACAAGGATCAATGCGTCCTGGAATCCCGGTCCGTCAATGATGTGTGGCTTGGATTTCCACCCGGAAGAATGCCTCAGAACATATTCTTTGATGTATGACTTGATGCGTGACTCGTCGCTGGCAACTCCCTGTATACTGATGAGTTCCTGTAATAATGCGTTATTGGATAATTCCATGATTTTCGATTGTAATGTTTTTTTCTTCCGGTAAGAGCAAGTTCAATTCTTTAAATTGCTCTAATAAATGGAGTTCTGAAACGGGTAAATGGAGACTTAATTTGCAGGATAACTGGAAGTCCTGTTCAATGATCTTTGCCGGACTGTTCTTTAAGATGCTCATCACCTGTGGCATTTCGTCGTAATTGTAAAGCAGGGTAATCAGTACCTCATCTTCCTGTTCGATGATCTGAGCATTTTCCAGTGCTTCTTTTGAAGCTGTCCGGTATGCATTGATCAAACCACCGACACCCAAATTCACACCGCCATAGTAACGCACCACGGCAATCAGGATATTGGTGAGGTCGAAAGACTGGATTTGTCCCAGGATAGGAGCCCCTGCGGAATTGGAAGGTTCACCGTCGTCACTTGCGCGGTATTTTTTCTTATCACTTCCCAAACGAAAAGCAGAGCATACATGAACTGCCTGGTAATGTTCTTTCCGGAGACTCTGGATATGTTCCTTGATTTCTTCTTCTGTTTTACACGGAATAGCAAATGCCAGGAACTTGGATCCTTTTTCTTTGTAGAATCCTTCGCTGAGTTCTGAAATTGTTTTGAATTTACTTTCCTGCATGAAGGCGTAAAGGTAATAAGAAAGTAAGGTTTTGGAAAGATGCGTTTATTAGATTGAAAAATGGAACCTGTTTTTAGATTAATTGTCTTTATATCAGTATTTTAAATAATGAATCTGTTCGCGAATTAGCGAACAGTATAATTCGCGAATTCTCAAATTTGCCCTATTGATACGGTGTTTTTGGATGTGGGCTTAGATGGGGTATGGATAGCTTAATCAAAACAAAAATGGCTCCCGTTTGGAAGCCATTTTACTATTATTGAATCGTTAATTTCTTTTCAAGATCTTCCAGGTAAACCCGGAATTGTTTGTCGGTCTCTGAAAGATTCAAAACCGTTCTGCATGCGTGAAGAACCGTTGCGTGGTCTTTCCCGCCGCAATGTGCTCCGATACTTGCTAAAGATGATTTGGTCATTTTCTTGGAGAAGTACATGGAAATCTGACGTGCCTGAACTACTTCGCGCTTACGTGTTTTTGACTTCAGCATTTCGATCGGAAGGTCAAAGTAATCACAAACTACTTTCTGGATGTAGTCGATGGAAACCTCACGAGCCGTATTCTTCACAAACTTGTCGATCATCTGTTTTGCCAGATCAAGCGTAATTGCTTTTTTGTTCAATGAAGCCTGTGCAAGCAATGAAGTCATGGCACCTTCCATCTCACGGATGTTGGTATTGATACTGTAAGCAAGGTATTCAACTACTTCGCGTGGAAGTTCGATACCGCTGCCATACATTTTTTTCTCCATGATCGCAATACGCGTTTCCAGGTCAGGAGTAGAAAGATCAGCAGATAATCCCCATTTGAAACGGGACAATAAGCGCTGCTCCATTCCCTGCATTTCAACAGGCGGTTTGTCCGATGTCAAAATGATCTGTTTGCCATTTTGGTGTAAATGGTTGAAGATATGGAAGAATACATCCTGGGTCTTTTCTTTTCCTGAGAAGAACTGAACATCATCAATGATCAGTACGTCGATCATTTGATAGAAGTGAATGAAATCATTCGTAGTCTGATTACGCACCGCATCAATGAATTGGTGAGCAAACTTCTCTGAACTAACGTAAAGAACTGTTTTATTCGGGAATTGATTTTTCACACCGATTCCGATGGAATGTGCTAAGTGTGTTTTACCCAATCCCACACCGCCGTAGATCAACAACGGATTGAAAGCCGTTCCCCCAGGTTTGTTTGCTACTGCATAACCCGCAGAGCGTGCTAAGCGGTTGCAGTCACCTTCTACAAAATTCTCAAAAGAATACGCCGGATTCAGGTTGGAATCCACGTTTACTTTCTTTAACCCCGGGATGATGAATGGATTCTTAATCGGATTGTCACTGATATTCAAAGGCATGTTCACAGGAGCATTCTTCACCGCTTTCTTATTGGAAGCAGGAAGTTTTACCGTGTAAGGATTTGAATTGCTCGCAGAATTTTCCATCACAATACTGTATTCCAAATGCCCTTCCTGGCCGAGCTCTTTTTTGATTACTTTTTTCAATAAAGTAATGTAATGCTCTTCCAACCATTCGTAAAAAAAGTGAGATGGAACTTGTATTGTCAGAACGTTGTTTTCAAGCTTTACGGGAACAATCGGTTCAAACCATGTTTTGTAGGCTTGAATCGGTAAATTATCCTTGATAACTTTCAGACAGGAATTCCAAATAGCGTCATGGTTGGCACTCATTTAGCAGGGGTATTTTAAAAGTTTATAATACTATGTTAATAAAAAAATAATCAGCGTAATAGATTCATAGCTTAACTGTTAAGCCGGTGAATTTTCGAGAGAGCAAATATTTACATAAAAAAGTGAAAAAAAAAGTTGTTTAGGGGTTGATTATTTGAAAAGTTTTGCTTTGTATTGAAGTATTCCTTTAATATCTTCTTTCGAATTTCTTAAAACCTCCTGATTGTTCGATGAATACCAAAATTTCATAGCTAAATGTTAAAAAAATAGATTTAAACGGGAAAAATCGACTTCTCTCAAAGATACGAAAATTGTTAACAATTGCGGCAATTTAACAGGATCAAAATATACTTTTAACATGGGATGTTTTTAACTGAAAATTTGAAAAATAGTTACGACATTTAAGGACTTTTTTAAAGAATTTTAAATTTCATGAAAACTTCATTTGAATTCCCGACAAAGGTTCGTGTGCGCTACGGTGAAACGGATCAGATGGGCTATTGCTATTACGGAAATTATGCGGCTTATTTTGAGGTCGGTAGGGTGGAAGCAATGCGTTCCCTGGGGATGAGCTACCGGGAATTGGAAGAAAGCGGGGTGATGTTGCCGGTCAGTCATTTTGAAGTAGACTATTTTAAACCGGCTTTGTATGACGACGAACTGACGGTGGTAACTGCAATAACGGAATTGAAAGGTCCGCGGCTGTTTTTTGAATATACTTTATATAATGAAAAGCAGGAATGCATCAGCAAAGCGAAAACAACACTTGTTTTTGTTTCGAAGGAAAATATGCGGCCGATCGCTCCGCCAAGCGCTTTTGTTGAACTAATGGAGAAACATCATGCTTGAATCGACTTATTTTAAATTGCGGTTTCCGGAGGAAGATCTGCTGAAGCAGTGGCTCACGGAAAGAGAAGGAGAGATCCGGATCGGGCAGAATGTATTGTTTCGTTCGTCTGCCGGAATGGAAGCAAAATCCGATTCTTGGAAAGAAAAGAAATTTCATGTGATCGGTGTGAAAGAGGATATCGGTCCGAGGTTGAACGGCGGTAAAGGTGGCTCGTATACGGCTTTTGATGCATTCATTTCACGCTTCCTGGCTGTTCAGTCGAACCAGTTCCTGAATGGAAATTCGATCTGTGTGCATGGTTTTATTGAGCCAAGTGAACCGATTGAACTGATTTCGCACAAGCATATAGATGATTTGGATTACCTGCTTGCTTCCTGGACGAAAGAAGTGGTTGATGCCGACGGAATCCCAATTGTAATAGGTGGCGGACACAACAATGCATATCCGGTTATAAAAGGAGTTTCCGAATCATTGGGACTGGCAATTTCTGTGGTAAATCTCGATCCGCATGCCGATACGAGGGCTATGGAAGGAAGGCATTCCGGGAATCCGTTTTCCTATGCATACGAATATGGATTTTTGGGTCATTACTCCGTTTTAGGGCTGCATGAGTCGTATAACAATCAATACATTTTGGATCGGTTGCACGAAATGAAGGCTTTTTCGACCTTTTATGAGTCCTGGCTGGAAAAACCGTTTAAATTCCAGGCGGATATTGATAAAGTATACGATTCCCATTTTCAAACCGTGATGGGCGTTGAGCTGGATATGGATGCAATTGCGTACATGCCGTCGAGTGCGTTTACTCCGTCTGGTATTACGGTGGACCAGGCAAGAATATATGTCCGGAAAATGGCTTCGCTTGAAAAAGTGTGTTACTTGCATTTGCCGGAAGCTGCGCCGAAAAATGAAGCGGAAGAAGCTATTGTAGGTAAAACACTTACATACCTGGTGACTGATTTTGTGAAAGAATATCATAAACACCATCATTAATTCGTATATTAGGTTCGTGGCTACACTCCGGGATATTACCTCCAATACATTTCAGTTCATAAGGGTCTTTTTTCCTTTGGTACTTTTGGTACATCATTTAAAGCACAATTTACTCGGGCTTTTTTATTGGGTATTTTTCTTTTTGATGATTTCTGACAGGGTAGGAACCGGTTTTGGATTGTCCTATTTGTTCCTTTCTCCCGAATACCAGGGAAACACCAGTTTTTTCTCGTTCCTCCTGATCGGATTTTCCTTTGGTGGCTTAACGATGGCTTTTCACTCGTATTCTTATATGCGACTGGCTTCCCGTTTTCCTTTCCTGGCAATGGTCAACAAGCCTTTTGTTCGCTTTTGCATCAATAATAGTATTATCCCGACGACCTTCATCATCTTTTTCCTCGTCCGGATCATTCGTTTCCAGCGAATGGAAGAATTTGAGTCCTGGCTAAATGTTTTTCTTTTCAGCTCCGGTTTCCTGGTTGGGTTTTTCCTTTTTGTGGGAGTTGCGTTGCTCTATTTCTTCCCGATCAATAAAAACCTGTTCGAATTGAAATGGTACAAGGAAGATAAATCTGCGAGAAATGACCGTTGGGTGAGTTTTGGCAAGCGAAACAGAATCAAGGTAAAAGGTGTGAATAAACAGCGCTTGTATTGGTATATTGGACGTAGGGGGCGTGTTCAGCAATGTCGGTCTACGAAACATTATGCTCAGTCATTGTTGCAGTCTGTTTTTGATCAGAATCGCATTTCGACAACGGTTTTTGAGGTAGTGACTATTTTGGCATTTGTGGGAGTTGGGCTCTTTGGTGGGGCTACTTTCCTGGATGTTCCGGCGGGAGTAAGCGTGGTTTTGTTAATGACCATTTTGCTGATGCTGTTAAGTGCTTTGATGAGCTGGTTGCGATTTTGGGCCTATCCGACGATCATTTTGTGTTTCCTGGTGATGAACTACCTGTCAAAAACGGTGGATATGTTTAAATTCCAGACACAGGCCTATGGATTGTCTTACGATCATCCGGCAGTTTATTCCGATTCTGCGATCTATAACCTGAGCAAGAATGTGGATGTGCGAAACGAAGATTATTATCATTACATCTCTTACCTGGAAAGCTGGAAAAAACGCACCGGGGAATCAAAACCATTATTGGTGGTGGTGAATACATCCGGAGGTGGTTCAAGAAGTGCTGCATGGGTGTTCCAGGTATTGCGTGTCTGTGATTCACTTAGTAATTTCAAATCGTCAAAACACATTGCGATGATTACCGGCGCTTCCGGAGGTACGGTTGGAGCTTCGTACTACAGATCGCTGCTCTTAGAGAATTATCAAACCAGGAAAGTAGATTTCAGCGATGGGAAATACTTCGAGGAGATTTCACAGGATTTACTGAACAAACTGGCTTTTGCGGCTTCAACGAACGACTTGTTTTTCCGTTATCAATCGAGTTTTGAGAATTCAGATTACAGTTACGACCGGGCTATGGCGTTCGAGTCTGACCTGAATGAAAATACCGGGCAGCGACTGAATAAACCGCTGCGTTATTACCGGGTGTTTGAAAAGAAAGGGATCATTCCAAACCTCATACTCACGCCTTCGGTAGTGAATGATGCAAGACGGATCATGATTTCATCGCTTGGCCTGAGTTTTATGATGGATTCAGCATCGCCTTCGCCGGAAACAAACCAGGTGCAGGAAGATATTGACATTCATTTGTTGCTGAAGCGCCAGAAATCGGATAAACTGCGTTTGTCTTCTGCATTGCGAATGAACGCATCTTTCCCATATGTACTCCCGATGACCAGTTTACCCACTAAGCCAGAGATCCAGTTAATGGACGCCGGGGCGCGTGATAATTTTGGCACAAAATTGACTGTTCGCTGGCTAAAGGTTTTGGAATCCTGGATCAGTAAAAATACAAGAGGAGTAGTCATTCTTCAGATTCGCGACAATAAACGGATCATGTACAACGAACAAACCCGCTCATTCGGATTGTTTGATAAGTTCACTGCTCCGATCTCCAATGTTTTCAGTAATTTTCCACGGATCCAGGATTATGATCAGGATGAATTGCTGAGCCTTGCCCTGGATAAATACGATGTGCCGGTGCAAATGGTAAATCTCAACCTCCGGGAATTGCAAAAAGACCGGATCAGTCTTTCCTGGCACCTTACCAAACGCGAAAAGCTCAAAGTCCTTGCAGCGATCAAGCGTTCATCCAATGTGAAAGAATTTGAGCGCTACCGCAAGCTAATTGAAAATTCAAAATAAAATTCGGCTCCGCTGTGGCTTCGGTATGTCAATTAATTCGTAATTCGGCATTCATAATTCGTAATTAATTAATCGTGGTCCCATTTCCGTTTGGTCGATCCTGCTGTTCTCTCAATAATCCATCCGTTTTTAGAAGCTTCCTTGAAAAGAAATTTCCGCAATTTTCTCGGGTACAGGAATTTCCAGGTCATCCGGCTTTTGGAGCGGTCTTCAGTGATGTCTGCCAAAGACAATAAATGATAACAGGCTGCTGCGCATCGCGTCCCGAAGAATGCATAAGGGTAAGGGCCTTCTTCCAGGAAAGCTTTGGATTCTTCCAGTAGTTTCTGTTTTTGAGCCGTTGTTACCGGGATGAAAATCCGGCAGGTTTTAGTGGTGTCACAATAGAATGTGCGGTAAAATTGCCTGCTGCTTGAAATGAGGTATCTTCCTGTGTCGGAATTGACGTTGGTTGCTGCCACTCTTCCGCCGGGAACAAAATGCATTACACTGTCTTCACCGATTTTTAGCCCGATATGTCCGCCCAGTTTTCCGCCAAACCAATGCTTTTCGGATTCGGCCAGTGGTTTGGATCCGTAAATGATTTCTACAACCAGCGTTTCGGTTTGACAAAAACTACCGAATGATAGTAGTAAGAGGATTAGTGTGTTGATCTTCATGATGGATGGGTGTTGAAAGTGAAACATGATAGTTGATAATCTATTTTACAACTCTTTTGTCAATCGGTTCACCCTGATAGTTTGACCGGTGTCTTGAATTGATTGATATGTGTGGAATTCAGAGTTAACTTTTGCTGCGATAGCGGGTAATGCCGATTCCAAATAATTCGGAATTAGGCATTCGCAATTCGGAATTAAAAAGTTATTTTCGTTATATGTCTGAGTCAGCACAGCTTTACAAGTATAACCGGGATGATTTTTCTTTAGAGAAGAACACGGAAGATTACTTTGCGGAAAACTTCAATCCGTTCGAGGAGTTGAAATCAACTTACTGGTTGAATTTTCACTCAATGAAGAATAAAGAGGCGATTCAGAAGCTTTGCGATAAGTTGTGTATTGATAAATTGTTGCAGGAAGACCTGTTTGCCGGCAGTAAGCGTACCCGCCTGGAAGAATATTCCGATTATGTCTTCTTTAGCATTATGTCAGCGCTTCCAAAAGAAGGATTGAATAATTACGATCTGAAGAAAGAGCGCATCAGTTTTATTATCGGTGACAACTACCTGATTTCTTTCCAGGAAAAGTCTTCCGATCACTTCCCGAATGTGCGGGAACGAATTGAGTATAAGCGGGGGAAAGTGCGCTTTAAAGGGCCTGATTTCCTTTTGTTCCGCATGTTGGAAGCAATTATTGATAATTACACCGAGGTAGTGGAGGAAATTACCCTGAATATTGAGATGCTGGATAAGCTGGTCTTGCGAAACCCAAGAAGTGAAGTACTTCAAAAGGTAGAGTGGGAAAAGCGTAAATTACTTGATCTGCGCAAGATTGTCTTCCCGATGAAGGAATTGATGGCGCAACTGGACCGGGTGGAAAATGATCTCATTATTGAAGATAATATTCACTATTTCCGGGAGTTGAAAGATACTTGTTACAGCCTGATCGATGAAATTGAATCGCAAAAGCAAATGTTGGATGGGGTTGCAAACCTTTATTATGCGATCCAGGGACAGCGCATGAACGAGATCATGAAAGTACTTACGGTGACAAGTGCGATCTTTATCCCGCTGACTTTTGTGGTTGGGGTTTATGGGATGAATTTCGAGAACATGCCGGAACTTCAGTCGAAGTACGGGTATTTCTTTGTGTGGGGCTTTATGATCCTGATAACGGCTGTCCTGGTGTTTATCTTCTGGAAAAGAGGTTGGCTGAAACGGAACAATTAACCGTGATCGATTAATTCATTTGCATGAAGCATAAAACGCGATTCCTCCAGTAATTGGTAGAGTTTGATCCATTCTTTGTGGGTAAAAGCAAGGACCATCTTTGAATTATCTGTGTGCATGTAGATCTTTTCGCCACTCTCTCTCTTTTCTTCGTAATGCATGGAGTGAATGTTGTGTACCTGGTCTGAGAAACGGATGAATTCATCGTATGAGAGGATCAGGACCACATTACCGAACCCCAAATGAAATTGTTCGCAGTTTTTACATTGAATAAGACATCCGAAAGAGTTGTTGCTGATTGTTTTGTAATGACACATGAAAGTTTGTTTTGGGTAAAATTATTATTTAGAATGACTCTAAACAATACCAAAAAAGTGGTATAATTTACCCGGGCGAAATTAACCTTGCATCGTTCATAACTCATAATAAACCGGTGTTTATACAAGGCTTTTCGTTAGTATCTTTGATAACTTGCAAAGAATCCGTTATTATGGCTGAAAATCAATATACTGAAGACAATATACGATCTCTGGACTGGAAGGAGCATATTCGACTGAGACCCGGTATGTACATCGGGAAATTGGGAGATGGTTCTTCTGCAGACGACGGGATCTATATCCTGGTGAAGGAGATCGTCGATAACTCCATTGACGAATTTGTCATGGGGAATGGAAAACGGATCGACATCAAAGTGAAAGACGGGAAAGTTTCGGTGCGTGATTACGGTCGCGGAATTCCTCTTGGAAAGGTAATTGACTGCGTTTCACAGATCAATACAGGAGGGAAATACGATTCCAAAGCATTTAAGAAATCCGTTGGTTTGAATGGAGTGGGGACCAAGGCAGTGAATGCATTGAGTGATTACTTCATGGTTTACTCGGTGCGCGACGGAGAGAAAAAACAAGCCGTTTTTTCACGTGGTGAATTGACAGAAGATTCTCCTTTGGAAAAAACAACGGAAGTGAACGGGACTTATTTCGAGTTCATTCCCGACGAATCGATTTTTAAGAAATTCGCCTTCAAAATGCCTTACCTGGTGAAGATGTTCTGGAATTATTGTTACCTGAACCGAGGATTGGCCATTTATTTCAACGGGGAGAAGTACCAGTCGAAAGACGGATTGAAAGATTTGCTGGAAGACAACATGGACGGTGATCCATTGTATCCGATCATCCACTTGGAAGGCGATGACATCGAAGTGGCATTTACCCACGGAAAAACTTACGGGGAAGATTACTACTCGTTTGTGAACGGTCAGCACACCACACAAGGTGGAACACACCAGAGCGCGTTCAGGGAATCCATTGCGAAAGTGATCCGAGATTTCTACAAGAAAGATTACGATGCTTCGGATATCCGTCAGTCGATCGTTGCGGCAATTGCCGTGAAAGTGATCGAACCGGTATTCGAATCGCAGACCAAAACAAAACTAGGTTCCCAGGAAATCGAGCCGGAAGGAAAATCCATGCGTGCTTTCATTAACGACTTCCTGAAAGACAAATTGGATAATTACCTGCACCGTCACCCGGATGTAGCTGATACACTCGAAAAGAAGATCAAGCAATCGGAACGCGAACGGAAGGAATTGTCAGGAATTAGAAAGCTGGCGCGCGACAGAGCGAAAAAAGCAAGTTTACACAATAAGAAATTGCGCGATTGCCGGGTGCATTTGACAGATTTGAAAGACGATAAACGTGAGTTAACGACTTTGTTCATCACGGAGGGAGATTCAGCGAGCGGATCGATCACCAAATCACGTGATGTAAACACACAGGCGGTGTTCTCATTGCGCGGTAAGCCTTTGAACTGTTACGGACTGACAAAGAAGGTAGTTTACGAAAACGAAGAGTTTAACCTCGTTCAGGCAGCCTTGGATATCGAAGAAGATATGGACAACCTGCGCTACAACAACATTGTGATCGCAACCGATGCCGATGTCGATGGAATGCACATCCGTTTGCTGTTGTTGACCTTCTTCTTACAGTTTTTCCCGGACCTGGTGAAGCGAAATCACGTATACGTGCTTCAGACTCCGCTTTTCCGCGTTAGAAATAAGAAAAAGACGATTTACTGTTATTCGGAAGACGAAAGAAGATCCGCAATTGCAGAATTGGGTAAAAACCCGGAGATTACGCGATTTAAAGGGTTGGGAGAGATCTCACCGGACGAGTTCAAACACTTTATCGGGGACGATATCCGTTTGGAACCGGTGATCCTGACAAAAAATGCTTCGATCGATTCGATTTTGTCCTATTTCATGGGGAAAAACACCCCGGAACGCCAGGATTTCATCATTGAGAACCTGCGTGTGGAGAAAGACGAAGAAAAAGCAGTGAAAGTAGACCTTTCCGAGGAAAGTGATGAAGAAACAATTGAAAAAGCGTCTTAATGCTGATAGTATTTAAGTGTGATTTTCAAATTCCCCCTTTAGAGGGGGATAAAGGGGGAGGATTTCTCCCGAATTTATAATCGAAGATTATGAGTGAAGACGAAATTGGACCGGTAGACCCGGAAAATGATGATTTGGAAAATGACGGTGGAGAAGAAAGTTCTTCTTTTTCCGAAGATCATAAACATGTCGATGAGAACATCATCCCGCTCAGCGGATTGTATGAAAATTGGTTCCTGGATTATGCATCCTATGTAATCCTGGAGCGTGCTGTTCCTTCGTTGCACGATGGTTTTAAACCTGTACAGCGCCGGATTCTGCATTCCATGAAGGAATTGGATGACGGGCGTTACAACAAGGTGGCGAACGTGATCGGGAATACGATGAAGTATCACCCGCACGGAGATGCGTCGATCGGTGATGCGTTGGTTCAACTCGGACAAAAAGAGTTATTGATCGATTGCCAGGGAAACTGGGGAAATACACTGACGGGTGATGGTGCAGCGGCTCCGCGTTACATCGAAGCACGACTTTCCAAGTTTGCCAGTCACGTGGTTTTCAACCCGAAAACGACCAATTGGTTGTTGAGTTACGATGGTCGGAATAAAGAACCGGATAATTTACCGGTAAAGTTCCCGATTCTTTTAGCTCAGGGAGCAGAAGGAATTGCAGTCGGTATGGCATGTAAGATCCTTCCGCACAACTTTATTGAGTTGATCGAACAGTCCATCAATCATTTACGTGGAAAGAAAATCGAGATCTTCCCGGACTTCCTGAATGGCGGAATGGCAGACTTTACAAACTACAACGATGGATTGAGAGGAGGGAAAGTTCGTGTTCGTGCAAAGATTAAAAAGGTCGATAATAAAACCTTGATGATCAACGAGATTCCTTTTGGATGTACAACCAGCTCGTTGATTGAAAGTATTATCAAAGCAAACGATAAAGGAAAGATCAAGGTAAAAAAGATCGAAGACAATACGGCTGCGGAAGCGGAGATTGTTATTCACCTTGCTCCGGGCGTTTCGCCGGATAAAACCATTGATGCATTATATGCATTCACGGATTGCGAAGTTTCAATTTCACCGAATGCGTCTGTTATTGACGGAGACACTCCACGTTTCATGGGGGTTTCGGAAATTCTGAAGGTAAACACCGATAACACGTTGATGTTGCTTCGGAAGGAGTTAGAGATCCGTTTGGCAGAATTGGAAGCGCAATGGCATTTCTCTACGTTGGAGAAAATCTTCATTCGAGAGGAAATGTACATCGATTTCAAACTCTATTCGGATAAAGAAGGTTTGTATCAGTACATGTACAAACGCTTTGAGAAATTCAAGAAGCAGTTTATCCGCGAGATTGTCGATGAAGACTTACAGCGCCTGACACAAATCCCAATGATCCGTATTACACGCTTCGATTCTGATAAAGCAGACGAATTGATCGCGAAGCTGGAATCGGAAATGGAAGAGGTGAAGAAAAACCTGGAGAACCTGGTTGAATATGCGATTGAATATTACAAAGACCTGAAAAAACGTTTTGGCGCAGGGAAAGAGCGCAGAACGGAAATGAAGGTTTTCGATAACATTGCGGCATCCAAAGTGATTATTGCAAATCGTAAACTGTATGTCGACATAGAAGAAGGGTTTATTGGCTGGGGCTTGAAAAAGACGGAAGCGGTAAACGATTGTTCCGAAATTGATGACATCATTGTGTTCTTCAATACCGGGAAATTCATCGTAACCAAAGTGGCTGAGAAGAAATTCGTCGGTAAGGGAATTGTCCATGCCGATGTTTGGAAAAAAGGCGATAAACGAACGATCTACCATGTCATGTACCAGGATGGAGCGGGTGGTGCAACCATGATGAAACGCTTCTTTGTGAATTCGGTAACGCGCGACACGGAATACGACCTGACACGTGGAATCAAAGGTTCGAAATTGCTTTACTTCTCGGTACATCCGAATGGAGAACGGGAAGTGGTGACCGTAATGCTGCGTCCAAGACCTCATTTGAAGCGTTTGCGTTTCGATATGGATTTAGGAGATCTGTTGATCAAAGGCCGTCAGTCTGCCGGAAACCGCGTTACAAAAGAAATTGTTCAGAAGATTACCCAGAAGGAAGTCGGAGGGTCAACACTCGCCGCGCGAAAGATCTGGTACGATACTGTTGTTGGTCGATTGAATGACGAAGGGCGTGGAAAATTCTTAGGTTCCTTCAAAGGGGAAGACCGCATCCTGACATTGTATAAGAACGGAGATTACCGTTTGTCGACTTTCGATCTGGCAACACACTACGATGAAGACATGGTTCACATCGAAAAGTGGGTTCCGGACAGACCGATCTCGGCGGTTTATTACGACGGAGATAAGGAAATGCACTATGTGAAGCGGTTTACCTGTGAGATTACCTCAGATAAACGTGTATCCTATATTTCGGAAAGCGAAGGTTCATACCTGGATTGTGTTTCCACGGCTTTCAACCCGGTTGTGCGCATTGTGTACAATAAGCTATTGAAAGAAACGAAAAACCTGCCGGATAATGAAGTGGCTTTAGCTGGTTTCATTGATGTGAAAGGAATGAAAGCGCAAGGAAACCAATTGACAAAACTGAAGGTTAAGGAAGTGGTGCTGACCCATCCGATCGAAGGTTCTGAGCCGTGGCCGGATGAAGAACCATTGGAACTGGAAATTGAATCCTCAGATGAAGATTCGGATAATGAAAATTCCGGTGATGAAGATAGCCCTACAATCGAGTGGGATATGACCAAAGATCCGGAGAATCCGGAAGATCCAGATCAACCTAAGCTGTTTTAACGAATGAAAATGTAATTCCGTATCTTAGTTATCGGGATTACGTCTAACATGAGATTAATAAAAAAGGCTGGAGAAATCCAGCCTTTTTGTTGTCTGTAAATTCGTTGCTCTCTCCATGCTCTTAGCGGTTAATGAATTCTGTAGGATCTTCTGAGCTTTTATGAGTTTGAGCCCTGGGAGTTGTGCCCTTATTTAATTGGTTTTGAATTGGTATGTTTCAAAGTATTCAGGTGCTTTTTAAAGCTGACGTAATAACGCAATATTACGTCAGCTTGTACTGATCCGATATAAATGGATGAAAAGGCTGGGAGAATCCAGCCTTTTTGTTGTCTGTGAATTCGTTGCTCTCCACGCTCTTAGCGGTTAATGAATTCTGTAGGATCTACTGAGCTTTTATGAGTTTGATTCCTGGGAGTTGTGCCCTTATTTAATTGGTTTTGAATTGGTATGTTTCAAAGTGTTCAGGTGGTTTTTAAAGCTGACGTAATAACGCAATATTACGTCAGCTTGTACTGATCCGATATAAATAGATGAAAAGGCTGGGAGAATCCAGCCTTTTTTGATTTTATCTAGTGCGAATTTAATTCTAGGATGCTTTGGTAATAAACATCCAGGTCTAATTTTAAAATCTGAGACCCTCTGCGGGAAACTTCTACCCGCATTTAGAAGATCCGCAGTCATTACAGGTCAAACACCCTTCCTGGTAATGCAGGTTTCCTGATCCGCAGTTCGAGCAGCTTTGCTTGTTGGAAACAGTTCCATCCGGAATGTAACGTTTCAATGCGCGTGCAACTCCGGCTTTCCATGTGTTGATCGCTTCATCCAATTGCAGCGTTCCGATGAGGTCCACTACATTTTCGATCGGCATGCCGTAACGCATCGCCCCGGAAATCAGTTTCGCATAATTCCAGTATTCCGGGTTGAATTTGTAGGACAATCCTTCGATCGTCGTTTTGTACCCGCGTTGGTTTACGTATTGGAAATCGTAGCGCGAAGTGCCGTCTTCCTCCTTGTTTTTGATGATAAACCCGTCATTCACCCAGCGTGGAAGCAGGATTCCGTCATCATCATCCGCTAAACCGGTGAAAATCTCGTAAGGCCGGCCGTTTTGCAAACCGATAAACGCGATCCATTTGTCTTTTTTGTTCTGGAAACGCACCACATCAGCTGCTAATACCTGCGGACGGTTCAGTGAGAAGCTGTTTTCTTCTGGTGCCTTGGCTTGTTCCGCCTTCTTTTCCTTCGAATCTTCTGTGCTGATCAATACTCCTGAGCGCGATCCGTCGCGGTAAACCGTAACACCTTTGCATCCGTTTTTCCATGCTTCCAGGTAACAAGCTCCCACCACTTCTTCCGAAACATCGTTCGGCATGTTGATCGTTACACTGATAGAATGATCAACCCATTTTTGGATTGCTCCCTGCATGCGGACTTTGTTCAGGTAATCCACATCATTGGAAGTTGCTTTGAAGTAAGGCGACTTTTTCACGATTTCATCCAGCTCTTCTTGCGGATAATTGATTGTCGTGTCATATCCGTTGACCTCCATCCATTGCTTGAACCGGTGGTGGAATACCAGGTATTCTTCCCAGGAATCACCAACCTCATCAACGAAATCTACACGTACATTTTTATCGTTCGGGTTGACTTTTCGTCTTCTTTTGTAAACAGGAAGGAAAACCGGTTCGATTCCGGAAGTAGTCTGCGACATTAAACTGGTTGTTCCGGTTGGAGCAATCGTTAAAAGTGCGATATTTCTTCGTCCGTATTTCACCATATTCTCGTAAACGTCCGGTGCGTGTTCTTTCAGGCGGAGAATGAATGGATTGTTCATTTCGCGTTTGGAATCGTAAATCGGGAATGCGCCGCGTTCTTTTGCTGTGAGTGCAGAAGAACGATAAACTTCTGTTGCCAGTGTGCGGTGAACGTCTACCGAAAATGTAACAGCTTCCGGACTTCCGTATCGCAAACCGAGTGCAGCAAGCATGTCGCCTTCTGCCGTAATTCCGATTCCGGTTCTGCGACCTTCCACTGCTTTTTGGCGGATGTTCTTCCAAAGATTTATTTCAACGGATTTCACCTCATCAGATTCCGGGTCTGAAGCGATCTTTTCCAAAATAGCATCGATCTTTTCCAGTTCCAGGTCTACGATGTCGTCCATTAATCGTTGGGAATAAGCTGCATGTTGTTTGAATAAATCCCAGTTGAATGCGGCTTTTGAGGTAAACGGATTCTCCACGTATGAAAACAAGTTGATTGCAAGCAAACGACAGGAATCGTAAGGGCATAATGGAATTTCGCCACAAGGATTAGTAGAAACCGTTTTGAAACCAAGGTCGGAATAGCAATCAGGGATGGATTCATTGATCACGGTATCCCAGAATAGAATTCCAGGTTCTGCCGATCTCCAGGCGTTATGTACGATCTTGTTCCACAGCGAACGGGCCTTGATGTCTTTTTTTACTTGTGGGTTTTTACTTCCGATCGGGAACTGTACGGTGTAGTCTTCATCTGCTTCAACGGCTTTCATGAATGCATCGTTGATCCGTACCGAAATGTTTGCGGCGGTTACTTTGCCTTGTTCCAATTTAGCGTCAATGAAATCTTCTGCGTCCGGGTGCTCAATCGAAACGGAAAGCATCAACGCTCCGCGTCTGCCGTCCTGTGCAACTTCACGTGTGGAATTGGAAAAACGTTCCATGAATGGAGCCAGCCCGGTGGATGTTAAAGCAGAATTCTTTACCGCAGATCCTTTCGGACGGATGTGAGATAAATCGTGACCAACGCCACCGCGGCGTTTCATCAGCTGTACCTGTTCCTGGTCGGTCTTGAAAATTCCGCCGTAAGAGTCGGAGCCGCCTGAATTCCCGATCACGAAACAGTTCGATAGCGAACCGATCTGGAATTGATTTCCGATTCCGGTCATCGGACTTCCCTGCGGAATAATGTATTTAAAGTCTTTGATCAGATCAAAAATCTCAGTTTCAGTAAGCGGATTGGGGTACTTTGCTTCGATTCGTGCAATTTCACCTGCAATGCGAAGATGCATGTCGTTCGGGGTCTGCTCAAAAATATTCCCGTCCGAATCTTTCAGGGCGTATTTGTTGAGCCATACCCGTGCCGCCAGGTCATCTCCTTTAAAGTAATTCAATGCTGCTTCGAATGCTTCGTCTGGTGTAAATGCATGTGCTTTTTTTGTAAGTATTTCGGATTCCATCTATTGTGATTTTTTTGATATAATGAAGACTGCAAAGTTACGCTTTGTTATTTCTTTGTGAAAATATAATTTTAAAAAGTGTGCAAATTTTTATTATCAAATAATTGTTTTTCAATTATTTGATAATTTACAAACATGAAAAAGTTTACAAATAATGAAATTTATTTGTGTTAATTTTTCTGATTTGTTTCCAAAGATAACTAGCCTGTGTAACTGGAATAAGGTCGTGTAACTGATTGCAGGAGGTGATTTTTTATTAGTTGACAAGTTGCAGGAAAAGCGGTAGAATTTGAACCGTGGAGAAAGAAAAATGAAGGGAATTGACAGCAACGGAAACCCGGTGAAATGTCTCAATCTTCGCATGGTGTATTAAGATCATATTTCACATGAGATGGATCAGGAAAAAGGTTTCCAAATTCCACGGAAGTCATTTATTGGTAGTATGTAGATTAAGGTTAAAAGAAGGTAGTAGAAAACGACCTTCTTTAATAAGCGATCATTTCTTTTTTAGTAATTGACTCAGTGAATCAACGTTATTCTTGTTAAGCAGTGTGTCTAAGTGCATATCGCCACGTACACCAAAATCTTTTCCATACTGCTTTTCAATAGTTTTCACGTGTGTATCTCCATGTTTCTCGCGCAATTGACCATCTCCTGTTAAACTGTTTAGGTCGTGTGAGCTGGAATGGAAAGAGATTTATTTCTCTCCCTGCAAATTCGGCTGCAATACTTCTTTTCTTCCCAAACGCTTCATGTGTCGGAAGTGTGAAGCCAATGCTTTTCCGGTGCTGTCGTATGAATAATAAGTCACACCGAATTCGGCACAAGTTTTTGCTACGATCTTTTGGATCTCCGGGTAATGAACATGAGAAATTCGTGGGAAAAGGTGATGTTCCACCTGGAAATTCAATCCGCCTACAAACCAGCTCACAATTTTACTGTCAACTGCAAAATCACTAGTCGTAGCTAATTGGTGAACAGCCCATTCATTTTCAACCATTAGGGATTCATTTTCCGCATGCTCAAACTCTACGTTTTCAACCACGTGAGCCAGCTGGAATACAAACGACATCGTCAAGCCAAGCATCATGTGCATCAATGTGAAACCAAGGATCGTCCAGCCGATTCCCCAAACAAACGAAGGAAGAACCAAATACAAGCCGAAGTAAATGATACGCGTGGTCCAGAACATAACATGGTCCACCGGCTTCATTTTTCCAACTTCTACATTGAAACGGGAACCCATGATATAATCTTCGAAATCTTTTACCAAAACCCAGTAAATGGTCGAAATTCCATAGAGGAAAGGCAGGTAAATATGCTGGAAACGGTGTGCCTTGTATCTTGGCTGCGATTCGCTCATTCTAAGGAACGGCGTTTTGGAAATATCGTCGTCAATTCCGTCAATATTCGTATAAGTATGGTGTACCAGGTTGTGTTTTTGTCTCCACATAAAAGCATCGCTTCCCAGTGCGTTCATCGACAACCCGAAGAAATAATTGATACTTTTCTTTTTGGAAAATGCTTCGTGACAAGCATCGTGCATAATGTTGAAACCAACCAATGCCTGAACGAATCCAAGGGTTGCTGAAAGGATCAGTGCCAAATAACCCGGGATCGGGAGCAGCATGATCGTACAATAGATTGCAATATATGTGGTAATGATGATGAATGCTTTCAGGTACAGTTTCCAGTTACCTGATGTTTCCAGTTGATTTTCGTCAAAATAATTCTGAACTGATTTTCTCAGTGTGGAGAAGAATTCGCCTTGTGGCTTTGAAAATTGGACTTTTTTCAAGCGTAAATGATTTTAATACAACGCAAAGGTATGAAATAAAAGCGTTCCTTCCGGAGAAAGTGATTGACGGATCAATGATTTACACCCGATTACAGCCGATTTTCTGTTTTTTTAACCTGAATAATTCATTATCTTTGCTGCCCCAGGGATGATTTCTCTCCCGCGACTGCAAAATGAGGAAAGGATGATTGCTCTCCGTGACGAGTGATAATAGCTTAAAGAACTAATATTATGGTAACACAAGACAAATTGTCATCGGAAGAATTGATGCAGTTGGAAGACCGTTACGGAGCGCATAACTATCACCCGCTTCCGGTCGTTCTGGCAAAAGGAGAAGGAGTATATGTTTGGGATGTAGAAGGAAAAAAGTACTTCGATTTCCTTTCTGCATATTCAGCAGTAAACCAGGGGCATTGTCACCCGAGGATCGTGAAAGCACTGACTGACCAGGCGCAGACACTAACCCTCACTTCACGAGCGTTCTATAACGATACATTGGGAGTTTACGAAAAATTTGTAGCGGAGTACTTCGGTTTCGACAAAGTACTGCCGATGAATACCGGTGCGGAAGCAGTGGAGACAGCGATCAAAATTGCACGCAAATGGGGTTACGAGAAAAAAGGTGTTGCTGAAAACCAGGCACAGATCATTGTGTGTGAGCAGAACTTCCACGGAAGAACGACCACCATTATTTCATTCTCAAGCGATCCGGATGCAAATACGAATTTCGGACCATTTACTCCGGGGTTCATCCGTATTCCATACAACGATACACATGCATTGGCTGAAGCTGCAAAACAACCGAACGTGATCGGGTTCTTAGTGGAGCCGATTCAGGGAGAAGCAGGAGTTTATGTTCCGAATGACGGTTACCTGGCTGAAGCAAAAGAAATTTGTTCGAAGAATAATATCCTGTTCATCGCTGACGAAGTTCAGACAGGAATTGCACGTACCGGGAAATTATTGGCGGTAGATCATGAAAATGTGAAACCGGACCTCTTAATCCTTGGAAAAGCAATTTCAGGTGGAGTTTACCCGGTTTCTGCCGTGTTCGCGAATGACGATATCATGATGGTGATCAAACCTGGTCAGCACGGATCTACATTCGGTGGGAATCCCTTAGCTGCTAAAGTGGCAATTGCAGCTTTGGAAGTAGTTACAGACGAAAAACTGGCAGAAAATGCAGATCGTTTGGGGAAATTATTCCGTGCGGAAATGAACCGCATCATTGAAAAAACAGACCTCATCGTGAAAGTACGCGGAAAAGGCTTGTTGAACGCAATCATAGTAAACGACACGGAAGAAAGCAAAACTGCCTGGAACCTGTGCGTGGAATTGAAAAATAACGGCTTGCTTGCAAAACCGACACACGGAAACATCATTCGTTTTGCGCCGCCATTGGTGATGACTGAAGATCAATTGATGGAATGCGTGGCGATCATTGAAAAAACAGTTTTGAACTTCGAGAAATAGTCTTTGCGTTCTTACATTCTTTGTGGTTAAAATCAGCATGAAAAATAAACCGCCAAGAGAAGGAGGACGCAAAGGATGAAATAAAATTACAAGATCCCTTGAGTTTTTCAGGGGATTTTTTGTTTTCAGGAAGATTGTTGTTCGTCCAGCCAGTTCTTAATCTCTTCAAATACCTGCTGTTTCACCTCTTCATTCAAAATCTCGTGTCGCATCTTGGGATACAGCTTTAAATGGACACTTGAAAATCCGTCTTTTTTCATGCGGTCAACAGTTTGAGTAACTCCTTTGCTAAATCCCCGATCGGGTCTTCAGCACCACTCACGAACAGGAAAGGGAAATCCTTCCGGATTTTATCCGCCCAATTGTTTTTTGTTGCCTGAATGTTTAAAGTGAGCAAAGTATAGAAACCATTATTGGTAAACGGAATTCCGCAAAGTTCATCATTCACAAAAGCAAGCCGGTTGGCTTTATTTACGCTTAGCCAGCTCGTTTCGGAGGTATCCGGATCGTTTTTAAAGCGTTTGTTATTCATGCCGCCGAAAAATTGGTTTAGCTTTTTACTTCTTTTTTTCGGTGCAAGCAGGTTGGTGATTGAAAAGATGAATCTCGCTACGGGAGCAATTGATTGTTTCCCGCCTGTTCCCACGATAATAGCGCCCTCAAACCGGTGAGAAGCCTGTTGCAGCAAACAGCGTGTGATGAAAGATCCCATTGAATGCCCGAGGACAAAATGAGGGACATCCGGATAGTGTTGCTCCAGGATTTTAGCCATTTGTTCTGCATCGTCAACTACGCGCTGTGCAGGATCTGATGCATGAAAATAACCGTGATCGGATTTTGAAACGGCTGTTTTCCCATGTCCGGGATGATCATAAGTCAAAACAGCATATCCGTTTTCAGCAAGAAAACGCGCAAATTCGGTGTAACGCCCGCTGTGTTCCTGCATTCCGTGTAAAATGAGAAGAGTGGCTTTTACCGGTTTTTCCGTTTCCCGGAAAAGTGTGTGGAAAATGGCTTGCTCCGTTCCGGAACCGGTTATTTTAGTTGTGAAACCAGCTGTTTGTTCGATCATCTTACTTCAATTTGTTTGACGGGATTCCTGACAAGTTAGGAAAATAGTTCATCCGCTTAAAAAACCTTCAAAAATTCAGGGTATTTTTTGGACTCTGCTTATCTTCGGCAAAAAAAAAGCGGATATGCTATTAATTATCATTATTTCTTTATCGGTTGCAGTATTCGTTCCTGTAATTGCAGTGATTGTCATTAAGAATGGATTGATTGCGAAAGAAAACCAGGTGGAGAATGCCTTTGCATCCGTGGATGTCATGCTGAAAAAACGCTTCGACCTGATTCCACAGCTAACTTCTTGTGTAAAAGGATACATGACTCACGAAAGCGAATTGTTGGAAAAACTGACCGCATTGCGTTCCGGTTCGCGTGATACCGAAGCCCTGGCGCAGGGAAACCAGGTTTTACAGGAACAGTTTAACCAGTTTTTGATCAAAGCAGAAGCTTACCCGGATTTGAAAGCAAGCGATCAGTTCATGATGCTTCAGCGCAGTATGAATGAGATGGAAGAACAATTGGCTGCTTCACGGAGAACTTATAACATGTCGATCGAGATTTTCAACAACGCAGTACTCCAGTTTCCTTCTTCCGTTATCGCGAAGAAAAACAACATGACCAAAAAGGAATACCTGAAATTCAACGATTAAACCATGGAAATAGATTTCGCAAAACTCCAGGCTGATCTGATTGCCGGAGATTTACATGCTTTGGAAACGGGAAGGAAAGCATTCACGAAGAAGTTCTGGAAGTATTTTATCATCAGTCTTGCTCTTTTTATTGGAGTTCCTTTAACGATTTACATCGTGAACCCGGATTCGATGATCCCTGTTTGGATCGCGGCCGGAGCAGTTTTGATCATTTCATCGCTGATACTTGGAGTCATGTATAACCGGTTTCACAACTATTTCAAGGAGCAGTTCAAAGGAAAAGTGATTCCGGCAGTGGTGAAATTTGTTGACGAACGCCTGGAATATGATGCGAACCGAAGCCTGATCCATGAGTACTCTGCAAGCCACATTTTCCCTAAACGCGCCGACCGTTACAGGGCAGAAGATACCATTTCCGGGAAATTCGACCTGACTTCGTTTTCCTTCGGAGAAATCCACACGGAATACAAAACGGTCAGTACGGATAAGAACGGAACACGCAAGGAAACGTGGCACACGATCTTTAAAGGAATGTTCTTCGTAAGTGATTTCAACAAGGATTTTCACGGCGAAACCATGATCGATGCGGATACGATGGAACGTTATTTAGGGAAGTTGGGGCGTAGATTCCAGAAATGGAACCCAAGCAGAACGGGAGATTTGGTGAAGCTGGAAAACCCGGAATTCGAAAAGAAATTCGCTGTTTACAGCACGGATGAACAGGAATGCCGTTACATCCTCACACCATCTTTGATGGAGCGCCTGCTGGAAATGACTAAAAAGATCAATTTCAATATGGCGATTTCCTTCCGCAATAAACAGATGTATATTGCCGTTTCCAATAACATGGATTTGTTCGAGCCATCCATTTTCGGAAGCTTGTTGAAAGAAGAAGATTACCGGATCATCATCACCATGGTGCGCCTGATGACAGGGATCATTGAAGATCTGAACCTGAACACACGCATCTGGACAAAAGAATAATCGATTTTTAAGTTTCAATAAATATCGATTTAGTAGCCGGATTTATAGCTTTCCCCCTTGAGAGGGGGATAAAGGGGGAGGATATTTATAAGTCATTTTCGTCCTTCAATCCACCGCAATAACTATATTTGAATCTATAAAACAGAAGAAATTTGGCAACAAAAATAAAATTTGGAACAGATGGTTGGAGAGCGATCATCGCAGATGAATTTACGGTAGAGAATGTAGCCAGAGTGGCTTATGCAACTGCTCAGTGGTTGAAAAAATCCGATTGGAACTCAAAAATTGCTTTGGGTCACGATTGCCGCTTTGCCGGAGAGCTTTTCGCAGAAACTGTTGCAAGAGTTCTCTTACATGAAGGAATTGAGGTAGTGATGTCGAGAGGATTTGTTTCAACTCCGATGATCTCACTGGCTGCAAATCAGTTAAATTGCGGTTTGGGAGTAATCCTGACAGCAAGTCACAATCCGCCGTCCTACAACGGGTATAAATTGAAAGCACATTACGGTGGGCCGTTAACTCCGGAGTTAGTACAGGAGATCGAAGATATCATCCCGGATGCCGTTCCTTTTGATTATACGTCAGTAAATTTGAGCCAGTTTGAAGCTTCCGGTGAATTGGAAATCGTGGATTTTGAAACACGTTACGTAGAACATATCGAGAAAAATTTTGACCTGGAAGCGATCCGTAAATCAGGCTTGAACCTAGTGTATGATGCTATGTATGGTGCCGGACAAAATGTGATCAGACGCATTTTACCGGATGTGCAATTGCTGCATTGCGAGTACAATCCGTCATTTCACGGACAGGCACCCGAGCCGATCCAGAAGAACCTGAAAGAACTGGAGGAGTATATCCTCAAAAAAGGAAACATTCACTGTGCTTTGGCAACAGATGGAGATGCTGACCGGATCGGTTTATATAACGGAAAAGGAGAGTTTGTGGACTCACACCACATCATCCTGTTATTGCTTCATTACCTGGTTTCAGGTAAAGGAATGTCGGGGAAAGTAGTGACTGCTTTCAGTACAACTCCGCGTGTGAAGAAACTGGCAGAGCATTACGGGCTGGATTACGAAGTCGTAAAGATCGGGTTCAAGTACATCGCCGGAATTATGGTTGACGAAGACGTTTTGATCGGAGGTGAAGAGTCGGGGGGAATTGCAGTGAAAGGACATATCCCGGAGCGCGACGGTATCTGGATGGGATTGATCATCTGGGAATACATGGCAAAATCAGGTAAAACCCTGGATCAGCTGATCGACGAAGTATATGCGATCGTAGGAGCGTTTAAATTTGAAAGAAACGACTTGCACATAACGGAAGATCTGAAACAGTCAATCGTTGCGAAATGCGCCAATAACGAGTATCCTGCATTTGGAAAATATGCGGTAAAAGAAGTAGGAACCATTGACGGATGGAAATTCTTCTTCGATGATAACCGCTGGATGATGATCCGCGCATCCGGAACAGAACCCGTTCTGAGAACTTACGCAGAAGCACCCACGCTCGAAGAGGTGAGGGAAATCCTGAAAATAACGGAAGAAACAATCTGTAAATAAAAGAAAAACGTCAGCCGAAGCTGACGTTTTTTGTTTTAATGATGTCTGTGTCCCTTCCCCGGACTATGTCCATGCCCGTGATGTCCCGGGTGAGACCGGTGTCCGTGACGAGGATGATGGTGGTGATGTCCACGTCCCCGATCTTTTACGATCACCACGTGTCTTTCAACGTAAACCGGTTCCGGGTTGATATTCACCTGGAAACTTACGTTTGCATTTCCCCTTGGTCTGCTTGCTGCACGAATACGTGGAGCGGGAGCAGGAGTTACGACCCGGTAAGAATGATACGTTCTGCGGTGTTCAACATTGTAATAATACGGATGAGCCGAAGAGATCCAAAGTTCAAACCTCGGAGATTCGGGATGCGCAATGGAAACATACCTGCCGGATGGATGCGGGACCGGTTTCCAGTATGATCTTTCCCAAACAAAATAAACACTCTCCACAGGATCGTAATAGATGTTTTGTTTCGGGTAATAGTAATACCTGCTTTTCGGATGTTTGTGTGTGGGATGCGCGTTCAAATTTCCGCTAATGCTCAGTACGATTCCCAGCATACACATGCGTAGAATCAATTTCATTGGACTGTTCATGACTTGGTTATTTATAATTTGCACGGAATACATTTCAAAAACTTTGCCGCAACAACCAAAAAACAAATTGAAAACAGGCAAGAAACTGTTAAATAGCCTGTTTCCACCAAAATCAGGAATGTTTGGCTCAGTGTGAACATTTTTCAATTTGAAATCCGCCTGGTCAATTTGAAATTAAAAGCATCGCACTAATGGGATTTTCAAAAATTCGGTATTTGCAATTCGAAATTCGTAATTTGTAATGATTACTTTTGATCAGATAAACAGAGCAAATAAATATGGCGGGTTCGGGTTTTGGAATATTAGTTCGGTTGACCACTTTCGGTGAATCTCACGGAGAAGTGATCGGTGGTATCCTGGAAGGTATCCCTGCCGGTTTTGAACTGAGCACAGAACAAATCCAAAAAGACCTGGATCGGAGGCGTCCCGGGCAATCTGCCATTGTTACCCAGCGAAAAGAATCCGACCGGGTAAAAATCGTATCCGGTATTTTTGAAGGAAAAACACTCGGCACTCCAATCGGCTTTTTTATTGAGAATGAAGACCAGAAATCGAAAGATTACGATGAACTTCAGATAGCTTTTAGACCTTCACATGCCGATTTTACTTATCAGCAGAAATACGGAATCCGGGATTACCGCGGTGGCGGGCGTTCTTCAGCACGGGAAACAGTTTCACGTGTAGTTGCCGGATCAATCGCAAAACAGATCCTGGAAAGCAAAGGAATCCGGATCGATGCATTTGTGGACCAGGTAGGACCGTTGAAATGGACCGGGGAATGGAAACCGGAATTAAAAGAACTCAGCGAATCAACCAATGTTCGGGTTCCTTCGTTGGAACTTGCAGAAGAAATGGAAGCATTGATCCGCGAAGTAAGAAAAGAAGGAGATACCATCGGCGGTGCAATCCGATGCGTTATTGAAGGTGTTCCTGTTGGTTTGGGAGAACCGGTTTTTGACAAGCTGCATGCCGAATTGGGAAAAGCCATGCTTTCGATCAATGCGGTAAAAGGATTTGAAATTGGTTCCGGTTTTGACGCTGTTTCCATGAAAGGCTCCGAACACAATGATCTGTTCACAACTGAGGGTAAAACAACCACCAATTATTCCGGGGGGATCCAGGGTGGAATTTCCAACGGAATGCCCATCGATTTCAGGGTTGCATTCAAACCGGTAGCGACCCTCATGAAAGAACAGGAAACGATCAGCGAGTCATTCGAAAAAGTTACATTGAAAGGAAAAGGACGACATGACCCATGTGTGGTGCCGAGAGCCGTTCCGATCGTGGAAGCAATGGCAGCATTGGTTATCTTAGATTATTACCTGATTCAAAAAGCCTATAAATGAACCTGAAGTTAGAACGCTTTCTAGGGAAAAAATGGATGATCTTCCTGCTTTTCGCTACACTGATTTATTTATTGGGAACACGTTCAGACAGGCGTTACGGCTGGACGAACCCTGAATCACGCGATGCAACTCCAGTTGTTTCCGACGGAGCCGGATACTACGCATTCCTTCCGCATTGGTTCATCTACGATGAAAATGGATTCGAATTCCTGAAAAAGATCAGCGCCAGGTATCCGAAGGACGGTTTTTCAGACAACATGGAAACGCAGGAAGACGGACGGCTTTATAACAAATATTACACGGGAACTGCTCAGTGTTTGACCCCGTTTTTTCTCATCGGACATGCGCAGGCGAACCTGAGCGGCGAACCTGTGGACGGATACAGCTGGTCTTACCAGTTGTGGATGGATATCGGTATCCTGGCTTACTTGCTGCTGGGAATGGTCTGTTTGTTTTTGATCCTGAGAAGATTGAAACTCAGCTACCTTTCCGTGTATTTATCGCTGATCGGACTAGTGATGGCAACCAACTTATGTTTTTATGCCTATCATGACATTCCTTATTCCCACGTTTTTTCATTTGCGATAGTCAATACCGTGTTGCTATTGTGGCTGAAGTGGGTTCAGGACCGGAAAATAAATGCCCTGATCTGGTTTGCTTTTTTCCTGGGACTGGGAATTATCATTCGCCCGACCAATATTCTGATTCTGCTGGTGTTGCCTTTCTTTTTTGAAAGTACCAAAGCATTTATCTCGAACTTGAAATTCATTTTTCAGAAAAAACACCTGAAAATACTAGCTATTGCAGTGGTGTTGTTTACCATTCCGGTTTGGGTACAATTGATCACGGTAAATGGACAGACAGGCAAATGGGGACTAAATCCGTATTCGAGAGAAGGTTTTGACAATTGGAAAGACCCGTATTTCTGGAATATCCTTTTTGGATTCAGGAAAGGAATGTTCATCTATGCTCCATTTTTACTCTTGTTGATTCCGGGATTGCTTGTGTGCTTTTTCAGGGCGCGCCGTTTATTCTACGGAATTCTCATCTTTATTGTGGTCGTTACATACGTGCTTTCTGCCTGGTGGTGCTGGTGGTACGGCGGATCCCTGGGAATGCGTTCCATGATCGATTTTTATGGTATCCTGGTCATTCCAATTGCCTTTTTGATAAGCTATTCGAACCGTTTCTGGAAGATTTTTTTAGTCCTTTTCGTTGCGCTGAGTGTGCATGTTTACCAGGTATATGAGCGGCAATACGATGCGAACATCATTCACTATGACTATATGGATTACCCCATGTGGAAAAAGGTTTTTATGAGGGAAGAAGCCCGTTTGTGCTGGGTTTATTATGCAGATATAGATACATTGCCCGAATCAGCTACTCCGGTTGGACTTCCCGGAAGTTTTCTCTTTGAAGGAAACAGGATGAAACCGGGAGTGATTTATGGAAGGAAATACCCGATTTTCCCGGATAAGATCCGGTTCCATCAAAAAATAGAATCAAAAGGAGCAAGCGGATTTCTTGGAACCAGGATTACGATGGATATCAACCTGCTACTTAAAAATGAGAATCCGGTCCTCAGTGCAGAGTTTTTTAAGAACGGAGTTTCGCTTAAAAAGAAAGAGGTTTTAGTTGGAGGAATTCCGCTGAACGCCTTAAATTGGGAAAAAATCAAGATAGATATTGATCCCGGGCTGAAATGGCAGGATGCAGACTCGATAACATGTTTTTTTTATACCGGAAAGGATATGGTGGAACTAAAAAATATGCGGATGCAATTGTTTGAATTTAAGTAGGGTAGGAAGAGCTCCTGAAATAGTCACATGCAATCCCGAAAAAAGCGCTGTTTTTTAACAAAATGTAGCAGTGAAATGAATGCCTTTCTGAACGGAATTGGTTAAATTCAATGCCATGAAAAGGAAGAGAGTAGTCATCATAGGCGGTGGATTTGCAGGGTTGAACCTCGCCCGTAAATTGGCAAAGTCCGATTGTGAGATCATCCTGGTGGACAAACAGAACCACCACATGTTCCAACCCTTGTTTTACCAGGTTGCAAGTGCGCGCCTGGAACCTTCCAACATCTCGTTCCCGTTCCGGGCGATTTTCAGGAGAAGGAAGAATGTGGAATTCCGTTATGCAACGGTAAACCAGGTTCACCCGGAAGCCAATTACATCGAAACTTCGATGGGGAATATCGCCTATGACGAGCTGATTATTGCAACAGGCTGTAGAACCAATTTCTTTGGAAATCCGGATCTTGAAAAGTACACCATGGCCATGAAATCTACCCAGCAGACTATCCATATCCGGAATACGATCCTGAGTAAATTCGAAAAGATCATGTTTGTGGAAAACAAGCAGGAAGAACAGGAATTGATGAGCCTGGTAATCGTGGGGGCAGGGCCTACAGGAGTGGAACTTTCCGGTGCATTCGTGGAAATGAAAACGAAAGTTCTCCCGAAAGATTACCCGCAATATGATTTCTCCAAACTGCGGATTATTTTGCTGGAAGGAAGTCCGAATACGCTGAATGCTATGAGCGAAAAATCTCAAACATGGTCGCGCAGGTACCTGGAGAAAATGGGAGTAGAGGTAAGGACCTCAACGGTGGTTTCAACTTACGATGGGCACAACCTCACATTGAAAACAGGAGAAGTTATCCCGACCCAATCTGTTATCTGGGCAGCAGGAGTTCAGGGCAATGTGTTGCCGGGGCTGGAAGCTGCAACCATGGTAAGAGCGCGTTATACGGTCGACAGGTATTCCCAGGTCAAAGGTTACAACAACATTTATGCTATTGGAGATATTTCCTATATGGAAACAGAGAAATATCCTCAAGGGCATCCCCAGTTGGCAAACGTAGCAATTAACCAGGGAAAAATACTGGCGAATAACTTCCGTGCAAAATGGTCAGGGAGCAACCGGCTTACACAATTTGAGTACAAGGATAAAGGTACGATGGCAACCGTTGGGAAACACAAAGCAGTGGTTGAACTTCCGAATTTCAAATTCCAGGGATACTTTGCCTGGATGGTTTGGATGGTACTCCATTTGATGCTGATCCTCAGCGTAAGAAATAAAATTGCCGTATTCTTCAACTGGGCGTGGAGATACATTACCGGAGACACGTCCCTGCGTTTGATCCTGAGAGATGAACGCGACCGGGATGTGATGCGGCGAAATGACTGACAAGGTCAAAAAAGGCAAACTGAGCGAAGTCGAAGTTTTTGCATTTAAATCTTAAAACCGTAGTTTTGGTTACTCAATCAAAGCTGCGGTTTGCTGTATAAGAACTTCATACTCATTATTTTCATTCATCTTTGGCAGGTTAGCCCGGGGCAGTCCAATGCCGGAAAATTCATCAATTACAGCATGAAAGACGGCTTGTGCGAAGTCGTTTGTTCCGGAATTGCACAGGACAGTCGTGGATTTTACTGGATTTCTACCCAGGGCGGAATCAATCGCTTTGACGGGACAAATTTTAAGTCCTATTTTCCCAGTGAATTGCTCGGGGAAAAACAATTGCTGGATAATTCCAAAGTTTTCTTCGAAAGTACTCCGAATCGTTTGTTATTTACCTTAGGGAATTCGGAAGCTTTTGTGTTCAATACAGTTGCGCAGGACCTCAAACCTGTAAAAAGCCTTAAGAATAAAGTTACGATCCAGTTTGAGCGCATCGATAAAGACCGGATCGTTGTCTTTTCTGTTGACACGATTTTCATTCTCAACAATCAGCTGGAAATCGTTCAGAACATTGTTCCGCCGCTGAAGAAGACTAATTATGGACTTCAATTAATGATGACAGGTCCTTCCAAATGTTTGATCAATTCCCTGAACGAATCCTTTTGGTTTGATTTCAAAACAAAGCAATTCACTCCTTTTCATGGCGATTTTCCCACTGACGGACTGTTCAATACCGGTTTTGAGCTTTTGTATGCAGATCCGGAAAGACAGCAGCTTTACTTTGTAAACTTTTTTCATGGATTGCTGCGCACAGATTATTCCGGAAAACTGGAACATTCTTGGGATTTGCAGGAATTGAATACAAACCTGTGTGGACTTCCGAACCGGATTATACCGGATCAGAACAACCGGAATGCGATCTGGATTTCAGGAAACAAAGGTGTTGCTCAATTGAACAAGGTCTCGCTTCAGACCGTTTATTATTGGAATGATCCGCAAATTCCATTCTCTATTTCGGATAACCTGGCAAACAACCTTTACCTTGATCAACACCGGAATTTGTGGGTTAGCACCTTTAAAGGAGTGAGTGTGTTGAATCGCAATGCATCGTTTATCAAAAGCTGGGATCTGAAATTGAATGATGGTGAAATGTTTTTGAACACCTGCAGGATCTCCGGTCACGAATTGCTGATTACAAAATACAATCACGGGATTTATCACTTCAACGAACAAACGAATAAGATCACTCCTTATCACGAAGGACAGCTTGGCTGGTCCTGGTTCGTATTCCGGGATGGCCCGAAAGTGATTCATGGCGGAAGGGGAACTGATTTGCAAATCATTGACCTGGATTCAGATAAGCTGACTACGGCTACTTTCCTGAAAAAATACTTCAAAGATTCGGAATTGATAACCATGGGATTCAAAGACCAGGCAGGTAATTGGTGGTTCAGTGCGAATTCGCGTGGTGGATTGGTCCGTTTTGATCCGAAAACCGGGCAGGCCAAACATTTTTCCAGGGGGAAAGGATCTTTTTCGGGATCGTATTTTACCAGCTATTCCGAAACCCCGGACGGAGATATTTGGTTTTCAAGCAACAAAACCCAGGTTTTGACACATTGGATACGAAAAGAAGACCGCTTTGAAGAAGTGAATTTTCAGCACATCTTCCAAAAGCAGCACCAAAGTATTCTTTTGGGCCTGGCAACCGATAAAAAAGGGAATGTGTGGCTTGGCTTTGAGGGAGGAGGATTGGTCCGCTATTCCATTGCTTCGAAAAAAACAACGGTGTTTGGCAAAAAACAGGGAATTCCTTCCAATTACATATACAACCTGGTTTTTGACGACCAGGATCGCTTGTGGATCGGTACAAAGAAAGGATTGGCGTGTTTGGGGCCCGATCTGAAAACAGTGAAATGCTTTGGTGCAGAAAGTGGTTTTCCTTCCGAACAGTTTGACCAGACTTCTTATTTCGATCCGGAAACCCGTATGTTGTGGGTGGGGTCCGGGGCCTACCTGATGCGTTTTTCCCCTGACAGGCTGTTGAAGACAGAAAAGTCGCAGCTGAAGGTTTTCATGGACGAATTCCTGGTTTCGAATCGCAGGCAGCCAATTGAGAACAGGAACGACTACTATTTTTCCCCGTCTGAAAACACGGTGCAGTTTGTATTTTCGACCATCAATCCATCTGGGAAGAACCGGATCGAATACAGTTATTTGCTTGAGGGAACCTCCGGATCATGGGTTTCGCTGGGAACGAATTCCAGCATCATTTTTCCCTCCCTGCTTTCGGGAGCGTATGAGTTTCATTTGCGGGCAAAGATCCCGGGAACAAAATCCTGGGTTTATTTGAAAGACCCCATTCGCTTCACTATCGCAACTCCCTGGTACCGCAGCTGGTGGTTCCGGATTGTAGTCATTGTGCTGAGTGCCGGCATTATTTTCTTCGTTACACGGATGTATTTCCTAACGAAGATCGAAAAACAGCGGGCTATCCTTGAAAGACAACGCGCAGTGCAGAATGAGCGCGACCGGATTGCTTACGATATGCATGACGATTTGGGAAGCGGGCTGACGAAGATTTCCTACCTGAGCAAAGAAGCAGTGCGTAAGGAAGAAAACCGGTCGGAATTGGATCGAATCAATCAAACTTCGCTGGAATTGGTGAAAAATATGAGCGAATTGATTTGGGCAATGAAGGTTGAAAACGATTCGCTTGCCGATCTGATGAGTTACCTGCGGCATTACGCCATGGAATACTTTGAAACCAACCAGATCGAAATTCAGATGGAGTCGGGCGGATTTTCGGAAGATCAGCAGATTTCAGGAGAAATTCGCAGACAGGTGTTCCTGATTTTTAAGGAAGCACTTCACAATATTGTCAAACACGCACAAACCAACCGGGTGCTGATCCAGATCCATGTAAACGACAAGCTCACGATCCGGATCCGGGATTTCGGGAGAGGTTTTAAAGCGGAAGAAGGAACAAAAAGATCCGGGAATGGAATGAAAACAATGCAGGAGCGGACCAAACGATTGCATGGAACAATGCAGTTGACGAATAGCGAAGAAGGAGTAGAGTTGTTTTTCGAGATTCCGTTTGAAGCTGAACAAAAGTAGGCAGGACTGTTTTTTTGCAGAGTAAAAAGGGAGATGATCGTCCAAAAATCAACCATTAGGTTCATTGCACCCGAAAAAGTAAAAGACGTAATTTGTAAACGAAGATGGTCGGAATTTGTATAATAGAAGATATTCTGGATATCCAGCATGGCTTGCGTTCAGTCATTGAAAGCGACCCGCGCCTGCAATGGATCCGTTCGTTCGAAACAGCGGAAGAAGCCATTGAATGGATTCCGAAACTGAAACCGGATGTGGTGATTACGGACATCAATCTGCCTGGTAAAAACGGCATTGAGTGTGTTTCGGAACTGAAATCCATCGATTCGGGAATCCAATTCATCATGTTTACCATTTACGAAGACAACGACCAGGTTTTTGAAGCATTGAAAGCAGGTGCCACCGGGTACATTCTCAAAAATACGGATCCGGACAAAATTGTGGAGGCAATCCTGGAACTGCACGACGGTGGAAGCCCGATGTCGCCCAAAATAGCCCGGAAAGTGCTTCAGTCGTTCAATAAAACAGAAAACCCGGTGCTGCAATTGATTTCCAGGCGGGAACGGGAAGTACTCGACCTGCTTAGCAAAGGATATTTATATAAGGAAATTGCAGATCAACTCAACATTACTTTAAGTACCGTCAAGCGCCATTTGAATCACATCTACGAAAAATTGCAGGTGCAGAACAAAACCGAAGCGGTGAATAAACTCTACGGAAAATCCTGACAATTGAACCTTTGCTCTTGTTAAAATGAACCGAATGGTTGATTGACACAGCTCTTTTCCCACTCTAATTTTGCCCAAAACAAAGTTTATGAAGAGAAAGATGAGAGTAGTGAAGTTACCGGTTATGGCACTGGTGCTTGTGTTGATGTCGGCTGAGTGTAAGAAGAAAAATCCTATTCCTGAACCGGAACCAACGCCGGTAACCTGCAGTATTGTGGAAGTAACTCCAAACGGATCAGCGACCATTTCGTCCCCAACAACATGGACAGCAGGAAACGTATATGTTGTAACGGGTGATGTAACCGTAACCTCCGTTTTGACGATTGAACCGGGAACGATTGTTAAGCTGTCGGGAAGTTCACGACTCCAGGTAATCAACACAGGAAAGATCCTTGCAAATGGAACAGCTGCAAATCATGTTGTCTTTACTTCACTGAATGATGACAGCTACTGCGGTGATTCGAACGGAGACGGAACCGCAACAACTCCTGCTAAAGGAGATTGGGGGTACATCTACCTGAATGGAGGAACAGGACACCAGTTTACATACTGTGACGTGCTTTATGCAGGAAATCCGGGAGCGGGTCCGCATGCCGTATACATTGCAGTTACGGGAGTATCATTCAATTTTGATCACTGTACGTTTGCACATACTTTATCGAATGCAAATTCCAGCAGTTCCTTCGTATTCCATGGCGGAAGTTACATGAACGATCCTTCCGTATCTAAGTTTACGAACAATGTTTTCTATGATAACGACCGGCCTTTGTATTGCAGTTTTGATTATACCGTAAATACGAACAATAGTTTCCACAATCCTTCGAATCCAGCCGAAAAGAATACACGCAACGGAATTTTTATGTGGGGTGGAATAGGAACCAATGTGAGCTACAATGTTTCCGAAGTGCCTTATGTGTTTATGGAGAACTTTAACGGCGGTGGAAGTGCTGCGGTTCGAAATGTCAACATCGGGAACAATGTAGTCCTGAAATTCATGCAGGCTAACTGGGGAATTTCAAGGGGAGCCAACAACCACATTAATTTAGGTTCAGGTGTCATATTCACCTCTTTCAAAGACGATAACAACGGTGGGGATACCAACGGAGACGGCAATCTCAGTGCTCCAGCAACCGGTGACTGGGATGGTTTCTGGGATTACGCAGCCGGTGCTTACGTTTCAGGAGGATATATCCTTTACGCAGCTCATTAAACTATGACCCGATTCCCACACACCTTTTAGTTTTAGTTAATGGTTAGGTAGCAGTCAGCGGTTGGATTACATATGGTTGTCCGGCCGCTTTCTTTTTACCAACATCTATTCGCTACTAATTCTTAACAATTCTGACCGTTTCTTTGAAATCCGCCGAGCGAATGATTACCAGGTACAATCCGCTGTTCAGGTCATTTAAGTCAATTTGCTGACGAAAAGCTCCTCTTGGAATTTCCCCGGAATACACTTCCCGGATCAGTTTCCCGCTCAGATCGTACAAATGGACTTCTGCATATTCTTTTTCCGGAGCCTGAATTTCGATCGTGGTGTTTTCCACTGCCGGATTCGGAAAAGCAAAAGCCTTAAATGCTGTTGGGTAGGGGACACCGTTTTCATCGGTTTCAATGGGAGCAGTTTCTTCGATGTATTCCACATACCGGATAGATGAGATCATAATACCGCTTGTAACGTAGTATTCGTGGTCATGCATAATTTCCACTTCTTCCATCTTATATACGGAAGAATCTGCAAGATAGATCAGTTCCGGAATAGGTTCTTCATAAACCTCAACCGGAGTTTCTTCCATAACAAGCCATGGCATCATCATCACTCCTGTTAAGGTTTCAGGCTCTTTATCCAAATCTGTTGCCCGGCTCAAGGCAATTTGAGCATCCGCAAGTTTACGCTGGTCCCGTTCATCTTCACAGCTGAAAAGTGTCAACCCGAAAACGATCAGTAAAGCCGTAATAAACAAGCGTTGAAAATTGGTTTTATTTGCTTTGATCCAGGCTTCAAACTCCATATTCAGAGCAATTTCCTGTTGAATGGTCATTCTGCCGCATACTTCCTGGCCTTTTAATTCCAGTAAAGTCTGTTTGATCTCAGAGTTCGATTTCTTTGTAAAATCATGCACCTGTTTGGCGCATTTCTGGCAAAAAGCTCCTTTTTCGGTGGGAGTCATCTTACTCCAGTCTTCGGAGCATGGTTGTTGAATTCCTATGTTTTTCATAGCAGTTGAATTTAAGTTTCAATTGGCTGTCGATTGTAAGATGCAAGCTAATTTGATTTTCCATAAATCCGTTTAAAAAGATTTAAAGGTTCGGTTATCATTGATTAAAATGTACCCGGAAGGAATTGATTCGGATCTAAATTTATAACTTTGGGTATAAATTATTCAAAATGATCCAACGCATTCAAACCGTTTATTTTTTTATCGCAACACTTTTGGTTGCCGTAACACTTTTCGGAACTGATTTATTTTCCTTCGTTCAGGGAGGTGAATACCATGCAACGGCATATCAAATCACACGCGGTGAAGTATTGGTTACCAAAACTGATTTCTGGATGCTTTCCCTGGTGCAGATTGCTTTTGCACTGATGATCATTTTTTCTTTTAAAATGCGTCACCGCCAGATTTTCCTGGGATGGATCTTCCTGGTATTAAATATTCTAAGTTCCGCCTGGATGGTTTTGGGAGCAAATGTAGAAATGATCGCCGTATCCAAATCGCTTGAGCCTGCAACCGGCCTGACATTCGGAATAGCATTTTACATTCACGCCATCGCTTTCATCTTTGTTTTCCTTGGAATCAGGGGAGTGCGAAAAGACAAAAAGATGATCGATTCATTGAATCGTTTGAGATAATTCGAGTTGCTGGGTTATAGCCGGATTGAAATCAAATAGAATCAATACTATTTGATAAGTAACAGGAGGTTTTATAAAGAAGTTCCTACAAATATGACCCACTCTGTCACAAATGAAAGAATTACTCCAAAAAAATAGGAAGGCTAACATAATTGTTTTTACAACCCTCCTGATAGCTCTTTTAGGTGCCATTTTTTTTGAAGTGGCATACCTCAGGTCTACCCTTGTATGTGGAAAAATAACAGACAAATCAAAATTAAGAGGAGTTACTCATGTAAATTATTCTTTTATAGTTGAAGGGGAAACATATTCTAACTCAATTGCAATCGATGATTTGAAAAAAGACATTACAATGGATAGTTTGGAAAAAGTAAATTGTATTCAAATAGAATACTCTTTTATTTCAAAGTCGATCAATCGATTCGTAGATAAACGATTTTTGAGTAAATAGATAGAATAGATGAAAAGAGTTTTGTTGAAAGAATGAAAATGAAAAATAAAGGTAATACACTGATGGTTTTCTTGTTCTTCTTTTTAATAGGAATATTTATCATGTACACCTTTTTAAAGGAGAAAAGAGATGATCGTTTACTGGAAAACAGTGTAGAACATTTTGCTATTTTGATCGAAATAAATGGTGGTAATGCACATTCACCGTCTAGCGGGGATTTTAAATACAAAGTCAATAATGAAGAGTATGAGTTTAATCAGTCAGGAGATTATAAATTTATGCAAGTTGGTGATACGGTTTTAATTGAATATGCGGTTGAAGATCATTCAGTTGCTCGTGTTGTAGACAAATACTATATGAATAAATACAAATGAAGAAAGAGTAAATGATTTTAGAAAACTCACTTAAATAATTATCAGATGCCCTATATTAGTGAAGAAGGTAGAAACGACAAAGGTTTTAGTAAAAGAACCACACTTTTGATTTTAATCGGATTGATAATTGTATTTACAGTTGCAATTTTATTGCAAAATAGTAGAGATAATAAACTGGAAAACTCAAAAACTACTAAAGCGGTATTGATTAAGATTAAAACCCCTCATGGTGCTTCTATCAGGTTTCGTTTAGGTAAAAAAAACATAGTTACAGAATTACTCCATGGTGATTATAGTATGCTTACTGTAGGGGATACCATTTTAATCAAATATGCCATTGAGGATCCAGAATTGGTTGAGTTAGTCGATAAATTTGATCGCTAAAAACGATGTTATTCATGATAAATATGAAATTTCTCCTAAAATCAATTGTTCTTTCAATTCTGTTTCTTTCCGCATGTTCCGGAAGTAAGAAGGAAATTAAAAATGCTGAATGTGATTCGTCTGCTGAGAGTACACTTAATCCGGTGTTTGATCAAATCATGGATAGTTTCCTGGTAGAGCTAACTAAATACGATCAGGTAAACAAAAAAACAAACGATACAATTAAGCTGATAGCTTATGTTAGGCTGGAAGAGTCCTCTCAAAATCAAGCGTTCAAAGTACATTTGGAAGGAATAGTGAGTGATTCTTTATTGTATACAACAACTATCAATAAAGTCTTTATTAGAAACGGCAGGTATGTCTGTTTTGATTACAATAACTCCAATCTGATAAATCAGGAGGTAAGAGGTTTGAAGGATTCTATAATATCTAATTCAGGAATTTTGAAATATACACGACCTGTAAGAGGAATTCCTTCCTGGCTTGTGTTAATTGAAAACCAACAGATCACTAAATTGAACAAGCGTGCAAATTCTTGTTTTTCCAATGTAAAGGATTACAAAGCAGTAGAGAAAACTTCTGAATTGGAATTTTACCCAATCGATGAGTGGGGAGACGTTTATGATAAAAAGGGAAACAAAATCGATTCTCTTAAATAGATTTAAAGTTACTTCCTGTTTTTCTATTAACATTAGGAACCCGCAACCATTGTTGTGCGGGAAAATGAATTTTAGTTCGTTTTTATCTCATTTATCAAGGGTTAAAAGATTGCTATGAAACATAGAAGGCTACTTTTCGGAAATACTATTTGATTAGCCTCTAATGAATTTTTGGCAGCGAATCGGGGCTCAATTACCAGCATGAGGATCTGTATTTTGATGCTACAATTGCGTGTTAAAATTAAAAGCGAATCGTCGTAGATCAAGGCCTTCTGTTTCAGGAACCAATTCCGAAAAGTACTGGAAACCGCAGCGTTTGGAAAACTGCTGTGGTTTGGTATTTGGGATCCTGATCCCTTCTTTTGGTGAATTGGTCTGAAAGAGAAGGCTGCTTGATGGTGGTAATTGAAAAGGCATTTTTGCCTACTTTTTTTGCCTTTGAAAAAAGTAGGAGCAGAGAGACAAAGAGTGGGTAGTTAGTGGTGTTGAAATTTTAACCGGACAACACTACCTCGCAATTCGCAATTATAGTGCTATCTTTGTGCCGTCGCTGAAGCTTTAGCTCAAGCGTTGCAACTCAAAATATTCAAATAGCATGAACTTTCTTTCCGTTGAAAACCTTACGAAATCCTATGGAGATCGCGTAATCTTCTCAGATATTACCTTTGGTATTGACCAGGGCGACAAGGTGGCCATTGTGGCAAAAAACGGGAACGGGAAGACCACTTTACTGCGCTGTTTGATGAACCTCGAGCAAATTGATTCGGGGCGGGTGGTTTACCGGAATGACTTGCGCGTAGCGTTCATGCAGCAAACAGAAACGCTGGATGAATCGCATACGATTCTGGAAGCTGTTTTCTCGCACGACCTGCCGGAATTGCAAATTGTAAAGAAATACAACCAAGCATTGCGTGAAGGAAACGAAGAAGCGATCCATGCGTGTTACGAAGAATTGACCGAACTGAATGCCTGGGACATGGAAGTGAAAGTCAACCAGATTCTTTCTGTTTTGAAGCTGTACGATACGAGTTTGTTGGTTGGGAGTCTTTCCGGTGGACAGAAAAAACGCGTGGCACTTGCACAGGTTCTGGTTGCTGAAGCAGATTTCCTGATCCTGGATGAGCCTACGAACCATTTGGATTTGGACATGATCGAATGGCTGGAAGAATACCTCTCGAAGTCAAAATCTACGATCTTAATGGTGACTCACGACCGCTATTTCCTCGAAGTAGTGTGCGATACGATCTACGAATTAGAAGACAAAACGATCTACAAATACAAAGGAAATTTCTCCTATTACCTGGAGAAAAAAGCAGAACGCCAGGAACAGTTGCAATCGACGATCGATAAAGCGCGAAATACCTTTAAAAAAGAATTGGATTGGATCCGCAGACAGCCGAAAGCACGCGGAACGAAGCAAAAAGCGCGTGTAGATAGTTTCCAGGATGTAAAAAAAGTGGCAAGTCAGCGCATCGATGACGATGAAATTGATATCCCGGTGAAAATGGAGCGTTTGGGATCCAAAATCCTCGAATTGCACAAGATCGCTAAATCATACGGTGAGAAAGTGATCCTGGATAATTTCTCCTACAATTTCCAGCGCAAAGAACGCCTGGGAATCGTTGGGAATAACGGAACCGGTAAATCGACTTTCCTGAACATGATCCAGAGCAGGGAAGAAGTGGATAAAGGAAAGGTAGTAACAGGAGAAACGGTTGTTTTTGGATATTACAGCCAGGAACTGATCAAAGTGGACGAAGACAAGAAAGTCATTGACGTAATCCGCGACATCGCCGAGTTTATTCCGCTGGAAAAAGGCCGTCAGCTGTCTGCTGCACAGTTTTTGGAGAAATTCCTGTTTCCACGCCACATGCATTACAATTTCGTTCACAAATTGAGCGGAGGTGAGAAAAGACGCTTGAAACTGATGACCGTTTTGATGTCTAACCCGAACTTCCTGATCCTGGATGAGCCTACAAACGATTTGGATATCTTCGTGATGAGTGTCCTGGAAGATTACCTGAGAACATTTGAAGGATGTTTGATTGTCGTTTCCCACGACCGTTACTTCATGGATAAAATGGTGGACCACTTGTTCGTATTCGAAGGGCAGGGAGCTATCAAGGACATTATCGGGAATTACACCGAATACAGGAAACAAACCGCAGCCGATTACAAAAAGGAAAAATCTACAGAAGATAAGCCGGTGGAGGTCGTGAAAGTGAAGCAAATCTCTGAAGAAGCACCGAAAGAAAAACGCAAACTGTCTTTTAAAGAGAAAAGCGAATTCGACCAGATCGAAAAAGACCTCGAACGCCTGGAAGAAGAAAAGGTTCAATGGACGAACGTCTTATCAGACAGTAGTTCAACTACCGAAAAACTAATCGAAGCCGGGGAAAAACTGGGAAAGATCGTTACGGAAATCGATGAGAAGACCGAGCGCTGGATCGAATTGTCTGAATTTGCATAAAAATGAAACCCAAAAGCATATACGGAGTCCTTACCTACACGGCAATCTTCGGATCAATGATCTATGCTCCGCTGTTGTGGGATCCGTTGTTCTCAGGAGCTAGAGTAGAATGGGATGAAGTCCCTGCCTGTTTTATTTTTACTTTGATTGTTGCTTTTGTATGCCTGGCGCCGTTTTATCTGCTGCTGAAAGTGTTCCAAATCATCAAATGGAAAGCAATTCCGTATGACGGTTGGCAGTTACAGGCATTTGCATGCCTCGTGTATTCGTTCTTCTTCTTTTCATACAATTGGCAGTTTTCCACGTTGATGAATTGGTATTTAGGATATTACCCCGTGGGAATCGCATTTTTCATCTGGTACAGCAACAGCAAATCGAAGCATACTCCGGTTGAAGCTCCCGGGGACGAAATCCTTTACTGAGTTTAAGATCACTCTAAAGCTCCGTGATTTCACATCCTTGGGTCAAATCCTCCTCATTCTGCAATCGATAGTAAATCTTCGTGCGCTTCGTGTATCTTAGTGATAAATTTACTCCACCACCAGCTTCTGAACACTTCGTTGCTGCCCGTTTTCCAATTCAACGAAATAAATCCCGGAACTCAAAGCATCTACACGGATTTCGGATTCCATAGAATGCCTTCCTGTCCAAACTGCGTTACCGATCGAATTTCGAAGCACCAATCCGCAATCGGAATAAGCAGAACGAATGAAAATGCTTTCGGATGCCGGGTTGGGTTCCATGCGGAATGCCTGGAGCTGATGCTCGTTCATTCCCAGTTCATCAAAAGTTTGAGCACCGCAGCCATTCGTTGATTTCAACCCGTAATCGACATGGTTTACAATGTTATCCCCGAAAACAGTGAGGTCGGAAGCAGAAGCAGTCAACGACATCTGGCGTGCAGGCGAGCAATCCAAACTGAAAGTCCAGGCCAGCCAGCCGATATTTCGCGAACAGGCTTCATTCAGGATAACCGGGTACAGTGCGGAAAGGTCGTTGATCCCACATTCTCCCGGGTTGGATCCGTCCTGGTTCGGAGCTACTTCTCCCAAAATAAAACAAACATTCGTGTTCTGAGCTTCGTTCAGTTTTGCCTGTACCTGGACCAGTGAATTTGCATAACCGTACCAATACGCATGCGAAGAAAAGATCAGGTTGTGGCGCGAATCGTTTTGGTTCATCTCTTCCGCAATTGACAATAATTCGGTGGAAGACTGACCGCAGTCCGGCGCATCGATCATGATCGGAACCGTGACGCCTGCCTGACGAAGCTGTGTCACAGCAGCATTGTAATTGGTCTTGAAAATCGTCAGTTCGGAAGCCGGAGAACCTGTCCAGCGAACGTAATCAAACTCGTTTGCCAGATTGATAATCAGGTGCGATTTATTCGCTTCGATCAGTGCAAGTACATCCGGATTTGTCCAGAAATTCATTACCGTAGAGTCGAAATACGCCCAATTGTCTTTACAGGTAATGTAAGAATCGTCATGAATGCTCAGAATCGGGATCATTTTCTTCGAAATGCAGTAAGCAACGATGTTACTCAAATGCCCGTTGCTGACATATCCGTTTACTGTTCCCGGAGTTCCGCCGGTTTGAGGCCCGGGAATATCCCGCCAGTTCTGTCCGTCTGTATACCAGGGAATCCGGATCGCGTTGGCACCCGTATTGGCAACCTCATCAATGTAACTTTGATAAGCCGGAGCGTCAGCAAGAGAAATGTTTCCCTGGTTGATCAATCCGTAATTGACTCCGCGAAGAATAATTGGCTGTCCGTTTGTTAAAGTGAGGTTTTTACCGACAACCTGCAGCGTGTTTTGTTGAGATTCAGCGTGAAAAGCGCAAGCGATTGCCAATAGAAGAATTGTAATTTTTTTCATGTTTAATTGCTTTAAATAAGGTAATGACCGCCTTATATAACCCAGCGAGCGAGTGAAAAAAATTACAAAGAAATCAAAGAAGAACTCAAAATATGAGTTAGCTGTTCTACTTGAATGGTGGGAAACGATTCTTCCATCTCTTTACGCAGGGAACTTTCTTCCGAAGAAAGGCTCTCCAGAAACAAAAGAATAGTAGAGTTATAATCTGTTTTTTGCTCCTTAGTAAGAACGGACTTAATTATATCTAATTGAATTTTTAAAGAGGCTACTTGTATATCAGTTGTTTCCATAATGAATTGTGTTATTTTTTGAAATTAAGATAAATACCCCAGAGAATTCCCAAGAGTATTAGTAAATATATTGGAATTCCTATTATCAGAACCCAAAATTTGAAATCATAAGTTGAGTCAGATGAGGAAGAATGCTCTGGGGTATAACCCCTCACTGAATAAGAAATATCTTGTATTTTACCTGCATTTGGGTCTGAAAATCCTGTGTTAAGATTCTTAATATTTTTGGGTAAACGGTCGGTGATAGCCTGTTTTCTTTCTTCAATTGTACTATCATGTGATTTCGAAGATGTATAAAGTTCATCCTCAATTTGTGTCATATACTCAATTGCACCAATATCAGTCTCAAACACCAAAGCCTCAACACCATCAGAGATAATTAGTCTTGCATACATCCTTGCTCTTGAATTCGGAATATCCTCCATAGAAAGCAAAGCATTATAAAGTTTAGACTTATTGTCTGAAAGTTTAAGCACATAGTTATCAGGATCTGAGAATGAAACATCAAGTATATTGAACTTGATTAATCCTTTGTAATCTAGTGTAAGCGAACCTATTTTATCAGGGTATTTTTCAATGTCCATATGAAATGCACCTACATCATCACTAGTACATTTTTCAAGACTAATATCATATTCACAGACAGTAGCCCAACGTAGGTCTACTCCAAAATAATAATCAGCTTTTGATTCTTGAGAATAAGCAAAACTATGGATAATGACGAAGAATAAGATTTGTAAAAGTAACTTCATACCCCTAATATTTTATAATTGTTGCAGGAAGAGAAGTTTATTGCAAATAGTGTTTTCATAGTCAATCGCTATTAATTGGTTCTCAAATGTAATTCTCTAAATTAATAAAGTAACAAGCTTGGATTTCTGAAAATTAAATATTTGCAATCAGAAATCCATAAATCTTTAACGCAAGTCTACTCTTTTCGCCTTTTATTTGTAAGTCCAAGTACTGAACTTGTTTAAGCAAATCAAAATACTTTTTGTAAAGTTCTTCTGTTCGGTTTTCTTTTCGGATTCCAATAAGGACAAAAACGACCTGTGAAGTATCTGTAAAATATCCACCAGCTTCAATGCCGATATTTTGCAGAGTTAAAATCAACTTAGAGTTTATAATTTCATTCTCTATTAATGTCAAAACTTGTATTCTCTTATTCATTTGGTGAATTTTTATTTGACAAATGTATTATTAAATATGACAAATCACAATTAAAATATACTTTTTGGATGATAATGTGCAAATTTGAGACATGACAAAACTTGGTTTGTACCTCACAAAACGATCAGTTAACAAATCTGATTTGGCTCGGAAGATTGGAGCAACAAAACAACGTATTGATAAGTTGTCAAATAACGACAAAAGTAAGCTTCTGTTAAGTGAAGCCTACCTTATTGCAATGGCTCTACAAGTTGATATAACAGATTTTGTAAAAGAAATGTGTGGAGATTTGAAATTGAAAGATTAATCCAAATAACATATTGTTTAATTATGAGCCGTTCACTTTTGGACGGCTTTTTTATTTAATGAATCATGAGAAAGGTTTTTAGAAGAGTTGGATGTTTCTTTAAAAACATCTTTAACCTTGATATACCTACTACTCTGAATTTTTGGATTGGTTTTATGCTCCTTCAAAGCATTGCAGCTGTTATAATAAGTATTATCGCTCTTATTAGAGAGTGAGATTATACTTACTGCTAATGCCCCCGCAGACAAAAAAAGAGCTAGCAAAATCGTGATTTTCTGCAATTTAGAAAGACTAATAGAAGTTTCAAGATGAGTAGTTCGAAGCTTTTTGTCAACTTTCTCTTTTTCATATTCTTCTACAAAAGTTGCTGTTAACTTAATCCTCCCAGTATATGTGAGGCTTATTTTTTCTTTGGCATCTTCTTGACGAGTAGAAACTAATCTTAAATCCTTCAAATACTCAACAGCCTCCTTAAATACCTGCTTTTTAAAATTTTGAATATCTAGCCCATTGATATCAATTCTACCTTCAGAAAAACTAGTAAGCTCAGTCACTTCTATTAAGCTGAAGTAGATTTGATTTTCATCCAAAGCTTTATACAAATCGTCTGAAAAACGAGTAGATTTGATCCCATTGCTAAGATAAAGTAGCAAGGTGTCTAAGTATTTAAGATACTCAATATTCTTTTCTTCCATGATTCAATGAACCTAATTCGATTAGAGAACCGAAAATAGCAAAATAAATCAGAGTGGGTTACCTAAGCCGTTCGTTACCTTAAATAATGGTTCAGTTTAACAATTCCATCTAGTTGACAGTGAAGGTACTAAAAATCAGTTACTCATTCCAGTAAAAGAAATTCGTTGTTAATTTAAATAAGTTTTAAAATATTTTTAGACTTGTCTAAAAATTAGTTTTACATTTGTGGAAATATTTTTTTGTGCGTAATATCTTTATAATCGTTTTTGTATTTAAAATCAGTACTTTACCGGCTCAAAACAATCCGGACAGTCTGAATAACGTTTCTGATTCCTTGCGGGAAATAGATGAAGTAACCGTTACAGGTGGGAGAATCGCGCAATCAAAAAAGAACAGTGTTATTCCGGTTTCAACGTTGGATCAAAAACTGTTTCGTGCAATTTCCGCTTCTTCCATTTCAGATGCATTGAAATTTTCTCCAGGAATCCGGATGGAAACCAATTGCCAAACTTGTAACTACACACAGGTCCGCATGAACGGTTTAGGCGGTTCGTATTCCCAGATCCTGATCAACGGTCGGCCCTTGTTTTCTTCCCTGATGGGATTGTATGGTTTGGAACAAATCCCCACGAATGTAGTCGACCGGATTGAAATTGTAAATGGCGGCGGATCGGTTTTGTACGGTTCCAATGCCATTGCCGGAACGATCAATATCATCACCAAACAACCGGAATACAACTTTATAGAAGTTTCCGATAAAGTGTCACTTATTCCCAATGGTCCGGTAGAACAGGCTGTTCAGCTGAACGGAGCAATCATTTCGAAATCAAAGAAGAGCGGTTTCCTGTTTTCAGGAATGAACAAAGTAAGAGATGGTTATGACCGGAACGGAGATGGCTACACAGAAATTCCACGCATAAACAATTCCCTGCTGGGGATCAATGCCTTCCAAAAACTGGGGAAATCCATCGAATTGCATGCGGATTTTTGGATATTGCACGAACAGCGCCAGGGTGGTCAGTTCTGGAACGGAGATCCGCAGGTGGCTGATCAAAGCGAATTCAGGAACCAGGTTACGAGTATCGGGCAGTTTTCAGGATCGTGGAAATCGCGGAATCAAAAATGGAATGTACAGGCTTTTACAGGATATCAGAAAACCAATCGTCACCATTACACCGGTTTGGATCATGCGGAAGCGTGGGGAAGAACCAATAATGTGACTTTGCAATCCGGAGTTCAGTTCAGCCATAAACAGGCAATCGGTAAAAGATACAGGTCAACGCTGATCGGTGGAGTGGAACACTATTACGACGTTATCCAGGATGAGATCCGGGGATACGATTATGCGGTTGACCAAAACATTACGCAGTTTGCCGGGTTTTTACAGGATCAGTTCGATATCGGGGAGAAATGGTCATTTGTTGCCGGGTTGAGAACAACCAATCACTCCAAAGTTTCCAGCCTGATCGTTACACCACGGGCAGCGCTCTTATTCAAACCGAACGGACAATGGCAGCTGCGTTTGTCTTATGGAAACGGATTCAAAGCACCGCAGGTCTTCGAAACCGACATGCACATTGCTTTTGCCAACGGCGGAATTTCGCAGATCCGCGTAGACAAAGATCTGAAAAGCGAAAAATCCCACGCTTATTCGGCTCAGGCAAACTGGAGCAGAAGAAGGAAACGGATGCTTTACTCTTCCGAATTCACCGTTTTCCATACCCAACTGCTGCATTCTTTTGTGCTGAACGAAATTCCATCCGATGATCCGTCAAAAACACTGCTTTTGCGGACAAACGGCTCCAATGCGAAAGTCAGCGGTGCCAGTGAATCCATTCGTGTTCGCTGGGATAAATTCCTGCAGGTGGATGTCAACATGACCTACCAGGAATCGCGTTTCACGGAAGCACAGCAATGGTCGCTGGAAGTGGAACCTCTCAAAGCTTTCCTCAGAACTCCGAACCTTTACGGATCTTCCACAGTTTCGATCTTCCCGGAAGGAAAATGGTCGGGTTCCGTCAATGCAGTCTATACGGGAAGCATGCTCGTTCCGCATTTCGGAGGTGCGCCGGAAGTGACCCAGGACGAAATCCTTCACACCCGGTCGTTTTGGGACATCGGGTTTCGGGCCGAACATGCCATTCACATTCATAAATTCGAGCAAACGGTACGGATCGGGGCAGGGGTCCAAAACCTGTTCGACAGTTACCAGTCTGATTTCGATACCACCAAATACCGCGATAGTAACTTCGTTTACGGGCCATCCAGGCCGCGAACGGTGTTTGTGGATGTCAAATGGGTGATCGGCGGGAAACATTAATTGGAGATAGAGAGACGTGATGCCTCGCGTTCACATCGTTGGTTTTAAATTGAATTCATGAAATCCGGATTCCAATCACACAAACATCATCCACCTGTTCCAATTCGCCTTTCCAGTTTTCAAAAGTGGTTTCCAGGTGTTCTTTCTGTTCATCCATCGGGCGGTCGTGGATTGTCAGGATCGAATCCTTGAATTGCTTGTATTTGAATTTCTTCCCGTTCGCTCCGCCGAATTGATCCGCATATCCGTCCGTGAATAAATAGATCGTTGTTTGCGGTTCCAGGATGATGGAATGCGTACTGAACGGTTTTTCGTCGGTGTAGGTACCGATCGGTTGCTTGTCGGCTTTCCACTCAATGATCTCGTTACTTCCTGCCGGTACGATCCACAGCGGATTATTCGCCCCGGACCATAACAATTCCCTGGTTTTAACATTCAGACAGCCCAAGCTGATATCCATTCCATCTTTTACATTTTCCACACTTTTGCTGAAGGTTGAAATAACCAGTTCACGAGTTTTATCGAGGATTTTACCGGGGGCTGACAGGTTGAACTCCAAAACGGAACGGTTCAGCGCATTGCAGCAGATCACGCTGACCATTGCTCCAGGAACGCCGTGTCCGGTACAATCCGCTGCTGCAAAGAACAAATATTCAGTCGAATCATTTCCGTCCGAAACCGTATGTGTTTCCAGCCAGTAGAAATCTCCGGCAACAATGTCCTTCGGTTTGTAAAGAATGAAGCTTTCAGGCAGTATCCGGTGCCAGTAATCCATTGCAGGGAGAATGGCATCCTGCAAGCGTTTCGCATAAGTAATGGAATCCAGGATTTCCCGGTTCTTGTATTCCAGGGCATCTTTTTGGTCTTCCACCACGCTTTTTTGCTCCGAAATGACCTTATTTGCCTTGTTTTTCTGTTTTAAAGAACGAAACAGGAGGAACCCGAGGGCAATAAAAACCAGCATACTGGCTGCAAAGAAATACTTTTGCTTTTGCTCGCTTTTGATCTGTTTTTTCTGGTTCTCGATCTGTATTTTCTTCTTATCGGAGTCGTATTTTTGAGTCAGTTCCGAAAGCTGCCGTGAATTTTCCAGTGAGAAGATGGAATCCTTGATGTCATCGTACGTGCGCTGGGTCTCCATTCCTTTTTTGTATTCCTGCATGTCGTAATACAGGTTCGCCAGATGGAGATGCGTAGCCATCGTATTCGCCGTGTAAATATTGGAGGCATTTTCAATACTTTCCAGGTAGAGTGGTAAAGCTTTGTCGTATTGTTTCTGATAATGATAAGCCATTCCCAGGTTATCTGTCCAGGTCACACCCCGGGAGTCCGCACCAAGTATTTTGAGTGCTTTCTCGTAATATTCAATAGCCTTGGGATGATTTTTTTGTTTCATGAAAATATTAGCGTAATTCCCATATACATGCGGGTCTTCACGTTTGAGTGCATGCATGATGTCAATCGCCTTTTTGATATTCACCGTAGCTGAATCCAGTTGATTCATGAATTCGTAGCAGATGCTCAGATTCTGGTAAATAATAAGTTGTCCCTGGAGGAAATTATTTTTAATAAAGATTTTATTGGAAGCACGGAATTTTTCAATGGCTTCCGTATTGCGTTTGAGGTCGCGGTAAAGAATCCCGATATTCGCTTCACTTTTCGCAATTCCCATTTCATCGTTTGCTTTCTTATAGTATTGAATCGCGTACTGGTAGTTTTCCAGCGATTTTGGAATATTTCCGGCTTCATCCATTAAGATGCCAAGGTTTTTGTAGCATAAGGCAATTCCCGGATTGTAATTTAGTTTCTTTGCCAGCCTGACATTATCCAGAAGCAGCTTTTCCGTCTGTTTCGGATGGGAATACTTGAAAGACCAGGAAATTTCATTCTGAAAGATCACTTTATTGGTGTCGTCTTTCAATTTAGAACAAACCCGGAGTATGGAGTCAAGCTGTTGGTCTGTTTGTGACCAGGCGAAAGGGAAAATTAGGAATAGCAGGGTAGCAGACAGGAGTTTCTGTTTCATAAAGTATGGTAGTGCAAAGTAATCATTCGGACTAAAATTAGTAAAATAGTTTTCAATGATTTCTGTTTACGTGGGATTGCTTATTTTTAAACACGATCTTCGGGGTTTTGTGAATAGATGTACAAAATTCCATATCAAGAAACTTAAAATGAATAAAATACTTCCTAAAATTGCTTTCTTTTTCCTGTTTATCCGGTGTTCGCTGGTGTATGGACAGGTTTCCGATTCTGAAATGGAAAAGCTGAAAACCAAATGGCGCGCGGAATTGTGCTCGGAAGGAACGGAATTGGCTACTAAAAGACAGCGAATGGAAGGAGTGAGTGCATTTTCAGATTCCATCAATCGCTTGTTTATTGCAGATACTTTTGTGGTAGAAAACCTCCTTCGAAGACAGCTCCGGAAAGATCCCACGACATTGGGAATGAATAAAGCAAACCTGGCTTGCGCTTCCGAATACGAAGTATTGGTAGAGAAGTATTTTCAAATCCTTTTGATCAAAATGAAGGAAGAAGATGCAGAATTGCTGATTTCCTGGCAAAAAGAATGGAAAGCACTCCAGGATAAAGAACGTCCGCTGATCGGGAAACTGATGCAGGAAGAATACAGCGGCGGCGGAAGCATTCAATCGCTAACCTATACCGGGCGTTTAATGAAAGCGCAAAAAGACCATTTGCTGCAACTGATGGATTACCTGGCTCACTTAATTTAACTGCTATGAAAAATACCTTGCTTGTTTCCCTGTTGTTCCTTTCGGTTTCAATTCATTCCAACGCGCAATTGAAGCCGGGTTACGATAAAGCCGAAGCAATGGAACTGCTGAAAGTGAATTTCCGTTTTGCTGATTCTCTGAAATGGGATTCCATGCCCGGTCCGGAGCGTTTTGAGCTGAAATACCGTTCAAAAACACTGGGTTTTGACAACAAATGGGATTACTGGGAAGACAAAGCCGGAGTGGGAGTGCTCTCATTGCGGGGAACAACCAGCAGTCCTACGAGTTGGGGAGCGAATTTCTATGCAGGAATGATCCCGGCAAAAGGTTGGATCAAAACAGGGGAGAAGGACACGTTTAACTACGAATTATCGAAAGATCCGAAGGCTTTGGTACATGTGGGATGGACAACCGCTTTGGGGTGTTTGTGGAAAGACATGGATTCGGTACTTTTTACACAGATCGACCAGGGAAAGAAGCAATTTTACATTACCGGGCACAGTCAGGGCGGGGCATTGGCTTATTTGCTGGCTGCACATCTATTGATCATGAAAGAAAACGGGATCATTCCGGCAGATGTCCAGTTTAAGACTTATTGCAGCGCAGCCCCAAAACCGGGAAACCTGTATTTCGCTTATTACTATGAAAAAATGACGCAGCACGGTTGGGCTTACAATACGGTGAATGCACTGGATTGGGTTCCTGAAACACCCTTTTCCCTGCAAACTGTGAATGATTTCAATGCGATTAGCCCGTTTCGGGATGCTAAAAAAGCGATCAAAAAATTACCGTTCTTCCCAAGATTGATCGTGAAAAGAATGTACAATAAGATGGATCGCCCGTCACGCAAGGCAGAAAGACGTTTTGAGAAGTATTTAGGACGAAAGATCGGAAAATTACTGACGAAAAGCCTGCCCGGATTTGAACCGCCGCAATTAGCTCCTTCATCACATTTTACACGTTGCGGTAACTTTATTACCCTTTACCCGGATGCAGAGTACTACCAGAAATTTCCGCAAAACCCGAAGGAAACATTCCAGAACCACAAGCTGGAACCTTATTTGTTAATGATGGAGAAATTGCCGCAATAGATTAAGAAGTAATCCAAATAATGTTATATTTGGGTAACACTATTTTATGACACACTTGATATCTATTCACCGCACCGACGGGTTACCGATCAATTTTCTGACTGAGATTTAAGAAATAGTATGGGAATACTTTGCGCTTTAGCTGCGCTTGCGAATGGTTTTGAGGAAGCTTAAACTAGTTATGATAATTAGAGATATAAATTAGATTGGATATGAAGAATTATAGTCGGTTTTCAGAAACTCAGAAATTCAGACAGTGGTGGTTGTGGTTTAGTTTGGCGGGAATAAAATGCCTGATGGGATTTTTCATCGTAACCCAGGTTTTGTTCGGAAAGCCATTTGGGAGCAGTGTAGTGGATAATGCCGCTTTGTTGATCGGGTTTTTGTTTATGCTGATTTTATCGCTTTTATTTTTCATAATGAAACTGGAAACCCGGATCACAGATACCGGAATTGCCGTGCGTTTTTTTCCGCTTCAACTGAAATTCAAAAATTACAATTGGGAAGAGATCGACCAGATCTATCTACGCCAGTATTCACCGCTGATGGAATATGGAGGCTGGGGAATCCGTTACAGTTTCACCGGAAAGGGAAGGGCACTGAATGTTTCCGGAAGAACGGGCTTGCAGCTGGTATTTAAAGACGGAAGAAAACTCCTGATCGGAACTTCCAAACCGGAAGATTTAATCCAGGTACTTTCTGTTTTGGGCCGACAAACCAATTGAAAACTTAGAATGGAGAATTAAAAAAGTGACCCAGGTTTTAGTTAACTTTTCAATTTTGAAATTTTCCATTTTCAATGAATAGTTACCGGTTCTCCCAAGAATTTTGAATCGACCCCGAAAAGCACATCCCAGAATACTTTCATGCGGGCAAAACGTTCCCGGACTTTTGTTTTGAATCCGCCCATTTTGGCTACATCCCGGGCATTGTAACCGTAAACGGTCATCCCGAAATGTTCTCCCAAATAAATGGCGCGTTCGTTGTGGAAACGCTGTGAAACTACCATTACTTCTTTCTGACCGAACACTTTTAGTGCGCGTTCCATGGAATCCAATGTACGGAACCCGGCATAATCGAGGAAAATTTTATTTGCAGGAATTCCTGCCGCGATCAGTGCATTTTTCATATCTGTGGGCTCATCGTAGGTGGTGGTACTGTTATCTCCGCTCACCAGGATGTATTCCACTTTTCCTGCACGGTATAATTCTGTTGCGGCTTTGATCCGGTAGGAAAAATAAAGGTTGTCGTTCCCTTTTTTGTTGGTGCGCGAAGTTCCGAGTACAAGTGCCACTTTGACTTTCGGGCAGTCACTGACCTGGTCGAAGACTTTTCCTTCTGCATTCGATTGAATGGCCCAATTCGCACCGAAAAACCAGAATAATCCGAAGAGGAAGAGAAAAATGAACGTTCTTTTGAAGATTTTGGACCAGTTGCGTTTCATGAAGGATGAGATTGTGGGCTAAAAGTAATGATTTAGAATCGCAAAGAGAAAAAGTAGGCAAAGCATTTTGAATGCTGATTTTTTCTGCAACCTTCCGGTATTTGCGGGAATAAAAAAGCGAGAACCCATAAGAATTCCCGCTTTTCCAACAATCTAATTAAACTAACTACTTATTCTTATTTATCACTTTGCATCGATTTCTTCTTCCTGTGAGATCGGTTTTCTGAACACGATCTTTCCATCGAAAATATCCATGACAACAGTCAGTGAAGTATCCAGTGTTCCGGCCAGTAATGCCTTGGATAATTCGTTCAAAACTTGTTTTTGGATCACCCGTTTCACAGGCCGTGCTCCGAAGTGCGGGTCGTATCCTGCTTCCACCAAATGTGCTTTCGCTTCTTCGGTCATATGTATTTTAATTCCTTTATCCAGCAACATGTCTTTCAGGTGATCCAGTTGTAATTGGACAATTTGTCTTACATAACGCTTGTTCAACGGAGTGAAGATGATCGTTTCGTCGATGCGGTTCAAAAACTCCGGACGAATGGTCTGTTTCAGCAATTCCAATACCTTGAATTTCGCTTTTTCCATTGCTTCGTGCAGGTTGTCTTCTTTCACCCCGTCAAAACTTTCCTGGATCAAATGGGATCCCATGTTGGAAGTCATGATGATAATCGTGTTTTTGAAGTTAACGGTTCTTCCTTTGTTATCAGTCAAACGTCCGTCATCCAGTACCTGCAGCAAAATGTTGAAGACATCCGGATGCGCTTTTTCGATCTCATCGAGTAACACGATGGAGTATGGCCGTCTTCGAACAGCTTCCGTCAATTGTCCGCCTTCATCGTAACCCACGTATCCCGGAGGCGCTCCGACCAATCTGCTCACGCTGTGTTTTTCCTGGTATTCGGACATATCGATCCGTGTCATGGCATTTTCATCATTGAAGAGGAAATCTGCCAGCGCTTTGGCCAATTCCGTTTTACCAACTCCCGTCGGACCTAAGAAAATGAAGGAACCGATCGGTTTGCGCATATCCTGCAACCCTGCTCTGCTTCGGCGTACGGCATCCGAAAGTGCTTCAATCGCTTCTTCCTGACCAACCACGCGTTTTCCAAGCTCATCTTCCAGTCGAAGCAATTTCGAGACTTCACTTTCGATCATTTTCGAAACCGGGATTCCGGTCCATTTGGAAACCACATCGGCAATTTCTTCCGCATCTACTTCTTCCTTGATCAGTTTGGAATTTGCCTGCATTTCAACCAGCTTTTTCTTCGCTTCTTCCAATTGGATTTCCGCTTCTTTGATTCTTCCGTAGCGGATCTCGGCAACTTTCCCGTAATCGCCGGAACGTTCTGCCTGATCAGCTTCCAGCTTTAGCTGTTCGATCATTTCTTTGGTTTTCTGCACCCCGTCAACGATGTCTTTTTCTGCCTGCCATTTCGCATTGAACGCACTGCGCTGTTCTTCCAGCGTAGCCAGTTCTTTTCCTAAACCTTCGAGTTTTTTCGTGTCGTTCTCGCGCTTGATCGCTTCCCGTTCGATCTCCAGCTGCATGATGCGGCGGTCCAGTTCATCTAATTCCTCCGGTTTTGAATTGATTTCCATTCGAAGTTTAGATGCCGCCTCATCAATTAAGTCGATCGCTTTATCCGGCAAATGCCGTTCGGTAATGTAGCGCTGTGAAAGTTCCACTGCTGCAATGATCGCCGCATCTTTGATCAGGACCTTGTGATGGTTTTCATACTTGTCCTTGATCCCGCGCAGGATCGAAATGGCATCTTCCGTATCCGGTTCGTCCACCAAAACAGGCTGAAAACGGCGTACAAGTGCTTTGTCTTTCTCGAAGTATTTCTGGTATTCGTTCAAAGTGGTTGCACCCACAGCTCTCAGTTCTCCGCGAGCCAAAGCAGGCTTTAAGATGTTTGCCGCATCCATTGCACCTTCACCGCCACCGGCTCCAACCAAGGTGTGGATCTCATCAATGAAGAGAATGATCTCTCCGTCTGCTCCGGTAACTTCCTTCACAACGGATTTCAAACGCTCTTCGAATTCACCTTTGTATTTTGCACCTGCAACCAAAGCTCCCATATCCAAACTGTAAACAATTTTGGATTTCAGGTTCTCCGGAACGTCTCCGTCAATGATCCGGTGTGCGATTCCTTCCGCAATAGCTGTTTTACCAACTCCCGGTTCCCCGATCAGGATCGGGTTGTTTTTCGTTCTGCGCGTTAAAATCTGAAGTACGCGGCGAATCTCATCGTCCCGGCCGATTACCGGGTCCAGTTTCCCCGCTTTGGCTAATTCATTTAAGTTCTTAGCATATTTTTCCAACGATTTGTAAGTTCCTTCCTGTTGGTTGGAAGTGATTTTTTCTCCGTTTCTCAAATCCATAATATCTTTTATAACCTTTTTCTTGTCTAATTTTGCATCTCTCAATAACTGCCCGATCTGATCTTTCGAGTCGATCAAAGCAAGGAAAAGCATTTCAATTGTAGCATATTCATCCCCGTTTTCCTTCGCGGTACGCAATGCCAATTGCAGTGTTTCCTGGGCTTTTGGCGAAAGATAGATTTGTCCGCCTGAAACTTTGCTCTGACTTTCCAAAATCCGGTCTAAAGCAAGTTCTAAGTTCTTAGGGTTTACCTGTGATTGTTTTAATAAATAAGGAACTACGTCCGTATCTTTGAGGAAAATCCCTTTCAATAAGTGTGCATTCTCGATAGCCTGGTGCCCTTCTGTTTGGGCAATTTCCTGTGCTGCCTGAATGACTTCCTGTGTCTTTATTGTAAATTGATTGCTATCCATTTTTGTTCTGTTTGCTTTTTTTTAGTCAAAACCTGAACCAAAACACATTTTTGAAGCGTTTTCGGACAAAAAGACAGTTTTTTAAAAGTCAAACAGACAAAATGACATGATTGTACAAAAATGGGTATTTAAGTAGTAATTTAGCGAAAAATTGCCCGAATGTCTAAGATCAAAGAAACATATAAAAAACTCTATCCTTATTTTGTGGATGTGTGGCAATACATTGCAATCATTGTGGTTTTTATTATTGCAGCGCTGTTTATATTATAAATTCTACAGCTGTCGAACGGCTAATAAAAAGTCACTTAAAAATGGCGTGTAGTAAGCCGGGTTTAAAAGATTTGAACGCTGAATATCACTCAGCAGCACATTCCCGTTATTCAGATCAATGAACAGGTTTTGAATATTCATGCTTTGACGGGATTTGAAATAATAAATCTGGGTCGAAAGAATGCATGAAATTCCCCTTTTCTTATTGGTTTCTTTTAAGAATTTGAAATCAACGGAGGGGCAATTTTTTCCTCTGTTAGTATACATCAGTTGCTCAAGATAGGAATTGTAGGTCGCATACTCGTTTAGTGCATCGGTGCCCAGTTTGGCTACTGAGTCACCTTTCATCATTAAAGGCTTGAATCCATTTTTAGCACATAAAGTCCGGATGGTAAACAGGAATTCTTTTTGAGCTTTATCTTTTTCCCAATCAGGAACTGATTTTTCAGAAAATATTAAAGATTGAGGATCCATAACGAGTATCTCCCGCTTATCGGACTTTTTGGAATCAAGCAGTTTCATTTCTTCTTCTTTCACCTTGTTTTGCTCTTTTTCACTCAGACTCTTGAAAACTTTTTGTGCTGAGTCAACTGAGTCGGAATGCGCTTTGTAACGCTTGAAATCAGACTGGAATACGGAATCCAGGATAATATCCGAAAGAGAATAAAACGAATAATTGGTGGAATCAAATGCAATAACAGCAGGAGCAGCTCTCTTTTCCTTAATCCTACTGTATTTATCTCCGGAAAGATTTTGCAAAGTGTCTTTTGGAGTGGTTTTCGGCTCATTGGCTTTGACAATGGAAGCTTCTGCTGCCTGATGATAATTCAGCGTCTGGAATTTGGATAAGGTAAAGTAATCCTTGGTGCTAAGCTCACGGATATAATTATCATAGGCGGTTACAAGAAATTCATCAGAAGGGTGTTTGGCTTTCAAATCATAAAGTATTCGGAGCCCGATAGTGGAGAGCTCTACCTTTTTTGACTGTTTGAGGAACTGGTAGAGTTTAGACGATTCCCCCTCGATCTTAGGACTTTTAAATCGTTTATGAATAATATTTTCTGTCTGCAAAATGGATAACCAGGAAACAGCTTCCATGTGCTGAAGAAACAAGTTTTCAGGATAAAGCCGTTCAAGAAGAAATATGGAATAAAGCGCATTGAATACATTTCCTTGCACCAGGTTGATCCGAACATCTTCGAAGCGGCAGATTTTTACCATTTCACGAAAGCGAGTTTCATCGGATAAAAAGCGAGTTTCGCCCCAATTTGAATAACTGCTTACTAAACTTAGTATGGAGTCTTTTCTTTTTTTGATGTTGGGATGTGAGTGATATTTATCGTCATAATCTTCCCTTGCGGTAATTTCTTTGATTTCCTTATCAATCCTGTTTACCGGAATAAAGAGTTGTTCCGTATTGAAGTAATTGTTTGGAAAAGGAATTTCATCAAAAGGCAGGTAAGAATACATCAGGATGTCAAAAGTGCCGATCATTTCCTGTTGTGAGTAACCCAATCGGTGGTATCTTTTCATTGCAAGTTCATCCGCTTCAAATTCAAGTTCTTTGGAGAACTGAGTTAACTTGATGATCTGGTCCCGTTTTTTCTTAGTTCCGGTTTTTTGTGAAAGGGTATATTCACGGTAAACATGGTCCTTTTCGAAGTGCGCAATTTCATGAGATAGAATAAAAGCAAGTTGAGCTTCAGATGATAATTGGGAAACTAACCCGGTAGTGACGAAGATGATTCCCGGAGCTGTTGAAAATGCGTTTACTTCATTTGATTTGATCGTATAGAACCTTAGTTTCCTGAAAAGCTCCTGGTCTTCTTTCAGTAAATTTGCAGCAACACTTTGAATATACAATGAAATATCATCACCATAAATAACTTTACCCGAATACAATACTTCTTCCAGTTCTGTATGGATTTCAGTCCAGTAGTTCAAAGCATCTGTTTTTGAGGGATGGGAGATTTTAGACGATTCCATGTCTTTTGCAACTTTTTCAGCGATGGAAGCTTTGAAATCGAATGGCATTTTGCCTTTACAAAGCAAAGTTTGGTAATTATCAAAGTCTTTTTGTGAAAAGGAAAACGAAGGAATGATTGAAATCAAAATGATTCCAAAAAGAGAAGCCAGTGATTGAGAAAGGTGACTCATGATATATTCTTTTTGGAAACAAAGATAATCAAAGAAGAAACCCGGAGACCATTACCCCTGATTTTACCAGATCCGTTCAATGTAAGGATTGTCAATTCAATAGAATCCTTATTTTTGTTCAAAAGTTTAAACGTTGGAAAATCAACTTGAATTATCAATAGTAATCCCTCTATTCAATGAAGTAGAATCCTTGCCGGAACTGCATGCATGGATTAAGCGGGTATTGAACGACCACAAATTGTCGTACGAGATCATTTTCGTAGACGATGGGAGTAAAGATGGTTCCTGGAAAGTGATCGAGTCATTGAAATTGCAGGATTCGAATGTTAGAGGGATTAAATTTCAGCGTAATTACGGTAAATCTGCCGCATTGCACACCGGGTTTGAAGCAGCTATGGGTAAAGTAGTTGTGACGATGGATGCGGATTTGCAGGATTCTCCGGATGAACTGCCTGAACTGCACCGCATGATCATGGAAGAGGATTACGATGTGGTTTCAGGATGGAAAAAGAAACGCTACGATCCGATCACCAAAACAGTTCCAACGAAACTATATAACTGGGCGGCACGCCGCATGACCGGAATTCACCTGCACGATTTCAACTGCGGATTAAAAGCATATAAAAATGCAGTGGTTAAAAGCATTGAGCTCTATGGAGACATGCACCGCTATATTCCACCGCTAGCCAAATTTGCCGGTTTTAATAAGATCGGGGAAAAAGTGGTGATTCACCAGGCACGTAAATACGGAACAACGAAATTCGGACTGAACCGCTTCTTAAATGGTCCGCTGGATCTGATGACCATGGTTTTCATGGGGAAATTCGGGAAGAAACCCATGCACTTCTTCGGAGCAATGGGAGTTTTGCTGTTTATCATCGGTTTCGGGATCACGTTCTATCTTGCGATCGATAAATTGTTCGTTCATTCAACGGCAATCAAACTGGCAGACCGGACGGAATTCTTTATTGCATTGACCGCAATGATCATGGGAGTCCAGTTCTTCTTAGCCGGATTTTTAGCGGAGCTGATCGGGAGAAATTCCTCCACGAGAAATCATTATTTGATCGAAACCGAAATCTGATCTTTCATGAAAGACTGGTATGTGGACGCATCATGGACACTCTTCCTGGACCGGGACGGAGTGATCAATGAGCGACTGATCGATGACTATGTCAAAGATCCGAACGAATTTAGTTTACTTCCGGGAGTTGCCAAAGCAATTGCAAAAGCGAACAAGCTGTTCGGGCGTGTAGTTGTTGTGACCAATCAGCAGGGAATCGGAAAAGGACTGATGACGGAACGTAACCTTTTGGATATTCATAGTTATTGTAGTGAATTACTGAAGGCAGAAAATGCAGGGATTGATCAATACTATTTTGCACCCAACCTGGCTTCCGATAATTCACCGTTGAGAAAGCCAGGTTCAGGAATGGCCCTTTTGGCAAAAGCGGAATTCCCGCAAATTGATTTCGAAAAGTCAATAATGGTGGGAGATTCTGGTTCTGACATCGAATTTGGCAGGAAACTTGGAATGAAAACCGTGTTTATTGGTTCGGATAAACATGAAATTGCTGATATAACCTGTGATTCCCTGGAATCATTTATTAAATTATTGGAGAATGCTATTTAGAATACTAGTTGCGGCGTTGCTTTTTACCCCGGTTTTGTGGGGACAGAATGTGAAAGATACCCAGGGCAGAAAACAAGGTCCCTGGCAAAAAACGTATCCGAAATCACGTGCATTTGAATACAAAGGTCAGTTCAAGGACGACAAGCCTGTAGGAACGTTTACGTATTACTATCCTTCAACCAAATTGAAGGCGGTGATCAAGCACGATGAGAAAACCGGGCGCTCAACTGCAGTGATGTACCACGAGAATACACGCGTGATGGCGAAAGGAATTTTCCGGAACCAGGAAAAAGACAGTGTTTGGGAATACTACGGTCCTTCCGGAAGATTGAGCACGAAAGAAACCTACATCAATGGAAAACTGAATGGCAACCAGACGGTTTATTATGTCTTTGAAGATCCGAGCGACAAACGAGTGGTTGTAGCGAAAGTGACTCCTTACAAAATGGGCGTTATTAACGGAGATGTGATCGAATATTTTGATACGGGAGTGGTGAAAAGCAAAGTCACTTATGTCAACGGGAAGAAAGAAGGAGTTGCCGTTACCAATCACCCGAACGGAAAAGTCATGATCACCGAACGTTTCAAAGGAGGAATTCAGCATGGCTGGCAATCGGCGCATGACAATTCAGGGAAAGAAACCGGGAAACAATACTACCGTTTCGGGAAGCGAATCGACGGAAAAGAACTGGAATCTCACCTGAAGCAATGCAAAGCCAAAGGGATCAACCCGAACGGCTAATTCTTCGGTCACAAATTCGGTTTACATAATTTGCGCTTCCGGATTCTCTATTTTTTTGTAATTTTCCGCCGTGATTAAATCATTCGGATACATAGTCGTTATTTTTTTCAGCCTGATGATCGGGTTGGCTTCCAATTCGTGCAAGAAAACCGAGCCGGCTGAAATGTATTACGATTACTTCCCGATGACCGAGGGACGTTACGCGGTCTATTCCGTGCAGGAAATCGAGGTCGACAATCAGCTGAAAGATACTTCCGATTATTTCCTGAAAACCGTTATCGGAGAGGAGATCATCGACAATGCCGGGCGGAATGCAAGAGTTTATAACCGCTATACCGGGCCTACTGCAAATGGGCCGTGGCATCTGAAGGATATCTGGACCTGCGTAATTGACGGTCCGCGAGCTGAATTAGTAGAGGAAAATAACCGCACCATCAAACTTGTTTTTGCCCCAAGCGAAGACGATGAATGGGACATGAATGCGTATAATACATTGGGAGGAATGGAATGTTACTATTCCAATATTCACCAACCTTATTCCATCAACGGGAACAGTTTTTCTTCTACAGTAACAGTAGAACAGGAGGATTTTAATTCCTACATCGATTCCCGCAGAAAATACGAAGTATATGCCAGGGGAGTGGGATTGGTTCACAAATATTTCCGGGATTTTATCATCAATAACGGAAATCCCAATAACGTCAAAAAAGGAAGGTCTTTGATGATGGAACTGGTGAGTTACGGCCAGGAGTAACTTCCTCTTTCGCTGCATCAGACTAACGCTTTTTCCTTACATTTGCTCATGTATTTTTCATTTATAATTCCTGTTTACAACAGACCGGATGAAATAGAAGAGCTGCTGAAAAGTCTCACCGAACAAACTTATCCCGAAGATTTTGAAGTGGTTGTGATCGAAGATGGCTCTACGATCCCATGTGATGAGGTCATTGATTCCTATAAGGACAAATTGGTTATATCCTATTATAACAAACCGAATTCCGGACCGGGAGATTCCCGGAATTATGGAATGCGTGTGGCAAAAGGAGAATACTTCCTTATTCTGGATTCTGATTGCATTTTACCTCCGGGTTACCTGGCTTCGGTTGCGGAAAGCTTAAAAGAAGAATACGTAGATTGTTTCGGCGGCCCCGACAGTGCACTGGATTCTTTTTCGGATATCCAGAAAGCGATCAATTTTACCATGACATCTTTCCTCACGACCGGTGGTATTCGCGGAGGATCTGAAAAAATAGGCCGTTTTCAGCCACGAAGTTTCAATATGGGGCTTTCCAGGAAAGCATTCGAAGCTTCCGGAGGATTCGGGAATATTCATCCCGGAGAAGACCCGGACCTTTCCATTCGCTTATGGGAAATGGGTTTCGACAGTAAATTGTTTAAAAACTCTTATGTCTACCACAAAAGAAGAATTGACTGGTCGAAGTTTTACAAGCAGGTCAATAAATTCGGAAAAGCAAGACCGATCCTCGATTCCTGGTACCCGGCATACAAAAAAATCACTTTCTGGTTTCCAACGCTGTTTTGTCTTGGATTTATAGTTGCTTTGGGTTTAGCGCTGGCCGTACACCCGTTTTTCCTGTTGGTTTATCCGTCTTACTTCCTGGTACTGTTTCTTTCAGGTGTTGTCAAAACAGGAAGCCTGAAGATCGGAGCTTTGGCTGTATTAGCCTGTGTGATCCAGTTTTACGGGTACGGAATAGGATTCCTGGAATCTTTCGTAAAAGTTGCTCTACTGAAACAAAAACCGGAAGAAGCATTTCCGGGGCTGTTTTTCAAAAAGTAAGCAGCAGTTTTCAAACAGAACGAAAAAAATAAGATAAAGCCTTGATATCAAAAGGGTTGAATGGATGTGTTTGCTTTTTTTTCAAAAGGTTTTACACATAAGTTGACATTGATAGTCGTAAATGATATATTTGCGGGCTTAAAATACATCAATCAAAATGCGTAATAAAGGATTTTTCTGGTTTTTAACGATTTTACTTACTGCCGTATGTATCTACCAATTATCATTTACATGGGTAGCAATAGACGTTGAAAACGCTGCTGAACGTCAGGCACTAGGACTTGTTGAAGAATTAAAAACAAAAGCTGCTGCAACGGACAGTAACAAAGTAGCATTATCAAACGGTACCATCATCGACTTTAACAGACCGGAGGCATTTGAGCTTGCTAAAGCTGCAATGATCAACCAGGTTTTGTCTGAAAAAGCAGAGAAAGCGGTTTACCCTGTGATTGGTACTAAATTTAAAGACGTAAAAGCACGTTCATTGGCTTTCGGATTGGATTTAGTGGGTGGTATGAGTGTAACCATGGAAATCGACGTTCCTGAGTTTGTTACTTCTTATGCACGTAATCCACGAGATCTGAAGTTCAAAGTTCCATTCGACGAAGCTTATAGAATTCATACAACCGAAGGAGGTGATTTCATCGATTTGTTCATTGAGCAGTTCGAGAAAAAGAACGGAAACGAGAAATTGGTTCGCCAGTTGGCTATTTCTGAAGTGAAAGAATTGTCTTACAACTCTTCCAACTCAGATGTTTCCAGTTATTTCCATGACAAGATCGCTAGCTCTATGGATGGAGTGGAGCAGATCATGAGTAAGCGTATCAACCAGTTTGGTGTTGCGCAGCCGAATATCCAGAAAGAATCCCGTAAAAACCGATTGTATATCGAGCTTCCGGGTGTTCAGGATGAGGCTACGGTTGCTAAGAAATTACAATCAACTGCAAACCTGGAGTTTTACGAAACGTATTCTTTGGGAGATCCTGGAATTCAAACGGCATTAACTAATGCGAATGTGGTTTCCAGAACTGCTGAGGTTAAGAAAGCAAATATTCTTGACGAAGACGATGCGGATACAACAAACACAAACGATACTGCTAAAGTTGAAGCTCCGAAACCGGTGCCTGCTAAGCCACTTTCTTTGAAAGGTTCAAACAAAAAATCATTATTCGAATACCTGAAAGTTGAACCGGGATTAGGTTTGGGGATGGCAGATGCTGAAAACAGAGAAAACGTAAACGAGATCCTAAACCGTTCCGACATCGTTGCTTTGTTTCCACAAGACCTTAAATTTATGTGGTCTGCTAACCTGGAAGACGGAAGCGAAGGTAAAAAAGGATATGTACTTTATGCTGTAAGAGTTCCTGAAGGAGGAAAAGCAATGGTTGGAGGTGAAGACGTGAAGTCTGCAGTTCGTTCATTCAACCAGCAAAATTTACAAACAACAGTTAGCGTAACAATGTCAATTGACGGAACTCAGAAATGGGCTCAAATGACAGAAAGAAACGTTGGACGTTCGGTAGCAATTACCATGGATGATGTAGTTTATTCTGCACCACGTGTAAATGAGCCGATCACAGGAGGAAGCACAGAGATTTCAGGAAGTTTCAGTATTGCGGAAGCAGATGACCTTTCCGGGTTATTGAACGGAGGATCACTTCCTGCACCATGTGTGATCAAACAGCAAACAAAAGTAGGACCGACAATCGGTAAGGAAAACTCAGAAGCTGGATTGATATCTTTCGCTTTTGCTTTCTTAGCGGTATTCGTTTACATGTATTTCTACTACGGAAAAGGAGGTTTGGTTGCAAACATCGCTTTGGCAGTAAACGTAATATTGATCTTTGGATGTTTGGCTTCTTTCGGAGCAGTATTGACTTTGGCAGGTATTGCAGGTATCGTACTAACGATCGGTACCGCCGTCGATGCGAACATTTTGATCTTTGAGAGGATAAAAGAAGAGAATGCCATCGGTAAGTCGATGGAAGAATCGGTGAATATCGGTTTCGTAAAAGCATTGCCTTCTATTATCGATGCGAACGTAACTCACTTATTGGTTGCAATTATCCTGAAGATCTTCGGAACAGGTGAGATCGAATCATTCGCTACGACTTTGATCGTGGGTATCTTCACATCTGTTTTCTCAGCGATCATCATTTCAAAACTGATCATTACCTCGTCATTGGAAAAAGGGAAAAAACTTTCTTTCAGTACGAAGTACACTCATAACATGTTCACCAACTTCCATTTCGACTGGATTGGTAAGCGTAAATACTTCTATATTTTCTCAATCGCGGTTACAATCCTTGGAATTGCAGCATTTGCTACAAGAGGTTTGAAACAAAGTGTTGAATTTACAGGAGGTAGAACGTTTGGTATCAAAATGGAAAAACCTGCGGATATCGAAACGATCAGAAACGCAATGGAAACTGTTTTCATTGAAAGCGACGGTGAAAAATCCAACGTGGAGATCAAAACAAAATCCAACGCATACAACGTAGAGATCACTACAAACTACTTGTTGGCTGATGCTTCTGCAACTTCCAAAGTAGAAGATAAAATGAAAGAAGGATTTGCTACGATCAAAGATAAATCGGGAGAGATCCAGGTAACAGATACGCGTTCGATCTCTGCTTCGGTTTCCGAAGAAATGTGGGCTTCTGCAACGCTTTCCATTACACTGGCTTTGATCGCGATCTTTGCGTATATCTTCATCCGATTCGGACAGTGGCAGTACTCATTGGGAGCAATCTTAGGATTAACGCATGACGTGGTGTTCGTACTTTCGATCTTCTCATTGCTACACGGATTCCTTCCATTCAGCTTAGATGTGAACCAGGCATTCATTGCGGCAGTACTGACAGTAATCGGTTACTCGATGAACGATACGGTGATTGTATTTGACCGTATTCGTGAAAGTCTGAACTTTGATAAGAACCAGCACGAAGCAAAAGAAGTGATCAACGACGCATTGAACAAAACGTTAAGCCGTACGTTCAATACATCCATGATCTTGTTCGTTGTATTGTTGATCATGTTCCTTTTCGGTGGACCGGCAATCAAAGGATTCTTGTTTGCACTATTGGTGGGGGTTGTGATCGGAACATACTCTTCCCTGTGTGTTGCTACACCAATCCTTGTTGACTTTACAAGATCATTCAAGGTAAAAGGAAAGAAATAAGAACACTTAAATAGTTGAGAGCGGCCCGTCACTAGACAGGCCGCTTTTTTTATGCCGTTTTTTACAACCTTTAAGAGAAAGTTCAATCAGTGTTTAAAGAGTTCAATCAAGGTAACTGAATGCTTGCGCTAAAGCTACAGCAAAGGCGCAGCGGAGTCGAAGTGACCTTGATCAATGAATGAGATCAAAATTCAAATGAAACGGAATAACGGAACAATCTTTGAACTTTGAAACACTTTGAACTTTTTGAATATAAAAAATCACGCCATGATTGTCATCGTTTCACTCGTTCTCGCTTTGTTGGTAGGGAACGTATTAATGCAAAGAAAAGACTGATGTTTTTCATTCGGAATGAGAAACAGAAACAGAATGAGGAATAAAACATCATTCCCGCTCTCATTCTCATTCTCATTCTGTCAGAGTTATCCTCCGAAAGGGATTTTTAAAGTCTCATTGTTCTTTCTGAGATAATAACGCAGGATCGTGCGTGCGTCTTTATCTTCCGGATGGAGATCAATATACCGGAGCCAGGTTCTGTGAGCTTGTTTTATCGTATAATAAGGAACATACCCGAAACCGCGGTAAGAACCATTCTCGATCCATATAACGCTTTTCTCGCGTTTATCTCTTCCGTTTTCTACAATGAAGAAGTTGTCGTCATCAAAAGTGAGCTGGTTGATCAATTCACGCACTCTCAGGTTGTAAGATTCGGTTGTTTCAACTCCAATACATGCACCGTGGCATTTCTTTACCTGGTAACCGAAACAGCTCGTACTTGTTTTTTCCAGGCTGCACAATTTCTGGCACAACTGGTGTTTTTCAATCAGGTTGAAAATGTACTCGTTGGCTTCCCGTTTGGTGGTGAAAGTTGTGATCGGTGCGCTGGATGTTTTGCTGATTTTGTCCACGTAAAGCTGGATGTAACCGCGCTGGTCTTCGAAATCGAATAGCCCGTAGGAAAAAGTGCTTTTGCGCAATGCACGGTTATAGATCGGCTTGTGTACCTTGATCAATTCGGATTCAAACAGTAGGGCAATCAGTTCGGAGCCGGTCAATTCAAACTCGATCCGTGCAATTTCCTGCCGCATAATCGAACCTTTCAGTGTTTTGGAATTCTTTAAATGCTGCTCAACCCGTTTTTTGATGTGCTTGCTTTTACCTATATAGATCAGTTGATTGGTATCGTTATAGAATTTGTAAACTCCCGGTTTGTTCGGAATTTCTTCCAGGATCTCCAGGTCCAGGTTCGGATGCAGGATTTTCGGATTGACATCTTCCTGGATGAAAGTCTGCAATCCTTTTGAATCGGTGGAGTGCAACAGGGTAAAGAGATGAGCAGTTGCTTCCGCATCACCTTTTGCGCGGTGCCTGCCAACTAATGCAATCCCCAGGGCTTTTGTCAATTTCCCCAAACTGTATGATTCGTGGTCTGGAATGACGTAGCGGGATGCTCTTACCGTACATAAATGTGCTTTCCGGTAGTCGTAACCCAATAATTTGAACTCATGCCGGATGATTCCATAATCAAAACCTACATTGTGTGCAACGAAAATACAGTCTTCCGTGAACTCGATAATTTGTTTGGCAATCTCGTAAAATTTAGGAGCATCTTCCACCATTTTATCGTGGATTCCAGTCAGCCGGGAGATGAATTCCGGGATAGGCATTTCCGGATTTACCAGCGTTGAAAATGAATCAATTATCTGTAGTCCGTCATGCTTGAATATAGCAATCTCAGTGATCTTCGAGGATTTGGTGGAACCACCGGTTGTTTCGATATCGACAATTGCATAATTCATCGCACAAATTTACGGAATTTTTAGCGGTAGATTCATCGGTCGGATTGATCTGTAGGCAGAATTTTAGTCCGAATGAACTAAATAATCCTTAAATTTGGGAAAAATTGTATCAAAATGGCAAATAAGAGATTAATCAAAAAGCAATTGAACGGGATGATCATCGACGTTCTAGATGAATGTTTTTCAATCCAATTGTATAATGAATCCAAAACTGAAGCTACAGACAAGTTGATTGAAGAAGCTTTGAATTTTGGAGATGATGTTTTGGCTAAGATCCACGAAGCTAAGACTAAGAAGGATTTTCCTGCTATTCGTCAGATGATGGAAGATAAAGGTGTTTATTTTATCGAGGAATTGAACGGTTTACAATAAAAAACCGATTCGGATATTTGGAAACCACTCGTCAGCCGGCGGGTGGTTTTTTTTATGAGTTGAAAATTGAGAAGCCTGAAAAAGGCGACTGAACGGAGTCGAAGTACCTTTTTCAATTAGTCAGGCTCTGAAATACCTCTTCAGATTAAGCAATGGCTTTTCAAAATAGCGGTAGGAAATAACCGATAATAAACTATTCGAAGCCAGCAGCAACAAGAAATAAAGCACAAAATACCCTGCTTGCTGGTTCCAGTTTAAATATTCGAAGGTTTTACACAGGTAATAAATCAGCAAACTGTGGAACAGGTAGAACCCGTAAGTGAGTTTTCCGGCCCGTTCAAACCAGGGAATGCGGTCTGCTTTGTAAAACGAATGCCTGGCCTTCAACTGCTCTATCAAAACAAAGGCAAAGAATGTTCCCGAGATCACACGCTCCAGTAAGATCAATCTTCCCGGGAGTACTTTGTGTGCGGTAAACAGGAAGCCGATTCCCAAAAGATAAATCAGCCCGATTTGCCACTTTTTCAGGTTTTCAATCCATTGAATGGATGGATTTTCAAAGACAAACGTTGCCAGGAGTCCACCGATAGCCATATCCGAAATCACACTCAGTGTGTGGTAATAAATGATCCGGGGTTCACCGGCCTGGTAAAACCGGAATACGAGTGAGCTCAGTATGACCAATGCGAAGAAAACCTGGAATGAACGAATCCTTTTCCACTGAAAACAGCCGATTACAAGCGCCCATCCGAGGTAGAATTGTTCTTCGATACTCACACTCCAGGTTGCTGTGAGAAAGTTCAGATTGTCCCTGCTTCCGTTAATGATCTCATCGAAGTTGGACAGGAAAAGCGCATAGCGCCAGAATTCGTGAACGGTTTGTGTTCCGAAAGGCAGATGCGGAAAGATGAAAAACCCGAAAAGTACGAGGACAAAATACAAGGGCCAAAGCCGCAGGATCCGGCGCACCAGAAAGAACCCGATATGGATTTTTCCACGTTCTCGCAATTCCTTTAGCAAGAGGTAAGTGATCAAAAATCCACTGAGCACGAAGAAGAGATTCACCCCGTAATGCCCGATGGAAGTCAGTTTTCGCAATGCCCGGAATGGAACAGACTCGAAAAAATCACCCCAAACTTCCCGGTTGATCGTAAAAGCATGAAAAATAAAAACCAGGAATGCACCGATGAACCGCAATCCGTTCAGGTTTTCAAAGTGAATTTTTTCCCGCTGCATGTTTAATTCGTTCCTTTTTTGATCAGTCAGCCAAATGTACTCATTTCGGTTTTCTGTTTCACTTTGAAGCAAAGCTTTCTTGGACCCGGTCTTCAAAATCACATCTTTCTATTAACTTTGCACAAAATTTTATCTTCATGGCATTCGACATAGCAATTATCGGTGGTGGAATCATAGGTGCGGCAACCCTTTACAAAATGCAGAAGCGTTATCCTGATTTATCCATTGTGCTGATTGAAAAAGAAGCAAGACTGGCTGATCATCAAACAGGGAACAATTCCGGGGTTATTCACAGCGGATTGTATTACAAGCCGGGTTCACTGAAAGCGAAAAATTGCGTTTCGGGCCGTCATGAACTGGTTGCTTTTGCGAAAGAGCATCACATTGCGCACGATGTATGCGGAAAAGTGGTTGTGGCAACAGATGCAGCCGAATTGCCTTACATGGACAAGATCTTCCAGAATGGTTTGGCGAATAACACGGAAGGAATCGAAATGATCGATGCCAAGCGTGTGAAAGAGATTGAGCCTTATGTAGAAAGCATCGGGGGAATTTGGGTTCCGTGTACCGGGATCATTGACTTCCGCGGAGCTACGGAGAAAATGGCAGAAATTGCACTGTCCATGCAGCCGAAAAGCGCCATGAAATTGAGCCACGAGGTAATTGGTATCGAGCGTTCTGCTGAAAAAACGATCATTGCAACCAATAAAGGAAACATCGAAGCGAAATACCTGATCTTCTGCGGTGGACTGCAGGCAGATCGTCTGGCAAAGAAAGACGGGGTGAAACTGAAAGAAAAAGTAGTTGGTTTCCGTGGCGATTATTACGAATTGACCGAGGAAGCAAAACACAAAGTAAAGAATTTGATCTACCCGGTTCCGAACCCGGACTTCCCGTTCCTGGGAGTGCATTTTACCCGCATGACTAACGGAGAAATTGAATGCGGACCGAATGCGGTCTTTACGTTCAAGCGCGAAGGTTACGGAAAAACGGACTTTTCGATGAAAGACACTTTTGATGCCCTGACATACAAAGGAACCTGGAAATTGTTCTTCAACAACATGAAATTTGGGATCGATGAGTACCGCCGGGCATTTTCCAAGCGTTTATTCCTGAAAACATTGCAGCGCATCATTCCGTCTCTAACGATGGAAGACATTCATCCTGGAAGAGCAGGAGTGAGAGCCTTGTTATTGGCTGAAGACGGAGACACACGCGATGATTTCCGCTTTGAATTCCACGAAAACTCGATCCACGTACTGAATGCACCGTCTCCGGCAGCAACTGCTTCATTGGCAATTGGCGGGCAGATCGTGGACGAAGCTGAAAAGCATTTTGGATTGAAATAAGCAGATTACGTATCGCTCAGAATTATAGTTGATTAGAGATTCGGTCCTGTGTGGGACCACCCCAAAACAACGCGAAAGCCGCAGTATCATTAATTCTGCGGCTTTTTGTATTTTGCTTGGGTAAGAATTTGGGTAAGAATTTTGTTTTGCTCTTTCATTAAGCTTCATTTTATTGCATTTGATTTCATTCTATTTACTTGAGTGAATCGAATTCTGTTGGTTTCAAACTAATTTTTTTTGTAATTTTTAATACTAAGCTGTTTTTCAGAATTAATGTGTATAATTGATCTAATTAAAGTAACAAACACTATTCGCAAAAAACATCTGAAATTCAGTATGAAATCCGATTTTAATTGGTTATAAGTAGTTGGAGTTACGCATATATGCAAGTTAGCATTGATTTGAAAATAGCATGAAAGAACGAATACTATCTAAAAATGAAATAATTGATCTCTCAAATAGAGATGAGAGCCACTTTTATGATAATAAAGCATTTGAAATAAAGGGGGATAAAATCCAAAAAATTGCTGTGGCTTTTGCGAATGCAGATGGGGGAGAATTCATTATCGGGATAAAAGATAAAAAAGAAGGAAGTGACCCGTTAAAGCGATGGCAAGGAATTGATGACATGGAATCTTTTAACCATGTATTTCAAAATTTGACCCAACTATCTCCTACAATTCCTCACAATTACGAATTTTTAAAAGATGATGCGGGCAGGTACGCCTTAAGAATTACGATAGAAAAAAGTGAATCCGTCCATAAAACAGCTGACAACACTGTTTATGTAAGAAAGTCAGCACAATCTCTCCCAATAAAGGACCCGGTTCAAATACAAGCATTATCATATGCAAAGGGTGAGTCTTCCTACGAAGATACAGTTGTAAATTCTGCTGTTGCAGAGGATATTTTCGAATCAAATGAAATTAAGAAATTTCTTAAGGAATACTCACCTCATTCTGATTCGATTGACTTTACAGTAAATCAAAACTTAGTTGATAGAAGAACTTATGACCCACGTACAGCGGGGATTCTATTATTTAGTGATAACCCAATCCCTTTGCTTCCTAAAAGATGTGGCATTAAAATTAACCGTTACGATACATCTGAAGAAATACCAGAAAGAGAACATTTAAAAGATCAATATTCGGTTGAAGGTTGTTTGAATGAGCAAATAAAACAGGCTTCAAGAATTATCACTGAAATTATGGAATCTGTGCAGGTAATGGGAGCCTCTGGTTTAGAGAAAGTAAAGTATCCGCCAGAAACGATATGGGAGATATTGGTTAATGCTGTGATTCACCGAGACTATTCAATCTCAGATGATATTCAGGTCTTAATTTTTAATAATAGAATTGAAATTAAAAGTCCGGGAAAATTACCTGGATATGTCACGATTGAAAATATCTTAGACGCTCGTTTCTCTCGTAATTCTAAACTTGTCCGCGTTTTAAATAAGTATAAAAATCCGGCCAACAAAGACATGGGAGAAGGGTTAAATACTGCATTTCAGCGAATGGAGGAGTTTCGACTAAGACCGCCAAAAATAGTTGAAGATGGTAATTATATTAAAGTGATTATCGCTCACACTTCATTGGCTTCTCCAGAAGAAAGAATAATGGAGTTTTTAGAGACTAACGAAAAAATAAGGAATAAACAAGCAAGGGAGATTACAGGGGTTAAATCTGAAAATGTTATGAAGAGACATTTTTATGACCTCCGAAACAAAGGCTTAATAGAGCCAGTAATGAGCAGGAATGGGACTAAAATTGTCGCCTGGAAAAAGAAAAATTAATGTCACATTCTATAAGAGCAATAGCGGGCGAGGTGGTAAAATCAAGGTTTTCAGAATTATTGTGTAGCATTAAAGCAATAGATTAACGAAAGCAAGGTTAAATTATACTCGATTAACTTTAATAAATAGTAAGACTGTGAGTGAGAAGTACGTGATAAAAAGTAATGGACAAAAAATCGCATCTCTGCATGAAGAAGGATATCTATCACCAATCAATCACAAATTCGTCATTAAAGATTCCAGTCCTTTAAATGGATTAAATACCGAAATGGCCTTCGTAATTGTTGAAACACTCTTAAAAGAAGTCTCTAACAATAGAAAACAATGGAAGAAAGACAATCATACCTATACTTTAGATTGGAATGATTATATAACTGGAAAAAGTGAGTGTAGCAAATCAGTTAATTACAAGATTGTTGCAGAACTTCTTCGTAAAAAAGGTCTATATGATCCAAAAGATCTAAATCTCCCTCCACTTGAGTGTCTTTGGTTAGATAAGTCCGTTGACTTAAGTATTAATTTTCACAAATTTGATCCAGGTAAAAAAAATGCTGTAACGATGAAGGACGGAACTCCAAAATTACAATTTGGTGAGGATTATCCAATTACACCATCCTTGGATCGAGAAGGTCAATTCTTTACAACTTTGCATCCTCAGTTAATTAAAAGATTAATTCGTGATCGTACCAATCTTATCAAAAACTCAGATCTCGCTCTTGACAACGACTGGATTTTAGACTTACGGACGTTAGTTAATGATAGTATTTCACTTGTTGACATTACCCTAAATTCATTTTATATAAAAGCAGAGTTCAGTCCAAAGGAAAATTGGTCTTTTGATAAATCTATTATTGGTAAACGTATAGGTAGAAGACTTTTTGATAAAATCAAATGGGTAAAACTAATCACGGGTGAAAATTTAAATATTGAAAGTGAAAAACAAAGTTTGATTCGCCTTAAAAACTTCAGAAATCATTTAAATCATTTCGATCCACCTTCATTAGCTATTTCAATAGAGGAGGCTGTGGAACTCTTAAATGATGTACTCCAAGTTGGAGTGATTTTAAAAAAAATGAGAGACTGTTTTGGTGAGTTGGTTTCAACGGATTTAATGAACTTATTACTTCAGAAAAAAGCATTATTTAATCCACTACCAGACTTTGCAAAAAGACTACCGATAAATAATGAACATGGTTATCAATCATCCACCTGGAAATAGGTTAGAAAAGGTAGAATGGATATTAGGAATTTAGTAGAACAAAGCCAAGGAGTTATTTATCATGAACTTGGGCACTTGATAGGTTATATTTTAGCCGATAAAAATCCTGTTACAACTTTAGGGAATGTAGCGAAATTTGAGGTTGGAATTAAGATTAATCGTGTATTACCTAAAACTACCCTTTATCATTTTGAAAATTCTTCAGAAGAATGGGATAGAGTATTTGAAAACACAAAAAACTATGAAAGAACGTTAGCTTGGTTTATTGAAGTTGTTTCAGGATGTACTATGCAATCTCTCTTTGAAAATTGTGATTTTAACGATTGTTTCGGATATGAACCAAAGATTGGTAGCGTTGATTATGCAAATATATGTGCCATACAGGGAATACTCTCTTTTGAGTTCACATTTGATTTAATCTACAGCTTACAAGAAGAAATTAAAAATTTATTCATTAAATACGATTTACTAGAAAAGCTGAAGCCAGTCGTTTCTAATGTCAAAGAATATATTATCAATAGTTCTGATCATCAAGTTTATTTAGAAGAACAGGAACTTTCTCAATTAATTGATACAGTGGACAATCTATTGGAATTTCCATTCGTTGGTGAATACTTTAATATCATTAAAAAAAATAGTAATAACTTGAATCCTGCAAGTTAACGATGTTCCATTATCAATCCTCCAAGGTGTTTGAATCAAGTTGCTGTAGGTTCACAAATGATAAATTTTTGTAATGCCACTTAGGTAAGAATTTGGGTAAGAATTTTCAATTCCTTCATTCAATCTCGTTAAAACTCATTGCATTTCATTAAATCGCAATTCGCTCTGGATAGCAGCAATATCAAAGGGTTGATAAGTTATAATGAAATTTATTGAAACGTAAAACTGGTCCAAGTGGGACCACACATTTAAAGACCACGAAAGCCTCAGAAATACTTGTTCTGTGGCTTTTTCGTTTGGGTAAGAATTTTCCAATTCTTCAAAGAATCACGTTATAATATAACATGATGATTTATTAGGGAGGTAATGAGTCTTAATGAAATTCAGCGAAACTCAAATCTAGCTCAAATAGTGCCAATCCCGAACCATTCCTCCGCAATCTCCCTATGCACACATAAAATTCGGTTGATAAGCTGTTGATAAAACGTTTTTGTATTGATAACGTTTGTTTAATTTGTTAAAAACCAGTATCTTTGTACTTTCGCAACACCTTTTTGTAGAGCGAACTGAAACTACTACATCCTAATTGATGAAAAAATATTCGACCATTCCGGTAGAATTTTCATTGACTCTTGCGTTTTGATAAAGTACACTGATTTTTAGGCTAATATGCTAGTCTTCTATATAAGAATAGCTTGATTAGAATAATAAAAGAGTTATATTTAAAACAACACACATCTATTAATTAACATTTGTCTGGTAAAATAGACGGATACTACTAACTGTTAGATTATGAAAAAGGATCTGTTCAATGTAACAAAAAGTATTGCAGCCTGTCTGCTTTTTTGTTCAACAGCGTTTTCACAGGAGGAGCAACCGCTCATTACCACTCCACAGCTTAAAATTTCCTACGTGGGAGGGCCTTGTGACGTTGAATCTGGGAAACAAGCTTATCAATTTGCTTTTTTAAAAATTGAGAACCTAACGAATACCGATATGCATGTCGGTTTCAACATTGTGGTTCAATTTGATGAAGGTTGCACGGGATGCAACGGAAACGATGAGAGTCTCTACTACTTGAGTCTGACACCCAATCAGGTATTCAAAGCTGATTGTGCTACGAACGACAAGTCGAAAATCTACCTTCGTAACCCGAATTTTTCGGGAGCATGGAATTTCCAGGAATTACGAATCGAAAATTTGGTAGTTGAATAACCTGTTTTGCGCAAGCTGAACAGCATTTATTTGACTGGGATTTTTATTAATATTTACTGACACTTACTATGAAAGCAACATTACTTCTATTAATGTGCTTGCTCGGTTTGGTAACCGGGTATTCACAAACATGCTCCGTCTCGATTGCGGGACCCAATCCACTTCAGGTTTGTCCCGGAGCTTCCATCACCCTGACTGCTACCGGAACGGTAACACAGGCAAACCAATCGTTTAATTTTAATAACAATGCACTACCTCCGGGATGGTCTACATCGGGAACGGCCAATTATGGCGTTTTGTGTGGCAATTCACCGGATAACACACCCTATTTTTGGGCATCTACAGCAGCGGGAACTCCCCAGATCACTACGGATAACTTTGATGTTTGTTCGGGTGGAACACTGGATTTCCAGATGAGATATGCTATCCAGGGAGGAGCTGTGCCATGTGAAGGTCCGGATGAGCAGGATGAAGGGGTTTCTATCCAATACAGTGTCGACGGTGGTGCTACCTGGATCGAATTTGTTTATTTCAGTCCGTGGGGATTCCAGCTTCCGAACAACCCGGGTGGAAATAACTCGATTAACGGTGCAACAGCTTATACGAACTGGAATAACTTTTCTATTCCGATTCCTGCTGCTGCGGCAACAACCAATACCATGTTCCGTTGGATTCAGACAAATTCATCCGGAGGTTGTTGTGACAACTGGGGACTGGACAACATCTTTATCAATGCAGGTCCGTGTTTGACAACAGCTATCGGTTGGGATATTCCGGGAACGAATACACCTTCTTCCAACACGATTACTATTCCGATTTACAGCGATACACTGATTGTTGCAGGATTGTATGATCCTAACGGCGTTCTTTTGTGTCAGTCTGCGCCGTTCAGTGTAACAGTATTCACTCCTTCTATCAACGGAGGACCGGACCAAACCGTATGTGCAGGTCAACCGGTCACTTTATCCGGAAGCGGTGGAACAAACTTTGCCTGGAATAATGGAGTGACGAACGGAGTTGCATTTAATCCCACAGCGACACAAACTTATACTGTGAACGGTACGGATGTCAATGGTTGTGCCGCCTCTGATCAGGTTCTGGTCACGGTGAATCCTTCCAATCCGTATACCGTCTCGTACCCGAATCCGGCATATTGCATCGATGCAGCTGATCCTACACCGACATTATCAACTGCGGTGGCAGGAACGTACAGCGTGGCACCGGCTACGGTAACTATCAATGCGAATACAGGTGTCATTGATCTTTCTTCGAGTACAACGACCACTTCGCAGGTGTATACAGTGACATATACTCCTTCGGTTCCTTGTTATTCGGCAATCAATACGCAGGTAACGATCAACGCACTACCTGTTGTGAATGCAGGAAATGATGTCGCGATTTGTATCGGAGATTCGGTCAACTTACTTGCTAACGGAACAGCGGCCGGCTATGTGTGGGATAACAATGTTGCGGCTAACGGAAGCAATGTAGGACCGACAACAACGACAACTTATACGGTTACAGGTACAAGTGCCGCAGGATGTACGAATACAGACAGCAGAGTGATTACGGTAAACCCAATGCCAACAGCAACTATTGCAGGAAATGCAACCGTTTGTCTGAATACTCCGCAACCGAACGTTACCTTTACGGGATCCGGTGCAACTGCGCCTTATACATTCAGTTATTCATATAACAACGGAGCACCGGTTCAGGTTATTTCCAATGCCGCCGGGGTGGCAACCATTTCGATTCCTACAAACGCACCGGGGTCTCATGTTTATGACCTGATCAGTGTGGAAGATGCGAGTACGACTACCTGTCTGAACCCGCAACAGGGAACAGTAACGGTTGTTGTAAATGATTTACCTACAGCTTCCATATCCGGAACAGCAACGGTTTGTCAGAATGCTGGACAGCCGGTAGTTACCTTTACCGGTGGAAATACGGTTGCTCCTTATACATTTACTTATACGCTAAACGGAGTTCAGAATACGATTACGTCAGCACCCGGAGTGAATACCGCAACGATCAGTGTTTTCACCAATGTGGTGGATACATTTACCTATCAGTTGATCTCTGTGGTAGATGCTTCAACAACTACGTGTTCGGCAAACCAGCCTGGAACGGCAACTGTCATTATCAATCCGCTTCCAACTGCAACTATGATCGGAGATACAAGCTTATGCCAGAATTCTTCGCCTCAGCCGGTTGTTACATTCCAGGGATCAAACGGAGTTCCGTCATTCGTATTTACTTATACACTGAACGGTGGAGCACCTTTGACATTAACATCCGCTTCGGGAACGGGTACCATTTCTGTTCCGACCAATATTGCGGGAGATTTTACTTATCAGCTGCTTTCTGTCCAGGAGGGTTCTTCAACCATGTGTTCCAGCCTGATCGGAACGAACGTACTGGTAAGAGTTTGGGCTTTGCCGAATGTATCCGCAGGAGCTGATTACCCGATTTGTGATGGAGATCAGACAACGCTGAATGGTCAGGGAGCTGTTACCTATATTTGGGATAATGGCGTAACGAACGGAGTTCCTTTCCAACCGACAACGACGATGAATTACACGGTAGAAGGAACGGATGCGAACGGGTGTAAAAATACCGATGTGGTAGAAGTGCGGGTTGTACCGATTCCTCAGGTTAATTTTACGACAAATCTGGCAGCAGGATGTTCTCCGCTCAATGCAACGCTGACAAATAATTCTACCGGGAATTTGACGAATTGCCAATGGAGTTTATCCGATGGTTCCCAGTACAGCGATTGTGGTGCGATCAATGTAGAATTACTGAATCCGGGCTGCTACGACGTTACATTGACGGTTTCTACACCGGAAGGCTGTACGAATACAGGAACTGAATCCGCATTCTTATGCGTTTACCAGAACCCGATTGCGGATTTCCGCGCAACACCGGAGAATTTAGAGCTTTCCAATACGTTTGTGAATTTCTTTAATGAATCGTATGGTGCGGTTTCTTACGAATGGGACTTTGAAGACGGAACTTCAAGTCTTCTGGAAAACCCTACACACGTGTTCCCGGATGCTGCAGCGTCTTATTATGACGTTCAGTTGATCGCGATCAGCAATGAGGGATGTCGGGATACTGCATACAGAACGATCCATGTAGGAGAAGAATTTATCTACTACGTTCCAAATGCTTTTTCACCTGACGGTGACGAGTTCAATAACGTGTTCAAACCGGTCTTAACTGTAGGGTTTGACTTGACCAGCTATGAATTGGAGATTTACAACCGATGGGGAGAATTACTTTTCGTATCGAAAAATCATGACCACGGATGGGACGGAACTTACCGAAGCATTCCGCAAATGGATGGTACGTACCTTTGGAAGATCAAGGTTAAGAGACGATCTGATGACCGGAAAGTGGAGTTGAACGGTCACGTGACACTTTTGAAATAAACCAAGAAAATAATCGAATTTGAATCAATCGTCCTGTGTAAAAGCAGGGCGATTTTTTGTTTTGGAGGGTTTATTTTTCAGCGGAATTCAAAACCAGTTCGCTTTTTTCAGCGTATTTTTGAGCAAAGAAAATACACGTATGAAAATTCTCATTTCTCCTGCAAAGTCGATCAACGAAAACTGCCAGATTCCTTCATTTGATTATACGCAGCCGATTTTTGCCAAAGAAGCAAAGGCTTTGGTTGGTAAGTTAAAGAAAATGAAAGCAAAGGATTTGATGGAACTGATGCATGTTTCAAAAGATATTGCGGAGTTGAATGTGAACCGTAACAAAGCGTGGCATCTTTCTGATGAACCGACCGAGCACGTCAAACCGGCGGCTTTCCTGTTTACCGGAGAGGTTTACAAAGGATTGGAGATGGAATCACTTTCCGTAGCGGAACTGGAAAAAGCGCAGAGAAACCTGCGAATCCTTTCAGGAATGTATGGATTGTTGAAACCAATGGATTTGATCCATCCGTACCGTTTGGAAATGGGAACGCGCTGGGAGATCAAAGATGGGATTACCAACTTGTACCAGTTTTGGGGCGATAAATTGACCAAATCCCTTTTAAAAGAAACCGAAAAGAACGAGCCGATCATCAATTTGGCATCTGGAGAATACAACAAGGCGATTCAGTGGAAAAAAGTTAAAAATCCGGTAGTAACACCTGTGTTTAAAGAATTTAAAAACGGTGAATATAAAGTGATTATGATCTTCGCGAAGCATGCGCGTGGTGCAATGGCAAGATACCTGATCCAAAACGAACTGACTGAAGTGGAAGATCTGAAAAACTACCAGGTGGATGGCTATTCCTTTGATGAAAAGCAATCTTCTGATACGGAATGGGTTTTTGTGCGTTAATCCTGAGAATTCAACAACACCTTTTTATTTGCGATCAATTAACCTGGAATTTTGAACAATTTCGGGATGAAAACTTACCTTTGTAAATTCAGGACAAGCAGTTTCTTTGCTTAATCTTGTTTCAGAAAACTCACCCCAATGGAACAAATTAGTGTTTTTGACATTTTCAAGATCGGTGTCGGCCCCTCGAGCTCTCATACAATGGGACCGTGGAGAGCTGCACAGCAATTCATTAACCTTTACAAAGAAAATCCCGGAATTAAGGAAATCAAACGAATTCATGTGGATTTGTTCGGTTCTTTGGCTAAGACCGGTAAAGGACACGGAACGGATATCGCTGTTCTGTTGGGATTAATGGGAGAAGATCCCGTTACGATTGCAGTGAATACGATCAATCCGAAATTTGAGCACATTCACCAAACCAAAACATTGGAAATTTGTGGGGAACAGGTGATTACGTTCGATCCCAAAACAGACCTGATCTTTCATTTTGATAAGTCGCTTCCGGGACATCCGAATGCAATGACCCTATCGGTAACGATGATGGACGGAACTTCAGAATCGCATACTTATTATTCCATCGGCGGCGGATTTGTTGTCAAAGAGGGAGAAGAAGAAAAAAGCGAAACGGATTCGGTACGGCTTCCGTTCCCGATTGAAACTGCTGCCGATCTGAAAAGATATTGTGATGAGCAGGATGCCAGTATTTCTGAAATCGTATTGCAAAACGAATTGACCTGGAGAACCCAGGAAGAAACGTTTGCGGGATGCATGGAAATTTGGAATGTGATGCGCGAATGCGTTTACCGAGGGGTAAATACACAGGGAACTCTTCCCGGCGGACTAAATGTCAAGAGAAGAGCGTACGAAATGAGCAGACGCCTACTGAACGGAATTGCCTGTAAAGATTCGAAAGATTTTATCCGGCAGATCCAGTCTACCAGTAATATTTTCCAGAATACCCTGAATTGGGTGAGTTGTTTTGCACTTTCCGTAAACGAAGAAAATGCGGCCTTCGGAAGAGTTGTTACGGCACCTACAAACGGAGCTTCGGGAGTAATTCCGGCAGTTTTGATGTATTATGTGTGTTTTGCCGGCGGAACGGAAGACAAGGACATTGTCCGTTTCATGACTGTTGCAGCGGAAATAGGAAGTATTTTCAAAAAACGGTCCACGATATCCGCAGCGATGGGTGGTTGCCAGGCAGAAATCGGGGTTTCTTCCGCGATGGCGGCGGCGGCTTTAACCGAATGTTTGGGCGGAGATTCGGATCAGGCAATGATGGCTGCAGAAATTGCCATGGAACATCACTTGGGTTTAACCTGTGATCCGATCGGTGGATTGGTCCAGATTCCGTGTATTGAACGGAATACGATGGGCGCGATCAAAGCAATCACAGCCTGCCAGTTAGCTTTACAGGGAAATCCGGATACGGCAAAAGTTTCATTGGACGGAGTAATCAAAACCATGTGGGAAACTGCTTTGGATATGAACGAAAAGTACAAGGAAACATCTGATGGCGGATTGGCAACCAATATTCCAGTGAATATTTCGGAGTGCTAAAAAGTGCTAAGACAGCTTTAAAATACAGATAGACATGTGTCTATTTGGTCAGTGAGAATGCGGATTTATGACGAGTTTTGCATTTCTCCTCAATTCCCCTTTTGAACCCTTTGAGCTAGTAAACTTTTTGAACTTTCTTAAAAGAAATTTGCTTTTATCAATTTCTTTTAAGAATCTTTGTGCCGTAATTCTAAGCGAGAATACAAGTAATTTATACAGAAGAGGCGAGAGACGGACTTTTTGACCCTCTGGCAACCAACTTTAAGTCAGCTGTAGCTGATTGGAAAACCGGTGCCAACTTCCGAGTTTGATGCAAAGTGTATCGGACGAATATAAAAATTGTGTTATGAAAAGTGCAAAATTTTCCAATCAAACAAGTCGACTGAACTCCCGGTCAAATTTTTCAATCGTTTCTTTTTCCAATCAAATGTGTTGTTGTTACTGTTGATTTTTTCAATTCGGTTAACGCTCATTTACAATACATTTCATGTCAACAATTTATTCGGTTCGCACTGGCGGACAGGTTTTAGAACCCACACAACATCTTTATTCTTCCCATTCGGAGTTCTACCTGGAATCGGGAAGGAAACTCTCCAACCTTTCGCTTGCGTACCAAACCTGGGGAAAGCTCAATGATGAAAAATCCAATGTTATTTGGGTTTGTCATGCGCTTACCGGGAATCACCGGGTGCAGGAATGGTGGGGAGATTTATTCGGGGAAGGCAACTGTTTCGATCCGGAAAATCACTTCATCGTAGCGGTAAATGTTCCGGGAAGTGCTTACGGTTCTACAGGTCCGGTAAGTGAAGAATTACAATCGGAAGAACGGTTCGATGCATTTCCGGTGCTAACAATCCGCGACATGGTAAAGGGATTGGAACTGGTTCGCCGGGAATTGAAAATCGAACACATTCACACACTGATCGGGGCATCTTTGGGCGGACAACAAGTCTTGGAATGGGCATTGCTGATCCCCGAAAAGATCAGTCACATCATTCCAATTGCTACCAATCTAAAACATTCACCGTTTGGTATTGCGTTCAACGAAGCGCAAAGAATGGCTATCCAGGCCGATCCGACTTTCTTCCAAAAGCAGAAAAACGGTGGCGAAAACGGGTTGAAAGCTGCCCGGGCTATCGGAATGCTGAGTTATCGAACGTATGAAGGATACCAAATCAAGCAAAGTGAAACGGATGATTCCGGGTTCGATGATTTCAAAGCGAGTTCTTACCAGCAATACCAGGGAGAAAAACTGGCAAATCGCTTCAATGCATTTTCCTACTGGTATTTGTCAAAAGCAATGGATTCCCACAATGTATTTCGCAACCGGGATGAAAAGATCCTGGAGCGATACACCATGCCTGCGTTGGTTATCGGGATTGATTCGGACCTGCTGTTCCCGATTACGGAGCAGGAAGAGATTGCCGGGAAATTACCTCATGCAGAACTCGTGCGTTTGTCTTCGCAATTTGGCCACGACGGTTTTTTGGTGGAGACACAAACATTGACAAATCACATTAAACAATTTTTAAAGATCAACTAAGATGAAAAAACAACTCACAATAGGATTATTCGGTTTCGGATGTGTAGGAACGGGATTATACGAAGTGCTGAACAAAACAACGCTTCTCCAGGCTTCGATCAAACACATTGTGATCAAGGATCTAAGTAAAAAGCGGATCATTGATGCCAATTATTTCAGTACGGATGCAAACCGGATCCTGGAAGATGGAGAAATCAATGTAGTAGTGGAATTGATCAATGATTATGAAGCTGCATACGAAATTGTGACCCGCGCATTGAAAGCAGGAAAACACGTGGTTTCGGCGAATAAAAAACTGATTGCCTATTACCTGGACGAATTGGTTTCGCTGGCAAAGGAAAACAACGTTTCATTCCTCTACGAAGCATCTGTGGGCGGCTCCATACCGATTATCCGCAACCTGGAAGAATATTACAACAACGATTCACTTTCCAATATCAATGGAATTGTGAACGGAACAACGAATTACATTCTGACCAAAACGGGGGAAGGAGAATCCTTTGATGAAGCTCTGAAGAATGCACAGGACTTAGGTTTTGCAGAGCTTGACCCAACTTCGGATGTGGACGGTTTTGATGCGAAATACAAACTGGTTCTTCTGCTGAAACACGCCTTTGGTTTTACAGCCAAGCAAGAAGAAGTGTGGAACTACGGAATCCGTCAGCTGAAAGATTGGGATGCGACTTATGCGCGTGAAAAAGGTTTGAAAATTAAATTACTGGCTTTCGGAACCCGGATTGAGAACCAGGTAATCGGTTTTGTAGCGCCGCACCTGATTCCCAACAATCACTTTGCATTCAATGTGGAAAATGAATTCAACGCCGTAGTGGTCGAAGCACTGTTTTCAGATAAGCAACTGTTCCTTGGAAAAGGAGCCGGAAGCCACCCGACAGCCAGTGCCGTTCTTTCCGATATTTCGGCACTTCAATTTGATTATGCATACGAATACAAGAAATCCAAAACAGAAGAATCGCTGGTTTTTGAAAGCAATTATTCGTTAAAAGTGTATTTGAGTGCCACTTCGCAGGAAAAACTCGACCAAATCCGTTTCCTGGAGACATTGGAAACGTATTCGGGACCATCCCACAGTTACAAGATCGGGGTGATTTCCTACGAAGAACTATTGAAACAGGATTGGAACAATGCCACTGACTATTTCCTGGCAATTATCCCTGAAAGTGTCCAATTGACGAAAGACTTGCAATTTGAAACTGAAAAATCGACACACTTAATCGAAGAATTATCATGAAATTAGAACTGAAACTAACAGAATCGCCTTTCGTTTTGGAAGCAACCAATGAATCGGGAGTTTCCATCAAAATGGATGCAGCGGAACATATCGGGGGGAAAAACAAAGGCATGCGCCCAATGGAAGTACTGGCAAGTTCGCTTGCGGGCTGCATGTCCGTAGATGTGTTGCTGATCTTGCAGAAACAGCGCCAGGAAGTGTCTTTTTATGAAGTGAACATCGAAGCAAAACGGAAGGATGCAGTTCCGGCTGCGTTTGAAACCATTCACCTGGTATTCGCTTTCAACCGGGAAGTGGATTTAGAAAAAGCGCTTGCAGCTGTCAAATTGAGCCATGAAAAATACTGCTCCGTTTCAGCATCCCTCCATCCCGGAATAAGTATTACAACAGAAGTAAGACATCAGTCATGAGCAATTACAGAAACGAAACTTTAGCCATTCGCATTCAAAATGAGCGTTCGCAGGAAGCGGAACATAGCGTACCACTTTATTTAACGTCCAGTTACGTATTTGATGATGCAGAACAAATGCGTGCAGCTTTTTCAGATGAGATCGATGCAAATATCTATTCCCGTTATTCCAACCCGAATGTGGACGAATTGCTGGAAAAAGTAGCTGTGTTGGAGTCGGGGGAAGCAGCCTGGGCAACTGCAACCGGAATGGCGGCGGTTTTTACCACGTTTGCTGCATTGCTTCAGAGCGGAGATCACATCGTTTCTTCGAAATCCGTTTTTGGTTCCACACACCAGTTATTCGTGAATATCCTGCCAAAATGGGGAATTACCACTACGTATGTGGATGCAATCGATTACGAAGGCTACGAACAGGAAATCAAACCGGAAACTAAATTCGTTTACATCGAAACGCCTTCCAACCCGGGATTAGATATCATCGACATCAAACGATTGGCTGCCATTTGCAAAGCAAAAAATGTGCTGCTGGTGGTGGATAACTGTTTTGCAACGCCTGTTTTGCAGCAACCGCTGAAACTGGGTGCGGATATTATTATCCATTCGGCGACCAAATATATGGACGGGCAGGGAAGAGTTTTGGGTGGACTGATCGTTTCAACAAAAGAAATCATCACGAAAATCCAGGGATTTGCACGCCACAGCGGTCCTGCTTTATCGCCATTCAATGCCTGGGTACTTTCCAAATCATTGGAAACACTGCATCTGAGAATGGAAAAACACTGTTCACAAGCTTTTGAAATTGCGAAAAGATTGGAGCAAAACGAGCAGGTAGAGTGGGTGAAATACCCGTTTTTGGGATCGCATCCGCAGCATGAAATTGCCAAAGAACAAATGAAATACGGCGGCGGCATCGTGACTTTCCAAATCAAAGGCGGATTGGAAGCAGGTCGTAAATTCCTCGACAAATTGAATTTATTCTCACTGACCCCGAATTTGGGAGATACACGAAGCATTGCCACACATCCGGCATCCACAACCCACAGCAAACTAAAACCGGAAGAGCGAGAAGCAGTCGGAATTGCAGACGGATTGGTGCGATTGAGCATCGGGTTGGAACACCTGGAGGATATTTGGGAAGATGTCGAACAGGCACTTCATTAATTACGAATGATGAATTGCTAATTGCGTCCCGATATCCATCGGGATGCGAATTTTGTTCCGGTTCCAAATTAAAAGGGGACTGAGCGGAGTCGAAGTCGCCTTTTAATTTAGTTTTGCATTATGCAGGCAGAAATTATCGATTATTCGGACGAATTGAAAGAATACGTCAAGACGCTCAATTACGAATGGCTGGAGGAATATTTTCATGTGGAAGAAGGCGACCGCATTTCGCTTTCGAATCCACGGGAACAGATCATGGATAAAGGCGGGTTTATCTTTTTCGCGAAATACGGGGAAGAAATCGTCGGAACGGTATCACTCATCAAAAAAACAGATGAGGTATTTGAACTGGGGAAGATGGCAGTTGCCAAAAATACGCAGGGACTTGGAATCGGGAAGTTACTGATGGAACACTGCCTGGAATTTGCCCGCCAAAAAGGGATCGGGAAATTAATCCTGTATTCGAATACCCTATTAAAACCGGCCATTCACCTGTACCAAAAATACGGGTTCGAGGAAATTGAAATGGAAGCGGGAGTTTATGAGCGTGGAAATATCAAAATGGAAAAGAATTTTTAACAGGAACAGAACCCGTTTCGAATGTAGATTTTAAGCAAAATACTACTTTTGCTGCATGGAACGTTTCGTTACTGTTAAGCCTAAAAGTGAACTGATCTCAAAGTACATTTCGTATTATTATTTCCATGATTCGGATGAAGCGGATTCCCAGCGCAGCTTTGTATTCTATCCTCATTTCAAGCATGGGTTCACGGCTTATAAAACGGCAGATTCTTTCATTACAAAGTACACGATGAATTACGACCGGCAGATTCGAGTTAAACTGCCGGACCCTTTTCAAAAGCTGGGCGTAGCATTCCATCCCCTGGGAATCAATCATTTTGTTTCAGTGCCTGTTTCAGAGCTTCATCACAAGGAAACGCTTGCATTCACCCATTGGAACCCGGATATTTTCCCGGAACTGGAGGAAATATACCAAACGGAAGCAATTGATCAGAAAAGAGATTTATTGGACAGGTTGTTCGAAAAACGCTTCCGTCCCAACCCGGACCTACAACTGGTTCAACAGGCGATTACCCATATTTTTAACACTTTTGGGACGATACAGGTGGATGAACTGGCCGAAAAGATCGGTGTGAGCAGAAAAACCTTGCTTCGCCATTTCAGGAAACACCTGGATTGTTCGATTGAGGAATACAAGAAGGTAGTTAAGTTCCGCACCAGCATTCAGGCAGCGAATAACCAGGGATTAAAGAATCTCACGGAAGTCTCTCTGTATAGTTTGTATTACGACCAGGCGGATTTTACCAACCGGTTCAAAGAACTCACCGGACAAAGCCCAACCACTTTTTTTGCTTCCATCAGTAAAATGGGAGACGAAGATATTTTCTGGAAATTTGATGACTGAGTCCCAATTCTACAAGTGTTTCCTTTTGATACTTGTTAGTTTTGTACCGTAACAAAGCCCAATAAATATCAAATGATCAGAACCACATTTATATTCAGCATTTTCTTCGGTTGTTTTTTCTGTGTGCGTCATGCGCATGCGCAACAGGAACAGGTGTATGATTCGCTAATAACTCAAGCATTTGGTCTTTATGAAATTAAAGAATACAAAGCTTCCGCAGAAAAGTTTGCGGAGGCTTTTGTTGCTTTGGGTGGGAAAGGTTTCCCGGGAGACCGCTACAATGCTGCTTGTTCCTGGGCGCTGGCAGGCCAGAAAGATTCTGCTTTCGTTCAGTTGTTTAAGATCACTACTCCTGGTCATTATACGAATCTGGCACACATTACTTCCGACAGCGATTTGAATTCCCTGCATGCTGACAAGCGTTGGAAAAAAGTGATCAAAGAGGTTACTGCAAACAAGGAAAAAGAAGAAGCAAAATACGATAAGCCGCTTGTTGCAAAGCTGGAGACGATTTACGATGAAGATCAGTCACACCGGAGACGGATCAACGAACTACAGGAGAAATACGGATGGAAATCCCCGCAAATGGATTCCTTGTGGAAAGTCATCGAGTTAAAGGATTCATTGAACCTGATCGCGGTAAAAAATATCATTGATACGAAAGGATGGCTGGGATCCGATGTTATCGGGCAGCAGGGAAATTCAACTTTGTTCCTGGTGATCCAGCATGCAGATCAAAAAACGCAGGAACACTATCTGCCGATCATGCGTGAAGCTGTTGCGAAAGGAAATGCGGCGGGTTCCAGTTTGGCGTTGTTGGAAGATCGTGTAGCGCTTGGACAGGGAAAGAAGCAGATCTATGGAAGCCAGATCGGGATGCTCCACGAGACGAATGAAAATTACGTACTTCCGTTAGAAGATCCGGATAATGTGGATAAACGCAGAGCAGAAGTAGGTCTTGGAAAATTGCAGGATTATGTAGAATATTGGGGGATGACCTGGGATGTGGAGACCTACAAGAAAAACCTTCCGAGATATGAAGAAGAGCAGAAAAAATACAAAAGAGATTAGCCGCATTTTGAGTAGGATTCTTTGCTTTTCAGTCTTTTGGTGTTTCAGCATTTTTCCGCTTGCTGCGCAGAAAATTTCGTTTCATTCTCCCATTTTGGAAGCAGACCGGCAGATCTCAGTTTATTTGCCTGCATCTTTTGATTCACTGCAAGCTTATCCGGTGATTTACGTCCTGGATGGAGACCGGATCGGAAGTTTATTTGCCAGTACGAACGATTACCTGGTTTCATGTGAACGGACACTTCCTGCTATTGTGGTAGCGATCCACCAGGATTCATTGAGATGGAAGGATTGCGGCTATGTATACGCAACCAGCGAGTTTTCGGAAACCGGGCAAAAATTTCACGATTTCATTCGATCAGAATTGATCCCTTATGTAAATGCGCACTATAAAACTACGGGTTATACTGCTTTTGCAGGACATTCCTTCACCGCAACTTACCTGTACCTTACTTTTTTGAAAGGAGCGATCCCGTTTCAGTCTTACATTGCGCTAAGTCCATATTTACCGGATGATTTGCAGCTGAAAGTGAAAAACCACTTGTTGAAGAATCCCGATACTCCGGACATCTATACACTTACTTCGGAAAGAGATTTGAGCGGACATAAAGCGAGTATCGGAAAATTTCAAAAAATAGTGATTAAAGAAAAACTGGAGAATAGAATCCGCTTTCAGAATTTTGAGGGTAAATCACATTTGACACTTGTTCCTGCCGGAGTAGAAGAAGGATTGATCTTCATTTTCAAAGATTACCAGTCATTGAGTAATGCTTATTTGTTCAGCAGGAAAATTCCGGTGATCGATAAAAATAAGCTGGAGAAGTACTACCTGGAAATGAACCGGAAATATGCAGTGCAGGAAAAGTTGCGTCCCGAAGATGCGGAATTTGCCTTATTTACCTTATCGCATCACGGTCTATGGAGCCAGGTGAAAGAATTGTCCGAATGGGTCATTTCAATTCATCCGGACCATTACAGCGGATATTATGGTTTGGGAGAATTCTACGAAAAGCAAAAAGATTATACCCAATCCCTGGAATATTTTCGGAAGGGATACGATAAAATCGGGCCGGAAACACTGAATAAAATCGATTTCTACAAAGACGTTGAACGGGTGGAAGCAAAAGTGAAAAAGTAAGTTTTTACCGGATTTGGAGCAAGGTTACTACTTTAAAATATCATAGTAATTGTTTCGTACGAAATATTTCCTACCTTTGAGGTAGATACGAAAATTACAAACAGTATGAATATTCAAACAGCTTTAACGTCTGCTCTATTGATTGCAGGAACCTGGTCTTTCGGGCAAAAAAACACCACCAAAAAACGATTAGATTCTTTATTTACGACACTTGCAGCACAAAATCAGTTCAGTGGAAGCGTATTGATCGCGGAAAAAGGGAAGATCATTTACAAATCAGGGAAGGGATATAGCAATGAACTAGCGAAAGAACAGAATAATTCTCAAACGATTTTTGAGCTGGCATCCTGCAGCAAACAATTTACGGGTGTCGGAATAGCATTGCTTCACCGCGAAAAGAAACTCAATTACACAGACGATATTACCACTTACCTTCCTGAATTGTCGAACTTCAAAGGAGTAACGATTTATGATCTGCTGCATCACACGAGCGGAATCCCTGAATTCCTGGGAGGATTCAGAGAGGATTGGAAAAACGAACGTATTGCAGTTCCGCAGGACGTAGTCAATTATTATGCGGAGCGAAAGGATACTCTGGAATTCCAACCGACATCCAAACATCGGTACATCAATACCAATTATGTACTGCTGGCGGTGATTATCGAGCGGGTTTCCGGACAAAAGCTGAATGATTATTTGACGGAAAAAATCTTCAGGCCGTTAAAAATGAACAAGACTTTTGTTTACAGCAGAAGACTGGCTCCAAGAAAGCTCAAAAATTATGCATTTGGGTATACCTGGATTGCTAATTCATTTGAAAAAGCACCGGAAGACGATCAGCGCATCGGCAACACGATAACTTATTACATGGACGGAGTTTACGGCGCAGCAAAAGTACAGTCTACCGTGGAAGATTTGTACAAATGGATGAATGCGCTTAAAACGGATCAACTGTTGACCCGGGAGGAGTTTGAAGAAGTCATGGCAATCAGTAAAACGTCCGCGAATAAAGATATTCCCTACGGTTTTGGTTTCGATGTGCGTAAAAATAACCCCAACATTTCTTACGGCCATACCGGGAGCTGGGACGGATACATTACATTGATGCATTACAGCTCCGGAACCGACCGCACGGTTATTATTCTGAATAATTTCAAAAATGGCGTTTACCCTTATGAAACAATCAGTGAAATAATGGACCGCAAACCGTGTTCCCATGAATTTGTAAAGAAGATCGATCTGAAAGAAGCCGAAATCAGGAAGTTTACGGGCGAATACACCGATCCGTCAGATTCCACCCAAAAGCACCTGATTACATACCTGGATGGACATTTGATCTACAACACCGACAAGTTGAACTGGGACATGCGTTTTTTTCCTGCTACTGATAACAAATTCCAGGCAATCAGGCAGGGCGGAACTGATGGAGTTATGGAATTTACACCACAGGCTGACGGAACCATGAAGCTCCAAATGACACAATATGGTCAGGCAATCGGAAATGGAATCAGGAACTAATTCCAAATGACGAATCATTGTTATCCGGGGAAAAGAGATTTTAGTTCATCCAGCTATCACAGGTTCGTAGACAGGCCAAGAAATAGAAGGATGTACTTTTTGGAAATGATAGCTGATTAACCCGTCCTGAATTTTTGGAATTGGATCGTCCTCGAATTACCAGTAAAAAGTTTCGTGTTTTGATAGTAAATTGGTGTGTTAAACCCAGGAATAAACCGTTATTTCAAGGGTGTTTAACTTATTTTTGGCCCGCATTCCGATTTCCTAATTCGGCATTCGCAATTAAGAGTTATCTTTACACCAAAATAATTTAACATGTCACAAGATATTCAAGCAGTTAGCTATTGTATTGGTTTAAGCGTTGCAGACAGCCTGATGCAGCAGGATTTGGGTGGAATCGATCCATCTGTAATGGCAGAAGCAATTTCGGATGTTTTCCAGGGGAAAACCACGAAGTTTACGCCGGACCAGGCCAATGCGATCATCCAGAAATACATCCAGGAAATTACCACTTCTAAATTTGAAGTGTACAAGAAAGAAGGAGAAGAATTCCTTACTGAAAATGCGAAAAAAGAAGGAATTACAACAACAGATTCCGGGTTGCAGTACGAAGTAATCGAGCAAGGGACGGGTGAGAAACCAATGAGTACAGATACGGTAAACGTACATTACCACGGAACTTTGATCGACGGAACAGTATTCGACAGTTCGGTTACAAGAGGAATTCCGGCAACTTTCGGAGTGCACCAGGTAATCAAAGGATGGACAGAAGCATTGCAGTTGATGCCGGTTGGATCAAAATACAGATTGTACATCCCGGAAGATTTAGCTTATGGAGCAAATCCACACCCGGGTGGAGCAATTAAGCCGTTTATGACGCTTATTTTCGATGTAGAACTATTAGGAATTGAAAAAAACTAAGATGAAGAAAATCATTCTGGCTTCTTTGCTTTTGGCATTGAACTTTGCCTGTGGCAGTGAAAAAGGTTCAACAGGAAAAGTATTGCCGTTAAACAATCAGAAACAACAGATTTCATACCTGATGGGGGCAGACAATGCCGGTCAGTTGTTACAGGACCCGAACTTTGCGAAATACGACAAAGACCAGATCCTGAAAGGATTTGAAGAAGGTTTGAACAATGAGAAATCATTCGATGAGGCTTGTCAGCAAACAATTCAGAACCTGTTGGGGCCTACACAGCAGGATTTCAACGAGAAATACGCGAAAGATGCTTCTTTGTGCATCGGTAAGTTCATCGGGGGAATGTTCAAAACAAGCTGGATACAGGCAAAATCATTTGATGAATTTGATAAAGAATACCTGGTTTGGGGGTTTGAACTTGGATTGAAAAAAGAAGATACCCTGATCAAGAAAGAGGTGAAGGAAACAATGCTGAAAGATTTCATGGCAAAGGTTAACTCACGCATCTTAGCGGAAGTGACTAAAAAAGAAACAGCATTCTTCACCGAAGTAAAGCAAATTGCGACGATCAAAGAATTGCCGAACGGGTTGTATTTGGAAACGATCAAGGCAGGAAACGGTGGAAGCCCTACTGCTGCAAGTGATGTGAAAGCACATTATGTATTGATGAATACAAACGGAGATACCTTGCAATCGTCCCTGAAGAATCCGCAGATCCCGGTATTTAACCTGGGAAGTGTAATCCCGGGATGGACAGTTGGAATTCCTTTCATGCAAAAAGGAGGGAAGTACAAATTGTATGTTCCGCAGGCAATGGCTTACGGAAAAGATTCACCGGACCCGAACACGATCCCGCCATTTTCGACATTGGTTTTTTATGTTGAGTTGGTTGATTTCGGAACAATGGGAACATTGAAATAAAGAAAAGAACTAAGAAAGGAATCCTTCTGTCAATCGGCAGAAGGATTTTTTTTAGCTTTGAAATTCAGTTACTAACACGATGAAAAACTACTTTATTCTATACTCTTTCTTGCTGTGAACGTTTTTTTCTGCTGCCCAGGAATCGAAGTATGAACGCTTATACAAGCTGTCAAAAACCTGGATCAGGTCAAACGAAGATGCCTGGGTTTTCCGGAATCGTGATCTAAGTGTAAATCAATACGCAGTAGAGGCTATTGATCTGTATGGCGATTCGCTGATTATTTATGAACAGGATTACGACAATTCTACGGAGTATGACGTGAATTACATCGAAAACTATTTCCTGGTATACAAGCTGACAGACGAAGAATTAGTCATTCAGCCGTTGAATGCTTCGGCTGTTGAATTCGTTGATCCGAACAGGGCACATTATAATGAGAAATCCTTTGCTTCCCGCAAAGCCCTTTACAAAACATACCTGAAGGAGTTGAAAACAGTCGGAAAAGATGAAGTAAAACGTAAGGTAGTTCTTTCAAAATACAGTACCAAACACAATTTGGATGTGGATGTGATTTCGTTTAAACCGGAAGCATACTATTTCGAACCTGTAAAAATAGACTCGGTAGATGTTTCCCTGACCTGGCAAGTTGGTTTAAATGAAGACATGAAACGCATTGAGTATAATGACCTGAGATGGGTGAAAGCAACGAATTCCTATTTGTTCGGGTACCGTTTTGAGGACCGGAAGATAAACAAACAGGTCGTTAACGGAACGATTGAATTTGTGCCACCTGCTATTGGGTCTGTGGAAGACCGACCGGACAAAATGGTGAAGGAAACCCCGCAAGACAGTTTAATCCGGATTTTGAACGAAGCACCGGCGGGTTGGTACACCGGGGAATTCGCTCCCGAAGGAATTGCATTGATTGAAAATTCGCTCCAAAAGTATGGTGTAAACAAGCCGCATCATCCGGGATACAGGGAACATTGCAAATATGCAGTGCGTGTTTACCACGAAGGAAAATACACTGACTTTTACCGAAATGACCGGGAGCAGGCATCTTATCTCCTGGAAGATTTCTTTGATTTCCTGGATAGTTGGGTTTCTTATGTAAGAACTTTTGAGAAAGTCCGGGGAGAACCGGTGATGTTTCCTATTGCGGTGAAGCAATGATCAAAATTGAAAATGGAGAATTAAAAAGCTTCTTTTCAATTCTCCATTCATTTAAAGCTTAAAAACAAACCCAATCCGGTAGATCAGCGGAATTAACGTACCGTTTTCCTTTCGCATAAAGTATCCCGGTCTGAACGGGCTGTTCGGACTATTGATGATGTCGTACATAATTCCGGCGTTCAAGCGGAAATTCTCCTCTTCGCCAAAGGCATGCGAGAACCCGAAACCAAGTAAACCGGTTGGTGCCCATGTTCTTTTAGCGGAGATAATCCCGTTCGTGTAATTGTACGGATTGGAAAGCAATTCGAATTCAAATCCTGCGAACAGGTAGTTGAAGAAACGCGCGTGAACGAATGCTCCTCCGCCATATACGGAATAAGAACCTGTCAATCCGTGTGCTTTGTAAAGAGAATAATGATAGCGAGCCGAAGGTCCGAATGAAATGTATTTGTTGCGGACCACTCCGAATTTCAGACCAACGCCGCCTGTTCCTCCCATTGTACTTGCAGAGAAATGGACATCAAACCCGATTTCATTGTAAGGAGTGAACTCCTTCGGTTTAGTTAGTTCGTCGTCATCGTTTACATAGAGTTCTCTGTCTTCCTGTGCAAAACCCAGGTTAAAGGAAAAAATAAAGAGTAAGAGTGTAAAAAGCTGTTTCATAAAATATTGATAAAAGTTTCTTTGTGAATGTCATGAGTTCCTTCGAACCGTATGATCTCTATTCCTTTTGACTGGTAGTCTGAAATAAGGATTTCCTGGTCCGGCTTGGGAAAGAATTCATCCTCTGTTCCTAAAACAAAGGTATTCTTCCGGGCTAAATTGCGGTGATCTTCAACAGCCAGGTCCGGCGGATAAACACTTGCCCAGGAAATGAAATGATCGCATAGAACATTTCCGTTCGCAAGCCATCTTGCTGCCGTTGCCCCGCCTTGTGAAAAGCCCAGTACCGTAATCTTTTCAGGAGTGCAGCTTTTCAGCATTTTCTCGTGCAGGAGGTCTAGTGCAAGTATATTCAGCCGGATATCTTCTTCCCGCCATTCTTTGGTCATCCAGGAAGCACCCACTCTTCCGGATGTTCCCCGGAGGTAAAAACGATGCCTGCCTTCAGGAAATACAAATGCAGTATCATCCGGGTTGAGGTCTGTGAATTTCTGGCAAAAATATTCCACCAATTGTCCATAACCGTGAAGGATATACACCAGGTGCTTCGTTTCACTGCGTGAAGGAATGATCCGGTATCTTAGCGATGAAGAGACATCAATAGTTGCTTCTATGGAACTCATAGGCGATTCTGGATATTTTTTGCAAATTCAGGATATAGACGGTATTTCTTCACGGCAGGGTCCAGGAAAAACTTGAATTTTAATTCTTTTTTCTTGGTGATGGAAGGAATATAAGTGTAGATATCCACGATATTCTTCGTGTAGGAATCAATTTCACTGGAGTAAATAGCAATGTCTTTCGCAACCTGGTTCGGGTTTTCTTCGAACTCATGCAGGAGTGCTTCAGGAACGTCGTCACCAGCGGCATCAAATACTTTCCATTGGAATACCAATCGTAGTTCGTGATCACCGAACACGGAAAAATAACTTTTCCATCCGGAATTCCGGATACGGTAGCCAACGATAACATCCTTCCTGGTTGGTGCTACAATGGACTTAAACTCCACATCGAGTTCTCTTCCCGGGCTGGACGGAGCGAAAATAGCATTGGAAATCCGGTCGATACCACCGTCATAATAAAAGATGTAATTGTAATTCCCGGTATATCCCATTTCTGCGGACTTTGCCTGGCGGTTTTTCTTAATTGCTTCGTCCATGGCATGTTCCAGGCGGTTTACCGTAATGATCGCATCCAGGATCGTATCTGCATTGAGGTGTTCCCTGTAGATCCGCATGGAGAACTTCTCATTGACAGGGATCGACAAATTAGCCATGATTTCCCGTTTGGCCCTTGCATCAAAGCTTTCGTAGCTTTTACCGCCGTCTGTGTCTTCTGTGGTATCAATAGCACCGGTAGATCCGGAGTCATCACATGAACTGGTGAAAAGTAACAAACAAAGGATGCTGATTGAAAATGGTTTCATAAAATTAATAATCAATGTCTAAGTTAAAACGGTTCTTGAGGTCGAAAAGGTTGGAATTTTTCTTAGCTAATTTATCAAATCGATCGTGACCGTTCAGGTATTTTACTTCTTCGGGTGCATCTTTGATCATTTCCAGTTGGATAACCAGGTCGTAATTCTGGATTTCCTTGCGGATATATGCCATCACATCTCCGATAGCACCTTCCAACCGAGTCAACTGGATAGTATTGTCCACCTCGAACTGGAAAGTAACGTCATCCAATTGTACAGGCTCGCGTTTGATCATCACGTGATAGACCTGGTCCTGTCCGTTCAATTTTTGGGTATGTGCCATGGTTTTCCATAGCCGCACTACATCATCTTTATGGAATTCCTTTTTAGGCAGGTCACTTTGAGGAACCTGTGCTTTTGCCTTTTGCTGTTCAATTAATTGGTTAATTGACAAATTATTGGAATTCAGGTTTCCGGTTGGTGCTGAAAGTACTTTGGCCTCCGGTTTCGTAGAAAATGCAACTCGTTCAGGAGTTACAGATGGCTTGTTTACAGGCTTTGATGGTTCGTTACGCAAGCTTTGTCCAACGTAAGGAATAATCGGTACCGGATCAGTTAAGGATTTTTTTTTTCGAGCTCAGATTTAACTGAACAGATCTGCATCAGGGTCAGTTCGACCAGTAGCCGCTGGTTTTTTGCTGATTTGTAATCCACATCTGATTTACTGAGAACCCCGAGACAACGCAAAGCAAAAGCCCCGTCTATCTTTTTTGACTGGTCCACAAACAATTTTTCAGTTGTTTCTCCAACTTCTAGTAAGTTTGCAGTTCTCGGATCCTTACAGATCAATAAGTTCCTGAAATGCTCTGCAAGCCCCACAATGAAATGGTGTCCGTCAAATCCTTTTTCCATTACGTCATTGAATAGGAGCAGACATGCAGGGATATCTTCATTCAGTGCATTTTCCACGACTTTGAAATAATAATCGTGATCCAACACATTCAGATTATCTAAAACTGCTTTATGCGTAATGGTTGTTCCGCAAAAACTTACGATCTGATCAAAAATAGACAAGGCATCACGCAATGCTCCGTCTGCTTTCTGTGCGATCAAATGCAGTGCATCCGGATCAGCCGAGATTGCTTCCTGTGTTGCTACGTGTGCTAAATGGTCTGCAATATCCTTTACCTTGATCCGCTGGAAATCAAAAATCTGGCAGCGGGACAGGATGGTCGGGAGGATTTTATGTTTTTCAGTTGTTGCTAAAATAAAAATAGCGTGAGCAGGCGGTTCTTCCAATGTTTTCAGGAAAGCATTGAAAGCTGCCGTTGACAACATGTGGACCTCATCGATGATATACACCTTGTGAGTTCCCAATTGCGGCGCAATGCGCACCTGGTCGATCAACCCGCGGATATCGTCTACGGAGTTGTTGGATGCCGCATCAAGCTCATAAACGTTCAGGGAAGCGCCTTCGTTGAATGAAAGACAACTTTCACACTGATCACAAGCTTCGATAGCTTCTGTTCTGTTAAAACAATTGATTGTTTTCGCAAGAATTCGCGCAGTGGTTGTTTTACCAACTCCCCGCGAACCGCAAAACAAGAACGCCTGCGCTAAGTGCTGGTTCTTGATTGCATTTTTAAGCGTGTTAGTAATTGCCTTTTGACCAACAACCGTATCAAAGGTTTGGGGTCTGTATTTTCTGGCAGAAACAACGAAATCCGACATGAAAACAAAGTTAAGGAAACTTTCGCGAAATCCGGATATGCGTTTAAAATTAAAAGTAGCGAAAAGTGAATTTGAGTTGTGATTTTAAGTCTCTTGAATTTCTAAATCTTGCCTTTAATAAGTATTGAAAGACAGTTCCAATCCAAATATGCTTAGTTCTAGTCATACGATATGCTTAATTCTAATCAGCCTAAGGCTAGGTTTTTAGGGTAGTTTCACCACTCACTCAAAAACCACAAATTATGAAAAAATGTTTTTTCGCAATAATTGCGATGGCGAGCATCAACCTAAGTGCTCAGACAACCGGAAACAATCCTGCTACCAGTCAGCTGGTTTCCACACTGGAGCCCTGGCAGTCAAACAGGTACATTTCCTGGGAAGTACCCTATAATTCAACTTCAGTTTACAAAGTCAATGTGTACCTCTTTGGACCCAATGGTGGAAGGAACGGAGTATTGGTTTCTTCTACGGTATGTGATCAGAATTATTACAGGTTCAGTCAGGCTGAGATGGCATCTGCCGACCTGAGATACACGATTGCCGAGTACAATGCTGCAACAGGGGCATTGATAGAAGAAAGCAGACCTGCTGCTTTGGCAGATGGTCCTCCTAACAATGAGCTTTGTTACATAGACTGTAACGGCAGACGGGAAGCTTATCGCCTGTCTTTGATGGAAGGACTCTATCAGGGGTCCACTTATCTTTCAGCCGGAGAAGCGAACAGTGGATTTGATTCGGTTACATCGACTTACGCTCCGTATTACCGGGCAATAGCAATCGGTGAATATGACCTGCTTAGTCCAACACATCCATACCGTTTGGCGACCAATGCCGGTTATGCCAGAAAGCATATTCGAATTACTATAAATACTCCCGGCGGACCTTTCAAAGATGCAAATGACAGCAATGTAACCGATGGATGGCTGATCGAAAAAAAAATGGATAAATACGCACATTTTTACGGTGCAAACTCCGGAAATAGCGGGCCTACAACTGCCTGGTGTGATGCCAATATCGGAACTGCAACACAATTCTACAATATGCACCTGGATGACGCAACGATCAATGTAGCACCCAATAACTGGTTTTTAACACAAACCGGAACCAATTCCCAGGGACACCCGGTATATGAGATTCCGGATGAATTGGAATGTACATCGCTTTTTGGAGGCGGATCCGGGCGGCCATTCGATGGCATTGCAGGCGAATTCGGACAATTAATGGATAATATGATCGATTGCTTTGAAACAGCACCAGACCCCATTGATTGCATCGAGGATGGAGATTTGGGAGGAGGTTTCGGTGGAACTTTCGGAGGATTTACTTTGGAAGCCATCAATAACCATACAAGATTCACTGCTTCGGTTGGAAATGACAGTGGGGATGTTTCTGTTACATCAACAACAGGAACTTTTACGCCCGGGTTATACGAGATCAATTTATTTTTGACGGATGGAACCATTGTTCCGGGATACAGAGCAATCGGTGTGCCTTCGGTTGCCAATACAGTTGAATTAACCATAGCTCCAAACCCGATTGTGAATTCAGAACTGGCATTTGATGTGGTTTCCACTACAAATAAAACAGTTACGCTACTGGTTCAGAAACTGGATGGAACAACGTTGTATGCCGAATCCGTTGCTTTGACAGCTAATACCACGCTTTCAAAAGTAATCCCGGTTACAGGAACTGTTCCATACAATCAGTTGCGTGTTTCTGTGATTTCACCGAATGGAAGTTCTATTCAGAAAACGGCTTTAACACAGTAAACCCTGAAAATGAGTATAGGGAACGGAGGCTTCGGTCTCCGTTTTTTGTTTTTAACGGACTACGATTGCATTGTTTTGTGTGGAAATTGTATGTTATTTCGTGGAAAAGTTAAAATTTCAGACAAATGTTTTTTTTATTGAAAATTTGTTTTAGGTTTAGAACTCACTTAAATCAAATTTTATGAAAAAGCTATTGCTTGTGCTGTCCTGCAGCGCATTCCTTGGGCTACATGCCCAAACTCCCCCTGACATCTCATCGTTAATGCAACCCTGGAAATCGAACGGGTACATCTCATGGAACACCAAATCCGGACAAACGTACAAAGTGAAAATTTACCAATTGAAAAGTGGCAATTACAATTTGATTTCTACTTCAGCGATATTGAAATCAAGAGATAATTATTTCCGGTTTAGCAGCAGTGAGTTAGTATCTGCCGATTTGTTCTACACCATTTCAGAGTACACGCGATCTGGTACGCTTGTAAATGAATCAGAACCTGCAGCAATCGGGATGCCAATGTCTGTGCCTATTTGTTATGTTGACTGTAACGGATTAAGGGAGGCCTACCGGATTAGTTTAATGCAGCGATTCAATGGAGCCAAATATTTATCAGCTACAGATGATGCAGGAATTTATTACCAGGCTATAAATGATATCAGTTACGTACAATACCATACGAGTCATCCGTATCGAAGATTAACAGCCAACGGTACCGGTAACCAGTTAGCTTATACCAGGGAGCATATCCGGATAACTCAAGACTTAGTAGACGCGAATGGTCCGTACTACGATGCGAACCATGCCATTGTAAATGCGGATGAAGGATGGCTGGTTGCCAAGAAAATGGATAAATACATGCATTATAATGGTGCAATTACCAGTGATTATCTGTCAACTATTGATCTTTGTGATGCGAACATCGGTTTAATAAGTACTGCGTTCAATAATCATTTAGTTGCTTCTAGCATGATAGCGCCAGGAACGTCTATTACCGGGGATCATACTTATTTCCTAAGTTCGACACCTCCCAATAGCACAACCTATGTAGTTCCGAATATTCCGTTGGAGTGTTCAACCATGGCAAACGGTGGAAGCGGTCCTTCAGTTCCGGGTCCTGGTATAGGCGAATTTATGGATGATATCGAACTTTGTTTCGATATGGCGTCTTCGGATTCAGGAGGAACGCAAGTGGAGTGTTTGGTTCCGGATGGTCCTATTGGTGGTGGACTTGGCGGAACGATTTCCGGAGTGACGTTTGAATCAATGAACGCCAATAACAATTACCGTTTATCCGTTATAAACAATAGTGGTACAACCGGTGTATTGAGTGAAACCGGAAAATTTACGCCGGGTCTATACCGCATCAACACATTTTTAACGGACGGAAATATTGTGCCTACTTACCGCGTATTAGGTAAGCCTGCATCAACTGCGGTTGCTCCTACTATTACAATTACCATTGCACCAAATCCAATTGTAAGTAATAAGCTGAAATTTAGTGTTACGACCAATAAAAATGTAGTTGCTACTATATTGGTACAAAAATTAGATGGAAGTACCATTTATACGGAGTCTGTGAACTTAGTAAAAAATAATGCGTTCAATAAAGAGTTAGATGTTATAGGAGACGTTCCTTACAACCAGGTACGTGTTTCTGTGATCTTAACTGATGGAACGGTGATCCAGCAAACTGCTTTAACACAATAAAACCAGTAATCAAATCCAACAAATTAAGAGGAGGCTTCGGCCTCCTTTTTTTGTCTTTCAACGGGTTAAAAAAGATTTTCTGTATGAATAGGGAGTTAAACTTTTTGAACTTCTCCCTTTTCACCTCTCAATTTGCCTTTTGAATTTTGAATTAAGACTATCTTTGTGTAAAATTCTCTTGATGAAAGTTTATAACAACATATTGGAAACCATTGGGAACACGCCTTTGGTGAAATTAAACAAGCTTACGAAAAACTGTAAAGCAACCGTTTTGGCGAAAGTTGAAACAACCAATCCCGGGAACTCGGTGAAAGACCGGATGGCCGTGAAAATGATCGAAGATGCGGAAAAGAACGGGTTGCTGAATCCCGGGGGGACCATCATCGAAGGAACTTCCGGAAATACCGGAATGGGATTGGCTTTGGCAGCAATCGTGAAAGGATATAAACTGATTTGTGTATTGAACGACAAACAGTCGAAAGAGAAAATGGATATTTTGCGTGCAGTTGGTGCAGAAGTAGTTGTTTGCCCTACGGCAGTTGAGCCTTCCGATCCGCGTTCGTATTATTCCGTTTCCAAGAGATTGGCAACAGAAATCCCGAATTCCTGGTATGTAAACCAGTACGATAACTTATCCAACCGCATAGCTCATTACGAGCAAACAGGACCTGAAATTTGGGAACAGACAGAAGGAAAAGTAACGCACTTTATTGTTGGAGTAGGAACAGGGGGAACGATTTCAGGAGTTGGAAAATACTTGAAAGAGCAAAACCCGAACGTGAAAATCTGGGGAATTGATACTTATGGTTCGGTTTTCAAGAAATACAAGGAAACAGGGATTTTCGATGAGAATGAAATTTATCCGTACATCACGGAAGGAATCGGGGAAGACATTCTTCCTGCAAACGTGGATTTCGATGTGATCGACTTGTTTGAGAAAGTAACGGATAAAGATGCTGCGGTTTACACCCGTCGTTTGGCTCGCGAAGAAGGAATTTTCGTAGGGAACTCGGCTGGAGCGGCAATCGGTGGATTGTTGCAGTTGCAGGACCAATTGACGGAAGATGATATCGTAGTGGTGCTTTTCCACGATCATGGAAGCCGTTATGTCGGTAAGATCTTCAACGACGACTGGATGCGTGAGCGCGGATTCCTGGAAGAAGAATTCAAAACAGCAGAAGATGTGATCGCACGTCATGCAGATTTACCTTTGGTAACCTTGTATTCCGAAGAATTAGTTTCACATGCGATCATGAAAATGCGCAAGTACAATATTTCCCAAATCCCTGTTTTAAGAGACGGTGAATTGGTGGGATCACTGAACGATTCTCAGGTTTATCAATTACTGATCGATAATCCGGCATTGAGAGATACACCGATCTCCAAGATCATGCAAAAACCTTTCCCGGTTGTTCCCGCTACAGCGAAATTGGAAGAAGTGGCAAAACTGATCAACGAGCAAACACCTGCTGTGATCGTTGAGCGTGCAAACGGAGATAAGAAGATTTTGACGCGTCAGGATGTAATTGCGTCTTTAGCATAATTTCAGGCTGAGGGATAGATTCGCGTCTCCCCCTTTGGAGGGGGAATGAGGGGGAGGATACACCAGATTGTTCATCTGAGATGGTGTGTTAAAGAACCTCACGAATTAATGAAGAATGAACAAAAAGAAATATACAGACCAAATGCAGCGAACGGTGGAGATAACTTCCACCGTTTCGCGTATTGTGTCATTGGTTCCCTCGCAGACCGAACTATTGGTTGATCTTGGATTACGGGACAAATTGGTCGGTGTGACGAAGTTTTGCATCCATCCCAAAGACTTGAGAAGGGAAGTACAGGTGATCGGCGGAACGAAGAACGTGAAAACAGAATTGGTGCGTTCCCTGAACCCGGATTTGGTGATCGGGAATAAGGAAGAGAACAACCAGGCGGATATCGAAATACTGGAACAATTCCTTCCTACCTGGATGAGCGATATTTTCAACCTGGAAGATGCACTCGACATGATCCGGAGAATAGGAGAGATCACCGGAACCATTGAAAAAGCAGATGAAATCGGTTCGAAGATACAGGCAAATTTCGCGATGCTGGAAACACTGAAACAGCAGCACAAAAGTGTGTTGTACCTCATCTGGAAAAATCCCTACATTGCTGCGGGAAGAAATACATTCATTGATGCGATGCTGAATACTTTGGGTTTTGAAAATGCCGTAAAAGAGGAACGTTACCCGGAAGCCGCATTAGAAGAACTCAATCCCGATTATATTTTCTTAAGTTCGGAACCGTATCCTTTCAAAGAAAAACACATCGAAGAACTCCAAACCCAGTTTCCTCAAAGCCAGGTAGTTTTGGTCGATGGAGAATATTTTTCCTGGTATGGCTCGCGCCTAATCGACGCTCCGGCTTATTTCATGAAATTGTTAAAAGCAATTCAAGGCTGAAAAACCAATAGCAGGAAGTTGTAAATTTATACAGCATATCTATTTATACCATGAAAAGATCTTTTTTAACCCTGATGCTCTTTGCTTTCGTTTGCCTGGTTTCTCCATCATTCAAAGCGCCCGTTTACCACACGATTACCATCAAAGTGACCAATATTCGTAATAATTCGGGAAACCTCCAGATCCAGATCTACCGGAATGCGGAAAATTTTAAGAAATCCCTGCCATGGAAAGTGAAGCAGTTTGACAAAAGCGGGGTAAAGAATAACACCCTAACCTGTACTTTCACCGGGATTGAGGGCGGAGAATACGGAATTGCTCTTTTGGATGATGAAAATGCGAATAAAGAAATGGATTATTCGATGATGATGCCCGACGAAGGATTCGGATTCTCTGATTATTACCACACAGCCTGGAGTAAACCCAAGTTCGAAAGTTTCAAATTTTCACTGAAAGAAGATAAAACGGTAACCGTAAAAGTTCGCTACGTTTAATTACTGTTCCAGGAGCCGCAATCCGAAGATCATTTTAGACAATTCGTGAAGCGGGTGTTTTCCCTGCTTGAAGTTGATCTGTCCCTTGATCGTGTACAAAGCTCCTTTTTTAGGAAGTACCTGAATGTTTACCGATTCGGAACTTTTCAGGAAATCATTGAATGCTTTTACAGGTCCCATGTTTTCAATGAAAGCGGTAACGAATGTACTTCCGTAAACTTTGGTAGATTTTGCCAGGTGTCCTTTGATGAAAAACACGTCATTCCCGGAATACGGAATTACAGCTTGTGGATCAACGCCGATAAAGTAGACATTGGGAGCAAGCTGCTTCAAATGGAAAACGGTATTCCCAAAGTTTAGCTTCAGGTTTTCTTTGCGCACCGAATTCGGGAATGCTTTCCATAAATCTGCTACCTTACAAGGATTTTTCGTCTGAACGATGAGGTTCATGACCGGTGTCGGTAAAAAACCGATGATGCTCGGAAGACTGTCTTTCGGGTCTTCCAGGTAAGTTCCCCTGAAATCAACCGCATATCCTTCGATATCCTTCAAATGGGGAAGTCCTTTGGGTAAAAAAGCCAATAAAGTATCCGGTAATGATTGCGGAACAAAGCGGGAATAAACATAAAGCCCGGAAGCTTTCAATCCGAATTTCAATCCCGGATGCAGTTTTTCCGGATAGGTAATTTCTCCTTCCAGGTCCATTTTCCGTTCCTGGTGCTGAATGGATAAATTCATAGAAGAAAAACTGCTATTTGACGGAAATTTTTTGAAGTCGATTGCAATAAACTCGTTTTTCTCCGGTGCTGCTTTTTGCAATTCCTGCACAGGTGCATCCAGGATACCGGTGATATATGTTTCTAATTGAGCTTTAGTTGACTTAGGACCACTCAGCTGATTGACATAAACGGCTACCTGCCCCTTTGCTTTTCCAACCTGGTTTTCCTTGCAGTAATCAGTAATATGCTTGTTGAATGCCTCGCTGTTGGTTGTCTGAAGCACAATGACAAGTAAATTCTTCTTGTCGCGCTCCAATCCATAGATTACCGCATCTTCCTTTAAATTCAGGTGCAACGGTCTTTTACTGGATTCTTCGTTGGTATTTTGTTCGTACAAATCCCGGAGCTGCTGAATGAATGCATCGTCTTTCTCAGTAAACAGGGTAGTATAAACTTCTTTCTTGATATACGATTCGGCATCCATTCTCACAATCCATTTCGTATCCTGCGGGATGGGTACCAACGGATTATTTTCGTGTGTGGAAAGGATATTCAGACAAATAAAAATCAATAAACTGGAGGCTGTAAGTAGCACAACAAGGAAGGCTGCATAAAAGCGTTTTTTTATTTGCATGACATAAAGGTAATTTTTTATTGAAATTGTAACTTTGTTTCATGGGAAAATTCTTTTTCCGGATACTCAAGCTATTCGGTTGGAAAATAGATGAGCGCTCTCCTGTTGGCGTGAAAAAGGCAGTTGTAGTGATGGGACCGCATACTTCTAACTGGGATTTTGTAATCGGAAAAATTGCATTTGCTCACTATAAAGTAAATGCCAAATTCCTGATTAAAAAGGATTTGTTCTTTTTTCCGCTTGGGATTATTCTCAAAGCAATGGGAGGTGTTCCGGTTGACCGGAAGAAAAGCAACAACAACATCACCGAGCAGGCGGTAAAGTATTTCAGGGAAAATGAAGAGTGTTTCATGGTATTTACACCGGAAGGAACAAGAAGTTATCAGCCCAAATGGAAAAGAGGGTTTTATTACATCGCTCAAAATGCAAATGTTCCGATCTATATCGGTTACATCGACTATAAGAAGAAGATCGGCGGATTCCATTCGCTTTTTGAACCAACGGGAGACGTGGAGGCCGATATCAATTACCTGAAAACCATTTTATCCGAATTCGAAGGAAAAGTTCCTGAAAATGGGATTCGCAAGCCAGAATAAGTATGTCTGAATTTTTAAGAACAGTAAACGTCACAAGATACATTTCTCCTTTGCGGGAAGGCGGATCGCTGCCGGCATTAGTAGATGCGGACGATGATTTCAAGTATGTACTGAAATTCAGAGGTGCGGGCCATGGTGTAAAGGCATTGATCTCCGAATTCCTGGGTGGCGAAATTGCACGCATGCTCGGATTTAAAGTTCCGGAGCTTGTTTTTATCAACCTGGACGAAGATTTCGGGCGCTCGGAAGCAGATGAGGAAATCCAGGATTTGCTGCGTGCCAGTCACGGATTGAACCTCGGGCTGCATTTTCTTTCCGGTGCGATCACTTTTGATCCGGTGGTAACGAAAGTGGATGAAGAAACCGCTTCCCGCATTGTTTGGCTGGATGCATTTATCACTAACATTGACCGTACATTCCGCAATACCAACATGTTGATCTGGAAAAAAGAATTGTGGCTGATCGATCACGGAGCTTCGTTTTATTTTCACCATACCTGGGAAAACTGGGAACGAACGGCAGCAAGCAATTTCATGTATGTAAAAGATCATGTGCTTTTACCGCAGGCAGCTCAAATGGATGAAGCCAACCAGTATGCACATTCCAGGCTGAACGAAGAAAAATTGCACCGACTCGTAGACGAGATCCCCGAATCCTGGCTGATCTGGCAGGACCTGGATGCAACACCGGATGAAATCCGGAACGTGTACAAGCAGTTTTTGAGTATTAGATTGAAGAACTCCGTGAATTTTGTAACCGAAGCTAAAAACGCCCGCAATGTTCTTATATGAGTATGCCGTAATCCGGCTGGTGCCACAGGTGGAACGCGAAGAATTCATCAATGTGGGCATTATCCTGTTCTCCAAGAGGGAAAAATTCATCCGTGCCAAAATTGAACTTCCGGAAGAACGGCTGAACTGGTTCAAATGCGAAATGGATCTCGACCAGATCAAAGCAAACCTGAAAGCTTTTGAGCTAATCAGTGCAGGGGCGAAAGAAGGCGGACCGATTGCCTGCGAAGAACTGCCGGAACGTTTTCGCTGGCTGACAGCTGTCAGAAGTTCGATTATCCAGACTTCGCGCCCGCACCCGGGGAAAACGAAAGACCTGGAAGAAGAAGTGGAACGGTTGTTTGCTGAGTATGTTTCTTGAATTGAAAATGGATAATTGAAAAGCGGAAATTATTCGAAATCAACCTTTTCAATTTTAAAATTCTCCATTTTCAATTATTTATTGAATCGATCAGTCTTCTTATCATACCCGTAAGGACAGTGCCTGCAACCGCTTTTGCAGCAGTGCCCGCGCTTCAAATGGTATTTTTCCGTAAAAACAATGTAACCTTCCGGCGTATAATAAAAGTCATCCGGATCTAAACCGTTATTTTTGGGAAGTGGACGAAAATCATCATTCATAGTACAAAATTACACAATTCATGGAGCTATTCGAACCTTCCAAATCCATTTTACAGGAAATCCCGCTTGATTCTGCACAATTCCCGAATGTGAAGCTGTTCGTGAAGCGTGATGACCTGATCCATCCGGAGGTTTCAGGAAATAAATGGCGGAAACTGAAATACAACATCGAACTGGTGGATTTTCAGAAGAAGGATGGAATTCTCACCTTCGGAGGAGCTTATTCAAACCATTTACTGGCAGTAGCTGCTGCTTGCAAGGAAGCTGGATTGAAATCCATCGGAGTGGTGAGGGGTGAGGAACTGACTGTGAACAGCAATGCCAACCTGGAACGTTGTTCGGAACTGGGAATGGAATTGAAATTTGTTTCAAGAACCGAATACGATTCGCGAAATGAAAAGATCACGCAGGAAACCTGGAAAGAAGAATATCCGTTTTACCTGCTGGTCCCGGAAGGCGGTGCCAATTACTACGGAATGGTGGGCTGCCAGGAGATTTGGAAAGAACTGCCGGACCGGGTAGATCACCTGTTTGTGGCACAGGGAACAACCGCTACCAGTTGCGGATTGCTGACTGGGCTGCCTGAAAATGCGCTGCTGCATGTCGTTCCGGTCCTGAAAGGTTTTGATTCGAAGGCCGAAATGCGAAAACTACTTTTCCCTTTCCTGGTAGACGATGAAACCATCACTGAATACCTCGAGCGGGTAGCAGTGCACCCGGAAGCCCATTTCGGAGGTTACGGCAAATGGAACGAAGAACTCACCGTATTTATAGCGAAATGCCAGCAAGATTTTGCTTTGCCTTTGGATAAGGTCTACACCGGAAAAGGCTTTTACGCATTAATGACCTGGCTGGAACAGCAACATTTTGAAACACCCCAAACAGTTATCTTCCTGCATACCGGCGGATTGATGAATGGAGGAGTTTGATTTTATTTCCCCCTTTGGAGGGGGATAAAGGGGGAGGATAGTCATTTCAACCGCTCTCCCCAATTTTCCACTTTCTCTAACCATTTTTTCCGTATTTCCGGCTTCGAGCCCTTAATAATCCCAATATAGCTCACCCTTACAGGTCTGATCCCACAGAATTTTAAAACAGAGCGTTTCAACTGGTTGACACTGGGCCTTCCGAAATAAAAGCGGTAAAACAAGCTTGGCTGGTCCAACGTGGTAATAATGTGAGCCGTTTTTCCCTTTAACAATCCATCCCAGAGACTGGAATTTTCACGGTATTGAAAAGCAAAGCCAGGTAAAAACAACCGGTCGATAAAACCCTTGGTGATTGCCGGCAGGCCTCCCCACCAAACCGGGTGTATCCAAACCAGGTGTTCTGCCCATTGGATTTTCTCCCAGGCTTTCAACAGGTCCGGTTCCAGTTCGGTGCGTTTTTGGTAGCCAAATTGCAGGTTCGGATTGAAATTCAGTTCTGCAATAACGATTTCTTCGATTTCAGCTCCGGCTTTCGCGGCTCCTTCCCGGTAGGCTTTTGCAATTCCAAAGTTGAATGAGTCCGCATTCGGATGCCCGTTGATGATTAAGATCTTCTTGCCCATGTTTGTTGTTTTGAACAAAATTAGGGGAGAAAGAAACCTTAAAAAAGGACATTTGTCACAAAACGACTTGTTTTCGGATCCGGCTTAAATGGCGTTGAGTGATGCCCAAATACGAAGCAAGGTGTTGCAGGGAAATCTGGCGGATGTATCCCGGCTGGTTTTCAAGCAGGTTTTCGTAGCGTTCAAGTGCCGAATCTTTCTGCAGTTGGAATACACGCCCTTCCAGTTCCAGGTATTGCTGTTCGGCCATGATCCTCAAAAAATGCACCCACGAATTTTTCACCAGTAAGCTTTCTATTTTCTCTTTGGGAATAATCAAAAGTTCCGCATCGGAAAGTGCCTGGATGTATTCCACGCTTCCGTTTCCGGTGATAAAAGCAGAATATGCAGCCAGCATATCGCCCGGAAAGCGAAAACAATACGTCATTTCACTGCCGTTGGGAACAAGATGAAACGAACGGAAAACACCCGATTCAATAAAAGCCACTTCCGAACACTTTTCTCCTTCCCGGACGAAATAGTCCCCTTTTTTCAGACTACGTTTGGAGAAAAGAAGGGTTGCTTCCTCTATTTCGGCTTCCGTAAAGAGATCGAATTGCGCTAAGAAGGGTTTCAACTGCATGCGGTAAAGTTATCGATTCCCGCTCATCCCGGCAAGCCCGCCAAACTATCAGTGTTTTACAATCGATTTAAAGCTTGTTTCCCCGGTCAGCTCCGTGAAAACCAATTGGTAGATTCCTTTGGAAAGATGTCCCAAACTCAGCTTGTTTTCACCTGTTTTAAGCGTGGTGATCGTTCGGCCTGCAGCATCCACTAATTTGACTTCAGCAAGTTCACCTTCCGGAATGGAAAAGAAGACTTCATCCGAAAACGGGTTGGGGTAAACTGCAATTTCCTTCTGCATCGATTCGTTTACGCTCAAATTCCCTCCGGAAAGGATCTTTACAAGCATGAAATCGGAATTGGAGCCTGACAGCGGAGAAGAACCGCCGACTAAAATTTGGTCCGGCGCAATCACTTCCAGTGTTTGGAGGTAATCATTTCCCGGAGAAATATCTGCCGTGAATGTCCCTGTACCGTTGAAACTCAAATCTAAACTTCCGTCGCTGTTCAAGCGGGTAATGGAGAATCCTGCGTTGTAATCTGTGACTGGATGACTTCCGCCGATGAGGAATTTTCCGTCAGCCTGGATTTCCATATCCGCAAACGGAAAGGAATGATGTAAAATCCCGTTATTCCCGAAATTGGTGTATAAACTTCCGTCAGCCGGGTTCATTTTCAGAATAATTGCCCCGGATGATTGTCCGCCAATGAAAACCTCACCGCTTGCACTTTCTTTCGCCATAGTCAGGAATTCTTCTATTTGCGGCATCGTATTGTGGAGGTCCATAACTACTTTTCCGTTTTGCCCGAAAGCCTGGATAAAGTTCCCGTTCAGATCCACTTTGCAATAAGCCAGTTTGCTATTGTCCGGGTCGTTTGCATCAAATCCCACACAGAGTATGTTGTTTTCACTCAATACGATGGCTTCCCAAAGTATAAACCGGAAATTCGCGTCGGATAAAAATACCGAACCGTTGTTTCCAAAAGAAGAAGCGACCACCCCATTGGAGTTGATCTTAGTGATCGTAGCTGCGCCGTAACTGTTTCCTGCCAATAATATGGAACCGTCATTTAAGATCATCATGGAAGTCAAATGACTGTCCGGATGCGGAAGTTTAAGAATGCCATTGAGTGCAAAACTGCTGTCCGGTTCCCCGTTGGTTTTATACCGGATAACAAATGAGTTGTAATCTCCCGGGCCGCTTTGCGTAGGACCAAGATAAGCAGATCCGCAAACCAGGATTTTTCCATCCGGCTGAAGTTTTATGTCCAAAGGGAATTCGGAATACTCAATTGCAGTAGTCACTACTCCGTTTGTTCCGAAACCAGGTAACAATGTACCGGAACTGGTGTGTTTGGTTACAGTGAGATGATAAACTCCAATGCTACCGCTTTCCAGGCTGTATCCCATGCTGAAAATAAATCCGTCCGGATCAGTTGCAACGCGGTTGATCTCCGAAGTGTTGGGAGTGATCGCTATTCCGGCAGACCCGAAATTGGGATCTAAATGGACCATTTGCCCGAAAACAGGGATTGAAAGCAGGCAGAGTAGAGGAGTTATCAGTTGTTTCATGTTGTATTTGATTTCCCCTAATACAAACGGGAAATGGAAAGGTTGCCTGTAAACTTTCAAAAGTTGAAGTAGGTCCACGATAATTTTTTGTTTCACATGCGCAGGAAACCTTCAAATTTCGTGAACCCGTTTACTCCAACCAATTAGTTTTTAATCAATTTTTTGCTGATGCGTTCCTCTGAATTCGTTACTAGGATTACCTGGTACATGCCTGCAGGGAGATGTTTCAAAGACAGGTGCGTGTTTTTTTCTACCGGATGTGTGGAAATCAGTCTTCCGGCAGCGTCTGTCAGTTGAATCGCTGTGATGGATTCATCCGCAACCGAAATCGTCAGTTCATCGGAAACCGGGTTCGGGTAAAGCGAGATCAAATCTGCTTTATTTTCCTGGACATGCAAGGTATTGCTCATGTCAATTTCTGCTAAAAGAAAATGCGTAAAGTTATTTACGAAGTTGGTTCTTCCACCGATTAATAACCGGTCAGGAGCCGTTAGTACCATGCATTTGAGCGTTTCTACCTTAGTTGAAAAGTCAAACTCAAAATCGCCCGTACCGTTAAAGCTGTTGTCGGTAGTTCCATCGGAATTGAACCTGGAAACAAGCAGTGACCAATTGGTTTGTCCGATCTGCTGATGTCCCCCGATCAGAATTTTTCCAGTGGGCTGTGCTACCATGTCATTGGATGGAAGTGAATGGTTCAAAATACCATTGGTAGCAAATGTGCTGTCGAGTGTCCCGTCCGGGTGAATTCTAATAATGACTTTATCCGCTGCGTCTCCGGCCAATAAGATCTTTCCATCCGGAAGTTCCTGTCCTTTTGTAAGCATTTCGAATGTGTTGTCATCGGTATCCAGATCAAAGGATGCAATTCCGTTTTGTCCGAAAGAAATGATCCGGTTTCCCGATGCGTCTGTCTTTACACAGCCTATTCTGGAAGACGATGAACCGGTGTTATCCACTCCGTATGATAAAATCGAACCATCTGATAAAGCGATTGCTCCGCGGTTGAAGAAAAAGAAGGTGCTTAAATCACTGATCGCCTGGCTGCCATTGGTTCCGAATGACGTGTCCAATACTCCTGCGGAAGTCAGTTTGGTGATGTAACTTATTCCATCGCTGTAGGAGATCAGGCGCAAAGACTGATCATTTTGTAAGAGGGCCGCATTGAATTCACTTTGGGTGTAAGAAGTAACCCTGAAAATACCATTGGTAGCGAAACTGGAGTCGATCATCCCGTTCGGAAGACAGCGGATAGCAAATGCATGTATGATAGCAAAACCTCCGGTGTCTGATCCGGTGTAGGTGGATCCGGCAAGGATTATTTTTCCGTCAGTTTGTAATTGCAGGGCGTAAACATCATCGTATGCATCAACGGAAATCAGTGAAACTCCATTGGAACCAAAGGTGAGATCCTGGGTCCCGAATGCATCGTGCTTTGTAAGAACCAGGTCATCTCCGCTTGAAAACGACTTAATTCCCGCGCTGATGATGCTCCCATCAGGTGCCTGAACAATTTTCTTGATTTCTGTCGTATTATCAGCATAGGTAAATCCATTATCGCCAAAAGCTGAATTCAACACAATATTCTGTGCAGAAACGGAAAAAAAAGAAGTGAGTAAAATGCAAGTAATAATGGTTCTCATATAATAAGGTTTTGAGTTAATACCATAAAGAACGAGCGCCGCTTCCATTTGGTTGGAAAGGGATAATTTTTAGTCGGTTAGGAAAACGAAAAAGGCTGATCTTACCGGATCAGCCTTTTTCAGTGTGAATCGAATGGTATTTCTTATTCGAACAATTTTTTATCTACCTCACCATTGAAAACGATTGATTTCACGGTTCCGGAAAGTGACATTTCGCCCATTACCTGGGTAATTTTGTGAGCAAACAGGAATCCGTTCACTTCCTTGTAATCGTCATACATAGTTGTAGCTTCGATCGTTTCGCCTTCCTGCTTGGTAATGGAAACCGTTTTTAACTTCAGGTTTGTCGTTGCATCAAAGTAATCGAATGATTCTTTTTCACCATCATTAGTAGTCAGGACATAATAATCTTTACCTGCAATGGTTTCGATTCCTTTTACTTCATACTTCATTCCGGAAGTTTTGTAAGTTACTTCAGGGAACAAACCTTCACCTTTCTTCTTAGCAGCTACTGCTTCCGTAGTCATTGCTTTCTTCCCGGTCTGCATGTTCATGTCAGAACCTTTTGTACCGTCGTAGTAAGAACTTTGGAAAACCATTCCCTGTGCTTCAATTTTCATTGCTTCTTTGTTCGGAGCAACAAATGCATCCGTCATAGTGATCACAACAGGGATTTGAGGAGAAGAAAGTTCAATAGTCTTAACAACAGATTTTACTTTCTTCATTTTCTTCGCTAAATCCTTAGCAGAAGCTGTTTTTGTCACCGTATTGATATATCTGTCGATCAATTGGTCAGCAGTAATGTCTGATTGCTTCATTTCCTTTACAGGATTTCCGAACGGATCCAGTTTTTCGATCACACCGTCGCTGTCGAATGCTTTCAGTTTCGGTAAAATATCCTCGTTACCAACCACTACGATATTGAAACCATTCTTGAAGTATTTCTGAGCAACAGTTAATACATCGTCTTTTGAAATTGCTTCCAAACGCTTCAGGTAAGTCTGGTAATAATCAGCCGGCAAATTGTCGCGGATAATACTCAATGCAAAACGCGCAATAGTCTGCGGTCTTTCCAATGAACGTGCAAAACCTCCTGCCATTGCAGACTTAGCCAGGTTCAATTCATCATCTGTTACATAACTTTCGCTGATTTTAGTAATCTCAGCAAGAATTTCGGTGATAGCAGAATCCGTTACTTCGTTTCTGAAACTTCCGGATGTTCCGAACCAGCTACCGTCTCTTGTAATTTCGAATGTGGAGTAAGCACCGTATGTATAAGCCTTGTCTTCACGCAGGTTTTGCATCATGCGCGCGCCGAAAGATCCTCCACCCAAAATGCTGTTCATCACGTTCAAAGCAATCTGATCAGAAGCTCCCGGTTTCATTTCGATAGGGAAAGTCACGGAAATCACCGACTGAACGGCTCCCGGCTTGTTAATGAAAATAACGCGGTTTCCTTTTGCTTTCAATCCTGTTCCGAAATCTTCCTTGTAAACCGGAGTACCTTTCCAGGTACCGAAATACTTCTCAGCCAGTTTCACTGCATTGTCTTTCGTGATATCACCTACAATAACCAAATATGCCCCGTTCGGAGTAAATACCTGCTTGTAGTTTGATTTTACATCCTCCAGGCTGATTGCTGCCAAAGAAGCTTCGTCCATTACCTGTCCAAGCGGATGGTTCGGGAAGTCGATCTTCATTTCAGCATTGGAAGCCATAGAATTCGGATCTGATTTTGCAGACAGTAAACTGGATTCGTTTTGCTTTTTGATACGGTCAAACTCGCTTTGAGGGAAAGCCGGGTTCATGGTAACGTCCTGCATGATGTCCAGACCTGTTTCCATGTGTTTTGTCAAGCAAGAGAAGTAAATGGAACTTCCGTCTGCATTCAAAGATGCTCCCATGTTATCCACTTCTTTGTCCAATACGTCTTTCGAACGTTTTGCTGTTCCGGAAGTCAGTAATTGTCCCATCAGGTTGTTTGTTCCCGTCTTGGAACCTTCGATCATCGGCGAAGCTCCCATGGTAAGCGAGAAAGAAACACGTGGTAATTTATGGTTTTCAGAAAGGATCACGGTAATTCCGTTACTCAATTTGAAAACTTCGGAGTTCTTGATATTAATTGTTGGAGCCGCAGCTGCCGCAGGTCTTACAGAACGATCGATTTGTCCGTAAACCCCTGTAAATGCTGTTAAAGCAACAAGTGTGATTAACTTTTTCATGATCTATTCTATTGAGTCTTTGGTAAATAATATAAAATGATTCGGTTGTCCTGAGTCAGGTACTTCTTAGCAACACGCTGAATATCTTCACGTGTAATGCTCATGTAGATCTCCATTTGCTTGTTGATCAGTTCCGTACTTCCGAAGTACATTTTGTTTTGTGCTAAATTCTCAGCGATTCCGGCAACTGTTGAGTTAGAGCTTACGATCTGGTTCTCGAACTGGTTGCGAACAGCCTGGAATTCTTCTTCTGAAATCAGGTTATCCTGGATGGATTTGATCTCCGCATCCAGTGATTTTTCCAAATCTTCTACTTTCGTACCGTTAGCAGCAATTGCAGCAACGATTCCCATTCCCGGGTCTTCCATGTTGAAAGCGAAAGAGAAAGCAGCAACTGCCTGTTGTTTTTTCTCCACGATCTCTTTGTTCATGCGGGAAGAGTTACTTCCTGATAAAACTGCGTTTAAGAATTCGATTGCAACAAAATCCTTGTCTGTTTCTTTCGGGAATTTGTAACCCATGAATACTGCAGGCAGCTGGATATTGTCGTAAACAGTTTCTCTTACCACTCCGCTGATCGGTTCGAACGCCGGATCTGGTTTCGGGATCTCACATGCCATCGCACTGTATTTCTTCAATACTTCTTTTGCTTTCGCATCCGTAGGATTGTTGAAGTTTTTCGCATCGAACCCTTTTTTCTCTACACCGTATTTTGTTTTGAAATCTGCATCAGACAGGTTTTCAAAATCACGGTATAAATTGATCGCCTGACCTTTAGGAACAGATGCGAAATACTTGTCGATCCATTTTTTTGTCTGCTCGATATTGATATCTCCCGCAATAGAAAGAATGGCATTGGAAGGCACGTAGAATGTGTGGTAGAAATTGATGTAATCGATTTCCTGCGCAGCATTCAGATCTTCCATACTTCCGATCGGAACCCAGCGATACGGGTGATTTTTGTACGATAACTTGAACAGGTTCTCCATGAAAGTAGCATACGGCTGATTGTCAACACGCTGTCTTTTCTCTTCCTTGACAACCTCACGCTGTGTTTCAACACCTGTTTGGTCTACTCTTGCGTGCAGCAAACGCTCGCTTTCAAGCCACAATCCCAACTCCAATTGGTTAGACGGAAGGATTTCGTAATAATACGTTCTGTCCTGGCTTGTATTTGCGTTTAGTGCTCCACCGTTTTTCTCCACCAATTCGGAGTATTCTCCTCTTTTGATGTTGGTAGAACCTTCAAATAACAAATGTTCAAAGAAGTGAGCGAATCCGGTTCTTGAAGGGTTTTCATTCTTAGAACCTACGTGGTACATTACAGAAACGGCTACAATCGGAGTAGCGTGTTCTTCATGTAAGATAACATGCATTCCGTTTGCCAGATCATATTCGATGTATTTAACTTTCTCCTGGGAGAAACCATAGATCGAAGAAGAAAGCAACAATGCTGTAAAAATACTTTTTTTCATGTTGAATTTTTCGACTAGTTTGCTACGAAAATAACAACAAAAATTGCTTTTCAACGAATTAGATGAATTTCGGATGGAAATACGGACGAACGGCTCGTATCTAATTACGAATGCCGAATGCCGAATTGGTTTTGGAATAGTTCGAAGTAGTTAATTCGTAATATAGGAACTCGTAATTCGCAATTAATTGCACGGTTTTTGTTATATTCGGGACTATGAAATTATTGACTCTTTGCCTTTCGCTTCTTTCAACAGGTCTTTTTGCACAGAAACAGACCATTTTTGCCTACATGGATTACAACAATTTTTTCCGTTCGTTCAAGGATGGCTACTTCAACCAGGTAGACCACCAGGCGGTAACAGGTCTGGCTCACGGAGACGAAATCATTGCTTACTACAACAACCAGCGTGATTTTAAGATTTATGACGGAACGTTTTCGCGTGTAATGACCAATCAGCCGGCAACATTTAAAATTTCAGACCACATGGCTGCCTGGAATATCGGTCAGCTGTTATATTATTATGAGAACGGAAAACCTCACAACCTGACTTCTTTCGGCGGTGAGTACTGGGTTTCCGATTCATTGATCACTTTCCAGGATTTGCGTTACAATACATTGAATGTAGTTTATAAAGGAAAGATTTCCACTTTGATGCAAAGTACCACAGACCTTCCTTCACCGGTTGTGCAGGGAGATAATTTAGTGGTTTTCCGGGATAACGGGGATATTTACAAGGTCTTCTACAAAGGCCAGATATATGATTTGGGAACTTACAACGGAACACCGTTCGAGTTTTTTGCAGGCACAGATATCCTTGGATTTAACGATCCGCAGACCCGTACATTTGCTGTGTTCCAGGACGGGGAATTTTTGGACGTAGAAGAATTCCGCGTACCGAAAGTGAAAGCCGGAAGAGGGTTTTTAGCTTACGAAGATTTACAGGGAAACCTGAAATACTATGGCAAAGGTAAATTCGAAACCCTGAGTTCTTTTGCCCAATTCTGGGATGCAAAAGACGATTTGGTTGTTTGGGGAGATGCCAATACTACTTACCAGTATTTCCAGGGCGAAAAAAAGCCCATTGCAAACTTTGTCATCAAAGAATGGCAGATGAAAAATGACGTGGTTGCATTCCGCACGTTGATGGGTGGGATAGGAGCTTCGATCGGTGGTGTTTACAAAGAAGTGACTACTATCAACGGAACTGAATTCATCATCAACGGTCATGGAGTGATGGTGCAGCTGCAAAACAGGGCAGTGATGGTTTTGTATAACGGACAGGTCTACAGGGATTAATCAATCATTCCCAATTACGAATGCACAAGAATTGACACTTCGGTTCTGCTTAGTGTTCTTTCAATCTGATGTTGGAATAATAATAAAAAGGTGACTGAGCGGAGTCGAAGTCACACTTCTCGTTTTTAATGTGATAACTTTTCAATTTTGCATTTTAAATTTTCAATTAGTCGTATCTTTGTTTTCTAAAAAATTGATGAATGAATAGTTGGTTTACCGTTAAGGTTAAATATACAAAGCAGTTGGAAGACGGTACTTTCAAGCGCGTTTCAGAGCCTTACTTAGTGGCTGCAATGACCTTCACTGATGCGGAAGCTCGTATTTATGAGGAATTGGGAAGCCTGATTCGCGGAGAATTTATGGTTACCGGGATTTCACGAACAGATTTCCACGATATTTTCCATTACGAAGATGCAGATGTTTGGTACAAATGTAAGATCACTTACGAAGCCGGAGGTGACGGTGGTGAAGAAGGAGCTAAAGCTAAAAAAGTGTCCCAGAATTTCATAGTTACTGCTCATTCCGTGAAAGATGCTTTCGAGCGTTTGAAAGAAAGCCTGGGCGGAATGATGATCGACTATGTGATCCCTTCCATTACCATTTCACCTATCGTAGATGTATTCCCATTCGGAGATGAGTCGGAAGACCGCGTAGCAGTTGACTTTGAAAAGCAGGTTAAGGCAGACGTTGCCGAACACGCTATGGGAACAAAAACGGTATTTTCAGCTCCAGGATCGGATGTAGATGATTTCGATGGTGACGATGAAGATTCTGTTATTGACGATCAATTCGGAGAAGAAGAAGAATAAGAAATGGATGATTTCCTAGATTTGATCCGCAACGATCATCACCAGTTCGATAAAGGAAAACTGGAAGATCACGTGGGTGATGAGCCCTTCGGACTTTTGGCAAAATGGATGCGGGAAGCGGTGGAGAAACCAACTACCGAACCCAACGCCATGACCCTTTCGACTTTGGGGCTGAATGGTTTTCCAAGAGCCCGGGTTGTTTACTGGAAAGAATTGCTGCAGGAAGGAATTGTTTTTTATACCAATTACAACAGCGATAAAGGAAAAGCGATCGAAGCGAATTCGCAGGTACATATATTGCTTTATTGGCCCGAACTGGAGCGGCAGATCAGTATCAACGGTTTTGCGGAAAAAGTTCCGGCTGAAATGAGCGATGGGTACTTCGAATCGCGTCCGCGCGGAAGCAAACTCGGAGCCTGGGCTTCTCATCAAAGTGAATTACTTCCTTCCAGGGATGAACTGGAAAAAAGAGTTGCTGAGTACTCCGCGAAATTCCCGGATTTTGTTCCGCGACCGGAACATTGGGGTGGTTACCTGGTAAAACCGATCAATGTGGAATTTTGGCAGGGAAGACCTTCTCGCTTGCATGACCGCATCGTGTTTAACCTGAAACCGGACAATTCCTGGGAGCTTTATCGCAAGAATCCTTAATAAATGATTGAATTACTTCCTCATATTTATACCCTTTCCAATGGGTTGAGATTGGTTTACTTACATACCAGTTCTCCGGTTGCCCATTTGGGAGTCACTGTTTTGGCCGGTTCACGATTTGAAGAAGATCATGAAGTTGGCTTGGCGCATTTCCTGGAACACAGCATTTTTAAAGGAACCGGGAAGCGGAAGGCATTCCATATTTTGTCCCGCCTCGACTCTGTGGGTGGCGAATTGAATGCTTATACGACCAAAGAAGAGATTTGTGTGTATGCTTCGTTCCTGAAAACGCACATGAACCGCGCTGCCGAATTACTTTCGGATATTGCGATCAACAGTAATTTCCCGGAAAAGGAAATCCAGAAGGAAAAGGAAATCGTATTGGACGAATTGAATTCCTACCTGGATAATCCGAGTGATAAGATCTTTGATGATTACGAAGCACTGATCTTCCCGAATCACCCGCTGGGGAATAACATTCTTGGAACCCCTGAATCCGTTCAGTCGTTTGGCAGGGATTCCCTGAAAAATTATGTTGACCGGTTTTTTTTCACTGAAAATACCGTGATTTCTTTTGTCGGGGATATTCCTTTAACCACTTTGATCAAGTGCCTTGAAAAGCATTTTCATTCCATGCCTTCGGGTAAAACACGGGCAATTCCACGCACTTTTGATACGTATGCGCCGGTAAAGAAGCGGGTAGAAGAAGGAAATTACCAGGCTCACGGAATCATTGGTGGAATAGCTCCCGGATACAACAGCGATCACCGAAGGGGAATGACCATGCTGACGAATGTGTTGGGAGGTCCGGCAATGAACTCGCGACTGATCTTATCAGTTCGTGAAAAATACGGGTATACTTACAACATTGAAGCACAGTATTCGCCTTACCCGGATTTGGGATATTGGTCGATCTATTTCGGAACGGACCAGAAATACGTGAATAAGACCATGAAGGTCATTTATTCGGAATTAAAGAAATTGCGGGAAATTCCACTGACTGTAAAACAATTGCAGCAGGCAAAAGAACAATTGAAAGGTCACATTGCCTTGTCCTTGGATTCAAACGTGGGATTGATGCAGGGCTTGGGGAAATCACTTCTGCTGTTTAACCAGATCGACACGATCCAGGAAATGTATGCAAGTATCGATAAACTGACCAGCCAGGAATTGCAGGAAATTGCCCAGGCTTATTTCAAAGAAGAGCACATTTCGGAACTGATCTACGACGTGAAATCTGATCCAGGTAACTAAATAGCTATAGAAATAAGCTGACGGATTAAGCTTTTACAAGAAACTTAGTTCTGAAGCTTGATGGAGTTTCGCCTGTTTTCTGTACAAAAAGTCTGCTAAAATATGCCGGATCATGATATCCCAACTCATATCCGATCTCTTTTGCACTCATAGATGTGTGTACCAGTAATCGTTTTGCTTCCAGTACTATCCGGTTTTTAATAATATCATTGGGCTGAGGCAAATGGAGTCGCTTCAGTTTGTGTGTAATGGTCTTGGGCGCTATAAAAAGCAAGTCGGCATAATCAGCAACGGTATGTTTTTGTTTATAGTGTTCCTCTACAAGCAATGTGAACTTCCTGAAAAACTCCAGGTCATTGTTTTGCTGAACAAGCTCTTTATCCAGGTTTTGGATCTTCCATAGCCGGGCAGATTTAATAAATAATTGTTTCAGGTATGTCCGGATCATCTCTTCAAGTGAGTTGTCTTTTAATCCAAACTCATCTGCCATTTGCTTGAAAATGTATGTGAAAAAAGGCGCTTCCTCTTCATCTAGCATTACCATGGGCATATTGTGAATATTATTGAATAATAACCCGTCACATGCTACCTCATTGTCGTGAATCTGAATGCAGTAAAAATCACGGTTGTAAAAAATAAAATAGGCCCCGTCAATTCCTGTTTCATTTAGCCGCAAATATTGATTGGGGGTAACAAAAAACAGGGAAGGCTGATTTACCGTATATTCATGGAGATCAATTTGCAGCCTGTATCCTTCGGACAGGAACAGGACCTTGATGTACTGCTTGTAGGTTTCGCTGTTAATCTGGTTGACACTCTTTTCGTCCACTGGAATAAGTCCCAATGTTTTTAGTTCACTTTGAAATACTTGTTCACCCATCATTTGACAAAAGAAAATAAGGTTAAATGTATAAAATCCGGATATGGTTTTTCCGAATCCGGTAAATAACTGTTTGGGTTAATCATTGGGTTGATTGTTAAACGCTGTGGAATCTGATGATTCCACAGCGTTTAATTGCTTATTTCTTAGCAAACTTTTCCAACTCGTTGTTGAACTTTTCGGCTTCTTCAACAAACAAAGCGTGACCGCTATTTTCGAATTTAACAATATAGGAGTCTTTGATTCCCTTGTTAAGTAGTTCTGCAAATTTAAAGTCACAAAGTTTATCTTGTGTGCCGTGAAATATCGCTACTGGAATGGTGATTTTCGCCAGTTCAGGGCGTAGATCAAGATCACGTAATGCTGTAATGGATTGGGTGATGGCATAAGGAGAGGCTTGTAAATTGATGTTTTCCAGCCATTTTTCAACGTTCTTTGAAATGCCGCCTTCTTTGGCAGGAAAACTCGCACCGAAACTTGCAATCAGGTCTTGTCTTTCTGTCATGGTTGCTTTAATTAATCCCGCTGCTCCGTCATCAGATATGCCGTAGGGAAATCCTTCCCTTTGTTTCCAGGACGGAGCTGCAGCAGCAAATAATGCCAGTTTACCCACATGAGCCGAATGGTATTTTGTTACGTAATGAATAACTACGGCTCCACCCATAGAAAATCCACCAAGTGTCGCATTGTTTATTTTTAGTTTTTCCAGCACAACTTTAATATCATCGGAAAAGACATCGAAGTTGTACTTCCCATAGGGTTTGTCTGATTGTCCGAAACCTCTCAGTGTGATACCAATTACCCGGAAACCTTTATTGGCTAGCGCTTGATATTGGTACTCGTACATCGCATCGCTTAGCGGCCATCCGTGGATCAAAACGATGGGCTCGCCTTCTCCGATGTCGGTAACATGAACGTTTACTCCTTTTTCTACTTCAATGAATTCTGCTCTTCCGGAAGAAGCTGGTATTCTTTTCCCTTGAGCGAAAAGACTGTTACTAATTAGTAATACCGATAATAAACTGATTGTTGCAATTGTTGTTTTCATTTTCTTAATTATTTAATTGTTGTTATTAACTTTTGACAATACAAAGGTGAGGAGGTTACAGCTTTTAAAGAATAGATAAAAGTGGATGGATATTGTACTTTTTTCCCAAGTCGTGAAAATGGCGTTATGAAATGAGATCATAATGGCAGGCAAAGAACAATAAATAACTAGTATAACCGCTGATTCAGTAACTAAGATTGAGAATTTTAGAATTCGAGAATTCGCTTGTTCGCTAAATGACGAACAGAGGGGGTGTATTCTTGGAGTTCTAAAAAACAAGTCTGATAAGTTGGAGCAATTCGTTCTTCCTTAAGAGTCTTCTATTACTGTAATTCCGCATCCCGATAATTATCGAGATTGTGTCAGGAGTTATTATTCTTGAATTGCTATTGAATGACGACAGATTGATTTTATCGTTTTTTGTGTTCGCATGAAATGAATTGCGCTTAACTTTGATCCATTCAAATTTACAGACATGACTTTTCAAGCGTACTTAGAGCAATTCGAACAAATTCTGAATGCATCGGAACGGCAGGCACCATACGACAACGAAGATTATTTCAATTACACGAAATTGAACTGGTCGCGGATGAACCGTTGGTTAAAAAAGGGAGCAATTCTTCCTCAGGCAAAAGAAAAAATCCAGGCGATTACTGAAAAACAGGAATGGATCGTGATTACCGAACCATGGTGTGGCGATGCTTCACACGTTGTTCCGTTTATCCATATGCTTGCGGAATTGAACCCATTGATCCATGTGGGTTACGAATTGCGAGATTCAGAACCGCACCGTATCCAGGATTACCTCACAAACGGAGGGAAGTCCATTCCAAAATTGATTATCAGAAATGCGGAAGGTCGGGATTTGGGAACCTGGGGACCGCGTCCTGCTGAGTGCCAGGAATTATACAAAGAACTCCAGGAAAGCCAGGCTCCGTTCGAAGAAGTAAAGATCAAGCTTCAGAATTGGTACAACGAACACCAGGGAGTAGAGATCCAGGAAGAGATTACAGCTTTGCTGTAAGTTTATATAAATACTTAGTAACCCTGCAAGACAAATGGTCTTGCAGGGTTTTTTATTTTAGGTCTTTAGAAAATTCAGATGTTTTTTTTGCAGCGAATATAGAACTACCAATTTCCTATTTCAATTCGAAGAAATCCCTTTTTCCGATCTTGATCTTTGTTCCTTTTTTCAATGCAATGGTTGCCTGCGGATCACTTATTTTCTCGTTGTTGATCAGAATGGCACCGCTTGTAACCAATCGTTTTAAAGCAGATTTCGTTAAACTGCTTTTTAATTGAGCACAGAGGTTAATGACCGGCATGGTTTCATTATCACCTTGAATAGATTCGATCGGAATAGGTTCAAATACCTTGTCGGCGAAGTTCTTGTTTTGGAACTGGGTTGAGAAGAAAGCTTCAGCTTCCAATGCGGCCGTTTCGTCGTGGTATTGCCGGATGATATTTTTGGCAATGACCTTTTTAAGCTCCATCGGGTTTTCGCCATTTTTCATCCGCTTTTTCAGTTGCAGCTTTTCTTCCGGTGAGAAATCGGTAGTGAGTTCCAGGAATTCCGGGATCAAACTATCGGGAATAGACATGGTTTTTCCAAACATGCTGTTAGGTTCTTCCGTCAGCCCGATGAAATTATTCAGCGATTTGCTCATTTTTTCTTTTCCATCCAATCCTTTCAGTAAAGGCATGCACCAAACAAGCTGTGGGTCCATTCCGAAGCTTTCCTGTAGTTGCCTTCCCATCGTACAGTTGAACAATTGGTCCGTTCCACCCATTTCGATGTCTGCCTGGATTTTTACCGAATCAAATCCTTGTAACACCGGGTAGATCAACTCGTGAAGCGCTATCGGGATGTTGTTGGTGAAGCGCTGGTTAAAATCATTGCGCTGCATCAGTTGGGCTACCGTAACTTTCGACAGGATCCCGAGAATTTCCGAAAAAGGAAGCTCATCCAGCCATTCCGAGTTGAAAACGATCTTTGCTTTAGAAACATCTATGATTTTCGATAATTGGTTGATGTAAGTTTCTGCATTGTGCTGTACTTCTTCGGTACTCAAAGGTTGCCGGCTTTTATTTTTCCCTGTTGGGTCTCCGATCCGTGCCGTGAAACTTCCCACCAGGATCACAATTTGATGGCCTGCATCCTGGAATTGCTTCAGCTTTTTGAGCACAACTGCATGACCCAGGTGTAAATCCGGGGCAGTAGGGTCGAAGCCGAGTTTGACAACCAGCTTCCGTTGAGCTTTTTCCGCCTGTGCCCATTTTTCTTCCAAACCATTTTCAGGAAGAATGATTTCCGTGTTTTCTTTTAATGTGTTGATAATTGGTTCCATTTTTTTGAGAATAAAAAAGCCCGGACAAATTGCCCGGGCTTCTTGGTTATGATAAACTTGTTTTTACGTATTCAAATTAATTTGAAGCAGTTACATAGCCTTTCCGAGCAGATATTACCCGGTAATAAGTGCTGAAAAAAGGAAGACGCAATATGCTGTTCAAAAATTTCATTCTGGGTCAAAGATAAGATATCTTGCAGTGATCTGCAAATACACCTTTAATTGTACTGATAAGGTTTACAATTCGCGGTCGTGAAATTCCCTCGTCAGTTCTTTGTATTCTGCGGTATAAGTCCCGTTCTCATTCCGGATGCAAAATGAGGATTGAAGGAGTGCTGTTTGAGATTTCGTAAAGGAAAGAATGATGCGTGTTGCCCTTTCCGGCTTTCCGAATAGGGTGATCAGATCCGAAACAAACAGTTGATGTGTTTGTCCAAGTTGAATGATGGAATCCTGGCTTTCAACCGGAAGAATGATCCACGCTTTCCCTTCATCGGATAGTAACCTGGAAATGGCTGCGATCAATTCGGTGAAAGAGAGGCTTTCCGTGTGTCTTGCCAATGACTTATGTTCGTCCGGGTTTTTACTGCTGTTCTCGAAAAACGGTGGATTGCTGATGATAGCGTCGAATGGTGTTTCAGGATAATAGTCCTGTACCGCCTGCCTGATCATAGAGACGCGAGGAGCAAAGGGATTGTTTGCGGCATTGGTTTGCGCATCGGTAAAAGCTTCTTCGGAAATTTCGAGTCCTGTGATGGTCTCAAAAGAAAAACGCTGTGCACACATGAGTGCTAAAACCCCGGTTCCGGTCCCGATATCCAATAAATGTTTCGGGTTTTCCCAGTTACAGAGCGAACCTAGGATCATGGAATCCGTACCGACTTTTAAAGCGGCATTTGCCTGGTGAATATGGAAGTGTTTGAATTTAAAAACACTCATTCTCCCATATACATTTCAATCAAACCTTCGGGAGAGGTAATGTGTAATGTTTTTGCTTTGCGGTCTACTTTCTGCACCAACCCGTCAATGAAAGGGATCAGGATCTCTTTATCGCCGTTCATCGAAACGATCAGCGGATTCACGCTGTTGTCTACTACCTGTTCAATGATTCCTGCTTCTCCGTATCGCGTATCGATCAGTTTAAAGCCAATGATCTCGTGGTCGTAGAAATGTGTGTCGTCTAACTCGGGAAGAATAGATAAAGGAAGGTAACAGTTTTTGCGAAGGATCATTTTCGCATCGTTTTCAGAGTCAACACCTTCCAGTTTTATGGCAGCAAAACCTTTGTTCTTTAAGATAAATGATTTAACAAAGAAAGGCGTTAATTGCCCGTTAATATCGATGAAGAACGCATCGAGTGTCCGGTAATCCTCCGGATTGGTTACATCTAAAAAAAGCGAAACTTCACCTTTGTATCCGTGAAGTTTCGCAATATAACCAAGTTGAAAGCAATCAGAATGTTGCATTGATCAACTTTTAAATAATTAAGCCTCAGCTTCTCCTTCTGCAGCCGGAGCATCCTCTGCAGGAGCTTCAGTTGTTTCTTCAGCAGCTTCTTCTGTTGCAGCCTCAGTTTCTTCAACTGCAGGAGCCTCTTCAACAGCAGGCGTGTTTTTAGCTTCAATTGCTTTCGCTTTTGCTTCGTTAGCTTCAGCTTCAGCTTTCAAACGAGCAGCTTTGTCAGCTACAGCGTCTTTCCCAAGACCTTCAATTTTACCTTGGATTTTAGATGCTTTATCAGCTTCCCAAGCAGCAAATTTTGCTTCTACTTGTTCTGCAGTCAAAGCTCCTTTTGTGATTCCTTTCAACAAGTGGTTTTTGTATAAAACTCCTTTGTAAGAAAGAATTGCACGTGCAGTATCAGACATTTCAGCTCCTGTACCAACCCATTTCAAAGTTGATTCAAAGTTGATGTCAATTGTTGCAGGATTCGTGTTTGGATTGTAAATTCCTAATTTCTCGATGAATTTACCATCACGCTTAGCGCGGGAATCAGCTACTACTACGTGGAAAATTGCTTTTCCTTTTTTACCGTGTCTTTGCAAACGAATACGTGTTGCCATAATGTTAATTGTTTGGGGTGCGAAACCCCGGTTAAAATGAATATTAACTTCTGTTTAGCGAATAAACAGGGTGCAAAGATAGTAAAAGCTTCAGAATCTGCAATAAAAAAGGGCAAGATATTTCTACCTTACCCCTTAACCAATAATTAGTTGAAGATTTAATCTCCGAATGAGATCTTGAAACCAACCTGCAGGAAGAAGCTGCTGAAGTTGGAAACTTGTCTCAACTCCTCTTTTGCTTTGTTCGAATCCATGTTCGGATTCCCCATTGTATTGGAGTTTGGAGTAAGTTCATCTACATATTTTATTCTTTTTTGGAACTCGTTTGCGCCTGCCAATTGATCTGTTCCGTTTACTTCTATTTTGGTGTATTTTGTTTCTTTTGATTTAACCTGGATACTGTTTGCACCAACTTCTGCGAAAAGAGAGAATTTCGAACCTAAATTCAGGCTGGCACCGAAAGCACCTGTAAACCCAACAGAGAATTTTCCGGTAGTTTTAGCTTCAATGCTTTGAACAAAAAGTGGATTTGAATAGCGATTGTCTTCTATTTTGGAAACAGTTGATCCCAATACCGGGAATACCAATCCTGCTTTTGCATACACATTTAACCTTTCGCCGCCTGATTTAACAACAAATGCCGGGCTGATTCGGAATTGGTTGGAAGAACGCTGGTAATTTAAGCTGGCAACAGACATGTCCACATCCTGAATGGTCATTTTAGAGCCGATGAACCCGTTTAACCCCAATTCCACGCCGAAATGATCACCGAACGAATATCCAGGTAACAGGTTGATGTTCAGTCCTCCACCAAGCGTTCCATAGATGTTTTTCTGACTGGTTATCGTTGCCTCGGTTCCGAGAACCTGTCCAGGGGTGCCGATTCCATAACCAACCGAAAGACCTACGTTGAATTGTGCCGAAGCAGTTCCCATAGCCATAACTGCCAATACAGGTAAAATTAATTTTTTCATAAGAGCGTATTATAGATTTACTTTGCAATGTAAAGTGTTTTAATTATTTATGCAAGCATAATATTAAAAAAGAGTGAAATGAATTTGCTGGAAGAGGTCAAATTGGTGGTAGAAAAGAAGTTTCGAACGGAAAGTGCGGATCATGACTGGTACCATATCGAACGGGTTTTAAAACTGGCCGAATTCATTCAGTCGGTTGAAGGGGGGGATTTATTGGTGGTGCAACTGGCGGCCTTGCTTCACGATATTTCGGATCACAAACTGAATGGCGGTGTGAAAAATGATTGTGGCAGGGTTTCCCGGGAACTATTGACGGAACTGAAAGCAGACGAAGAACTGATTGATCGTGTTTGTGAGATTGTAGACCGCGTTTCATACAAAGGGGCAGGAGTGGCAGATGAGGCAGGAAGCCACGAACTGGATATTGTCCGGGATGCAGACCGCCTGGATGCGATTGGGGCCATCGGCATTGCAAGGGCATTTCACTACGGAGGAAAAAACGACCGATCATTCTACGAACCGGATTTGGAACCATCTTTGCACACAGACTTTGATTCCTATGTGCAGGATAAATCCCATACGCTGAATCATTTTTACGAGAAATTGTTACTCATCAAAGACCGTTTAAAGACCAAAACAGCAAGGGAAATCGGCGAAGAAAGACATCGTTTGATGGAAGTGTTTGTGAAAAGCTTTTTAGAAGAATGGAATGTTAAGCTGAAATGAACAGATTTACTAAAACCGTTTACTAAAAAATTACTTTCTTCAAAAAAAATCCCCATTTTTACGCCATGATTGAACATGTTGCTTTAGGTATAGATATAGGTGGAACCAATACTGCATATGGTTTGGTTAACAGGAACGGAGAGGTGTTGTTTGAGGAATCTATAACAACAACAGACTATTCAGAACCCGAAGATCTGGTGAACAAGATTTACCTGGATGTGAAGGAGAATGGTTACCTGGATAATTTATTGGGTTTGGGAGTAGGTGCCCCGAATGGAAATGCATTTACCGGAAATATTGAATTTGCTCCAAACCTGAAGTGGAAAGGAGTGATCCCGATTGCAGAATTATTCGAACAGAAATTTCACCGCCCCACATTACTTGCCAATGACGCAAATGCAGCAGCTATTGGCGAACATTTGTTCGGGAATGCGAAAGACCTGAACGATTTTGTATTGATTACACTCGGGACCGGTCTGGGTTCCGGAATTTTCATAAACGGAGAATTAGTTGTAGGTTCACAAGGATTTGCCGGGGAATACGGGCACATCCGCGTGGTTCACAACGGCCGTTCATGCGGCTGCGGAAGAAACGGTTGCTTGGAAACCTACGTTTCCAGTACAGGTGTTGTCCGAAGCGTAGAAGAAATGGAAAGCAGTTATAAAGCCGTATCTTCACTGAACGATCTTTCAACAGTAAGTGCGAAAGCGATCTTCCAGGCAGCTAATGCGGGAGATCAATTTGCCTGTGAGGTGGTGGATTACACAGCAGAAATGCTTGGGATCGCGCTGGCTGATTTTGCCGCTTTCTCCAATCCGAAAGCATACATCCTGTTTGGTGGATTGGCACAAAGCGGAGCATATTTTTCTGAAAAGGTAAAGAAGCACATGGAAGAAAACCTGCTTCAGATTTATAAAGGACACATTGAAATTCGAAATTCTGCTCTTCACGATATGAATGCGGCTGTATTGGGTACGGCAGCGTCTATGTTCTGGAAAGCGATCAAAAAATAAGCATATGAAAAACCTCATTATTGCAGTTGCACTGATTCATTCGTCCCTGGGTTTTTCTCAAATCCAGGAACTGAAAAACACTTCGGATGCCGCGAGAGAAAAACTTCCCAGAAGTCTTGCCAACGTTGAAAAACTGAATCCTTCCCAATACGTGAATACGTTTGTGGGAACCGGCGGACACGGACATACTTTCCCAGGTCCGGTACTTCCGTTTGGAATGGTACAGGCCGGGCCGGATACTCGTTATGAAGGCTGGGATGGCTGCGGCGGTTACCATTATTCGGATTCCGTAATCTACGGATTTAGTCATACGCATTTGAGCGGAACCGGAATTCCGGATTACTCGGATGTTCTATTGGTTCCCCAGCAGGGAAAACTGAACACCGTTCCGGGTTACAAAAAAGCCGGTGGATTTGGTTCCGTGTTCAAACATTCCAAAGAGAAAGCAGGTCCAGGTTTTTATCACGTGGAAATGGAAAACGGCATTACAGCTGATTTAACGGTTACCCTGCGTTGCGCTTTGCACCGTTACCAGTTCTCCAGCCCGAAAGGAAAACGCTATATCATTATTGATTTGGGTTACCGCGACCGCGTGCTGGAAGTTGCTGCAAAGAAAACATCTGCTACTTCCGTAGTCGGAAGACGGGTTTCTGAAGCGTGGGCTACACACCAGCATTTGGCATTCAGCCTGGAAACTTCCATTCCGTTCACCAAAACCAAGTGGATCGAAGACAAAGAAAAAGGAAACTATCTGTTTGTTTTGGAATTTCCCGACGGAGTGAAGGAAATTTCGGTACGAGTGGGAATCTCAGGAACAGATGAAGCCGGGGCAACTGCAAACTTGAACAGGGAATTAACCACATTCGACTTTGATTTGGTGAGATCACGCGCAATTGGTGCATGGAACGCAGAATTGGGGCGTGTGCAGGTAAAATCTTCCCAAAAAGACGTATTGAATAACTTTTACACGGCTTTGTATCACACTTATGTGCATCCGTCACTTTGGACAGATGTAGACGGAAGGTACCGCGATTACAACGACCAGGTGCAAACATCCGACAGATCCTTGTATTCCGTATTTTCTTTGTGGGATACTTACCGCGGGGCAAATCCTTTGTATACGATCACACAGCAGCAGAAAGTAACTGATTTTGTAGCATCTTTCTACCAGCAATACAAGAATACGGGCTTACTTCCGGTTTGGACTCTATCCAATAATGAAACCAATTGTATGATCGGTTACCATTCGGTTTCTGTCATCACAGATGCATACCTGAAAGGAATTCCGCTGGAAGATCCGGAAGGCTTACTGGAAGCAATGATCGCTTCAAGCACGGCAGATCAGTTCGGGAAAAAACAATACGAAGAAACCGGGTTCATTTCTGCGAATGCATTGGCAGAATCCGTTTCAAGAACATTGGAATACGCTTACGATGATTGGTGTATCTCGAAATTCGCAGAGAAACTGGGGAAAACGGAAATTGCTAAGAAATACCAAATCCGTGCTGCAAACTGGATGAACTTAATACATCCTGAAACACGCTTTTTCCAGCCAAGAAAAGACGGAATTTTCCTGCCGTTCTTTAAACCGAATGAAGTAAATCATCACTTCACGGAAGCAAACGGATGGCAATATTCACTGGCAGCTCCGCATCACATCCAGGCCTTGATCGACATGCATGGCGGAAATGAAGGAATGATCCACTTTTTGGATACGATGTTCTTAGGCTCTTCAACGATGTCGGGCCGCGAACAGGCAGATATTACCGGGTTGATCGGTCAGTATGCGCATGGAAACGAACCTTCACATCACATGGCTTACACATATAACTATTGTGGTGCGCCGGAAAAAACACAGGCTTTGGTGGATACGATCCTGAAAACATTTTATACCAATCAACCGGATGGACTTTCCGGAAACGAAGACTGCGGACAGATGTCGGCGTGGTACGTATTGAGTTCGATGGGCTTTTACCCGGTTGCTCCGGGAAGTCCGACTTATGCAATTGGTCGCCCGATGATGGATCACGTACTGATCCAGGGCGTGAAAAAAGAATTTGAGATCAAAGTCGTAAATAATTCAGCTGCTAACAAGTACGTTCAGTCGATTTCCTGGAATGGAAAACCTTACCAAAAATTGTTCATTACGCATCAAATGATCCAGGATGAAGGCGGTTTGCTGGAAATCACCATGGGTTCCGAACCAAACAAACAGGTAGCGAATTATGAACTTGATTTGAGAAATGAAGTGAGTTCTGCGTTTGTTCCTGTTCCGTTTTTCACGGCTTCACAAACCATGTTCGAAACGAATATGGAATTGGGGATCGATGTGCTTTTCTTTGAGAAAGGGAAAGTGTATTACAGTTTTGACGGTGAAAAATACCAGCCGTTTTACAAGCAGGGTGGGAAGAATATCCTGCTGAATGAAACAACAACCGTTTATGCAAAAGTGGTCCGCGAAGACGGTTCGGAAAGTAAAGTGATCAAAACGGTATTTACAAAATACGTTCGGGATAAAAAGATCACACTGGTGAACGAATACGCCAATCAGTATTCAGGTGGCGGTCCGCAGGCTTTAGTTGACGGGCAAAAAGGAACAGATGAATACCGTGGCACAGAGTGGCAGGGAACTTTCGGGAAAGATGTACAGGGAGTGATCGAATTGAATGAAGCGAGAGAAGTTGCAACAGTTCAGTTCTCCTATTTGCAGGACCCGAAGTCGTGGATCTTCCCTCCGAAAAGCGTGAGCATGGAAGTTTCTACAGACGGAGTGACTTACCGCAAATTGGGGAAAGTTCCGGGAATCAATACGGTAAAAGAAGGAGAGGGCTTGAAGATCGGGGAGATCCGTTTCGAAATCCCGCCGACAAACTGCAAATTCATTCGTTTCAGCGTTGAAAACTACGGTCCTTGCCCGAATTGGCATTTAGGAGCCGGAAACCAAACCTGGTTGTTCCTGGATGAAATCAGCGTGAAATAATTCAAAATTCAAAATGCAAAATTCAAAAGAGGGCTGAGGTGGTCCTCTTTTTTGCATTTTGAATTCACCATTTTGAATTAATATTACACAAACGGTCAACCATTCGTATTAAAAGTTGTTAACTTTAGGGCTCTTTAAAACTAAATGGAAAGAATGAAAAAAATAGTATTGGCTTTGGTCTTACTGACCTACTCAATGGGCAACATTGCCCGTGCTGATGAGGGAATGTGGCTTCCGTTCTTAATCGGGAGAAACTACGAAGACATGAAAAAGCATGGATTGAAATTGACACAGGAGCAAATTTATTCAATCAATAAGTCTTCATTGAAAGATGCAGTAATCTCATTCGGAGGTTTTTGTACAGGTGAGATCATTTCCAATCAAGGGTTGATTTTGACAAACCACCACTGTGGATACGATGCCATTGCAGGTGCTTCCACGAAAGAACACAACTACCTGGATAACGGGTTTTGGGCGAAAGACAAAAAAGAGGAAATCGCTGTAAAAGGTTTGACGGCTACATTCATGATCAGTATGAAAGACGTAACTGCAGAAGTTGTAAAGGAATTGAATTCCAAAATGACTGCAGAGGAGCGCGCAAAGAAGATCAAGGAAGTAACGGATATTTTGGTTAAAGACGCAACAAACGGTACACACTACGAAGCATTCGTACGTGATTTCTATGACGGAAACGAGTTCTATTTGTTCGTGAAAGAAACGTTCAAAGACATTCGTTTGGTTGGAACTCCTCCGCAATCTGCAGGAAAGTTCGGTGGAGACTCCGATAACTGGGAATGGCCTCGTCATACGGCAGATTTTTCTATGTTCCGTGTATATGCAGGAGCAGATAACAAGCCGGCTGATTTCAGCGACGCAAACGTTCCGTTGAAGCCAAAGCATTCCTTACCGATCTCATTGAAAGGTGTGAAGCAAGGTGATTACGCAATGATCATGGGATTCCCTGGAAGAACAAACCGTTACCTGACTTCTTATGGTGTAGACCAGGCAATTTCATTGGAGCAGCCGAAAATCGTTGATATCCGCGCTAAGAAACTGGAAATCATGAAAAAGTACATGGACCAGGATGTAGAAGTACGCCTTCATTATTCTTCCAAGTACGCGCAAGTTGCGAATTACTGGAAATACTTCATCGGTCAGACAAAACAATTGAAAGCGAATAACGTTGCTGACAAAAAACGAAAAATCGAAGAAGATTTCACGAAATATGCGAAAGGAAAAGACGAGTACACCAACGTACTTACGGATATCGAAGCAGCTTTCAAAGCAACAAACGACATTATCTATATCAAGGTTTACCACAGTGAATTCGTTCGCCAGGTAGATTTGAATTCAGTAGCTTATTATTACAAGCTGGCCTTGGATGCTAAGAATTCCGGAAACGAAGAGCGTTACAACATGATCCTGGATGCAGCGAAAGCAACGGCAGAAGAAATGTACGCAGAGCGTTCTATGGACATCGAATTGGAAACATTGGAAGAAGTATTGAAAATGTACATCCGCGACATCCCGGTAAACCAGCAGGTTGGGATCACGAAATCAATCGGTGCGGACGGAGTTGCTGCATTTATTAGCCGTGTCAAAGCGAATTCCATTTTCGCTTCCAAAGAGCGTTACGAAGCATTCATGAAAAACTTCGATGCAGAGAAATTGAGCCAGGACCCATTGTTTATCCTGATCAAAGATATGGACAACGCATACCAGGCAGCAATGTCGCAGGACGTGATCAAAACGGCTAATTCCCGTTTAACAGTTGCAAACCGCGCATTGGTAAAAGGAATCCGCGAAATGCAGCCAACGAAGAAATTCTACCCGAATGCAAACTCAACAATGCGTTTGACTTACGGAAATGTATTGGCATACGATCCACGTGACGGAGTTCACTACGATTACTTCACCACATTGGACGGAGTGATGCAGAAAGAAGACCCTACAAACCCTGAATTCGTGGTTGATGCACGTATCAAAGAATTGTGGCAGAAAAAAGATTACGGTCAGTACGGAACAAACGGAAAACTGCACGTAAACTTCCTTTCAAACAACGACATCACGGGAGGTAACTCCGGTTCACCGGTAATCAACGCTAACGGAGAATTGATCGGTACGGCATTCGACGGAAACTGGGAAGCAATGTCAGGAGACATCTACTTCGAGCCAAGCTTGCAGCGCACCATCTCTTGCGACATCCGCTACGTATTGTGGTTGGTTGACAAGTGCTACGGCGCAGGTCATATCGTTAACGAAATGAAATTGGTGAAATAATCTTTACCGATACGAAATGGAAAAGCCGCTGGTCTTGGGACTAGCGGCTTTTTTGGTTTATAATAGTTATGAATATGACTGCTTGTTATTACTTAGATATTCCGTCTAACATTTTAGAATAGTTTAATTTAATCTCGTCATTTTTGATTAACTCATCAATAATATAGCGACCAATACTTTTGTGTAAATGACCTTTACTAGGATGTGAAAAAAAGCGGATATTATTGGCGAAATTTGGGTTGTTCTTTAACTTGATATCTAGATTTTCTTTAAAAGTATCAACGATATATGAACGAGAATGACCAAATATGAAAAGTTTAAGTTCCGAATTGTTTTTCCATAATCTGTAAAAACAATTAATACTCAAGATGATGCTTTTTTTGATAATTTGATCTGGATCATCAGCGGATTTTAAATCACTTGTTGCTTTTGAAGAATATGGAGTTTTATTGAAAAAAGCCTTCTCACTATGATTTAATTTTAGGTAATAACCGGCATGTATAACCTACTCTGACTTTGATCTTGCACTAATCAAATTTTAAATTGGAGGGAATGTTATCTGCAAAAGTTTGCTCATTTTGAATTTCAATAAATTCAAAACCGTCGGGAACTTTAACTCTTGAGAAATTAACAGCCTTAAACGTTTTAATGTCCCAAATCAACAAAAAACCTAGTTTAGTCTCTTGGTCAGCAACATACTGATAACGGAATTCTTGGCCTCGCCAATTAAATTCATTATTTTTTGGTTTTATATTGATTAACTCTTCTAATATTAAGATCCATTCACTTCTTTTTTTCAGATTTTCCATGTTTTAATAATAAGTGTGAAATATCTTCCGATTAATAAGCTGCTATTTTGGGTTATACAAGCCGTTTGTTACCTAATTTTATTTCAGTTAAGGTAACAAAATCCCTTTAGTTGCTTCCCAGCTCTTCCAATAAAGTATTCTTGACCTTCTAGTTCGTTTTCTTCAGGGTTGTCTCCACAATATATAATATCTAAGTCATCAGTAATTTTAGACCAATTTTTGTTTAGGCCTAATTTTGTTTCTAGATGACCTGCTTTTTGATTAAGATGATTGAGTAGTTCAATAGATGAATCTACTATTTTTTTTGCTTTATTTTCTGTTGACGTATTATCCATATTTGTTGCATAATGTTTCGAGTTATAACAATAGAGGAGTTTCTTTACAAATTAAAATGAAAGTGCCAGTTGTCAAAACTGTAGTTCATGGAATACTTCATTTATGGATTTTCAAGAAGACCTGCTAACTTCTCTGAGTGAACCTGGATGCCCTGAATGCTTTTAGCATTTCATTTTTATCTTTTTCATTTTCATTGATGTAATTGATACTCACATTTAAGCTAAGACCATTGATGAGTCTGCGATAGATAATCTGTGTCATAATTGCATCACCTTTAGGACTGTATAGGGTGAAGGAATAGACATGAAAATCCAACCCATCAATTTTCTCAATGGTTGTGGCTGAAGAGTCTGTTCTACCCCGGTTTTCATAAGCATTATAAAGTAGAACTTTCATTGCATTACTATTTACTTCCCATTCTCCTTCGTATTCCAGCTTAAACGGTTCTGAACTTGATTGGAATATGCTCAATTCATTTTTTTGGAAGGAGATCAGGTTTTTAACCCTGCTGTCGTCGATCTCCATATTGATAGATTTTTCAATAACTTTCTTTCCTCTTTGGGCTGATTCCTGGGTGTTTTCCAAATCTATGGCATTCCATCCTTCGGGAATAGTCATTGTCCATCCGATTTCTTTACTGGTATATTCTCTTCCACGGATTTGCCCTTCGTCCGTTTTTTTGCCAGGCTGTACACAGGACGATAAAGAAAGAATCATTCCGATTGATAAGATTGAATATAGGGGTTTCATGATGATTTAGTTTAATGTTGATTGGGTGTGAATGATTTTTTTCAATGTAGGAAAGTAGTATCAATTGAAGTCTTTTTCGGTAATCAATTTCAGACACGATATATATGTGTGTTTCATAGCTGAAATGGTTCTTAAAGATACCTAAAATTGGTGACTATTCCAAAATCCATTTTTCCAGATACAAAAAAAGTGGAACTGCTTTCACAATCCCACTTTCAGTCTTCTTATCCGGATGTCTTAAAATCCTAACATCCTAAAGTCTTACTATCTATTTTTGGTAAAAAGGCATTTTAACCACTTTCGCCAAAACTCCTTTATCGCGGATCTCGATGTAGATCTCGCTGTCAGGAGCTGCAAAATCCGTGCTTACGTAGCCCATTCCGATTGCTTTCTTCACGCTTGGTCCCTGCGTTCCGGAAGTAACTTTCCCGATCACGTTCCCGTTTGCATCCAAAATGCGGTAATCGTGACGTGGAATTCCACGGTCAATCATTTCGAAACCGATCAGTTTCCGGGCAACTCCGGCTTCTTTTTCTGCTTTCAGGCGATCTGCATCCACGAAGTCTTTGGTGAATTTCGTGATCCATCCCAAACCAGCTTCCAACGGAGAAGTTGTGTCGTCGATATCGTTTCCATACAAACAGAATCCCATTTCCAAACGCAAAGTATCGCGGGCAGCCAAACCGATCGGCTTAATTCCGAATGCAGCTCCGGCTTCGAAAACCTTGTCCCAAACCTGCTTTACTTCTGAATTCTTGCAGTAGATCTCGAAACCTCCAGACCCGGTATACCCGGTTGCAGAAATGATCACGTAGTCTACTCCTGCAAACGGACCCACTTCGAAATGGTAGTATTTGATAGCAGATAAATCAACCGAAGTCAATGACTGCATTGCTTCAACCGCTTTCGGTCCCTGGATTGCCAATAAAGAATAGTCGTCAGAAAGGTTTCTCATCGAAACATTCTTCGTGTTGTGAGAAGAAATCCAGTTCCAGTCTTTATCAATGTTGGAAGCATTTACAACCAACAGGTATTCTTCTTCTTTAATGCGGTAAACAATCAGATCATCCACAATTCCGCCATCGCCGTTCGGAAGGCAGCAATACTGCGCACGCCCGATTGTCAAAGTGGAAGCATCATTGGTCGTCACACGCTGAATCAGGTCCAAAGCATCCGGACCGGATAACAAAAACTCTCCCATGTGAGAAACATCGAATACTCCGACTGCATTGCGAACCGTTTCGTGTTCCGCATTTACACCTTCATATTGTACTGGCATATTGTATCCCGCAAACGGGACCATTTTCGCACCCAAAGCTTCGTGAACTTCTGAAAGAGCCGTGTTTTTCATGATCTATGTATTAAATTTTTGTCGTAAAAGTAAAAATTTCGTTTTACTTGAAACCGGAAAGCCGGAAAGAATTCGGAAAGCGAATCCGTCTGAAGTTAGTGTGATGCGAGTTTGAGCTGCAATACGACGAAAAAATGACGGTGTTTATGAAGTAATCCACGGTTTGGATCGATGAAAGGCTTGGTGTGTAACGTAAATCAGTGTCACAGTTATTATCCCCGAAATCCATCAAGATTTGTGTAAAAAATAACCGGCTTGCATATTTTTTCTAAAGGTGGACCAAAATTAGTTCACAAGGATGTCTGCGAAATTCGCGTGATCCGCGGGAAATGAATCCGTATTCAGTTCTCCGAGAGTTTCCGGAAGCGGATAGTAAAGTCTTTTTCTTCGGCCGAAGGGTTTTCGAACGAACCGGAGCGCAGGGTCGCAATGGATTTGTCCATGAAATAATGCTGCTCCAGGATGGGTTTGATTGCCTGGAAGATCTGATCTGCATTTTTACCATTGAAATAAAGGTAACCATCCCCGAAGTCCATCGAGATTTCATGCCCTTCGTATTTTCCGAGTATCCCATCCGAAATATTGGAATGCAACTGCTTCTCCAATTCATGCAATTCGTTCAGATCTTCGATTCCGTAAAAGAATTGAATGACAACTAAATGGTTTTCATCAAGATAAACCGGTGTTTTGTCAGCCGCACGAGCAGTTTTTTTTTGAAAAAAGTCTAGCAATCCCATTTTGATTCATTTTTCAATTAAAAAGTAAGTTAAAGAAAAAAAACGTACGATTAAATTTTTTAACAGAATGTGAATGAGCTGTTTCGGGAAATTAAAGCACTCCGGTGGAAGCACTAAATCTGTACGTCTGCGGCAAAAAAAACTTGAAATTGCTTTTAAAAACCGTTTTACAATGAAGTTGACTTCAAATAAGTTCATCTAATCGGGGGTTTTTACCTGTGAAATTTAGTTTTTTTGATTTTTGATTGAAATTAACAGGGGGTGTTTATAAAATTTTTATGTTTTTATTGGAATGACCCCTCTTAAAATTGTAATTTTGTCAAAAATTTTGAATTTATGGCAACAAAACGATTGCAGGCGTACCAGGATGTACTGAACCGTACTCCCAAACACATCGATTACGATGGGAAAGTTTCCGAACTATTCGGAAAAAATGTATTTCATGTAGAAGTTATGCGTGAATACCTTCCGTCTGACGCATACAAGTCTATGATGGAATCTATCCAGAACGGTACGCAGCTGGATCGTAAAATGGCAGACCAGGTTGCTTCGGCAATGAAAGACTGGGCCATTACAAAAGGAGCTACACATTATACACACTGGTTCCAGCCATTAACGGGAACTACTGCAGAGAAGCACGATGCATTCTTTAAACCGGTTGGACCGGGACGTGCTATTGAGCGTTTTGACGGCGAATTGCTGGTTCAGCAGGAACCGGATGCGTCTTCTTTCCCGAATGGAGGAATCCGAAATACGTTTGAAGCCCGCGGTTATACTGCATGGGATCCTTCATCGCCGGCTTTCGTGATCGGGAAGACTTTATGTATTCCTACCATTATGATCTCTTATACGGGCGAATCACTGGATTACAAAATGCCTTTGCTGAAAGCTTTGCATGCTATTGATAAAGCAGCTGTTGAAGTGTGCCAGTATTTTGATAAGAATGTAACGAAAGTGAATGCAACATTGGGCTGGGAACAGGAATATTTCCTGGTTGACCAGGCTTTGTTCAACTGCCGGCCTGACCTGATGATGACCGGGCGTGCATTATTCGGACATGCTCCTGCAAAAGGACAGCAGCTGGATGACCATTATTTCGGATCAATTCCTGAGCGCGTTACGGCATTTATGCGTGAATTCGAGAACGAAGCGATCTTATTGGGAATCCCGGTAACAACACGTCACAATGAGGTTGCCCCGAACCAGTTCGAGTGCGCGCCGATCTTTGAAGAATGTAACCTGGCAAACGACCACAACATGTTGTTAATGGATCTTTTGGAAAAAATTGCCCGCAAGCACGATTTCCGGGTATTGCTGCACGAAAAGCCGTTTGCAGGAGTAAATGGTTCCGGAAAACACAACAACTGGTCTTTGTCAACAGATACAGGTGTGAACTTGCTTCAGCCGGGTAAAAACCCGAAAACAAACCTGCAATTCTTGACTTTCTTCGTAAATACAATCAAAGCGATTCATGACAATGCCGATTTATTGCGTGCTTGTATTGCATCTGCAAATAACGATCACCGTTTGGGCGCAAATGAAGCTCCACCGGCAATCATTTCTACATTCATCGGTTCTCAGTTGTCAGCAATGCTGGATGAATTGGAGCAAAACGTGAAAGCCGGTAAAATGACTCCGGAGGAAAAAACGGAATTGAAATTGAACATCGGTAAGATTCCTCAAATTATGTTGGATAATACAGACCGGAACAGAACTTCTCCGTTTGCATTCACAGGAAACAAGTTTGAATTCCGTGCGGTTGGATCTTCTGCAAACTGTGCTTCTGCAATGATTGTTTTGAATACGATTATGGCTAATCAGTTGCAATTGTTCAAAACAAGTGTAGACAAGCGCATTGATGAAGGAGAAGCAAAAGACGAGGCAATCCTGAAAGAACTTCAAATATTGATCAAAGAATCCAAGAAAATCCGTTTTGAAGGAAACGGTTACGGAGACGAATGGGTGAAAGAAGCTGAAAAAAGAGGATTGAACAACTTCAAAGATACGCCGCGTGCTTTGAAAGCGTGGGCAGATAAGAAGTTTGTGAAATTGTTCGACGAAATGGGAGTTTTGACTCCGAGAGAATTGGAAGCACGCCAGGAAATCGAATTTGAAAGCTATATTCTGAAAATTCAGATCGAAGCACGTTTAATGGGAGATTTGGTTCAGACACACATCATTCCTGCGGTGATCGAGTACCAGAACAAATTACTGAAGAACATTTCCGGAATCATGTCAGCTTTGGGCGAAAAGGCCGGAAAAGAAGCTGCTGCGGCTCAAATCGAACTGGTTACAAAGATCTCGAACCATTTGAATAAGATGAAAGCGACCAACGATATCATGCTTCAGGCAAGAAAAGACGCGAACAAAATTGAGCATGCGGAAGAGAAAGCGGTGGCATACTGTGATAAAGTGAAAATTTATTTTGATGAAATCCGTTACCATGCAGATAAATTAGAGTTATTGGTTGACGATGAGTTGTGGCCATTGCCGAAATTCAGAGAAATGTTATTTACTCGCTAGTAAAATTCAATTTAGATTCAACCCCGGTTCTCATGTAGGATCGGGGTTTTTTATCTTCCCGCTGATCCTGCGAAATACACAGATTTTTGATATTCTGATTGGTTAAAAGCAGTGTAGTAAGTCACCATGAATTTTCTGCCAAACCAATAAAAACGATGTGTTCTATCGTACTTATGTGGTTTAAATTAACACTCAAAATCCTCTTAGTATTTTGGTCTTTCCTTTTCAGATTAGAATCAAATAAAACTATGTGTTCTTTGTACCTATGTGGTTCAATTCCGTACCTTTGTTTTACAGATGAAACAATTCGATATTCCATCCATATTCCGTTCGCCGATTATCTCAAAAGTAAAAGCGTTCCGTAAAAACCAGGACCCGAGAAAAAAGGATTTTTCTCCTACTGTTCTTGATTTCGGGAATGTTAGTTTACACATTGCGCGGCATTTCGGATTTTGCTATGGAGTAGAGAATGCCATTGAGATTGCATACCGGGCGGTGGAGGAGAACAAAGGAAAACGTATTTTCCTGTTAAGCCAGATGATCCATAACCCGACCGTTAATGAAGACCTGACCCGGCATGGGATCCAATTTATCCAGGATACTTCCGGAAAACAACTGATTCCCTGGGAAGAATTAACCGCTGATGATGTGGTGATCATTCCAGCATTCGGGACAACGCTTGAAATAGAACAAATCTTAAACGATAGGGGAGTTTCGACTGAAAAGTACAATACAACGTGTCCGTTCGTGGAAAAGGTTTGGAACCGGGCTGAAAAACTTGGTTCGGATCAGCACACTTTAGTCATTCACGGGAAATACAATCACGAAGAAACAAGGGCAACTTTCTCACATACTGCTGCAAATTCAGAGGCTGTGATCGTGAAAGATTTGTCGGAAGCTGTTTTCTTAGCCAAATGCATCACCGGAGAAGCTTCGAAAGAGGAATTTTACTCCTTTTTTAAAGGAAAACATACGCCTGGTTTCGATCCGGAACTCCATTTGAACAAAATCGGTGTGATTAACCAAACCACCATGCTTGCAAGTGAAACCCAGGAGATCGCTGAGTTCCTGAAACGGGTTACGGAAGAATATGCCGCACAGTCAAAAGCAGATAAAACGTTTGCAGATACGCGCGATACGCTTTGCTATGCTACCAATGACAATCAAAGCGCTACCGAAGCCTTAATGCAAGAATCGCTGGATTTTGCCATCGTGGTGGGTGGTTACAATAGTTCGAACACTTCTCATTTGGTGGAATTATTGGAACAGAGCTGTCCTACTTATTTTATAAAAGACGAAACGGAAATTTTGACCGGGACAGAGCTTCGCAGCTTTAATATCCATACGCACGAAGTAGAAACGATCGAAAACTGGATGAAAGGAACCAAGATCGGTATTACTTCCGGTGCTTCCTGCCCGGATTCAATTATCGACAATGTAATCTCAAAAGTACTGGTGCTGACAGGAAGTGAGCGGTCGATTGATGAAGTGATTTCGCAGCTGGCATAGCCACGAAAAAGTTTAAAAGTTCAAACACCGTTCAAACGTTCAATGATTCGAACATAAGAACATTATTCCTAAAAAAAAACGCATAAAAAAATCCCCGATCCATAGGACCGGGGATTTTCTATAATTGGAATTTCAATTAGTTCTTGATGAAGTTTCCTTGGCTTACTTTACCGGAAACTGTAGTTACCTGGTAAAGGTACATTCCAGCATTCAAACTTTCAATGTTTACGTTTGTTGTGTTGGAAGTTGCAACGATTTTTCCGTCTGTAGTCATCACGTTAACAACAGAAACCTCCTCAGCAGAAGTGATGTTCAATACTGTTGTTGCAGGGTTAGGGTATACAGATGTAGCGATGTTCTCGTTCTCATCAATTGATAATGGAGCAGGAGTAACAGAAAAACAAGAGATGTTGTTAGCGTTATCTGTATCATTTGGATCTTCATCCTCATCAATTGCTTCGTTTACACCAACAATGTATGCACAAACAGGAGTTGTTGAAGTATAAGAACTAGTATTAAGTGTAATAGTAGTTGCTCCACCTAACATTGCTGAAGTAAGTGTAACCCCGGAAGGGAAAGCCTGTGGTAAAACAAGAGCAGATACGTATCCAGCCTGTCCGTTAAGAGAATAAATAGTAGTACCTACTGCATAACAAACCCAAACTGTGTCTCCTGCAGGGATAGCGCTTGGTCCGTTGTTTTTAACTCCAAAAGAAAATGTTGTGTTGGAACTTGCTACAACAGAAGAACCTTCTGTCGGGGTTTCAAGAATAGCTTCAAGATCATACTGAGCCATCAAAGAAGAAACTGCAAAAACAGCAGTCAATGAAAGTAAAAGTTTTTTCATAGTTTTTTTAAAAAAATTTGAACAAATATAGTTTATTTAATCAATTCTTAAATAGGGAAATCAATTTTAATCTTAACCGGAGATTGTTTAACTATTGGAAAGCTGTAGATTTTCTTCTGACAGGATAGTTGTTTTTTCTTAAAGATTATGTTTACTTTCAATTTACTAAATAATTTAGAAGACTAGAGAAAGCATTCATGGAACGCCTGATTAATATCCTTATTATTGATGAAATAGATTCAGACCGGCTGGCACTCAAGGAAATACTTGGTGGAGGAGGTAATATCCTATTGTTTTGTGATTCGATTGAAGAAGCACACGGAATCCTGAAAAGAAGAGAAGTCGGTATTATCCTGATAAATGTAGATAGTCCCGGGTTTTCATCTATGGAGGATTTTAAGGAATTACTACAGCAGCATGCCTCACATACACATTATTCCATAATTGTTACAGAAAACACACGTACAGGGTCCAAGTTGTTGAAAGGATTTAACTCGGGAGCGGTAGATTTTATCACCAAGCCCTTCAATCCTTTGCTGATTCAGGCAAAACTGGATGTGTACAAGTCGCTTTATTATAAAGATCAGCGCATTGCTCAGCTTTTGGGGAATATTCTTCCGGAAAATGTACTGGATGACCTGAACCAATACGGGAAGTTCTCCCCTAAGCGTGTCGACAAAGGCATCGTGCTTTTTACGGATTTTGTCGATTTCTCTATGAAATCGAAGTCCATTAAGCCGATCAAGCTGGTAAAACGCCTGGAATACTATTTCACCGCATTTGATGAAATTGTGGAGCGGTACAAACTTGAAAAGATCAAAACAATCGGGGATGCTTACATGGCCATTGCCGGTGTAAATGAAGATAACGCAGAACCAATTTTGCGGGCTTGTATGGCTGCCCTTGAAATGCGTGATTTTATCCGGAATGAGAAAGAACTGGCGAAAGCATTGAAAAAAGATTTTTGGGAAATCCGGATCGGGGTACATGCCGGACCACTTGTTGCCGGGATTATTGGTTCAAAACGTTATTCCTTCGATGTTTGGGGAGATACGGTGAATATTGCTGCCCGTGCACAGCAATTCAGCGGAATTGATCAGATTACGATCACCCAGGCAATCTACGATGAATGCAAAAAATACTTCGATACGAAAGACCTGGGGAACGTTCCGATCAAAAAACGTGGAGGTACGATGGAAACCTTTGAACTTGAATCATTAAAATCCGAATACAGTTTATATAAGAACGGAAAAATTCCTTCGGTGGAACTCCGTGTGCTGTGCCAGATCGCTACGGTTGATTTTGAACGCATGCGCAGCGATGTCTTGAATAAATTGAAATCCATGTTGCCGGAAGAGGTGATTTATCACGACCTGGGCCACACACTGAACGTGGAAAAAGCAGCCATTCGTTTAGGTAGGCTGGAAGGATTGGACGAAGAAGAAATGCTGCTTCTCCGGACTGCGGCTTTGTTTCATGATACCGGGTTCATCTTTACTTATCAGAATAACGAACAGTATGGGGTGCGTTTAGCGGAACAAATGCTTCCGAAATACGGTTTCAATGCAGAACAAATCCGGTTGATCAGTGAAATGATCCTGGCAACCTCACTGGATATTGAACCTGTGGGATTGCTGCAGCAAATAGTCTGTGATGCCGATCACGATTACCTGGGAAGAGCAGATTACTATGTGGTTGCTTCCAAGTTGAAAGAAGAAATGATCGCATTCGGTCACGAATTGACTGAAGAGGAATGGATTCAAATGCAAATCCGCTTTCTGGGCGAACAGCACCAATTTTATACGATCACAGCATTGAATATCCGACAGAAAGGAAAAATGAACCGCCTGGGAGAATTAAAAACAGCATTGGCGGAACTGCAAAATCAACAGGTTTGATTTCGACTCCGCTCAATTACCTGTTGAGAAACCATAAGACTGTGAGATTTAAGTAGACTGAGCGGAGCCAAAGTCTAAAAGCTTGGCTCGATCAGACTCAGTAAATCTGTTGTAGAAATTCCGGGCGCAGTACGCTTGGCCTCAGCCTCTTTTTTATAGATCCTTCCGAATCCATCCGGGTTCAAATCCGCATCTATGCCGGCAGTAGTTAAACTGCTTGCTTTCTCTCCTTCGTCGTTTCCAATGGTTTTGCTAAAAGAGTAATTCCCAACACGGCTTTGTTCTGTGTTTTTTTCTGCTGCGATCAACTTCGGAGTTGCAGTCTCTTTGTTAACAGTTAGTTCATCATACGACTGATCTGCAAATTCATCTGTTTGAGTTTCAGCAGCAGCAGTAAATTCACGTGAAGTTTCTGCCCCGGTATTGATAGGAAATTCCTTTTTTTCATTCGTTGTAGCAACTTTTTGTTTGCCGGTTTCCCCGAATGTCGAAGAGTCAGTACTTGCGGTTAGTTCTGTTTGCTTCTTACCGGTTTCCTGGTTCTCAGGAAGGGTAAACCAGATACTTGCGGCTCCTGCAGACAAAATAAGCAGCGCAGCTACGCGGAATACCGTACGGTTGTACAAAGGAACAATCTTCTTTTCTTCCACTGTTTCTACAGGAGCATTCCAGTTTTGGCTAATGCCCGGGTGTTTTGCCTGGAACACGGAATTCAGGCTTGTTTTTACAGAAGCAGCAACTTCTTCGCGCTCCGTAATTGCAAGCTGATCGATGTTCGCATAAAAAGACTTCATCTCATTGTATTCTTCTTCCGAAGACACCAATTCCCGGATTACTTCCAATTCGCTGGAAGTTAGGTCGCTGTAAGCCTTTGTTTGAATGATTTCGTCAAAAGTATTCATGGTAATTTTGTATGTTCCGGTTGGTACTCTTTTAATCCCTGTGCCAAATACTTGGTTGCGTAGAATAAGCGCGATTTGATTGTTCCTTCACTGATTTCCAAAGCTTCAGCTATTTCTTTGATGGATAATCCATCGAAATGGCGCATTTCAAACACTTCCCGGTGTTTATCTTCTAATTGTGTGACCTGGTAATCGTATGCTTCTTTGAAAAGTGTATGATGAACCTGGTTCTCGGTATTCTTATTTACGTCACTAACGGAATAGCTGTTGTCCAGTCCGTTACTTGTGTTTTTCCGGATTTCCTGTTTTTTGTATTCGTTCTTGCACATGTTATTGGCCACAGAGTACATCCATGTTTTGAATGAACGGGTGGTGTCAAACAATTCCGGGCGGTGAATCACTTTGGTGAAGAAGTCATGGACAAAATCTTCCGACTTTTCGCGGTCGCGCCAAAGCATGCGCATGAAATACGAGAGCAATGCCGAAGAATAGCGGACATAAAGCTTATCGAAAGCCCGCTGATCGCCTCCTGCCATTGCAATGACCAACTGCTCATCAGTCATTTGGTCGTATTCCTTTTTAATCATTCGCATCAGCGCTTAATTTTAGAAAGTTGACCGGTTTTGCGTGCCCTCGTGGCAACGTTCGTGATAATCTGGCTGATTTCCTTTGCCTGTTCTGTTTTATTGTACTCCCGGTACAGTTTTTCAATACTGATAAGTGCCGGAAGGTAATTTGCAGAAAGCGCATCTGCCTGCTGATCTGTTGAAATTCCCAGTTTTTGTTTGTTCCATTTCGTTTCGATCAGTGAACTGTTCCAGGTATTGTAGTCCAAAGAAGACTGATTGTAAGCAAAAGTCAGTCCCGAGGTATTCAGGGAAGAAGCCATTCCTGTGAAGTATTCTTTTGGAAACGACATGGAAAGGTAAATGTTCTTTGCAGTATTGAGTTCACAGAAAGTTTGTACGAATGTGGTGTCCACGAAAGTTGAATTCGGCAGAATAAATCCCCTGGAAACCAGATTTGCCTGGTATTCCTCGCTTTCCATCAAATCTGCGGAGATCAGCTGCATATCGCTTCTGCCAAGTGCATTTACCTGGTAATTCACCGGGATTAATTCCGTATATCCATGAAGGACCAGGGTTCCGTTTGCAGGCACCGAATTGACCAGGTCCGTGGCATAAGTCAATAACCCTCCGGAAATTTTATCCTGTTTGATCATTTGAACGGTTACACTATCGGCGAGTTGCTGATTATTAAAAGCAATTCCATAAACGGCCAATTCCTGTTGCACTTCGGTTTTCCCGGGATTTAATTTTGCAGCCTGCTGCAATTCGGGAAACTTTTTGGAACTGTATTTATCCAGGAGATAAGCGTAAAAATGCTTTTCAAAACTTCCCGGAAGCATGCTTGCATAGACTTGAGCTCCTTGTTTCATATTCAGCAATTCCTCATTACTAGCACTTCTTCGGGTCAATTGATGGGTTGAATTGGAATAGTTTGTCTCGAATTGGTATTTGGCGCTTTTCAGTTGCTGCATACTGCTGTTCGAATCTTTCTCCGATTTGATTTCCTGCTCTTCCAGTGCAGGGCTTAGGACTGATTTGGAAACCTTCTTTTTGGATGTAACCTGGATCTCTTCCATCTGAAGTTGTTCGGAAACGGTATCGCTAACCTGGATCTGAGTCCCCGGTTTGGCCGGATTGACCGTGTTTGTATTCGTGTTGTTATTGTATACGTTGCGGTTAATCTCCTGTGCTCTAACGAAGACAGCTGTGAAAAACAATAAGACAAGAAGAATGTATCGGTGCATAAAGCAATTTTTATCTGTAGTACAATCAGATTAAAATTAGGTTCAAAAAATGAAAGAAAAAAATGATTTACGAATTAGAATCTGCCGCGAACAGGAATTTATTCGGCGATACTAAGTTTGTTTTTACAGCGTAAATGACAATTCCTGCAGTGTTTTTAACACCTAATTTTGCCATGATGTTTTTGCGGTGAGTATTGATTGTGTGATTACTCAAACACAAAGAATCTGCAATCATGACGTTGGTCAATCCTTCAGCAATCATGGTGATGATCTCGGTTTCACGTTCACTCAGCATAATCGGTTCGCAGCTGAAAGAATCGAAATCGATATCGTTTACGTCAATGGCAGCATCGCGGATCGTTTCCAGAATCTGACCGCAAAAGAACTTGTTCCCTCTCCAGGTTTCACGAATTGAATCAATGATTTCCTGACTGTCACAATCTTTTTTGATATAGCTTTTCACGCCGGAACGCAATGCATTGACCAATGTTTGAGCGGATTGCTCGGGAGTAATCGCTACAACACTTAAATCCGGTTTTTTCTGGAGAATCTGAGGAATTACATCGATGGAAAAACCTCTTGCAGTGTAATCAACTAAAATAATGTTTGCATCAAATGCTTTGTTGAGTGCGATAAGTTCTTCATTATTACGCGCTTCACCTACAATTTGAATATTTCGCTCCGTAGACAACAGCGTACGCAGACCAATGCGTATAATTTCATTACTGTCGGCTAAAATGAGCTTCATTATTTAGATTAATTTTAAACAAGACAAAAGTAAGTAAAAAATAACACGGATAACTACTTCTTTCACTAAAACTTTCGGATGTTGAATTCTCAATGAAATTCGTCGGAAAATGTGTGGAAACTTTCTTCCAGGACGGGAAGCTGTTTAAACGCGATTTTTTCTAGCTTGAATGTGTCTTTTTGGATAATGAGCAGGTTTCTATTCCAGTCACAACTAATTTCTTTACTGATTGCTTTGTAACGGATCGCCTCATGTGTGTCGATCGGATAATCGTTGAATTCGTCTTCATGTGATTGAAGAATCAGGTAATGGTTCCGGTGAATGAAGATGCGTTTTACCTGCGGGCTACCCAAAACAGTATAAGCTCCGTGATGTGCAAGTCGTGGAAACTGATCGTCATTGAGATTTCCGCTAAGAAAAGAAGGTAAAATGCATTCAGCGGTTATAAGCAGTGCAAAGACCCATTTGATACTTTGCTGCTTTCGTGAATAGGTGGGAGGAGTGAAATTCGTGGGAAACCCAAAAATACCTCGCCAGTTTTGAACGAAGCAAGCGCTGTAAATCAGGCTGAATATAAGAAGTGAACCCGACAGGAGTTTCACGGAAATATCAAAGGAGAAATTGATCAGTACAACCTGTCCGAAGACGGTAATTGCCAGTAAAGAAGCTAAAAATTGTGTCCGTCTGAATAGCAGGAGCAGGGCAGTCAGCACTTCGATAATTCCCAAAGCGACGGTATACGAATAAGAACTCCCGGTCAAAGACCAGTAAGCAATGTCTTTCGACAATTTCCCGAAAGGTGTGAACAAGGTATTGGGTTCGGGTTGGTAGAATTGCATTTTTGTGACCTTGTCCCAACCGTATTTGAACAGGAAGAAAAACAGGATTCCCGCAAGAACAGTTTTCAAAAGCTGAGCCGGATTCAGTTTCCATTTGGAACAAACCCAATGAATGATCGGAGAAGAAAGAACTCCCAAAAGTAAACTGAGCGCAACGAGCACATAAGTTCCGTATGTATCGGTTTCAAAGATGAGGTCTTCATCCAATGCGTTCAATAAACTGAAAAATGGTTTTTGAATGAACTTAAAAATCCAATCGAAGAAAGCGTAATCAAAAGGCAGGAGTAGCATCCACCATAACGCGACTCCTGTAAAACTCAGCTTGAGGTGTTCGTTCATGAAAGGACTTGTGGGGTAAACATACGGCTGAAAAAACGGAACATCAGTAATCCGCCACCTGTAATTCCAAAGAGGAAAAGCAGGTAAGATTTTTTCTTCTTCTTAGCCGGAGCTTCGGGTTGCTGTTCAATAGGAGTTTCTTCGAACTGCATGGAATTTCCCGGATTTTTCGCTTTTGCTGACTTCGGGGAATGTTTAAAGTTGACGTATTCTACCCGGTTGTTTTGTGTTTCTTTGATCGAATCGATGTTCAGGTCGTACTTCATCCTGGAGCGCACCGTATCGTGGTAAACAAAACCGGAAAATTCGGAATACACATGTATCGATGTCGAATCGTTTAAACGGACAATCTGGATCAACTGAGGACCAGGTTCTCCAAAATTATTTAGCGGATCGATGAAGAAATCGATAGCCGTTCCGGAATGACTTTTGTGTGCTATGATTGCCGTTTGAGCGTGTGTAAAACAGCTGATCAGGCAAATAGAAAGTAAACAAATGGTTTTCATAAGTTATGCAATGGATGGTTTAACAGTTGGTCTTTTGAAAAGCTTCATCAGAAGCATTCCACCACCGGTAATTCCGAACAGGAAAAACAGGTACGATTTCTTTTTCTTCTTTTTGGGTTCTTCCTGCTGTGGTTGTGCCTGATCATCGTCATACAGAATCTCAGGATCCGGCTTTGCTTCAACTTTCGTTTGTTTAATTTTTGAAGATTTGGCTGAGTGCTTGAAATTGACGTATTCTACTTTTTGGAGGTAGAAGTTCTGTTGTTTGACAGAGTCGATGTTTAACGAATAACTGGTTGCAGTATGAATGGTGTCGTATTCAAAATCTTCGCCAAACCGGGAGTAGACTTTTACTACGGTCGAATCGTTCAAATACACGACCTGTAAGAGTTTCCGGCTGGGAATTCCGAAATTGGTTGAAGGATCCGTAAAGAAATCAGCTGCTGCTCCGGAATGACTTTTATGTGCTATGATTGCGGTTTGTGCCTGGGATAACGCAGTGGTAAAAAAAACGAAAAGTAATATGAGAAATTTCATAGTTTAAGCAATTTGTTGAACAGACTTGGATTGACGAAATAGGCGCATGAGCAGCATTCCGCCACCCGTAATCCCGAAAAGGAACAATAAGTAAGATTTCTTTTTCTTCTTAGCAGGTACCGGTTCAATTAGCTGTTGCTGGGATTCCAACTCCTGTTTTCTGAGTTGTTCTTCTTTTTCTATTTTAAGCTTGTATTCCTCCTCCTGTTCTCTTTTCCGGATCGAATCCTGGTACCTGGATTGAAATAAATATGGAGCCTGGCGCTCTTTGTTAGGAAGTGTATCTGTTTGAATGACTTTTTGTTCTAAATCCCGTATTTCCAGGATCATGGTTGAGTCATTCAGCGGAATAAAACTTTCATTTCTGTAAAGTTTGGCAGGCTGTGACATCTCAAAATCCAGTTTAATTGCCCCGAAATTGCTTAACGGATCGATGAAGTAAGTGACAAGAGATCCCGAATGACTCTTATGTGAGATCAATGGGGTTTGTGAGTTTACAAGGGAAATGAATCCGGCAAAAGCAAGTGTAATAATTCCTTTCATTGGTTGTTGTTTGGAAGGGAATACACCTGTGTCCGGATTTGGTTCAAAGGTGGCTTCAATTTCGCTCAGCCATCGTAACAAAAAACTCCCGGTTGCCGCCGGGAGTTCAGTCGCATTCCTGCAACATTGTTTTGTGTATAGTTTCCTTATATACTTCTACGAAATGCCCGATTTACAAAAAGTAACAGGAATTGCATCCCGAACTGAAAATAAATAATCAAAATGGGAACTCTGATTAGGATTCAGCATTCGCAATTAGCAATTAAGCTAGTCTTCTGCTTCAACCTCGCGAATGATCAGCTTATCGATCCGTGCGCCATCCATGTCTACTACTTCGATCTCGAAGTTCAGCCAATGGAATTTCTGACCCGTTGAAGGAACGCTCCTGGATTCATTCAGTACCAATCCACCGATGGTTGTGAAGTTCAAATCAGAAGAGTTGTCTTCCAGCCCGAACTGACGGAAAAATTCGGCGATGGGGTATTGACCGTCGATCAGCCAGGAACCGTCTTCGCGTTGTATGAATTCAAATTCTTCGGCATAGAAATCGTTGAAATCACCCACCAATGCCTGTAGTAAGTCGTTGAGGGTAATAATTCCCTGGACTTGACCAAATTCATCTGTGATGATCCCGTAATGTGTCTTCGTATCTTTGAAATGCACCAAAGCTTCGTATGCTGAAATATTTTCCAATAGGAACTGTGGTTTCAGCATCAGGTCCTTCAGGCTGAAATCTTTGTGATTGATGGTACGGAACAGATCTTTCAGCAAAACAACTCCCAGAACGTGTTCACGCTCTTCGTCAAAAATAGGGTAGACGGAGTGCATTTCTTTTTCCACCTGTTCGCGAACTTCTTCTTTGGTGTCGTGAATATCAATGAAAATTACATCATTCCTGTGCGTCATCAAAGAACTGATATTCCGGTCTCCGAGGTGGAAAACACGTTCCACGATATCCTGCTCGATTTCCTGTACTTCACCGCCTTCGGTTCCTTCCTGGATAATAGCCTTGATCTCTTCTTCCGTCACTTTTCCTTCGGAAGACTGTTTGATCCGCAACACTTTCAAAAGTAAATCGGAAGTTATGGTTAGCAACCACACGAACGGAGCTGTAATTTTGGAAATGATCAGCATCGGGCGTGCCATGGTCTTGGCAATTCCTTCCGGGTTAGTCAAACCGATCCGTTTAGGAACCAATTCACCTAAAACCAAGGAGAAAAAAGTAATGATAACCACCACAGTAGTTACGGCAAGGAAATGCGCATAGGGCTTCATGGAAGCAAAACTTGCATAAAATCCCTTGATGTCTTCGGTCATTTTTTCTCCGGAAAAAATACCCGTTAAAATACCGATCAGGGTAATGCCGATCTGTACAGTAGATAGAAATTTATTAGGTGAATTGAGGGTTTCAATAACCAGTTTAGCACTTTTATCACCTCTTTTAGCGGCTAAGTCCAATTTGGATTTCCTGGCAGAAACCGTAGCGATCTCGGCCATGGAGAAAACTCCATTCAGGATTATTAAAAAGAGGATTATGAGTAGTTCCATTTATCTGATTGTTCCGGGATAAATTTCCAATGCTTTTTCCAAACAAACAACAGCTTTCTTCAGCGAGTCCTGGTTTAACACATAAGCGATCCGTGCTTCCTGCAGTCCTGCTCCCGGAGTTGAATAGAATCCGTTTGCCGGTGCCATCATCACGGTTTGTCCTTCAAATTCAAAGTCTTCCAGAAGCCATTGACAGAATTTCTCTGCATTGTCTACCGGGAATTTAGCTACACAGTAAAATGCCCCGCTTGGTTTCGGGCAAAATACTCCCGGAATGCTGTTTAATCCGTCAACCATGATGTTTCTGCGTTCCACGTATTCGGAAACGACATCGTCAAAGTAGGACTGAGGTGTATTCAAAGCTGCTTCGGAAGCAACCTGGTCAACCGTTGGCGGAGAAAGTCTTGCCTGGCCGAATTTCAATGCAGCAGTCATTACTTCCTGATTTTTCGAAACCAATGCTCCGATTCGTGCTCCACACATGGAATAACGCTTGGAAACGGAATCGATCATGATGACATTGTTCTCAATTCCTTCCAGGTTCAGAACAGAGAAGGGTTGAGCTCCGTCGTAACAGAATTCACGGTATACTTCGTCTGCAAACAGGAACAGGTCGTGTTTTTTAACGATGTCGCGCAATTGCTCCAATTCTTCTTTGCTGTATAAATAACCGGTCGGATTTCCCGGGTTACAAATTACGATTGCTTTCGTTTTCGAAGTAATCTTTGCTTCGATCTCAGAAACCGGTGGCAAAGCAAAACCTGTTTCGATATTTGAAGTTACCGGAACAACAGTCAAACCAGCAGTTACTGCAAAACCATTGTAGTTTGCGTAAAACGGTTCCGGAATGATTACTTCATCTCCCGGGTTACAAGTTGTCATAAATCCGAAGATCAATGCTTCAGATCCGCCGGTTGTGATGATAATGTCTTCCGTATTTACAGGAAGACCGCCTTTTTTATAGGTTTCAGCCAACTTCGTTCTGTAAGATTCAAAACCTGCAGAGTGACTGTATTCAATTACTTTGTGATCAAAATTGCGGATAGCATCCAATGCTACTTGAGGTGTTTCAATATCCGGCTGACCGATGTTCAGGTGATAAACAGTTTTTCCTGCTTTCTTCGCCTTTTCAGCATAAGGGACCAATTTACGGATTGGTGAGGCCGGCATATCTATAGCTTTTTGAGCAATTTTTGGCATTATTTATTTTATTATGAAGATAACAAATTTAAAGTAAATGTTGACATGTGCGTAAAAATCCTAATTTTTACGGGATGAAAAAAATCGGTATTCTATTTCTAAGCGTTTTATTACTTGCAGCTTGTGGTGAAACTGTTCAGCAGGAAGATGTTGAGCCGCAGGTTCCGCTTTCAGGTGAATTTGAGTTTGAAACCAAACAGGTTGACACTGAAAAAACAAAAAGTTCCGAACCGGTAAAAGAATATTTGCTATACAAAGGCGATACGCTGGTGGCAGTGGATCATTTCAATAAAAACATCTGGTGGGAGCTGAAATACGCCACAGCCGACAATTTCATGCGCCGGGTTTTATACGATACACTGAAAACAGTTTATGTCCAGGCAGAAGTGGCAAGAAGACTGGCTAAATCACAGGATTACCTCACTCAAAAAAATGCGGATTATCATTTACTGGTTTATGACGGATTGAGGCCGCTGAGTGTTCAATGGGAAATGTGGAATGCGCTGGATACGATTCCGGAGTCGGAAAGAGGCAAGTTTGTGAGTAATCCGAGAAACGGAAGTGTACATAATTACGGTGCGGCTGTTGACATCACTATTTGTGACCAAAACAGGAACCCTTTAGACATGGGAGCAGGATACGACGACATTCGCAAAATAGCTTATCCTTCATTGGAAGCAGAGTTTTTGGCAAGTGGAGAATTGACTCAGCAGCAAGTCAACAACCGGAAATTGCTTCGGAGCGCGCTTCAAAACCAGGGATTTTCAAATATTCCGACCGAATGGTGGCATTTCAACGCTTTTTCGAGGTCTGTTGTGAAAACAAAATTCCAATTGGTTAAAAACGAATTCAACTAAAATTGTGATTGAAACTAAAAATTCAACAGGTTGTTACTGTGGATTATTTATTTTGTTGATAATAAGTTTATTATCCTGAGTTAATAGTTGTTGCATCAATAATTTGTTGCGTAAATTATAAGGTGTGTTAACTCATTGTTAACCCGTTTGTATGAATGGTTATGTGGTGTTTGGAATAGATTCGCCCGTGAAATACATCATATGAAAAAAACTACACTTAACTTATTCTTTCTCCTTTTTGTAACTTCTTGTTTTGCGCAGTCCCCGGGTGGAGTAGGGGCACCTACGCTTTGGCTAAGAGGTACAGCCGGAACCAGTACGATTGTAAATGCTGCTGCTAATACAACCTGGACATCCGGTGGATCTATCACAGCAAATGTGACCCAGGCTACAAACGCTAACCGGCCTTTATTCCGGGATGGTTCGGGAACTCCCACACCCTATACCACTTCTTTGAATGTGTTTAATTACAATCCATACCTTTTTTTTGATGGTACCAACGATAACCTGTCGTCAACAACCAGTTACAATTTTGGTTCTTCTTCAAGTTCAGGTACAGGGATAACACAGTTTGCGGTTGTGCATCCGCATAATACGGCAGGAATTGTTTACTTCGAATGGAATGGTCCGAATGCTATGATCAAATCTAAATCCGACGGTCCCCAGTGTTTAACGAATGGTAGCGGGAGTTCGGGAACAAATAACCAATACAATATGGTGAACAATACTTCTCCCAAAATTCAGCATTTGATTGGGTTTGATAACGGTTTGCTGATAAATAGTGCGGGACCTACCGGATTTAGTGGATACAACCACATAGCCGCTACGGGTTTGGCTTCCAATAATAATCCTTCGGGTGGAAGTGCTGACCGTACGAACCTGGGAAGTAATGTCAATGCAGGTGAATTCTCCCGGACGGATATAGCGGAACTGATCATTTTCAACAGGAATTTAAGTTTGGCAGAGATGGTGAAAGTGAACACTTTTCTGGGCTTGAAGTATGGAATTACCCTGGGCGGAAACGGCTCTGCCACCGATTATGTTTCTTCTTCCAGCACCACTATCTGGAATGCTCAGGCTGCTTACCACAATTCCGTTATAGGAATAGGCAGGGATGATGGTTCGGGATTAACACAAAAGCAATCCCATACAGATGATGATACTTCCCGGATTTACGCCGGTGCTTTGCTAGCAAATACGAATGGTACAAGTACGGGATTGTTTCTTTCAAACAATTCGTTCATCGTTATGGGAAACAACACCGGGAGATTGTGCGCAACTGATGCTTCTTTAGCTGAAATGCCCACCGGGTTGACAGCTTGTGTACCTTATTCCCGATTGGAAAGAGAATGGAGAGTGCAGCGTACCAATAACTCCAACAACTTTAATTGGAATCTGAAACTGAGTTCCTGTGCTGCACCCGGAAGTGTGAATGTTGCGGATCTGCGTTTGCTTGTAGACGATGACGGCGATTTTTCAAATGGAGGAACAACCTGTTATTACAATGGAGATGGAACAGGTTTGGTTATTACGTATGCAAATCCAATGATTACAGTTACCGGGATTAGTACAGCGCACATTCCCAATGACGCTTCAAGGTTCATCACGATTGCAAGTGTAAACCTCCTGACACCTCTTCCTGTTGAAATGATCAACTACCAGGCAGTTTATAACGAGAAAAGAGGTCAGGTATCTTTGAACTGGAGTACTTCGTCTGAATACAATTCAGACTATTTTACCCTGGAAGTATCCGGAAACATGACTGATTGGAAATTCCTGGACAAAGTTCCGGCAGCAGGGAGTTCCCAGCAGCAATTGGATTATGAAATACTAGATCAGGAACCGGCAAAAGGAGTTAGTTATTACCGTTTGAAGCAGTTTGATTTGGATGGATCAAAGAAATACGAAGGTATCCGGTCAGTAAATGTAGACCAGTCTGAAGACCTGCTTGTATATCCAAACCCTACAAATGGAATTGTAACCGTATCGTTGCTACATAAAACAGATGCACAACTAAAGGTTTTGGATAATTTGGGGAGATTAGTAACTGTACCTGTAGTTACAGGTGATTTCAAACTATTTACCTTAGACTTTAGCCAACTGGCACAGGGAATGTATACCGTTCAACTAATAACCGATAATCAAACCAAATCTGTTAGATTAAACTATATTCGCTAAATGAAGAAAAATAGTCATTTTGAAAATGAAGTTAGGTATTAGTGTATTTTTTTTTGTTCTGGCTCATGTTTCTTATACACAGATTGATCCTAACGGACCTTTGCCGCTAAAGGAAAAGTTAGCTTTTTTTCACCGGAAACTGGAAAAACTTCCCACGAATCAAAAGTCGGTCATTCTGCGGTTAAAGCTGCTTACGGATATTGGAAAGGCTTACCTTCATTCGGGGGAATACAGATCTGCACTCATTTATTTGCTAAAAGCAAAGAATCTCAATCCGGAAGACAATCCGAACCTGGGTGAATATTACACTGCTTTCGGTCAGTTATTTGCGGAAATTGGCGCTTATGATGCAGCAATCCAGTATGAGAAACGGATCTATTTCAATCGAAAAGGGCAATTGGATAAGTATTATGCAGCTTCCTCAATCGGCACTTTCTACAAACTGTTAAATAAACAGGATAGCGCACAGCTTTATTTGGATTATCAGCTGAAGGCTGCAAAACAAATGAATGACTATGTTGCAGTTGCTTCTGCTTTGAATAACAAAGGCCTGGCTTTTCTCGAAGCGGAACATTATTCTAAAGCTCTGAAAGCCCTGAAACTTGCAGAAAAGCAAATGACGGACAATTTGAACCGTAAAAGTGGCTCTTTTGATGATGAAAAGAAACAATTCAGGTATATTATTTATGAAAATCTGGGACGTTGCTATCTTGAAACGGGGAATTATGAGCAAGCTATTTTCTATTTGGAAACGGCCCGGAAAAAGTTGCGTTTTCAATACCTTACAGATAATGACGAGGCATTACTTCTTGCTTATTTAAAAGCTTCCCAGTCTGAAAAAGCACTTAGTTTTCTCCAAGAGCTGGAAAAACTGTTTGATTCGAAAAGTACCCATCAGCGCTATTTGTGGTATCGTATTAATCTTATTTTTTCAACGGAGACAAAGCGCAATAATGCGGTATACTGGCTCAATAAATCATTAGATGCCGAAAGAAAACTGGAACATGAGAAAAAAGTAAATAGCAATAAGACAAGTCAGCTGATATCGGTGTACCTGTTGAACGAAACTAAGGAAATTATTAGGAATGAACAGCGTTCAAAAGCCTATGAAATAAAGATGCTTAGATCCGAAAAAGCCAACAATACAACAATTATTATCCTGCTTTTATCTGGTTTGGGCCTACTGGTGATGATTGTGATTGCATCGAACCAAATTTGGAAGAACAGAAGAAAGGCATATTTGTTGAAAAACGAAAAACTGGAACTTGAGAATAGCCTGAAAGAATTGAAAATTAAAACTCAGGAGAATCACATTATCGAATATGCATTGGATTTTACTAAAAACACGCAGTATGAGCAGAATATGGTAGCGAAACTTCAGCAACTTGCAAAAAATGATGAAAAAAGCCTGCTTCCTGAGTTGCGCTCTCTTGTGGCAGAACTCCGGCAGAAATCCTTAATCGATAAGCGGGCAGAAGAGCTGGTACGGACTTCCGACGATGTACTTGGGCAATTCTATGACACACTCCTGAAAATGCATCCGGATTTGAGTAAATCAGAAGTGAAATTATGCAGCCTGGTCCGCTTGGAATTGAGCAACAAAGAAATTGCATTGATCAAGAATGTGACCCCCGAAAGCATTAAGATTTTTAAAAACCGCCTGAAACGGAAATTGAATATTACTTCAGCTCACTCGCTGAAAGAGTATCTTAAAACAATCGCAACCGAAGATAGTACAATTTCTCATTAAGAATAATTGTTTTTAATGCGTGATTGATATGTAATTGATATTCAGTTAATTGTTTTTATTAATCTATTTATCCGATAGGATAAATGGAAAATATTTTCACTTTTCCTTGTATGTTTGAATTTCGATGATTTACTTTGCACTATCAAATAGAAAACAATGATCCAAAAGAACTTCATGCAGATGTGCTGTATGTCCCAAATGGGGCAGCGGAAGGAATAATAGTATCTAAATACTGAGTTACAGCCCTTCTCCGCAATTGACGAAGAAGGGTTTTTTTATTGCATCCCGCGCAGCCGGGATAAGTTCTAAAAATTGGAAAAAATGAAAAAAGTATATATCAATGAATATGGCCCGAGAGTTTCTGCGGCAGTTTATGGTTTTTGGAGATGGACGGAAGATGATCTCCAGGACACCAGAAATTTTGAAGATGTAGTCGTATTCACAAGAGAACTAGGAATCGATACCTACGATTTGAGTTCAGGTGCAGGGAATGAACTGGAAAAACAATTCGGGAAACTGATCGAGTCCAAAACAATCAATCAATCGGAATTGATCTTATCGAAAAAAGTAGGTTTGAGGGAATATTCCGGTGCTTACGGAAGCGGATTGTATTACGATCTGAGTCCGCAGTACATCACGAAAAGTGTGGAACAGTCACTCACCCGGCTGAATCGGGAGAAAATTGAGATCCTGATCCTGGAAAACTTTGATTTCCTGTCGAACTTTGAAGAAACAGCATCCGAGTTATTGAAATTACAGCGAAGCGGTAAGATTTCCTATGTCGGGGTATCGAATTTCAACGTGTTCCAGCAGCGTTTGCTTTCTTCTTCGCTTTCACAGCCGATTATTACCAATCACCTCGAATTGAATTTATTGCAGACAGAAGCGCTTCACGATGGCCGTTACGATTTTATTCGCGAGCAGCATAGCCGCGCCATGGCATTTTCACCGCTTGCCGACGGACGTATTTTGTTGGGCGAAGATGCACAAGCCGTTAAACTGCGCTTGGCTTTGATCGAGATAGGGAAGAAATACGAAGCGAATGTGGAGCAGGTAGCTGTTGCCTGGCTGAATAAGCTGGGGGCTTTACCGATTATCGGAAGCAAGGAAAAACGCCGGATCCAAAATGCTGCAACAGCACATTCGTTCGAGCTTTCTCACGAAGATTGGTATTACCTATTCAATGCCACAAAATAATTTCGGGATGCCTGAATGTGGTCTTAAATACCTGGGTTCTTTATGAGAGAAGCAACTGTCAATGAATTATTTCCGGTGTTTCTCAAAACTCATGAACTGAGTGTTTTGCTCGTTGGTGGTGGAAAAGGGGCATTGGCGAAATTGAAAGCAGTGCTTTTGAATTCTCCTGAAACAACTGTTTTTGTGGTGGCCCGCGAATACTCGGATGCATTCCTGGATTTTGCGGAAAGGCACGAAACGGTTTTCCTGGAAGTGCGTGATTTTGAAGAATCCGACCTGGAAGGGAAACAATTGGTGATCACGGCTTTGAACGACCTGGATCTTTCGGAACAGATCCTGAATTGGTCGAATGATGCCGGGATTTTATACCACGCCACAGATAAACCGGAGTTGTGCACTTTTCATTTGGGTTCGGTTGTGCGAAAAGGGCATTTGAAGATCGGGATTTCTACCAATGGAAAATCCCCGGATCTGGCCAGGCGTTTAAGGGAAATCCTGGAAGAGAATTTACCGGATGAATTGAACGATTCGGCTATTCAGCTCAACCAGTTCCGGAATTTTCTGAAAGGTGACTTTACCCGGAAAGTGAAGAAAATGAACAAAGCTACGGCCAGTTTGCTGGGTAAAGCCGAACAGCCCTGGTACTTCTTTTCTCCGTGGAAACTGAGTGCATACCTGCTTGGGATTTTAGGAGTCATGCTTACAGGGCATTTGATTTTTACCTTAATTCCGCTGGAAAGTATCTGGAACTCCGCTTCGGAAGCAGTGGATTCTTTGACGATTGATTTTGCGTATTTCATACTGGCAGGATTCGTAGCCCAAATGATCGACGGAGCTTTGGGAATGGCATACGGTGTAAGCGCAACTACTTTCCTGTTATCGTTTGGAATTTCGCCCGCAGTTTCAAGTATGGCTGTTCACGCGTCTGAGATTTTTACGAGCGGGGTTTCCGGGATCATGCATTTGCGTTTCGGGAATGTGAATAACCGTTTGTTCAAGTCGATTGTACTTCCGGGAGTTTTGGGAGCAATCGTCGGAGCCTATGTTTTGTCGGAATTCGAGGATTTCAATTACCTGATCAAACCGATAGTCAGTGCATACACGCTGATTTTGGGTGCTTTGATCATTTACAAAGTGGTCCGGAAAAAACAAGCCCGAAAGAAAGTAACCAATGCCGGCTGGCTTGGGCTCCTGGGCGGATTCCTGGATTCGATCGGCGGTGGCGGGTGGGGACCTGTTGTCTCGTCGACCTTAATTGCCCGAGGGAAACATCCGCGGATGATCGTAGGATCGGTTAACCTGGCAGAATTCTTTGTTTCGCTGGCAAGTTCCTTCACATTCTTCACAGTTCTGGGAGGAAGTAACGTCTGGCAGCCGATCCTGGGATTGATCCTGGGTGGTGTTTGTGCCGCACCGATTGCCGCTCACCTGGCTTCCCGCCTGAATATTAAAGCAATGATGTTATTCGTCGGGATTGTAGTTGTAATAGTCAGTTTACGCAATTTCCTGACATTAATTTTTTAAGAAATGATTGAAAGAATAAAGGATATAACTTATACGACACTGGAAGATTACCTCTCTGAAATTGCTTCTTTGGAAGGAGTGAACGTGGCTTTTTCAAGCAGTTTGAGCTGGGAAGACCAGGTATTGACCCATGCAATTTTCACGCAGGAATTGCCGATTCGTGTTTTTACATTGGATACCGGGCGTTTGTTCCCGGAAACTTACAGTGTGATGGAGTCTACCCGTCAGAAGTACAAAAAAGACCTGGAAGTTTACTTTCCGAAGAACGAAACGGTAGAAGAATTGATTACCAAAAAAGGACCGATCAGTTTCTACGAATCACTTGAGAACCGGAAGGAATGTTGTTTTATACGCAAGGTCGAACCGTTGAATCGTGCATTGAAAGGAGTAGATGTCTGGATCACGGGCTTGCGCGCAGATCATTCGGAGAACCGGGCCGATCTGGATTTGGTGGAATGGGATGAGCAGCGCGGGATCGTAAAAGTAAATCCATTGGCGAATTGGAGCCTGGAAGATGTGACCAGTTATATCAGTCAGCACAATATTCCATACAATGTGTTACAGGACCGCGGATTTGTGAGCCTGGGCTGTCAGCCATGTACACGTGCTATTCGTGAAGGAGAACCCTTCCGTGCCGGCAGATGGTGGTGGGAAGACAACTCGAAGAAAGAGTGTGGACTACATAGTTAATTACGAATTACGAATTACGAATTACGAATTACGAATTAGGAATTAGGAATTAGGAATTATATGAACAATTATTTAGATGAATTAGAGGCGGAAGCCATTTACATTCTCCGTGAGGTTGCCGGGCAGTTTGATCGTCCTGCACTTCTATTTTCGGGAGGAAAAGACAGTATTTGTTTGGTGCATCTGGCATTGAAAGCATTCAGACCGGGGAAATTTCCGTTTCCGCTGGTACATGTAGATACAGGTCACAATTTCCAGGAAGCTCTGGATTTCCGGGATGCGCTGGCAAGTGAATTGGGAGAACAATTGATCGTCCGGAAAGTAGAAGATACGATTGCGCAAAAGAAATTGCAGGATGCGAAGGGAAAGTTTCCAAGCAGGAATGCCTTGCAGACATACACGTTACTGGATGTCATTGAAGAATTTGAGTTTGATGCCTGTATTGGCGGAGCACGAAGAGACGAAGAAAAAGCCCGGGCAAAAGAACGCGTTTTTTCTGTTCGCGATGAGTTCGGTCAATGGGACCCGAAGTTGCAGCGACCGGAATTGTGGAGTATTTACAACGGGAAAATTGACAAAGGAGAAAATGTTCGTGTTTTCCCGATCAGCAACTGGACAGAACTCGATGTGTGGAATTATATCCAACGCGAAAACATTCAGCTGCCGGAAATTTACTTCACACACGAACGCGAGTGCGTTGTTACGGAAAGCGGGCAGTTAATGGCCAATAACGAATTCCTGAACCTTGACGAAACGGACGAGATCGTGACGAAAAAAGTACGCTACCGGACTGTTGGTGATATGACTTGTACGGCTGCGGTGGAAAGCGAAGCATTTACAGTTGACGATATTATTGCGGAAATCAAAGAAGCAAAAATCTCTGAACGCGGTGCCACACGGATGGATGACCGGATTTCCGAAGCAGCAATGGAAGACCGGAAGAAAGGCGGGTATTTTTAATAATTGAAAATTTAAAATGTAGAATTGAAAAGATGTCAGGTGGAGAGGACTAATTCATGCCCTTTTCAATTCTCAATTAACAAGATGGATTTATTACGATTTTTTACAGCAGGAAATGTAGACGACGGCAAGAGTACGCTGATCGGGCGCTTATTGTACGACAGTGAGTCGATTTCCACGGATATTATAGAAACACTCACCCGTCAAAGTAAGACGAACGGTGAAAATGCAGCCATTGATTTAGCTTTGCTGACGGACGGTTTGCGGGCAGAACGCGAACAGGGAATTACCATTGATGTGGCATACAAGTATTTTTCAACGGAGAAACGCAAGTTTATCATCGCGGATACTCCCGGACATGCACAGTATACACGAAACATGTTTACAGGAGCTTCAACGGCACAGTTGGCTATTATTTTGGTAGATGCAAGAAACGGGATCACCGATCAGACGAAACGCCACAGTATTATTTCTGCAACCCTGGGAATTCCCCGGGTGTTGTTGTGTATCAATAAAATGGATTTGGTTGACTACAGTGAAGCACGATTCGATGAGATTGTATTCGAGTACAACGAATTTGCGAAACTGATCGGGTTGAAGAAAGTGGATTACATCCCGACTTCAGCCTTGGTAGGAGAAAATGTAGTGCATAACAGTGAATTACTGAACTGGTATCCCGGTCCGTCTTTGCTTCAGTACCTGGAACAGGTTGAAATAGCAGTTCCCGAAGTTTCGGATGAAGCGCGTTTCCAGGTTCAATATGTCATTCGGCCACAAACCGAAGCATTGCATGATTACAGGGGATACGCAGGGAGTATTTTGAACGGAACTTTCCGGGTAGGAGATAAAGTGACTGTTTTGCCTTCCGGGGTGACCAGCAAAGTTTCGAAAATTGAGCGCAACCTCGAAGAAGTAAACAGCGCCAGACAAAACGAGGCAATTGTGCTGCACCTGGAAGATGATTTGGATATCAGCCGCGGAAATACGATTGTTCCGGTTGCCTCGCTTCCGCAAACAGGAAAATCACTGGAAGCAACCATCTGCTGGATGGATAATGCGGGATTCAACCCGGGACAAAAACTCCTGTTGCAGCAGAATAGTTTCCGTACGAAGGCCGTGATCAAAGAAATTCATGCAAAAATCGATATTCATAGTTTCCGGGACCTGGAAAGCGACGGGACACTACACCTGAACGAACTGGCTAAAGTATCGATCAAAACCGCAGAAGCGGTGAGTTACGATTCATTTGGAAAGTTAGCGAAAACCGGTGCTTTTATCCTAATCAATGAAAACACGAACCAAACGGTGGCGGCGGGAATTCTGTAATATTCAAAAGTTCAACGAAAACATAAAACAAAAAAATCCCCGGTTTCCGTATTTACGGGACCGGGGATTTTTTATTGAAAGTCTAATACTCTTAGTGTGTATGTCCTTCGTGACTGTGACCTTCATGGCTGTGACCTCCGTGATCGTGGTCGTGATCATGATGTTCGTTTTCAGAGCAAAGTCCCTGAATTTGATGAAATACATCATGTAAGCCTGAAAGAGATTTCGTGATCTTTTTATCATTTGCACCTTTCTTGATATCTGCCTCTAGTTTTTGACTGTCCGTTACCAATTGATCTACGGCTTTTTTCATCTTATCGTTGTTGTAATCAGCAGGAAATTTAGATGCCTGAAGTGCTTTTGCTTTTTCCACCATTTCCCCGATACGCGTCTTGATCGGTTCCAGGTTTCCTTCTTCACTTGGGTGGAATGTTTGAGCCATTACTTTGTGGAATGTTTTTAATTCAGGCCATTCCTGTTTGCCTTGTGCAGCAGCCTGGTTTGCCATTGCAGCAAATCCAAATCCTACTAATAGTAATAAAGCTATTTTTTTCATGAATGTTTTTTTAGTTCTGTAAAATTAGGGATGATTTTCGGAGGGGAAAAATAATTTAAAACAAAATTAACGGAAAACTAAAAAAGCACCCGTTCCTTAAGAAGGGTGCTTTCTGTATTCTATCTTTTGATCAATCTGTTGAATTTCTCTCCGGTAGCTTTCGAAATCACCTGTAGAATGTAAGTTCCCGTTGCCTGGTCTTTCATATCGAGCGTTGTAGAACCGTTGAATTCTTTCGACAGGATTTTACTTCCTCTTGGATCCATCAGGATCAGGTTGTAATCTCCGGCAACGCCCATTTCGATCGTTACAGGACCTGTAGCAGGATTCGGGTAGATTGCCAGCTGATTTTTGATGGTGTTTTCCTCTAATCCCAAATAAGTGAACCCAAGGTCTTTCACAATCCCGTTCGTTTTGTTGATAATCCAATTGTTCGGGTCAATTCGCGTGATATTAAAATAATTGGAAGCATTCGGAATGATAAACTGGTTTTGGTTTCCTGTGATCTGGAAACGGATAGTTGTATCCGGAACGCCGGTTCGGTCGAAAAGTAATTCTAAGTCATTGGTGAAGAAAGGAGTCACCGCCGGACGGGAAGTTGTTTGGTTGATTTCCACTAAAAGGTCACTTCCAACAGCGTTCCAGCGAACCGAATACGTCGGATAACCTTCTCCGAAATACCATTGTTCCGTGAAATCGGATAGGTCCTTGCCGCTTTCGTTCTCAAAAACTTCGATCAAATCGATTCCTGATGCCACTGAATCTGCAAAAAGTAGTTGTATTTCTTTCAAAGTGTTGTAGAATACGGTATCGTTGTCGATCAGGAAGCGCAGCGTGTGAACAATTGCAGCTCCTTTATTGTAAACTAACCGGGAGGAAAAGATGCTTCCGTCGTTCAGAGAATCCTGGACCCAAACAGAACCTCCGGGTTGAGACATAATGTTGGTGTGCCTGTTTGTCATATCATCCAGTTCGTCGCCCGGGTAAAGGTGTTCCAGCATGATGTATTCAGCATAGGAAGCAAATCCTTCGTTTACCCAGATATCAGCCCAGGAAGAACAGGTTACGTGATCTCCGAACCATTGATGAGCTAATTCGTGAGTAGTCAGCCAGGGTTCAAATAATCCTTGTGTAGTCATTGTCTGGTGTTCCATTCCACCGGAGATCGGGGCCATGCAGTGACCATATTTTTCATCAGCAAACGGGTACGGACCGAATAAATCCGCGAACAATTCCATGAAATCCGCTGTTTCGTCAATATCATCCTGGAAATAAGGCAGGGTCGCCGGATTGTCGTAAATGAAGTTCTGGATCAGAACCGGGCCTGAACCAGCCGGGTTTGCGGTTACATTGTATTCAACATATTTTGCCACTGCAACGGAAATGAGGTAATAAGCAATCGGATGTCTGTGCTTCCATTCAAAACGGTGTGTTCCGTTACCCAGATTTACCACTTGTTCCAATGAACCGTTTGATCCGGCTTTACAATTAGTAGGAACGGTAAGCCACACCGAACAGCTGTCAGCTTTGTCCTTCAGGGATTGTTTAACCGGGAACCATTCGTATGCAGAGAAAGGCTCAGACAAAGACCAGGTTACCGTGTTTCCCCAGGAAGGGGAATTGTCGTTGGTCATTCCGCCGCCGCCCAAAGGATTGGTTGCTACATTTGGAGGAGTTCCGCTGTAATTCACATGGATCACAAAGTTTTCACCCTGCAGTTTGTTCACCGGGATTTTCAAAGCGCTGTTCTGGCGGTTATAGATGACAGGTGTCCCGTCTACTTCAATGGAAGAAATCGTGAAACTGTTGTAAAACTCAACCAAAGCTGTGTCCAGGTTTTCACGGGCTTTTGCATGGATTTCACCCGATCCCGATAAAGCGGTCGATGTGTTGGTCATGTTCAGGTTCAGAAAATAATAATGCACATCGTAGCGCTCGGTTTCAGCAATTTGTGCTACTGAAAAAGTATTGCTTTTGAGCATGGAATTGGTGTGCTTCTTTACGGAAGAACAAGAGCCGCGATCATCCTGCGCGAAATTTAAAAGTGGGAGGAAAAGGAGAGGGAGGAGAATTTTGTTTTTCATAGTTTCATTTTATTGCTTCCGAATTTAGTTAAGTTATTCTCATAATCAGCAAAAAAGCAAAAGCAAGTAGTCAAACGGCAAATTCATTTAGTGTAAGGCGCACTTTATTCATTTGTGGAGGTGATTTAGGTCAACGGATAAGAAATTATCGTTATTTTCACTTTTAATCAGTTGTTATTCAAATCTATGGATGTTTTTCCAGGAAGGCGAATTATTAATGGTTTTTGTTCGGTGTTACTGGTGTTACTGGTGATCCTGGAAAGTAATTGGGTATTTGCCGATTCGCTTGGTGATAAACGCATGTCTGCATCCCAAATGCTTCAACGTGCAGCCGAACTGGAAGACTCGGATATCCATTCAAGCATCCGTTTGCTGTCTGTGGCAAACAAACTCCCGGAAACCGGAAGACAGAAACAACTGAAGCACGAAGTATTGTTTCGTTTAAGTACGGCATACCAGAAAACAGGAAATTACAGGTCGGCCATTGATTTCGCTTACCGTGCATTGTCTGTTGCCGAACAGATAAAAGACCACCGCCGCATCGGTGAAACGGAACGGACGATCGGGTCGCTTTTCAAAAGTTTGAAAATATTCCTGAAAGCCCGGAACCATTTTGAACGGGCCATGAAGGAATTCTGGTTGATCAAAGATACCGAACAGTATTTTACCTGTAAAAGCTATATTGGGCATTGCCTAACCGATTACGGATACGAGAAAAAGAATATTTGGTACCTGGATCAGGCCGAATTGATCTATAAATCGACACTTTTTGAAGCTAACACGAAAAATGCATCCCATTTTATCCTGACATCCAATAACAACCTGTCGAACCTTTACCTCATTTATTACCAGGTCAGAATGCAGAAAAGTGACCTGGAAACCAGCCGCAAGTATGCATTGAACTGTATCAAAGGGTCATTGGCTCTGAAAGACACCATGAGCTATGCCGTGGCTTACTCGAATTACGGAGAAGCATACGGATTGGAAGGACAAGTCGACAGCCTGAAAAAGTACCTGGATTTTTCCCGTGGAATCTATATCGAAAAGGAAAAGCCCGAATACATTTACAGCAATTGCAGGTTACTGATCAGATCTTATCTGGTGAGCGACCGGCTTCGGGATGCAGAGGAACTTCTGCGGAAATACAAAGAATACATTGATCGGTTTCAATACCTTGCCGAATACAAAAATTACTACGAGTATTATTCCAACCTGGAAAACCAACGGGGAAATTACCAGGCGGCCTACGATTACAGGCTCAAGTACAGCAAAGAACTGGAGGAATACCGGAATGAGGAAAATGCAAAGGAACTCGTCAGGCTCCAATTTTTGTATGACCTGGACAAAAAGAATGAAGAGATTGCCATTCTGAATAAGAACAAGCGGCTTCAAAATGATAACAATGAAAACCAGGTAGTGATCCTGAACCTGTTGATCGGAAGTATTGCTTTGCTGGTTGCCTTGCTGGTTTTTATCTATGTCCGTTACAAAGACCGGGTTTCTTCCAATAAGCTCATTATCTCTAAAAATAAGGAACTCGAACGCTTATCCATTGTTGCTAGCAATACCAATAACGGAATTACGATTACGAACCCGCACGGAATCATTTCGTGGGTGAATGAAGGGTTTGTACGCTTGTATGGCTGGAGTTCTTCCGAAGAGTTTTTTAGTAAAAAAGGAAATAGCATTTACGATCTCAGCGGGTTGACCCGGGCAGAAATCTCGTCTTTTATCGAACATGCCATAGAAACAGAAGAGTCGGTTATTTTCCAGGCATTCAAAGAATTGAAAAACCAGGAACAGAAATACATTCAAACTTCGCTGACACCGGTTTTTGATGAGAACAGGGAGTTGAAATTCCTGGTGTACGTAGATACGGATATTACCGATTTGCTGGAGGCGCGCGAACTGGCAATCCGTGAAAAGCGGAAAGCTGAAAATGCACTGAAGACGCAGGAACTGTTCCTCGCCAATGTCAGTCATGAGATCCGGACGCCAATGAATGGGATCATCGGTTTGACCAGGCAACTAAATGAAGAAACTATTTCCGAAGCACAACGGGAAATCGTTCACACGTTAGGGGAATCTGCCAATGGCTTGTTGCATGTAGTCAACGATTTACTAGATGTTTCGAAGATCAGGGCGGGTAAAATGACATTTGAGTACGTCCGGTTTTCCTTGCAGAATTTCCTTTCGACTTTCGTGAGTTCCGTTTCATACCGGGTGGAAGAGAAGAACCTGAAATTTCACCTGAATTTTGACGATAAATTACCGGATTATGTCATTGGTGATCCGGTGCGCCTGAACCAGATCTTGTTGAATATTGTTGGAAATGCCATCAAGTTTACGATTGAAGGAAGCATTACGCTCCGGGTAGAATCACTTCAAAAACAGAATGGAATGGAGCGTGTTCGCTTCGAAGTAAAAGATACGGGGATCGGGATTCCTTTTTCGAAGCAGGATTTTGTGTTCGAAAATTTTACCCAGTTGGAAGATCACCGTACCAGGACTGTTTCCGGAACCGGATTGGGATTGGGAATTGCAAAATCATTGGTAGAAGCCATGGGAGGCGAGATCAACCTGATCAGTAAAGAAGGCCAGGGGACAACCCTTTCTTTCGAATTGGATTTTGAGTTGCATAACAAACAGGTAACAACGAGGAACCTGAACCAGGAAGACATTGTATTGGTGAAAAACCTGGAAGGTTTGCGAATTCTCCTGGTAGAAGACAATTCGATCAATCAGCGCGTGATTACGTATGATCTGAAGAAATGGAACGTGGATTTTTTAGCGGTGGATAATGCCATTGATGCAATAACAGTTTTAAAGGACCGGACCTTTGATGTGATCTTAATGGATTATTACATGCCGCGAATGGACGGAATGGAAGCTACTAAATTCATTCGATCGAAATTCCCGGAACCAACCTGTTCTATTCCGATTATTGCCATTACTGCATCTGCTATGGTCGGCGATCAGAATAAGTTCATCGAAGCAGGAATGAACGATTACATTTCGAAACCGTTTAACCCGGAAAGGCTTTACCAGTTACTGGTCAAATGGGGCTATCAGAATAATGTGCTTTTCACGGACCAGAGCGAACCACAGGAAGATCCGTCGGCAAATCTGCTTGATCTTTCTATTTTGGATGATCGCGCAGAAGGGAGTGAAGAATACTTGCTGGAAATGTACGGTGCATACCTGGAAATGATGCCGCAATATTCCATGGACCTGATCCATTACTTTGAAGATGAAGATTGGAACGAGCTGCGCAAACAAGCACATCAGATCCTGAGTCCGGCGCGTTTATTCGGAATGAATGTAACAGCAGACCTTTTACTAAAACTGGAAAAAGATACGCAACTCAGCAAAGATGAGATGAAATACCTTGTTTCTGAAATTGTAGATCAAATTCAGCGCTGCGGGAAAATTATCCGGGACCAGGTGAAACGGATGGAAAATAATTGAAAATTGAGAATGGAAAAGTGTGAAAAAATGAATGAACAATTATGAGTTATCAACTTGATAATTCACCCATTCATCATTGATAATTCATTAGGTAAGCCTGTTTTTATCCAGGATCTTTACAAAATGAAATCCTTTCGGAGCATATCCCTGGTTATAGTAAAAACGATGCGCTTTGAAATTGTTTGTATAAGCATCCAATGCCATGATACTGCAATTCAGTGATTGGGCTTTTTCTTCCAGGTATTGTTGGATCAACTTTCCGGCACCTGTTCCTCTTGCTGCTTCACAAACGATCACGTTATCGAGTTCCAGGTAAGGACCACACCACAATTTTGTTCCTAGCCAATAGCCGCTGATTGCGATGCATTTGCCTTCTGAAAACACTCCGACCTGCGCATAATTGCACGGAATCATATTTTCCAGCATACTTTGATAGGTTTCCTTATCCATTTTCGGATACAATTCCCGGATAACAGGAAGATGAGGTAGCATTTCTTCTAAAGTTTTTAGTTCTTTAATGTCCATAATTCGTAATTCGCAATTAGTGCAGATTGGTTTCAAACAATTCCAAGATCCGCCGGTATTCATCAATCCACGCAGGAGTAAAGGTAAATCCATGGGCTTCGGTAGGGAAGACGCTCAATTGAAAATTCGTTTTTCCCAATTCGATAAAGCGCTGGTTCAGGCGCACGATATCCTGGAACTGTACATTGTCATCTACCATTCCGTGAAGCATCAGTAAGGGTTTTTGCAGGTTTTCAGCGTAATAGATCGGACTGCTTCGCTTGTAAGCTTTCGGATCGGTGGAAGGGTAATTCAAGATGTTGCTGGTATACTCATGGTTGTAATGCGCCCAATCGGTTACGGAACGCAGAGCAGCTCCGCAGTTAAAAACAGTTGGGGTTTTCAATAATCCCATTAAAGTGATAAATCCGCCGTAGCTTCCGCCGTAAATCCCCACCCGGTTGGAATCAATTGCATTGTTTTTAACGAGGTAATTCTTCGCATCGATATAATCCATCAGATCCCGGTTCCCCATGTCGCGGTACACTGCCGTTCGCCAATCGCGTCCGTAGCCTTCACTTGCACGGTAATCCAAATCCAAAACAGTGTATCCTTTTTCGATCAGCAATTGATGGAAGAGCATTTCACGTTGATAGTAACTCCAGAAATGATGTGCATTTTGAAGATAACCTGCACCATGGACAAATAGAACAGCAGCTCCGTTCGGTTTTTCAGGAGTATATTTCCGGGAATAGATCAGTTTACCGTCCGAAGCCGGAATCTGAATGACTTCCGGGGACTGGAGTTTCAATTGCCCGAACCCGGGAAGCGTACTTTTGGTCACAGGAACAAGTTTTTGTCCCGGAACGTTCTGTACGATACATAATTCCCAGGGCTGGGTTGTTGTAGAATAACGGATTGCCCAGGTTTTTTCATCCGGCGACAAGCTCCATTCGATCCCGAAATTTCCTTCGAAAAGCGGGGTGATCTTTTTTGTTTGAAGATCTAATTTGTAACCGTTCCTTACCCCGGGATGTATTTTGTTCCCGATGAAATAGATCGTTTTTTTATCGTGAGATAGAAAAGGATCGCGCACTTCCCAATTTCCATCCGTCAGGGCTTTTTTAGCCCGCGTATTCGAATTCATGGAATACAAATGGGAATAACCGCTTTCTTCGCTTTGGAAGATGAAATCCGTTGCATTGATCCAAAACAGGGTTCCGTCTTCTTCGTTCCATTCTGAAATTCCTGGTCCGCCGATCCATGCTTCATCGTGCTGAAGATTTAATTCACTGAGTTTTCCACTTGCGAGGTCGACTAAACAGATCCAGCGGTCCTTGTTGTCGTACGAACGAATGTCAACCAATGCTTTGTTTTCTTCCAGGTTCATAATTGCCTGGTGAAAACAGATTTCCCGGTCTTTAGGGTAAAATCCTGTGATCCCGTATTCTGCCTGGTAGGAAGGGATTTTGCGAATATCTTTCAATGAAGAAGCATCGACAAAATAAACCGTGTCCTTTTCAATATCGAAAATTCCCATACGGGTATTTGGTTCTTTGTCATCGACTTTTGGCCTGGCCTGCCTGTTGCGGACAAAACCATCGCCTGTTATGTAGTTTTGAAAGCTGGTGTTTGGTTCATCCGAAGGAAGTGCGAGTACAAAAGAGACATATTTCCCGTTCGGACTGATATTCACACGGGTGACGTATTCGTTTTTAGCATAATAAATTCCCGAAGGAGTTGAGCGTTTGGGTTGTTTTTCATACCAATCGGTTCGTTGGTCCTGCAATTTGATGTAAGAAAACAATTCGCGCTGTTGCCGGTATAGAAAGCTAGTGTCGGTTTTTTCTGTTGACGGATTTCCCTGTATAAAATTGGTCAGCTGCGTGATACTTCCGATGGTCTCGTTATAACAGAATACATTATTCTGGATTGTGAAATACACGAGTTGCGGGTTATTCGATTTCAAAACAGTTCCGATTTCTTCATTGCCGGAATAAATAATGGTTTTTAATCTCGTTTTCGGATTGTAACGGACCAGGTTTCCGTTATCATTAAAATAATGACTGGCAGTTATTTGTGTGTGCTCATGTAAAGTTGGAGTCCAAATGTATTGATTGTTGGAAATCGGAATTTTCACAGTTTGTTTTTGCCTGATCCGGTAAGCGTACAAACTTCTTCCCAACTCTTTTTCCGGGTTCCACCGGAAGGTTACCGATTCATTGTCCATCGTCCAGCGGATATTTTCCGGGGAAAACCCAACAAATTCTTCTCCTTTCATAATCTCTTCCATGCGGATGGATTGTGAGAATAACTGGGCTGTGGATAGCACAGAAAGGATTGTGATCACTAATTTATTGCTCATAATAAGGATGTTTTCGGTATTTTTTCTCAAAGTTACGTGCCATTGCCTGCATGGATTTTTTCGGGTGATTGGAGATGACTTCGAATAAGGTTCTCAATTCCCGCATTAATTCAGGGTACGCAGGTAAAAAGTGCTGTTCGATCATGCGAAGCGCGTGGTATTTCAATGCTGGAAGTGCTTCGGACTGATGCAGGAAATCAATCAGGAGATCCAACAATTCCCCGTTTTCAGAACAATTGAAAGGAGCGGGAACCAATGCATTCGTGAGATTTCGCTGTACGGTATGGTTTTTTGTTCGCAGTAGGACTGAAACCATGGAATCGAATTGTTCCCGTGTCATCAAGCCGGGGTGTTTTTCGAAGAAATGAACGGCAATCCAGGATGAATACTCGGGAAACGGATAGTCTTCGGAAGCAATTTCATTGAAAATGGCTGTCCGGAGGTTTTCGTCTTTCGCTAAAAGTGCAGTTCCCGATTGGAAGTCCCGGTGTGTTTTGAATTCCGTTAAATACTCCTGTGCTGTATTCATATTCAAAGAAAAGGAATTATTCCCAAACAAGCGTTCCGCTATCCGTTACTTTTCTTTCAAATTCAAATAGACCGGTAAATGGTCGGAATATCCACCATGATAAGTATCTCCGCCGTAAGTTGCGCTCGGTTTTTGTCCACCGTCTTTAAAAGTGAATACCAATTCTTTCCGGTGTGCAATGAAGGCGTTGTTTCCTTCGATCTGCAACCCGGATTGTCCCTGAAGCAGTCCCTGGGAAACTATCAGCTGATCGAAAACATCCCATTCGCGTTGATGAACCGTTGTGCCCAATCCTTTTTTCTGTTCTTCGATCAGCAAATTGACCAGGTCGCCTTTGCTTTGTTCGTGCTGCCCTTTTGCTCTTAGAATTGCACGAATGCTATAGTCTTCGGGTGTATCATTAAAATCGCCCATGACAAGGATGTTCGCATCTTTTTCGACGTTGAGGATCTTGTCAATTTCACGTCGCAGTGTGGTTGCAGCAGATTTTCTTCTGTTTTCCGATTCCGAAATTCCCTCTCTTCGTGAAGGCCAGTGGTTGACAAAGAAATGAACGGTATGCAGGTTGGCAATTTTTCCACGGATGTAGAGAATATCGCGTGTCCGGAAATACGGTTCGTCTTCTACCTGGATTAGCAGTCGGGTTTCCACTTCGGGTTGCAGGAAGCGTTCGTCGTAAACAAAAGCACAGTCCATTCCACGCCTGTCTTCCGAATCAAAATGTACGATCTTGTAATTTCGTTGTGCAAAAACTCCTGTATGGATCAGATCTTCAACGACTCTCCGGTTTTCTATTTCAGCCATCCCGAATGCAAGTGGGGTAGCGCCGTTTACCAGTAAAAGTGCCTTCACCAGGCTGTTCAGTTTTGCCCGGTAGCGTTCTTCGTCCCAGAATTTATCGCCATCGGGAGTGAAGTCTTCATTTCCTTCCAATGAAACATCGTCAACAGTATCAAAAAGGTTTTCAACGTTGTAGAAAATGATCGGGTGCTTGTGAAATGGATCTGACATGGAGCTGGATTTGGATCAAAAGTAATGAAATCCCAATTCCTGTTTTGAATTACGAATTGTTTTTATCGTTTTCCTGGTAAAACTTCAAAATGGATTTACCGAAAAGCAGGAATAAGAAACAAGTGCACGCTGCTCCAAGGAAAATCCCATTTTCCAGGATGCTTTCAATTCCGTGATTGACGTGGAATAAGATCAAAGCAAGCACAAACTGGGCAACTGCGTACCAGATATTTGCAATGGGTTTGTAACCGAACATGCCCAGGAAACGAGTTTTGGTGATCCCCAATACGAAATGGGGAAGTGCGTTGATGATTAGAAAACCAATGATGAAATCCAGGATCATAGCTTTGAAATTGAATACCTGAAATTACAAAATAAAAAAGCGATCCGTATAGTTCGAACCGCTTTTAGAAATCAATTGGGATTGATTATTGGAATAATGTTGCTACAAATTGGTTTAGTGAACTTGGTTTTCTTCCCAAAAGCTGCTCCAGATGTGTGTTCGGAATGTCAAAATCTCCGTCTTTTGTTGCCGTTGCAAAACCTAATGAAAAACCGATCATAGCTTCAGGAACACCAGCTTCCGTCAACGCTTTGGAAAAATCTGCTCCCGAAATATCATTGTATGCTACTGATTTACCGGAATGAGCTGAAAGTGCATCTGCAAGATCCTGGTAAGAATAGCTTTCCGTATTTGAGATTTCGTAGGTTTTGTTTTCATGGCCTGCGGAACTCAATACATTTGCAAAAGCCTCTGCCATTTCTGTTCTCAATGCATAAGGAACGCGCCCGTTTCCTGCCGGGAAATTAATCCCGCTTTCCAAAACTTGCTCTCCTACAAACATCGGAAGAACGTCAGCATAAAGATTGTCACGCAGGAATGTGTACGTCAACCCGGAATCTAAAATGTGTTTTTCTGTGTCGAAATGGTCTCCCATGATTGTTTTTAAAGCAGATTGTTCGAGGTTTTGAATGGAAGCTCCTGTGTAAAGAATGTGCTTTACTCCGGCTTCTTTCGCCGCGTCGACTGCATTTTTTTGTTGTCCCAATCGGTCATTGAAATCATTGGAAGAGATCAATAAAAGTTTCTCCACTCCGTTGAATGCTTTCACCAATGAGTCCTTGTCGTGGTAATTCCCCGTTCTTACGTCCACTCCCAAAGCTTTCAGATCTGCTGCGTTATTTTCATCTCTAACCAATACGGCTACCTGATCTGCCGGAACTTTTTTCAAAAGGAATTGAACGGTTGCTGTTCCCAAATTTCCTGTTGCGCCTGTTATTAAAATCATCTGTCTTTTTTTTTAATTTGTTATGTCCTGACATTCATCATCAGGGTTGTCGGTACAAAGCTATGGATACTTGCTATATAAAAAGAAGTCCTATACTTTTGTATAGTGATATACTTTAGTATAGTAGATTTGAACTAATTTTACAGAATGGAAAATAGAATCAGCCTGGAAGAGGCAAATGCTTGTCCGATCCAGTTCGTTTTGGCGATCAATGATACCCTGAATGTGATTTCGGGTAAATGGAAAATGCCGATCATTGCAACGATGTCTTTCGGGAAGCAGCGATTTACCGAAATCCAGCGAAATATCCCTAAAATTACCCCTAGAATGCTTTCAAAAGAATTGAAAGAGCTGGAATTGAACGGAGTTGTGAAGCGAACAGTTTATGATTCGACTCCTGTAACAGTCGAATATGAATTAACAGAATCTGCCAAACAGCTCAGCGAAGTTATGAACAGCATGATTAAGTGGGGAATTAACCACCGGAAAGGAATGTTTGAGGAAAGCAAGCTTGAAAAAGCAGCGGGTTAATACCAAAATCAACTTTTGAATTCTGATAAGGAAAAAAGTTCCCGGTGGTTAAAATAGAGCTGTCAATTAAATGGAATGAAATTCAAGAATTCTTGAATTTAGGAATATTCGAATCGTACATTCAACTTATAAATGCAACTTTTGGTTAAACATTTCTATTGGAGATCTA